>Ga0209512_1000003_pt1 | contig 853603 bp, 697 predicted proteins | sample frozenSSSSmetaG_FD_184142 | JGI IMG/M metagenome (GOLD analysis project Ga0209512, IMG submission 184142) | Glacier valley bacterial and archeal communities from Borup Fiord, Nunavut, Canada, to study Microbial Dark Matter (Phase II) -... | ecosystem: Environmental > Aquatic > Freshwater > Ice... | reverse complement strand
AGTGCCTGCTGTTCCTGCTGCATATGATACCGTGATCGCATTCGTGCCTGCTCCTGCTGTCACTGTTTGACCAGTGCCTGAGTAGGTCCAAGTATAAGTTACACCTGCTACGTTGGTTACACTATATGTATTACCTGTAGAGGTAGGACATGGTGTCGCTGTGCCTGCTATGATGACACTTGGTTGTGCGGGAGTTGTTCCGAATGTTACAGGTAACGTTCTTACCGTTCCATTTCCACAAGCATTGCTTGGCGTTACCGTCCAAGAACCTGCTGTTCCTGCTGCATATGATACCGTGATTGCATTTGTTCCTGCTCCTGCTGTGATCGTTTGACCAGTGCCTGAGTAAGTCCATGTATAAGTTACACCTGCTACGTTCGTTACACTATATGTATTACCTGTTGAGGTAGGACATGGTGTCGCTGTGCCTGCTATGATTGCACTTGGTTGTGCAGGTACTGCACCACCTATAGTAATGGCTAATGTCCTTGTTAATCCAGTACAGGTACCTACAGACGGAGTTACCGTCCATGTACCTGATGTACCTGCTGCATAAGATACCGTAATCGAATTCGTGCCTGCGCCTGCAGTGATCGTGTGACCTGTGCCTGAGTAGGTCCATGCATAAGATACCCCTGCAACGTTCGTCACAGAATAAGTATTACCTGTTGAGGTAGGACAAGGTGTCGCTGTTCCTACTGTGATTACACTTGGCTGGGCTGGTAATGTACCTAATGTTACCGCTAATGTTCTTACTGTTCCGTTTCCACAAGCATTGCTTGGCGTAACGGTCCATGTACCACTTGTTGCTCCAGGAGTATAAGAAGCCGTGATTGAGTTTGTTCCTGCACCAGCAGTAACCGTTGAACCAGAACCACTATAAGTCCAAGTATACGTTACGCCTGCTACGTTAATAACAGTATACGTATTTCCTACAGATGCTGGACAAGGAGTAGCTGTTCCCGCTGTGATGATACTAGGCTGAGCAGGTGCTGCTCCACTGATTGTAACCGCTAATGTCCTAGCTGTTCCATTGCAACCACTCACAGAAGGTGTAACAGTCCATGTTCCACTTGTTCCTGCTGCATAAGATACTGTAATCGCATTGGTTCCTGCGCCAGCCGTTACGGTAGCTCCAGTTCCACTGTATGACCAAGTATAAGTTACTCCACCCACATTGGTTACAGAATAAGTAACACCTGTAGATGCAGGACAAGGGCTTGCATTGTTGGTTGTAATGACACTCGGTTGAGCTGGACCAGAACCTACTGTTGCTGTAACAGTTGTTCTTGTACAAGGAGGCGTAATACCAGCTACTACAACCCAGTTGAATAATTGTCCATAATGATTCGGTGTTTGTACAGCGATGAAGTTATTTTCATAACAGTTTCCTTCAATGCTAAAAACGCCTGCTTGTGTAAACGCGGTTGGGGTATTGACATTTTCCATCCAAACGTGCGCATTACCTGTAAATGTATTCGGTGCAAATACACCGATGTAGTAAGTACCAGGATCCAATGCCAAATTACAATTGATCGTTTGAGCCACTCCTAATGCTCCACTTAAAGTAACTGGAGCACTTTGACTGATCACTGTAGAACCATCTAGCGAATTATAGGCAACCACCCTTACATTGCTTAATGACGTTCCATCGGTATACACATCGACCGATTGAATGGTTAATGAGGTGTTTACCGTCATTTTATGCCCTTTGTGTGCTCTTGTGCCAGGATTGGCTTCTGAAGCAAACTCTGTCCAACAATTAGTAATGACAGTAGAAGGCTTACCAGTATAATAAGTGGTAGCTCCTGTCGATTGCTGAACATAATAATCTGTAGTGGTGGAAATACTCGGTGTAGTATAGGTTGAACCCGTAAAAAGTTTTGTTCCTCCTGTTGCTGCATCATACCACTCGTATGTGCCACCCGTTGAGGTAACATTTAATGTGACAGTACCTGTACCACAACGAGATACTCCAGGAGCAGCTACTGGATTGGCTAAATTGACAATAACGTCATCGAAACGCATACAAGAACTTTGAGTAATTTCAACTCTATAAGTATGGTTTCCAGCACTCAATGCACCCGTTGCTTTTGAATAAGTAGCACCTGTTGCTCCTGAAATAACAGATCCATCTTCATACCAAACAAATGTCCTCCCTGCTTGAGCGGTCTGACCTGAATTTAAACTGATTGTACCTGGCATACAAATACCAAAGTCCGCACCCAAACTCGGTTGAGGAGCGGCACAAGCTGTCGCCATTCTCGTACACAATACATCTTGGAAATTGTATGGAGTTGCTCTATCTTGACAAATATCCCAAATCAAAATCCCTGATCCTCCTTGAGACATGATCCAATCGACTTTAGCTTCCATTTGAGATTTACTGTTATAGTAATACCCTGAAGATGCCAAACCTGTTGTTCCGTTGTAAACGTTAATATAATCGGTTTCTACATTGTAATTCCTTGTTTCACTTGGACCTGGAGCATCCCTAGGATTTCGTCTTCCATAAAAAGGAACACCAATCAAAATTTTACTCCATGGAAAACCAGCTCCACCTTTTGCTTTGAAAGCATTTGCTGCTCCTTGTGCTTCGTTTAATCGAGAGTGACTTGCATTATAACCAGCAGGAACATCATAAGTCATGACATTCGTATAATCGATGGTTTGCAAAGTCGTTGCCGTTACGTAATCTAAGTGTGTTGGAGATGCAATAGCAGCATTATACTCTCCCCCTACAGCCATACTTGTCATTCTTTGAGGAGACATCGCTTTCATGGCCGTATGAATCTGAAGCATCAAGGTCTGATGATTACCTGTCTGAGTAGTAGTAGGAAACTCCCAGTCAATATCAACCCCCAAAAGGTTGTAAGTTGTACATAAAGTGGTCAGCTGCGAACACATGGTTGCTCTTGCTGTTGCATTCGTAGCCACTGTATTAAAGTTAGCAGACTGCCCAGCCCCTCCTACAGAGAGCCATAAATTAGGCCCTGTAGCATTGATTGGTTTACACTGCCCTCTCACAGAGTTAAAGGTAGATGTGTTTTGAATGGTCACGTTTCCACTCGCATCGATGGTAGCGAATGCGTAAAAAACATCTGTTAAGCAATTCCACCGAACGTTGGGAGAAACCACAGAAAACGTATAATAGGATGGGAAATAACCTACAATCCTCTGCGCGGATGCAGAAAAGGTCATTAGTGTAAGTGCAAATAAAACGAGTAGCGGTAGTCGTTTTTTCATATATTTTGAGGGGTGTTTTAGTGCAATTCTATCTTAGCTTTATACTCTTTACGTAATTTATGTAACAACGTATAAGTCGAAAATAATGTTTTTAAACCGTAAAACACACTAAAAAACAAAAATATTTATTTGAAAAGTATAATTTATATGTATTGAATTGTATCATCTTACACATTAATGTGATTATATGAATACACCCATACATTAAAGCCTTAAATTTTAAGTCAATAGAATAATCCTATTAAATATATGGTATGTAAAATTTTGACTGATTTTGATAATAAAATAAGGCTTCAAAAAAAAAGAGGGGGAAATACCTACATTTCTCCCTCTTCTTAACCCTTATACATTGCGAACTAACTCCCCCAGAAATAAGTCCTTTATAATCCGATCAATACAAAAGCGCCCCAATTTATAGGTTCTGGATAATTTTTCATGATCATTTTTTTGGCCTTTAAAAATGCCAATCGCTTATCTCCTATTTCTAACCATTGCTTATAAAACTCCACCATCAACTGTTTGGTCGGTTCATCGGGCACTTTAAATAAACTCATGATGACGTTATGAGCTCCTGCTACCATAAATGACCTTTGTAAACCATAAACGCCCTCTCCGAGCATTAAATCCCCTAAACCTGTTTCACAAGCACTTAATACAACTAAGTCTGTATGGTCAAAATTTAAGTTCATGGCTTCATAAGCCGTCAATATCCCTTCTTCTGTGTTAAATTCTAAGGCATCTTTCTTGTCCAGTAATCCTCCTCCATTCTCTAAAATCAAGCCTGATCGAAGTAATGGGTTCTGTGTTTGTTCTGAAGACAAATCCGCAACAGCTGAAGTATGTTTAACATCTTCTAAGAAAAAACCGTGCGTAGCAATATGAAATACGTTAGGACTGGCTACTTTTTTAATGTTGACCTCATCAGCCTTATCAAACAAATAAGTATAAACGTTCCAGTTTTTACTTTTAAACGTTTCACTGATCTCTTTCACTTCTTCTTCGGCACCAGGCAGCTGTTGTAATCTTCCGGATTCGGCATGACTGTAGTATTTAGGATTACCTACTAACACAATGGTTTTCTTAGCCGCATCTTGAGTCGTTCCCTTTTTACTTTTAGTAGCCTTGTATTTATCCAGCAACAAATCTTTCATGTTGCTCAATAAGACGATGGTTTTCTCGTCGATAACATAGCTACCATCTCCTAATGGAATAGTCTCTAAATTAATTTGATTAAATACACCTTCTGGAGACAAATAAACAACTTTCTTATTCCCTACTAAGTTTTTAATCGGCGACCAATACATCTCGAAAGATTTTTGATCTTGAATATTATAGCGAATGCAATTGCGATAGTATTTTAGAAACTTGGACTCTAATAACTTGCCGTTTGAAAAGACCACGACTTCCGGATTGGTTTTAGTACTCGCACTCACAGACAAGGCTGCATATTGTATTTGATCGGTAAAGCCTTTATCGAATTTTCGATAGCGAATAATATCAACCGAGATTTCATCTTCCGCCAATACTTTGCGAAGTTCTTTCCAGTCGATTGTTTTCTTTTCATAATTTTCAGCAAACAATTCAGAAGATTCACTTAATACTTTCTCTAAATCCTCTACATCCTTTTCTACCACTTTTACATCATAACCCGTAGCTTGAAGTTGAATAGTATTCATAGCATAAAGCTGCGAGAGTAATTCTTTTTTACTGATCCACGTTTGATACCTTTTTACCAATAATGTATCGCCACTGTTTAGAATACGATGTTTAAGTTTTACCGAAGACGAAAGCAACAATGCCTTTGTGTACATACTGATATTGTATGCATTACCAAGCAGTTCTGGATTTTGATCTTTCAGTGTAACAGCCATGGAATAATAAAACTCAAAATCATTGCGCATCACGTTCCATGATTTTGTTTTTTCTCTTTCACTCAAGGAAGGGAACTGACTCGATATAAAATTTAAGTAACTCGCAACGGTTTCATTCGCAAAAACAATGGCTGTTTTATAATCACCCAATATGTATTGCATTTGAGCACTCTTGCCCAATGCCTTAATGTAATCAGGGTGTTGATTATTAAATACGTTTTGGTATATGTTTTTAGAACTGATGTACTCGTTGTTCGCATTGATATAATCAGCCTTTACAAAATCGATATTGCCTTTAATGTAGTAGTAGTCCGCAATATGTTTATTGCTCTCCCCGAATTTTTCAATCCAAACGGCATAGGCTTGATCAATTACTTTTTCAGCTTTAACCGTTTCTCCAATACCCAAATAAAATAAAGACATGTTTTTCAAAACATCTGCATAGAGTAAATTGTGTGTACCTAAGTTTTGTTGAATGACTTCCAAAGACTGCTTGAAAAGTGAATCAACTGTTTCGTTTTTTTCTTTGTTGTAAAACCTAAGTAATGCAAGTTCATTTAAGGTATTCGCTACCACAATGTGTTGCTTTCCCAATTGTTTCACTTGAATATCGTAAACGTGTTGTTCAACTTGCAATGCTCTTTCATTATCACCAATGGCTTCATAAACCAAGGCTTGTGTGTTTAATGCTTCTGCATAACGGATCGACTTATCGCCAAATACTTTTTTACTGATGGCCATAGAACGACTCAATTGTTTTTCTGAACCACTGTAATCACCCATTACATAATATAAATACGCCAAGTAATTTAAAGGCTTTATTAAACCTCTGTTTTCTTTTCCATGACGACTCTCTTTAGATTTAATAACAGCTAGTAATTTGGTTTCAATAGCCGAATATTGTCCCGTTTGAATATAAAGCATAGCCGTTTCTTCTATGGCTATGGCTAAGTTGTCTTCGTTACTGGTCTTCTTAGCAATTTTAAGAGAACGAGCCAACAACTTCTCTGCTAATTCAAAATTGCCCAATATAATTTGTAAGCGAGCCATCGTCTCTAAGGCATATACCAATTTACCATTGTCATTAAAGTTTCCTTTCTCTTCTATAATGCTCAACGCAAGTGTCAGGTTCTTTTCAGCTTCTGCATATTTACCAACATCAATCGATACATCGCTTGATTTGACTAATGCCACAGCATAAGGAATGGAGGTTTTACCAAAACCTAAACTCGCTTCATTCAATATGTTTTGACCTTTCTTGTATGCTTCATCGTACTTGTCTTCGATCTGATACAAAGAAATTTCTTCTTCTAAGAAACCCAAGTACGCATTATGCCTGTGATTCAATTCTTTTGAAACCACTTCCCACAAACTTGTCTTGTATATTTCTTCTGCTCTAGAGAAACTATCTGTGTGAGCAACATAATAATTCGCTAAATACAATTGTTGCATATGATAAAGAGGCGCTTTCTCTCCTAACATCGACTTCGTAATTTTAACCGAAGCTTCTAAGGAAGATAAAACCTCCCTATAATTATTCGTCTCCAATTGGGCTTGTGCATAATCTTCGAGAATCATGGCTCTATCTAAATGATCATCAGGAAGCATGTTATAATTCTTTAATACATCATTCATGACATCAATAGATTTCACCCAATTGCCAGCAAATAAATTTTTACGTGCACTCAACATCATCACTTTAGCGTAGTAATAATTATCTTTCCCGTAATATTTTTTTACTTTTTTCTCCAGCAATCTTTTCTTTTTATAATACTTTGTAGAGTGTCGTGTATTGCTGTATGAATTCGTTAAAAACTCAGTCACCTCCATCGCTTCTCTGCTGTACGACTTATACCTACCATATTTAGTTTTCAATAAAAATTTTTCTGCATGAATATAATAACGATTGGCTTCGTCGTATTCTTCATGCTCTTCGTAGTAAGTACCTTGTAAAAACTGGTTGTTTACATAAGCAATGTCTTTTTTACCAATGTTATGACGAATCCAATCTTCATTGACTTCAGACAAGGTAGCCGCTGATTCATAATCACCATTTTTAAAATTGATTTCAGCTTCTAAATCTTTAGACAAAGCATACTTACGAGCATTGATTACTCTTTCTTGTTTCGACAATTTCTTTTTTACGTAACGCGATTTCTTCGTATCGTAGAGATAAGCATATTTCCCCAAGATGCTTTTTCTGTATTCAATAATAGCTGGCAACTTGTTTTGAGCTTTCAGGTAAAATCCTTGTTCAAAATGAACGCGCACTGTTCGCTCTTTAAGATCAAATACCAAAGCCGTATCTTTGATTGTTCCTTTTTCGAGTAGCGTATTTGCATCTGTCAAATACGTATCGGCACGCACAAAATCACCGTAAGACATGTAGGCGTCTGCTGCATAGATTAACGCTTTAAGGTATAGCTGTGTATTGTTTTTATCCGATTGACTCAAAAGCTTATTTCCTGTTTCAATATGGTAATGGTAGTTCCCAAATTTCCCCATTAAATCAGAACCTTGCGCCGCTAAAAAATGTGCCGATGCGATTTCTAATCCGTTATTGGTAGACAGTTTAGTGATTAAACCTTGATTGGTTTTAAAACCATTTTTATAATCGCCTTTCTCATATGCCTTTTCAATTTTACGAAAAGAAGATTCAATAGCCGACTGTTGCGCATATAACAAAGTATTGAAAAGGAGGCAACAGACAACGAGGATATAATTTTTCATACGCTTCAAATTTCGATCAAAAAAAAACAGCCTGACCATGGGTCAGACTGTAAATTTAATAATTTGACTATACCTAATGGGACTTTAGCTCTATTTTTTAACCAAGGCCTTAATTATCTTTCCGGGAATACCCACAACCATGGAATAATCTGGAATGTCTTGCGTTATGACAGAACCAGCACCAATAACGCACCATTTCCCAATTCTTTTATTGGGAATAATGGTTGCCCCCGCGCCGATATGAGTCCCTTCTCCAACAAATACAGCTGCACAGAGCGTAACATTGGGTGATAGGTGCACAAAATCTTCCAAAATACAATCGTATTCTACAATCGCGGAAGAATTCAAAATACAATGTTTACCAACTTCAGCTGCCGCATTCACAATGGCACCGGGCATAATCACAGAGCCTTCTCCTACTTTTGCATAGGTTGAAACAATCGCAGAAGGATGTATCGCTTGGGCAAAAGCATGTTTGACTTTAGATACTAACTTTTTACGAACTAAATTATCTCCTACCGTAACAATGATGGGCAAATTAGGCTTGTGGTCAGGACGATAAAAACCGATCACTGGAATGTCTTCTAATTTTATGATGTCTGTGTTGTCATCAAAAAGGGCTTCCACAGCCGTACCATTGGCAAGCACGCAGTCTCGTACTACTTTTGCATGTCCACTAGCTCCGTACAATAACATATGTTTTCTAACTAAAAAGTTGTTTTTTTACATCATTAAAGTACAAGATTATATTTACATTGCAATACTTAACATTAAAATAATTAGAATAACATGGTAGATTTTCCCAATGCAAAAATAAATTTGGGCTTATACATTACTTCAAAAAGAACCGATGGCTACCATAATATACTGACGTGCTTTTATCCTATCGATTGGAAAGAAGCCTTAGAAATAATTCCAAGCACGACCTTTTCTTTTACCCAAAGTGGTATCACAATTCCGGGAAGTTCAAGTACCAACCTGGTCATACAAGCATACGACCTGCTCAAAAAACACTATGATTTACCACCTGTTTCCATGCACTTACATAAGTGTCTTCCGATCGGTGCAGGTTTAGGCGGGGGATCTTCGGATGCTGCTTACACTCTTATTTTGCTCAACAAACTCTTTCAACTCAACATTTCTAGAGAGAAACTGATCGAATTTGCGAGTCTATTGGGAAGCGATTGTGCATATTTTATCCTCAACACACCCTGCATAGCAACGAGCAGAGGAGAAGTCTTAACCCCTTTAAACATGTCTTTGCAAGGTTATCATTTACTCATGGTACACCCTGGCATTCACATCTCTACGAAAGAAGCTTACGAAGGGGTTACTCCTCGAGCCTGCCAAGAAGAACTCGAGCAGCTTTTACAACAAGCTCCTTCCGCATGGAAAGGAAAATTACACAATCAATTTGAAGAACACTTGTTTACCAAGCTCCCAGAGTTAGCCCGCATTAAAGAAAAGTTGTATGAAATGGGTGCCGATTACGCTTCCATGAGCGGTTCTGGCTCTGCGCTGTTTGGGATTTTTAAAAACAAACCGAAGACTGCGCAGTGGCCTGAGCATTATAAAATCGAAGACATTAGTTTGTAGGTTTACAAAACCCAGTCCACCTTATTTCGGTACTTTTAGGTACAACCAAAAACCAACAGAGCCAAAAATAATATTGGGTAACCATGCGGCTAAGAGCGGTCCCATGGAACCTACATTGGCCATACTTCGACTGGTAATCACAAAAATAATGTAGACAAATGCCAAAGCGAAACCCAAGGCAATTTTCAATCCTGGACCTTCCCTACTTTTTCTTGCCGCAATAAACACACCGATGAGCGTAAGCAATACCACAGAAAAAGGATAGGTATAACGTTGGTAAATTTCAGCAGTATATACACCTACATCTTCAGCTCCCCTAAGCGTAAGCTTATCGACATGATCTGAAAGTTCCCCCATGGTAAACGTTTCATAGAGTAAATAAGTACTTTCAAAATCATCGGGCTTAAGGTCGAGTGTGATGTATCTCGCATTCCCTGTATGGTATACCTCTTTCCCTTTTTCAAATTTACGCTCAACATAGGTTTGCATAAACCACTGTTTCATCGAATCTTTCCATTCGATGCGTGGCGCCTTGAGCTTATAGCTCAAATCATTTCCGACAATTTTTTCAAGGGTAAATTGATAACCTACTTTCGTATGGTTATTATAACTTTCAATGAATACATAATTATCCGGAGACGTTTTCAAATGCACATTCCTGCCTCCGAAATAATGCTCGTCTTTGATGTATCGGTTTTCAAAATCTACTCTTTTTTTATTGGCCATGGGAATAATCCAACCCACCATAAAAAAAGACAAGACGCCAATCACGGAAGAGCCTATAATAAAAGGCCTCAAGAAACGCATAAAGCTAATCCCCGAACAAAGCATCGCAATAATCTCTACCCTCGCGGCCATGTTTGAAGTCACCACAATCGTGGCAATAAAAATGGTAATGGGACTGAGTAAATTGATCAAATAAGGAATGAAATTAAAGTAAAAATCAGTCATGATGACATGCCAACTCAAGCCACTTTTCATGAAGTCATCTAATTTCTCAGTGATGTCAACGACCACTAAAATAGAAATCAACAAAACCACCACAAAAGCATAGGTGGTTAAAAAAGAAGTGATGATGTACTTGTCTAATTTTTTTAACATTGTAATTACAATCGTTGCATCAATTTCTTAACCATTATTTCTTTCCAAGGCCTGAACGTACCGTCTAGTATTTTCAATCGGGCTTCTCTGACAAGCCATAAATAAAAACTCAGGTTTTGTGTACTCGCAATCATCGCGCCAAGCATTTCATCGCTTCTCACCAAGTGACTTAAATACGCTTTTGAATAATACTGATTGAGGTAGGTATCTAAACCCGGATCAATGAGACTAAAATCCGTTTTCCATTTTTCATTTCTGATGTTGATGATACCCTCTGTGGTAAACAACATGCCGTTACGGGCATTACGCGTTGGCATTACACAATCAAACATGTCGACACCCAAGGCAATGCATTCCAATAAATTGGCTGGAGTCCCTACACCCATCAAATACCGAGGTTTATCTTTCGGTAAAATAGAGCATACCAAATCCGTCATTTCATACATGTCTTCCGCAGGCTCACCCACCGATAAACCTCCAATGGCATTGCCTTCGCGTTCGAAAGAAGCAATGACCTCTGCCGATTGTGTTCTTAAGTCTTTATAAACGCTACCCTGTACAATTGGAAACAGCATTTGCTTGTGACCGTACTTCTCTTCTGTTGAATCAAAACGTTGACAGCAACGCTTCAACCATTGGTGTGTTGTGTCTAATGATTTTTGTGCATATCCAAACTCACAAGGATACGGTGTGCATTCATCAAAAGCCATGATGATGTCCGCTCCAATGGTGCGTTGAATATCCATGACACTTTCAGGTGTAAACAAATGTTTTGACCCGTCTATGTGTGACCTGAACTCAACCCCTTCTTCTTTAATTTTTCTAATGCCCGCTAAAGAGTATACCTGAAAGCCTCCACTGTCCGTCAATACAGGACGTTTCCATCCGTTAAACCCGTGTATACCGCCCGCCTTTTCGATGATGTCCATACCAGGACGCAAGTACAAATGATAGGTATTGGCTAAAATAATGGGCGCATTAATGTCTTGTTCTATATCGCGCTGGTGGACAGCCTTCACTGTTCCTGCTGTTCCAACGGGCATAAATATAGGGGTAGGAATATCCCCGTGTGCGGTATGCAATACACCTGCTCTTGCTTTCGATGCAGGATCGACTCCTTTTAATTCAAACATTTACTACTCTTGAAATAATATTATTACAAAAATAGTTTTATTTCGCTTTATTTAAGTCATTCTTCTTCTTTAGTATTGCGACAATGGTTGTTTTTTTATGGTTTGCGTACCTTTTATCGGCAAGCATCCGACTTCTTTGGAGGTTGGTGTTTAGGGTAGGACTTACGAAAAAAACACCCGAAGCTCAAGCTATTCCTTCCGAATCCGCTTTAGGCATTTCGATGATCGTATGCTCCCATTCCAACAGCCAAGGCTTACAAAAATTAGTACCACTCTTACTTCAACAAGAGTACCCGCTGTTCGAACTCATTGTCGTTAATGACCGATCGAGCGACGACAGCGAAGCTTGGTTAAATAAAACACTCCTTATTTATAGTAACTTGAAAGTCATCACAATTAAAGAGACTCCCAAAAACTGGAATCCCAAAAAATATGCCTTACAACAAGGCTTCAAACACGCTCAATACCCCCTTTTAGCACTCACCGATTCCGATTGCATGCCACTGTCGAGACAATGGCTTCGACACATGAGCCTTGCTTTTCAAAATCCTCGCATCGATATCTTCCTGGGTTATAGTCCTTATGCCTACCAAAAAGGACTACTCAACCGCATCGTACGCACAGAAACCGTATATACAGCTTTTCAATACCTTTCCCTTGCCAAGCTCAACATGACTTATATGGGTGTGGGCAGAAACTTGGGCTATAGAAAAAGTTTTATTACCAAACACCTTGATACTTTTCCTTTCCAAAACTACCTCGGTGGAGATGATGACCTGCTGATCAACAGCTTATCCTCTGGAAACGACGCCTCTATTGGCTTGCATCCCGACAGTTTTATGCAAAGTGATGCGCCTAGTACTTGGCGAGCATGGTGGAGACAAAAAAGAAGACACTTGAGCGCAGGACAAAAATATAAATTTTCCACTCAGTGTTTATTAAGCTCGTATTGGTGTTCATCCCTCGGATTTTGGCTTTTATTGATCCCATTGTACCTCCTTAGTGCTTCAAAATGCCCTATTTTGTCTATACATGCCTTTATTTTAACGTGTGAACTACTGCTCTTAAGTCCTCTATTTAGAATATTTCAAGAACGAAGATTATTAACACTACTCCCTATTTGGGATTTTTTATATATTGCATCTTCAAGTGTTATAGGTCTTAGTACTTTTTGGATTAAAAATAAGAGATGGAGCTGAACAGAGAATTTTCTGACAAAGCAAAGAAAGATTTCCTGCTGATTGATAAAGCGAAAGCAACAGGCGATGAAAAAGCCTTTGCTGAGTTGATGCAAAGGTATAAGAAACCCGTTTACCACATGATCTTAAAAATGATCCGAAACGTGGATGATGCTGAAGATCTTACCATTGAAGCATTTGCTAAAGCCTTCAAAAACCTCCATAAATTTAATCCTGAATTTACCTTCAGTACTTGGTTGTTTCGTATCGCAACAAACAATTGCATCGACTTCATGCGTAAAAAGAAGTTGAGTACCACCAGTATCAGCGGTACTTACAAAGACGATGCCGGTGAAAATGTTGACATGGAATTCAAAGACACCAATTTGAATCCCATGGAAGAAGCCATTAAAAAACAAAAAATCGCATTGGTACAATCCATCGTCACCATGCTTCCTCCAAAATACCAAACACTGGTAAAGCTTCGTTACTTCGAAGAACTTTCTTACGAAGAAATAGCGGCCGAACTTAAAGCTCCCCTTGGCACTGTTAAAGCTCAGCTTCACCGTGCCCGTGAATTGCTTTACGACCTTGCTAAAAACCGTAAAGACGCCCTCTAGATCAGTGGAACTGATTACTAAATATTTTCCGGGACTCAGTACAACGCAGCTTGATCAATTTGCTCAACTCGCTACGCTCTATGCACATTGGAACGAACAAATCAATGTCATTTCTAGAAAAGACATCGACCATTTGTACGAACGCCATGTCTTGCATGCACTAGGCATCGCTAAAGTCATGTCCTTTAAACCAGGCACAGACATTTTAGATGTGGGAACAGGCGGTGGTTTTCCAGGCATTCCTTTAGCCATCCTTTTTCCTGAATGTAAATTTGTATTGGTCGACTCGATCGGTAAAAAAATTAAAGTCGTACAGGAAGTCAGTACTGCACTTGGCTTAACCAATGTCATTGCTATTCATGGAAGAGCAGAAGACGTCGATCAAAAATTTCACTTTGTGATCAGCAGAGCGGTAACCCGCATCAGGCCATTTTTTGTTTGGGTACGCAACAAGTTCTCTGCCGAGCAATTCAACGATAAAAAAAATGGAATCCTTTACCTGAAAGGTGGTGACCTGAAAGAGGAAATTGCCGAGCTGAACAAGAAGGTTAAATTGTATGAGCTCAGCGACTTTTTTAAAGAGGAGTTTTTCGAGACTAAAAAAGTCCTTTACCTTCCGGTATAAGCTCCAACAACTGAAAAAACACACCAACGTTCGACAACTCTTTCTCCGCTCTGTTTCTATTTCTCTTCATTCCAAGGATTCTGAATCCGAAGGATTCAAATGTTCATAGCTTTTTTAACAGAATAGTTTTGTTCGACCCCGAAGGGGTCGCATGTTTTAACACAACCAACCTTTGGATATTATTAAGAATATTCGACCCCTTCAGGGTCGGGGCATTTCTTCAACATAACCTATTGATATGTGAATCCTTCGGATTCAGGTTCATCACCCTACTGGATCGGATGTTCCTGTACTTATTCAAATCCCCGAGCGGGACGCTCTATGTGCATGAGGCACGAGCAAGATGCTCGCGCCAGCGAAGGCCCTAAGATTGAAAAACAAAGCTCGAACGGTCCCTCTTTCTCCGCACTGTTTCTCTTTCTTTTCCTTTCCTCCTTCATTATAAATTAATTCGTTTTTTAGGCAAAAGAACGATTAATGTGTAATATTAATAGACCCTTTTGGAGAGGGCTATTCAACATCTTTTCTATGAAAAAACTCACCCCATCCTATTTACTCGGCTGTATCTTCCTATTTACAGCTTTGCTTTTTTCTGCTTGTAATCGCGGAGACGAAGTCAGTATCACGTCGAAAAATTTTCAAGATGTCATTGAAGTACAACAAAACTTAACCTTTGTATTCAGCGAAGACATTGCGCCAGACACCTTGATTAATCAATGGGTGGCAGAAGAGTACATCACATTCAATCCTGTGGTGAAAGGAAAATACAAATGGACATCCAATAACGAACTTACCTTTTCTCCAGACATTAGATTTGCGGAAAGCACAGATTATACCGCAACCTTTACGGATAAACTTTTTGCAGGTCTTCCTGAAAAGAAAAAAATGGCGGAGGAGTTTCAAGTCTTGTCTTTTCATACGGCTTACCTCAACATCACCAATGTCAATACCTTTTGGGCGAAACATGAAATCGATCGCAGCATCAACGAAGTCATCAATGAACTTTCTTTTAACTATGTCATCGATGCCAATCAATTACAATCTTTATTAGAAATTAAAGTCGACAAAACACCGGTCAAATTTGAGATCAAAACCAAAGGCAATGCACAAAGCATTCTCGTTGCCATTCAAGAAAATGGGAACTACAACGACAAGGCTTTATCGATTAGCGTAAAGCCAGGATTGAAGTGCCTTTCCAATGCTTACCAAACCAAAGAAGCGATTGTCTTCAACAGCATCATTCCTTCGAAAGACAACTTTAGAATTTTACAAGTTGAAAGTTTATACGAAGAAGATAAAGGCTACATACAAGTCAGCACCAACCAAGAAGTCGGCAGCATTGACATCGATCAAAAAATTACGATCGATCCTGCACTTACGTTTCGTGTAGAAAAATTGCCATCCGGCTTTAAAGTACTCGCCAACTTTGTAGAAAAACAAACCTATACCATTACCATCGATAAAAGTCTGCAAGGCATTTTCGGCGGCAAACTTCCATCTGACTTTGAGCAAACCGTAGCTTTCGGCCCCCAAGAGCCTTACTTAGATTTCACCAGCAAGAAAGGCATTTACTTGAGTAATGCAGGCTTTAAAAACATCGGATTAAAAGTCATCAATGTTCCTAAGATCACCGTTACGATTCATAAAATTTATGAAAACAACTTAAGCGCTTTCTTCCGTCAAAACAGTTATTACTTTAACTCCTACCAATACGAAGATTACTACGACGACTACTCTTACCTCGACATCAGCGACATGGGCGATGTGGTGTATGAAAAAGACATCGTTACGAAATCGTTGAGCAAAGAGAACGGCGTGTATTTACTGCCGATTCAATTCAGCAATCAAAACGATTTCAAAGGATTGTACGTGGTAAAAGTACAATCAGACGATGAGCAATACATCAGTGCAACAAAGATTGTATCCTTCTCCGACATGGGTATCATTGCCAAAGCCAGCAAAGACCAAGTGATGGTCTTTGTCAATTCTATTTTAAATGCCTCTCCCATCGGCGATGTAAAAGTCACCTTGGTCAGCAGTAACAACCAACAAGTATACACCGCCAATACCAACAGCGACGGCATTGCCATCTTCGACAACGTCACCAAGAAAGCACCGGGATTTCAAATTAAAATGGTGACCTGTCAAAAAAATAGCGACTTCAATTATTTATTCTTCGACCATTCTCAAATTGAAACTTCTCGTTTCGACGTTGGTGGGGTTTCTGATAACCCTTCTGGCTACGATGCCTACCTCTACGGAGACCGTGACATCTATCGCCCAGGAGAAACCATTCATTTAAATACGATTGTACGCGACGAACAATTAAAGCCTTTAAAAAACACGCCGATCAAAGTTAAATTGACCTTGCCCAATGGAAAAGATTTTGTAACCAAACGAGGAACCTTGAATGCAGAAGGTGCATTTGCTACATCCATCGTATTGCCTGCAAGCATTGTTACGGGAACCTATACAGCAGAAGTCTATACTGCCAACGATATTTTATTGCAATCGAAATACTTAAGCATTGAGGAGTTTTTACCCGATCGCATAAAACTCAACACGACACTTAACAACACGGCTTTGTATTTAAACCAAACCTTAGCCGTGAATACCAAAGCTGAAAATTTCTTTGGCCCTCCAGCTGCGGATCGTAATTACGAAATCGAAATGACCTTGAAGCGCAAGTACTTTGCACCAAAAGGTTTTGAAAGTTATGGTTTTAACCTATCGGGTGCAGTACAAGAAAGCTTTGAGCAAGACTTACGTCAAGGTACCACCGACGCGAGTGGCAATGCCAGTGAATCGTTTGAGTTCCTACCTTCTTACGAAAACAATGGTGTACTGGATGGTAAAGTATACTTGACGGTATTCGATGAATCGGGTAGACCCGTGCATTCTGTAAAAAGTTTTGAAGTCATTACACAAAATACTTTACTCGGTATAAAAAACACAGAACAGTACATCGCCACCAAACAAAACTTCCCGATTACTTTTTGTGCCGTCAATAAAAACGGTCAACGTTTGATTGGTGCTAAAGCTCGAGTACAAGTGATCAAGTACGAATGGCAAACCGTTATTCGAAACAACTACGATGGCTACCGTTATGTTTCAGAAAAGAAACAAACGATATTAGAAGAAAAGATCATCAACTTCGGAGCACAAGATTATCGTTACAATTTCTTTCCAAGCACTTCTGGAGAATACGAAGTGAGACTTTCTTTACCCGATTCTAAATCGTACGTCTCTACTGAGTTTTATGCCTACGGTTACGGCACAACCAATTCGTCGTTCGAAGTCAATACAGAAGGCAACGTAGACATAGCGACCGACAAAGAAGAATACGAAGTAGGAGAAGATGCAAAACTCTTATTCAAAACTCCTTTTGCTGGAAAAATATTGATCACCGTAGAACGCAATAAAGTACTTGATCATTTCTTCATCAACACAGACCATCGTTCTGCATCCTTAACAATTCCGATTAAAAAGGAATACTTACCGAATGCTTACGTAACCGCAACGCTGATAAAACCACACAGCAACCAACAAATACCATTGACGGTCGCACATGGTTTTATTCCACTGAAAGCAAAAGATAAAAAACACATCATGCCTGTGGTGATTAAAGCACCAGAGCGTTGTCGTTCCAATTCGAAACAAACGATTTGTATCAGCACAGCACCTGAGAAAAACGTGGAAGTCACCATTGCTGTAGTCGACGAAGGTATACTTCAATTAAAAAACACCCAAAGCGCCGACCCTTACGAATTTTTCTTCCGCAAAAAAGCATTGGAAGTAAGCAGCTACGACATCTACCCTAACCTACTTCCTGAGTTGAGTAAAAGCTCTATGGGTGGTGATGGTTACGATTCTGAAAAAAGAGTGAATCCATTATCCAACCGCAGGGTCAACTTGATGGCCTATTGGAGTGGTATTTTAAAAACTGATTCAGACGGAAAAGCTTGTTATACGATTAACATTCCTTCTTTCTCGGGTGACCTACGCATCATGGCCGTGGCTTACAAAGAAGATGCCTTCGGCTCTGCGCAAGCCAACATGAAAGTCGCAGATCCCTTGGTGATCTACACGTCACTGCCGCGTTTCTTAAGTCCAGGGGATACGGTATTGATACCCGTCAACATTACCAACACCACAGGCAAGGCGACCAGCTCGGAAGTAAAACTAAACCTTAGCGGTCCACTCAAACTGGTTGGAAGTAATGTGCTCAAAATTAACTTGGCTTCTAACCAAGAAAGTAAAACCTATTTCAAAGCCGTTGCCAGTTTAACGACGGGTGAAGTCAGCGTATCGACACAAGTAACAGGACTCAATGAAACGTTTAAAGAACAAAATTTCATTACCGTAAGACCTGCTGCTTCTTTAGTGAAACTTTCAGGTTCTGGACAAGTGAGTGGTGGCAAGGCCGCCAGCTTCGGCATTGCCAATACCTTCATCAGCGGTTCTTCGAAAGGCAAGTTAGTGGTGAGTACTTCGCCGCTGGTACAGTTCTCCGATAACCTCGACGAACTCATTGGTTATCCTCACGGTTGCGTAGAACAAACGGTATCGAAAGCTTTTCCTCAATTGTATGTGAAAGACTTGATCAAGAATTTCAACCAAGGAAACCGCAGTCCAGAAAATCCCGATTTTAACATTCAAGAAGCCATTCGCAAATTGGCGGGCATGCAGCTGAACAACGGCGGCATCTCTTACTGGCCGGGTGGTTACCAAGAAAATTGGTGGGGCACGGTATACGCTGCGCATTTCTTATACGAAGCGAAGCGTGCCGGTTTTCAAGTCGATCAAGACATGCTTGAAAAAATATACGGGTACTTGTCGATGAAGTTAAAATCAAAATCAACGGAGGACTTGTACTATTACGAAGCCAATGGTACTTACAAAGTCAGAAACATTGCTGCGAAAGAAATTTTCTATTCTTTGTTTGTATTGGCTCAAGCAGGACATCAAGACGTGTCGATGATGAATTATTACAAATCGAACTTGAGTAGCTTAGCCATAGACTCTAAATACTTGTTGGCTTCCACCTACCGACTGTTGGGCGATATCGGAAGTTTCAATACGATACTGCCGAAAGGATTTGACAATGAGAAATCAAACAACAGCCTAAGCGGAAACTTCTATTCGTATACCCGCGACATGGCGATCTCTTTAAGCATGTTGGTCGATACCGATCCGAACAACAGTCAAATTGGTATGTTGGCCAAACACCTTTCCGAACAATTGAAAACGAAAAAATACTTGAATACACAAGAGATGGCTTTCAGTTTCATTGCCCTAGGCAAGATTGCGCAGAAAGCTAACCAAAGTACCATCACGGCAAGCATCAAAGCCAACGGACAAGTGATAGGAAACTATACCAAAGGCAATGCGGTGTTCAGCAAAGATGTGCTGGGTAAAAACATAGAAATACAAACCAGTGGATCGGGCAATTTGTATTACTTCTGGGAAGCACAAGGCTTACCGATAAACGGCGAGGTCAAAGAAGAAGATTCTTACTTAAACATTCGTAAAGCCTTCTTCGATCGTAACGGAAATCAAATCAGCAAAATGAACTTCAAACAAAACGATTTGATTGTGGTACGCCTTACCTTAACTACCGAAGATCAATCGTCGGTATCGAATGTGGTGATTACCGATATCTTACCTGCTGGTTTCGAAATCGAAAACCCACGCTTGTCGGCACAATCGGATATGCCTTGGATTAAAAACAGTTCGGTACCCGAACACTTCGACATACGCGACGATCGCATAAACTTGTACACGTCTGCGGAAAAACAAACGAAGTACTTCTATTATATCGTGCGTGCCGTAAGCAAAGGACAGTTTAAAATGGGACCTGCCAGTGCCGATGCCATGTACAATGGAGAGTATCATTCTTATTCTGGTGCAACAAGTATAAATGTGGAGTAGGTAAGTTTAAGGATTACTATTTTAGTTTCATTGAAGGCTAAAGTATTACAGATTTGAATCCATGCTATTATTTTTCTTTTCTTTTGATCGCCCAAAAGAAAAGAAACAAAAGAAAAAGGCGCCACGAAAAACTCCCGCTCATAAAGCGTGACGCTCTTTTCGTGGACACCCACCGCACGCCAGCCTATTGAGTAGATGGAAGTAAAATTGACTTAAACATACATTTCCTTCTCATTCAGTCAAGGAGAGAAAAAATAATAATGGCACACATTCATTTCAGATGTTTTTAACACTTATTAAAAAACACCCTTATTGGAGCACAGTCCTCGCCTGCATTTGCACGCTAGGGCTGTGTTTTTTTGTACTCAATGTTATCTTTCCCCTGCCCCTACCCAAGGCCTATTCGGTTCAAGTTTTAGCATCCGATAAAACATTACTGCATGCGTATTTAACACCCGATGATAAATGGAGGTTTCAATGTTCCAAAGAAGACATTCCAAAAACACTCGTCGAAACGTTCTTGTACAAAGAAGACAAATACTTTTACTATCACCCCGGTTTTAATCCGCTGGCGATTGTACGCGCGATCAAACTCAACACCTTTAAAAACAAAAAGACCTCTGGAGCCTCGACCATTACCATGCAAGTGGCGCGCCTACTTGAACCTAAAAAAAGAACCTACGGTAATAAGATAGCGGAAGTCTTTCGTGCCATGCAATTGGAATGGTATTACAGCAAAGATGAAATCTTATCGCTCTACCTCAATTACGTGCCTTACGGAAGTAACATCGAAGGCGTAGGTGCTGCATCGATGGTGTATTTTAAAAAACCCTTGCAACGCTTAAGTCCTGCCGAGTTGACGGTACTCACCATCATACCCAACAGACCCATTTCCTTGCGCCCTGGCAAAGCCAATGCCTACGTGATGAAAGAACGCAACAAGTGGTTGACGCGTTACTACGACGCTCACTTTTTTACCCGCGCAGAATTGAACGATGCCTTGAAAGAAGAGTTCACCGCACAACGCAATGCCATGCCGCAAAACATACCGCAATTGGCAGAACGTTTAAAAAACAGGTACCCTAACCAAGACATCATTTACAGCTGCATTGAAAAACGTGTGCAAGAAACCTGCGAACAAATTGCCAATCAATACATCAAACGCTTACACAGCAAAGGAATATTTAATGCCTCCATCGTGGTGATGAACAATACCACACAAGAAATCGTGACCTACATCGGCTCGACCGATTTTAAAGATGCACAACACAATGGACAAATAGACGGCGTGCGTGCCATTCGTTCTCCCGGCAGTACACTCAAACCTTTTGTCTACGCTCGAGCCTTTGACCGTGGCTTGATGACGCCACACAGCATCATTGCCGATGTACCGACTGACTTCGACGGTTACTCGCCTGACAATTTCGATTTGAAATTTTACGGCAAAGTAAGCGTAGAACAAGCACTCGCTTTTTCCTTAAACATCCCTGCAGTAAAAACCTTGCAAAGCATTGGCCTATCCGATTTTATTGCTTTACTTAAAAAAGCACAATTTAAAACCGTAGAAAAAAAAGCAAGCTTTCTCGGTCCTTCTCTCGTATTGGGCGGTTGCGGCCTAAGCTTAGAAGAACTGACGCATGCCTATACTGCTTTCGTACACGAAGGCAAGTTACTTCCCTATGCCTTGAGTAAAACAGCTCCTGATTCATCGAGCAGTACCTTATTCAGTCCTGCTGCTTCGTATATGATTCACGAGATCTTGACTAAGATCAGCCGACCGGATCTTCCCAACCATTACCAAAACACCTACCGCACACCGCGCATTGCTTGGAAGACAGGTACCTCTTACGGACGTAGAGATGCCTGGAGCATCGGCTATTCTCAACACTATACCGTTGGCGTTTGGATTGGAAACTTCGACGGCACAGGCGTAGCCGAATTAACGGGTGCAGACATTGCCACGCCATTGTTGTTTCAACTCTTCAATGCCTTAGATTATAATAGCTCGGGCGATTGGTTGTTTCGTCCACAAGGTTTATCGTTTCGGTATGCATGTCCTGAAAGTGGCTTGCCCGCAGGTGATCTCTGCGAACACCAGGTGATGGATTATTTTATTCCCAATGTATCGCCCGCACAAAAATGCGATCATTTGGTCTACCGTTTTGTTTCTCCCGATGAACGTTTTGCGTACTGCGAAAAATGCTTACCGATTTCGGGCTATAAGAAGAAAGCCTACCCTAACCTCTCGGCGGAGTTGGTAGCCTTTTATAAAAAAGAACATTTACCCTTTACCGAAACACCTACACATAATCCCTACTGCGAATATACGGTGAGCGGTAAAGCCCCTGAAATTATTTCTCCTATTCATAAAAAAGAATACTTGATTGAAAAACTTTCTCCCTCTGAGATCATGCTCAAAAGCCGCTGTGCATCGGATGTAAAAAAAGTATACTGGTACATCAACAACAAGTATTACAAAGAAGCCGCCAACGGAGAATCGATCTTTTTTACGCCCCAAGAAGGCACCCTTAAAATCTCGTGCAGCGACGATAAAGGGAATAATAAGAGTATTGAGATTGAGGTGGTATATTTTTAAAAATTTGGTATATTGATCATAAGCAATTGCAGGGCATTAAAAAAGACAAGCATGAAAAATTGGACTACATTAATTTCCTTTACCTACCCACATGAGGCGCATCTTGTAAAGGGGAAACTTGAATCTGAAGGGATTGAAGTTTTGCTGAAAGACGAATTAACAGCACAAGTAAACAATATCTATTCCGCTGCAATTGGTGGCGTAAAACTAATCGTTCAAGATATAGATTACGATAAAGCATATCAAATACTAGTTGATACTGGAAACATTAAGGAATCGAAAACAGAACCCAATAAGTTCTTAATTCGATTCGATGATCTTACGTCTAATTTACCATTCATTGGAAAATCATTACTTGTCGTTCGGTTATTAGTTTTTGTTGCTTTGGCGATAGTAATGCTTATCGTACCAATCGCACTATTATCCTGACCTTCTAATGTTGAGCAGCTGCTTGAAAAAATAGGATGTCTTGAGATTAAAGTGCTCAATTTTAAACATAAACAGGATATTGATAATGCGCAATCTTGCGGTTATTGAAAAATAGACGCAAGATTGCGTATATACAATCGTTAGGCAACATTATTAAATGGCACATTTCGTAATATTAGACACATCAATTTATCGAGAGCTTGGATTAAGGTTCTATGAGAATTTAGACTACAGGAATCTTTGTCACTTTACAGTGAATACCGATGGAGAAGTCTTGCTTTCCAATATTGTCTTAGAAGAATTTTCTAATTTTTATAAAACTCAACTAAAGCAAAAAACAAATTTGTTGCTAAAAGCTAACAATGATTTAGAAAGAGATCCATACTTTCATACTAATATTCTGGATGACATTAAAGTTGCGGCAGAATATCAGAAAGCTGTCAATAAGTTTCGTGACACATTGCGAAATGACCCAGTAACTGGATACGGTACTGCCACATTACAACCAACAATGATTGATGGTTTAGAATTAACTAAATTTATTTTAGAAAGTAAAGAGACTAAAGAAAGTAATGTTCAAATACGAGATTATCTGATTTGGGATTCAGTATTAAATTTTGCTCGCAAACAAAGCGTCGATCAAGTAACATATTCAGGAAAGCGAAAAATTATCTTTAAAAAAAGTATGGTAACCTTTATCTCTAAAGACAAAGGATTTGAGAAAAATGAGTTGTTTCAACATCTTAAAAACAGATATGATATTGACAATATCGAAGTTGAAGGTTCTATTACTAGTTTTCTTCAAAAGAAAGGGTTTTACTTCGACTTTATCACAGCAAGAATGATTGAACTAAAAATTACTCCAACTAGAATACTTAAAGACTTAAGTAAAGACATAGGTGTACTTTTAAGTTATGTTAGTAAAAGGTATTATCATAATTGGTTTGAAAAGGATATTGTTAACTCTGAAATTGAAAAAGTTGAAGTGCTTGAGCATTTTACTTACCTTGATTCAGAAGTGAATAGATATAAGTTTACTGCAAATTTAAAAGTGTGGGTTAAGGTAGTTTTCGAAAGAGATGAAGAAGGATACAAGGAGAGCTTAGAAACATTAAATCTTGACAAGGATGTATTTGGAGGCAACCTAGAGACTTATGATGAATTGCAAAGACCATATTTTAGAAAACCAATATTGTTTTACTATGGAGGCCTTGTGAATATTGAGAAGAAGTCAATAGTTAGTGTTCAGTTTTTAGACTATATGCCATTTGCGTACCTCTAAAAATAACGATTGCCTAACATTGCGCAGGCATCACTGGGGGTGTGGTAGCGGTGGATACTTGCCGTGTATAATTTCAACTTTAAACTCTAACCGTCGTCGAGCAGACCCCAGTTCAGCATGCGCGGCACGTTAGGCACAATTATGACATCCCGATACAGCATAGAAGAAGAGGTAAGACTTTATTTTGACGAAGGGTATTCTAAAACAAGAATACTTTGGGGGCTTATTGCTAATGCCGATAGAGTCATTAATAGCGTATACATATTCAAACATTTTGATGAATATTGCAGACAACTCAATTCTACTAAACAAGAAGACAAATTAGAAGTGTATTGGAATGCTTCATATGACGAAAAGCTAATTGACTATATTAAAATCATTCTTGCGTTTGAGACTTTAAACAAAGCATTATTGATTAAGCAAGGGATTTTAATACATACAATTGACAATAAATTCTTCAACAAGAAAATTTCTCGTAAGCAGCAAGATGGATTGCCTATAACGATTGAGGAGTTTTTTCAGAATAACTATACGGATTTAGATTTCATTAAACAGTCGGCAGTATTAAATGGATTGACAAAAAATCTGACGACGATAAGTTTTTCACACACTCTGAACAAAAATTATCAAGCAATAATAAAACTTGACAAAGATCTAGTCAGCAATTTGAAAGAGATTAACTTAAAAAGAAACCGTTTGCATTTATACTCTGATTTTAAAGGAACGATTTCCGTAAAACAACATATTGATAAATGGAGACATCTTAAGGAAATTACTACCACGATAATAAGAGACGAATTAAAAAAAATTGATGAAGAATTAAAAAACTGTGCCTAACATTACGCATACCTCACTGGGGGCTTCGGTAGCGGGCGATAGTTGCCGTTCATAATTTTAACTTTAAACTCTAACCGTCGTCGAGCAGACCCCAGTTCAGCATGCGCAGCACGTTATGTGCAAGGCTAAAAAAGAATATGAGAGAACAAATAGATAACCTTTTTAAAGGACAAGAAGAAATACCTCTTTTTTATATTGAGAGTGGTAGCAGACTTTGGGGTATTGCAAGCCCAGATAGTGATTTCGATGTAAGAGGAATTCATATTCAATCAAAGAAGCAATATTACGATTTTAAGGAACACAGAGACATCATTGAAGTAATGGATGGAGACTTTGATTTTGTCTCCTACGATATCGACAAAATGTTCGGTTTATTAGCCAAAAGCAATCCAACAGTATTTGAATGGATCAGAGCCAATATTATTTACTTAAATGAATTTCCAAATTGGAATAATTTTCATAAAGACGTCGTATCAAATTTTGACTTTAAAGCCTTGTATCATCATTATATATCTCTTGCGAAGGGGAATATAAACTTGATGGAAACCAATAAAAAATTTACTTACAAAACAGTTTTTTACTGTATTCGTGGACTTTTATCCGCAGAGCTGGCAACTAGAAGAATAATTCCGGAATTACTGATTGATGATCTATTTAGCCAGTTCGATAAACAAAATGAAGTGCTAACGATTGCTAAGAATAGTTTAGAGCGTAAGAAACAGCAAAAAGAAAAAGAGGAAGTTATCGAGAGCGACAAACAAAGAATATTACTAGCGATCAAGAAGTACACCTCAGAACTTGAAAACGAAATACCTGAAAGTAGTAATAACCGAATGGGTTTAGAAAAAATATTAACGGATTATAGTTTCGCTTTAAAAGAACATTTCTACAAATAACAACAAGCCGAGCACATAACAGCACCTTGCCGCCATTGCGGGGTTTGGAGAGGTTCGAGAGTTCAGAGCATTAAATAAATTTCAGAGCGGCTTGATTGCTCGGAGCTTTCACATCCCTCCATCGTCGTCAAGCTGCTATCCGTTATGTGCAATCGAAAAAAAAGCCGAAATAGAATGACACGACTTAAGCAAGTTTTAATTTATACAGCACTATTTCTTCTTTCGACTTGGACCGCATTTCAATTTGAGAATCCGTTTAGACAAATAATTAGATATACCTATACGTCACTGTCCGACAATAATATTTTATTCAGCCAGCCAGGAAAGTACATTCACTTCCCTAGCGCACTTTTCATAATATCTTTCGGACTATTTGTAGCGATTTTTTACTACTTACTGACAAATCATACAATAAATCAACGCATAAGGATTATCGTTTTAGCAGTATTGATTTTTGCTGCCTCTGTAACTATACACTGTTGTATTGATGGCCTGATGAAAATAGTTGTATGCACAGCTTGTTCAGATGGTAAACGGACTCTAAGATTCAATGACATCGAATATGACTTGATTTTTATTTCAAGTTTAACTTTATCGATAATACCTGCGTGCATATCAGAGATAAAACGAAGGATTAAAAATGCAAAAAATATGGACTGTTAGTTTTACTAATTTGATTTCAAAAATAGATGATATCTACACAATCATTTTACTATATTGACTAATTATATCGCTTAGCGAGATGATGAAAAATTTCAAATTTGACGATATCGAAATCGATATGCACATAACATTACGCATACCTCACTGGGGGCTTTGGTAGCGGGCGATAGTTGCCGTGTGTAATTTAACTTTAAACTCTAACCGTCGTCGAGCAGACCCCAGTTCAGCATGCGCGGCACGTTAGTTGCAACCGATAAAAACCAACAGCAGTAATGAAATTTTTGTCTCTATTTAAAAAATGGATTAAAGAGATGAGAGGTGCTAGTAAACCTTCCGTCGAACACTCATTTTTTGCTGAAAATGTTCTTGAAATAATAGGTCCGACAGTTGAGAGGTTTGACTTTGTTAAAGACAAAAGAAAAATAGAAGAATGTTTCACATCCATTGTCTTTAGAAAAAATACGCAATACGTAAAAATCTCTGGCTCGACTTATCCAACTGACTATCCATATACTTATAATGTTATTTTTGGAGAGGGAGATAGTGAGGATGTTTTCGAGTTCGACTGGAATTCTGTTGCATTGTGGCGACTCAAAAATAAAATCGAACACTCGACAGGGTCAAAAGAATATAACTTTCCATATGGAGACAAAGTGAAGTTAAGTCTTTTAAATGCAAAAGATGACTTAATTAAATATGGTGATTCCTTTCTCCGTGGAGACTTAACATTGTTTTACGAAACTCGTTCTGAGCAGAATAAAGCTCGAGAACCATATAAAATTAGTACGCCAGACAAAAATGGAAATTATACTACTACATACGAAAAAATTAGCGCTGAGAAAAAGAACAAATATAGTTAATGTAAGCTTTTAAAATACTTCTTTACGGTTGGACTGTTGCTGCTTCGCTAATTGTTACTGAGATTTAATTTGCTACTAATCGGATAGTTTTAATGCTATTAAAATGATTCGAGATATAGTTGATAAATCGACCATTATCAATAAATTGATTCTACGTTGGATTGACAAAAAAGAAAACATTTCAAATTTGACGATAACATAAATGCGGTATGCAACTAACATTGCGCATAACCTCACTGGGGGTTTCGTAGCGGGCGATAGTTGCCGTGTATAATTTAACTTTAAACTCTAACCGTCGTCGAGCAGACCCCAGTTCAGCATGCGCGGCACGTTTGACGCAATTACCCTCCCGCAGAGTCTCCTGAAAGGGACTCTGCGACTTGAATGAAAAAGAAAAAGGGCGACGTCAGAGTCCTTCTTTAAATAGCATCGCAGGGCATATATAGTGCAATGCAAAGAAGAGACTCTGCCTGAAGATAGATTCCCTTCTACTTTTTTACTACCTTTTGGTGATTAAATTTAACTGCAAGCGCATGCTTAAAAGAAAGAAAGACAAAGACACTAAAAATAGAAGCAAAAGATTTTGTATTGATTATATAGGTTCAAGGAAATTAGGAGAAGTAAGTTATAATGAATTATATGATTACTTAACTAATGAAAAAAAAGTATACCTGCCTCATGCTGGATCTGAACCCCACAGTAATGAATTGCTAGAATTGTTACCTGACCTATGTTTAATTAATCTTATACATTATACAAATCCTAATATTGCTGATGTTCAAACAGAAGCAGAATATATTGCAAGACTCCCTGAATACAAAATTCAATGGCTTGATAAGAAATTACCTGTTTTAGATTCTGTTCATGATACATATAATATAGAAACTAGAATAGCTCATTCCGAAAACCTATCAAAATGGTCATTTATTATAGCTATTCTAGCTTTTACAATATCCTTAGCGCAACTAGTTATAGATGTCAATGATATCCATTTTGGTAAGGATAAAATATTTGAACGTACGACGATGCATAATGATTCTATGCAGGTATCTCAAAATCAAATACTAATTGCCTTGCTTAAAGAACAAAATAAAAGATTGGAAATAATCGAGAACAACAAACCAGATACAATTATTATATCTATACCTAAAAAGAAGTAACCCTCTGCCTTGGTTCGTGTCCTCACGAACCAATCATATTTACTATCAATACTTTTATCAATAGTAGCTATATTTCATACGAGAACCTTTTTAAAATCTAACAAATACTTGTACCAACATAAATAAGCATAATAAGTGGTTCGTGAGGACACGAACCACGGCGGAGGTGAATCGCATACCGATGAATTGATTTCGTGTGGCGCAACACGTAAATTTCAGATCGAACTTTATCGGAGCTTGCTTGTTGAACAATTCAATTACAACATAATTATTCATTCACACCTTTTAAAGAACTAGAAAACATGAAAAAGATCATTCAATCAGGTTTAGTGGCGTGTGCCCTATTGTTTGCGGTTTCCGCTCATGCACAAACGAAAGACATTGTAGATGTGGCTGCTGGTTCTAAAGACCATACCACCTTAGTAGCCGCTGTGAAAGCAGCGGACTTAGTTGCTACATTAAAAAGCGCTGGGCCATTCACGGTGTTTGCTCCTACAAACAGTGCATTTGATAAACTGCCGAAAGGAACCGTAGAGAATTTGTTGAAACCAGAGAACAAAGCCACCTTGACTAAAATTTTAACCTACCACGTGGTGGCGGGCAAGTTAAAAGCAAGCGATGTACTTGCAGCCATCAAAGCTGGAAACGGCAAGGCGGTTGTAAAAACGGTAGCAGGAGAAAGCTTAACAGCAACGCTAGAAAATGGTAAAGTTTATTTAACAGATGCCAAAGGGGGTAAGTCTTTGGTAACGGCTACAGATTTAGATGCAAGCAACGGAGTGATCCATGTGATCGACACCGTTTTAATGCCTTAGTCTGTCTCTTTCTGAATGTTTATAAAAAGGTTGTTTTCGAAAGGGAACAACCTTTTTTTGTATCCTCCCTCTTGATAGGATATGCTGGTGCAAGCTTATAGCGCGTCCCTATAAACATAGGGCTTCTGCCCGGGCTATGTGAGAAACAAGTAAAATAACTTAATAAAAAAGGATACCCGATAGATCAGCATGCTGCTGAATCATAAAAAGGGGCAGGAATAAAAAATCCTGCCCTTTTTATTTTAGATTATTGTAACTTCATGATTTTACGCACGATCAATTGATTGTTGTTCTGATAACGTATGACATACAAATCAGGCTGCTGTTGACTGCTGTCCCATTCAAACTGGTGTATGCCTGGAGACAAATATCCATCGACTAATATGAACACTTCTTTGCCAGTCTTATCGTACACTTTTAACGATACTGTTCCTTCCTCTTCCACATTCACTTCTACTGTAGTGGTGTTGAAGAAAGGATTTGGTGAATTGATGAGCACCCCTTCATTTTCTTTAGCGGACAGTTTTACGGATTTTGCAGCAGAGCAACTGCCAGACAATGTCCAGGCATCTGTCCAGTATGCACCGGCACCCGGCTCATAGGCCCAGGCCGCACCGTTGCACCAACCAGAATAAGGCCAAGGTTTACATTCGTAGCTACTACCTGCTTCTTGAACTTTACTGCCTGCTGAGTAACCGCCATTTTCTGTATACGTTGCAATACCTGAGCAAGTATTGGTGATCACTTGTTGTACAATGACTGTAATGGAAACCGTAGTCGTGCTTGCCCCTAAATTATCTGTGGCCTTTGCAAAAAGCGTATAGCTTCCTGCTGCTACGCCAGACCAAGAATAAGTGTAAGGTGCTGTGGCGTCTGAAAAAATTAATGTACTCCCATTGTAGAAATCCACTTTGGCTACTGAACCATCGGCATCGGACGCATTGGCCGAAATCGTAAGATTAGCGGGTGCTGTAAAGGATGCATTGTTACCCGGTGCTGTCAGCGAAATAGTCGGAACTAGGTTGAGAGGAGGAGTTGTGGCGACCCTGTAATAAGCGGATGCAGGAATTACTTGCTTCGTGATGCTAGGTCCGGCATAACTGACAGATAATACCTGACCACCGCCTTGCTCAAAGAATACGACTTTGATGGCATGCTTACCAGCTTTCAACCCAATGCTGGCTGAGGCTTCTCGCACACCGTGCAAACCATCGTTGTTCACCACTAATGTAGAACCGATGTATAGCTGACTGCCATCGTCAGAGCTGGTGTAAAAAGTGTATGATCCATCTGTGGGTACGTTGACATAGCCAGTATAGCTAAAGCCAAACTGATCGTCGCGGTTGCGTTGCGAAAGATCGGGAGTAGCGCTTGTTCCGTTTTTCGCAGCGGCAAGGCTAGTAAAATCAGGAAGTACATTCCAGCTTCCTTCGTAATACTTATACTCTAATCCTAAGACAGTATTAATAGGATTTTCAGGTGTACGCAATGTGCTCCCTGTTTTTACAATGGTCTGAGATAATTTATTGTAACCGGTAGAAGCTTCCCATACATTATCATTGGCGAACTGTATACTGTACTCTGGACGTAGCGCCAAAGCCGGATTGGAATCGGGCAGAAACAGGTAAGCATCATAAGTTCCCACCGGAAGGGCTGAAATGTTTATTGATTCTGCGATATTAAACGTTCCTTCCCATGTCCTCGGATCTGTGGCCAGCACGAAGGGATATACGACTCCTGTGCCGGTGTGCTTAAGCATTATTTTCGCTTGCCTAGCTTTAAACAAACGGGCGTAGCCGGCATTTTTGATGGACAACTCCACATTCAATGTAGAGGCATTGTAGGTAAACTTGCTGTTGTTCAATACATACCTGTATCCCAGCTTACGAAGGATATCCGTGTAATGTCCAGAATTAATCCAATTGGTAAAGTTCTGCGCAAAATAATCTCTATTGAGTGTACTCCAATTGGTAAGATCTAATTCCAACAAAGCATTTGCGCCATCGGTGCGGGGTGCATTCAGACCATTGGTTTCTCCCATCATGGGTGTGTACTTCGTTTCATTGGACAAGTACGTATAATCGGATGTACCCACAGGATTTTGGGTTTGACTACTTACACTGTAAGTCCCCATGTCTCCCCACTCATTTAAAAAGGCATCATTAAAAAAACCGATTCTCGCATTCGCTGTATTCTGATAGGCTGTAGCCGCCGTCAAAGCGGTGCTGCCATACATCGCTTTCTTCGCTTCAGGATAACGGAGCTGAACAGGAATAGTGGCCGGTGTCGCAGCCAACATGGCATCTACTACATTCTTTCTGTTCTGCCACTGCGTGCTGTTGATGCTGCCATCGGTACCAAACTCTGTAGAGTTGGTATAGTACCATTCCCCCCAGGTACCAATGAAGCCTGCTTGATGTGACACGATAATGTCTTTGTTCGTTTCCAATACAGCTGCCAGTTGCTGGAGGTGCTGAAGAATCAGTGATTTTACGGGTTGCTGAGCCGAACTTCCTTCCGCATTGCTGTAAGAGAAACGAACGATGCATTTCAATCCAGAAGAACGAATACGATCAAAATCAAGCTGGATGTTGTTCAGGTAGGTAGCTGAAATCGTTGAACTCATAAATGAATTCAACAGGAAATACCGGAAGATCACCGTGACCTTATCTGACCCTGTTCTCCAACCGCTCAGCGTAGAGCTGCTCAAGTTCGAATAGTTGGAAGAGGTCGTATAATTATTGTCCGTAATGGAATACTTTTGCAAGCCCCGCTCAGGGTTGGCAAAGACACTGCTCGATTCTGTGTATGAAAGTGTGGATTGGCAAAAGCCTATACTTCTTAAACACATCATCCCTGTTAATAATAAAAGTAAACTGATGATTTTCATAGCTGATTGGTTTGGTTTATTTTAATTTATTGTATTCTACTAACAAACGCAAGAAGAAAAAACTCCGTCAACAATAAAACGATGATTTACCCGCTGGCGTAAGTGTTTCGTCCTGAAACAGGTTTACAGTTTAATGGATAATCCTGATATTGATTTTTTTATCAAACTGATAAGTGTTTGAACTTCTGTAAAATTACCCACTAATCTTTAGGTTTGTGCTATTGTCTTTTTATCATGTACAACCTCCCTGCATCCGTGATCGCGAACAAAGTGCCATCCGAGCTTTGTGTAATATCTCTGAAGCGTTGATTTTCGCTGGCCATTAATCTTTCTTCACCAACCACAAGGTTATTTTGAATGACCAATCTTGCAATGTGTGTCTGGCCTAATGAACAAACAAAAAGATTATTTTTCCATTCTGGCATACTGCTACCTTTATAAAATGTCATACCACATGGTGCAATCACTGGATCCCAATAATAGACGGGTTGTTTCATACCGTTTTGCACTTGAATAGCATCACCGATAGGCTGACCACTGTATTCTATACCATAAGTAATCGTAGGCCAACCATAGTTAGAGCCAGCTTGAATACGGTTTATTTCATCACCTCCACGAGGCCCGTGCTCTCCCTCCCATAAATCACCAGTGGTTGGATGCAGTGCTAAACCTTGAGGATTTCTATGACCAATACTGTATAATTCAGGTACTGGGTTTGTACTACTAAATACAGGATTACCAGCCGCCGCCGCACCATTGGTTGTAATGCGAATAATTTTACCTAAGGCACCACTTACTGATTGAGCCAATGGACGTGTCGACAATCCTGAACGTTCTCCTGTGCTTACGAATAAGTTACCTGTTGCGTCAAAAAGAATGCGACTACCATAGTGGAGATCACTGTTAGCAGCGGGATTCGCACGATAGATTACCGTTGAATTTTCTATGCTCGTTTCACCACTTGACAGTGTTCCTTTGGCAACTGCAGTTACCGTTCCGCCTGCTACGTTTTCGGAAAACACCCAATAAACCATTCTGTTCGATGAAAATTGAGGGTCTAGGCATAAGCCTAATAAACCTCCTTGCCCGGCGTCATTAACAGAGGGAATACCCGTTATTGCATTACCGACTGTGCCGCTTATTGTAACAATACGCATAGTTCCACTCTTCTCCGTAATTAACAATCGCCCATCAGGAAGTGCGGCTATTCCCCAAGGGGATGCAAGTGCGGATGTAATAACCGTAGACTGATAAGGTGTATTAGTCGTTACGCCATTCGCGCGTGTCTGTCCTGCAAATGCGGGACTGTAGGTGGTATTCGCTGCATTAGTTTCTACAGGAACTCCGGTGGGTGCATTGCTGGGTTGCTGATCGTCGTCTTTTTTTGTACAACCAAGCATTAGCATCAATGCACCACTAAGGATAATAAAATATTTTTCGTTATTCATAATTTACTTTTTTATATATTATATTTTTTAGAATAAATTCAACTTCTCTTTTCGATTTCTTCTTGGCTGATCATCTCTGACTCAGCGGTAGGCTGAATCTCGTGTCCATGAAAAGTAGCATATTGTTTAGTGAACTCCGCTCCAAAAAATAAAATCATACACGAATACGAAACCCATAACATAATAAGCACAATTGATCCAGCTGCACCATATGCTGAGCCTGGATTCGCTTTTGCAAAATAAATCCCTAATCCTTGCTTCCCTAAAATAAATAATAAGGCTGTAGCTATCGCTCCAATCCACACATCACTCCATCTGATTTTAACATCTGGCAGAACTTTGAAAATTAAACTAAATAAGACCGTAATGACGCCAAAGGAAATGATGAAATTTAAAACTCGGAATATCATCATCATAAAATCAGGCAGCATTGTTTTTATATAACCACTTAAAACTTCTAAGCCTGTTGTTAATAATAACGATACCAACATAAGGAATCCAATTGACAAAACCAGTCCAAAGGAAAAAAGTCTATTCTTGATTGTCTTTAACCATTTTTTCTTTGTTACAACTCTCACATCCCAAATCTGATTAAGGGAGGTTTGCAGTTCCCCAAATACTCCTGTTGAACCAAGAATAAGCGTTATAAAACCAATGATCGTAGCAAGAATAGAGGTCTTTTCTTCCGAAGATTTTGCTATAATATTTTCAATAGACTGGGCTGTTTCCTGACCAAGTGCCAATTCTATTTGTCCTGAAATTTCTCCCTGAACAGCATCTCTGCCAAAAGCTAAACCTGCCAAGGCTATAATAATTACTAATAAAGCTGGAATTGAAAACACTGCATAATAGGCTACGGTTGCGCTTTGTCTAAATGGGTCGGCATCCAGCCATTCTGAACCAGTCTTTTTGCTGATGGTAAAAAGATTCCCAAAAAATGCTTTTACTTTTGACATGCTTTGATAATTATGCGTTAAATCAATTACAGTTTTATCTCTTCCATGTATAAAGCTTTTGAAAAACTCTATTCGTTCAGCTGCCTTTGTTACTTGTTCGTTTTTCAAAGGTTATAAAAAAATTAATTCCCACTCTTACATTTAAAACTAAAAAACTTATATATTTCACATGTTTCACCTCAACTCCCCATTGCTAAAATAGGTCTGTGGCACACAGACCTATGAATTAACTTCTTAAGGTATTAAAATCTCCGAGCGAAACGGTCTAAGTATTTTAGGTACGAGCAGGATGCTCGAGCCAGCGCGTAAAATAAATAGAGAGAAAAAACCTCATCCCGATTAGATGTTTCGCCTTTTCGATGAATCATGTAACTGTTTTTTATAATTCTGTAACACTCATCTCCATTAATAAATAGATCTTCGTAACAAACAAATATCTATTATTGAAAAAGAATTAATTGCACACGTATCCATTAATATTAAAGCTCCTGTTGCTAGAGTCTGGAATGCCCTTACTAACCCTGAGATAATAAAGCAATACATGTTTGGAACAGAAGTTACTTCTGACTGGAAGGCTGGTAGCCCAATCATTTGGAAAGGTATATGGAAAGAAAAAAAATATGAGGATAAAGGTAAAATTCTTACGATAGAGGATGAGCGAATACTTCAGTATTCACACTTTAGCCCACTTGCCGGTCTTCCTGATGTTCCTGAAATTTATCATATTGTTACCTACAAACTTTCTAATGAGAAAGCCGAAGTACTTGTTTCATTAGAACAAGATAATAACGAGAACGAAAAAGCAATGGAACATTCTAATGTAATGTGGCAAAAACTAGTGGACGAATTAAAAAAAGTATTAGAAAAATAATTAAACCTTTATTAACACCTTCGTTTGTAGGATCTATTAACAGATATTTTGCACAAATCTTATGACAATCTCTATTCAACTCTTATGGCTATTCTTACTCGCCTTACCTATAGCATGTATAGCTTGGACAGTCACGCATGAAGAAGTATTTCGTGAACCCCGAGAGTACTGCATACGTTGTAGTCAGGAAGGAAAAACCATTTGGAAGAGAAAGTTTTTTTATCTCTTTACCTGTGAATACTGCTTTAGCCATTACGTCACTATAGGATTCCTATTTTTGACTGATTTTCACTTGCTTTTTACAGACTGGCGAGGCTATATTATCGCAGGATTTTCCTTGGTATCGATAGCGAACTTATACATGAGCTTATTCGCTTTGCTAAGGCAAGAGATCGTAAAAGAGAAGGAACAGATTAAAGTAATTCAAAAAGAATCTGAAAAATAAAAACCGGTAACGAAGTACGTGAAGGAAATAAAGCGTCCCACTCATTAGTAGTCAAGAGCAAAAGGGATTATTTTTTTGATGACTTTTGGGGGATTTATCTGAATTTCTGTTTAGCATTAGTGAGCGGATAAATACTACCCTTCCAGTGTACTTATTAACAGATAAATGTTTAACTTTTCTAATCATTAGTATCTCCTCCAATCGGGACGCTCTAAGTGATTTAGGCACGAGCAGAGGAGGAGGCTGCTTATAATAGGTTGGCAATCTATAAATACATCGTGCTTGTGCGAATGTTCCATTCAATAAAAAACCTAGGCTTTGAGGAAAACCTTTTTACAACTTATATTACACTTTACAGTTTTCTCAGTTTTTTCTCAAGATGTAGATACATTAAGAGTCTCAACAACAGAAAAACAATATGGTCAAATAGAAACCATTAGAGATCGTCATGGCGGTCCACCCCACTGGTATCATGAAATGAATGCAACGGCCCCAAACGGATACTATTATGTATATAAGCCTTATTTTGATGATTCAACCAAAACCTACCTTCTAAGAGAGGGACTCTTCTTAAATGGCTTTAAAGAAGGTGAATGGATAGAATACCGAACAAATGGAAAAAAGTATTGTATTGAAAAGTGGAATAAAGAGGGCAACACGGGCTACAAAATATTTTTTACGAAAAGAGGAAAACTACAACAGTATATGAGGTGGATCAACAATGAAATTGTTGAAGAGAAATGTTATAGAAAATGTGATGATTAAAATTTACGTTTAGCCTTTAGCATCGAATTCCGCCGACAATAGCAGAGAGAAAATCATGTCAGAAAATAAACTCACAATAACTTAATGACCGCAAAGAAAGAAATATTTGTAATCATTGGAAGTGCAAGCTCAAATTCGGCAAACCTAAAACTTGTTGAAAAAATTGCACGTTTGACAGATGGTAAGCTAAACTTGACAATTTTTAATGACTTGAAAACGCTTCCCCATTTTGACCCAGAACTTTCACACGACAAACCGCACAAAATAATTATTGAATTTAGAAACTCCATTAAAAAAGCAGATGGAATAATCATTTGCACCCCAGAATATGTATTTAGTATTCCAAGTGGATTAAAAAATGCGATTGAATGGTGCATTTCGACAACCGTTTTTTCAGACAAACCCATTGGACTCATTACTGCTTCAGCAAGTGGAGAAAAAGGGCACGATGAATTACAACTCATCATGAAAACAGTAATGGCAAAATTTACCGACGAAACCTCCTTGCTAATTCAAGGAATAAAAGGGAAATTTGACGAACAAGGCAATTTAATAGACCCAGAAACTAAAAAACAATTAGACCATTTTATTAATGCTTTTATAACTTTAGCAACCAACAACTAAGTAAAAAAAGCTTTATATACATGTGTTACTAGCATGTAGTCTTAAATACAAAACAAAGAAAAAACAGTACAAGAAAAGTCATTCACCAGCATTGGTCATGCAACATCAGAACAACATATATTCTAATACAATCACATGAAAATAAAATTAACCATCCTATTCATTCTACTCATTTGTTTTTCAAAGGCACAAAATGTAATTATACAAGAGCCTTGTTTAGATCATAAAAAAGGGAATCCTAATCGAGAAGCTGCCCATGCTTATCATGACATTGAAAGCAACAAACTATACATTACTTATATGGGTAAAACGAAACTCAATATAAATACATATGTCAACATGAATAAGGTAGATCAATACGAATTTACTAGAACAGAGGATGCAGGATTATTTAATCAAGTTTCAGATGCAATACTAAAAGATCAAACAGCATATTATTTATTTTTTACAAATCCTACATGTGCTTACTTTTCTGTACAAGTTATCAACCTAAAAGATCGATCGATCAATCGATACCCTGATGTACTGAAGTTATCGGAGGATGAATTTTATTTGTATTCATTCAGCGAGAATGGTCAATTTTACATACTCACATCAATTAGAAAAACTTCAAAGGCACGGCTCTATTGCTATGATTTTTCAATCGGAAAATTCGAAACAAACGTATTGAATTTTGAAAACATATCAATTGATAAAAGCAAAAAGACAATTGAATTATGGACAATTATATCAAATCAAAATACCATATCGTATCTCAACCCAGATATTTTAAAATATGCAAAAAATGCTTCTCCGAAATCAGAAATTGACCCTAAGGTCATTGCTAAACCTTTGAAATTTTATCAACGGAATGGAAACCTTGTGATCACAATAGATGGATATAATAATACAACTTATATCATGAGTATTGATCTGACAACTAAAAAGGTTTCATACGATAAGGTATTATTCCAAATGACAGACAATGATCCTGTTAAAATTAAAACAAATTCTTATTTATTCGAACGCTATATATTGCAGGTAAAGGTTTCCGATGCTGCGTTAACCGCATACGTAATTGATTTAGAAAATAAAAAAATCATACAAGATTTTTCTAGTACCGCTACCGATTCGATAATTTCATTTTCCAATACTTTAGTTATAAAAAATTCAAAATACAAAGGTATTACTCATAGTGAAACAGAAAGAGAAATTAAAAAAACGAAAAAAGTGCTTCGTATTTTTTCGGAAAAAAATGTATTTATTGGAGCCATTAGAAATCAAGACTCTGACATAGAAATGATTGTTGGTTCTTGGTTTATAGATATACAAGGTGGCGGAAGCATGCCTAGTATGGGTCCTACGAACATGGCTTCGGCAACAGAACACTTATATTATTTTAAATCTTTAATTAATAGCGATTTCAAGCACCAACCCAATGGCAATATCCTGGAATCATCTTACAACCAATTATTAGTAAGGCAGAAGGAAATTAAATGTCAATCGAAGGCGCAAACAATATTTAGTTTAGATGATAAGTACTATTTAGGATACTTTTTCACAGACGTAAAAAAGAATCCAATAGACTACTACTATATAGAAGAGTTTGGCTCAAAATAAATCTTCAAACATACTATTCAAAATAGATAAAAAGTATTTCATTTGACAAATGAGTTGCTATGCGATTCGAAAAAACAAAATAGGATATAAATATTAATTGAAATAGAAAACACGATCACTACTTGCTGATACCAGCAGATTGTAGGCTTGAATACTATTCAGCAATTTGGTATCATTACCAAAGTCAAAGTAATCATAAAGACTAAATTAATACAGTAATGTTAAATCTATCCTATTATAAAAAGTATTGGGGAACCATGATTGGCTACCTTGGACTAGCAGAACTTATTACTTTCCACTGGATCATGAATGGAGGGCTTACCGATACCCAAACAAGCCAATACTATTTTCAATGGTATGCAGCAGCCGTTGGTTTAGCATTCCTAACCTTTAGCTACTATGGTTATGTTGCTTTTAAAAAACAAGAAAGCTTTTTTTTAAATGTAGTAGCGGCATCAGCTTGTTTTTTCATGACCAGCACCTTAGTCTTCCTTATATATGATGTTACCTTAACTTGGAACATAGAACATTAATATAATCGAGACAAGCCTTATACATACAAGACTGTATCTTTGTAATATTTACCTTTATATTCCAACGGCGACATGCTCATGATTTTTTCGAAAGACTTCTCTAAATGCTTTTACATCGTTATAGCCTACTTCATACATTACTTCATTAATTGTTTTTCGATTCGCTTCAAATTCTTTTCTGGCTACTTCATTCTTCACTCTTTACGCGTATTCAATAGGAACATCAACTGTGGCATTAACGAACCTTTGATATCATCTGCTCATTTCACTAACATTATTACCAATCTGCATTGTTTTGATAGTTAAACATTGGAGCTTATTTACAATTTGAATCTTGAAATTTCACCTAATCTATAACATAAGTGTGTAGGACAAATAAAACATCAATTGTAATATTTATTCTGTTGATTATGCAAAGATTAAATGATCCACAATATTCTAAGGATAAATATATATCGTAGGACTAAAAAAATGTCGCAAGCTCCAAGATAGGAGCCTGCGACACAAGATAAAAAAAATTATAAACGAATAACTACTGTGTAATAAACATCGTAACCTGTGATTCAGATCCACCCGTTAACCTCAATAGGTATTTAGATTTCACTTGGTTTTTGATGTTGACATGATACACTTTTTGTGACTCAATCAAGTCAAATTCTTCAACAACCACACCTAATATATTTAACACTTGAGCATGACCATTGTAACCAGAAGTTTCAAATGTAAACTCACCATCGCTTGGATTAGGATATAGTTTGAATGCAGCTTTGTTATCTGTTGGTGCTTCTGCCATCCTTGCAGCATAGGTACAAGTCACGGCAGGAGAATAGGCTGTTCTTGAAATACAACCAGAAGCAGAAGTATAAGTACAATAAACAACAGTACTCAAAGGTCTTGTTATGCTAGTTCCTGTACCTAATACCGCACCTGTAGAAGCATTTGTCCAAACGATAGAAGAACTTCCATTATTGGTTACTGATAAGGTTGCACAAGTATTGTCTCCAGTAGGACATGTAATGTTAGGCTGGTTAGGAACATCTGTACTGATGCTGACCGTTTTGGTAATCATTGGTGAAAGTCCGCAAGCATTTTTTCCTTGACATCTTACAATGAAAGAAGACACGCCAGATGCAGGCGTAGTTACCAAGGTTTTATTTGATCCATTTACAGGAAAGTTCATTCCAACAGAAGGTGCATTTTCTATGTTCCATGTATAATCAGCACCTGGTACCGCAGTAATAACTTCGTATTTATTACCGCTTGTTGATGGGCATAAAACAGAAGGGCCACTGATGAAAAATCCAAGTACATCATTTACAACCACATTATAACCAGTATAAGTAATGCAAGATCCAGAAGTAATCGTGTAAATAATAGCTGTGTTGCCTTTCGCTACACCAGTCACTACGCCACTTTGTTTCACAGAAGCAATAAATGATGCAGGACTTGACCATACCCCATTAGGGACAGAAGCAAACAATTCGATGATTTGACCAACACATACTGAGGTTTTACCTGTAATAATTGCTGGTTGTGGTGATTGATTAATTTGAACAGTAACAGCTCTGCGATTACTCTCTTCTCCGCAAGCTGTAGCATAAGAGACATAATAGGTATATGTACCTGGAGAAGTAAATACTGGTAGCGTATAACTCGTTCCACTGGCAACTACTGCTCCGCCAGAAGCAGTAGTATACCAATTGTAAGTAACGTTAGCTATTGGAGCAATTACAGAAAGTGTAGCAGTGGTGCCAGTACATCCTGTTATGTTATTCACGGATGGTAATGCTAATGCTGCATTGATAATTGGCACTGCAGCAATGGGACATAAAGTAATATTATCGATAGTCGCTGTTAGCGATCTGTGTGTACCAGATCCCCATCCGTTAGCCGATTGAATAAATTGCAATCCGTTTAAGTTACATGGAATAGTTAAGGTGACTGGAACCCCTACAGGTGTAGTTCTTTCCCTGTTTGAGAAAACAGATAAGCGCAGTGTGACTCCGTTTATTCTTTCATACCTGATGAAATAAGTGGTACTGACAGGACTAGTACTTGGAGCACTTATACCTCCACTCGCTGCACTAAAACCACCATTAGCGGGTATACCGTCACCTACTTTTGCGCTTATATAAAGCGTAGGAATTCCACCCGTATTAAAATTACTATAGCCGATTCCACAGTAGTTTTGATTGGTAATTGAGCCCTTTACACCGGTGTACCAAGGATCATTAGAATTTGATGTATAGCCAAAGATGTTATGCCCTGGATTGGATTGAGCAGTCGGATTGAAATCCAAATCTACTCTCCAGGTATCAAATGCACTGGCTGTACGCCACATCCTGTCTTCGGTACCGCCGATAGAATTATTAAAAAGAATTGCGCCGTTTGTAACAGATACCGTTCTGGTTGGAGCACCATTCAATACTCCTGAATGCGTCCATAAAGCAGCATTTGAAAAGTCATCTGTTAGACAAGTTTGTTGTGCAACTAAGGATTGACTGGTTAAAAATAATCCGAGTAGGATTAATGCGATTTTTTTCATGATGTTTTTTTTGAGTTAAGTAAAAATGATTAATACGGATAGCTGATTATTATTTTATCCTTACAGCAATTAGACGTGTAGTTTTAATGGCGTGAATTTTATTTACAGAAAATATTTCATGTAATACAGTTGCTAAAAATAGATGTTGCAACTTTAGGTTAGTAGTAGTAGCAGTAGATAAATAAAAAAGCATTCAGTGTGAAAAAATAATACACACTAAATGCTTTTTATGAAAATAAATTTAACGTGAGATAAGAATCTTTTGTGCTGGCATTAATGCTTGTCCTTCTTCAATCACTTTGACAATGTAAACACCTTGACTAAGTTGAGATAAATCAATCACTACTTCATCCGTTTGGCTTTCCTCTTGGTGAACAAGCTGACCCATATAATTGTATACATTGATTGTATATTTACTTTCTACATCCACATTAATGAATAGGTTGAAGACTCCAGTCGTGGGGTTTGGATAAATCGTAAATGTTTTTTGTTCTAATATTGTTGTTTCCTGTTCTTGTTGATCGGATTTCCTATGCATGCCAATGAATGTAGAACAGGGAACAATATCTGCATATAAATTCACTCCTACCGCAATGTCTATTCCTCCAGGGAAATTCGTAGAAGGGCTAAAATCTATATGCTGACCAGCATTTAAAGTTAATATATCCTGATAGTAGCGAGCTTCCTGAGGAGAGAGCTTCGGACGGCTGTAACGATCATTTTTTTGAACCGCAGCTTGATAGATGGAAATATCCTTTTGCACATTTACTGACATCATACCATTCATGCCTCCGAAAAACACACTCTCAAGGGAGCTGTTTCCATTACCAAAGCAATTGGGGCCTGGCAAGTAAGGGCTTTGACTGCCTGTAAAAAAGCCACCACCACCAGGACCTATGATGGAACTGTGTACGAACGGTTGAGAACTTGTTCTCGGTTTTTCCTGCAAATAGAAATCGTCAAAGTACAAGAGAGAGTAATGGTAGTATTTATCGATGATGTTAGCATCAGTAACTTTTGAAGCATCATTCATGTAGGTTGCGATGAATAGTTGATTAAGGTCAGGACTCTCGACTGTGAATTTTACTTCGTAAATATCCCAATCGACGTTTCTTGCGCCTCCACCAGTGGCTACCAGTGTCTGCTTCTCAAAAGTATATGCAGGATAGATGTACTCTCTGTATTTTTCTGAATAATTGGTACCACAAACAAAATATTTGGTATAACCGATTATATCGTCCATCGGCGGCACCGCAGAAGGTTGTACTGGAGTATGCATCTGACTTAGTCCACGAGTAACAGCCACTTCAATAAAATCTGTAGGACTCCAGCTTGAACCTAGATTATAAGGAGGCTGTCGCATCTTAAACGATAGGGTATATTCTTTTTGGGGATCTAGGTTGAAAGGCAATTGGTAATAAACACCTGAAGACCTTGTCACAAGTTCTGATTTATATGCTTTTGGATTAGTATTAGGAAGTTCGCATGTCACAGTACTTGATTCCTGAACCATTCGTAATACAGTATTATTCGGAACATCCTTATACAAGTCCACTTGTCCATAGGCTGCTTTCCAACCTATATTACATTTATCATTTTCTAGAGTGAAAGCATGTTCGTAAATTTTGTGTGAGTCATAGTTTCCAAAGTCAAAACAAGCAGTACCTATTTCGAAATTACTGGACAGACTATTGGGTATGACATTCGCACACGGAGCACATGAACCTCCACAATCTGTATACAATTCATCGCCGTTTTTTCTGCCATCGCCGCAGAATCTGGCACATGGACCACATGGACCTCCACAATCAATTCCGGATTCTCCTTGATTCTGTTGCTTGTCGTTGCAAGTTGCACAAGGTTCGCAAGTGCCACCGCAATCAATACCAGTCTCTGTGCCGTTCATCTGCCCATCTTTACAATTTGCGCAAGGAGTACATGGGCCACCGCAATCCTTACCTGTTTCAGTTCCATTTTGATTGCCGTCTTTACATGTCGGAGTGCATGGAACACAAGGGCCGCCACAATCCACTCCTTTTTCACCAGGATCTTGCTTCTGATTTTTACAGGTATTAGGATATTGAGGAGTAAGTATAGACAATACGCCTGATCTTATATTTAGAGGATCAAGATAAGGTTCCAATTGAGACCATGAATAATCTATTTTATTGTAATAATCAGTATCAGGTCTACCTTCGGAATCCTTTATGCCGCATTGAGAGGCTCCTCCATGTAAAAAACCAATGACTTGTTTTTGGCCATTAAATAAAGGCGATCCAGATGAACCTCCTTGAGTTACCCCTGTTTCCCAATCTACGTACCAATGATTGAGGCCAAGGACTGGGTCTCCCTTTCCTGCCACATAGTCGTAACCAGATTCTTGTATCTGAAACGTAGTGTTAATTTTTTTTAACGAACCACAAGGATGATGGATTCCTCTAAATGTGCCTATACCCTTGGTTCTACTCCATCCAGCAAAAGATACATTATAAGAAGCAGGAGGTTGCTCATTCAATAGCAGCAATGCCATGTCTCCATCGTAATTTGTCACGAGTTTAGTAAGACCAGAAACGGAATTATTTAAATCAATTTCTTGTGGGTCTTGTCCACAATATTGTTTTTGATGATTGAAATAAACAATGAATTGTGTGTGATCTGCCTTAAGGTAATCCCATCCTTTATGTATATGCAAGGCTGTAAGAAAATAGGGCTTTTGATCTTGATTGGTATTGTTCATTAAAGTTCCGGTGCCGCATGCGACAGATTTGCCAGAGCCGGAGTCATACGTTGTAACGAGACCAACACTGCTTGCCACTGGTTTCCAATCCAAATTAAAATTATCAAAATAACATTGCACATCCTCAATGCATGTGATGTTACAAGATGAATTCAAAGTGTATTTACCATCTCCACTTCTATCTAAACCAAATATGTCGGCAAAGCAATAGATGGCATCTTTGATTTTTAGAAGGGCTTTGCTGGTAGTACCTATTGGTTCAAAATATTCTACGGTAATCGTACTCCCTCTAATTACCTGAAGTAGAAAATCCCCCCCGTCTGTATTGTTTTCACTGGTAAAGGCTCCCAAGACCATAGAATGTTCTTTGTTATAGACATACAACTCTCCTCCCTTTGGCAACAAAAACTCTTCGAAATAGAGCTGTAATCCTAAGGCATTGTTTGCAGTGATTATGTATCGGTATATCGTTCCTGCGGTTGTTTTCTCTAATACAGATTTTTTTAGCAAGTCTATATTTAACGGTTGTCCTAGTCCATACACTTTTCCGACTCTATCCTTTGGAGATTGTTCATTTTCTTTTTTTAACATGGCAACGATGCTGTCTTCGCTAGGCACTTTCATGGTAAAGAGGGGTAGCTCCACTGTCCTTCTGTTACTCTTTTGGTATTCAGGACGCAATGTTCTAGGCAAACCTTTTTGACTGACTTGTGCAAATCCATAGGAAATGCTCAAAAATGAAAGTGCAAAAAGAAGAATAACGTTATATCTATAATTCATTTTTTAAGTGTTTTTAATTGTCTCTAAAAAAAATATCCTATTGATGTCTGTGAAATTTCTCAAGAGCAATCTAATGTTGTAAAATAATCTTGCTGTAGTGTGACTTCCCCTCAGACACCACTTTTACGGTATAAACACCAGAGACTAAATTGGAGAGATCTATTTCTAGTTGTTCTCCTTGTATTTTCTGCGAATACACAGGCCTTCCAAATGAATCAATGACAATTACTTCTCCGTTTTCATCTTTATGCTGCATAACAATTCTAAAAGGACCATTGGTAGGATTTGGAATAACAGTGAATGCATCTACCGTATTAACATATGCTAGTTCTTGTGCCTCTAAGGGATCATCGTTACGAATAGTCGTCGCAGGAATAACAAGACAGCTATTCTTTGCACTTATACCTGCACTGAACTTAGCCCCCTCCAATACGTTGAATTCATTTTCTAACGTAATGTATTGGTCTGCCAAAAATTGGACATCTGCATTGGCTGATACCGATACGGCGCCATGAGGAATGTTACCGTTTACAGCACTTCCTGCTCTTATAATGACTCCTTCCGAAACAACGGAACCCGAAAATAAAATTCTTTGGTAATTCAGCGTTGAACGAGACGGACAATTTTTAGTAATGGAAATATTATCGAGATACACTGCATGTCTTTTCCCATCGTAAACATATTCCCAGTAAATCCATACCTGATTATAGGTACGTTTTGGAATAATATTATAGACTTTACTTGTCTTGATGTCGGCCCAGAGTTCATTTTGTATTGTAGCAATTACCTGGGTCTCCGAAGGAGAAGGTTTGACTCCATTACTGCTTGATAAATTATTTACTGCTACCACATATATATTAACTTGCTGTGGTTCGGGAGTAATACCTGCTCCATCTAATCCTACAGCAGTCTCAAGGGAAAGAGAGTATACGTGCCCCTCTTCCATCTGATAATTAGTAAAAATACCTTCTTGTGAAGCGAGATAAGCGCGATTACTTCTGGCACTTTTACTATTTAAGTAATCAAATAAATCAGGTGAACCGTGGGAAGTTTTCCAGCCAGACACACAATTATTATTGAATGCATTAATCAAATATCCATTATTTATGGTACAAATAAGTGACTGAAACCCTCCGTTTGTAATCTGACCTCTAACCTCTATACAAGGAAGTAAAACCAATAGCATCCATGCTATTGCGTTTGTAAAAAGAAGCGTTTGCTTATACATTATTTTGTACTTGTTTGATCTTTCTTAAGGGCTTCTACTTCCTTCTTAAGTTGAATAACATATAAGGTCAACTCCTCAATTTTTTTCAACAAAACAACATCCATATCAGCCAAATCAATGCCGTTGCTTGCGACTTCTTTTGCAGAAGGAACTTCAGGAAGATGCTTATTGGCTTTGATATAGGATTCTACCTCGTTTAATGTTTTTAACTTATAATCTGGTTCGAATACATAATCAGGAAAGCAACCATTTGCATCCAATAATTCTACTCGAATTCCAGTCGCATAAATTCTCCCATTCACAGCAAGTTGCGCATCTGAAGGAGCACAACCATTATTCATATTCATATATACCTTGCCTTTAAAAATGGTTCCACCTGTAAAGTCTCCATCGTAGTTAACAATCAGTGAATTGTTCCATCCGTGTACCAATGCTCTTCCTCCTGCTCCACGATCACCACCTGCGGTCATCATAAAATCACCTCCATACATTCTTATATTTCCTCCAACTTCAAGTCTATGTTTAGGATCAGAAATAGCAATCCCCATGTTACCTCCTGTATATACATTGCCATTAGATGCAATAGCAAACTGTTTACCCCAGTCATAATTATTAGGATCACCACCAATAGAAGGCGCTATATGCAAGCCATTATCTGAGTTGGTAGTATGAAGAATCCATTTAGCTGTGCGGCTAAAATCAGTCATATAAATATTAGCAGATCCGATATCCCCAAACACATCTAATTTCCTTTGCGGCGAACTAACTCCTATACCAACATTGGTATTTGGTGAATTAACAATACCAGAAGTACCGTTGGGCAAATAAAGGGTTTGTGCTTGAGTCGTCGCTACTGTCATAGCTAAAATAGCAGATAGAACTACAAATTGTTTTTTCATAAGATTAATATTAGCTTGGTTTTAGAAAAAAGTTTAATTGTTTATTTCTAAACATACCTATACAGTATGCTTAATGCTTTTCTTATTGATTGTGATCACTTCGTCTCATGAACATTTTGCCTCTGTTGTGACTTATTCATAAAAATTTTCAAACTCAAAAAAAGTAAACTTTAAGAATTCCCGTATTCACTTCCGAAAATAAGACGAGGGTATTGCTATACGTGAATTCAATTTGTAAAAAAAAGTTTTTTTTCAAATTATACTTGAACCAAACCTTTAGCACATCGGAATTATGAAGATTGCATTGCATCTCAACCAAGGCTTAAACACCTTACCCAATATCGTTTAGATAAAAAAAGAGCAGATCACCGACCTGCTCTTTAAATATAAAAAATACGAGAAAAAAATTTACTTCCTGTAATACACTTTCAATACAGGGTGAAGCGTGGCATCGCTATGATTGTTAGAGGCAAATAATACTCTTCTGTAATCTGCTATTGTTTCATCTTGCAGTTTTATTAAAATACCAAAACTAGTACTAGGAGAAGAAACAATATCTTTTACAAGTGGTAAGACAGAAACCTTTCCTGAACCTTCATTTCCATCCCCTAAATCAGCAACCGCAATTCTGTTTATAGGAGTGGTACTTGGTTGAGTGTTCCAGGTTACGTTATCCCATGAGGATGTTATTCTTTCAATGTAAAAAGAATTGTCTCCATAGTTATTGGTTTGACCACCCGTTATATTTGCTGAAGTAGCGTTATTTGTCCCATAAAAAGTAATAAAAGCAGAGTCTATGATTGCATTTTGAGGAATAGAAGCCAGGTCTGGGTTTAACATGTAGCGGTGTTTTTCAAATCCTCCACCATGAGTCCAAAGCCCCACAAACATTTCTGGATAGCTTAGAAAGGCTGTACCAGAAGATCCTTCCAAAACAAAACCAGACTTTGTTTCGCTACCCAAAATGGATTCCAACCTCACTGCAGTAAGTATTACAGGAGCAGGATCAATTGGAGTTGGCTCTTCAGGGCAACGAGGGCGGCATGATACTATTGCCGTAAGGAGTAAAAGAGAAAAAAGGGAATTCCATTTCATGCATTTCCAGTTTTTAATAAATATTATCTTTTTTTGAAAAATAAGGATTAGATTTGCTTTTCGTTGTAAATTAAAGCGTTACCTATATTCATTTGAGTTTTCAAATCTATTAGCCAAAGATAAGACGCAAGGATTTTAAAACGTGAATAAATAAAATAAATAAAGAATAAAAGGAAAACTTTTTACTGTTAAGACCAGTATATTGGAAACTATTGGGGAAATAATTGAGGGGTGTAAGAAGAGAGATATTCATGCACAGAAGAAATTGTATGTACAATTTTTTCCTGTGGTAAAGAATACGATGCGTTCCTATATCAAAGATTCTGATCAAATCAATGACCTTGTACAGGAGTGCTTCCTGAAGATTTTTGATAAGATTACAGGGTTCTCTGGGGAAGGTTCTTTTGAAGGTTGGATAAAAAGATTGGCCTCTAATATGGCCATCGATTACTACCGCAAAAACAACAAACTAGATGACAGAACTGACATAGACCTGCTATCGGACTCCTATTACGAAAAAGAAGAGGAGGACAATATTGTTGGACAGCTCAGTGATGTCACAGATTTGAAATTTATTAGGGGGGCCATTGATCAGTTACCATTTCAACTGAGGATCGTTTTTGTACTATTTGTCATGGAGCAAAAAAGTCACGACACCATTGCTAAAGAATTAATGATCTCAATACCTAACTCAAGAAAGAGACTACAAACTGCAAGGACCTGGTTAAAACAATATTTAATGGACTACTATAAAGAAACCGTAACGTCGTCCATATGGAAATAAATAAAAACGACATGGAAATATCCGATGAAACTTTCCGTAATGCAATGGCTGAACCTCAGAATTCTTCTGATGAAGCTATAGCGCTATGGGAAAATGGTTTTGCTAAAAAAGTAACTCAGCAAAACTTCTACAGGTTTGGGTTTAATCATTTCAATGTATTTACACTTGCCACTGTAAGTTATACTGCACTATCGATTGTAGTACTTTTGTTAGGATCGGCATATTATGCAGCTAAGCATGTTGACTTAGGATCAGTGACAAAGCAAAAGCCTTCTGAAAACCAAGTAACTGATATTTCTATCCATAAAGACTCAAGTACAAATAATACTTCTCAACAGAACACTCACAATGTTCCAACATCGAATACATCCCGCAACTTATTCGGTAAACAAGAGAAACTCATGCAAGACAACAGTATACATTCCGTTGACTCAATAATAAACCCAATAGAAGGTACCCAAGAAAAAAACACTGTAATAAAAACACTTCCACTGCAGTCTAATGATCAGGATCAGTTCGATCCTAAAACAACGCCAATGAGGGTCGTCAAAAAAACGATCGTCATTGAAAAACGAGATACATTGGAAACAGTAGACACCATTCGTTCTAAAAAGGAATGGAGAAAAATTAATAAAAAGTAAATAGGATTTATTTTTATGAAGACCCGGGCATTAATTGCTTTGTTATGTTTGAACTCTTTTATATCACTAGCACAAGAGGATAGTCTGACACAAGTTGAATACGACACCATCGTTGTTAATCAACCTCCTGTCATTATAAATAGAAAAGTACTTTCCCTTCCAACTAAAGTAAAATTAGAAAGGCAATTGTTTAGTGGGATTTCAATAGGTATTAATTACTTTACGAGTATTTATCATACCTGCAAGGGTTGTGGAAAATATGATGCTTATGCAAATACAGTAGAGATCAGTCAGCCTGAAAATCCAGGAATTAATATGACTGCCTATATGCATCGAAACCTCACTCGAAAACTTTTCTTTGAATCGACTATAGGTTACAGTTTGTATACCGAGCAATTTCAAGCCTCAGGAATTCAGTCTACTAATTATTATCAGCAATTAGGCATCAGCGAATCTATTTTATACCAATTGTACAATGCTGAAAAATCAAAAGTATTTGTAGGCGTTGGAGGCAATCTACATTACCTTCTATCTGCTAGTGGAAAAACGGTCACGATATTCAATCCAGAAGTGGTATCAGACATGAATAGCTTTAGGGTTTTAAATAAATTTTTAGGAGGTGCCCAAGTGTCGACGCATTGGTTTAAACAAGTAAGCGAAAATTGGTTTTTATTACTTACTCCTGTAGTTGCTTTTGAGATAACATCCTTCACGTCTTACTATGAATATTATTTACAAAACAGATTTTTGTATTCCCTAAACCTAGGGTTTATAAAAAAAATATAACCTGTTTTGAGGTGTGATTTTTCAATTATTTCAGGAGCACATCTTTACTACTTAGTTCATCACTTTAGTAGGCAAAATTCTGCTGAAATGAATTTCAGATTTGATGCTTATAATATAATACCCTTCAAATTAAGTATAAATACTTAATTTGAAGGGTATTATATCCAAAATTTTACCAAAGGGCTTAACAGCAAACCCTATGAAAAGACAACCAATCGTTCTAATCCGCCGATCAATAAATTGTTGACTTTATTTACAAATAAAAGTTTCTATATTTCGCTCTAGTACCCAGAGATACAAATAACCAAGCACACTGCATATGAACTTCATCGCCATCGATTTCGAAACTGCAAACAGTAACCGAAGTAGCATTTGTTCGCTTGGCATTGCCGTGGTGAGAAACGGTTCTCTCGTTCATACAAACCATATCTTAATCAAGCCCACTCCAAATTATTACGATAGCTTCAATAGTTTCTTGCACGGTATTGACAACAGCCATACCAAAAACAAACCCACATTTCACCAGCAATGGGAAGAACTGAAATCCTATTTCCACAATCAAACAGTGATTGCACACAATGCATCATTTGATTTTAGCGTGTTGCGTTTCACACTTGATCAATCTAATTTAGCTTACCCAGATCTGGATTACCATTGCACCTACAGATTAGCACAGCAAGCACTACCACTAGCAAGCCATAAGCTCAATATAGTTTCGAGTCACTTTAATATCAAACTAGAACACCACAATGCTGAAAGTGATGCAAAAGCTTCTGCACTTATTGCACTAAAACTTTGCGAACAATACAAAGTATCTTCATTAACAGAATTGTCGACGCAATTAGGATTCAAAATTGGCAAGATCATGAGCAGTAGTAAAACATACAAGCCCTTTTCTAAAAAATGAAAGACGACAAACACGAATTGATCATCGTATTCAAAAAGGATGTAGCAGAAGAACAATCTTTAAAACTGATGGAATCTTTCCATGTTCAATTTCGCAAAGGAATGGACAGCAGTAAAGGTAAAATTTACTTTTACGCCACAGGAGAAAAGTACATCGTTACGTTTGGCAATACAGAAGAGCAGAGTGAGTTTGAGAAAAAGCGTTACCAATTTTCATTGGAAATCCATCAAATCTATACGCCTGACTGGAATATTCAAAAAGACTAAAAACAAGCAGGTAAAAGCACTTCTTGTAACAGAAGATCATTTTCCCATGAGCATAAATTTTTATCTACTATGAAACGAATGCTTTTATTATTGACCGCTCTTTTTTCAATGTACGACACCAATGCTCAAGTCAAAGTATATCATGAATACAGTGTATTTGAAAAAGAAATATTAAGTGTCCAGCATTCAGATACAGTTTATGTAATTAACTTTTGGGCTACATGGTGCAAACCTTGTATTGAAGAACTTATTTACTTCGAACACTTAAAGAATAAATATGAAGAAAAGCCAACGAAAGTCATTTTGGTAAGTTTAGATATGAAAGATAAAATAACGACTATGCTTATACCGTTTATAGAAAGACGAAACATTAAAAGTAAAGTTGTAGTGTTAGCCGACAGCAAAGTTAATACGTGGATAGACTTAGTAGATCCATCATGGTCAGGAGCAATACCAGCTACCGTAATAATTTATAGGCATACTAAATCTTTTTTCGAAAAATCATATTCCTCACAAGAAGAACTTGAACATGACATTATAAACCAAATCGTAAAATAAAAATGAAAAAATCCATCTATCTAACACTGATCCTAAACCTTATCGTAGGGTTTAGTTTTGCCCAAAATGGTTATAAAGTAGGTGATACTGTAGCCGACTTTTCACTGAAAGGTACCGACGATAAAATGCATCGCATGAGCGATTACAAAGATGCGAATGGCTACATCATCATTTTTACCTGTAACCACTGTCCTTATTCTGTAGCTTACGAAGACCGGATCGTTTCACTCAACAATAAATATGCTGCACTTGGCTACTATGTAATTGCTATCAATCCCAATGATCCTATTGGATACCCTGATGACAACTTTGATAACATGAAAAAAAGAGCGAAGGCGAAAAATTTCACTTTCCCTTACCTAGTAGATAAAGATCAAAAGACCTATCCCGTATTTGGCGCTACCAAAACACCTCATGTTTTTTTATTAGATAAAAAGAAAGTCGTGCAATACATTGGTGCAATTGATAATGCAACAGATGCGAAGGAAGTAACAGAAAACTATTTAGAAAATGCCATTAAAGCATTAATGGAAAACAAAATGCCAAACCCTTCTACAACGAAGGCCATTGGCTGTGGCATCAAAGCAGCAAAATAATACTGCCATCAAGAAGGCTCTAATAAATTCACTATAATGCAAAAACGGCACTCTAGGATTAGAGTGCCGTTTTTTATTTAATAGTAAAAATAAATTTATTGTTTGATAAACTTTCTCGACAAGACTAATTCATCTTTTGAAAATACATGGAGTAAATACAAACCTGATGCAAATTTTTCAACATTCAGGGGAGCGATGCTTGATGTCGCATAATGCTCATCGAACACCCTATTACCATAAACATCCGATATGGCAATACGTAAATCGGACAAGTTTTCATCCAAACCATTTACATTCACTACGTCAAGCGCTGGATTAGGAAACACGACACCAACAGTATGATCATCTGCTGCTGTTCTTAAAGAAGAAGCGGTGCCGTATACTTCTAATTCAAAAATAGAATAACCGTATTGTGTATTTCTGACGGTGCCATAAATACGAATGTAACGTCCGCTTGCTGCAATTGCCCAGTCGTTTATTTTTTGAGTGTTACCCGTCACTGTTTTCGCTGCTGGAGCTGTCCAGTTGGTGCTGTCGTTTGAAACTTGAATCAGGTAATCTTTCCCCAATGCCGTTTCCCAAGTAATTTTCACACGATTCAAGGCATACGTTTTCAAGAGGTCAATATAAATCCATTGAGGATTAGACCATTCACTTTCCCAGCGTGTACCCATTTGTCCGTCTACTGCTAATGTTGCCGCTCTGTTGACATTTTTATCTTTTACAGAAGAAGCGCGTGCAGGTTTACCTAACGCCAAGTTAGAACCTGCTGATGTATTCACAGTAACCGTAGTCACCGATGAGGTACCCGATGCATTGAGGTTGTCGTAAGCTTTAGCCGTGATAGCATAAGTACCCGCTAGTACGTTTGACCAGCTGTACGTGTATGGAGCTGTAAGATCCTCTCCTATTTTGGTAGTACCGTTGTAAAATTCCACTTTGGTGATTGTTCCATCGTCTCTTGCATTGGCAGCGATACTAATGCTTGCCGGAGCATTGAATACAGCAGGAGATAAAGGAGAAGTCAAGGTAACCGTTGGAGGTACGTTAGCACTTACTGCAGTGTTGAAACTAAAATAATTTAAATTGATGTCATTGGCGTCAAAATAAATTCGAATCACTTTTGTTCCGACCGCTAAGGTAATGCTTGGTATAAGTATCGTTTGCCAATTTTGATACCCTCCACTGTTCGGCACAGGAATAGATCCTGTAACATTCACACCATCAATTTCTACATGCAACGCTTTACCATCGGCTTGAGAAGCTGTACGTAGTATTAAGTCATAGGTACCTGCTTGAGTAACAGAAACGGTATAGTTCAACCATTCTCCAGTATTCGTCCAACCGATATTGAATGTACCTTCTCCACAAATTTCAATGTCGACATTATCTGTCAATCGGTATTGGTTACCAGAGTTACCTGTCGTTAAGTCATGGTAGCCAATTCCTACTCCTCCTTGGTCATAATCTTCTGCTTCTATTTTTCCAGGTAATGTTAGTGTTGGATTACCAGTTTGCGGAGTAACCGTAATTGTAATGCCTTCGGACGTGGTAGATGCATTTAAGTTATCATAGGCTCTCGCTGTAATTGTATAGGTGCCAGCAGCAATGGCTATCCAACTATAACTATAAGGCGCCGAAACATCTTCGCCTAATTTAGTTAGACCGTTATAAAACTCTACTTTAGCAACTGTTCCATCGTCTGTGGCGGTGGCTATAATGTTTACCGCTGCGGGGGCAGTGAATACATCATTCATTTCAGGTGACAAGATCGCAACGCTTGGTGGAATGTTGGTATTTCCTGAAGCAGTGAAGGTAAAATAATTAAAATTGATATCATTCTCTTCAAAGAAGATACGCACTACTTTTGCACCTGCTGTGAGCGTAATATTACTCACCGTTACTGCTTGCCAAGTTTGAAAACTACCGGTATTCGGTATGGCTAATGTTCCTGTAATGTTTATCGCGTCAACTTCTACATGCATTTTTTTCCCATTGCCTTGAGACGCCACACGTAAACCTAAATCATAGTTTCCATTTTGAGATACGTTTACCGTATACTCTAACCACTCACCCGTATTGACCCAACCGAGGTTGAATCCTCCTTCTGAACATCCCTGTATATCTACGTTATCTGTTGTTCTGTATCCATTAGCAGCATTACCTGTACTTCCATCGTGGTATGCAATCCCTTCTCCCCCTTCATCAAAATCTTCCGCTTCAATTTTCCCAGGTAATGTTCGCACAATGTTTCCGTATGGACGTTGTCCGATATATGCACTTGTAAATGTAGCGGTATAGGTTGTATTGACTAATGGCACTCGGGTATCCTGGCGAGCAATGCCTCCATGTGCCCAAGAAGAAAAAGTAAATATACTATCTCCTACAATTTGCGGCGTAATGGCTTGCAACAAAACTGGTGCATTGGCCGCCATTATTTTGTTGTATGGCGTTAAGCCTTCAGCGCCTAGCACAATCTTTAGGCCCGCAGGAATACTGTTAACATTCACTGTCGCGAGGTTAGGGAAAATATCAACGGAGTCTTTTCCTATTCTGCCGCTAGCATCTCGCACAGTAAGAATGATGCGCAACCAAATGTTGGGAGAAGTCTCTCCACCATTGCTCGCTATGAATGAACCAGAAGTAACACCATTAGGCACGCCAGGTCCAGGATGCCAATGCTCGCAAGTTGGACAATCTTTATGGTATTGACGCACTTCCCAAGCATAAGCAGTAGCAGGCAAAATGCCGTCTTCCTGATCTGTTGCAGTACCAGAAAAATTAATTTGATCCATTACTGTAAACTGCACAGCATTTAAAGGAGAACTGATATGTGCCATAGGTATAGTATTGGCAGGATTGATTGTTAATACAGCGACACTACTCGTTACATTTCCAAAGGCATTCGCCACAGTAGCGGTATAATTTCCTGCATCTGTTATGGCAGCAACATTGATGCTATAAGTATTGGTAGTAGCTCCTGAAATCGCTACACCATTCTTTTTCCATTGATACGTAAACGGTGCTACACCCGAAGCAGATACTGAGAAAGAAACAGGATCTCCTGCAAAGATCGTTTTGTTAACGGGTTGATTGACGATGATTGGCGCAGTTTGTATAGTGTATTCCATGCGCGCAAGACTACCTTTGCTATTGTAATTGATATAGTAAATATTACCATCTACACCGACACTCATTCCTAATATACTACCGAAACCAGTGGCTGAAAATTCTTGGTAAGGCGCAGTAGGATTGGTGATATCAACACTACGTAACCAACCGCTACACCAATCGGTCATATAAATTTTATTTTTATATTGTGCTGGATAATTAGTAGAAGAAGGATTGAATGCTGCAACTGTTGTAATGGCGCATCCCCAGTTTTCATGACGGTAAGCGAAGAAAGGAAGAATAGTGGTAGCAGGATCTTGATCCGTTCCTGATCGTCCTCTTTGATCCCAACCATAATCATAATTTTTGTTAGGATCAGGATTGGTTATGTCATTAATTTCTTCAAATCCTCCACCGACGTTAGCTACAAACATGTGCTGCGATGCCGGATCATACGTCATGGCCCAAGGATTTCTCATTCCAATAGCCCAAATACTTTTCTTAGATGGATTGGCGCCAGCTGTATTGTAATATGGATTGCCTGTTGCTGGTTGTCCATTTTCTAATAAGCGTAATACTTTCCCTCGGTCTGAATTTAAGTTAGCGGCCTCGGCAGGTTCATTACTTTCTCCGTTGCACAAATAGAGGTTACCATTTTTAAACCACATGGCACCACCGTTGTGGTAACCATTTATAATCGGATCAAACTGCACCAACCTCGTAGAAGAAGCAATCGTATTATTGGCGCTAATCACAAGCACATCCAAAAAATGTGTCGTTAATGCTGGATTCGTATAATAAATATAACACTTCCCGTTTTGAGCAAAATTTTCATGCAGGGTAATTCCCAATAGGCCTTGCTCGGCAGCAGTGGTTGTAGCTACTGTGTGCAAAACTGAAAGTATTCCGTTTTGATATACTTTTACAATACCTCCACGCTCGGCGATAAATATTCTGCCATCGGGCGCATGAGCCATACATGTAGCTTCTTTAATAGAATTATCTGTAAGTGTTTTTTGCACAAATCCAGTTGGTAATTGTGCTAACACTAGATGTTGAAGAGTTAAAAATAAAATAGCTGTCATAACAACTATCTTTATCCTCTTAAACATTGAATTGACGTGGTATGTAGTCTTTATCATATAGCTCGTTCGTTTTACTTGAAAAGTGCACAATGCACATTATGAATGCTAATTTTGAAGAGATAATTAAACTTTTCAGCTCAATTTTTCAGTCATAAAACAGTGTTTTATTACACTTACCCGACCATAAAAATGAATAATAGATCAATAATTATTATTTCTCTATTATTTATTTTACACCAAAGTTTTTGGTGTGAAAATTAAGAATAACAAATGTCGAAACAACAACTATTTTTCTGACTTCTCATTTTTTATTGACTCCTATTTTTTTCACTTACATGCTCAATAACTGCATCCTGTAAAGAAGTTAAAAAGTCGAGAAGATGCTTATTAAAGGCTTGAGGCTGCTCAAGATTAGATACATGCCCAGCATTATCGATAACCCGAAGTTCTGATCCCTTAATCCCAGTATTCATAAATTCAGACTGAGCAAGTGGCGTTACAGTATCTTCCCTGCCGCAAATAATCAATGTTGGTATAGTAATCTCATTGAGCGTAGAGCAGGTTTCAGAACGCTCAGCAAGTGCGGTTAGCCCCATCTTAATGACATGTTCTGAGTTAGAGAACACAACACCCCTTAACTGTTCAACTAATTCCTTCTTGCTACTTAAAGAATCTTTGGAAAATACACTTTTAATAAAGGCATTGTTAAACTTAGTCGCACCATCAACTTCTATTTCATCGATAATTCCATAACGCTTTTCCTTTACATCAATCGTATCGGCAATACATTGTGTATCACATAACACTAAAGCCTCAAAGCGCCTTGGATATAATTTAAATGCAGTCAGCGTTACAAAACCACCCATAGATAATCCACAAACAATTGCCCTTTCGATGTTCAAGGTATCCATAAACTTGATCAAATCATCGGCAAACAATTCAATGCTAAGGGATGACTCCTCATCCCTTGATTTCCCAAATGCTCTAATGTCACAAGCAATTACACGATTTGATGATTTTAAAAAATCAAGTTGAATCTGCCACATCGATTTATCAAATGGAAAGCCATGCAAGAAGATTATAGGAATACTTCCTTCTCCAAGATCATCATACGACAAATTGAAGTTATTGACAGTCGTAGTTAAGTTATAGCCTTTAGTTTCTGTCCCCATGATATTTTTTAACGATTTATTTTATGATTATATTTTTATCAGTACCATAATTGAGGCATTGCACTTTCAATCATTTTTCCTCTTATTTTGAATTAATTAAAACCTCAACTTGGTCGCTTCTTCCATCTTTAACCTCTGCAAACGTACTTACTGAATCAGGTGATTGCCTTACATGATTTGTAAAAAAAGTTATATAATTCACACGTTAAAAAACAACCGCTAGGAATACCACATTAACATCTATTATACCGAACAAGATCAGGCATAGCATAACCTTTTAAAGAATATATATAGAAAGAGAGTCTAAACAAATAAAAGGGACAAGTCCTAAGCTTGTGCATACGAAACGTATTGTTTACATAGCGATTGATAACAGAAGTAAAAATTGATTATTGAAGTAAAAGTATCAATACAGTTTCTTATCTTAGTTTCTGTTTTGTAATACGATATCATAATCTAACATTGGTCTGTAGCACTCATAAAAACCTCTAATATTCCCTCATCGCCTATACCAATGCAATACTTTATCATTGTTAGTATGATTATTTTTTAGTAATTTGTTCTGTGTGCCACAGACCAAGGAATTGAACCATGCGACTGAATTGTCTAAGCGAAAAAATGTCTACAACAATATGGGAGGATTACGGATGGTTTGGACTTATTGAAGGAAACAACTCAGAAAAACTTAACTTTGTGTGCACTATTTCACCTAGGATGATGGCACAATAATACAGATAGTATGGTTAGTTTCGACCGTAACATCTGTATTAAAGCTATAATTACACACCTAAAAAAGATAAGTCACCAGTGATTATAAAGAAAATAAAACGCAGCTTAAGAGTTTCAAGGTATGTCATATACAAAGAAACATTAGTTGACTACAAAGAACACTTTTGGTCTTTCATTGGAGCCTTTACGGGTATAGGACTCATTGTCTTCTTTCAAATTAGTTTCTTAACCAAGGAAGAGCATATTTTCCTCATCGGTTCCTTTGGAGCATCAAGTGTGCTTATTTACGGTGCTATTGAAAGCCCATTGGCTCAACCAAGAAATTTAATTGGAGGACATTTAATTTCAGCACTTATTGGTGTAACCATTTATAAAGCATTGCCTGACATTCTTTGGTTAACAGCACCTCTTGCCGTTGCACTTTCGATTGTGGCCATGCAATTAACCAAGACGCTTCACCCTCCTGGTGGAGCCACGGCTTTAATTGCCGTAATCGGTTCAGACAAAATAAAAACTCTAGGATACTCATATGTTTTATCACCAGTGTTAACAGGCGCCTTAATTTTATTTGCTGTAGCTTTAGTATTCAACAACATTACAAAACACCGAACATACCCAACAGACAGAAGGTTTATAAATTACATAAGAAATTTTTTTATTAAAAATAAAACATTCGACACGAAAAAACATTGACAACAACAGCAAAAGAGTACATAAAAAATCAACCACGCATAAAAACATGAAAACATCTATCTTATATCACCTGACCTTTAATTTAACGCTTGTTATTTTATATTCTTTTGTTTTAAAAAAACAAGTCACCGCATTATACCTCAAGCTCATCAGCCAAACAAAAAGCTCAAGCAAAGACTTAACAAATGCTGTTGCAATGGTATTGTCCTATGCCCTATTATTCGTCATTCCCAATAGTCTATTTATACTCGTTATGGGAGCTCTATTACACATACCCTATAATCCTGCACTTACAGGAGTGCACCTTATCGCCTTCTTTGTTGTTTATTTTCAAATCAGAAACGAACAATCTTAAAGAAGACCTATTACCTATTTTTTCGCATAAATTATTAGCTAAAAACACTAGCTAAAACTAAGACCTTTTTACCGTCTACACATTGCACTATAAACTTGCGCAATGTGTGAATAATGTAATTATTATCAGGAATTACATAACAAACAAGCGAATAAATACATTCACTTTTGGACACATGCAATAGCATTGAAATCAATCGCAATGACAAGTACTGACAATCATTGTAGAAATGACAATTTACCAATAACTAACGATTTATTTTATCTCACAAGAACCATGACTATGGACATAAAATCAAAATCATCGCAACAAATTACAAAAGAAGTTGACAGTATTCATAATGAAATACAACCAGCACTTTATGAAAACAATCCAGAATCGAAAGAACTTTTTGATTTATCCGATAGAAGCGAAGAGGAATTGAACGACAAAATTTTAGAGATTACCGTAAGAATAAAAAAAGAATACCCTGAGCTTTCTAAATACATAGAGGAAATGCCTGTTACCATACCAACAGAAAGTGATCCAAAAATTAACATTAAAAACTTAAAAGCCTATTACGATTCATTGAATTCGATGTTGGTTAAATACATTTGGCAAACGCTGCAAGCGAAATAACAGGAGACAGTCTATCATTTAACTTCACTCGGTCTTAAGGATTACACTTAGGAAATAAAATTACGATAAAGGCCTGAAGCATGTTTCCGAGAAACATGCTTCAGGCCTTTATTTTTTTTTAAAATATACCTACTTATAGGTATTGATAGAATGCTCAACAACATTCAACTTTGTATCGTTGATAGCGTCTTATCAATGAGACTTGGCCAGTTTCTGTATCATTTGTTTTTTTTAATCATAAACTTACCATGAAAAAAATTATCATATCCCTATCCTTCGCCTTAGCTATTATTTTTGCAGGCAGCTGTATCAAAGATAAAAAAGAAACAGTAGCTCCTGTAAATGCACCAAGCAATACCAATTCAACCGTTCAGCTAAAAAACGATCGTTTGGTCATTAACCAAGAGTATTACCAATCTCTTTCTGATTCACCTGAAGGACCTGACAATGTGATTAAAAGTGCGAAATCACTTCGTTTCAAATCACTAAGAACTAACGGACCATCAAACCAATGCAAACTAGCTAGCAAATCATTAGCAGAGGTTCCAGCTTTTTTACAGGAGATCATCAATGCAGATGGCATTGTACAAATTGGCAATCATATCATGAAGTTAAATTTTGATACTGAAAAAGTATTGGTTTTAAATGCAACACACGAAAATGAAATCCATGACTTGATTGCTGAAAACCTAGACAATAAAAACATACAAGTATTGAGTATGGAAGACGAGGTATTAAGCGTATTAGCCAATAAAGTAGCTAACACTAAGATCTGTTTTAGAAAAGGTGCTCCTAGTGGCGCTAAAGGTGGCGCTATTAACTGCACGGGATACAATTACGCATTTGTACAATTAAAATATGAAAAATACGGAGTGTGGTTTGAATTGAATGTTGACACAAGAACAGGTAGCGACGCAGACGTGCGTACATTCAAAGTAGACTACTATGCATCGTGGGAAAAAAGATGTAGTGGTGGTGGTAGTAAACAAGAGTCTTATTCAAAAAAAGATAACAAAGTGGTCTTAAAACCATACAGCAATATCACACCATTAAGTAGTTATTATCTTGAAGCATCTGTATATTGTCAACAAGCAGGTTGCGACTTTTACTATGGCAAGTTAGCGTATTAGTAATACATACAGGATCAATAAAAAAAGGAGGCATTGAAATTTTTATTCAATGCCTCCTTTTATATATATATACATGCCAAATATAGTTACTCTTCTTTCGACTGATCCTCAAGGTATGCCGCTCTTTGTTTTTTAAACCACTCGATGATATACTCCATGGCATGGTCTACAATGGTAAACACAAACAAGGCCACAATAAAGGTCAGTGCCCAATCGAGCCATTCGTAAGTTTCAGAGTCGATCATGACTTTCCCTTTTTTACGACCTACAATACCCCATAAGTTTCTGAAACTTTTCACAGCAAAAAAATGGTGCAGTATACCAGACACCATAATGGCAATACCATAGGATATGGCATTGGAAAACAAATCTTGAAACAGTCTTTCCTTTGTAGGATAAGGTATTACCAGGGTTCCAATGACTAATCTTTTTTTCTCTTTGTCAAATTTAATCATACAATACGATTGTTTAGTACTGATAAGACAAGTAAAGCCCCATCTCCCCCTAAAATCAATTATCAATTTTACACATCCACTTAAAAATGAGGATAATATTTATTACCTTCCGTTAAGATACTTCTTTGCTTCTATGCTCAAATCAGGATTAAAATTCATATTCTTTACACTCCTTGTTTTAATAGCTCTCCTCATTTCGGTCAATTATGCGCTTCGCTACATTGTGAGCTATAAGCTTGTAGATATCATCAATTACAACAGTCCGAATCGTATATACGACTACTCCTATTCCAATGCAGACCTTGACCTTTGGAACGGAGATTTAGAAATTCATGATGTCACCATGCATCCTAGAAAAATTATACTCGATAGTTTATCCCGAATCGGTCAACAAAAAAGAGTACTCCTTGAAGGAAGTTTAAATACGATTCAATTGCTCAACTTAAACATTCTGCGCCTTGTTGTACACCAAGAAATACTCATCGATTCATTTCTTCTTGTCAAACCTTCACTTGACTTACAGCTCAATACAAAAGTAAAAGGTGACAGCAGTGAAACCTTTATAAAAGACTTAATTGCTCAAACGCTAAGCTACGGAAAAATAAATTTTCTATCGCTTGAAAATGCTACTATTCGATGGGTTGGTATTGAAAAAGACACAGCGGTTTATTTTTCTTGTGACTCTGTTTCGCTTACCATTAATAATATATATACAGACTCTACTATCCTTAAAAAGAAAGAACCGATCGCATTTAGCGAACTGCTATTCAGTGGAAAAAACTTTAAACTTAACACCTTCAAAGATTTTCTATTCGGCGCCAAATCGATCGAATACTGTTACAGTAAAAATATGTTAACATTAAAAACCATTGTATTTAAAAATAAATTAGATAAGATTTCTTATACCCAAAATCAACACTATGAAAAAGAATGGTACGACATTGCAATACCCTGCATGAACCTTACAAGTAAAAATACGTTACGTTGGATTGAAGGAGGGTACCTCAATATCAATAAAATTAGTATTACTAAGCCAAACGTCCGTGTATATAGAGACAAACGTTTAGCCAATCCTGTATTCAAAGAAAAAAGTCTTCCTTCACATACGATTCGAAACATTCCTTTCCCACTCTTGATTGATACTATAGAAATAATCCAAGGAAATATTCAATACGAAGAAATTGTAGAAGTTGGAAAAAAACCTGGCAAAGTTTCTTTCACCGATTTTAATATAGAAGCTTTTCATCTAACCAATATCGATCGTTTTCTTAAAAAAGACCCCTGTTTTACGGTCAACTTAAAAACGTTGTTATTAGGTGAAGCTCCAATCGATGCACAATTAAAATTTCCTATTCAAAACCAATCAGATGAATTTTACGCCTCTGGAAACATTAAAAATTTAGAAGCCGTAACGTTAAACAAATTACTCAGTAACATGGCTTTTGTTGAGTTTAAAAAAGGATATATCCATTTTTTATCCTTTCAATTTACGGCCAATAACGACAGCGCTATAGGAACACTTGATGTCCATTATACGGACCTTAAAATTGCAATCTTAGACACAAACGAACTGTTTGCCACACACAAACACAAACAAAAGAAAACAATAGGTCTTGTTGCGAACTCAATCCTAAAGAGCAATAACGTTCCGAACACCAAGCATTATGTGCAAGGACACATCAATGCCGAAAGAAAAAAAGAAAAATACATTTTCAACTACCTCTGGACAGCTCTAAAATCAGGGCTCATAAACACAGCGATCAACCCTAGATTTTACAAAAAAATGCTGCAAGTTAAAAAGTACAAAGCCGACAAATTGAAAGAGAAATTATAGTAACCCGATAAAGCAAAACTACTTTCTTTTAATCGGCTCCTTTATCTTATCCGTAAGTTTAACACCAGATAAGATCTCTACATTGATACCGTCTGATAAACCTAAAGTCACGAGCCTTTTTTCAAACACTTGAGGCTTTTTAGTTTCAAGCTCTACATACGTACTATCGTTGCTAAATTGCAATACGCTTTCATGGATAGCCATCACATCAGTTCGTGTATCTAATACGATATCGGCATTGGCACTGTAACCCGCACGAATAAATTCACCTTTCGTCAACCTCACACCGGCTTTCACTTCAAATTTAATGGCACCGTCTTCCGTAATTCCTTTCGGTGAAATAAACTCTAAATTTGCTTTAATGGGCTTACCGATTAAACCTCCAATGTGTAGCAAAATTTCCATGCCGTCTTTTATCTTTCCCACTTCGGATTCGTCTACTTTACCGATAAACAATAAATCGTTCATGTCGGCAATGTTGGCAATCGTCGTCCCCTCATTGAATGTGTTACTTTCAATCACAAACGTCCCCTCCTTTACTGGCACATCCAGCACCATACCCGTAGCCGTTGCTTTCACTAAATTCGAAACAGATGACACATTGCGTGATGCACCCTCTTTTACAATTTGCAAATTATTATCACCCGCCGACAAAGCTTCTCTCGCTTTATTGTAAGTAATTAAAAAGCCATTGTACTCAAATTCCGAAATTAATTTTTCATCGTATAAACCTTGCTGACGCTTCAATTCCTTTTCAGCATTGGCGTATTCAATTTTCGCTTTGTTATACTCCGACTCTGCACGGTTTAAATTGGCAAGGTTAGGAATGATGCGAATACGCGCCAATACATCACCTTGTTTTACATACTGACCTGCTTCTACATATAACTTATCGACTACACCTGATACTTGTGATTTTGCAGCCACTTCTTTACGCGGACTTACGGTTCCTCCTGCTACTGTCTTCAATACAATGGTAGTCATGAATGGTTTCTGCGTAACATATTGCACTGGTTTCTTCTGTGACTTACCGTACAAGTACCACATCGTCCACAAAAATAATCCAGCAAACAAAAACAATACGAGGTAAACCAATAACTTCTTTTTCATCTATCTTAATTTTTCAATAATCTAACCTAAGATTTAATCAGCACGTAAAGCTTCAATGGGATTAATACGCGCAGCTTTCACTGCCGGTATTAAACCTGCAATGGCACCAGAGACAATCAAAATGAGCATCGCAATTAACGCTACATTGATATCGATTTCAGGATTTTTAAAAAACTCATTTTTAACCTTTGAAGATTCCATCAAAGAGTTTACGCCTTCTAATATCCCTACCCCCAGCAGCAAGCCTATATAACCCGCCACAGCCGTAACGACAATGGACTCTTGTACAATTAAAGAAATGATCGATAATGGTGTTGCTCCCAAAGCTTTTCGAATCCCGATCTCTCTCGTTCGTTCTTTCACCACAATCAACATGATGTTACTTACGCCAACAATGCCCGCAATGATGGTCATACTGCCCACTACCCAAATAAAGATATTGATGCCCGTAAATAGTCCGTTTATTTTTTTCGACTCTTCGCCTGAGTTCCATGATCCAATTGCATTTTTATCTTCTGGAGAAACTTTTCTGCGCACACGCAAAAAGTTTTTCACTTCATCTTCCAACCATACAGGATCCACGCCATCATGGGGTGTAATGGCAAAGGAAGAGACATAATTAGCAAGGTTAAACGAAGCTTGCAAGGTGGTTAACGGAATGAATATTTTTTCTGAATCATCTCTTCCACTTCCTCCTAGACTCTCCACTTCGAAACAACCAACCACTTGAAAAAACACGCCGTTGACTTGAAAAAATTTTCCGATGGGATCTTCTTTTCCAAACAACACTTCGATAACACGCTTACCTAATACCGCAACTTTTCGTTTTTGAATGATATCCTCCTCATTGATAAACCGACCCTTCGGTAATATAAAAGAACGAACACGCGCAATGTCTGGATAATCCCCTCCGATAGAAAATGTTCCTGTTTTACTGCCATAGTTAATGATATAACTCGATTTTAATCCCGCACCCGGCGCAATGTATTTGATTTCAGGGAAACGTTCTTTTAATGCATAATAATCATCGTTGGTATAATCAACACGGCGACCTGGCTTTATCCCTTGGTAAGGAATCGTTGTTTTTCCACCCCAGATCCACATGGTATTTTTAGCCATACTCCCAAATCCTGCTGTAACTCCATTCTCCAAGCCTTTACCAGCGCCCAATAATAGCACCAACATCATGATTCCCCAAAGCACACCAAAAGCAGTCAAAGCAGTCCTTAACGGATGCTTCATGATGCTAGTAAGTATTTCTTCCCATTTATCTAAATCGAACATGACTACTATACCTTAATGTTGAATGAATGCATTGACTCTTTGCTGTTGTACGTCTTCCACAATCAAACCGTCTTTTAACAAAATTCTTCTGCTGCACATGTCAGCAATTTCTTTTTCATGCGTAACAATAATCACCGTAATGCCTTGGTCATTGATTTCTTGAATCAATTGCATAATCTCCACACTCGTTTTAGAATCCAATGCTCCCGTGGGTTCATCTGCCAAAATCAATTGCGGATTGGAAGCCAAAGCCCTAGCAATAGCGACGCGTTGCTTCTGACCTCCAGAAAGCTGACTGGGCAAATGATGAGCCCAAGGCAATAAGCCAACTTTTTCCAAGTACTGAAGCGCAATTTCATTACGCTTTGTCCTTGCCGTACCTTGATAATAAAGGGGTAAAGCTACATTTTCAATGGCATTTTTGAACGACAATAAGTTAAAGGACTGAAAAATAAAGCCTAAAAACTTGTTCCGATAGAAGGCAGCCTTTGTCTCCGACAAGTTCTTCACCAAGGTCCCTGCCAACTCATATTCGCCTTGATCGTAATTATCTAATATACCAATAATGTTCAACAGGGTTGATTTCCCTGAGCCTGAAGACCCCATAATGGCAACCAATTCTCCTTTTTTTATGTGCAAGTCAATTCCTTTCAAGACATGAAGAGAATTTTTGCCAGAAAAATACGTTTTATGTATACCTTTTAATACGACCATTTATATTGTAGAACTTATAAAGCGATGGTACTGTTTATGGAATGAAAAACAAGCAATTGTATTATCTTTAACTTTATAACAGCAGGCTTCTTTACCTATGCAAAATAACACCATCTTTTTATATATCACTGTCTTCTTAACACTATTCACCTTGGAAAGTTCCGCCAAGTACCTCGCTGATAGTTCTTGGAGCCTAGAGAAGTGTATAACGACAGCTCAAGAACAAAATTACCAAATTCGAAAAAAAGAACAGGATGTCGAGACTGGTAGCATCAATACGAGACAAGCCAGAGGAAGTCTTACTCCAACGGTATCTGGATCGGCCACCAACAATTGGAATTTCGGTCGCTCGATTGATCCTTTTTCCAACTTGTATACCAACTCCACGGTATTGGGCCAAAATTTCAACCTCAACAGCAGTTGGATTCTCTTTCAAGGCTTACAAAATCAAAAATCGATACAGTACAACAATGCGGAAATGCTTGCCATAAATGAAGACATGAACGCCCTCAAAGAAAACATCGCACTCACAGTGACTGGCTACTTCATGGATGTACTGTACTACAAGGAAGAAATTAAAATACGCAAAGGTACCATTACCAGTACTGAAGCAATAACTAATAGAACAGCACGGCTGGTTGAAGCAGGAACGAAAAGAGAATCCGAACTCATTTCCATGCAAGCACAGTTGGCCGATGAACAAAGAATGCTGGTAGAAGCAGAGAATAATTATTTACTTCGAAAAACAGATTTAGCACTTTTTCTCAACCTTGAAAACCCAGGGGATTTTGAAATTGTAGCACCCGAGATCATTAGCTTAGACAACAGCTGGGAAAAAGAAAATATCCAAAGCCTCTATGAAAAATCACTCGACGAAAGGCCCATTTTAAAAGCCCTCAAACACAGAAACTCTTCCCTACATTATTATGAAAGCATGCAAGTCGGCAGGTTTTTCCCACGACTTACCTTTAACATGGGAGTAACCAGCTTATACTCCAGTTCTTCTAAAACCATCAACGGTTATAACGATTTGGGAGATAAACAAATCGGCTACCTGTCCGATCTTACACCCGTATACAGCACCAATATACAACCCGTTTTCATTGACAAACCTTTTCACTTACAAGTATCCGACAACTTTAATCAATACCTAGGATTTTCGCTTTTCATCCCTATTTTAAACACCTATCAAACGAGGGCTGCTACAGCAAAAGCAAAAGTGAGCATTAAAAAATCAGAATTCGAGACGGCAGAAGCTGAGCAACAAGTTAAAAAAGATGTTACCTTAGCATTTACCAAATGTTCTAATGCACATAAAAAACTAAAATCTGCAGAAGCAGCCATGGACTTACAAAAACTGAACCTGCGCTATGCTGAAAAAAACCTGGATGCCGGTGTAAGCAATTCCGTAGAATACACACAAGCCAAATGGCGCTACGAAAATGCTCAAGCGGAATGGCTAAGGGCTCGTTACGAAACTTTATTCAGATCAAAAATATTAGATTTCTATAGAGGAGTTCCAATCGCACTCTAAGCTATTCAATAACACACATCATCATTAAATAGAATGACCATGAACAACAACACCAAAAAGAACCTCATACTCTCACTTCGTCTATTGATAGGCGCTTTGTTTATCTTTTCTGCTGTTGCAAAACTTTACCCCATTGAAGCCTTTGAAAAACAATTGGTCGATTTGGGTTTTGCCAACTGGAACACTGCTCCATTCTTCAGCAGAGGCATCATTGGCTTTGAAGCTTTTTTAGGCTTTGCTTTTTTTCAAAAAAATTACCTGCGTAGCTTAGTCATTCCTGCAACCAGTTTATTGTTATTGGCATTTTGCGTACACCTAGGATACATCGTTTATACCAGTGGAGGCAACTCTGGCAACTGCGGTTGCTTCGGTCAATTGCTACCGATGACACCCATTGAAGCCTTGTTGAAAAACTTTGCAACCCTAGGACTATTGGCATACCTCTATAGCCTCACTAAAGATTATGAAAAAAGAAAACCAGTAATTCCCATTGTATTTTTTGCAGCTACTTACCTTGGCTTGTTTATTAGCTTTCCTGTAAAATCATACGTTACCGATTTCAATGAATCGGAAGCAGTAATTGTAGACAGTAATGCGATTGACTCTAATGCATTTGTTGCTTCAGACACCATGTCTCATATTCTACCTGTATTAGACAGTATTCATAACATAAACACAAGCAAAGTCATTGTGAAAGGAGATAAAAAACAAACCGTTGTAGACACTACCCACAAAAAACAAGTGGAAGTAAAACCCGCCGTAACCTATACCCCTAAAACATCGATCTATGCGGCCTTTAAAAACTACAGCGACGGTGTAACAGCAAACGTGGATAAAGGAACCAGCATTGTATGCCTGTTAAGCTTGGAATGTGAGCACTGCATGGAAACGGCCAAGCAAATTGGAGAGTTAAGTAAAGAACAAAAAATTCCTCCTGTGTACTTTTTATTCTTTGGGAGTCCAGGGGAACTCGATCATTTCTTTGACGTAGCGAAATATAAATTCCCTTACAAAATCATCGAACCACAAGTTTTCTTTCCTTTACTAGGAGACAACTCATCGCCTCCTCGTATCAGTGTATTGAAGGAAGGTAATATCGTTGGCGATTTTAATTTTGAATCGTTCAGCAAAGAGAAACTAAAGAAAGCAATTGAATAATACCGATTGGAGTTATAATACAAATCGTAATCATATGTTTGCCAAAAGGATTATTGAAGTACTAGGAATTACATTACTCCTTTGTTCTTCTTTTACCATTTTAGAAAAAACAGAATACCACATCAAGACCATTGTCATTGATGCTGGACATGGCGGTAAAGATCCAGGCTGTAACAACAGTACTCAAAAAGAAAAACACATTGCACTGGATATTGCCCTCATGTTAGGAGAAATCATACAACGCAACGAGCCAGACATCAAAATTGTGTATACCCGTAAAGACGATCGTTTCATTGAATTGCACGACCGTGCGGCCATTGCCAATAAACACAAAGCCGATTTATTTATTTCTATACATGTCAATGCAGGACCTGCACAATTTAGTGGTACAGAAACTTATTGTATGGGTTTACACAAAGGCGAACAAAATTTATCGGTAGCACAACGTGAAAACTCTTCTATTTTAATGGAAGATAAAAAAGAAAAAAACTACGACGGTTTCGATCCCAATTCTCCTCAATCCTACATTCTATTTTCATTGTACCAAAATGCGTATTTATCAAACAGCATGAAGTTGGCCGGTAAAATCGAAAAGGAATTTGAAGTCAACAATGAACGTCACTCACGCGGAGTAAAACAAGCAGGATTCTTAGTCTTATGGAAAACAGCCATGCCCAGCGTATTGGTGGAAACAGGCTTCATTACGCACGAAGATGATGCTTTTTACTTAGGCACAGAAGTAGGAAAACTAGAAACTGCTTGGGGAATTTTTAGCGCCATCGAGGATTATAAAAATGAAATCGAAGAACAATAAAAAAAATAATTGTTATCATTTTTTATCAGACCATTCTCATCAATTAGGCAAATTTAATTTAAAAATTGCATTTAACTTTCTTCAACTTGTACTTACAGTACAAGAGCAAGTATAAGTGACAACACTAATCGTGTAGTCATTATTGTGCTTGCATTCCTTCCCTTTTTATAGTTAGAATACTTCTCTACTTTTACACCAGTAAATTTTTATCACTTAAAAAACAATTTTTATCAACCAATCCAAACCCCTAAAACCATGCTAAACATTACAAAACTTTTTCTTATCGCCTTGATGGCAATAGGATTGTCATCACAAACGATGGCAGAAACTATTTACGTTACTAATGGTAACGACAGCGGTGCAGGATCTTTACGTCAGGCTATCAATGATGCCAACGCCAATGCATCTTCTACCACGATTTTGATCAACATTCCAGGTGCCTTGGGAACAGATCGCATCATCAATGTAACGAATGCTCTTCCTGCGTTTACAACGTTGATAGAAATAAGAGTTGACGGTGGACAAACAGGAAAAGCTGTACTAAAAGCTCCGATCATTAACGGCCCAGGAGCTGCAACGAAAGGTCTTAGTTTTGACCTAGGATCGAATAACTCTAAAGTAGAATTTCTTACGTTTAGAAATTTCGTATTCAGTATCGTGTTAAACACAGGCGGCATCAACATCAACAACAACAATTTTGAAAACAACCAAGGGGGTATCGATATTCGTCCTGTTGCGAGTGGAGGAAACTTCATTATCGGCAATACTTTTACAACTTTAGTAGGCGGTGCTTCAGCTTACGCAGGTATAAGCTCAGGAAATACCTTTAAAGGAAATGGCTTTACAGGCATGGGCATCAACATGAGTGGTGGTGGTAACATCATCGGAGGTTATGGCAATGCAGATCCTAATACGTTTAACAACATTCCAGGCACTGCCATCAACATCGAAAATGGAAGTGGAGCGCGCATTATCCACAATACCATCAACGGCAGTAAAGGTGCAGGCATAACCGTTTCAGGAGTAGACATTGAAATCTCATCGAATAACCTATCGAATAATGTAGGTTGGGATATCGCCGTAACTGGCGGCTGGTACAATAGAATTAACGCCAACTTCGTCACTGGAGATAACGGAATCTTCAACGGCATTTTACTTTCAAACGGCTTATCTTACACTGTAAATGCAAACCAAGTGACAGGAGGAAGCATCGAATTACAAGATTTAAGTTCTTCTTCTTGGTACGGTCCATTAACGGTAAACAACAACATCATCTCTAACGACCCTTCAGGCTTTAGCGGACACGGCGCACTTTCTCTAACGAATGTGACCAATGCGAGAATAAGTCAAAATGTAATTCACCACAACGGGGCTAATGGCATCTTATTCACCAACTCGACCAACAACACGGTGTTAAAAAATGTAATTTATGAAAACTTCAGAGCCGGCATCAATGTAGGATCAAACCTCTACAATAAACTGTCTCAAAATAACATCAGCGCAAACCATGCGGACGTATATGGAGGTAAAACAGGCATCTTCGCAACAGCAAAAGCTGCACCCGTGATTACTTCAGCAAAACGTGTAGGAGGCAATTTTGTAGTAACAGGTACGGGTACCTTAGCGAGCGATTCTATTGAAGTATTCATGAGCGATAGAGCGAGTAGAAATTCTACTTTGGTTCAAAATGCAATCATTTATAATACTACGGTTGCATCAAATGGAACTACTTGGACTGCTACCTTTTCTGCAGCAAATTACAACAGCGTGGAAGTCTACTTCATTGCTACTGCAACAAATTTAAACAGTACGACATCAACATTCTCTAAATCAGTAGGCGTTGAAATCAACGGTCCTACATCCACTACAACAAACTATACCTCTACATACTTTGCAGAATACATTCCTGGGGCAAGTTATTCTTGGTGGTCAACCCTTCCGATCTCGAGTCAAAGTTCTTCCGGAAACCAAGCATCGTTTAACTTCAATCAAGTCGGTACAGGTACAGTATGGATAGGCTACACAGATCCTACAACAGGTGCATGGAAAATGTACAGTCTAGCCGTAACGGTATTCGGACCTGCTAGAATGGGCAACGACGATGCAACATCAACAACGGTGAATGCATTGGCTTTCCCTAATCCTTTTGTAAGTATGACCAACGTAAATGTAGAAGGCACAGAAAGCATTTCAATACAAGTATTCGACGACAAAGGAAGTCTAGTATACAGTGCGGAGAACTTAACTCATGGCACAACGGTGGAAATAGGTCACAACCTTAACCCTGGCATCTATACGCTTAAAACAATTTCTGGTGCAACTGTAAACACCAGCAGAATAGTGAAAGCTCAATAAAGTATTTTCAATTACATAAAAAGCCCTCGTTAAAATAACGGGGGCTTTTTTATTTATATGACATCCAATAAGTTTAGGGTGTTGATCTAAATTAATGATCAGCGTAATGTCTTTTCATAATACCATCCAGCAATTCAACTGTAAGCGGTTTGTTTTCATAAGAAGCAATAAGCGGCGTATCCCCAGCTCTTTTATGATCATCGGGATTAAATGAAGTCGTCAACATCACAATGTTTGCCTTACCTTTCGCATGAATGGCTTTCTCTTGGTAGGCTTCTATAAACTCCCAACCGTCCATGACAGGCATATTAATATCTAATAGAATCAGGTATGAATTTTTAGCATCACCTTTATTCGAAATAAATTCAAGGGCTTCTCTACCATTCAATTTTACTTCGATATGATCTGCAATGCCTGCATACTCAATTACTTTTCTATTGAGAAAATTAGTGACATCATCATCGTCTATTAACAAGACATAGTTCAACTTTTTTCTCATACTGATTGAATCGTAAAATAAAATATACTTCCTTGTCCTGAAGAGGACTCCACCCAAATATTCCCACCGTGCAAGGCCACTATTTTTTTGCATTGCGGTAAACCAATCCCAATACCAGGATATTCGGAACGATTATGCAAGCGTTTGAAAATAACAAATATTTTATCCTGATCTTTCACATCAATGCCTATCCCATTATCTTGAATACTAAAGAGCCAATGATCAGCTTGTCTTTTGGCAACAATCCGAATCTCTGGAGTAATATTGGGGGTTTTAAACTTAAGCGCATTGTCGATGAGATGAGCAAAGAGTTGTTTAAGTTCTTCTTCATAACCCCGCACGACAGGTAAATGATCGAGCGTAATTATTGCATTATTTTCTTTAACCTTGACTGACATCTCAGCTATAATACCTTTTAGTAAAAGATTACAATCAACGACTTTAAGCGGAGCAGACTTCCCGACTCTTGAATAATCTAACAAGCCCCATACTAAGTCTTGCATTCGTTTTGCCGACTGGCTAATAAAACCAATATAAGTATCCCCCTGTCCATCTAATTTTCCAGCATACTCTTTTTTAATGAGAGCAGAAACTGTGACTAATGTTTGTAATGGTTCTTGTAAATCATGTGAAGCGATGTATGCAAATTGCTCTAATTCTTTATTCTGAACGGCTAACTTTTGGTGAATGTAAAACTGTTTTTCACTAAAATAAAAAAGCAAGCGCAACACTAATAAACCATTGGCTAAAATTACCAATAAAGCAAAAGACTTGTGTTCGTATTGTAAGGCATTTTGATTTCTCAACAATAGAGTATCTAGACCAAGAAAGGTAAGCCAAACAACGACAGGAATACAAAGCGTAGCAAAAAACATAAAGGTATTGGCACGCATAGCTAGCACAGTAGGCAAGCCCATCAATGTCCTCACCATAGGCAATCGCAATAAGGTATCTGCGCCAAGTGTAATCGCAATTACATTGACACTGTCTTTGAAAGCAATACCATAGAGTATTTCTTCTGGTATATAAGAAATTGTCTCTTTAATCCAGAACGTAGGATTTAAAGACAGTATCGCGTTGAATAGAAAATAATCGTATTGAAAATTTAACGTGATATAAAGTAACAGCGCGATAGCCATTCGAAGAGTAACATTGGAAATAAATTTATAGTAACGGGTATCTCGAGCGATACCAATCATGAAAAACAGAAAAAAGCAGGTCAGAGCAGTACTTACATTGGCCCAGCCGTCTTCTGGCCAAAGAAGGAAAGGAAACAAGGCTCCTCCGAACATCCCCACTAATAAGCCATATCGCCATCCAAAAGACATGGCTATGAGTATGGGAAAAATATGACACCAAGGAATACTGACCGTAATGGTCCCTAAAACAATCTCGATACCATAAGGTGCCGTCAATAAACTCAGCACTCCAAAGAGAATGGATAAAATTACTTTTTGTGTTGTGCCCCAAGAACTCAGTTCGTTCATAATAATGTCATTGCAAAATAGAGAGCGTGAAATTAGTCTAGCCCTTATCCATTGAAAGTAAGCATTTTACTTGAGAGCACAAAGGCTAAATTTCTTAATTTTAAGCAAAAAGGAAAGAATACAACAGATCTTACTCCATCTTAAAGGATGACCTTTTTCGGCTTGTCTTTATTTAACTAAAGCATTTTATGCATCATTTTATGGCCTTGCCTATTCATATAACGCTCGTAATCCCGATCGACCGTTTGATTTTTAAAATCGCTCGAAGTGGTCACATAACTGTACACCACTTTCCCACTCGCATCGACAACCCATAATTCTATTTCAAGGTATTTTACTTCACCCATTGGATTGTATTCTTGCTTTAATTTTATCGTTGTTAACCCAGTAACAGGGTATACAATTTGTGCATCTGGAACCTGTATATGATCAGGAATAGCTATATCTTTCAAATGTTTTAGTGATGACAAGGTCAAGGATTGAGCATAAGAAAAACTAGCACTCAACACTAACAATAATAAAATTTTCATACAGAATAATAATTTTAAAAACAGAGTTTGAATGTGAGTATCCAGATCCTAAACTCCTCCCCACTGTTTACTGCCTACAATCTGATCCCTGACTACTGACCACTGATCCCTAAAGATTAAAACACCACCGTCTTATTCCCACTCAACAATACCTTGTCTTCCAACACCAACTTAAGTGCTTGAGCCAATACCATTTTTTCAACGTCTTTACCCGCACGCGCCATGTCTAATGCACTGAGCGAATGGTCGACAGGAATAACATTTTGAAAAATGATAGGCCCTTCGTCTAATTGATTGTTGACAAAGTGTGCCGTGGCACCAATAATTTTCACTCCTCGTTCGTACGCTTGCTTGTAAGGATTGGCGCCGATAAAAGCGGGTAAGAAAGAATGGTGAATGTTCAATACCTTGCCTTCGTATCGTTCTACAAAAGCGGGATTCAGCACACGCATGTATTTTGCCAAGACCAAATAATCGGGGGCATACAAATCGATGGCTTGAGATACTTTTTGTTCGTGCGTTTTGCGGTCAATATTTTCGTGCGATATAAAATGGAAAGGGATATCGAAACGCGCTGTAAAATTTCGTAGCGTATCGTAATTGCTAATTACGGCCACAATCTCTGCGTTCCATTCTTCAAAATGATTGCGAACCAATAAATCACCGAGGCAATGGTTTTCTTTCGTCGCCAATACCACCAATTTCTTTTTTCGATCAGAAACAATTTTCACCAAACTCGAGGTCGGCAATACCGTTACCAATTCATCTTCCAATTCCTTTTCATCGATGATCCCTTCTACTTCCGTGCGCATAAAAAATCGATTGGAGTTCAAATCGACATACTCACGGTTTTTAATGATATTAAGCTCGTTTTGGTATAAAACACTGGTGATCTTGTAAATCAACCCCTTCTCATCGGGACAGTCAACCAGTATGGTAAATAGTTTTTTCATCGATATTGCGCGTTATCAAGCCAATATAGTCGATTTTACAAAACCAAGCCTTCTTTTGAGTAGATTATCTGTTGAAAACTTTCAGTACATATACCCTCTTTTAGTGTTAATTTAGTAGAATACCCCAATCGTAATGCCTGATTTTGCCCACTTACACGTCCATTCTCAATTTTCTTTGCTCGACGGCGCTGCCAGTATTGAAGGCCTCGTAAACAAAGCCAAAGCGGAAGACATGAAAGCCATTGCTTTAACAGACCATGGTAACATGTTTGGTGCATTCAAGTTTGTGGCAGAAGCGACAGCCAAAGGGGTAAAGCCCATTGTAGGTTGCGAGTTTTACATGGTCGACGATCGCCATAAAAAAACGTTTACCAAAGAAAACAAAGACGTTCGTTGCCACCAATTGCTTTTAGCAAAAAATCCTGAAGGGTATAAAAACCTCGTGAAGCTTTGCTCACTGGGCTTCATGGAAGGTATGTATGGAAAATACCCACGTATTGATAAAGAACTTTTATTAAAACACCATAAAGGTCTTATCGCAACCTCGTGCTGTTTGGCTGCCATCATACCACGCACGATACTTCGTCATGGAGAAGCTGCTGCAGAAAAAGAATTAAAATGGTGGTTAGATTTATTCGGCGACGATTTCTACATCGAATTACAACGCCACGATATACCCGAACAAAATACCGTCAACTTAGTCTTGCTAGCCCTTGCTGCAAAATACGGCATCAAGGTCATTGCTTCTAACGACAGTCACTACGTCGATAAAGCAGATGCCAATGCACACGATATTTTATTGTGCATCAACACCGGTGAAAAACAAAGTACGCCGACCAATAAAGATTTCGACGACGATGCTTCTTCCAAAGGAAAACGTTTTGCGTTTTACAACGACGAATTTTATTTCAAGAACAAACAGGAAATGGCAACGCTCTTCAAAGACGTGCCGCAAGCCTTAGACAATACTTTAGAAATTGTAGACAAGGTTGAATTGCTAAAATTAAAGCAAGACATCCTGTTGCCCAACTTTGTTATTCCTCAAACTTTTGTTGATCAAGATGCTTACCTCCGACACATCACGTATGAAGGTGCGCGTAAAAAATACGTAGACATTACACAAGAAGTCGAAGAACGCTTAAACTTCGAATTACACGTCATTAAAACGATGGGCTTCGCGGGGTACTTCTTAATTGTAGCCGATTTCATTCAAGCGGGTCGTGACATTGGCGTATTGATTGGCCCTGGTCGTGGATCGGCGGCGGGCTCTGCTGTAGCCTATTCTATTGGCATTACAAACATTGACCCGATCAAGTACAACCTCCTCTTTGAGCGTTTCTTAAATCCTGATCGTAAAAGCATGCCCGATATTGATACAGATTTTGACGATGAAGGTCGTCAAAAAGTAATCGATTATGTGGTAGAAAAATACGGTAAAAACCAAGTAGCGCAAATCATCACGTACGGTACCATGGCCGCGAAGATGAGCATCAAAGACGTAGCGCGTGTACTGGACTTACCTTTGCAAGAAGCCAATGTATTGGCGAAGTTGGTACCGGACAAACCGGGCATCTCCTTAAAACGTGTACTTACAGCTAACATTGACGGAGATAAAGGATTAAAAGATAAAGAAGGTCTGAATCCGGAAGAACTTGAAGGCGTAAAAGAACTTCGAAAATACTTAGCCGCAGAAAACACCCTCGCGGGTAAAGTATTAAAAGAAGCCATCATTTTAGAAGGCTCTGTTCGTGGAACGGGTATACATGCCGCAGGGATCATCATTGCACCGAAGGACCTTACCGATATTATTCCTGTTGCCGTTGCCAAAGACTCCGACCTCTTGGTTACACAATACGACGGACGTGTGATTGAAGATGCGGGTGTCATCAAAATGGACTTCTTGGGTTTAAAAACATTGACGATTATTCGTGATGCTTTAAAACTTATCGAAGAAAACCACGGAGTGAAAATTATAATCGATGAAGTTCCACTCGACGATAAAATAACATTAGAACTATACCAACGCGGCGACACCAACGGCACCTTCCAATTTGAATCGGCGGGCATGCAGAAATATTTGCGTGAATTAAAACCTGATAAATTCGAAGACCTTATCGCCATGAATGCCTTGTACAGACCAGGGCCTATAGAATACATTCCTCTTTTTATTGAACGTAAACACGGAAGAAAAAAAGTAGAATACGATCTTGCAGCCATGGAAGAGCTACTCAGCGACACCTACGGTATTACGGTTTACCAAGAACAAGTGATGTTGCTTTCGCAGAAGCTCGCCAATTTTACCAAAGGCGATGCCGATATCTTGCGTAAAGCAATGGGTAAAAAAGATAAGAAAACACTCGATAAACTCAAACCTCAGTTCATCGAAAACGCAGGCCTAAACGGGCACGATGCAAAAGTGTTAGAAAAAGTATGGACCGATTGGGAAGCCTTTGCATCGTACGCTTTTAATAAATCACACTCTACATGCTACGCCTTCGTAGCCTTCCAGACGGCATACCTCAAAGCCCACTACCCTTCGGAGTACATGGCATCGGTATTGACACACAACTTAAACAACATCGAAAAAGTAACGTTCTTCATGGAAGAAGCGAAACGCATGGGTGTTGAAGTATTAGGTCCGTCTATTAATGAAAGTAGTTACCACTTTTCTGTAAACAAAAAAGGACAGGTACGCTTTGGACTTGGTGCCGTGAAAGGAGTTGGCGAAGGTGCCGTTATTGCACTCGTAGAAGACCGTGCAGTGAAAGGTGATTATTCCGACATATTTGATTTAACCCGTCGCATCAATTTAAAAGCAGCCAATAAAAAAACATTTGAAGCCTTGGCTTTATCCGGAGCATTCGACTGCTTCGAAGGCATGCACCGTGCACAGTTTTTTCATGTACCCGAACAAGAGAGTATATCGCTCATTGAAAAAGCAATACGCTACGGTAACGCTTGGCAAAGCGAACAGCTAGCCCCACAAGTTTCGCTATTCGGAGACAGCAGCAGTACTGATATTGCTACACCCAAAATACAAGATTGCGAACCTTGGTCGGATTTAGAAAAACTAAAACGCGAAAAAGACATCGTTGGATTTTACATTTCTGGTCACCCGCTCGATTTATTCAAATTAGAAATTGACAACTTCTGTACGTGTAGTCTAGAAAAAGTAATGGACTACAAAGACCGAGATGTACAAATGGGAGGTATTGTTACCGCCATTAAAAACGGACAAGCAAAAAACGGAAATAACTACATCATTTTCACATTAGAAGATTACCACGGAAGTTTAGAAATTGCGCTCTTCGGAAAAGACCATACGAACTTCAGTAATTACATTCACCCGGGACAGTTTTTGTTCATTAAAGGGTCTGTCAAAAACAGGTTTGGTCAAGTTGATAATTACCGTTTTTTACCCAATTACATGGAGTTGCTGAGCGAAATCAGGGCCAAGTTTTGTAAAGGAATCAAGCTGCGCATCAACACCAAACAGTTGAGCACTGAATTAATTACGAAATTAGAAGAGACATTCATTGCCAATAAAGGTAATTCCAACGTCTATTTTCAGGTCTTTGATGCCGAAGAAAAGATTTCAAGTGAGTCTTTTTCAAGAAAATACAAGATCGACCCGAACAATGGTTTGCTGAATACACTCGGTGAACTAGAGGGACTTGAGTATAAAATTATCTCCTAGTGGAACTATTTTAGCGCAAAAAAGATTAAGTTTACAATTCAGATGAGAAGGAAATAAGTAGAAACAACAATAAACACGAATAGTCATGGGAAAAGCGATAGAGATAACGGACGCAAACTTTGATGAGATCATCAAAACTGGTCAACCTGTATTAGTAGATTTTTGGGCAGAATGGTGCGGACCTTGTAAAATGATCGGGCCTGTAGTAGAAGAATTAGCAGGTGAGTTTGAAGGCAAAGCGGTAATCGGAAAAGTAAACGTGGATGACAACCCAGCTGTTTCTGCTCGTTTCGGTATCAGAAGTATTCCTACTTTATTGGTATTTAAAAACGGTGAAATTGTAGATAAGCAAGTTGGAGCTGTACCTAAAACAGCCTTGGCAGATAAGATCACTGCTCAATTATAAAAAAGGCCTTCGGGCCTTTTTCTTTTTTACAGTAAATCTGAACGCATGAAAAGAATAGCAGTAGACATGGACGGGGTATTAGCAGATGTTTATGCTCAATTTTTTAAGCTGCATGAAAGAGATACGGGCGAAATAAAAACACTAGAAGACGTATCGGGTAAACTAGAATTTGAGGCATTTGAATTAGGCAAACAACATGTCTTATCCGATGGCTTCTTTTTAGAAGCACCGGTAATGGGAGACAGCCAAGCCATACTCGCGATGCTGAATAAACACTACGAAATATTCATTGTATCTTCAGCTACAGAGTTTCCAAAAAGTTTACTAGAAAAACAAGATTGGCTCAACCTGCATTTCCCGTTTATCTCTTGGGAGCAAATGGTGTTTTGTGGAAAGAAAACCATTATCCACGCTGACATTATGATCGATGATCATTTTAAAAACTTAAATCATTTCTCAGGAAACACTACCCTTCTGTTTTCTCAACCACACAATGAACTTCAAGATACAGAAAAACACATCCGTGTAAACTCTTGGAAGGACATAGCCTTGCAGCTCTTATAATACATATGGATCAATTCATACTGCTATTCATTTGCTTACTCATTGGCTTGAGTTTACAATGGGTAAAAGCATTCCCTCCAAATGCACATTTAACACTGAACCAGTTCATCATTTACGTGTGTTTACCAGCCATTGCTTTTTATTATATACCTGGCATCACCATAGATGCTACACTGCTTTTACCGATTGGTGTTGCATGGATTACCTTTGCAGGTTCTTTTATTTTCTTCACCGTACTGAGTCGTATTTTTCATTGGTCAAAAAGTTTAACCGGTTGCTTAGTCATTACTGCAGGCTTAGGCAATACTTCTTTCATAGGTTTTCCTGTCATCGAAACCTTGTATGGGAAAGAAGGTTTACAAACTGCTGTAATCTTAGACCAAACAGGAAGCTTTCTGGTATTGAGCACACTCGGTATATCGGCCGCTGCCTATTACTCACGTGGAGCAAACAGCAATGCCTATGAGATGATCAAGAAAATAATTTTCTTTCCTCCATTCATCGCGTTTGTTCTCGCATTACTCATGATTCCCTTAGGGATAGAAGTAACAGGTTCATTAAAATTTGTATTAGAAAAACTAGGTAACATCATCACGCCGATTGCCTTGGTATCTGTAGGCTTACAATTAAAATTTGAACGCAACAGTCAACATTGGAAATTTTTAGGTTTGGGATTATTGTACAAGCTCATCATTATACCAAGCATTATTTATATTCTCTATGTTGTTTTGCTTGAAGAGAAAGGAAAAGTGGTACAAGTATGTGTAATGGAAGCAGCCATGGCTTCTATGATTACAGCAACGATTGTATCGGTCGCTCACGGCTTGAAACCTAGGCTCAGCAATATGATGATCGGTTTTGGCATTCCTTTATCTGCCTTAACCTTGATGGTGTGGTATATGATTATACAACACATCTAAAAAAACAGACACCAAATCAATGGTATCCGTTCATCAATTTGAATCAATACCTCCTCGATTATTTATTTTCTAAAAAATAAGTAATTGATTTCGCTTCAATATAAATTCGTTTCACATCAGGAAACTGTGTGCGTATGTCGACTTCGATTCTATCGATAGCGATTGCAATTTGTTCTGCCGTCAAATCATTTTTAAAACTAATCCCCAATGCCAATAGAATAGAGTTCGCACCAATATGCATGGTTAAAGGAGATTTTACATAATCTACAGCTTCATCTTTAAGTGCTAATGCTGTAATTTGTTTCAATATTTCAGGGTCTGCGGCTTCACCAATCAATAGACCTTTTGTTTCACTTGCTAAGACAAAAGAAGTCACCGCTAAGATGAGACCGATCACAATGGAAGCTGCACCATCGATGTAAGGATTCTCTAAGGCATGTCCGAAGTAAACGCCTAAAAAAGCAACAAATAAACCCAAGATGTCTGCACTGTCTTCAAACAAAATAGCAAAGGTACCAGGATCCTTACTGTCCTTCACCGCTTTCCATACCGACTTACCCGTATTACTTTTTTGAAATTCGCGGTACGCAATAACAAAGGATATGGTACTAAATACCAAAGCAATACCCAATACGATATAATTCCAAGTAGGATCTGTAAGAGGCTCTGGATGATGCATGTGTTCTATGCCTTCATAGATAGACATACCCCCACCGATCGCAAACAAAGACGTCGCCACGACTAAGGTCCAAAAATACAATTCCTTACCATAACCAAAGGGATGCTCAGGACTCGGGGCCTTATTACTTCTGTGTAAACCAAAAAGCAAGAGCATCGTATTCGCACTGTCCACTAAGGAGTGAATACCTTCAGATACCATAGCAGAACTACCCGTATAGGCCGCAGCAATAAACTTAACAACCGCTATTCCCAAGTTGGACGCCAAAGCTCCAATGATGGCAATGCGTGAATCTGATTTTGACATAAATTAAATCCTTTGAGCTTGATTGAGTTTAAAATAAAATGCAATATACTGAGAGTTAAAAATATTCGCTCTACTAATCAGGATAAATTGATGTCCATAAAAAAACGGACACCAAATCAATGGTGCCCGTTAACAAAAGGTAACAAGAAAAATACAGTTGAACTGTGCTGCAAGTAACGAATTAAGTATTATCAAACATTCACCTAATTGTTACCTTAATGTTATTTCATTGAATTTTGAGATTCAATCAATACAATTCTATCCCAACCACGATTCTTTTTATCATAAGCAAAGTAAGCATTGGGCCATTCGATTAAGCCAATGTTAGGAGAATCGGCTGCTATTTTTTTATTTTTTATCGACTCAACAAACAAGTCATTTGATGCATTTGCTAATGTTTCTTCAGGCAACACATTAGTGAGGAAAAATTCTTCAAGTTCAATCAAGCGCACCGCTTTAAAGGCTTTCGAATCATACCTTTTAAATCGTCCTGCACTTGCTCTTCTTTCTCCTGGTCTAATGCTGGGTACAATTCTAGTAATGTAGAAATACTCATACCCATCTTCTTCACTTTTGAAATACTTCATCAAATGCATTGAATCTGCTTTCAAGGTATAGTAAGGCAGCGCTTCAGCACCCCAACGATCATTCATATTTACACGTGGCGGCAATTTATCCATGTACCTTGCCAATTCCATTTTAATTTCACGCTGTTCCTTTTCATCCAATTGCTTTGAAACATTATACGAATCGCTAGAACACGCGCTTAAAATAACAATTACCAGAAGTAGAAATAAAGAAGAAATTTTCATAGTGAGTGGATTGAGGTAATATAGAGAAGAAGTCAAACCGCGTATCGCAGTTTGACTTCTTCAAATTTATTCAAATATGTTGTACTAGTAAGTAGTAGTTTGCGGAGCAAAGTTCAACCAACCTGTAGTCCATTCCCAAGCCGTACTAGGTGTTGTACCAAATGCACCGATGTAATTTACTTGATCGAAGAATGAATCAGTAATACCTGTCGTTGCAGTGAAATCAGCACCTGTTAAAGCTGCAGAACCTGTTTTCAAAAGACCAGCAGTACTTTCGTTTGCAACACTTGCAAATAAGTCTGTAGTTAAAACTCTATAGTTAGCAGCAAAGAAACCTGTAGTATCGTTACCATTACCAGCAGTAAACAAGCCAGGATTTTGTGAAGTATTTCCAGCGAAATAGTTGTTTTTAACTTTCAATGTACCACTTGTTTTATCGAAGTTAATTGTGTTGTTAAATCCACACATGATAGAATTGGCAACCACTTGAGCAGAGTTTCTTCTGATATGACCACATACTTTAAAGTTACCACTGATTGAAGTACTGAATACCAATGGACCTAAAATTGAAATGTTAGAGAACTTAGCAGCAGTTTGAGGAGTCAATGCAGAACCTGTTGCATCGTTGTCTGATTCAAAACCATTAGAACCTGATTGATCTGCTAAAGTTGCGCCTCTTACTACATAACCAAATTGAACTTTACCCGAGTATCCAAAGTCAGTATCAAAGTCATCATCCCAACCTTTGTAAGCAACTAAATATTTAGCGTTTACAGTACCACCAAACCATTCGAATGAATCATCTCCACCGTAAGAAGCTTGAACGTGGTTGATCGTTGTTCCATTACCAACACCCGCTAAGGTTAAAGAGTTGATTTCTTTGTTTGCAGCATAAGAAATACCAGCAAACTCAATACGAACAAATGTTAATGTTCCAGAATTGTCAGCATCATTAGTACCACCATAGATACCTTTACCTGTAACGGTAGAGAAATCTGTAGGACCTTCTACAACATTGCTTGTACCTTGGTTGACGTTAGCTCTACCACACAAGATTACACCACCCCAATCTCCAGAATTACGGTATGTTGCAGGTGCAGATGAAGTAAATACTACTGGATGTAAAGCTGTACCATTTGCAATTAATTTACCACCTCTTTGAACAACTAATGCAGCTTTAGAAGCTTTATCTCCAAGCAAAACAGTTCCCTCAGGAATGGTTAATGTAACACCATCGTTAACATAAACCAAACCAGTTAATGTATACAAAATTGCTGAATCTAATGTACGTGTAGACAAATCACCAGATAATGTTTCTGTCTTCTGTGTTGTTGGAGGTGTAACTGGAGGAGTTACAGGCGCTGGATCATCTTCTTTTTTCTTACAAGAAAAGATAACACCTGCTACTAATAGTGTTAATGCAAATTTTGAAATTGTTTTCATTGTCTTATCGTTTAGATTTTTAGTTTCTAATTTTAATACCCAAAACTACGGTTGCTACGTTACTGAATTGTTATATCAATATTATGTAATGATGAAATACGTTAAAACGTATAACTTAATCCTACAGTAGTATAAGAACCCAGTTTGTATGATGAAACTTGCTGATCAGCATCACTATTTTTCAAATCTCTATCACTATCCTCTTTCATTACAAACGGTTGGTTCAATAAATCTCTAATGCCTGCTTTTAACTCCCAGTGCTTCCCAAGCCCTTTAGTAACCGTTAAATCAATGACATGTCTTTGTACTTGATAAATGGTAGCATACAATTCAGTTCCTACTCCAAAAATCCTTTTGCCAAAAACATTGTACATGACATTGATTTGAAGATTCGATTTTTCATCGTTATAGTAAAGACCAGCATTTACAACATATGGAGATTGACCTTGTAATTGACGTGTGCTGGCTTGACCATTTGTTAATGTACTTTGGTCTAGTTTTACTTCACTTTTAATTAAAGAAGCATTAAACATGATGGATATTTTGTTAAGCAAAGGTTTGTCTGCTATAAAATTCAAACTCTTTCTTACTTCTGCTTCAAGGCCATAAATTTTAGCGCTTGGCGCATTCATAAAAGTAAAGGCCGGATCAGAACGTGTATTAACAGGTTCTATTCTCATTTCAATTGGATTTAACATGTCTTTGTAAAATCCACCAAATGAAATTGATTCATTATCGTTAGGATAATATTCCCAACGCAAATCATAATTATTTACTTGCGCATTTTTCAACTCTGAATTACCCGCCAACTTCCAATTGTTTTGATAATCATAGAATCCGAAAGGAGCTAACTCTCTTAATTCTGGTCTATTGATCGTCTGTGCGAACGCAGCACGCAACAACTGTTTTTCTGTCAGGTTATAGGTAAGGTTTACAGAAGGTAAAATATTCGTCTGAGGATTATTTACTTTAATAGCAACACCAGATTGATTAGCTGAAGTTAATTTCTGTACATTCTGCTCTACTCTTAATCCAACCGTAAAAATAAATTTCGAAACAGGAATAGTAGCACCTGAATAGCCTGCTAATAATTGATTAGATCCTGTGTATTTATTAGAGCCATCAGTTCCTTCTTTGATCACAAAACCTGTAATGGAGTTTATGTTCGCATCTTGAAACAGCGTTTCGATTGACTGATCACCAACGATGGTAGAGTTATCGAATGTTTGAGTTTGAGCAATAGCATAAGACATCCATCGTGATTCAAACTTACGGTTACGTTCTTCTACATATACACCTGCTCTTATTTTTATTCCTTCACGATTTTCTGTCGCCTCAGTTAATTGGTGTTCTATGTTCACCGTTCCTGCGGTAATTTGTTCTTTTAAAGAAGAAGAAAACAAGGCAGCACTATTGTCAGTTGCTTGAGGAGGAACATCTACTTTAAACTCATCGTTAGTTCCCGACTCACGAAGGTATCGTGCCTTTCTAAAGTTAGGTTCATTTCTAGCAATAGAAGAGTAGCCCAAAGTCCAATTCACATTTGTCTTTTCTTTATTGATGTCATGAGAACCTGATAATTGTCCAGAATAAATACTACGTTGTTGGTAATACATACCTCTCGACAATACATCGTTAGGAGCACTTCCACTATAGTCAATACCTGTTCTTACAGTCGTTTCAGAAAATCCATTTTGACTAAACATGTTTTTGAATTCAAATTTATGTCTTGGGTTCAACACAAATCCAGCATTCCAAATGACACCTAAACGCACGTTATTCTGTAAACGTTCATCAGTATATTTAAAATCAAGATCTGGCTTGTAAGCATTTGCAGTAGAATCGTAATTATAAAAATTTCTCGTTCTCTCTGCGGTAAAGGCTTGCCAAGTGTTAGAATAAGTCAACGACAATATTGAGCTCAATCTTCGTTGATCCCCAGTATACAAACGACCGATATTGAAACCCAGTCTGACATCGGGCATGATGCTTTTTTTATTTAAACTCCAATCAGTTTGTAAACTTTTCGATCCAGCCTCTAAAGCGGGTCTATTGTAAAGCATATCTTTTGAGTTGAAATCCTTTGGTAGCGCAGTTGAAAACTCTCGGCTTGCATTTCCAAATCCTAAAGCATCCATACTGTATGTAGTTTGTGATTGTTGATTGGTAAACGTAGTACCCGGTCTATATGACAATGAAAAATTGGCATTCGTAAAATTTTCTTGAACAGCTGTCTTTGTGAAAATTTTAATCGAAGAACCTGTCATATCTGCCATCAATTCTGGAGCTCCTGATTTAAACACCAAAATACGATCGAGCATAGCACTTGGAATAATGTCCATGGCAAAAGCACGTGAATCAATTTCAGTACTTGGAGCATTTACGCCATTTAACATTACCGCATTGTAACGTTGATTCAATCCACGAACCATTACAAATTGGTTATTAATGACAGTTACACCTGGTACTCTAGAAACGACTTGAGCAGCATCTCTATCTTGAGATTTTGCAATCTGCTCACTCGATATACCACTCACTACTTGTTCACTTTCTTTGATCTCTTGAATAACGGCTTCTTCCGAATTCGTTACTTTAGTACCAATTACCGTAACTTCCATACGGTCGTCGCTTTCACTGGCCATGAACACAGAAGCTAAATCCGTCGTTTGTCCAGCACTAATTTTCACATCGCTTACAATATGATCGACATAGCCTAAATAAGAAATTTTAAAGCTATACGTTCCTGCTGGAATGTTTTCAATAAGAAAACTACCGTCGACTTCAGTCACTGCTCCAATGGAGGTATTCCCCACCATAGATACAACGGCGCCGATTAAAGGTTCTGAATGTGTAGAATCTGATGCGATTCCTTTTAGTGATCCATTTTGGGCATAAGAAGCCACTTGAACCAACATCAATAGAGAGAAGATTATCTTATACATGTGTAAATAGAATGTTACCTTGTTGGCACAAAACTACCTACTGTATGTTACACCAAGTTTAAGGAAGTATTACCTTACCGTTACGAGAATGCGCTTTCCCGTAACATTAACTTAACATTGGCGACCTTGTTGTTAAGTGTGAGTAACGAACTCCCTATCTCAAAAAACTAGTTATGCAGACCTGCGACTCCACCAGACACCACAAACTTCATCGCCTCAGAACTGGATATCTTAAGATGAGTTACCCGAGATGAAGGAATTAAGTATAAGTTACCTGAGATGTTATAAGAATGAGGGAAATAAATTGCCACATGGTCTTTTAATCCCAAGGAAGAGATTTCTTCTCGTGTGATAAATCCAATCCTATACACATCGGAGTTTTCCTTCATTTGAACCAATACAGGGTGGTCAAACTTTTTTTTCTCTCCCACAAAAGCATCCATGACATCTTTAGTAGAAGAGTATAATAAATTAATGAGCGGAATGCGCTTGATGAAACTTTCTAATATAGAGACTAAAGAACGGGTCAATAAATTTGACGTTACATAACCCAGCACGATGATAAAAGAAAGAATAATGGCTATGCCTGCTCCAGGATAGAGCTGTACATTAAACAAACTGGGCACCATGCCATCAAGCCACCTGAATAAAGCTGAAATCACATACACTGTAATCACCATCGGACCAATAAACAACAGTCCTTGTAAAAAATAACGCAGTAACTTACCCCACACTCTCGATTTCATATCCCTTACAACGATTTAATGTGCGCTTCTACTTGCTGCATCAACCACATCGGTGTAGATGTTGCTCCGCAAATTCCAACCTTGTCTTCTGCCTTAAACCAATCGTCTTCAATTTCACTTTCGTTTTCTACAAAATAGCTTCGCTCGTTTTCCGCTTTGCAAACCCCATAGAGCGCTTTACCATTTGAACTTTTCTTACCGCTCACAAAAACGATGACATCGTTGTGCATAGAAAATTTTTGCAACTGTGGTTCACGGTTGGATACCTGACGACAAATACTATCGTTGGCATCAAAACTACTAATTCCTCCCTGACTTTTCTGAACACGCTCTTCAATAAGCGCTTTCATTTTATAAAAGCCTTTGGTACTTTTTGTCGTTTGACTATATAATGAAATGGGTTTAGAATAATCAATTTTATCGAGGTCCTCCTCTGTGGTAATGACAATGGCCTTCTCATTGGTCTGCCCCGTCAATCCAATGACCTCAGCATGTCCTTCTTGCCCGTACAATACAATTTGTCCATTTTTACTTTCTACATCATCAAAGCTATTCTTCACCCTGTTTTGCAATTTCAGCACCACAGGACAAGATGCATCAACCAATTCGATGTTGTTTTTCAGCGCCAAAGCGTAGGTTTCAGGCGGCTCACCGTGTGCTCTAATCAAGACCTTACAATCGGTCAGGGTATTCAATTGCTCGCGGTCGATGACGATCAATCCTTTTTTCGCCAAGCGCTCTACTTCCATGGCATTGTGTACAATATCGCCTAAGCAATACAAGGTATCTCCTGTAGCCATTTCATCTTCTGCCATTTGTATAGCAAACTCTACACCGAAACAATATCCGGAATTAGTATCGATGCGAACGTCAAGAGACTTTTTCATGCTGAATGAAGAGGAGTAAAATAAGGAACTGGAGTATTCGTAACGTGAGCATTAAACATTCGCCAAAGGGAATGTCCTTTCTATGATCTTACTGATGGTTAAATTCATGATGCAATCCACTTGTTCTTCTATCGTAATATAAGAAGTATCGATGACAACAGCATCAAAGGCTTGTACAAGTGGTCCTTCTTCTCTTGTTGTATCTAACAAATCTCGTTTAGCAATGTTCGCCAAGATATCATCTAAGTCTACAACTTGTTTTCTTTCTAATAATTCTTGTTGACGTCGGTAGGCTCTGATGTTGGCATCGGCCTGCATAAAAATTTTCAAATCAGCATCTGAGAAAACAGCCGTTCCAATATCTCTCCCATCCATTACCACGCCTTTCTTCTTGCCCATCTTACGTTGCAGTGCAACCATGTGCTTTCTTACCGCTACCAATGCGCTCACTTCACTTACCTTATCTGAAATGCGCATCGAACGAATTTCGTCCTCCACATTTAAGCCGTTGAGGTAAGTATCGGAACACATCTTTTTTTCATTGAAATGAAATTGGACATGGATTTGATCCAAAGCATCAGAGACTGCTTTGGGATTGGTCAAATTAATATAATGTTCTAAAAAATAAAGTGTAGCTGCTCTATACATGGCACCAGTATCAATATACAAGTAACCAAGCCTAGAAGCCAGCAGTTTAGCAGTAGTACTTTTACCACAAGCAGAATACCCATCAATGGCAATGATTAATTTTTGCATTGTCTCTCTAATCTCGATTCCACATCCATTTCGCCCTTAGGCTCTATTCACAATGATTATCTATTGTGACCTTGTTTCGCTTTTTTAGGAGATGAAGGATGCCAAGACTGATCTCTATGTCCTGATGGAGCAGTACAAGAAGAAACGAACAATGCGAATGCGAATCCTAAAGCTAGATATGTTTTCATAAGATTAATGTGTTAATGGTGGAAAGATAAAATTAATGATGATGTTGTTGCGTTGCAGGATGTCCATGTTTCTGCTTTTTGTTCTTATGAGGACTAAACGGTTGGTGATTTTCCGCTTTTTTCTCTTTCCAAGCAGCACAAGAACTCATCAGTATAGTCACAACTATTATAAATACGGGGAAAGTCAATTTGCGTTTCATACAATTAGGCTTGATTAACAAGTATATTAAATAAGTAGCTAAAATGAAATTTATATAAACAAATTCTATCAAGAGCCCTGTTTTCCTGCCAAGAGATACAACACAGCCATTCTCACAGCTACGCCATTTTCTACCTGATCCAAAATAATAGAATGGTGAGAATCTGCTACATCACTGGTCAATTCTACCCCCCTGTTGATAGGCCCCGGATGCATGATGACAATTTCTTTATTTAAAGAATCTAAAAGCTCCTTGTTAATGCCGTAGTACAAAGAGTATTCCCTCAACGAAGGGAAATATTTGATCGTTTGCCTCTCCAGCTGAATGCGAAGTACATTGGCCACATCACACCAAAGCAATGCTTTTTTAAGGTCATATTCTATTTTCACCCCAAGCTCGCCCAAATGTTTAGGGATTAGCGTACTGGGACCACAAACCATGACTTCTGCTCCTAATTTTTGCAAGGCAAAAATATTGGATAAGGCCACCCTAGAATGCAAGATATCACCAAAAATACAGACCTTTTTACCCGCTACTTCTCCGAGTTTTTCTCGTATAGAATAAGCGTCCAACAAGGCTTGCGTAGGATGCTCGTGCGTACCATCGCCTGCATTAATGATGTTCGCATCGATATGACGGGCTAAGAAATGAGGTGCCCCTACACTTGAATGTCGCAACACAATCATGTCCACTTTCATGGCCAAGATGTTATTGACGGTATCCAACAGGGTTTCTCCTTTTTTTACCGAACTCGATGAAGATGAAAAATTGATGGTATCTGCCGATAACCGTTTTTGAGCCAATTCAAACGACAAACGTGTACGCGTTGAATTTTCGAAAAACACATTGGCAATGGTGATATCTCTCAGGGATGGCACCTTTTTAATAGGCCTGTTGATCACTTGTTTGAATTGATCTGCCGTTTCAAAAATGAGTTGTATATCCTCTTTTTTGAGTTCTTTTATCCCTAATAAATGCTTAACACTGAGTTGACCTTGCATTTACTTCTTTTGATTTGAATTTGTAACCAACCAAATTTTATCTTCTCCTATGCTCTCCTTGCTTAAGTCGACTTGTACATGCTCGCTGTCCAAGCAAATCACTTCTTTGCCTACATATTGAGCTTCAATGGGTAAATCCCTGCTGAACTTACGGTCAACCAAAGCCAATAACTCGACTTCTCTTGGGCGACCAAAAGCAATCATGGCATCCAAAGCGGCTCTCACGGTTCGACCCGTATACAATACATCGTCGACCAAAATCACCCGTTTATCTTCTATAATGAAAGGAACAATGGTAGCATTGGCCTTTAACGGATTCTCTTTACGCCTGAAATCATCGCGGTGAAAGGTCACATCGAGGTATCCCAAAGGAATTTGTTTATTCAGACTTTTTTCAAGAATGGATTTGATGCGCTCGCCAACAATTACGCCGCGAGGCTGTAGGGCTAATATAACAGACTCTTGAAACTGATCGTGGTTCTCTATCAATTGCTGACAAAGACGATCTAGCGTTATTTGTAGAAGTTCGTTATCTAAAATGGTGCGTTTAGCCATGTTCTTTAAATCTTACAAAAATAGAAAACTCTCGCAGAGTTTGAAAGAATGCAGGCGATTATTGTTCTCCTGCCATCTGTAATACAATATCAAATTCTGCTTTTTTAACCGGTTGAACCGATAAGCGCATAGACTTTACTAAAGCCATTTGATCTAAACGCTTTTCAGCCTTCACCATAGCCAAGGTTACGGGATTTTTTAAGCGTTTCACAGGTGCCACTTCCACCACCACCCAATTTGGATCTTCCGTAGTCGGATCTTGGTAAGCTTCCTTCACTAACTTGGCAATACCCACAACCTCTTTCCCCTCATTACTGTGGTAAAACAAGAGTAAGTCACCCTTTCTCATTTCCCTCAGGTTGTTACGCGCTTGGTAATTTCGCACCCCATCCCAAAAGGTCTTCTTATCCGCCACCAATTGATCAAAAGAATACTTAAAAGGTTCAGATTTTATAAGCCAATAGTTCATCGTGTTATTTTGTTTGAGATAAAGATAGGGAGAAGGGAGTTGAAATAATAAAAAAGAAGGAAGGAATTACTTTGTGCAATTAAGCACATGATGGCTTAACAATAAAAAGTATGGAGTGTGAGCGCGAGTAGAGAGGGCGATCTCCATACTCACACTCCATACTCCATACTATTAAAAAGTATCTCCCGCTTTTATGTCCCCCGATTCATAGCCTTTCATAAACCAGTACTTACGCTGCTCTGAGGTACCATGCGTAAAAGACTCAGGTACCACATGACCTTGCATTTTTTTCTGAATGGCATCATCGCCCACGGCTTGCGCCGCACTCAAGGCTTCATCCAAATCGTCGACATCTAAATTGTTTTGATTGTATTTCGTCCAAAGTCCTGCATAAAAATCGGCTTGTAATTCCAAAGCGACAGACAATTTATTGGCCTCTGCTTTGCTCGCATTGCTTTGCAGTTGACGTACTTTATCGGATGTACCCAACAAGGTTTGAATGTGATGGCCGACCTCGTGAGCAATAACATAAGCCACCGCAAAGTCTCCACCTTTTGCACCAAAACGTGTTTGTAGTTCTTCAAAAAAAGCCAAGTCCATATACACTTTTTCATCTCCAGGACAGTAAAACGGACCTGTTGCCGAACTCGCTCCTCCACATGCCGTCTCGACAGCCCCTTTAAACAAAACCATTTTAGGCTGACGGTATTCCAAGTTATTTTCTTCAAAAATCTTAGCCCAAATGTCTTCTGTATCGGCAAATACAGTAGAAACAAACGCACCCATTTCTTTATCTTCTGCCGACAACTCAGTAGTTACAACTTGTTCTGTTGTTTGTTGTTGATTGAGTTGCTCTAACACTGGTGTAATCATGCGTGCATTTTCACCACCAAAAACATTCAGCAATAAGATAATGATTCCGAGGACTCCTCCACCTACCATCGCTTTGCCTTTTGTAGACATTCCTCTTCGATCTTCTACATTATCACTTTGACGCCTTCCTTGCCATTTCATACCTTATCTATTTAGAAATTGAAATCTACCTGTCCTGAAAACACAAGATGTTATATATTTTCAGATTGTATCAATTTTAGGTAAATTCTAGATCAAGTACAATACCTCAAAGTTGCTTTGAAATTATCACGAACATCTATACTTGCTCTAAACCCTAAACTTCTTACTTTTACGTGAATAAAACACAACAATGTCTACTCAGTCTGCCATCATCTCTACACTCAAGCTAACGGCTTCCCTCATGGAACTGCACGAGGAAAATACGTTTAAAATTCGTGCCTACCAAAACGCAGCTATTTCCATCGATAAAACACCCTACGATATTCCTAGTCTTTCAGACGCAGAATTAGCTGCTATTCCTGGCATCGGAAACAGCATGGCGCTTAAAATACGCGAGATCTGCACTACAGGCACACTAAACGAACTCGAAAGCTTATTAAAAATAACACCCGCAGGACTCATCGAACTCTTCAGTATTTCGGGCTTAGGTCCCAAAAAAATTCGTACGCTTTGGAAAGACCTGCACATCGAAAGTCCAGCCCAATTGCTTGAAGCCTGCAACAACAACAGCATCGCCTCTCAAAAAGGTTTCGGAGAAAAAACACAAGACAGCATTCGAAAATCCCTGCTCTTTCAATTAGAACAAGGAGGAAAATTATTAATCTCTGAAGCACAAGTAAGAGGTGCTGAACTTTTACAAGCATTGCAAAAAGCCTTACCCACGCAAACCATTAGTTGGTGCGGAGAACTCTACCAGCACACTGAAACGGTAGAGTCTTTAGATTTTATGGTTTGCACCGACAATCCTGTAAGTGATTTAGCTACACTAGAACAAAAGGTAAAAGCCACTTGGAACCTACAAGAAAGTACGCCGTTTACCTTACGCGGCAAAGATGCCAATACAGGCACACCGCTTGTCGTTCGTAGCAGTCCAAAGTCTGCCTTTGAATCACAACGTCTACTATTTTCTGCCGACATACAGCATTTACAACATGCAGTAACGGATAACTCTTCGTTTTTAGATGTCTGTCAACAACATGCTACCGCGTCGGAAGAAGCCTTGTATACGTTTGCCAACACGACGTTCATCCCTGCTGAATGCCGCGTTGGTCATGTAGAATGGGCTCTGGCAAAAGAAGATAAAATCAAAGAACTCATTACCTTCAAAGACCTCAAAGGCATCTTTCACAACCACAGTACATACAGTGATGGTGTTCATTCTGTGCTAGAAATGGCTGAAGCCTGCATCGCACAAGGCTGGGAATACTTTGGCATCGCAGACCATTCTCAAACGGCATTTTATGCCAATGGACTAAAAGAAGACCGCGTATACCAACAATTTGAAGAGATCGATGCGATCAATAAAAAATTAGCACCCTTCACGGTTTTCAAAGGCATTGAATCGGATATCCTCAACGACGGCGCACTCGACTACGAAGACGGCCTACTCAAACAATTTGATTACATCGTTGCCTCTATACATTCCAATTTAAAAATGGACGAAGAGAAAGCCATGATGCGCCTAATCAAAGCCATTGAAAATCCATACACGACCATGTTGGGTCACATGACGGGAAGACTCTTACTTCGAAGAGAGGGTTATCCTTTAGACACGCACAAAATTATCGATGCCTGTGCCGACAACAACGTGATTATAGAACTTAATGCCAATCCTTACCGACTCGATATCGATTGGAGGCACATAGAATACGCCTTGAACAAAGGCGTGCTCATCAGTATCAATCCTGATGCACACGAACAAGATGGTATTCTCGATACGCACTTCGGGGTATTGGCAGGAAGAAAAGGTGGTTTGCTAAAGTCTACAACATTCAATACCTTTTCATTAGCAGACATCAAAAAACATTTCTCTAACAAAAAGAAATAGTGAAAAAAATTCTCATCCTTCGTTTTTCTTCCATCGGTGACATCGTACTAACCACGCCAGTTATTCGTTGCCTTAAGACGCAATTGAATTGCGAATTACACTATGCTACAAAAGAAGGTTACAAAAATATCCTTGCCAATAATCCCTACGTCGATAAAGTTCATCTTTTAAAAGACAGCATTCCTGAGCTTATACAAGACTTAAAAAAAGAACAGTTTGATTATGTCATCGACTTACACCATAACCTACGTACACTGCGCATTAAGCAAGGACTTGGTGTAAAATCGTGGAGCTTTAACAAAGTCAACATAGCAAAAATGTTGATGACGACATTTAAAATAAATCGCTTACCCGATGTTCATATTGTAGACCGCTACTTGGAAACAACAAAAGAACTGGGGGTTGTTAACGACAACAAAGGCTTAGACTATTTTATTCCCGAGCAAGATCAAGTGATCCTCAACACCGTCGGAGATTTTAGAGAAAACCATTATATCGCTGTCGCTATCGGCGCTCAACATGCCACGAAACGCTTGCCTTTACACAAGTTAATTGAGTTGTGTACAAACATCTCCTCCCCTATTATTCTACTTGGAGGAAGGGAAGACGAAGCAACAGCAATAAAAATTACAGAAACGCTATCGCACCGTAAGGATATCTTTCAGGGTTGCGGAAAATTCAACTTGAATCAATCCGCCTCTCTGGTAAAGCAAGCAAAAGCAGTAGTAACCCACGACACCGGACTCATGCACATCGCCGCGGCTTTCAAAAAAGAGATCTGGGGAATTTGGGGAAATACCATTCCTGGCTTTGGCATGTACGCTTACCAAACCGTACACCACAATATAGAAGTCCTAAACTTATCGTGTAGACCTTGTTCCAAAATAGGTCATCACCACTGCCCGAAAAAACATTTCAAATGTATGGAGGAGCAGGATTTGGGGTTTGCTAAAAAATTATAGGAAATACTCGCACCCTTTCTAGCCACCAAATTTATCGGACTTCCAATTCATCGGATTATTAGTGATGTAAGTATCTATTCTGCAATACGCTTCATTTGACCTTACGATGTGGTCGTAAAAGGAACGCTGCCAAGCAAACTCAGCGCACCCCAAAAGATGAATATGTTTTGAAGAAGTTGTTTTGAATGCTCCCATCAATTCAGATATGGATTTAATTTTTATCAGTACAGACAGGTCACGACCTGTCTGTACTGGATGGTCGCGCAGGGGCTGGTCGCGTAGGGGCTGGTCGCGACCAGCCCCTACGCGATTAATCTCACATAATATATGCACATGATTGGGCATAACAATATAATTATCGATAATCAAATATGGATATTGAATTTCCAACCAATCGATTTGTCTCTTGGCGATTAAACCATACTTATTCAAAACCATTTTACCATCCTGAATTTCTCCAAAACAGTGTCCCATATTTTTACAACAAATGGTAAGAAAATAAACCGCATCACTCGAATAATCGAATAGTAGTTTCCTATTGCGTCTTCTGCTTTTCATAAAAAAAATTAAAAATGACGGTGAACTAAAAATGCACCTACAAAACGAAAAAAAACGAAAAGAAATTAACACGCTCGTACGGTCAGGTCGTGACCTGACCGTACTACAATAACAAATTAATCTCCGACTAATAAATACTAATACATTTATTATACTACGAACAAATCACAAACTGCCATTATAAAATTACAAGTAACGGACTGACATTATAAAGTGACAGGTCGCGACCTATCACTACAATTTCGTCACCCCAACCGCGTTCAGTCCCTTTTTACCTTCCATCACTTCGAAACTAACTTTGTCATCTTTGGTAACGGTTCCTTTCAATCCAGAAACATGTACAAAATACTCTTTGTCTGTTCCGTCTTCTTTTACAAAACCATACCCCTTTGATTCATTGTAGAATTTAATAATACCTGTTGCCATAACGATTAGAATTAGTACTAGTCTAATTTATATAAAAATGCAGGCAGTGAAAAGTTTTTTTTGATTTATTAAGTGGTGTTTAAACAAAAATAGCCCTCCTGTCTTTAGACAAAAGGGCTATATATACCTTTATTGAACTATTTTAATAAAAATGCTTTCAAGTCTTTAAATTGATTACCCAGCACGATAGACACTTTTTTAAGTCTTCCTGACTCTTGTAATCGCTCAGGAATCTCTACATGCTTATCGATAATGTCATTCACAACTTCTATAAACTTGGCAGGATGTGCCGTTGCCATGAAGATACCTGTTATGTCATCACTCTTATGTTCTTCCAAATAATCTTTCAGGCCCAAGTACGCCACAGCTCCATGTGGATCCATGATATAACCTATCGCATCGTATACTTTTCTTAACGCAATTTCTGTTTGCTCGTCGGTATAATATTTACCTGTAATGTCTGCACGTATTGCTTTTACATCTTCGTTGTAAAAAGCTTTTAAGCGCTGAAAATTACTTGGGTTACCTACATCCATGGCATTAGAAATGGTACGCACAGAAGCTCTAGGATTGAAAACACCTGAAGCTAAATAATCAGGAATTACATTGTTCGCATTCGTTGAGGCTACAAAATGATGAATTGGCAAGCCCATTCTTTTTGCAATCAAGCCTCCACAAAGATTTCCAAAATTTCCACTCGGCACAGAAAACACCACTTTCTTTCCTAATTTTTTCACTTGCGCATACGCATAAAAATAATAAAAAGACTGAGGAATTAATCGACTAATATTAATGGAATTGGCAGAACTCAAATTATATTTTTCATTCAACTCTTGATCCAAGAATGCTTCTTTCACCATCGCTTGGCAATCGTCGAAAGTCCCTTGTACTTCCAAAGCGGTAATGTTTCCGCCCAGCGTGGTCAATTGTTTTTCTTGCAAATCACTCACCTTGCCACTTGGATATAAAATGGTAACGTGAATACCCGGCATATTGTAAAACCCTTGAGCTACGGCACCTCCAGTATCACCAGAAGTCGCAACTAAAATATTAATGTCAGATTTTTCTTTCGATAAAAAATAAGAAATCAACCTCGACATAAAGCGAGCACCAAAATCTTTAAAAGCTAAAGAAGGACCATGAAATAATTCCAATACATGAATATCATCCTGAATTTTAATCACAGGTGCATCAAATGAAATCACATCGTCAATGATATTTTTCAAATCAGCCGATGGAACATCTTCTCCAATCAAAGCTTTTGAAACTTCAAACGCAATTTCTTGAAATGTTTTTGTTTCAATCGTATCAAAAAACTCCTTTGGTAAAACAGGAATTTCTGTAGGCATGTACAATCCATTATCAGAAGGCAAGCCTTTGAATACCGCTTCTTTTAAAGAAACTTCTGGAACTGTTTTTTTGGTACTGTATAATTTCATGTATATAAACTTAAAAAAAACTAATCAATCACCAACGGACCTTGTTGGTTTACTTCTGACACAAACGAATCTGAAGCAATGCTCATTTTTGAAAAAGCAGCTGCCATGGCGACCACGATCTTATTTGCTTTTTCTTCTGAATCACTCAATGCAAACATAGAAGGACCAGAACCTGAAATGCCGCAACCAATAGCACCTGCATGCATAGCACTTTCTTTTACACTGGCATAGCCTGGTATTAAACCTGCACGCGCCGGTTCAACAATAACATCTTGCATAGAACGACCAATCAAACCAAAATCTGATTTCATAAGCCCCGCTACTAAACCTGCTACATTTCCCCATTGAATAACAGCATCTTTTAAACTAATCTCCTTAGGTAACACATTTCGCGCATCTTTCGTTTGCACTTCCACATGTGGATGTACCAAACTACAATACATACCTTTCGGAGTATCTATTTTTACAACCTCTAAAGGATCGTAACTTCTTACCAATACAAAGCCTCCAAACAAACAAGGAGCTACATTGTCGGCATGTGCGGCACCACAAGCAATGCGTTCCCCTTCCATCGCGAAAGGAAGCATTTCTTGTACCGACTTATTCAAGCCTAATAATTTATTCACGGCAAAAACACCCGCAACAGAACTCGCAGCGCTAGAACCCAAGCCACTACCCAAAGGCATGTGCTTATGCAATTCTACTTCTAAGCCCTGACGTATACCCAGTGATTCAAAAAACTTAATGATCGAAATACTCACCGTATTAAAATACGGATCCAAGGTCAATCTACCTCCATCGCCGTGTATCGCTTTAATGATGATCTTATCGCCGTTTGTTTTGCGCAAAATCACTTCATCACCAGGACTGTTTACCGCAAATCCAAGCACATCGAAACCACACGTTACGTTAGCAACGGTAGCAGGGGCAAATACGCGTATCGATTCCGATCCGGCCATGACTTATGCTTTGAGGTAATTACTGATGGTAATGATTTCTGCAAACACACCAGCTGCTGTCACTTCTGCTCCAGCACCAGGGCCTTTAATCACTAATGGTCTATCTTTATAACGTTCAGTCGTAAAGGCAATCATGTTGTCGCTTCCTGATAAAGAATAAAACGCATGACTAGGATCTACACTTTCTAAAGAAACAGTCGCTTTACCTTTGTCTAATTTTGCAATAAAACGTAATACTTTCCCTTTCTTCTCTGCATCATCACGTAATTTTGCAAACACATGATTATTCTTTTCCAACTCCACAAAAAACGCATCTACCGTTTTTGCTTTCTGACAAGAAACAGGTAAAATGTTTTGTACCACGACATCGTTAAATTCTAATTCAGAACCAGCTTCTCTTGCCAAGATTAAAATCTTACGCGCTACATCCATACCGTTCAAATCGTCGCGAGGATCAGGCTCTGTGTATCCATTGGCTTTCGCTTCTTTCACCACATCGCTGAAATTTTTATCTCCTTTAAACGTATTGAAAATATACGACAAGGTTCCAGAAAGAACACCTTCAATTTTCAAGATGCGATCTCCGCTATATTTCAAATCTTTCAAGGTATTGATAACCGGCAAACCAGCACCAACATTCGTTTCATACATAAACTTCACACCAGAATTAAACGCCGTCTGGTGTAGTTTTTTATAATTCGCTAAAGGACTAGAGTTCGCAATTTTATTCGGTGTTACAATCGATATCCTATTTTGAAGAACGTCATCATAAAAAGATACGACATCTTTATTCGATGTATTGTCTACAAAAACAGTGTTTGGCAAATTCAAATCTTTCATCTGTTTTACAAAGGAAGACAAGTTTGATTTTACACCCAGTGTATCTATTTTTTCTTGGTAAGAAGACAAGGCAATGCCTCCTTCTTGAATCAACATCTTACGCGTATTGGCAAGGCCTACAACATTGATCTTCAAATGAAGTTCCTTTTGCAAGTACGCATTTTGTTTTTGTATTTGTTTCAAAAGTGTTCCGCCAATCAAACCTAAACCTACTACAAATAAGTTTACGGTTTTTGTATCGGCCAAGAAGAACGATTGATGTATTGCATTCAAAGCTTTCGATAAATCATTTTTCTCAATGACTACCGATAAATTTAATTCGGAAGAACCTTGTGCGATTGCCACAACGTTGACTCCATTTTTACCCATTGCACCAAACAACTTCGCAGAGATACCAGGCGTTTTACGCATGTTATCACCAATGATCGCCAAGACCGCCAGTTGATCACGCAAGATCGCAGGATGAATTTTCTTCGATGAAATCTCGTAAGCAAATTCCTCATCCATTGCTAAGCCTGCCGTAACTGCTTGTTTTGAATCAACAACGAAACAAATAGAGTGCTCAGAAGAAGCTTGTGTAATTAAAATGACATTAATTTTATAACGTGCTAAGGCTCCAAACAAACGTGCTGAAACGCCTGGAACGCCTACCATTCCGCTACCTTGAAGGGTAACTAAGGTTATGTTTTCGATCGATGTAATGCCTTGAATCATGTAATCAGTCGCTTTAGACTTTTCACTGATCAAGGTACCTTCGAAGCTTGGGTTGAATGTATTCTTAATCCAGATCGGCATTTTCTTTGCAAATGCTGGTTGCAAGGTTGGAGGATAAATAACCTTCGCCCCAAAATGCGACATCTCCATAGCTTCTACATAAGAAATAGAAGTCAAGGTAAAAGCAGATTTTACTTTTCTTGGATCAGCTGTCATCACGCCATCCACATCAGTCCATATTTCTATGGCGTCTGCATCCAAAGCTGCTCCAAAGATAGAGGCAGAATAATCTGACCCCCCACGACCTAATGTTGTTGTTTCATTTTTATCGGTAGAACCAATAAATCCTGTAGCAACAACATTGCCCTTAATGCTATCAATGTATTTTTTAATGTTTTTATTCGTCAGCTTGAAATCAACTTTAGCAGAACCAAAGTTTGCATCTGTTTTCACGACCTCACGCGTATCGAGGTGGTTACATTTGATGCCTGATTGTTTCATGTACTCAGAAACAATGTATGACGATAAGCGTTCTCCAAAACTTTGCACTAAATCTAAAGTGCGAGGAGAAAGTTCTTTCAATAAATAAACGCCTTGCAACAAGCCGTCCAACTCACTAATCATAAGCTTTATACCTGCCAATACTTTTGGCTGAGACTTTACAAGCATCAAACTTTTTACCGTCTGGTTATGTCTTTGTTCGATCTCTTTTAAAAGTGCTTTGTAAGCATTGTCGGTTTGTGCGGCCTTCGTTCCAACTTCAATCAATTGATTCGTAATACCCGTCATGGCAGAAAAAACAACCACGTACTGGCCTTTATACGTTTTCAATATTTCAACGACCTTGCGAATGTTTTCTGCAGATCCTACTGAAGTTCCACCAAATTTTAATACTCTCATTTGAATTTAATTTTTTAAAACAAAGCCCAATAAGTACACTTTCTTCCCTTCAAGAAAGTGCATTATGCTAATTTAAAGGCTTATTCATGTAAAATAACAGGCAAAAATAGCGGTTATCCGCTGCTTTTCATAAGATTTTATGAAATTATTGAAATTCTAAAATTGCACCTTACCCGCAGCCCACTGAAGTGTCACCAAACTCTTAGCGAATTTGGCCATAATTTCGCGGTATTTTATTTTTTCCTTTAGTAAAAATTGATCCCTTTGATTGAGCACAAACAAGGTTGATTCCCCTATTAAATAGCGCGTTTGTTCCCCATCTCTAATTTTAGCAAGGTTTTCAACCAGAAGGGCTTGCGTTGCTAATTGTGATTTATAGACCTTCAATTCATTGTACTGCATTTGCAATTGATTTTCAACATCACGGTTTACCATTTGCAAATCCATTTGAGCATAGGATGTTTTAATTTTTGCCAATTTATATTTCGCACGTTCTTTCCTTAAAAACAAAGGGTATGAAAAATTGGCTTTAAACATATGGTTATCACTCAAATAATTAGTTTGACCGATATCCCCTGTCTGAAAAAAACCACCTTGCAACCAATAAGCTCCCAAATCGAGCTGTGGCCGCAATCTCTCCGTTGCTAGCTTGCCGTCTAGCACATGGTATTTTACTTTCATTTCTGCCTTGATGATATCGGGGTGATTTGTTTTCGCAAACATGACTAACCGATCCAAAGAGTCGGGCATTATGGTATTAATGACTAAGAACGAATCGACAGGCATCAAATGAAAAGCAGGCAACGGCTTACCTTCTGGATCCCACAAGGAGTTGGCGAGATTAATGGTTGAGTTTTGAAAGGTCAATTGAGATTGTTGATAAGCTTGGAATATCCATTGTTCTTGAATTCGCGCTTCAATTGAATCTATGGATGGCAAATCACCTTGCTCAACCCGTTCTCGAATAGCATCAAACCTAAACCTCACTAAGTCTAAACTTTCTTTATTCAATTGGTATTGATTATATGCATAATACCAATCCCAATAATCTTTTACAGACTGCAGTAAAAACTTGTTAATCATTTTTACACGCTCTGCTTCTGTAGATTCTTGTAAGGCTTGAGCTTGTTTTAAAGTAGTCCTTCGTTCATCCGTCAACAAGCCATTACCAATAGGAATTACGTAACCTACAGACGTAAGCCCTTTATTGGACGTATAGTTTTCTGGATTTAAATACTGCCCCTCATTCTCCTGATAACCCACTTTCACATCACCTACATACAATGGGATACTCAATTCACTTTGCCATACACTATAGTATTGGTTCGAACCGTAAAACTTATCGTAGTAAGTAGAATTTAACTTTGGATCAAATGCACCTTTAGCCATTCGAACATCCATTTGCGCTTGCTCACTCAATAAAGCAGCCTGCCTTACCACAGGATGATTAGAAGCTACCAAATACAAATAATCTTTAATCGTAAAGACTTTTAATGAATCACTAGCTTTCACATAACTAGCGAAAAGCAATGTAAAAACTATAAACAAAACACTATTTCTTAAAACTTGTCGCATCGTTTAGTTCTATTTTTCTTCCTTATTTCTGCTTTTATCTAATGACGATTCGGACACTCCAATACTATGAATAAAATCGGGAGGGAAACCATTTAACTGACGCCACAACTCATACCAAATTGGCACATCACTTAACATAGCCCAACCATACACACCTGATCCCAATTGAATAGCAGGAGGCCATGGATGATCTTTCTCGTCTGGAATAACTAAGATTCTATACTTCCCTTTTGTATCTAATTTATCAATTACAGCAATCTCTCCTCCAAAAGTTCCGAAGCTCATGTCTGGCCATCCAGAAAAAACAAGTGAAGGCCAACCATCAAATTGAAGACGTACTTTATCACCAATTGTAATGAGCGGTATATCCATCGCTTTAACATAAAGTTCAACTGCTTTATGAATATTGCTAGGCATAATAGTAGCTACACGATCGCCTTCCTTTACCGTCTCTCCTAAGCCAGACTGAACAGTCTTTATGATATAACCATCTTGAGGAGCAAGTACCGCATGTAAATCGTTTCTAATTTGAATGTTCGATAATTCATTTACCATTTTTGAAATCTCTGCTTCGGAATTAAAATAGTAAGTTAAAGTCGAATTCAAATCAGATTCCGCTTTTGCAATTTTATCCATGTATTCAGATTCGACTGAATTCTTTTCAATGATGGCGTTTACCCATTCGTTTTTAGAAATTTCCCACTTGTTTTCAGCAGACATTAATTTAGCAACGGATTCTTGTAATTTAAGCCTTCTGCTCTCAAGTTCTACTTCTGATTTCAATCCTTTTGACTTTAAATCTTCATCACGTTTTAATCGAGTTTTTGCAATTTCATAATCATTTTTTGAAGCGACTACTTCAATACTATCCGATTGCACTTTAAGTAAAGTCTGCTTAATTTTATTTGCATAACGACTTCTGTTTAATTTTAAAATATTTTGTAAAGCACCAATTTGTTTTTCCAAAGAACGTGATTTATCTTTTGTAGATGAAAGTGCAGATTCTTTAGAACTAATTTGTTCACTTGTTCTCTTCATTAGATTAGGATCAAAGAATTTATCTTTGACTTCAGACAATAGTAAAATCGTATCTCCTTTTTTTACCTGCTGACCTTCTCTAATATACCAGCGTTCAACCCTACCTGCAATAATAGTCTCAATCGATTGTGGTCTTTCTCCAGGATAGAAAGAAGTCACCAAGCCACTACTGTCAATGTTTTGAGTCCAAGGCAAAAAAGAAATTAACACAAACAATACAAAAATCCCCATAAGCCAATAGCTTAATAATTTTGTATAACCTGGTGTTGCCAGTAGTTTTACGGAATCTAATTCCTTTGCATGTGAATTGCTATAGTTATTCATCCTTATATTATTTCTCCAAAATTAGCTTTCAACTGAACTGCGTTATACTTTCCGTCGTAGACAATTCCCCCATCTTTCATCATCAAAACTTTATCACAACGTTTCATTACTTCTACATCGTCTGACAACAAAATCAATGTCCATGTTTGAGACGGATCAAAAAGAAAATCCATAATTTTGTCCTTTTCTTCTTTTCTAATCCCTTCAAACACATCTTCTAAAATCAACAAGCTAGGCTTATGGACAATATTTCTTGCAAATATTATTTTATGCATTAACACAGAAGGCATACTTACCAATCCTTTTTTCAAAGGTTCATTAAGCCCATGTGGTAAAGATAAAATATAATCGGTGAGTCCAGACTTATCTACTGCAAAACGGATGTTTTCTATACTAATATGACTTCTGCCTAATGTAATATTTTCTAAAATTGTACCATCAAAAATATCTTCTTGCGAAATATTATCACCCGTTAAACTAATTAAACTGTTTCTATTAATGTCTCTAAAGGACAACCCATTAAAAGAAACTACTCCTTTATATTCTTGCAAAATTCCAAGTAATATATTCATGAGTGTTTTCTTACCTGAATTCTTATAGCCCGTCAAGCAAACCCTCTCAGAAGATTGAATGTCTAAATTTACATTAACTATACTGTCTCTATCTTCCGAAGGATATCGATAGTATAAATTTTTCAACATGATCGATAAACCTTTATTCTTCTCGGCAGCGAGGGTTATCATGCCCGGATGATCCTCTAAAGGCAAATCAGAAATAGCGCCTAATTTTTCAGTACTGGTAAGTACATCGTATAAGGTTTCTAATTGCAAAATGATTTTTTCGGAAGCACTCATGATCAAAATGATGATGATTTCTGAGGCAACAAACTGTCCTAAGTTAATCTCTCGTTGTATCAATAAATAGCTTCCCAAAATAAGTAAGCCTGCAGTCATCAATGTTTTAAAAACGGTGAATGCTGTATACTGAATCACTAAAACATTAAAGTGTTGACGACGTGCATACAAATAATTACTCACCAATCCATCGGTTTTATCCATTGCCAAATTAGTGAAGCCCGCCAATTTAAAGGTGCTTATAGCCCTTGACATTTCTTCTAGCCAATGCGCTAACTCGTATTTATATTTAGATTCTTTTAAACTCGTCTGAACACCTTTTGTACTCGTAAAACGAAACACCATCACAATCATAAAAACAATGACCCCGCCTAACAAAATAAAGGCGGGATGGTAAAATGTAAGTAATAACAAACCGAAAACGATTTGAAGTATAGCAGCAGAAAAATCAATCAATATTTTGGCGATTCCTTTCTGAAGCGTCACGACATCAAAAAATCGATTCATTAATTCTGGAGGATATACATTTAAAATTGACTCCAATTTTAATTTTGGAATTCTGAATGTGAAATCAAATGCTGTTTTGGCAAAAACTCTTTTTTGAATGTATTCAACCAAATACAATTGCATGATTGACAAGCCTCCACTAAGGAGCGTCCCTATGACAATCAACGTGATTAGCACCACCACAGAGGTTGAAATCTGTCCACTTGAAACAAAGTTAATGATACTTTGTATCCCCAATGGCAGCGACAAACTTAAAAATCCACTTAAAAATGCATAAATATACAAATGACCAATTTCTCTTTTTTCCGACATTAAAAGTTTGTAAAACCTTGACAATACAGAACCCATGTCTGGTGTTTTATTCAACTCTTCTTTCGATTTATTGTCGTTTGATTCAAAAGGGAAACAAGCTACCAATATAATTTCCCCTCTTTGATCTTTCAATAATTGTAGACTAAATGCTTTATCCCATAAGGCTGACAATAGAGTTCCATCTTCAGCTATTGTAAAAGCTTTCAGCTCATTTGATATACCTCTCAACAATACAGGAGAATACTTAAAACCATCGTATAAAAAAGCAACCAAGACAATATCGTCTGTTAACAATTCCTCTTCAACTTGTTTTAAACTGATGGTTTTTCTGAGGTATGCCAAATGGATATCCCTGCCAGAATCGACTAAGGTTTCAAGGAAACTATCCACCGAATTTTCAATGTAACCGTTCACAGCATTGGCCTGTTGCTTTATGCTTAATAAGTTTGCAGAAACATGGTATTTGTCTAAAAAAAACTGATGTATGGAAATAATTTCGTCGTAATTCATTTCGATTTATTTTTCAATGAGGAAAACAAAATGCATTCTAGAAAAGCAATCAATGATTTTGTTTTTTGATTCGCTTTTAGATTTGTTAAATTGGGTAAGTGTTCAGCATAATAAATTTGATGGTGAGCAGCCTCAACAAGCATACTTGCTAAGGCATTAGGGTACAAAAATGATGGATTCAACTCCAACATCATGAGTGCAATTTTATTGCAAAACTTTTTATAATCGAAGAAAAAACCTTCCTTATTATTTTGATCAACGTCCTTATTGAAATAAGATTTTACGGATTCCGTTGATACGATTTTATGGAGTTTTACTTCATCTAGATAAGGCTTATATGCACTGTCGAGCTTTGGGTCCACAATCATTTGCAAAGTCAATTTCAACTTCTCCTCAGCAGAACGCAAATTATTGGTGGCGAAAGAAACCTTAAAATCAAGCCAAAGCCAATAATAAGCGATTAAATAACTGAGCAATTGATTTTTATTTTCGTAATACCGATAAATCGACGCTTCCGTCGATTCTATCCGCTGAGCCAATTTTTTAAATGTAAAATGCTCAAAACCTATTTCATCAATAAGTGTAATCCCTTCTTCAATGAGTTTTCTTCCCAACTCCGTTTCTTGGGGATCTCGAAGATATAAGTGCTTGTTTAACTCTAGTTTATACACGATCAGAACAGGTAAAGCTTTCCCTTAAAATAAGTAAAGAAACCCAATATAATAGTAATACTATTATAAACAAATGTATTACTATAATTTTATACAGCGTTTTAAATGATTCTCTCTCAAAATAAAGCCTTTATACTTTTGAAAATTTCTTTAGAAAAGCTATGTTTACAGCTTGATTTTAAACAATGAACAACAAGGCTACATATCTGATTTTCAGCATAAATAGAATCAACCCAAGATTCTCGCCCAGGCCCTAGGCCTCGATAGCCTATGCTAAGCTATGTGCTTAGACTCCTCATCAATCTCTATCATTTATTTTATTAATATTCTGTTGCTATAATTTATAGCTGTTTCAAGTTTCAGAATGGAAGAATTCAAAGTTCAAGTCGCCACAGAAGGGCACAAACATCTAGCGGAAGCTATTTGTCTAGAAATGGAAGAAAGCGCAAAAGCCCGTGGAACGGGGATTGCCAAAAGAAACCCAGACTACATCCGACAGAAGATGGAGGAAGGTAAAGCAATCATTGCTACCACTAAAAGTGGCGAGTTTGCAGGCTTTTGCTATTTAGAAACATGGGGACATGGAAATTATGTTTCCAACTCTGGACTGATCGTATCGCCTAAGTTTCGTAACAGTGGCTTGGCGACGAAGATTAAAATCAAAGCGTTCGAATACACCCGCAAGAAATATCCCGATGCAAAGCTTTTCGGGCTAACAACCAGTGCTGCTGTGATGAAAATCAACTCAGAACTAGGATACCGTCCAGTGCATTTCTCAGAGTTAACCGACGACGATGCTTTCTGGAAAGGTTGTTCTAGCTGTGTCAATTACGAAATTCTACAAAGCAAAGACAGAAAGCTTTGTCTCTGCACAGGCATGCTCTATGATCCCAAAGAAAAAACTAAAAAGAAATGGGACTTCATCAAGAAGTCAAAAATATGGGATCGCCTTCAACGCATCAAGGATGTCGTATTGCTAAAACCACTCAGAAAGTTCGAAGCACTTTCCCTTAAACTAATTTCATTATTCAAATTAAAATACCAATAACATGATTAACAAAGTTGTATTAGCCTTCAGTGGTGGATTAGATACCACCTATTGTGTAAAATACCTTACAGAAGAAAAAGGATTAGAAGTACATACTGCCATTGTCAATACAGGCGGATTCACTGCCGATGAATTAAAAGACATTGAAAAGAAAGCCTTTGAACTTGGTGTCAAATCACATACAACCCTTGACATCATTGACAAATACTACAACGAATGTGTAAAGTATTTGATCTACGGAAACATCCTTAAAAACAATACTTACCCTTTATCTGTAAGTGCTGAGCGTGTATTCCAAGCCATGGCTATTGCAGAACACTGCAAAAAAGTAGGCGCTACTGCTGTAGCACACGGAAGTACAGGTGCAGGAAACGATCAAGTTCGTTTTGATATGGTATTCAATATCTTGATACCAAACGTAGAAATCATTACACCCATCCGTGACTTAAAACTTTCTCGTGAAGCGGAAATAGAATACTTGAAAGCAAAAGGTGTTGTACGCGATTGGACAAAAGCACAGTACTCCATCAACAAAGGAATATGGGGAACAAGTGTAGGAGGAAAAGAAACATTGACTTCAGATCAATACTTACCTGAATCTGCTTTCCCTACTCAAGTGTCTAAAACAGGCGAAGAAACAGTGGAGTTGCTTTTCGAAAAAGGTGAACTCGTTGGCATCAACGGCAAAAAACTAAAATCTGTAGAAGCCATTCAACAATTGAATGACATCGTAGCACCATACGGTATCGGTCGTGATATACACGTGGGAGATACCATCATTGGTATCAAAGGACGTGTTGGTTTCGAAGCGGCTGCTCCTCTGGTGATCATCAAAGCGCATCATACCTTAGAAAAACATACCCTTACCAAATGGCAAATGTACTGGAAAGAACAATTATCGGGATGGTACGGAAACTTCGTACACGAAGGTCAGTTCTTAGATCCCGTAATGCGCAACATTGAAACCTTCCTTTCAGAAACGCAAGCGAATGTTAGTGGCACCGTAAAAGTTCACCTTGCACCATACAGGTTTCATGTGATTGGCATCGAATCGAAACACGATTTGATGTCTTCTAAATTTGGAAGCTACGGAGAAATGAACAACGCATGGTCTGGTGAAGATGTAAAAGGTTTTTCTAAAATCTTCGGTAATCAAACAATGATTTATCATAAAGTAAATAGTAATCAATAGGGACAAGTCGCGACTTGTCCGTTCGTTCGAAATTGCGATTGTCCATTCAAGCATATAGAAAATAAATAATAAAAGAAATGAAGATTAAAGTAGGCGTAGTCGGAGGAGCAGGATACACAGGTGGTGAATTACTTCGCATCTTGGTGAATCACCCTGAAGTAGAAATACACTACGTACATAGCAATAGCAATGCTGGCAATCCTTTGCACAAAGTGCATACCGACTTATTAGGATCAACGGATGTGGTGTTTACAGATACACTTAAGGACGATACCGATGTGGTATTCTTATGCGTAGGTCATGGCGACGCGGCTAAATTCTTAGAAGCAAATCCTTCCTTACTCAACACGAAAGTCATCGACTTAAGTCACGATTTCCGTTTGGCAAAAGAAGGAAATGATTTTGTTTACGGTTTGCCGGAAATGCAAAAAGACAAAATTGCCAAAGCAAAACACATCGCCAATCCAGGTTGCTTCGCAACGTGCATTCAATTGGCTTTACTGCCTTTAGCCAAAGCTCAATTGTTGAACGATGAAATTCACATCTCTGCCATTACCGGTTCTACTGGTGCTGGACAAAGTCTTTCTTCAACCTCTCACTTCAGTTGGAGAGTCAACAACTTGTCGGTTTACAAAGCCTTTACACACCAACATTTGAAAGAAATTGGACAAAGTTTAAAAGGTCTTCAAGCTTCACATGCGAGGAAAATAAACTTCATTCCTTACAGAGGAGATTTCTCAAGGGGCATCATTGCTTCTGTATACATCAAATGTGACTTAAGCATTGAAGCCGCACAAAAACTATACAAAGATTATTACAAAGATGCAGCATTCACACACGTTTCCGATAGTAACATCGACTTGAAGCAAGTAGTGAATACAAACAATGGTTTTGTGTACTTAGAAAAACACGAGGACACCTTATTAATCATCAGCATCATCGATAATTTATTAAAAGGCGCTTCTGGTCAAGCGGTACAAAACATGAACATCATGTTTGGCTTAGACCAAAAAGCAGGGTTAAAATTAAAAGCAAACGCATTTTAGTACCGATCAGTCGCGACTGATCACTACAACTGATTTATGAAAAACTTTGACGTATATCCTCTCTTCAACATCGAACCCGTAAAAGCATTGGGCTCGACTTTGTGGGATAAAAACGGTGTAGAATATTTAGACCTTTACGGAGGTCATGCTGTAATTTCGATCGGCCATACACATCCTCATTATGTGAAGATGATCACAGATCAATTGAACAAAATTGGGTTTTACTCTAACTCTGTTCAAATTTCTTTACAAGAAGAATTGGCCAACAAACTCGGAAAACTTTCTGGTCACGACGATTATCAACTCTTCCTGTGCAACTCTGGAGCAGAAGCCAATGAGAATGCTTTGAAGCTTGCTTCTTTCCACAATGGGAAAAAGAAAATCATTTCTTTTGAAAAAGGATTTCACGGAAGAACATCTTTAGCGGTTGCCGTTACAGACAACCCTTCTATCGTGGCTCCTGTCAATGAGACAGAGAATGCACTCATTCTTCCTTGGAACGATGAACAAGCTTTAGAAGATGCTTTTAAGAAAAACGAAATTTCTTCCGTCATCATTGAAGGTATGCAAGGTGTCGGTGGTGTGCATGTGGCTAATGAATCATTCTTGAAAAAAATTCGCACACTGTGTGATCAATACAACGCCGTATACATTGCCGACTCCGTTCAGTGTGGTTACGGACGCAGTGGAAAATTCTACTCACACGACTTCGCTGGTGTAAATGCAGACATCTACACCATGGCAAAAGGCATGGGTAACGGATTCCCTATCGGCGGCATCAGCATTGCGCCACACATTAAACCTAAACACGGTTTACTAGGAACAACCTTCGGCGGAAACCATTTGGCGTGTGCTGCAGCGATTGCGGTATTGGATGTGATTAAAAGTGAAAATTTATTACACAACGCCACCGAAATGGGTAACTACATCATGAACGAATGTCGTTCTATTCCTGGTGTAAGAGAAGTGCGCGGTCGTGGTTTGATGATCGGTTTAGAATTAGAAGTTCCTTGTGCTGGTGTCCGTAATGCCTTGCTTGACGATCATAAAATGTTCACAGGTTCATCTTCTGATAAAAACACCATTCGCATTTTACCTGCATTGAACATTGGCAAAAAAGAAATCGATCAATTCTTGGTAGCCTTCAAAGCAGTCATGTCAAAAGTTTTGGTAAAACAATAATATAAACTCATGCGACACTTTATTTCTGTTAAAGACGTCCCGAATGTAAAAGACTTACTTCAAGATGCCATGGCACTGAAAAAAGATCCTTATGCGTTCAATACCTTAGGAAAAAATAAAACCTTAGGCTTGATCTTTTTGAATCCAAGTTTGCGTACGCGTATCAGTACTCAAAAAGCGGCAATCAATTTGGGCATGAACGTCATCGTGATGAACATGGACAAAGAAGGCTGGGCACTTGAAACAGAAGACGGAGTGATCATGAATCACAACACGGTAGAACATATTCGTGAAGCGGCAGCTGTCATGGGAGAATATTGCGACATCATCGGTGTACGTTCGTTTCCCAAGCTTGTCGACAAACACGAAGATTATTCAGAAGACTTCTTCAACAAGTTTGTTAAGTATGCTGGCGTACCGATCGTAAGTTTAGAAAGTGCAACACTGCATCCTTTACAATCTTTTGCCGATATCTTAACCATCGAAGAACATAAAACAAAAGCAAGACCCAAAGTTGTATTAACTTGGGCTCCACACATCAAGCCTTTACCTCAAGCGGTAGCCAACTCCTTCGCAGAATGGATGAACCAATCGGATGTTGATTTTGTCATCACGCATCCTGTAGGTTATGATTTAGCAAAAGAATTTAGCGGCAATGCTACCGTTGAGTACAACCAAGACAAAGCATTGGCCGGTGCCGATTTTGTATACATCAAAAACTGGTCATCGTACGAAGACTATGGTAAAGTCATTTCTATGGACAGCCATTGGATGATGACCAATGAAAAATTAAAACTGACCAACAACGCAAAAGTCATGCACTGCTTACCCGTGCGTAGAGGAATTGAATTGTCGGATGAAATATTAGATGGACCGAACTCTTTGGTAATACAAGAAGCATCCAACAGAGTCTGGTCAGCACAAGCAGTATTGAAAAACATACTGGAGTCAAACTTTTAATCGCATGGAAGAATTAGTCGTCATTAAAGTAGGTGGAAACATCATCGATAACGAAGAAGCATTGCAGTCTTTTTTGCAAAGCTTTGCGGCTATTCAAAAACATAAAATACTGATTCACGGCGGTGGTAAAATCGCAACGGAGATCAGCAAAGGATTAGGCATTGAAGCACAAATGATCGAAGGCAGAAGAGTGACCGATGCCGAGACCTTGAAGATTGTCACCATGGTATATGGAGGATTAATCAACAAGAACATTGTCGCTTCTTTACAAACCAAACAATGCAATGCCTTTGGACTCACAGGAGCAGATGGCGGTATTGTAAAAGCCAACAAACGACCCATTAAAAATGGTATCGACTACGGATACGTAGGAGACATCAAGGAAGTGAAGGCGTCTGTGTTGAGTACATTCATCAGTTCGGGCTTCACTCCCATTATTGCACCACTCAGTGTGGATGATCATGGAAGTCTGCTCAACACCAATGCCGACACCATGGCCTCAGAAATTGCCTGTGCCATGAGCAAACTGTACAAGGTCAGCTTGGTATATTGCTTCGAATTGAACGGTGTATTGAGAGACTTCGAAGATAAAAATTCTGTCATTGAAGAAATTACTCCCGATACGTATGCTCAATTAAAAAACGAAGGCATTATTTCAAAAGGTATGATCCCTAAGTTAGACAACGCCTTTGCGGCCATCAACAAAGGAGTTAACACGGTGATCATCGCACACGCAGATAATTTATTATCCATCATCAATGAACAGAAATCGTTAGGTACTGTTTTAAAAGCATAAGCAGCACCTGCAAAAAAAATATAGTATGGACATCACTAAATTAAAATCAGACGCCATCAACTTGCTGAAAAGTTTGATTCGAACAGAATCATTCTCTAAGCAAGAAGATAAAACTGCTGAACTCATTAACACTTTTTTAAACGAACGTGGCATTCCTACACATCGTCTTAAAAATAACGTATGGGCATTCAACAAGCATTTCGATGCAAAGAAACCGACCATCTTACTCAACTCGCACCACGATACCGTAAATCCAAACCCTGGCTATACCAACGATCCATTCGACGCCTTCGAAAAAGACGGAAAGCTTTTTGGATTGGGAAGTAACGATGCAGGAGGTTGCTTGGTTTCTTTGATCTCGACTTTTATTTATTTCTACGAAAAAGAAAACTTGAAATATAACTTCGTCATCGCAGCAACAGCGGAAGAAGAGATTTCAGGTTTCAACGGATTAGAATTGGTGTATCCTGAATTGGGTACAATCGATTTCGCCATTGTCGGAGAACCAACCTTAATGGACATTGCTGTAGCGGAAAAAGGATTGATGGTATTAGACTGCAAGGCTCAAGGCAAAGCAGGACATGCTGCTCGTGAAGAAGGTGACAATGCGATATACAAAGCACTAAATGATATTGAGTGGATTCGCAATTACAAATTCGAAAATGTATCGCCTCATTTAGGTCCAATGAAAATGTCGGTAACGATCATCAATGCTGGATACCAACATAACGTTGTGCCAGAGTCGTGCACCTTCACCATCGATGTTCGCATTACAGAAATGTATAAAAATGAAGAGGTCTTGCGTATCATTGAAGAAAACATTCAGTCAGAAGTGACACCTCGTTCCGTACGTTTAAGGCCTTCCTTCATAGATCCTGATCATGCCTTAGTGAAAGCAGCAATTAAGAACGGTGCTAAAACATACGGCTCTCCTACAACGTCCGATCAAGCCTTGATACCTGTACCTTCTGTAAAAATGGGACCTGGTCACTCTGCACGTTCGCACTCAGCCAATGAATTTATTTGGTTAGAAGAAATAGAACAAGGAATAGAAAAGTACATTAAAATATTATCTGAATTAGTATAACAGTAGTGGCGAGTCGCGACTCGCCACTACTGCCAACTGTCTACTAAATATCATCTTATGAAACTGTGGCAAAAAGACACCCAAGTCAATAAAGAAATAGAACGTTTCACCGTCGGTAAAGACCGTGAAATGGATATGTTCTTAGCACCCTTTGATGTTTTGGGTTCTCTCGCACACACCTCTATGCTCGCTGAAATTGGCTTATTAGAAAAAAGTGAAAAAGAAACTTTACACACAGAGTTGAAAAAAATCTACGCGGAAATTCAAAGCGGAAATTTTAAAATCGAAGACGGTGTGGAAGATGTGCACTCTCAAGTCGAATTATTATTGACGCAACGCTTGGGCGAAGTCGGTAAAAAAATTCACAGCGGCCGTTCTCGTAACGATCAAGTATTGGTGGATTTAAAATTATTCACCCGTCATGCGATTAAAGAAACCGTAGAAGAAGCGAAAACATTATTCGACTTACTCCTTCAATTAAGCAATACTTACAAAGACCATCAATTACCAGGCTATACGCATTTTCAATTGGCTATGCCTTCTTCTTTTGGTTTATGGTTCGGCGCTTATGCGGAAAGTTTAGTCGACGACATGCACATGTTGCAAGCTGCGTATCGCATTGCCAACAAAAACCCTTTAGGTTCTGCTGCGGGTTACGGCTCTTCCTTTCCTTTGAAGAGACAAATGACCACAGACCTCTTAGGCTTTGAATCGCTTAACTACAACGTAGTATATGCACAAATGGGCAGAGGAAAGACAGAACGCAATGTCAGTTCTGCCATTGCATCCTTAGCTGCGACTGTAGGTAAAATGGCGATGGATGTTACTTTGTATATGAATCAAAATTTCGGATTCATTACCTTCCCTGCTGAATTGACGACAGGATCGAGCATCATGCCGCACAAAAAGAATCCTGATGTCTTTGAATTGATTCGAGCAAAATGCAATAAGCTCCAAGCTTTACCCAATGAGATTGCGATGATCACGGCGAACCTTCCTTCTGGTTACCACCGCGACTTACAACTCATCAAAGAAAGCTTTGTACCTGCCTTCTTCGAAATCATGGATTGTATACACTTGACCAAATTCATGTTATCTAAAATTGAAATCAAGAAAGACATTCTAAAAGACGAAAAATACAAATACCTCTTCAGTGTCGATGTCGTAAACGACTTAGTGAATAAAGGAACACCCTTTAGAGATGCTTACAAAGAAGTAGGCAGCTCAATCGACAACGGAACCTTCAAGCCTCTCTACGATATACAACACACACACGAAGGAAGCATTGGTAATTTAATGAATACTGAAATTGCAGCGATGATGGATAAAGTATTAACAAGCTTTGAATTTTCAAAAGTCGATATAGCAGTAAAAAAACTACTTCAGTAAACTTTTTCATAACGTCGTCGAGGTTTCAAACCTAGACGACGTTTGGGGTAACTTCCTTGACATTTTTTATAAAATCCCATATCTTAAAACACCAAACCCACCGCTATGACAAGAAAACTAATGAATGCCTTCATCTTCATCTTAACGATATTAGCAGCAGAGCTATCTGTGGAATATGTAAAGCACTTTTTAAAATTCAAAACTGGTGTAGAAGACAAGCACCTACTCACCCTCATTGGCATGGGCGCCATTGTCGCTATATTTTATCCGGTATTTACCTTTGTACATTACCTGACGGAAAAGTTTACCGCTCATTTTATAAAGAAGACAAAAAAAATAACGGGTAATACTTTTTTTGGCTTACTCTTAGCTTTCTCGATCGGTTTTGGAATATTATTTTTAGTGTATTTAAAAAAATGGTATGGATTGACGGTGTGGTAAATCAATCAACTATTTTTTCAATATCTGTAAGTCTAACCCCAGGATAATAAATGGTATTAACACTTCCTAATGAATTCATTACTGGATAAGCTAAATTAATGAACGAACTATAAATTTTTCCATTCCCAGCATTTAATATATAAAACAACCTCTCGTCATCATTGTACCTTCCAAAATTTATTACTACAGCATTCGTATCTTTAGAAGTTACAACCCTTTCTATTTCTTTATAATCAACCAGTTTAAACGGATGCGGATAAACCTCAGCAATTTCCGCTTTAGTGAATCGCGACATAAAATCTGTAGCATCTAATAACAATGTCTTGTTTTTTAATTCAAGTGCATTCACAGGTAATTGATTTAACATCATTCGCCTTACTGTACTGCTCGGATTTTCCAATAAATATTTAAAGGTATACTGCATTTGAAGTAAAGCAAGTTGTACATCTGTTTCAGACGGACAACTCTTCGACAAATAAATAGTAATCGCATTGGATGATGGTAATTCAATAAGCAAAGTAAAAACATTGTAGGATTTCATTGAAGTTCTACTTCTATAATCATACTTGAGCTGTCCTTCCTTGTACATATAGCCGTATGAATTTGGATCTTGATCTGAACCCATAAAACCGTATGCGAGACGACCACTCGCTATTTCTTCCCCATAATGAAGAAAAGCATATTTATTTTTCTCCTTTTTAAATATTTTTTTTGCTTCAGAAAAGGGTTTATAAATTACTTCTGCAGTGAATTCCCAAAAACTATCCACGGCATTTTTTAAGGCTGCATTTTTACCCTCTATGGTTGCTCTATAGTTAGATATTTTTTCTTTTGAAACTTCGAGATCAATAAGAATTGCTTTATCCTCTTCTTCAAGGCCTACTATTAGAATTCTTTTTTTAATTTCCACAACTTCGCTTACACTGGTTGCGGTATATTGAGCAGTCACATCTAAACTAAGTAATAAAAAGAACAACGTAATTACACTAAGATGCGTAAAGTTAAGGCAGACAAGTTTGGATGTCATATAAAACATTATTTATAAAAACTTCACGCTCATTAAACTATTGGCGTTATAGAAAAAACACAATACTATTATCTAATAACATATTTATAAAATCACCAAACTAACGCCGCTTCTCTCTCCAACGTCGCTTTGTCGATCGGTACCACGCCCACTTGCTCACAGACCAAGCCACCCGCTAAATTAGAAAGTGCTGCAATTTTTTGAGGAGCAAGTTTCAAAGCACAGCACAAAGCAGCTACACTCACTACGGTATCACCCGCACCCGATACATCGGCAATCTTACGAATGTGTGCAGGAGTAATCGATGCGTCTTCTTTTGCTCTCTTAATGAATACTCCCTTTTCAGAAAGCGTTAACAAAATCATATCGGAGTTCAATAAAGCAGATAGGGTGTCAACAGCTGACTCAATATCTTTATCTTCTTTTAATTCTCCATCCCACTTCAAACCTTCAATCATTTCCTTGCGGTTAGGTTTGAAGAGTGTGACATTTTTATAATGTAAAAAATTTCTTTTCTTCGGATCTACAACCGTAGGTATTCCTTTCTCTTTTGCTAAGGCTACTACTGAAGCAATAAGACTTTCATCCAACACACCTTTGTCATAGTCTTCAAAAATGACCACATCAGAATTAACCATCAAGGTTTTTATTTTTTCAAGCAAGGCTTCTTTTTCTTGCTTCAAAATATACTTATCAGTTTCCTGATCTACCCTCAACATGTGCTGGTGACCAGAAATGATTCGGTGTTTGATGGTAGTAATGCGATCGGCACTTTGATAAATTCCTTCCGCAGGTAAATGATTTTGAGTCAGCAATTCTAAAAAATGATCCCCGTCTAAATCTTTTCCTACCACAGAACATAAATAAGGAATTGCTCCCAAGGCTTGTATATTCAGTGCTACGTTGGCAGCACCACCTAAACGAGTATCTCTTTTATCTACTTGTAAAATAGGAACAGGAGCTTCTGGAGATATACGATCGACTCTACCCCATAGGTAAGAGTCGATCATAACATCACCAATAACCAATACTTTCAAGCCTTTGAAAGCTTCGAATACGTCCTGTACCGATTTCAAAATTATACTAATTTGGCAAGTACTTCTTTAATTCTTCTGATCGCTTCGATGATGTTTTCATCCGATGCAGCAAAAGAAATACGAATGTTTTTCGGAGCTGCAAACGAGTCACCACCTACTGTTGAGACGAAGGCATTGTTTAAGATGTACATCGCTAAATCGTTTGATGTTTTCATCACTTGACCATTGAAGCTTTTGCCGAAGTATGAACTTACATCTGGGAAAATATAGAATGCACCTTGTGGTTTATTGACAATTAAACCTGGTACGTCTTTTAATAATCCGATGATCAAATCACGTCTTCTCAAATACGCTTCTTTCATTTTCAAAGGAGCTGACAAGTCACCTTGAAGTGCTGCCAATGCTGCCTTTTGAGTGATCGCACAGGTACCTGAAGTCACTTGACCTTGCAATTTTTCAGTGGCAACAGCAATGTATTTAGGAGCACAGATATAACCAATTCTCCAGCCTGTCATCGCAAAGCCTTTAGAGAAACCGTTTACTGTTACTACTTGATCTTTAATTTCATCGATAGAACCAATACTGAAGTTTTTACCTTCGAAATTAATGTATTCATAAATTTCATCGGCAATGACTACAATGCGCGGATGTTTAGCCACTACATCGGCAATTGCTCTCAACTCTGCTTCGCTGAATACTGAACCCGATGGGTTACAAGGCGAAGAGAACATGATGGCTTTTGTTTTCGGAGTAATTGCTTTTTCTAATTGAGCAGCCGTTACTTTGAAATCGTTTTCGATAGAACCTGAAACAATAACAGATTTAGCTTCTGCTAATTTTACCATTTCAGAATAACTTACCCAATAAGGAGCAAGGATGATCACCTCTTCACCTTTGTCAACAACCGCCTCGATGACATTCGCTAAGGCTTGTTTAGCACCAGTAGATACCACAATGTTTTCTGCAGTTGCTTTTATATTATTTTCTTTCACTAATTTTTCAGCAATCGCAGCTCTTAAATCTGGGAAACCAGCTACTGGACTGTAAAAGTGAAAACCGTTGTCGATGGCTTGCTTTGCTGCTTCCATTACGTGCTCTGGAGTACGGAAGTCCGGCTCTCCAACACTTAAACTAATTACTTTGTGACCTAATGATGCTAGTTCACGTGCTTTTTTCGTCATCGCCAAGGTTTCTGATTCAGAAAGCGCATTGATACGAGCCGATAATGTTTGATTTTCTGTTGCCATGTTAATCGTATATTTTTGAGTCGCCAAAAATAGCTAATTAAGCTGGGATCAGCCAAGAAAATGAGGGGATTTTACAAACAGCTTCAGGAATAAAGGTTCAAAACGTTTTTAACGATCGAGATACCTCAAACCCTTGAATACCAATAAAAAATCTGTAATAAGAGAGTACTCTCGCGCATACCTCAAATTATGTTTGTATACGGCTTGACTTGGCATATCTGCATCTAAGTGAATCACAGGGTGAATAATACCCTTTTTCAACTTCGGAAGATTGGGAGATACCGATTCTGTATAGCCAACCCAAGTGCATTCTCCGCCCAATACTAGCAAAATGTTTCTGAAAAACTGTTGTGGATGAGCAATAAACCAAGCCATTAAAGGGAATGAGAATAAAAAGATAATCGCTAAGCTGACATCAAACACGCGTTTGTTTCGGATTTGGCGGTCAGATAGTATATTCAATTCAATGTTTAGGCTATAGAAGTCACCTCTTTTATCTGACGAATTACTGCCGATGATGAAATTACTTTCATCCGGTACAATTTTAAAATCTACTACGCGATTGTCTACACGGGTCATCCACTCGATGATGCGATGTGCAGAAATATCTTTCGAACAGAAAATCAATTCATCTAATTTATTCAATTGGACCAAACGATCTAATTCTTCCAAGTAACCCAGATAACCTTTTTGACTGGCATCATTTTTACTAGAAGTGATGTAACCCAATACATTCAATTTATAATGCGTATCATTCAGCAAAGCGCCGATGCGATTACTCTCCTCGTAACTTCCCACTATAGCTACACGTTTTTTTCTACCCTCACCTAACCTTAAATTTCCATACTGAATATAATGCAAAAGCACACGCAATAAGAGCATGCCGCTCACGGCCCAAAGTCCACCGAATAAAATAATACCTTTAGAATAACGGTAAGCATCTAAGAAGTTCGATGCAGCAGCAATGACAAATGTTCCAATGAATATCCCTGCCAACACATGGTAAAACTTCGCCATAGGCTTATACCCGCCTTGTGTAAATACGGACAATACCCAAACCGCAACATAGGCAGGCACTACATAATTCAAAAACTCTGGAGGATAATAGCTCGGTATATCTTTGATGTAATGCTGCCAAAACAAAACCAAGAGATACATACCTGCATAAACGACCAAAGCATCTGCTACGAATAACCACGTACGTTCTATGAAACGATTGACCAAAGCAATACCTGCCCTAAGGTAAATAGCGGTATTGATGAGAAAAGAAAAAATACCCGCGTTCTTTGTAGAGAAATGTTTTTGAGCGAAAATGATCATCGCTTTATAAAAGATGAACACATAATTTATACTCGTTCTTTTCGTACTCTCTCCTTTATAGTGAATGATACGGGTTTCAGGGAAATAATAATTTTTGTAACCGGCTTTTAAAATACGGTACGACAAATCAATGTCTTCTCCGTACATGAAATAATCTTCGTCTAGTAAACCTGTTTTATCTAATGCAGTTTGGCGAAGCATCATGTAAGCGCCTGAAAGCACATCGATTTCATGTGTTTCATCAGGACTTAAAAAACCTAAATGATAACGACCAAAACGCTTCGACTTGGGAAACAATTTTGCTAATCCAAAAATTTTATAAAACGCAACCCATGGTGACGGCAAACCTCTTTTTGATTCTGCCAAAAACTTCCCTTTACCATCAAGCATTTTCACACCCAAGCCACCAGCTTCAGGATGTTGATCCATAAAGATGCAACACTTTTTCAAAGTATCTTCTTCTACTACCGTATCGGGATTGAGTAACAGCACGTACTCAGCATTGGATAAGCGAATGGCTTGGTTATTGGCTTTGGAAAAACCAAGGTTATGTTTATTGGCAATCAGTTTGACCCATGGAAATTTTTCTTTCACCATTTCCACTGAACCGTCCACGGAGTTATTGTCGACTACAAATACTTCCGTATCGACATGCTTTACCGCTTTGGTAAGGGATGTCAATGCTTGCTCCAAAAAATGACAAACATTATAATTGACGATAATGACACTTAACTTTTTCAAATTCAAATCCCGTTATACCTCCAATAAAGTACGCGTTACGATGCTGCGACCTAAAGTCAATTCATCTGCATATTCTAATTCTCCCCCCAAAGGAATTCCTCTCGCAATAGCCGTTACTTTAACACCTAATGCGTGTATTTTCTTCGTCAAATAAAATGCGGTGGTATCACCCTCCATTGTTGTACTCAAGGCTAAAATAACCTCTTGTACATTTTCTGTGGTGATGCGATTTAATAAGGGTTCTATGGTCAACTGGTCAGGACCAATTCGATTCATCGGTGATATCACCCCCCCTAATACATGATACACACCTTTGTATTGGTGTGTATTTTCAATGGCCATCACATCTCTAACGTCTTCCACCACACATACCATACGATGATCTCTGTGTTGACTAGAACAGATACTGCACATCACCTCATCCGATAGGTTATGGCAAGTGGTGCATAGCTTTATATTTTCTCTTAGGTTCACTAAAGCAGACGACAAACCGTATGTCGCTTTAGTCTCTTGTTTGATCAGGTGTAAGACAAGTCTCAAGGCTGTCTTCTTGCCAATACCCGGCAACTTAGACACTTCCTCTACAGCTTCTTCAATTAACTTAGAAGGTATATTCATTTACCCTTATACAATTTCAGCTGAAATCCCTCTGTCGCAAATGCCTTGTCTCATCGGAACTAATTCTTCCCATGAGCCTACTTTTACTGCACATTTGCCTTTGTAATGAACAAGCAAAGTACATTGCTCGGCCTGCTCTGGGGTATGACGACATACTTTAATCAACGCCTCAATGACATGGTCAAACGTATTGACCTCATCGTTGAATACCACTAAATCCCTTTTCTCTTCTTCCAAAGGTAGCTCCAACAAAGCAACTTCGTCGTCTTGCCAGATTTGAGGTTTTATCTCTAGGTTATTGCGCATAGGGTATGGATAACATGATGGACATTAGTAAAATTAATAAAATTTAATGATTTTTGACTAAATAAACAACAGATATGTCATTAACCTTGATCGCCACAGTACTCGGGCTTTATTTTTCAGCGCTACTCCTCATTTCTTGGTATACCTCTAAAAATGCCGATTCTGAGTCTTTTTTTATTGGAAAAAAAGAATCGCCTTGGTTTTTAGTAGCCTTTGGCATGATTGGCACCTCTCTTTCTGGCGTGACGTTCATTTCTGTACCAGGAGCTGTTGGAACCGCAGGCTTTGCCTATTTCCAAATTGTACTGGGTTATTTGATCGGATACATCATCATCGGTACTGTTTTAATGCCACTCTATTATAAAATGGGCTTGATTTCCATTTACACCTACCTCGAAACACGATTGGGTAAATGGTCATACAAAACAGGAGCTACCTTCTTTTTAATTTCCAGAACCATCGGTTCTGCATTAAGACTTTATTTGGCATCGGCAGTACTTCAATTGTTTATTTTCGATCGTTGGAACGTTCCTTTTATCGTCACAGTAGCCGTTACCATTTTATTAATTTGGCTCTACACTTACAAAGGCGGTATCAAAACCATCATCTGGACCGATAGTTTCCAAACGATATTTCTTATCGCAGCGCTTATCGTCAGTATTGTTGCGATGGGAGGACACCTCAATACATCCTTAACGGATCTAATGCAGCAAGTATGGCATAGCTCCTACTCTCAAGTCTTTCACTTTGAAGACGCCATGGCTGGTAATTATTTCTGGAAACAGTTGGTTGCTGGGGCCTTACTGGCATTGGTGATGACAGGCCTTGACCAAGATTTGATGCAGAAAAACTTATCGTGTAGAAACATAGGCGACGCTCAAAAAAACATGTTATGGTTTACGATTGTATTGGTTGCCGTTAACCTGCTTTTCTTAATACTAGGAGCTTTGCTATATATATATGCCAACGCAAAAGGCATTGCCATTCCTGCACGCACAGACTTCTTATTCCCGATGCTTGCCTTAAATGAATTTGGTAACATAGCAGGAATCTTCTTCCTGTTGGGAATTACCGCTTCTTCTTATGCCAGTTCAGATTCCGCACTCACTGCACTCACCACATCGTTCTGCATCGATTTCTTAAACATCGGCCAATACGATGAAACAAAAGCTAAAAAATACCGCACATGGGTTCACGTAGGATTTTCTGTCTTGTTTCTAATCATTATTGTATTGTTCAACTGGCTCAACAATGCCTCTGTCATTGATGCGGTATTGAAAGCAGCGGTCTATACTTATGGACCATTATTGGGCTTATTTTTCTTTGGCATTTTAACACAACGAAGTATACAAGACAAATGGACGCCTGTGATGGCAGTAGCAGCACCTATTATTACCTATTTCATAGGAACAGCAGCAAAAGAATATTTAGGCTATACCTTCAGTTACGAATTGTTATTAGTCAACGGAGGCTTGATGTTTATCGGCTTATGGGTAAGCGGTTATTACCTTGCTAAAAATCAGCCTAAAGTAATTCAAGCGAAGGATCCCAAAATACAGTACTAAAATCTTGAACTTGATTTTCTAGAACAAGCAGTCCTTCTTGTTCTAGCAGTTCTTGCATCAATACAGGCGTATTAAAATGCATAAGACCTGTCAACAATCCATTTCTATTCAACACGCGATGTGCGGGAACATCCTCAAACTGGTGTGAGCTGTTCATCGCCCAACCCACCATGCGCGCTCCCGATTTCAATCCTAAATATGCTGCAATAGCGCCATAGCTTGTTACTCTACTAGCAGGTATCAATTTGACGACTTCGTAGACGTCGGAGAAATTGAAGGTTTGTTTGGCAGGCATGAGCATGAAGTATTCCTGAGCTTTTATTTAGTATGCAGTTTGAGCAAGTGCAAGTAGAACATAAAAAAAGTGTGGTACTAGCTTTTGCTAATACTCACACTCTTGCTGTTTGCGCAGAGAGAGAGGGATTCGAACCCCCGGACCTGTAACAGTCAACGGTTTTCAAGACCGCCGCATTCGACCGCTCTGCCATCTCTCTAATTTTGTAATGACTGCTAGTTCCGAAATTTCGGAAACTGATCTGCCATCTCCCTTTTGAAGACATATTCTCCAAAATTGCAATGCAAAGATAAGGGGAATATTCTATTATAGAAAACCCTGAGGGCTTTTTTTACTAATTTTTTAAATACTCTTAAGCCGCAATCTCAACCGCTGGCTTTTCAAGTACTTGAAAATACTTAGAAAACTCTCTGTTTTCAATCATCATAGAGGGTTCATCACCTCCCCATACACGTGCGATCTGGTACAAACCGTTAAAGGCTCTACCTTTATACTTTTTACCTAGTTCAAAGCCCGATAAGCTTGGCATATCAGGCTTCTTGATGCACTGGAATTCAACCATACTTGATTTTGACATAAGACTCTTGTTGTTTAGTATATCAATATAACCAAACTAAACATCAATTGTGCTTTAAGAAAAGTCAAGCTGATGTAATGTGCATAAGATTTTTACGCATTCTGAAGCTTCTTTTTTTCGTTCCGTGCAATGTCTAAACTTGCATTAATCTGAAAACCAAGCAACAAAATAAGCGACATGGAGAAAATCCACAGCATTAATCCAATTAAAGCACCTATGGAGCCGTAGACTTTGTTGTATGAACTGAAGTTGTTGAAATACAGGATAAAGAATATCGAAAACAGCATCGCCAACAAGGCCGCCACCAATGAACCCAAGGAGAAAAAACGCCACCTGCGTGTAACAGCAGGTGCTAGGAAGTAGATTAATGAAATACAAACTAACAATAAGGTATAAGGTAATAAATAACGAATAATAGATAAAATCACCACCTGTCCTTGATCATAAAAATTAACTTTCGCTAATACAAATTCTACTATAATCTGCAAAGCAATGGATGAAACAACGCATAAAACCAGCAAAAATAGGATCTGTACACTAATAAATATGCGCTTTATAAAACTACGATTCTCTTTGCTCTTATAGCATTTATTGAAAACAGTAATCATCACCATGATACCATTGATTGACGCATAAATCGTAAACAAAAAACCAAAAGAAAGTAAGCCACTTTGCGGTCTGGCTACAATATCATAAATGGTACTCTCTGCCACCTCATAAATACTACTCGGCAGTAAGCGCGCTAAATTTTCTAAAATCGCAACATCTAAATGATCAATAGGCACATATGGAATAAGCGTAAATAAAAATATAATGGCTGGGAAAATTGACAATACAAAACTGAAAGCCATGCTCCTGGCCATTTCCATGGTATGATCTGCTTCAATTTCATGATGCAAAATTTCAAAAAAACGATACAGTGAAATTTTATATTTGCCAATATAAGTTTTCTCCAGCCTCTTCTTACCCCAGCTTACAACCACATCAATTTTCAATTGCTTTAGGATACGATCTTTCATAGAAAATTTTGTTGCATAAGTGTTTGAAAATGCCCTTCCAATATACTCGGCTTGCCAGTGTTTTTATTGATAAAAACCAAGGTTGTTTCTGATACATTCAACAAGACTCCTGCTTCATTGTATACTTCGTACTCAAAACGAATACGCACACCTGGCTTCTCTGGGATCTTCACTTTAATGGTCAGCAAATCATCGTAAAATGCTGGCTTAATGTACTTGGTTTTGTATTCCAACACAGGCATCATGACCCCTGCATCTTCCATTTCTTTATATGAAAAACCAATGTGCCTAAAGGTCTCTACACGCGCTACTTCAAAATACGTCGCGTAGTTTCCATAGTACACATAACCCATCTGGTCTGTTTCGGCATAACGCACCCGAACTTGAATGTCATGAGTTATCATAGACTATTTAATTTCTTCTGTGTCCAAATACCCTCTGTATCGATTGGCATTGTTTACATGATCATTATAATTTTCTGTAAAATCATGAAAGCCTATGCGAGTAGGACTTGCACAAAAATACAAATACTTGTTGCGCTCATAACTTAGCACTGCATCGATACTTGCAATCGATGGTAAGTCAATCGGCCCTGGAGGTAAGCCTTTATACTTATACGTATTATAAGGACTTTCAATTTTTGTATGTCCTTGGTAAATTCTTTTAATCGAAAAATCCCTCAACGCAAATTTAACGGTAGGATCTGCTTGCAAGGGCATGTCTATTGTTAAGCGATTGATGTATAAACCTGCTATCCTTCGCTTTTCACTTGCTTGATTGGTTTCAGCTTCCACAATGGAAGCGATGATACTCACTTGCAAGGGTGTGAAACCGATTTCTTTGGCTTTCTTCAAACGCTCTGCGGACCAAAACTTTTTATATTCTTTGTTCATTTTATCAAAGAAAGCCTTAGGTTCTATATCCCAATACACTTCATAGGTATTCGGAATAAACATGCTCATGAAGGTGACAGTGTCAAAACCATAACGAGCAGCAACTTTAGGATCGGACAAATAGGCATACAAGGTATCGGCAGAAAAGCTCAATTTACTTCCAATGTTCAGTGCTAAATCTTCTTTCAAGCGAATGTTATTAAACGTCAGTTTAACGGGGGCTTGACTTCCATTTTTCAACAAGCGAATCACTTGAATGTTATTTCGATCTCCTTTAATCAAGTAGCGCCCTGGCTTCACGCGTTCTTGATAACCCACAAGTTTTGAGATGAAGGCAAACGATTTTACATCGCCTATCATTTCATTTTTCGTTAAGCTGTCTAAGACCTCTTTAAAGTCGGCATGCTTTCGAATATAGAGGTAACGATCACCTTTGCGGTATTGAAAGTTAGCTGAAAATAAAATTTGGTAGAAGTAAAATGAAAAGCTGACAAACAGCAACATTCCAATAACTACCAGTACTCGTATTCTATATTTCTTGCGGTCCATTTGCATATTGACTGCCGTCTTCTTAAGTTAAACCAATTCTGTTTTAATCATCAGCCAAAGAGGAATCGTTTCACTCCATTGGCATTAATCTGTTACAAGTTAATTAAAAACCGCTTCGAAATAAAACACATGGCGAGCTCATACCTTAAAATACATGCGGATAACCCGCAAAAAAACAAAATAAGCCAAGTCATTGACACCTTAAAAAGAGGCGGAGTGATCATATACCCTACCGATACGGTTTATGCTATGGGTTGTGATATCTCTCAGCCTAAGGCAATTGAAAAAATTTGCAAGATCAAAAACATCGATCCCGCCAAACATAATTTTTCAATTGTATGCAACGACCTCAGTCACTTGTCTAATTATGCCAAACCTTTATCCAAAGAAGTTTTCAAGCTCTTGAAGCGCAAACTACCGGGAGCCCATACCTTTATTTTAAACATTGGAGGAGAAGCGCCTAAATCGCTCTATTCTAAAAAGAAAACATTAGGTATACGTGTTCCAGACCATGCCATTGTGAAACTCTTACTCGAAGAACTTGGTCATCCATTACTGACAACATCAATCAAACATGAAGATGAAATACTGGAATACATGTGTGATCCAGAAGAAATTTTTGAGCGTTATAAAAACCTAGTAGATCTTGTGATCGATGGAGGAACAGGCGGAAATATTGCTTCTACAGTATGGGACTGTACGGCAGAAGACATCATACTCCTCAGAGAAGGGAAAGGATCGATCGACTAACATTTAATCCTATTTAACATTAAAAAAATTGATTAAAAACCAATGCCAACATCACCTTCACAACTCTTGATCGAACTGCACTATTTACCCTGTGTCAGTTATTTTTCTGCAATCAAAAAACATGACATCCTACTTATTGAATCATGCGAAAATTATCAAAAACAAAGCTATAGAAACAGAACACACATATTAACAGCACAGCAAACAGAAGCATTAAACATTCCCGTACTTTCTGGCAACTCGCATTTACCCATCAAAGAAATGCGCATCGACCATCAACAAAAGTGGCGACAAGTGCATCAAAGAGCCATTCGTTCAGCCTATGGGAAATCACCTTTTTTTGAACATTATGAAGAGGATATCTTAAAGCTCTATGACAAACCAGTCACTTATCTTTTTGATTTCAACCTCGCATGCCTGACAGTTTGTCTAAAATTACTAGGATTGAAAAAAGAAATTCAATTTACAACTGAATACCAGACACTTAAAAGTGAAAAATCAGCATTTGCAATAGACCAAAGAGAGCTCATTCACCCCAAAAAAGTATCAAATCAGACCTTTAAAACCTACCAACAAGTCTTTGGCAAGCAATTTGAACCGAACCTGAGTATTATTGACTTATTATTTTGCGAGGGCAATAACAGCGGGGCTAATATCAAAGAATAACGTTCTCTACACAATGTGCGTATAAACTTTAAGGCTTACGTTTTGTCTACCTTGTAATTTTAATGGCCAAAATCCGTTAGTTATGCGGAAAAATGATAGTTTTACATTGATATAAAAGGCAAATCTGATGGAACAGAAATTCTCAAACAGGGTTAAAGAAGTTATTTCGCTAAGTCGAGAGGAAGCATTGCGTTTAGGTCACGATTACATCGGCACCGAACATCTTATGCTTGCCATGATTAGAGAAGGTGAAGGAGTTGCCATTAGCCTTTTGAAAAAACTAGGGCTATCAATGGATGAACTAAGGACATCGATTGAGACCACCGTAAAAGGCACTGCTACAGGCAATGCCAACATTACTAATATTCCTCTGACAAGGCAGTCCGAAAAAGTATTAAAAATTACATACCTAGAAGCTAAAATTTTTCAAAGTGAATTGATTGGAACAGAACATTTGTTGCTGTCTATCCTTCGCGATGAAGATAATATTGCGACACAGGTATTAGCTAAATTTGGAGTAACGTACGCAGAAATTAAAGACATGTTAGAATACCATTCAAACAGTAATCCTCAAGCTAAAGGAGATACTGACGATCCAGATGACGATTCATCTAAATTATTTGGCACTGGCGGCGCAGGTGCAGGTAAAGAAGCAGGCACTAGAGGTGCTACCGATAAATCACGCACTCCTGTTTTAGATAATTTCGGTAGAGACCTTACAAAGTATGCTGAAGAAGGTAGATTAGACCCTATCGTCGGTCGTGAAAAAGAAATTGAACGCGTAGCTCAAGTATTGAGCCGTCGTAAAAAGAATAACCCTATTCTTATTGGAGAACCTGGTGTAGGTAAAACTGCCATTGCAGAAGGCCTAGCCTTACGCATTATTCAAAAGAAAGTATCTCGTGTATTGTTTGGCAAACGTGTAATCACGTTGGATCTTGCTTCATTGGTAGCAGGAACAAAATACCGCGGTCAATTTGAAGAGCGTATGAAAGCGGTCATGAACGAACTGGAAAAATCTCCAGAGGTGATTCTATTCATCGATGAAATCCATACGATTGTAGGTGCTGGTGGTGCGTCGGGTTCTCTTGATGCAGCAAACATGTTTAAGCCTGCCTTAGCACGTGGGGACATCCAATGCATTGGCGCAACTACACTGGATGAGTACCGTCAGTACATCGAAAAAGATGGTGCACTAGCACGTCGTTTTCAAATCGTCATGGTCGATGCTACTTCACCAGAAGAAACGGTTCAGATTTTATCAAACATCAAAGAGAAATACGAAGAACATCATCACGTTAACTATTCAGACAAAGCAATCGAAGCTTGTGTGTTGTTATCCGATCGTTACATTACTGATCGTTTCTTACCAGACAAAGCCATTGATGTCTTAGATGAAGCAGGTGCGCGTGTTCACATCAATAACATTCATGTTCCTTCCGAAATTTTAAAACTGGAAGAAAACCTTGAAGGCGTTAAGAAAGACAAAAACAAAGTCATCAAGAGCCAGAAGTTTGAAGAAGCTGCTCAATTGAGAGACAAAGAGAAAAAAATATTTGAACAACTAGAACAAGCGAAAGCACGCTGGGACGAAGAGACGAAGAAAAAACGTTACAACGTTACAGAAGAAAACGTAGCTGAAGTGATCGCGATGATGACAGGTATTCCTGTCAGTAAAGTTGCGCAAACAGAAGGAAACAAGTTGTTGAAAATGGGCGATGAACTTAGAAAAGGTGTCATTGGTCAAGATCAAGCCATTGCTAAGCTAACAAAGGCGATTCAACGTACGCGCGTTGGATTGAAAGATCCTAAAAAACCAATTGGTTCATTCATTTTCCTTGGACCAACAGGTGTAGGTAAAACGGAATTGGCTAAAACATTGGCTCGTTACCTTTTCGACAAAGAAGATTCTTTGGTGCGTATCGACATGAGTGAATACATGGAGAAATTCTCTATAAGTCGCTTGGTTGGAGCCCCTCCAGGATATGTAGGTTATGAAGAAGGTGGTCAATTGACTGAAAAAATACGTCGTAAACCATACAGTGTTATCTTATTGGATGAGATTGAAAAAGCACATCCAGATGTCTTTAACTTGTTGTTGCAAGTATTAGACGACGGTATTCTTACTGACGGCTTAGGAAGAAGAGTTGATTTTAGAAATACAATCATCATCATGACTTCTAACATTGGTGTAAGAGACTTGAAAGATTTCGGAGCTGGCATTGGTTTCAGTACGCAATCTCGCAAAGAGAATATGGATGACATGATGAAAGGCACCATTCAAAATGCCTTACGTAAAGCCTTCTCTCCTGAATTCTTAAACAGGTTAGACGATGTCATTGTGTTCAATAACTTAGAAAGAGAGCACATCCACGAGATCATTGACATTACACTTAAAAATGTATTTGCAAGAATACTGACCTTAGGGTACAACATTGAACTCACAGAAAAAGCAAAAGATTACTTGGCTGAAAAAGGATTCGACCCGAATTATGGTGCAAGACCTTTGAACCGTGCTGTTCAGAAGTACTTAGAAGATCCTGTGGCAGAAGAAATCCTAAGGGGAGATCTTCAACCCGGTGATGTGATCATGGCCGATTACGATGGTGTGAAGGAAGAATTAACGATCACCATTAAAGATAAAACTCCTCAGAAAACCGATGAGAAATAATCAAAACTAACGCATAAAAAAGTCCCCCGTTAAATAACGGGGGACTTTTTTTATACCTATACCTGTATTAAAATGTATGTATGCGTTTATTTTTTCTGATTTGGTAATTCCACCGTAAATGTAGTACCGCTTCCTGCAATACTGTCTACACTAATTTTACCGTTCATTTTAGCGATTACTTCTTTCGTGATGTATAAGCCCAAGCCAGATCCTTTGGCCGTTTCAGAAGCCCTGTAGAACATCTCAAACACACTATCTAATTTATTGGTGTCAATTCCTATTCCATTATCCCGCACTTTAATGATTGCTTTCGTTTCATCTGAAAATACGGCCAAGGCAATCAATTGTTCTTGCGCATTATCGTCATGGTATTTCAAGGCATTTGAAATTAAATTATTTAAGATAATACGAATGCGTAAATTATCTCCCACAAATTCCGCCCCCTGATTGACATCGATTTTAACAACCAACTTAGTTCCATTGCTTCCGTATGGGCGATTTAATTCAACACACTCATCTATAATTTTCTTAAAATCAATAATGTCTTTCGCCAATTCAACGCGATAATTTCTAGAAAAATTTAACAGGCTATTGACGTAATCATCTAATCGCCTTAGCGTTTTTTCTTTCAGCAAATTGTAATACAATAATTTTTCTACGTCCTTCTCTACTTTGCTCAACTCTACTAAACCCAAAGAAGACGCTAGCGGTGCTCTCAAATCATGGCTTACGCTGTAAACAAACCGATCTAGTTCTTGATTTATTTTTTGCAATTGAATGTTTTGTGTATTCAAATCATCTAAAACTTCTTGATATTTTCGTTCACTTTTTTTGCCGTAACGAACCCTTAAGTTTACGATGTAATAAGACAACAGTAGGCTTGCAATTAAATTGACTTCAGCCATTACTTCATTTTGAAGAGCCGATGGATTGCCTATCGCAAACAAAGAGAAATCTGTTGCAAATAAAATGGCGATAAACACGATAGGGTGTAAAAGATGTAAAAAATAAAAAAATTTATACTTATAGCTAACAATAAAAGGTGTTATCGTAATGAGCGGTAGATAATATAAAAATGCAAAACTATCAAAACCCAATTGAGAACTGTTGATGAACAATGTAACGCTGAATAAGACAATCATTGAATGACCAACAAATTCGACATGTCCTTTTCGATTAAAGTAGTAAAGAATACCCAACAAGAACAGTACAACAAAAATAACACTTGCACTTTCCCATAAGCCGAAATACAAATCTGGCAATACTGCTACCAACACCACTCCCAACACTATCCTTAACAACTTAGAAAGCTCTTCCTGACGCTCTTTAAGCGTGATTAAGTTTACTTCTTGAAGTGTGAAGGGATGTATTTTCATTTACCGTAACTTTTAACAGCTTCTACAAAAGTTTTCACTTTGAAACGATCCGTGTCTGGATACAAACCATGACCTAAGTTGGCAATATAATTTTGTGTACCGAATGCACTTAACATGGCATGCACTTCTTTTACTATATTCTCTTCTGATTGGTACAAAGCACAAGGATCTAAATTGCCTTGAAGCGTTTTTTTCAACCCAATTATTTTTCTCGATTCTTCTGCATCCATTGTCCAGTCTAAACCGATGACATCGCATTTCATTTTACTAAACTCCACACGTGCAGCATGCGCTCCTTTTGCAAACACCGTAACAGGAACGACATGATTCAATTCATTACAGATACGCTCAATGTATACCGATGAAAACTCGTGGTATTGAGCGGGGCTTAATATACTGGCCCAAGAATCAAATACCTGTAACATGTCCGCTCCTGCCTCCACCTGACGTTTTAAATAAGCAATGGTAGCATCTGTAATTTTATCCAACAACTGTTTCGATAGTTCTGGCTCTGTATACAAAAAACGTTTGGCCTTCGAAAAAGTCTTAGAGCCTTGTCCTTCGATCATGTATGCAAAGATTGTCCATGGTGCTCCCGCAAAGCCAATCAGCGGCACTCTTCCTTTTAATTCTTTTTTCGTGATACGTATAGCATCATATACGTACTGCAATTCATCTGCCGCTTGAGCTCCCAACATCATAGCAATATCTTTTCCATCTTTTATGGTCTTTGGAAAAATTGGTCCTACACTTTCTACCATTTCATAAGGTAAACCCATGGCTTCAGGTATGACTAATATATCGGAGAAAATAATGGCCGCATCAACTCCTAAAATATCTACCGGTTGAATGGTAACTTCTGCTGCTAATGCTGGCGTCATCACTAATTCCCTAAACCCTGATAGTTTTTCTCGTACTGCTCTGTATTCAGGCAAAATTCTCCCCGCTTGGCGCATTAACCAAACTGGTACTCGTTCTACCTTTTCACCTCTTGCTGCGCGCAAGATCAAATCATTTTCTAATTTCATATGCTTTTATTGCAATCTGCTTTTGAGAACTATACAATTCCCTTCCAACGTTTTATTCTTTCTAAAGCCTCTTTACATTGTGCTTTTGACACACATAACGAAGCCCTCATATAACCTTGTCCATTAGAGCCAAAGACTTCTCCTGGCGTAAAGAACACCGATGCTTCGTGCAATAAAGTATCGACAAAAGCAGGAATGTCTGCAATCGCTTTACTGTCTTTAGGTTTAGCCCATAAGAATAAACCGACTTGCTTCGGATCAAATTCAAAGCCCAAGAGTATTAATATTTCTTCTATAATTTTTCTTCGCTCTGCGTATTCTCCATTGCGCTCTGCATGCCATGCCGCTGAGTTGTCGAATGCTTTTATCGCTGCTTTTTGCAAACCTAAAAACATCCCCGAATCAATGTTACTTTTTACCGTAAGCACCGCATCGAGGTATTCTTTCTTGCCCAACATCATGCCTATTCTCCAACCTGCCATATTATGCGACTTACTTAATGAGTTTAACTCAACAGCAACATCCATAGCTCCTTCAATCGATAGCAAAGAAAAAGGTTTCTGCTTATTCAAAACCAAACTATAAGGATTATCGAACGCTAATAAAATATGATGCTGCTTTGCAAAACGAACCAAATCCAACAGTTTGGCGGGATCTGCTTCAGCGCCTGTAGGCATGTGAGGATAGTTAACCCACATGATTTTCACCTTCGATAAATCTTCTTGCGCTAACTTTTCTAAATCTGCATGCCAATTGTGTTGTTCACTCAAGTTATAATACCTGATCTTTGCCCCTACAATATTGGCATTTGAAGAATACGTTGGATAACCTGGATTAGGAACCAACACTTCATCGCCTGGGTTTAAAAAAGCCATCGTTAAGTGAAGAATACCTTCCTTCGAACCCATGAGTGGCAATACTTCTGTATTGGAATCTACTAAAACTCCATAGGTTTCTTTATAAAACTTAGCAATAGCCTCTCTTAATTCAGGAATACCACGATACGGTTGATAACCATGTGCATTTGGCGTTTTCGCCGTTTCAAATAAAGCCTGAATCGATGCTTCAGAAGGAGGTAAATCAGGACTACCAATCCCAAAACTAATTACCTTCTTACCCTCTTTGTTAAGACGAGCAATCTCCTCCAATTTTTTTACAAAATAATATTCTTTTACTCCGTTAAGACGGTTGGCCACCGGTATAATCATCGATCAATTCTCCTTTTTTGTATTCTCCTAATATTTTCAATTCCGCCACGATAGAATTTATACCGATACTGCGCTTAAAGTTTTCGTACTTATCCCATTCACAATCTACATAAAAGGTATATTCATTGGGTCTACCGATTATGGGTGTCGACTGAATCTTAGTCAGGTTGACATTATTATTTACAATTATTCCTAATACTTCTGCTAATGCACCCACTTTGTTCGGCAATTGAAAACTCAATGTTGCCTTGTTGGCATTTTCTGTTTTGTGTTTTTTATCCCTTGACAACACAAAAAAGCGGGTATAGTTTTGAGGAACCGTCTCAATCCCTTCCGCCACGATTTCCATACCGTAATAATTAGCTGCATAACGACTGGCAATAGCAGCCCAATCTTTACGCGCACTCTCTTTTACAAATTTAACAGCATCGGCTGTGTCACAATACTCTTCTTTCTCGATTGAAGGATATTTGTATAAGTAATCTTCGCATTGCAACAAGGCCATATAATGCGAAATAACTTTAGTAAGCTGAGCAGGCTGAACACCTTGAAATGCAATCAAATTTTGCTTAATACGCAATTGAACTTCTCCAATAATGGAAAAATCATACTCCTTCAATAAATTATAATTGGGCAAAATGCTCCCTGCAATAGAATTTTCAATGGCCATCACAGCATAGTCTACAGACATATCCTGCTTTAAAGAATCACATAGTTTTCTAAAGGTATCGCATGTCTCAATGGATATATTTTCCCCAAAATAAATACGAGATGCAATATCGTGAAAAGAGGCTCTCCCTCCTTGAATGGCAATTTTCATGGAATACGAATAAGGCTATAAGGTACAAAAATATGGGGAATTAGTCAATGGTGGGGGTATTATGAAGAGAACATTTACGGAGGCTTAAAAAATGGACAAGCCTTCCAATATCCAATTTTATCTGTTGCTAAAAAGGGTTCTAAAGTAATCTACCGCTAAGAAGAAAGAACTGATGCCACCCACAAAAATTACCAGAAAGATAAATAAACTGATGTAAGATTCTGAGGGCACATTGTTAACGATATCTCTTAGTAAATTCAGTAACATAACTTTGAAATGTTTAAGGTCGTATTTAAATCTTTATACTAACCAGAAATCAAAGGTAAACAGCCTCTACTGTAAAAACAATAAAATATTGGTTAAGTTATATTTAAAAGGACTTTTGAATCTCTGTCTTTAGAAATTTAAGGGCTGGAGCAGTGGGATCTTCATTCTTAGCAGACTGTATTTCAAATATTTGTCTTGCCAAGTCAATTGATTTTGCTTCTGAAGGCAATAAACTTCCTGCCATGTTAATCGTAGATATATTATCTTCTGTGGCTTTTTTAATCAAAACCCATACTTGATCGCTCATATAGACTTGTTGAGACAAGTTATGGTTCAATTCATTCCTAATTTCCGTCACCAAAACCTGCTGAAATTGAGCCGCATTATAAGAAGCATCATTCACGCGAAGGATCAAATTATGAAGGGCTATACGCTCTAAATACAAACTCATGCGTTCATAAGCTTGCAAACGTATCGGTAACAACACTTCATTATTTTTAATTTTTAGATCAATCGTACGACGCTCAAAATCTTTTGTTAAAAACGACCTTACCACTAAATACATAGCGTACAAAATCATTCCTGAAGGAATCGTTATTTTTAATAAATCGCCTATCAAATCTTCCATGGTGTTCTTTTTCTACAAATTTATAACTTTATACCGCAATATAAACAAGAACTTTGAGCGAAATTCCTTTTCAATTATCTATTGCTGCAGTAGCAGAACTAGAAGCTATACTGGTTTCTAAAAAAATTCCCGAAGGTTATGGTGTAAGAATCGGCATCAAAGGCAGCGGTTGTGCAGGAGTAAGTTATGTGATCGGCTTCGACATACCTAGCGCTGACGATAGAACATACCAACAAGAAAACATTGCGCTCTTTGTCGCAAAAAAACACTTGCTCTATATCAGCGGGTTAAAAATAGATTTTATAGACAGTATAGAAGAAAGAGGATTTGTCTTCGAACACGATTCTTTTTAAAAACTACAACGGACTACTCGTCTCCAAAGCCACACAAGAAGCATGACAAGCATTACCAAGTGGTGGATTTAATTTACGCAGTACAACTTTTATTTTTATAGCGTCCTTGAAAGCATCCCACAGACAAATCGTTATCGTTCTTGCCACTGATTCCAAGAGTTGACGTGGATTTTCCATTTCAGCCTTAACAATACGGTTGACCACTTGGTAATCTGGCGCTAATACTAATTCGTCTTGTTCAGGCAATCGTGTAATCGAAAACGAAACGGTTACATCCACTAAAAAAGTATTGCCTTCCTTTTTCTCAAAGTCATATACCCCATGAAACGAATGGAACGACAAGCCTTCAAGCCTTATTTCATAACTCATATGGAATCAAAAAAAGAAGTCGACTCGTTTGGTTTATCCTTCTTCTTCATTTCTATTTTTTCAACTTCTGGAATGGTCTGCTGTTCTGTTTCTTTTTTTATTTCAACTGGATCAGGCTCCTTGTTTACTTTTTCATCCAAACTTTTAACCTGCTTTAATTTTTTCTCCATCGCTGCAGACAAGGGTTTATCGATATAACGTTGCGTTTTTTGAGCAAAATCGTTGGCAATAGATTGAATGTCGTGCAATAAATTATCCCTCAAGTTTTGTATGTCTTGAAAGTCTCTTTGAATTTTTTGAACCTCTTCTTTTAACTCTGAATAATAACGCCTCGATTGTTGTTCTGCTTCTTCAACGATGCCACGAGCTTTGGATCTTGCTTCGTTCAAAACCCCTTCCGCATTCATTTGTGCTTCTTTCACATAAAGTTCTGCCGACTTATTAGCTTGCTCTACTAAGCTCGCACCAGTATCTTCGGCAGTCTTCAATGTTTTAAACAAAGAATGCTCTACCTCTCTTAAGCGCGATGCTTCAGACTCAGAATATTCTAATCGCTTACGTAGTTCTTTGATATCGTCTTGAGCCTTTTCCCATTCTTGAGATAAGGCTTGAAGAAATGCATCTACTTCTTCTTTATCGTAACCTCGAAACGTTTTTTCAAAGTCCTTCTGTCTGATTTCGATGGGTGTAATTTTCATGTGATTATTCATTTATACCTGATGAACTCAAAATTTATGTTGTACTGCAAAGCATACAATCATTTCAAGCATTATTCATGTTCAACTTCCATACCGATAAGGTACGATCATCGCTTCCTGATACAATATACCCATTATATTTTGTCCAAAAAACCTTATTCACAGAAGTCCCATGCCCAGCATGTCTTGCTTTATCGATTACTTTCAACAAACTAAACCGTTCCGCATCCCATATTTTAATGGACTTATCCATGCTGCAAGTTACAAAATATCTTCCATCAGGACTGAAAGCAATGTCATTTATTGCATACAAATGCGCGGCGATAGATTGTTGCAAAGCATATCCTGCTACCACATTCCAAACTTTAATGCGCGCATCTCTACTGCCACTGATCAGGTAATGTCCGTTAGGGGAATACGACAAAGCAAACACAGAATTTTCATGCGCCACAAAATCGTGTAATACGACACCAGTCTCCAAAGAAACGATACGTATACTATGGTCACTATAACCAATCGCAAGATGCGCTCCATCTGGACTAACGACTAATGTCCTGGCACTTTTTTCGCTAAATCGCCAACGTGCAATACTACTTAAATCATGTGCATCTAATACCACTACCGTCCCATCTCCACAGGCACAATAGAGTCTGTCTTTATGCATCGAAATACTAAAAATATAAGATGTGGTAATGGCAGCAGAATGCAGCTCCTTTCGGGAAAGACAATCGATAGCATGTATCCCTTGAAAATTTTGTCCGACCCATAAACGCTGGCGGTTTTCATCAATAGCTAAAGCATAAACAGAATTAGGAAGCTTAACCAGTAATTCGCCTTGGTCTGGCGTATCGAAATTCCAAGCGACAACCATACCATCTGCTCCGGCAGTATACACCTCTTCATTGGAAACCCCTTCTGAAAGCGCATATATACAATCTCGGTGTCCTGAGTAGGTCCCTATTTTTTCAACTTGAATCGATTGCATACTCTTATTTTTTGCTAAATTTAGTAACAGTTTTACAAAGCCAAAGACCTTAAGTACTTTTTAATGCCTTTATTCAAACTAGAAAAACTTTCGTCTCAGCGCGTAATTGCTGTTTGGTTGATCTCTGAAACCTTAGAAGAGATCATAAATATAGCATCGGTATACATTGAAGGCATAAAAGTCCCCGATTACATCAACCATCCTGATAAAAAAATAGAGTGGATTGCCTCAAGGCTTGCGTTGAAATTCTGCTGCGACTTGATGCATATCCCCTACCAAGGAACCTACCGAACGGATAATGGGCAACCTTTATTGATCGGGAACAAGGCTCATATTTCTATTTCTCACTCTGTTGATTTTGCCGCCATCTTACTCGACACCAATCATAAAGTAGGCATTGATATTGAAAAAATAAGCGAGAAAGTAGAAAAGGTAGCAAGCAAATACCTGCAAGACGACGAAAGTGAAACAAGCTACGAACGCCTAACCCTCAAATGGTGTATCAAAGAAGCGGTTTATAAAGTCTCGGACCACGATAACCTCAGCTTGAAAAACGATATCCAAATATTAAAAATTGATTCCTCCTCAGCAGGTAAATCGGAAGTTATTGTCAAAGGCAACGATCTTATCGATACACTTTTTTTCAAATTGGAAGATTATTATGTAGCTTACACTATATGAGTATGAAATCATTTTTCTTATACCTGATCCTTTGCATCGCTCCGTTGTGTAGCTTTGCTCAATTAAAGCACGGAGATGTGTTAGTTGATTTTCGCCTCTTTGAACCTATAAAGAATGAGTATTTCGATCTCAGCAAGGAACACGACCATAAAATACTAGTGCTCGTCTTTTTTTCTCATGAATGTCCTTACAGCAAAATCTATATCGAACGTTTGATAAAAGTTGCAAAAAATTACGATAAGAAAGACGTTTTTTTTGTCGCCATTCATCCTAGCGTTTCAACAAATTTAGAGGAAGAATTGATTGCCATGAATGCATATTCGGCTCGTTTCCCTTTACCCTTTTCCTACCTCATCGACAAAGATAAAACACTCTGTCAATCATTACATGTGATGAGAACTCCATCAGTATATGTATTTAAAAACATCGAAAATAGGTACATCATGGAATATCAAGCAGCCATTGATGATGCGCCTGAAAAAGAAAAAGAAATCACAGAACCTTATTTACAAAAAGCACTCACAGCTTTGCTAGCTAATAAAGCCTTCAAGCACCGCCAAACTGATCCGGTGGGTTGTGTGATAAAATACTAGACTAAGAAATCAATAAGCCTATTGATTTCATTGACCCGCTCTACGTCGCCCAATTTTTCAAACGACACCACTAAATTTCTCAATACCCTGATGATGATATCTAAATTTGAACACGGTTCATAAAAAATGTCATTTTGAGCAAAATTTAATTGGGCAATATAATTATCGATGTCTTCCCTTGTAAACACTAAGCCTTTGTTGAAGGCATTGATATAAAACTGAGTGTCTTTTTCTTTATAGGTCAGTATAAATAGATTAGGTAAGTTGACACCATAGATTGGCAACTTCAAGCGCCTCGCTATTTCATAATAGATAACACACAAGGTAATCGGGTTACCTTTTTTAGATTCCAAGACACAGTTGATCATTGAATTGGAAGGAGAGTGAAAATTTTTAGTATTCGCTCCAAATTTCAATTTATCAAAAATAGCAGTGTTCAATAATTTTACTTGATCGGTCGGCGTTAAACCTTCCTTCATGTCGGGCCAAACCTGATAGTATAATTGTTCTATCGATTCTTTAACCGTTTTAAAATCGAGGTCTGGATATTGATAGCATGCCACAAGCCACATGCCTTCTAGAAGATCGATAGCCCCTTCTGATTTCCAATTTTGTAAGGCCTGCGCTAGTCGTTCAAAATGCAATTGATGAATGATGTCTTCTATTCTTTTTTGAACAAGTGGATTGAAATTTTTACCCCATTCATCTTCTAAAAATGGAATCATGCGTTCACCGATCGACATGATCTCTTTATTCACATGTCCTGTCACCTCCATGTCTTCATCATCCAATAGGGCGATCAGTGCTTTTATTTTACTTTCCTCGTTCAACATGTTTTATTATACTAGGTCTGAATGACACCTACATTGTATCGCTCATCTATTGTTTTATGATTGGCTAATTCAATGCCCACTGAAATTACATTTCTTGTTTCAAGCGGATCAATGACCGCATCGACCCACAACCTAGAAGCAGCATAATACGGAGACAATTCCTCTGCATATTTAGCGTGTATTTCTTCTAGTAATTTCTTTTCATCGTCCTCCGATAATTCTTTCCCTTTGTTTTTTAAAGAACCAACCTTAATTTGCAATAATGTCTTTGCTGCTGCAGATCCACTCATTACAGCCATTTCAGCGGTTGGCCATGCAACGATAAAACGAGGGTCAAATGCCTTCCCACACATGGCATAATTACCGGCACCAAATGAATTCCCAATCAGTATGGTAAACTTAGGAACAACACTGTTCGACATGGCATTTACCATTTTTGCTCCATCTTTAATGATACCACCTTGCTCAGACCTGCTGCCTACCATAAACCCACTAACGTCTTGTAAAAAAACCAAAGGGATTTTTTTCTGGTTACAGTTCATGATAAAACGCGCTGCTTTATCGGCTGAGTCTGAATAAATGACTCCTCCCATTTGCATTTCATTCTTCTTGGTCTTCACCATTTTCCGTTGGTTGGCAACAATACCAACAGACCAGCCGTCGATACGCGCATAACCACACAGGAGTGTTTGTCCGTAAAGTTCTTTGTATTGCTCAAAAGAAGAATCATCTACAAGGCGCAGAATGATCTCTAGCATATCGTAAGGCTTACTTCTTTCTCTCGGAAGCAAACCATAAATATCTTCTTGGTTCAATGAAGGAGGAGCTGGACTAATGCGATTAAAACCAGCGAACACAGGATTTCCCATTTTAGACACAAGGTTTCGAATCTGTGCGATACACGCTTCATCGTCGGCACACTTATAATCGATTACCCCTGATATTTCAGCATGTGTGGTTGCCCCTCCCAAGGTTTCATTATCGATCTCTTCACCAATAGCTGCTTTTACTAGGTAAGAACCTGCTAAAAATATACTTCCTGTTTTATCTACGATCAACGCTTCATCAGACATGATCGGAAGATATGCTCCACCTGCTACACAACTGCCCATAACAGCCGCAATTTGCGGTATCCCCAACGACGACATACGTGCATTGTTTCGGAATATTCTGCCGAAATGTTCTTTGTCAGGAAAAACTTCATTTTGTAATGGCAGAAAAACACCTGCACTGTCTACAAGATAGATGATGGGTATATTATTTTCTATGACAATTTCTTGCGCTCGTAAATTTTTCTTTGCCGTCATTGGAAACCAAGCTCCCGCTTTAACCGTTGCATCGTTTGCCACCACAATACATTTACGGCCATGTATATTTCCAATGACAACGACAACCCCAGCAGATGGGCAACCGCCGTATTCTTCATATAATCCTTCCGCAGCAAAAGCACCAATTTCTTGCTTAGCAGCAGCAGGGTCTAGCAATAAAGCAATGCGCTCGCGAGCAGTGAGCTTACCTTTCTCGTGTTCTGCTTTTATTTTTTGCTCGCCACCTCCTAAAGAAACTTTTTTTATTTTCTCCTTGAGTTGTGTGCAAAGTTGCTTAAACGAATCTTCGTTTTTATTGAATTCAATATCCATATACAATTAGCTTACACCAATTCTTTTTTAAGTAACAAGGTAATGGTTATACTACTTTGCAAAATACCGACCATGCATCGGTTATAGTAAAATGAAGCAAAGCAACAATTAGACTATTACAGATACCGTATTGGTATTCGTTGTAATGTACGAAATTCAGACGAATGGGGATAAAAAAGTAAAGGTGGATTTATTACTTTTTCTTCTTCGGTTTTTTACCTAAAGGTGCAAAATAATGGTTGGGATTATATTGCAAGTCGACGACAAGACTGTCAAGATCAGACAAGGTTTTATTCAAATTATTATACGCCGATTTATCAGTAACAAGCGCACCTAAAGTACCTTCCCCTGCATTTATTTTACGTGTGATCTCATTTAAATTACCCATCGCCTGACTGGCTTTTGCAACAGTGGCTTTCAACTCTAAATTATTCAAGGAATCGGCTAAGGCAGAGAACTTCACAATAACAGGTTGTAACTCTGCTTCTGTTTTTACTAAAGAGGTAGTCAACTGAGCCAAGTTGCCTGTAATCGTTTGCAAATTGCCTGCGTTATTTTTCATGATCCCTTTTAAATCGGCAGAAGCAGCTTCTAAATTACTAACGATAGAGTTCAGCTGTGCTCCAGAAATATTACCCAAACGACTGTTTAATTTTATGATGACAGAATCTAGATGCTCGATGAGAGGATTTGCTTTCCCTGCGAGGATATCGCCAAAACCTAGTTCTTTAACCCCTTTAATATTTGCCTCGTCTTCAAAAATAACACTGCTTTTCCCTAACAATAATTTTATTGCTTTACTGCCTAATAAACTATTATTGCTCAATAATGCAATCGTAGAATCTCCTACCAAAACTTCTTTTTCTACTTCAATGGCTACGACCAAACTGTTTTCATGTTCTTGATCCAGTCGTATAGCACTCACCCTTCCTACCATGAGGCCATTTACCATCACTGGATTTGAAACCGTGAGCCCATCAATTTGAGGATAGGTTACATAAAATGTATTGGTCGACGACATTAAATCGATCCCTTTTAAAAAATTAACACCAGCGTACACTACTACAGCTGAAGCAATGGCTAATATGGAGACTTTTATTTCTTTTGAAAATTTCACGCAAGTTAATTTAACGGGTTTCCAGTTCTGCTTTGTATTCTTTAATCGCCCTGTATATTCCAGATGCAATATACACTTGATTATTTTTATTGTTTAAATATTTTTCTTCTTTCGCATTCGTCAAAAAACCAATTTCGACTAAGACACTTGGCATGGCCGTCTTCCACAACACCAATAAACCTGCTTGTTTCACTCCCCTGCTAGATCTGCCTAATTTCACCTGAAACTGCTTTTCTATAGAAGAGGCCAATTTAATACTATTATCTATAAATGCATTTTGATACAGAGAAAACAATATATGGCTCTGAGCTGAGCTCGGGTCAAAGCCTTCGTATTTGTTTTTATAGTTGTCTTCTTTTAAAATTACCTCGTTTTCGCGTTTTGCTACTTCCAGGTTAGCCTCTACCGTATGCAAGCCCATGGTATAGGTCTCTGTACCAGCTATGCTGGAAGGGCCAGAATTACAATGTAGCGAAATGAAAAGATCAGCTTTGCTTTTATTGGCGATGGCTGCGCGGTCGTGCAATTCCACAAAATGGTCATTACTACGCGTATATACCACTTTTATGCCTGGTAAATTTTCTTTTATAATCCTACCGAGTTCTAAGGCCGTAGCCAAAGCCACATCGGCTTCGTCCGATACTTTACCATGGCAACCTGGATCTTTGCCTCCATGTCCTGCATCGATGACTATGGTACGCAATTTGTAAGTGTTGATTTCTAAAGGAGTATAAGAACTTAATAGTAAAATTGCAGATAATAAAATGGGGACTACTAAATTTATCACTTCCTTATGGGTTTTAATGGGTTAAATCCAATAACTTTGGCACTAATTTCGGTATTTTTTATAGAAATCTGAAAAAAGTACAAGGTAATTATACGTTGAAACAGGTCTTATCTTTTGTGTTGTTGCTGCTTGCTACTCAAGCATTCGCACAGCTTGACTCTACGAGTCAAGCCAAAGGCACGATTGCGCCTAAGGATTCTGTTATCGCGGACACGCTCAAAATACCCACTAAAAAAGGAGAAATTTCCTCTCCCATTTATTATTCATGTACCGATTCCATTGCGATGGACGTCAACAACAAACACGTCTTTCTCTATGGCAATGCAAAAGTTACCTATGGTGACATGACCTTAACAGCAGGGAGAATAGAAATTGATTATGCGAAAAATTTAGTCAAAGCTAGCTCATCTGGAGACAGTACCATAAAAGATACACCCGTATTCAAGCAAGGCAGTGACTTTTACGAAGCGCGGCAAATTGAATACAACATGAAAAGCAAAAAAGGATTAGTCCGCGATATTGTAACGCAACAAGGAGAAGGCTACATTCAAGGAGATCCTGTTAAGCGCACAGAAGATGCGGTATACGTAAAGAATGCGATTTACACCACGTGCAACTTAGCACATCCACATTATTATGTCAATGCAAGAAAACTAAAAGTAATTCCAGAAGATAAAATTGTAACAGGCCCTTTTAACATGGTACTGAGTGATATACCTACACCCATCGGATTACCTTTTGGATTTTTCCCTATCACCAATCGGGCAAAATCGGGTATCATCTTTCCTACCATTGGAGAATCTAGATCTAGAGGTTTTTTCTTAACCAATGGAGGCTATTACTGGGCAGCCAGTGAACGGTTAGGTGTAAAAGTAGTCGGCGATCTTTATGCCAACAAAAGTTACCGCGCTTCGCTTTCAAATGAATACATGAATCGCTACCACTACAACGGTAACTTAGTGGTAAATTTTAGCCGCATTAAAGAAGGTTTTAATGACGATCCTTTTCAAGAAAGTTTTAACGTGCTGTGGAATCACGCGACCTTGAAAAAGACCAGCGGAAAACTGACCGCCAACGTCAATTTAACATCCAACAGTTATTATAAAAGCAACTCTTACAACCCAACCAGTTATCAAAGCAGTGTTTTCAACTCCACCATTTCTTATTACAAAAGCTTCAAAAAAAGTCCGTTTAACTTAGGCGTTACCTTGCGTCAAGATCAAAACGTCATTACAAAACAAATGAACCTGACAGCACCAGAGATTAACTTTTCAATGAACAGAATTTACCCGTTCAAGAAAAAAACGGGGACTGGACAAGGCTGGCAAGAAAAAATAAACGTGTCCTACAACCTCAATACGAAGTATTATGTCACAAATGCATTAAAAATGCAAAATGCAGCTGGAGACCTTGTAGATACTACACTCGCCTTTCAAGGGAGCAATATTGGCACTGTGTTGAAAAATGGGCAAACCGGTATGAAACACAGTGTTCCTATTTCCACCACCTTTAAAGTATTAAAAGTGGTAAGCATTAACCCTACCTTTACTTATGAAGAATATTGGTACAGAGAGAAATTACAATATGCTTACTATGCGGCAAAAGACAAGGTGCAAGTACAAGACACCATCGTTGGCTTTAGTAGAGCAGGAGCATACAACCTCAGCACCAATGCAACTACCCGTATATACGGCACATACAAATTAAAAAATAAAACCGTACAAGGCATTCGCCATACCATGGTACCAACGGTTAATTATACCTATAGACCAGATTTTTCAAACTATAAAAGTTACCAGTATTCAGATCAAGTATTAGACTCCAAAGGCAATCCAACCCGTTACTCTGTTTATAACGGCTTCATCTATGGCGGACCAGGTCAAGGATTGGTCAACAGCATCGGATTTTCCCTGCAAAACACCTTAGAAGCAAAGGTGCGAAACAGAAAAGATACGACAGGCACATCTTCTACAAAAAAAATAAGTCTTTTAGACAATGCAGGAATTTCAGGAAGCTATAACTTCGGTGCCGACTCTTTGCAATTCTCACTCATTAGCCTTGCTGCTCGTACAAAAGTTTCTGTCTTTGACATTGCCTTCAATGCGCAACTCGATCCTTATGGTTATGTTTTAGACAGTACCAAAGACAATACGATATACCAACGACAAGTACAAAAATACGCCCTCAATTTGAGATCCTACTCCATGTCGATTGGAACAAACCTAAATCCTAAAGCCCTCAAAAACAGCCCCGCTCCTGACCTTAGTAAAATTGATCCTGTAGAATTAAGTTTGATTAATCGTTATTCTGAACGCTACATCGACTTTAACATTCCATGGAGTTTATTCTTGGGTTATAATGCAAGTTACAGCAAAGTCGGTTATCAAGAAAAACAATTTACCCAGTCCTTAACAGCCAACGGAAATTTAAGCCTGACCGAAAAATGGAAGCTTACAGCGACAACAGGGTATGATTTTGTAGCCAAAGGCATGGGCTTTACAACCATCGGGGTAATACGTGATTTGCATTGCTGGCAAATGTCGATGAACATTATACCGTTTGGAAATAGACAGTCCTTCTTTTTTAGCTTTACCGCTAAGTCATCGATCTTACAAGACTTAAAACTGACGAAAAAAAGTCCTACGTATTTAGGACAGTAAAAATAGAGTGGAGAAACAGAAAGAGAGCGAAGGAACTGTAACCTTACTTCCCTTATTTTTTAATTTTCGAAAACCTACCCAATACACCCAAAGGAAGTTTCTTACCAAAGGAATCTTCAACATACAATTCTCCAAATTCAAAACCTTCCACCTCTTTGAACAGGTCTTTGATCAAGGTTTCTACGATGAGTGAAGAAAAACCAATCGAATATAAATTGATGATAAAAAAATGCTCTTCCGGATCGAGCAATTTTACACAATCTTTTAGTAAAGGATATAGGTCAGTTTCAATCACCCACTTCTCTCCGTCTGGTCCTCTACCATAAGCAGGAGGATCGAGGATAATGCCTTGGTACTGCTTACCTCTCTTCACTTCGCGTTGTACAAACTTCGTCGCATCTTCTACCACCCAACGAATGTCATTGAGGTGAGATGCTTCCATATTTTCCCTTCCCCATGTAATGACTTGCTTCACAGAGTCGACATGCGTAACCTCTGCACCAGCAGCAGCTCCAGCGATAGAAGCTCCTCCTGTATAGGCAAATAAATTAAGCATTTTGGGTTGAGGATTTTTCATGCTTTTTAGCGCCGTATAAATATAATCCCAATTCACAGCCTGCTCTGGAAACAAACCAACGTGTTTAAAACCAGACAAGCCCAAGCGAAAATTTAAACTGTATTTGGGATGTTTATAAGGTAAAATCCATTGTTGCTTCATGCTAGACTTCAGCGACCAATTGCCTTTTTCAGGATTTGACTTATCCCGTGTGAAAGAAGCATGTGCTTGCTGTTTCCATTGCTCAGGCGAAAGTGTGGGAGACCAAACCGCTTGCGGCTCTGGACGTGCCAATACAAACTCCCCAAACTTTTCTAGTTTCATATAATTACCACTGTCCAATAATTTATAGTCTAACCAATGTTCGGGTTTCAGGGCTTGGATCATATATGTTGTAGATTTCAGCGTACAAATTACACATTTTTCTTTGTTCGTGGGCTTGGGCTTGATAAAGATTTTGGCGATCCCTGAAAGCAGAGTGAAAACCATTCATTGCTATAATCTACCGAAATGCTTAACTTAGTTGTATGTTCCCCGATGTAAAACAATTCACCAAAATCAGTATACTTATAGGCATTGTAATGGCTTGCCTCGTACTCTATTTTTATTTGCCTACCTACGAACAAGAATCGGGACCACGTCAAGCATCCTATTTATATCAAACTTGGGAATTAGACCATGTGTACCGAAATGGTCAACGAGTCATTGACGAGCGTAATGAAGGATTACAGGTTACCATTTTACCCGACAGCACTGCCATAGAAACCGTAAGAGGACTCTCTTACAAAACTGTTTTTTATGCCGATCAAAAATTAGAATTTCTTTATACCGGTCAACAAGGCAAACCTGAAAAATATAAGATCTATACCCTTACACCCAATGCCTTAAAATACGGGCAACATAATGCTGCTGCCCGTTATATTTTTGTCTTAAAAGCGGTAAAGAAAAAATAGCGTGCTTACGCTAGCCAAGCTTTTACTTCATCCAAACTAGGATTAGCTACTTCTAATTTCATTTTTTTACGAAGTCCACAAATATCATTAAACAATTTGCTAGCATTCGCTTCTTTCAATTGATGCACAGAAACCATTCCTATTTTCTGAAGAATAGGCAACAAATCTGCACGCACGCCTAAGTCTATAAAATCTTGTTCGGATGAATGTTCTTGTTTTTTTTCTGGTCTCATTTGAGGAAAGAATAAGACATCTTGAATCGACGGAGAATTGGTCATGATCATTGCTAAACGATCGATACCAATACCCAAGCCTGCTGTAGGAGGCATACCGTATTCTAAAGCACGCAAGAAGTCTTCGTCTAATACCATGCTTTCTGTATCGCCTCTTTTGCCTAATTCCAATTGTGATTCAAATCGCTCACGCTGATCGATTGGATCATTTAATTCAGAAAACGAATTGCAAATTTCTTTTCCGTTGCATACTGCTTCAAAACGCTCTACCAACCCTGCTTTGCTGCGGTGTTTTTTAGCCAGTGGCGACATTTCAACAGGATAATCTGTAATGAATGTCGGTTGAATTAATAGAGGTTCACATTTCGCACCAAATATTTCATCGATGAGCTTTCCTTTACCCATGGAAGGATCAACATCAATGTCAAGTAATGCACAGACTTCACGAAGTTTTTCCTCGTTCATCTCGCTCACATCGATTTTAGTAAAATGCTCGATGGCTTCAAACATGGTAAAGCGCGTCCATGGACGTTGGAAATTAATGGTATGCTCACCAACCTGTACTTCTGTCGTTCCGTGTAGTGCCAATGCTACTTTCTCTACCATTTCTTCTACCAGATCCATCATCCAATAATAATCTTTGTACGCCACGTACAATTCGATTTGTGTAAACTCAGGATTGTGAAAACGCGACATTCCTTCGTTACGAAAATCTTTAGAAAATTCGTATACCCCATCGAAACCTCCTACAATTAAACGTTTCAAATACAATTCATTCGCAATGCGCAAATACAAAGGCATGTCTAAGGTATTGTGATGCGTCTTGAAAGGACGTGCTGAAGCACCACCGTATAAAGGCTGAAGAATAGGTGTTTCTACTTCTAGGTAATCTTTATCGTTGAGGTATTGGCGCATGGTGTTCACCAATTTCGTACGTTTCACAAACGTATCCTTCACATGAGGATTTACGATCAAGTCAACATAACGCTGACGGTAACGTTGCTCCGAATCTGTGAAGGCATCAAATGTTTTTTTATTTCCGTCTTCGTCTTCTACTTCCTTTACAATAGGCAAAGGTTTCAAGGACTTAGACAATATTTTAAAATCTGTAACGTGCACCGAGACTTCGCCCGTTTGCGTGGTGAATACATAACCCTTGACTCCAACGATATCGCCAATGCCGACCAGTTTTTTAAACACAGTGTTGTATAGCGTTTTATCTTCATCAGGACAAATGTCATCACGGCGCACATAGACTTGTATACGACCTGTAGAATCTTGTAATTCTATGAAAGAAGCACTACCCATGACACGGCGTGACATCACGCGACCGGCCATTGAAATATTTTTATAATCTAACTTACTCTTTTCGTAATTCTGATGAATATCACGCGCTGAAACATTAATTTCAAAGAGTTCGGCGGGATAAGGTTCTATGCCAAGACTAATTAGCTCTTCTCTTTCTTTTCTTCTGATGAGCTCTTGTTCGCTAAGTTGTATCATTTTCTGTATTCAGTAGACAGTGGACAAGGATCAGCATGTATAATACAAGCCTGAATCCTCAGTAATCTATCTGCGAAATTAAGCAATTAGTTGGAATTTTGAGAATAATCGATGAGATAAAGCCCCGAATTGAGTCAAAACTTCCATTTAAAGCAATTTCAGACAATGTCAATAAGTTTTTTAAACTATTATTTGTTTTAATGATTTTTTAAACTCTACTTTGTCTATAGAATTTATAGAGTTTATAAAAAAAGACTCTCATTCACACATTAAAAAAAGGAGGTCATCATGAAATCGACAACATCAACCCTGCGTATTGCTTTAACGAAACCAACGCGTGAAGCTGTGTACAACCTAATCGATCATTTACAAATCACCGATTACGCACAAAAAAAGAAAAACGCTGTGCCTCAAACAGACCAAGCGAATGCTTACTTATCCATACTTGAACTATACTTGACATCCAAGGAAGCAGGCTTATCTGCCTTGTCCTTTTATTCTTTCGATGCAGCCTTGAATGTACTCGTAGAAACATTGCTTGAAGAAGGCGACAATATCGTGAGTTATAATTCCCGTTCCTTATTTGAAAAACAATTCGGACCATGGCTACACTTAGGCATTCAAGTTAAAAAGCCTCAACTCACTTCATTTGAAAGTTTCAAAAAAGAAATCGACCCTCAAACCAAGTTTATTTACTTGGAAACAGTAAGTCAAGAGCATGAAATTCCAGATTTTCAAAAAATTATTGCGCATGCAAGATCTTTGAATATTCCAGTCATTGTAGACAACAGTGCCATGGGACCAGGTTATGGTTTTAGCCCCATAAAAGAAAAAGCCGACCTAGTTTTATACAACACCAAGTATTGGCTTTCTAAAGAAGCAGGACCAACTGAAGCCATCATTATAGAAGGCAATAATTTCAATTGGTTCAGCGAGCATTTCCCAAAACTAAAGAAGGCAGCTACTGAGCAGGATTACCTGTCGAAAAACAGTAGTGCATATCGCTCTTTACTCCAATTCATAAGAAAAGAGGTGCCTACCATCAAGTACTCCGAAAGACAATTGAATTACCTTACGAACGCTTTGTTGAACATCAAAACAGCCGTATTAAAAAAATACGATGTCACTTGGGAAATCGTTAAATGGTTAAAACAAAACAGATGGGTTGAGAAAATTAATTACGTAGGTACCTACGACAACGATTCCCATTTCAAGGCGCTTACCTATTTTCAATACGGCTATGGCAACTACTTCTCTTTTGTTTTGGATGGATCAACAGAAGATTTTAAATCCTTTCAGCATTTGATTGAAAGTAAATATGCGGTCACACCACTTGTAGAGTTTTCATTCCAACCTGAAAAGCGAGCAATAGGTATTCATATAAAATTTGGAGACCTAAAATCCATTGAAGAATTGTTTTACAAGATCTTTGATGACTTTAAACCTACCGGATTTCATTCGTTTCTCTATTTTTAAATACAGCATTTTTTTGTGGCACCTATTTTAGGTGCCACCACTGCTTAATGTCCATTTTAAAAGATCACATGTTTTTTTCTGACCACTATAATAATTTCAAAAAACACCCGTTGAAAGTAAAAGAAAGACAAATAGCCTATGTAAAATTCATACCTGTATTACGTTTCAAATGCAATGTTTTATTTGTTTCACTTAAACTAACAGGTTATGAAAAAGATCATCATCTTCTCATGCATGGCCATGAGCTTATCTCTCACCTGCCTTGCGCAATCAAAAACAACGAAAACTAATCATGTCATTTATGCTGATGAAGCAACGTATCTGCTCGACCGAAGATTAGCCGCAGCATTGGTAGCCACTACCGACAACAACGGTGCTTCAGGACCTGGAACAGGTTCTAGTTATGGAGCAACCTATTACCGCTCGATGGCATACAAGCAAGCCGCTGCAAAAGCAAAACAAAAAAACAGCGTCATTGCCATGAAATAAATCCTGTACACTACACATAAAAAAAGCCTCTCGTTAGAACTAACGAGAGGCTTTTTTACGCGCTAATGAATTAATCTAAGTGTTTCAATACCTCACTGATGCTCGCTCTTTCCTGAAAATTATCAGGGTAATGCGCGTATTTTATTTTACCGTCTTTACCAATCACATACAAGGCAGGAGTAGGATTCGCTTCATCGTTAAATTGATCTTCTTTCGTTAAGGTTTGGTATTTATAACAAACCTTTTTGTTACTGTCGATCAACAATGGAAATGTAGCACCTGTTTTTTCGATACTTTTAGCCACAGCTGTTTCTGATTGTGGGCTAATCCCGACCAATTGTGCTCCTTTAGCCTTGATCATAGACAAGGAATCTTGGTAGTTCTTCATGTATTTATTACAGAACGGACACCATTGTCCACGGTAGAAAAACACCACTACTGGACCATTGACAAGTGCTTTCGACAATTTAAACATGGTTTCATGTTGATTGTACAAACTAAAATCAGGAGCAAGATCTCCAACTTTTAGACCCGTAAGGTCTTGAGCAATGGAACCAAAAGAGACAATTAAGAAGCTTAATAAGAGAATGAGTTTTTTCATTTTGGGCTTGGGGTTAAGTAATGGTAGTTAAATATAACCAATAAAAAACAAGGCACAAAAAACAAGTTATATCAGTAAAACCGCTTTGAAATTTTAAAGATAACAATTCAGTCCCTCTGGGCCTTATACCGAGTACTATTATAAATAGTATGGAGTACGGAGCGGAAGTAGAGAGGAATACTCAGTACTCGCGCTCCGTACTCTATACTGTCTTCAATAGTCTTCCAGACAAAAGGAAAAACCTAAAAAACATCAATGTCGCTGCAATGAACAATCCAATGGTAAAACCATACCAAATACCTTGTACACCCATGCCTTGACTAAAGGTAAGCCAATACCCTACTGGCAAACCGATCACCCAATAGGCGGCAAATGAAATCAGCGTCGGCGCTACAACGTCTCCAATACCTCGGAGCGCTCCAATACCAATTACTTGAACTCCGTCGGCCAATTGAAATAATGCAGCTGTCAACAATAAGGTTGCTGTCGTTTGTATGATGTCTTTCTCCGATACAAACAAAGCTGGCAATTGAAAACGTAATACAACAAACAACACACTTACACTCAACATAAAAACGCTGACCATCATGAAAGCCGTTAAGCCTGCTTTTCTTATTTGACGCACATTTCCTGCTCCCCACTCATACCCTACCCGCACAGAAACAGCAGCACTTAACCCGGTTGCAGCCATATATGATACGGCAGCCAAGTTTAGCGCTATTTGATGCGATGCAATGGCAGTCGCTCCTAACCAACCGATAAAAATAGCCCCTAAACTAAATACCCCAGATTCCATAGAAAACTGTATACCTACGGGTAAGCTTTTCCTCACGGTCATTTTAAGAACTTTCCAACGCACGCCAAGGTAAAGCTGATTTTTGAAATACACATTGAGCGCAGGATTTTTCAACACGTAAACTACCATTACGATGGCCATGAGTACACGTGAAATAACCGTTGCCAATGCTATACCATTCAAGCCCAGTTCAGGAAAACCCCAAGTGCCTTTGGCCAATGCCCAATTCAACAATACGTTAATGCCATTACCGATCCAACTGATGTACATCGCTGGTCGTGTATTTGACAAGCCTTCTGCAAATTGGCGAAACGATTGAAAAATCATGATCGGGAAAATAGACCACAGCAGAATGAGTAAAAAAGGTTTAGCCTTATTGACCAATTCCATGTCGGGATTAAACCAATGTATAAAAGAAGAACACAGATAAATAAAACACGTGAGGATAATACCTGTGAGGATATTCATGTATAAACTTTGCCAAAACAACGATTGTATCAAGGCAGGATTTTCTTCCCCATGCGCTTTCGCAATAAGGGCTGAGGGGCCACTGGAAATACCTAATCCAAAAAATAAAAAGGGGAAATAAAAACTGAAAGCCAAGGTCACCGATGCGATTGAGGTACCACCCAAATTACCTGCCATAAAGGTATCGGCAAGCCCCACCATGATATGGCCTAACTGCCCAACCGTAACGGGCAAAGCCAACACGAGTAACTTTTGAATGTGTTGAGAATACGTATAGTTTGGATGATTCATGTTTAAAACGCGGACAATATTAAAGCTAAATTATTCCTTAGACCACAAGTATCCACTAAATCTTGTAAATCAAGTCATACTATTTAATAATCCAACGATCCTAAAATGAACCGTGCTGTCCATATGCGGAATCTGGGTTAACGTTTTAAGCTTGCTTTGCTCTTCTTTCCAGTTCTTTTTTTATCAACGCTAACTCCCGCGAAACTTGGCCTGCTACCGATTTATTTTCATTGGCCCGACGAAACAAATAGGGCAAACTTAATTCCATGGGCCCAAAAGGAAGGTACTTCGCCACGCGGTAGCCCTGCGCTGCTATATTAAACGAAATGTGATCGCTCATGCCAAATAATTGCGCAAAGCAAACCGTTTCGGAAGCAGGCTCAACATGTTCTTGTTTCATCCATTCGATAGCCTTCAGCACACTCGCTTCGTTATGTGTACCGATACACAACGAAATACGCTTTGCGATACAAAAATGCAGGGCGCGATCAAAGGCTTCATCTGTTTTTGCTTTACTTTCATGCATAGGACTCTCACAGCCCAATGCACCGGCCCGCTCATTTTCTTTTTCTAAATAAGCACCACGTACCAACTTTATTCCTAGCTTAAAATGCCCCTCCTCTGCCAAGGCAGCCATGCGCTTCAAGCGATCGAAGCCGTCTTTACGGTACATTTGCAAAGTCATAAAAACTAGAGCGCTCCTGGTATTATAGCGTTTCATCGCATCCCATACCAATGCATCGACGGCATCCTGAATCCAAGTTTCTTCTGCATCGATGAATATATGTATATTGGCAACACTGGCTGCGGCTATCAGTTGCTCAAAACGCGCTTTGAGCAAAGACCAAGCGAGTGTTTCTTGGGCTGAAAAATTTGCCCTACTTTGCTTTTTGACCAACACGTCGAAAGGCCCCAGCGCCGTAAGCTTAAAAACAGCATACGTCACGGCCTTGTTTTCCCGAGCCATAGCAATGGTTTGAAGAATTTGGGATAAAGCAGCGTCAAAACCAGCTTCATCTTCTTGACCTTCTGCGACATAGTCCGGAATTGTGCCAAGCCCGTAAGTACTGAGTTCCCGAATCGTTTGTTGGCAATCGGCCAAGGTTTCACCACCACAGAACTGCTGAAAGAGGGTACTTTTTATAATTTTTTTAAGCCCTAAAGGGGCTTTGAGTGCGATTTTTACAAAATAAGTCCCTATCTTTGTAAGCTTATTCCAGCCCATCAATCGAAAAAGCCAATATGCCTTGAGCAAGCTTTTTTTAGACTTGGATTGAAATGCAACAGTAGTATTATCAAACATAGTATCCATACCCAATTTGAACGCAAAACCTGTTGTTCTTGTTGGAAAAAATAAACCTTTAAAGAGGCGTACAGATTATGAAAGTTGATCTTCAAGTAAATCCAATTGAATCATGGGCTAAAACAGCTCATAAACCATTGATCATTGCAGGGCCATGCAGCGCTGAGACTCCTGAGCAATTGTTTGAAACAGCAAAACAATTGAAAGAACTTGGCAAAGTGGATGTACTTCGTGCCGGTATATGGAAACCTCGTACAAGACCAAACGCTTTTGAAGGCGCTGGTGCAGAAGGTTTGAAATGGTTGTCTGATGTAAAAAAAGAATTAGGCATGATGGTGGGCACGGAAGTGGCCAACCCTGAACATATAGAATTAGCCTTGAAATATGGTGTTGATGTGTTGTGGATCGGAGCACGTACAACCGTGAGTCCATTCGCGATTCAAGAAATGGCTGATGCATTACAAGGAGTGAATGTTCCTGTCTTAGTAAAAAACCCTACACATCCTGAATTAGGTTTGTGGATTGGTGCTTTCGAGCGTTTACACAGAGCAGGGATTACGAATTTAGCGGCAATACACCGTGGGTTCTCTACCATCGATAAATCTAAATACCGTAACGTTCCAACATGGTCTATACCGATTGAATTTAGACGTATCGCTCCACAAATTCCAATCATTTGCGATCCAAGTCACATCGGTGGTAAGAGAGATCTTATTTTCGACATTTCTCAAAAAGCAATGGATCTTGGTTTTGATGGCTTAATGATTGAAACACACATCGATCCTGATAAAGCATGGAGTGATGCCGATCAACAAGTAACACCAAGCAGATTGGGTGAAATACTTCACGATTTAAAAATCCGTGTCGTATCTAGCAATAACCAATCATTCAACGATAACTTAGAAGACTTACGTGCTAAAATAGATTCATTGGATAGAGAGTTGCTAGAAGTATTAACTTCTCGTATGGCGATCGTGGACAAAATTGGCGAGTACAAAAAAGAGAACAACGTAACGACATTACAAGTTACACGTTGGGATGAGATCATGAAAAACTTGACTTCATTGGCTCAAAAATTAAACTTGAACGAAGCCTACGTTTCTGATCTCTTCAAAGTAATACACGAAGAATCTATTCGTAAGCAAACTGAAATCATGAAAGCGGTTGAAAGCAAAGCTTAACAACGCTTAAGTAGCATACAGCCCCCGCTAGTCGGGGGCTTTTTATTTTAAGCACTCCTTGATTATTTGTGCATGCCTTCAGAAATCATTTTCACCCAAAGTCCAGAAGTTAGTCTTCAAGAATTTCTTGCTCAAAGAAAGTATAGCAGCATTGTCGTGCTGGTCGATGAACATACGCATAAACATTGTCTTCCTTTTTTTTCTACCGTTTGTAAAGAAGCGCACATCATCAGCATCAAGTCGGGTGAAGAAGAAAAAACATTACAAACTTGTGTTCGAATCTGGACAGAAATGACAGCCTTAGGCTTAGACAGAAAAGCAGTATTCATAAACCTTGGCGGTGGCGTGATTGGTGACATGGGAGGTTTTTGTGCTTCAACGTATAAGAGAGGTATTGATTTCATACAAATTCCGACTACCCTACTTTCTCAAGTGGATGCCAGTGTAGGCGGTAAACTCGGTATTGATTTCGAACATTATAAAAATCACATCGGAGTATTCAATGAACCGCAAGCCGTCATCATTTCGTCTAATTTCTTGAAGACCTTAGACCCAAGAGAACTGCGCTCTGGTTTTGCAGAAGTCATTAAACATGCACTGATTGCTGATCTCGAGGCTTGGAATAAAATCAAACACAAATCGTTGCATGATCAAGTGTGGGACGAAGTCATTCCTCATTCGGTAAACATCAAGTATAAAATTACCACAGCAGATCCTTTAGAAAAAGGATTGCGTAAAGTCTTAAACTTTGGGCATACCCTAGGGCATGCCGTTGAAAGTTATTTTCTAGAAAAAGGCAATCGCATTCTTCACGGAGAAGCCATTGCCATTGGTATGATCGTAGAAAGTTATATCGCCGTAGAAAAAGGATTCATCACAAAAAATGAATTGGAAGAAATTCAGGCCTACTTGCTTTCTATCTATGAACATGTTGCTATACCTGTTGCATCATTAGACGAAATCGTAAGTTTGACATTGCAAGACAAAAAAAATGAGCAAGGACAAGTCTTGGTTTCGCTATTAGAAAAAGTAGGCGCAGCCAATTTTAACATTTCAATTGGTGCCGAACTCATGAAAAAATCTCTTACCTATTATAACACCTTGAACGGATAATGGATAACGTTACACTCACGAACATCTCCCTTTCAAAACACACGGGCATTATTAATGGAGCCATTACTCCTCCATCTTCTAAAAGCGAGAGCAATCGCGTATTGGTCATTCATGCTTTAGCAGGAAAAGAAGGGAAGCTCGATAACTTATCGAATGCACGCGATACCCAAACCATGATACGTCTGTTGCAAAACGATCAAGACGAAACGTGGGATGTATTGGATGCTGGCACGACCATGCGTTTTCTTACCGCACTCTCTGCAGTCAATGGCAAGCAACGCATCATGACTGGTACACAGCGCATGAAAGAACGTCCAATACTTTTATTGGTAGACGCCTTACGCAGTTTAGGTGCAGATATTTCTTACCAAGAAAAAGAAGGCTATCCTCCATTGCTCATCAAACCTTTCGATCCGAAAGAAGTAAAAACAAATACCCTCAGCATTCGCGGAGATGTAAGCAGTCAATACATTACTGCGCTGTTAATGATTGCACCGCTTTTACCGCAAGGATTAAAATTAGAATTGACTGGAAAAATTGGTTCGAAACCTTATATCGCCATGACCTTACAGTTGATGCAACTGTTTGGTGTAAAAGCACATTGGGAAGGAAGCACCATTACCGTACCACACCAAAAGTACAAAGGCACGACCTACAGCGTAGAGTCAGACTGGTCTGCAGCGAGCTACTGGTTTAGTGTTGCTGCAATATCAAAAGAGTGTACACTTTTAATTAAGGGATATAAATCGGATTCTTTACAAGGTGATCGTGTCATTACATCGATCATGGAAAAAATGGGAGTAAAATCTACCTTCAATGCGGAAGGAATTTTATTAGAAAAAATAAAAGACTTTAAAGCCCTTCCTTTCGAACAAGATTTTACCGACTGTCCCGATTTGGCTCAAACCATTGCCGTTGTAGCCGCAGCGAAAGGACAAGTGGTTACCTTAAAAGGATTAGAAAGTTTACGCATCAAAGAAACCGATCGTATTGCTGCTATACAAAATGAGTTGAGAAAATTCGGATCCGACTTAGAAGAACTTGTAAAAGACGATACGTATAGAGTTGTTCCTGGCACGTTTAAAATGAACAATCAATTCATCGCTACCTATAAGGATCACCGCATGGCTATGGCTTTTGCACCTTTGGCTTTATTAGGAAATCTTTCCATTGAAAACCCTGAAGTGGTTGAAAAATCGTACCCCCATTTCTGGGAAGATTTAAAAGTATTGGGGTTTGAGATGAAGTAAAAAAATAGTAGTCAGGATTCAGTGGTCAGGTGTCAGTATTAGTATGAAGTATCAGCACAGAAGGCTTCTCTCTCTACTCCATACTCACACTCCATACTGCTTTACCCGCCATCAGAGTCTCTTTGTCGATTAATCATAAAATAAGAAATCAGAAATTATCGACAAAGGACTCTGATGTTGTACTTTAATTCCATCCATATCGCATTCAAGGCGCAGAGTCCTCTAAAGAGATAGACTCTGCTTGCGGAGAGGTTTAAAACCTCGACGACGTTAAGCTCAATGTTAAATTTCTATTCCCTTATTTTTTCTGAAATATTTCTACTTCGATTTCCAGCAAATCACCTTTTCCTTCACTCGAATCACCCATTTCTACGACATAGCCTTCAGCACTTGTCCATACTTCATCGTTTTTAGCATTCACAGCAAAGCTCCCGTGTTTTTGCGTAAAATACAATTGAAAGTCATCCAACATGCGTTCTTCTACTGAAGAATTTATATTTTCAATAAAGGCTACTCCAAACTGTTTTACACGACTGTTATCATCGAACGTGTACATGATTTCAGCATATTCATTCTCCGCCAACGTGAGTTTGTAAACTAAAAAATCTTTCCCCTCACCTTCCAAGAAAGCGGTCTCCGATTTCTTAATGCTGTCTTTGTGATCACCGAAGTTATAACCTCGAAGCACCCCCTTGTCTGTTTTGAATATTTTCTTGAGCTCTTCACTGTGACGATTCAATATTTCATCTTGAGCCTGAGTAACAACAGCATTAAAGCACAATGCCAATCCAAGTGTAAAAATCTTTTTCATAACCATAGCGTTTAAGATCGATAGCCCAATGTATAAAAATTACAAAAATAATACAAGAAGCTACAACAAAGGCACACCATTAAGGCCATGATCTGCTAGGAAAGAATTGAAATAACAGGCCTGGTCGCTTACTTCCCGACCCAACCAAAGTGGCATCATGAAGGTTTCCTGCTCTGAAGCCAATTCCAATTCGGCAATCCACAAGCCTTTATGCCTTCCTAAAAATTCGTCTACTTCCCAGGTCTTCCCTTCAAACAAAATCTCCCGTCTTATTTTTTGAACCTCATTGGCAATAAAAGCATCAAACAAAGCCTGAGCAGCGGCAAGATCAATGCTTGTTTCTATTTCGGTACGCGAGATGCCAGTTGTTTTACCCTTTACCGTCAAAAAAGCGTGTTCTCCTTTTATTCGAATGCGCACGGTTGCATTGGGATGTGTTGACAAATAACCCTGTTTGATGAATACACCCGGTTCCTGCGCTAAACGATCGAGATGACTCGGATCGACTAAAAATTTACGTTCTATTTCGGTGGAGTGTGACATCGTATCAACGATCATCTTCTTTATCGTAAGGCGTTTCTTTCGAAGGTTGCTTCAATTCCCCTTTTTTCGCCGATTGAATAAATTTCTGCCAAGCAAAAGGATTCAGTAAAGAAAGCGTAGGAGCACTAAATCGATTCTCTTGCTTATAAATTTGCTGGGTCATGTAGTAATTATGGTTCATGGCACCATCAGGCTCTGCATTATACATCATACGCCTCATGACCTGTTCATTGAGGTTTCGATTCATATTACTCATGTCTTGCTCTGGTAATTTGAGCGACAGAAATGCTTCTTTAAAAATCCGTTCTGTTGGCCAAGGGAAAATTTCTACTTCAGGCAAAGCCATCACATCTTCCGTCAAGTAGACAATGACAGACCATTTATCGTCTTTTACACCCGTAGGAATCACAAATCCTTTGTCTTTATAACCTACTGCTTTAATGACCACACTGTCACCTTCTAGCGTAGCCATTGAAAAATAACCTACATAATTAGACGTGGTTCCTCTTCCCGATTTGGGAATAAAAATATGGACCCCTGGAATACCGTATGAACTGTCTCCTGTAACGATCAACCCTGAAAATTGTACAATTCTTGGTTTCCCTTGCGCCTTTACTTCAGCAACTTGGCAAACCATTAAAAACAGTAACAGTATAGCAATTAATATTCTCATTGATTTATGATGGAAATGAACCTGTTCAACACTCGTTTCTCAAAGATACCGTTCATTTCATTCCTAATTAACAAAGAAATAATAAGTTTTGAGTATTTTTAAGTAATCTTTTTTGTTATGATAAGAATCAAGCACATAGACATACACAAGGGTGCCGATATTTACAAAGCACTCAGTGATGAATCGCGCATTCGCATTTTGTATTTGGTCTTGAAAAACCAAGAAATGTGTATTTCCGATTTGGAACTTATCCTTGATTTTACGCAAACAAAAACATCGAGACATCTTACTTACTTGAAAAACATTGGCTTACTGAAACACAAGAAGATTGACCAGTGGGTGTATTATTTCATCAACAGTTCTTACCTTGAAATCATCACCAAGCTCTTTTCTTTTTTCAGTAAAGATCCCGTTTTACAAAAAGACATAAACGAATACAGAACACTCTATTCAAACAACGAATTAGCAATACGTAAATTACATTCTAAGCAAAACAAATATATTGTACCAGAATTATAGTAGGCAGTAAACAGTAGGCAGTTAAAACTATACTCTGTTTAATGCGTTCTGCTTACTGTCTACTGTTTACTGCCCACTGTCTACTAAAAAAACCATGAAATACAAAAAACACATCTTCATCTGTACCAATGTAAAACCCGAAGGCAAAAAATGTTGCGGGGAAGTGAACGGAATGGAATTAGTAGACGCTTTTAAAGCACTCGTCAAAGAACATAACCTCTTGGTTGACGTAAGAGCACAGAAGGCCGGTTGTTTAGACGTATGCGCGTTTGGCCCAGCATTGGTCGTGTATCCAGAAGGAGTCTTTTATGGTAAAGTTACCTTAGACGATGTGCCTGAATTATTCAACAGTCACATCTTAAATGACATTCCTTTAGAACGTTTGAAATTAAACGTTTAAAAAATACGCATATGGAATTGAAACCGTACGAGCATATCTTCTTCGACCTTGACCATACACTTTGGGACTTTAGTAAAAATTGTGCTGAAACACTTTCCGAATTGTATACTACACATCGCATTCAAAACCTGGGTGTGGAGGTGGAAGATTTTATTGTGACGTACCGAACCATCAACGACCAAATGTGGGATGACTTTCACCATGGAAGAGCGACCAAAGACGAAATACGCAACGATCGGTTTAAGCGTACTTTTCAAGCCCTAAACCTAGATCCTTCAGATATTCCAACTGACATCGACGAGCAGTTTGTAGAGATCTGTCCGACCAAGTCACACGTCTTTCCGCATACGATTGAAGTCTTAGACTACTTGTCTACAAAATACGAACTGCATATTCTCACCAATGGCTTTTCAGAAACGCAATTTATAAAAGTAAAAAGTGCGGGATTGGAAAATTACTTTCAGCATGTCATTCACTCGGAGATGAGTGGACATTTAAAACCCGACAAGCGCATGTTTGATTATGCCTTGAACAGGGCAAACACCAATGCACAACACAGCATCATGATTGGAGACGATTTGTTTGCCGATGTACTGGGTGCTAAAAATGCAGGCATCGATCAAGTATTTGTCAATAGACATGCCAAAGCACATACAGAAATCATTACGCATGAAATCGATTGTTTAAGCACCCTTAAAACATTTTTGTAATGAGTAGCATCTACAACGAACCCGTATTTCAATACAGTCCTGATTCGAAAGAAAAAGTACTACTTTTGCAAGCACTCCAAGATCTTAAAGCTACACGAGTAGAAATTCCACAAGTCATCAATGGAGAGAAAATTTATTCCGATCAAAAAATAGCGATACGTCCACCGCACGACATTGAAACTGTTTTAGGATATTATCACAAAGGCGATGCTAAGCATGTACAAGCAGCCATAGACGCTGCTTTACAAGCCAAAGAAAGCTGGATGAATACAAGCATAGTGGAACGTTGCTCGATATTCAGCAGAGCGGCAGATCTACTGGCTGAAAAATACCGTTATAAAATTAATGCGGCAACCATGTTGTGCCAATCTAAAAATGCCTACCAAGCAGAAATAGATTCGGCCTGTGAACTCATTGACTTCTTGCGCATACACGTACACTTCTACCAAGAAATCATAAAGATACAACCGACCTCTCCTGAAGGTATAGAAAACAGTACCGAATACAGACCCTTGGAAGGATTTGTATTTGCCCTGAGTCCATTTAATTTCACCGCCATTGCAGGCAACTTACCGACTGCACCGGCCCTTATGGGCAATACCGTGGTATGGAAACCCGCCTTGACGCAAATCTATTCTGCATGGGTGATCATGCAAGTATTAGAAGAGGCTGGCTTACCGAAGGGTGTTATCAATATCATTTATACCGACGGCCCGGAAACGGGTGATGTTATTTTCAAACATCCTGAATTTGCCGCACTCCATTTTACAGGCAGCAGCAGCGTATTCAACAACCTATGGCAAACCATCAGTACGAACCTTTCCTTGTATAAATCTTATCCGCGTATTGTAGGAGAAACAGGAGGTAAAGATTTTATTGTAGCTCATGCTTCTGCTCGTGCCGATGAAGTCGCCGTAGCCATGCTGCGTGGCGCCTATGAATTTCAAGGTCAAAAATGTTCAGCTGCTTCAAGAGCCTACATTTCCGAAAGTCTTTGGGATGCGGTAAAAGAAAAACTACTGAGCATGATGGCAACCATTAAAGTCGGTTCGGTAGAAGACTTCACGTGTTTTGTCAATGCTGTGATCGATGAAAAAGCATTCGACAACATTATGGGCTATATTGATTACGCACATCAACATCCTCAAGCCACGGTGTTAGCAGGCGGTACAGGAAATAAAACAAAAGGCTATTTCATCGCACCCACCTTAGTGCAAGTGACCGACCCCATGCATAAACTTATGCAAGAGGAAATATTTGGCCCTGTGTTAACGGTCTACGTATACAAAGACAAGGACTACGACAACACACTCGAGCTCATCAATACGACTTCTCCTTATGCCCTTACAGGAGCAGTATTTTCTGAGGATGAAAAAATTACAGCACATACACTGCGTCAATTAAAATATGCTGCTGGAAATTTCTACATCAACGATAAGCCAACAGGTGCGGTAGTAAACCAACAACCCTTTGGCGGTTCTCGAAAATCGGGTACCAACGATAAAGCAGGTTCTTTGTTAAATTTATTGCGATGGGTTTCACCTTTGTCCTTAAAGAGAAACCTTAATCCCCCTAATGCTTTTGAATATCCATTTATGCAATCATAACACCATGAAAAAAATTAATATCCTCATTCTATTCATTACGCTTTCCTCTGTAACACTATTCGCACAAGATATTTCAATTGCCCCATTTAAAAACAATGCAAAGGGTGCTTATACCCTCATTCACGATGACTTTGGAGCCTACTGGGCAAAAGGCATAGAAGAGTATGTCGACACGATGGCATACAATAGAAATATTCCTATTTGCTTTGCAGCCATCACAAAGGAGTGTGATAAAGCCGATTGGGAAAAAGCCAACGAATTGATTGCACATCGTCATCAGATCATTAACCATACCATGAGTCATAAATGCGGCGTAGCAATAGACTGGTGTCAGGCTGGCAATTGGGACGAACATAATTTTGACGTAGAGATTGACAGCAGTACCGCGTGGATTAAAAAAAATACGGGCACGCATCCTGCTTTTTTTATATTCCCCTACGATCTGTTTTCCGATACCATGATCACCTACTTAAAAGCATCGCACTATTTAGGAGCGCGTGCAGGGAAACAAAACGCAAGCAATCTTTCGGATCAATTGAATCCTTTTCGATTAAATTTTCAAATGCATAGACCTGAAGAGGCGATTGCATTATTGGATTCTTTTGCGATACAGACGGTGCGTGAAAAATCATGGGGCATACGTGTATTGCACGGTGTAGCAGATGATAGCTGGGGAGCACTAAATCCCGTAGACTATGGAAAGCATTTAGATCAAATCAGCAAGCTCTCAAAAGACAAACAACTTTGGGTGGCTACGCTATCTGATGTGGTGACGTATCAATACATGAAAACGAAATACACGCCGCGTATCAAACAACGCGATGCTGCGGGAAGAGTAACTCATATTGAATTGATAGACAATTCTGCCATCGTACTACCTGATGAAAGTTTACTGACGGACAAAAAAATTACATTAGTCATTAAACAAAAATCAACTTCATACAAAGAAATCATACAAGACAATACGCACTTGCACATTGAAATGATTGGCAACGAAATGATCATCAATGCTCCTGCGGATAAAGGAGACATTGTGATTACGTATTAATGATTACTTCATTCAAAAAATGCAGTGCTGTTGAAATTACAAACATCGTCGAGGTTTTAAACCTCGACGACGTTATAATAACCACGGCTAACCAACGCTAAGCCCTTGGAAGGCTTACCAAATCGTACTCGCCTACTTTTCGTAAATCCATGATCAGTTTTCCGTTTTCATCTACGTGAAAAGGTCTTCTGAATTTAGCTCCCCACACAAAATGGTCGGACATAAAAGAATGGCGACTGTAGATCGTTTGAGAGAACACATCATCAAAGCCTTTCAGCAGCACAAAAATTTCAAAGTCGAGGGATTTAATTTCTTCCAAAGATTTTCCATACAAAGCACTCTCCTCGTCAATCGGATGATTGATGACCCAACTGGTGGGAAACATTGCAATTTTATCGTACTCTAATTTCACTTGTTGAAAACGACGTATTGGATTTCCTTGTTCATCGGTATCGAACCAACTCATGTTAACCCTTGCTTCCATTTCCATCAAGGTGGTTTCGAGTTGATTCGCAACCATAAACTGCATCCCTGTACCATTTTTATATGGGGCTATCAATACCTCTTTACTGTATTGAATACGGGAAATGGGTTTCGAAAAACGACCATACAAAGTACCTGTTGCCAAGGCAAAGGTCATCAATCCGATGAATGCTTCTATAGTAGCTAAGAAATTCGCCACTTCTCCAACCGGATGAATACCGCCATAACCAACGGTTGTAAACGATTGTGCTGAAAAGAAAAAACAATACAACCATAACGACAAAGGACTGTCACCGCGAATTCCGCTGAGTTGCTCTACTCCTATGTTATAATAGACCGTAGCAAACAACACATTCATGATACCATAAAAACTAAACACGACCAACCAATAATTAATCCACGATGTCGTAATTACCCAATGGTAAGGATTAAAGTTTCCTAACAAACGACCGGTGCGTCGTTCCATATTATAACTACCGTCTTCGTTGATGGTACGTTGCCTGCCTTTTTGTACGTTACGGTCTAGACCAATATCCTCAGCAGAACTCATACGATCGATTATGTTTTTTATTTTACTCATGCGTAGCTTATTTTAGCAGGTGTAGTGAAGCTAAGATAATTAAAAAAGGTATTGAAAAAAATACCCTGTAGAACAATGATAATATAACGACAAACGTCGTCGAGGCTTAGAACTTCGACGACGTTTGACTTAGTAAACCCCTTAGAAAATTAATCTCCGTCTGAATCCGTAAAGGTCACCAAGATATTAAGTACACTACTCAATTCATTTTTAAGTATGATCAATAATTCATTACTCGAATCGTACAAAGCAAGGGCATGAGCATCGTTGTTTTGCACCGCCTCGTCAAGCGGCGTCGTGATAAGGTCTGCATTCGTTACATTTTTATCGATGCTTGTAATGGCCTTATTGTAAATATTCTCTTTGAAGTCCTTGTCTTTTAAAAGTACATTTATACCCTTACCATCCATACTTCCATAGCCTTGACCCGTTAATATGTTTTGGTAACATACAATCGTTTCTTTTATAGCATTTACGGAATACTTGCTGTAGTATGATTCTACAGAAAGAGGATCAATCGTGCCCGTTGATTTACCTAAAGGAATACCGATCTTTGTTGTTTTAATCAAATCACAAGATTTGATCATGCTATTGATCAAGAGCGATAAAGAAGAACTTACTTTTGTCCCTGTATTATTTTTAAACGTCTTCACGTAATTTTTCTGAGCAGGATCCCATTCTTTGTAGATCACATTCGCTTGCGCTTCTAAATTTTCACACAAGGCTGTCAAGTAGACTTTTCTATTGGCAACATCAGGATCTACCGTGAAGTGTGTAATGATGTTATTATCATCGTTACGGTCAAACAATAAATACTCTAGTGTCCCTAATCCTTTCGTATTGGATGGAATACTCTCTACATAAGCATTCGTAATAGGGTCCGTTGTTGTAATATTATTTTCAATACCCGTGGTACTGATGTTTAAATAATCGATACTGCCACTGATGAGCAAGCTTTCAGCAGGACCAAAACTAAACACCTCACATCGCTTCCAACTTTTTTTAGCGTTCTTCCACGCATATTGAGCAGTTGCTAATGTGGTTAAAGAAGGTGCATCTACAAAAGCATCGCATGCTTCATTTAGCGAAATAGACTTTAGGGTGAAGTCTTTATAACTTTCGACGATTAAATGCTCTCCGATATTTTTCAATACCGATTGCTGCAAGACTAAGGAGCTATTGTCTTGTGGCACTATTGCGCCATCATCAGCGTTTTTTTTACAAGCCACACAAAAGCTCATGACACAAAAGCCGACAGCAAGTATTTTAATATTCATGGTAATCATATTATAATGAGTTTACAAATTTAATCAAAGCCTGTCGTTGCACTTTAGAGAGTTTCGTAAATTTTAATTTACTATGTTCTGCTTCTCCTCCATGCCATAATATGGCTTCTTCCACGTTGCGAGCTCTTCCATCGTGCAAGAGATTGGTATGTTTATTTACCGTTTTAATTAATCCGATACCCCAAAGCGGTGGTGTCCTCCATTCCGATCCTGTAGCTTCGAAGTCTGGCCTGTTATCCGCCAATGCAGGCCCCATGTCGTGTAGCAGAAGGTCTGTATACGGAAATATTTTCTGATGAGATAGTTCTGGAATTGTAGGATGTATACCCGTCTTCATCGATGGAACGTGGCAACTGTTGCAGTTGGAGATGAAAAATAATTGTTTTCCTTGTAGTACCGTTTCATCTTTCGCATTTCTTCTGCCCGGCACTGCCAATGTAGAACTATAAAAAGTTACGTTATCAAAAATAGATGTCGATAATTCAGGACTTCCACCGTTGGCCAAACTTCCGTACAAAGTCGATTGATCACTTGTTAAATTTTCATTGGGAAAGAGAGAAGACGTAATCCCAATGTCCCCTAAAAAAGCTGCTGCTGTTTGATGTTTTAAACTCGGCTGATTCGCTTTCCATCCAAACCTTCCGATGCGTCTGCTTTGACTTTCTTCATCCCACACATAATTGGGCTTACCGGATATGCCATCGCCGTTGGCATCGTTGATGTCTGCAAACGAAAGCAAGGTCGATTCATCAACAGCTTCCAGTAATCCCAAGCCTGGCATTTGTTGCGCCACGCGTGGAGAAAATAACATGGAAGAACTCAGACTGCCGTACTTTAAGTTGATCAGTTGGTACGTTGGATCTTGAAGATTGTATACTGAACCATCGCTGTACATGCCTTCTATAGTGGTATAGGTAATTTGAATGCTGCCTTCTGCATCCACACCACTTATAGCATGATCACTGAGCTGTCCTCCATAGTTGGCATCTTCAAGCGGTGCATTGTGTATGTCAGCACCGGGTATGCTGAGGCGCATGAGTAATCCTGAAATTTCATCGAGAGAAACTTGTGGTCTTCCTCTCCCATCTTCGGCATGACAACCGGAACAAGACTTCGCATTGAGAAAAGGACCCAAGCCATCGCGTGCAGTTGTTGACGAAGGAGCAATCACCCAATTGTTTCTGAAGAAAGAATTTCCCAATACAAATTTATCATCGCCCACATGATTGAGAGTAGGCAAGGCATGTCCAAAGGCATTGGTAGAAAAATCAAACACCGTACCTGTTCCTCCAGGATATTCTTCCGCAGGATCATAAAAGAAAGGAGTTTCTGTTACTTCCTCTGTGTTTTTATTTTTACACGCATAAACAACAACAAGCACCATGAATAACATGGTGCTCGATGCAAGCAATTTCATTTTACACATATTGTTAAGCACTATTTCTAAAGCACTAAAGTAATACCTATAGCAGCAGCGGCTTCAACCAATTTATCGGCTTCTGCTTTTAAAGCATTGATGGTATTTAACACCCTCGTTCTACCGTCAGCATTTATAATTTCTTGGTCAAACGGACTTTGAATAAGTCGTGATTTTTTTTTCGTATCGTTTAACAAATAAAGCATTTCAGCACTCAGAGTTCCATTGGCTTCACTGATCAAATTAGCCACACTTGCACCCATAATAACTTGACCGTTTAATCGCGTGTAGGTTCCTAAATATACATTCATAATACTTTCATGACCGTATACAATATCGTGATGTGTATCGTCACTGAAACAAGAATGTTCATCTTCTTGGTCTTGTGTATTGTAAGCAACAGTCATACGCTCTCCCGCTAACTCACCTTTGGTATAGTTACCAAGACCGGTTAATAATAAGGATAGAGAATGATCAGGTTGAGCAACAAATGTTGCGCGATAATTGCTCGTGTTGTTAGGAGCCCATGCTTTGACTAAGAAGTCTAATTGATCGACCAATAAATCGATGGCCGCTAATAAATACACGCCTCTTCTGTCTTGATTCAATGCCGTACCAGAACCATCCGTTACATAATCCGTATAAGGTCTAGCGCCAGGAACTGATGTACTCAAGTCTTGACCCCACAATAAAAACTCGATGGTATGGTAACCTGTAGCAATGTTGGTTTCTCCACCCGCTTCATTTAAGTTTACTATATTATCTTTTGTAATGGTCGGATAGGTTGTAGGATCGTTGATGATACCAGAAGTACTGTTTCCTGAAACATAATCTAAATAGGCTTCATCCATAGGCCAGGCGTTCATCAAGCCTTCCGGACCGTCGACATCATTATCGATAGGACCTCCATAAAAACGAAACGCTTCAGAATGTTCGTAAGGTTTTCTCGCATTGAGGTATGCGGTTTGAACTTCAATAAGTCCGCTAGCACTTGGTGCAGCAAGAAACGCTTCTGCTTTTGCTTTAAGTGTTAAGCCTGTGTTGTATGCATCTTCATACGTAGCATGCACAATGTTGGCATAGTTTTCTACAACAGCTTGTTTACTCGTACCAGAAGTAGGTTCGTCTTCTTTTTTCTTACAAGAAACCAAACAGACGACAATAAGGGTGATGGCAAGGATATTTTTCATGAAATAAATGTGGTGTTATAAACTCATCCGCAATCTTGCCACTATTTAGATTAAATCCAAATAAAAATAGAGCAGTATCACTCAAAAAGTACAATATTGAACATTTTAGTAATAAAATACCCTAAATAGGGTATCCTTGGGAGTATTTAAAAGACTTTCATTAGGCTCTTTTATAACAAAGGAACCTGATAAACACATCAATCTAACCTCACCCCAAACTCAAATTCCACTTGTTCTTGAGGCGCCAAAATCGTTAAGCCTTTCTCATTATTAAAAGCATCTGGGGCACAAGACATGGGTTCGATGGCAATGGACTGACGATTGGGAGGCGTATACACTTGTATGAAATTATAACCTTGTTTCCCCGTTTTTTGAAAAATAGTTACCGTAATATTTTTAGCCTCATCCATCAAAAGCGTTTCTACCACACCATCGATGGCCTCCATTTCAAAACAATGATCTAAAACGATACCGTCTAAACTCATCGGCACTTGAAACGTGTTATCCATCGTATAAGATCCAGTAGGAATAAGTGCATCATCCATATCTAAACGTTTCGACGATGGCAATTGCAAGGTTAAATTATCAATCGACAAACCCGTAGCAAAATAAGGATGCCAACCATCACCCATCAAGATAGACGATGAAGATGTATTGACAATTTTTGTACGGACATTAAATCTATTGGGCTGCAAGGTATATTCTATTTCAAGGGTATAGTGAAATGGAAATCCAGCATGTTCATTTTTATAATGCTTCAGAAATGTCATGCTCACAAATTCTTGTGTGAGTTCTTGGCTTATAAACTCAAAAGGAACATTCCAAAGCAGTCCGTGTAAAGCATGAGGAAAATTATTGGGTGATAATGGGTATTGCTTATCCTTAAAAAAATACGATGCCTTGTTTACTCGATTAGGGAAAGGACTCAATTTCGCACCTCGAAAAGCATTGCCATCAATCCCCGACAATGCTACGATGTTCTTATCCCCAGCAATGAGTTCGTGTAATTGATCACCTTTACGTAATACCAATTCATTGATATTACCGCCGTAGGAAGGAATGATGGACAAGTATTCTCCTGAAGCAGTATTGATGAGCATTACTTTTTCAATGCCATCAAATTTCTTACGCTCTATCTTGAACATCTTTCAATGCAGGGAATACTCCCGCTCCATCAACTGATTGGTAAACATTGATTTCTGTTTCGATACCAAACTTTAAAAAGTAAGCATCTCGTATTTTTCTGGCAAAAGAATCTACTTGATCGGCCTTTACTAAATTAATGGTGCATCCACCAAACCCACCGCCCATCATGCGACTACCGAGGCAGTAATTGGTCGCGATGGCTTCTTCCACTAAAAAATCAAGTTCTTCGCAACTGACTTCATAATCGTCTCTTAGTGAAAGATGCGATGCGGTAATCAAATTACCAAAGGTTTCCATGTCGTTCAAATGTAAGGCTTCTAATACTTTTTCAACCCTACCATTCTCTGTCACATAATGACGTAATCTTTTTTGAATAAAAATATTTTCTATCGCAGACAACTCATTTTCTTTGATGTCTCTCATGCTTTTCAAGTCTTGGAAAATTTCTTGCAGTGCCAAAAAACCTTTTTGTGTTTCAAGTACCCGTTCACTGTACTTAGTGCCTGCAAGCGCTCGTTTCACTTTCGTATCGCATAGTACCCATACAAAATCTTTATTCAAGACCTCGATGTAGTGATGCGTGAGTGTATCGAAATCCAATACCATGCATTGACCAGCTTTGGAAAATTGTGAAGCATACTGATCCAACAAGCCACTTTTAACATGCAAATACTGATGTTCGACTTGCTGACATAGTTTAACCAATTGAAGTGCATCGAGCGCATTGTCATTCAAATAATTCAAGGCATTCATCATGGCGACTTCCAATGCAGCGGAAGATGAGACTCCTGAGCCAATGGGTACATTACCAGAAATCATGGCTTGAAAGCCAAACTGCATATTCGCTTGAGCTCGAAACAATTCAATACAACCGTATACATATTCTTCCCAAGAACTTTTAGGGACATACTCCTCTCCTACGTTGAATACCATGCTTCCCTTAAAATTTGTACTGATGATTTCCACCCGCTGATCGATGTTAGGATACACACTGACTGTAACCCAACGGTTAATTGCGCATGGCATAGACAATCCTTGATTATAGTCAGTATGTTCACCGATGATGTTGATGCGGCCAGGAGCATAAGCGACAAATAAAGGGAATTTATGAAAATGCTCCTTAAAGGTCTTCGACGCAGCATCTATTTGATATTCCAATGTATCCATGAGTTCATTGTTTAATTTTAGCAAGCATCATTTTCTCTGCCCACTGTATATCTTCGGGAGTATTCAACCCTACTAATTCTTCGTACTGATTAATTTGTAAAGTCTCGACCTTTAACCCTTTTGCTAAAAAAACAGCGATGATATCCGTCAAGTAAAATTCACCGTTGTCTTTATCGGCTTTGATTTCATCGAGGTATAAAAACAAATCGTTTCCTTTAAAAATAAAATGCGAAGACAGTAATTCTCTAATTCCCAATTGCTCTGGATTTGCATTTTTTTCTTCTATACAAGCCAATACTTCCCCCTTACTATTTTTCACAACCCTTGCATAAGGCAAATTCAGAGGAAACAATGCGGTTAGAAAAGTACAAGAGGCTTGCGTTTGAACATGGTGCTGTTCCAATGCCCTGATGGTTTGGGAAGAAATTAAAGGACTGTCGCCAACAAAGACAAAGACATTTTTGTCTTTCCATACCAAACTGTCCTGAAATTGTTTGACAGCATGAGCAGTACCCTTTTGTTCTTTTTGAAATACGTATTGAACACCGTCTCCAATTTCTTGTTTCACTTCTTCAGCACCATGCCCTACCACCAAGTATACATCACTAATTTCGGCTTGATGAAAACGATCAATCAAATGTGAGACAATGGGCTTGCCTAAAAATGGAACAATGGGCTTGGGTAAAGGAGAACGCATGCGTGTGCCTTTCCCTGCTGCTAATATAATGACGATGGGCATACTTACTTTACCGGTTTTAAATGCATGATTTCTTGTAAAAATAAACCCGTTTCTTTTTCTACATCGTCGGTATTATTTCTCCAATAGGAAGATCCTAACACATGGTATCCTGCATTCGGAAAATCAACTTTACGTTTCAAGGCATCGGGCGTTCCCAGCTGATTAAACATTTCCAACATGCGCACCACAGAAACCACGTCGTCTTGGTGATGCGCATCTTTATAATAATAAGCGAGAAAAACAGGCTGTGTTATTTTTGCAAATTGCGCTGCGGTCATGCTTGCATTGATTAACCTTTTTAATTCCACCAACGCTTCTATTCGATAGCGCGTCGTCCAATAGTTTTGTGCAGCGAGTGGTGCTTCAAAAGTATAATAACGATCACCGACCACCGCTCTTGCAATCTGCAAACCCCAAGGCTGTGTCAATAAAAAAGATTTCTTATCGTATAAATCGATGTTGGGAGAATAAAGAATAAGGCCTGCTACAGCAGAATCTGAACCTGCCAACAGAAGTGAAAGTGTACCACCTGTTGAGGTGGAGATCAGTATTACTTTATCGCCCAATTGTTTTCCTACGGCAATGGCTTGCTTCGCTGATTCAACATATTGTTCAGCGGTGAAATTTAACAAGGGTTCTTTTTCAGCTAATCCATGCGCATACAATCGTGGCAAAAAAAGATTACATCCGTATTGATCTGCTAGATGACGATGAATAGGATACGCTTCTGCATGAGACGCTGAAAAACCGTGCAAGTAAACAATGGCATAGGGAGTTTTTTGTTTATGCAGCGAATCAGCCCATACAATACGAACTTCATTGTCTTTTTTTACATGCCTCAGTTGTTGCTCTGATGATTGGATCTTTTTTTCTAGGAGCTCAAGACTTGGTTCGGATTGAAAAAGTACAGGCTTTGTACTCAGGATGTATTCATCAGGACAAGGACCCAATACATAAACGCCTACAAACAGCAAGAGGACTGCCATGGTCCATTTCAAATAGCTCATTGAAACATGTATTTGGCAGTGAGTTAAGGAATATTATGCTCGTATAAAAAATGGAAGCATTAAGGTATTGTTAAGAAATGGAGTGCTGGTGCATTGTAATGCTTAAAGGGAATAAGTACGATCAGGCGCGAGCATCATTCTCGCTCCAGCGCTGGTTAATATTAACGCTGCTTACCCTTGCTGGAAATGGGTTGCAGATTTTCGATCGGTGGGCTTTTCAGTACAAATATTGATGCGGAGAACTGAACTGTCTGTAAGCACAAAACTGTCCGCGGAGGATCAAACCACTCCTTTTGCAAATGTGCTGTTAAACGCTGTAGCTATCCAATGTCGTTCAACAGTCTTTGTATTATTAAGCACTTTCGTCAAACATAATTTCGTCTGAACTACCTATTTTAAATAATGGTTTCACAATGGGTAATGTAAAATAAAAAGATGAACCCTCGCCTTCAATACTTTCTACCCATATTTCACCACCATTTTTTTCTAAAAATCCTTTTACTAATAATAATCCAATTCCAGCACCCTTATCCTTTTTCCTTGCTTCTGAAAGGGTTTTCATTTGTGGTGTAAAAAGTTTTTCCATTATTTCTTTCGACATTCCAATTCCAGAATCCTTAACCTGAACAATAATTTTGTCGTCTTTGCTTTTTGCTGAAACCATTATTGTTCCTCCTTTGCCTGTATGTTTTATAGCATTTGATACGATATTTTGAATAATAGAAATTAACATTTTACCATCTGCAAATACAGAAGTATTATCTTCAATTTCGTGATGAAGATTGATCGTGTTTATTGAAGCTGTTTCGTTTAAAGTTTCAAACACTTTATTAATGTATTCTGTTAGTTTTAATTTTGTAGGAGAAAATACGTCTGATGCGTATTTTATTCTTGCCCATTCTACTAAATAGTCTAACATATCTAATTCATCCAATGATGACTTATAAAGCAAGTCGAGCATTTCCTGGACAGTATCCGGTTTCATTCTATGAAAATTTTCTTTCAAATATTTTGCTGTTCCAATAATAGATGAAAGAGGGCTTCTTAAGTCGTGTGAAAGTATGGCAAGTACACTCTCTTTATGTGTATTTAGTTCTTCTAATTCATTGACATATTTTTTTATAGCATCTTCTGATTGTTTCCTTTCTGTTAAGTCCCGTAAAATTTTTACATAACCCAACATCTCTCCATCTAAACCAGTTAATGGAAAAACCAAGCCATACGCATAAAACAAGCTCTTGTCTTTAGCGATGTGCCATCTATTATCTGTTGCTCTACCTTCTTTTAAAGCTGTTTCGATTTCCTTTTTCGGAATACCATTTTTTAAATCTTCCTCCGTAAATATTAAATCGAAAGGTTCTCCAATAACTTCCTCCGTTTCGTAACCAAATATTTTTGTCGAGCCAGAACTCCAACTATTTATGAAGAATTCTTTGTCTAATGTAAAAATGGAATAATCTTGTAAACTGTCAATAATTTGGCTGTAAAATTCAGAAGTTGGTATATACCTACTTTTAAGAATTTTAGGTTTGTCTTGCTTGTTTTCCATTGGAATTATTTTAATGTTTATAGTGAATGTTATGTTGTCGTGTCTTCTGCCATTGGGCATAACATTCTCGCGCCAAACTCATGCGCGGCTTGGCGACCGAGTTTTCTCTACTAGGAGAAAACGAAAATAGGAAAAAGAAACGAACAATGAACCAATTCTTAGCAATTGCATTTGACGCGTGTTAGCGGCTCGCATTATTTGTTTGTTTATTTTGGATCATCAGGTTATCTATTGTCGTTGCAATTATATTTTATTGATGAGACTTCAAAAGTTCCATAACACAAGTCCCTATCAGGATAAGTGTAAATAGCTTCTGCATACCTAGCTAATTTATATCCATTCACCTCCTTGTAGTTCTTTAGTGGAGTCGCCCATGGCAATATCTTTCCAGCATCAGTGTTGTATCTATCGATAGATTTAAAGTTTACAAGTTCACCAATTTCATTAAAGAATAGGTCAGCAGTTATGGTAATTCCGTTATTTGTAAATGTTGCTTTAACCATATTTTCAGCTGTTTCATGCCAGGATATTCGCTTGTCAATTAATGTTGCAGGAGCCATACAACACATATCATTAAAAAACGTCACTGTTTCCGCCTTATCCATTTGATCGCCATCTTGATATTGAACTTTTAATAGAGAAAGCAGGCGTATATCCATAAATGCATCTCCGTTTTCAAAACGATGATAGCCTGCTACAGGAAGGCCTTTCATAATTGCTTTCATGAAAAATAGACGAGTGGGGATTTCCATAAAATTATACTGTTCTGAAGTAAATTGCATCCATTCTGATTGTTCGTTCTTTCTGATTTTGCCTTTAAATTCGATTTTAAAATTATTCACTTTGGGTTTACCAATAGTACCTGTATAACGAAGATATTTTTTCACTGGCTCCGGCAAATGTTGAATGTCCATTTCGGTTAGTTGGGAATTTTTAAAATATTGTTTCTGTTGCAAACTGGTTTTCACGTCATTTTGATATTTGCTATAATAGCTCCATGTGACAAACCCGATAATGGATAAAATTAGAATTATCAAATTTGAAATCGTTCCGAACTTCGCATCGTGCCAACTGAGTAAGATTACCAGTTGAGAAATCACAACTGCGGCTATCGAAAAAATAACCCAATAGTCTTTTTTTAAGAGGAATAATATTGCAGTAGTAACAAACAACAACGTTACTAATAACCATATTAAGCCAACAGGCTTTGAAATGGCGGTGGTTAATTGTTTCATCTCAGCATACTGAAATGCTTTTGCAAAGCCCATCAGATGGATGAGACCATGAACTGTAACGAGTATTAAAAATGCTATTCTCATTGGTCTTTTCTTTTACGATGTCCGTTTTACGCTTGCCGCTAACGTGCCGTGTATGTAATGCTGGGGTTTGCTCGACCTTCGCTAGAGTTTAAAGATAAAATTAAGCACGGCAACTATCCCCCGCTACAAAAGACCCCAGCAATACATACACAATGTTAGGTGCTGCCTTTTGTATTCGCCATTTAATCATGTTCACACGAACAATGTTTATTATTTTTTGCTTTGTCAAAACATTCTACTCCTTCTTTGTATGCAAAATATGAAAGTCCTAGAGTTCCAATACTATCAATATATACAAAGTTTGTCAATTCATAAATTCCGCTACTGATAAGTAAAATGATAGACATATAAATACAAACTCTTGTACATTCTGCATCTGCAAGGATTGCTTCGGAATTTAATGCTTTGCCAGCTTTTGTCTTTCCGATAATTAAAATCCACATAATTGCGATTGAGATCAGAGAGATAATGACTCCTGCCAAAGTTGTTTCAGGTGCGTGTCCTGTCCAAATATTATAAATGCTTGTTGTGAGGAGTCCAATCACTAATGCGTAAAAAGAAAATCCTGTTGTCCGTAATGCTGTTTTTTCAAATTCATCACGGTTGCTGTCAACATGTCGACTAATACGAAGAACCATATGTGCAATCCCCAGTCCTGAAATCACTTCTATAAAACTATCAACACCGAATCCAAATAGTGCTAAACTTTCGTCTTCGTAACCAAGGTAAGTCGCTATAATTCCTTCGGCGATGTTATATCCGATTGTGAAAACAGCCAGACCAAAAGCTAATTTGTAAAGTCTTTGTTTATCTATCGATATCGGTTCTGTAAATTCCATTTTTATCTTTTGCTACTGCAGCTTGGTTTACTAAGGTTACCCCTAACGATTGTATATACTCAAGATCGAGTCTATATTTCAATAACCGCATTGCGTAATGGCTAAGTATAATGAAAAAAGATTGAAACGTCAAATACAGAGTGACACATTGGCTTAAGCAGCAGAATAAAAGACTAAACAAATTTAGCGATTACAAAAAAAAACGTAGGCCTCCCGATCTGGGCCATTCTTAGGGATTTTACGCATTAAATGCCATCCCTTATTGAACTACATACTTTATTTTTTGAAGCATTAAATTAAAATTAGGTTTTAAAAAGTAATGCTAATTTCAAAATCATTAATTTAAGTTGTAAAATTACTAGGCTTAGCAAACTGATTTTTAAATTATAAAAAACTAAATTCAAGCAATCGTAATTTCATTTGCCAAATAAATTTCTTGTACAGCATTGATCAATTCTACACCTTCTTTAAAAGGACGTTGAAAAGCTTTTCTACCCATAATTAAACCTGCACCACCAGCTCTTTTATTGATTAATGCAGTTTTGACTGCTTCCGCTAAATCATTTTTTCCCGTGGATTCTCCTCCTGAATTTAAAAGATTAATTCGACCCGAATAACAATTAATTACTTGGTACCGAAATAAATCTATAGGATGGTTAGAACTTAATTTGGTGTACATTTCAGGATTGGTTTTTCCAAATTTTAATGCTGTAAAACCTCCATTATTGGTAGGTGCTTTTTGTTTGATGATATCGGCTTGAATCGAAACTCCCAAATAATTGGCTTGGCCAGTTAAATCTGCTGAAGTGTGATAATCAATTCCGTCTTTTACAAAAGCATCGTTGCGAGTGTAACACCATAAAATAGTCGCCATTCCCAAATTATGGGCTTCCTCAAATGCCTTTGCCACTTCAATAATTTGTCTGTTAGATTCTTTAGAACCAAAATAAACCGTTGCACCAACAGCAACTGCACCCATATTCCAAGCTTCTTGAACGCTACCAAACATAATTTGGTCAAATTTATTGGGATAAGTCATCAATTCGTTGTGGTTGATTTTCACAATAAATGGAATCTTATGGGCATATTTTCTTGAGAGCATCGCCAACCCTCCAATTGTAGAAGCCACGGCATTACAACCAGATTCGATGGCTAATTTCACAATGTTTTCAGGATCAAAATAGATAGGATTTGGTGCAAATGCACTTCCTGCGGTATGTTCAATGCCTTGGTCTACAGGTAAAATAGAAAGGTAGCCAGTATTTGAAAGTCGTCCGTGTTGGTATAATTGAGCCAAACTTCTTAGAGTTTGCGAGTTTCTGTTACTATTTAAAAAACAATTTTCAAAATGCTCTGAACTTGGCAAGTGAAGCGTTTCTTTTGGAATAGTTTTACAGACGTGATTTAACAAATAATCTTTTTCATTGCCCAATAAATCTAAGAGATGAGATGTGTTTTTCATTGTACTTTATTTTTTTTATTCAAAATTTCCACTTCATTCAAAGCAATGGCTTGTTTGGGATTTGTTACAATCTTATTTTTTTTGCCAGATTGCAATGCTCACTCTATAGAATCATGCATCACCTTTACAATTTTTTTATGCGAAGGAGTTTGTTTTTTCTTTACAGTTTCTTTTTTTGTGGTTTTCATAATTATGTTTTTAAATGATGGTTATGCACTTTTAATTTACCATTCGCCATTTTTTATAGAAGCTTTCTTCCGAGTGCTTCTGCCTTCTCCAACCAAACCTTTCTCTTTTTGCCATCTGATGATTTTATGGGGGAAAATGAGGTAATCTTTACAGGCTTTATTCCACAAAATCCTAAGATGGCTCGCTTCATCGAATTGTGCCCCGGACTTCTGTAGATTAAAAAATAATACCACGCGGGTGAATCCATGGTTGTGATTATTCTAGCGGTTTTCCCTTTGAGTAATTTATCCCAGAAAAGATCGCTCTTATGATATTTAAACGCAAAGCCAGGCAAAAAAACACGATCAAAAAATCCTTTTAACAAGGCAGGATATGTTCCCCACCAAGTAGGATAGACAAATACAAGATGATTGGCAGCAAGTATCTCTTGTTGTACCTTAATTAAATCTGGCTCTAGCACAGATATTTTCCGATAGCCGTAAATGAGTATGGGATTAAAACTTAAATCAATGAGATTGATAAGTTTACACGTTGCACCCGAAGACACCGCTCCCTTTTTATAATGCTCAGCTAAAGCAAAACAAAAACTTTCTTTGTCTGGATGTCCGTTGATGATGAGTATTTTTTTCATAAATTAACTTTGGGTAAAGTTAATTTATGAAAAAAGCTAATTTGTTATACAATTAAGTATTTGATTTACATGATTCACACATTGTTCTCAGCCAGAATGTCATTGTGCGGATGGGCAAAATTAAATATGGTGTTTTGTATCGACTTGTGGGTTAGCGAAACACCTCTTTTAATTTTACGAAGGGTTTTAATTTTTTCGTCTGTTGTAAGCTCGAATATTACTTGTGAAAAGTCGCGCTACCATTACCGGGTTCGGGTTTTGCGAAGGTGGCGATTTTCACCATCCCTAAAGCTTTCGGGATTGATGTGGAGAACCAATGTTTGATTAACCACAAATGTGTCTGCGGAGCACTGAACCTCCACTTTTTCCAAACCTGTGTTAGTGGCTGCCATTATTGTCCTGCTAATAATTTGTCCCAATTTTGATGTCTCTTTTTATATGAATAAACTAAAAAATGCGATAAAATTGAAGTCAACCAACCAGCATAAAAAGTTACCTCGTCTGTATACTCAGTTTCATTTTCACCGATTTTCTTGAAGGTCAATTTGTGATTCCAAACTTTACAAATATTATTTTTTTCGACTGTAATAATTTCAGCTTTTTTCTTGTCTATACTAATGACTCTTATGTGGTGAACACCCCAAATATTCAAAAGTCCGAATGGTTTTATCAAAAGTTCATATTCAAAACCTTCTTTCCAGTATTCCGAATCTTGATTTTCTTTCAAAAAGTTAATCACGGCAAGTGGTCTAACTATAATATTTGTATTTTTCTTAATTAGTTCTTGTTCAAAAAATTTGTCTGTGTTATGGTTAAAAAAACTTGAAATTGAAACAGTTCGGCTGGTTACTAATTTGTCCTTATATTCTGTTGTTATTTTATTTGAATTTGAAAGTTGCTTCATTTCATTTCAATATTTTTAAAGAGTTGGTCGTGTTGTTTTTTAAAAATGCTTTCCATTATGAATTTAACTGGCAAAGGCGATTTAAACTTAATTTCTTCGTCAATAATTGTATAATTGTTGTCTGCTTTTAAAACGAATTTCATTTCAATTTTTGTCAATTTGAATACAGTTGCCCGAATTATAACTGTTTTGTCTATTGCATTTTTTTCAATTGTCACTGGATATGTAAATGAAAATGGGATAAAACCAAATTTTAAAGTCTCGTGAACTAAGTAATTTTTGTCAGAGGTATTATCGATTTTAGAAATTACTGGATGAACCGAAACAAATTTTTGCATGTCAGTTAAGTAGTCAAAAATAAGGTCACTTTTTTTATGTATTCTGAATGATAGTTTCATTGTCGTTGCTGTTTTTGTGTCGTCATAGGGTTTCAACTAACGCCTTGCGGCTTGACGAAAGTGCGGGATTTTGAAAAGCGCAAAAGTCAAACCGCTATAAAGATAATAAAAGAACTGAAAATTACTACACAACAAACCCGCATGGAGCCAAGGTGCTGTTAGCAGCACACCACATATCCGTTTATGACAAATTTGAAATCGCTTTTTCAGTTATTTTAGAATCACGACTCCAGTCATTTTGCAGGAGTCGACTAGTCGACCGTTTTAATTACTCAATGAAAGCGAAAACTGTCCACCAATTAGTAAACTAAATCTCAGAATTTATCTACGGAGCAGAAACTGTCCGACCGCTAAAAATAGAAAGCTATCAAAGTAGATGAAATCTATCCAATTAGACGATGCGCAATAAAATACAAACTCAAATCTAATCAACGAAGAGCAAACTATCCAACCGTTGAAAAATATGAACCTAGAAACTCTCGAACTGAACAAAAATAAAAACCGCGCGGTTGTTAGCAGCAGATTTCATTTTAGAATGTTGTCCAAATTCCAATTATCAACCCAAGTGTCCCTGTTAAAGACGTTACAGCACCTAGAGTGTTGAAAACGAAAACAAAATTATTTTTCTCCTTAACTTCAGATTTTTTTGACCATTTTAAGCCTCTGACTCTCCAGATTGGTTCCAATAGTAATGAAACAGAAAAAAAGTATCCAGAAGTAATAAACGAAATAGAAACTGTCAATTTATAAATGTCGTCAAATGCTAAAAAGTTCATACATCCTGCAATTGCTAAAGATAAAGTTCCGCCTAGCACCAGAGAGCCATGTGCAAGTTTCCAAGCTCTTATAAGTTCTTCATCTTTTTTATTGATTGCTACTCCAAAAGGGTAGCCACAAAGTAATCCAATTAGTAAAACAATTGCTCCGTTAAATGCTAGGTATTTTGATTGTACGTCCATTTTTTTTGTTTTATATTTTATAGTTTCGGTTTGCCATGGTTGCTGATAACGTGGCATTGCTTGAGCATTCTGCCCACCACCGAAGTAAATATAAAGTAAAAAGCTTGAAAACTAAAACATCAAAGCGTCCACCGAGACAAGAAGGGCAGACTGCTTAAGCACAGTGTTAGCGGCTGGGCTTTTGTCAATCATTAAAGTTATTCCTTAATAAATTTCATCAATAAGTTCTTTATTTACCATCATTCCAGCTGTTGTACCCATTGCTACTGAATTTGCAACTGTTCGCATGCGAGTTACGTTGTCACCACAAGCGAAAACCCCTTTAATAGTAGTTTCTAGATTAGGGTCAATCTTAAAATATCCTTCATCACTTAATTCACAACCTATTTGTGCAGGAATTGTGCAATGTTGTTCAAAAGGTAAACGAGTATATATTGCATTAGTTTCGGAAATTGAACCATCTTTGAAATGTATATTTTGAAGTTGACCGTTGATGTGTCCTAATTTTTCAATTTCTTTTTCTACTATTTTAATTTGGCGTTTTTCAAGTTTGGCTATTTGTTCTAAAGTTAATGTTGATATTCCGTTTGTAAAAAGTGTAAGATCTTTAGTCCAATTCGATATAAGTTTTGAAAATTCAAATCCGTATTCGCCATTACCCAAAACGCCCGTTGTTTCGTTTTTTACTTCGTAACCGTGGCAATATGGGCAATGTAGAACAGAAATGCCCCAACATTCAGAAAATCCTTTAATACTTGGCATTATATCTTTTATTCCTGTGGCGAAAACTAATTTATTTGCTGAAAACACGTCGCCTGTTTCGACTTGAATTTCAAAACCATTTTTAGTTTTCAATCCTTCTGTTGCAAAGCCATCAAAGAATGTAATTGTACCATAGGCTAATACTTGTTGCTTTGCAAGTAATGAAATTTCTTTTGGTGTCTTACCATCTTGTGTCAAAAAGTTATGCGAATGTGGTGTTTGTCTATTACAGGGTTTTCCGCTGTCAATAATAAGTACATATCTTAATGCTCTGCCCAACGCCATTGCAGTAGCAAGCCCAGAATAACTGCCTCCTATAATAATTACGTCAAAGTGTTTTTTATCGGTCATTTCTTTATTTTTTATAAACGGATTGAAACTTAATGGCAAGGCAAAGGCTGCTCCAATAACTCCACCTTGCTTAATAAAAGTTCTTCGGTTAAGATTTTTCATTTGTTGAAATCTTTTTTAGCAATAGATGTACAGTGGGTAATCCAACAAACACCATCCAAGGAACTAATATTAATGTTAGGATTAAAGTACGCAGATACAATGGGATTTCAGACAAATAACTACCGAACAACGCATAAAAAAGCGTTATTGAAGGGTAAATTACTACCCAAATTTTGATCGATTGGATAATTTTTGCTTTAGTATTCATTGTATTTGTTTTAAGGTTTAATAATTTGTCCTGTTACTGCTCCAAACAAACTTTTCTTAAAGCCAAATTCTAACTGTTTCATTGTGGTAGGAATTTCTCCAGGGAAATAAGGAAAGTATTGTGGTGAATTTTCAATTACTGTTGGACTAACCGCATTGATACGGATACCATTTTGCAATTCAATTGCAGCAGCTCTAACAAAACCTTCTACTGCTCCATTTGCAGCAGATGCGTTGGCAAAATTTATTTGCGGTTCGTGGGTTAATGCACCAGTGATGAGTGTAAATGAACCTTTACGGTTGATATAATACTGACCAATGAGTACCAAATTGATTTGTCCCATCATTTTGCCTTCTACGCCTTTTCTAAATTCTTTATCCGTTAGGTTTTTCCATGGTCCAACGAATGTTGGTCCGGCAGTAGAAATTAATGCGTCAAACTCACCCACTTCCTTATAAAATTTTTCAATAGCATCTGTTGAAGTAATATCTACTTTATAGTCCCCACTTTTGGTAGCTACTCTCACTACTTCATGCTCGCTTTCAAGTGCTTTGGCTAAATATTTACCCATAGTACCTGAAGCACCTACGATAATAATTCTTTTTCTTGTATTCATTTTATACTTTATTTATGTTAATGTATCTGTTGCAAAATTACGATGCTTAAAACCTGTCTGATAGGACTTTTCGCAAGTTCAATAGGATAATTTTCAATTTTGTATGAGGTGAACTATAAAGACAGTTTTAGGAAAATGCCGTAGTTGTTTTTGGTATTTTTATCGGCACCATAGCGGTCAAAATTTTGTGCAAGACCGAAACTTAAATATTTATAAGTTAATCCTAAGCGGCTATAAGCATAACTTCTAAAGTGATTGCCATTTTCCAAATCGTGATTGTAAAGCAGTTGCAAACGGGTATATAGCGACCAGTTTTCATTTATGGCAGGTCTATATTCTATGAGTACCGTATTCGAAATCTTGCTGCTTTTTATGAAATAATAGCTCGGCAGATATAGCAAAGAAAGTGTTTTGCTTTGATGCATATATTGCAAGCCCACAAAATTTTTCATGCCTTCTAAAGAATTAAAACTCGCACCCGAATTGATACTAATATCTTTAAATAAATGGTGATAAATGAGTGTAGTGTTTTGAAACTCATTATTGCTGAGTTTGTCATTATTATCAGCTGCGTAAGAGGAAATGGACAGCAATCCTATTTTCTTTTTTTCTACAATTACTTTGTTTACTATGATTTGTAGAAACTGCCGTTGGTCGCCCACCATTTCTTCCACAGACACTGTTTTGGGAATGAAAGTTCGTATAGTGTCTTGGGCATGTAAATACTGCTTACTGAATACAACACCGAATAAAATAGGGATAAGTTGTAATTTTTTCATGTGAATACTTTTTATGTGAAAAATTAATTAACACTGCAAAAGTATTTACAAAGTAGACCTACAATGTAGGACAGGTTTAAAGTAAAATAGGACTTATTTGAAATTGTGGCGAAAAGCCTCAGGGGTAAGCCCCGTTTGCTTTTTGAAAAAACGAATAAAATAAGAAGGGTCTTCAAATCCCAAATCAAAAGCTATTTGGTTTATTTGATTGGTGGTTGCCAATAGATTTCTTTTAGCTTCAAGTACAATTTGCTCGTTGATTAATAGTGAGCAGGTTTTACCAATAGTTTCTTTGGTTATTTTATTTAGTTGAAATGAAGTAAGGTGCATCATTTCGGCATATTGTGTTACTTGTTTTTGTGTTGCAATATGTTTTTGTAATAGTTCTAATAATTCTTCAAGTTGTTCTTGAGAATATTGATTGCCATTGTTTGTAATTTCTTTAGGATTCTTGCTTTGCCTAACTAATTCAATAAAAAGAATTTCTAAATTTGCTTTGATGACTTCCTTGTAACGATCTTGTTTTTCGGTATACTCTTCAAAAATGAAATATAACTGAGAAAGCAATTTCCTAAACCTTTCGGCAGAAAGTGGGCAATAATTTTTATTGCTCACTTTTCGTAAAACAAAATTAATTGGCTCTTCTATAGGTGTATAAAATTCACGATTAAACTGTATTAAATAACCTTTGCTACCTTGTTTAAGTGTTAGTTGATGTACTTGTCCTGGTCGCATAAAAAAAACAGAATAGTCGTCAACAGGGTAATTGGTAAAATCAATACTATGATCCCCTTTTCCTTTTTCTAAAAACAAAACAAAAAAGAAGTTGTGTCTGTGCAGTTCCTGCACCATATCTTTTTCTGAAAGCAAAGTACCGATGTCCCGAATACTAAAGCCCTCTGAAACATCTGGCTCTTTAATTTGTCTTATGTTAATTTTTTTCATTCAAAGTCTGTTGATGCCGTTTTGAAGTTTTGTTGTGGCCGTTTGGTAGCCTTGCTGCTAAGGCTTTGGGTATTGCCGAAGGCGGGGATTTTTAGTACTAAAGTTCAATCGAAGCACGAAAGTTGAACCTTGCACAAATACCCAATCGAAGTACTTCAGCCCCGCTTTTGGCAATACCTTGTTGGCTGTTCGTTTTTATTTTTCGTCTATCGGTTTCACTCTATATGTTCTCATTGCACTTTCTATTTGAAACTGTTCTGTCCTGTCAGGATACAAAAAGTAACTCGGTGCTTGGATTGTGTCAACTTTTTTTACTTCAATCTCAATTACTGATTTAATTGGAAAATTGTCTGTGAACAAGTCTGTCAATGGTTTAACCTTTTCCTTAAAATCACGGTCGTCTTTGTTGATTAAAATTGCAGTCCCTTTTAGCTTATAACCTTTTTGAACAAAAACGTCTACGAAACTCACACAAACATTTGAGTTTTCTTTTATATTGTCAATGCTATTTGGTGAAGCGACATTTGCAATTAGTAAAGTCTTGTTGTCCTTGTAGGTGAAAATTTCTTTTGGTGAAACATTCGGTTCGTTTTGTCTATTTGAGGTCGCTAACCAGCATAAAACACTTTTTTTAATATATTTTTTTACTTCGTCTGTTATCATTTAAAATTTTGTCTGTTATAAATTGTTTGTTTAGTGAAGTGTCTGTCCTAAAATTACTGCTAACGATTGTATATACGCAAGATCACGTCTATATTTCAATAACCGCATTGCTAATAGCTAAGTATACTGAAAAAAGGCTAAAACGTCAAATACAGCGTGATCCATTGGCTTAAGCAGCAGAATAGAAGGCTAAACACCTCATAGCAATTACACAAAAAAAACGTAGGCCTCCAGATCTGGCGCGGATATTTCGCCTTTTCAGCGAATCATCCGCGCCTTACGCTGAAACTCATATTAACAATACAGACTTTAGGGATCTGCGATCCCTAAAGTCTGTTTAAATATAAAATATAATACTCTACTTTATGAATGGATTGTAAATCCATATTCACATTGCTACTCTTTATTACATTGAAGCAATAGTCGCAGAGGATTCTGCGAATATGCGAAACATCCTCGCCAGTTATGTTATGAAAATCTTTGTCATATTAACCGATTGCCTATACCGACATCGCACTTGGCGATGCAATTTTATTGATCATTCCTCTAAAAATAAAACCATGAAAAGGAAGCACAGCATACCAATAACATCTTCCCAATAAGCCCAAAGGCCTGAAGGTGGCTGTTTGGGTAAGGAGGTTATGATGATCTATTTTAAATTCTAACCATGCTTCGCCAGGCAATTTCATTTCGGCAAATAACAATAAGCGCTTCTCCTCTTTGTTGGCAACCATTACGCGCCAAAAATCAAGGGCGTCTCCTGTATTTAAAGTGGTATCACTTTTTCTTCCTCTACGCATTCCAACACCTCCAATAAGCTGATCTAAAAATCCTCTGATCTTCCAAAGCCCATTACCATAATACCAACCTGTTTTACCACCAATAGACCATATCTTTTCAATGGCGCTATTGTTGTCATTAAGCTTTCGTGTACGAATATCTTTAAAACAGCCGTTAGTCGGCACTTCAATAAATTTAGAAATACCATCCATTAACAAACTACTCGTTTGTGCATCCTTCCAACTGGAAAGCACTTGGTTTTGCTCAATTTTATCAAAGGCGAGTTTTATCGATGTGTCGTAATCAATCGGTTTAATATCCAGTAATTTCGCCAAAGGGTTGGGCTTGCAAATCACTTCCACTTTCATGCTGTTGACTAAATTTTTAGCAAGCGTATAAGATGTAGCCGTTACAAAGTATAACCAGTAAGAAGATATTTTGGGCGTCATCACGGGCACAATAACAATGCGCCTTTTCAAACCTCTTATGTTGGCAAAGCGTAAAAGCATTTCTTTATACGTTAAAATATCTGGACCGCCAATATCATAACTCTTATTATACGTTTCTGTTTTGCCAATGACACCCATTAAAAATTCTACTACATTACGAATAGCGATGGGTTGACATTTTGTGTTTAACCAACGTGGCGTTATCATGAACGGTAATTTCTCCACTAAATCACGAATGATTTCAAAGGATGCACTTCCCGATCCGACAATGATGCCGGCTTTTAAAGTAGTCAGTGCAACACCAGCATCCGACAATATCGTTTCTACATTTTTCCTGGAAGACAAATGTTTCGATAAGTCCTCCGTGTTGGTAATGCCACTGAGGTAAATCACTTGTTTGGCCTTGGTTTGTACGATTCGATTTTTAAAATTGCTCGCGCAAACTTCTTCCATGTTTCCAAAATCTCCACTTTCTGTCGACATAGAATGGATCAGGTAATAAGCCACATCGATATCATTTGGAATAACTTGAAGGCTCTCCGCTTTTAGAAAATCTACTTCAATGACTGAAAGTTTTGAGTCCTGGTATTTTTTGAGATTGAACCTGTTTTTATCCCTTACGCAACAAACAACCTCATATCCGTTTTGTAATAAAACGGGCAATAGTCGTTGAGCAATGTATCCTGTTACGCCTGTGAGTAAAATTTTCATTCCGTCGTATTCAAATTTTTTTTTGGAAAGGAATCTGTATTTCAAATTACCTATGCGCTTTTTCAATGCTCGGTATCCTATTTTACTAAAGACCTCCGCCATGGTTCGTGTCCTCACGAACCAATCATTTTAATATAAACTCCTTTATCAATAATTATCAAAGCAGGTGGTTCGTGAAGACACGAACCATGGCGTTGGTGCTCGCACCAACGCATATTATTTTTGTTCGTTTTCTTCCTTATCCAATGCAGGTCGTATCCCATAAAGGAAGAGATAGCCTATCATCCATAATTCACCAACCGTTGCTGGCACAGTAAGAAGATCTAAATAAGGACTTTCAACTCCTCCGCATTTCATAAACGTATTCAAGAGATAACCAATACCTCCTATAAACAGTATTCGTCCGAGCCATATAGGCATTCTTTTAGAACTGACTACAATATATCCCATGGGCAAAAGCCAAAGCCCAAAGAAGAGACCACCAACAGCCCAAGCATTGGTAATGATACTTTGCAATAATTGTATCGATACCATTTTCTCTTGAATAGCTAGAGAAGATGAACTGGCGATGTCAATGGCAGCACTCATTGCAATGGCACTGACCATAATGACAACAGCATTAACCGTTCCCCAAATGCCAAGTATAGAAGCTGCCCACTCATTCAGGCTTCGAAACAATTTATAAAACCATACTGCTGCAAGTGCTTGGGATACGATGATGCATAACTCAAACAGGAGTCTAATTCTTGCAGTAGATTCATGGTTGATTAAATTGTTGAGCGTTTTATGCGGATCATCGGCAACAAAAATTTGAGGATGAAAAATCATAAATCCAAAAATTCCAGAAACTGCTAACATAAAATACCACAGACCTGTAAGTCTTGCAGTCATTACGAGTTGTCTTTGTTCCATATTCATGTCGTTTTTTTTTATTAATTCTGATTGAATTGGCTATAACGGTTTGCGGCTTGGCGAAGAAGCCGATTTAATAGCACTAAACTGTCAACAGGCACAATTGTTTTTAGAAAGCACAACTGTTCAATTAATCACGAACTCGGCTTTTTTGCAAAACCGCTTTTAGGCGTAGTTATTTATTATTTCTAATTTCCATTTTCAAACATTGGCAACTCAATCGTAAATATTGTTCCTTTGTCTTTACCTTCACTTTTTACTTTTACGTTTCCTCCGTGCCTTTCTGCAATTTCTTTGGCTATCCATAAACCAAGTCCCGTAGACACTTCATTACCTGTTGGTTTCGCACTTAACTTACTAAACTGCTTAAAAGCATTATTCATATCCTCAATCGTCATTCCTTGCCCATTATCTTTTACTTCTAAAATTACTTTCTCTCCCTTTTTCTCTAAAAGGACAGTAATGTCTTTGCCGCTTGGCGAATACTTAATAGCATTACTTAAAAAATTATCTATCAATTCTGATAACCTTGTTTTATCTCCATTAACAAGTATATTCGTCTCTACTGAACTTTTTATTTTCTGCTGTTTTTTTGATGCTATTACCTTATTAGTTGATATTACCTTGTTAGTAAGCTCGGAAAGATCAAAAGACTCAAATCTATAAGGAATATCTTTTGACGAATTTACAGCATACCTTAAAAAACTATCTACTGCCTGTATGCTTTTATCTGCGAAAGATTTTATCATATCCCCCATTTCTTCTACCTCATCAGGATTTCCTTTTTGCTCTTTTATTAAATCTACTAAAAACGGGATGTTGCAAACTGCACTACGGACATCGTGAGTTATCATATAAGCCATTTTATTTTGTGAATTTATTGCCGAACGAGCCATTAGACGCAATTCTAGCTGCTCAATCACAACATAGGCTAAATCTTCTAATATCTGTTGTTCCGTATTATTTAGGGTTCTTGGCTTTTTGTCAAGAACGCAAAGCGTCCCCAAGTTGAAACCGTCAGAGGTTGTTAAAGGAACTGCTGCATAAAATCTTAATCCAAATTCACTTGTTACTAATGAATTTCTAAGTGTTCTGGGGTCTTTTAGAGCATTTTCTACCATATAAAAATCCTTAGAAAAAATCGCTGATGCACATAGCCCTTCTTCTCTTGGTATTTGCTGAACATTCAAGCCAAATGCTGACTTAAACCAAATTCTGTCAGTATCTACTAAAGAAACAATAGCAATTGGTGCGTTTAATAACTTTGCTACTAATTTTACTATACGGTCGTATGTTCCATCTGGTGGAGTATCCAAGATGTCATACTTCCTTAGTGTTTCTAATCTTTTTATCTCTGTTTCTGTAGTCATTGTTTGTTTAATTAAGCCTAACGGTTGTATATACGCAAGATCGCGTCTATATTTCAATAACCGCATTGCGTAATAGCTAAGTATACTGAAAAAAGACTAAAACGTCAAACCTCTCCGCTGCATTTGGCTATCCCATCGAATAGGCGGCTAAACACATTTTAGACATTACACAAAAAAAACGGAAGCCTCCACCATCATTTCCTCCCCACTCACGGGATGGTTAAAAATAAGATTGTAGGCATGCAAAGCAATTGCATTCTCTTTGTAAGGTATATTAGAACCGTATAGTCCATCGCCTATAATCGGACAAGCAAGAGCAGATAACTGTGCCCGAATTTGATGAAACTTACCTGTATGCAATTCAATGTTCCATAGGTAATGCTCCGCGTGTTTTTCAACAGCATAAGTAAGTTTCGCTTTCTCGGCGAATTCCACTTCTTCTTTATACAGTACCGCTTTCTTTTTTTCTTTGCGATGCCAATGTTCTAGTATGCCAATTAATTCAGCAGGAGCATTGGAAGTCAATGCTTGGTAGTATTTTTTTACTTTACGTTCCGCAAACTGCTCACTTAAATTTCTTAATACAGATTTTTGTTTGGCAAATAATATCACACCACTTACAGGGCGGTCTAAGCGGTGAATGTGTTGTGCGTATACTTCTTCGCCTAGAGCAACAAAGGGTTTTAAATATTTTTTAACCTCTTGTAATAAATTGGGGTGTCCATTCCGATCGGGCTCCACCATCAAACCCGCAGGCTTATTCAAGACCAAGATGTATTCATCTTCGTATAAAATATGGTCTGGTATGTGAATGGTATTAGACATGGTAATTGATATTTCTTATTTATTTAGAATTAGTGATTTAGTTCGCCTCGTTGCTATTTTATGGTAGCAATCTAATCTTTACTCCTAGGCAGGCGTGCGGTGGAGTCCACGAAAAGAGGGTCCCGCAATATTCGCGGGAGCTTTTCGGGAGAAGCCCTTTTGTTTCTTTTCTTTTGGGCTAGCAAAAGAAAAGAAAGAACAATACATGTAAGACCATTCATAAAAACGCCTTTCTTATCAAACATTGTTATATACAAAGGTAAACTAAGTCTCTCATTTTGTTTATTCAATTCCTCCACATTCTTTTTGCATCATCTACTACTTTCAACCATGGAGACTTTGGAATGACCTCAAAGGCTTTCAAGTATTGATTGATCGTACGTCCTACTTCGTATTGATTCAATTGCTCTTGCATCAAGGCTTTACTCTCTCTTGCTAAAAACAACTTATGGTAATGCATGGTGACCAACTCTTCGATCGAGTCTATAGTATAAGCTTCATTTTTAAAATCTTTCAACATGTGAATCGGCACATTATAATACTTATCGATACTCTTTATGTTTAATTCCAATTGTGCCAAAGTTGCCGAAAAAACAGATTGCTCTACAAAAAACAATCCTTGTTTTGGCATCAGCTTAGCGTGCATGGTTTTGGTAAAATTTTCTTTCCAATGCGCAAACAGGGCTTTGTTGTTGTTTGCAATGATCTGACCAGAGTTATAATATTCTAATAGGCTGTGGTTATCAACCGTAGAGCGCACCTCTCTTTTGATGTTGACGTTCAGCAATTGGTATAAGGCATTCCAATAATCTTCATTTCCATCGGCACCGTTTGTGCCGATGTTTTTGGCATCCACTGGTCTTAACAAAACGTCTGCTTGTTCAAGATCTGAAAAGGCAGTAGGCTCTTTTTGAAAAACGATATCACTGTCCATAAAAATCAGCACCTCTGCCTTCGTATGCTGCTCGCGGTGTGCACAGGCCAGTGGCTTATTGGCTAAAGGGTAATGAGAAAATTCTGTATTCAAATTTAAATCAACATACTCAACTCCGTACTGTTCAAAAAATGCACGTGTCGCTTTGGATACAGGAAAATCCTTTCTCGGCTGGTAACTGTAGATGGGAATATCTTTATAAGCCCCTCCAAAAGTTCTCAAGGTAAAAATTAATGCTTTAGACAAAGACTCTAAATATCCCTTCTCCGTACAAATGATTAATTCTGTTTTTTTGATCATGATCAAGCGAGATTCTTTACAATAGCCGGTGTGAATATCTCCACTGATTCATTCCATAAGTTGGGGAAAATACCCCTTCAATTATAGCATATGCTGTTAAGAAATTAAGGTTTTATTTCAGTAAGTCTATTATCTTGTTCTATGTCTAATTTCTCTAATGCAAGTTCCATCTTTGCATATTTTTTGATCATGATAATGGTAATGATAGCAAGCGGTATCCCAATTAAAGAACCAAAAATACTGGCTATTGTACTGTATATAAACTGATCTATTGTTTCCGCATGACTTGTATAGCGATATACAAATTGTCCAACAATATTTGAAGTAATCCAAAGACCCCACCACCAATTAAGAATTACGAATTTCTCTGTCTTCTTAAAATCAACGTTACTACTATAAAGTAGTTTTTCTGTTTTATGAAACAATTCTTTCATGATTTGAAATGGCCTAGACAAATTTATAATAGGAACAAACCAAGAACCCGCAGCCCAACTTTCTGTATGAGCTACTTTTTTGACTTTTAGATGAAGATTAAAATAAGCTCTCCTAAACCATTGAATAAAAGTAAATGCAGAAATCGCATATACGATTAAAAAAACAATGGCTGTTATTTGTTGGCTTATATCATTTAAATTAGCTGTTTCAGCTGTAATGACTACTCCCTTTGAGGCAGAGCTCAACAACTCATATTGAAACAAATCTAAAATTAAAGAAATGACCTCTATTCCCAATACCATAGCTACTAAATAAACCGCAACTTCTGATCTCTTTTGATTGGAGCGAAAGTGGTTTTCCTGTTGAACTGTTTTTGATTGTTCTGATGCAGTTTCATTTACTGAATTATTTTTGACCAATAACCTCCATTCTTTATAGCCAATAAACAAGGCATATAATATTACACCTAAACCAATAACAAGAAATTTTGAAGGGCCATCAAAATCGAATTTTATGCGATCATCGATAGGAGAATAAATTAACAAGCCTACAAGAAACAAATAAATAATCAAGCCAAGAAGTACGGGATAAAACGGATGAAAATATGTCCAAATTGAAATGGGAAGTAATACCAAAAAAGCAGCAATCAATACAATTCCATATTCATTGTTATTATCTTCTAAACATATTAACCCTGATATTAAAGACACCAATGCCATCAATACGAATATTCCTGTAGCATACCTAAATGCTTTTTCTTTTAATGATGACTTACTCATAGTTAGAAATATAAAATATTAAAAAAAATTACACCCCCAATACCCGCTCCAACTTCATGCCCCTCGATCCTTTGATGAGAACATGCGTATGTTCGACTTTATTCCATTGAAAGGCCGCTAACAATTCTTCTGCTGTGCTGTAGTATTCAAACTTAGGGCTTAATGCCGCGGCATGTTGCATGTGCGTACCACATAAAATAATGCGATCGATGTTCTGCAAAGCCAACCATTTACCCAAGGCCTCATGCTCTGTTTTTGTTTCATCGCCCAATTCCAACATGTCACCAAGTATCACCATTTTTTGTTCCGCAGTATGCTTCACAAAATTTTCTAAAGACACCCGCATGGAAGAAGGATTGGCATTGTAGGCATCTAAGAGCACCACGTTCGTGCCTTTCTCCATCCACTGCGAACGGTTATTGCTCGACACATAGCCTGCAATGGCTTCATCACAAAGTGCTACAGGTACTCCGAAAAACTTACCGACACACAAAGCCGCTTGCATGTTGTAAAAATTATATACCCCGTTGAGGTGTGTTGTAATTTCCTTTCCTTCTTCGTTTGTGTAAGTCACAAAAGGACTGTCTTCCAACAAAGTTGAATAACTGAAATCTCCTTTGCTGCCATAATAGACAATATTCGCTACACGACATTCCGCTTTGAGTGTTTCATCTTCGCTCCGCACAAAAGCTTTACCGGTATGTTGATTTAAATAGGCATACAATTCTCCTTTGCCTTTCTTCACACCTTCAAAGCCACCAAAGCCTTCGAGGTGCGCTTTGCCCATGTTGGTAATGAGACCGTGTGTAGGTTCAACAATGGTACAATAACTTTCAATTTCTTTTTGGTGGTTGGCTCCCATTTCAATGATGGCCATCTCTGTACCTTCCTGAATGCTGAGTACAGTAAGCGGTATGCCGATGTGGTTGTTGAAATTTCCTTGTGTACAATAGGTTTTATATTTTTTAGACAAAACTGCAAACAATAATTCTTTCGTCGTTGTCTTACCATTCGAACCCGTAATGGCAATGAAAGGAATCGAAAATTGTTGACGATGAAATTTTGCCAAAGCTTGCAAGGTTTCCAAACTGTCTTTCACCACGATGTAACGTTCGTCTTTTGCAAAGGCGACATCATTGATTATTGAATAGGCTGCGCCTGCATCCAAGGCTTTTTCTGCAAAAGCATTGGCATTGAAGTTGGGGCCTTGTAAGGCAAAAAATAGTTGTCCCGCTTGTATGCTTCTCGTATCGGTATTGACTCCTTTAGAAGCTTTATATAATTTGTATAATTTTTCTATGTTCATGGTTTATGAAAGGGTAAAATGATCGGCATCTTTCCAAGAAGGAAATGTTTCTCGGTAAGCATCCAACGCTGGTTTTGAAAGCGTAGCATAACCAATGCCTTCATTACTGTGCATGTTCAATACTTCATTGCCTTTAAAATCGATGCAGGCAGAATCACCGGAGTATACAATCTGCATTCCGTCTACACCCAGCCTGTTGGCGCCTACAGCATAAGCACTGTTTTCGATGGCACGCGCTCTCAACAAGGTATTCCAGGCATGTACTCTTGCTTGCGGCCAATTGGCAACATATAACAACACATCGTAGGCATTGTTTATATTTCTAGACCAAACGGGAAAACGTAAATCGTAACAAATAAAAGGTGAAATTTTCCAGCCCTTGTAGTCTATAATCAATTGATTTTCTCCATGACCGAATACATCGCCTTCGCCGGCCATGCGGAACAAATGTTTTTTATCGTAGGTAAAAAAAGTACCGTCGGCATTCATCCATAAAAAACGGTTGTAAAATATTCCTGCTGCTTGCACGATAAAACTCCCACACACTGCTGCTTGTGCATGTGCAGCCATTTGCTTCATCCATTTGAAGGTATGCAAGTTCATGGGTTCGGCCAAGGCTTTCACATTCATCGTAAAACCCGTCGTAAACATTTCCGGCAATACAATCACATCTACAGCTTGATTCAATTGCCAAATTTTTTCTTCAAACATGGCACGATTCGCCGCAGGAGATTCCCAATGCAATTCGGATTGAATGACCGCTACCCTTAGATCTTGCATAATATTTCCGCTGCTTTTTGTAAGGTTTCATCTTTCTTTGCAAAACAAAACCGCAGCAATTGCTGATCGGTATTGTCTTTATAAAAGACAGAAATCGGAATCGTTGCTAATTTCATTTCCTTCACCATCCACTCGGCCATCTCTACTTCTTTTTTATCCGACACGCCTGCATAGGACAACAATTGAAAATAGGTGCCTTGAGAAGGAATAGCTTTAAACTTCGAATGTTGTATTAAACTCAAGAAGTAATTTCTCTTCGATTGAAAGAACGAAGACAAGTTATGATGCCAGTCGGTATTGTCGAGCATATCGCTCACGGCATGTTGAATGGGCGTCACCGCAGAGAATGTATTGTATTGGTGTACTTTTCTAAATTCTTTCATCAAGTGCGATGGCGCAGCACAAAAGCCCAAGCGCCAACCCGTAGCGTGGTATGTTTTTCCAAAAGAGCCCACCGTTAATGTGCGTTCTCTAATGAAGGGATCAGATGCTAAACAAATGTGTTTGAGTCCATCGAATACCATGTGTTCATACACTTCATCGCTCAACACATAAAACGAATACTTTTCGAGCAAGGCTTTTAAGGCATTCACATCGTCTTGCGTGTACACCGCACCCGTAGGATTGTGCGGAGAGTTAAGGATCAGTAACCGTGTTTTTTTTGTAATGCTGGCTTCTACTTTATTCCAATCGATTTTAAAATCGGGATAGGTCGTTTTCACGTAGACTGGCTTTCCGCCGTTCACTAAAATAGCAGGCTCGTAACAATCAAAAGCAGGTTCTATGATGATGACTTCATCGTCTGGCTTTACCAACGCTGCAATCGCAGAGAAGGAGGCTTCGGTTGCGCCACAGGTAATCGTTATTTCTTCTACCGGATCGAAGGTCGCGTTGTAAACATTTTTATATTTATCGGCTAATTTTTCTCTTAAAGACAAAATGCCTGGCATGGGAGCGTATTGATTTTTACCGTCGAGCATGTGAAAGGTCACACGTTCGATCAAGTAAGACGGCACTTCAAAATCTGGGAAACCTTGTGCTAAATTTACCGCTTGGTATTCATTAGCTAAAGCCGACATGAGGGTAAAAATGGTGGTACCTGTATGTGGAAGTTTTGAAGAAACCGCAGTAGGTGTTTTCATGTTTATCGCTTAACAGGAAATTTCATGCGATACGATGCATCGACTGCCCCCTTTGTGATGTTGATCAACTTTGATTTATACAAACGTTTTTTCAAAGCAGAAATATGATCGGTAAATAAAATTCCTTCTAGGTGATCGTATTCGTGTTGGATGACACGCGCTGCCATACCGTGGTATTCTTCACTGTGTTTTACCCAATGTTCATCGTAGTACTCAATGATCAATTGTTCTGGGCGCTCTACTCCCGCTCTAATGCCAGGAATGCTCAAACATCCTTCTTCAAAAATCCAATCCTCTCCCATTTCTTCTACGATGACAGGATTGATGAAAACTTTTTTAAACTCAGGATATTCTGGATCTTCGAAACCAGCAGCATCCACCACAAACAAGCGTTTACTCAATCCGATTTGAGGAGCAGCCAAACCAACACCACTGGCGTTGTACATGGTTTCGTACATGTCGGAAATGAGTTGCGCTAAATCTAACTCATCTTTCACAATGTCTGATGCTACTTTTTTTAATACTGGATCTCCGTAGGCTACTATGGGATAAATCATGCGTGTGCTTTTTGTTTATGTGTGTTCAATAATTTTATTTAACGGTCTCCAAGTACGATTGCAAAATGATGGTCGCACTTATTTTATCGACATTCCCTTTTACGCGCCTGTCTTTTTTTTTCATGCCTCCTGCAATCATCGCATCCATGGCCATGACCGAGGTAAAACGTTCGTCGACTTCTTTTATCGGGATCATGGGCAAATCTCTTTGCAATGCTTTGATAAAACCTGCGACAAAAGGAGCGTTGGAAGAAGGCGTATTATCTAGCTTGCGCGGCATACCGATCACAAACAATTCCACTTCTTCTTTCTGTACGTAGGCTTTGATAAAATCCAATACCTCCGCAGTCAACACCGTGGTGAGTGGACTCGCGATCATTTGCATGGAATCGGTTACTGCGAGTCCTGTTCTTTTCATTCCATAATCGATGGCTAGTACACGTGCCATTAATTATGGTTTGTTTGTTGATGAAGCATAGCGCGCAAGGTATTTTCTAAAGTCAAGGCTTTTGGAAATAAGACTTCGTTTTCAACGCGGGCGTGAAACTGCAGTTCTTTTTCAAATTCCATTAACTCATAATACAAGACGCGTAAAGCCAAGGAGTCGGAAGGCAGGTGTTTGTACTGACTCGTCAGCGAGCGTATGCCCGCCATTTCATCGTCGTCTAAACTGTGTTGAAGAGCATATGCAGCAATCGACTTCGTTTCCATCTCCATCCACAAGGCAGCGGGAGTGCGCTTCGCTGCAATTGCTTTTACCATGCTGTGTATGTATTTAAACAAATGGTCTTCTTCGTCAAAGATATGATGCACAAAATCTTCTAAGAAATAAGGGAATACCCATTTCAAATCGGCAATGCGTTTGTCGTCGCTCTGCTCAATGTCTTGAATAAGTGCTGCAAAATACGGCAACTTCTCTTTCACGAATATGCGGTGCATGTAGCGCAAGTAGAGGATCACGTCTCCCGCTGAATGCTTGTGCAGCAATAAAGGATTTTGAAACAATTGGTATTGGTACTGCCAATTGCATTGCGATATAAACTGTTTTAAGTTAAACGCATAGTTCTGACTGATGGCAGAAATGGTACTGTCGCTATGTTCGTAAAACTTTATGCCTTGTGCATGCAACACAAATCCAAGTTTCGGATTTTCTGCTACTAATTCGCATATCGGTATATGAAGTTTTTCGTTCAGCATGACCTTAAAATATCATGCTCAATATACTAAATAGGAACGGCTTGATCAAGAAAGAAACGGTGAGGAGTTTATCCACACCCCGATCGCTATTCTAATAAAGAATCTATAAAATCATGTAACTGACCATACGATCAAATAGGAGAAGATATTCACTCGCTCGTAAAAAAGAAACAGAGCGGAGAAAGAGCAGCTGACTTTTCTTATTTGAATAGCATTGGAGGCACTTTAAATACCCTATTTTCTTTACAGTTTCACCTGTAAGGTCAAAAAATAGCTCCTCGCATCAGAAGGAATGATACCCGGACCAGGATAAGATTCTGCCCTACGGGTAAAATAACGAGCATCGGCCAAATTATTGACAGATGCTTCCAAAGTGAAGTACTTCCAAGTATAAGAAGCCGATAAGTCCATAACCACATACGTGGGAATAATACCGATGACAGCCGTAGTGCTTTTGACAGCATTGGTGGCATCAGTATAATGCTCTTGCGTATACGAATATTGGTAACTCAGGCGAAAGTTTTTATAGTGAAACGTAGTACCTGCTCTGAAAATAAGCGGTGAGGCTTGTTCCACTCGTTTCCCATTGATCGCTTTGTCTTCCGTGTTAAAATAAACAGCATTCACATAGCCAATATTTCCAAAAAAACTGAAGCCTCTATTTTGCACTTCAGGTTTTAAAAGCTTCCATACATCAAGTTCTGCAAAAGCTTCAATACCTATATTCTTAGCATCCGCAATATTGGTTCGGTAACGGTAATCTTGGAATGTCGGAGGGCCTCCTGCCTTTTGTCGAACTCCAATACGACCTTTTTGATAAATGTAAAAACCCGTTAATTCATAACGAAAAGCATTCTTTATCCTTCCTCTAATTCCTAAATCTGCGGTAAATCCTTTTTCGTCTTTCATGTTCGGATCAACTACTACACTGGGATTGTTAATATAAAGATCAGAGAAATTAATGGCTCTATAATTCTGAGAAATATTGGCATAAAATTCCATCTGATCTGTCGCCTTGTAACTCAATCCGACACCACCCAATAAAAACCCGCGAGGAGAGACTTGCTCGTTTTCGATTTGTTGTTGAGATATAATATTTCCTGCGTTATCTTTTACAATTTGACTGTAATAACCATACGAAGATGTTTTAATGTACTCGTAACGTAAGCCTGGTGTAATGCTGAACTTAGGCGTCAAAGAAAAGATTTGTTCGGCAAACAAGGCTGCATTCCAATTGGGAAACGTATAATCTGAACCCTCCAAATTATCGGGGTTAGGATAGGTAAAATTCGGATCCGAACCACTCGCTCCTATGCCTTGCCTGTTTCTGGTTTTACCGTTGTAAATTCTAAAGCCCACCAACAAAGTTTCTTCCGTTTTTCCGATTTTATAATGGTGAATTAAACGTGTTTCATTGCCAATGTTTTGAAAACGACCATCGATCAAATCCCTCGGACCACCTTGGTCAATAACATTAATGCGTGATAATATACCCACCGATTGTCGCGATGCAACAAGACCAAACGTGCGCGTATTTAATTTTGTATTTTCTGTAAAACGATAATCTGCGGTAACCGCCATTAAATTCCAAATGACTTTAAACCAGTTTCTACTTCGAATCGATTGTTGAGGATCTTTATTAAATTCTGCATCGGTTAATCCTCCAGGCTGTTGAGCGAGGTAATCCATAAACGTGTAGTCTACATTTACTTTCAAACGGGGTGTAGCAGCATACGTTAAAGAAATGTATGCTGTATTGGATTCAAACCCTCCATTGGGCCTCCAGCCATTACCCTGCTTGCGTTGATAGAAAGCGTAATAATTTAATTTATTCTTAGCCACCGTTCCTCCTATCGCATTAAAAGAACCGAAGTAATTCCAAGAACCAAACGTTTGTCGAGAAACCAATTCTATTTTTTTGTCTTTCGGACCATCGTTCATTTCAAAATTCAGCATGCCCCCAAACTGCGTTCCGTATTGTAATGCTGCGGCGCCACGCACAATTTCAATGCGCCTCAATCCTTCCAGGGGCGGAGTATAATAACTTTCTGGATAGCCTAATGCATCGGCACTGATGTCGTAGCCGTTTTGTCGGGTATTAAAGTTAGCAGTACGGTTAGGACTCAAACCTCTTCCGCCTACGCCCATCTGCAATCCCGCACGATCACTTTCCCAAATGTTTAACCCTGTTATTTTTGAAAATACTTGACGAGCGTTATTTGTAGACGCATTCATTGTCATGTCTTTCATCACCACAACTTCACTTTTTTTCGCTTCGTAAATTCCAAACCCATCTACGGCTTTCAACTCCGTTGCTCCAAGGCCTTCTGCATCCTTAGCCCTCACGATGACTTCAGCCAAAGCATTGGTGTCTTCTGCAAGAGCAATATCAAGCGTTTGTATGTCACTCGACAAGGTAAAGTTTTGCAAATAAACAGCCGCTCCTAAAAATTCTACTTTTACAGTACATATTCCGTACTGCACCTTTTTAAATACAAACTCTCCGTCTTCGTTGCTGTGTGTAATTTTTCCTGAAGGTATAAGTGTGATGAATGCACCTTTAATAGGCTTAGCAGAAAGTATTACTTTCCCTTTAACGGTTCCATGCTGTGCACATAAAGCACTGCTAAGGCATACCAAAAATATACTGACTATACAATTAAATATTCTACTGCTCTTCATCCCTTTTTCAATCATCAACATTATTCATTGTTGATGATCCATTTTTTATGTCCCCAACCGTCTTCTATTTTTGCAAGGTCAACTTGAGGATCTATGAATAACTTACTGCCTCTCGCATTTAAGGTCACATAGACTTCTGCTCTCACTTCAGGATCTGCTACACCTTTTTCTTTGTAATACGTTGCGAGGTAGTGTGCAAATTCTAGGATCATGTCCGGTTGCATCGCCATCTGTTTTTCTTGATGCAAATTTAAGAAATCACTGTTCATTACCGCACCTTCCTTCCCAGTAATTTTATCTTTTACATAAAACGTTGCCGTACCTGCTTTTTCCATGAGCATCACACGCCAAGAATAGCGATAGCCTTCTTCCGTCCAAAACAAATTTCCTGGATACAACACATACCTAAACGGAAAACTTAGCTGAATAAAGAAGTGAATACCAACCAAGATCAAGAGTATCCTATTCCAACGTAACGGATAACGATACATCCCCAAAGCTTGCACCTTTCGTGTGCTTTTCTTCACAAAAGAAAAAGCATTCTTCAAGGCATTCAGTATACGTTGATGAAACCCATCAGAAAAAAACAGTAAAGTCCCCGACATCATCACCAATGGGAATACTCCTATTTGAAACAACATGCCTGTAATGCCATGAAAAAACAATACGCTTAAATAAGCCCAAGGTCTCGTTACGCGATACAATAAAAGAAATGGAATGCTGATGTCATAGACCATGCCAGCCCAGCTGAACACGTAGGGTGTAATCTTATACTCAAAGATAAAACCAAGGAGTGGCAAATCGTAATGTGCCGGAAGCCATATCTTTAAAGGTAAAGCCAACATGAGCCAGTCGTAATTTATTTTCGCAATGCCTGCAAAAAAATAAACAATACTCATTTGCAACATCACTGAATATTTTGTCCAAGCAGGCACGTAACGATAGGACGCTAACCTTCCACAATAGACATCCAAAGAAAAATACCGATTCAAGGGTAAGAAAATAATGATGCCCGAGACAATACTGACAAAATAATAATGGTTGAGGTAATAAGAAATATCGATGAGTTCGGCATACGTAAAAAAAAGAAAAAACAGTACGGCAGACAGTCGGTAATAATAACCCACAATGATACCAATGGTAGCCAAGAGCATGATTCCATGCATACCATACATGAGCCAAGGTGCGAGTGGTTCTACCCAAGAAAATCCATAATAATGAAAATGTACAAGGGGCTTAATATAATGTTCATCGATCCAACCCAAAAAAATAAAACGCGCAGTGCTAAAAAGCATCATGCATCCAAACGCTATTCTAAATACCACCAAAGGCTCAACCTGTGTCGGACGATGAAGGAAATTGAAAACAGATTTACTAAAATTTGAAAGCATAGTAGAATAGGCAATCTAATCTGTATCACCGCTGGCATAGGTAATGTAAATACCCAAGAGAGAAGACATATCCGCTTTAATATAGTGTGTTAATTTCGACAGTTGCAGGTGCAATTCATCGACCGTTGCTTTATTCGTTTGAATCGTAGTAGGCAAAGAAACATTAGTAGGCACTGCATTCATGGCCGTTTGAACAGAAGCAAATTGTGCTTTCGTCTGATCGACTAAATTTTGCCCCCCTTCTACTTGCTGCAAGTATTCCTCAAAGCCTATACCATCGATACCCGCTTTGTTTTTACCGTACCATACTTGCTCTACCGCTTGGTAATGCAATTTAATAAAGTCTAAAGACTTGCCACTGTAATAGCCTGCTACCTTAGTAGGTTGAGAAACTACTTGTCCCGCATTTAAGCCAGCAGCAAAGCCTACCTTATAATTTTTCAACAGTTCATATCCTTGTAAATACGCATTAAACAAATAAGAAATGGAGCTGCCTGCATCCGAACCTGAGTTTGCAATAAAATCTTTTTCGTAGCTAATCCAAGCGTTCACTACAGCATCTATTTTTGCTTTGCTATGGTTGGTAATGGCTACCAAATAATTTTTACGATTAGCATCCGCTAAGGCCGAAGTGATATTGGCATTGACTCCACCCAAATCAAACAGTAAATATTCGATGGCTAAAAAACCTCTTGAGTCACGGTCAAAATTATTATTGGAATTATCGTTGAGGCTAATGAAATTTTCAATTTTAGATGTTGATGTCGGAAATACTCCGATCTCATCGGTTAATGTTTTGTTAACTCCCGCTTCTCCCGCAGGACCAAAATTATACGCATTGACGTATTGAAAATCGCTGTAAGCATTTACCCATGCGTTTTGAGCAGCCAGTAAATTAGTATTGCCTACATTTGCTACCAAAGCATCCACTGCTGTTTTTAAGGCATTGGTACTCATTTGTAAATCGGAGTATGCTGGTCGAATGACGTCTTTCGCATAATGCTCTAACAAGGGTGTTCTGTTATAGCTAGCGGTTTCAGCAGGATCTTCTTTCTTTTTGCAAGAAAATAATACTATTGCAAAGCATCCCAAGCAAAAAAACTGAACCAACGATTTTGAAGAGAACATAATACGTAATTAAATCTGTAAGTTAAACATTAACGATCGCTAATAGATACACCATATCAGGCATGATGCATCCATTAGCTACCTATACACTATCTACCTTGTTGGCTTACCCAATTCGTTTTAAAATCAATCATTTCAGCATTGGTGAAACCATAAATACCTTTAATGGTCTCATTTAAAGCCGTCAACTGGGCCAATTGTGTCGGTGAATTATTGGTTATAAATTCATACGTTGTAGGTACAGAAGTCAACGAAAACTCTAAGTAAGTCAAACAAGTGGCAACCTGGGCATCGGTAATGGTTCTGTGTTCTTGAGGCACACCATACCAAGCCACAATAAAGCCAATCGCTTCTGAGATCGAATGCAAAGCTGCTGTTTTATCATTATCGGTAAGCGTTGTTTTTGATAACGTTGATAAAGCATCGTTTGAATAGTTTATCGCAGAAGCCAACATCGCTCTTTCCCAATTCTTTTTAATGTTTTTCAAAGCTTCGTTCCTTGAAGTATTGTAAGCGGAGCCTCCTTGTAATGATGCTTGAAATATAATTAAATTGTTTTTAATTTTTGTATAAAAACCTTTGCCATCGTTTTTATCTCTTCTCGCTACATAGTTTGCTGTAAATCTATCGTAGTCATTAGGATGCAAAACAGCATTATTACTGTTTGCAAACGTATGTTGTGCACCATAAATCGCCAATATCTTATCCGCTGTTTTGGCATCGTAGGAAGACGAAGTAAGTTCAATGACATGGTTATAAAAGCTCGCATTGTTCAATACTTTTTCTATTACTTCATTGTACTGCACTCCATTAGGATCATACAAATAAGCCTTTGTAGCCCCAGCAAAAACACCCCCTGTACTACTTCCGTTAGGAATGGCAGGCGTCCATGTATTTCCACTTGCTGTGGCCATTAAGTCAAACCAACCACCAGTAGTCGTCATGGCAGTTTTTAAATTGGCAGGAGTAACATCCGATAAACTCGGCGTACCTGCATCAAACAAGGTCTTTAGCGTAGTAGCACTTAATGTATTGGCAGTGCTTGCACCTAAATCCATTTCATCGGCTAAAGCCTCAAAGCGCTCTCCAAGGGCTATTTCATCAGCTGCATTGGTTGTATAATTAGTCGCATTGTAAGCAGAGGGAACAGATATTGCCGGCTGAGTCTCTTCTTCCTTTTTCGTGCAAGAAGCTAAGAGTGTTACAACTAAAAGTGGTGTTAAAATGTAACTAAATTTCATAAATGTGTGTGTTTTAAAGTTAAATGTATATGCCTGTTATTTGGAATTAATCTAAATCAAGACAAAAGTAAGGCTTGAAAACATAGCACGCAAGCTTATTTAGAATAATTTTAAATAAAGATTAATATAAATATAAAGTGCTTACTAACTGATACTTAATTAATAATTTTCAATCTGAAAAAATTAAACCTAACTTAGAAACGTTTAGCATACTATATAATATCGATCTATCATCACTAATTGAGTTTCCGTGGAAAAACGAATCAAAAACAGAGCAAGCCAAATCAAATTGCCCTTATTTATAGCTTTGGCTGTTATTTGCGGCATTTTCATTGGTGCAGGAACTGCCAATAAAGGGGGAGCTGGAAATATTACAGGAACCTACATGCGTTTTTTAGAAATCATCAATCACATCGAGAAGGATTATGTCGATACGGTAAACCTCGACGAGCTGGTAGACTATTCGATTACACAGATGCTCGAAAAACTCGATCCTCATACGTCTTATATCGCTAAAAAAGATATTGACATTGCACGTTCTCAATTGGAAGGTGATTTTGAAGGCATCGGCATCGAATTCAACATCATCAAAGACACGATCTATGTCGTAGCACCCATCAGTGGTGGGCCTTCTGAACAAGTTGGCCTTCAAGCAGGCGATAAAATAGTAAAAGTAGACGGAGAACTCGTAGCTGGAAAAGCCTTTACCAATAACGATGTATTCAAACGATTACGCGGTAAGAAAGGAACAAAAGTGATCGTCACCATCAAGCGTAAAGGCAATTCAAAACTCATAGACTATACCATTATTCGAGATAAAATACCGACCTATTCTGTCGATGCTTTTTACATGATCGATGAAAAATCGGGTTACATAAAAGTAAATCGCTTCGCTGCCAATACCTACGATGAATTCAGCGCTGCGTTATCTGAACTCAAAAAAGCAGGTATGACACAATTGATCTTAGATTTGAAAGACAATCCTGGAGGTTATATGGACAAAGCGATTAAGATGGCCGATGATTTTATTGTCGGCAATAAATTGATTGTATACACCGATGGCAAAGATTCCAAATACGATTCTCGTCACAAGAGCACCAGTTTCGGAGATTTCGAACAAGGAGCGTTGATTGTATTGATCAACGAAGGTTCGGCATCGGCATCGGAAATTGTAAGCGGAGCCTTACAAGACAATGACCGTGCACTCGTAGTCGGCAGAAGGTCGTTTGGTAAAGGCTTAGTGCAAATGCCCATTCCTTTATCCGACGGATCTGAACTTCGTTTAACAATTTCTCGCTATTATACGCCAAGCGGTCGATCGATTCAAAAGCATTACGATTCTAAGCATACAGAAGATTATAACAGCGAATTGACCAAGCGTTTTGAAAAAGGAGAATACTTCCATGCAGACAGCATAAAGTTTGTCGATTCGTTGAAATTTAAAACAGTACACGGAAGAATTGTATACGGCGGCGGAGGTATTATGCCCGATTACTTTGTACCCCGCGACACGACAGCATTTACCCATTACCTCATTGACTTATTCAATCAAAACGTCATTCGCGAATACACGCTAAATTATTATGCGGCAAACAAATCGTCGTTGAGTAAAATGGAATTTGCGGACTACAAGAAAAATTTTCAAGTAACAGAAAGCATGCTTGCGGACTTAAAAGCATTGGCAACAAAATCAGGCGTGAAACACAATGAAAAAGAATATGCCATTTCTAAAGAATACATTCGCACCAATATGAAAGCGTATATTGCACGCAGTGTATGGGGTACCAAAGGATTCTACCCGATCTACAACGAGACGGATGAAATTTATCGAGAAGCTTTAAAATTATTTAACGAAGCAGAAAAGTTGAATCAAAAATAAAGTACACCATCGGGACTTATTAACCTCGTCAAAGGCACATCCCAATCATCATTAGGCAATCTTTCTGAAACGGGTTTGAAATAATTCAAACCCGTTTTTTTTATGCTGGGTTCGCATTGCATGAAAAAACGATCGTAAAATCCTTTTCCATAACCTACGCGAAAACCATGTTGATCAACAGCCAAGAGAGGTGTAAGTACTTCATCAATTTCTTTCGCATCACAAAATAGGCGTTGCTCGGGCTCTGCAATGCCCCATGAATTTTGGATAAAGGGCATGTCGTGTCGTAATTCCACGGTCAATAAGGTTTGTTGGTCTTCCGCAATAATAGAGGTCACCGTTTTCACCTTTGGGTATGCTGTATTGAGTCGCTTTAAAATCAATAGTGTATTGATTTCCAACAGCGGTTCAATGGGCAAAAATAAATGAACAACGATTGGCTTTTCTTGTGCAACACACTGCATGTAATGATTTGCAATACACTTACTCATGACATCACGTTGTATCGCATTCAGCTCTTTTCTTTGCTGACGGCAAAGTGTACGAATTTCTTGCTTAGTCTTCATCGGCGAATACCTGAAACTGAAAATCGAATGGATCTAATAATCTAACTACAGTTTGTACAAAATGAGGATCATTGATCATGAACGATACAAAAGATTCTTTACGTTCTTGTAAACTACCTCCAGGCAACACTTTTTCTTGCAATTGAGACAATTGCTTTAGCTCTTGCTCCAACTTTTGTTCGTATGCTTTCTGTACTCGTTTTTGAATGCTGTCGACTTGCTTTTCCAACTTCGATTTCTCTGCTGCAACAAAACCTTGTAAACTTCCATCGGCCTGTAAAGCTTTATCTTCAATACTTTTCCAAAGCTTATTCAATAACATTTGTGTGTCCTCCCATGTGGGCAACTGATAATTTTTCTGTTTGAAAAAAAACTGTTTTAATGCTTCCTCCGATAAAAAAATCGACGAATAGGTTAAGTCTAATTTTTGAAAACGAGAAACCACATTTTTATTCAACACCATGCCAAAGTTGCGAGGCATCAATACGGGCATGTGCATTTCTAATTTATCGAACAGCGTTTTAAGCTGTAACCAATACCCTATTTCAGCTGGGCCTCCAACATAGGCTACATTGGGCAAAAGGTATTGTTGGTATACAGGCCTTAGTACCACATTAGGACTTAAGCGTTCGGGATGTGTATGCACCAATTCTTTTAATGCATAAGGATCAAAGCTATGATCGGTTCCGATCACATCGTATCGATTTTCCTTATGATTAAATTCAATACGATGTCTACCTTCTGCTGATATATAAAACAAATTAATGTCCCTTGGAAACAATTGTCCTTTAAAGCCTTTTTGTTCCAAGTCCTCCGTACATGTACGCACCGTCTGAGCAGACAAACCAGCAAAGAGTTCTTGTTCAATGACAGGAATAAAACTTTTTTTAAGTTCGGCATCGTCAGCATCCAAAACCAACAAACCGTTTTCTGCAAACAAGGCATGAATCCAATGGCGCGTAGCATCAGCTAATGTAGCGTGTGAAGCATAGGCTTCTTTAAAAACAGGCGGCACATCCGGCACACTGTCAATCCAATCGTTGATGGGACTTGTTGACACAGTACCCGCTGGCCCTTTGGCTTGCAGGTCTACGCTATAGGACTTCCCAAATACAGAAAGGTGATCAATTTCTTCTAAGTCATGGTCTTCAGATGCCATCCAAAACAAAGGAATAAAATGCTTGTCGGGCATGCGACGATTACATTCCTCTGCGAGTTTAATCGTCGTTGCAATTTTAAACAAGACATATAAAGGACCACCCAAGACATGAATCTGTTGACCCGTTGTAATGAAATAGGTTTGTTCTTCGCTGATGCGTTCGAGTTGTTTTTCAATAAGAGCATCCGAAACATGCAACGACTCATATTGCTTCGTCAAGACACGCTTCAAACGTATTTTCTTTTCAAGGGGAAATTCTTGCTCGTCCACCGCTTTTATAATGCCATCCATAGAAGGCGCATAATGTTGAAACGGTTTCAGGGCATCCGATTGCGTTAAATACGCTTTCAATAAGGTTGAAAAGGCGTGCGTTTCCTCAAGCGGTATCTGGTGTAGTTTTATCATGTATTTATTTGTAATGCAAAATAACGAAATGCTCAGATTAAGCTTAATGCCGATGATATAAAATATATAGTCCAATAAAATTGTACTATTATTTTGTGATATCGGCATTATACCAAAACAAATTGGCATCTCTGATGAACATCATGGGTATAATTTATTAAAGAAAAGGATGTGATTTGGAACAATTCCTCTATAAATTTGCTTATAGAAGACCCAACACCTTAATCGATAGAATAATTCACGCGCATATGAACAGATCTACCTTTGCCAATACCTTATACGAACAACACCTTCATACCCAAGCGGCTCCTTCTACATCAAGCATTTGCCGCTTATTGACCAAGGTATTATTGATCATGTTCCCAGAACAGGCGCGAAAAAAATACCGTTCCGCAAGTATCATTGAAGACAGATTAGACATTTACGGTTCCGAATTAAAAGACCTCTTGCTCATCATGCAAGATCAATTTAAAGGCGATGCCGATGCAACGGCAAAAGCATTCATCAATAAATTACCCGGCATTTATGAAATGTTATGCCACGACATCGAAGCAACATTGGCTGGAGATCCTGCGGCCATTGACCGATACGAAGTCATCAGAACCTATCCTGGATTTTACGCCGTTGCTTTCCATCGTTTAGCGCATGCTCTACACGAACTTCATGTTCCGCTATTTCCGCGTGTACTCTCTGAATATGCGCACTCTAAAACGGGTATCGACATTCATCCAGGTGCAAAAATTGGCGCGCACTTCTTCATCGACCACGGTACAGGTGTGGTGATTGGAGAAACAACAATTATAGGCGAACACGTAAAAATATACCAAAGCGTTACACTCGGAGCGTTGAGTGTATCGAAAGACATGGCTTCGAAAAAAAGACACCCTACCATAGAAGACCATGTAGTCGTATACTCTGGCGCAACAATATTAGGAGGAGAAACAGTAATCGGCCACCACAGCATCATTGGCGGTAACGTATGGCTCACGGAAAGTATCGCTGCTCATTCTAAAGTATACAACAGAGCACAAGTTGAGGTAAGCACCAAACAACAATAAAATGGCTGGACTATTAGATTTTATTGGCAACACGCCATTAGTCGAAATAAAACATTTGAATCCCAATCCTGCCGTAAAAATTTTCGCAAAGCTGGAAGGTCACAATCCAGGAGGAAGTGTAAAAGATCGCGCAGCCTATTCCCTAATTAAAGGAGCATTAGACAGAGGAGACATTAAACCGGGAGATAAACTCATTGAAGCCACCAGTGGAAACACAGGCATTGCATTAGCCATGATCGCTCGATTGTTTGATTTAGAAATCGAATTGGTGATGCCAGACAATTCAACCAAAGAACGTGTCTTAACCATGGAAGCTTTCGGAGCAAAAGTAATATTGACTCCCGCGGCCATATCGATGGAAGGCGCTAGAGACTATGCTGAACAAAAAGTAAAAGAAGGCGGCTACATCATGCTCGATCAGTTTGGAAACGAGGACAATTGGAAAGCGCATTACAATACTACTGGACCAGAAATTTGGAAAGACACACAAGGTAAAATCACACACTTTGTGTCTTCCATGGGTACAACAGGAACAATCATGGGAACCTCTCGCTTTTTAAAAGAGCAAAATAAAAACGTACAAATCGTAGGCGTGCAACCTGGAGAAGGGGCGCGCATCCCAGGTATTCGTCGCTGGCCCATCGAATACTTACCTAAAATATTTGATGCGTCTAGGGTCGATCGCACCCTCGATGTAAGTGAAGAAGATGCGATACGCACAACACGCTTACTGGCAAAAAAAGAAGCCATCTTTGCAGGCATGAGCAGTGGCGGAGCTATGGCGGTAGCCATTAAGCTGGCTCAAGAATTAAAAGAAGGCGTAATCGTAAGCATTGTATGCGACAGAGGCGACCGTTATTTATCGACTGACTTATTTGAATAAGATCTATACTATATAGAAACAACTAGAAATGGAAGAGCTGGCCTGTTTCACACAGAACACTTCTAGACATGGTCTGTGTGACACAGACCATGCATCTGATTAATTCAATACATGACTGAGGCAAACTAAAATACTAATTCTTTCATTAAAACATTAACACCCATACCATGACAAAAAAAATCATTCTTGGACTTCTTCTTGTTTTACTTGCCATACAATTAATTCGCATCGATAAAACGAATCCTCCTGTTGATGAATCAAAAGACTTCATCGCACTTACTCATCCTTCTGAAGAAGTAGCCGCATTGCTAACAACTGCATGCTACGATTGCCATTCCAATGCTACAGCATACCCTTGGTATTTTAATGTGGCTCCTGTATCGTGGTGGCTAAAACACCATGTCAATGAAGGTCGTGAACACCTCAACTTCTCTGAGTGGGCCAATTACGATGCCGAAAAACAAGCACATAAGTTAGATGAAATGGCAGAAGAAATAAAAGAAAGCGAAATGCCTTTGTCTTCTTATACCGTCACGCACAGCAATGCTATTTTATCGCTACAACAACGTGATCAATTGGTAAAGTTTATCCAATCCATAGCGGTTGTAAAATAACACCAATACCGTTGAAAATAATAAAGAAGCCCAACACCTTTAAATTAAGTGTTGGGCTTCTTTATTAAACAATCACACTTCAAAACAACCGCTCTTAGACAAGCAGAAGTTTTGCATTATAAAACAGAAGAAAACACGTTTTCTATCTATTTGCCAATTACCTTTTTAGCCAAATCCATAAAGGCAGTTTTTGTCAGTGGCTTTACAACAAAATCTTTGACTTGCTTATTTTCAGATGCTCGTTTCTTATCGGATGCATCATTGGAAGACGTTAAAATAACGATCTCGATGGCTAGGTTTAATTTCTTAAACTCACCCATAAAATCCCACCCATTCATAACTGGCATGTTGAGGTCGAGAAATATAACTTCTGGCCTCAACTTCGTGTCGTCTTTCAGCTGAGCCAATGCGTCTTCCGCATTCACAAACGTTACGATTTCTATGTCCGGGTGAATTTTTCGGATCAACATCATGTTAAATTTATTGGAGAGCGGATCATCATCAATAAAAAAAACGGTTGGTTTGTCTAAGTCTGTCTTCATAAGCTATGCGTTTTTAAAATTAATAATAAAAGTACTTCCCACATTCACCTTACTTTCTACGGCAATGTGCCCCCCTAACATTTCAACATTTGATTTCACTAAGTACAAGCCTATACCCTTTCCTTCTTGCGTGGTATTGAATCTATTGTACAATTTAAATATGCGATCTTTATAACGTTCCAAGTCAATCCCAATACCGTTGTCTTGAATTCGAATTTCTGTAGAAGATCCTTCCTGCAAGGCACTCACTGCTATTTCCGATACACCTAATTCATTTTTATACTTGATAGAGTTTTGAAACAGGTTAAATAAAATACTATTTAAAACTGTTTTTATCGTTGTCAATTTCAATTTAGGATCGAAGTCTTGCCTAAATACGATGTGGTTTGTACTGATTTCTTCCGACAAAGAAATTTTCACCTCTTCGACCATGTCTAATAGGTATACGTCAGACTTGGTTTCTAAGGCTTGTTTTTTTGGATCAAGTATGGCATTTAAATCTGTTAAAATCATATCTAAATGTTCTGTCGAATCCTTTACGCTTTGAACAACTGCATCGTTTTCTGAAGGAATTTCCTCTTGCTCATACAAACTCAAAAAACCTTTTACATTAGAAAGAGGAGAGCGTAAATTATGGGAAACGATAAAACTGAATTGCTCCAAATTTTTATAACTCTCCGATACATCTGCAAAGAGCTTTTGCGTAACCGCTTCAGAATCCATACGCTTCGTGACTTCTTCAGATAGCCGTTCTTGCTTCTCCAGCAAACTATCCGTCAATATTTTATAGTATTCTGTGTAATTATAAAACAACAAAAACATGATGACGAAATTTAAAATCACATTGATGGTATAGTATTCCATACCCCAAAACTCTTGTATGGGAAACACCTGTATATGCTGATTTTTAAAGACATAGATTAAGGCATAAAAAGCAAAGTCAATGGCAACAGCAATAGCGATATCCTTCATTTGATCTAATTCATAAATCCAAAAGATAAACAAAGGAGCTGAGTACAGATACAAATGGAAACCCGAATCGAAGCCGAAAAAATACGACATCAAGAAAATACAGGTATCAGAACTTAAGATGAGCACATAATTACCTAAGACATAATAACCCAAGTAATTAATATACAAGACTAAGGCAAACAAACAATTCATCCCAATCAATACCATCAAAGGATACCACAATTGCCCGGTTATAAAAACAACATAATAAGGAGTGGTAATAAGAATAATGATGAGCGAAAAGCTGTTAATAGACTTACGCCTGTATTGGTTTTCCAATCCAGACTCACCCTCTACCCCCGCATTTAGGAGTTTATAAAGAATGTTTTTAAGACTTAACATCGCATTGATTAGTCATATGCAAACTATTGTTACGTACCCATCGGGAAGAAGCTTTCTTTCAACACAATCGCCATTTCCTATTAGGAGCAGGAGAAAACCCAAGCAAAAAGCACCCCCTTCTTTATTCTACTGTACGTAATGAAGGCACAAAAGAGCCATTAAAAAATGGTAAATTTTAATAAAAACTTAAAAATGTTGTATGTTTAAACAGTTATATGAACAGACAGTATAAGTCTATGAAACTTAAATTAATTACTTCTAATATTTAAAAAACAAGGCTTTTAAAGGTACGCCTTCGGCCATTAATTCGACCTTTTAACATTCCAATAATGAGATTTCAATACCATTGTTTGAATGTTAAAATAGCTCATACATTACACTACGACGGTACCGTATAAATCAAATTCTGTAGCATCGTCAACCTGCACCATCACAAATTCACCCAAGCGTAAATAGTTTTCTTTGGCTTCGATCAATACTTCGTTATCTACTTCTGGAGAATCGGACTCTGTACGTCCAATAAAATAACCACCTTCTTTACGATCAATTAAGACCTTATAGGTTTTATCTATTTTTAACTGGTTCAATTCAGAAGAAATTGCCTCTTGAATTTCCATCACGACATCTGCTCTTCTTTGTTTTTCTTCAGCAGAGACACTGTCTTCTAACTCATAAGCATGTGTATTTTCTTCGTGAGAATACATAAACACACCCAAGCGTTCAAAGCGTTGTTGTCTCACAAACTCACACAATTCCTTAAACTCTGCTTCTGTTTCTCCTGGATGTCCAACGATTAAGGTCGTACGAATGGCAATGCCCGGCACTTCTTTGCGTATCGTTGCTAATAATTCTTCCGTACGTTGTCTGGTAATACCCCTGCGCATGATTTTTAACATCTCTGAAGAAGCGTGCTGTAAAGGCATGTCCAAGTACTTGCAAATATTTTGGCGTTCTCTCATGATCGGTAAAATCTCCATCGGAAATTGAGAAGGGAATGCATATTGCAAACGAATCCATTCTACGCCTTCTACATCAGAAAGTGCGGTCAATAATTCGGCAAGACTTCTTTTTCCATAATTATCTAAACCATAATACGTCAAATCTTGTGCAATCAAGATCAATTCTTTCGTTCCGTTTTTGACATGGTTTTTTGCTTCTGCTACCAATTCATCGATTGTACGAGAAACATTTTTACCACGCATCAATGGTATAGCACAAAATGAGCAAGGCCTGTCACAACCTTCTGCAATCTTCATGTAAGCAAAATGTTTTGGAGTAGTAATGAAACGCTCTCCTACCAATTCATGTTTGTAATCGGCTTTGAATTTTTTCAAAAGGGCAGGCAATTCATTGGTTCCAAAAAAGGCATCGACCATCGGCATTTCTCTTTCCAAATCGTCTTTGTAGCGATGCGACAAACAACCTGTAACGTATAGTTTATCAATCAATCCTTTTTCTTTCGCATCGACATAACGTAAAATCGTATCAATAGACTCTTGCTTCGCATTGTCGATAAAACCACAAGTATTCACAATGACAACATTCGATTCGTCATGTTTTGCTTCATGAGACACATCAATGTCGTTACCTTTCAGTTGCGTGAAGATGTTTTCTGAGTCCACTAAATTTTTAGAACAACCCAATGTCACGATATTGACTTTAACTTTTTTATTGCCTTTTGCTTTCATATCTATTCAGCATTAATACACTGCTTGGTAATCTATTTCTAAGGTGACCGGTGAAACCGAATCTACTGCTACATGCACTGGAAAATAAAAACCTTCATCGTTTAGTTTAGAATACAAGCGATTGTTTTCTAAAATGAATAAAGAATAATTTCCCGGTTTTAATTTTTTTTCAAAATAGCCATCTTCATTCGATGACAAGGAATCTACTAATTCAGAATATACATTTGTGAGAAAATCCTCTTCTGCAATGTCTACCGCATGCATATTCGTTTCTCTATACACAAATACTTTTCGAGGCACTCCAATCAGTTTGCCTTCAGAACCGAGCTCTCCATTGTCTTTAAAAACACCTTCTTTTAAAATCACAGTTCCTGAAATTCCTTCATCAATGCGCGGAGTTCGTGCCGCATGAGATTGCGTGGCCTTGTGTTGACATGCAATACAAGAAATAAAAAATAACGATGAGAGTAAAACGTTACGCACGTTCAAAGAGCGATTCCACAAAGGCATGTTTATTAAAAACTTGTATGTCGTCAGTTTTTTCTCCAACACCAATGTATTTAACCGGTATTTGTAATTGGTCTGAGATACCAATGACAACACCCCCTTTGGCTGTACCGTCTAATTTTGTAATGGCTAAAGCAGTAACTTCTGTAGCCTTTGTAAATTCTTTTGCTTGGTTGAGTGCATTTTGTCCTGTGCTACCGTCTAAAACCAATAACACTTCATGCGGTGCATCAGGTATGAACTTCTGCACAACACGTTTTATTTTAGACAACTCGTTCATCAGGTTGACTTTGTTATGCAATCTTCCTGCGGTATCGATGATGACAACATCAGCATTCATTTCTACACCTTGCTTCACCGCATCAAAAGCGACAGAAGCAGGATCGGTATTCATTTCATGAGCAACCACAGGAACACCTGCACGCTCACCCCATTGTTTGAGTTGATCTACAGCAGCAGCTCTGAAGGTATCTCCTGCACCGAGTACTACTTTCTTTCCTCGTTTCTTAAATTGAGTGGCCAACTTACCTATGGTGGTCGTTTTACCAGCTCCATTCACACCCACGACCATAATCACATAAGGACCATCAACTTTAGGAATGTAAAAATCTTCTTCTGCTTGATCTGAACTATCGGTTAATAAGGCTACGATTTCTTCCTTCAGGATTTTATCTAATTCCGCAGCCCCTGAATATTTATCGTTTGCAACACGCGCTTCTATTCTTGCTATAATTTTCAAGGTGGTTTCTATACCCACATCAGAAGTCACCAACACTTCCTCCAAATTATCTAATACTTCTTCGTCTACTTTGGTTTTACCCAACACAGCTTTATTGAGCTTGGAAAAAAAGCTCTCTCTTGTTTGAGACAAACCTTTATCCAAAGACTCTTTTTTTTCTTTTGAGAAAAAATCAAATAAGCCCATGATTAGTATTAGTTTACAAAGTACAAATATAAAAAAAGTCCCAAAAGGGACTTCTTTATTCTGCCTAAATTAAGCAATTACTTTTTCAATGCTTCCTGAACAGCTGTTACAGGAACCATTTCTTCTCTGAACGCATAAGCACCAGTTTTTTCTGATCTTACCGTTCTAATGATTTTAGCGTACCCTTTGTTAGGGTCAGTACTCTTCAGGGATGCAACTACCTTCTTTGCCATAACTATTTAATTTCTTTATGTACAGTATATTTTTTCAAAACTGCGTTGAATTTTTTCAACTCTAACCTTTCCGTTGTGTTCTTTCTATTTTTAGTAGAAATATAACGGCTGGTACCTGGCATACCGCTGTTTTTGTGCTCGGTACACTCCAATATTACTTGCACTCTATTACCTTTCTTTGCCATGATTGCAACGATTATCTAATGTTATTAAAATTGTACCCCTACGTTTTTCAACACTGCAGAGATCCCATTTTTATTGATGGTTTTGATCGCTTTCGTTGAAACTTTCAACGTTATCCAAGCATTTTCTTCAGGGATAAAGAACTTTTTAGTCTGCAAGTTTGGATAAAACTTACGCTTGGTTCTATTGTTAGCGTGAGAAACATTGTTTCCTACTCTTGTTCTTTTACCTGTTAATTGACAAACTCGTGCCATGATTCTTATATGTTAACTCAAAATAAATAACGGGTTGCAAATATCATAAATTAAAATACAATACACAAACATCTCTGTATTATTTTTAATGAAGTTCAAAACACCATTTTATGATTATAGGACTGAATTTGCTCGCACTCTTTCATTTTAAGATTCCTTCATGCTATAAAAACAGACATTTTTTACTAAATTTGTGCCACAATTGACTGAACAAGAGTCTTTACATTAACCTTTAGAATACCAGAATGATTAACACATTGAATGCCTCGGAAAGAAATATTGCTTTAGAAGACCGCTATGGAGCTCATAACTACCATCCTTTGCCTGTCGTATTGGCGAAAGGTGAAGGAGTATATGTGTGGGATGTAGAGGGTAAGCGCTATTACGACTTCCTTTCGGCTTACAGCGCTGTTAATCAAGGACATTGCCACCCCGTAATCATTCAAGCACTGATTGAGCAGGCTCAAACCCTTAACCTTACTTCAAGAGCATTTTACAACGATAAATTAGGCGAAACAGAAAAATACCTCTGCGAATACTTTGGCTATGACAAGGTATTGCTCATGAATTCTGGCGCTGAAGCGAACGAAACAGCCATTAAATTGGCTCGTAAATGGGGCTATACAGTAAAAGGAATACCTACCGATCGTGCCATCATCGTCGCTGTTGAACGCAATTTTCACGGTCGTACAACCGGTATCATCTCTGCTTCTACAGATCCAGATGCACGTAAAAACTTCGGTCCTTTTATGCCTGGTTATCAAATTATTCCTTACGACGACATCAAAGCGATTGAAGATGCGGTAAAAAACCCAAATGTTTGCGGACTTTGGATTGAACCGATCCAAGGGGAAGCAGGAGTTTTCGTACCTCAAGAAGGCTACCTGAAAGCGGCTCAAGACCTGTGCACTAAATACAATGTCATCCTAATGATGGATGAAATACAAACTGGTATTGCAAGAACAGGTAAACTGCTCGCCTCAGACCATGAAGGTGTTCACCCTGACATGCTGATCTTAGGAAAAGCAATCTCAGGTGGAACCTACCCTGTTTCAGCCGTCTTTACACGCGATGAAATCATGTTGACCATTAAACCGGGCGAACACGGATCTACGTATGGGGGGAACCCAATGGCTTGTGCCGTTACCGTTGCTGCATTAGAAGTGGTAAAAAATGAAAACTTAGCAGAGAATTCAGAACGCATGGGTAAACGCTTCCGTGCTCGCATGCAAAAACTGGTTGACTCGAGTAATATCGTGACGCTCGTCCGTGGCAAAGGTTTATTAAACGCCATCATCATTAAACCAATGGCAGACGGTAAAACCGCTTGGGATGTTTGTGTCCGCCTAAAAGAAAATGGCTTACTAGCAAAACCTACACACGGTGACATCATTCGCTTTGCTCCACCTTTAATCATTACAGAAGAGCAGTTGGATGAATGCTGCAGCATTATAGAGCAAACTATTTTATCTTTTGAATAATAATAATAATATCACTCATGAGAAGACCGAGAAGAAATCGAAAATCTGAGACCATTCGTTCTTTAGTGCGCGAACATGAAGTGACCGTGAAAGACCTCGTGTTTCCTCTTTTTGTTACCGAAGGAACAAACATCAAACACGAAATCTCTTCTATGCCTGGTATTTTCAGGATTTCGAAAGACCTTATATTAAAAGAAGTTGGAGATTGCATGAAGCTCGGATTAAAGAGCTTCATCATTTTTCCTCATATCAAAGAAGCGTTAAAAGATCCCTTAGCAACAGAAAGCTACAATCCAAACTCTACCTACATTCAAACGATACGTGCCATCAAAAGCAATTATCCCGACTGTTGTTTGATGACGGATGTGGCTATGGATCCCTATAGTTCTGACGGTCACGACGGCATCGTACAAGACGGAGAAATCCTCAACGATGAAACCCTCGATGTATTAGCTAAAATGGCCATCGCACAAGCCGTGGCTGGAGCAGACATGATTGGCCCATCAGATATGATGGATGCAAGGGTTGGCTACCTTCGCGATGCACTCGATCAACATGGCTTTGAAAAAGTATCTATCATTTCTTACACCGCCAAATACGCCAGTGCATTTTACGGACCGTTTAGAGACGCGCTAGAGTCTGCACCCAAAGCGGGCGATAAGAAAACATACCAAATGGACCCTGCCAATAGTACAGAAGCCTTAGTAGAAGGGGAACTCGATTATTATGAAGGTGCCGACATCTTAATGGTAAAACCAGCCGGCGCATACTTAGACATTATTAAAACCTTGTACGACGAATTTGATGTGCCTATAGCGGCCTACCAAGTGAGTGGAGAATACGCCATGATCAAAGCTGCCGTTGAAAAAGGGTGGCTAGATAATAATAAAGTGAGGGACGAAAGCCTACTCGCCATCAAAAGAGCTGGAGCTAAAATTATAATCACATACTTTGCGAAGGAATATGCAGAAAGTCAAAAGTTTAGCATATCTTAGTCATTGAATAAAGTCAAATAGTAGTTAAAATAAATCTTTATTTCATCCTATTCGTATCTCATATACACAGGGATTGAATTTAAGTGTTTCGTATGCGTTTGTTATTGTTGTTGAGTATTGGTGTTTTTTTAGGACTGACTTCGGTTTGCTCCGCACAATCCGCTGCATCCGATGAGAACGTTTACCAATCTACAACATTGTCAAACGAGACAAAACAAGAACTTACACAGGACTTCAAAGCAGCAGGCAAGAAAAAAAGCGCCCTTAGAAAAATCCTACAGCGGTCTATTGAAGCACATTACGACTCCTTAACCAGTGCGGTATACGAAGCGCTCTCCGTTGTTTATGTAGAAGAAGCGAAGTACGATAACGCCTTAGAAAGTATTACCCAAGCCATTCATTATGCCGATCATAGCAATCACAAAAAACGCTGCGCCAACTTATACAACCAAGCTGGACACATTTGTCAATTCCTTAAAAAGTTTGACAAGTCGATTAGCTATTATAACCAAGCCTTAAAATTCTACGAAGACCTAGGCGATCAAGTAGAGGTAGCCAATGCTTATGTTAATATCGGCAATACCTATTATAAAACGGGCAATACAGAAGAATCTAAATCCAACCTCATCAAAGCTTCTAAAACGTTTGATAAAGGCAATGTAAAAAAACAATCTGCAAAAGGTCTTGCCGACTTGGGTAAAGCCTACGATGATATTGGAGACTTTGAAAAAGCACTTTCTCTATTGAATGAATCGTTAATCATCTTCGAAGCCAATGAAGACCAAGAAGGATTGGCTTCCACACTTGCCTCGCTGGGTCACGTTCAATTTAACCTCAAACGTTATAAAGAAGCCGAGGCGTCTTTCTTAAAATCATTAGAGATCAGTCAAAAAAACAATTACAAACTTTCCTTGATGGAAAGCTATAAAGGCATGTCTCAAATTTTGAGCATCAAGAAAAGTTACAAAGAAGCATTGGGCATGTATGATTCATACATCTTGATGAAAGATTCCATTTACTTAGAAGAAAAAAAGGCTGCGGTATCTTCTGCCACTTCTCAGCTAAACTTAAAAATAAAAGACCAAGAATTGGCCATGGCCAATACCAAAGCCGAGTTGTCTGGTTTTATCGATAAGAAAAACAATCAACTCATGATCAGTATGGTCCTCGGATTCATCCTGACATCTCTTGTGATTATCTTTTTATTCCGCAAATATAAAAGGGGTGTAAAAGTTTCTGAAACACTGCAAGCTGAAAATAAAAATCTCCTTAAATCCAACGTCGACCTTTCTCAGAATCAAGATTTTCTAGAAAAATCAAATGCGGCAAAAGACAAACTGTTCTCTATTGTTGCACACGATTTAAAAAGTCCGATTGCTTCCATCAAAGGCTTTACCGAATTATTGGCGACTAATCCAGAAGCCTTTACCATGGCTGAAATTTCCAATCTTGGTAAAAAAATGAACGACTCTCTTCATAACTTAAACCAACTGTTGGATAATTTATTGAAGTGGGCGATGAGTCAAAGTGGGCTTGTTGAATTTCATCCTCAAGAAATTTCTTGTGCTGAATTTATCGAATCAAACGTACAGTTATACAAACCACTTGCCGAGAAAAAGTTGATTACACTCACCGCAAACAGCATCGATTGTAAATTTCATGGAGACATCAACATGCTTAACTTCGTATTGCGAAACATCATTCACAATGCCTTGAAATTCACCGAAGGCAAAGGAAGCATTCACATCAATACCACCACGAAAAACAACATCTTATACATGACCATTACCGATAATGGTGTAGGGATGAGCGCTGAATCCGTAGAGAATATTTTTCATATTGACCGCCGTAAAAAATCGCTGGGTACCGAAAATGAAAAAGGTACAGGCTTAGGCTTGGTCTTGAGCAAAGAATTTATGGATAAAAATAACGGAAAGATCACCGTGAGTAGTGAACTCGGTAGAGGCACAACGTTTACGTTAATCCTTCCTTTATCTTAATTTTTTCGACCTAATCGTTCACAAACGCCAAGCGTCCCAAACAGTAAAATGAACTGTTGAGTAAATTTTCTTTATTGTATTTAAAGCGTTTACCATCCGGTAATAATACCTTTCCTCCTGCCGCTTCAACAACCGCTTGTCCTGCCGCAGTATCCCATTCCATGGTCGGTCCATGACGATAGTAAAGGTCTGCTAAACCTTCCGCTACCATGCAAAATTTTAAAGAACTTCCTACTGCAATAGTATCTTCTACCTTGTATTTGTTCATGACATCCGTTTCTTCTTGAGAGCTGTGAGACCTGCTGCCTACGGCAGTACGCTTAGCCTCGGAAGCTTTTACAGCAATGGCAACTTCTTTACCTTCTACAATTTTACTCGCTCCAAGTTCATCGCCCCAATACAATGCCTTTTGTACAGGAACATAGACAATGCCTAAAACAGGATAACCCTGATCGATCAAGGCAATATTAACCGTAAACTGCCCATTACGCTTAATGAATTCTTTGGTACCGTCTAATGGATCGACAAGCCAAAAACGCGTCCAGTCTTTACGTTCTGTATAGTCAATGCCTCTGCCCTCTTCAGAAAGCACAGGAATGTCAGGCCAAAGTTCTTGCAATCGATCGTTGATGATATGGTGTGCTGCTTTGTCCGCCTTGGTTAAAGGAGAACTATCCGACTTAAAATCAATGGATTCATGAAAATCTTCATGGAGGTAAATATCCATGATTTTTTCTCCCGCCTTTAAAGCCAATGCAACCAATTCTTCTTTCATGTTGTGGTAATTTTTATGCAAAATAAGGATTTATAGCCATATGCTGTATATTTTGACAAAAGGCTTTTTCCTAAAACTATCTTTCCCCTCTTCTGAAACTGACACCGATACAGCACGTGCTTAGTACTCAAACACTATCATAATATTTGGGAGAGGCATTCATTTTAAAGGTTTTAAGCATGCGATTACACCAAATATTATTCGTTTTTTGGAAGAAAAAGTGTACTTTTGCTTCCCTAATTGACCTCATGGAAAACATTCATCCCATATTTGATCAAGTGTTAGATCGCAGTTCCAAAGAAGCTCTGCTCAAACAAAAAGGCATTGTACTTTGGTTTGTTGGTCTTTCAGGCTCTGGCAAAAGCACCATTGCAAAAGCCATTGAACAAGAACTCCATCAAGCGGGTAAGTTGACCATGCTCTTAGACGGCGATAACCTCAGGACAGGCATCAATAATAATTTAGGTTTCTCAGAAGCCGACAGAGAAGAAAACATACGACGTGCAGCTGAAGTGGCAAAACTGTTTGCAAGCAATGGCATCATCACCATTTGCTCGTTCATCAGTCCTACTGAAAAAATTCGCTCCCTTGCTCAGCACATCATTGGGAAAGATTATTTCGAAGTATTCATACATTGCCCGATTGAAATCTGTGAACAACGCGATGTAAAAGGCTTGTATCAAAAAGCACGTAAAGGAGAAATTAAAAACTTTACAGGTATCGATTCCCCTTTTGAAAATCCAACTCACCCTTCAATAGAAGTACGCACAGATTTAGACTCTTTGGAAGCATGTAAAGACAACATCATGCTTGCCATAAAACCACTTGTTTATATTTCTTAGATAACACACAGTACATGCAATCTTATAACCTTACACACTTAAAGCAATTAGAAGCGGAAGCCATTTTCATCATGAGAGAAGTGGCTGCTCAGTTTGAAAAACCTGTTTTGCTATTCTCTGGAGGCAAAGACTCTATTGTTATGGTACGTTTGGCGCAAAAAGCATTTGCTCCTGCCAAAATTCCATTTCCTTTAATGCACATCGATACGGGCCATAACTTTGTAGAAGCCATTGAATACAGAGACGACATGGTTGCAAAGTTAGGTGCAAAATTAATTGTACGTTATGTACAAGACTCTATCGATAAGGGTCGTGCCCAAGACGAAAAAGGCCCTAACCCTAGTCGTAATGGATTACAAACCATTACACTTTTGGATTCGATTGAAGAATTTAAATTCGATGCCTGTTTTGGTGGTGCTCGTAGAGACGAAGAAAAAGCACGTGCAAAAGAACGTTTCTTTTCTCACCGTGATGAATTCGGACAATGGGATCCTAAAAACCAACGCCCAGAGTTGTGGAATTTATTCAACGGCAAAAAAAATCAAGGAGAAAACTTCCGCATATTTCCTTTGAGTAACTGGACAGAAATGGATGTATGGCAATACATCGCCAGTGAAAACTTAGAAATACCAAACATCTACTTTACGCACAAAAGAGAAGTGGTAAACCGCAACGGAACGTTGCTCGCGAAATCAGATTTCATTACACTCCTTAACGGAGAAAAATACGAAGAAAGAATTGTACGCTTCCGTACCGTTGGAGACATGACCTGTACAGGTGCTGTAGAATCTACTGCCAACAACTTAGACGATGTCATTCAAGAAGTAGCATCAGCACGTCAAACAGAGCGTGGCACACGTTCCGATGATAAACGTTCTGAAGCAGCAATGGAAGATCGTAAAAAACAAGGTTACTTTTAATCACAAGCATTAAGCATTGAATACCATGAATACATTAGAAGACGAAAAAATAGATTCTCAAAAATACTTGGACATGGACTTGCTGCGCTTTACCACAGCAGGTAGTGTTGATGATGGAAAAAGTACACTCATTGGTCGTTTGCTTTACGACAGTAAAGCAATTTTTGAAGATCAGATGGAAGCCATTGAAGAAGTGAGTAACCGCAAAGGAAAAGGTTATGTAGATTTATCTTTGCTTACAGACGGACTGCGTGCAGAAAGAGAGCAAGGCATTACCATCGATGTAGCTTACCGCTATTTTGCTACACCAAAAAGAAAATTCATCATTGCCGATACCCCTGGTCATATTCAATATACCAGAAACATGGTTACAGGAGCATCGACGGCTAACCTCGCTATCATCTTGATCGATGCGCGTAAGGGTGTTATTGAACAAACGTGTAGACACAGTTTCATTGCTTCATTGTTGCAAATTAAGCATGTCATTGTTTGTATCAATAAAATGGACTTGGTCGATTTTAGCGAAGAGGTATTTGAAAAAATACAAAAAGATTATTCTGATTTCGCTTCAAAGTTATCGATACCGGATATTCGTTTCATTCCAATTTCTGCCTTGTTAGGAGATAACGTAGTGGACCAATCGAAAAAAATGCCTTGGTACAAAGGAAGCACATTGTTGTATACCTTAGAAAATGTAAACATCAGCAGCGATCAAAATTTTGTTGATGCTCGTTTCCCTGTGCAATATGTGATTCGTCCGCAAAGCGATGAGTTCCATGACTTCAGAGGTTATGCAGGACGTGTAGAAGGTGGTGTATTTAAACCGGGCGATGAAGTTATTGCATTACCTTCTGGTTTTTCTTCTAAAATAAAAACCATTGAAACCATCGATGGTCAATTGACAGAAGCTTTTGCTCCCATGTCAGTTACCATTACCTTGGAAAATGAAATCGACATCAGTCGCGGAGACATGTTGGTAAAAGCCAACAACCAACCCGAAATTAGCCAAGACATCGAATTGATGATTTGCTGGTTGAACGAAAAGAAACTAGCTCCGAATGGCAAGTACATCATCAGACATACGACAAAAGAAGCACGTTGTGTTATTAAAGACGTTCGTTATAAAATGAACATCAATACACTCCACCGTGTGGAAGATGACACAACGATTGGCTTGAATGACATCGGGCGTATTCTTATCCGTACAACGGCTCCTTTATTCTACGACAGTTACACGAAGAACAGGTTCACTGGAAGTATCATCCTCATCGATGAGTTTACGAATGAAACAGTGGGTGCTGGCATGATTATATAAAGCATCAAAAAATGGTTCGTCATATAAAAAAATCCCGCTGTTCAGCGGGATTTTTTATGCTACTTACTCAAGTAAACTTGTTTCACTTTGTTACCAGCATCCGAAACAACTTTTACTATGTAAATGCCAGTTTGAACTTCTGGCAATGAAAAATCTAGTTTATCTCCAGCGATAAGCACATCATTCATTTTACAAATCAGTTTACCTACAGCATCATACACCACAACATCGGCATGCGTTGCCTGTAATCCATGAAATAAAATAGAAACCTGTTGTTGGTAAGCACCGATGTCTATCCCTGTTGAAGTTTGATCATTGGGATTATCATTGGATAAAACAACTTTCGCTTTTTGATACGATATAAAAAATCGGCCCTCTGTCTTTCCACTGGCTACCTGACAAGAGTATTGTGCATTTTGTCTTAGGTCCTGATGAACACCCAATTCAAGGTCATCGAAAAATAATTCTTCTCCATTCGAAAATCCTGTAAGGTCTACATTGAACATATAATTCCCTGCGGCAGGAGCAGTCAATTGAACTGGAATTTTTTTACTGATTAAAGAACTTGGTAAACTGTTGATGGAATAATTATCGACTGTAGACACGGTATAAACAGAAGGAGTACTGCCTTCATTCATCATTTTATAAGCGTCTACTTGACTATCGAAATCCTCCGTTGTCTTTTCCATGAAACGAACAATCGTTTCGTCTGAATTCGTTCCATTGGAAGCAGTCAGCTTCAAGATGTCTGAATTGGAAGCAACCCTAAACAAACCAGGATTTGCGCTCGTCGTTCTTACGTTATTGTTCATGGCTAAAGATCCAGTTCCTCCTGACGTTGTAACCTTCACCCAGAAGGCTTGCATAGAAGGAATATATCTTGTGCCTCCATTAGTTCCTGCACCCAAGACATAACTCGCGTAACGGTTATTTGCTGGATCCCAAAAATAAATGGCATTATCTAATCCTGTTTTCGTCCAACCTGAAGCCGCATCCCAATCCAACACGGCAGGATAAGGATTACCCATTAAATTCCAACCGTCTGAAGCGGGCTTAAATACAGGTGTTGTAGAAGGTGTATTCGTGAGCGTTGGACTTGTAAACGTAGCACTGTGCGTGTATGCTCCTGTTACGTCCAACAACGTATTGTACAATTTAAAATACAAGGCATAACCTTTCATATCAATCAATGATGTTCCAGTTCCAACGACAGGAGTCCAGCCTACGAGTTTATTACTATCCACAGCCGTTTCATCGTAGGTATACAATTTTGAATTAACTCCCGATCCAATGGCGACATTATCGTTCCAATCGTTTGCTGTTCTACCAGATATCGGCGAAGAAATGTAGTGATAATGGTTACCCCAAGCCGTTTTGTAAAAACGAATACTACCTGTTGTACTGCCTGCTCCTGTACCTGCAATGGCGCCAGTATTAAGATCGACATTTAAATTTGTATTCGTAGCAAAAACACCAGAGGTAAGCGTGAGGATGCCCACAGCATTCGTCGTTGCATTTAAGGTAAGTCCAGCTGCATTATTTACGGTAAGGTGATTAAAAGTTGTATTGCCACTTACTGTTTGAGCAGCGGTTCCTGCAAAAACTACCGTACCTAAGGTTGTCGTCACGAATACCGCATTGGATGAAGAGTTTGTCCAGTTCCCTTGTAAAGTAATTGTTCCACTATTATCAACGGTACCGTCGACACCAGAAGTCGCATTGACAAAATGACCACTCGTTCCGTTGACCGTAAGGTAAGACGTAGCGCCGAGTACAACCTTACCTCCATTGTTTTTTACCCCCTGAGCTTGCAAGAGAAAAGGAATTAAGCTGATGAATATATAAAGGAAAGTTCTCATGGTCATATTGTTTTAAGTACACATAGGGAATACATCATACTTTACTTTGCAGAGATATGACCTTGTGTGTTCAACAATTCTAACTTTGCTTCCAAGACGTTTAATTTTTCAGTAATGTATTGGTTGGCTTGGACATTTTCCTTTTTTAAAGTATCCAATTGCTTACTTTGTGTATCAAGCTGTACTTGTTGTGCTCCTTTTTCTTTCTTAAGTTTTGCAAGTTCCTCTAGTAGCAATTGATTTTGTTTTGCGAGTTCTTGTGTCGCACTTACATTGAGCATCGCAATCGCTTCGTAATCTACGGCACGAAAATCGTTGACTTCTTTCCCGTAGACAAACACAAAGCCAGAGTCAGCAGCATTAACGTTAAAGCTATTACTATTGACTTCAGTTACTTCCATTAATTCTTCACGGTTTGCAAAAATAAGTTTTACTTTATCTCCCACTTTTAAATCCGTAGCCAACGAGATACAACCATTCAATATCGATGCTCTTTTGTAGATATTAGGAATGACATCGGTATGTTTCGAAACCGCTTGAGGATAAACTTTTTCGACTTGCTGCGCAATGACTTTTTTATTGAGGCCATTACCTTTACTAAGACTATCAATAAAAGTATAGTCCGTAATTTCTATAGCAAGAAGTGTTTGTAAATCGTTGTAATGATTAGACAAACCTTTTATCGATTTGATACGCGTATCGGAAAATGCATTGAATTCACTGGCTGCTATTCTGGCCGAAGCATACAAAGAATAGGTATTGGTAGCAGATCCATTCGTCCCAACAGTACCTCCCGAATTTAAGTAGCCATATGCCATGGTCGCATTTTGAGAACCGTTTATTTCTAACTTAGCTTTGGTAGCTGTGATACCAATACCCAAATTGCCAGTGCCACTCAAGCGCATCAACTCATTAGAAGTCGTAGTAGATGCACCTGCATACCAAGCAAAATTATCGCCCGTTGTGGCACATTGAAATCTCAACATCGATGAGTTAATTCCAAATCCAAAGTATTGATGATCATTATTCGCATTTTCCCACAAAACAATAGTTCTATTGACTAAAGAATTAGAAAACTGCAATGGGGCATTCGGTGCCGATGTTCCAATACCTATATTTCCACTGTTTTTAATTCTAAGTCTTTCATTAAAATAAGGAGATGCCGCTTTACCTGTTGAGAAAATAATATCTTTAGAAGTATTGTTGTTGGCGATGTACATGTCATTGCCCGCACCTAAAAATTGAACATCGTTTGCAACTCCTATGTTGTAGGGTTGTACACTCGTAAACATAGAGTTGTTAATGCCAACCCAAGAAAACAAAGTCGTAGAGGTTCCATTATCCGCTGTTGCGGAATAGCCTGATTGTGCACTCGTACCTGTAGAGTTATTTTTAATGTCATATTGAAAAAAATCATTGATAGAACCTGTTGCATTGATCGCATTGGCATTAGTCGTAACTCCTGCGGCAACACTCAATTTCGCCGTTGGAACTGTAAGTCCAATACCTACATCTCCCGTTGTCGTAATTCGAGCCTTCTCTGTATTGTTTGTTCCGAATGCTAAAAATCCGTTATCTGTGTTCATCAACGTCGCATTGTTCGATGCATCAATGTTAAATTTGGTTTGTGAAGTAGCTGGCACACGCAACATTCTATACCAAATACTAGTAGCTAAATTAGCCGAGGCATCTCCTCTAAAATAATAATCGTGATCATTTAATGACGTCTGTCCAAAGTAACCTCCACTTGTACCCACTTGAGACAAGGCAAACCAAGCCGCTTCATTGGGAATAGGGCTAGCAATTGCCCCTGCTACATCTGTAACATAAAAACCATTTCCTCTTGTCACCCAAGTATTGTAATTACGCACTTCTGTCGTACCAGAATTGACACCATTGGCAGTAATCAAAGGCAAACCTGTAGTAGAATTCACCAACGAAGACCAACCTGTAGTGCCGTTTGTATTGATGTAAGCTGCACCGTTTACATAATCTTGAGCGATAGACCCTTTTGTACCTGTACCTGTTCCATTGGGATTCGAATTCACAATAAAGTTTCCAACCGAGCCTGTGCCATCTTGCATTCTGAAACCTTCTGTATTTACGCTCAATCCTCCCAAGTGTAGTTTAGTTGAAGGAGAAGCCGTACCGATACCTATATTACCACTGTTTTTTATTCTCAGCCTTTCGTTAAAATAAGGAGAAGCTGCTCTACCGGTCGAAAAAATAATATCCTTTGAGATATGATTATTGGCAATATGCATATCGTTACCAGCACCTAAAAACTGTACATCGTTTGCCCCTCCTATGTTATAAGGTTGCGTATTATTAAACGTAGAGTTGTTTATCCCAACCCATGAAAACAAGGTTGTAGATGTTCCGTTATCGGCAGTTGCTGAATAACCCGATTGAGCACTCGTACCTGTAGAGGTATTTTTAATGTCGTACTGAAAAAAATCATTGATAGAACCTGTCGCATTGATTGCATTTGCATTTGTTGTAGTACCTGCAGCAACAGATAATTTGGCGGTTGGTGCCGTAAGACCTATACCCACATCTCCTGCACTTGTGATCCTCGCTTTCTCCGTATTATTTGTTTTAAAAGACAAGTCAACAGCATCCGTCGTACCCACAAAATTAGTCCCTGCTGTCGTGCCCGCATTCCCTGTAGTACTCCAATTTCCCGTTGCGCTATTAGCAATTAAAGCCCAAGTAGCCCCATTATAATAGTAAAAACCAGCCGTCGCATCGGTTTGGTACACCAACAATCCTGTAGCAGGACTGGCGATGGCTGTACGTTGAGCAGCAGTCATACGCGGAGCCAATAAGCCCTTGGTCGTTGAATACACATCTAACACAGCGGAAGCGGCAGGGGTATTCAAGACATCACTGACTCCGATGTTTTGTGAAAATGACACTGTGCTTAAGCATAAAACACAGCATAAGGCGAGGTTAAGTTTAAAGACGTTCATGATGTTCTCTTTAATGATTATTGAAAATGCTTCCTTTTACTACAATACAGTGAATTAGACGAAAACATATATTAATTAGATAAACTTACGAAGCAAACCGTTAAAATGTTTTTATTTCCTATAAAAGCCAATTGAGCGCCTTTAAATTAGCTTATTACCTATTTCTTAACCCCAAATATTCAAACCCGAAAGAAGAAAAGGCAACTATTGAATTCAACCCTAAAATCGACTGCTCCAAGCATAAAAAGCACCTAAAAATTTCTTAATCCCCTGAATATTAATTATCATAGATTGCAGATTGTCAAACCTAGCTACACAAACATGAACGTAAAAATTGTACTGACCCTTGTTGCGCTCGTATTTTTCTATACTTCACATGCCCAACAAGAAAAATTAAGTCCTAAAAAATTAGAGAGTTTAGCCGATGAGCATTTTCGTATTGGCGAGTACCATATGGCTTTAAAGTATTACCACACCTTGGATAGCCTTCAACCGAATTTCGGTAAAACCAATTATTCTATTGGTTATTGTATTTTTAATACCGAGCAAAAATCCAAATCGCTGCCCTATTTCCAAAAAGCAAAGAAACTGGATTATCCGGGTAAAGACCTTGACTTATACTTGGCGCGAGCGCTTCATTTAAACCACAAATTCGATCAGGCAATTGCCGCTTACAGTGCATACACCCCTGTACTTGAATCAAAAAAAGATGAAATCGCCGATGAAGACATTAAAGGTGGTGAAATTCAAATTATGGACATTAAAGCGAATGTGCAACGCTACATCGCTATGTGTGAAACGGGTAAAAAATTAATGGCCGATTCACTGACCTTGGTCATTGAAAACATGGGACCTGTCCTCAACTCTAAATATGCAGACTTTGTTCCTGTCGTTTCTGCCAACGAGACGGAGCTCATTTTTACTTCCCGCAGGCCTAATACCACTGGAGGTAAAAAAGATCCTGTAGACGGACAATACTACGAAGACCTTTATATCTCTACAAAAGACAGTTCTAGTGAGGAATGGGGAATTCCTAAAAACATGGGTAGCATCGTCAACACTCACTTACACGACGCCTGCGTAGCATTATCGCCGAGTGGTCAAGATTTATTTATCTATCGTGCCGACTTTACACGTAATGGTGCTGGCGACATTTACAGCAGTTCTTTGGACAGTAATGTTTGGAGCAAACCAAAAAAACTGGGAGATCACGTCAATTCTGGCTATAGACAACCCAGCGCATCCATTTCTGCCGATGAAAAAACATTGTTTTTTTCTAGTGATAAACCTGGCGGATACGGCGGTATCGATCTTTACGTCGTGAAACTGCAAGCAGACAGCACCTGGGGAATACCTGTAAATATGGGACCTAAAGTAAATTCCGAATACGATGAGGACGCACCATACATTCATGCTGACAATAAAACATTGTTCTTCAGTTCGCGTGGACACAGCACCATGGGTGGTTTTGATATTTTCACCAGTACACTCACACAAACATCAGATACGACCCAAGAATGGGGATCACCAGTGAATGCAGGATACCCGATCAATACTGCAGACGAAGACATTTATTTCATTTGGTCTGCTGACGGTACGAAAGGTTATTTCTCTTCTTGGCGCGATGATTCCTACGGAGAAAAAGATTTGTATGTGATCAAAAAACCGAAGCCGAAGGTGGAAGAAAAAGTAGTGGTAGAAACACAAAGCATTGTGCTCAACAATATTTTCTATGACTTTGACAAAGCAACTTTAAGACCAGAGTCTGATCCTGAACTAGAAAAAGTCTATGCCTTCTTAAGTCAATACCCTGAACTCAAGGTAGAATTGTCGGGACATACAGACGCTCTTGGCAGTGACAAGTACAACGAAAAGCTTTCTCGAAAAAGAGCGCAGACGGTTGTCACTTACATGATCAACAAAGGCATTGCAAAGGATCGAATTGTTGCTAAAGGTTACGGAGAAAGCAAACCCATTGCCAGCAACGATACCGATGAAGGGAGACAAATCAATAGAAGAACAGAATTGAAAGTCATCGACAGTACCTTCAATGTGGTCAATGCATACAACAACATCAACATCAATTATAAAAATGAATTCACGGGTGAAATTACCGCAAGTGGCAGAAGCTCAAATAATGAAACCTTAGTCAAGCAAGCAACCGCTTCTACTAATGGTTATGACAACTCTGGTTCTAGTTATAAAAAAGGTGACAAATACTATATGCCTAATCAAGAGCCTAATGCTAAAACCGTATTAAAACCTAAAGTACATTTCACCTACAAAAAAACTGGGGTGCTTACCGATTTTTCTACGGAACGTGTTCAGGAAATTGCGGACGTTATGCGTATCTATCCTAACGTAAAGGTGATGCTTGTAGCTTATGCCGACAAAAGTGGATTGAGTTTCTTAACAGACGACATCGCACAAAAACGCATCGCAACAGTAATGCAAGTATTAATGGGAAGTGGCATTGAGGAAAGTAGAATTCAAACTGCTGTAAAAGCGGTCGACACCAACAATTCAACACCTGGAGATCCTGAAGCAGACATTACCAATAGAAGGGTGGAGTTTGTGATTGGCGAGTAAGGGAAATTGGATATAAAAAAGGCATCCTAATGATAGGATGCCTTTTTTTGTGACCTCGGATTCAAACCTGAAAGCATCACGATCATAGATCGGGATGCTTATGCAATTAACCTAACCCTTTAAATGAAAAAAACGTTACGAAATTCGTAACGCTTTTTTGTGACCTCGTCAGGATTCAAACCTGAAACCTCTTGAGCCGTAATCAAGTGCTCTATTCAATTGAGCTACGAGGCCATACTCCGATTTAAATCAGGAGAGTGCAAAGGTAATAATTTTCTTTAATAATTTAAAAATCCTTTCATCATTTTTGAATGAGCAGCCTCTTTTATCAATACTTATTACTCAGAAAATTGGTCTGACCCTGAGTATCAGTATTTTTTTTACTGCTTATTCAATGATTGGATCAGGATTCAAACCTGAAACCTTCCCGATCTTCGATCGGGATACTCTATTCAATTGAGCTAGGAGGCCAATTCCTCCAATATTTCTGGGAAGATGCAGAAATAATAATTTTCTTTAACAATTTTAAAATCCTTTCATCATTTTTGAGTTGGCAGCCTGTTTTATTAATACTTTTAAGCTGGCCTTTACAATAGCACCCATATTGGTACAGCTCAAGAAGTCTGAATCTTTGTAATATTTTGCCAATTCCTTCTTCAATAATGCCACATTTTCTGGAGGGGCAATGTTGTCTTTCATTACCGCATCACCCAGTTCCTTTATGCGGTAACGTGCTGCTCTTAAGCGAGTAGCCATCATAGAACGCTCTTCCTTTTGGTATTGTCGCACACTTTCAGGCGATAAAACTTCCGTACAAATATCGATAATGGGCTTATTCGACTCAAAATATTGAGGCATATACACGAATTTTCGACCATCATAAGATTGCTGATCAAAATCGATAGCTCTGATTCTATAATGCACCTCCTCAAAATCGGGGGTAATTTCAACCACAAAATTGGAAGAATGCATATCCCCCAACAAACGGACAAAACAACGTTCGTTGAATTTCACAAACTCCTTTGCCAAACGGCGTTTGTTAATAGTACCTGAATGCAAGTAATTTTTAATGAACATATCCCCAGGTATACCAATGATATGCTCTTCAATGAGCGTTTCTCCATCGACAATATAACTAATGCTGTTGGGAGAAAGGATATGCTCTAATTCCAAACCGTATACTCGCGATGCATCGGCACGCTTGATGTAAAAATAATCGAAGTTGTCGTTGAGTCTATTTACAATGCGCACGCGGTAAGGCTTACTGTTGCCGTACACACAAAGATCGATACGATCAATGTATAAGTTTTCAATCACCGACACATCTCCATCGGTCTTCAAAATAGAATACGTTTTTTTGAGTCCATGGTAGATCGACTGCATATCGTCTTGCGAATAATACACTGTTTCCCATAAGGTATCGCGATCGTTTTCATCCAACAAAGGCGCTGCATGCTGGTGACGTACCAAATCAAAATACGAGATGGGCATTTTACGCTCTCGATCATAGCCAAATAAATACTTCCTCAGGTACCTGCTGATGTCGTAATGTTGCTTTTTCTTACTGATGCGTATCATAAATACAGGTAATAATAGAAAACCAAATCAAGAGAAATATGATCTTATCATTTGAAAGGCCGTCGATTTTCTCGTGATTAGATTTAAGATCACAAAAAGCACTAGCCTTCCTTCTAAATTTAATCTTAATTCGTTTAAATTTATCAATTATTCATCATCATACCGCATGTCGACCATAAGCTTTATTATAAATCCAACATCTGGAACAGGAACGGTCAAAAAAATTCCAGCACTGATACACGATTACTTTAGCAAAAAAGGCGGTCGATACAACATTCGCTACACTGAATATGCAGGACATGCCAAACATATTGTAAACGAAGAAATTGCACACGGAGCAACCATCATCGTTGCTGTTGGTGGCGATGGCACTGTTAATGAAGTAGGCTCCGCACTGCTGCACAGCAAAGCATCCTTAGGCATTATCCCTACTGGTTCAGGTAATGGATTAGCTCGCCACTTGCACATCCCTCTAAAACCCTTACAAGCATTGCATGTCATTACAGAAGGAAGTCCGATTACGATCGATGCAGGAGAAGTGAACGGCAGACCCTTTTTCTGTACCGCTGGAATAGGGCTCGATGCAGTGGTATCTGAATGTTTTAGTCGCTTAAAAGGACGTGGACTTGTAAATTACATGAAAGCTTCTTTATCGGAGTATAAAAAATACAAGCCCGAAGTAGTAACGGATGAAAACGGAAAAAAATACAATGGTTTTTTAATGAGCTTTTGTAATGCTAATCAATACGGAAACAATGCATTCATTTCTCCTACTTCCAATATTCAAGATGGAAAATTAGAATTTGTAACCATTGCCCCACTCCAATGGTTTCAATTACCTTCCTTTGTACTCTACCTCTTTTCTAAACGCTTGCATCAACACGTTGCTTATCAAGCAAGCTCTTTTCAAGGAATAGAATTGAAAAGAAAAAAAAGTGATGTATTGCATATCGATGGAGATCCTGTAGAACATACAACAAGCTTGAAGGTGCGTTGCATTCCTAAAAGTTTAAATGTCATTGTAAACAAGATTATTTAATACATATGTATTTAAGAAATACACTTCTTTTTTTTCTCTGCATACTTTCCTCTGCAACCTTCTCTCAAACAGACAGCACTACATATCCGATTACGATCAGTGGATATGCAGAAGTCTATTATTCCTATGATTTCAGCAAACCCAACAACCATGAAAGGCCTAATTTTTATTACTCATTCAACCGAGCCAATGAAGTAAATTTAAATTTAGGATTCATTAAAGCCTCCTACATCAAAGATGGCATAAGAGCAAACCTAGCACTCATGACTGGAACATACTCCAATGCAAATCTAGCCAATGAACCAGGCGTACTCCAATTTATATATGAAGCAAATGTAGGAGTTCGCCTAACAAAAAATAAAAAACTTTGGATGGATGCAGGTATATTTGAATCTCATATTGGTTTTGAAACTGCGATCGGAAAAAACAATGATGCTTTAACAAGAAGCATCGTCGCAGACAACTCACCTTATTACGAAACAGGTGTTAAGCTTGCTTACAAATCGGACAATGATAAATGGTTTTTAAGTCTTTTGTATTTAAACGGATGGCAAGTCATACAACGACCAGATAATTTTAGCACTCCTGCATTTGGACATCAAATTACCTACACTCCCTCTTCTAAGATCAGCATCAATAGCAGCTCTTTTGCAGGAAGTAATACCCCAGATTCAACGAATGAAATGCGCTATTACCACAACTTATACAGCATCATTCAACTTCATCCCAAGATCGTCATTACAATGGGATTTGATATTGGCGCGCAACAAAATGCGCCTAAAAGTTTTACATATAATATATGGTACAGTCCACAAGTACTGATTAAAAAAATAATAAGTAAAAAATTTTCAATTTCTCTCCGAGGAGAATACTATAACGATGAAAACCAAGTCATCATTAAAACTGGAACAGCCAATGGATTTCAAACCTTTGGCTATTCCCTCAATTTAGATTTTAATATTACCCCAAATACCATATGGAGAATAGAAGGGAAACGACTAACGAGTAAAGATGCAATTTTCACATCTGCATCTAACAATGCCTCTTTTCAAAACTGTGCAGTATCGAGTTCTCTTGCAATTGTATTTTAGGAAAAGATCCACTCCTTCGAAAAACACTAACTATTCAAAATCAAGTATTTTAACTTATCGTCGTCTTTTAGCTTCTCGTATTCTTTTTTGTGTGTTGTTAAAAGGAGTTTTTGTACAAACTTCCAACAGGTGGCATTTCTCATTTCCAATTCTCTAGAAATATCGGTGATGTATACATTTTCTCCGTAACGATTAATCATGACAGTAATGTACAATGCTTTTCTAATATCAAATTTACATTTATGGAAAGCAGTACAAGACGTTATGGATTCATCGTGTCTACATTTGGTGCAACGTCTTGCAAAGGGCGAAGCACCCTTGCCGTATTTCGTATTGCCACACTTTTTACAAGCATAGCCTTCTTCCCACTTTATTTCTTCGAGAAAACGATCTACCGCTGTATCGTCTGGATAGACCAAACTGAACTCTTGAAAATTAATTTGCTTCAGAGAAATTCTTGCTTCTTTTTCTTCGATGACATTTTTCTTCAAGTTCCAATTGTCCTTGTCTAAAATGGCATTCATTAATTTTATTTCTTCAGCCTGTGCTTTCAAGTTCTCATTGGCTTCCTCTAGTTCCGCACTTTTTTCTTCGATGATTTTTGTTCGCGCTATAACTTTTTGTTCGAGTTCACGATTCACCTTCTCGCTCAAAATACTATTCTCATGCAACTGATTAATGACTTCTTGTTGCGCCAGTTCGTTGGTGTGTTTTAAAAAACGTATACGATCACCCAAGGCAAACGACATGGTGACGATATCCATGATCATGCTGATGTTTCGAATGTATACAATGGCAATTAATAACACTGGCACTCCTTGCAAAATAGGATTTAATAGTGTCGCGTTTTTCATCATGTTTAACACCAACCCTAATAAGATTACGGCATTACCCAATAAGAAAAATCGAGCTGGCTTATACCCTTTTGCATACACTACATAGGCAATAAATAAGGTATAGGCGAAAATAGCCATAAACAACCAATCGTATAAAAACGAATAGTTATTGTAGGGCAAAAATAAACTGATGCCGTAAAAGAAGATCAGCAATGCAAACAAGCCTACTCTTGATGCAGGAAAATTTTTCTTAATGTCTAAAAAGCTGTGCGCATAAATCATGTAAAAAGTAAGCATCAAGCTTTTAGAAATATATACACCCCACGCTGTTACCCAATGACTTTCTGACCACACAAACTGAAAACCCAATCCGTCGTTGATAGACGAATCAAAAGCCCATGCGATGGCAAAGAAAAAATAATAAACATAGACCTTTTCTTTCGTCGAGAAAAAAAGAAAGAGGTTATAAAAAGCCATGATAAATACGATACCATAGTACATGCCTAACAATAAATATTCTTTGAAGGCATAAGAAGCGAATACTTTGTTTTTTCTAATTTTAAATAAAAAGCTTCCGATGGTGCCTGGACGAATCTTGAGGTAATAATATGCTGACTCTGCTTTTAGCGTCGTCCCCAATGGAATATCAAACACGAAATTTTTATGTTGATACTCCCTTTCGTTGAAATTATAGGCGAGACCCGTTTTACTGTGAACATACCTCAGCGTATCTCCAAAATCTGGGGTGTAAAAAATAACTTCTGAAAACCGAGAATCCAAAATTTCCAATACCCATTTACTGTGTACTCCAGACTTGTTGTTTATCTTAAATCGAATCCAATAATTATGAGCAACGTGATGACTGAATTGCTCTTTTGCTCCACCTTCTATAAAAGGATAAAGCTCAGGATGTGCTAAAATATCATCGAGTGTAACCTTTGTCGTTTTGTCTTCAAATACTTCTATGGTATTACTCAAAGGCTCGTATTCAGCCTCGCCTTCTTCCAAAATAATTGTCTTACCAAAACAACAAGCTATTGCACTAAAAAACCAAACTGCGATACCTATCCATTTCATGCATTGAAAAATTTTAATGGGCGTTAAAACAGAGTAAATATACTTAATAAAAAGCCAGATTAGAAGCCTACTGCATTGTTAATACTGATTTTATTCACGATACTTTTAGCTTTTAAAACTCGACAACACATTTCAAATTTTCGATTTTAGGTTAAAAACAAAATAAAACGTGAGAGCTAACCGTAAATACTTAGGCGTAAAATAATTTAACTATTTTTTATAAGTTTTCTCTGTTTGATTAAAATCAAAAAAAGATACTCGAATTTGTCGACCAATTAGGAAATAAGTCTTGAGGAAAATATAAGGCATGAACTTAAGATGTTCCAATTTGCAACCTTAAACCAAGGAGTGTTTTTAAACCAATAATAAAAGATGCGAAAGTGATAAAGCAGAGGAATACTTTAGCCGCAAATTATACTCGTGTAAAAAACAAACTGTTTAAAAAATTACCTATTTAACTTATTCAAAACTTGCGACCTAAAGTTAGTTTGCCTTATTTTTTAGAAAACATTTTCAAAACCCTACTTTATTGAAGTACTTAAAACGAAAAAAAAGCTAATTATAGCACATCCACTCCTTATTTCTATTCCATAATGCTGCAGCTGTTAAAAAATGAACACCAGTAATGTCAATAAACTCTGCACTCTCCCCAAAAAAGCATGACATAGCAGTCCTTCTTGCTCAACAAGTGCTGTCCTTTTTTTATTAAGCCTAAATATCCTTTATTCTTGACCAAAACACGGCATCTCTAACCGTAAAAAGCATGCTATAAAACAAGTCATCAAAAGGACTTTTTAGTGTAGAAATAGAAATTATTTGTTACCACGCCTAACTTATTCCGTATTATGGTTTAATGATTATTGAACATTAAAGCACATGAAAAAGACCTTATACTCCGTGAAGTTTTTCTGCCTTTCTTTAATGGCGATGGCCATTTTAAAAAGTCACCATGCAAATGCATTAACCTATATTGTAAGCAATAATGCCGATGCAGGAGTCAATACCTTAAGGCAAGCCATTATTAATGCGAATGGGAATGCAGGTGCCGACATCATTAATTTCAATTTTGGCGGGGTAACAACCATTACATTAACGACTTGCCTCCCTCAGCTGACTGGTCCGACGACAGTTGATGGCTACAGTAACCCAGGAGCAAGCGCGGGCAACCTCATGGTGGAAGTCATTTCTCCTACCGGTTGCAACGGTTTTGATTTTGCGGTAGGCTCAAGCGGAAGTGTCATTCAAGGCTTAGTCATCAGCGGAGGTACGACGGGAATCTATTTAAGAAACAGCAATAACCACATCATCAGAGGGAATTACTTGGGTACAAACATCAGCGGAACAGCAATCGCGACATCACGATTGCAAGACTGTATACAATTGAACACCGCCAATAATGTTACCGTTGGCGGCACTGGTGGCCAAATCGATCGCAATATTATATCCGGAGCAACTCAAGACGGCATTAGAATAACACAAAGTACAGATGGTATCGTCATTAATAATCATATCGGGGTTGACGTTACAGGAAATGTAAACCTTGGAAACACACAACACGGTATTGAATGTTATAATAACAGTCACAATTTAAGGGTTGGAGGTACTACTACAAACGAATTAAATGTAGTTTCTGCAAACCATGCCAACGGAATCTATATCAATCAATCAAGAAGTCCAATTGTAAAAGGAAATATTGTAGGCATGGGACTAGACGGCAGCACCAAACTAGGAAACACACAAACAGGCATCAACATCCAAAATACAGGTGTAGGACCAGCACAAGTGGGAGGTATTACCTTAGCCGAAAGAAATTACTCCTCATGCAACGGTGCTTTTGGCATCTATTTTAACACGTGTAATAACTCTGTCATCGAAGGTAATTGGCTAGGTGTAGATAAAACAACTGGCCTATTAGATTATGGTAATTACGATGCAGCAATTACCGTTGTCACTACCGCAGACCTTAGAGTTGGAGGAAGTGTTGCAGGATCAGGAAACATTTGTTCTGCCAGTGGAAATCCTGGTGGTGGCGCAGACGGCATTTCAATTTGGTCTAACAGTCCTAGGGCTATAATAAAAGGCAATATTATTGGGCTAGGTGCAGACGGCATTACACCACTTCAAAATTACGGACACGGCATAGAACTCTTAACATCACAAGATGCTGTTATTGGCGGAACAACTTTACTAGAAAGAAATTTAATTGCCAACAGTTTTCTCTTAGGCATTCAATTAGGCACTTCTCCTAGGACCATTATTTACAATAACTACATCGGTACAGATGCCTCTGGCACGCAAAACAATGGAGGTTCGCAAACAGGAATAAATGTATTCACCTCTAACGATGTTATCATTGGAGGAAGCGTTGCGAACGCTAATATCGTTGCATACAATAACGGAGGCGCAGGCATTGTCATTGCTGGCGATTGTCAACATGTAACCATAACCTACAACAGCATTTTTTGTAACACCGGACCAGGTATCGATTTAACAGGTGCTGCGAACGAATCTGTGTTGCCTCCTGTGATCCTAACATCAGGAGCCAATACGATAAATGGAACTGGGGTAACCAATGATGTCATTCATGTATACCTCAATGCGAAATCCGATGGAGGCGTAAAATGCAATTGCGAAGGAGAAATATACATCGGCACGACGACAGTGTCTGGAGGAGCGTGGTCGATTAACCACAACTTAGCGCTGAGTGTCGCTACTGCAGGAACAGCTACTGCTACGCAAACAACACCCTTGGGAAGCACGTCGGAATTTTCAACGTGTACTGCTGTACCCATGCCCATTGACTTGATTTCATTTGACATTATAAAAAATGATGATCATTCCATACTGGTCACATGGACTACGGCGCAAGAAAAAAACAATAATCTATTTCATATACAGCGCAGTACCGATGGCGTAAGTTTTGAAACCATCGCAACAGTGCAAGGGGGCATGAATTCTAATGAAATAAAACACTATTCCATGATTGACAATAACCTTCCTGCAGTGGAAGTTATTTACTACCGACTGATGCAGATGGATGTTGATGCAAAATTTTCAATCAGCAAAACAAAAAGTATTGCTTTGCACGAAAGACAACTTTATATAATTTCAGAAACCGATGGGTTTACAATTTTCAATGCAGAGCATGAACAACATGACACCTATTATGAAGTGTACTCTTTGAATGGAGTATTGGTTTCAAAAGGCAATATTGAGATGCCTAAAGGAACAAACAAAGTGCGTATCAAACTTCAAATTCCCTATGGAGTATATATCGTAAGTGTTATCAGTACGAATAGCTATTTGCAAAAGAAAATTTTACTGTCAGAATAAATAAGAAAGAGAAAGAGAAAGAGAGCGGAGAAACTTCATGTCTCTTCGCTCTCTTTCTCTTTCTACCCTCTACCTAAAAACTATGGCGCTATCGTAACACTCTGACTGTAGAGCGATGCGCCCATAAATAAACCAATCGCACCATTACTAAAATTTGTACTGGTATTAGAAGGTGGTGTTGAGAAAAATCCTCCATCATTGACTAACTGAGCTCCTAAGCTGTTATAAAAATCAAAGCCTTCTTTGTTGATACGGTAAATATTCAATTTGGCAACATCGTTGATTTGGTATGGATAAGGTGTATCAACGCCGTCAATCTCTGTTCCAATAAATTTACTGTCGGTTACAAAAACATCCGATGGCTCATCTCTATACAACTTTCCATTTTTGTAGTAATTAAAAAGGTAATAAGAATCAGGAGGCAAGGTAGTTTTAATGGTAGGATAATAGCCTTCATCATCAAACCCTTTGCCGTCTTTATAGATATATCCTGTAATTTGAAAAGGAACCGTTTCAAGAATACGAGTACTTGCAACATAGTCCTTGCCTTCAGACTTCACAGACAAGGTGTAGAGACTCGTTGTGTTTCCAATAATCAGGTCGCCCTTGTAATAGCCATTGCCAACATGATCTAGCGTATCTAAGCCTCCCTGATTATTAGAGATTACAATAAAGGCATTGGAAACAATTGGTGTAGATTTGTTTTCTAAATACTTTGCTGTTTTAGTCACGCGAACCAAAGCAAATGAATCTTTAATGATACGGCCTTCTATAACCGTTTTTTCCTCTATCGTACCTAAATCATAATCGACAACCTTCGTGCAAGAAACGATGACAATAGAACACGCAACCAGTAAGAATAGCTTAGTTAAATTTTTCATACGCATTAAAAGTTAAAATTGTACGTGATAGATGGAATTGGCGCAGGGAAATAAATCATGGTCAACTCTTTCTCGCCAGTAGTACTGTCTTTTTTATCGGAAGTGTATACTGTCCATGGATTTTGACTTCCATACACGTTGTAGATGGAGAAATTCCAACTGCCTTTCCACTTTCTATCTTTGTTCTTACGAGGTGTAATTGTAAACGACAAATCCATTCGATGGTATGCTTTCAAACGCACCGAATTACGTTCTGGATAAACGGCACCAACATATCCATCGTATTCAAATCGTGCAGCAGGCAATCCAATTGGACGTCCTGTGCCATAAACAAAGTTCCCTGATAAGCTGTAGCGGTCGCTAAATTCATGCAAGACTACCAAATTAAGGTTATGTCTTCGATCATAACTTGCAGCGTAGGTTTCGCTATTATTGATACCATCAATCTGACGTTCTGTTTTAGACCAAGTATAAGAAACCCAACCGGTAGTCTTTCCTGTTTTCTTTTTTACATAAAACTCAAGACCATATGACCAAGCCCTTCCTGCTTTTACTTGGGTTTCAATTTGAGGATTCACCAACAGATCGGCATTGTCAATGAAATCGAGCACATTATTCATATTTTTATAATACCCCTCTACAGATGCCTCGAATGCATTTTCTTTGAAATTTTTAAAATACCCCGCTGCTACTTGATCTCCTGTAGCAGGTTTGAAATATTGATTGCTCGGAACCCACATGTTAAAAGGTAATGGAGAAAGTGCATTAGAAATTAAATGAATGTATTGATTCATGCGGTTATAACTTACTTTCACAGAACTGTTCTCATTCAACATGTATCGTCCTGAAATTCTAGGCTCGATACCTCCATGCGTTTGTATGTTTTGCATGGCTGTATAAGTGACCGTGTCTGAAATATTTTCTTTCACCATTTCTCCGTTGTACTTATATACAGTACCAGCACCTACTGTTGCAAATAAAACGTAACGCAAACCAGCTTCTACCGTAACGCGTTTAGACACTTTGTATTTATCACTTAAATAAACAGCGCCTTCTATTGAATTGTAATCATCTACTTTAATTTCTTTAAAAATAGAATTGGAATTTAACGGACTAAATGTACCAGGGTTATAGTTTCTATACGATCCCGATACACCAAACATAACGTCATGTGCGGTATTAGGGTAAAATGAAAAATCTTGTTTAAGAGAAGTCTCTGACAAGCCCGTCGTATAATTGAAAGACTGTACTCCAGAATTTAAGTCTTGATCGTATTTAAACTTTGAATAGATTAAGGTTGTATTGCTGAACAAACGATCATTAAAGATGTGATTCCAACGTATGGTTCCCGTACTGTTACCCCAACCAATTTTAAAGAACTCTTGAAACTTAAATAAATCTTTCCCAAAATATCCTGCTACAAAAACACGGTTATTCTCATTCAACTTAAAATTAACCTTCGCGTTGACATCATAAAAATAAAGTTTGTTTTGATTTGTTGCAGGGTCAGAAGATAACTTCAAAAACATGTCGGCATAGGTTCTACGTGCCGATATAATAAAAGAAGATTTGTCTTTTTGAATAGGTCCTTCCAAGGTAAGTCGTGAAGCGATTAAACCAATACCTCCTGAAGCAGCGTATTTTTTATTATTACCATCTCTTGTTCTGATGTCCAGCACAGAAGACAAGCGACCTCCATATTGTGCAGGCACACCACCTTTATATATTTCTGCACTTTTTAAGGCATCAGAATTAAACACAGAAAATATACCTAACAAATGAGCTGCGTTAAATACGGGAGCCTCATCCATTAAAATTAAATTTTGATCGGGACCACCACCACGAACATACAATCCAGTATTTCCTTCACCAGCAATTTGAATACCCGGCAATGTTTGAATGTTTTTAATAACATCTACTTCACCAAATAATGCGGGGAGTTTTTTAATGTCATCAATGGTTAATTTCTGAGAACTCATTTTGGTGTCCGTTACGTTGACATCTGCCTTTTCTCCTGTAACCACCACTTCAAGTTTTTCTGATTCTTCTTCCATCTCTAAATCAAATTTGAGATTGGTATTGAGTTGCACTGTTTTTTCTATTTTAGTATAACCCAAATAAGAAATTACAATGAGGTACTCGCCTTCTGGCAAAGTCAAGGAATAAAAACCATACTCATTAGTAACGGCACCCTGCCCAGTACCTTTAACTTCTACAATGGCTCCGACCATGTCTTCTCCACTTTTAATGGCTTTGATCGTCCCGCTGATGGTGTGTTTTTTTTGCTGGGCAAACATGGACGTTGTGCTGATCAATAAGCAAACGAGCAAAAGATAAATATTTCGCATTGTATAATAAATCGTTTTGTTTTTAATAATTAAAAAAGGAAATCATATACCTTGACGAAGGAATCCCAAAACAGTTTTCTTATTCAGCCAACAACGTGCTGGACTAAAGTGTCTGAAAGTACCAAAGTCAAATTTAGCAAATCTCCAGAACTTCTCAAAAGCATCTTGGGACACACAAATCAATCGTATACAATGCAAAGATAAAGGAGAATTGAGTTGCAATCGTTCCACAAGGTAAGATGGCACATTATTTTTGCAATCTTTTAAAATGCACAATTTATTGAAAATCAAATCATTAAAATCAACATGGCGCACAACCTTACCCGATGAGCCTTATTCCGCTTGTGCTAACTTGATATTTATTTGTTTTAGGTATTCGGAAGGAGACAATCCTTCCACATTTTTAAAATTCCGATTAAACGAAGTTTTAGAATTAAAACCGCATTCATACGCTAAATATAGAAGTGTGTATTTTTGATTTTCGGGTAATCTAACCAACTGCTTAAATTCTTCCACACGCTGAGAATTAATGTAGTCGTAGAAATTCTTCCCCTGCAAAGAATTTATAACCTGCGACAAATTATTAGAATGAACATTCAGTTTTTGTGACAATTCCATCAAGGTTAGTTCACCATTTTTAAAGCACTTTTCCCTTTGCATCAGTCCGATCAATTCTGCGTGTATACTCTCCGCCACTTCCTCATTCAAGCCTGATTTATAATACTTGCTTTTTTGCACATCCAATTCATTCTCTTGACGATTTAATTGTATTTCACGCTCCAACGTAAGCGGCATAGACAGGTAGTTGTTCTGCATATTCATTGCATAACCACGATCCGAAAAAACGCCTACTTGTTTAATTCCAAAACTGCCTATAAATAAAACGTAAACAACTACTGTTCCGAAAATGTATTCATCGTTTCCTATAAAAACAAAAATCCATGTCAACACCATTCCTAGAGCCAAGTAACGAAGCCATGCCAAATTGATCTTTTCCAAATCAGAAAACTCGGTAAGGATTTTTTTTCGATGCTTATTTAAAAGCATAAGAGCGAGAACAATATAGATCGGGCCAGAAACAAGTACAGCGATCTGATGTATCAATAGTCGCCAGTTATAGCTTATACCCTCATGCTGATACACTGCAATTTTTTCAACTGAAGTTAAAAAAAAGAAATCTATAAATAAGAGATACGTGAGAGGAATCACCATGAAATGGAAATACGAAAGGCCTCGATGGGGTGCTTGATGTGTAAGTGAAGCGGTATACAAATATAACAAAGGACCGTGAACCAATGGGAATGGCAGCTCCAAGCCTAATAGATAAGGGTATTGTAAAAATTTTCCGGTAAAAAACAGGTAATACAAAACCAGATGAATCCCAATCAAAACAAGCCATATAGACAAAATATGATCGGCTGTACTTTTGTTTTTTTTACTTAACAAAAGTATCGAGAGAAAAAAAGTAATCGTAATCCCAATAATATAGAGCATAAGCTTTGAAGCCTTTCGCTTGGTTTGATTTTACGATGAATAAAGAATATTTTCTGAACTGGACAACACAATTCCATTCACGATGGCAGTCATTCAATAGCTATAAATCAAAATTTTATTTTCTATTGTTATATATGCTTTATGCTCATATAACAACACAACAGAAGCCTTTACAGGCAAGGCCATTCTTTTTTCTTTGTAGGTATACAAGTTATACAAAACCAATTCTCCGTCCTGGACAAAATACATTTCATCTTCTAAGAAGCCAAACCAGTTGACTCCCTTAAACGGCAATTTTGTTTTGTAATTGCCCAAATTATCAAAAACTAATATGCCTGAATTCTTATCGACTAAAAATAACTGGTTTTGATATTCCCTCATAAAAGAAATATCATAATCGGAGGCATCTAAGATTAAATCGAGTGACGTTGTTAAGTCTACTTTATACGCCCTCGTATTAAATTTTTTGAGCGAAAACGATAAATCATCAAACAACCATAAATTATTATCGAGCGCCACAGTAGCAATGCGTGCAAAGCCTACCCTATCGCGAGGTAACTCGAGTGTTTCTGTTTGAGTAAAGAATCGATCTAAAAACAAATACTCTTGAAAATAATCGTAGAACAAGAAAATATTCATGTTACGACCAGCTTCTAGCAAGGAAACTTTGCATCGCTTAGGAGGCGAAAAAGTATTTTGAAGTTTACCAAGGGAATCGTACTTATACAATAAACCGTTGATATCTGTAATGAGTATGTTTTTATAATTATCGCATGAAAAGCGATGAGGTTTATAGTTCAAGTCAAATTCACTTACTACTTTCCAGTCTTGCGCATAGGATGCATAAGCACTAAAAAAAACAGAAAGAAAAAATATGACTTTAGTTTTCAACTTGTTTTAATTTTAAAGTTTCACCGTCAAACTCAACATAAGAATAATAAGCTAGCCAATCGCCCAAGTTAATGTATTTACCACCATTCTTTAAAGGATGTTCTAATAAATGGTGTCGATGTCCAAACAAGTAATAATCTCTCGGTGTTTTTTCATCTTCCTCTTCGCAGTATTGTACCAACCATTCTTGATCACCCCAAAACTTATCGTCTCTGTTTCCAGCTCTGCTTGACCTAGACCAACGGTAAGCTATTCCCATGCCAATGACAGGTGGCAAGATTGAAAACAACCATTGTGTAAAGGGATTTCTAAAAAACAATTTTAAGAATTTATAATTTCGATCACCAGGACCAATACCATCACCGTGTCCTATTTGAAACTTTTTTCCTGCAATCAAAAAGTCTTGCTTGTCATAATACATGATCGCGCCAAACTCTTCTGTGAAATAAGTAAAGGACCACATGTCGTGATTGCCTACAAAATAACGGATCGTAATTCCTGCATCTTGAAACTCGGCTAATTTCCCTAAGAGTCTTGTATAGCCTTTGGGAACAACATGCTTGTATTCAAACCAAAAATCAAATACATCTCCCACTAAAAACAATTCCGCTGTTGTAGACTTAATCGAATCTAAAAAAGCAACGAGTTTTTTTTCCCTCCTTCTGCTGTTTTCATCGATGGGATTACCCAAATGAAAATCCGAGAGGAAATACACTTTTTTATTCTTGGGAATCTGTATCGTCTGCATCATCTATAAGAAATACGGTTAATTCCTTAGGACCATGCGCTCCTAAAACCAATGTTTTTTCAATGTCGGCGGTACGACTAGGACCTGTTTCCATGCATACCATCGAAGGAAAATTATCGTGATACTTCACCCTCAAATTTCTCAACGCATCTTCAATGTCGTAAACCACTTGGTGAGCATACGCTACCACAATATGGTGTGGAGGATAAATCGACAGTCGACGTCCAGATGCCGTTTGCGAAGTATATAAAATAGTACCGGTGCGCGCAATTAAATACTCACAAGTCGTAACGCCCACTTGCGCTTGACTCCACGACAGTTCGTTATTGATGACAGCCAAAGGCACATCCATTAACATGTGTTGCAAATCCGGTTCCCAAACATGCATGTGTTTGAAATCTTTCGCTTTTGAAAATGCCTGTAATTGCTGCGTAAAATCATTTACTCCGTCGCAGTAAAAAAAGGATGCTTTTGTTTTTACCAAATTTTGGGCAAACAAAACCATCATGTCACCTTCTTCCGACTTCGAATAAATGTCTGTAACAAAGTTAGGCTCCGATTGTACCGGAGCCTTTCTTATCAATGCTTGACGAATGCGTTTTAATATTTCTTCTTTTGACCTGTTAAGTGCCATAACGTATTATTCGTTCTCTGACTTTTGTGAAGTCGCTGCATCAAGCGCTTCATTTTGCTCTTCTGGATTGCTTTGAGCAACAGGTTCGGCTTCTACTTTCTTTTCGCCATTTTCATTCGCACCATTCGTATACGCTTCATAAGTAGTTTCCTTTTCAAAAGGTCTCTTACCGATTAAGCCTACCAAATCCGACTGAAAAATAATTTCTTTCTTTAACAATTCTTGAGCAAGAATCTCCAACTCATTTCTTTTGTCAGACAACAATGCTTTTGCACGTTGGTAAGCGGTTTCAATAATTCCTCTCACTTCCTGATCAATGATTTGAGCCGTTGCTTCTGAATACGGTTTTTGGAACGAGTAGTCAGCAGATTTAGAATCGTAAAAAGAAACGTTTCCTATTTTACTGTTGAAACCATAAATCGTAACCATGCCGTAAGCCATTTTGGTAATGCGTTCCAAGTCACTCAATGCGCCTGTAGATACTCTGCCGAAAATAATTTCTTCTGCCGCCCTACCGCCTAAGGTCATACACATTTCATCACTCAACTGTTCTTGCGTATACAAGAACTGTTCTTTCGGCAAATACTGCGCATAGCCTAATGCTGCAACACCACGAGGGACAATACTCACCTTCACCAATGGATCTGCATGTTCCAAGAACCAACCAGCAACAGCATGACCGGCTTCGTGGTAAGCCACAATTTTTTTCTCGTCGGGCGAAATGATTTTATTTTTTTTCTCCAAGCCTCCAATCACACGGTCGATAGCGTCTTGAAAATCTTGCATGTCAATTTCATTCTTGTCGTGGCGAGCAGCAATTAAAGCGGCTTCGTTACAAACATTGGCGATTTCAGCACCTGCAAAACCAGGTGTTTGAGCCGCTAATTTTTTAGGTTCCACGAGCGCCGAAAGTTTCAAAGGTTTCATGTGCACTTTGAAAATTTGCTCTCTACCAATGATGTCTGGTTTATCGATACTGATCTGACGATCGAAACGACCTGGTCTCAATAAGGCTGAATCCAATACGTCTGGTCGGTTGGTCGCCGCCAAAATGATGACGCCTGAATCTGTTCCAAAACCGTCCATTTCTACCAACAATGAATTCAATGTGTTTTCTCTTTCATCGTTAGAACCAGGCATTGCGCCCTTACCACGAGAGCGACCAATCGCATCGATCTCATCGATAAAAATAATACACGGTGCTTTTTCTTTCGCTTGCTTGAATAAATCTCTTACCCTTGCAGCCCCTACACCGACAAACATTTCAACAAAGTCGGAACCCGACAAAGAGAAAAACGGAACACCTGCTTCACCGGCAACGGCTTTGGCAAGCAGTGTTTTACCTGTACCTGGAGAACCTACCAACAAAGCACCTTTGGGAATTTTACCGCCTAAGCGCGTATACTTCGTTGGTGTTTTTAAGAAGTCAACAATTTCTTTGATTTCTTCTTTCGCCTCATCTAAACCAGCAACATCAGCAAATGTAATTTTCACTTTGTTGTCGGCATCAAACAAGGCTGCTTTTGATTTACCAATATTGAAGATCTGTCCGCCAGCACCACCAGAAGCCATGCGACGCATGAAATACCAGAAGCCCCCAAACACAAGAATAATAATACCCCAGCTTACCAATTGATTAGAAAAATCACTGCGGTTGTTTTCAACTTCCAATGAGATTCTTTCGCCTTCGGCAATTTTATTGGTAGTTTGAAGTTTATCGTAATATTCCTCAAAGCCTTGTGCTGAACTGATTTCAAATTTCATGTGAGGACCTTGATCTCCGAAGGGACCTTTTTGAGCAGAGACATCTTCATACCTTCCACTTTCAATCGCTTCTTTGTTCAACGAAACCTCAACAGTAGTACCATTCACGACAACAATTTTACTGACGTCATGTTTTAGGTAAGCCTTTTCAAACTCTTTCTTCGTAACCTCTTTCACCGAACCGGCTCGAGAGAAATAAGCAATCGCAAAAACCATCACCATTAAAGAAACAATCATCCAAATCTGTGTATTCGATTTAGGATTAGGTCCTGATATGATTTTTTTATTTCTATTTTTTTTCTTTTTTGGCTGCTCTGTCATACTACCTACCTCAATGATTACTTTTATTCTAACTCCTTAATATACTCTATTTCGGCATCACCCCATAATTGTTCCAACCCATAATGACGACGTTTATCTGATTTGAAAACGTGTACGATCACATCTACATAGTCGAGCAAAATCCACTCTGCTGTAGCATAACCTTCTTTATGACCTGGAGATTCTCCTGATTCTTTATACACCATTTTTTCAACCGAATCCGCAATGGCTTCTACTTGTGTATCTGAATTACCAGAACAAAGCACAAAAAAATCCGAAATTGAATTTTGAAGTGCCCTCAGGTCGATAACAGCAATATTCGTTGCTTTCTTATCTTGCATTCCCAACACGATCAAATCTTTAAGACTTTCTTCTGGATTGGATTTTTTACTTTTAATTTTTGTTTTCAACTTGTCTTGATTTCAGAATACATTAGCCTGTAAAATTATAAAATATTGTACAATTATTCAGCCAATACCCAATATATAGGTAAACGTTTCCTTTACCTGACAAGCTGTCACTCTACCAATGACCTCGCCAAGCGTTTGACCCATCAGGGTTTGACCTCGAATGGCATGGTCATTCTTGCTGAACATCAAAGCCATGGAAGAGGCCAGCAAGGAAGTTCGTGGATATCAAACCCTCAAGAGAACCTCACCTTTAGCCTGATCCTTAAGCCTCAGCAGTTGAACAGCAGCAATCAGTTTTTGTTCAACAAGTTGCTTTCTATTCATTTACTGAGCTTTTTCCGCAATCATTTCCCTGCCCATGCCCAAGCTTTTCACATCAAATGGCCTAACGACCTTTACTTTTATGACCAAAAGATAGCCGGCATGCTGATTGAAAACTCTTTACAAGCCGATCACATCACGACAAGCATTGTGGGTATTGGCCTCAACGTCAATCAAACTTCTTTTGATCTTCCTCAAGCTTCTTCTTTGGCCTTGGGTTTAAAAGAAACCCTAAACCGTGCAGCACTTTTCAATGCGCTGCTTTCTTATCTAGACGAGTACCTTCCACTTATATTTTATTTTTCGGAAGCAGAGACCAAAACCATTGAAACCTTGTACAACAGTATCCTCTGGAAATTTAGACAAGAACACCGCTTTAAAGATGCCAGAGGGACATTTACCGCTACACTCCTCGGGGTCGATGCACAAGGAAAGCTCTTATTAGACAAGGCCGGAACCCTTGAATCCTTTGAAATAAAAAGCCTAGAATTTCTCAACAATACTGGCAATTAGTTGTTGGTGTATTACCTAAGTAATAAAACATTTCGTACATTTGAACCTCATAAAAATGGATAACACATCTAATTTACAAGACATTATGGTTGATACATTTGTTAAATACAAAGTTAAAGACATGTCCCTCGCTGAGTGGGGAAGAAAAGAAATTGAATTAGCAGAAGCTGAAATGCCAGGCTTGATGTCTATTCGTAAAGAATTTGGACCATCAAAACCATTGAAAGATGCGCGCATTGCGGGTTGTCTTCACATGACCATTCAAACGGCTGTTTTGATTGAAACATTAGTAGAACTAGGAGCTGAAGTTACTTGGTCTTCTTGTAATATTTTCTCTACACAAGATCATGCTGCAGCAGCTATCGCAGCAGCAGGAGTATCAGTTTATGCTTGGAAAGGTTTGAACGAAGAAGAATTTGATTGGTGTATCGAACAAACATTACACTTCGGTCCAGACAGAAAACCATTGAACATGATCTTAGACGATGGTGGTGATTTGACCAACATGGTATTAGATCGTTTCCCTGAGTTAGCAGCTGCCATTAAAGGTATTTCTGAAGAAACAACAACAGGCGTACTTCGTTTGAAAGACAGAGAAAGAGCTGGAACATTGTCTCTTCCTGCCATCAACATCAATGATGCCGTTACAAAATCTAAATTCGACAACAAATACGGTTGTAAAGAATCTTTAGTAGACAGTATTCGTCGTGCAACAGACATCATGATGGCTGGTAAAGTAGCCGTAGTAGCTGGTTATGGCGATGTAGGAAAAGGATCTGCTGCTTCTTTAAAAGGTGCTGGTGCTCGTGTTATCGTTACTGAAATAGATCCTATTTGTGCGCTTCAAGCAGCAATGGATGGTTTTGAAGTGAAGAAAATGGATGATGCGGTAAAACGTGCAGACATCATTGTAACGACGACAGGTAACAAAGACATCGTTGTAGGACGTCACTTTGAAACCATGAGAGACAAAGCAATCGTGTGTAACATCGGTCACTTCGATACTGAAATCGACATGGCTTGGTTAAACAAAACGCACGGTGCTTCTAAAGTAAACATCAAACCACAAGTAGATAAATACACGATCAACGGAAAAGACATCCTTGTTTTGGCTGAAGGTCGTTTGGTAAACTTAGGTTGTGCTACAGGTCACCCTTCATTCGTAATGTCTGCTTCTTTCACCAACCAAGTGCTTGCGCAATTGGAGTTGTGGAAAAATGGTGATAAATACGAAAACAAAGTGTATGTACTTCCTCGTCACTTGGATGAAAAAGTAGCACGTTTGCACTTGGCAAAAATTGATGTTGAATTAGATGTATTAACAAGCGAGCAATCGAAATACCTCAACATCCCTGCAGCAGGTCCATTCAAATCTAACGAATACAGATACTAATCGTTTTACGATTATTCCAAAAAAGCCCGGTTCGCCGGGCTTTTTTTGTTTAACAGAAACTATATAATACACTAAAGCTTACTCAGTACATCATCTACTCCGCAGCATGCGTGTGGTGGAGTCCACGAAAAGGAATAAAACGAACACGGAAAGCGACGTCAGAGTCCTTCGTGTAAAAAGCTTTACTGTGAATGATAACGAAATAAACACGAAGAGACTCTGCCTGAGGAATAAAACACATTCTCACCACCATAAATTTTTTTATTCCCTTTACTGTTCCTAAATTATATACGATAAATTTTAGCACGATGACACTCTACTATATTATAGCCATTGGCATCCTTTTAATGATCATCGAGCGGATCATTCCCGATCAAAAACTCCCACATGTTCCCGGTTGGTGGACCAGAGTCATTGTATTAAACATATTGCAATTGGGCGTACTCTTCTTAGGAAAAATTACCTGGGATACTTGGTTTCAAGGATTGTCTTTTTTTCATCTTTCCAGCAGCGTAAGCCCGATCATCGGAGGACTGATCGCTTACTTGATCATCACCTTTGTATTTTACTGGTGGCACCGATGGAGGCATACCGTCAATTTCCTATGGCTTACCATGCACCAAGTACACCACAGTCCCCAACGCATAGAAACCATTACTTCGTTTTTCAAACACCCTTTAGAAATCATATGCAATTCCATCATCATTGGCTTTGTTAATTTTACCGTACTGGGTTTAGATTTAGAAGCAGCATCGTGGTGCTTGCTCTTCACCGCCATTGGCGAATACTTTTACCACATGAATGTTAAAACCCCACATTGGTTGGGTTATATTTTCCAACGCCCCGAAATGCATCGCATTCACCACGAAAGAGGCAAGCACTACGATAATTTTTCTGACATCCCTTTGTGGGACATGCTGTTTGGCACTTTCAAAAATCCTAAAGCCATGGACGAAGCTTGCGGATACCATCCCGAGCGTGAAAGCAAATTAGTACACATGCTTTTGTTTAAGAACGTCAACAATCCGTATTCCTCTAAAAAGAAATGAAACGAAAGGTGATCTATAGCATTGTTGTAGCGGTTGGACTTATTCAAACGGCAGGATTTTTATTGCAAAATAAAACCTTACGCGGCTTGGGCATTGCTTGCTGCTCCTCTCCTCTGCCCATTGTATTTACAGAGGTACGCGGCGTAGAAACCTTTGCCAGCGATTTCTTTATTCAGTACATCGACAGTACACAACAAAAACAAGAAATTCAAATTACACCTGCACTCTATTCGAAACTACAAGGCCCCTACAACAGAAGAAACATTTACGGCGCAGCCATTGCCTACGGACCGGTATTGAAAGAGGAACAATGGTCGAGCATCTTGAGCCGTGGTTTGTGCGACCAATCCTTGATTAAAGAAATGGGCTTAGCGACAAACGGCAGTGATTATGCTGTACGCATCAAAACCAAAACACAAGGAAGAACAAACGAGTGGATCTTAAAACCCCAATGTAAGTAATGAAGAACTACTCGCCTTATCAATTTTCGTTTTTCAGAATTATACTGGGTGTTTACCTGAGCATTCATTTTGCCATGCTCTTGCCCTATGCTGCCGAAGTATGGAGCAATACAGGTTTGCTGCCGAGCGCCCATTTAAATTTAACACACGGGGTATTCCCAAACATCTTAAGCGTATACGACTCCCCTTTTGCCGTGCAAGCTTTTGTAGCCTTGCTGTTTATGGCTTCTATCCTATTTGCCTTCGGCATACAACGTCCCATCGTAGCGGCGGTATTGTGGTACGGCTGGGTATGCTTGTTTGATCGCAATAATTTTATCAGCAACCCCGGTATACCCTTTATCGGCTGGATCTTACTTTCTTGCATCGTCATTCCCAAAGGCGAGCCCCTTGCCTTATTTTCTGAAACCAAAGAAGATTGGAAATTCCCCACGATCTTATTTGTAGGCGCCTGGATTATCATGGCTGTAGGTTATACCATCAGTGGCTTTGACAAGTTCTCTTCGCCAAGTTGGAGAGACGGAACAGCGATCATTCATTTGCTCAACAACCCCCTTTCACGAGACAGTTTTTTACGACCACTTTTCCTGGCTTTACCTCCTGCGCTACTCCACTTAAAAACATGGGGGATTCTCTTCCTAGAAATCAGTTTCCTTCCTTTAGCACTTTGGAGCAAAACCAGAAAATGGATTTGGCTCGCCATGATTGCCATGCACTTAGGCATATTGGTCATTGTTGATTTTGCCGACCTCACCTGCGGTATGCTCATGATACACCTCTATACTTTCGACAGTACTTGGCTGAAACCAAAAAGAACAAACCAAAGCCAACACATTGTACTCTTCGACGGCGTATGCGGTTTGTGCAATACCTTTATCGACTTTCTACTGAAAGAAGACCGTGAAGATGTGCTGCACTACGCACCACTGCAAGGAGAAACCGCCAAACAGTTTGTAGAAAACATTGACCCTTCCAATTTGCAAACGGTGGTCTTTTGCAGCGAAGGAAAAACCTACATCAAGTCTGATGCCGTGATCGAAATTTTCCAAAGCATGGGTGGCATTTGGCGTTTAGCCATTATCTTTAAAGTAATTCCCAAGAGCCTAAGAGATACTGCTTATGCTTATGTTGCCAAGAACAGACTGAAATGGTTTGGACAGAAAGAAACCTGTAGAATGCCAACGCCAAAAGAACGCGGCAAACTTCTAATCTAATACCGAATACAATTATACATTCATATGAAAAGCCCCATCTCTGCAGTCATCATTACGAAAAACGAAGAACAACACATTGCGCGTTGTATACAATCTTTGTTAGCGATCACGGACGATATCATCATCATCGATTCTGGCAGCATCGACAAAACCGAAGCGGTATGTCGTGCATACCCTGTCACCTTTGAAGTAAAAGCTTGGGAAGGATTTTCTGCGGCGAAAAATTACGGCAACCGTTTAGCCAAATACAATTACATCTTATCGATAGACGGCGACGAAGAATTATCGGCCGAGATGCAAGCTGAAATTACAGCCCTCATGCAAGTGCCCAAGCACGTGGCTTACGACTTACCTTTTTTAACCAATTTCTGTGGCCGATGGATTCGCCACGGAGCATGGTTCCCTGAATCGCACATTCGTATTTTTGACAAAACGAAAGTACAGTGGGAAGGATACATTCATGAAAAGCTCATCATTCCTGCCAACAGCGTGATCGGTAAACTAAAACGCGGTTATATACACCACTATACCATTAACAACCTGCACGAGTACCTCGAAAAAATAAATTACTATACCACTTTACATGCCAACGAAATGCATAAGAAAGGCAAAAAGGCAAGCTTCGTTAAACTTTACATTGCCCCTTACTTCAGCTTTTTCCGTGACTACATTGTAAAGCGCGGTTTCTTAGACGGCCGCCAAGGTTATACCATTGCCAAGCAAAGTGCCAATTATGTGTTTGTAAAATACATGAAGTTGAAGGAAATGAGCAATCCATAGCCAGCTGAAAAATATTAATTCCCCTTCAACCTGTTATAAGTCTTCTTCATTATCATATCCTTAACCAATAATCCAAAATCATTGTTATCCATCATCTTAGTAAAGATGTCTTGATTTTGCCCCATGCGGTCTATTAATATATCCATAAAGATGTCTTCAAACACATACTTATAGTTATCAAGTGTATTGGTAGCAGAAGCAGATATGAGTTGTTCATTCATCATACAATCCATTTCCATTTGTTCGAAAAACAACTTGTCGGCTTCATTAAACTCCGTTTGGAAACGCTTATTCAGAACATCTATAATTTCAGATAGCATTGCCCTCTCTTCTTTATTCCCTCGAAGACCCGCTTCACCACCTATATCCAACCCATACTCCCCTTCACTTTCCATGGCAATATTTTGCTCCGCAACTTTCTGAAGCCTGTAATACTCTAATGCAACTTCATCACCCAATTGAAAGCGGTCTTTGGAATCCTTTCTTGGAAGTGCTTTCAGTAAATACCTTAAATAGACAAAATGTTTTTCAAGGTCAATATCTGAAAAAGGCATGATCTGAGACAAGAATGAATACAATCTTGTAAAGGAAATAATAGCATGCTTATAATCATCCTGACTTATTTTACCTGTTAGGTCTGTCTCTTCAGGTAGTGTTTTAAATCGTTCTACCGCAGGGGCTGTAAATGCATACAGTTTCTTTTGTTCAGCAGGTGTTATTGTTCTACTAGATTTAAAATAAGCCGAACAAAAATTATCGACTTCACTCTGCCATACTACCTGAGCTTGTTCAATGGTAGATTTTAAATCATACAAATGATTGGGGTCTGTATTCTCAACAACAGTTGTTAATTCATAGTATGGTTGAAATGATGCTAGAATGTCTTCTGTTTCATTCGTAAAATCTAATACAAAGGTATCTTCCTTACCTTTCGTCGTTCTGTTTAAGCGAGAGAGTGTTTGAACTGCTAAAACCCCACTCAACTTTTTATCTACATACATGGTATGTAGTAAAGGTTGGTCAAATCCTGTTTGATATTTAGAAGCAACGATTAATACTTGATATTCATCTGTAGCAAAATGTTGCGGCAATTCACTTTCTTTTATTTTATTGAACTCAACTTCTGTGATTCCCTCGGGATGGGTGTCATAAATTACTTTCCCCGAAAAAGCGACTAAGGTCTTAATATCTTGGTAGCCTTTATCTTTAATATACTTATCGAACTCTTCTTTATAGCGAACAGCATGAAGCCTAGATGAAGTAACCAACATGGCTTTTGCTTTACCCCCAATCTTCTTCGAAACGATCTGTCTGAAGTGCTCTATCATGACTTCAGATTTCTGAGCCAAGTTGTGCGGGTGAAAAGACAAAAACCTTCCTATCGCCTTAGATGCTTGTTTCTTATTTATACTTGGGTCGTCTTCTATTTGCTTACTCAGCTTAAAGTAGGTCTTATAAGTGGTGTAATTCTTCAATACATCATGAATAAAGCCTTCTTCAATCGCTTGCTTCATGGAATACAAATGAAAAGGTCTTGGCTTACCATCTTCCGCCATTGTACCAAAAACCTCTACTGTTTTAGACTTGGGTGTAGCGGTAAAAGCAAAAAATGAAATGTTATTTTGCTTACCTCTCGCAAGCATGGACTTTCTTATTTCATCTTCGCCATCTTCTTCTATACCTGATTCAAGTGCTTCAGCTTCCTCTAATGAATTAGAGGATAAAACTTCTTTCATTTTCTTGGTAGCCTCACCACCCTGACTAGAATGAGCTTCATCGATAATTACAGCATATTTTCTGTTTGGGATTTCTCCCACTTTTTCTAAGATAAAGGGGAATTTCTGAAGCGTTGTAATGATGATGTTCGTTCCGCCTTTTATAGAGTCTGCCAATTGTTGGGAGTCTTTATCAATCTTTTTTACAACACCTTCTTTGTGTTCAAATTGATAAATGGTATTCTGTAATTGATTATCCAATACTTTCCTATCAGTAATCACGATAACGGAATCAAATATTCGTTCATCAGAAGCATTGTGTAAGCTAGATAAGCGATAACTTAACCAAGCAATACTATTAGACTTTCCTGAACCTGCGGAATGTTGGATTAAGTAATTTATTCCCGCTCCTTTTAGTTTAGCATCTTTGGTAATTTTTCTCACCACATCCATTTGATGAAAACGAGGAAAAATCATGGTTTCCTTAACTTTCTTTATTCCATTGAACTCAAACTCTTCAACTGATAAATGAAGAAACTTCCCTATTATATCGAGTATGCTGTCCTTAGTCCAAACATACTCCCACAAATAGCTTGTTCTATAGCCATCAGGATTAGTAGGGTTTCCTGCTCCATTTTTATACCCTAAGTTAAAAGGCAGAAAAAATGTTTTCTTTCCTTCTAGCTTGGTGGTCATGTAGCATTCGTCTGCATCTACAGCAAAATGGACTAAGGTTCTTTTCTTAAACTGAAAGATGGGTTCGGTAGCATCTCTATCATACAGGTATTGTTTTTGTGCATTGGAAACATCTTGACCTGAAAATTGATTTTTAAGTTCTATCGTTGCTATTGGAAGTCCATTCAAGACCAGCACCATATCGATAGAGTTCTTTCCTTGGCGCTCGTAGTAGAGTTGCCTAACTACCTTTAAATCATTTTTTCCATACAACGCTATGGCTTCAGGATTTAGATTACTCTCAGGCTGAAAAAATGCCAATTTGAACTTTACACCATAGTCGGTAAAACCCTTTCTAAAAACATCTAAAGCTCCTCTTAAATCTAATTCTTTAAGTAATCGCTTAACGACTTTGTCTTCTACATCGGTTTTATGAATGGTCGTTAATTTAGACCACTCTTCGGGTTGAGAAGCTTTTAAAAAATCGGTGATGTACAAGGGAAATAAACCCAATTGAGCATCAAAGTCTTTCGAATTTCCTTTGGTATAACCACCCTCGTTCAGTAAAGAATCTTCAATATTAATTTCAAATGTTTCTTCTGTATGTATGCCTTTTGCCATGCTCTTACGTCTATGGTTGTTACTTGCTTGTTATTTGGTACCATTGCCTAGTACGGCTGTTTTCTTAGTTACTTTCTTAGTTACTTTTAAAGTTTCTTTTAGAGGCAAAAAAGACTAAATAGCTGTTTTAGTGCTAATTGACAAGCATTTCTTAGTTACTTTCTTAGTTACTTTCTTAAGCAAAAAAGATTAAATAGATGGCTTAATCAATCAATAGCCTTTCTTAGTTAATTTATTGAATTACAACTGCCCATAATTTCAAAATTACATCGTCGTTCAATCTTGTATTTTCCCATAAGACTGGAATAAGTTTATCTAAAGTTTATCTTTTCAAAACAAAACAATTAACTGAAAATCAAATACTTATAACAAGTAATAGATAAAAGTTCATCTAAAAGTTTATCTAATTTTAAAAACTTCGATTGATTTTAGATAAACTTTAGCACTCAAAATGGTGGTGGCGTTCTCATCCACTTTGGATTTCGATTGGTACCTCCATTATGTATAGTTTTATCTTTCTTAGACATGGAATGCATCAAATTTCGTAGTTTGTTTTCCTTTTGTGTTTTGTTTAAAACATTGGGTAAGAGATCCAATATAAGTTTTTCAATATCAATTTTAGCAGCTGACTTATATTGATCTAAATATTCAAGAATCATTTTTTTGTAATGATCATCTTTTAATCCCCGAAGTTTTATATAAGAGCTTTTATCACCTGTTGCGGAAGCTACAGAAGCAGAAATGTAAAAATTTGGTTTGCGTCCTTCAATTAACCCTTGTTTTTTAAGCAAAGCAATTTCATTTTCATCTATTGACAATCCCTTTTGCACTCGATCTAATAAGACTACCGTTTTTAAATCCAGATCCGTTTTACTCATGAGCAACTTGGTATAATTCTCGTCCCAAATTCTTCCGGCAATTTTAACTACAACTTTTTCAGGATTGGATACATCAAAATCAGGCAATGGGAAAAAACGTTCACGTTGTTTGATAAACATGCGTTTGATACCGCTACCTATGGTGTCAATCATGTTCAGATGAACCATGGCTTCTGCTAAAAATGCGTTACGGTAATATTCCTGTGGAGCATCTTGATCTATCACAGACTCTACTGTTTTAGGAATAAAATCTCCAGCATTAGAAAAAATTAATTCGTCAGGTTTTTCCACAACAGAAATCCTTCCTTGTAATGCGTAATCTTGATGTGCAATACAATTGTGAAATGCTTCTCGTATGACATACGTATCATACATTTTAATTTCCGTGGGAAACAGTGTATCATCTTTCATGTAACGATACGTCAAGTTTCGGATCTTATCAAAGACCTGTGAGGAGTTCAACAGAAAGGGAACTGAAAAATGTTCGTAATCTAATTCTGCATTATGACTATCTTTTAAAATCCATGAAATTTTTGCTATAGCCGGTTGTATAAAATGTGTGGACTCTTCCTTACCCAGTAGCAAAATAGCAGTATTGGTAATTTGACCTTTAATCGTAAGCTTTGCTTTATTTAAAAATGTAGGCTCGTCCCATGCATCGCATTCAGCTGCTTTTCTAGGATTTTTTTCTTTAAATTCTTCGCGTGCTTTTAAAAGCGCCATGGCATCCAAATCGTCAATGCTTGCATGAGGAATAATTTGGGCTGACCAATCTTCTTTCATCGCAAGGGGTTCTTTTAAAATGCTGTCCCGTCTATCTTTTGTCAGTTCAACCAAACTATCTCCGATGCGTTGCCAAGCTTTACCATGTGCATACACCATAAGCCTAGCGTTATGTTTGGGAATGTGTATGACCCAGATGGTTTTATGTGTATCTGTACTTGTAAATTCTTCCGTCCTTAATTCTTCAGAATTTAGATTCGAGCATTTTTCAATGATTTTAAATTTGATAGACGACGTTGTAAATCCGTTAAAATCCTTTATACCTAAAATTTCCAGTGTTAGATCTTCTACACCGATAACCAAACAGCCGCCTTCCATATTCGCAAGGGCAGATACATACGAGACGATGTCTTCACCTGCATGTGCAGAAAAGTTGTGTTTTAAGGAAGAGAATTTTTTCCATTCACAATGTTCATTTTCTTTTGGAAAATGTAATTGAACATACTTTTTTAACTCAGCCTCTGTCATACTTCTTTTTATGCTAAAACTTCATCTCTAACATCTACTTTACCCGTAACGACCTCACTGATCAAAGCTGTTTTGTATTCGTTTAATAATTCAATTTCTTTTTCTGTTTTAGAAACCAAATCATCTACCTCAACTGTTTTTTTGTCGAGGTATTTGGCGATGATTTCTTGTTCTTGTTTTGGAGGAATAGCGAAAAAAATCTGTTTTAAATCACTCGTATTATACCTGTATACTTTTAAACCTTTTGCATATTTCCTTAATAGAGAACCTAATTTTCGTGAGTAATAATAAAGATATTTCTCGTTTAAAACTTCACGATTAGGTTTTAATAAAATTTGTTCACCACCGATTAAACCTATATTCTCGTTATCATAATAACACGAATGACCTAAATCTTCAATTGTTTCTGATGTTGAAATGAGGATAGTATCACCTTTCGAAACAACTTGAGACTCTTTATAGAACTCACTGTTTACAAAGAATTTAAAGTCATCATCAACAATATCAACTTTATAAGTTTTACCATACTGAAGTGCAACATATTCTCCACTATCAAGCAATTCATCTTTTTTAAAAGCTGAATTACCTCTAACGATATTTGAAACCCAATCAACCCTCTTTACCTCCCAATGCTCAGGTATCTCACCAATCCATTCGACACCGCTGTCTTTTAATTTAACGTTGGGGTTTATTCCTTTGGTTACCGCATGGTTAATAATGGCAGTGCGCTCTTCTTTAAGAAGCTCAATGAGTTTTTCTTTATTGCTTACGAAAGTATCTATCTCTGCTGTTTTGTGGTCGAGGTAGTTGGCGATGGCGGTTTGATCATCAATATCTCTTGGAATTGCAATCCAAAAATTATTGATTGTACTTGAAGTTAATTGATTAATTGTGGCTGTTAAAAACAAACCTGATTGTGACATAAAAATGGGCGAATTGAAAAATTGATTTAAAAATCTCCAATTTTCAGACCTAAAAATCATCATAAATGCACCAAAGGTGTTTCCCTCCATCCTTTCATCAATGCAGATATTTTTACCAATTAAATGCTGACTACCATTTCTTGAACATATTAATATATCACCTCTTTTAAGTGTTAATTTTTCGGAAATTTTTGAATTTACATAAACATTATTATTCAAATCCAGTTTACCATTTTGAATATTAGAAGACCTTAAAACTAATTTTCCTTGACTAAAATTTTCAACAATATCATTTGGTGAATATGTTAATCCACCAAAAGCATGTCCAAGAAATTTCAATTTAGTCAGTTGCCAATCCTCAGGTATCTCTCCAATCCATTCAATACCTGAATCTTTATAGTTCGGATACTTCTTCATGAGGCTATTGCTTTTTTAATCAAACCCTCTGCCTCTTCTTCTAAAGCCAAAATATCTGCTCTTATTTCATCTAAACTTCTCAAAGGTTTGTATTCGTAAAAATACTTGGTAAAATTAATTTCATAGCCCACATTGGTTTTGCTTTCGTCTACCCAGGCATCCGGCACATGTGGCAACACTTCACGCTTCATGTACTCTTGTATGTTCTCTTTTAAGGGAATGTTTTCTGTATCTCTTAACGCACTATCGACTTTCGGATTACCGTTTTTATCCACTGCCTTTTTGCCATTTTCAATCAATGGTCTTTCTACCGTTACTTTGTTGTAACCAAAATCTTCGTTGTCAAAAATCTTTACCACTTTACTTTCTTTAAACGAACCGTAAAGCTTCGTAATCTCGGCAATGTGTTCTTCGCTTAATTCATTGCGTTTGTCGCCTAAAGATTTAGACATTTTTTTATAAAAATCTACGGCATTGATCAGCTGCACCTTCCCTTTGCGTTTCTTTGCCTTTCTATTATTTAACACCCAAATGTAGGTGCTAATGCCTGTGTTATAGAAGAGTTGATTAGGAAGTGCTATCACCGCTTCTAACATGTCATTCTCTATGATCCATTGGCGAACACTGCTTTCGTTTTTAGACTTGCTGGGTGAGCCTGAAAACAATGGAGAGCCATTAAATACAATGGCTAAGCGAGAACCTTGTTCGTCTTGTTTCATTTTAGAGATCAAGTGCATGATAAACAAAAAGGAACCGTCGCCTTTAGAAGGCAAGCCCGCTCCAAAGCGACCACCGAAGCCTAATTTGTTGTGTTCTTCTTCTACTTTCTTGGCTATCTTTTCCCACTTCACGCCAAAAGGTGGGTTGGTAATTAAATAATCAAACTGCTCGTTGGGTAATTTATCTTCCGATATAGAATTTCCCTTTTTTATATTCGAAGCGTTTTGCCCCTTAATCAACATATCCGATTTACAGATGGCATACGATTCAGGATTTAATTCCTGCCCAAATACCTCTAAGCGCGCATCAGGATTTAACTCGTGTAAATATTCTTCGGCAACAGAAAGCATCCCTCCTGTGCCGGCACAACAATCGTATATGGTTTTAACTATTCCCTTTTTAGTAAGAATATCTCTATCGTTATTGAATAGAATATTTACCATGAGACGAATAACTTCTCGCGGTGTAAAATGTTCCCCTGCGGTTTCGTTGGAGAGCTCAGAAAACTTACGGATCAACTCTTCAAACATGTAACCCATTTCCATAGAAGAAATCTTCTTAGGATGCAGGTCTATTTCCTGAAAACGTTTAAGCACTAAAAACAACAAATCAGATTCGTCTAATTTTGAAATTTGATTATCGAAATCAAACTGCTCAATGATCTCTCGTGCCTCTGTCGAAAATCCATTTAAATAATTGCGAAAATTTGCCGCCAAGTTATTGGGATCAGCAATCAACTTATCAAAATCGAATTTGCTTTTATTATGAAATTTATGACCCGATGCTTTATTCAGAATAGGGTCTTTATTTTCGATTTTCAAACCTTTAGCAGCCTCAAGAACTTTATCTTTTGTCTTGGCCAATACGGCATCTAACCTACGAATAACGGTTAGCGGCAAAATTACTTTACCATAATCCGATTGCTTATAATCACCTCTTAACAAATCAGCTATACTCCAAATAAAGTTAGCCGTTTCTTTTATGTTGCTCATTTATTGTAAAATCTTAATTAATGTCAATATAATAATTCTAAAGCATATCCTAGTTATCGAGTTGTGCGTTTTGGGGAATAAAATTCTACAGAAATTGCCCCGCTGGCGCGAGCATCCTGCTCGTGCCTCAAGCAGATAGAGCGTCCCGCTCGGGCTTAGTAAATTAAAACATTCAATTCAATAAATAAAAAAACATTTTCCCAAATAGAGGTTATTGTCAAATTCAAGGAATCAACTAAGAACCCTTAGTAAAAAAATAAGTAGCTCAGAAAAGTAAAAATCTAAACTTGTTGTTTTATAATAGCCCCGAGCGTGACGCTCTATAAGCAAAAGGCACGAGCAGGATGCTCGCGCCAGCGAAAGCCAGCGAAGCCTTCATACTCGTGCTCCATACTCCATACTGTCTTTTAGCTTACCAAACTATAAATCCAAGACGTAAAACTATTCGTATTGATCATCAAATTTTTCTTGAGCTTCTTCAAGGAAGGATCTCTTAACTCTACACGCTTTAAGTTAGCCCAATTAGGATTTACACCAATGCCTCCTTTTTTGCAGGTGATAAAACCAATGATGCCTTCTTGAGCGAGTATGGCTTGTCCCCAAGCAGAACGATGTCCCCATGTCCAGGCAAAAAATCGCACGGGCTTGTTCGTGATGTGTTGAAGTATGTCTTTGTTGGTTTTTATTTCATGGATCACACGAGCCTTTGCTTCTTCTTCGGTATAAGGAACAAGTACCTGATGTTGTTTTATAAAGTCACGTCCTCTTTTAAATCCTTCCGCTTTATCTAAAAATTGCCATTCACATTCCCATTGTGCTGCAAAGGCCTTCGCTTTATCCAAATCCAATTTAAAACCAGGTACTGTTGTTGTGCCTCGACTTTTAAACAGTGGATAGCCTTCTATTACTGCTCCTTGGTAAGTATGAATGGGTGATGAATCTTGGTGTTCAGCGCTTCTAAACCCAATCAGTTCCTCGCTTACAATGACAGGAGCATGTGTATGCGTATGCGCTTGAAAATCGCACAAGCCAGAAGCCTGCATCTCTTGTATCTCCTGCTTGGTCATGTATTGCGAGCTGGCACCCTTTCCGGTTTGGTAAAAAGCAAGCAATGCTTTTTTATTGGCCTCTTCACTGATTTCAAAAGGAGTATCTCCTACTCTTTTTTCATCGCCTATGAATAAGGTATTGATAAAAAACGTAGCCTTGATGTTGTATTTTTTCAGCAGCGGAAAAACAATTTTATAATTATCGTAATAGCCATCGTCAAACGTAATCAACAAACTGTTGCTCGGCAAAGCACCATGCTCTTGCACATAATCGTATGCTTCGCTGTAGGTAAACGTTTCGTATCTTGAATCGATGTAGTTTAAATGCTCCTCAAACAATTCAGGTGTTACATCAATGAGCGGATTGACTTGGTGATACAATAACACAGGTGTTCCTTTTCCTTGACCATTGAAGTACAAGAAAATAACAAGGCATAAAAGGGTGAAGGTTATAAACATCTTAGCTGCGTTTTTCAGTATTGGTATTGGAGACTAACAGCACCATGAAAAATAAATGCAAGGCTACACCCAATTGAATTTCTAAGGTCGATTCAGAAATAAAAGAGGTCAGCACAATGGTATTAAACACCATGAGCAAGGAGACTTGGCGAAGTCTACCATTCACATAAGGATAGAAACAGGTGGCGAGAAACCAAAGTAAACCTAACCAACCACAACCGGCAAAGATATACATGAACTGGCTATGCGGTATCAAGCGATTATTGGGTGCGATGCCTCGGTAGTAAATAAGTTTACCTACTCTCCAATGCGTATAAGGATACCGTGTTTCGTAGATGTGATTCACTTTATCCTTAACATCGCCAATGCCTACTCCGATCAAGGGATTTTCGTTCCCGATTTCCCAAGCCAATTGCCAAGATAACATTCGATTTCCATCAGAATAATTATTGACGTTTTTACCGTCCTTAAACCTCGACACATCGCGGATCATGTACTCTATTTTATTGCGCAGCGTTGGCGAAACAAGGTACATAGCGATGGGTATGAGCGAGAACAAACATAAGGTAATGAGCATGCGTTTAACGCCGTGCTTGGCTAAGGTTTCAAAAAACACATACACCACTGTCCCAGCATACAAAGCCAACAAGCCACTGCGCACAGAGAGCACATGCAAAAACACAAACAAGATAATCGTTCCTCCAAGTATGACATGGCGCTCCCATTGCCAACGAAACACATACTTGTCTTTGTAAAGCACCCAGCCGATAAATACAGAAAAAGCACTCATCAAACTAAATCGAATATGCCCGACTTCAAAAGGTGTAGGCATGGTTTTAGCACGCAAATAGGACTCTATAATTTCTTGGTAATGCAATGCAAAATTGATCAAACTGCCGATGGATCCTGCCAGTACCGTGAGGAAAAAGAAATACAAAATGCGATGCAAGGTATTTTTATGAAGCGTAAACGCCGCAAAAGAAATCGGCAACAATAAGTAAGGGAGCTTAATTTGTAAACGTTCGGACCAATAATCCATGTTGTCGGAATAGAGACCTGACAACAAGTAGAAGAAAAAGATGCCGGTCAGCAAAACATACAAAGGCTGTGCTTTCACATTGGCCAGCACCTGAGGCAATGCTCCGGGTGTCAGCAACAGTAAAGCTGTGGCAATCATCCCGATGCTCATGAGGGCTGGCGACACATAAATGCCGATGATTAAGGCAAAGGCACAAGCTGTGATCCATTGGTTCTTAAAAGTTTCGGAACCGGAATACTGGTATAACGATTTTATATTCAAAACGTGTTGTAGGTTAAGACCCTCAAAATAACATTCTTTTCAATATTTAAGGCATATATCGATGAAAGAAAGCCGATCTCTGCTTTACTATTATACGAATCGACTATATTTGTATTAGCCTGTGAAGGGCAAATATACACCAAAAAATGCTTTTTTATGTCAGACGAGTTGTATCAAGGCAAATACAGCAGTAAGGAAGAAAAAGATAGGCAATACGAGAAAGAGTTTATGCATCTTTTATCGCCTCTGTACAACTTTGCTTACCGCCTCACACTAGACGAAGACGACGCTAACGATTTAGTCCAAGATACGTTTCTAAAAGCCTACCGCTTTTTCGATTCTTACGAACAAGGAACTAACGCGAAGGCTTGGTTGTTCAGGATATTGAAGAACAGCTTCATCAACGATTACAGGAAGAAAAGCAAAGAACCCAATAAAGTTGATTACCAAGAAGTAGAAGCATACTATAATTCTGAAGACGTTAATGAACCCATCACCTCTGACTTGAGGGTAGACAGCGTTCGCGACTTGATTGGAGACGAAGTGGCATCAGCCCTGAACTCCTTAGATGTAGACTTTAGAACCATCATTGTCCTCTGCGACATTGAAGGATTTTCATACGAAGAAATGGCTAAAATTCTAGACATCCCCATCGGAACAGTGCGTTCAAGGCTGCACCGTGCAAGAACGATTCTCAAAGAGAACCTGCGCGCATATGCTCAAAGCATGGGCTTCAAAGAAAAATCAGATAAAAAGTAACATACATTTCAAAGGTAAAAATTCCTATCATGGCAAAAGGTCTACTTGGTTTTATTCAATCTCTATTCAGCGTTACAAAAACACCGAAGTCGTGTTGTAAAGAATGCGTAACCCTTCTTTACCCGGTTATTGATGGAGAGGCAAGCGATGCAGAAGTCAAATACCTCAATGAACACATCAACGACTGCGCACCGTGTTACAAGCATTACGAAATTGAAAGGGCTGTAAAAGAAGTGGTGAAGCACCGCATCGAGAAAAGAGAAGTTCCAGCGGACCTCATCGCCTGTATCAAGTCAAAATTAAATGGCTAAGTTATGGATGGCAAATTGATCATATTTTCGGCCCCTTCCGGCTCTGGTAAAACAACCATCGTAAAACACCTCCTGACTAAATTTCCCAATTTAGGATTTTCCATCTCTGCCTGTACCCGTGACCGCAGAGGCCGTAACGAAGAAAACGGCAAAGATTATTACTTCCTCACTCCCGAAGAATTTAAACATAAAATAGACGAACAAGCTTTTGCTGAATGGCAAGAAGTATACCCTGGCGGATTTTACGGCACGCTAAAATCTGAAATCGAACGCGTATGGGCCAGCGGAAAACATGTCATCTTTGATGTCGATGTAAAAGGCGGCGTCAACCTCAAAAAAGAATACGGAGATAAAGCTTTATCCATCTTTGTAAAAGTCCCGTCGATAGAAGAACTCGAAAGAAGACTTCGCGAACGCGGCACTGAAAGCGAAGAGAAGATTTCAGCTCGTGTTTTTAAAATGAAATTCGAAATGTCTTTTCAAGACCAATTCGATGTAGTCTTAGTCAACGAAGACCTCGAAACAGCGCTTAAAGAAGCGGAAGCCTTAGTGACTAATTTCTTAAAAAAATAAGCATGAACATTGGGCTATTTTTCGGCTCTTTCAATCCTGTGCATACAGGCCACTTGATCATTGCCAACATCATGGCAGAGAATGCAGGTGTCGATCAAGTGTGGTTTGTCGTCAGTCCCCAAAATCCTTTTAAAAGTAACCGTGCTTTAGCACATGAGTTTGACCGCTACGACATGGTGCGCCTTGCCATTGAGGATGATCCCAAACTGCGCGTAAGCGATGTGGAGTTTCAAATGCCTCGACCAAGCTATACCATCGATACCCTTACCTATTTACAAGAGCAACATCCTGAACATGCTTTCTCCATTATACTGGGTAGCGATAACTTGGTACATTTTGAAAAGTGGAAAAACTATGAGCAAATCTTACAGCATTATAAAATACTAGTCTACCAAAGACCAGGCGATACGGAGCATGCCTTGTTTCAACATCCTTCGGTCAGCGTCATTGAAGCTCCTCTGCTGGATATCTCCGCTACCTTTATTCGCCAAATGATCAAAGACGGAAAGTCGATCCGTTACATGGTGCCGACTGCGGTAGAAGATTTTATTAGGGATAAAAAATTGTTTCAATAATAATACAGGAGTAGAAGAGGCATTTTAATATAAATTATGTTTCGAGATACTCAGAGGCTGGCGTGCGGTGGGTGTCCACGAAAAGAGCGAATTAAAGAAAACCCTGTGTAGCATTAACAGCGTGTCGTTTATAAATTACACTAGGGTTTTCTTTAATTGGTTTTCGTGGCGCCTTTTTCTTTTGTTTCTTTTCTTTTGGGCGATCAAAAGAAAAGAAAAATAAAATCATGGTAGTTTACTATTTAGTAATAAGTCCTGAGAGAAACGATTCACTCATTCTAAAATAGTATAAAAAAAAGGGCCGAAGCCCTTTCATTCTTTTTTGTATCGTATAAATTATACCGTCAACAACTCCAATTCTTTCTTCGACAACAAACCGTCAATTTTAAGAATATAAGCATCGGTTAATACTTGTACTTTATCTTCTGCAGCTTTCACGGCATCTTCAGCAGCACCGTCTTTTTGCAATTTCTTAAGCGCTTCGTTGGTGTCTTTTCTGATGGCACGGATTCTTACTTTACCGTCTTCGCCTTCAGACTTCGATTGTTTTACCAATACTTTACGACGCTCTTCTGTCAATGGCGGCACGTTGATACGCACCAACTCTCCATCGTTTTGAGGATTGAAGCCCAAGTCACTTTCTCTGATCGTTTTATCGATGATGTTTACCATGCTTTTTTCAAATGGCTTAATCACCAATGAACGTGCGTCTGGCGTAGTCACCGAAGCGATTTGACTCAAAGGCGTTGGAGAACCATAATAATCGATCATGACACTTTCAACCATGTTTGGCATCGCCTTACCGGCACGAATTTTAGTCAATTCACCATCGAAATGCTTCAAGGCTTTTTCCATGCTTTCTTTAGCCTCATCCAAAAAGAATTCTATTTCTTCCATGTCAATTTTATTATAACGTTACTAATGTACCTACGTCTTCTCCTTTTAATACTTTCAACAAATTACCTTCTTTGTTCATGTCGAACACAATGATCGGCAATGAATTTTCTTTGCACAACGTGAAGGCCGTCATGTCCATAATTTGTAAACCTTTATCGTATACTTCATCAAAAGACACTTTCGCAAAACGTGTTGCTTTCGGATCTTTTTCTGGATCTGCTGTATAAATACCGTCTACGCGTGTACCTTTCAATACCACGTCGGCTTCAATTTCTATCGCTCTCAAACTTGCTGCGGTATCTGTCGTGAAGTAAGGATTACCCGTACCTGCACCTAAAATAACTACTCTGCCTTTTTCCAAGTGTCTCATCGCTCTTCTACGGATAAAAGGCTCACACACTTGTTCCATTCTTATACCCGACAACAGGCGTGTATCCACACCCGTATTTTCTAATGCACTTTGCAAAGCCATGCTGTTGATGACAGTCGCCAACATGCCCATGTGATCGCCTTGAACACGGTCAATACCATTGGCTGCCGCCTCAATACCTCGGTAAATATTTCCGCCGCCAATGACAATGGCAACTTCAACTCCTGCATCAATGACTTTCTTTACTTCTTGAGCATACCTTGTAAGCACTTCGGAGTCAATACCATAACCTTGATTGCCCATCAAGGACTCTCCGCTCAATTTCAATAGAATTCTCTTGTACTTCATCTTCCAAAAATATTAAATCTTACAAAGATAACAGGTTCTATCGTTTTTGAGAAGATAAAGGCCTGCAAAATTCAGAAAATTTACCCCCAAAGTTCAGGCCTTAGTATATTATACCCAATCGTAATGATCGGCATAATATCACCCTACGAATTGGTATAATGCCGATATAACAATATAGTAGGCCAATTTTATTGGGCTACATATATTGTAAAATCGGTATTATAATCGCTAGATTTGGGTTAATTAAGGCGTATACCTTAACTTTACCTTAATACAAACTGCTAGAAATCATTATTAACCGTTTTTTTACTTCATCAAGCTGAATAACCGTCCATATGAACCATTTCTTTCTTAAAACCTTTGCTCTCCTGCTCGTTATTGTTGCAGCTGCTTGTCAAAACCAACAAACAACGAAATCTTCTTCTTCCAAGAATACCAAGCAACCGACTATAGAAGTCACCAACTTGCAAGAACTTACCGATAAAGACACGCTACCCTACCAAGCAAGCTACACAAGGCTTTTCGACCTCTTGCATACAAAATTGACAGTCGATTTTGATTGGACAAAACAACAATTAAACGGTACTGCTGAGCTTACACTTAAGCCGTATTTCTATCCACAACAAGAACTTATATTGGATGCAAAAGGCTTCGACATCCATGAAATAAGTCTACTGGGTAGCACAAAAGTATTGACGTATACCTACGACAAAAAGAAAATCAGCATCAGCCTCGATAAGACCTACACGCAAGCGGATACCTTCAAAGTTAAAATACGCTATACCGCAAAACCAAACGAATTGCCTAAAGGCGGCAGCGCTGCCATTACCGAAGACAAAGGATTGTACTTCATCAATGCCGACGGCAAAGACCCGAATAAACCAAAACAAATTTGGACGCAAGGAGAAACTGAATCATCGTCTTGCTGGTTCCCTACCATTGATGCTCCCAATGAAAAATGTACACAAGAAATGTACATCACTGCAGAAGAAAAATACACTGTGCTTTCTAACGGGGAATTTGTCTATTCTAAATCAAACGGCAACGGAACAAAAACAGTGTGCTGGAAAATGAACAAGCCGCATGCTCCTTATTTATTCATGATGGTGGTTGGAGAGTATGCTGAAATTAAAGAACAGTGGAGAGGCAAAGAAGTAAACTACTACGTTGAAAAAGAATTTGCTCCTTATGGTAAAGCCATTTTCGGAAACACGCCAGAGATGTTGGAGTTTTTCTCGACAAAATTACAATACGATTATGCTTGGAACAAATACTACCAAGTCGTAGTAAGAGATTACGTATCGGGTGCGATGGAAAACACCACCGCAACCATTTTCATGGAAGCGCTACAAGTAGACGACCGTGCGCTTGCTGACGACAACTGGGAAACCATTATTGCACATGAATTATTTCACCATTGGTTCGGTGATTTGGTAACGTGTGAATCTTGGTCAAACCTTCCTTTGAACGAATCGTTTGCTAACTACTCAGAATACTTATGGTTAGAACATAAATTTGGCAAAGACGAAGCCGACTTCCACAGCATTGAAGAACAAGACGGTTACTTGAGTGAAGCAGAAAACAAACAAGTCGATTTGATTCGCTTCCATTATAATAACCGTGAAGACATGTTCGATGCACACAGCTATAATAAAGGAGGTCGTGTATTACACATGCTTCGCAACTATGTTGGCGATGAAGCATTTTTCAAAAGTTTAAGTTTGTATTTGAAACGCAACGAATACAAAACAGTAGAAATTCACAATTTACGTTTAGCCTTTGAAGAAGTAACAGGGGAAGATTTGAATTGGTTTTTCAACCAATGGTTCTTAAACAAAGGACATGCAAATGTTAAAATCTCTCACCGTTACGAAGCGGGCAATTTGATTGTAAAGGTTAAACAAGAGCAAGACGACAAAACAACACCCATCTACAAACTGCCTTTAGATGTTGACATCTACGATGCGCAAGGAAATAAAACGCGCAAGCGCATTGTCGTTACAAAAGCATTAGAGGAAGTAAAAATACCCCTCGCTACAAAACCACAGTTAGTGGTTGTAGATCCTGAATACCAAATTTTAGGTACAGTAGAAAGAAGTAAACCAACGGAAGAATGGCAAGCACAATTTGCCTTGTGCTCAAACTACTTAGCACGTGAAGATGCCTTGACGCATTTGTTTGAAGGAGCAGAAGGTGTTAATCCTTTCTTAAACAACCCTAAAAACATAAGCCTTTTACACCAAGCGCTCAACGACAAGTTTTGGTATGTACGTTTAACAGCCTTGACCATGTTTAGCAAATTTCACATTACCAATCCGGATGAATTTGCAGCAGAAATGAAAGCCATTGCGTCAAGTGATCCTAAACCCCTTGTGCAAGCGCGCTCTATCTATTTACTCAACTCTTTAGATCCTGCAAAATTCAAAGAAGTGTTTGAAAAAACAATCGATGCGAAACCATACTCTGTAGCGGGTGCTAGTTTGTTTGCCTTGTTGTCACAAAAAGATTCCATTGCTATTTCTCGCTTACCCGAATTTGAAAAATACGATAACGTAAACGTCATCATTCCCTTGGCTGATTATTTTACAGACAATAAAATTGCGACGAAATACCCTTGGTTTAAAAATGCCATCACGACGACTTCCGACAGAGGCGTATACCAATTGTTAAACTACTTCAGCACCTACCTTACGATTGTTACGCCTGAAGAAAAGAAAGATGGTCTTGAGGTATTGAAAAACATTGCAGAGAAAAACAAACATGAAGTCATTCGTACAGCTGCACAAATGCACATTGACGAGTTGAATAAAAAATAAAAAAAATAAGAGCGCCTCGGTAATTGTTTATCGAGGCGCTTTTGTTTTAATCCAGTTATTCTAATTTGACGAAATGTTTTTTTTATAAAACCAGCACAAACAGTTTACTATTTTTAACCCTTAATAAAATCAATCTCATGAAACACTTACTTTTTATTGCATTCTTTTTATTACAAGCCAACGCACTCTTCGCCCAAGATTCTAGCTCAACTAAACTACAACCTGTGGCTGGCGATAAAGTCATGACCATCGGCTTAATTAACAACTCGGCCTTCTGGGCTTATAAAAAATACAAAACAGATAAACTCGCCTATCGATTCGGGATAAACGGCTATTACAGTATTAATCCCAAGTCAAGTACAAATGGAACAACAACTAATTCTGGCCCTTATTTCTATAATATCTATAAATCTCAAAATTCATCGAGTACAAAATCAAGTGCATTTAGCATTGGTATCTCAGCAGGATTTCAAAAAGGAATTGCCAATTACAAACGCATAGAGCCCTACATGGGATTAGACTTCGGCATAAATTACAGCTATTCGAAAAGAGAGGAGGAATCGACTTCCCCAGCCGGTTACTATCTTTACCAAAAAAACACAACGATTAATCCGCTTTCAATCAACTTCAATGTATTACCCTTGGTAGGGTTAAATTATTATATCACCCCAGGCATGGCGCTCGGCGCAGAATACAGACTCAATGTCGCAAGTGTCAATTATAGTGCAAATGGAAATAGCCTTACAGAAGTGTATAAATCAGGACCGAATTATTCGCTTCTCCATACAAAAACAGAAACCAAAGAGGAAGGAGGAACATTCTCTTTCAATGGACAACTTACGGGAACAGGTTATATCACACTCACTTTCTTTTTGCGCTAATCAATATTCAGTTGCATAAAAAAACTCCGAAGATTGATCTTCGGAGTTTTTTTATGCTTTCTTTTTTTTGCAATTCCCTATTTCAAGAACGCACTGTACATCCACACTGTTTTTTCTTGTTCTCTGATGTAATCAGACATTAAGGCATTGGTACCTTCATCGTCGGCATCCCCAGCTAATTTCAATAGTTCTCTTTCTAGTACCAATAAGGTTTGAAAACTATCAACTACCACTTTCACCGCAGACTTACCGTCTGAAATATTTTTCTCTTCCTTGATGGAAGAAAGAGCTAGGTAGTCGGTGAAGCAATGCAAGGGATGTTCTCCTAAGGTCAAGATGCGCTCAGCGATTTCATCGATTTTTAGGAAAGCATCGTTGTATAGTTCTTCAAATTTTAAGTGCAATTCAAAAAACTTTTCACCTTTGATGTTCCAATGAAATCCTCTTGTATTGGTATAAAACAACTGGTAGTTCGCCAGTAATACATTTAATTTCTTTGCTAATTCTTTCGCCTTAGCAGCATCTAATCCGATTTGATTCAGTGTACTCATGATTTTATAGTGTTGGTTAAAAGTGTAACACCTCTAATAGCAAAATGGTTTATCCATTGCTCATTTTTTCAAAAAACTCCCCCAGCGATTCTATCAAATCGGAAGGTAACATCGCTTCCTTGGAATGATACGTCGCGGCACGATCTCCCGCAAAACCCTGCATAAAGACACCCATGATGGCAGCCTGCTCCGCCGAATACCCTTGACACAATAAAGCCAATAGTATACCCGTCAAGCAATCTCCACTGCCCCCTTTTGCCATCCCTGCATTCCCGGTTGAGTTGTAATGGATGGTGCCATCTGGTAAAACGACAGCCGTATGTTGACCTTTTAACACGAAAACAATTCCGTAGGCTTGCGCCCATGCTAAAGCTAAGTCTTCACTTTCTTGACGGCTTAATGTCGTTCCCGCCAAACGCTCAAACTCCTTATGATGAGGCGTAAGAATAGAACCTGCACAAACATGCGACAATAAATTTTGTTCTTTACTCATGAGGTTTAATGCTCCGGCATCAATGACCATCGGGATTTTGACTGTTTTTAACAAGTTGCTCAATACCGTAAAAGCTGTATCACTTTCTCTCCAACCTGGACCAATGGCCATCGCATTGTATTCCGACACGTCAGGAAATGAGGTAAACTCATCTGTCTCCTCGTCGCACAATACCATGGCTTCAGGAATACTCGTTTGTAAGATTTCATAGCCACAACGCGGCGTATATACTTTCAACAAACCAATGCCTGATCGCAAGCATGCACGCGCGGCTAATACAGCGGCGCCCATCATGCCGAAACTCCCTGCCATCAATAAGCCTTTGCCAAAATTTCCTTTGTGTGAGAATGCGGTACGAGGTTTATAAATTGCTTGTATGTCTTTGAGTGTTGTATACTGCGAAGTTGTAATGGTCTCTAATGAAAAAGTAGAAAGCAAGCCTATTTCTTCCACATACCATTCACCGATATAGGGCTTAGAAGAAGGATAGAAAAATGTTCGTTTCGGAATTTGAAATGCAATCGTTTCAATAGCCTTGATGATGACATTGTTTTCTTGTGCTTCTACATCTGCCGATAAACCCGAAGGTATATCAAGTGCAATGACTCTTTTATGTAGTGCATTTATTGTTGTAACTAAAGCGGCGGCTTCGCCTTGCAAGCTTCTGTTGAGGCCTGTTCCGAACAAAGCATCAATGATGACATCGTATTGCTTTGCATAGCTGTTCCAGTTTTCTTCTGAAATTTCTGTAGTAGATTGAATGCGTGTAATCTTTATATCTTGTTGCAATGCACGTTCGTAATTGATCGCCGCATCTTCAGACAAGATGTTATTTTGAAATAACAAGACTTCTACTTTACAGCCTTTTTCTGTGAGTAAACGAGCCACGGCTAAACCATCGCCTCCATTGTTTCCTGCACCACAAACGATGAAATAATTTCCTTTGGGCACTAATACCAATAAACGGTGGACAAAGGCATGCGCCGCTCGTTCCATTAAATCGAGAGAAGTAATGTGTGTATGTTGGATGGTATACAGATCCCATTGTTTGATTTGCGCTGCTGAGAATACCTTCATGTGTACTAAGTTAAACTAAAAATAACCGTACCTTCAAAAATACGGGGTGATAAATATCAAGGTTAACTAAAGGAGTTAAAATTAACGCTTAGCCATGGTTCGTGTCTTCGCCGCCCTGGTTCGTGTCTTCACGAACCAGAAGCTTTACTTATTTAATGATGGTATTTTTTCAACTTTTGATGAGTAATGTATATTCAATAACAGTATTAGCATTAAACATGACTGGTTCGTGAAGACACGAACCATGGCGGCGCGTCGAGGTTGCCAAACAATCACTTAAACATTCTCTCAAACTCATTGCTGCCTTGGTTCGTGTCTTCACGAACCATTCTCTAAAACTCATCTCTGAGATCCTTGATAAAAGTAAAGGTACTTTTGTCGGTTTCATAATAATTACAAGTTGAATAAACATATAGGCAAGGGTCTTTTACCAATTGCCAATGCTTTGCGAGTGGGTTGTTATGTATGTAATCCATCTTTTGAAATGCCACATCTTTTGAATAGATATGAATTGCCAAAGAATCCCTTTGCCAAAACTCGTAATTTTTATTACTCAAGTCTACTGCAAATTTCGATAAAAACCCTGGAGAATCTGCTTTCAGTTTCTTTTTAAACTCGTGGGCTGTAAACTTAAGAAAAGAGCTTTGTACTGTTTCTTTGCCATTCATTTCATTAATTCGCCAAATTAAATGAATATGGTTAGGCATAATTACAAAAGCAAAAACATCAATTTTCCCCTTTTCGCTTAAATAGGTGAGTGAATCTATAATGACATCTTTGTAATCATCCCTTTTAAGTAGATGTTTCCATTGGTTAATGGTGGCTGTCCAAAAAAATATCTCGCCAATTGCAATGTGCGATTTACGCTTGTATTCAAAAATGCTTTTATCCATAAAAAAATAGTTACTATATCTTGCTTAAATAATGCAAGTCTTTAATTTAAAAAATTGATGTGGTTCGTGAGGACACGAACCACGACGGAGAAAGACGCTGATTTGGTTCGTGAAGACACGAACCATGGCGGCGGGGTGATAAATATCAAGCTTACTAAAAATCGTTATAATTAACGCAAAGGCTTCTTTTTCTTAAACCGTTGTTCAGACCAAAATAACATCCTCACCGACAACATGCCCAATCCTGCGCCAAATAAAACATCTCCAGCCCAATGGCGATCGTTCATCACCGCAAGTGCTCCAGTTAAGCCTGCCATCGCATAGAGTCCTATTTTTACACCACGCATTTGATTAGGATACTCCATGTCAAAAAAAGTGGCCCCCATAAATGCTTGTGCCGTATGGCCTGATGGAAAGGAATGGTAATCGTCTCCATTGGGTCTTAGTACTTGTGAATAATGTTTGATGGCCATTACACTTAAAGAAGTAAATACTTGTGCTTGCACAAACATCCAAAGCCTACGTCCATTGGCATGCCTAGGCTTTGTCCCTGGAATAAATCCAGTGGCATAGGCTGCAACAGCAGGAATGTATTGTATGTAGTTATCGAGTGGCGTATAAAAATTGGGAAAATAATAGTTTACATCCTCTCTAATTTTTTCAGAGCTGTATAAGCCATTCGATCCTCTAATCCACAGGCCTTGTACCATCATAGCGATAGGCACTACAAAGCCCGATGTTTTAATTGGATTTTCTTCTTGATAAAAAGCATACTGCTCTTGCTCCACTGTAGGAACAGTATCAGCTTTTGAGACAAGAGATGCGCTATCCGAAAGTGGTGTAAAAATAGTGTCTTGCTTTACTAGAGCACTACTAGAATCACTGATGGTACTAAGCGAGTCTTGTTTCACAATAATAGAATCCTGTTGTGCACTCGCCCGTTGTGCAATGCCAGACAAAAAGAAAAATAAAAACAGTATACGATAGTTCATACTTAACGATCTATTTCTCCCATTACAATATCTAAAGAACCCAGTATCGCTACCAAATCGGAAAGCATGACATCGTTACTGATGGCAGGCAATACAGACAAGTTGACAAAGCAACAAGAGCGTACTTTACAACGCAAAGGGATATCGGTATTCCCCGTTGAACGGAAAAAGAATCCCAATTCTCCTTTAGGGTTTTCTGCACGCACATAAAAATCCATGGCCTTAGGACGAATTTTCTTCGGTACAAATTTTTGAGGATTAAAATCTTTTGTTCGCTTATGATCGGTGGTTAATCGCACCAAGCATTGCTCAATGATTTTCATCGACTCTTCGCATTCCAATACCCTTACTTGCGTACGATCCCAACAATCGCCGACTTTACCCATTTCTCCTTTACCAATAGGAATATCGAATTCTAATTCAGGATAAACAGAATAGCCATCGACACGACGTAAATCAAAACGCAAACCACTGCCTCGCAATACCGGTCCACTGACGCCATAATTAATGGCCAAGTCCAAAGGCAATACACCAATGCCTGCAGTACGTTCAATGAATATTTTATTTTCGGTGATGAGTTTTTTCATCTCTCCGATTTTAGGTTTGAGGTAATCGATGAACGATTTACACTGCTCCTCAAAACCTACAGGAATATCATAATACAAACCTCCAACCCACATGTAGTTATACAACATGCGTGCGCCGCTCACCCACTCCAACATACGGTTGATGTATTCACGATCGCGCATCAACCATAAAAAAGGTGTGAAGCTACCCATGTCTAAGCCATATGTACCAATGGCTACAAAGTGAGAAGCGATACGGTTTAACTCGGCCACCAATACACGAATGTATTCTACGCGCTTAGGAATATCATTTTCAATGCCCAACATGCGTTCAATGCCCATGGCATAAGCATGCTCTGAGTTCATGGCCGCCATGTAATCGAGGCGATCGACGAACGGAATGATTTGATTGTAAGGCAAAGCTTCTGCATGCTTTTCAAAACAGCGGTGTAAATAGCCTAAGTGAGGAATTACTTTTTTAATGACCTCTCCATCGGTTAATACTTCCAAGCGAAGTACTCCATGTGTCGAAGGATGCTGAGGACCAATGTTCAGCACCATCTCATGCTTTTGAAGCATAGACGCATCAAAAAAATCGGGCTCCGATTTTTTCAAATGACTGGCTTCGTATTCGTATTGAATGGTAGACTGTGACACTGTTGTATTTTTAATAAGCAACTTTGATACCGTGATAGGTCGCTTGTTCTTTATAATCTTTTCTCAAAGGATAACCTTCCCAATCACCCGGTAATAAAATCCTACGCAAATCGGGATGGTGAGCAAATCGAACACCATACATGTCGAAGGCTTCGCGTTCGTGCCAATTGGCAGACTTCCAAATCGCACAAAGCGAATCCACCACTGGCAAGTTCTGTTCGTCACCACGTGGCACAACCACCTTCATGATGAATGCATGTTCGTAGGGAATGGAATACAAATGATAAATTACTTCTATTGTTCCTTCTTTCTCTCCGTTATCTAAAGCGGTAAGGCAAGTCAAGTAATCGAAATACAAAGCAGGATGTTTCCATAAAAGGTCTGCAATCTTCAACAACTGTGTAGGATCTACAATGGCTTGTGCTTGCGCGATGTCTTCTCGCGTAGAGAGAATTGCTGTTTCTCCTAGTTGTTCTTTTATGATCGTAAGAATTTCCGTGAAAGTCATTTTTTTCATGCCTTACCCTCCTCTACTAGACCAGTTGTTTTTCTTTTTGCTGACCAGTTTTTCAACAAGCTAGGTTCAACAATATGTTCAGTACGAATTTTTTCTTGCAATTTTAAAAAGGCACCAATCAAAGCTTCTGGTCTCGGCGGACAGCCAGGCACATAGACATCGACAGGTATGATACGCTCTACTCCTTTTACCACATGGTAACCGTGTTGCCAATAAGGTCCACCGCAATTAGAACATGATCCCATGGATATGACATAGCGTGGTTCTGGCATTTGTTCGTACAAACGACGAATACGATCAGCCATTTTAAAGGTCACCGTTCCTGCAATGATCATTACATCCGATTGGCGTGGTGTAGCACGCACCATGATGCCAAAACGATCGAGGTCATAACCTGAAGCAAACGTCGCCATCATTTCAATCGCACAACAAGCAATACCAAAGCCCATCGGCCACATCGATGAAAGGCGTGCCCAATTCATCAGGTCGTCGAAACGCGTTACTACAATACCACCCTGTCCTGTTTTAAGCTCCATGCTTAACTTTTAATTTATATTTTTCATTGACCTGATCGTATAAGCCAGCAGGGACTTGTGATTCCACACTTTCTATCACAGGTTTTTCTAAATCCCAATCGAGGTAACCTTTCTTCCAAACATAGGCTAAACCGCCCATCAACAACACCATAAATACAATCAACTCCAGCAACAGAAAGCCTGTCCAAGATGTTCCCCACGTGATCATGGCTTCTTGATCTGTAAAAGCCAAAGCCCATGGATATAATAAAATGACTTCGACTTCAAACAACACAAAGAACAAAGCGATGCGGTAAAAGCGAACATTGAAACCATACCAGCCAGAACCTTCTGATTCCTCTCCGCATTCGTAAGCGCTTAATTTTTCCGAATTGGGCTTATTCGGCTTTAAGGTATTCCAAACCAGATAGATCAGCATACAAAAAAGTATACTGCCGATGAGGAATAAAAGAATGCCAGCGTATTGATCTACGGATGTACTAATCAAAATGTACGGGGTTTAACCAGAACAAATATAAAAAAGGAATGCTTAATAAGCTTCTTTTACCAGTGAAACTTGAAAGGAATGAAATACAGGCCTAAAGAAAAAACTAGGGCCCAAAAAGCAGCACTGACAGCCATGTATCCAATAATTTTAACAGGTCGTTCGCCAAAAGACGAAGCAATGATGGCTCCTCCAATGGGGGTTAACAAAATGGGTGTAAGAAACGCGACACCGCTGATCCCAAACTTATTCCAAACCTTAACGATACGACGTTTAGCAGGCGATATTTTTTTTTCATTGCGAAAAAAAATCCCTTTCACATACTTGTAAAAGAAAGCACGGGCAACGGTAGAAAAGAAAACAGTCGACAACATCATGCCCAAAAAAGTAAAGAGTGCAGTCTGCCACCAAGGCAAATCATAGCCTCTACCCAATAAAGGTCCTCCAACAAACTTTAGAGAACTCAACAGCAAAACACTCAGCCACTTTACAACCAGTTCCATTTATATTTCGTGTTTAGGTCACAAAGTAACAACTAAAAAAATGATAAATAAGTGCCCATGCCGAATACAATTATATTAGTCCAATCAATGATTCGTTTCGGCATTGCCAATTCATAGGTATAAATAAAATTATAGGACCATTTTATAAGTGGAATTGGTATAAAAAGATATACCCGAGTAAGTTTTTTGAAAGGGCTAGAGTTTTTAGTATCCTTGTACAAAGGATTCTTTATGAGAAACACACGTACTTTACACCTCAGCTTACTCTTTTTCTTTTTCATTGTGACCTTAAGTGCTCAGGCTCAAGAGACCTATATGCCTTTGGACCCAGAAAAGTACCATTTTTTCGAACGCATGGACATTTTATCGGGTAAAAAAACATTGGACGGTTACTCTGCGATGAAACCTTTTTACAGACCCGACATTAAACTCATGAGCGATACCGCTTTAGAGAATTATAAAAAAACCTCGAAAGCCGATTCTTTCCAAGTAACGTATTTAGAAAACGAGCAGTGGGATTTGTATAGTGATGAAGTCGGTAACAGCAAGCGTCCTATCTTAAAAACCTTTTACCGTAAAAAGGGGGCTTTTCTTCATGCTAAAAATGATTATTTCAAAATACAAGTAAATCCTGTACTCTACCTTGCCGCAGGAAAACAACAAGAAAACAGCACAGACGCTTTATACATCAATACAAGAGGTATTGAAGTCAGAGGAAGTATCGACAATAAAATTGGTTACTATTTATATGCTGCCGATAACCAGGCCATGTTTCAAGACTACGCCATGCAACGTGCCAATGTACAAGGTCTTCCAGAACCCATAGTACCTGGGGAAGCTTTTACCAAACCCTTTAAACAAAACAAAGGAGTAGACTTTCTTTCGGGAAGAGGATACGTGACGTTTGGTGTAACGAAACACATCAAAATGCAGTTTGGACACGATAAAAATTTCGTTGGAGATGGTTACCGCTCGCTGTTTTTATCGGATTATTCTGCACCCTATACCTTCTTAAAAATCAATGCTAAAATCTGGAAAATCAATTATACCTGCATGTTTGCAGACATGAATGCTGGTTATATACAAATGACGCCTACAGAAGGCAAACGTTATAACCGAAAAATTTATACGATGCACCATTTAAGCGTGAACATTAAACCCAATTTAACTGTAGGTTTTTTTGAAGCCATCATGCAAGGCCCGCCCGATGGAGACAGTACCGACACTCCTTTACAAGCAAGCTATTTAAATCCAATTATCTTTTCTCGATACATTGAACAATACCATGGCAGTAATGACAACGCCATTGCAGGTTTAGATTTTAAATGGAATTTCCTCCACCATTTCTCTGCCTATGGACAATTGTTGCTCGATGAGTTTGTATTGTCTGAAGTGAAAGCAAAAACAGGTTGGTGGGGTAATAAACAAGCCTTTCAAGTCGGCTTAAAATACATCAATGCGCTTGGTGTTAAAAACTTAGATTTGCAATCTGAATTTAATTATGTGAGACCTTATACCTATGCGCACAAAAATAATTATACGTCCTACACCCATTACAACCAAGCCTTAGCACATCCGCTGGGCGCTAACTTCTGGGAATGGATCGGCATTGTAAGGTTTCAACCGGCTAAAAAAGTCTTCTTAACGGGTAAATTATTTTACATTAAAACCGGGGAAGATTCAACCGTTACTGGATCCCAATATACCAACAACAACGGTGGAAACATCTTTAAAAGCTATAATGATGTGGCACAAAACAAACCATATGGCAATGGCATGTTACAAGGCATTGCCACAGACATCATCATGATATCGCTACAAGCATCGTACATGGTGAAACAAAATTTCTTCATCGATCTTTACCTACAACAAAGAACAAAATCCAGTGCGATGGCTTCAAAAAGCTTAAACACAACGTATCTTTCAGCGGGTATCCGTTGGAATATTGCCTGGAGATTACAAGAATATTAAGCCCTCCCAATGAAGACATTTATAAGGATCATCTCCTTTGCTAGACCGTTTCAAAAATACGCCATCATTTATGGCATCTTCTCCATTACAGCTATTCTCTTCGGTTTGATGAACTTCAGTTTCATCATGCCGGTATTGGATATTTTATTTGGCACTACCAAAGACCCTTCAAGTTATACCTTGCCTGAATCTTCATTCAGCATGGCATACCTAAAAGCGGTGCTCGATTACTATTCCATGAACTACATTCAGGAATACGGTAAGCCCACCACTTTATTCATCATTTGCGTAATTCTTGGCACGTCAAATTTCTTGACCAACTTTTTCAAATACCTTTCTTTACGCGTCACATCGACAGTAAAAGCAGTGGTACTACAAAACATACGTAAAGAACTTTACTATAAAATCACCAACCTGCACATCGGCTTTTTCAGTAACGAACGTAAAGGAGACCTCATGTCTCGTTTAACCAGCGACGTATCTGAAATCGAATACTCTGTCATCGGTACATTGACCGTGATGTTCAGAGATCCCATTACCGTCATCATTTACTTTACGGTATTGTTCATGCTCAATTGGCAGTTGACTTTGTACACATTAATCATTTTACCGGTGTCTGGTTTTCTCATTTCTTTAATCAGCAGAAAACTAAAAAAAGAATCGGACGAAGGACAAATTAGATTGGCCAATATTTTGAACGTAGTAGAAGAAACAATCTCAGGACTGCGTATCATCAAAGCCTTTAACGGAGAAAAATTTATCCGTAATAAGTTTGATCATGAAAACGACAACTATGCTCGCCTTGTCAGATCGATGAGCAATAAACGAGAATTATCTTCTCCGCTCTCTGAATTCTTTGGTATATGTTTGGTCGGTGTCATTTTATGGATTGGAGGAAACATGGTTTTTATAGGAGACTTAGAAGCCAGTGAGTTTTTCTTCTTCATCATTTCATTCTACCAAATCTTGGTACCTGTAAAAGGCATATCTGGTTCGATGACCAATATCCAAAGAGGCATCTCAGCAGGAGAACGTATTTTTAGAATACTCGATGCTGAAAATGAAATCACCGATAAGCCCAATGCAAAAGTGGCAACCTCCTTTAATCATTCCATCGAGTTTAAAAATGTTTCCTTTGCCTATGGTGAGGCAACGATTTTGAATAACATCAACGTAGAATTAGTAAAAGGGAAAACCATTGCTTTGATTGGCCCATCGGGTGGAGGTAAATCAACCTTGGCCGATTTAATTCCAAGATTTTACGATACGACATTGGGTGAAATATGTGTAGACGGAACCAACATCAAAGACTTAAGCTTACACTCTCTGCGCAACTTGATTGGCGTAGTATCACAAGAGTCTATTTTATTTAACGATACCATTTACAATAACATCGCTTTCAGTACAGAAAATGTAACTGAACAACAAGTGATACAAGCAGCAAAAATTGCCAATGCACACGAGTTTATTTTGCAAACAGAAAACGGTTACCATACCAGTATCGGTGACCGAGGCATGAAGTTATCGGGAGGACAAAGACAAAGACTCAGCATTGCACGTGCAATTTTGAAAAATCCTCCGATCCTTATTTTGGATGAAGCCACTTCTGCACTCGATAATGAGTCAGAAAAATTGGTACAAGAAGCCTTGAACCATTTGATGAAAAACAGAACATCATTGGTGATTGCACATAGACTTTCAACTGTACAAAATGCCGATGAAATATTGGTATTAGAAAAAGGCAATATCGTTGAGCGTGGTAACCACAAACAACTGATGGAGAATAAAGGTTTGTACAGCAGGTTATATTTACTGTACGCTGACAAAGGAATTATTGAATAATTATTCACAAGGATAATAAATCTTCAATTCTTCTACATGCTCTTGTGCTTTAGTTTCTAAACCTGATTTCAAGAGATCCCAACAGACCGTATTGTTTTTCTTTACTTCACTCATTACATAGCGAGCATCTTTACTGGACAAGTAGAGGTGCTCGTTTAGTTTTGCATAATCGCACGCTGCAAGTGAAGTCAAGGGCACTGCTTTGATGAACACATTTTTCTCTAATATTTCCAAAGCAAATTCACTGAGTCCGTACACTTCTTTGAATTGAGACTTGCTGACATAACCTTTGAGTAAAGTTCTGTATTGAATAATACGGCGAGCAAAAGCTGGCCCAATACCTGGCAGTGAAACCAAAGTACTGCTATCAACCGAATTGATGTCAAGCATTTCTATTTTTTTCGAACTCGGATTTCGATGGACAACTTGTTGCTCAGCACTTACCTCCAATGCTTCTTCTAGGACAAACCGTTTTACTTGCTGAAGCAGCACTTCATTCATTCCATATACTTTGGCGAGGTCATGTATTGTATGCAACTTCCCACCTTTCGCTTGGTAATTTAAAATACGGTTCGCCAAGTATTCTGGCATTCCTGCTGTAATCCAATCCTCTGCAGAGAATTGAGAAATACGCTTTTGAAAATGCACAGCATGCGATACCTTGTTAACAGGCTTTTCCAGAGATCCCTCATCGTGAAAAAAAGTATCGATCGTGACACTGTACTCGTCTTGAGGAGTCAATATTGGATAAGCATAATACGTAAATACAGGAGAGCACAATACCAACATGCTAATCCATAACAACACAAAATGAATTTTCGCTTGACGACGATCCAACTCAAAATGAGTCTTGAATCGATGAAAAAAATGTTTGAACATAAAAATAAAATTAAAAAAAATGCTTCTGATAAGAAGACGCTATTATGAAATGAAACGCTTCTTATCTTATGAAAAATAATAGGAATTAAATTTTCATCTCATCACACACTTATTTGCTGCCAAATTTTTCTACGTAGTAATAATCTTCTACTTCCCCTTCCTTGGCATTTGGGTAAATAGAATAAAAATAGCCTAGAAAATAACTACCATTGATTGTGAAGATCGTTTGGGCTTTGGAAGGAGAATTTAAATCTTTTTGTTTATCGAGTAGGTTTTGATAAAATGACTCATCGATATAACCTGGAACCCATTGCCTAAAATCTTTACTTAATGATGATTTAAAACAGTATAAATATTCTACTACATTTGCCGCATAATGAGGTCCACCTACCCCAATCGATCCAGACGATCCACCCATACCACCCGGTCCCATCATAGTTTGTCCACCTTGCACTTCGACAAAATAAGACCCAATTGTGATTTCAATTTTATCGTCTTCGTTTCTAATCGCCCCAATGAAAACATTATTGGTAGCGCAAATTCGAAGCATCTTTTTTACTTTTTTAAATTCACGACTTTTAGCTTCTGTAGAAAATAAATCCTTTTGTCTCTTATACCTATACATCGGAGAATTTGAAAAATTAATGACACTGTCTTCTGATAAACAAGAAAAAGAAATAATAGCTTCTTTAGTTTGCAGGTCTACAACAGACACCAACATTTTTTCTTCCGAAACTTTTACTTGCAACAGTACATTTTCAAACAGGTAAGAGTTCTTCTGCACTTCATTAGATAAAGCTCCAATTTTCCCGAACTCAAAAGTATTGTAAATAAAGTGCTTGGTCTCAAGGTCAACATCAATCACATACGTCATGTTATTATAGCCGTCTATCGTAATCATCAAATGTCCCTCTTGATCATAAAACTTTATGCATCTTGAAAGAATACGGGGGTCAATTTCTGATTTCGTAGTTGCATTTTTAACATATTTATTCGCAGTTGCATTCTTAACATATTTAAAAATATCGGGATCATAATTTGACACTTTATTGTCATCGGAAATTATATCCCATAATTTAACTTCTTTCGTGGTGTTTGGGAATTTTACTGATTCAAAATTCAGCACACTCATTTCAAATTGTTTCGTTGAAAAATTATATTCGTATAATCTCGTGTTTGATGTTTTCCGAATAGCAGTTAAAATATAAAAATGTCCTTGACTACTGAATGAATAAAGATAAAATTCATCTTTACCTAATAATAAAGCTTGAGGATAGCGTTGAATAGATTTATCGAGCAAATTAATAGATTGCACAGAAAACTCTTTCGTCGAAGGGTTTGCAAAAAATAAATAATACATCTTCTGATCTTTCAACACTACATCCGACACTTGGTTAAACAAACCTGCATCTTCTGTTCTAGCATAGCCATATTCCTCTGCTTTAACCATGTCAACATAGGTCTTAAGATACAACTTCGTTTTATCCATATAAGTCAAATAAAGCTTATTCGTTTCTTGGTCAAAATAGGAATGAGCAGCTTCTCTATTGGGAGAACCTGGCCTATGATTAGGACAAGGTTCTTTGATGACGATGTTTTGAGCAAACAAACTACTGGAAAAAAATAAAAGCAATACGGTTAAACTGTTTTTCATGTTGATGGCATCGGTTTAAATAAAGCTATACTTTTTCTATTTCAAAAAACAGTGGATGGGGTAATAATTCAATAAAAAAGGGGTTTTGGTATAGACATACAAACCATACCAAAACCTCTTTTATAAAAGATATACCGTATTCGCTAAGGCCTATACGTATAACCTTTGCATTTTTCGACCAATGCCTTCAGTTGACTTTCGCTAATTTCTCCACCCGTCATGATCGGAAGTTTGATGATCGGATGATCAACGATAAAATCAAAAAATACGGCATCGTCTAAGGATTTACCTTCAGGGGTGAATGTCTTTATCCATTTGGGTATTGCAGCTTTGAACAACTCGCGCGTTTGTTTATTTTCCCAATAGACTCTGAAGAATGTGTATTCATCGTAGCCTAACAGAACTTCTTGCGTAGAGTTTAAGATAACCTCTTCAGACAATTTAATATCGCGTGAAGAAGCGGCTATGCGAATGATAAAGGCTCCACTTTCAGCAATCCATAATGCTCGTTTAGAATCATAATAGGAAAAATCCCGTGCGTCTAATTTAAAGGAAACTTCTTTACTCTCACCAGGCATTAATTCAACCTTAGCAAAATCTTTCAATTCATTTTCGGGACGTTGCAGTGTGCATGCTGCATCTGAAACATAAAGTTGAATAATTTCTTTACCTTTTACTGTTCCAGTATTTTTAATAGTAACACGTACCGTTAAACCTTCTTGGTCTGTGAAATATTTCGAAGACATGTTCAGGTTACTGTATTCAAAGGTCGTGTAGGATAAACCAAAACCAAAAGGAAATAAGGGCGCTATTTTCTTTTTATCGTAATAGCGATAACCTACAAACAAACGCTCACCATACAGCACATTACCTTCTTCTCCTGGGAAATTTAAATACGCAGGTGTATCTTCTAATTTCACAGGAAAGGTTTCTGCCAATTTACCCGATGGATTGATTTTTCCAAACAAGACATCGGCAATGGCTCCTGCACCCGCTTGACCGACCAACCAAGTTTCTACAATGCCTTCTACTTCTTTTGCCCATGGCATCGCAACAGCACTACCGTTGGTCAATACAACTACCGTATTTTTTTGAACCGCTGCGATTTCACTGATTAGTTTATTGTGTGAAGCAGGCAAGTCGATGTGTTTTCGATCAATGCCTTCTGATTCATAGTGTAAAGGTAAGCCTGCAAAAACAAGGGTGAGGTCTGAAGCTATTGCTACTTTTTTCGCTTCAGCAATGAACGATAAATCATTGTCGTCACTCAAACTATAACCTTGCGCATAGGTTATGATCACATCCTTTCCGTATTCATCTTGAATGATCTTCAAGGCCTGATCCAGTTGTGTCGGCTTCACTTCTGAACTTCCATTTCCTTGATAGCGTGTTTTCACTGCAAACTCACCAACGATAGAAATCGTTTTGTATTTCTTTTTCGTGATCGGCAAGACTTCCATTTCATTTTTCAACAGCGTAATCGCTTCAGACGCTACAGCTCTTGCAAATTGATGGTGTTCTGCTATACTGAATGTCGACTTTTTAACCTCTAAGGATTTTGCGGTTAACACAACCCCCAGTATTTCTCTGACGAGATGATTCAACACCACTTCATCCAACTCCTTATTCTTAACAGCTTGTACAATCAACTGGTCTGTGTAGGGAACAGCTGTGCCTGGCATTTGAAGGTGCATGCCGGCTTTCATACCTGCCACTCTGTTTACAACAGCTTCCCAATCTGAAATGACGATGCCTTTAAAACCCCATTTATTTTTTAAGATGTCGGTCAATAAATACGGCGATTGAGTTCCGTACTCTCCTTGTACTCGATTGTAACAAGCCATCACGGTCCAAGGTTGAGATTTCTTTACCGCAATTTCAAAGGGGGTTAAATAGATTTCATGCAACGTACGCGTGTCAATGTCTGAATTGATGTACATACGATTTGTTTCCGTATTGTTCGCAGCATAATGCTTAAGCGAAGCCCCAACACCTTTACTCTGAATCCCATTAATATAAGCAGCTCCTAATTCTCCTGCTAATACAGGATCTTCTGAAAAGAATTCGAAATTTCTACCGCCTAAAACAGAGCGTTTAATGTTGACACCAGGACCCAATAAAACATTTACATTCTGCGCTTGGCATTCATCACCCAATACTTGACCTAGTTTAAAAATCAAATTCGTATTCCAAGTGGCAGCAAGCGCTGAAGCAGTTGGAAAACAGGTCGCAGGCAATTGATCTCCATAGCCCCATTTATAGCTTTCAGGTGCACGTCTTAATCCATGCGGTCCATCAGACATCCAAATCGAAGGAATATTCAATCGGGTGATTGGCTTTGTTGTCCAGGCATCTCGGCCTGAACACAAGGATGCTTTTTCTTCTAATGTCAATTCCGACATCAATTGATTGATTCTTTTTTCTAAAGCCTGTTCACTTAAGGCTTGTGCATTCAATCTAAAATTGATCATGAAGCTTGACATCAATAAGCATACTATGATTATTACTTTTCGCATGTTAATTTTTTATGGGTAAGAAATTAATTTAAAAGTAAGGATATTTTCTTTCAGATAATACGCTTGCACTTTAATGTCTTTTGCAGAAAAGATGAATATAAAGCCTGTTAATAGTGATCGAAGCTCAAAATAATGCGATATGCTTCCATGTGTTATTTTTTGAATATCATTCAACTTGTTAAAAATCTCTTTTGACTTTTTTACACCTTAACAAACCTTTAAACAAAGGCCATTCATGTCAATAACATGAAAATAATGTTCCTTAAACCAATGTTGACACTATAGGCAATCCATACATTCACTTAGATAACAATCTTTTTAAGTACAAAAAAGACTCTCAACTCATTCCATTTAAACATGACAATACACAACGTAAGACAGAACTATTGCATAATGAGCGCTAAAAATATTTTTCGGATACGGTAATTTTTTTTCCACGCTTTAAAAAAAAGGTGAATAAAAGTTTATGCTGTTAATTTCAAGTCAAGACTTGCTTTCAATGTCGATGCCAAAATTTTAGCATTAGCAATAGCAGCATCTTTGTCGCTATAATCAAAAATAAGCACTGGTTGCGGAGCACTTGCAAACAAGAATATTTTATAGTCCGTCACCTTTCCTGTCATGCTTGGATTTACTCCATTAGACATAGAAGTCATACGGGATGTTGTTGATATTACTTTTACTGCTTGTATTTCAGGCAACATTTTCCATGCGCCAGTTTTAAACCCACAAAAGGCATAATAGACTTGGAATTTTTCTTCTGTAAAATCGATGAGCGTTCCGCTATATGAAAACACGACCATCAATCCAAATACGGCACTCGCTCCTCCTACCGATAAAGATTTTAAAAGCGAATTTTCACTTTCTATAAAAGCCGGACTGATCATAATAAAAACACCTACGACAAGAAAGATCAACCCTAGCAAATGAGGACTTAAAGAGAAGAAGTTCCTTTTTTTATAATTAAATTTTTTCATAACACGTTTTTATACTATGGCATACAAACCATATCTTTTAAATTATTTTTTCAAGTATCCTGTATGCCACAGAACAGAGTCAATACAATAAAAATACTACTTGTAAATAATATTCCTACTGTACTCCTCCAAATCTTTTTTGACTTCTGGCGCTAATAAATACAAACCAATGATGTTTGGAATCGCCATGGCGAAAATCATCGCATCGGAAAACCCAATTACACTGTTCATGTTCATGCTTGCTCCCATGACTGTGAAACTACAAAAAATAAATTTGTAGGTATTAGAGCTTAAAGCACTCATGCCAAACAAATAATTCCAAGCACGCAAACCGTAATATGACCATGAGATCATCGTTGAGAAGGCAAATAAAATAACCGCTACAGAAAGCACATACGGAAACCAAGGCAATACCGAAGCAAAAGAAACAGAGGTTAAAGCCACACCATCGTGTGCCTCTTGCGTATAAACTCCAGTAATGACAACAATCAAAGCCGTCATGGTACATACTACCACCGTATCAATAAAGGGTTCTAACAAAGAAACTAATCCTTCTTTAATGGGTTGATCTGTTTTCACCGCCGCATGTGCAATGGGTGAAGAACCAATACCCGCTTCATTCGAAAAAGACGCTCTGCGCAAGCCTGCGATCAAAGCCCCCATGAATCCGCCTGTAGCAGACTTCCATGAAAAAGCTTCTGCTCCTATTTTATAAAAAGTCGCAGGAATTAATTGATAATGATAAGCCAAAATAACAAAGCCTGCCAACATATAAATACCACACATCAGAGGCACCAACTTGTCGGCCACGCTAGCAATACGTTTCATTCCTCCAATGATGACAATGCCACACACAATTGCAAAACACAAACCAACCAACCATGCCTTATCGAATAAATAGGAATCAGCTCCTCCTGTAACATGTATCAACTGAGCCGTTGCTTGATTGCTTTGAAATAAATTACCACCTCCCAATGTCCCTCCAATACACATTAAGCTGAAGAAAACCGCTAAGAATGCTCCACCTCTTCCGATGATTGTTTTTCGCAATCCTGCATTTAAATAATACATCGGCCCACCAAACACTTCGTTGTTCGCTCCAATGAGACGGTACTTTAAACCCAAAGTGCATTCGACAAATTTGGTAGACATGCCCAGTATACCCGCTAAAATCATCCAGAAGGTAGCGCCAGGACCACCCGTTTGAATGGCTACAGCTACACCAGCAATATTCCCCAAACCCAATGTGCCCGAAAGTGCTGTCGCTAAAGCTTGGTAATGACTAACTTCTCCAGGCTCGTTCGGCTTATCGTATTTACCACGTACAATATCAATCGCATGCTTAAACATGCGGATATTAACGAATCGAAAATACCACGTGAAAATTAATCCCGCAAGCGAAAGCCATAGCACGATCAAAGGAAACTCAACACCTGCTACCGTCACCGAATAAAAAATCACAGACGATACTGCATCCGTAATGGGCGATACATAGTAGTCGAGTGTTTGATCGAATCCTTGAGGCATTTTACTATTTTAACTGTGAAGCAAGCAAGGCAATGCCTTGTTCAAACGTATGCGGTTGATAACCCAATTCGCGTTTTGCTTTATCGATGACAAACCCTGTCTTCGCAGGTCTTTTCGCTACTTGTGTAAAGGTAGAAGAATCGGCCTTTTCAATGAATGAGGCATCGAGTTTGAAAAACGCAGCCGTTTGTAGTGCAATATCATAAGGCGTTAAGAAATCACTGCCTGAAATATTAAACACCCCTTGTGCATTTTTCTCTACAGCCAACAAACAACCCATCGCTAAATCTTCAGCGAGTGTCGGTGTTCTCCATTGATCGTTTACCACTTTAATGGTTTTCTTTTGTTCTAAATTATTTTTCACCCAAAGTACAATGTTCGAACGACTCATGTCTGCCACAATACCAAAGACTAAAACGGTTCTGAGTATCGCCCATTTCGATTTCATGCCTTGTACAATGTGTTCCGCTTTTAATTTACTATGACCGTAATAACTGATCGGATCTGGAGTTTCCTCTTCCGTCAATGGACCTTTGTTGCCGTTGAAAATAAAATCGGTCGACACATGCACCAAATGAATATGCTGTGCATCACAAGCATCGGCTAAGTATTGTACAGCATCTACGTTCAATGCATCGCAATCGGCTTGCTCTGTTTCACATTGATCAACATTGGTCATGGCAGCGGTATGAATAACTGCATCGGGTTTATACAAAGCCAGGATATCTTGTACTTGCTTTTTATCGGTTACGTCTAAACTAGCATACGTAAAGCCTTCTGCATCGGGATAACGATTGGTACCGCGTGCGGTAGCAATCAATTCGTAATCGCTACGCCCTTTCAACAAATCAATTAATTTTTGTCCAAGTAAACCGTTAGATCCTGTTATTAATATTTTTTTCATGCGCTTACTTCGTTACGTAAAATACTTTCGCGTTATATTTTTTAACAATTTTTTCTTTTTTTACTTCTTCTAAAGTAATGGTCATATAAATACTTTCCGTAGGTCTATTTCGAGTATCGGTCATTTGTTCTTCGATTTTACCAATCACTTCCAAACCTTCTACCACTTGTCCGTAAATGGTATAAGATCCATCTAAATGATTCGCACCGTTATCTTCGCACACAATGTAAAATTGTGAACCGTTAGAAGCACGTTGAGGGTTGACTTGATCTCCCATGCGCGCTGCCGCTAAAGCTCCTTTTTTATGTTTTAAAGAAGCGACCATTTCTGCTGGTATGGTGTAATCTGTACCCCCCATGCCGTCGTTAGAGGGATTGGCATCTTTAGAAAAAGGATCTCCTCCCTGAATCATGAAACCTTGAATGACGCGGTGAAAGGTAGTGCTGTCGTAGAAACCCGCTGCAGCCAATTTTATAAAATTAGCTTTATGCAAAGGTGTTTGATCGTACAATAAAATCACCATGTCTCCATAGGCAGTATGCATTGTAATGACATAATCTTTAGCCGACTCCTTTTTTTCTTCGGATTGAGAAAATGCAGCGCTAGAAAATATTAAACTCAACAGGCATGCTGTTATTATTCTAATGTTTTTCATTTTTAAGTCGTTTAATTTCTTCTAATATTTTCCCTCCCCCTTGACTGATGATGTAATCAGCCAAACTTTTCCCAAGTGCAACTGCATTCTTTTTGTGGTCTTGGTCTTGACTTTGTATTCTCTGTGCACCGTCCAAACTTACTACTCCACCTTTGATGTGAATGATATCGCTACGCAATTCTGCCAAGGCAAATACAGGAACACTGCATCCTCCTTCCATCGTTGACAAGAACGAACGTTCTGCCAATAAACAAAATTCGGTTTCAGCATTGTTCAAGGCCTCTCTTATGAATTCACGTTTCGTCTGCGCTAAAGATTTCGACGTTTCAATGGCCAAACAACCTTGTCCTACGGCTGGCGTAAAACGATCTTCGTCTAATTCTTCCGTAATGAAACTGTCCATGCCCATGCGGTATACTCCTGCATAAGCAAGTATCATGGCATCGCATGCCCCTTCTTCCATTTTACGCATGCGTGTCTGCAAATTTCCTCGCATGTCAACAAGCGCTATGCCTGGATAATAATGTTTCAAGCATGCTCTTCTACGTGTAGAAGAAGTTCCGATTTTTAATCCTTCTTGAACAGCTAAGGCAATGGTTAAATCTTTTCTAAGACTCAACACCACATCGTTCACTTTTTCTCTTTCACTGAAAGCAACTAATTCTAATTCTTCCGGAATAAAGGAAGGCATATCCTTCGCACTGTGTACCGCCAAATCAATGGTTCCTGCCCGCAATTCATTTTCCAACTCTTCCGTAAATAAGCCTTTAGAGCCAATTTCTGAAAGTGCTTGGTTTAAAATTTTATCGCCTTTGGTTTCAATGATTTTAATTTCCGTTTGTGCTCCCTTGAGTTGCAAAAGTTCGGATACGTATTCCGCTTGCCACAAGGCCAACTTACTACCGCGGGATCCAATTACAAATCGCATAGTGTTATTGATTAAATAAGGAATGAGTTTTGAAATACAAATCTGTCATTAATATTCTTACGTTGGCGTTACGATCAATCTGAATGATGGCTTCATTAAACAAACGTAGTATTTTCTCTATTTTTTCATTGGATAAAAACTTGCCGAGTTTTTTAATAAATTCTTTTTCTTCTTCTTCCAAACGTAAAATTTCTTCTGCATCGTTGACCACCAATAAACCTTCTCTGAAATAATTTAAACCCATTTGAAAGAATCCTTTTTGATCATCCTTCGACATGGCCGATAGTGTTTCTGCCCATTCCAAGCCTTCGTTGAGTTTGGAAGACATGAAACAAATTCTCAACCAATCTCTAAACTGCATACCGATATCAGAAGATGTTCCTTCTGCCAAATTCATGGCACGACGAATACTTCCATCGGCTAAAAATGCTTTTTGTTGTGCTTCTTGCGAAGAGAAGGAAAGTTTGTCGATTAAGAACTTCGCAATTTCTTCATCGGCAAAAGGTCGCACACGCACTTTTTGGGTCCGAGAAAGTATGGTAGTAATGATCGCATCTGGTTGTTGCGCGACCAATAAGAACAGGGTTTTATGTGCGGGCTCTTCTAATACTTTCAGAATGGCATTAGCCGCCTCATGCCTCATGGTTTCTGGCAACCAGATCAACATGATTTTATATTCTGCTTCGTAAGATTTCAAGGTCAGCTTACGAATAATTTGTCGACTCTCTTCGACAGGAATAATCATGGCTTTGTTATCGGCCTCAATTTGTTTGGCCCAATCTGATAAATTTCCAAAGGGATGATGTTCTATAAACTTTCTCCATTCAGGTAAAAACACATCAGCAGTCAATTCTATTTTACCACCGTCACCTTTCGATGCCTTCAAGGCTTCTTTGATGTTGGCATAAGGAAACACAAAACTCAAATCGGGATGAATCATTTTATTCATTTTGGTACACGATGAACAGGTACCACAGGAATCATGATTGACCAAGTCTTTGTTTTCACAATTGACATAGGTTGCCAAAGCCAAGGCCAAGCCTAAGGCTCCAGAGCCTTCTGGACCGTAGAACAAAAGTGCATGCGCCAAATGGTTATTGTCAACAGCTTGTACTAAGGACTGTTTAACGTCTTCTAATCCGGGAATATGATTGAACTGCAAATTATAAAGGATTAATGTTCCACAAATTATATTTCGTCCACACCGCTTCTAACAAGGACTTGTCGTTCTTCTCGAAAGGGATGTTCTTTAATGCTCGTGCTTCTTTGGCCATGTTAAACCAAGCTTCTTTATTGAATGCTTCTAGGTCCTGCGGTGTACCCCAAGAAAAAGAAGGGATGTGTTTTGGTGGAAAACCCGTATCAAATAAATTAACCCCAATCCCCACTGAAGTGCCTGTATTCAGCGTAGTACCAATACCGAGACGACTATAGTCTCCAATAAAAACGCCACAAAATTTCTTACTTGTCGATTCATAATGCTGTGTTGCCATGCTGAAAACACTCACTTCCGAATGGTTATTTTTCATGTTCGACACATTCGTTGCTGCCGCTAAGTTGCACCATTCGCCCACGACAGAGTTTCCGATGTAACCGTCGTGTCCTTTGTTGGAGTAAGCCATGAAAATCGTATTGTTCACTTCACCGCCTACTTTGCTGTATGGACCCACGGTACAATTCCCTCTGAACTTAGAGCCCATAGCCGCAACCGCACCTTCACATAAAGCAAAGCCTCCACGAATGAGCGAACCTTCTTGCACTTCTGCTCCTTTAGCAATAAAGACCGGTCCAGTCTCAGCATTGATGACCGATGCTTTGATGATGGCACCTTCTTCTATAAATATATTTTCTTTACCGTACAGTACCGTTGCCGCATCGACTGAATTCGCTTGCTTACGAGTCTGTTGTACTATTTTAAAATCGTTGTACAATTCTTCTCCATTATAAGAAAAGATATCCCAAAGCCTGTTGAGTTGACGAACCGATCCTGATGCGATGCGTTCTTTGTTCGCTTCTGATCCTCGATAAGCTATGCATGTACCTTCACTGGTCAGCAATTGTTCACCGAAATTCAAGCTTAAAATTTGATCGACGATAGGCGCATCAGGAAATACACTTCCATTAATGTTCCATTCATTGTTGATCGAAGGAAAGTAAGGACTTAAATAAGGATCTGTTTTGAAGGAAGCTTTTCCTCGCAGCGCATGTTCCCACTTTTCATACACACAAAAAATACCGACTCTGATGTGACTGATGGGTCTAACAGCAGTAAGAGGCATGAGGTATTCGCGGATAGCAGAATCGTCAAACAAAGTGAAGTCCATATACAAAAATAAAAAAGTCTCCCGATTAACAACCGGAAGACTCATTTAAAACTATAATGCGAAAGTAGGAATTACTTTTTGCTGTAACGTTTGTTGAATTTCTCAACTCTACCTGCTGTATCCAAGAATACGTTTTTACCTGTGTAGAAAGGATGAGAAGCAGAACTAACCTCGATTTTAATCAAAGGATATGTTTTACCATCTTCCATTTCAATGGTATCAGCAGTTTTCAATGTAGAACGTGTGATGAATTTCACTTCACTAGTTGTATCTAAAAAAACAACTTCTCTATAATCAGGATGAATACCTTGTCTCATGGCAGTAATTATTATCTATTCTATTATTGTTAAGGGGTTCAAAATTAAGAAATCCTTTGTTTTAAACAAAGTTAGCTGCTCTTTTTTTTAAGATTGTGCTACAACCTGTCCAGCAAGATAATAGAACAGCTTCATAATATGCTTAAATCACTCTATTTGATAAAAAAACCTATGATGGTCAAGATTTTCAGGATGCTTGTGGTCTAAAGCATATTTTTGCATTAAATTGCTTTCAAAACAGCCCCTATTTCCCATGAGTACGGCAAATTTAATCCTTGATAAAAAGCAAACCCTTCAGAAAATCAGGAGGATAGCATTTGAAATATACGAACATAACTTCAAAGAGAAGGACATTGTACTGGCTGGTATTGATGAAATGGGCTATAGTTTTGCCGAAATCCTCAAAAAAGAACTGGAGAGCATTTCTCCTATAAAGGTGCTCCTGGTAAAGGTGACACTTGATAAATTGGCCCCTAGCCAAAGCGAAGTCATCTTGGATACGCCCATCGATTTGCTCAAAAATAAGACCATTGTGGTGACCGACGACGTACTGAACACGGGTAAAACATTGGCTTATAGCTTAAAACCTTTTTTAAACATCAAAGTCAAAAAACTGCAAACTGCGGTGGTGGTGAGCCGTGGCCACCATTCGTTCCCTATTATTGCCGATTATGTGGGTCTTTCTCTAGCCACGAGCTCAAAAGAGCATATTGAGGTGAGTTTGAAAGGGAATGAGACGGGGGTGTATTTAAGTTAGCAATCAAAGCATAATTATTACTCAAAGTATGTCATACCCGAGCATTAAACCCATTTTTATAAGTTCTATTTACGTTTTTTGCTTTGTCTTTCAGTTGAATGGATTCGCTCAAACCAATAGCACTCTTTCAGTTAGTTACACGCCCTTAGTTTCGGTTGGCGATATCCCTAGCGAAATGCGAACGACAAGTGCTCAAAAAGTAAAAGAGGCCAAAGAATCTACTATCGTCAGCAATACTGATAAAGCGACGAAGGAGTTAAATAAAACGAAAGAGCAATTTTTAGTCACGAGTTATTACTCTATCGATCAAATTTTATTAAGTGGCAGAGTATTGTTTGGCGATCCTCTTACAACATACTGTAACAAAATCGTACAAGAGCTTTTAAAAAACAAAAAAGACTTGGCTAAGCAAATTACTGTCTACACTCTAAAATCAAGTTCTGTCAATGCTTTCTCTACAAACCAAGGTGTTATTTTTGTAAATGTAGGCTTACTTGCTCGTTTAAAATCAGAGGCAGAATTAGCCTTTATTCTTTCACACGAAATCGCACATTTCGAACTCAAGCATGCGCTGAACGGGTACTTAGAAGAATACGAAATTAAAAAAAGAAAAGGGAAATATTCTAGAAAGACTTTCGATGAAAAAATGGATTTGATTTCTAAATTTTCTCAGAAAGATGAATTCGAAGCCGATTCATTGGGCTCTATATTGTTTTCATCCTCATCGTATAATACCTCTGCCATTAAAAGTGCTTTTGACATGTTATTATATGCGGACTTCCCTTTTGGAAACAAACCCTTTGATAAAGCATTTTTCAATACAGAAAACTTCATCATACCCAGTATTTACTTCAAAGACAGTATAAGTAAAATATCAGTAACTGAAAACTACGACGATAAATACACCACACATCCAAACATCGACAGAAGGAAAAGTCAAATTCAAACCATATTTAAACAAAACCCAGAATACGTACATACTGAATACAGCTTATTCGTGCAACCGGAATCTACGTTTGAAACTATGAGAGAATTAGCTCGATTTGAAGGTGTTAATTTAAACATTTTAAGAAGGTCATACATTGATGCGATCTACGAAAGTTTTTTACTTTTGGAAAAACACCCCAACAATACTTTTTTATGGAATGCCATTGTTAAATCATTATATGGCCTTTGCAAATATAAAGATGCGGACGAGTCTCATCGCGTAATTCGTAGTTCCAATACGGTAGAAGGAGAAAGCCAGCAATTGCACTACCTTATGCGCATGTTAGACAAAAAGCAATTGAATGTACTCGCCATTAAATTCATTGAAAAAGTTAATGCTCAACATGTATCAGTCATAAATCTAAACACTTTTAAATCGGACTTGATACGAGAATTGGTATTGGTGAACAGGCTGAAGTTAGAAGATTTTAAAACTGACAGCACTGCTCTTAACACTTCAACAACTGCTACCAACAATCGTAATTTCTACAAACAATCCTTTGCCCATGAATTGAACGATGAGAAATTCAAAGCAATGTTTCAAAAGTATTACCAAGAACTTCAAGAAATTAAAGACTTCGAAAAACTACCCATTGCGGAAAAACTTGCAAAGGAAAAAGCCGATGCACTGAAGATAAAAAAAGAAGGACCTCGATTGTTTATTAAAAATGCTATATTACTAGAACCTGAATATATAGTGGCAACTACTGCCGAAGTAAAATATAGCAGTTCAGATAAATTGAAAGATCACCTTATCGCAAGCATTAAGGCAACGGCGTTAAAACATGGCATACGATTAAACTTCATTTCATCAGAGGATATTATTAAAGGCAATACACAAAACTACAATGAGCTTGCCAATTTAAATACCTGGATGCAAGAAAAGTATTCGCACGGAGACATTGAGATTTTGTCCTTATACGGTGATCAAGTAACTGAATCAATAGAGAAATATGATACCGACATCATTGCGTCGATAAAGTTTTATTATAATGAGTCGACCGACAAATGTTATTACGATATTAGTTTTTATAGTATAGAAAGCGAAAAAATGTTTTATTCAAAAAGTGACGAAATTAATCACATCGTCCAAAATGAAGAACTAGACGGAATCTTAAATGATGTATTTGAATTTATAAAACGCTAAACAATTAAATATGAAAAAAAATATCTTAATCGTTGGAGTCGTACTTTTCACCTTTCTTATTTCTCAGCTCTCAAAGGCTCAAAATAAAATGGTAAACTGGGGCACCGCTCATTCGACAATTTCAAAATTTGACGAGCCAACAATACTAGGAGAAGTTGATCAATTTGTATTCACCTATACCATAGCAAAAAATGATCGCTACATAAACAAATATGACAAGGTGTCTTTAGCCTTAATTTACAAGAAAGAAATTAAACTGCCCTTAGTTGATAAACTAAAAGGTGAAATAGGTTCTGTAAGACGACTAGGTAATAAAGTGTATGTGTTTGCTCAGTATTTAAATCGAAAAGAAAGATTTTACTATGTATATGCTTTCGAACTCGACATTAATACGGGTGTTTTGAAATCCGACCCAAAGCAGTTAGTAAAAGCTGAATATGAAGACAGGAAGGCCTCTGGACTTGATTATTTATTGATGGTATCTGAGGACAAGACAAAAATTGTTTTCAATTATTATGCTAGACATGCGAAACAAAAAATATTCGTCGACAAATATGTCTTAATGGGTCATAATTTAAATGTGATTACAGAAAAAGAAGAGCAAAATGCCTTAGAAAGCATGGATTATAGCAGCTCAGACTATATCATTGATAACGAAGGCTCTATTTACTTTTTAAAACGATATAAAAATGGAACGACAAGCATCGTTTCCTTTGATGCGAATAAAGATTATGAAAAATGGGAAGAGCAAATTGACATCGCTAAAAATGATCGTGAAATTAAAGGTATTGTAAACAATGTAAAATTCACGATCAGCAAAGAAAACAATTTAGTTGTTTCTGGTTTTTATTCTGATGGTGGAGATTTAAAAGGTGTATTCTATTTAAAGATTGACAACTTCACAAAAGAAACATTGGTTTCAAAAGTTACGACTTTTACACAAGTACAAATAGACGAGCTACATGTACATATTGGCCAAACTATCAAAAAAAAGGATAAAGATAAACCTAAAAAACTGCAAAACGATTTTAACAACGTGAGTGTACTTCAAAAAGAAGATGGAGGCACAATCATGTCAGGTGAACTCTATTCTTATATCATTACTTACGATAGACAAGGAGGCATTCAAGGGGAGAAAAAAGAATACAATGGCATAGTGATTGTCAACTTATCTAAAGAGGGAGAATTGATATGGGCAAAGGGAATTGTCAAAAAACAATATTATGGATATAGTAATTTTCTTTTCACTTTTGGATCATGGGGCCTAGGATTTTTTAGTTGGAGACCAGAAATTCCAGATTACTTCTCTTATTTAGACGGTTTCTATAATGGCAAGCTGTTTGTATTCTTTAACGACAATCCAAGTAATCACAAAGCCAATACTAAAAAAATGTATACATTAAAAGAGCCTAAAAAATCTTGCGCGGCCTTGTATTCATTTGATATCAATACTGGGGAGTCTATTAAAACTCAAATATTCAATAAAAAAGAATACCCTTTTAAAATCAAACCAAGAGTAAGTTATCAAGCTTCTGAAAACAGTAATTTATATTTGTATGCACAAAAAGGTGGCAAATGCCGACTGGGTGTGATCCCTCAAGTTAAATAGTAATCAACTCTTCTACAGGTGAAGCAAACGCTACATCTGTAGAAGAGATATTTTTATTATTTCAAGAATTAGGCATCAGTAAATTGCTGATCTAGTTTATACTCAAAAAAACATCCACCTTATTTTTGATTTCATCAATTAATTCGGGATCCATAAACTTATATTCATCTGGGATATCTAGTACTTCAATCTTTTGATGGTTGAATTCATAACCAAACTTTTCCAATATTCTCTGTTTGTGTTTTTTCTCCATCACAAAAATAAAATCAGCCCATGCGATCATTTTTGCTGTTAATTTAATTCTTGCCGAAGATTCTGTTCCTGCAGACCTTACATCTATGTCTTGTCGATTTTTATAAATTGCCTCTGCTGTTGGGCTTCTCCACTGATTGCGACTACAAACAAATAAAACATTCATACAGATAATTTTTCTAAGTCATCTCTACTGATACCTGACCACTGATACCTGACCACTTTTAAAACACCCTTCCTCCCCTATTCAATACCCTTTTATATAACTTGCCAGCAAAAAATAAAACGCTTACACTTGCTATCCCTAAAAGCAATAAACATCCTGCCAAGTCTTGCCAAGCCACACCCAAGGCTAAACGCAGCGGCACAATCACTGGTGCTGTAAAGGGAATATACGAAAGCCAAACAGCCACCTCGCCGTAAGGATTGGCCATGACTACTCCTGACGTAAAAAAAGAAAGTAATAAAGGCGAAGTGATGGGCAAAATATAGGGTTGTGTATCGGCTTCTCTATCCGATAAAATTCCAACGATTGCAAACACCGATGCATACAATACAAAACCAAAAGACATACTGCACAACATCACAAAAACTAAACTCACCCACGAAATGCCACGCATCATACTCATCCATTCCTGCCATGCCAAGGCTTGTCCAGCATCAGCAGAGGTTTCAAGGGTTTTATGTATTTGTTCTGGACTAAACAAATCGAGTGATGCACCATAATGCTGTTCGAAAAAATAATACGGAAGGTAGGACACCAACATCCAAACACAAAACTGTAATACACTCGAAAAACCTACGCCACTTATTTTTCCCATTAACCAAGTAAAAGGAGAAACACTTGACAATACTATGTCCATGACTTTATTACTCTTCTCTTCCATGACGCCCTTGAGTAAGGAGGCACTGTAGGTAAATAAAAACAAGTACACCACCAAGGCAGACATCAATGCAACAGTATGCTGTGTAGCACTTATGGTTTCTTCTTTTAGGTTTTGATCTGCGACAATAATCTTTGCCGATACGGGTTTCGCATGCGCTGCAATACGCACATTACTCAATACACGTAAGAGGTTTAAACTATCCATAGCAGGCAATTGCTCTTTCGCATACACGTGCCATGAAGTATCTTTAGGAGAAATATGTAAGTCACACAAAATTTGTTCTTCTCCCGTCGCATAAGCAGTATATGCTTCTTGACTACCCGTCGTGATGACTTTTGTTTTATAAGCTCCTATCGTCAATGGAAATTGATCGAAGCATTCGTTGGGAACATTGAGCAGCATTTTCTTCTCCTCTTGCAAGCCTGAAGTAATCGCATAAGGCACGACACTCATCAACAGCAATAACAATGGGCCGAGCAATGCCAAGAGCCAAAACGAACGTTTGCTCATGCGCACCTTACACTCTCGCTTGGCGATGATCAAAAACTTATTCGACATGACTATTACTTGTAAGGTTAACAAATACTTCATGCAAACTCAATCGATCCCGTTGCATAGATTCCAATACTGCTCCACTTTTTTTAAGTGCAAGCAAGAGCATCCCGAGTTCTGATTCTTGTATTTTTAATTTGACATGTTTCTCTTCCTTAGATTTTGGTTGCACATACAGAACACTTAAAGCTTTCATCCATTCATCGTCTCCTCCATGCACTACAATCCTCCAATGTTCTTGATCTTGTTTGCATAACTCAGCAGTCGTGCCATACGCTATTTTTTTCCCTTCGTGCAAAATGAGCACACGATCACACAAGGCTTCTACACTGTCCATGCGGTGTGAAGAATACAAAACAATTTTCCCTTGTTGCTTAAACAACATCACCTGTTCCTTTAGCCAATCGGCTTGTACAGGATCTAGGCCAGAAAACGGTTCGTCTAAAATAATGAGTTCGGGATCGTGTAAAATACACGCTAAAAATTGTATGCGTTGTTGATTGCCTTTCGACAAGTCACTCGCTTGTGCTTCGGCATAGTGATCCATCTTCCATGCCGTCAATAATTCGAGTGCTTTGATCTTCGATTCTTTCGGGGACATGCCTTTCAAGCCTGCAAAATGAATCAATTGATCCAATACTTTCATTTGCGGATACAAGCCTCTTTCTTCGGGCAAATAACCCCAAGAAGCAGACGCTGAAATGTTCATGCGCTTTTCGTTCCAACATACTTCACCTTGATCCGAATCAATTATGCCCGACACCATACGCAAGAGTGTTGACTTACCAGCTCCATTAGGGCCAACGATGCCTAATACTTGTCCTTGAGATACCTCAAATGAGATGTCACTCAAAACTAATTTCCCTTTGTATGCTTTTGAAAGTTGTTGAATGGAAAGCGACATTATACGAGTTGGTTTTCATAGATAGACAAAGGATACTCCACCTTTGTTAAAAATAATCCATCTGGAGGCACTGCCCTTCCTGCGGCGTTACGGTCTTTCGCTTCAAGGACTTCTTTAATCCAAGAGGGCTGCATTCTACCTGCACCAACTTCGATCAAGGTGCCGACTAAGGTACGGACCATGCCCCGCAAAAAACGATTGGCACGTACATGAAAGACAAAACCATGTTCTGTTTCCTCCCAATAAGCTTCATGCACGTGGCATTCGAAATGCGCCACATTGGTATGCACTTTACTGAACGAGGTGAAATCTTGGTTAGCCATTAAATAAACAGAAGCTTCATTTAACAAAGCTAAAGAAAGAGGCGCTGGGAAATAATAAGACTGTCCATTTACAAAAGGATTTTTTGCACGGTGCATGTGGTATTCATAAGAACGACTAATCGCATCGAAACGGGTATGCGCCTTATCGGCAACAGCATACATGTGATTTACCGAAATGTCCATGGGTAACATGCGATTCAATTTATACACCAACTCTTCCGTTAACGCTACCTCAGAATCAAAATGAATCATTTGCTGTTTGGCATGCACACCCGTATCAGTGCGACCACTTCCCATGATCGGCGTTTCTACTTTCAATAATTGAGAAAGCTTGGTTTCTAGGACTTCCTGCACAGTGAGGGCATTGCTCTGTTTTTGCCAACCGTGGAAAGAACTTCCTTTATAAGATATATCCAGAAAATACCTCAATTTTTTGTAATTTTAAGACAGCAGAACCAACGATTAAACATTTAACAACCATTGGGTACATTAAAGATAGTCGAAGCGCAACATTATTGTAACTATTTATATAATTTTATTCCAAAGTTTAATTTATAACCAATACCCTTTTATGATACAAAGAATTCAAACCTTGTTTCTTGGTCTTGTTGTAATTGTGATGTCACTGAATCTATTCTCTCCAGTATGGATAGCTTCTCACGCTTATAGAAAGATCACTATTATGCCTTTTTATTTATTAGATAATAATGAAGGAGTAGAGAAACACCACGGTATACTGTATGTTGCCATTGCCATCATATTGATTATCGGAATCGCTATATTTTCCATGTCACAATTTAAAAACCGTACCTTACAATTGCGTTTGGGCATGTTAAATTCTTTACTCTTGAGTGCTGTCGTATTGGCTTTTTATTTAGTCATCGGAAAAGGCAAAACGATGATGGGTGAAACCTTCGAGGAAAGTTTTGAATTAGGATTTTACCTTCCTCTTGTCAGCATTATTTTCAATATACTAGCCAACCGCTTCATTAAAAAAGATGACGATTTGGTAAAATCGGTAGACCGTATTCGATAGTACTTGTAAGTGAATATGAAACATATCCGCCAGCAGCGTCTCTTTGTCGAAACTAGTAGCCACGCTGTTAGACAAACGTCATCAAGGTTTAAAACCTCGATGACGTTAAGCTCGTCGTTACCCGCCAGCAGAGTTTCTTTGTCGACCAGCCATTCGAAATAACAATTTCGCTTCTTTCGACAAAGGACTCTGCTGTTCAATAAATAGAATTTCATTTCAACCTTTTTTCACGACAATTAATTTGATCATCAACTCATAAAGCCATGATAAAGAAATTGCTCTTGCTCTGTTTGATCTTTTTTGTATTGCTCGTGAAACCTATAGAGGTATTCGCTCAAGACAAATACACCTCTAAAGGAGATAAGGCCTTTGAAAACAAACAGGTTTTTGAAGCCTTGAAAAATTACGAAATGGCTTTGGGTGCCAAGCCCGAAGATCCTTACCTCAACATGCGTGTAGCGCAATGCTACCTGATACTAGGACCCAAATCGAAAGCACTTGAATTGGCCAACAAAGCCATCAAGCTGACTGAGAAACCAAGCGGAGAATTAAATTTCACGATGGCACAAGCCCTCCACGTGAACCATAAATTTGATGAAGCCATTGGCTTCTATCAAAAATCAGATCCCGCAAACACCAATAAAAAAGCCATCTCGAAATACATCAGCGAATGTGGTTACGGTAAACAATACGTCGGTCAACCCAAAGATTATAAAATCACAAATGCTGGAGCGACGGTAAACACAGAGAACCAAGAATACTTACCCCAAATCACAGCCGATTTATCGAAATTATTTTTTACCTCTCGCAGACCTGGTTCAACAGGAGGAAAAACAGCAGAAGATGGCTTGTATTTCGAAGACGTATACATCAGTGGCAACCAAGGTGGCGCATGGTCTTCACCGGCTAACCCTGGAGCTCCTATCAATACAGAAGGACACGATGCCTGCATCGGTGTATCAGAAGATGGACAGACGATGTTTTTGTACCGAGGATCCAATGGCGGTGACATTTATAAATCAGAACTCGACGGAAAAAAATGGAGCAATCCAGAACCGCTTCCCTTCAACAGCGCGATCTTTGAGACCTGCGCAAGTTTGTCACCCGATGGGAGAACCTTATTCTTTGTTCGAGCCATGGACTTTAGTTCACAACGCGATCTTTTCATGTGTCGAAAAACAACGGGTGACAATTGGTCTAAACCCTTGAAACTACCTTTCAATACAGAATACGATGAAGATGCGCCCTATATGCATCCCGATGGCAAAACCTTGTACTTCAGTTCCAAAGGCCACAGTAGCATGGGCGGATACGATGTCTTTAAAGTCAATCAATTACCCGGTGGAGCTTGGTCTAAACCTGAAAACCTAGGCTACCCGATGAATACAGCTGTAGATGAAATTTATTTTGTTCTCGGCGCAGAAGGTAAAATCGGATACTATGCTTCCAACAAAGAAGGTGGCTTAGGCAAGCAAGACCTCTACTCTATTCGCATGCCAGTAACGGCAGCGGCACCCAAGTTGACCTTGTTAAAGGGTCAAGTAAAAGATGCGGGTGGCAAAGCGATTGAAGCCAACATCACCGTAAACGATAACCTCACGGGTGAAGTCCTTGGAGAATACCATTCCAATGCCGAAACCGGCGAATACCTGATCGCCTTGCCCTCTGACCATAATTATGGCATTACGGTGGAAAAAAAAGGAAAGCTTTTTTATTCAGAAAATGTGTACCTCTCTGCCAACGAGGGTTTCAAGCAACAGAAAAAAGACATTGTGCTGGCAGAAAGTAAGAGTGGGAGTAAAATGGTGTTGAAAAATGTATTCTTCGATACCGGTAAAGACCAGTTGCGTGCGGAATCGAAAACGGAATTGTTACGGGTAGCCAAACTCTTAAAAGACAACCCCACCATCAACATTGAAATATCGGGACATACCGACAATGTTGGCAGTGAAACGACAAACCAACAATTATCTGAAAAAAGAGCCCAAGCCGCTGTCAGTTTTTTAATTCAAAATGGCATACCTGCCGCGCGCCTCAAAGCCGTCGGCTATGGCAGCAAACAGCCTGTAGCAGACAATAACACGGAGGCAGGCAAACAAATGAACCGTCGAACGGAATTGAAGATTTTATAAAATCTATTGATAAAAAAGTCCAATCACGAAAACCATTCAATACCCTGAAATTAACTTTCCTCAATGAGTAAACTAGCTCTTCTTTTACAAAGGCATAAATATGAATTTTTACTACTGGCCTTAATTCAGCATTTGTTCATTGGAATATTTCTTAAGGATATGGATTTTTATACCGAAGTAATATGGCCTATCAATATGTTGATACTAGGCATTGCGAGCGTAGGTGTATTTGCAGAAACTTCTCACTGGAGAAGTATAATTAAAAATATATTATTCCTTTTTGTATTGTTGCTGCCACTCGGTTTACCTTTTATAGGGAAAATTCCTCATTTCATGTCGATTCATAGCTTAGCTTATTTTCTTTTTCTTGCATTCATCTTTTATGAAATCATGAAATTTTTAATCAAGCCAAGCTATATCAATATTGACATTCTTTCTGCCTCAGCATGTGGATACTTCCTCTTGATAGAAAGTGGCGTATTTTTCTTGCAATTTTTATTTTATTATGATTCTACGTCCTTACAAGGCATTGACATCTCTAATCACGCAACTGTATTTATGGATCTTATCTACTTTTGTAGTATAGCCATTACCAGTATAGGTTTTGGGGACATTACTCCAACGGCGCATTACATGAAATTAATTATTTCTCTATTCGGAATTTTTGGACAGTTCTATTCGGTAGTGCTGATGGGCATTTTAATTGGCAAGTTTTCAGCTCAAACCAAAGATCAAATGTAAACTTCGTGCTATCCTGTCAAAGGAAGAAACTTCGCAGCTCAGCCGTATGAGGGATCAAACGAAAAACCCACAGCGAGCAGCCAAGCCATTACTATAACCCCAAGTCTATTCCGAGCGAGGATTTGCGGTGAGAGTCCGACCCCGCAGTTCCATATGATTTTTTTAAAATACCCGTCAACCTGCGGGGACATGCCCAAAATTGCCTTTTTATGAAAATAAGACGCAACAAATCACGCCACTACTGACATACTGGCAGTTTTCACGGTTTGGACTAATTATTGAAAAAGATCACCAAGCAATAACCTAATTATTATCATGGAAGAAAAAGGAACCATATCCATTCACACGGAAAACATTTTTCCCATCATCAAAAAATTCTTGTATGCCGATCACGAAATTTTTCTTCGTGAATTAGTGTCGAATGCTGTTGATGCGACGCAAAAAATAAAACGTTTATCTTCTCTAGGAGAATTTAACGGCGAACTCGGTGAATTAAAAGTGACCGTTGCGGTTGATGCCGAAAACAAAACCATCACCATTACCGATCAAGGTATTGGTATGACTGCAGAAGACATTAAAAAATACATCAATCAAATTGCCTTCTCTGGAGCGACCGAGTTCATTGAACAATACAAAGACAAAACGGATACCTCACAGATTATTGGTAATTTCGGTTTAGGCTTTTACTCTGCTTTTATGGTTTCCAAAAACGTGGAGATCAATACCCTTTCACACAAAGAAGGTTCTGAATCGGCACATTGGATATGCGATGGATCGACAGAATTTACCATCAGCAAAGGAACAAAAACAGAACGCGGCACCACCATTACACTGCACCTTGCCGATGATTCATTGGAGTTTGCAGACGCTTACCGACTAGAATCGATACTGAATAAATACTGCCGTTTTTTACCGGTAGACATTGAGTTCGAAGGAAAAATCATTAACGATACGACACCACTTTGGACAAAAAGTCCATCAGAAATTACCGACGAAGAATACATCGCCTTTTACAAAAAGCTGTATCCTATGTCGGAAGATCCTTTGTTCTGGATTCACCTCAATGTTGATTATCCTTTCAACTTAACCGGTGTACTTTACTTCCCTAAACTTAAAAAAGACTTTGAATTTCAACGCAATAAAATTCAGTTGTACAGCCGTCAGGTATTCATTACCGACGAAGTAAAAGATGTTGTACCTGAGTTTTTAATGCTATTACACGGGGTATTAGATTCTCCAGACATTCCGTTGAACGTGTCACGTAGCTTCTTACAAGCAGACGGAAATGTGAAGAAAATCAACAGCCACATCACTAAAAAAGTAGGCGACAAACTTCAAGAAATATACAACCAAGATCCTAATGCGTTCCAAGACAAATGGGATGACATCGGTTTGTTTGTAAAATACGGAATGATCAGCGATGAAAAATTCTATGAAAAAGCAAAATCATTTTGCTTGCTCAAAAACACAAATAATGAATATTTTAACATCGATAAGTACATTGAAAAAATAAAAGTAAACCAAACTGACAAAGACGGAAACACGGTACTTTTATACACCAACAATGCAGTTGAACAAGATTCTTACATTAAATCGGCAGGTAAAAGAGCTTACGATGTTGTTGTATTCGACTCTATGATTGACTCTCATTTCATCAACCAAATGGAAAGCAAATGGGAGAAAACAAGCTTGAAACGCGTTGATGCAGATACCATCGACAAATTAATTCCTAAAGAAGAAAAACGCGAAAGCATCTTAAGCGAAAGCGATAAAGAGAAAATCAAAACACTCTTCAGCAAAGCAGCAGAAGGCAAACCCTTGAAAATTGAAACAGAAGTTCTTCCTTCAGATGACATGCCCATTACCATTACCATGCCCGAATTCATTCGCCGAATGAAAGACATGTCTGCCAATGGAGGCGGAGGAATGGGAATGTTTGGCAACTTCATGAAAGAAGAATACATCGCTGTTGTCAATGAAAACCATCCTTTGTTGCAAAAAATCCTAAAGCTCTCAGAGGCAGAGCAAACGGTACTTGCAGGGCAAACCATTGACATCGCTTTGTTATCGCAAGGCCTATTAAAAGGTGAATCATTGACTACCTTTATAGAACGAAGCATACAGCTTTTACATCAAAATTAAGCCTAGAGAGCCTCTCGTTACACAACGGGAGGCTTTTTTATTTTAGGAGTCAGCATATTTTTTCTATATTACCAGCGTTTTCAACAAACGTATGACATTGCTGAGGTTTCACATACTTATTTTAGGACTTGTTCTGTTTTCAAGCACACTGCTTTTTGGCCAAGTAACGGAGCCTAAAAAGAAGGATCTTTTTAGTGTATTAGAATCTGATTCTATTCCTGAAATTGATATGGGTGCAGACACTGTCAATGCATACCTTAGAAAAAAAGGAAAGACCAAGAAAAAGAAAACTAAGAAAAAAGTTTTTTACGGCATTAAAACAAAAAAAGGGTATACGCGGGTTGGGGATGGAGAACGTGTCATCATTGAATTATTTTACGTCCTTAAAAAATACCAAGATCCCAATCCATACATTCCTGAAATATATGTGTGGGACATGTCCGAAGGCAAAATTAAAAAAGTCTCTAAAGTTCCAGAAGACAAAAGACAAATTTATAAAATACTTCACGGCCCCTATAAAAAACTATACAACGGAGAAATCATTGAAGAAGGTGTTTTTTATGTCGGTACGAAAACATCTCGCTGGGAGAAATACGATAAAAAAAACATTTTAATTGGCAAAACGAAATACTATCGTGGCTGGCCAAAAGAAGCAAAGATTACTTATTTCGATGGAGGATATAAAAAACCAAAAGAAGTGATCCCCTATGAATACGGCATTAAACAAGGTAATTACTACCTATTCTCTGACAATGGGATGGTAAAAATTAAAGGCCAATTCGAAAACGGGAAACGTGTTGGGAAATGGACCGAATACTTTGATAAGAGCGAACGCAAACAAAGAGAAATTCAATACCAAGAAGATGCATATGCAGAAGATATAGAACCTGTCATCACCAAAGAATGGAACGACAAGGGAGCTGTAATAATCTTAGACGGGAAAACAGTGGAACCTGGCTCTATTAAAGAAGAAGATCCAATTAAGAAAAGACTCAAACGAAAAACGTATTAACAACATTAAACGCTACAATTAATTTTTACAACCTATGAAAGATCTCTTGAATACTCCCGCTTGGAAAGCACTTGAAAAACATTATCAAGAAACTTCATCGCTTCACCTTCGTGAACGTTTTAAAATCGACAGCAGCAGAGCACAACAATTTACCATACAATTCGAAGACCTCTTTTTCGATTTTTCTAAAAACAGAATCGATGCCACCACCATGCAATTATTTTCTAAACTTGCTGATGAGAGCAAGCTTCGTGAAGCCATTGATGCTATGTTTGCAGGAGAGATCATCAACAACACAGAGAAACGTGCCGTACTTCACACCGCATTGCGTAACCGTTCTAATACCGTTGTGAAAGTAGACGGAAAAGATGTCATGCCCGACATCAATAGTGTATTGGCAAAAATGAAAACCTTCTGTCACAAAGTGCGCTCAGGAGAGTGGAAAGGTTTTACAGGAAAATCGATTACAGATGTCGTAAACATCGGCATCGGTGGATCAGATTTAGGACCATACATGGTTACTGAAGCGTTGAAACCTTATGGACACGATAAATTAAAAATGCACTTCGTTTCTAATGTTGATGGCACACACATTGCAGAATCATTGAAATCATTAGATCCAGAAACTACACTCTTCATTGTCGCCTCAAAAACATTTACCACACAAGAAACCATTACCAATGCACACTCTGCGAAAGCGTGGTTTTTGAGTAACTCTGGCGCTCCTGCAGAAGCCGTAGCAAAACATTTCGTTGCACTTTCAACGAATGCAAAAGAAGTTGCCGCTTTCGGAATCGACACCAACAACATGTTTGAGTTTTGGGATTGGGTAGGTGGAAGATATTCTTTATGGTCAGCCATTGGTTTGTCTATCGCCTTGTACATTGGATTCGAGCGTTACGAAGAATTATTGGAAGGAGCACACAGCATGGATAAGCATTTCAAAACAGCTGCCTGGGATAAAAACATTCCTGTGATCTTAGCGATGCTTGGCATATGGTACAATAATTTCCATGGAGCAGAATCGCATGCTATTCTTCCTTACGATCAGTACTTACATCGCTTTGCGGCCTACTTCCAACAAGGCGACATGGAAAGTAACGGCAAGGGCGTTCAAAAAGATGGCACTGCTGTAAATTTCTCTACAGGACCTATCATATGGGGAGAGCCTGGCACCAACGGACAGCATGCCTTCTACCAATTAATTCATCAAGGAACTAAATTAATCCCCTGCGATTTCATTGCACCTGCGCAATCACACAATCCGATCTCTGATCACCATCCAAAATTGTTAGCCAATTACTTTGCACAAACAGAAGCATTGATGACAGGCAAAACAGCAGATGAAGTAAAAGCAGAATTAGAAAAAGAAGGCCTAAGCGCTGCTGATATTGCCGCTCTTATTCCGCATAAAGTTTTCTCCGGAAACAGACCTACCAATTCTTTTTTGGTAAAAAAAATAACACCGTATACATTGGGGACGTTAATCGCGATGTACGAACAAAAAATATACGTACAAAGTGTCGTGTGGGGCATAAACGCCTTTGATCAATGGGGTGTAGAGCTTGGCAAACAATTAGCAAAAAAAATATTGGGCGAATTACAAAGTGATGAAGAAATTAAATCACACGATACGTCTACCAATAGCCTGATCAATCAATATAAAAAATGGAAGTAATAAAATTCCTTTTTCAATCATAAAAAATGCCTACATCACATTGATGTAGGCATTTTTTATGATTGGAGAATCTGAAATTTTATTTCGACAAGAACACTTGTTGTGCCATAGAAGTACTTACCGTTTGTGCTTTCACGATATAAATCCCTGACATCACTTGAGGCAAGAAGATCGTTGCTTTACCAGAAGACACATCTTTGTTTTCTACTTTGTAAACCAAGTTTCCTGTTACATCATAAATGGCAATGTCTGCAATACTATTTTCAGCACTGAATAATACCGTAACCGTTTGCTCTTGTCCTGCTATTGAAATACCAGCCATTGCATTGGCATCAGTAACACCTGTCGCTTTTAACGTTTTCTTATAGTTGATATAAAACCTACTCACTGTATCTGCTTTTGTTAAGGTAGCAGTATAAGTCGAATTTAATTTTAAATCTTGCGTTACACCCAAAAGCTTATCTTCTAGTATGATCGTATCAAGATCATCGAAACCAGTGATGTCTGCACTGATGGTATAAGCTCCTGTTAATCCTGCCACTACTTTAACTGGAATTGTCTTTTGAAGTGTACTCATTGGGATACTGTTCACTGTATAATCGATGTTTAACGATTTGGTACTGAGAGAAGGTGTCGTTCCACCACTTGGCAATTTATGTGCATCGAGTTGCGAATCAAAAGAATCTGTCGCCTCATCACTTAAACGTATTACAGCCTCATCATTTGCAAGACCATTATCTACTTTTAATCGAATCATCGGATCTTCTTGCGATGAAACTCTCCAGTTATCTCTATTGGAAACAGAAGATCTTACGTTATTATTCATAGCAAGAGTTCCTGTACCAGGATTAGTCACTACAACATAAAAACCTTGCATGCATGGAATGTAACGAGTACCTCCATTAACACCAATTCCAGCTACATACGATGCATAGCGATTGTTGGGTTGATCCCAGAAATAGATCGCATTGTCTAAACCTGTCTTCGTCCATCCTGAAGCTGCATCCCAATCGATTTCTGAAGGATAAGGATTGCCGACTAAGTTCCAACCATCGGATAAAGCAGTGCCAGAAGCCGTGTTGGTTAAGGTAGCAGAATAAGTAGCAGCATGGTTATACGTTCCTGTCATATCAATATCGGTTTTGTATTGGTAACGTGTGATGTACAAGGCATATCCTTTCATGCTTGTAAGGGCAACAGCGGCATTAGGAACAACCGTCCAACCCACATCCTTAATAGGGCTTACGTTGGTTTCATCGTACGTATACAAATTGGCATTTGCTCCAAATTTAATGAGTACATCATCATTCCAATCGTTCACTGTCCTACCACTTAGAGGGGAAGAAATGTAGTGCCAATTATCTTTCCATAACGTTCTTACAACCGTCATGTTTCCAGAAACAGATCCTGTTCCCGTTCCAAGGATTGCCCCGAAATAGATGTCAACCGTTAAGTTCCCTCCAGAAGCAAGCGTACCTGTCGTTAAGGTCAAATACCTTTTTACATAAGTAGCAGTATTAATGGTAAGACCCGCAGCATTATTTAGCGTCAGGTTATTTAATGAATCTGTCGCAGTACCGGTGTAGGTTTGAGCAGTAGATCCAATAAATGCTGTCGTACCTTTATCACTGTATGTGCCACTGTTTGAAACATTACCGTACACATTCAATGTTCCAGTTGCACTGTTTGTTAAGGTTGCAGAAGCATTGATCGTCAATGATTTCACGTTTGCTACAGCGCTAATGGTAGGCATATTGGCTACTCCAGAAGGAATAATGACATCTGTCGTAGACAATGGCACCGTTCCACATCCCCAGTTCGTAGTTGTAGCCCATGCTGTACTTGTTATTCCAGACCATGTTCCCAAAGGCTGAACCGACACCGCTAATGTTCTGTTGGGACCTGTTCCACATCCATTTGATGGAGTCACTGTCCATGTACCACTTGTTGCGGCAGTATAGCTTACAGTAATTGAATTTGAAGTCGATCCGGAAGTAATAGCAGCTCCTGTTCCACTGTATGACCATGCATAAGTAGTTCCTCCGACATTGGTAACTGTATAGGTAATGCCAGTAGAAGTATTACAAGGTGTAGCTGTACTCGGCGTAATCACACTTGGTTGAACTGCTAATGGATTTACCGTAACGGCACGGGTCCTACTCGACGCACTCAATCCACAAGCATTGGAAGAAAATACAGTAACTGTTCCTGATGTTGCACTGACGCTATAATCGATCGTAGCCGATGTAGTCGTACCTGTAATCGTGGCACCAGAACCTGTAGCATAAGACCATACATAGGAAACAGCGCCTGTTCCTGACCCTACTGTATATGTATTACCTGTTGACCCTTGACATACCGTTGTAGCTCCAGCAGAGAATGCTCCTGGTTGACCAGGAACACCTGTGCTAATGGTAATCGCCATGGTTTGTGCAGGGCCCGTACATCCTGCAGCATTAACAGCCCTCACACTCAAATTGCCTGAGGTCGCTGCTGCTGAGAAGTTAATGGTTACCGAATTTGTTGTCCCCCCAGTGATGGTTGCTCCTGCTCCACTATACGTCCATGTATAAGAAGTAGCGCCACCAACAGCAGGAACACTATACGCAACATTCGTCGCTGGCCTACACACGTTAGCCGTACTTGTTGTGTAAGCTCCTGGTTGTGCAGGAAGTGAATTAACCGTTACGGCCATGGTCAACGCAACACCCGTTCCACAAGCATTAACCGCAGCAACACTCATGGTACCAGAAGTAGCAGATGCAGAAAATGCCACCGTTGGATTCACGGTTGTTCCTCCTGTGAACGTAGCACCCGTACCCGAATAAGACCACGCATAAGAAGTAGCTCCAGCAACTGCAGGAATTGTATAAGCTACGCCAGACTGTCCTTGACAAACAGAAGCAGAACTCGTCGTAAACGATGTCGGTTGGGCTGGCAATGGATTAACAGTAACTGCCATTGTTCTAGCCGCACTTGTTCCGCATAAATTATTGGCAACTACACTTATTGTTCCAGAAGTAGCCGTCGTAGAAAACGATACAGTTGGATTACGCGTCGTTCCATTGGTAAAGGTAGCACCCGTACCAGAATACGTCCAAGTATAAGAAGTAGCGCCTGTCACAGCAGCTACAGTATAGGCCACGTTATTTTGTCCTTGGCAAACTGCGGCAGAACTGGTTGTAAATGCTCCTGGTTGAGCCGTAACATTAAGCGTTGTATAGGAGACCGTATTTGAATTTCCAGTTATTCCACAGGTTGGATTTTCAGCACGAATTCTATAGTAATACTGTGTGTTTAATGCCAATCCTGTAACAAGGTAGGTTATCACGTTACCTACATCTAGGTTATTGAAACCAGGCACAAAAGAAGCAAAGATGCTGGAAGTAGATACATCCAAATAATATTTTGTAGCACTGCTTGCAGCATTCCAATTGGCATTAAATTCGGTACAACTTGTAGGACCAGGAGTTGCGGCCACTGAAACTACTATTTGGGTATTGGTAATGGTTAGCCCACCATTAGAACCCCCTGTTCCTTCTCTCCATCTGAATTCCACTGTAGAAGCAGGACTTAAAAAACCAGTCCACACATTGGTATGAGCATCGCAGCATCCACTATGAAACCACACGCGAACGCCGTTAACAAATAATTCAGCATCGTCATCGTGCAGAGGAACATCAATAACATAAGTACCACAAATAAAATTGGTACGTTTATAACTCACCGAGTGCCCATCATTGGGGATTATACAACCTGCATAAGTTAGACCTGATACCGCATTTGCATTGGAGGGCGAATTATTGGTTCCCCAACGAGTAGTGGAATTAAAAGACAAATTATTTTCTGTATACATACCGTAGTAATTATTAGCAGGATTGCCATTGTAAATATCTCCTGCGTAACCGTATACATTCCATTGTCCATTGCCAAAGACCGAGGGATTTCCAATAGAATCTGTAACAGTAACCGTGAAAGTATTAGATGAAACACATCCTCCTGCTGTAGTACCCGTAACGGTATAGACTGTAGTTGCCACTGGACTTGCTGTGACCACAGCACCAGTTGTAGCACTAAGTCCTGTCGCTGGAGACCATGAATAGGTAGTGGCATTGCTTGCCGTAAGCGTGGTAGATGTTCCTTCACAAATAGATGCATTGGCTGAAGTGACCACAACTTGTGTAGATCTTATGTTAGAGTTACCTGTAAGCAAACCACAAACACTACTAAAAGCTCTTAAACGATAATAGTAAAATGGACCTATAGGTAAGCCTGTAACCAAATAAGTAGTCACATTACCTACATTTAAATTATTATACCCTGGAACAAAGGAAGAAAACAATGAATCTGTTGATACATCTAAAAAATAATTGGTAGAAAACTCAAAAGTACTCCAGTTTGCTACAAACTCACTACAGCTTACTCCCGCTGTTGGCGGCAAAGCATCAGGAACTGCAGCTGTAAGCAAATTTACTTGTCCATAAGATCCTCCTCCTCCTGTATCTCTCCACCAAAACTCTACATTCTTAGTTGGATCTAAAAATCCTCGCCAAATATCAGGTCGAGCGGCACAACATCCATTATTATTCCATTTTGTTACACCATCAATCACTAAGGTAGCACCATCATCATGATTTACCACATCAATTCTGTAAGCTTCGCATACAATATTAGTTCTTTTATAACTTACTGAATGCTGATCAACTGGAAGATTGGGGCAACCTGTATAAGCAATACCAGAAGCCGCATTCGCACTGGAAGGTGTACTATTAGTTCCCCAACGCGTTGTAGAATTGAATGATAAATTGTTCTCTGTATAGAATCCATAATAGTTGTTTTTGTTTACACCATTATAGCCGTAGGCATTCCATGCTCCATTACCAAATACCGTTGGATCACCAGACGGTATATTCACATTAACGGTAAACGTACCATAAGAAGCACATCCCAAAGCATCCGTACCCGTAACGGTATACACAGTAGACGCAGTAGGTGTAGCGATAACCGTAGTACCTGCAGTAGTATTCAAGCCTGTAGCAGGTGACCAAGAATAATTTGTTGCATTGGAAGCAATGAGTGTTGCACTTTCTCCCTGGCACAACGTAAAGGTAGCCGCTGAAACGAGAGCCACTTGATTAGAAACCACATTTGAATTTCCACTGGTCAAACTACAAGCTGCGCTAAAAGCTCTTACTCTATAATAATACTGAGTACCCGGCGTAAGTCCTGTTATAAGCGCACTTCCAACATTGCCTACATTTAAGTTATTGTATGCAGGAAGTATTGCTGTAAAAGCAGCATCGGTTGCTACATCAATAAAATAAGCACTTCCGTTAAAGTTATTATTCCAATTGGCTGTAAAACTAGCACAATCAACACCTGCAGTTGGCGCTAAAGCAACTGGACCAGCAACGCTAGTTGACATATTTAATGCTCCATTTGAATTACCTCCTGTATTTACCCAACTGAATTCTACGGTAGTAGTAGGGTCTAAAAAACCTGTCCATACATTCGTAGCTAAAGCATTAGAATAAGGTCTAGTCCATACCTGAACACCATTGATCAATAAATATCCTGTATCATCGTTATTGGGAATATCCACTTGATATTGTCCACAACCAAAATTAGTTGCTTTATAACTTACTGCATGTGTCGTACTGTTGGCGATTGCACACCCTGAATACGATATACCTGTACTCGCATCAGCACTGGAAGGACTGGTCGCAGCTCCCCAACGTGTGGCCGAACTGAAGTTGAAATTATTCTCCGTATAAGAACCATAATACGTAGCAAAACTAGCACCTCTATACGCATATACATTCCATGAACCATTACCAAATACAGAAGGATCTCCAGCCGGCAAATTCATGGTTAAATTTGTACCATTATTAGTTCCTATTATAACAGGTGTTGTACTGACTACTCTAATCCTATAACCCGTTCCTGAAATTGTCCCGGCAGGAATCGTTGCAGTTATTGTTCCATTATTAACGGAAGTAATAGACCCAATCGTAACAGGAGATGCAAAACTTCCAAAGGGGTCCGACAACTGCGCTCTAAATTGATTACCTGCTGTAAATGTACCGGTCTTAGTATATGGAACACTCACCGTAACACCAGTATAAGTACAAAATGGAGACCCCGTAATGGCTGAAGTAGTTATAGTTTGCGCATGACTCTTCAATAGCGTTAGGCTTAAAATGAAGATTGCAAAGAATGCAGTACGAAAGTATAATTGTATCATAAATGAAAAGTTTTGAATATTTTTAAGCCTGCGCAAAGTAGAAAACAGCCTTGATAACCTTTATATACGGTGAGACGCCTACGAAAGTAAATAGCTTAAAGCGCTATTAGATAAAAAAGTATCAAAACAATGTGAAATGGACATATAATTCGATGTATTTTTTATTTAAATCGTTAAAACAAAAATATAAATGAATTAAGATCCAATACTATCGAACAACAAAGCCTGTAAAAAAATAAAGCAGTACATTTTTGTCCCTTTTGTGAGAAGCTAAAATGTACTACTTTGAATTAAATACTATTTCGATAAAAACACTTGTTGTGTTTTAGATGCACCTGTCGTTTGTGTTTTCACAATATAAATTCCAGACATCACCTGAGGAAGTACGATCGTCGCTTTTCCTGAAGACACATCCTTATTTTCTGTTTTGTAAACTAAGTTTCCAGTTACATCATAAATGGCAATGTCTGCACTACTATTTTCAGCACTGAATAATACCGTAACCGTTTGTTCTTGTCCAACTATTGAAATACCAGCGTTTTCTAAAGATCCCGTAACTCCAGTTACGACAGCCGTTTTTTCTACTTTCTTATAATGAATATAGAACCTACTTGCTGTATCCGCTTTTGTTAGAGTAGCAACATAATTCGGATTCAATTTTAAATCTTGTGTTACATTCAAAAGTTTATCTTCTAATACAATCGAATTAAGATCATCGAAGCCAGTAATGTCTCCACTGATGGTATAGTCACCTGTTAATCCTGCCACTACTTTAACTGGTATTGTTTTTTGAACTGTACTAAGGGGTATTGAGTTCACAGTATAATCGATGTTTAACGATTTGGTACTGAGAGAGGGTGTCGTTCCTCCACTCGGCAACTTGCGTGCGTCTAATTGTGAATCAAAAGAATCTGTCGCCTCATCACTGAAACGTATTACAGCCTCATCGGCAACAAGACCATTATCTACTCTTAATCGAATCATAGGATCTTCCTGCGATGCAACTCTCCAGTTATCTCTATTGACAACAGAAGACCTTACATTATTATTCATTGCTAGTGTTCCTGTGCCAGGATTGGTTACTCTTACATAAAACGCTTGCATACAAGGAATGTAGCGGGTTCCTCCGTTAGTACCTATTCCTCCTACAAAAGATGCATAACGGTTGTTTGCTTGGTCCCAGAAATAAATTGCATTGTCTAAACCTGTCTTCGTCCAACCTGAAGCAGCATTCCAATCGATTTCAGAGGGATAAGGATTACCGACTAAGTTCCAACCATCGGATAAAGCAGTACCAGAAGCCGTGTTGGTTAATGTTGCAGAATATGTAGCAGCATGATTGTAAGTACCAGTTAAATCGATTTGTGTTTGATTTACCCATTTAGTAAAGTACAAAGCGTATCCTTTCATCATGGTGATGGCATCGCTGGTAGTTGTTACGCTCGTCCAACCGATATCCCGATTTGCATTTGCTACCGTTTCATCATAGGCATACAAATTAGAGCTCGTTCCAAACTTAATAACTACATCATCGTTCCAATCGGCTACAGTCCTTCCACTTAGAGGAGAAGAGATGTAATGCCAGTTGTCTTTCCAAATCGTTCTGACAACCCTAATGTTACCGGTAATAGAACCTGCACCTGCACCAAGGATTGACCCGAAATATAAATCAACTGTTAAGTTTCCGCCTGAAGCTAGCGTACCAGCCGTTAATGTTAAATACTTTTTAACATATGTGGCAGAACTTATCGTTACACCTGCTGCATTATTAACTGTCATATTATTTAAAGAGTCAGCCACACCACTTTTAACCTGCGCTGTAGAACCCACAAAGGCAGTTGTCCCTGCATCATAATAAGTACCGTTGTTTATAAAATTTCCGTAAAGATTTAACGTACCTGCAGAAGTTGTAATCAGTTTTGCAGAGGCATTAATGGTAAGGTTTTTTACATTAATGCTTGAACTTATGACCGGTTTATTCGTAACCCCAGAAGGTATAATAACATCGGTAGTGCTTGTAGGAATAGAACCGCAGCTCCAATTTGTTGTTGTAGCCCAAGCGGTATTGGTTGTTCCAGTCCAACTGCTTGTAGTCATAGATATTTTAATAGCGACACTTGTAGCTGTACACGTACCATTTGTTACAATTCTTCTAAACCAAGTCGGAACTGTTATTGCTCCAGGAGAAGGATAACCTTGACTAGTTACTGCTGGAGCAATATCCGTGAAGCCTGCTATAGCGGATGTGGTACTTTTTTGCCATTTATAAGTATAGCTACCTCCAGGGTTGTTCCCTGTTAGTCCTGCAGGTGTAGCTCCAGAGCAAATGGTTTGAGCTGTTCCTATTGTATTTACTACGCACAAATTACCTCCCGAACAAGGACCTGTAGTACAATCACCCGTTGATCCAAAAATGCTTCCAGTAGGAGCATCTGTAGTTATAGTACCAGTAGACGATAGGGTTCCAGAACCTGTAATTGCAGACCCATTCCCTGCATTTACATTTCCATTGACAATAAGATCACCATTAATTGTGATTCCCGTACTGTTATTGTTATTGTTAAAATCTCCATTGATAATTAGGGTAGCTCCTGATTCAATAACCACTGTACTATTGTTTGCAAAAGTCGTTGCTCCAACCGTTAGTGTATACCCACTTCTTATGGTCAATGTACCATTTCCATTCACCGTTAATGCGCCTTCAAATAGTGCATTAGCATATAAATCAAAATTACCTTGATTACCACCAGTTCCTCCTACTGTTAAAGTATATGCTGTACCTCCTGTAATATCGGTGATAGGTTGATTAATCGTATAGTCTCCAGGAGAAGCGGTAATGTTCGTGTTAATTGTCATCGCATGATTAACCGTCGCATTGGTTCCTGCTGCTGGAACTCCTGCAGACCAATTGGCTCCAGTATTCCAGTTACCTGCTGTCGTTGTATTTGTTTGAGAAAAAGAATGGTATCCTGAAAACAACAGGATTAAAAATAGAGCTTTAAAGATCACAAATACCCTTTTACTCATATAGAATAATATGAAATGATTAAAAGATGAAAGACGCAATGTAGAGGAAAGAGTCATAATAGATAATGTTAGTCTCCTCAATTTACGCTAATCATACGTGGTTTGATTTCCATTTTCGACGGAACAACCATAAATATAGACGTAATAATCATATTTATATATGACCTATAAATCAGATCTAAAGTAATGTGTCGTTTATTCCTTTATTCCTATTTATTAGAGGTAAACCTCAAGCAGCTTAATTCCATTTGCAGAAAGAACGATAGCTTTCGAAAGGACCGCAGGCAGCAATAATACATCGCCCACTTTCATTTTTTCAGTTTCAAAATCTCCTTCGACATTTCCTTCTCCTTCGACACAAATTAAAATAGTAAAGGACCCTCGCTCTTGTGGGGCCAAGGCATAAGACTTTCCCGATTTCAGGTCAATGATGTCTGTATTGAAAAATGCACTTTGAACAACAGGTGTTGAGGTGTTTGCTTCTGCAACATACGCTGTTTTATAACTCGGCAACACTTCAAAATTCAATGCTTCAACGCCCTCTTTAATGTGCAATTCACGCTTATTACCTTGGTCGTCGAGCCTGTCGAAATCGTAGATGCGATAGGTAATGTCCGAAGTCTGTTGTATTTCAGCCAACATCATTCCTTTACCGATATAATGTATTCTACCCGCAGGCATAAAAAACACATCGCCCGATTGAGCTTCATCGAAATGCAAATAATCTAAGGAACGCCCCTCTTCTATCGCCTTCGCATATTCCTCTTTGTTCGTTTGTATTGCAAAACCACTGTTCAACATCGCACCTTGATCGGCCTGCATGATGTACCACATCTCCGTCTTGCCTTTACAGCCGTGCTTCTGCATAGCTACGACATCATTAGGATGAACTTGCACCGATAAATCAGCCGCCGCATCGATGTACTTAATCAACAAAGGAAACTCAGTGCCAAATTCAGCAACAACAGTTTTTCCCATGACCTCAGCGGCATGAGCCGTACACAACGTTTTTAAATCTTGTCCTTTCAAAGATCCATTCACCACTACCGATACATTACCTGGAACGGCCGACAATTCCCACGTTTCACCACAATTGGCTAAAGGTGAAAAATCTTTACCAAGTATGGTGCTTATTTTTTGCCCTCCCCAAATTTTCTCTTTGAAAATGGTCTTAAAGCGTAATGGATAATTGAAACTCATGGATCGTTATAAATCGTTTTTCGAATTTGAACATTTTTTAGGCGACTGCCAAATACTAGGAAACATCTTCTAAATGGCAACAGCCTGAATCGCCCGATATCGCTACAATATCAAATCGAATGCGCCCAAACCATCGACATTGAATCATATATTCCTCGGCCGTTTGCTGAATGAGGTTTAACTTTTTCGCACTCACCCACTGCTCAGGGAAACCATATGCATCGCTCTTCCTAGACTTCACTTCCACAAACACTAAGATCTCTCCATCACGCATGATGAGGTCTATTTCTCCACGTTTATAACGGTAATTAGAAGCTACAAAAATATAACCCTTCGCTTCTAAAAAATGAATGGCTTTATGCTCGGCTTCCCTACCGATTGCCACTTTTGAAAGCTTCATTATAATTGCTTTTTAGTATATTTACAATATTAAAGTTAATGCTTTGAACGTAAATAAAAATACAAACATACAATTAATCGATTTAGGTCTTATCGATTACAAGGAAGCGTGGGATTACCAAACTTCATTGTTCGAAGGGATCGTGCAGCTCAAATTACAGAACCGACAGTTGCCTGAAACAGAACAACTCATCACACCAAACTACTTAATCGTTTGCCAACATCCTCATGTATTTACCTTAGGAAAAAGTGGTACACGCGATAACTTATTAGTTAGTGATGCGGAACTCGAAAAAAACAACATTGGTTTTTACGAAAACAACCGCGGAGGAGACATCACGTATCATGGACCAGGGCAGCTGGTTGTCTACCCTGTCCTTGACCTTGAAAATTTCTTTACCGATATTCATCGCTACATGCGTACACTCGAAGAAGGAGTCATCCTGACCTTACAAGATTACGGTATTGCCGCAGGCCGATCAGCAGGATTAACCGGCGTATGGTTGGATGCAGACCATCCCATGAAGGCTCGAAAAATAAGCGCCTTGGGTGTAAAAACAAGCCGATGGGTAAGCATGCACGGACTAGCGTTCAATATTCACGCCTCTTTGGAACACTTTACCATGATTGTACCTTGTGGCATCACAGACAAAGCGGTCACCTCTATGCACCTAGAAATGCAAACCGAACCACCCTTTGAAGCCATAAAAACAACACTGATTGAACACCTGATGACCTTGTTTGGCATGACTTTAGTAGAAAAAAAATAACATGAAAAAAGACATTCAATTCCCTCAAGTTGTGGGCGTACATATAGCCGTTGCCCATGGAGAAAATGAGTCCGAACACTTATGGCAAGTCATTTTGATCAACGATAACGAACACCCGCTCGAAAGCATCAACATCAGTTCAAGAGGATACGGGGTATTGGAAGATAAACAGGTTGAAACTTCTGTTTTACGCCATTTTTTTCCCATCTTGGAAGCCAAAAGTTACCAAACCGTTGAATTAATAGACCCTGCTGTCTTTAAAATAAACAATGAATACTGGGTGAGTTATTTTGTCGGCAAACAGATGTACGATAAAAAATTCATTTTTGTCCCTGAAAGCATCGTTCATAAAAACCTCACCTTTATCCCCATCTTGAAGAAAGAGGGAATCCTACACAGTTAAAACTATTTTTTATGCAATTGGCAAAACTAAAACTGGAAGAAATACTTTTTATAGACATTGAAACAGTCCCTCTTTTTCAATCTTTCACCAAACTGGATCCTACAGGACAACCCTTATGGCTTAAAAAAGCAGAACAACGCTATCCCGACTTAAAGGGCCCTGACGCTTACGATCAAAAGGCGGGTATTCATGCTGAATTTTCAAAAGTCATCATTGTGGGCTGTGGCTTTTTTCACAAAACAGACAATGAACTCATATTCAGGGTCAAGACTTTTCATAGCACCAACGAAAAGGAATTATTATCGGAGTTTATACAACTTATAGACCATACAAAGCGTAAAAACTTTAGGGTACTTTGTGCCCACAACGGTAAAGAGTTTGACTTCCCTTTCTTGTGTAGAAGAATGCTGGTGAATGCATTAGACATTCCGCTGGTATTGGACTTAGCCGGAAAAAAACCCTGGGAAGTCATGCACCTCGATACCTTGGAGCTATGGAAATTTGGAGATCGTAAACATTATACCTCATTGGAATTGATGGCTTATGCCTTGGGTATTCCGTCGAGTAAAAGCGCATTCAACGGTTCTATGGTTAACCAGGTCTACAAAGAATCTGGTATTACTCCAGACTTGTTAGATTATTGTTTGAGCGATGTTGTTTTATTAGCCCAAGTATTTCTTAAATTGAGAAACGAATCGTTGCTCAGCGACGAACAAATTATTAGAACACCGTAAAGGGATTCAACTGCATGTTGCCACAACAGTTAACCGAAGACAACTTTTTATTAGATGTTAGAAATCTACAAACATCCTTCCCAAGCGAATTTGGGATCGTAAAAGCTGTTGATGGAATTAACTTCCGCCTTAAAAAAGGAGAAACCATTGGCATTGTAGGGGAATCGGGATCAGGCAAGTCAGTCACCGCCTTATCCATCATGGGGCTAATCAAAAAACAACACGGCACGACAGTCGAAGGTAATATTTTTTTCAACTCTCCTTCAAAGGGTATTATAGACCTTAACAAACTTTCTCAAGAAGAATTACAACACGAAAGAGGCAATGAAGTATCGATGGTTTTTCAAGAACCCATGACTTCTTTAAATCCCGTTTTCACCTGCGGCGATCAAGTAAGAGAAACCATTCTTGCCCACCGCAAAGAACTCAGCAAAAAAGAAGCGTACAACCTCACCATTGAACTGTTCGAAAAGGTACAACTTCCGAGACCAGTAGACATGTATAATGCCTACCCGCATCAAATTTCAGGAGGACAAAAACAAAGGGTTATGATTGCCATGGCCATGTGCTGTAATCCTTCTGTATTAATTGCCGATGAACCGACCACAGCGCTCGATGTTACTGTTCAAGCACGCATCATTGACTTGATGAAAAAATTACGCGACGACAACAACATGTCGATCGTATTCATCACTCACGATCTTGGTGTGGTGTCTGAAATTGCCGATTACATCATCGTCATGTACAGAGGTAAAATTGTAGAGCAAGGTCATATCTACGATGTATTTTCAAATCCTCAACATCCTTATACCAAAGGCTTGTTGGCATGTCGTCCTCGTCTCGACATGAAACTAAAAGTCTTACCCGTAGTATCCGACTTTATGGAAATGGATAAACATGGCGTCATGACAGAAAGAGGCGGACAACAACAATCTGTTGTGGACGCGTTAATTGATAACATTGAAATCGAAGAAGACTTAAAAGAGGAACGTAATCGTAAACGAGAAAACACACAACCTCAATTAATTGTTAAAAACCTCAAGACCTATTTCTCTAACAAGAAAAATTTCTTCGGAAAGTCTATCGAATACTTGAAAGCGGTTGACGATGTTTCTTTCGAAGTATACCCTGGTGAAACATTGGGATTGGTTGGAGAATCGGGTTGCGGAAAAACAACCTTAGGAAGAAGTATTCTTCGCTTGATTGAACCGACAGCAGGTCAAATTATTTTTGAAGGAGAAGACATTACACATGTCAAGCATGAGCGATTGAGAGCTTTACGCAAAGACATGCAAATCATCTTTCAAGATCCTTACTCTTCTCTCAACCCTCGAATTACTATTGGAGAAGCCATCATTGAACCCATGCGCATCAATGACATTGGCGATAGCGATTACCAACGTGTTAAAAAAGCAATTGAATTACTAGAACGAGTAAACCTCAGCGGTAGCCATTTCAACCGCTACCCGCATGAATTTTCCGGAGGTCAACGACAACGTATTTGCATAGCACGTGCACTGGCATTGTCTCCAAAATTTATTGTGTGCGATGAATCCGTATCGGCACTTGATGTTTCAGTACAAGCACAAGTACTCAATCTCTTAAATGAATTGAAAGCAGAATTTAAATTCACTAATATTTTTATATCACACGACTTGTCGGTTGTAAAATTTATTTCAGACAGAATCATCGTGATGAACAAGGGAAAAATCGTAGAACAAAGTGATGCAGAAGATTTATACAATGCACCACAGACCGATTATACCCGCATGCTCATATCGTCTATACCGCAGATTGATTTTGATGCACTTAGAAAAAAGCGGACGTCACTAACTAAGGGAAACCTATTTCAATGAGAAACAATCCAAGAAAAAAATCCAACAGCAGCCGTTCATCTTCTTCCAAATCAGATAACAAAGCAGAAATTCCCAATAAACAGCAGGTAATCGATTTTATCACACGCCACGCTGACCAAAAGCCAAAAATAAGTGCCCTCTTAATTCACTTCGGTATTCGTAAAGCCCAAGACCAAGAGGCTTTCAAAGACCTCGTGTTTTTCATGATCAAAACAGGAGAAATCATTAAAGGCAATACCGGTCAACTTAAAATTGGTGGCAAGAAAAAAGCCGGCGCTACCATGACGGGACGTGTCGATTTTGTAAACGCTCGTTATGCCTATGTCATTACAACAGAAAGTCAAAAAGACATTTGGGTATCCAGTGATCGATTGCTCAATGCACTCGATGGCGACACCGTAGAAGTAATGGTATATGACCACTCGCTCAACAACCCCAACAAAGGGCCTGAAGGCGAAGTGACGAAAATCGTTGAACGTAAAAAAGATGAGTTTGTCGGTAAAATAGAAATATCAGATCGCTTTGCTTTCGTAAGGCCCGATAGCAAAAAAATGCACGTCGACATCTTCATTCCAACGGAGATGATACAAAATGCAAAAACAGGCGATAAAGTAGTGGCCAAAATTGTCGAATGGCCAGGCCGCAGTAAAAGCCCTGTAGGCAGAGTCATTCGTAACTTAGGACCAGCAGGAACAAATGATGCCGAAATACATTCCATCTTAGAAGAGTATGAATTACCCTACGAATTTTCTGAGTCTGTATTAAAAGACGCAGAACAAATTTCAACGGAAATTTCAGCAGAGGAAATTAAAAAACGCCGTGACTTTAGAAACATCACCACCTTCACCATCGATCCATTCGATGCAAAAGATTTTGATGATGCACTTTCTATTCGCCCTTTAGAGAATGGCTTATGGGAAATCGGGATTCACATTGCCGATGTAACGCATTACATTCAGCTCAATTCTATCCTTGAAAAAGAAGCCAGCCAAAGAGCAACCTCTGTCTACCTTGTAGATCGTGTGGTGCCAATGTTACCTGAAAAACTTTCTAACGATTTATGTTCGCTTCGTCCCAATGAAGACAAACTGACTTTCTCTGCCGTGTTTACCATGGACGAAGAAGGAAAAGTACACGACGACTGGTATGGCCGTACGATCATCCATTCCGATCGTCGCTTTACCTACGAAGAAGTACAAGATGTCATTGAAACAGGAGAAGGCGATTACAAAAACGAAATCCTTACCCTCAATAAAATCGCTCATAAACTGCGCACCGACCGATTCAGAAAAGGATCTATTGGCTTTGAAAGCATCGAAGTAAAATTTAAACTCGATGAAAAAGGCGTCCCATTAGAAGTCATTACGAAAGTGAGAAAAGACGCTCACAAATTGGTAGAAGACTTCATGCTCTTAGCCAATCGTAAAGTCGCTGACTTCGTTCAGAACCAACGCAAAGGAAAAGACAAAAACACCATGGTTTTCCGGATACACGACCATCCCAATCCTGAAAAATTGCAAGGCCTTACTGTCTTCGCTAAAAAATTCGGATACGATTTACGTTTAGAAGATCAAGAAAAAATTTCTGCTGCTTTAAATAAATTATCGGAAGATGTAGAAGGCAAGCCTGAGCAAAATGTATTGCAAAGTTTAGCCATCCGATGCATGGCGAAAGCCGTCTACACTACAGAGCCTGAAATACATTTTGGACTCGCCTTTAAAAACTATACACACTTCACCTCTCCTATTCGTCGCTACCCCGACATGATGGTGCATCGTTTACTGCAGCATTATTTAGACGGAGGAAAACCGGTCGACAAGAAAGCATTGGAAGAACAATGTCAACACTCTTCCATGATGGAAAAAAGAGCGGCAGAAGCAGAACGTTCTTCCATCAAATACAAGCAAGTAGAATACATGTCGATCTTAGCCAAAGAAGGCGATATCTTTGAAGGCATGATTACAGGTGTTACAGACTTCGGTGTATTTGTAGAAATCATTTCTACCAAATGCGAAGGCATGGTACGCATGAGTGAATTTGATGACGACTTCTACCAATTCGATCCAGAAAATTATTGCATCGTAGGGAGAGGTAAAAAGAAACGATACACCTTAGGCGATAACCTGATGGTGAAAATCAAAAGAACAGATTTAGAAAAAAGAACCATTGATTTAGAATTAGCTGAGATTTTATAGATATGCTGGCTACAACAGAAAATATAGTAAAGCAGCTCAACACTACCTTGAGCAAACATTCTTTTGGCAAAGCGCCCAAAGAATTGTACGAACCCATTGACTACATACTTTCTCTGGGCGGTAAACGATTAAGACCGCTCTTAACCGTACTAAGTTATATGGTCTTCGAAGAGAAGTACGAAAAAATATTGAAGCCTGCCTTAGCACTCGAAGTCTTTCACAATTTCACCTTGATGCACGATGACATCATGGACGAAGCGCCCTTGCGCAGAGGTAAAGAAACGGTACATCAAAAATGGAACAGCAACATTGCCATTTTATCGGGCGATGTGATGCTGGTAAAAGCCTATGAACTGCTCATGGATCTTGAACCTTCTGTTTTAAAAGAAGTGATGGCTTTGTTTAATACCTGCGCTACCGAAGTGTGTGAAGGACAACAGCTCGACATGAATTTCGAAAGCCGAGACGATGTAAGCATAGCCGAATACCTTCAAATGATCCGCTTAAAAACGGCGGTACTGTTAGGTTTAAGTATGCAGTTGGGGGGTGTTTTAGCCGGTGCCGATAAAAAAGATTGCTTGCACCTCTACCAAGCAGGCGTAGACATTGGCATTGGCTTTCAATTGAAAGACGATCTATTGGACACCTTCGGTGATCCTGCCAAATTTGGAAAACAAGTAGGCGGTGACATTGCAAGCACTAAAAAAACCTTTCTGCTGATTCGAACCTTAGAATTAGCCAAAGGCAAAGACCTTCAAGATTTGAAAAGTCTATTGATAGAAAAAAACATCCCTGCAAAGATAGCGGGGGTTAGCAAATTATACCAAAAACTGAAAGTCGATGAAGAAGCCCTGCTTCAAATTCAATTGCACTTCGACCGAGGACTAGAACATTTACAAAAAGTAAGAGGTTCGATCTTTCGAAGAGGCCTTTTGAAACAATGTATTCAACAACTTATTGAACGAGAAAATTAATGAACATCATCCTTATCGGCATCATGATTGTGACGAGCATAATCGCGCTGAACAACAAGAAATTACTCAATGCCCTAATCTTAAACCCGAGTCGCATTGACTCGCACCATGAATACTACCGTTTTTTAACGTCTGGTTTTATCCATGCCAATTACCTGCATTTATTTGTCAATATATTCACCCTGTTCTTTTTCGGCAGTTATATAGAAGCACACCTGGGCGGCATCCATTTACTCGCCGTGCTACTCTTGGGTATTATTATCTCCGATTTCCCCTCGTATGCGAAACACCGTCACAACCCTGGATATCGATCGCTAGGAGCATCGGGAGGTGTTTCATCGGTAGTCTTCTCTTATATATTATTAGATCCTGTCTCTACCATTTACTTGTTCATCATTCCAGTCCCTGCCTTTATTTTTGGCGGCCTGTTCTTGATGTACTCCTATTACCAAAGTAGCGGAGAAAGCAGCGACAATGTAAACCACACCGCTCACTTTTACGGCTCTGTTGTTGGGCTTGTCTATACCATGATGGTAGCCCCTTCCTCTATCGTTACCTTCTTCGAACAATTAATGAGCTGGAGAATCAATTTGTTTTAAGGATTGATGATAGCAAACATTGTCGAGGTTTTAAACCTCTACGACGTTAGTAGTAGCGAAAGAAAAACAAAAGGCATGCTCAGAAATTTTCTGGGCATGCCTTTTTATAGTATATATAAAAGCAAAAGGTCCAGAATTAGATTCAGGACCTTTTAATACTTTAAAACAAGCGTATTAGTTAACTTCTACAGGCTCAACAGATACGTATGAACGATCTTTAACGCCTTTTCTGAAAGTCACTTTACCGTCAGCCAAAGCAAACAATGTATGGTCTCTTCCGATACCTACATTTTTACCAGGATGGTGTTTTGTACCTCTTTGTCTTACAATGATATTTCCTGCAATTGCAGCTTGTCCACCAAAAAGTTTAACGCCTAGACGTTTACTATCTGATTCACGACCGTTTCTAGAACTACCTGCGCCTTTCTTATGTGCCATGGTCTTTTACTTATTTTGTGATGTTTTCAATTAAAACCTTACTTAGGCACTGTCTGTGACCTTGGAATTTTCTATATCCTTTTCTTCTCTTTTTCTTAAAGATAAGAACTTTGTCGTCTTTCAAGTGACCTAAAATCGTTGCAGAAACTTTCGCTCCTGATACAACGGGTACACCAACTTCTGTTTTGCCTTCTGAGCTTAGCAATAGAACTTGATCGAACTCTACTTTCGCTCCTTCAGCACCCTCAAGTCTGTTGGTATAAATGAATTTGCCAGCTTCCACTTTGTGTTGTTTTCCGGCGATGTCTACTATTGCGTACATGGTATTGTCTTCTTAATAATTTCCTAAAAAGGACTGCAAACATATAACACTATTTCTAATAATGCAAGTGATTTGTGAGAATATCCTAGAATATCTACTGTGGAAAAGTTTCGAAGTTTTAAAAAGACCCCAAATTTACCAAATTCCTCACAAGCTTTACTTAAAACAAGCATGTCTATCCTTCTGTAAAATAGCACCTTTAAATCGAATTAATCACTACCCCTTAAGTGCATTTTGATGTAGTTTCTTACATTGACAAAAGGGTACGATTTTATCATATTTGTGCAGAGGGCCACGAAACCTTCCTCCTTTCCAATTTTAGTCGTCGAACAAACCAAACTGCATTATTATTTGTTCGTCTACAATAGGAATTATTAGAAAAAAGAATGAAATTATAAGTATATACAATGAGCACTAAAAACGACCATCTTAACGAACTCCTGCTGACGGAAAACAAAAACCGTTTCGTGCTGTTCCCTATCAAATACTCTGATATTTGGCAGATGTACAAGCAGGCGGAAGCCAGTTTCTGGACTGCGGAAGAAATCGACCTTTCTCAAGACCTTGCCGACTGGGCAACCCTTAACGATGGCGAAAAACATTTCGTAAGTCACGTGCTTGCCTTCTTCGCTGCCAGCGATGGTATCGTAAACGAAAACTTAGCTACGGGTTTCTTAGAAGAAGTACAGTTTCCTGAAGCAAAATGTTTCTATGGTTTTCAGATCATGATGGAAAACATTCACTCAGAGACCTACTCCCTTCTGATTGATACCTACATCAAAGATCCTGAAGAAAAAGATCGTTTGTTCAATGCCATGGAAACAGTACCCTGCGTAGCGACCAAAGCAGAATGGGCTATGCGTTGGATTACCAACGGTGACTTCATCGAGCGTCTCATCGCATTCGCTGCCATTGAAGGCATTTTCTTCTCTGGAAGTTTCTGTTCTATTTTTTGGTTGAAAAAAAGAGGCTTAATGCCAGGCTTGAGCTTCTCCAATGAATTAATCTCAAGAGACGAAGGATTGCATTGCGATTTTGCGTGTTTGCTTTATACCAAACACATTCAGCATAAAATTGCACCCGAAAAGGTATTAGAAATTATTGCTGATGCAGTGCGCATAGAACAAGAATTTGTAGTAGATTCATTACCGGTAGACTTAATCGGTATGAACTCCAAATTAATGTCACAATACATTGAATTTGTAGCCGATCGTTTGCTGGTTGCTCTCGGTAACGACAAGCATTACGGCTCAACAAATCCATTTGATTTCATGGAAATGATTTCATTACAAGGCAAAACAAACTTCTTTGAAAAAAGAGTTTCAGAATATCAAAAGTCGGGTGTTATGACCGACAAAGCATCAAATAAATTCAGCTTAGACGAAGATTTTTAAAAGGGAGCACATATGTTAGTATTAAAACGAGACGGCAGACGAGAATCTGTAAAATTCGACAAAATCACAGCACGCATCGAAAGGTTATGCTATGGCCTAGACCTTAATTTCATTGACCCAATCGTGGTTGCGCAACGCGTAATCGACGGCTTGTACGATGGAGTAACGGCAGAAGAGTTAGATCATTTGGCCGCGGAAACAGCAGCGTCAATGACCACAAAACACCCTGACTATGCTACCCTGGCAGCGCGTATTGCGGTATCTAACCTGCATAAGAAAACAAGTAAGTCTTTTTCAAATACCATGAAAAGACTTTACACGTACATCGATCCTAAGACGGGTGAAAATGCGCCTTTGCTTTCTAAAGAAACGTACGAGTTCATTAGAAACCACGCGGCTCAATTAGACTCAACGATCATATACGACCGTGACTACGGATACGATTACTTCGGTTTTAAAACGTTAGAAAAATCGTACCTGTTGAAATTAGACGGCAAGATTGCAGAACGTCCTCAACACATGTTGATGCGTGTAGCTTGTGGTATACATTCCGACAACATTGACAATGCCCTTGAGACGTACCATTTACTTTCTGAGAAATGGTTTACGCATGCAACGCCAACCCTATTTAACGCAGGTACTCCAAAACCTCAGTTGTCTTCATGTTTCTTATTGACCATGAAAGACGACAGCATCAGCGGTATCTACGAAACACTACAACAATGTGCTAAGATCTCTCAATCTGCTGGCGGTATTGGATTAAGCATTCACAACATCCGTGCTACAGGTTCTTACATCAAAGGAACCAACGGTACGTCAAACGGTATCGTTCCTATGTTACGTGTATTTAACGATACAGCGCGTTACGTAGACCAAGGTGGTGGCAAGCGTAAAGGGGCTTTCGCTATTTACCTTGAAACATGGCATGCTGACATCTTCGAATTCTTGGACTTGAAAAAGAACCACGGTAAAGAAGAAATGCGTGCAAGAGATTTATTCTTGGCTTTATGGGTATCTGATTTATTCATGAAGCGTGTTGAAGAAAATGGCGAATGGTCATTGTTCTGTCCACACGAAGCGCCAGGATTGGCAGACACTTACGGTAAAGACTTCGAAAACTTGTATGAAAAATACGAACGCGAAGGCAAAGCCCGTAAAACGATCAAAGCACAAGAACTTTGGTTCGCAGTATTGGAAGCGCAAGTAGAAACGGGTAACCCTTACATGTTGTACAAAGATCACTGTAACCGTAAATCGAACCAGAAAAACTTAGGTACCATCAAGTCTTCGAACTTGTGTACTGAAATATTAGAATTTACTTCGCCAGACGAAATTGCGGTTTGTAACTTGGCTTCTCTAGCCTTGCCTAAATTCGTAGTCAACGGGGTATTCGATCACCAAAAGTTATACGATGTTACCTATGTAGCGACGAAAAACTTAAACAAAATCATCGACATCAATTACTACCCAGTAGAAGAAGCTCGTCGCTCAAACACGCGTCACCGTCCTATCGGATTGGGTGTGCAAGGATTGGCAGATGCCTTCATCTTAATGCGTATGCCGTTTGACTCGGAAGAAGCTGCTGGAATGAATAAAGACATTTTCGAAACGTTATACTTTGCAGCCATGACGGCTTCGAAAGATTTAGCCATCGAACAAGGTGCTTACGAAACATTCAAAGGGTCTCCTGTATCAAAAGGTATATTCCAATTCGACATGTGGGGTGTAACGCCTGAGTCTAACCGTTGGGATTGGGAGAGTTTGAAAAAAGAAGTGAAGAAACACGGCGTGAGAAACTCTTTATTGGTTGCTCCAATGCCTACCGCTTCTACTTCTCAAATCTTAGGCAACAACGAATGTTTTGAACCATACACGTCAAATATCTATAGCCGTCGTGTACTTTCTGGTGAGTTTGCTGTGGTAAACAAACACTTGTTGAAAGACTTGATCAAATTAGGCTTGTGGAACGATAAAATGAAAAATAAATTGATCGAACAAAATGGTTCTGTTCAATCTATTCCTGAAATTCCTCAAAACCTGAAAGACCTGTACAAAACAGTATGGGAATTGAAACAAAAAACATTGATCGATATGGCTGCCGATCGCGGTGCTTACATCTGTCAAAGCCAAAGCTTAAACGTATTTGTAGACCAACCTAACTTTGGTAAGTTAACGTCTATGCACTTCTACGCATGGAAAAAAGGGTTGAAAACAGGTATGTATTACCTACGTTCAAAAGCAGCAGCAGATGCGATCAAGTTTACAGTAGAAAAAGAAGCTGTACCTGCAACATTAACAGCAAAAGAGTTAGAGCAAAAACAAGCCGACATGGCCTGTTCACTCGACAATCCAGATGCTTGTGAAGCCTGTAGCGGATAAATAAATTTAGTTTTACAAAAAAGCTGCTCTTAAAATAAGAGCAGCTTTTTTTATACATTTAACTTAAGTAAGCAGTGGACAGTAAACAGTAGGCAATGCTGCAATTTACTGTCTACTGCCCACTGTCTACTAAAAAAACTTATGAAAAACCTACTCCTCATTTCCTCCTTGGTATTATTAAGTACCGTCTTCGCTTTTTCACAAAAGAAAAAAACACCGGCTGCGGCGGCACCTACAGAAATTAAAGCGGATCATGCACGCACTAAAAATTTCTTATTGAAAACAAGCCGCTTCACAGGGCATACACACCGTGCTGTGCTCAACGTAAAAGTGTATACTAGCAATCTCGGACAAATGGTGCGTTATCAACGTTATGCTAAAAAACTATACGAAACAGAAAAATACCAAGAAGCGATCTACTTTTCACGACGCGCACGTGTATTTGGAAACGAAGCCTTAAAAGCGAACAAAGCCATTCCCACGTCCGACGGGAAGTTCAGTGCAGAAGAAGAAACCCTCTCTGCTGGCATTCCTTCGGATGAAGAATTAGAAAAAACAATCACTGCTGCGGGAGAACCTGCCCTATTGGATGAGAGTTTGATGAGCGGAAATTTAGGCGTGGAGATTAAGTAGCTTTCTACTGACCATGGTTCGTGAAACGTAGATCATGGCTGAGTATTAGATTCACTACCCTGAGCTCTTTGTTTTAAAGGCACAAGATCATAGAGTTCATCGTAGCATACAAAACTTATTTTGCTCTAATTAAACATTATTGAGTGTATAATTTGATTTTCATTTGAACTAATTTTAACGGTATACGTAAAAAAGGATAACTAATCCAATCTCTATCTATATGCTAGCCCAATTAGTTTACTCAAGCAACAGAAAACCCAATTGCACAGAACAGGAAATTGAAAATATTTTAGCTTCTTGTAAAAAAAACAACCCTTCGTTGAACATTACAGGAGTTTTACTCTACTCAGACACTAGGTTTATTCAATTGGTAGAAGGCGACTATAAAATAATTACTGCGCTATATGATAAAATTAAATCAGATCCACGCCACGATCAAAGCAGAATGATTTCATTAGGACCTATTCAAGAAAAATCTTTTCCAAGTTGGCACATGGGTGCAAAAAAAATAGTGGGCAATAAAGTAGATTTTAGAACAGATATAAGTGAAGAAGACAATAAAATTTTCACCTACTTGCTAGAAGGTCGAGAAGAATCTGGGCCAAAAGTGTTGAGTTTATTGAAGAAGTTTTTTTAAGGGTTTCTTCCCTCACAGAGGCCATTTTCACAGGACTCTTCCTGAAGATAGTCATAGAAGGTCAATTAGAGCTTGTAGAAAATTAAGTCCACTAGCGATAGGCTTTAAAGAGAATAGGGACAAGAATAGTCTTGAGCCAGCATAGGTAAACGAATATACCTAATTTAAGTAGCCTGACCACATGCTATGCAGCTATCCGACATTGCAAACATCCGCTTATACAGTCAACACATCCTACAACCACACCATAACACGGTTAAAGATGTCTTTGGCTTTATGGGAGCTCTGCAAGCACAAGATTACAGCATGATGAAGTGGGCTGTCGGTACACGCCTGCCTAAGGTCAAAGAGCATACCGTTGAAGCATCGATCAACAAAGGAGAGATCATTCGTACACACTTGCTACGACCAACATGGCACTTGGTCTCTGCTGATGATATCTATTGGATGTGTGGAGCTCACGGCTCCACACATCAAGAAAATACTACATGCTCGCGATCGCAACTTAGAACTCACCAACACGATTTATAACAAGTCAAATGCGTTGATCGAAAAAGCATTACGTGATCACAACTACCTGACACGAGAAGAACTTATGCTTGTGTTACAGAAAGCAAAAATCGACACCGATGAAAATCGCTCATCTCACCTGATGATGCATGCAGAGCTTGAAGGTTTAGTGTGCAATGGCACCATTAAAAACAAAAAACAAACCTACGCTTTGCTATCAGAAAGAGTAAGGCAACCCAAAAGCATTACACGCGATGAAGCCTTGGTAAAATTGGCAGAACGTTATTTTACAAGTCACGGTCCTTCTACATTACAAGATTTTGTATGGGGATCAGGCTTATCAGTCAGCGATGCTCGGCATGCGCTAGAGATGGTGCAACATAAATTTATGGCAGAACAAGTAGAGTCTGAAACATATTGGTTCAGTAATCGTTTCTCCTCCGTTAAAAAAACAGACTCTGTTCATTTACTTCCAGCATACGATGAGTTCATCATCAGTTATAAAAAAAGAAATGCAACACTGACGATTGAACATCAAAAAAAGGCATTCAGTACAAACGGTATCTTCAGACCTGTGGTATTGGTCAATGGAGAAGGAGTAGAACTATGGAAAAGAAGCCTTGTGAAAGATAAAGTGCACATCGAAACCGAACTCTTCAAGCCCATTAAACCGTCAACGCAAATACTGCTTGAGAAAGAAATAAAAGTGTTTGGTGTATTTTTAGATAAGAGTAACTCGCTGCACTGTTAAAAAAAACATGATGTTAAACCCTCTTTCCTCCTTTCAAAAACCTGATACCTGGGAAAATCTAGGCATCTTAAAAGAGTTACGTATCAAGGCCTCGCTATCGGGAGGCAAAGGAGGACAAAACGTAAACAAGGTCAGCACTAAAATAGAATTGTATTGGTCACCAAATGAATCGAAAATCATCGAAGAAGACATCAAACAAATTTTGTTGACCAAACTCGCTGCCAAACTCAGTCAAGAAGGCGAACTGCGCATCGTCTGCGAAGAAGAAAGAAGTCAACTGAAAAACAAAGAAAAAGCGATTGCTAAATTTTACGCCTTGCTCTGCACATGTTTCAAGGTACAAAAAAAACGCAAAGCAACGCGTCCCACCAAATCGTCCATCACGCAACGACTTGAAGGGAAGTCGAAACAAAAAGAGATTAAGAGTAACAGAAAAAAACCTGATTTTTAATATGGGGACATAAACCTTAAAAACAGAAACTGGAGATTGACTGTCGCAATTAAAAAAAGACCAATTAATATTTTTATAAAAGAGTGCTTTGTAATCATACAAATAGTGGTGTTTTTATTTCAATTATTAAAAATTAATGCTAAGTAATACCGAACATGATAAAAATATCGTTTACTATACTATTCTTCTTTACAATGCTTTACTCTTCTTCCGCTCAAGTAAAATGGATAAACCCACTACCCTGCGACAGCTGGAATAAAGGAAACTTCCTTAGCTTTGAGGTAATGAAACGCTCCACTCCCGAACCCCAGCAAAACGGCAAATACATGCAGGTGTATTCTCCATCGCAATCTAGTTATCATAACTACACAAACAACAAAAAAGTATATTCATGGAATCCTTATAGCAATGATTACATCAATAATATTCAAGTAATCCGCTGGACAATACAAGACGATAAATCGTTATATAAATTTGTAGTCTCAAACATTTATGATGAAATCATATATGAAGTCGCTAGTGATAAATCTTGTGGTCTCATTATTTTTCCAGATTCCATTATAGACTATGGCACCTTACATATCGAAATCAAACCTAAGGATCCAGAATATTTTCCTCTCATTGGAAATTTCGCAAGGCGATTATTAATTTCAAAAATGGATGACCCTCAAAGATTATCCATCTTAAAGGAAATCCAATCCTGTACTACACTTGAATGTAAAATTGAAATCCTAAAATCATATGATAAAACATTAGACATCTTATCTCTACTAGAATTAGAAAAAATGAGAGACCCTCTAAATCCTATTATTGACAAACTTTACTGGGAGCTTGTATCCCGTATGTGCTATGATAATTCATCAAAATCTGAAGAGCGTTAAGCTAAATACCATGAACGCATATAGCGATTGCCATGCATAAGGTTCCTATTTCATAGCACCGTTTGATCTCATCAAACAAAATTAGGAGTGGGCTGTTATATTAGACTAATATTGATTCGCATGACACAAAAACACCTTTCGCATTATTCCTTCGATCAGTTGATGTCGATGGATCTGCGCTACAGAGCAGCATTCATAAATTCTCTATCTGGATTTAAAAGTGTTGCATTAATTGGCAGTACTGATAAAGATGGGCAAACCAACTTAGCCATTTTTAATTCCTTTGTGCATATTGGCGCTAATCCTCCCTTTATCGGATTTATTTCAAGACCAGACTCTGTGGATCGACATACCCTTTCTAACATTTTGGAGACAGGGCAATATACCATCAATCATATTCACGAAGCAATTTACCAGCAAGCGCATCAAACATCCGCTCGCTATCCCAGAGAGCAATCTGAATTTGACGCAACACATTTAACAGTAGAGTTTAAAGGAGATCACAAAGCACCTTTTGTTAAAGAAAGTCATATTCAACTAGGCATTGAATTCAAAGAGGAAATAAAAATTACGAGCCATAATACAGTATTAATAGTCGGCGAAATTAATCACGTTTATTTCCCCACCAACTGCTTATGCGAAGACGGATACTTAGACATTGAAAAAGCATCCAGCATCACTTGTAGTGGCTTAGACAGCTATCATAAAACGGAACGACTGGCAAGGTTAAGTTATGCAAAACCGAATTTACCCATAACATCAATACCGCTCTCCTACCTTGAGTAAGGAAAAAATAAATATCGTTTGGTTTAAACGTGATTTGCGTTTCACAGATCACGAGCCACTGTGTCACGCTCAACAAGAAAAAATACCGCTTCTACTACTCTATTGTTTTGAACCTTCACTCATCGCATACGACGACAGTGATATAAGGCATTGGAGATTTGTTCATGAGTCTTTACAAGACATGCAAAGCAAATTGACTACCCTTAATAGCAAAATTTATTATTTTCACAATGAAGTACTCACTGTTCTAGAAGGTTTAGCACAACACTACGACATACAAACTATTTTTTCTCATCAAGAAATTGGCAACAAACCCAGCTTCGATAGAGATCTAGCAGTGAACGTTTTTTGTCTACGTCATCAAATCAAGTGGAAGGAATCTCAACTTCATGGGGTAATTAGAAAATTAAAATCAAGGGATGACTGGAGTGAACAGTGGACAAAAACAATGACGAGCAAACCAAAATTTGTCAAAGAAGACGGCTGGAATATTTTAGCATTGAATGAAAAATTATACGAAAATCTAAAAGGTGATCCAATCGACAAACAAATTACAACACGTCATACCAACTTTCAACAAGGTGGTGAATATTGGGCATGGCGTTACCTCGATAGTTTTGTAAAAGAACGTCACGTCAATTACAGTAAACACATTTCAAAACCTCTCACCAGCAGAAAAGGCTGTAGCAGGCTTTCGCCTTACTTGACTTATGGAAACATCAGCATGCGCATGGTATACCAATATACCAAACAACATTATACAACTTCTAATAACAAAAGGGCACTAAGTAATTTTATTTCTCGCTTACATTGGCACTGTCATTTCATGCAAAAATTTGAAGACGAATACCGTATGGAATTTGAACCGATCAATAGAGCATATAAAGATCTAATCAAACCTAAAAATGAAGTTTACATTAAAGCCTGGCAAGAAGGGAATACCGGGGTGCCAATTATTGATGCGTGTATGCGTTGCCTAGTCGTTACCGGATACCTCAATTTTCGCATGAGAGCCATGGTGGTTTCTTTCTTCGTCTTCAACTTATGGCAAGATTGGAAAGAACTTCATTTTTTAGCCCGTCAATTTTTAGATTATGAACCAGGCATTCATTATCCCCAATTGCACATGCAATCAGGCATTACAGGGATAAATACCATTCGAATATATAACCCCATAAAAAACTCAGAAGAACATGATTCCGAAGGCTTATTCATCAAACAATGGCTCCCAGCATTAAAAGACATACCTGCTGCATTGATTCACGAACCATGGAAATTAAGTCAAATGGAGCAAATACTTTATCACTGTGAAATTGGGAAGAATTACCCAGCACCTATTGTCAATATAGAAACCACCAGAAAATTTGCCAGTGATATGATTTGGGGATTTAAAAAAAATGATAGTGTTAAAGAAGAAGGAAAGCGTATATTAAAAAAACATGTCAGTAATCCCAATTCTTTCCTTGCAAGAAAAAAATCATGAGTAATATTCTTAAACTAACCATTTGTATCTGCATTCCATTAGCAATAGGAGGCATTGGAGGATACGCAACCGTAGAGGGAGTTAAAGATTGGTACCTCACACTAGAAAAACCATCCTTCAACCCCCCAAATTATCTTTTTGGACCCGTATGGACGACACTCTACCTATTGATGGGAATTTCATCTTATTTAATTCTCATTTCTGCAAAAGTAGAATTACTTAAAAAAGCCATGGGCGTTTATGCTGTTCAATTGCTGCTGAACTTAGCTTGGAGTTTTTTGTTTTTTAAATACCATTGGATTGGAATCGCGTTTATAGAAATAATCATGATATGGATAAGTATTCTTTTCATGATTCTGATTTTTTACCGTATCGATAAAAAAGCAGCCTACCTACAAATCCCATATTTGATTTGGGTAAGTTTTGCCTCGGCATTAAACGGTGCTATTTGGTTATTAAACTAAACATTTTAGGCTTCAATTTGTAGTATAATGAATGAGAGGTGTTAAAAAAGAGCACTTGCCAAGTAAAGTATGCGAATCTTGTCAAAAGCCATTTTTATGGAGAAAGAAATGGGCAAAAAACTGGACACTAGTAAAATATTGCAGCAGCAGATGTAAAAAAGAGAAAGCGATTAAAAAATCATGAAAATACTTCGACTTGTATTGGGTGATCAACTGAACATACAACACAGCTGGTTTAAAAAAGCAGACGAGGAGGTCATCTATGTGATGATGGAAGTAAAGACGGAAACCGACTACGCTGTACATCATATACAAAAAGTGGTCGGATTTTTTAGCGCCATGCGCGTATTTGCAGAAGACCTAAGACAACAACAACATTGTGTAGTCTACCATAAGATCAACGACAAAGACAATTTGCAATCGTTTGAAAAAAATATTGACGCCCTCATCAAAAAAGAAAAAATTAAACACTTCGAATACCAACTCCCCGATGAATATCGGGTAGACCAATTGCTTTCTGATTATACTAAAAGTCTAAACATTACATACAAAACCTACGATACCGAACATTTCTTAAGTACACGAGAAGAACTGGGGTTATTTTTCAAGGGTAAAAAAACATACCTGATGGAAAGCTTCTACCGCTACATGCGCAAGAAACACCAGGTGCTGATGCAAGGAGATCAGCCCCTAGAAGGAAAATGGAACTTTGACAGTGAGAATAGAAAGAAAATATCAAAAGGAATAACCATTCCTTCACCACTAGTATTTAAAAATCATGTATTCGAAATTTTAATTGAAATAGAAAAATCGAACATCAAAACCATCGGCAAAATTGATGCCTCCAATTTCATTTGGCCAATCGACAGAACTCAAGCACTAAAACTTTTGCATTTTTTTATTAAATCATGCTTACCACTTTTTGGAACCTATCAAGATGCGATGACCCCAAAAGAATGGTCATTGTACCATTCACGATTATCGTTTTCCATGAATACAAAATTGATTACCCCATTAGAAGTAATCAATGCGGCGATCCAAGCATGGAAAATAAACCCGAATGCAATAACATATAATCAAGTAGAAGGCTTTGTGAGGCAAATTATCGGGTGGAGAGAATACATGCGTGGCATCTACTGGTTAAAAATGCCTGAGTATGCTTCATTAAATTATTTTAATCACCAAGCCAAACTTCCTGATTGGTATTGGACAGGCAATACAAAAATGAATTGCTTAAAGCATGCCGTTGATCAATCTCTTGAGCATGCTTATGCGCATCATATACAACGTTTAATGATTACTGGAAACTTTGCATTACTAGCTGGCGTGGATCCAGACGAAGTGGACGCTTGGTATCTCGGCATCTATATCGATGCCCTAGAATGGGTTGAAATTACCAACACACGAGGAATGAGTCAATTTGCAGACGGAGGCATCGTAGGAACAAAGCCATACGTAAGCTCTGCAAGCTACATCAACAAAATGAGTGATTACTGTGGCACCTGCCATTATGACAAGAATAAAAAAACAGGAGACAAAGCTTGCCCTTTCAATAGTTTATACTGGAACTTTTACGATCAACACGAAAATAAACTGTCTAAAAATCCACGCATTGGTATGATGTACAATGTGTGGAAAAGAATGGAAGCTAGACACAAAACTGAATTATTAGAACAAGCAGCATATTATATAAATCATATCAACGAACTATAATGCGACGAGCAATTATTTGGTTTAAAACAGACTTACGATTGCATGACAATGAAACGCTTGTTCGTGCCATTGAAGATAGCGATGAAGTAATCCCTGTGTATTGTTTCGACGAATCTCATTTCCAAAGAACCGGATTTGGTTTTGAAAAAACAGGGACATTTAGAACATCCTTCTTGTTGGAATCATTGCTTAATTTAGATCAAGAACTAAGAAAAAAAGGATCAGGCTTAATCGTTGTAAAAGGCAAACCTGAAATCGAACTTCCTCAACTTGCTAAGGAATGGAATGCACAAAAAATAGTTGCTAAAAAAGAAGTAGCCTTCGAAGAACAACAAACGGAAGAAGCAGTAGAAAAAGCATTATGGAAAGTGAAATGCACATTAGAAAAATACAGTACAAGTACCTTATACCATGCTCAAGACCTTCCATTCAGCATTAAGGACATACCTGATGTATTTACAACTTTTAGAAAAAAAATAGAAAAAGAGAGTAGCGTCAGGCAGGTGTTTAAAAAACCAGACAATATAAATTCGCCCAAAATACCATCACTTAAAATGCCATCGGTTGAGCAATTAGGACTACCATCCATGACAAAAGATCAACGCATGTCTATTAATTTTAAAGGAGGAGAAACGGAAGGTATTAAAAGGTTACAATATTATTTATTCGAAACAAAAGCTGTTTCAAACTATAAAGAAACGCGTAATGAACTAATAGGAGAAAATTATTCTACAAAATTTTCAGCATGGTTAGCATTAGGATGCTTATCTCCAAAGCAAATTTATGATCAAATCAAGAAATACGAATCTGAATTCGGCGCAAATGAATCGACGTATTGGGTAATCTTTGAATTGTTGTGGAGAGATTATTTTCGCTTCATGATGAAAAAATATAAGCAGCAATTTTTTCTGCGAAATGGCATAAAAACCAATAACATTAATTACGAAACACACAACCAAGAAAAACTTTACCAATGGGTAAACGGACAAACAGGCATAGACTTTGTCGACGCCAATATGCTTGAACTGAAATTGACCGGATACATGAGTAATAGAGGCAGACAAAATGTAGCCAGCTATTTGTATAACGATTTGAAATTAGATTGGCGATACGGTGCAGCATATTTCGAACAGCAGCTGATCGATTACGACCCATCGAGCAATTGGGGAAATTGGGCTTATCTCGCTGGAGTGGGGAATGACCCAAGGGGAAATAGATCCTTCAACATTGAAAAACAAGCAAACGATTACGATCCCAATAAATCCTATAGAAATTTATGGCTACAGAAGAAATGATTTGTCATTACAGCGATCTCCCCTCGCCAATATCATACATGGACAACAGTGTCTCACATCCTAAAAAGGGTTTTGTTATCTCAGATAAAGATACCAACAGGATTATCGAAATGGCTTGGGAAGACCGTACACCTTTTGATGCCATTGAAATTCAGTTTGGCTTAAAAGAATCGGAAGTGAAAGACGTGATGAAGAAAAATTTAAAATTCAGCAGCTATAAATTATGGAGAATACGAGTAGGAAAATGCAAAACAAAACATACTAAAAAAAGAATTGAGGATATCAATCGATTCAAATGCACACTACAAAAAAGTATTAGTTTAAATAAAATATCGAAAAGAATATAATTATGGGAAAGTATATCTTTGCAGGAGCATCCAGTAAAATAGCCATAGAAACAGCCAAGCTATTGAAAGCAAAAGGCCATCAAGTTATTGGCGTTTCGACGAAAACAGAACAACTTGAGTACGACGAATTTTTTATTGTAGATAAATATGACTTTACTTCTTTTCCGAAAATTTCGGATACGATCGATGGAATAGTCTACTTCCCTGGCACCATTAATTTAAAACCCTTTAACCGTTTGAGTGCACAAGATTTTTTAAACGACTATCAGATAAACAGCTTAGGCGCTGTAGCGTTTACTCAAGCATACTTGCCCAACTTAAAGCAAAGCAATCATTCCAGCATTGTCTTCATCAGTACAGTAGCCGTTGCCATTGGCATGCCCTTTCACGCTTCTATTGCCATGGCTAAAGGAGCTATTGAAGGATTAACAAAATCATTAGCAGCAGAATTAGCTCCTGCCATAAGGGTCAACTGTATTGCACCATCACTTACCGACACCCCAATGAGTGATAAATTCATCAATACACCAGAAAAAATAGAAGCTTCACAAAAACGGAATCCATTAAAAAAAGTGGGCAGTGCCAATGACATTGCTAATGCAATAGATTTTTTATTGAGTGAAAAAGCAAGTTGGATAACAGGACAAGTATTGGCAGTGGATGGAGGAATGAATTCCTTAAAGTTGTTATAGTTTAGTCTACTAAAATTTATAATTATAAGAGACCATTTCATCTAAGCTGAAATGGCCTCTTATAATTATTATACTGGATGTTTAAAATAAATTACTATGCTGGTGTTAAACATACCACTGAATGATTGAAAGATACAAAGGCATTCCAAAGGTAATATTGAAAGGAAAAGTCACAGCCAAAGCCATCGGCAAAAATAATCCCGGGTTCGCTTTCGGAACAGCAATCTTCATCGCAGCAGGAACAGCAATATAAGAAGCACTCGCCGCTAAGACCGAAAGAAGAAATCTATTCCCAGTATCAGCTGTAATATAACTACTTAAAACTGCCACTAAACAGCCGTTGATAAAAGGAACAACAACTGCAAAAACCGAAACAAACCATCCGTTGCTAAAGAAATCGTTTAGTTTTTTACCACTTACAATTCCCATATCTAAAAGAAATATCGCTAAAAACCCTTTAAAGATATCTGTAGTAAAAGGTTTTATTCCTTGTGCTTGTTGTTCACTAGCGAGCAATCCGATCACTAAACTTCCAAGAATTAGCAATACACTCCCATTGGTAAAGGAGTGGCCAATGATGTTTTTTATTTTTTGAGTGTTTTCATTATCTTTTGCATACAAGCGAATTAAAATAACCCCGATGATAATTGCTGGTGCCTCCATCAAAGCCATCACTGCTACCATATGTCCGCTAAACGAAATTTGTTGTATTTCTAAAAAAGAAATGGCTGTCACAAAAGTAACTGCACTTACCGAACCATAAGCAGCAGCAATAGCACCAGAATCTTCAACACTCAATTTTCTCTTTAATATAAAAAAAGTATACAATGGAATCAGACAAGCAGCTCCCATTCCAAATAAAACAGACCATACAATCTCAAGTGTAAAATGACTGTGCGCTAATTCTTGACCTCCTTTAAAGCCAATGGCAAAGAGCAAGTAGAGAGAAATGAACTTAGAAGAATTTGGAGGTATTTTTAAATCGCTCTTGAGTTTAACTGCAAGTACTCCTAAAATAAAGAATAGAAAAGCAGGATTAGTAAGGTTTGAAATTAAGAGGTCTAAATTCATTATTATTTAAATTAGGGTTTGTTATTATATATAATTAAAGTCTATTTTACGGATTGCAGCGATCGCAGTATTGAGGATTTTCAAATGCTATTCCATTAGGATGATTGGCTTGATTAGTAAATGAACAATATTTACAGGAATAAATATAAGCCAAAACAGATCGTGTAGGAAAATTACACGTATCACATGGTAACCCAGTTAAGGCATCAGTAATGCCAAATCCTGGCATACTACATTGTGGACATAAGGAGCTGATTTTGAAAACAAGCTTATGAGTAAGATTTTCAATTACAACCATTCGTGTTGGGTTATACATGGCACGCATGTCTGTTTCAATATATACAGATTTATTACTTTTTTTATACTCATAAAAAACACGTTTTAACATTTCCCAATCTTGTATTCCCTTGACAATAGCATCTGATGATTCTTTTGATTTTCTTATAATTAATGCATGGGAAGGAAACAAAGCCTTTGAAGCAAAATCCTGCAGCTCATCGACAGAATTGATATAAGCCGCATTAAAATTTGTTTCTAAAGAGATTAAAGATTCCGATATTTCTAGGTTATTTTTTTTATCCATAAAGAGCAATATCTCTTCTCCCATATGAATAAATGGAGCAAAAGGATGAGAAATAAAAGAACCTTCACTGGCTACTGATAGATCATGTCCTGTCAAATCCATCGCCAACATACATTTCTGTCGGGCTGTATTTATTGGATCTAGGACTCTTACTACTTCACCTGTAAAGGTTCCCAACACATCTGTATTCAATCGATCATCAACCATACAGTTAACCCGTAAAGAGCTTTCAAAAACAGGAGCGATGACACTTTCTTTATGGTGCTTTGTCGCGATTACTAAAGTTCTATTTTTAAATATCTCCATATAGGTTAACCGATTCCCCTATGCAGGAAAAGAAATTTGAACAGCAGCGTTAAGTTCTAATACCTTATCATTCCTTGCTAAACTATTTCTTAAGGAGTGTAGCTCTTCTTGCAATTGTTTAATTCTCTTCTCTCGCATCTTCATATCTTCTGCATTGGCATTGCGCTCAATCTTTCCTTCTTGAAATTTAATTTTCACTTGAATCATTTGGCTAATGATTTCTAAAGCATCCTTGGCTGTAAAATGCCCTTCTATCAATTTTACATTCATGATCGTATGGTTTAGTTTATTGTCCTTGACCTAGAGAGAAAGCAGGTTTCCCATCAAAGGCATATAAATTTTCTGTTTTAATGACGTCGATATTATCATTTAATGCATTGATCAGTAAAGCTGCAATTTGATTCTTATCAAATGAATCTCCTTCAACAGGCTTGAATCTACAACGCCAGTGATCTGTACAGAATGTTTCTTGAAATCCTTCCGGCCAAACTTTAATACCTCTATTGGTAATCATAGAAAGTTTTACATGATTAGATTCAAGTTGTTTTATCCTTTCAGCTAGCTCATCTGGATTTGTACCATTCCAGTGGACAAATATATCAACACCTTGCAAGTCTTTCTTAGCTGGCATTTTTCTTTTGTATTTTGGCAATACTAAAGCTTGTCCTTTTGCATAAGATACAGCTTTTAAGGTTGCTGGAATTTTACCTAAGTTAGCAATCACAGCTTGAGCAAATTCTTGGGTCCCTACTTTTTCTTTGCTAATTCCTTCTTTGAAAATATCATACGTATGTATTCCATCTTCTATCGTCTTCAACCAAGCATTCTGAATTTTTTCAGCTTGCTCCGTCATTCCCAGATGATTCAACATCATGATTGCACCTTGCAATAATCCCGAAGGATTAGCTAAATTTTGTCCTGCTCTACGAGGGGCTGATCCATGAATCGCTTCAAACATAGCACATTCTTCTCCGATGTTAGCAGAACCCGCGAGTCCAACTGATCCTGCAATTTGAGCAGCTATATCTGACAAGACATCTCCATACAAATTCAAAGTAACAATCACATCAAATACCTCTGGCGTATCTGCCATCTTAGCAGCTCCAATGTCAATGATCCAATGTTCGTTTTCAATTTCTGGATACTCTTTCGCTATTTCGTCAAACACTTGATGGAACAAGCCATCAGATTGTTTCATGATATTATCTTTCGTGAAACAAGTCACCTTTTTTCTTCCATACTGTTTAGCGTACTCAAAAGCATAACGAACGATTTTCTCACAACCTGGACGGCTTATTATTTTTAAGCATTGTACGACTTCATCAGTTTGCTGATGCTCAATGCCAGCATACAAATCTTCTTCATTTTCACGAACAATAACAATATCCATTTCTGGATGTTTTGTTTTCACAAAAGGATGAAGACTGGTACAAGGACGAACATTAGAATAAAGGCCTAAGAACTTACGCGTCGTCACATTTAAGCTTTTATACCCACCCCCTTGAGGCGTGGTAATTGGTGCTTTCAAGAAAACTTTATTTCTTCTAATCACATCCCATGATTCTTTAGCTATTCCAGAAGTATTTCCTGCCAAGTAAACCTTTTCTCCAACTTCTATTTCTTCAATCTCAAGTGGGGCTCCTGATGCCAATAAGATTTTTAGTGTTGCATCCATTATTTCTGGACCAATTCCATCTCCTTTTGCTACGGTAATCTTTGTCATCTTAATAAACTATTTAATTACTACTTGTTTTACTTATTACTGATGTTCTGAATAATTTTCATCTAACACACCAATAAGCTTAAGTGTGTACATGAGTAAAATACCAACACTGAATATGATCGCAGCTGTGACTAATAGTTCGATCGGTGATTTATCAATTGGGCCATCTACCCCATCGGAAGGTGATAAGGTGCCTATAAAAAGCATACAAGGCAGCAAAAGAACATTGAGCATAAATAGATTTTTCATAGTATAAGTTGAGTTGAGTGTATTAATGAGATCGGTTTAATAGATTTACAAATAATAAAATGGGCCTTATGACAAGTTGAATCATCAATTGTTCTCCAAAAATCAATAAGAAAATAACGATTAGAGCATAACAGAAGAACATCGTCACTGGTGCTGTAAATCCAAAGTAAAGAGCGGCTAAGGTGTAGGTAAATGCGGTTGTGAAAATTAACAGGTTTGTCGCTTTCATTTTTATCTATTTGGGTTATTGTTAAAACAAAAGTAAGGCTTGAGATTTATATATTTTTATTTATATTTGTTATCATATACATTAATTATTATTATGAACTACACGCTGAATCAAATACAGATATTCTTAAAGGTGACCCAAACTGAAAGCATTACTAAAGCTGCAGAAGAGCTTCATCTCACGCAGCCAGCTGTTTCCATACAATTGAAAAATTTTCAAGATCAATTTGAAATCCCACTTACAGAAGTCATTGGAAGAAAGTTGTACATCACCGATTTTGGGAAAGAAATCGCAACGGCAGCTGAAAAAATACTCAATGAAGTATATGCAATCAATTACAAGACTATGGCTTATAAAGGTAAGCTTACGGGTCGATTAAAAATTTCTGCTGTATCAACTGGCAAATATGTCATCCCATATTTCCTCGCTGGATTTTTAAAAAAACATACGGAAGTAGAACTTGTGCTTGATGTCACCAACAAATCAAAAGTAGTTGAAAGCCTCGATAAAAATGAAGTGGACTTTGCTTTAGTATCGATTTTGCCTGATCAATTAAATGTTGAAAAAATCGAACTGATGCAAAACAAATTGTTTTTGGTCGGCAATACAGAAGTGCCTTTTAAAAAGAAAATTTATGACAAAGAAATTTTTCAAGAACTCCCCCTGATTTATCGAGAAAAAGGATCGGGAACTAGACAGACCATGGAAAACTTTATTGAAAAACACAAACTACCTGTCAAGAAAAAAATGGCGCTTACATCAAACGAAGCGGTGAAGCAAGCGGTATTAGCTGGACTCGGATATTCAATCATGCCCTTAATCGGAATAAAAAACGAATTACTCGATGGAGATTTACAAATAATTCCGGTGAAAGGATTTCCCATTAAATCGACGTGGCATTTAACATGGATGAAGCACAAGAAATTTTCTCCCGTTGCAGAGGCCTTCTTAAATTATGTAAAAAAAGAAAAAGCGAATATTATAAAAGAAAAATTCGATTGGTTTGAAAAATATTAACTACAATAGACTCATAAAGTCTACAACTGTTTGCTCTCTTTCAACAAAGAAGAATAACGATTCACTAGAAAAGTATAAATAGGGTCGTAAAAAGCCTCTAATTCCATTTCATCCAAGTCTATCGTTACTTTTTCATTGTTTGTCAGTGTAAGTTGAATCTTTGACATGACAGTTCTATCATCTTTGATGATCACGATACTCAACACATCTTTTATGAAAATCTCGCCCTGTTTTTCATTGTTTTTATACACAATGCTTTTATCAGTAAGCGTTAAATAATCATTATAATTTCTGATTCCAGAAAATATTTTTTCTACCGCCGGAGGAATCATACAAACAGCCGCCCAGATGATGAATCGAATGTAATTAATATCAAAGTGTACGTATATAAAAATAAAAATAACAGGAATAACAGAGTAGATAAGTAACTGTAATTTTAATTTTTTTCTGTGATTTCTGAAGATTCCTCCACCTTCTATTTTTTTCAATTTTATAGGAAATAAAATTTCTTCCCACATGATCAAGACCATAATAATAACAGCGAAACTCACTAAGAACATGCCAAAATATACCTCTCTACTTTCTTGGAGTTCATGCAATCGCACATCAAATACTTGATAAGACAAAAGATACGCCATAACAAAAATAAGTACGAGTAAGCCTATGCTAAATTGTGCAGGGTAAGTGGATCTTATAATTTTTTTCATAAGTAGTATTATTTATTTCTAATGAATTTAACCCTTACAGCAAAGTAAGCGATGTAAACTTATGGATTACCTCCATCCCCCACCCAATGCTTGATAAATATCAACCTTCGCATTAAGCTGTTGTTTTCGTGTTTCGACAAGCTCAAATTTAGCTTCCAACGCATCGCGTTGTGTCAATAATACCTCCATATAATCTGCCCGAGCAGATCTAAAAAGGCCAGTAGAAATATCAATCGACTGAGTCAGTGTCTTGACCTGCTTATCTTTTAAGGTATAGCTTTTTTCTAAGTTGCGAATGTTTGATTGTTGATTAGCAACTTCAACATAGGCTTTTAATATCGTTCGTTCATAATTGTAAATAGCTTGCACCTGCCTAGCATTAGCAGAATAGTAATTCGCTTTTATCGCATTCCTATTGATTAATGGAGCAACCAACTCACCTATTAGTGAAAAGATCATCGACTCTGGCGTTGTTATTAAATATTGCGGATTGAATGCACCATAACCCACTCCTCCTTTAATCATGAATGTTGGATAAAAATTGGCTTTCGCCACCTTAATGTCCAATTTAGAGGCCGTCAATTGTTTTTCTGCTTGCCTAATATCAGGTCGATTTTGTAAAAGTTGCGACGGAATACCCACAAGACTAGTAGTGTCTTGAGTTAATTCAATGAACGTCTTAGAATTCCTATCAACGGGTTGAGGGAATCTCCCCACTAAAAAATTAATTTTATTCTCTGTTTCAACAATTTTTTGCACGATGTAAAACTGACGGCTTTGATTTTTAAGCACCTCCGCTTCAAACCTACGAACAGCGAGCTCTGTAACCTTAGCAGACTGTTTTTCTAACCTTACAATCTCCAAGGCATTTTTTTGAATTTCTATATTCTTCTGCAGTATTTCCAATTGATTATCTAATGCCATTATTTCATAATAAGCATTAGCAATTTCAGCAATCAAATTAGTGACCATGAAATTTTTACCTTCTTGAGTAGCCAAGTATTTGTTGAATGCAGCTTTCTTAGAGTTCCGCAACTTCTTCCATATATCTATTTCCCATGAAGCAACAGCCCCAATATCATAATTAGGCAAATTGTCAGGGACTTTCTGACCTGGGGTAATGTCATTGACTGCATCAGAAGCGCCCTGGCTCGTGTATCTTCCCACCCGATCTATGCCAGCTCCAGCTCTTAGTCCTATGGTAGGCAAGTATGCTCCTTTTCTAGCTCTCACTTCATTTTTAGCAATGCTAATTTCCTCCATGAAAATATTTAGCTCTTGATTTTTATTCAGCGCTGTATCTATAAGTGCTACAAGGTTGGAATCTGTAAAAAATTCCTTCCACATGAGTGTAGCCATATTGATGGTGTCCTTTGAATTGACATAAGCAGCAGGAACTGTTTTATTCTCCGTTTTCTTAGCCGTTTTTTGTACGCTGCATGCTGTGTACAGAAGAGACAGTATAATTATCCCTACGTACTTGTATATACTATTTCTAAACATGGTGGTCAATTTCTTCTGTTAATGGTGTTTCATCTTCATCTTGAATGAGCTTTTTACCTTCGGCTAATTTCCCAAATATGTAATACAAGCCTGGGACAATGATTACTCCGAAAACTGTACCGAACAACATTCCTCCAAGCGCACAAGCTCCAATGGTACGATTACCTATTGCACCAGGTCCATGAGCCATAACCAATGGGATTAATCCAGCTATGAAGGCGAGGGACGTCATTAAGATTGGACGGAAACGAGCCCTTGCTCCTTCCATCGCAGCCTCCAATACTGTTGCTCCTTGCTGTTGCTTCTGGACAGCAAACTCTACGATCAACACCGCATTTTTCCCGAGCAACCCAACCAACATGACAAGTCCTACCTGAGCATAGATATCATTAGCCAATCCCATGAATTTTATACCCATGAATGCTCCAAAAACACCCGCCGGTAATGATAAAATAACAACGATGGGAAGAATAAAACTTTCGTATTGTGCAGCAAGTACCAAATATACAAAGACCAATACGATCAGGAAGATGTAGACCGCTTCATTCCCACGTGCTACTTCATCTTTTTGAAGTCCGCCCCAGTCGATATCATATCCTTTTGGCAAGGTTTCTTTAGCGACCTCTTGAATGGCTTTGATCGCTTCACCACTGCTGTAGCCTTTTGCCGGATCACATCGAATAGATGATGTGGTATACATATTGTATCGATTGATTTCGTAAATGCCTTGCGTTTTTTTAATGGTCATGAATGCAGAATATGGAACCATCTCACCAAGATCATTCTTAACATACATATTCAAGACATCTGAAGGTTGTCTTCTGAATTCAGGCGAAGCCTGCACAAACACTTTAAAGAAACGATTGAATTTAATGAATCCGATGTCGTAAGTACTACCCACCATCAAAGAGAGGTTCTCCATTGCTTTGTGAATGGATACTCCTTTTTGCATGGCCTTCTGATTGTCAATCAAAAGCTCATATTGAGGATAGTCGGTTCTGTAGAACGTGAACAAGGAAGTCAACTCTTTTCTTTTTTTGAGTTCATCCATAAACTTCACCGTTATATCACCCAATCGATTGTAATCGACCGTATTGTTTTTATCTAACAGTTGCAGTGCTATACCTCCTGCTGCTCCATATCCAGGCACAGCTGGTGGATCGAAAAATTCGATGGCTGCACCTGGAATATCCTTTGTTCTTTCTTCTAGTTCATAAATAATTTCTTTCACCGTATGTTTACGTTCATGCCAAGGTTTCAAATTGATCAAACATGTTCCAGAATTTGATCCCCGACCTTGCGTAAGCACCTCATAACCGGCTAGTGAAGAAACAGATTCTACGCCTTCAACCTGCTTAACAATATCTTGCAGCTGACGACTAACGGCATACGTCCTTTCCAAGGTAGATCCAGAAGGAGTCTGAAGTATAGCATAAATCATTCCTTGGTCTTCAGCAGGAACAAAGCCCGAAGGAAGATTTTGTGTAATCCCAAAAATACCCAACCCAAATACGATCAACAATCCGAAGGTAACCACTCTTCGATTTACGATCATCTTGAGTAAGCCCATGTATTTTCCAGTAAGCTTTTCGAAACCCACATTAAAGCCATCAATACCCCTATTCAAGAATGTTCTCTTCCTTGGCTTGCCATGGGTGTTTTTTAAAATAATGGCACACAACACAGGAGTGAGGGTAAGGGCTACAATACCTGAAATGATAATGGCAGAAGCCATGGTGATAGAAAACTGTCGATAAAACATCCCAACAGGCCCTGACATAAAGGCTACTGGAACGAATACCGATGTCATCAATAACGTAATCGCGATAATTGCTCCGCTAATTTCCCCTAATACTTCTTTGACTGCATAGTAGGGAGACAAATGCTTTTCCGCCATTTTAGCATGAACGGCCTCGACGACGACAATCGCATCATCGACGACTATACCAATGGCCAGTACCAACGCAAACAAGGTTATTAGATTAACGGTAAGACCAAAAGCCTGCATCACGAAAAATGCACCAATCAGCGATACTGGAACAGCCAGCGTTGGAATGAGCGTAGATCGCCAATCTCCTAAGAAAATAAATACCACAATAGCGACAAGAATAAAGGCATCTCTTAACGTATGAATTACTTCTTCAATAGAGGCATCTAAGAAACTGGATACGTCATAACTGATTTCATATTCCATGCCTGGAGGAAAATCTTTTTTCAGTTCTTCCAATTTTTCTTTCACTCTTTCGATTGTTTCTACGGCATTGCTACCATAGTTTTGATTGAGCATAATCGCAGCAGAAGGATACTGATCTTTATTCGAGTAGATGTCGTAATATTCACTTCCTAACTCTACTTCAGCGACGTCTTTTAATCGAAGTACTTCTCCATTAGGATTAGCACGTATGATGACATTTTTATATTCTTCTGGCTCATTATACCTTCCTTTGTAAGACAAAACATATTCAATAGCTTGCGAACGTTTACTGTCGGCTCGACCCAATCGACCTGGCGATCCAATGATACTTTGTTCGTCGAGTGCCTTCATGACTTCATCTGAACTAATATTATAAGCTCTCATGCGATCTGGATTTAACCAAACACGCATCGCATACTGACGACTTCCTAATATCCTTCCTAAACCAATACCATTAATACGCTGCAATTCTGGCAACATATTAATATAAGCATAGTTAAATACATGCTTCATATCGGTATGAAGCGTATCGGTACTATAAAGGTTTACATACATCAACATACTCGGTAGCAAACGCTGTACAACGATACCTTCTAGCTGCACGAGTGCAGGAAGCCTCATCTTCATTTGCTCAATACGGTTCTGCACGTTGACAAGCGCCGCATTCGGATCTTCTCCGAGATTAAATACAATTTGAATATTGGCTTCCCCAGAACTTGCCGCTGTAGAAAACATATATTTCATACCAGGAACACCATTGATCGCTTGCTCCAAAGGAACTAATACGGCATCTACAAGTACCTTAGAACTCGCACCAGGATAAGAGGCATACACCACAACCATCGGTGGTGCAATGTCTGGAAATTGAGATTTAGGCAGTGTGTTAATGGACAGTATACCTACAAACACGATGACAATAGATATCACTATTGCAAAAACGGGCTTACGAATAAATTTGCTAAACATCTTAGATTATTTTAATACTGATTATTATTCGGCATGAATCTTTAAGCGCGAGATGATATTTTTGAGGTCTTGATAAGTATAGGTGATCGTATCGTTTTCTCTTACGTTACGCAAGCCCTCTAGTAGTATTTTCTCATTTTCCAATAAGCCACTGCTTATAGCATATAGATCTTGCATCTCAGCACCAACAGTAATGATTCTCGATTTCACAACATTGTTTTTATCGATTACATAAACATACTTTTTATCCAACACTTCAAAGGTAGCTTTTTGAGGAATAAGCAAGGCCTGTTTGAGTGGCACGGTCACTACGATGTTACCCGTTTCTCCATGCCTCAACAAACCCTTTGGATTTGGGAATGTAGCACGGAAAGCAATGTTACCCGTTTCATTATTGAAGTCTGCTTCTATAGCCTTTACATATCCAGGATAGTCAAAGAACTTTTGATTAGCCATCAACAATTCCACTTTCATCAAACTGTCTTTCCTTGCAATGGCTTTATAATCGAGGTATTCCGCTTCGGGCACATTGAAGTAAACCCACATTTCACTGTTGTCGGAAAGTGTTGTCAGTAAATCTCCTTCATCAACAAGACTTCCTAACCTCACTTGAAAACGATCCATGATACCGTTAAAAGGAGCTCTAATTTGAGTAAATCCTAAATGAACTTGAGCCAATGATAATTCAGCCTTTGCTTTTTCAAACTTGGCTCTAGCCATCGCCAATTCATTTACAGATACGACATTGCTATCAGCCAACCTTTTTGTGTTTTGGTATTCGATTTCAGCAAAATCAGCTTCGGCTTTTGCTTTCTGCATTTCAGCTTTATAAAGCATCGGCATAATTTGAAACATGAGTTTACCTTTGGGAACAGACTGACCCTCATCTACAAAAATTTGTTGCAAATAACCCTTTTCCAAGGCTCTTATTTCAATGTGTTGCAAAGCACGAATTTGACACACATATTCTCTGGTAATTGAAGTGTCTTTTTTAAATGGACTTGTAACCAAAAATTTTGTTCCTTCTTCCTTTTCTTCTTTTTCTGAATGGCAACTGGTGTGAGACAACAAAGCCCCAAATCCTATAATCAAGAGAATTCTTTTCATGTTATTTTATATTGAAAACGATAAAATTTTTATTGATAAACACACAGCAGTTCATAAAAACTAATGAGAATATTATTGGGCCATTCCATCTTATTTTGAAAGTGAAATGCAATTGTTTTTTCATGTCGAGAATACTGTTTTGATGATTAGTGTTTCAAATCAACAATTCTATTCTGTTGTAAAATGGTAGCAATTATGAATTTTTTCTGAATTTCACTGGATTGCCTGCAAAAAATGCACTAGAATAGTGCCCATCAGCACATCATTATACTTGGCTTAGACATGATTAATGTGTATAATCTTGATTTTATAGTAATCCATTTAAAAAAAGCACTGAAAAAAATAATATGATCTTAAAAACAGATAAAAGGAATGTTTATGAGCATGTCGATCTTAACGCTAGACACAAATAAAAAATCGAAAGCGTGAGGTTTAGCGTACAAAAAATGTACTCTGTACTTTATTTCAATATGATCTGAATTTATAACCGATACGATATATATTTTGCAAATAATCGTTCCCACCTGCACCAGCTATTTTTTTTCTAAGATTTTTAATCTGAGCATATAAAAAATCAAACGAATCATTATACTCTTCATAATTCCCCCACAATACCTCTACAATAGATAACTTAGAGACCACCCTATTTTTATTGTTTATAAAATACAACAACAAATCATACTCCTTGGGTGTTAATAATAATTCAACATCGTGAACAAAGACCTGGTAAGTATCTGACTTTATCTTTATTTCATTAAATTCAATGTATTTTTTTTCAAGCGGTTCAAATCTAAATCGCCTTAACAAAGAATTAATTCTTGCATGTAGCTCAGACATGTCAAAGAGGTTCGTTAAATAATCGTCTGCTCCCATATTTAATACGTCCACTTTATTCTCCGTTGAATGTTTAGTTGAAATAATAATAATAAAAGATTCTGGCTGTACTTCTTTAATTTCTTTTATCAATTCCAAACCAGATCCATCAGGCAAATCAACATCTATGATAAAAAAATCAAACACCTCTTTGTCTAATAGAGATCGAGTATTCTTTAGGTTTGAAACATATTCACAATGAAAATCTTCTCCTTTGAAATAATTAGAGATAGTATTCAATACTTCTTCTTCGTCTTCAACTACTAATATTTTCATGTAATCGTTTTATGTATTTTTATACAAAACATAAAAAAGGCAGGGGTAATCAGCATAGGATGCAAATAGATTACTGTAGAGATCAAGCCACATTAATTAGACCTATCGACAAAATTGACAGCTAAAAAAAATCGGCTTTATAAAAGACTCGAGTCAATAATTGCTCTCCCAAAAACAATAAGAGCATCACGATTAAGGAATAACAAAACAAGATAGTTACGGTAGTAGTTATGCCAAAGTAAAACGCGAGAAAGACATAGATGAAGACCTTAGAGAAGATTAACAGATTAATTGGTTTCACTCTTTATCCCCTTTAAAATATTATTATAACAAAAGTAAGCTTTATTCATGATAATTTTTTATTTATATTTTTTATCATATACATTAATATAATTAATACGTATGATCACTGAAAAGATACCGCTATTCCTAAAAATTGATCAAACAAGCATTGCTGGATAGGGTGATACAGCTTTTCACATAAAGAAACCCGTCGTTTCTATTCGGTTAAAAGATGAATAAACTGAATTTAATTCCCCACCAACAAACTGTCTAGTATACCATTACAGATGCTGAATTTTTAAAAAGAGATCGAAATGAAATCAAAAGAGACTATGTATTAAAAAAATAGTGTACAAAGTGAAGTTTGATTGGGTTGAAAATCACGATAACCCAATCAAACTAAATGAATAAATAATTCGTCAAGAAGATTAATTATCAAAAGGGCCTTGCACTTCATCTGTAATGACATTGGTCTTGTACGCTATAATTGTAAAAATAATAACTGCAATTAGCGTCACTGCAAAAACAACTGTTAGCATTTTATACAAACGTAAATTTTTATTCAATTTAAATTGTCGTATCGCACTCAATAAAAGCATTTCGGCTTTCACATGTGTATGCGTCGATTTAATGGTAAATCCATGTGCTCCACTCTTCACATGATCACTCATTAATTCTAATTTCTCTTCGCCAGAATACAATACAATTTCAGAATTTGGAGAAAGTTCTTTCAAATGAAACATTAATTCTTTGTCTGCATTAATCGTTTTTTTATCGTGATTCAATTCTGCATCCAAAAAAATAACGGCTGGCTTCAACATTTGAAGTTGAGCTATACATTCTGAAAAATTAGTAAAGACATGTATACTGTATTCAGAATATGCTTTTAAATGATCCTTAATAGCATTTGCATGCTTGGCATCCGTATCGAGTAAAATAATGTTATAGTTCAAGGTGTTGGGGTTAATCATAAATTATACATGAAAGTGAATATACACTTTTATCGCAAAAATTACGCTTCCAAACACTTTGAAAAGCCTTTTTACTTATTGACGGAGGGCTTCTTATACCTTAAAAATACCATGATGAGACCTAATTCCTCTGCCGACACCGTAGTCTCAGGAATGCCGTCCTCATGTTCAGGATTCAAAACCCGTAATTCATACCCGATCAATTGCCCTTCTGAAAAATTAGGTACAATTTCCTTTCTACCCACTTTCTTGTTATGACACTTCGCACAATTGATATTCCACAGAATTTGTCCCTTTTCAAATTGCTTCATGTATTCTACTTTTACATGCGGGAGCATTTCTTTTGGAAAATCAGACTCCACTTTATTTTGAGCCATGGACTCATTCAGTAAAAGACTTATATAAAACACGGTAATGCATGCAATCTGTTTCATGATTTTAATATTCTCCTCCTACTTTTCGAGTGTTTAATGCTTTTATTTTTGAGCTAGGCAATGCCGCAGGAGGAAATTCAAATGCGATGTTTTCATTTAACGATTGCATGAATAACACTACGTTTTCCTTTTCTACTTTCGACAAGTGTAAGGAGTCGGAAGAAAGCGTTTGATTATCGAGCTCCAATCCTCTTCCTGATCCTCCTCCAGCATCGTAAAAATTGATGACTTCATCTAAGCTTGTAAATACACCATTATGCATATATGGTTTCGTATGCTCTATATTCCTCAATGAACCGGTTCTAAATGCACGCAAAGTTTCTTTAGCCGCATTGACCTCGTACCTGCCTTTGTCTTCGCTTAAGGCAGAAAAATGAACATCCTTAGGCACTCCTAATACTTCAAATTCGGAATTGACAAAAGGAGGTTTTACACCGTTGAACTGTGGAACAAAATGACAGGTTGCACATTGTGCTTTACTCATGAAAACATTAAATCCTTTTTTTACACGCTCATCAATATTGACTTCTGTATTCATCGACTCATCAAAAGGAGCATTGAATACATTGAATTTCGAATAATAAAAAGTGATAGCCGATACGATATGGTCAAAGGTGACTTCCTTTTCTTGAGGGGTATAAATTAGCAATTTTTCAAACGCATCATTATAATCCTTACAACTCAATATTTTTTTCAAGACTGCTTGTTCTTGACTACCCATTTCTAATGGATCTGTAATCACAGATTTGCATTGCGCTTGTAGAGAAATGTGTTTACCGTCCAACATCAACAAGTGGTTGTACTCTGAATTAATAAGGGAAGGAGTATTTCTTTTTAATAAATCTTTTTGATTAAACTGCAAAGCTGTTACCCTTGAAGTGTCCGTAAAAAATTGTGTAGGTTTATGGCATGAGACACAACTTCTTTCATTGTTGGCAGACAAGATCGGGTCGTAAAACAACAACTTCCCTACCCTGTCTAATACCTCGAGAGCATCCTTGTCCTTTACCCGTATAAAAATACCCTTTGTATTTTGTCCATGATAAAGTGTTTTGCTGAATATAGACCTGCTGTTTTTTGACAAAGAATAATCGACTAAACTTTTTGAATTTGCTTTGTACAGCAAAATCATTTTTTGATTGTATGAAAAAAGAGGATTGATATACTTTTTAATAAAAGTATAATGATCAAACAAGGTATACTCTTGAGGTTGTTGTTTGGCAAATACTATGGCTTCAGAATACAATTCCATGTACGATGAAGACAAAGGAGTCTCTGGAAAGGAATGATTAAATGCGGCATAAATAGTTTGAACCTCTGATAGCATACTTCGCAGCTCTGGAATAACACGTGCAGTATCTGGACATTCAAAACCCGTCGTGTAAATGGAAGCAAGATTTAATAAAAAAAGACGGTTACAAAAAAAGAAATGATGATAGGTTTTTAAATTATCAACAATAGAATCGGCCGAGTATATTTCTGTTGCCTGAGAAGAAAGCTCCACCAATCGAAGCAGTGAATCTTTTTTCAAATCAGGTTCGTCCAAATACAAAGTAGCTAAAGTTAAACCAGCACCTTCTCGTTTATATGGTTTTTCAAATTTCTCAAATACCTCCGTCTCCCACTCAACAGGTAAAGGACCATTAATTTTTTTATAAGACAAAGGTTCAAGGTAGCGAAGCCAAAAATCTACACCCTTCATCTCAAGCCTGACCATGTCTATCTGTTCTTTTACCCTGGCAATAGATGCTGGGGAATCAACGTCATTTTGCTTTATGCCATCGATCAAGTTAAGTTGTGATTTTTTAAAATTATTTATTTTTTCATCGTAATTACTACGGTATACTTCAGATGAAGTAATCGTTTTCTTAAAAGCTACCGTAAGAAAAAAACAAAACGTGATGAGTAAAATTATAAGATGTACTTTTTTCATTTCTATTCTTTAATAGTACTTCTCTAATCTAAATAGAAGTATGGAGTATGAGTGCAAGTATGGAGAATATGCTTGAATTAACGAACGGACTTTATATACAAAACGGGGTACACTTTTCAGTGCCCCCGTTAATGTAGCTTGTAACCTTCAACTCTTAATGCACAACGACTGTTTTAATACTTTGTGTTTTTGTACTAGAAGATACTTTAATAAAGTAAACTCCATTTTTCAATGTAGATGTATTGATTGCAAATTGTTGTTCACCTTGTGATGCATTCTGATCCAATGCAGTCAACACTTCTTGTCCTTGTACATCAAATACTCTAATCACAATATGATCTTCGTTTTGAAGTGACATAGAAACAAAGGTCGCATCACCGCATGGATTTGGGAATACATTGACAAATGTAGAAGCTTGAGCATCATCAACACCTGTAGCAGAAGCTGCATTCCCTTTTAATGCCACATTGTAGGTTGCTTCATCAAAATCATTGCTAACAATGTTTAAAGTGCTTGTATAATTACCTATTGCAGTAGGAGCAAATTGCACCGTAATTGCTTGTGTGCCACTTGCTGCGATAGTCAATGGAAATACAGGTTGATTAACGAATGCAAACGAAGCAGCATTCGTTCCTGTAAAACTCATACTTGTCAAGGTGAGAGTTCCTGGACCTTCATTGTTGATGTTAAAGGTTTTCGTAGTTGTAGTAGCAGCAGTAATCGAACCAAAGTCTGTATTATCAGTAGTACTTGGCACTAGATCTCCATCTACAATGTCCATAGTATTTCCAACTAAGGCCACTTCTGGATTTGCACTATAGGTATCAGGATTGTAGAACGAAAGTAACTGTCCTCCTTCTACTTGTTCTCCAGCTACAGTATAATGAGCCTGGTCTACCGTTAAGAACATACCCGCACCTAAGATTGCTTGTACATCGATAACACCTGAAGCTTCTTCGTCTTGTGTTAAAAAGTTTGCACCTCCAGTTAAGAAACGTGTATCGTCGTGTCCTCCTACCTGCAATAAAGCATCTGTTGCAATTGTATACTGCCATACTTTACCTAAGTGTACATTATTACCAACGTCTTCTACAAGTATGATATGACCATAATGATCGACCGTAAGGTTATCAAACATTTTTTGACCTTCTGTACCGTCTAATACCGCTTCAATCGTTCCGCCCAATTCTGGATTTTTTTCATCCGTGAAACGAAGTCTCCACAAACGACTTGGATTAGCAAAGGCATTCGTTGTTACAAAGTAAAAATCTTTTGGATTCGAAGGATCCCATGCCCCATCCTCTGGGCGTAAGAATGTAGTGACACCTGCATTATTACTGTTCGTATTTATTGTAGTTCCTGTTAAATTTGATACGTTACCCAAATCAAACAAAGTAAAGGTGGTACCAGCAGTTGGAACACTTACACTTACCTCTGTCGTTAAGCCAGTAACCGTAACACCAAATAATTTGCCGTTACTTAATCCTGCTTTGTCTATTTCTGTTCCGCTGTTGTTTTTTGTACCTACGTAAACATAAACTTGACCTGGCGTAGCATCATCCATTCCGATAACAACAGTTTTATCTCCAGAAGTTGGACAAGCCACTTGATTTTCCCAGCTCGATTTTCCTAAGGCAGGAACTTCATAGGTCGTTCCAGCATTGGGCCCTGTTGAAATGTGTGCAAATGCACGACCTTCTGTTCCTGATTCTTCACCATTCATGAAGATACGTTCTTGTGTACCTAAACCTGTAGTGCTGTTATAAAAAGCAGATACGGCTGGAAGATCAGCTGAACAAAATCTAGTGAAGGCAGTAAGTGCAGATGGTGTACCTGCATTGTAAGTATCATAAGATGTACCGTTCCAAAGTTTAACATTCTGAATTAAGTCTGCTCCGCTTACAACTGATAGATCTGATTTATTGATCACCCATTTGGAAACAAAAGCACCTTTTTGACCATGTGCACGATTAACACCCAATGTATTGCCTACTTCATGGTTCATCAATACTGTAAATGTACCATTACCATTGTCGTAAGCGCCTAATCCGTCTGGCAATCCAACCATTTTATAAGAACCTACAACATCACCTGCTGTAAGAATAGAATTAAACGCCGCATTTGGAACCGTTGGTATGAGGTATGGTGTACTTGAAGTACTAGGACCTGTAATCGAAGCAGCATAGGTGTCAGGATTATAGAACGATAAAATTTGACCACCTTCTACTAACTCACCCGGTAAAGCATAATGCGCTTGATCGACCAAAAGAAAGTAACCTGCACCTAAAATCTCTTGCACATCAATAATACCTGATGACTCCTCATCTTGTGTCAAGAAATTAGCTCCACCCGTTAAGAACCTTGTTTCATCGTGCTTCGCCACTTCTTTGAATTGATCCGTAGCAATAGTGTATTGGAATACTTTTCCGATGTGCACTTGATTTCCTACATCTTCTTGAGCAAGCACATGACCGTGTTGATCAATGCCCATATTATCTAAATTAATTTGTCCTTCTGTACCATCCAATACAGCTTCAATTGTTCCGCCTGTTTCTGGATTCGCAACGTCAGTGAAACGAAGTCTCCACATACGGCTTGGTTCAGAGAAAGAAGCGGTGGTAACAAAATAAAAATCGTTTGGATTAGAAGGATCCCATGCTCCATCTTCTGGACGTAGGAAAGTGGTAACACCTGCATTGTTACTGTTCGTATTCAATGTAGCGCCTGTCATATTTTCTACAGAGCCCAAATCTACCATTGTGAATACAGTACCTGGTGTTGGAACGCTCGCATTACTTTCTGTAAGCAAACTGTTCACTGCTACACCAAACAATTTACCGTTTGCTAAACCTGCTTTGTCTATTTCTGTACCCGTATTAGTTTTAGTACCAATGTAGACATATACCTGTCCTGGTGTTGCATCTTCCAATGCAACCACTACTGTTTTATTTCCTGAAGCAGGAGAAGCTACTGAGTTTTCAATATTCAATCTTCCTAAGTGAGGCAATTGGTATGTGGTACCAGCATTTGTACCAGTAGCAATGTGACCAAATGCTCTACCTTCTGTACCATCTTCTTCACCGTTCAAAAAAATACGTTCTTGTGTACCTAATCCTGTTGCACTGTTATAAAACGCAGCAACTGGTGGCAAGTCAGCAGAGCAAAAACGACCCATTGGAGCTGGAGCTGGATTCAACGCATTGTGTATCGTATATCCTGTGCCGTTCCACAACTTTACGTTCTGTATCAAATCAGCACCACTCACCACTGAAAGATCTGATTTGTTAATTACCCATTTAGAAACAAAAGCACCAATCGTTCCATGAGCACGCACAACACCTTGCGTCACTCTAAATTCATGATTCAATAACAATGTAAATGTACCATCACCATTATCAAATGCACCAGCACCATCAGGTGTACCACACATTTTATAAGCGCCCACAGCGTCACCAACCGTCAGGATCGAAGTAAATTTAGCCCCGTCTACAGATGGCAAGAGATAGGGTGTAGTGGATGTACTTGGGCCTGTCTCTCCATAAAGTGCTCCATAACTTACCGCTCTAAAATTGGCCAACTTATTACTTCCCTTTAAACCGTATGTAATCAAATGACTTTTGTTTGTCGTTGCTGTAGCTACTCCATTTTCAGAAGGTGACGATTGTCCAAAATCATTGTCATTACAAATTGCAATGGTACTGTCATTGATGATTGCTAACCCTTCTGCTTTTTCTAATGCAACAGGCCAGTTGTTAGTCAACAAGTCCATAAACAATGTCTTTGTTACCATAGTAACACCATTTGCTCTTAAGGTCGTAGAATCTTGAGCTTCTAACCTTGTACCTCCATACAAATCAGAAGTCACCGCTGTTGCAGCGCTGATGTCAATCTTGTATATTTTTCTTACATCTTTCGTCCCACGAGCTGCGGCTTCCAACACTAAAAATTCATTGTTGTTGATGGCAGCCATGTCTCCAATTTTCCAATCTCTAAAACGAATATCAGAAGCTGTTCCAATTGGACCTTGATTTAAGTATACAAAAACACGCGTAGCATTTGTAGTCGGATTAATTTCTAAAATACGGTGTACACGAGATGCTTCTCCTGTTGTTTTATTAGGGAACAATAATGGACTTTGTATAAAGGCATAAATATTTCCGTTTGGCGTAATGGCTATACCTTCAAAGCCTCGGTTATTTTTACGGTATTTAAATACGGTATCGATCAACACATCTTCAGCTTGCAATCCCAAAGAATAAGGGGTGTAGCGCTTTACAACTACACCGTTCGCATTCAATTTCCAAATCGTAGGACCTCCTTCTTCACAAATCCAGAAATATCCGTCTTTATCAACAACAATACCTTCTGAGTCAATACCCCAAACATCTTTGCTCACCGTTTTTGCATTGAAATTTGCACAGTTTAAAACTGTATCAATAGAAGGGACTTCTAATGCTGTGCTTCCCAAGCCTGTTGGGTTAATCAAACCTGATGCTGTTGTTCCACCAGGTCTTTTCATTGTTATAGTTTGTAAAATTTGAATCGAATCCCCATTGACTCTGATGCGATGAATTTTAGGTGCATAGTTTGGGAAGCTATAAATTTTATCATAGGTTGGACGACATGCAGGTAAGTTCGCACTTGCCGCATCAACGTTTACTCCACGATCGGAAACGGTCCAAAATTCTTTCCCTTTAGTATTGGCAATAGGAAATAATCCTGAAAAGCCAGCCTCGCGAAAATTAATGCCTTGGAATGTACCAATGGCAGCAGAGTTGTTGTTTGCATAATCTTTCAGTAAGGCAATCTGCGCCTCACTATGCAACTGAAGCCCAAAGAGCACAGCAATAGATAAGAGAAATGCGTTAATGTGTATTTTCATAACTGAGTTGTTTTTTGTTTGCGACAAAACTATCCCGCCAAGGTTGTCTAAACATGTATAAGCTGTTATGAAATGATAAAAGTAAATGTATTGCGGTTAACAATGGCTTAATACAGCATCTTCATTTACCTTAGATACAGGGCATAAAAAATGCCCTTAAAAGATTAAGGGCGAATCTATCATCATAGATAATGCAAGTTATTTTTTCAACAACTTAAAAGCATGTGTCCACTGGTTACTTTGAAAACCAGGAATACACCATAATATACACAAAGGTTCTATAGCCCTAGCTCCTTCCGCTTTACCCATATCCTCAACTTCCCAACCGAACAAGGTAAGAATAGTTTTTACCTCTTCTTTGGCCGCATCGTTATTCCCCGCAATGAACATACTAGGCTTAACACCATTGAAATCAGGATTAACCATGACTGCACTACCTACAGAATTAAACGCTTTCACAAAATGAGCGCCAGGTACATGCTCTTGTAATTGCTCCAGCAAAGAAGTATTGTAATCCGTAAAAAAAGAAAGCACTCCGTTTACAGGAGGATGTTCTGCTATTGGATTTGTGACATCAATGATGGTTTTACCTTTAAGGTGTTCGACTCCAGCCAAATCTAAGGCCGCTTTAGCTACTGTACCCTTTGTAGCCAATACTATGATTTCTCCATATTTTGCAGCATCTGCAAATGAACCTACTTGTCCATTATTGTTTTTTGATTTCCATACATCAAGCTTTGAAGTATCACGTGTACCGATCATTACTTCATAACCGTGTTTTATAAAGCCAGTAGCCAATACTTGACCCACCATGCCAGATCCTAAAATTCCAATTTTTTTCTTCATGTGTATAAAAATTAAGGTTTAACAATGTAAAACAGTGTACATTTTAACGGACAAAAAAAGAAAAAGAAAAGTTCAATCTGTTGAAATTCGTAAAAGCAATATTGGCTAATCCATACAGCGACTACAATACCATAATAAAAAAGGAGCTACTTCCATAGCTCCTTTCAAGTATTAATGTATAATATTAGTCTTTAATAACGCACCATTTTTTTCGTAGTTTCTCCATTTGTTCCGAGTACTTTTAAAACATACACTCCTGCCTCAAAAGAAGGCAACAATACATTTTCGTTTGAAGGAACAGCTACATTTTCATACACTAAACTTCCTTGTACATCGTAAATCCGCACACTTACAGACGAAGCTAAATCGGCAACATAAACATACACTTCTCCATTGGATGGATTTGGGAATACTTCCGTTAACGTAGTACTTGAAGCCTTATCAACGGCAGTGGTACGTGCTCCAAACCTCACGCTCGCTTCTTCACCATTTAAATAACCGCTAGCAGCCGAAAAGCTTTGCTCGGTCAATAAATCAGCACTTGAAATTTCTAGGTATAAGATCGGATAATTGCCAACGATACTACGTTCGGTATAAGCACTCACCATTAAACGTTGGTTTTCAATATTGTTCCACTGCACAGCAATACCATTTGCCGCGTTCACATTCACTACGTGCATACCCGAAGAATAATCAATACTAAAGTCTACTCCAGACAATGAATCGGCTCCTGCATAATACACAGGAATCAATTGCGATGTGCCATTGCTGATCGGATGAGATAAGTCGAGCATAATCTCTGCATTGCTGCTCGTCTTCAGTTGAGCGCCATGCGAGTTATTAAGCCAGTTCCCATTTACATCGCCCAATAATATAGCATGGTACGTTGCCGTAACCACTGGCGTACACAAAGCAGTTCCCGCAGGTGCTTGTAAACACGAAGCAACAGAAGGCACTTGATTTCTGCCGATCGTTACAAAAGCACTGCTTGCTAAAAGAGCATCATCTACAAACAACCAGTCTTTCGATTTTTCATACGTAACCTTAGGTACGTAGGTACTTCCATTCCACTCGTAATTCCATGCTTGTGGAAACTCACAATTATTTGCATTTACACTTCGTGAAGAAATTAAAGTTACATCACCGGACGTTACTTTACCATCTAAGTTCACATCTGAAGAAAGCAACTCATAAACAGTAGGTATAACATTACTATAGTTGGCAATGGCTGCTGCCAAGCCCATGTCTGCACTGTTAATCACCGCTTGTACATTGGCACATTGCAAAGCAGGCACTTGCATATCTCCTTTGATGTCTCGCTCCATTTGAAGCAGTGGGCCATGATTGGGATTGAAAGCAAAAACACCCGATGTATTAGTCAATACTTCAGATCCCATATACAGCGTACAATTGCTCCCGTAACCTTTAATGCTTGTAGGCAAATACAGAGAAGGTTTTACCGTATTGTATGTTAATTTATTGGTCGTACTATTTCTATACACAATCTGACCGCCCACAACACCCGTAATAATTAAGTTGGAAGGAATTGCAGAACATACGCTAGTAGCGCTAAGCATTCCACTTTCTTCTATTTCATTTGTGGTAAACACACTTTGGTTCGTTCCTATAGCATTGCTTTTAAAATTAACACAAAGCAATGTACCCGATCCTGCGAAGAAAGTATTAGAAGGTGCATTTTGCAAATATACACTCACGTATACTTTACCGGGTGTAGTGGTGTTCAATCGGTAGGCTCCATAGCTTGTCGCAACAGGGCCTAAAGATGCTAGACCCGTAGGGCTAAGCAAAGCTGGATCATAATTGACCACATAATCTAACCCAATTAAACCATTTTTAATAGTTCCAATTGTTTTTAAAGGAAGACAAAAATCTGATCCACATAAAACAGACACATCACTCAAGGCATAAGCCGCATTGGTTGTAACGGCATAGGCATTGCTTGCCCCTGTTCCACATGAGTTAGTCTCTGTTACCGTTACATTACCACTTGCATTAGCCCAGCTGACTGTAATTTGAGCAGAACCTATGCCTGACATAATGGTTGCACCAACAGGTACAGTCCATGTATATATTGCACCAACACGATTGTTCGTTACTTTAAAAACCAAGCCCGACTCTTGAGGACAAGCATTAACAGGTCCGCTGATGGTTAAATTGTTTTGTGGACTAGCATTGACTTGCACTGCAAGTATAGACGGAGCACTTACACAAGCTCCTGCATTAGTTTCCACTACCGTAATATTGCCAGATGCATTTCCAAAATTTACCACGGCACTGTTTCCGTTCACTTGTAGGCTGGCACCAATAGGGGCTGTCCATAAGTAAGTAGAATTTGCAGTAATCGCCACACTATAAACTACACCTGTTTGATTAGAACATACTGTACTCAAACCCGTAATTGGAGGTAGTATAGGTTTTGCATTAATGGTGATGTCTGCACCATTGTCGTTACCGACAGAATAAGGAAGATTACCAACAACTCGCACTCTATACTTTGTACCCGGTGCAACAGAAATAGGAACGACGGCATTGATAACACCAGAGCTGACTGAAGAAACATTACCTAGTAATGTCGTTCCTGAAACAAAACTTCCTGAAGGATCTGAAAGGTAAGCAGCAAAAGTATTACCAGATGTAAAAGTAGTCACCGCAGAATAGCTTATTGCAATGACTTGACCTTGACAATAACTGCTAGCATTAACACCAGTGAGAATAGAAGCAGGCGGAGCAAATACTTGCACTCGTCTTGCTTCTGCAGAATATATTTTTCCAGTATTGTCTACTGCTACCGATTGAAGACCATAAAATTGACCATTAGCAGTACCGTACACGCCCCATGTCGTAATAAAAACTCCTGTAGAAGTAAATTTTTGGATACGGCTAATTCCTGACGTTTCTGTTGTAAACACATTACCTGCTGCATCCGTAGCGATACCGCCTAAAGAGCCAAACTGTCCATTAGTAGAACCTAATGTTCCCCACGTTGCAACAAAAACTCCTGCAGAAGTAAATTTTTGAATACGATTATTACCTTTATCCGACACATAGACATCACCACTAGCACTTACTGTAATACCTACAGGATTATTAAACTGACCATTTCCAGTTCCACTGGTTCCCCATGTAGCAACCAAGGTACCCGTTGATGTATGTTTGGTAATTCGGGAATTAGAACCATCTGCCACATAAACAAAACCAGCAGCATCTACTGCGATAGCATAAATACCTGTTTCACTACCGAATACACCACTATCATATGCGCCATATCCACCCCATTGCGTTATATAAACACCGTCGGTAGTGAATTTTTGAACACGTGCATTTCCTAAATCTGTAATATAAACATTGTTATTGGCATCAATAGCAATTCCCGTTGGTGAAGCAAATTGTCCATTACCAGATCCATAACTACCCCACTGGCTTATGTAATTACCCGCAGGATCAAATTTTTGAATGCGATTATTATATCTATCTACTACATATGTATAACCTGTGTTATTAATGGCCACACCAGATGCACCACTCAGCTGTCCGTTACCCCTACTTGAACCCCACTTACTCAGAAAAACTCCATTAGTAGTGAATTTTTGAATACGGTTATTATACATATCTACCACAAACAAATTCCCGCTTACTGGATCCACACGACTACCTGCTGGATAGCTGAATTGTCCATCGGCCGCACCACCGCTGCCCCAAGTGCTTATAAAGGCTCCGCTAGAAGTGAATTTTTGAATGCGATTGTTTCCCCAATCTGATACAAACACATTGCCCGCATTATCAGCAGTTATACCTCCAAACTGATTAAATTGACCATTACCAGACCCTGCGCTTCCCCACTTTGTAATGAATACACCTGTACTCGTGAATTTCTGTATCCTCGTTGTTGTGCTAGATTCAGTAACATACACATTCCCCGATGCATCTACTTCGATATTTAACGGATTATCGAATTGACCATTACCAGAACCAGCAGTTCCCCATTTGGTAATAAAAACTCCACTGGAAGTAAACTTTTGAATACGATTGTTACCTTGATCACACACGTATACATTCCCTGATGCATCAACGGCAATTCCTCTTACTCCAGAAAATTGTCCATTGGCTGAACCTGAGCTACCCCAAGCCAATAATAATTGACCTGTGTTAGTATACTTTAAAACACGACCGTTAAAATCGCAAACATAAATGTTTCCTAAAGCATCTGCAGCAATAGAACCTAAACCATTGCTACCTCCTGTATTTACAGGCCAGGTAAGCAAATAATTTCCTGATGCATCAAATTTCGCAACCCGATAATTCATATTATCTGTAACATAAATATTACCCTGCGGATCCGTAGTTACGTCTACAGGAGTAGCAAAATCGTAGAGAGGCGGGTTTTGCGTGTAACCGCTGATTTCCCTTACAAACTGGTAGGTTTGTGCTTGTGATAAAAAGCTCATCGTGCTTAAGCACAAAAAGCAAAGGACATACAAAGCCCTTGAATAACATGTTTTCATAAGTGTGTTTTTTGTTTACAATGTTTGCTGGTAAAAGAGTGTTTATCGAGATAAGCACTCAAACAATAAAAAGCATACAAATATAAGTGTTGAAAATCAGAGTCCTAACCTTAAACCTGTTGTTTTTTTATAAAGAAATCAAAAACAAGACTTAAGTAATATTTCATTAGATAAATCTAAGCACTTCTCTTTTGCGCTCAGCTTTCTTATCTTTGACCATATGACCAATAACGATATTTTCAAAAAACTCCGCGTAGCACTTCATCTCCGCAACGATGAAATCATTGCCATCATGAAACTCGTCGATTACGACATTTCAAAAGGAGAACTCGGAGATATTTTCAGAAACGAAGACCACCCTAATTATAAAAAATGTGGCGATCAAATTCTTCGAAATTTTTTAAACGGATTGGTGATTCATATGAGAGGGTCAAGGGAAACAGGGGTTAGTGGTCAGGAGTCAGGGATTAGGAATTAGGGATCAGTGGTCAGGGATCAGTGGTCAGGTATCAGTGGTCTGTGGTCAGTAAGCTTTAGGCCAAGTTTAGTAGTAATACGATATTAGGAATTAAAAAAGTAAAAAGGGAAGCCCGCGATGAACGAGCTTCCCTTTTTTACATTACAACGAATGACTTATTCTCTTTCTGCTTTTTTACTGATACCTGACCACTGATCCCTGACACCTAACTCCTATCTTTCCTTTATCAACTTATACGCCACCAAAATCGTTGCTTGCTTTGGAACGATCGTATAAGGACCTGTTTCAACCATGTTGTCGAAATTAAAGCCGTATCGAAAGTCAACAAAAAAACGATTTAACAAATCTACCCCAATACCCAATTGCCAGTTCGTTGTATACGATTTTAATTTCAGTTGACTTTCATCAATTTCATTCCCATTGTACCTCACTTCACTCGGCACATAATTAGTAATGCCTGGACCCGCATGAAAACGCATACCAAATGAATCGTCAAAGAATCGGAACAATTGCATACCAAACATTAAATTCACATCTACCGTATTGTACCTTAATTTTTGTGTGGCATCAACACCTGTTGATGGATCGGGAGTCTTAAAATTCACACCCTTTTGCGCATACAATACTTCTGGTTGCACATAAAGTTTTAAAAATTTTACACGAGCAAAACCACCAACGGTATAGCCCGTTGTAGGTGTTACATGAATATCGTTACCGTTTACTTTAGCCCAAGTCAAGTTAGAACCAAGTACAGGACCGAAAGTAATGCGTTGCGCGTAAGAGAAATGACCCATTACAAATAAGCCAATAGAGAGTAGAAGAGTAAGATGTCTTTTCATAAAATTTTGGTTTATGTTATGTGCCGAAAGATAAAAAAATGTGCAATACGTGTGTTATCAAAAAATTAACGAATAAACACCTTGACCAAAAAATAAATACATATCTATGCTCCTAAAAACTAATTTATACGAGTCGACAGATTATTGGCTTAACTGTTCTTGGCTTTAGTTGGCAATTCTCATACCTAAACAATAAGTTGGAATAAAGTATAAAATTTGTATATTTAGTATGCTTACCAATAAGGTTTTTTTAGAGTATATGACAGCTACATTACTTACCATTCTTTTTATCATTACTTATGGAGGAGGTTTATATTTTTGGAATAGAAACAATGCCTGGAGACTCGACAACAAACCAACCTGTTATGTTAAGTACTTGCATTATTTTTTTTTACTCTTAACGCTTGTTGCTGTTATAACGGAATTAATATTTGATCTCCATTTCAGAGGGCTTTGGACGACACGTGCCATCATCATTGGCTTACTGTTTACTGGTATTTTCTTTTATCCCTTCGCCAATAAAAATGCAGAAAACCGTATTGAAAAAAACTACTTCAAACTCTTTTCTTTTTTACCTGTCGGAGTTGCTGGTTTTCTTTTAATTCCTTTTGCTGGCATCATCATCACGCTTACGATATTTGGCAGACTCACAAACCCCGCTTCTAAAATATTTTATGAAGACGACAACCTTAGAATACAATCGACCTATGTTGGTGTGTTAGGCCCCTCTCAATTTGATATTATTGAAAAGAAAGGCTTATTCGAAAAAAGGCATTACCGTTCTATTACACACGACGAACATTTTGATTCCCTAAGGGTACAATACGACGCAGACTCTACCCGCATTATTTTAAAAAGTTCTAATGAATACATCGAGCCGGTAAAAGTAATTACAATCCCGAATTAGGGATCAGGAGTCAGGTATCAGTGGTCAGTAAAAAGCTATTGTCTTGTTCTCATCGTTGGCACATTAAAATCTTACTCCTAATCAAAAAGGGAAAGCCTGTTCATAGCTGGCTTTCCCTTTTACTTTTACATACCCAACATAGATTAAGCTGTGTTACTGATACCTGATACCTGATACCTGACTCCTAATCCCTAATTCTTCAACACCCTCACCACAGCCCCGCTACTAGATCGCAACAAATACAATCCAATGGCCTGTGTTGTTAAATCAATCGAAAGCATTGAGTCTCCATTTTGCGTATACGTACCTTGCACAATACCCATGTCGTCAAACAAGGTCAATACATCGCCTCTTTCAACACCCTTTACGCTAACTACTCCGAGCGTAGGGTTAGGACTCACATTGAGGCTTAATTGAGCATTCGTAAGATCCGTCACCGAAAGTACTCCTCCATCTCCTTTCCATAGTTCAACGCCATTCATTCCATCACTCGCACTAAAATACAAACGACTGTTTGAAGCCGTTAAAAAATTAGGACTGCTTGAAGCAGTCGTATTAATGTCCATGACGATTTGCGTACCACCCGTCGTTCCATCTGTTGTCCATAACTCTCTACCTGAAGCCGTTGTTTCTGCCACAAAATAAATGGTACTGTTTACAAAAATGAAATTATCGGGAGAACTGTCCAGTGCCCCTGTATTGATGTCTTTCACCAAAACGGTTCCTCCACTCGTACCGTCACTCTTCCACATTTCTATTCCTGTACTACCATTATCTGCTCTAAAATAAAGCGTGCCATTGATATCTGTTAAAAGCAAAGGGCTAGAGCCTGTACTCCCTATATTGATGTCCTTCACCAACACCGTTCCTCCACTCGTACCATCGCTCTTCCATAACTCCAAACCATTGGTGCCATCGTTGGCTCTGAAATATAATGTACCGTTTACATTCGTCAATGCGGTTGGCGCACTGATTCCCGAAGGATTTATATTTTTCACCATCACTGTGCCACCCGTTGTTCCATCACTTTTCCATAACTCTACATCAGATCCATCATAACAACTAAAATACAAGACCACTCCTACCTTCGTTAAAAAGTCAGGCGAACTGCCTGCACTTCCTGCAGCAATATCTTTTACTAAAACAGTTCCTCCACTCGAACCATCACTTTTCCAAAGTTCAAAACCAGCAAGACCATCACTGGCTTTAAAGAACAAAGTCGTACCAATCACCACCACATTGGCAGGATTACTGCCTCCTGCGGTATTGATGTCTTTCACTAAAACAGTTCCTGGATCGGTACCGTCACTCTTCCATAATTCTATTCCGTTCGCTCCATCGTCGGCCGTAAAATATAAGGTGCCGTTAATGGATCTCAAATACGCAGGGTTCGCATCAGCAGCACCCGTATTAATGTCTTTTACTAAGACAGTGCCCGCATCGGTACCATCACTCTTCCATAACTCTTTACCGTTGATACCGTCGTTCGCTACAAAATATAAGACACCATTTACATTTTCAAAATATACAGGATCACTGCTTCCAGAACCAGACGCAATGTCTTTCACCAATACCGTGGCGGCACCCGTACCAGAACTTTTCCAAAGTTCTACACCATTCATGCCATCACTGGCACTGAAGAAAAGTACACCATTCACATCAGTTAAGTTTGTAGGCGTACTATTAGTACTACCGCTATTGATGTCTAGCACTATAGAAGGTTGAGCGATAAGAGTAGATATACTCATCATGCACCCAAGTACAAGGAGTCCAAATTGAATTCGCATAATAATTTATGTGTTTAGCTGGTTATACCAATACCATTAAAGTATCGGAATGAATAACTTAAAGTACAAAAAAATATTCTAAAAAACATATACCGCAGGGTCGATATCGCTCCTTTCTTCAAACAATCCAATACTAAGTTTGGGATTATTTCCCCAACACCTTTTAAAACATTAAAAATTCCGATAACCATGCAGCGCCTGCACCCAATATAGAGAAGGCTAATCGGTTAAATTTAATCTTATGGTTAGGACTATTTTCAAAAAAGATGGTCGTAGAAATGTACAAGAAATTTCCCGCCACAACAGCAAACAAGGCTGAAAACACATCTTCACTCAGTACATTCAAATCAAATACAAAATTACTGAAAGCCATACCCAAAGGAGAGGTTAAGCTGAATCCAGTCAGTAAAAGTATTTTCTGTGTACGGGTAAAATGGTACTCACCCAATGCAAAAACAAAAGCAAAGGACTCTGGAATTTTATGCAAAATCAATCCCGTCATCATGGTATACGTATCACCGTGTTCATGCGCATGTGTCGGGTGTAAAATCAACATCCCTTCCAGTAATGCATGAAAAGAAATAGAAATGATCATGGCAAAAGACAAAAAACTAGAACCGCTACCGTGATGGTGGTGATGACCATGTCCATGATGAGAATGCAAATGCCCATGCTCTACCCCTGTTGTAAAATATTCTAAAACCAATTGTAAGAAAAAACCCGCCAACACAAACAAGCCAATGTACAAGTGATCCATGTTTTCATGATACAACTCTGGCAAGAGGTGTATAACGGTTACCGCAAATAAATACGAACCACTGAAGGCCAGTAATAATTTATACTTGGACTCATCCAGTTTTACAAACTTGAAAAAAGAAATTCCTGCTACAAAAGAGGCTAGGAATAAAAGAATGAAATTAACGGCCATTATTATTTAGTTGCGATGACGATGTAACGATCTGATCTTGAGTCTTGGTAAGGAGCAAGAGTATAGTCCCCAAACTCGGCTTTCACCTTCAATCCAAAGCGTTGAATATAAGAACTAAAATCGGTTGAATAAAGTTCTTTTACCCGTTCTGTATAAAAGTAAGACTTACCCTGATCGGTAAAAGCGATTTCTTTCACGATAAATCCATTGCGTACGAAACGTCTCAAATTAAAGGCAATTCCTTGAATCGTTTTTGTTTCCTCTGCCAACATTCCATTAATTGCCGTATGGGTATTCATGAAATCAATGACCAAAGTACCTTCTGGACTCATCGCACTCACAAGGGTTGCGAAAGCTTGTTCGTTTTCTTCTTCTCGATCGAAATACCCAAAACTGGTAAACAAATTAAATACATAGTCAAACTTCCCCGTAGCATACGGTTGACGAATATCGTGCACCCGAAAAGACAAACCCGATGCTTTCGTTTTTTGAGCTTCCAAAATACTGTTTGCCGACAAGTCTGCACCTTCTACCTGAAATCCTTTTTGATTCAAATACACCGCATGACGACCTTTCCCGCAGGGTAAATCCAAGACCGAACTGCCTGGCTTCATGCTTAGAAATGCAGAAAGATTGGTCAAAAATACTTCCGCTTCACGATCGTCTCTGTTGCTGTATAAAATATGGTAATAAGGGGTATCAAACCACTCGTCAAACCATTCTTTGGTATCGTCTTGACTTTGAATCATGCATGCAATTTACAACATACTCAGGAATTGTTTATTAATTTCGTAAATTAGTACGATTCTGATTCCCTCAATACTATGCGCGAGGATTACCTAAGACCCGACGACGAAAATTTCAGCACTGGCGACAAAGACGTAGAAAAAGCACTACGCCCACTCTCCTTTGAAGATTTTGCTGGACAAGAAAAAATACTCGACAACTTGAAAGTGTTTGTGCATGCCGCCAAACAACGTGGAGAAGCCTTGGACCATGTCCTGCTGCACGGCCCTCCTGGCTTGGGAAAAACAACGCTCTCTCACATCATTGCCAACGAACTCGGAAGTAAAATTAAAATTACGTCTGGCCCCGTCATGGAAAAACCAGCAGACCTCGCTGGTTTACTCACCAACCTGGAAGAAGGCGACGTTTTATTCATCGATGAAATACACCGCTTAAGTCCAATCGTAGAAGAATACCTGTACTCTGCGATGGAAGATTATAAAATTGACATCCTCCTAGACAGCGGACCTAATGCACGCTCTGTGCAAATAGGATTAAATCCTTTTACACTCATTGGTGCAACGACGCGTTCAGGATTGCTTACTGCACCATTGCGTGCACGTTTTGGCATCAATGCTAGACTCGAATACTACAATGCAGAACTCTTGTCAGGCATCGTAAAACGTTCTTGTGAAATATTAAACACACCCATCTCTGCCGATGCATCCTTTGAAATCGCACGACGCAGCAGGGGTACACCGCGTATCGCCAATAATTTATTGCGCCGTACCCGCGACTTTGCCCAAGTAAAAGGAAAAGGGGACATCACCATCGACATTTCTAAAATGGCATTGACGGCCTTAAATGTGGACATGAACGGTTTAGACGAAATGGATATTCGCATCCTGTCCACCATCATCGACAAATTCAAAGGAGGACCTGTAGGCCTTACCACCATTGCTACAGCCTGTGGTGAAGAAGCCGAAACCATTGAAGAAGTATACGAACCGTTTTTAATTCAAGAAGGTTTTATTCAACGCACGTCAAGGGGAAGAGAAGCTACACACAAAGCCTATCAACACCTCAGTAGAACAATCCCTTCACGATCTGGAAGCTTATTTGAATAAATTAATAGGATTAGTACTTTAGTTCCCCTTGCTACAAATACAAGAAGATGTATGTATATGCAAATTGGATTTTCAACTACTCAGAGGTTTGCGTGCGGTGGGTGTCCACGAAAAGAGCGAATTAAAGAAGACCCTGTGTGGCATTAACAGCGTGCCGTTTATAAATTAAAGAAGGGTCTTCTTTAATTGGTTTTCGTGGCGCCTTTTTCTTTTGTTTCTTTTCTTTTGGGCGATCAAAAGAAAAGAAAAATAATATCATGAAAATCAAATCTTTAGTACTGAGTGGAATTAAAATTTCAATCCTTAATAAATAGAGTATAGAAACAGAGCTAAGAGCGTTTGCCCCGCTCTCCGCTCTGTTTCTCCGCTCTCATCTAATCTATGCCCAACAACCTCGCCTTAAAATCTCATTGGCTTAAAACTCAAGCGCAAGCGTTGGGCTTTGATCACTGTGGTGTTTCTCGTGCAGGTTTTCTGGAAGAAGAAGCTCCTCGCTTAGAAAAATGGCTCAACCAAGGCCACCAGGGAAGCATGGCATGGATGGAAAACTGGTTCGACAAACGCCTCGACCCAACCAAATTGGTAGAAGGATCGAAATCGGTCATCTCGGTACTCCTCAACTATGCACCCCACGACGAGAGCTTATCCCTCGGGCCTTTCAAGATTTCTCGCTATGCCTACGGAAAAGATTACCACGATGTCTTGAAAAAGAAACTGGCACTCTTGGTGGAGAAAATGCAAGAGCAGTTTGGAGACTTTAATGCGCGTGTCTTCGTAGACTCCGCACCCGTCATGGATAAAGCCTGGGCAAAAAAAAGTGGCTTAGGTTGGATCGGCAAAAATGCCAACCTCATCACCAAAGAAGCCGGCAGCTATTTTTTCATTGCAGAAATCATTTGCGACCTTGAGTTTGAATACGATGGCGCCATCAAAGACTATTGTGGAACCTGCACCCGCTGTGTCGATGCCTGCCCTACCGATGCCATCAGCACTGCTTATGTCGTGGATGGCAGTAAATGCATTTCTTACCTCACCATTGAATTGAAAGAAAATATCCCAACCGCATTCAAAGGCAAAATGGAAAACTGGATGTTTGGTTGTGACATTTGTCAGGAAGTATGTCCTTGGAATAGTTTTTCAAAACCACACCATACACCTGATTTTTTACCGACAGAAGAACTAAAAAATTGGCGAGCAGAAATAAAACCCGAGGAACTTACAGCGGAAGTTTTTAGCTACCTCTTCCCAAAATCGGCCATTAAAAGGACGAAATACACGGGATTACAAAGAAATATCGACTTCCTTAAAGACTAAAAAGATTAACCGACAAAACAACGTTGTAAAACTTCGTGGTGTTTTTTGTCGAACTTTTCAAAGCACCAAGCCTTTAAGTCGTGGTACTCGTCTCCAATCAGAACCTTCATGTTCTTTTTCAACTCTTTTTCGAACAACTGTGCGTCAAAGCTAACCTTGTCCAAAATAAATTTTACGTACTCAAGCATAAGCGCTACAATAGTTTATTGTGACATTTATTTATGTTAAATTTAAGGATTAAAACGAATTTTAATACAAAATGTTACATTAAATTTTAACGTGTTTAAACCTTGAAAAGGTCTTTTCTTCTTTATTGCCTTTATATTTTAACCACCCTAAGCATTTTTGCCCTTGGATTACCTCTTTTTGCCCAAAATAAAGCAGAAAACAGTATTTTAATTTCTTTTGAAGCCAAGTCCATTGCCCTAAACGAACCACTAATCCTTCATATATCCTTTCCTTCCTCTTTTAAAAAGGAATACAAAGCCGCTCAATCCATCATTTTTCCAGATATTCCTGACATGGAAAAAGGACAAACCCTTTACCATGACGATAAGGAATTTAAAATTAGCCAATGGTATTGGCCAAGAAAATCTGGAACATACACCACCCCACCCATTAATTTCAAAATCAAAGACTACGATGTGTCGATGCGAAAAACGGCCATCACGGTAAAAACAACAAAGTCTAATTTCACCTATACCGATCCTAAACTCGATGAACCTTGGGTAGAAAATACGCCCAAATTGGAATTGCTTTGGTTATACCCCAAAACAGAACGTTACGAACGCGAATTATTCGAATTAGAACTTTCGCTCTTAGTGACCAAAGACAACCGTGCCGAATGGAATTTTGTGGACCTGAAAGAACAAGTACAAGACCTTACAAAAAAAATCGGAGCAACGGGTTTACTCATTCAATCCAGCTCCAATGCTGAAATACCAATCGACTCCTTCGAAAAAGAGCACGTCAAATACTATAAATACACGATTTACAAGGGAGAAGCAATTTCAGTAGATACCAGTCTGCTGAAAATGCCCAGCTTGAACTTTCATTACATTGCCTACAAAACACAACACGACAAAAAAGGATGGAGCAATAGCTTGTCACTCATCAATAGGATTGCGGTAAACAAGGAACTCTCTACCAAACCGGTTGTAATCCGATTCAAAGCCTTGCCTCCTCACCCACTCAAAAACCAAGTCGCTGTTGGAAATTTCGCCCTGCGTACCAACCGATTAAAAAAACAACAGAGTACAAAAGGCTTTAACCTTTCTTTCGAAATTACAGGTCTGCCCTATCCCATGCCACTGCATGAACCTTGGGTCGTACAAAACATACCTGGACTGCATGTCTATTTTTCAAAACAAAACAGCAATACCACAGCCCGCCGGCAAAGCACACAGTTTCACTATTTCATCCATGCCGATGCTCCCAAATCGATTCATTTAAAAAACAGTTTGGTTTGGGTATATTTTAATCCCAATACCAAAAAATACGATTCCCTCTATACGAATCAAACCATCGACTTAAGCCCTACTGTGAAAGACGTGCAAGAGACCAATGCCGAAGGTTCCTTCGAGCAAATGCTCTACAAAGCAAGTAATACCGTCTATTCATTGGAAAAGGACGAAAGCCTTAATAGATTTGCCAACTTAATTATCTTTATATTGTTCTTAGCCATATCGGTCTTAATATTTAAGCGATGAGTAATTCATACGGTACCTTATTTAAAATTTCAACCTTCGGAGAATCACACGGAGAAGCAGTGGGTGTAATAGTAGACGGTTGTCCAGCAGGCATAGACGTTGATCTTGACTTTATACAAAATGAATTGGACCGTCGTAAACCGGGTCAATCTAAAATTACGACACAACGCAAAGAAGAAGATCGCATTGAAATTCTATCGGGCGTGTTTGAAGGAAAATCAACAGGCAGCCCTATTGCCATGATGGTCCGCAATGCCGATGCACGCAGCAAAGACTACTCACACATTGCAGAAAAATTCAGGCCATCGCATGCCGATTATACTTACCATGTTAAATACGGCGTGCGCGATTACAGAGGTGGAGGAAGAAGTTCTGCCCGCGAAACCTTAGCCCGCGTAGCTGCTGGAGCCTTAGCCAAAACCGTATTGTCTCAACTGGGCATTTCTATTCAAGCCTACGTATCTCAAGTAGGACCTTTAAAATTAAACAAGTCTTACAAAGAACTTGATTTGACAAAGACTGAAGACAACATCTTACGTTGCCCAGATCCTGTGATGGCAGAAGAAATGATAGCCTTCATTGATCAAACCAGAAAAGATTGCGATACCGTTGGAGGCGTTGTAACAGGCGTCATCAAAGGCTGTCCCGTAGGTTTGGGAGAACCCGCTTTCGATAAATTGCATGCAGAATTAGGCAAAGCCATGCTCAGCATCAATGCCGTAAAAGGCTTTGAATACGGCAGCGGCTTTGAAGGCGTAGAAATGTTTGGCTCTCAGCACAACGATAAGTTTGTGATGAAAGACGGCAAAGTCACCACCGAAACCAATTACTCTGGCGGTATACAAGGCGGTATTTCTAACGGTGAAGACATCTATTTCAGGGTCGCCTTTAAACCGGTAGCAACCCTGATGAAAGACCAAGAAAGCATCGATGCTTCTGGCAACACCACAACGGTATCGGGCAAAGGAAGACATGACCCTTGCGTGGTACCCCGCGCTGTGCCGATCGTGGAAGCGATGGCTGCCATGGTGATCTTAGATCATTACCTCATTAACAAATCCATTAAGTGGGCTTAAAGAAAATACCCCTGTCTACTCAAATCATCGCTGCCATGGCGATTGGAGTGGCATGGGCCTTTTTTCAAAAACCCTTTCCTGAACTTGTAGAATTTACCGCCGCGTGGATTAAGCCTTTAGGGAAAATCTTCATCAAGCTCTTGTACCTTGTCGCAGTGCCGCTTGTATTCAGTTCGCTGATCGTAGGCATGGGCAGCCTCAAGTCCATCGGAGAACTGAAGTCCATTGGGAAACACACCTTTTTAGTTTTTCTGACCACACTCGTATTAGCCACCATCATCGGCTTAAGCCTAGCCTACATCATTAGTCCAGGGCACCGCATCGAACACCTTGCTGTCGATCAAGCAGCTTCAGAAAAAATTACAGCATTACAACAAGCAGAACCATCGGGTAGTTTTACAGAAGCATTAGCAAACACGATACCCGACAACATGGTGCATGCACTCAGCAACAATACCATGATGTTGCAAGTCGTTATCATTGCTTTTTTATTAGGCATTGCACTCTCTAAATTGAAAGGCGAAGCAAAAGATCACATCTTGACGGCTCTCAATGCCGTTCAGGAGTGGTTTACAGAAGTCATACACCTCATCATGGCGATTTCACCCATTGGTGTATTTGCGCTCGTAGCCTCTTTGGAATTGAACGCCGATGTGCTGTGGTCTCTGGGCTTGTACATGTTTACCGTGATCCTCGGTTTAGCCATCATGCTGTTTGTCGTGTATCCTCTTTGTTTTACCACTTTGGGGAAAACAGGCTATGTAGACTTCTTTGTCAAAAGTAGAGCCGTATTGCTCATGGCCTTTTCTACGAGTTCAAGCAATGCAACACTTCCGCTCACGCTGAATGTCGTGAAAGAAAAATTTCACGTACCCGATAACATCAGTAATTTTGTGGTTTCCGTTGGGGCCACCATCAACATGGACGGTACCGCTTTGTACAAATGCGTGGCGGTTTATTTTATCGCACAATCATTAGGGGTAGAACTCAGCCTGGCTCAAATGGCCATCATCGTGTTGACTTCTATTCTCAGTACGGCTGGTGCTGCTGGCATTCCAGGAGCGGGTATGATTACCTTGGTCATTATTCTTCAAACGGTCGGACTTCCAGCCGAAGGCATTGTCTTGATTTTGGCTCCAGACCGCATTTTAGACATGTTCAGAACAGCCGTTAACGTGGCGGGTGACATTTCTACCTCCCTTTGCGTAAATGGCCTCGCCGCTAAAAAAGATCCTGCATAACTCAAGAATATCGCTTATATTTGAACTTCTATTCCTTCGGGAAGGTTAACATCCTACACATCACATTAGCAAATGGAAACGACAAAAGCACCTATAGAAATATACACCGAGGCCAATCCAAATCCTCAATCGTTAAAATTTGTAACGAACATGTTATTGTTACCCGAAGGTAACGTGGACTATGCTAGTCCGTCGAGCGCAGAAGGTTGTCCTTTAGCCTTGGACTTGTTTCGTTTCAACTTTGTAAAACGTGTATTCATTACAGCCAATTTCATTACGGTAACGAAGACCGAAGAAATGGAATGGCTAGAAGTTTCAGGCATGATCAAGTCTTTGATCAAAGGGTATTTGGAAGAAGGCAAATTGCTTTTCAATAAAAAACCTGAGGTTTCCATCAACGAAAGAATTGAAGGCGAATCAGAAATCGTCAGTAAAATAAAAGTCATCTTAGACGAATACATCCGTCCTGCAGTAGAACAAGACGGAGGAGCGATAAACTTCCACTCGTTTGAAAACGGTGTAGTGAAAGTACAGTTACAAGGCTCATGCAGCGGCTGTCCTTCTTCTACAGTAACGTTAAAATCGGGTATCGAAAACTTAATGAAACGCATGATTCCTGAAGTAACGGAAGTTGTTGCGGAAGGAGTTTAAGACCGCGAACTCTGAGTTTAAACGTAATGTTTAGCTCCTCTTTCTCTTTCTGTTTCTCTTTCTTATTTATTGAAAAAAATCTTTAAAAACACCCCTATTGAAATTTTCTATAGGGGTGTTTTTTTTGAATTGCAGGGAAGCGTTTTTAAGGAAATAAGAGTCTTGTAAAAGAAGCGAAAGTCGTTTATGAGTCTACACTAGTTTTTCAATACAAGTCTCAACACACGATTAGCTACTTGTCAATAATAACGAGTAGTATTGTATCTTAATTAAAATTATGAAAAACACCGCTTTAATTATTTTTCTTTTGCTCGTTTCCTATATGAGCAATGCTCAATTGATGACCACTAAAAAAAATGGAGGAGAGAAACAAGCAAGCTATGTGTTTGCGAGTGCGGGAGTGTCTATTCCTGTTGGATTTATCCACGATGGTTGGGCTGGAATTTCCGCATCTGTTGGGCCTATTATATCTTTAGGTTCCCATTATTTTTTTAACAAACGATGGGGAATGGGCTTGGTGGCAAGTGGTAGTATCTATCAAGGTAAATCTCTCTCTCAAACTAGAGTTATTAGGGTTAATTCGCAGGCTTTTAATTTTACTTCTACTAACTATCCAAATGGCAATTGGCTGAAAGGTCAAATATACATCAGTGCCTCTTATACGCCTATATTGAGGAAACGCTGGAGCTTAGATATCGTTCAGGGCATCGGGGTATTTTATATTTCAAAACCGTCTTATGTTAATATAGATTACGATTATGAAATTTCTAATATTCCCGCAGACAACGATTGGAATACAGGATATAACATAGGACTAAAGGGTCGAGTATTATTGAATGAGAATATCAGCTTATTGGCCAGTATAAACTATTTTTATGCATTAGATCTTCGCACTAATGGAGCAGCTGGTTTTAATTCCGTGGACTGCGAGTTGGGTATCGTAATGAATCTAAAGAAATAGCACACCGCTAGCGCCGGCGTCCGCCGGTGCTCTTTATACATAGGGCGTCCGCCTGGGTTCGGACAATAGCAATGCATTTTTAAACTTTTTTATATGAGTACTCAATATAGAATCGGCGCTCAACGCAACGCGCACTTTGTTACTTTCACTGTCGCAAAATGGATTGACTTTTTTATCCGTAATGAATACAGAGAAGTATTTATGAATATCATCCGTTATTGCCAAGAACATAAAACACTCGAAGTCTATGCGTATTGCATTATGCCTAGTCATGTACACTTGATCTTGCGAACAGGAGGAGATCAAAAATTAGAAGATGTTATCCGAGATTTAAAAGCGTATACTTCACGGTGTTTTCCCGAACTCCTAAACGATAAAAACACTACGTATGAAAGTAGAAAAAACTGGTTGTTGCTTCATTTGAAAGACCATAAGACGGATACGTCTCAATTTTGGCAAAGGGGTAGCCATTACATAGAACTTTGGAGTGATGATGTTTTTTATCAAAAGTTGAATTATATTCACCTCAATCCTGTCGTATCTGGTTTTGTAGATCAGCCAGAACATTGGCTGTACAATAGTGCGAGAGACCATGCAGGATTAAAGGGTATTATTGCTTTGGCAGTACATTAATACCTCGGGCGGACGCCCTATATCGTTAAAGAATCACCGACGGACGTCGGCGCTAGCAGATATAAATAATTTTATAAGCACTTGACCTAGCAGGAAGCCCGATTGAGTTTCTAAGCAAACATTAAAAAATTGGATTAATGTTGTGAAAGATTGAAAATTTAGAAAAAATACTAACTGATTAATTTTACCTTAAGGCAGAACTTAAAAAAATGAATGATAAACCGACTCGCCAGGAATTAGAAAATCAGATTGCTGAACTCAAAAAACAAAATGAAATTCTTCGATTGCATACTTCATTTCAAAGCGAAGAAGAAAAACGAGAAATAGAATTCTCAATTATAGAAGAAAGTGAGAAACACACTCATACTATCCTTAACAATATGGGCGATGCTGTATTCGTAAAGGATGATCAAAGCAGGTTAATCCTGGTTAATGATGCTTTTTGTGAAACCTTTAAGCTTCCAAGGGCTAAAATAATAGGTAAAACGCTTGCCGAAAATGTTCCTGTTCATGAGCGGGAAAGTTTTTTAAAAATTGACAAGAAGGTGCTTTCGGATGGAATCGAAAATATAAATGAGGAGACGCTAACAGTAAGTGGAAGCCAAACGCAAGTAATTTCCACTCGAAAGTCACGGTTTATTGATTCTAGCGGAAAAAAGTTTCTTGTGGGAGTAATTCGTGATATTACCGAACGCAAAAAAGCAGAAGTAGCATTAAAAGAAAGTGAAGCACTATTTCGAGAACTTAATGCCACTAAAGACAAATTATTTTCAATCATAGCTCATGATTTAAGAAGTCCATTTAATAACATAATTGGCATTTCGGAACTCTTTAAAAATATGAATGAAACCGACTATGAGCAATCTAAAGAATGTATTGATCTAATTAATTCAACAGCCAAAAATACGCTCATTTTACTTGACAACTTACTAAATTGGGCAAAATCACAAACTGGAGAACTTAGTTTAAGACCAGAAAAAATTCTTTTATCAGAAGCTATTCTTGAAACAATAAGACTTCAAAAATCACTTGCAAAAGCTAAAAACATTTCTTTGCATTATACCCCAACAAATGAAATCGAATTATACACTGATGAAAATATTTTAAAAACTGTTTTACGAAATCTAATTTCGAATGCCATAAAATTTACAAACTTAGGAGGAAATATAACTGTATTAACTACTACAAACCAGCACCAGGTTGAAATTTCTATTTCTGACAATGGAGTTGGTATGAACGAAGAAACAATTCATAAACTTTTCGACATAACTACTAATGTAACATCGCCAGGTACTGCAAATGAAATTGGTTCTGGCTTAGGTTTAGTTCTTTGCAAAGAATTTGTAAAAAAACTTGATGGGCATATTGGGGTTGAAAGTAAAAAAGGAAAAGGAAGCAATTTCAAAATTACGTTGCCTTTGAGTATTTCAAAATGACAATGAATAAAAACTGCTTATAACACGCGATATCGAAAATTCCGTTAAAGTGAATAAAGGAGCGACTTTAGACCGTTTAGTCTTCATCATAATTTGATAGCAAATCCTGCTAGCACCGACGTTCGTTGGTGCTTATTTTACGATATAGGGCATCCGCCCGAGCATGGCATGAAAGCGAAAAGATAAAATATGTATATTGAATGTAAGTGTTAAATTTAATCCTAGGGCGGACGCCCTAAGAATAAATAAAAGGCACGGACATCAGCACCTGCAGAGCTAATTTTTATACCCAATGAAGTCACAAGTCAGCCACACACCTGCATATGTACAAGACTTGCGACAGCTAAGCAATAGCCTCTCTATACGTCGTAAAATTAGCTTTACTCTTTTATTTTTCCTTTTAGGAATCTATAACGTTCATGCACAAAAAACGAAAGACAAGAAAGAACCTGTTGCAGTATTAAATGATGATGCAGCAGGAGCCATTACCTTGTTCGTTGATTCTGCTTATTATCCATCTACCACTACCAATTGTACGATAGAAGAAGCATGCATTGACAGAGCATTAACGGCCAAATGTTTGGTGTATCATAATGACCAATGGTTTAACTTTCGTACCAGCGATTCAGTAACTTATTACCTCTTGGTAAAAAACCAGAATTGCCGAGATATTAAGGGTGTTCAATTGTTAGTGATAGACGGTTGCATATGCCAACCGACAACCTACAACATTCTGGAATGTATTTCTCTTGCCACGCAAGATGATATTTCATTAGCACTCAACAAACTTAAACCCAATCATTCCTACATCATTAACTTGGATGGCTATTTAAATGATTTTTGCAAATTCGAAATCAGTATAAGTACTCGCCCTCCTGATTTTCATTTAAGAACAGATTTACCAGTAGCTTTAAAAACCAATGTACAAAACGACAAAATCGAATTTGCCTGGCAGCTGAACGAGGAATTGATCAATTTGGGCGTTACAGAATTTGAAATTTTGCGCCGGTTTCAATTGGAGAAAAAATTTTCGCCCATAAAAAAAATCGGGGTTGAACGAGGAGTCAGCGGTCGTTATGAATTAGACTATAGTACCATAGATTCAGTGAATCGTTCGGGGATGTATTATTATAAAGTACTTGCCCTTACCAATGAGGGAGAAAAAATTTTATTAAGTGAACACTCCTTTCATTTGGATATCTCTTATAGAAATCCGTACGTGATTTTTTTAGACTTAGACGTAAAAAGAAAAACCGTGCTTAACATAGATATGTACAGTTCCCCCTTCGAACATTTTTTAGGAAATTACAAAGCGGCATACAACGACAATTTTCATTTAGACCTAAAACCCTATTCGCCTGCTGATGTAAGAAAGGTCAAATTAGTGATTACTGATCTTACCGGAAAATTTAAAAAGGAAATGATCATTGATATTCAATAAGAGATTATAATTCACTCTGGCAACTTTCGGCTTGTGCCTGTAAAGAAAACATGCTAACTTATGCATTATGCCATCCTCCTTTGAAAACATCAGCACGATCTCCAAGGCCATAGAACTTGCTCTAGGTCCCGTGTTCTTACTTACAGGTATTGCAGGAATGCTTAATGTCATGTCGGGTCGCTTATCCCGCATTATTGACCGTGGCAGATACCTCACAGAAAAAATAATCGACAAGCCATCTATCCAACAAAAGGATGTTACTAATGAATTAAAAACATTAGAGCGCAGAAGGCATTATACTAGTCTGGCCATTACCAGTTGCACGGTTTCAGCCTTATTTGTTTGCCTGGTTATTGTTACACTTTTCTCTGAAGCGATGTATAATGTACCTTTAGACAGGATCATAGGGTATTTGTTCATCCTGGCAATACTGGCTCTTGTGGTAGGACTGTCCTTTTTCCTTCGTGAAGTTCACCAGTCATCCATAACTGTTCGGCTCAATAAGTCTAGAGAAAAAAAAACGGATTCCCCAACCCGCTTCGAAGACGCTGACCAATAAAAATAGAACCATGATTAAGGATAGAAATAATAACAAATGGGTATATCGTAAAGCTGTAACGGAAGGCGAACACTTTGAAGTTAATGGACTAAATATTTGGGACCATCAATGGAAAGGCACTGGAGAAAAAATACACATAAAGGATCCATTATACGGACAAGATTTTACCTTCTCAGTTTATGAAATAATTAAAAACGAAACTACGGGAGAATTTGCCGCGGGAGAATTTTCAAATGGTGTCTGGGGAATATATTTAAAAACGGACTAAGAATAATTTCTCGCTAGCGCCTGCGTCCGACAAGGCTAGCGGATTATTCAAATCCTTAATGCTACTCCACCAACTCATCAAACTTAGGCAATACCCAAGTGGTAAAAATAACATTGCTTACAATAATGATGAGGAAGAAGACGGCGAAAAATAACGCCGATACAAACAAGACCAGTAATAAAATCAACACCGCAGCAATCAACTTCAAAGCACCTGGGAAGAAATTCCATACGGCAGAAACCATTCCTCCCAACACATTACCCAAAGCACCCACTAGAAATTTTTCTTCTATCGCATAGAACAGTAAGGATAAAGACATCATCAAAACTCCAGAAATAAAATACTTGATCCAATTGATGTGCCAAGCATGTTTTTTGAAAATCATGGACATGATCAAGGATGAAAAAGGAATAGCGCACATGTTGTTCACGAGTGCTAATCGCGAAACCGACAAGATCCAAAAGATCAAGGCGAAGCCCAATTGAAAAGCCATAAAGAGTAAGGCTTCTTTTAAAGGTAGTTTATATTGCTCCATACGTTTTTTAATAATTTACACGATCACTTCGAAAGCCGTATTCGCCACTTCGTCTAATATTTCTGCTACCTCCGTATAGCTATTCGCTTCTACCAAGCGAACACGAAATGGTTTGAAATGAGAGATGCCTCTAAAGTAATTGGTATAATGAGATCGCATTTCAAAAATTCCCAACTTATCACCTTTCCATTGCACAGAAAAGTCCAAGTGTTTTTTACACACGCGCACGCGTTCGAAGATATCTGGAGGAGGAAGGAGTTCTCCCGTCTTAAAATAATGTTTTATTTCTTTGAAGATCCACGGATAACCGATGGCCGCACGGCCAATCATGATGCCGTCTACACCGTATTTGTTTTTATATTCTAGTGCTTTTTGAGGAGAATCAATATCACCATTCCCGAAAATCGGAATGTGTATATTGGCACTGTTTTTTACTTCTGCAATATAAGACCAATCGGCTTCGCCTTTGTACATTTGTTGACGCGTGCGACCGTGAATGGTTAAGGCTTGAATGCCCACGTCTTGCAAGCGTTGGGCAACTTCCATAATTTTTATGTTCTCATGATCCCAGCCCAAACGAGTTTTTACCGTCACCGGCAAGGTACAACGTTTCACTATTTCACCACTCATGAGTTGCATTTTGGGCAAATCGAGTAAAATGCCCGCTCCCGCTCCTTTACACGCCACCTTCTTTACTGGACAGCCATAATTAATGTCGACCAATTCAGGATTAGCCGCTTCTGCAATGGCTGCCGCTTCGCGCATGGCATCTATTTTCTCGCCAAAAATCTGAATGCCGATCGGGCGTTCGTAATCGTAAATGTCTAACTTCTGAACACTTTTATCGGCTTCCCGAATCAAACCGTCGGCATTGATAAATTCGGTATACATCATGTCTGCCCCTTGTTCTTTGCATACTGCTCTGAACGGAGGATCACTGACATCCTCCATGGGAGCCAGCAATAAAGGGAAATCTCCCAGCGATATGTTACCTATTTTTACCACCTTGTTTTTTTACGTGATTAAATTCAACTTACTCTTTAGACCATAAGCATCCTACAAATCTTGTCCATCATTCGATTTTGTAAAACATGGCGAAGTTTAATTAAACCATTTCTGTGCATGTGAAATTCAGGTTTAATTAAGTAAATTTACACATTCATGAATACATATAATAGTACATTCTTATCTAAAACAATACTTTCTCTGGGCATGCTGTTCCGAGTAGCAGGATTCTACCTCATAGCGCAAGCTGCGAGTTCTCTTATCCTGTTGGAATTGGTACATATTCCAAGTGATTTTATCACACACCCCGAAAAACTAGCCAGTATTCCTCATATTCAGCAAAACTTGGCCCTTGCTCAGGGCATCGGCATGTTTTTAGGCTTTATTTTTCTACCCTTATTGTATTGGAATTACTTTCGCAACAGCACAGATTCTGCTCCGCTTATTGAGCCTGTCCCTCATCAGCTTTGGTTTATTATAGCGTCCATGGCCTTATTGCTGTTTTCTATGCCCATGATCGAACAGCTTTCTTTAATGAATAAAGGCTGGTCTTTACCCGATGCCTTTGAAAAATTGGAAACCTTGCTGCGCGAAACCGAAAAAGGGGCCGAAACGCTTACCCAGTTATTGGTAAACTACGAAAGCTTGCCCAGCTTCCTGCTCGTGTTTGTGGTGATTGCCATTGTACCCGCCATTGGAGAAGAAATTGTATTTAGAGGAATCATTCAACGCGAATTACTCGAACAATGGGGTAACAAGCACTTGGCCGTATGGGTCAGCGGTTTTATTTTCAGCTTTATTCATTTTCAGTTTTTCGGCTTTATTCCCCGCATGTTATTGGGTGTATTGTTTGGCTATTGCTACCTATGGACCAATAGTTTGTGGGTGCCCATTGCCATGCACTTTACCAACAATGCCCTCACACTCATCGTATCTGCTTTCTTTAACGATACCTTCTTGGGTTCTGCCGATGAAGAAAATAGCATTTTCGACATCCGTTTTTTCATCGTATACTTTGTGGCACAGGCACTTTTGATTTTCTTGTATTATAAATTTATCCAACGAAAAAAAGTGAGTGCATACGATGCTTAATCGTGTATCTTTATTTTTCAAAGACTGAAATAAAACTTTTATAGACACCCTTTTCGCATTACTTTTCCGTACTTCATCACATGGCTAAACTGAGTAACCTTACACTACGAATAATATTTGGACTTTTGGGTGCCGCATTGGTTTTCGGCGGAGTCGTATACAACGAATGGACTTTACTCTTGCTTTTCGGCACCATATGTTGCCTCACTTTAATCGAATTTTTCAATTTATTATACCATTCCGGAATGCAGGTTAACCGAGTCTTTGCAGTGGTTTCAGGCTCTTTCCTTTTTCTCATCCACTACTTCATTCAAAGCCAAGCCCTTGCAAGCAATTGGTATTATGCCGTCATCGCTTTTATGTTCTTACTGTTTCTCGTCGAACTTTTTCAACAAAACAACGACCCTTTTAAACGCATCGCACATACATTTTTAGGCATCGTATACATTGCTATACCCTTAAGTTTATTCTCTACCCTTGGCTTCTTGCACGGTGATTATGACTGGACCTTGATCATGGGAACCTTATTGCTCTTATGGGGCAACGATATTGGAGGATACATTGGAGGCATGTCTTTTGGAAAGCATAAATTATTTGAACGTGTTTCTCCTAAAAAAACATGGGAAGGAAGCTTTGGTGGAGCAGTATTGTGTTTTGCCACAGCGGTCGTAATTGCACAGTATTTCACGGCACTCGCCTTAACCCATTGGTTAGTGGTGGCGGGGTGCATGGTTGTTTTTGGCAGTATGGGAGACTTGGTAGAATCTTTATTCAAGCGAAATTTAGCGGTGAAAGATTCTGGAAATCTTATTCCCGGACATGGAGGTTTACTCGACCGTTTCGACGGCTTATTGATTGCCGCTCCTTTCATCGTCGTATATTTGAAATTGTTTGCTTCATAAACCCAGATTATTCCACATAACATTAAGTCTCTCGATATTCTACAACATCAAATGATTTACAAGATTGACAGGATACTGATGGTCTAAAGAAAAATTGAACATAAACATTATTTGCAACCAAGCCGTTTAACGTAAAAACACCTTTCGCTATGGCAAACACAAATCCTTCAGTCCACATTGAAAATCCTTTAGAATCGATGATGTCCCGTTTCGACGGTGCTGCTCAAATTCTTGGGCTTGACCTTGAAACCTACAGCGTATTAAAAAACCCTGCCAAGCAAGTGATTGTCTCTTTACCTGTCACCATGGACAATGGTACTGTCAGGGTATTTGAAGGCTATCGTGTCATACATTCCACCGTATTGGGACCTTCGAAAGGCGGTATCCGTTTCGACATGGGCGTAACACTCGACGAAGTAAAAGCCCTAGCCGCTTGGATGACCTGGAAATGTGCCGTTGTCGACATTCCTTATGGAGGTGCGAAAGGTGGTATCACCTGCGACCCGCGCAGCATGTCGCGCGGAGAAATAGAACGATTAGTAAGGTCTTATACCTTGGCCATGGCCGATGTCTTTGGCCCCGATAAAGATATTCCCGCACCCGATATGGGAACAGGTCCGCAAGAAATGGCTTGGCTCATGGATGAATTTTCCAAAACAAAAGGGCAAACAACACTGGCTGTGGTAACGGGCAAACCCTTGGTACTGGGGGGGTCTTTAGGAAGAATGGAAGCCACAGGCCGAGGTGTAATGGTCAGCACATTTGCTGCCATGCAGAAGCTCCGCATGAACCCCAACAAAGTCACATGTGCCGTACAAGGCTTTGGCAATGTGGGCTCCAACACAGCACTGCTCTTGGCCGAACGCGGCATAAAAGTCGTGTCGATTTCCGATGTCAGTGGAGCATATTGGAATGAAAACGGCATTGATATTCAAGATGCGATCCTGTACCGTAATGAAAACAACGGTTCTTTAGAAGGTTATTTTAACGCCGACAAAATGGATCATGCAGACGATTTAATTACGTGCAAAACAGACATATTAGTCCCTGCGGCAAAAGAAGATGTGATCACGTTGAATAATGCCGCTAAAATTCAAGCCCGACTTATTGTGGAAGGGGCTAATGGACCAACCAATGCCAAAGCCGATGAGATCATCAACGATAAAAAAATAATTGTCGTACCTGATATTTTAGCCAATGCAGGCGGAGTTACCGTGTCCTACTTTGAATGGGTTCAAAACAGGTTGGGTATGAGATGGCCGCTTGATCGAGTGAACCGACGCAGTGACCGCATTATGAAAGAGGCTTTTGACAATGTATACAAAGTTTCCAAAGAATATGGTGTTCCCTTGAGAACTGCAGCATATATTGTAGCCATTGATAAAGTTGCTAAAACTTATAAACTAAGGGGTGTATACTAAACTAAGTTTTTTTTATATTTGTCCCTTATAAAATTCGCTCTATGACGATTCACAAAGAAGGCAGGACTCTTCTTCTCATTTTATTTTTATCCTTGACCGCAATTAATATGGCAAGTCTCTCTTACTTGGCTTCTCCTTGGAGCTTTGTCATTGCTACATGTTCTGTATTACTCTTTCTGATTATTTTACAATTTTTCAGATCACCATCTCGTAACTGGACAATTGACGAACAGGCTATTATAGCTCCTGCAGACGGCAGAGTCGTGGTGATTGAAGAAGTGTACGAAGGCGAGTTTTTCAAAGAAAACAGACGTCAAGTATCCATCTTTATGTCTCCCATCAATGTGCACATTAATCGCAATCCTGTTTCAGGAACAGTAAAATATTTCAAATACCACGCAGGATTATTCTTAGTAGCATGGCACCCAAAAGCAAGCACCGATAACGAACGAACGACCATGGTCATTGAACGTCCCAACGGTCAGTCGATCTTGGTGAGACAAATCGCTGGAGCCTTAGCCAAACGTATTGTTTGGTATGTAAAAGAAACGGATGCCATCAAACAAACAGAAGAGTTTGGCTTTATTAAATTTGGATCACGTGTAGATTTATTCCTGCCCTTGGATGCTAAAATAAATGTCAACTTGGGAGACGTAACTAAAGGAGGCATTTCTGTCATCGGCACTTGGAAATAAAAAAAATATTTTTTTATTTCCTTATACAAACAAATCTGTTTTTTTTATAATTTTGGGCATTAACTCATCACATTATGAAACACCTTTCCGAAATTGAAAATGTATTGGTTTCTGATTCAGAAATCTCTTTATTGAAAAATTCTCTTGTCGATAAAGAGAATGCGATCTTAGCACACGCTAAAAAACACGACGAAGACGACGAAGATCTTGCCGAAGAAAGCGATGAAGATGATGACTTCGATGATGAGGATGAAGACGAAGGGGGTTCAGACGACGAGTTTGCGAAAGATGAATTAGAAGAAGATTGGGACGAAATCAAAGATTTTGATGAAGTAGACATCGACGATGAAGATGATGATCTTGATGACGATACAGTTGGAGAAGAAGACGACTCTTGGTAAATATAAAATGATAAGCAGCATTTGCTGCTTATTTTATTTCTATACATTATAAACCGCATACCATGCCTCTATCTACCATACGATTTGACCTACAAGAAGCAGCTTCAGTACTGGATAAATTCCTAGCTGATGAAAACAACTTGAAGGACATTGAAAAAGCTGCTGCGGTAATGGTCGCATGTTTAAAAGCAGAAGGCAAAATGATTTCGTGTGGTAACGGTGGATCTCACTGTGATGCCATGCACTTCGCAGAAGAACTTACAGGCAAGTACAGAGAAGACCGTGAACCCTTTGCAGCCATTGCCATTGCAGAACCAGGCTACATTACCTGTACAGGAAACGATTACGGCTTCAACCATGTTTTTTCAAGGTATGTAAAAGGCGTTGGTAAATCAGGAGATGTACTTTTAGCAATAAGCACCAGCGGCAACTCTGAAAACGTAATACAAGCTGCCATCATGGCCAAACAAAAAGGCATGAAAGTAGTAAGCTTAACAGGCAAAGACGGTGGTAAATTAAAACCACATTCCGATGTGTGTATTAACGTAGCACACATGGGCTTCGCAGACCGAATTCAAGAAGTACACATTAAAGTGATTCACATTTTGATGCGTTTAATCGAAGAAGCATTTAAAAAATAATCGTAATGGCGAATGCAATTCGTCATTACGATTATTTTTGAATATATAATTATTTTTAATTTTTAAAGCGAATTGCATTCGCTGGTATTTTTTTAAAGGCGAATGCAATTCGCCCCGACATTTTTTAACAAAACAATTTTCTACCATGATTTCTAAAACCTTTGGCGGTGCCGTACTCGGCGTCAATGCATTCATTGTCTCTATTGAATCCAGTATTGTACAAGGCACTAAAATTTTTATTGTTGGTCTTCCCGACAACGCAGTAAAAGAAAGTGTACACCGCATTGAGTCGGTCATTAAACAGTACAACTATTTTTTACCCCGACAAAAAGTAGTCGTAAATTTAGCCCCCGCCGACATTCGAAAAGAAGGAGCAGCTTTCGACTTGCCCATCACCTTAAGTATTTTACATGCTTCTGGTCAACTCAACAGTACACGTTTTGAAGAGAGCATCATCATGGGAGAAGTCGCCCTCAACGGAGACCTTCGCCCCGTCAAAGGCATGCTGCCCATTGCCATTGAAGCCAAGCGCCAAGGATTCAAATACATTTTAGTCCCTAAAGGAAATGAACGCGAAGCCGGCATTGTGCAAGGCATCAATGTCATCGGTATTGAAACCGTAAAGCAAGCTATCGACTTTTTAGAAGAAAAAATAAACATCGAACCCATTAAAATCAATACCCGTGAATTGTTTTTTCAAGAATTGAACGGTTACAATGTTGACTTCGCCCACGTTCAAGGACAGGAAAACATAAAGCGTGCACTTGAAATTGCAGCCGCAGGCAGTCATAACGTCATCATGATTGGCCCACCTGGAGCAGGAAAGACGATGTTAGCCAAACGCATACCCACCATCCTTCCTCCCCTTTCTTTAGAAGAAGCATTAGAAACCACAAAGATCCATTCTGTAGCAGGTAAACTTAGTCGTACCGACGCACTCATTACAGAAAGACCCTACCGATCTCCTCACCACACCATATCAGACGTGGCCTTGGTCGGTGGCGGAAGTTATCCTCAACCCGGAGAAATATCCTTAGCCCACAATGGGGTTTTGTTTTTAGACGAACTTCCAGAATACAAACGTACCGTATTAGAAGTCATGCGTCAACCTTTAGAAGAACGACGTGTCACGATAAGCCGTGCGAAAATATCAGTAGAGTTCCCTTCTAACTTTATGCTCATCGCCAGTATGAATCCATGTCCTTGCGGCTTTTACAATCACCCTGAAAAAGAATGTGTATGCGGACCAGGCATTGTGCAACGCTACCTCAACAAAATCAGTGGACCATTGCTCGACCGCATCGACTTGCATGTAGAAGTAACACCCGTGAAGTTTGAAGAAATTGCATCTTCGCAACGTTCAGAAAGCAGTGTAATCATTCGAGAACGCGTTATCAAAGCAAGGCAAATCCAAACCGAACGTTATGCCCATACGCCAGGCGTATTTTCCAACGCCATGATGCCTTCTCCTATGGTCAAAGAAGTATGTGAGTTGAACAGCAATGCCAGAACCTTGTTAAAAAATGCCATGGAACGATTGGGCTTATCGGCTCGGGCTTATGATCGCATTTTAAAAGTATCTCGCACCATTGCCGATTTGGAAGGAAGTGTCAATATTGAAACCGCTCATGTGGCAGAAGCGATCCAATACCGGAGTTTGGACAGGTCAAATTGGGCGGGATAAATAACATGTTCCCTCCTCAATCAAATACAAATTAACAGCTCTATTTAAGTGCTTTATCTCTCTTAGCGATTGAAAAAGTCCAATTTATGGGCAAATTTTATATGGTTTAAATAATATTATTTAATACTTTTTGAAGTATTTGTAGTGTTAATACTATTTTTTATCAAAATAATAATATTATATTTGATTCAAGCTTCAAGTATACCAGCTCGGAAGCGAACCATTTTTTAGCTAAACCTTCAACTAAAAGAATACGGTTATGAAACACTTTACTTTACCTGCGAAAATAATTTTAGGACTATCTCTATTGGTAGGTTCTATCACTGCGGAAGCACAGCGAAAAGTTGGCTACATGCCTTCTTGGGCTGGAGATGCCAATAGTATTCAATATACTAAACTGACACATATCAATTACTCCTTTGCAATTCCTCAATCCAACGGTTCTATTATGGCCGTAGAAAATGGAGCAAAACTTCAAACCATCGTATCAAGAGCACATGCTGTAGGCGGTAAAGTTTTAATTGCGATTGGAGGCTGGAGTTACCAGGGAGCTTCATTGGATCCTGTTTTTGAATCCTTAGCAAGCAACACTGCTTCTAGAGATCGTTTCATCAACGACGCCATGTACATTGTAAATCAATACAACTTAGATGGGGTAGACATTGACTGGGAATATCCAGATGCAGGATCAAGTTCTAATAACTTCGATGCCTTGATGACAGGCTTATCAAACAGATTGAAACCAGCAGGAAAATTATTGTCAGCTGCCGTAATTGGTGAAGGTGGACAAGGCGGTGGAGTATCAGCTACGGTTTTTTCAGTAGTAGACTACTTAAACATCATGGCATATGACGCCAACAATTACGATCACTCAACATTCGGCTATGCAACGCAATGCTTGAACTACTGGACAGGTAGAGGCCTTCCAAAAAGCAAAACCAATTTGGGTGTTCCATTCTACGGCAGACCAAGCTGGTCATCTTATGCAACGCTTGTAAGTCAAGGTGCTGACCCTAATGCCGATTTCTTCGGCGGTAATGGATACAATGGTATTGCTACGATCAAACAAAAAGCACAGTACGTAAAAAACAATGCATATGGAGGTATTATGATTTGGGAAATTTCTCAAGATTTATTCGACAATAGATCATTGGTATCAGCGATATACGACGTATTAGGAACTTCAACTCCTCCTCCTCCCCTTACACAATCTCCATACGGAGGTACTGCAGCCAATATCCCAGGCACCATTCAAGCGGCAAACTATGACTTGGGTGGAACTTTAGCCTATTACGATAATACAGGTGGAAATTCTGGAAATACATTCCGTACAGAAGATGTAGACATTGAAGCTTCTACTGAAGGAGGATACAATATTGGCTGGACAGCAGCTGGTGAATGGACAGAATACACGGTGAATGTTTCAGCAGGTACTTATAAAATAGATGCTCGTGTGGCAGCTTCTGCTGCTGGAAAATCTTTCCGCGTTGAAATGAACGGATCTACTGTTGCAACATTCTCTGTTCCTAACACAGGCGGATGGCAAACTTGGCAAACGGTTACAGTAAACAACGTAAGTTTATCAAGCGGTCAAAAAGTAATGAGAATATATTGCATCACAGACGGATTTAACTTGAGCAACATTAAGTTCACTGTTGCATCAACTCCTCCTCCCACTGGACCTGTCATAGTATATCAAAACTGTAACAACGACCCAGGTTATGTAATCGGCCTTCAGGCAGGCACATATACAACAGGTCAATTGAATGCCCTTGGAATTGCCAACAATGACGTTTCTAGAATTGACGTGCAATCTGGGTACCAAGTTATTTTATACAACAACGACAACATGGATGCCAGTGCTGGTTCTTTCACAGCAACCAGTAATGTAGCTTGCTTAAGTACCTTCAACGACATGACGACTTCTGTAAAAGTCTCTCTAGTAACAACAGGTGGCAACCAAGCTCCAGCTGTAAGCATAACGTCTCCTGCAAACAACGCAAACTTCAATGCACAAGCAAATATCACAATCAATGCTAACGCAACTGATGCAGACGGCTCTGTAAGCAAAGTAGAATTTTACAACGGCTCAGCTTTATTGGGTAGTGATGCCTCGGCACCATATTCATTTGCATGGTCAAATGTAGGTGCTGGTACGTATACCCTTACAGCAAAAGCTACAGATAACGCAGGTGCTAGTTCTTCTACTTCAATCACTGTAAAAGTAAATAGTGGAACAACAGGCGGATGCTCTGGCATTGCTCAGTATGTTGAAAATGGCGGTTATGTCGAAGGTTCTAAAGTTCAAAACGCAGGAAGCCAATACCAATGTAAACCATTCCCATTCGCTGGATGGTGTAACGGTGCTTCATGGGCTTATGGACCTGGCGTAGGTGCGTATTGGACAGATGCATGGACATTACTAGGTTCTTGTACTGCACGTTCGACGGTTGCAGATGCAAACACGACCGCTACGGTAAACGACAACATGTTAACCAATGCTCCAAATCCATTTGCAGGAAGCACAAACATCGATGTTACACTTGCTGAAGCAGGCGATGTAAGTGTGTTGGTGTTTGATAAAACAGGACAAGTAGTCGCAACAATAGTAGAAGGCTCTTTAGGTTCAGGAACGCATACCTTTACGTTTGATGCCACGCATTTAACACCGGGTATGTACATTGTAAAATGCAATACCAACAATGGAGTTGTAACGCGCAAAATGGTAAAAACAGAATAAGTATTTAAAATACTTTTCGATATTTTTTTGGGACAGAGCATACGCTCTGTCCCTTTTTATTTATACTCTTTCTTCGCTCTGTTTTTCTTTCTATATTTTTTCGCGCCATGGTTCGTGTCTTCACGAACCAAAACGCTGAAAAATAAATACAAGTATTATTCGTCGTTTTAACTTACTACTATATCGTTGATCAAAATATATGGTTCGTGAATACACAAACCATGGCGAGGTTAAAAGAAAGTTTACTGTTTCTTCGCTCTCTTTTTCTTTCTTTTTTAGTACCTTAAATCATCTTAATGCAATCGTTGTGAACGTAAACATAAAAACACTTTTCGGTCTGTTCTTTTTCTTGTTACCACAGTACTGCGGTGCTCAAAACTACAGTACTGCAGGTGGTTTTACAGTAAGAAACTTTGGCGTAAAAAATTACGGCATGCACCCGCGTAATTTCAACATCGCAGAAAATAAAAAAGGGGTACTCTATTTCGGCAATGCCTATGGAGTAATTGAATACGATGGAAATACTTGGCGAAACATTCCGCTTCCCAATGGGAATAGTGGACTTTCATTGGGCTTAGCAGCAAACGGCAACATCTATGTCGGCTCAGACAACGAATTGGGATTGCTCACCACAAACAACATCGGCTCTACAGTATATCAATCATTGTCTTCCAAATTGCCAAAAGCTGAATCAACCATTGGAGGAGTAGAACAAGTCTTAGCAAACGACGACCAAATTATATACACTACGTTTGGCGGCCTGTACCTTTACGATGAACAAAATATACGTGTCATCAAACCCTCTCTAAAGGGAAGTTATTTTCAGTTCTCAAAAAAAATAAACGGAAAAATTTACATTCAAGAATCTACCAAAGGATTATTGATATTGCGTCGAGGGGCACTGCAACTCACCCCAGGCGGAACATATTTTAAAAACGGCACAGTAAAAGACATGCTTCCTTTAAACGAGAATAAACTATTGGTCTTGAAAGAAGACGGCTTGTTTATGTTTGATCATGCCACACTTGTTCCATTAAATGAAATAACGAACCAACACTTAAAAAAATCACACCTCACTCATGCACTGCGTCTTCAAAACGAAAACTACCTTATTACAACAAGCGACAACGGCTTCTATATTGTAAATCCATTTGGTGTTATTTTAAAACACGTTTCAGTAAACAACGGACTCCAAAGCAATACCATCAACGATGCCTACCTCGACAGCAAAGGTGGATTATGGCTCGCATTAGACAATGGCATTACCTATGTAGAAATCAATACACCTTTCTCATTCATCGGCAGCACATCAGGCATCATGGGAATGGGTTATACCGCAGCATTATTCAATGGCAAATTGTATGTTGGTACTTCTCAAGGATTATTTTATACCCCATGGGAAAACGAACATGCAGAACATGTCTTCAAACCAGTAGTAAACATCAAAGGCCAAATATGGAATCTATCCATTTTAGAGAATACACTCTTATGTTGTCAAAATGAAAATACGTTTCAAATCAACAATACAGTTGCCCATAAAATAACAGGTCAATATGATTTCGAAGGGCATTGGAAAATTGCTCCCTTAAAAGACAGACCCGGCTATGCCATTAAAGGAACATACGAAGGCTTTCAACTCTACCGCCTAGAAAAAGGACAATGGTTATTTTCACACAAGATCAAAGGCTTTGCTGAATCGTGCAGAACCTTTACGCAAGATGAACAAGGAAACATTTGGATGTGTCACGGAAACAAAGGGCTCTATAAAATTATAATCTCCGATGACCTACAATCGATCACAACAGCTGTCAATTACAGTACACTGAAAGGTTATGCTCCTGACTTTTTTAACGAAACTACCCTCATCGATAACCATGTTGTTTTTTCAGCAGACGATGGGCCTTATTTGTTTGACAGTACAAAAGATACTTTTGTAAAATATACGGCCTTAGAACAAAAAATCGGCAAAGGAAAATACTTAAACAAATTGATTCAAGACCAGCATGGAAGCATTTGGGTATTCAGCGGAAACGATATTTTTCTCTATGAAGCCAACAGCACGGAAAACAATACAGCGCAAAATGTATTGAAAAAAATCACAGGAGAACTTGTTGGTAGTTACGAATTTGTAATGCCCATCGATGAACGTATTGCCATCATTGGTGCACAGGAAGGTTTTATTTTTTTTAATGTAAAAGAAAAACACCGTGCTACAAACAGTTATGCAACGCTCCTTAGAAAAATTGAAGCATCTTATCTTAAAGATACTTTATTGTTTGGAGGAAATGCGATAGACTCTAGCGTTTCGAGTAATGTGCATACATGGGACTATAGCTTAAATTCACTCCGTTTTTCATATGCTGCTTTATGCTATGAAAACTCAGAAAAACTAAAATATCAATATGCCTTGAGCAGGAAAAACGATGCGGAAATTCACTGGTCAAACTGGACGAGCAATGCGCAAGTAGAATTTTCAAACCTATGGGAAGGAGACTATGTCTTTAGCGTTCGCTCAAAAAATAGTTACGATGAACTCAGCCAAGAAGACCATTTCTCCTTTACCCTACTTCCTCCTTGGTATCGATCACTTTTTGCCTATGCATGTTACCTACTGGTCTTGCTTCTCCTTTCTGTACTCTTTTACAAGTACATCAAAACACGCTTTAGAAAACAAAAAGAAAAACTAACCCGAGAAAAACAGAAAGAACTACTCATACAAGAACAAAACCATTGGACCGAAAAACTACAAACCGAAAAAGAATTGATCGGTCTTAGAAATGAAAAGCTAGAAGCTGAAATGGTATTAAAAAACAATGAATTAGCCTCCATGGCAACCACCATTACTCAAAAGACAGAATTTTTAGCACACTTAAAAGACAAACTGGAAATCATACACAAAGATTCCGATCATGCCGAAAACGATGTTTTCAAAGAGGTCATCAAAACCATTGATCAAGACCTAGACTTTGACGACAACTGGGCAAACTTTCAAGTGCACTTCGATAAACTACATCATAATTTTTTACACCGCCTTAGAAATCAATACCCTAAGCTAAACCCAAGCTGGCTGCTACTCTGTGCGTACATCCGTATGAATAAATCGAACAAAGAAATCGCCGCACACATGAACATTTCTGTAGCAGGTGTCGAAAAAAGAAAGTACAGGCTGCGTGAAAAAATTGGTTTAGATGCAGAAGAAAAACTCTCTGTTTTCATCGTTAATTTTTAAATACTTGTTCTAACACGAGTGCAAAACCACCTCATACGCGCCAAAAATAGCCTTTCTTAAAACTCGTCCAGTTTATGTCCAGCCCCAGAATAAGGCTTGTCCTGTTTATGTAAGGCATAATTATTTTAATAAAAAATTGTACTGCTTATACTTACTTAAGTTTTATGCCGATACGGGGTCGGCATTTATTAAACAAACAGACTTATGGTACAAACAGACTTTTTACCAGGGAAATTACTGAAGGGGATTATGGTAACTTTCCTTCTTTTGAATACCTCATTTCCTGAGGTGCAAGCACAAACCATCATGTTCGATGATTTTACCTATACAGGGGTAAACGATCCTCAACTTTCTACCTTCAATAAATGGGACATTGTCGATGGACAAAGTGGTCCTCCAGAAGGAGCCTTGTACAGCAAAAACAACATTGCCTTCGTTGTAGATCCCAACAATGCATCAAACAAATTGATGACCTTAAGTACAACGGTAAACGGAACCACTAAAGCAACCACACATTCAAGGATAGAATCTTCCTACGAATATTTCGAAGGTACTTATGCCGCACGCGTCTACATTACCGATCAGGCGAACGTGACCAAAGACGCTAATATTCAAACGTTCTTTACCATCGTACCTTCAAGTTATGCAGGAGACGGCACTCAATATAGTGAATTGGATATTGTAGAATACATGGCTGCTGACAAATGGGGTGTATCTCCGGACAACCCTGTGTTGTACACGACTTCTTACCATAAATACATTGCAAACCCTTGGCAAGCATGGAAAACGTATTTCGCTTCTAAAAAATCTTGGGCGGGATGGCACACCTTCATTGCATCGTGTACTGATGGTGTAAACGTTAAATACTGGATCGACGACACCTATCTTGGCTCTCAATCGGTAACCGATGCGGAGACACAAGCGGGATTAAGCGTATACCCACGTAGGAATATGCAAATTGCTTTTGCCAACTGGATATGGAACAATGTCGTAGGCAGCAGCACAGCAAACCGCACCAACACGATGCAAGCCGATTGGACATTGTTCTACAAAAGCCAAGAATTGAGTTTAACACAAATCAATACTTTGGTATCAGGCTACCGTACGCAAGGTTTACAAAGAAGAAACTTGGCAGGACAAACCTACATCACCGCTTCTACCAACCAAGCACCAAATGTAAGTTTAACAGCTCCAGTCAACAATGCTACATTCACTGCTCCTGCTAGTATCATCATTTCTGCTAATGCTACAGATGCCGATGGAACAGTAAGTAAAGTAGAATTTTATAACGGCACAACGCTATTGAATAGCGATGCAACGGCTCCTTATTCTTTTGCTTGGACAAATGTTGCCACTGGAACATACAACATCACAGCAAAAGCAACTGATAACTTAGGCGCTACAAAAACATCTGCCGTTGCTACAGTAACCGTAACGACTGTTGTAAACCAAGCGCCAACAATTACGTTAACAGGACCTGCAAACAATGCTATATTCATAGCTCCTGCTAGTATTACCATTTCTGCTAATGCTACAGATGCTGATGGCACCATTAGCAAAGTAGAATTTTATAACGGTACTACTTTATTGAATAGCGATGCAACGGCTCCTTATTCTTTTGCATGGACAAACGTTGCTGCTGGAACTTACTCCATAACTGCGAAAGCTACAGACAATGCAGGTGCAACAAAAACATCTGCGGTTGCAACGGTAACCGTCAATCCTGTTACCCTTTCGCAATCTCCCTACGGAGGAAGCCCAGCAAACATTCCTGGAACAATGCAAGCTGAAAATTATGATTTGGGTGGACAAGCCATTGCTTTCAACGACGTCACCACAGCTAACGAAGGTGCTGCTTACAGAACCGACGCCGTAGACATCGAAGCTGTTAATACGGGTGGTTTCAACGTCGGTTGGACTGCCGCGGGGGAATGGTTAGAATATACCGTAAACGTAACCGCTGGCACTTATAAAATTGATGCTCGTCTTGCTGCAACTGCAACGGGTAAATCGTTCCGCATCGAAATGGATGGCGCAACAATAGCAACATTCAGCGTGCCCAACACTACTGGATGGCAAACTTGGCAAACCGTTACCATCAATAACGTGGCCTTAACAGCCGGTCAAAAAGTGATGCGTATCTATTGCATCACCGATGGGTTTAACATCGACAACTTAGTTTTCTCAAGTGTTTCAAATCCTCCTGTAAACATAGTGCCAACAGTAAGCTTAACGGCTCCTACTAACAACGCTTCTTACACAGCTCCTGCAAGCATTAACATTGCTGCCAATGCAAATGATGCGGATGGAACGGTAGCTAAAGTAGAGTTCTTCAACGGAACTACTTTATTGAACAGTGATGTTACTTCTCCTTACTCTTTCGTTTGGACAAACGTTGCTGTAGGTTCTTATACCATCACAGCAAAAGCAACAGACAATGCGGGTGCAGTTACAACTTCATCACCTGTGAGTGTAACCGTAACAAGTGCTAGTGACACACAAGCACCAACCGTAAGCATAACAGCTCCTGCTAACAGTACAACCTACAATGCTCCTGCAAGCATCAGCATTGCTGCAAATGCAAGCGACAATGTAGGCGTAACGAAAGTAGAATTTTATAACGGAACTACTTTACTAAACAGCGATGCAACGGCTCCTTACTCTTTCCCTTGGACAAACGTTGCTGCAGGTACATACTCGATTACCGCAAAAGCATACGATGCGGCAGGCAATACAAAAACAAGTACTCCAGTAAGCGTAACGGTAAATACTGTAACAACAGGTGGGTGCATTGGAATTGCTCAGTACATAGAAAACGGTGGATATGTAGCGGGATCTAAAGTTCAAAATGCAGGAAGTCAATACCAATGCAAACCATACCCTTATGCAGGATGGTGCAACGGTGCGGCTTGGGCTTACGGAGCAGGTACTGGTGCTTATTGGTCTGATGCTTGGACATTAATCGGCTCTTGTAATGCAAAAGCGGCAGATGACAATACTACAGCTATTGTTAACGATAACGTGTTAAGCAACTCGCCGAATCCGTTCAGTGGAAACACAAACATCGAGGTTACATTAGCAGAAGCAGGCGAGGCAAACCTTGTCGTATTTGACCAAGCAGGACACCTCATCACTACTCTGTCAGAGGGAACCTTGAGTGCTGGAACACACAGTTTCACCTTCGATGCGGCTTACTTAAATCCAGGTATGTACATCGTAAAATGCACAACAAACAACGCTGTCATCACAAGAAAAATCGTTAAAACACAATAAGCTTTTGCATTTTTCAAACAGCTCGAAAGCCCTTCCTTAATCATTTAAGGGGGGCTTTTGTTTTATGCAGGTATCAGGAGTCAGTGGTAAGGTATCAGTAAGAGAAAGGCCGCAAACTGTATTTTAGGAACTATTAGTTAGGGATTAGAAATAACTAGCAAATAAACTGTAAACTACTTACAACTAATGTCTGAGTCCTAATACCTAGCCCCTATCTTACTTCCAACGCCACCGCTATATTCAACATGCTATCAAGCAATGCAATCACTTCATCGGGCAATATGGTTTTGATATCAGGATTATGACTTAAGTTTAAAAAATGTTCCGAGGTATCGTTGATGCGCTTAGTCACTTCAGGAGCAAACAAAAATGTACCATTGGCATAGAGCGATGTAGGATAGGGAGCAAAGCGACCATAATTTTCTCCCATCAATACACAAATGGCTTTCTTGTTATACAAAGCAGCAATGTGGATCGGAACAGAATCGTTGGTAATCAACAAGTCCGATTCGTTCACCAGTTGCGCCAACTCTTGCAAAGAGGTTCTTCCTGTTAAATCGAAAAAACGAAAGTCATACGCTTTCGGCAAGGCTTTTTTTATTGCCTTTGCATATTTTTTATCACCTGCTCCACCCGCAATGACAATGCGGTAAGCTGAATGTTTTAAAATATAGGTTGCCACTTGAGCCAAATATTCTGTAGGCCATCTTTTCAAGTAAGCACTTGCACCGGGAAATAAAACCACATATTTTTTAGCCGGCAACAAAGCAGGAGTGTGTTCATTTTTCTCGTAGATCGGAAGACCTTTAATCTCAGGAATCGTTTCCGATGTCAAGAGCTCAACCATTTCTCTGTACCGCAATAATTCAAACATGCCGCCTTCAGCTGAAGGCAATAATCGATTAAAAACATGCGTAGAATTATTGTATTCTGAAGCAGGCTTAATTTTAAAGCGCGCTTTTAATTTCGCGATCAAAAAGTTTTCCGTAAAGTAATCGCCAGAATATACAGGATAAAAAAGCTCTTCATAACCCACCGCAGTAAGCAATTTCATGGTCTTAGAACGGTATCCAAAATCACGTGCGAGCTTCTTAAAATTTACCCAGATCATTTCATCATAAAACTCTCCATCCATGGTCTGGGCAATACCCTTCCATACGATGTTACCAATCAATACGATTTTATAGTGCTTATACTTTTCGCTGTTTCTGAGCTGGGGTAAAAAATTCCTAAACAGAATATAATCGCCAATGTTGTCATTTCTAACAATGACCAAGGTGTTAGGGCGAATCTCTACTCTCTTTTTAATACGCACATCCGACAAGCTATAAAACAGCTGTTTAGCATATTGACGGACATTCTTTTTAAGGCTTTTAAAGGTAGACATTAGACACCAATCTTACATTCTCTTCTTAAGACGTAGAAGTCTTGAAAATAGTTTACACCCTTTGAAAAAAAACTCAAAGATGCTCCTTTCGACAAAAAACCTGATATTTCATCTTGATTTGTTTACCTTTTAACCTGAATAAGGTCATCTCTGCATGCCATTCATCGACCAAGAGGCAATTCGAATTATTGAATTAAATACAGTTTTATTATCTTATAGAAGATTTCAGTCCGCTACATCCTAAAAACATGCAAAAGTTCAAGTTTCCTTTTAAACACATACGTACAGGACTGACCCTATTTGCATTGCTTATCAATTTCTTCGTTTTTGCCCAAGAACCAAGTGCCTTAGGCGTATATACGATTCGAAATTACAGTGCCAAAGCCTACCGCATGCATCCTCGTAATACATATATCACACAGGATCAGCGTGGTGTAGTGCACTTTGGCAATATTTATGGCACCATGGATTTTGATGGCAATTATTGGGAAAACACACACCTTCCCAACGGTACCAGTGGGTTTTCCTTGAGTCTAGGACACGACAAAAAAATGTATGTGGGTTCTCATAATGAATTGGGCTTTTTGAGTTACAATGCGATCGGTCAAAACAAGTACAAATCCTTACTCCCACTCATTCCTCAAGCAGATCGAAACATGGGAAGCATTTGGGAAATTATTCCTTTAAGCGATGTAACCCTCTTTTTTTCTACGGATAAAATCTTCGTTTATAAAAATGGAGCCTTCACTACAATTCAACCCATCGATAAGAATGCTCATTTTCAGTTTGCAAAAAAAATAGACCAAACCTTGTATATCAATGAGTCGAACAGAGGATTGCTTACCTTAGAAAACAACATACTTAAGACCATTGCAGGAGGAGCACACTTTAAAAACCATGTCATTAAAGCACTCATTAAACTAGATCAACATCGTCTTCTCGTCCTAGAAGAAAAAAATAGTTACCTTCTTAACGATGGCATGCTGACCACCTTTAGTGAAGTATTAAACAATACCGTATTCAAGACACACGATTGCAGTCACGCCATTCAGCTGGCCAATAAAAACATCTTAATTACCACACTTGATAATGGATTTTACATCGTCAACACAAAAGGGCAAGTACTAAAAAACATTACCATCGACAACGGCCTTCAAAGTAACTGTATACACTATGCCTACCTCGACAATAAAAACAACGTATGGCTAGCCTTAGACAATGGCATCGCCTATCTTGAAATCAACAGTCCCTTCACCTTTATAGGACACTCTAACGGCGTGCCCGGCATGGGCTTCTCTTCTGCACTTTTTAACGATAACCTTTACCTTGCAACTTCACAAGGTGTATTTTATACACCTTGGAATGCAACGGCTTCAAAAGGAACTTTCAAACCCGTCGTAGGTATCACAGGTCAAGTATGGAGTCTGTCCATTGTTGACAATACACTTTTGTGTTGCCAGGGGCCAAACAGTTTTCAGATTGAAGAAGACCGTGCCATCGCTTTAATAGGCAGTAGCAACGCTTATGACAGCTGGACCTTTCAAGCGCTTAAAGCACATCCAGGATTTGCCATTAAAGGAACATACCAAGGCTTTGAATTGTATCAATTAGAAAATAAGCGGTGGAAATTTATTCGAAAAATAAAAGGATTTGAAGAATCATCGCGCATTGTTGTAGAAGATCAATACAATAATATATGGGTGTGCCACGGCAACAAAGGCTTATACAAGCTTAGGCTAAGTGAAGATCTACAACGCATAGAAAAAGCAGAGAACCTTTCTGCTTTACAACATTTTTCTTCCGATTTTTTTATTGGTGTGTCCATCGTAAACCAACATGTCGTGTTTGCTTCACAAGAAGGCGTATACACAGTCCATGAACAAACGAATAAAATTATTAAGGACATCGCTTTAGAAAAACTCTTTGGCACTAATTTATACATCAATAAAATACAACAGTTTGATGACGGTAACATTTGGCTGTTTCAAGAAGACAATATTTCTCTGTTCCAAAAAACAAATGAAGGTGGCTACACTTCCGTTACTGATGTGCTCCATAAATTAACGGGGAGCTTAGTCGGTAGTTATGAATTTGTATTGCCTATCAATGAAGAGTATTCAATTATAGGATCACAAGAAGGATTCGTTTTATTTAACCTGAACAACAAACACGCACAACATAATCCTTACCAAGTGCTCGTTCGAAAAGTAGAAGCAAACTTTCAAAACGACAGTCTACTTTTTGGAGGAACCCTAAGCAATGCAGAAGGCATAGCAAGTATAAAACAGGAAACAATCAGTCATTGGCCTTATGGATTCAATTCTTTACGCATCAGTTTCAGTGCTTTGTTTTATGAAAGCAACGACAAGATCACGTATCAATATGCACTTGCGCATGAGCACAGTAAAAAAGTTGACTGGTCTGGATGGACGAGCACTACGCAAATTGTACTCTCTAATTTATCGGAAGGAACCTACACCTTTCATGTGCGTGCCAAAAACATTTACGGACAATTAAGCGATGATGGCCAGTACAGTTTTACCATCAATCCTCCTTGGTACCGATCGATCTATGCATACCTTATTTACTTAATGTTCTTAGCAGCGGGATTCATTGTTCTGGTTAAGCTCATTAGAAAACGCTTTCATGCACAGCGTCAAAAACTAGAACTTGAAAAAGAAAAAGAACTTAAATTATTGGAACAAGAATTTTTAACAGAAATCATTAGAAAAGAAAAACAAATCATTGCGATTAAAAATGAACAACTAGAAGAAAAAGTCGTTCGAAAACAAAATGAGTTAGCATCTCTGGCAACAAACCTCAATCAAAAAACTGAACTACTGGTTTACTTAAAAGAAAAATTTAAAAACATCGACAGTGAACCAGCACAGCCTGGCGATAAACTTTTTAAAGAAGTCATCAAGACCATCGATCAACAATTTGATGTTGAAGACAATTGGTCCAAGTTTCAAGCACATTTTGATGAAATTCACCATAACTTCCTGCAACGCCTACAAGAAAAACACCCCAAATTGGACCAGAGCTGGCTACTCCTCTGTGCCTATATTCGAATGAATAAATCGAACAAAGAAATTGCCAGCCACATGAATATTTCTGTGGCGGCAGTTGAAAAAAGACGTTACCGACTCAAGGAGAAACTTGAGCTTGATAACGACAGTAAGCTAGTCGATTTCATACTAACTTTTTAGATTACAAGCTTAGCCAGTTTCCCTTTCTATTCCTGAGGAGAGGTGGAAGAATTCATTCAGCGTTTAAACATCATTTACTTTCTGTTTATTCGCTCAGTTTGCTTTTCTATTTTTTCCCTCCTCAAAACCCAATTACCATATGGATTATTGAACAATGCTCTCAAGAAAGTGAGCCAAATATGATTTTCAAAGTGCAAACACTCAAAGAAAATCCTACAGAGATGCCATTTACCTCGAAAATTTTATTCCAAAAACAACTTAAAAACACCTAAAAAAGCCCTTTTTTGTAATGTCCATGTTTTGTCCTTGTACCAAACCTGACCTTGTCCTTCTTTTGTCTGTGCACCAAAATAGTGGTCGGCTGTCTAATACTATATCTTTGTTATGTGCTTTTAAACATTTGAAAAATTCTATTTTGAGCTGGTACCTGAAAATAAGGATAAAACGAGTCAATGATAAAAGCACGCATGTAGATCTTAAGTTTTCAACCACCTAACAACCTAAAAAATGAAAAAAGCTTTACACCTTTTGTTACTCGTCTTCATGATGACCAGTATGCATGCTTTGCAAGGGCAAAATATCCCTGCAAATTCCCCTGCCGGCATTAACGGCAAGCTGAAAGTCATTGGCACAAAACTTTGTAACCAATACGACAAACCCATTCAATTAAGAGGGATGAGTACCCATGGACTGCAATGGTTTTATGACGGCTGCTATTCCAACTCTAAAACAGCAGCATTCGATGCCCTAAAAAACTGGGGAGCTGATATCCTTAGGATCTCGATGTATGTACAAGAAGACGGTTATGAAACCGATCCGACGGGCTTTACAAACAAAGTAAAAGCGCTTATTGATATCGCAACCGTACGTGGAATGTATGTGTTAGTAGATTTTCATCAATTAGATCCAGGTGATCCTAATTTTAATACCGCAAGAGCAAAAACTTTTTTCACGGCCATTGCAACGACATATAAAGATTATCCAAACATCATCTACGATATCTGTAACGAGCCAAACGGAGATAATGTAAGCTGGTCAGTAATTAAAACGTATGCAGACCAAGTAATTCCAACCATCAGAGCAATCGACAACGATGCAGTCATTACTGTAGGAACAGACGGATGGGCAACCTTTGGTTTCTCTAGAACAGGTTCTGCAACCACATACAAAGACGTAGTAAACAACAAGCTCAACTACCCTAACGTAATGTACTCGTTTCACTTCTATGCTGACAGTCATAGAGATTCTTACCTCGCCGTATTAGATGCCGTATCAAACGAACTTCCTGTGTTTGTGTCTGAATTTGGCTTTCAAAATTCTGCCGGAGAAGGCACAAACAACAGAGCAATGTCTGATAAATACATCACTTTAATGCGCAACAAAAAAATCAGCTGGTGTAATTGGAATTATTCAGACGACAGCAGAAGCGGTGCGGTTTGGAAATCGGGAACATGCTCTAGCAACAATTGGAGCGATGCCAACTTAAAAGAAGCAGGCTTGTGGGCTAAAGAATACATCAGTTCTCCTGCCGATGATTTTCCTACAGGAACAATAAACCAAGCTCCAAACGTTAATTTAACGGCGCCTACAAACAATGCTAACTTCACGGCTCCAGCCAGCATCACCATTTCTGCCAACGCTACAGACACTGATGGAAGCATTAGTAAAGTAGAATTTTATAACGGCACTACATTATTAAACAGCGATGCAACGGCTCCTTACTCGTATGTTTGGACAAATGTAGGTGCAGGTACTTATAGCATCACGGCTAAAGCAACAGACAACGGAGGAGCAACAAAAACATCTACTGCTGTTAACGTAACCGTTAGTGCTGCTTCAGACACACAAGCGCCAGCAGTAAGCATCGCAGCGCCATCAAACAATGCTACTTACAATGCACCTACAAGTATTACTATCTCCGCTAATGCCTCAGATAACGTAGGCGTAACTAAAGTAGAATTTTACAATGGCACTTCGCTGTTGAATAGCGATGCAACGTCTCCATATTCTTTTGCTTGGACAAACGTAGCCACAGGGACATACAGCATTACAGCGAAAGCATTCGATGCCGCAGGCAATAACACAACGAGTGCTGCGATAAGTGTAACAGTGAATACTGTAACCGTTACTCAATCGCCTTATGGCGGAACAGCAGCAAACATTCCTGGTACAGTACAAGCTGAAAATTATGATTTGGGTGGATCAGCGATTGCTTTCAACGATGTCACTGCAGCTAACGAAGGTGCTGCATATAGAACTGATGCCGTAGACATAGAAGCCGTTACTACTGGTGGATTCAACGTCGGATGGACTGCTGCTGGCGAATGGTTAGAGTATACCGTTAACGTAACTGCAGGAACTTATAAAATTGATGCTCGTGTGGCTGCAACGGCAACCGGTAAATCATTCCGAATCGAAATGGATGGCGCAACTGTAGCAACATTCAACGTACCCAATACTACAGGATGGCAAACTTGGCAAACAGTTACCGTTAATAACGTTGCCCTATCTGCAGGACAAAAAGTAATGCGTATCTATTGCATCACCGATGGATTTAATATCGACAACTTAGTTTTCTCAAGTGTTTCAAATCCTCCTGTAAACATAGCGCCAACAGTAAGTTTAACAGCACCAACAAACAACGCTACGTACACAGCTCCTGCTAGCATTACCATTGCTGCCAATGCAAGTGATGCAGATGGGACTGTATCGAAAGTAGAATTCTTTAACGGAACGACGTTGTTGAACAGTGATCTTACTGCTCCTTACTCTTTCGCTTGGACAAACGTTGCTGTTGGTTCTTATACCATCACTGCGAAAGCAACAGACAATGCAGGTGCCGTGACGACTTCATCAGTTGTTAATGTAACGGTAACGAGTGCAACTGACACACAAGCACCAACAGTGAGCTTAACATCTCCTGCTAACGGTACAACTTACAATGCTCCTGCAAGCATCAGCATTGCTGCAAATGCAAGCGACAATGTTGGCGTAACGAAAGTAGAATTTTATAACGGTACTACTTTATTAAACAGCGATGCAACTGCTCCTTATGCTTTTGCATGGACAAACGTTGCTGCTGGCACATACAGTATCACTGCGATAGCATACGATGCAGCAGCCAATACAAAAACAAGTACTGCCGTAAGTGTAACCGTAAATACTGTAACAACTGGAGGATGTACTGGAATTGCTCAGTACATAGAAAACGGTGGATATGTAGCAGGATCTAAAGTTCAAAATGCGGGAAGCCAATACCAATGTAAACCATACCCTTATTCAGGATGGTGCAACGGCGCTGCATGGGCTTATGGAGCTGGTACCGGTGCTTATTGGTCAGATGCTTGGACATTAATCGGTTCTTGTAATGCAAAAGTGGCAGATGACAATACTACAGCTATTGTTAACGATAACGTGTTAAGCAACTCGCCGAATCCGTTCAGTGGAAACACAAACATCGATGTTACATTAGCAGAAGCAGGCGAGGCAAACCTTGTCGTATTTGACCAAGCAGGACACCTCATCACTACTCTGTCAGAGGGAACCTTGAGTGCTGGAACACACAGTTTCACTTTCGATACGGTTCACTTAAATCCAGGCATGTACATCGTAAAATGCACAACAAACAGCGGTGTCATCACAAGAAAAATCGTGAAAACACAATAAGCTTTTTCATTTTTCAAACAGCTCAAAAGCCCTTCCTTAATCATTTAAGGAGGGCTTTTTTATAATGCATGCTCCTTAATCTTCTTAATTTTCGTTTTTTGGCACTTTTTTTGTCATTGTACTTTATCCACACAAAATGCTATATTTGTCCATTATGAAACGCTTACAATACATAGTCATTATTGTACTCCTGCTTTTGCAGACGTTTGTGCTTGTTGCTCAAGACAACAAACCAGCGTTTCGTATTGCCCCAAATCCAGCCGATGATTATACAGAATTGTTTGTAGAATCGGATGCCACTACACCTACGGCCATTCGTGTTTTTGATTTAATCGGAAACCAAGTCAGTTATATCCATTTAGCACCCAACCACACCCATCCTGTAAGAATAGAAACAGCCAGTTTAAAACCCGGAGTTTATTTTTTAAGCGTATACACATCCTCAGGCCGCATTGAAACGTTAAAGTTCTTAAAAGTACGTTAGTCGTATTCTTTACGCTTTTCTCAAATCATTATTTTAATAACGTTCCTATGTCTAACGTTGTGTTCTGTTTTTTGATGCTTACTTTTTGCACGATTCATTCACTCCGTGCTCAAATAACTGCGGAGCAAATTAAAAAAGATTGGGTAGGTAAAGAATGGAAAATCATTCAATACGAAACGTTTGGAATGGCTGAAGATCCCTCTGCAGAACAAGCTCACGATAAACTATTCCTCAAGCAAGACATGACGTTTGTGATTATAGAAAACGGGAAAGAGTACCAAGGAAAATGGACTGTTCAAGCCAACTATATTTTTTGCAAAACAGATAGCCCTATAAAATGGAGTAAAAATTATAAGGTCATGTCCATCGAAGCACACATATCCACCATAGAATACAAAGATCCTGACCTTACAAAAACGCTGTACTATTTAGTGTCAGAGTAAGAAAACTAGCGAATCGGTTTTTTAGTTTTGAAATCCATAATGCGTAGAAATGATTCGTTAATTCTACGCTCACTGATCTCTCCAGAAGCTACTAATTTTTTAATGATCGCATGCACTTCGGTCGCAGTAGTTCGATACGATTGTGTAACATTATTACCAAACACCAATACGTCTACACCCGCTAGAATGGAGAGCTTCACGGCATTGTCTAAACCATAATTTTTACTGATCGCATGCATTTGCATATCATCAGAAAATACCAAGCCTTCAAAACCCAATACGCCTCTTAAAATATCTGTTACAATTACTTTCGACAAGGTCGCTGGTAAACAGGTGGTGTCTAAATGACAGTTGATGATGTGTGCCGTCATGATGGCATCGCATTGACCCGATTGAATAATTTCTTTGTACGGTATTAATTCAATGAACTGCCATTGTTTAGTAATGTCTGTAATACCATAATGCGAATCGGTAGACGAACTCCCATGTCCTGGAAAATGTTTGATGGCCGTCTTTACATCATATGCATGATGCCCTTGGATACTGGTGATCGCCTGTGCTGAAACGACTTTAGGATCGGCGCCATAACTTCTTCCTGACTTTACAATAACAGGATTATTGACATTCAAAGCCAAGTCTACATCAGGTGCAAAATTAACGTTGAAGCCTAAGTCGGCTAATAATACCGCCAAGTTTTTAGTATAGTATAAAGTAGAATCGAGGTTATTCAAAGCCCCTAAATAAGCGGCAGATGGCATGGGCACAAAACCATATTTTTCTTTCAAGCGGTGTACTTTACCTCCTTCTTCATCAATGCTCATCAACAAAGGTACTTTAGCCTTGTCTTGCATATCACTGATCAATTTCTTTAAGGCTTCTTTAGAATTTGTCGGACTGATGTTTTTTTCAAACAAAATAATACCGCCCGTTTTGCCTTCTGCAATTTCAGCAACCAACGCATCATTCATCTCCAACACCTTGCGATCATTGATGCCCATCATGACCATCTGACCAATTTTAAAATCTAAGGTATATTCATCAACATATTTTTGTTGAATCTTTACTTCTTCTTTCGTAGCATTTTCTTTTTGAACAACCGCAGCCTTATTCACCGCTTGCTGCGATTTACAACTCAAGAGTGTGCTCAGTAAAAAAATAAAGAAGAAGGGTGAAAGTTTGTTGTACATGGGATGAAAGGACAAAGTATTCAATAAGGTTGTCATGTATAAAAATACGCAAAATAGTGACATTATTAAACTTGATTTGACTTTACAAGTAATCATTAGCAGTGTTCTGAATATAATGGATTCAAAACACTGCAATAAAAAAGGTCCCGCATTTTATGCGGGACCTTTTTCGTATTATTTAAAATCGAATTAACCACCCAATGCTTCTGCACCACCTACAATTTCCAAAATCTCTTTGGTAATCGCAGCTTGACGAGAACGGTTGTACACCAATTTCAATTCTTTTAACAATTCTTTCGCATTCTCTGTTGCTTTTTCCATGGCAGTCATACGAGCACCATGTTCTGAAGCATTCGAATCTAATAAGTATTTATAAAATCTAATTTTTAAAGATTTTGGAATCAACGATTCTACAATTTCTTTTTGAGAAGGTTCGTATAAATAATCTACGTTGGAAGAAACTTCGTTTGCTTTTGTTGCAGTCGCTTGTATCGGAAGAAATTGTTCCGTAGCAACAACCTGCGTAGCAGCATTCACAAATTGATTATAGACCACTACAACTTTATCGTAATAACCCGAAACAAAACGTTCCATGCACCATTCCGCAAGTACTTTAGCAGTATCGAAATCCAATTTTGCAAAGATACCCACATGCTCTCCGTTAATCGGAGCAATGTCTTTGCGACGAGTAAGCGACTCAAATCCTTTTTTACCTGCACAGATGAATTCTACATTTCCTGTAGCATACAATCCAGCATAGTTAGCATTAACGTAGGTATTAACCGCTTTAACAACATTTGAATTAAATGCACCTGCCAATCCTCTGTCAGAAGTAATAACAACTACTAATAGTCTTTTTACTTCTCTCTCCGCTGCATAAGGATTATCACTCGCATCTTCTAAAGCAGAAGACAAGTTTGTAAGTATCCCATCCAACTTAACAGCAAAAGGCCTGATCTTAATAATATTGTCCTGAGCTCTTCTCAACTTCGCAGCGGCCACCATTTTCATGGCTTTCGTGATCTGCTGTGTAGAACCTACAGATACAATTCTACCTCTAACCTCTTTTAAATTAGCCATAAGTGAATATTAATATTTTTTAGCCAAATCGATGGCAACAGCTTTAAGTTTAGACGTGATCGAATCGTCGATTTTACCTGATCTGATTTCATCTAACAATGCTCTGTGGTTAGCTCTTAAGAACGATAAGTATTCTTTTTCGAACTCACGTACTTTATCTACAGGAACATTATCTAAACCACCTACTGTCGAAACATAGATGATCGCTACTTGTTCTTCTACTGTAACTGGAGCACCAACAGGTTGCTTCAAGATTTCAAGGTTTTTTCTACCACGATCAATCGTCAATTTAGTAGAAGCATCTAAGTCAGAACCAAATTTAGCAAATGCTTCTAATTCTCTGAATTGAGCTTGATCGAGTTTCAATGTACCCGCTACTTTTTTCATGGACTTAATCTGAGCATTACCTCCAACACGTGATACCGAAATACCCACGTTAATCGCTGGACGAACACCAGAGTTGAATAAGTTTGTTTCCAAGAAAATCTGACCATCTGTAATCGAAATTACGTTGGTAGGAATATACGCAGAAACGTCACCCGCTTGTGTTTCAATGATTGGAAGGGCAGTCAATGAACCACCACCTTTCACAATACCTTTTAACGATGCTGGTAAATCGTTCATTTTAGATGCGATCTCATCAGACTTGTTGATTTTCGCAGCTCTTTCAAGCAAACGACTGTGCAAGTAGAATACGTCACCTGGATATGCTTCACGTCCTGGAGGTCTTCTCAACAACAATGAAACTTCACGGTAAGCAACCGCTTGTTTTGACAAATCGTCATAAACAACCAATGCAGGACGACCTGAATCACGGAAGAACTCACCGATAGCAGCACCTGTAAATGGAGCGTAGAATTGCATTGGAGCAGGATCTGATGCAGCTGAAGAAACAACAACAGTATAAGCCATTGCACCTGCTTTTTCTAACATGTTAACGATAGAAGCTACAGTACTTGCTTTTTGACCGATGGCCACATAAATACAATATACTGATTCACCTTTGTCGTAGAATTCTTTTTGATTGATGATCGCATCAATCGCAACAGTAGTTTTACCTGTTTGACGATCGCCGATGATCAACTCACGCTGACCTCTACCGATTGGAATCATCGAGTCAATCGCTTTGATACCTGTTTGAAGAGGTTCGTTAACCGGCTGACGGAAAATTACACCTGGAGCTTTTCTCTCCAATGGCATTTCATATAAGGTACCAGTGATAGGGCCTTTACCGTCGATTGGGTTACCTAAAGTATCCACAACACGTCCTAATAAACCATCACCAGCTTGAATGCTTGCAATACGTTTTGTTCTTCTTACTGTATCACCTTCTTTGATACCAGCAGAATCACCTAACAATACAGCACCTACGTTGTCTTCCTCTAAATTCAAAACCAAGGCTTTTAAGCCGTTTTCGAATTCAAGCAATTCGCCTGATTGTGCTTTTGAAAGCCCGTAGATACGAGCAACACCGTCACCAATTTGTAGTACGGTACCTACTTCTTCCAATTCAGCTTCAGTTTTGAAGTTGGAGAGCTGCTGTCTTAGTATAGCAGAAACTTCATCCGGTCTAACATCTACCATGATTAATATTTAGGAGTATATGAGTTATCTTTTAATTTACTTTTTAAGCGAGTCAATTTATTTTGGATCGACTCATCAATCATTCTGTCACCAATCTTAAGGATGAAACCACCCAAAATGTTAGCGTCAACTTTTTCATTCATTTCAACTTTCTTGCCCGATTTACTAGCAACCAAAGCAATAAACTGAACGCGTTGTTCTTCACTCAGTGGATAAGTGGTAGTCACTTCCGCCAATTCAATTCCTTTTTTCACACGGTACTGAGCTTTAAATTCGCGTGCGATTGCAGGCAAATATGCTTCTCTGTTTTTCTGTGTAATCAAGGTAAACAAAGACAATGTTATGGCATTTACTTTGCCAGTAAACAACGCTTCCAAGATTTGTTTTTTCTTGCTGTGAGGAATAATTGGATTCTTCAACACCACCACAAACTCATGGCTAGCATCACATACTGAAAGAAAATAACGCATGTCTTTTTCTACCTGTTCCAATACACCTTTTTCCTCTGCTAATTCTAACAGGGAAACTGCGTACCTCGATGCTACTCTTATTTCACTCATTGGAGTACCTTAGATTAATTAAGACTCGTTTCTTTCAAATATTCAGACACCAATGCTTTTTGTGCTTCGCTGTCTTTCAATTCTTTTCTCAATATTTTTTCAGCTACTTCTAAAGCAATCGTTGCTGCAAAGTTTTTTACTTCAGCCAAAGCTGCATTTTTTTCTGTCTCAATACCCTTACGTGCATTGTCCATTAAAATAGCTCCTTCTTGTGTCGCTTTTTCTTTTGCTTCATTCAATAAATTGCTTGCTGTTACTTGTGCTTCGCGCAACATTTTATCTCTCTCCAAACGTGCTTCTTGTAAAAGCGCTTCGTTTGCTGCTTTCAATGAAGCCATTTCAGCTTTCACTTGTTGTGCTTCTGATAATGCATCAGCAATGCTATCTTCTCTTTCTTTCAAAGAACCCATGATTGGGCCCCAAGCAAACTTGCCCAAAATGAACAACACGATACCAAAGGTGATCGTTTGCCAGAAGAATAAACCAAAATCAGGTGTAATTAAATTCATACTAATATATATCTATTTGATATCCGTTTTTTACACTTGTGAAAATCAATTATCCCTGAAGGCCAATCGCCTATCAGGGATAATCAATGTTTTTTTAGCCTTTGAATGAAATCAACAAACAAACAACGACAGCAAATAGAGCTACTCCTTCAATCAAGGCAGCAGATATAAGCATAGCAGTTTGGATTTTGTTAGTTTCAGAAGGTTGTCTTGCAATTGATTCAACTGCAGAAGCTCCGATTTTACCAATACCTACACCAGCACCTAATACTGCAATACCTGCACCGATACCTGCGCCCATGATGGCAAAACTAAAATCAAGAAATAATGAATTCAACATAACTAAACTATTAAACGGGTTAAACAAATAAAACTTTAAACTCTTTATACTTATTAATGACTGTGCTCTTGTCCGTGCTCCTCATGGTGCTCATGCTCTGCAACAGCAGAACCGAAGTACAATGCCGTCAGCAAGGTAAACACGTAGGCTTGTAACAAGGCAACAAATAGTTCTAGAATACTAATGAACAAAGCGAAAGGAACACCGAAGGCTGCAACCGCGATGGTTTTGAAGATGAAGACTAAGCCTAAGAAACTTAATACGATGATATGACCTGCAGTAATGTTGGCAAATAATCGAATCATCAATGAAAAAGGCTTGGTGAACATACCAATCACCTCTAAAGGCAAAATAATAATTCTCAATGGAAGCGGAACACCCGGTGTCCAAAGTACGTGCATCCAATATTCTTTATTCGCATAAATCGTGGTAACGATGAAAGTACCCAATGCTAAGAACAAAGTGAAGGTGATGTTACCAGAAACGTTAGCACCTGCAGGAATTAATCCTAATAAATTATTGAACCAAATGAAAAAGAATACGGTCAATAAATACGGCATGAAACGCTCGTAATGCTTACCAATCATCGTTTTGGCAACATCATCGCGGATGTACAAAATAATTGGCTCAAAGAAAGATTGCATGCCAGATGGTGCCTGACCTTTTCTTTTTTTATAAGAGCTTGCAATCGAAAGAAAGATCGTCAACAATAAAGCGGCACTGATAAACATCGATGCCACGTTTTTGGTAATAGAAATGTTGTATAAGTTAACAATATGATCAACGGCTCCATTAGCATCTACTGCTTCAATGTGTCCGTGCTCCAATTTATAACCGTTGTAAGCAACTGTTCCGTGTTCAAATTTTGAAGAAGAAAAACAAGCTAAACCGCGTTGAGAAGAATATAAAATAACAGGCAAAGGTACTGTTACGTCATGACCGTCGATGGTCACAATGTGCCAATCTGGTGCATCTGTGATGTGGTGTTGAATCATTTCTCCTGGATTGAAATTCTCCTCATTGGCATGAGTTTCAGAAGAGGCGAAAACCTGTGCATTGTTAAACAAAATAACAAACGCAGCGCAGGCTACAAACAGAATTTTATGCATCATTTTTATCATTTTTCTCCGAATCGGGTCGCAAGTTAGTCAATAAGTAATAGATTTCAAATCCAGTGTAGGCAAAATATGTAATCAAAAAATTAACAGCGAATACGGACTGACCCTCAGACATATACAAAACCATGGCCAGTAAAAAGAACATGGCGGTCAACATTCGTATGGTCATCGATCCCATGTAATAAATATGAAAATCGGGTGTATTTTTTAAGCCCTTTGAAGTGATCAGGTGAGCGATCAAACTTATTACACTTACGAAACACTGAATTAACCAGTAATAAGTCGAAATAAAATCCGTTTTGTCCCCTAATTTAAAACCCCACTGAATTGCTATGGCAAGAAGTAATAAAGTGGCAATTCCTGTATAAAAGCTATTTTTCATTTTGTTCATTCATCAATCTTTTTATTAACCGATACATGCTGCCTACCAAAGCAAACAACATGATGAAAATTGTATATAAACCCGACTTGACCTCAAATTTGGTATCAAGCCAATGTCCTAACCATGCGGCTAAACACAAAACAACAACCAGCTCCACACCCATTCCTGAGTACTTCGCCATTTGACTAACGCCTTTTTGCTTCTCTTGATCCATAGCCCAACTTAAAATTAAGCCACTAAATTAGTAATTTTCAGACAGACTTAAGGACTTATAACACATTTACTTCTCCATTTTAAAACGAGCACACAAGCTTCAATTGAAATAAAATAACGTATTTTTACGTTCACGAATTAAATTCATTTGGTACGATTGTCTAAATTCTCTCTATAGAGTGCTTTTTTTAAAATACATATCCTTGAATAGGTTTTCTACTTCTTATTCCCATATCCCAAAACTATATAGTAAATGGGCTTTATTATTATTGTTGGGCTGTAGCTTATTTTTAAGCTCATGCTCTCAAAACAGTAATTCCTTTGTTGCAAAAACATACCATAACCTTTTAGCACGCGACAATGCCTTTTTTATCGCGCGAGAAAGAATGAAAGAAGTTGAAAAGCAAGTCTACGACCAACGTCAAGACAACTTCAATGAAATACTCGATGTCATTCCTCCTTTTGATACTACTAAAACAAAGAGCATTGCAGAACTTGACGACATCATCAAGAAAGCTTCACTTCCTATCCGTCGCCATAAAAACAGTGTGTATGTAGACGACTCCTATTTACTGGTTGGGCGTTGCAGGATGTACAAAGCAGAATTTAAACTAGGACTCGAGACTTTTAAATTTGTTAACCATTCAAGTACCGAAAAAGAAACACGCGTTGAAGCACTCATACATTTGATGCGTGCCTATATAACACAAAGGGAATGGGGGAATGCACTAACCGTTTCTGAACAAATTGAAAAACTAAAACCTGAAACTCGAAAGAACTTGCTCGAATTTCATTTAACACGCGCACAGTATTATAGACACGAAGAAGAATTTGACAAGTGTGCCAAAGACCTTATGGAAGCACTCAAGCATGCCCGAAAGAAAGATGTGAAGTCGCGAACGCATTTCATCCTTGGTCAAATATACCAATACCAAAACATCGATACGGCTTCCTACAAAAATTACCGTCGCGTGTTAAAACTGAATCCTCCGTATGAGTTCGAATTTTTTACAAAATTATACATGACTCAAGTTGGGCATTTTTCGAAAAAAAAATCATCGAGAAAAGATGTCGAGAAATACTTTCATGCTTTAATGTCGGATGAAAAGAACACCGAGTACAGAGATAAAATCTGTTACGAGATGGGTCGATACGAATACAAACAAAAAAACTATACTGGTGCTGAAAAATATTATAAAGAAGCCTTAACCTACAAGACAAACAATAAAAACCAAACTGCTTCTTCTTACCTCGCTCTCGGGGAATTGTATTTTGAAAAATTAAACAAGTACCAATTGTCTAAGGTTTACTACGACAGTGCTGTCAGTAATTGGGATGTCAATGAAAAGCGTTATAAAGAAATTTCTCGACGACATAAAATTCTTACAGAATTTGCAATACAAATAGACATCATCGAAAGACAAGACAGTTTACTCACCTTATCTAAAATGGACAGTTCTGCGCTAAACGCTTATGTCGAAAAAGCGATTGCAAGAGACAGCATTGCTGCACAAAAAAAATTAGGCGAGGCCAAAAATAAAAAAGATGCAGAAGAAGATTTTAAATTCACAGGACTCACAGACAACGCCGCTGCCACAACAAACCCAAATCCCTCGTGGTATTTTGCCAACCCTGCTACAGTAAGTAGTGGGTACAGTGATTTTTTAAGAAAGTGGGGGAAACGAAAATTAGAAGACCACTGGAGAAGGTCCAACAAAGATGTCATTGTTGAATTTAAAGACGATAGTACTGATCTTGCTAATTCGGACGAAAACAATTCAATAGAGGATGAAGCATTCAAAGCGCCAAAAATAGACCGAAGTAAATACTTCAATGAAGTTCCTTCTACCCCAGAAGCACAAGAAAAATCAAACGAACAAATAAAAGATGCCTTATACCATTTAGGTAAAATCTATAACTTTAAATTATACCTCGAAGACAGTGCCATTGTCACGTTTAAAAAACAAATTAAACGCTATCCCGGCAATGACCACGAGCCTGAAATCTTGTATTTGCTCTACCTCATTGCGCAAGAAAAAAAGGATTTAAAACTTTCGGCCTTTGCTAAAAATGAATTACAAAGTAAACATCCACATTCTTCGTATACGAAATTAATAGACAATCCCAATTACCTGGTTGAAAGTAAAGTAAACAGTAAAGCTGCTGGGCTTGTTTATAAAAATGCATACGCATACTACAACAGTAAAGACACTGCTGTTACGGATTCACTCATTGCTATGTATTACAGTTCTTATAAAGACGGTACAAACATCGACGATAAATTTGCGATGCTGAAGATCTTAAATCAACTCAATAAAAAAGGCCCTAGAGAACCCATATCAGACAGTCTTGATCACTTCATTACATTCTACCCTGCAAGTCCAATGCTCGATTATGCTAAAAACATGAAAAGCATGTTGAATGGAGAAATCACAAAAGAAGCTCCCCTTAAAAATGAAGTACCCGTTGAACAACCCGTCCAAAAAGAGGAAGAGTTAAACACCGTACCAGAGATCATTGAAAACAATAAAGGCATGCTTGTACCACCTCAAGACGAGCAATAATTTGCCTCTAAAATTTAGACCCTATGAAAAGTAATAGCATCATAAAAAAAATCGTACTGGGTACATGGATATTTTTTCTAGCCAGTATTCTTTTTCTTGTCACGTATGTATACATCGTCTCTATTGACCTAGGTGGACTATTCGGTCCGATGGCAAATTTGGAAACATTAGAAAATCCAAAAAACGAATATGCTTCTGAATTATATACCAGTGATAAAGTATTACTTGGAAAATATTTTAGAGAAAACAGAACACCTGTCCAATACGAAGACATTTCTCCTAATCTGATCAACGCATTACTCGCAACAGAAGACATTCGCTTTGAAGAGCACTCTGGTATTGACCTACAAGGCACATTGGCCATTGCATGGTATTTATTAAAAGGGGACAAAAGAGGATCAAGTACCATTTCTCAACAATTGGCTAAAAATTTATTTAACACACGAGGTGCCCAATACGAAGGCAGCCTGGCTTCAAAAAACAGAAAATTAAAACTAATCATCGATAAAACAAAAGAATGGATGACGGCAATCATCCTCGAAAAATCTTATACCAAAAAAGAAATCATGACCATGTACCTCAACACGGTCGACTTTGGCAGCAATGCTTTTGGCTTAAAAGTAGCAAGTAAAACATTTTTCAAAACAAGTCCAGACAGTTTAAAACTAAACGAAGCCGCCATGTTGGTTGGCTTACTCAAGGCTCCTTCTCTATATAGTCCTGTTCTCAATCCTGAACTCTCCTTCAACCGACGAAATACCGTATTGGATCAAATGTATAAATACGATTTCATTACAGAAGCACAATGTGACTCGGTTAAAAAAGTTCCACTCTCGCTTAACTACGAAGTAGAAAACCACAACAAAGGACTTGCTACTTACTTTAGAAGTCATATCAATGCATACCTTATCAAATGGGCCAAAGACAGAGGCTTAGATTTATATGCCGATGGACTTAAAGTCTACACAACCATCGATTCTCGAATGCAGCAGCACGCCGAATCTGCAGTCAACCAGCACATGCATACCTTGCAAAATAAATTTTTCTCGTTCTGGAAAGGTCGTACTCCTTGGCGCGATGAACAAATGAAAGAAATTCCAAACTTCATTGAAAACGCTGCCAAAAAATCGGATCGTTATGTGCAATTGAAAGAATTGTATGAAAACGACGAAGTGGCAATCATGAAAAATATGAATAAGAAAATACCGATGCGTGTATTTTCTTATAATGGAGACATTGACACCTTAATGAGTCCTATGGATTCTATTCGATACTACAAACATTTTTTACAAGCCGGCTTCATGGCCATGGACCCTCTCACAGGCCATATCAAAGCATGGGTAGGTGGAGTGGATCACAAACACTTTAAATATGATCATGTAAAACAAGGCCGAAGACAACCAGGTTCTACCTTCAAACCTTTCGTGTATGCAGCTGCCATTGACTTAGGTTATTCTCCTTGTTACGAACTTCCAGATCTTCCCATTTCATTTGAAACAGGAGATCCTACACATCCCGTATGGACACCCCAAAACAGTGATGGTAAATATTCTGGAGAAACATTTACCTTGCGTAAAGCCATGGCGAATTCGATCAACTCTATTACTGCAAATTTGGTTAAGAAAATAGGACCCGAAACAATTGTTCAATACTGTAAACGACTAGGAATACAAAGTCCTATCCAAGCAGTGCCCGCTTTATGTTTGGGTGTATTTGATGTTTCTGTTTATGAATTGGTAGGATCGTATAGCACCTTTGTCAATCATGGGGTATGGACTGAACCGTTCTTTATAGAACGCATCGAAGACCGCAACGGAAACATCATTCAACAATTTACACCGCGTACTGTAGAGGCTTTAAATGAAGAAAGTGCTTACCTGATGGTACACATGTTACGAGGAGCTACAGAAGAAAAAGGGGGCACTGCTCTTGGATTGAACAAGTGGGGCTTGCTCTGGAACGGCGCTGAAATAGGCGGGAAAACAGGTACTACTCAAAACTATTCCGACGGTTGGTTCATGGGCATTACAAACAGGCTCACTGCTGGTGCATGGGTTGGTGGAGACGATCGCAGTATTCACTTTCGTTTGATGGACGATGGACAAGGTGCGCGTATGGCCATGCCAATATGGGCTTTGTTTATGAATAAAGTATATGCAGATCCTCAAACAGGCATTAAAAAAGAACGCTTCCCTCGCCCAGCAAAAACGCTGTCTGTAGAGGTCGATTGCAAAAAATACAAAGAGAAAAACATGCAGTATTCCGATTCAACGGTATACCAAAACAATACCAATCAGAATGTTTTGCCTTCTGATTTTTAAAGCATGTTATTTCGAGATAAAGCTTTATTAAAAGAAACACTCCATCAGATTCCTTCTGATCCAGGAGTTTACAAATATTTTAATGAAGAGCGCGATCTCTTGTATATCGGCAAAGCAAAACATTTAAGAAAAAGAGTAACGAGTTACTTTCTTGATTTAAAGAACAAAGATCGAAAAACACAACGTTTAGTCAGTCAAATACAACACATCGAATTTACTGTTGTAGGCAGTGAATACGAAGCCTTGCTCTTAGAAAATAACCTCATCAAAGCTTATAAACCGAAGTACAATATTTTATTGCGCGACGACAAAAGCTTCCCATTCATCTGCATCACCGACGAGCCTTTCCCTAAACTTATCGTGACACGAAAACCAGAATCTGTTAAAGGGAAGTTTTTTGGCCCTTACACTTCTGTATCAACAATGAACGATTTGGCAGACTCATTGCGCAAAATTTTTCAACTCAGAACCTGCGAACTCAATCTTGCTCCACACCATATTTTATCAAATAAATACAAAGTTTGTTTAGAATACCACATCGCCAATTGCAAAGGCCCTTGTGTAGGGCTTGAAGGCAAAGAAGAGTACATGGAAAAAATCAAGCAAGTGATACATGTGCTGAAAGGTAATTATACTTTAGCAAAAGATTTTTTAAACCAACAAATGATGGAAACATCTGCCCGTTTAAAATTTGAAGAGGCACAAGGTTATAAAAAATCATTAGACAAAATTGATTTGCTAGAAAAAAAATCTGTCATCGTTAATCCAGACCTTGGCAGTCTTATTATTTTAGGCATCCAAAGTAATGAAAACAAATCGGCGATATCTTGTATTCGTGTTCAATACGGCGCAATCGTACAAACCTTTAACATAGAAATTAAAAAGAAATTGAATGAACGCGATGAAGAAATATTATTTCACGCCTACGTTAAATACATACAATCATTACCCCCTGATGAGCCTATTGACGCGATCATCAGCAATATAGAACCCTTATGGAGTAAGAATATTTCATATGAATGGCAAATTCCTAAAATTGGCGACAAAAAAAAGCTGCTCGATATTGCCATGAAAAATACATTCATCGCATTGAATAAACGAATAGAAGTGGCTAAGAAAAACCATTCGATAGAAGTATTAAAACTACTTCAACAAGAGCTAAGCTTAAAAGACCTCCCCGATCACATCGAATGCTTTGACAACTCGAATATACAAGGCACGAATCCTGTAGCTTCCATGGTTTGTTTTAAAAATGGCAAACCAAGCAAACGCGATTACAGGCATTTCAACATTAAAACCGTCATCGGCCCTGACGATTTTGCCTCTATGAGAGAAATCGTCTATAGGCGTTATAAGAGAATACTGGACGAAAAATTAGCCTTGCCTAAACTCATTGTCATCGATGGAGGTAAAGGCCAACTGAGCGCTGCTATAGAGTCTTTAAGAGAGCTCGACGTATACGGCAAGGTTCCTGTCATTGGATTAGCGAAACGCATAGAAGAAATATTTTTTCCAGGAGATCAAGAATCGCTCATCTTAGGGCGACGCTCTGAAGGTCTCCGATTATTACAACACTTGCGAGATGAAGCCCATCGTTTTGCGATTAACTTCCACCGAGACCAACGCAGCAAAAACGCTCTAATCAAATCCGAATTAGAAGGCGTTGAAGGGATTGGGCCGCATACTATCAAAAAACTTTTGACACATTTTAAAACTGTAAAAGCAATCAAAGAAGCGGAACTAGAAGAACTGATTAGCGTCATCGGTGAAAAAAAAGCACTCGCGTTAAAAGCTCATTTAGGGAAACAATAATTTCGATATAAAAAAAATGGGGACTTAAAAGTCCCCATTTTTTTTATGCATAAACTACTCGATCTAAACTCGTGACGACAGCGGCTAAACGTATCGTGTCAAATATGCGTTCTTCTTTCGTGCCTAATTCTATTAAAGAATGTTCATGGGCTTTTACACACATTTCGCAACCATTCACTGCACTCACCGCTAAGCTCATCAATTCAAAGAACTCTTTACCTGTTGCAGGTTTCATCATGATATTCATTCGAATACGACCTGGCAACTGGTTATACTTCTCCTTATCGACAAAATGTCTAAAGCGATAGAAAACATTATTAGACGCTAATAAACTAGCACATGCCGTTGCTTCTCCTAACTCTTGATAAGTAGCGCCTTGCGCTTCTGACAACAGTGTAAAGTAAGAAATCAACGCTTTGTTTTTAGCATTTACTGCAATGCTCAAGCCAAGCAAAGAAGTTTCTTTTAAAGACAAATAATTTGAAGTTAAAACATTTTTCAAATTCACTTTTAAGTCTTTAACATAGTTCGATTCCCCTTTACTCATCAGTTCGAGCGGAAGAGAATTATAGTCTTCTGCTAATTGAAGACTGACTAATAATTCGGCAATTGATTCATCAATTTCATTCATAGTCTTTCGATTAAGCGGTTAATGTTTTTTCACCTTTTTCCCAATTACAAGGACATAATTCGTCGGTTTGTAAAGCATCCAATACGCGTAATACTTCTTTCACATTTCTTCCGACATTCAAATCGTATACACTTACCCAGCGAACAATCCCATCGGGATCGATAATGAAAGTCGCTCGGTATGCTATTTTTTCATTGGCTTCCAATATACCCAAATCTTCCGCAAGCGATTTTGAAGTATCGGCCAACATTGGAAATTTTAGGTCTTTCAAATCTTCGTGATTTCTTCTCCATGCAACGTGTACAAATTCAGAATCTGTAGAAGCCCCTATAAGCGTGGTGTCTCGATCTCTAAATTCTGAATAGTTATTATTGAATTCAGCAATTTCAGTGGGACATACAAAGGTGAAATCTTTCGGCCACCAAAACATAACTGTCCATTTGTTGTCTGTATTAATAAAACTTTCTGAACTGATTTCAGAAAACTCTTTCCCATGTTCTGTAGAAACAACTACTTGTTTTTTGAAAAAAGGGAATTTAGATCCGATACCGATAAGTTTGTTTTCCATGATTATTTAAAATTTAGTTTTAGAAATTAATTGATTAGATACACTAAGCCTTCCTGTATGCCTTGACTTGCTGTTGTTAGCAAAAGAAGAAGTCTCTATTGCTTTTCTTCCTTACAAATTTGCATTTATCTAAAATATCAATCAAATTGATATTTTAGATAACGATATAGATATAATCAATACATGACCCTACAGCAATTAGAATACATTGTCGCACTAGACACTTACCGCCATTTTGTAACGGCAGCAGAACATTGCTTTGTCACGCAACCGACACTGAGTATGCAGGTGCTTAAGCTCGAAGAAGAAATAGGAACTCTAATCTTCGATCGAAAAAAACAACCTGTAGAACCTACTAAAGCGGGGACTCAAATTTTATTAAAGGCTCGTCAAATTTTGCGAGAAGTCAATCAACTCAAAGCCTTAGTCTCAGATGAAAAAGAATCCACAGAAGGATTGTTTAGGCTGGGAATCATACCAACCGTTGCGCCTTACCTCATTCCTTTATTTGTGGGAGAGTTCATGAAAGAGCATCCAAAGACAAGCCTCAGTATAGAGGAAATGAAATCTTCCGATATTATTGAAGGCTTAAAAAATGACACCTTAGACCTTGGTATTTTAGCGACACCCTTATCTGAAAAACAGTTGCGAGAAGTTCCTTTGTATTATGAACCTTTTCTTTTGTACGTATCGGAACACCACCCTTTATATAAAAAGAAAGTAGTACAATCGAAAGACGTCAATCAAGAAGGCTTATGGATCTTAAACCAAGGACATTGCTTTCGTAGTCAAGTCTTGAATATTTGCAAGCCAAAAAATCAAGTAGACAAAGTGGGCTTGCATTACGAAAGTGGTTCCATTGAGACACTCAAAAAAATAATTGATGCGAATGATGGATACACCTTGGTACCAGAGCTGTCTATTACAAATGATCAAGACAAAAAATTATCACGTCGATTTGAAGAGCCCCAGCCTGTAAGAGAAATTAGTATCGTTACACACAATAGTTTTACCAAAGAAGTCTTGATTGAAGACTTAAGAAAAAGCATTTTAAATAAGCTCCCAAGCACTTTTAAAAAGAATAAACGCTTTTACACGGTAAAGTGGAGGTAGTTTGATAAGGATATTTATAACACATTAACGAGATAGGCTAGAGGTGTGTTGTGGGGTTTTCTTTTATATACTATATATCCGAAGCTCAATAGGAGAAAAAATTACAACAAAAAAAGATCCCGTTTTACAACGGGATCTTTTTTATGCCTATGCTAAAATTAAGCGTTGCTTAAATGCTTTTTTTTAGAATTCCCAAAGGTGATGTTCGTATTCTAACAAATCAAATGCAGCCCATTGAGAAGCCATAATACCTTTGTGTTGGTCACCGCCATAAATATCTGACAGGTAAGCATCATTAGGGTTAGAAACTTTCAAAATGTAAGAACTGAATAATCTCAATTCGAATGCATCTGCTAAGTTTTTGTGTTCTGCATCATTCGTAGGATTAAACCAAATTGCTTTCGGATTATCCTTAAACAGTTTTTCGCACAACTCTTTGTAGCTGAAAGAAGCCACTACCGTTTGAATCCCTCTAATGTTCGAAGGATGATCTGCAGGCACGTACAAGGTCACAGCTAAAATGTTGTAATACATTCTAGATCTTTGCTTGTCGAAAATCAAACATTCTTTGATTTCCATTTGATACAAATCTCTCGGGAAGAAATAATCTGCACCTCCCGCTGACATGAACGAAGAATCCCCATTTGCCAACATGATGTCCTTTTCTTCTTGTGTCAATTGAGCTTGATCAGAAGGAACAAGGATGTTTTTATGGAATTCATCGATCGTAATTTGACGACCGCAATCCAATGAATCGTTGATGTAAGGAGTAACTGTACCTGTTTCAACCGCTTTGATCAACAATTCAGTAATTTCTCTATTTCTAGAAAAGATTGGTAAATTTTGTTTTTCTCTAAGGTCAATACCACGTAACAACACCTTTCTGTACATCATATCAGATTCGTGTATGTAGTGAGTAGAATGCTTATTGCAATCATCACATTGCTCAGCTGTAGACTGAACAGGTGTTTCTTGAGCGAAAGCACTTAGTGACAAGGCTTGCGCAACAACAAACGAAAATAAAGCAACACTTAACTTTTTCATAGGCATTATGAATTATATTATTAGTTCAACGGAACGTTCTTAATTGGAGTTCCAAGGTTGACAGTTTCTTGTCTGTTTAAGAAGTTGGTACGTTTAACCTCTTTCACCTCAACCATGATACGATCTCCAGGTTGAGCTTGAGCTGCAAAAGCAGACAAGTTACCAGTAGAAGAACTAAAGTTTTGAGTTGATACAGGACGTTTACCTCTTACCAACACTGCCATCCAGCTTGTAACTTGGTAACGCGCATCTTTCGGTAAGAAGGCTGCGAAACTTTCGTCAGGTTTAGCGACAACAGTTAAAGATCTAGGACCAGGAGCAGCCATACCAGTTTTCTCATCTACTGGTTTACCGTTCACTAATACTTGGATTTCAGGTTTAGGAATCAAACGAACTTTGAAGTCTTGAGATCCAAGAGCAGTACCACCACTAGATACATTCAACTTAACCGTTGCTGCAGTAGGAATAAGTGTTACAATACCTTTTTGAGATCCTTTAACTACTTCAGCACCACTAGCAGAGAAGCTAGGATTGTATGAAGAACCCAATGCAGGAACTTGAACGTTTAGCTCGTTACCACAATTTTTATACAAGGCTTGCACTGACGCAGATTGTACTTGAATTACTGGTCTAGCTACTATATAAGGAACTTCCATTGTGAATACAGTATCTTTACCTTTGTTTTTAATAGTAATAGAACCTTTCCAAGATTTCTTAGCGTTACCTTCTTTATCGTAAGCACCAGCAGAAACTTTGAACTTCACTTTACCTACAACCATACCGCCAGCTGCAGTTGCCGCAGGAATATCTCTTCCGTCTTGTTTGAACGTAGGCTTAAGAGCTGAAGAAGAAGCAGCAATAAACATTTCAGCCTCGTAATCAGTACCCGCAGCAACTACATTTGAATTAGCACGAGACATTGCAAATACTTGGTCAAATGATAATTTTGAAGCACCTACTTGATCTGCTAATTCTTCCAAAGCAACACTTTCCAATTTAAGCATTTCAGCTTCTTTTGTACTCAATACAGCAAGAGCTGCTACCATTGGAGTTTGTGCAAAGTTCAATTCAGCAAAATCTTTTTTGTTTTGCTCTTTATCCTTCATGAACATAGGATCTTGGTTCGCATCCAAAGCAATTGGTGTGTATGGAAGCGTTTTGGGACCTACTAACGTAGATAATTCTTGAGCGTAGCCGTTCAGTTTTTTCTGTAAATCGTAAGCTTTACCTTTTTTACTACCTTCAGGTCCAACCATGATTTCAACTACTTTTTGCTCTTCCTTAGCACCAACATAACCAATTACTTGGCCTGTTGCTTCATCTTTCTCAACACCACCTGATGTCTCGATCAATTCTGTTCTAAGTGCATTGATGTATGCAAGCGTTTCGTTGGTAAGCTTACGAACTTTCTCAGCTTTCGCCAATACAGCTAAATCTTCAGCTTTACCTCCGTTATCTTTGACAGCCTTTTTAATACGACCATCTGTTTGTCCGTTTGTTTTCTCAGCAGAACCGACCGCGACTTGTAAGCTATCATCCAAAAATTTGAATTTCTGAATGATCGCAGAACTTACTTGGAGTGCCAAAAGGGCAGTTAAAACCAAGTACATCATCCCGATCATTTTCTGCCTGGGTGATTCTTTACCTCCAGCCATAATAATCTATTATTTTAAATGTGTTTACTAATTTAACAATAACTTGTGTTTACTAATGTAGGAAAGGATTAACCTTTCATGGCATTTAACATGTTGCCATATACATTGTTTAATGAAGTTAAGTTTTTAGACAATTTGCCTAATTCTTCTTTAAACACTTGTGTATCTTTAGTTGCTTCAGCCATGTTTTCCATAGCGTTAGACAAGTTACCATAGAACTTATTCATTGCTCTCAAGTGATTGTTAGCATCTTGAAGTTCCATTTCGTAAACAGCATTCAATGCACCAAGGTTTTTAGTGATTGATTGAACTTGTTCGTGGTATTTACCAGCGTCAACTGCAGCATCAGACATGCCTGACATTGCTTTAGCAGCTGTAGCATAAGCTGTATTCATTTCTTTCATCGTACCAGTAGCAGATTTTACTACAGTAGCATACTCGTTAGAAGCAACAGAAGCATTCGTAAGATCACCAATTTTGCTTACGCTTTCAGTTAAGCCTGTTAAGCCTTGACCTAATTTAGTGATTGTACCTTGGTTAATGTTAGCTGAAGCCATCATATCACCCAATTTGCCTACTACATCTGTAGAAGAAGAAGGCTCATCAGCATCATAATCGTCTGCTAATTGAGGATATACTCTTGACCAATCTGGATCTTTGTGCATTGGTTGGAACGCACTGAATGCGAAGATTACCGCTTCAGTAGACAACCCTACTACAAGCATTGGACCAGCTCCAGGCCAGTGCATGATTTTGAACATCGCTCCGACAATAACGACTGCTGCACCTAGACCATAAAGGATGGGCATAAATTTATCAAAAATAACATTTTCGCCTTTGTTACTCATTTTGCAGGTAATTTAAAAGTTAAACAATTAATTGATTTAGATTATTTATTACAGATTTGATACAGACTAGAATTCGTAACCAGATGAACGACCTAGGTAGGTCATAACGCATCTAAAGCCTATATAAGATTTAGAAGTGTCTTGGTATTCAAATGTACGGCTACCGGTTTCGCAATAATACGCGATGTCTTTCCAAGAACCACCACGAATGATTTTGCGGGGTTCGTTATCATCATAGAAAGTAGGGTTCAAATCCCAAACTACAGGAACTGCAGAAGGATTAAAGGCATCTTCACACCATTCAGCCACGTTACCAGCCATGTCATAAAGACCATAGTCATTAGAGAAGTAAGAAGCTACAGGAGAAGAATACATAAAACCATCATCGTAGTAATTACCTCTACCCGGTTTAAAGTTTGCTAGCATACAACCTTTAGCATTTCTCATGTATGGATTACCCCAAGGGTATTTTGCCATGTCTCTGCCACCTCTTGCAGCATATTCCCATTCTGCCTCAGAAGGCAAACGGAAACGTGGCATTTGCCATAAGCCTTGAGTAGCTCTCCAGTCGTTCATCAACTTGGTTCTCCACTCACAGAAATATTTGGCAGCCCACCAATCAACACCTACGACAGGGTATTCGTCGAAAGCAGGATGTGCATAGTAGTATTCCATCATTGGATCTCCCATGTGGTGAGAAAAATCTCTTACCCATACCGTAGTATCAGGATAAAGCTCAGTCATCACATACTCTTCACCCAAAACACTGATTGAATCAGCCAACATTACATTTACAAACTGACGGTATTCGTTGTTTGTAATTTCAGTCTCATCCATGTAGAATCCACCAATGGTAACCTGTTTGTTGTGGTTAATTTGAGTAGCAGGTACATCCTGATCAGCTTGACCCATGTGGAACGTGCCTGATGGACAAACAACCATACCATAAGGGATGGTTTGGATCCATGACTCACGTCCAGGAACACCTGTAAGGTCACCGGTCGCCTCATCAGCGCCACCTTTTCTTCCACATGAAACTACTGCAACCAGTGCAACTGCTATGAGAAGAGCATTTTTAAATTGGATAACAAATTTATTCATAACCTTAACTTATTTCCTGTACAAAGCTTTACTAGTTTTAAAACGGCAAAATTAGTTTTTAAAGGTAGTAAAAATTCAATATATAACGCAAGTGTTAAATTAAATATTAGTAAAGTGCTATACTTTACAGCGTCATTATTAAATATTCTTTCTTTAATCCAATAAAAACCTATTAATTTTCGTCATGTCGATACCTCGGAGTCCTTACTTTTGGCTTCGGAGTGTCCCAAGGAGCCGGAATAAAGTAAGACAACATGATCTCATGCGATGTTCTTGTTTTAGCGGCAACACCACTGGTTACAAAATCAAAGGCATAACCAATTCTAAGTGCGTTGTTTTTAAGCATGCTCATACCCACTAAAAGGATTATATCGTCGTTAGACAAAGTCTTTCCTCCTGAAGAGGCATCACGAGATGCAATCGATTGACGAGCTTGTAAGCCTGCCCAGAAACGATCATTGTAAGTGGCCATCGCTCCAAACAAATATGTAAACTCATTTAAATCTGTTTGAATTAAAGCGGTTGGAGTAAGCACCAATGATGGCCCGAGTCTGAAATCGTAACCTCCAGTTAAGTACATGTGGTTGTTGATACGAGAAGAAACCGCATCTAAGCCAAAACTGTATTTACTTCTGGGAATATGTCCTACACTCAATCCAACATAATATTTGTTGGTTCTGTACCACGCTCCAGCGGTAAGGTCTAATTTAATTTGATTTACCCTATTATCGTTTAACAAGGCTTGGTATGTTGGGTCATTTTGATCAATGACATTATACAAATCTGTTCTGAGGGCTTGAGAAAGAATACCAGTGCGAAGACCTAAACCTAATTTACCATCTCTGATTTTGACATGGTATGATCCATTGATTTGGATCTCGGTAGTGGCCATTGGACCTTTCAAATCACGAAGAAAGTGAGCCCCTAAACCCAATTTTTTCTTTAAAAAAGGGGTAGGCGTAGAAAATGAAATGACTGCAGCTGTTGGCGAACCATACCCAATGTTACCATCGGTTGTAGAATAACCCGCCCATTGTTTTCTGAAAATACCTGTTACTCTTGTTACTCCGTCAATACCTGCAAACCCAGGATTGAGGTACATACTGTTAAACATGTAATGACTAAATTGAGCATCTTGTTGAGCTACTGCTTTGTCTACTCCAAAGAATAGTGTAGCCATAGAAAATGCACAAAATAAACGGAAGATCTTAATGTTCATATTGGACTAATGCTTGAGCGAATAAGTACAAATTAACTTATATTAAATTGAATATTCCGAAGAATACTCTATGCAACTTAATCTTTTTTCAGAAAAAAAAACAATAATACCCTATTTAATATTGTTGGCCTTCTTAATATATAACTCAATTGCTCTCGTCATTGAAGGTGCATCGGGGTGAGGAGCTTCTATATCTAAGATTAAATCAGCGTCCGTTACCGCTTTTGCGGTGGTAGGACCAAAAGCTGCAATTCTGGTGTTTTTCTGCTTAAACTCAGGGAAATTAACGAATAATGAGTTGACTCCAGAAGGACTAAAGAAAGCAATGATGTCGTAATTTACAGAAGCTAAGTCTGACAAATCACTCGCTACTGTTTTGTAAATCACAGCTTCTGTATAGGTAAAGCCATTGACTTCTAAATAAGAAGGAATATCATCTTTGCGGATATCAGAACAGGGATAAAGAAACTTTTCAGTCTTATGTTTTTTCAACACTTCCTCTAAATCTTTTGCTGTTTTTTGACCTACAAAAATTTTACGCTTTCTAATGACAATGTATTTTGTAAGATAATTAGCGGTTTGTTCTGAGATACAAAAATATTTCATATCTGAAGAAACCTCAATTTTAGACTCAGCACAAATTCTAAAGAAATTGTCGACCGCATTTCTACTGGTAAAAATGACAGCGGTGTGTGCTAAAATTTCAATTTTTTGCTTTTTAAACTCTTTGACATCGACAGATTCCACTTGTATGAAAGGTCGAAAATCTATTTTCAAGTTGTACTTAAGCGCCAAATCTAAGTAAGGTGACTTGGCATCGGTAGGCTTGGGCTGAGAAACAAGTATGCTCGTAACCTTCTTAAGTCTTTCTTTCGAATCCTTCTCTTTTACTTTTGCTTCACTCATCGTTGAACCGAACAAATATATTTTTAATCCTTATGCTAAAAATTTAAGAGCCAAGATTAATGGCAGTATTTCCGCGGTGCAAATGTAAGAAAATAAATAAACATTTCTAAGTCCGGACAACTTTATAATATTTATAATCAATACAACAACAGGAATAGTGAAGTATAAACCAATGACTTGCGTACTATTTTGCACTACCCACTCAGACAGGACAGCACTTACATTACAAAAAATAAGCAGGGGTAATAGGACCAAATTTAGAACATAAAACAGGTTTACAAACATGAAATTTTGTGCTTGAAGCAAATGTGCCATGTTGCTAAAATTGGCACAGACATAGTTAAATCCAAACTTTAATAAATGCATCATTAAGGTCCAAAATAAAATCGACCCATAACTCACGCTGTTTTTTGTAAATGCAAACTCTGTTAACAAAGGAGACTCACTTACCCATACCGAAGTCAGTAAAAAATAGGTAAACGTAGATATACAAAGGGAATTGATAAAAATTTTCACCCACAATAACCCATTTAATGGGCCTCCAGCTCCTGCGTTCATGCTTCCTAAAAGCCTCCAAAAACTCACCCCCTCTGGGAATATCACCTTCCCTACAACCAATAGTAAAATGACCGATAAAACGGTATACAATAATGTTCTTGGCCAATTGTTGGTACTTCTTGGTAAAATATTGGACGTGACAATGCCAACATCTCCGGATTTCGCTTTCAAGAGATGTCCTTGTGTTACAATCACCGCTTTTAATCGAGATACATTGATACCTTCTTGACGGTAAAAGGCGAGCAATACAGAATCGGCATTGCCCAAAGAAGAGAGTTTATGTATTGGGATTTTAATTAGACGAGCTCCCTTCTCGTTGTTTTGGTATATCAATCGGTAATCAAAATAGATACAAAGCCCTTTGTCTGACATAAATTGCAAGGTATCACGTTGGTACTTACTGGGCTTTAAAGAATAGTACAGCACTTTAGGCGACTCTTCTGATGGGATATAGGGAACATACGTTTTGTAGGAATCATTAAACACCATCCATGATTGATCCAAGCGTTCTACAGGAACATCGGCATACACGCTTGAATGTGTAGCCATCATAAAAAAGACAAAAAATAATAAGGATCTGGTCATAACTCTTTGTGCTGTTTAGCCAGTAATGTGGGCAACCATCCTACTAGTAATCCTACCATAAGCCCTAAGAAACCTAACCCTGCCAATTGATAAGTGATCGACAAGTGACTAAAATTCATAACCAGTGCCACAAAAGAAATATTGATGAAAACCAAAATCAATAGCACCTTAAACTGGCTTAAACCCAGCGCTAACAGTGAATGATGAAGGTGATTTTTATCGGGATCAAAAGGTGATTTCCCGTTCAAGATACGAATTACAAAAACTCTTAGCGTATCAACGATTGGTATAATTAAAAGAGACATGCCTAAAACAGGCCCATTGGCGATAAGGTAATTGCCAAATTGGTCTTTTCCTTCTACCATGATGATTACTAAGCAAATGGTTACAAAACCACAAACCAAGGAGCCGGTATCCCCCATGAAAATTTTGGCTTTATATACATTATACCTTAAAAAGCCCGCTACGGCTCCTGCCAAACTGAGCGCTGCAATGCCATGTGCACAGTAGTCCGATGGCATCAAGAATATAAATACATAAGCCAATATCAAATTCACAACTAAGGCGATAGAACCAGCTAAGCCATCAATGCCGTCGATCAAATTAAAAGCATTGGTAAGTCCAATGATGACAATAAACGTAAACATGTAACTGATGCCTTCGGGCAACTCATAGATATTAAATATGCCATGAAAACCAGTGATTCTGACATCTCCCAAAAACATGACAATGCCTGTCGCCAATACCTGAATAAAGAATTTTTTAAATGCGGACACCGCAAGAATATCATCTTTCAATCCAATAAAAAACAAAATGATGGTACCTGCAAAAACTTTCATCAAAACAGCATTGGGTGGAGAATATATCGTAAAAGCAGAAGCAAAGCCTGCGAAAATAGAGAGCCCTCCTAAACGTGGTATCGATGAGACATGTATGGTACGCTGATTGGGATCGTCCAGCAATTTTTTCAAATAAGCCAAATGTATCACATAAGGAATTGAAAAAACAGTTACAAAAAACGCCCACAGCATGCATATGCTTGCTCTTATTATTTCTTCCATTGTTCGGTCTAAAACTTGCTGACTAGTCCAAAGTGTATTTTGGACAAAGTTAAGCTTAATTTTTGAGTACTTGATTGTCCCACAGAATATACAAAATTAAATACTCCCGCTTGGGTGGAGAAGCTAATTCCTGCACCTAAGCCAAAAAGATATTCTGCTTTACCATTATCAAAATAAGGATTTGATATAACGGCCTGATCTGTAAACAAAAGTAAATACGATTCTTCGTCTGTATGAAACCGATATTCCAACGTGCCGACGGCAAATTGGGATACATAGTATTGATTTTCATTAAATCCCCTTAAGGTTTTTAAGCCCCCCACCCGATAAAAATCATTTAAATACATGGAGTTTTTGTTATTAGACACTTGTGCCAAGTTAAGCCTACCCATGACAACATTCTTTGTCGATAACCTTACAAATTTTTCAATCCTGACCTCCACATTCAATTGGATCGATTTCAAGGCAACATTTTTATACGAATCTGATCCATAAAACGGACTTTCCTTAATGGTTTTACTTCCGATATAAACCTTCGTCGTAAAATATAACCCACGTTTGGGATAAAAAATATTATCGAGCTTGTTAAGCGTATAACCCACGCCATATGTGTAATTATTAAAATCACCGTACTTTAAATTTAAAGTATCGGTATTGGCTGCTTGTGACAATATTCTTCCAGTTTTTAAGCCTAAAAATGCATCCAATTTCCCTGACCCACCTAGTTGCTGAGAAATCTTCAATTCTCTGTTGATGTTGAGAAAAGAGGTATCCTGCCTGGTGATTTCTAAAAGCCCTGACACATCAACACCTGTACCTATAAATCGAGGATGCTCATAATATAATTTAAAATCTTGAGATTGTTCATTGTACCGTTTCCAATTCACAGCAACAGTTTTCCCGGATCGAAAAAGATTTTTAAGTTCTAGTTTTACATCTCCCGTGATCAAAAGCTTGTTGTTGTTATTCGCATTCGGCAAAAAACCAACATAACCATCCAATACATTGGCCTTTCTTTTTTCAAGATAATATGTAATGCGTGCCGTCTTGTTCACCATTAAAACTTCAGGAGGTGCCATCACCTTCAAATACGGCAGTTCTGCTAAAATCTTATCGGATTGATTGATATCAGATTGACTAAATTCATCTCCTTTTTTAATCCTTACCAAACGTTGGTAAAATTTGTACTTCACATCATAATTACCAATAATCACCAATGAATCGATGGTGATGAAAGGTCCCGCATGGTATCGAAAACATGCCGACAATTGATTTTTTTCATCAAACTGGATGGAATCTAGGCCAATCGAAGCAAAAGGATACCCGTTATTTTCGGCAATTTTAATGATCTTTTGTTCCAGCTTATAGATTTCTCGAATGTTCAACACCGAACCATTAAATTGTTTCATACTATAGCCAACCTTATTTGCCAAAGGCAAAGGAAGAGAGCCTCTTCGAATAGAAGCGTAGCGGTATGTTTCTCCGACATACAAAACGGCTACCCATTGCGTGCCGTTTTGTATAATGGAATCGATAGAAGCTTCTAAATATCCTTTTTTATGCAACTCGACTAAAAAATCGGAGAGGGACTTAACAGCACTCACAGAGTCTTTGTAACTTGAGCTCGAAAACTTAACACCTGTTTTAACATGTTGAGGTGACGATAAAGTGATGCTGATCTTTTGAGCGCGTGCATTTACACAAGCCATAAAGAGCACAGTTAACAACATTAAAATTCGTCTCTGTTTCAAAAAGAAAATAAGTTTAAAGAAGCTACAATATACTACATCTGGCTGGCATTTACATACATATTCCCTATTGCAGAAAAGCTTGTCATTATTGTGACTTTCATTTCAGTACTTCTATGGGAACAAAGGAAAGAATGATTCATGCCATTGGAAAAGAACTTGCCCTTAGAAAAGATTTTTTATCCCAAATTGATACCCTTTACTTCGGTGGAGGAACTCCTTCTTTATTGTCGGAATCAGAACTCGCTTCGATCTTTCAACACCTGCATGCACACTACGTTATTGCTGAGACTATAGAGATAACGTTGGAAGCTAACCCTGATGATATATCCGTGCAAAATTTAAAGCTTTGGCGAACCTTTGGCATTAATCGCCTTAGCATCGGATGTCAAACCTTCGACGATGAAACACTCTCTCGCCTAAACCGCATTCACCGAGCAGACCATAGTCTTAAAGCCTTTGCATTAGCGAGGGAACATGGATTTGATAACCTGTCTATTGATCTTATGTTTGGACTCCCAGGACAAACACATGAGTTATGGGAACAGGATTTAAAAATAGCATGTGCTTTACGCCCCGAGCACATTTCTGCTTACGGTTTAACGATTGAACCCAAAACCGTATTTGGCAATCAAGCAGAAAAAGGCTTACTGAATGTACCCAATGAAAATACTCAAGCAGAGTACTATGAAAAAATGATGGAAGTACTGAATACAGAGGGATACGATCAATATGAGATCTCTAATTTTAGTCTTCCAGGATTACATTCTCAACACAATTCTTCTTATTGGGAACAAGAAAAATACTTAGGAATTGGTCCTTCTGCACACTCCTTCGACGGAGAACACCGAATGTGGAATCCTTCGAACAACAAGTCTTACATGAAAGCGGTTGAAGCAGGAGAGTTGGCTTACACCATAGAAGTGTTAAGCAATCATGATCGCATACATGAGTATATTCTCACAGCCTTGAGAACAAAAAAAGGGCTATCCACTCAAAAACTAGTACAACAACTCGCCTATCCAAAACAAAAACTAGACGAAACTGTTCAATTGCTACAAAAATTCGACTGGATACACCAAAGCAACGATCAAATTTTCCTTACACAGTCAGGAAAATTGCTTGCAGATGAAATCACATTGAAATTTTTCTTAACTTGATTCCATGTTTTTTAACCCTTAAGCGCATTAAGGTCATATTTTATAAAATGCAATGTCTGTAGAAGAAAGGAAAACGTTTTTATTATTGCTTGTCATTATATTCAACTACCATGGATTGAATGATGTCGAGCAACAAATTTTAAAAGAAACTGCTGCATCGTTGCATGCAGAAGAAGAGTTGCTTTGGGTGAAAGAGTTTTCAAGTCCATCGATCGATGAGACCTATGACAAGATAAAACAATACATCACTGCATATATTGCAACGTATAGCAACGAACAAAAGCTTGCATGCTTAGTGTTGGTATGGGATACAAACATGCAAAAAGGATACATCAGCGAAATGGAAGCAACAGCCATGTTGTTATTGTCTAAAGAGTGGAAAGTACAGAAAGAATTTATTCTTCATATCCGCGAAAAAAAGAAAAGTAATTAATCGAAGGTTGATTCAACGAACACCTTTAAAAACGGAATCTACCATGGCGATAAACACCATACTATTTTGGGCGATAGCAATTTTATGGACTCCATTTTTTTATGCTTCTTCTACAGCACAAACAAGCAAACCCATCTTCGATAAATACGATTCCTTAAGAGGAATGCTGAATCCAAACAGAGCATGCTTTGATGTATTGCATTACAATTTGAACTTACAAATTAATCCTGCTGACAGTACTGTTAAAGGATATAATGAAATTACTTTTTTAGGCGCTTCTCCCTCTGCAACACTTCAACTTGATTTGTTTTCAACCTGGGTCATCGACAGCATTACTGAAAACAATACGGCATTATCTTACCAGCGCGACAGCGATGTTGTCGTTGTAAAACTTGCTAAGCCACTCAATGAAGGTGACAAAAACAGCATTACCGTTTATTACCATGGGCATCCGCTCATCGCCAAGAAAGCACCTTGGGACGGAGGCTTTGTATGGGCTACGGATTCATTAGGCAATTACTGGACAGGCGTAGCCTGCGAAGGCATTGGTGCAAGTTTATGGTGGCCATGCAAAGATCACCTCAGTGATGAACCCGACAGCATGGACATGACCTTTGATGTGCCGAATGGTTACACCGCAGTGAGTAATGGAAGTCTTGTTGAAAGCATCGCATTGAAAAATAATTTCACGCGATTTCACTGGCATGTTTCCTACCCCATCAACAACTACAATGTCACCATCAACATTGCAAAGTATGCTTACTTTGAAGAAAAACACATCCAGAAAAACGGCACTCCGCTCTTACTGAAATATTATGTTCTACGTTACAACTTAGACAAGGCAAAAAAACATTTTGAGCAAGTCCATAAAATGTTAGACGTCTACGAAAACTTGTTTACTGCTTATCCTTTCCCAATCGATGGTTATAAAATGGTGGAGACACCTTATTGGGGGATGGAACATCAGAGCGCCATTGCTTATGGCAACGATTACAAAAACGATGTCATCGATTGGGATTACATCATTATACATGAAAGTGCGCACGAATGGTGGGGTAACAATGTCAGTGTAAAAGATCACGGTGAAATGTGGATCCACGAATCTTTCGCAACCTATACTGAAGCCTTATTAATGGAAGTGAGCTATAATTATGAAACAGCCATCAAGTATTTATACTACCAAAGACCGCGCATAAAAAATACAGAGCCCATCATTGGACCGTTGAATGTGAACTACCAAGACTGGGATGGCTCAGACATGTATTACAAAGGTGCTTGGGCTTTACATACGCTTCGCCATTACATCAACAACGACAGTCTTTGGTTTGGCATGTTTGCTGCGGTACAAAAACAATTTGCCTTACAAACCATCACATCGCCAGAACTGATAAGTTTCATCAACAGTTATTTCAAGCAAGATTTAAACTGGTACTTTAAGCAATATTTTTACAAAGCGAATATCCCCGAGCTTGTCGTGCAATGGAAGTATAAAAAGAAAAAAGCGATTGTAAAATACAAATGGTCGAACGTTGATGCCAACTTTAAACTACCAGTATATTTCAGTGATTGCAACGAGAAAGTATACAAACTCAATCCTAAAAATACGTTTTCAAAAAGCACGCTCAAGCTTCCAAAAGGCTGTACAACATTTGAGTTTATCGATTACTTATACTACATCGATTACAAAGAAGTGGACGACATACATAAAACAGAGCAGTAAATTACTGCTCTGTTTTATCTTGTTAATTTCGTCTACTGCTAAGGATACGGCGGGCGCCATTCCAAAACGAGTTTTTCTTAATTACTTCTGAAGAGGATGTTGAGTGACGGGGATTGTCCTCGAAAGACAGCGGTTTGTCTTTATTTACTTTACGCAAAGCTTCGGCTTGAATAGTGGCAATAATGAGGTATTGATCTATCATATACTTTATCTTATGCGTTGCTTTACATAAATACGGCTAAAGTAAATAGAAGTCAGGAATGTGTAATAAAGAACTGTAAATAACAGCGATGTAATGTAGAGGTACTGTTCGTAGAGGTTTTTAATTTTTTTTACATTTCCAATTTCAAAAAACGAGCCGTATGGCTTTCTGTGTTTGAAATGATGTACTCAGGCGTACCCTCTACGACGATTCTACCGCCGCCTTCTCCTCCTTCAGGGCCTAAATCAATTACATGGTCAGACACTTTAATGATGTCCATGTTGTGCTCAATGACAAGTACCGTATTGCCTTTGTCAACCAATTGCTGCAATACCCTCAACAAATGTTTAATGTCTTCAAAATGAAGCCCTGTAGTCGGTTCATCGAAAATGTACAAGGTCTTCCCTGTATCCTTGCGCGAAAGTTCGGTTGCCAACTTCACACGCTGTGCCTCACCACCCGACAAGGTGGGTGCATGTTGCCCTAAGGTAAGGTATCCCAAACCTACCTCTTGCAAGGTTTTTACCTTGCGGTAAATTTGCGGTTGCTTTTCGAAAAAGTCTACGGCTTGATCAATGGTCATGTCTAACACATCGGCAATAGATTTTCCTTTAAATCTAATTTCTAAAGTCTCTCTGTTGTATCGTTTGCCCTTACAGGTATCACAAGGCACGTACACATCGGGAAGAAAATCCATTTCAATCAATCGCATGCCTCCACCTTGACAAACTTCACATCGACCACTTTTCACGTTGAATGAAAAACGACCGGGTTTATAGCCTCTAATTTTTGCTTCAGGCAACACCGAATAAAGTGTTCTAATATCTCCAAACACTTCTACATAGGTAGCAGGATTAGAGCGAGGCGTACGCCCAATGGGAGCTTGATCTACTTCAATGACTTTGTCGATGTATTCTAAACCTGTAATCGATCGGTATGCCAGTGCATCTTTTCGAGAACGGTAAAAATGTTTTCTTAAAACAGGATACAGTGTATCGTGAATCAATGTAGACTTCCCACTACCCGATACGCCCGTGATGCATACAAATGTTGCCAATGGCAAGGTCAGTGTCACATCTTTTAAATTGTTGCCTGTCGTACCTGTTAACACAATCGATTCGCCTGATCCCTTGCGGCGTTCAGCAGGCATCTCAATTTTTATTTTGCCAGACAGGTATTGAGAGGTTAATGAATTTTGTTTTAAAAATTCTGCTGGTGTTCCAGCGGCTACCACATGTCCACCATGAATACCAGCACCAGGACCAATGTCAAGAATATAATCCGAATCGAGCATCATGTCTTTGTCGTGTTCGACAACCAGCACCGAATTTCCTAGATCTTTTAAATCTTTTAGGGCTTTAATTAATTTAACATTGTCGCGTTGATGAAGACCGATACTCGGTTCATCCAAAATATACAATACTCCGACGAGTTGTGTACCTATTTGTGTAGCCAATCGTATACGCTGTGCTTCTCCACCAGACAAAGAACGCATAGCACGATTGAGCGTGAGGTAATACAAGCCGACATCCAATAAAAAACCAATACGTTTATTGATTTCCTTTAATATCTCATGAGCAATGATGCGTTGTCTTTCCGATAATTTATCTTCTACATGTTCTATCCAAGCAGACAAAGTATTCAAGTCCATGGATGCTAATTCAGAAATATTTTTATCGTGTATTTTAAAATACAAGGCTTCTTTTTTCAAACGATCGCCGTTACATTCAGGACATTCGAGTACTTCTGTAAAGTCATCAAGTACATCTTTTTCTGCACCGAGTTTTTCTTCTCTTACCCTGTTCAAATAAGGAATCACACCGGGGAAATGATCTGGAGACCATTGGTCTTCGGGTGCTTGATCTCCGTATAAAATTTCATCTACTGCTTTTACTGGCAATTCTTGAAAAGCCTTACTGATCGTTTGCTTATGACGCTTCAGTACTTTTTCAATTTGACTGAAAATCCAAATTTCTCGGTACTCGCCCAAGGCAACAATGGCACCACGAGAAATACTTAAAGACTCATCCGGAACAATCGCTTCACGTGTAATTTGTTCTATACAACCTAAGCCTTTACAATGAGGGCAAGCACCATAAGGTGAATTAAAAGAAAATAAATTGGGTGCTGGTTCGTCATAAGCAATGCCCGACAACGGATCCATTAAAGAGCGTGAAAAGAAATGCGGTTCTGCTTGTGCAGAATCCACCACCATCATTACACCTTTGCCGACTTTCAAAGACGAAGAAATTGAACGAATCAAGCGTTCTGTTTCTGTCTGCTTTATTTTAATGCGATCGATAACTAATTCAATGTCGTGTATCTTATAACGATCAACCTGCATCTTAGGCACAAGGTCTAAGATCTCTCCGTCTATTCTTACTTTATTAAAACCTTGCTTACGTACTTGCTCAAACAATTCTCTGTAGTGCCCTTTCCTTGCACGAATGAGCGGAGCCAATAGCGTAATGTTTTGATCGTCGAAAGTACTTAGAATCGCATTTAGTATTTGCTCTTCTGTTTGCTTTCCCATTTTCGCCCCCGTTACATACGAATAAGCATCGGCAGCCCTTGCATACAACAAGCGTAAGAAATCATAGATCTCCGTTACCGTTCCCACAGTAGAGCGTGGATTGCGAGACGTTGTTTTTTGTTCGATGGAAATAACAGGACTTAAGCCATTAATTTTATCGACATCCGGACGCTCCATACCACCGATGAATGAACGAGCATACGCCGAAAAGCTTTCCATGTAACGTCGTTGACCTTCTGCATAAATGGTATCGAAGGCCAAAGAAGATTTACCACTGCCACTAATGCCCGTTAATACAACCAATTGGTTACGGGGTATTTTTACGTCTATGTTTTTTAGGTTATGTTCTCTTGCACCAAAAACTTCTATGTATTCAAAGCCCGTGTGATCCAGTACATATTCCTTTTTTTTCGATGTTTTTGTATCGCTCATTTCAGGTATCTTCAATAGAATTGATTACTGCACGCTTACCGCAATTTTATAACGCTCAGACGCTTTTGTCAGCGTAAGAGAATTAGAAATCAACCATGGATTCAGTGCTTTCAATCGCTCAATGGGAATGTGTTGTTGTATGGCAAAATAGCCTAAGTCTTTAATGGATGAATTAACCGTTACGTAGGTATACTTCGGCACCCTGTGTCTGTATTTTTTAAGTTTATACTTGGAAGGATTTTCATACAAATCTTTCAACGCGATAATTTTATATAAGTACCGTTCTGTTTCTAAGCTGAAGGTCATATCATAATACGAAGTAGCCTTTTGTCTTTTCATGTCCCGCAATAAGCCGTTGAGTCCTCTATTGTAGGCCGCAGCAACAAGTGTCCATGATTTTAATTGCTTGTGATTTTGTTTGAAAAATCGACACGCAGCATGCGTCGATAAAATGGGATCCAACCGTTGGTCCACTTCAGCATCTACACGCAGTCCCATTTCTCTGGCCGTTGCTTCTTTAAATTGCCAAAAGCCAACCGCAGCACGGTGTGAAGAAGCATTTTGAAAACGCGACTCTGCCATGGCAATGTATTTGATGTCTGAAGGAAGTTTATAGCGTAAAACAATCGCATGCATTTGAGGCAACCATATGGAAGCATCTCTCATGAGGAGCCTTGTCGATGAATTATTTTTCGTGTTTAATTTTAATTCCCTATAAAAATGGCGGTACGAATCGATGGTTTTAAAATGCACCTTTTCCCCAGCAAACTCTATACTATCAGGAACTTTAGTAATCACCCTTTGGTGACGATCTTGGTATTCACGTACAAAATCAGCACTATCACTAAAGAGCACGAAAAGAACATAGCCCAATAGAATAAAGCCCGATAGTATTATAAATATTTTAACCTTCGATCTCAAAATGATTCTAATCAACCTATAATTTACGCAATAAAATTGGATCAGAAAAAACTATGTAAGGCTTCGTCCAAAGTTTTATAATGAAATACAAAACCCTTCTGAATCAATGCATCACATTTTACCCTCGTGCCTCCGAGCAAAACAGAAGCCTTTTCTCTTCCTAAAAGGAGCTTTAAAGCCACAGGTGGAATATTAGGCAGCCATAATTTCTTGTTTAATCGCTTGGAAATACCTACCGTGAGTGTTTCATTCGTAACCGGTTCTGGAGCAACAGCATTGTATACTCCTTTCAAAGAAGCTTGTTCCAACGCAAAAATAAAAAGCGCACACAAATCTGCCAAGTGAATCCACGATACGTATTGTAATCCCGAACCCATTGGCGAACCCACGCTGTACTTGATCGGCATAGCCATTTGAGGTAAAGCGCCTCCTTTATCAGACAATACAATGCCGATGCGCAAAGCTACTTTTCTCGTGTTTGTTGATGTTTCTCTAAAAAACTCACCTTCCCAAGCCTTTACCACTTGCGCTAAATAATCTGTACCGATCGCAGATGATTCATCCATCCATGACGTGCCGGTGTCTGCACCGTATATGCCGATCGCCGATGCATTGACAAAGGTTTGAACGCTGGCATGTTTTGAAATTGCTTTCGCCAGTAAAGCAGTACTGTTGATTCTGCTGTCGCGTATTGCTTGTTTATATTCGCTCGTCCATCGCTTATCAAACACCCCTACGCCCGATAAATTAATCACATGATCGATGTCCTTTAAACACGACTCATCGATAAATCCTTTTGCAGGATTCCAATGAAAACGATTTTGTTTTTGATCTGTAGGCTGACTATGACTTAAGGTAGAAATACCATATCCCTTCAACTCCAACGCATGTTTTAGCGCAGTCCCTACCAAACCGCTTGCCCCTGCAATCAACACCTGCTTCATTTTGATCTGATTTATTTATTGTTTAATATGTGTAATGTATAAAACCTACAACAGATATGAATAACATTTGTGCCTTCTTCCTAACTTTATTTTTTTCAACACTGACTGCTGTCGCTGGATTTTCGCAAGTACGCGAAATACAAGCAGCACCCATGAAAGATAAAATCGAATCCATCAATCGCGAAGGAAGCGGAATTACGATAGAATTAAACGATAAAGCCATCGTAAAAGAATGGGAAAACGAATTGAAAGCATACGGCAAACTCACCAAAATAAGTGGCGAAGGATATAAAGTAATCGGCGCTTATTTCCCGGGCGTAGCGGGCACGTGTATCATTTATTCTAAATGCTATGCCAGTACAAAAGGCTATGTCGTATGGTGGGCCATTGATACAGGTTCTGATGCAATCGCCAGCGCAGCTCCGTTAGAGAAAAAACTGGTAGACTTCGCTCGTCAACAATACATTCGTGATGTAAACAGCCAAATTCAAGATGCCGAAGCGGCGGTAAAAAGTGCCGTGAAGATTCAACAAAAACAAATTGACAAAGGCGAGACCTTGGTTTCAAACATCAATAAAAATGGCCTAGAAAAAATTAAACTCGAAGAAACGTTAAAAGAAAATGCCGCCGAGTTAGTACAATTGAATGCCGATGTAGAACAAAATAAACTCGACCAACAAAAATCTCAAGAAGAAGTCAACAAGATGGAACAAGCCTTAGAAATAGTAAAAGCTAAATTGAACGGCTTATAAATAAAAGGGGAGCAAATGCTCCCCTTTTATTTTATAGAATTAATATTTTTTACACATTATTGATCGTCACTTTTTTCAAAATTTCAGCGATCACATCCAACGAACGAATGCCCTCTGCTTCTGCTTCATAATTGAGGATGACACGGTGATTTAAAATGTCAGGTGCAATTTCTTTGATGTCTTCTGGCAATACAAAATCTCTGTTGTTGAAAAATGCCAATGCTTTTGCGCCACGATTTAAATGGATAGCAGCGCGCGTAGAAGCCCCATACTGTATGTAGTTTGCAACCTCTGTTAAATTATATTCCTTCGGATAACGTGTCGCAAAAATCAATTCGATGATATAACGTTCAAGCGATTCAGAAATATTGACACGGTTAATTTCTTCTCTTAACGCAAAGATATCCTCTCGGTTTAAAATCTTATTGACTTTCGGTTTGTGTTCCAAATTAGAAACACTACGCATCACCTGTAATTCTGTTTCTTTATCAAGGTACGTCAAATTGACCTTCATCATAAAACGATCGACCTGCGCTTCTGGCAAAGGATACGTGCCTTCTTGTTCCAATGGATTTTGCGTAGCCAATACAAGAAAGGGACGATCGATCTGATAACTGGTATCACCTATGGTTACTTGTCGCTCTTGCATACACTCCAATAAAGCAGACTGCACTTTAGCAGGAGAACGGTTAATCTCATCGGCTAAAATTAAGTTGGCAAAGATAGGTCCTTTCTTTACTAAAAATTCTCCGCTGTGTTGATTGTACACCATTGTACCAATCAAATCGGAAGGAAGTAGATCGGGCGTAAATTGTACACGGTGAAAATCTAAATCTACCGCTTGTGCCAAGGTATTTACACTCAATGTTTTTGCTAAACCCGGTACGCCTTCCAATAATATATGGCCTTCCGTACACAAGCCGATCAATAAACGGTTTATCAAGTAGCGTTGACCCAATACCACCTTTCCAACTTCGTCTAATACGTCTGCTACCTTTTTCTGATAATGTGCTGTTCTTACTTTTCCTTCCAAAACAAGGTCAATTTATATTACCACTTTTTAAACACAAAGAACACAGCTAAGACAATGAAAACAAAGCCTACAACATAATTCCAAGCTAATTTGTCGGTCTTAAACACGAACACGACAAAGATAGTAAATACCACTAAAGATATTACCTCTTGAATGATCTTAAGTTGGAACAAGGAATAAGGACCATTATTGCCCTCATAACCTATTCTATTAGCAGGAACTTGAAAAACATATTCGAAAAAAGCCAATCCCCAGCTCAACATGATGATGCCAAACAAACCCCATTTTTCTAAGAGGCTAAATTTCTTCAAATGCAAATGACCATACCACGCTAAGGTCATGAATACATTAGAGAGTACTAAAAGCAGTATAGCCCAGATTCCTTTCATGGACTTAAGTTATGAAAAAAGACTTAATACCGAATACAATTATAAATTAGCACAATCAATGATTCGTTTCGGTATTATCAATTCATAGGCATAAGTAAAATTATTGGACTATTTTATAAATGGAATTGGGATAAGATAGGAAGAGCACATTGGAAATACGGATAGCACGTAATAAATACAAACACAAATGCCCTGTCAACTTGCGTCAACAGGGCATTCGATAAAATCTTATATTATTATTCTTATTTTCTTTTCACCAATTTGACCGTCTTATAAACCGCATCAGTTTGAATGATGGCAATGTAAAAACCAGCACTCGGAGGTAAGGATTGACCAAACGTAATTGGACTTGTGACATCAGTATAATGCTCTTCAAACAATACTCTGCCTAAGGCGTCGACAACAGTAAGCGTGACTGCTTTTGTATTGGATGGAACGACAAGTGTTGTAGCATCATCAAACACAGGGTTAGCAATGTATATGCCATCACTTTCCGTAGTCAATTCTCTAATTTGACTCATACTTGCAGTGCCGTCAAAATCTATCGTCTTCAACTGATAGTATACCGTTCCACTTACAGGCAGCTTGGGATCGTCGAAGGCATAAGACTTTAAAGCATTGCTATTACCTGTTGCTTTCACTTGACCAATAGGGAAAAAGTGAATACCATCCAAAGACTTCATCACGGTGAAATAATTGACGTTCAGTTCCATTGCTGTTGTCCACGTAAGATGAGCACTGGTATTGACCTTTTTCGCATCAAACGATAATAGCTCTACAGGAGCGGGGCAATCGACTGTAATGGTCATGTTATAACTAACAGGAGCGTTACAAGTAGTGGGCACAATGACGTTATAGGTAGTCGTAACCGTCGGTGAAAAGATGGGCGAGGCACTGTAAATATTGTTTATAGAACCGTCGTTGGGAGACCAAATGTATTTGGGTTTTGAATAAACTTGAAACTCCCAAAGTGAATAGCCGTAACCTGTAGCCCTAGCTGTTCCCAGCATACGGACATAACGAATATTAAGCAAGGAAGGTCCGGCTGGCGGTATAATTCTATCAATAAGCGGACCAGCGCCAAATCGTGCTCCATTTGTTTCTGTAAATACCGTTGTCCAGGAAGCTGCATCAGTAGAAACTTGCAATTGAAAAGCAGATGCGTAAGCTCCTTCCCAATATAAAGTAACACTGTCTAAATCATGTGGAGATCCTAAATCGACATAGATCCATGAGGGATCTATGCCCCATACACTTGCCCATCGAGTAGCCAAGGATCCATCTACCGCTTCATTAGCATTTAACGGATTACCGTTTTCAAAACTTGAAGCAAAGGCAGGTTTTGCAAGTGCAGTATTTTTACCGTTGAACCTGGTTAAGCTCGGTAAAACGATATTCGACACCGTCGCAGGAGGACAGATGGTTTGATCTGGTATAGTAAGTGTTGTTAAACTCTTATTTATAAAAACACGGTGTTCATTCCAAAATCCACCCGTTGAGGAGGTAAATCCCCAGTAAGCATAAGGGTCTCCAAGAAAAATGGCGTTAAATAAATCTATCGTGCAACTTGCCCTTAAACTGCCGTTGAAAAATACTTGTAAGTTGAAGGTTGCAGGATTATAGGTAATTAAGAAGTCATACCAAAGCCCATCCTTTACATTTGTTTTTATAGGATCCATTTGCACTGGAGCAACTAAGGTATTGGCTACATTAGCATGGTCAACATTACCTTGCCTTTCAATAGCAATATGGTCGAATGTCGGATCACTGTTATTAAATGCGCCACCCGATGTCAAACTATTTTCATAGGTATCAAACTCAACTGCAATTGACTGGCCAGGCATTAAATCGTAACCGATACCTCCACCTGCAGTACCTGCATTCAAGCAATTGTTTTGAATAACAAACACCATCCCATCCGCTCCAATAGGATCCGTTCCAAAATACATTTGACCGCCAACTGATAAGGTATTTCTTACATCATGCTCGACTTGGTACCACATGGAACCTGCTTGGTTCGTTACCGCTTGAGTTAATCGGTACGTAGATCCTCCCAAAGCAAGAGCACTCCCATTAAGCTGGAATTGAGCAAAACTAGCTTTTGCAATCAGAACAATAATGAAAAATAGCGTGTAGAATAATCTCATGAATCGTTTTCAATTTTAATTTAACCCTGATTATCAGCAGGCGATGTACCTTTTTTTAAATTTAGCACAATTTAAAGAGTTTCAACATTATATACAATTACTATCTAAAAGGTAATGAGTAGAATACGCATGTTTATGAGAAATGACTCCAGATCTAAAATATTACTATTATAAGTTATCAAGATTAATTATTACACTTAAACATCATGTAAAATTTAGTCCTATAGATCCACAAGTTCATTTTAAAAAAACAGCTTCACTATACATAGACAATACGCTACAACCCAGTAATGGTTTTCTTATTAAGCGATGTAAACTTTACTCAGGACTTATTTTTATAGATAAAATCCGTATCAGACCTTAAATAAGATCCTATTTTATCTACTTTTATATCTATTTACGAAAATGTAGTCTAAAAACAAGGCATGTAATAAATAATAAGTACTTAATTGAAAAATGAGCCTTGAGCTCTGCTATTGAAAAAAATATTTTTTATTTTTTGACTTTTTTTTCTGAATTCAATTTGAAAGGAGCGCTTTTGAAGAAAATGTGACTTAGGCGAAAAATATGGTTGAGCTGTTTTCGGCATAATCGACAATACAAGCCTTACATCATGAAGCAATAAAAAGCACTACCATTTTCAGCGTAACACTTTTTTGTAAGCGAGAAGCCTAAGCGAAAACAGCTTATGGATTTCCCCAAGTATTTCTCTGACTAAAACAGCTTATTTACTGCAACAATAACGAGAAATAAGCCCGTAATGGCCATTATAGCACCGCATACTTTAAATATCCCAAGCGAAGGAATGTAGTCAGGATTTGTATTCTTTATTCTACCCGTGCCTTTCAACCAAAAGTAAATACCTACTGTGGCAAGTATGCTGTAAATGAGGAGCATGATATAAGGATTAATGATTCCCAAGGTTTTTAATATGTTTAGATCTTAAATTAAAACAAAAAGCTCAACCATGAAAATGGTTGAGCTTTCTAAGTCTCCAGTGTGAGCGCGAGTAGTGGAGAGGCAATCGATCCGCACTCCATACTCCAAAATCTCTACTGCAATGTACCCGGGGCGGGACTACAGTATTTTTATTATAAAAGATAATAGATTATAATTGCACACAACTAAATGACAGTCAACACTATAGTTAAATTAATAATTTAATTATAGCATCTGTTATCTTCTGTTACATAACCTATTGCCACCTAATCTGACACCCAGATGTTCAATTATAAGTTCTACCTCAACAAACAGAAAGAAGATCAAAAGGGACTTTATCCCATTATGCTTTTGGTTACTTACAATTCCCAAAGAATAAGAAAGGCAATTCCAGGGATAAAGTCGACCATCAAAAACTGGGATGAAACTAAGCAAAGAATAACTAATTCAACAAAAAATGAAAATGAAAACTTTGCTGACATTCACAATGCTATCCTTATAGAAACAGAAAACCGCATTATTCAGTTGAAAAAGGAAATAGGGGTCAAAATAGTATCCTTCTCGGAAGATCTTCTAATCTCTAGAGTGTTTGATAACAAGACATCCAAGTACAATAATTTTTTCTATGACAAATTTGATGATTACATAGAAATGATCAAGCCTCCAATTAAAGCGGAACAAACGGTAAAAAGTTTTGTGACCTCTTTTAATAAGATCAGATTATTTGAAGAAGAATATCAGTATAAGATCACTTTTGAATCTATCAATACAGAATTTTTTGAAAAGTTCAGAGCTTACATGTTGGAAGATAAAAAATATGGATTCAATTATTTTTCCAAGGTAATCACAACCGTAAAAACTTTCATGAAATGGGCTGACGACAGGGGCTATACAAGTAATATGACCTATAAGAAGTTCAAAGCTCCCGAAAAAGAAGTTGACATCATTGCATTAGATGAAGAAGAATTATTAAAGCTTTTATACTTTGAATTTAAACATCCACGTCTTGAAAAAGTAAGAGATGTTTTTTGTTTTTCCTGCTTTACAGGATTAAGGTATTCCGATCTTAAATCTCTTAAAAGTGAACACATAAAAGATGGATACATCATAAAGGACATTGTTAAAACAAAAGAAAAGATTAGAATCCCGATTTCAGGACATGCTCAAATGATACTAAATAAGTATTCTGATTTAATTACGGGCCCCTTGCCTATCATATCTGGACAGAAGTACAATGATTACATCAAAGACTGTTGCGAGGAAGCTGAAATAAACAAGCCAGTTTCCATTAATAAATATATCGGAACACTTTGTGTTTCATCAACTCATCCAAAGCATAAACTTATTACTTCGCACGTTGGAAGAAAAACATTCACAACACTTTCGCTTGTATTAGGCATGTCTGAAACTTCTGTTAAACAAATAACTGGTCACAAAAAAGATGCAAATTTTAGAAAGTATGTCAAGTTCACAGATGAACGAAAAAAAATTGAGTTGGATAATGCGTGGACTCAACTTGAAAACAAAGCCTAAAAATCCAGTAAGATATCGATCACATAGCCCAAGCTATTTTAGAGAAAACTACTCTTTATACCAAAGCAACAATTTTGCAGAAAAAGATCAATATTTATTTAGCATTATAAATTTAGATTTCGATCAACTACTAAATCTTCGCAGGGATTTGCTCAATGATTATGGTGTATTCTTCATGCGTGATAATCTATTTAATGAAATTAATTATCGGATTAGTTACTTAAAAGAAAGCGTTGTTCGAAATTATACTTTAAGAATTAATAAAGAAGATCGACAAGATCTTAGAAATCAAAGAGAATATTTAACCTCTCTAATAAAGAAAAATACAATTGACTTGGAGGAATACAAAGTATTAAAAGTGCGCACCTTAGGATCTGAAGAAGCTAGAGCCTCCTTCGACAAAGCCTTTTACACACTCAACGACATATACAATCAAGTCATCTTTTACATTGACAAATACCTCATATATTATGAAATGAATGAAAATCCTCATTCAGAAATGTCCACGATGCTACTTAAACGTTATAATCTCCCTTTACATAAACCGAGTAAAATAAATCAAAAAAATAAAATCAAAAAAATTCCTACAGAAGAGGTTAAACCTAAAGTTACAATAAAAGAAAAACTAACCCCAAGTAAAAAACTTGAAGTTATCTATGCCATTTTTGATTGGCTCAGACTTCAAAACAAATGGTTTATAATAAAGGAAGAACATCTATACTCTTTTATTTATAAGTACTTTGATTTTGGCAACTCGGATTATGATCACATCGATATCCAATTTGTGTTAAAAACAGATGCTAACAAATGGGGTGTTTTGTTCTATGAATTAAAAGCGAATAATCTTTTAACTCAAACAAATGAAAAAATATGCGATCTACTTAGTAGTTACTTCTGTGAATTCACTAATAAAAAATCAGTCGTTAAACATGTGAAAAAACATTCCTTTAAATCTGCATTTGAGAATAGTGATATGCGGGAGAGGCACAAACTAAAAAAAACAAACATTCCGATAGATGAAATCATTGATAAACTTCGATAAGGTATTTGACTAAGGGAACAAAAACCTTACTGTTTTTAACATCAGAAGCCTATAAAATTGCATCATGTTCAACAAAAACATACAAACACATGAGCAATTCTAAACAAGGTGTAATGGTTTTGACAGCGGACGATTTAGAAAACGCTGTTAAAAGAGCTTTAGGCTACTTCTTCAAATCAGGTGATGAAATGCCAAACTCATCGAAAGATAAGCAGTCCACAAGACTCTCGCATAAAGAGGCGAGCAAAGCATTGGGCGTATCGGAAACTACTTTGACCAAATGGCGTTATGCTGGTTTGGTTCCATTTTATCAACTTAAAGCTAGAGGTACTGTATTCTATGACTTAGACGAATTAAAAGAGGCTTTCAAACAGGATTCTAAACTCACGAAATATTCGAGAAAATAAAAAAGCACCGTTGGCGCGGTGCTTTCAAGTAATTCTATAATCATGTTCAGGTCAGAACATTCTCTATGACAAATATAGGGAATGATTCTATAAAATCATTATGCCCTATGGAAAAAGAATGCGACTATAAAAGAGTCGGAACCACCTATTATAAAACCATTAATAGACCTAACCTTTTTGGAGACAAAGTAAAAACACTAGTTACTTGGAATTTTGACACAATAAAACAGGATCACGGTAGAGATTACCTGAGTGAGGTGCCAAAATATGACGGCTTTTGTTTTTTACCTGATCACCTCAATTATAAAAGTGAAGAGTCTGGTTTTTTAAATAAGTATCAACCCATTCCTAATAAACCGCAGCAAGGCAGTTGTGCCAAAATCCTTGACTTCGTAATACATGTATTTGGAGAGCAGGTAGATTTTGGATTAGATTATTTAACTATCCTCTACCGCTACCCTACCCAGCGTTTACCGATACTATGTCTTGTTAGCCAAAAACGCAATACTGGCAAAACAACTTTTCTTATGTTTCTAAAAAACATCTTCGGAGACAATATGACAATAAATACTAATGAAGATTTCAGGTCTCAATTCAATTCTCATTGGGCGCTTAAATTGCTCATTGGCGTGGATGAAGTACTCTTAGACAAAAAGGAAGATTCTGAACGCATAAAGAATTTAAGTACTGCAAAAAGCTATAAAACAGAAGCAAAGGGGAAAGATAGAGTTGAAGTCGATTTTATCGGAAAGTTTGTTTTATGCTCCAACAATGAAGACAACTTCATTATTATAGATCCTCTAGAAACAAGGTACTGGATTCGTAAAATAGAATGTTTTGAAAAAGAAAATGATAATCTATTGGAAGAATTGAAAGAACAAATCCCTCAGTTTCTTGAATACCTAACGAATCGAAAACTTACTACGCAGTCAAAAACTAGGATGTGGTTTACAGCTGAACAGATCAATACAGATGCACTTAAAAAAATCAAAAATAGGTTCCGAAATAAAACAGAGTTAGAACTTCTAGAAATCTTTAAAGAAATAATTGAGGCTAATGAAGAAGAACATTTATCCTTTACCAATACCAATGTAAAACTATTACTAGAAAGATCAGGAATTAAAATTAATCGTTCAGGTGTTCGTGAAATTCTTGAAAAAAGATGGGGGCTTATTCAACAATCTAATTCACTATCCTATAAGGAATATTATTACGATGCAACGGGTCTATTGATGAATCGCAATGTAATAGGCAGGTACTACACATTGAAAATACCAGACATAGATAAAATATATGATGAATTGATGAGATAGCAAGTTAATGTATTGTGTTTCAAAATATAAAGTACTCATCATTTGCTCATCTTTCTCTCATCAAAAAAAAGAAAGATGAGTAGAACATACTAGTTCTCATCATTCCAAAATTAATGATGAGCTATTGATGAAGCAAAGATGAGTACTTAACAAACTGACCTTAAACACCTAAGATACACTTCTCATCAATTCATCAAACTTTTGAAGAAAACTCCCAGCATTACAGCTGGCTATACAATACTTGCTGAAGCGGAAGCAGGCTCTGCTGAGGAGCAACCTGCCAGGAATAAGCAAAGTCGGTGATAAATAGACCGAAGTTTTGCAACCACTTATAAAAGAAGTTGCAATTCAGCCTGTCTCGCGACAGGCTGAATTAATTTGTCCATCTATTTAGAATCGATTTATGCCTTATAAAACCTAAATATTTAAACAAAATAACATTATGACTAAAATTATAGCAATCTCAAATTTAAAAGGAGGAGTTGGAAAAACAACAAGCTCTATAAGCATTGGTAGTGGCTTAGCGAGCCTTGGTTACAAAGTAATACTTTGCGACCTCGATCCTCAAGCAAATCTAACAGCAGGTCTAGGAATCAAAAATCCAGAGTTTACAATTCACGGGGTATTACTGGGTGAATACTCTATTAAAGCTTATCCTATTCGTGAAAACTTAGCTGTGATAGCTTGTAGTGCTGCCATCTCTAGTTTTGAAAAACTAAAAGGTGATGATTTAGAAAAAGAATTTATTCTGAAAGAAGCATTAGCTCCTCTATCAAATAAATGCGACTTTATCATTCTCGATTGTCCTCCATCCTTAGGCTTAATCACTGTCAACGCATTTGTAGCCGCTAATTCTGTCTATACACCGATGGAAGCACAACTCTATTCCACGGATGGATTAAATAAGGTAGTTGATATTGTTAGCAAGGTTAATAAACGCCTCAACCCTACCCTTACCTTAAAAGGAATATTCTTTACACGATACGACCGCAGGAAAATTTTAAAGCGTGAAACTCAAGATCAAATCAGAGAAGCCTATCCTGACCTTATTTTAAATTCAACGATTAGAGAAACCATTGCATTAGGCGAAGCACCGCATCTAGGAAAAGACATTTTTGATTACGCTCCAACAAGTGCAGGTGCATCCGATTATTCTGAACTCATAAAAGAAATTTTAGAACGAGAATTAGTAACTGTATAAATACAGAAACGGAATCAACATTGATAACATTGATAACATTGATAACATTGATAACATTGATAACATTGATAACATTGATAACATTGATAACATTGATAACATTGATAACATCATTAACATTGATAACATCAAGAACATCAAGAACATCAAGAACATTAATAACATCAAGAACATTAATAACATCAACATGAATCTCTTCAATCTCGCAAAAAATATTCTCGCTACTTTAACGCTACTTTAACGGTAATCTATGGCACTGGCTCTAGATTAATGCTAGTTTAACACTAGTTTAATTATCTATGCTTAATGGTTCGTCTAAAGATTAAAAGTGATTAATGTACAATTCAACTCCGATTTCAACTCAATTTTACACCATTTTAAACTGCAATAAACCGACATTAAACCAATTTTAACACTAAGTAAGTTATGTATGAAGAAGACATTCAATATAAAAAATGAATCTGTTAATACTCAAAAACCCACTTCACAAAAGGACATTCTCGATTTTTTCGATGAAGAAAGTGAAATGAAAAACGATATTAAAACAGAAACCATAACTACACCAGTTGAATCTAAAAACCATCCAATTAAAACCTTAATTGAAGAATTAGAGCACCCTCAAGAAGTTAGACAAACATTCATGATTGGCATTAACTACCTAGAAAAGACTAAAAACTATGTTCACATGAAGAAAATGAATGGTCAATACGAATACACTCAAAAAGATTTACTACATGCCGCATTAGATCTTTTATTTAATGGAATAAATATTCCACAACGTCCCGAAAGTGTTAAGGACAGAGAAAAAGACAGAGCCCTCCGAATTAAAAATGGCAAGAACGGATAATCACGATGTTGCCTGTTTAGGCAAGCAAGTCGGAATGGGGCAAAGCCACCATTCAGACTTGCCCTGCGGGGCTAACCATCTGTGTACCACAGATGGAAAATATATTAACGGAGTTAAAAAATATACTCTGAATATATTTATCAATTCAACCTACTAATTATCAATAGTCAAAAACATAAAACGTAATATATTATGGCAAGTATTCAAATAGAAAAAGAGTATGATGAAATGCTTAATCAATTGAAAGGTCGTTTACAAAAAAGCAAAAAACACATAATAGAAAATGCTATTCGTTACGTGCATCATAACAAAATTGACCCTGAAAATATTAAAACAGGAGACCCTGTTGCAGAATTAAAACACCTACGTAAAGAACTGGTAGGATTTATTATAACACTAGAAAAAAATAAACTTGATCCGATGCTTCATAAATTAAGTGTCATGGCAAAAAATATCGATGAAAAGTCTAATCAAACTTTAAGCTTGGAAGAATTGAAGACTGAAATATTACCACTGCACGAAAATTTCAAAAAAATGATAAATGCATATGCTGCTCTTAGTGATAGAACCCTTAAGCAATCTCCCGAATTATCTAGGCAGATGTTAGGGATAAAAGAGCAACTCGATTCCTTAACCACTAAATTAAACTCTAAATCTTAGAATTTAGATGAACGTCAAATTCACCGCCAGTGAAAAGAAGACTGGAAATAAGGGTAGCGTAAGAACATTGGTCGAATATTTAGAAAAGGAAAATAAGGGGAAAGAACTATTAGACCATGAAATGTTCTTCGACCACACCCTCAATCATGTTTCGATGTACGATGTCATTGACCAAATTGATAGTAATAAAAGAAAACTGGGGGCTAAAGATGCTAAGTTTTACATGCTTGTAATTAGTCCTTCGGAAAAAGAACTAGCTTTTATCAATAACGACATCGACAAACTCAAAACATATACTCGTGAATTAATGAATGCCTATGCTGAGAATTTCAATAAAGATGGACTGATAGGCGAGAATATTTTATACTTCGCTAAGGTGGAAAAAGAACGATACGACAAAAGACACAATAAAATTAAGAAAGGGGTAAACACACATATACATGTCATCATCAGTCGAAGGGATAAAGAGCAAAAATATAAGCTCAGCCCAGTAACAAATCACATCAACTCTACAAAAGGTATAATTAAAGGAGGATTCAGTAGAATCTCATTTTACGAAAAAAGCGAACAGGTCTTTGACAAACTAATTCAATACCCTCGTGAATTTAAAGATTCTTGGGAATACCAGTATACCATGAAACACGGTAGTCAAGATAAAATCTCTGAAATGCATCGTTCAAGACAAATAGAAGACCCCATAAAAATAAAAGAAATCAACTCTGATGTCGACATTAAAAGTACTCCAATAAGGGAGTCCAAATCAAAAGGATTTGAAATGTAAACATCGCTTGAACTAAATTTGCAATTTTACACCTTTCTTTTCCCCTCCATTATTTCGGTTTAGCCTAACCAACAAAGTTCAAGTTTAGATATGGCATTTATCAAATAATTGATAAATTGAAATAACAGCAATCAAAAAACATTCACCTTCTGTAAATCCTAAAATTATGAAACCTAAATTCGAAAATGAAGACCAGGTAAGAAAAGAAATGGGAGAAGAGAATTTTAAAATCGTAAACGACATTACTCAAAAGATTGTCGGAGACATAAAGCCCTTAAGTTTACGTGAATTTACCGAAGCTCAAATAGACAATATATTTGAACGTCCTCGTAGTATTGAGGAAGTATTCGAAGCAACAGGTTCCGTAGTTTATGATGTAGACCTTATACTTGAAAATGACACAGAACCTACGAATGTATTTGTATGTTTATTTACTCCAAACCTAGGTGTACTTAGTATTATGGACGAAAAACATAAGGATACTTATATAGGCTGCTATAAAAGAGATGAAGATAAATACGTTTTCTTCGATGAGCCTATTGTAGTTCCTGAAGACGAAGAAAGCAGACCATATTATCAAAAAGCTATAGCGACTTCAAAAGAAATATTTCCTGAATAACCAGTGTTGCGCCACCAATTATGGTTCTCGCTTGAAAATTTGCAATTTATTTTTACTCTAGTGGTATTGTTTGAAAAAGAACTTCGGGAGAGACTTCTAAAGCAATCGATAATTCAAAAACAACACTTAAACTTGTATTAAGCAATCCTCTCTCTATCCTGCTGATCTGACTATATTCAATATTAGTAAGATCCGCTAACTCTTGCATCGTCATTCCTCGTTCTTTTCTCAAAAAACGAAGCCTGTTTCCAAAAGCTATCAATTTCGACTCATCACGTATATATCTATCCTTTCGCTTCACAGGTTAAGTTTGAGGAAAAAATGAAATATACATTGTGGCAAATTTGCCTTGTTTTGGATTTTTCCTACATTTGAAAAGAATTGGTACCAATAAGTAGCAAAACAGGTATGAAAAAAAAGGAAACCATTAAATATCCGTTTGAATCCTGCATTGAAATTGGAAATGATAACATCGAAGAGAGAAAAAATCAGGTCTTGCAAGAGTACACGATGTATGGAGCTGCATTCTACGAAGTGACTTTACAATTTCAAGGCTATACACAGTTAGTCAACGTTGATGTAATCATACCAAACATTGGAATACTCAACTATGAAAATGAACAAAAAGAAAAAGTATATATAGGAGATGTCGATATAGAAAAAAACGAATACTTTTTATTTAACAAACCTATTATAAAAACAATGAATGGTAATACTCAACTAGTGATGGAACAAATACAAAAAGCTCTTATTGTAAATGACACTAATAAAAGATTTGTAGGTTTTCGATAATACTCTCATTAAAACTTAAAACACAACTAACCTAAATAACCATGAAATACATAATCATCTTTTTATTTATAACTGCACTTTTATTCAGCTGTAGCAAAGAAGTAAAAGAAATAAAAGGCTTGAATGGACAATCCCTTGAAAAGTATGAAGTCGCAGAATCTTCAGACGGTAGCATTTTTAAAGACGGGTTCTACAAATTATGGTACACAAACGGACAAATCCATATTGATTGTAATTATAAAGAAAACAAGAAAGATGGTAACTACATTGAATACTATAAAAATGGTATAGTGTTGAAAGAAGGTAAATATGAAAATGATGTTCGAGAAGGTGAATGGACATACAACCATCCTAATGGAAAATTGAAACAAATACTTCAAACCAAAAAGGGAAATGCGGTTGGAGCCGGCGAGATTTTCGACGAGAATGGAACCAAGAGAGTAGAAGGGAATTACATCGACGGAAACAATGATGGCCTTTTTAAATACTACGATAAGGACAGAAAGTTAACTCATACAAGAATATTCAAAAACGATATTGACATTACGTTGGTTGGGAAATGGAAGCTTGACAACGAAGAACAAGAAACTATGACTTACGAATTAGATGGAACTTGTACAATAGAAAGTAAAAGCAAACCTGTTACCTATAATTATGAATTAAATGACAACAAATTAAAAGTGGGCAATAATACCTTCACGATAAAAACACTAACTGACTCTAGCTATACAGTTGTTAAAAACAGTTATTTCGACCAACAAGTGTTTAACGGGAAAAAAGTAAAATAATATTTCTAATATATAAGACAGATGAAAATCATGCCTACTTCATTAAAATTAATTTTAATCTGTATAATTTCTGCACCCTCACTTTTATCTCAGGCACAAACACAAGCTCAAATAGACAAATTAAAAAATGATAATGCATTATTAAAAAATCAAATTAAAAATCTTCAACAAGACACGACTTACCTTAAGCAAACCATTAACACTTGTGATCTCTTAAAACATTCGAATGAAATCGTTGTTAAAAACAACAATCCAAACTATACCTTTGAATACCTTGAATGCACTGGAGATAGGAACATGCAAACAGTAACGATTACTTTTATGATAAGCCAAAATCTTGTCCATCAAAATTTCACCTTTAGCGATAAGTACAATATTCTTAAATCCTACGATAACCTTGGGAATACCTTCGCCTTCAAATCAACAACCTTTCCGATTAAAGAAGATATGAATGGAGACAATGTTCAAATTCCTACTGGAGTAAGAATCAAAGGTTCACTTGTATTTAGTAACGTACTACCTTCAACTGAGCAGATAACTTCAATGTTATTCTATTTTTTCACCACTAACTTAGATGGAGGATTCTACGATTATACAAAACCATACTCTGTAGAATTTAAAAATATGCCTATAAAATGGTCAGTTAAATAAACTAGCTAAAAATGGATGTTAAGTATTTATTGACCTCCCTTCTATTTTTTCAATTTCTTGGTATAGTTTTTTCTCGTACCGATCTCTTATTTTTGAACCTGCCGTTCCTAATATTCTATCCTTAAAATCATTTAAGCTAATTGCTCCGTTTAGCTTTGAGCGATGAATTGGACTTAATTTAGATGTCTTCATATTAAATAAAATTAGTTACCTATAGCTGACAAAAGTTCATTATATAATTTCTCAATATCTATAAGTTTAGGTTGCCATTATTTCTCTGTTAATTGTCAGTTATGATGACCATCGATATGTCGTAGACTATGCTTAAGCCTAACGTGCGTCTATGCAAATACTTGGCATACGATGATATGCTTCAATGGTAATGGCGTTAAAAGCAACTCGTAAATAATTTGACCCTGATGCGCCAAGTTTTGTATACACAATGTTAGCGGCTACTCTTGTTGGGTTTATTAGTTATTTGAATAACCTAGTGTAGCAGCTTGGTAGTTCTTTTGCGTGTTTTGAGAGGCTTTGTGTGTTCGCGAAAAATGCAAATGTGCTACTAAATGCGTTGGCTATCGTGGCCCCATAAATCTGTCACCGTTAAAATGTATCATATGGTCTGGCACTTCCATTAGCCAAACTTCTGTCTCCCACGCAATATTGTTTGAATGTTTTTTAAATTCTGTCATGTCAGGAAATGCTGTAACATAAACTTTCCCGACTTTACAGTCTTTAAGAAATTCTTCTAATTCTACAATTCGTTTCGGAGAAACAGGTCCATGTGATGTAACGGCTTCAATTAGAAACAACCAATTTCTTGTCGTGTCATAAATTACAACGTCTGGCAATTTACTGTGTTGATCAATTGGTATGCCTAATTCTTTCAAGGTTTTTTCATCAACAAACAAGTCCTTTTTTGCGGTGTCTCCCAAGTATAAAAGTGTTCCTCCATTTGCAAATCTTGGCGCAAATTTTTCAACTATTGCTGCTTGCACTTCATTGTGTTTACCTGCAGAAAGTTTAATTACTTCTCCGTTTGCAAGTTGAACTGGGATTAGAATTAATTCACGTTCTTTTAGATAGACCTCAGATAATTTCCCAACTTTTGCAATGAAATTATCAACTTCTTTTTTCCATTTTTTTGTTCCGTATGATTTTGCAACTTCTAGCACTTCTTTTGTTAGAGCGTAATGAGCCTTTGGACTATTTACAGGTAAATTAGGTTCATCAGGATTATAATCTACAACTCTTGCTTGAACGAATTGATGTAAAACTTGGCGTCTAAAAGTTTCTCTTGTATTTGGAGCATAGCTTTTATTGTAGTTCTCATTTACAAAAATCATTATGCCTTTTGTAACTCCTAAGCTATGGCGAGTTGCATTTTCCCAACTGTCATTTTCTTTGATGTTACAAATCGCTAAAAATGTCAATGCAGCCATTTCATTGTATTGTGCAGGTGGTAGACCTAATGTTTTTAATATTTCTTGTGCTTCCTCTGTTTTATTCATCTTTGGCGATACTTAATTTTTCAATAAATATATTATTTCTAAGCTTTGCTCTTTCAAGTAAAGTAGAGTATTTAATTATTTCTGTATAAAGAGAACCATCAGTTTTCCCAAACTTGCCAACGATTCTTTTAAACGGCCTAAAAAGGTATCCAAGATTTGGTGCGTTAACAAAGTCTGAATCATTATCAATGATATCATCAACATCAATACTTTCTCCAATTAAATAACCGAAAAATGTATTGAACTTTAATGTGTCAACAGATAGGTTGTTAATTAAGGAAGCATACCTGTTAATCTGATTCAGATGGTCAGAAATGTTCGTTCCAGGGGCTTTTAATTCTATAATTATACATTTCCCCTCAGCGGGAAACAATAATATGTCAGTTCTTTTTAGACGAGCATCGCCACCTTGCTTTGTTCTGTAATCCTGTTCTTCATCAGAAAGGACTTCCTTTAATATTTTAGAACCATCAAGCTCAATTTGCCCTAAAAGACCTTCCGATCCTCCTTTGAAATAAATATACTCTTCATTTATTAGCCACAAATCACTTTTCAATGGGTCATTAGAACTTTGCTGAAAAATTAGATTATGCAATACCTCTTCATCTATTCTATCTCCACTCTTTAGTTTATCTGTTTCATTGTTTAAAATTTTTTGAAAAAGTTCTAATACCAATTTCCTACGAGCAACATAATGTGTTAATGCCTTTTTGTTTTGGAGAGGAATTGTTTTTACGAGTTCGTCTACCGCATTTATTAATTCGGTTTGATAATTTGGATTGGCGGGATCCAATTTTTCAAGATTATCAACAGATTCCTTTATTGATGCATCTACTGACGCAATTTTTTTTGCCTCTGCTGCATAAAATTTTTCTAAAATTTTGCTTTCGCTATCGTTTATTGAAATGCTAATATTTTTTGCTGTTTCATCGTCTAACAGAAACATCTCTTTCAGCTTTACAAATTCTGCCAGATGTTTTTGTTTCACCTCCTCAATTTCGGGATACATTATATTTATTGATTTATTTACTTCATCTTGAATATCTTCAATGAGTATTTCTTCCTGATTGGCAAATAAATCTTTCTCAAATGAATCCTTGCTTGGGATGTTTAAAACCCCTCTCAAATTAGTGTCTCTTGCGTCAATATAATTGCTTGATACCAAAAATAGATATTTATTACCTTTAACATTATCGCTTCCAGCAAGACTTTCAAGGGTTACATCGGACTCTTCAATCACTTCTCCTTTTGAAACCAGATTAAGCTTGTTTTCTTTTAAAAGACTTTTGGCAATCTTGAATGCATCTATAGTGAAGTTTTCTTTTTTGTCTATTTTTTCAATACCTATGTTTGATTTTTTTGAATATTGAAGTTGTATCGATTCTGTTTTGTCTATATTCGGAATGTCAGATTTTGAAATTGTAGATTCTCCTTGCAACACAGACTGCACATAAAACGCAATTTTAATTTCTGGCAACTTATTTTGGTTATGGCAAAAATAATGAATATACCTTTCAAGTAATTTCTCTTTTAAGGTCTGCTGATTAAGGTCATTATAAATCCCACTATTCTCTAACAAGGAGCTAAATGTAACTGTTGTTTTGGTAATTGTTTCTTGAGTTGGGTTACACTGTATATGTTTTACAATTGCATTGTTTGGGTGTTTTATAAAATCTTCTCTTTTAGAAACAACAAATTCACGATTATACAATGTTCCATCTTTTTCAAAAACACTGTTTACATTTGTTGTGCCGAAATAATGCACATATTGTATTCGACCAGAACCTAAGTTCTTAAAACCTTTTGTTGTTAGTTTGAATGTATTAAAACGCTTAAATTCTTCATCATTAAACCCAATACCATTATCAGTTATAGACAAACTGTTAAATTCTGTAGTTTGTACAGTTGTTTCAGTAGCATTAATTTTAATTGCAATTTCTCCTTTGTAGGAAGCGTTTGAAACTTGTTTTATTTTGATAGACTCCAACGCATTTGTAAAACATTCAAATATTGGCTGCAAGGAAGTACTTGATTTTTTGATGTCGTGTAAAACACCAACAAAGGATAAATCTTGTGCTACTATGAATTGATTATCTGAATATCCGTCCATCCTAATTTGTTGTTAATAAATGCTCCAATTCAAAAAGCTCGTTTACGATTTTGTTTACATTATTCATTGAATAATCATTTGAAAGTATGATTTTGTTTCCAATGATTTTAATGTCATTTATTGGGGGAAACCGCATTTCTCTTAACTCTGTTGCACTAACATTTACATTGCCATTGAATATTTGAAAATAGATATCAAATAATTCACTGTTAAGCAAAGCGCAAAGTCCTGCAACTTCGCTTCTTTCCAGATGCCCCTTTTTTCTGTAGAGATAGTTTACTTTATTCTCTACTCCTATAAAATTTGATTTGGCATAATTGCAAAAGTATGGTGCCGCAATAAGTCGGCTTTTATCATCTTTTGTGCTAAAGCGTCTTAACAAAATGTAGTTTTTGTTTGGGATTAGCAAAGATTTTGAAGCGGGTTCTATTTTTATGAATTGCCCTTTATCTTTTAATGTAAGAGGCCATTCTAAAAACATTTTATTGACGTTATGCAACCAAAAGAGTGGCGCTAAAAATACAGTTCCATTCTCATAGTTGTTTTGAATAAAATCCAAAGAACGAAAAGAAACAACAGGGCCTGTTGAGATATGTATGTCGTAATTAATCAAATTATTTTCCCAAGAAGTAACTAAGTCTAAAATGCTTTCTTCTTTGTCATTTGTAGGAAGATGGAGTATTTTTTCTTTTGAATTTAGATCAATTAATTCTGATGAAGGGAAGTGTTTTATGGTTGGCTCGTAAATGTCTTTTATCCCAACACTTGACGATACGGCAACTTGTTTGTCGGGATTGATGTTAGTTTTAATTGCCTTTACAATTACCGTTTCTTGCAATACACTATCTCGATCGAAAGTATTCTTACGAGAATTAAACAAATGAATTTTATCTATTTGAACTGTATTAAAAAACAATTCTCTAAAGGCTTTGAAATAATTTCCAGAAGCGAAGCTTCTTGGAGTAATGAAAATTAGTTCGCCATTTTCATTCAATAATTTTGAGGAGATTCCCATAAAAATTGAATAAATGTTTGGCTGCCCACTTACCAACTCCTTTGCTGCAATTGTCTTTGCATCATCTTTTGAAAGTTTAAAATAAGGGGGATTAGAAATTATTATATCAAAGTTTTCTTTATTTGGATTTGTATTTTTTAGTGCTTTTGCATTGTCTAGAATAAAGTCATGTATATGCAAAAGATATTGAAAATTAACACCTTTTATTTGGAGCCATTTTTTTAAATAAGAAAGTGTTTTTTGAGAAAAAACTATTAGCTCAGGGTCTGTTTCGTAAGCAACTAAGTCTATAAATTCAATGTTTGGATTTTGCTCTGTCAAATGTTCAATTAATGCACAAGTTAAAACTGCGGTCCCGCAACCTGGGTCTAATATTCTCAAACGTTTACTTGTCAAATTGGAGAATGAAGCCATTAAATGAGCAATGGGTGTTGGAGTAAAAAATTGCCCGTTGTCTTTTTTGTGTTTTTGAGTGACTTGTTTAGTATAATAAATACCTATTCTGTCAGCATATTCGCTTGGCAGTTCCTTGTCAAAAGGGTTGATATTTATTTTCTTAGTCATACGCCTGTAAAGTTACCTTTTTTAACCTTTTTTGACTATAAAAAGCTGTCAAATTACTAAAGGGTCACTTGTAGGGTGGTAGGTGGGATTTGGGTGCAGTTGGGTAAAATTAAATGTGGTGCAAAAGAGTAGATTTTGTGTATTGGATTGCACTTTTTAAGATTTCGGGGAGAGATTGCATATGGTTTTAATCTCCACTTTTCAAATACTATGTAGAAACGTTTTTTGAAGAAAATATATTTCGAAGAATATCTCCTACTATTATTGATTATAGAGAGTATGTTTTGCTTAAAGAGTTACCCAAAAATCGACACACTCAAATTGCTAAAGAAATACTACATCAAATATTTGACAATAAAATCTTATTCGATGTTTATGGAAGCTGGCTTTACTACTGGTATGAAGAAAAACGAGAATTGTTTCGGAGATAATGCAGCCCTCTATACTTTTTCAAGCTAATTACTATATACAAAAAAAACCTAGGGCAAGGCCTAGGTTTATCAATCAAATTTTTAAGTGCAGCCAAGAAGACTAGTCCTTGAGGGCACTATCACAAACTAACACAAAAATATTGAATAATGTTTCATGTTTTAAAGTATTTTAAAAAACATGCCCAAAATTTTGTTCTATTAATGGCTTTAAACATTGATTATCATTATAAGGCTGGAAAAGCTCCTTAATTTGGCTTAAAAACTCCTGCTCTCTTGCTACTGATATTTTCCTTAAGTAAAAGGCTATTACTTTTATTACAACAGACATAGAATGCCTTTCGTTACTAGACAATCCTAATTCTGTTATATTAGAAATTCCTTTAGGTGCTTTAAAATCAAAAATCACACCTCCATGTGCACAGCTATTTCGAATTAATATTAAGGTTTTAAAATGATTTTCGAAGATTTTAACATTTTTAATTCCATAAACAGAACTAATTACCTTTTTTATTTCATCATCCTTAAGTGAAGAATATATTGTAAGAATTGTACCAAATGTAAAGAACTCTAACGTTTTCCATGCTGGAGCATATTTATCATTTAAATATTTATGATGATGTTTTTTTATTGCTTTATTGTTAAATTTAAATTTGTCTGTATAATAAATATCAATATTGAAAATAAATCCAGGACTAACTACCTTGGAATCAATAAACCAAGTAGATGATTTTTTATACTTATTAGAAACATGATAAATAACAGCCGTTTTAAAATTAATTTCTATTCTATTCAAATATTTTAAGAGCAAATTTCGCAAATCAACATCTAAATAATATAGACTTACAACGTCAGAAAATTTAGTACCTGTTTTAAAATTATGATACTTGTCGATCTCAAATGGATTCCAATAAAAACCAAGTCTATAATATCCAATATCTAAAAGTATCTCTTTTGTTTTACTTTTGGAATAATCCAACACCAAACCTCTTTTTTCTAATAACTCTATTTGCTCTTCAATTGTCGTAGCAACGTTTCCCATAAAATACACTCCTCCACAATTTTATTTTTCATTACTAAAATCACACAATCAATAAATTTATTGAATAATTTATTTCTCTAAGTTAACTAAAAACAATACCTACTTTCAATGCGTTCCCTTAGGCCATTTTTTAAAGAGCTTTCTAATCGTAGATGGTAAGCCTACTACAATATCTTCGTCTACCAATAACGTTTGTAGACAATTTACTTCCCATATGCATTGACCTGTTTTTCTATCTTTAAATAAAATGGTCAACGATTCTTCCTTGTCTTGATTTTCGACGAGTATATATTCTTGGTCTAAAGACTTTTTAGGATTATAAACTTCTGGACTTTGTAAATATTTAGTAGTAGGGGGATCCCATTCCTTAAGCGCAATATTAAGTCGCTCGGATTCTAACTCTCTACTGTAGCTATATTTAATATTGACTAAAAATATAAAGTCAACAATAAGATCTGGCTCTGAGCGCTGCATAACAAAGCCCTTCTTTACTAAGCGACGATTGACTTCTTTTTTTATCGTAAGCTCTACTGCTTTAGCATTGATGTTTTTTATGGTATCTAATCGATGATCTGTAAGTGCCCAATCGAATGATTTATATTTTTTCAAATCTTCCTTGCCACTATAAGTAGAGGTAATGAGTGTTGAGCTTTTACAAGACACTAAAAATAAAACGGATAAAAAGAGTAGTCTGAACGAAAAATAAAAAATGGCACTTTTTTTCATATGTAGCTATTTAATAACTTACTTTATAACCTGCACCCATCCTGCATCTATAGGGCAATCGAAGAGTTGGAAAGAATAATAATATAAACCTGAACTCACATTAGAAGCATCCCAGTTGTTGTCATAATTATCGTTTCTATACACTTCTGCTCCCCATGCATTCCAAATCGACAAGTGACCTTTTTCATCTAAACTTGTAATCTCAAACTGGTCGTTCTTGCCATCGTTATTGGGCGTAAAAAGATTAGGAATTTTATACGCATTTTTTTCTATGTCAATACTTGCCGTATAATCTCCACAAGCATTGGTAACATTTACAGTATAAGTCCCTTTGTTGTTTGTACTGAATGTTTGCCCTTGAGAACCGTCTTGCCATAGATAAGAAATATACCCTTCTCCAGCATCAAGGGTAATGTTACTTTGATTGCAAACGGTTTGCTTTATATCGTTTCCTAAAGAAAGATAGGGCATAGAATCTACCTGTATCTCTTGCATAAGAGTATCGTCACATACTACATTTTGAAAGACACACATCACTTGGTACTTGCCAGCCTTTTGATAGAGGTGCTTAGGATTTGCTAAGCTTGAACTATTTTTACTTCCTGAACTAGGTTCTCCAAAATTCCAATGATAAGATTGGACTGCACTGGTTTGATACGTGGTAAACACTGTGCTATCACTCATGCATACCCGATTGGCTTTAAACTCTGGATAAACGGACAATACGCTCGTATAGCCTGGAACAAAAAAACTCTCTATGAAATTAGGCAAGCCATTAAAGCCTTTCATAGGGGGGAAAACATAAGCTTCACGCTGGTAATTGGCTTGGTCTAATGGTGCATCAGGATTGTGCAGCACATCGATAAACATTTTTGCCCTTGCCGAAGCAATGTATAGTTTGCCGTCTATCCCCAATTGCATACCATAAATAGCGGTATCAGGAATGGTCTTTAAAGAAGCAGGCACATCGCTGGCTAACAGATCATACTGATTAAGAAAGACCAAATCACCTACCGGAGGCAATGATCCTTCGGTATACAAATAGCGACTACTGGGTGAAAAAGTACAACTGATAAAGCCTGAGTTTTCCCCTAAATATAAGGCATTTGTGACAAGACCCGATGCGTTGTCAAAGTCAAACACATATTGCTTTTGAGTTCCAGGGCCAAAGGCATAGCTTACTTTTTGTCCATTGGGAGAGAACTTTAAGTAATTTTGATAATATTCTAATTGTACAGGTCCTTCATGAGAGATCACAGGTAAGGACACTCCACAGGCACTCACTAAATATGCATAGAAAGCATCAGTGTTCAATTGATGCGTCAATACCCAAGTATCGATGCCGTTGGCATGTTTAACGGCAGCCACAGACTCGTTGACAGGCGATAGTAAGATCTTATTTTTTATCGTTACATCTCCCTTGCCATTGTTTAAAGACATATCTACTATGGAGTAGGCAAAAACCGAATCATTCGGAAAACCTAAGTTAAACGTACCGCCATCGCTGGTGAAAATATAGTATTGTTTTTCAGAATCCCTACCCACTGGAACAATGACCGCAGATTGGCCCAGACCTTGATGCCCTTTTAAACCTTTTCCATTTGGCATTAGCTTATGATTGGCATTCCAAACGGAATTCCCATCAGTATAAAAAAGCAAGTTACCCTGAGGGTCACTGATAACAGCCATTCCAAAAAGCGTGTGACTTGCAGATTCGTTTGTTAGTGTCGGAGGATTTGTCGCAAAATTAAGCCCCGAATGATCACCAAAATACCAATGCAACGCTTCTTTCTGTGCAAAAGAAGCTGTACTCAGCAATATAAAAAAGAGTGTTCGAACGAGTATCATCAGCCTTCAATAGATCGTTTGCAAGGTAATAAAAAAGCCTCCCGCTAAAAATAGCGGGAGGCTTTTTTATGAGTTAAAAATGTTAGTTAATTAGTAATTTGATTTGCTTACGTTTTTCTCCGTTTACATAAAACTGACAAATGTATAAGCCCGAAGGTAAGCCTGTATTTGCAAAGGAAGATTCATAGCTCCCAGCTTCTTGAGATTTTACATCTACAAGCGTGCTTACCACTTCTCCCATTGTATTGTACAATTCAATTTTAACATCAGAAGCCGAAGGCAATTGGTAGTTAAATGTAGAAGAGCTCACAAGCGGATTGGGTTGCACAGAGAAATTATTCTCATCGTTTAGCTCAGTGCTAGCCAATGGGGTTTCGGGTTCCATCGGTTCGTTTGCTTGACGTAATACATTTGGGGTACAGTAATTACCTGTATTGTAGGAAATCATTTTAAGCCTACCGTCTCCTGAAAGATAAAAGACATTCGGTGCACGGAAGTGAATGGCTCCTGTTTGTCTCCACCAGCCTTTGTAATCACTGGTTCCTATCGACCAATCTTTTCTGCCTCCTACAAATGAAATGGCAACGGGAGCATCTCCTTTTGCAGTAGCAAACTGATAGATATTATTGTCCAAGCCTCCAGCATATATTACCCCTGCTTGTTGACCTGCTCCTAAGAAACCATTGTATTTGATGGCAGTAGATATTTTAATTAGAGTATTAGTACCGGCATTAGCTTGGTACAAACCATTGGTAGAGCCTACGTAATACACATTCCCAGCAGCATCTACATCGATATCAGAATAGGTTTGCCAAGCAAAATACGTAAGGTTATACCCTGAAAATACTTTAGAATCTATATTTGCAGAGGCAAAGGTGATGGGAGTATATGGCGTTACAGTATAGTCAATGGCTGCTAATTGTCCACTTGTATTGAAGTAATAGACATACTTGTTTGTAATGGTCATTTTAGTGCCTGCCAGTACCGTAGCAAGAGGGGACGCATAATTATTGACAGCAGAGTAAATTTTATTATTCGTGTTGATATAGAATAATTGATTGCTAGCATTGACTTTAATAGATCTAGCAACGCCTACAGGGCCTAATACAGGGCCAGTAATCCAAGCCCCACCATTGGAATACACTTTAGAGATTTTCGCTGATGCATTTAGGAAATAGATTGTTTTATTCCCCGCTGTAGGTTCATAAATGGCCATTGGCCCTTGTGCAAGATCAGTATTAGTTAATACAGTTGATATAGCCATGTTTTTCCACCCGATGTACGGCGTGGTAATGTACTGATAGGTGTAAATACGGCCGTCTTGAGCAGTGTAATAAGGGAGCCCAATTTGATCTGTTAAAATATCGGTATGTTGTGAAAAGTCAGAAGCTGCAATGACATCTATAGCCAATGCTTCAGGTGCAAAATTATTAAAGATTTCGTAAGCTTGCCACTCTGAATTTGGATCAAGTTTTACATAAGGAATTTTTACAAAGGTTTTGCATCCTTTCCCATCCGTAATTTGCACCCCAATATTTTCATTCATGATATCAGTTGTTGTATAAGACATAGCAGTACAACCAAAACCATTCCCAACAGTACAAGCTGCATTAGACTTGCTCCATTCATAGGTATAAGGACCTACACCTTGGTAAGCATTTATTGTTACAGGAACAGTTACCTGTTTGTAAGGACAAATAACTAAACTAGTAGGAGTGATGTCATATGCAAAAGAAGCTTCTCCAGGAAATGAATGGCTTAATCTAGCATATCCATTATTACAAGGTCTTGTAACTACTACACTGGCTGTTCCAGCATAGACAGCAGGATTCCCATTATATAAAACATGTCCACGAACTAGAAAATAATTTTGCCCCGATACATCATTCCCTCTACCAATAACCGACGTGCCATTGATGGTTGAAATATTCCATGATGGAGGTAAAGTCCAGCGGATGGCGGTATTCGCTATATTCTCTTGTATGGCAAATTGAAATAGCCCACCGTTAGCACAGGATGGAACAATGGTTAACGCATTATTAAGAACTACTGGATAGGTGACACAGCTTATGTCAAAATCCAATTTTTCAAAGCCATGACCACACACACCACTTTCGCCCATAGCCCAAGAATCGCATTGAATAGAGGCATTAGATGCCCAAGGCTTCCACTTTACCGTTATTTGCACATACGATTCTCTCGTATTGGCACTAGGAAAAAGGGCGTCTGATATAATGCCTTTAAGTATGGAGAAAATGCTAGGGCTAACGGTTCCGATTGGATCCATTGGATCCTTAATGTCAAACTGAGGGTCTGAGCCAGTAGTATATTCTGTAACATTATACTCTATGCCACTATAAATTAATGCAGTATTGTCAATAGTACGACCGTTTACTGCGACAATAGCACCGTTTTGAATAAGCCACTTTTGATTAGCTGTCGCACCTTTCGAGGAATAATTAATAGAATAATTAATGGTCTTCCCTGGAGCCCATGAATCAGAAGCTTCGATGTGCATGTCTTTACATATCGGCAGGCCTCCATGTCCATCTCCTCCTGCAACTAGCCTTGTCGCACAAAGCAAGCAGAATAAAATAATTTTAATTTTCAATAGATTTTTTTTCATAAAAATTTAGTTTAATTGTTCTTTGTACTGCTTAATTGTTTTGTGCGTGTTGTATTGGTATAATAAAAGCCTCCTATAAATAATGTTATGGACATAAATAAAAAACCGAGATAGTCTCCACACATAGTGTAAACAGTTAGTTTATTATTTAATGTCACAGTACTTCTTAGGGCTTCTCTTTTAAAACTTTTTATGGAAGCCAAAATATCACCTCGTTTATTTATAATTGCAGAGATGCCTGTATTCGCCGAGCGAACAACACTTCTTCTGTTTTCTATTGCTCTAAGTCTTGCGTAAGAAAAATGTTGTTTGTGTCCAGCTGATTCACCCCACCATCCATCGTTCGAAAGAATAAAAATGATATTGGCTCCTTTCTTTACATAGTTAGTAACATAGCTGCCAAAAAGAGATTCATAACATATAACAGGTGCCACTTTTACACCATCGTCTAAGGTTAATACTTTTTGAAATTTATCCGCAGTAATACCATTGTCAATTTTAAAGCGAGAGCATAAATTATTTACAATTTTCAAATTTGTGTATGGAACTCTTTCTGAAAAAGGCAATAGCTTACATTTGTGCTGAAGAGTAAAGCCTTTGGAAGGGTTTATTAAAAGCGTACTATTAAACAACTCATGATAGCCAATATTTTCTTCAAATCGTGTCGGGACAAAGATGCTATTCTCTTTAGCAGAAGCAGAAGCATATACTTCAATGCCCGTCAACAGATTAATATTGGGGTGTTTTTTAAAAAACAAATCGAGTTTTTTATTTCTCATTACATCTTCAATATCATCATCCCATACACCCTGAATAATAGCAGTCTCAGGAAATACAACTATTTTTGTTTCGGGTGTAGCTACAGCATTTGCTAAACCTGTTAAGATTGACATTTGCTTTTCAAAAGGTATGTAATGCTTCCCGTCTGGAAACTTTTCAGTTAAAGGATTAAAATTAGGTTGAACAATAACTACTTCTATTTTTTTACCATTGTCTGTAGTATTATTATAAAGTAGAATGGAGCAGATGATAGGAATAGCGATAAAACATATCGTAACCATACCTAACATCTTTTGTTTGAGTTTAATAAAAAGATAAATTAAAATATTTATCGCTACTATCCATGTAGATCCCCCTAACACGCCTGTATATTCATACCATTGCACGTATTTAGGATAATGAGCAAAGCCATTTCCTAACAATAGCCAAGGAAAGTTATAATTGAAATGGAGAGCAATAAACTCGTAGCTGATCCATGCCGATAAAAAAGCAAATAGTGCAAAAGGTTCGGAAAATTTATTTTTCATCTTGTAAAACAACAAGAATGGCAAAGTCATTAATAGAGCTTGCCATACAATACCGATCAAATACCACCAGTGCCCATTAATTAAAACCCAATAACAAGTACTGCCAACAGAAATTACACAGAATAATAAAATGACAGAATAATATTGTCCCAATGTCAACTCATTTGAGTTTATAAAAAATAAAGGAGCAAAGGTTATAAATAAAATAAATGGAAACCCAATAGGAGGCCAAGATGCAAAGAACAATATCCCACTCAATAAAGCGAGTAAATAATACTTTTGTGGGTTATGAATAAGCAATGCGTTCATTTTTTAACACTAATGCGATTTCTTTAGATTCATTACGATGCCCAACTCACAGTCTATAGCATTAAAGCCAGCTGCTCCATTACTACGACTTCCTAATGCATAGAAATAATTTAGACTGGCGAATAAACCAATATTATCTTTCAATAACACCCGACCTTTAGCTCCTATGTTATATCCAGTATTCCAATCGTTGTCTGCTGGATAATTATAACTGTAATTGTATTGGTCAATTACAACATAAGAAGGTTGTTTCATATAAAACAAACCGATACCTTGAACGATATCTAAGCACCAGCGTTTTCTGAGTATAGGAGTATAAGAGGCGCTGATGTATGCTTGCGCTTTTTGCCAATTCCCAGTTGAAGAATAAGTTGAAGAATAAATACGAGTGCTTGTGCTGGATTTAGCTTGATGTATACTGCCACTAGCCACCATGCCCATGCCCCATCTTTTGTTATAAAAATAGTGATAGCCTAATGTTATAATAGGTCCACTAGATGCGGAAATCCCAGCCCAGTCATCGTTAATAAACCCAACAGGAATAGACACGCCCGCAATTGCAAACACATAGCTTGCTTGTTTCTCCCCTCCATTTTTTTTAGTAGTGACCAATTGGGCATTGCTCATAAATGACACAAGCAAAAAAGTGATAATTAAAAAGGCATTTTTCATAATGTAAATAGATAATGAGTTTCGTAATTTTATACCATTCTCATTTGTTCCAAGTAGTTTTATTAAGACAAATGAAGGTTCAAAGATCTATATATTCAGAGGAGTAAACTATTAAAAAAAACGGTTGACTGCGCCTTCTTAAGATGTTCAAACACTCATCTATTATTTGTTTTTATGTCGTTCAAAACATCCTCAAATTAATGCTTGCTCAATCGATGTGTTCAGATCTTCTAAATCAAAAGGCTTGCAGTGATATTTAAACAACAATCCTTTTTTGACAGCAGAATCAATAATGTCAAAGTCCCTATTGGCAGTAACAGCTATGACAATAGTTCCTTTTAAATTCTGCACATGCAGAAATTCAACACCCATCGTTTCAAGTATAGCTTGATCAATAATTAAGACCCTAATCTCAACTTCTTTTACTTGTTTCTCTACCTGTTCGGAAGAAGAGCAAATGATCACTTCATACTTTTCTTTCCTTCTAAAATGAGACTGAAATGCATAGAGATTATTCTCCTCATTGTCCGCATAAAGGACTTTCATTTTATTCATGTGCACAAAAATCGATACTACGATCGCTTTAAACAATACGGCATATCTCGTATTTAATATACGTCATATACCGTATATTCTGTAAAAAGGCTTAAAAAGGGCCTAAAAAGGTGTTCCCTGTATTGGCGAATCTTTATTGATGCAGTTTATTGACTAGTTCCGTTCTACTTGTAACACCTGCCTTTTTTAAAGTATTTTCCACATGCTTCCCGACTGTTTTATCGGAAATAAAAAGGGTCTCACCAATTGTTTTATTGGTATACCCCTTCGCAATTAGCTTTACGATCTCAATCTCTCTAGAAGTTAAACTGAGCTTCGCACAGTTCTCCTGAAAGACATCTTCGTATTCTTTCAGAGGCTCAAGCTCTTTAACATTTAAGTAGGATTTGAAGGACTTTATAAAAGCTTCCCTTTGTCTTTTATGGTTTATTAAAATGGAATCAATTTTTCCAGAAAGCTCATGAAACAAAAAAGGTTTAGAGATATAATCTATCGCACCAAGCGACAAGCCGTTAAATTTATCTTTTACAGTACTCTTTGCGGTTAGAAAAATAAATGGAATATGATAGTATTTTGGGTTACTGGAAATAATTTTATAAAACTCGAAGCCATCACCTTTGTCCATCATAACATCTGAAATGATCAGATCTAAAAACTGAATTCTCTTGATCTTCTCCAATGCCTCTCTTCCACCCGTAGCAACTACCAAATTATATCTATCCTGTAACTTTATAATCATATAGTTCAACAACGGAATATTGTCGTCTATTAACATAATTGTTGGTCGATCATCATCCCCTGCTTCATTCACTCGCACCAAGATCTCCTTATCTAAAGACAAGTCTTTCGTAGCGTGATATACTGTTGATTCTTCTGAGACGATGTCATGTTGTTTTTGCAATTGAATCGTAAACTCTGCGCCCATCTTATATTCTGAATCACTTAGTAGCGATATAGTTCCATTTAACGATTGTATAATCTGCTTTACAATAGATAAACCCATTCCCATACCCTGAGAACTTTTTTTCTCTGTGTTAATTTGATAGTACCCTTCAAAAATTCGTTTATGAAATTTAGTCGGTATACCATGACCATCGTCTTTTACAATAAAAAAAACACACTCACTATTTGAATATAGAATAACATCAATATTTCCGTTTTCTCTACCATGCTTAATTGCATTCTCAATGAGGTTATTGATAATTCTATTTAAGGCTAAAGGATCTGCTTTAATGAATACACCTTCTTCTATTTGTTTAGTAATTTCTATACCCAAATTATAACTGTATGAACTAAACAATTCAATACATTCTTTTAACAACAAACTAAAATCTGTGACCTGATCATGATTGTAAATTACAACTCCTTTTTTGATGCGCTCCGAATCAAAAAAGTTTACAATATCCTTAGTTAGTTTTTCAATGTTGCGTTTTACGATATTGATTTCTTTATTCTCGCCATACTTTTCGATGTAATCACATAGATAATTATTAATCAAAGTAAGTGGAGTCTTCGTTTCGTGCGCAAGGTTAATAAAGGTATTCGTCTTTTGTTCATTTGCCAATTCAAGCTCTTTAGTCCTTGCTTTGACTTTCAATTTGAGACTTTGATTAAGCTCCTGTAACTGTTTCTCTGAAGTCAGTAGCACAGAATACTCTCGTTTAGCATTGTTAATCGCTTTTCTAATAAAAAGCACAGTCATGACTAATAGTCCTGCATTGGCAAAGGAATTTTCCAAAAGTTGACTACCGTTAAAGAATACGATAATGGGCAAGGATACCCAAAACAATAAGCCTATAAACATTCCAAATATTTCTTGTTTGTAGATACGATCATTGCTTTCTTGATTTTTAACTTTTATAGCACGTGTCAAAGAATAAAGAAATGACAATGCATAAAAGAAAGGCACGACAACTACTACCCTTCTACACAAATCAAGATCTCCTGTCAAATAGTAAGGAATAAGAAACAGCACTACAAAAGGAAGAAAGAGAAACGCAAGCGATCCCCAAAAAGCATAGAATTTCAGTTTTGGCAAATCAAACGCCTTGTAAAAATAAAAAGGGAAGTACATCGACATAAACAGCCCTCCTGAATAGGCACAGATGTTTTGTAGTGTTATCGAAACAGGAATATTGGCATCGGGTAAAAATCCACTCGCTGCATTATAAAATATAAGAAGCGACAATAATATTAGAAACCACAATCTGTTTTTATCACTCGGTCTTGACAGAAAATAAACAACTTGAAAAAAGAAAATGACTAGCTCAAAAAGCAGAATAATAAAAACAACAATATGAATTTGAGTTCCGGGTAAAAGCATACTAGTTTAAAAAATCTCTTTTAAAGATGTAAAGAGTATACCCCAAATCTAATTCTTTGACTACTTTGAACCCAAACTTTTCATACCAAGGAATATTAGTCAAAGTAGATGTTTCAAGATAGATGTCTCTTTTCTCTTCCACACTTTTTTGAATTACATATTTAATAAGCTCGCTTCCTCTACCTCTCTTCTGAGCATCAGGATTTACTCCCAAAAACCATAGGTAATACATTGGTTTTTTAGGATGATTACTTTTAATCAACGTTTCCCTTTTTAAAACTTGACCTACACGTGTAATCCCAATGCAACCCAATGCTAATTTTGCATCTAATAAGATCGTTTTTAGATTAGTTTTTTTCCTTTCAGGGAATAGAACTAATGCGCATGCTTTCCTATCGTCTGACAAATAGACATCTCCAAACATGTAGCAAATCTCAAAAGAGTAGTCTATCAACACACGAATACGCTCTTTCCTTTTCGAATCCTGCTTTACAACAAAATTCACACTTTTATTAGTATCGAATGATGCAGAAAGAATATCTATAACAACTGTCTTATCTGTATACGTTGCTTTAATCATATCAATTGTACTGGGAGAAACGAATTATAATTTTCGGAAAGTTTCCAAAGTGGCTATACTTATTAAGGTTGATGCCATCTATCAAGGTCATAGAACAAGAACTCCTCCCTTTTTGATAAAAGGGAGACCATAGAGCACATCAGCTAGATATACTTGGTCAATAATCCGCTACAATATTTCAATATAAATATTCTATGGCAAATTTAACATAAAATCGTTTTGGAATAGAATATGGCTCTTGAATGATTGAAATTCTGTGTGAATTACACCTGAAAATTGCTCCTTTGGATAACAAAGAAAAAAACTTGTCCACCATTTTTGCCACCTAAAATAAAAAAGCCTCTGAATATCAGAGGCTTAATCATTGATTGGTACCCGGGGCGGGACTTGAACCCGCACTGACATTACTGCCAACAGGATTTTAAGTCCTGCGTGTCTACCAATTCCACCACCCGGGCAAAAAAAGAAACGTAGGTGTGCTACGTTTCCTTGATGAGCGAAAGACGAGATTCGAACTCGCGACCCCGACCTTGGCAAGGTCGTGCTCTACCAGCTGAGCTACTTTCGCATTTGGTAGTAATTGAGAATGCAAAGATAGCCATTGACGGTATATTTGCAATATTTTTTCTAAAAAATGTTTTGAAAGGCTGTTAAAAACCTAAGCCTTCTTCGCAATGTTCTTCATCTCATTGAGTTTCAACAGGGCTTCTACCGGTGACATCGTATTGATATCCAAAGCTTGAAGCATATCACTCAAAACCAACCACTCACCTGGCAAGGGTTCGAAAAGCTGCATCTGCACGCGTTCTTCTACCGCTGTTTTCAAGGCTTGCTTTTTATTCTCCGTCAATTTTTCTTTTTCCAAAGTCTTCAATACTTCCGATGACCTTAGCACTACAGGATTGGGCATGCCCGCCAATTGAGCAACATGAATACCAAAACTGTGTTCGCTGCCTCCTTCTTTCAATTTTCGCAGGAACACAATTTTATTGCCGACTTCTTTTACAGAAACGTTATAATTCTTGATGCGCGGAAATTCTTCTGCCAATTGGTTTAACTCGTGGTAATGGGTTGCAAACAAAGTCTTCGGTCTGAATTTCGGATGCTCATGTAAAAACTCAACGATTGACCAAGCAATCGAAATCCCATCATACGTACTCGTTCCCCTACCAATTTCATCCATTAAGATGATGCTACGCTCACTCAAGTTATTGAGAATACTAGCAGTCTCACTCATCTCTACCATAAAAGTCGACTCGCCTTTCGACACGTTATCGGATGCGCCTACGCGTGTAAATATTTTATCGATGATGCCGATCTCAGCCGATGTAGCGGGCACAAAACAACCCACTTGGGCCATCAATACAATCAAGGCCGTTTGTCTTAACAAGGCTGACTTACCCGCCATGTTGGGCCCAGTAATGACAATGATTTGACAATTTTGATCGTCGAGTTTTACATCGTTTGGGATGTACTCTTCTCCAGGCGGTAAGTTTTTCTCGATCACAGGGTGACGACCCGCAACAATACTTAATGCCAAGGATTCATTAACAACAGGTCGCGTGTATTTGTTTTGAATCGAAATGGTAGCAAAAGAAACTAAACAATCAAGACGTGCGATCAGCTGCGCATTCTGTTGAATTGTTTGTACGTAGTCTTCTGCAAAGACAATCAAGCGTCGGAAAATGTCGGTTTCTATTTGAACGATTTTATCTTCTGCTGTTAATATTTTTTCTTCGTAGGTTTTTAACTCTTCCGTAATATAACGTTCAGCATTGACAAGCGTTTGCTTACGAATCCAATCGGTTGGCACCTTGTCTTTATGCGTATTCGTGACTTCTAAGTAATATCCAAAAACGCGATTGAATGAAATTTTCAACGAAGAAATACCCGTACGCTCTACTTCTCTTTGTTGTATTTGCAATAAGTGATCTTTACCTGAATAGGCAATGGATCTAAGTTCGTCGAGCGTTGTATCGATGCCTTCCATGATCATTTTGCCTTGGTTAGAAAGCATCGGAGCATCAGGCTTCAATTCTTTTTCGATTTTCTGCACCAACAACTCGCAAGGATTTATTTGCTCTGCCATTTTTGCCAAAGCACTTAAACCCGTTTGATTTAAGAAAGAAGAAATCGGCTTCAACTGTTCCAACGACCTTCTCAATTGATTCATTTCCCTGGGGTTGACACGGCCTGCAGAGACTTTTGAAATCAAGCGTTCTAAATCTCCAATTTGACGCAAACAATGCGAAAGCTGAGCAAGGATGTCTTGTTTGTCGACCAAGGCTTGCACTACATTCAAGCGGTCTTCAATCGCATTGACTTCTTTCAAAGGCATCACCAACCACTTCTTCAATAATCGTCCACCCATAGGGGTTACCGATTGATCCATGATGTTTAACAAGGACACGCCTTCCACATGCGGAGACGAAATCAATTCCAAATTGCGGATGGTGAAACGATCGAGCCAAACAAATTTTTCTTCCTCTATACGAGAAATGTTATTGATGTGCTTCAGGTCATGATGTTCTGTCGCATTCAAGTAATAGAAAACCGCACCCGCAGCAATGATGCCTTCTGCTTGCGCTTCTATCCCATATCCTTTGAGTGAATTGGTGCCAAAGTGTTGCGTTAATTTTTCGTAGGCGTAATCGTATTGGTATACCCATTCTTCCAAAGTATATACATGGAAACGATCGCCCATGCTTTCTTGAAAGACTGCTTTTTTATTTTTTGCAAAGATGACTTCAGAAGGTTGAAAACTCTGAAGTATTCTTTCAATATAAGGCAATGAACCTTGCGCAATTTGTAAATCACCCGTAGAAATATCGAGTAAGGAAACTCCGACTGCCGCTGCACCAAAATGTATAGAAGCCAAGTAATTGTTTTGCTTTCCGTCTAATACATTGTCGTTGTATGAAACTCCTGGCGTCACCAATTCAGTAACACCTCTCTTCACGATGCCTTTCACTCCTTTCGGATCTTCTAATTGATCGCAAATGGCAACACGCTGTCCGGAGCGGACCAGACGAGGTAAATAATTATCGATGGAATGGTGAGGAAAACCAGCCAATTCTATTTCAGAAGCTGAACCTGCTCCTCTTTTGGTTAAGGTAATGCCGAGTATAGCACTTGCTTTGATGGCGTCTTCTCCAAACGTTTCATAAAAATCTCCTACTCGAAATAAAAGCATGGCCCCAGGATACTTGGCTTTGATCGCCATGTATTGTTTCATCAAGGGTGTTTCTACGATTTCTTTTTCCTGAGCCATTTTGTACAAATAAGCTTATCTTTGATAAGATATTAAAGTTAAGAAGCTTGGTAAAACTTTACCAATCAAGTTATTCACATGCGCTATGAGAAAGCTCCAAACCACTGAATTGGGTCGTTTAACAGAAGAAGAAATAAAAGAGACGCCTAAAAATAAGCTCATCGTTGTGCTCGACAATGTAAGAAGTTTGCTCAACATCGGTTCTGCCTTCCGCACAGCAGATGCCTTTCTTGTGCAAGAACTATGGTTAGCAGGCATTACGGGAACGCCACCACACAGAGACATTCACAAAAGTGCTTTAGGCTCTGAAAATACTGTCGCATGGAAACACTTCAGCGATGAAGCACTGAAAGAAAACTTAAAAGCCTTGACTCAGGAAGGTTGGGAAATTATAGCCATTGAACAAATTGACAAGAGTACCTCTTTGAGCGAATTTAAGCCAAAAGCCAATGGGAAATATTGTCTCATATTGGGCAATGAAGTGAACGGCGTTTCTGAGGATTTACTACCGCTCTGTCATCATGCGCTTGAAATACCTCAGTGGGGAACCAAACATTCCTTGAACATCTCTGTGGCAGCTGGTATTGTGATGTGGGAGTTTGTAAGTAAGATGCGTTAGATCTTTAAATTCTTTATTCCTACTAAACAAAGAAGCCTGTCGTGTGCACGACAGGCTTCTTTTATAATGCATTTCTGTTAAACTTATTTTTTATCTTTTTTGCCTTGCAAATCCAACACCATTGGAATCGCAATGAAGATGGTAGAGTAACTACCAAACACCACACCCACTAGCAATGAGATGGAGAAACCTCTCAATGACTCACCACCAAAGATACACAAGATCAATACCGCAACTAAAACAGTAACTGTAGTCATGATCGTTCTGCTCAAGGTACTGTTAATCGATTTGTTTAACATTTCAGCCAAATCCATTTTAGAATACTCTGCATCAAACTCACGCACCCTGTCAAATACAATTACCGTATCGTTGATCGAGAACCCTACAATGGTCAACAAGGCAGCAATGATAACCTGATCTACTTCAAAGGCTGCAATACCCAAGAACTGAAGGATCGAGAACATCGCCAAAATCATTAAAGTATCGTGGAACAAAGCTACAACACCACCAAAACCAAATTGCCATTTCTTAAATCGAATCAATACATAAATAAAGATACCGATTAAAGAAACGAAGATGGATTGCCATGACGATTGTAAAATATCATCGGCAACCGTTGCTCCTACTTTATTACTGCTCAACACTTGGAAGTCACCTTTGTTATAGGCTTTCAAACCAGTTGCCAATGCTGTTTCTACAGCGGCATCACCTTCTGCGGTTTCATCACTTACCAAATAACTGGTTGTAATTTTAACTTTTTTGTTACCACCATAGGTTTTTACTTCCGTACCAGTTCCTTTAAAGTCGTCCGCCAATGTTTCTTTCACATCAGAGGCTACAACATCATTTTTAAATTCTACAACATATGATCTACCGCCTTTGAAATCGACACCTAAGTTTAAACCACCAATCATGATTGTAGCAGCGACACCTAAGGCCAATAAAGAAATAGAAGCTGCATATGCAACTTTTCTATACTTGATGAAATTAAAGTTGATGTTGGTAAACAAGTTTCTAGAAGCAATGGTCGTAAACGATACTGCATTTTCCCCTTTGTTTTTTATTAACCAACCTAAGATTACTCTAGAGATAAACACCGCTGTAAAGAAAGAACACATTACTCCGACAATAAGGGTTGTAGCAAATCCTTTTACTGGTCCAGAACCTAAGAAAAACAAAATCACACCGGTTAATACCGTTGTAATGTTGGAGTCAAAGATAGAACTAAAGGCTTTATCAAAACCGGCATCAATGGCCATCTTCAAACTTTTACCATTTTTCAATTCTTCTTTAATACGTTCGAAAATCAATACGTTCGCATCGACCGACATACCTAAGGTAAGCACGATACCCGCTATACCCGGCAAGGTCAGCACTGAGTTAAAGGATGCAAGTATACCCAACGTAAACACTACGTTGAATAACAAAGCAATATCTGCTACCAAACCACCTTTGTTATAGTAACCTACCATCAACAAAATAACAATCAACAAGCCCGCTAATAAAGACATTAAACCGTCTGAGATGGCTTCCTTACCTAAGCTTGGACCAATGATTACTTCTTCTACGATACGAACAGGTGCAGGCAATTTACCAGCCTTTAAGATGTTAGCAATATCGTTTGCTTCTTCCATTGAAAAATCTCCAGTGATCGAAGAACTACCATTTGGAATTTCATTTTGTACAGTTGGTGCTGAGTAAACAACGTTATCCAATACAATAGCAATTCTGCGTTTGTTTCTTGGATCTTTTACCGCATCAGCCGTTAGTTTTTTCCATTTCTTCGCACCGCTTGCGTTCATTTGCATGGAGATCTCATAGCCTCTACCATCAGAAGAAACACCAGCACGCGCATCGCTAATTGCATCTCCAGATAATGGCGCTTTACCACCTCTCGCTTTTTTGATTGGTACTAATTCAATGGTATTGTCTTTCTCATTTGCTTTTCTTTCCCAAGATAACACAAGGTCAGAAGGAAGCATTTCTTGTACTTTAGGTATTGCTAATAAGCGGTTTATTTTCGCGGTGTCTTTTAAGTCATAGCGCAGAGCATACTGACTTTTCAACAAGGTAAATAAAGGAGAATTTTTAGCTGCTAAACTGTCGATTGCTTTCGTACTGTCTGCTTTTGCAACAGCACTTGTATCCTCTTTCTTCACCGCAGCAGTAGCTGTTGAATCCGTTGCTCCATCTAACAATAGATCATCATCAGATTTCGTAGTCGCTGCTGAATCTAATAAGTCATCCGTTTTAATATCGTCGCCTTTCAATTTTTCTTGAGCTACGATGTAAGAGTTCACAGCAGTTAAGGTATTACCAATTTCAAATAAATGGTATACTTCGTAGAAATCTAACTGTGCTGTTCCTTGCAATAAATTACGTACACGTTGTGGATTCTCTGCACCTGGCAATTCCACCAATATTCTTCCCGTACCTTTTACACGTTGTAAGTTGGGTTGAATAACACCGAAACGGTCAATACGAGCACGAAGAATTTCAAACGAACGATCTACCGCCGAATCAATTTCTCCGTCGATCATTTTTTCAACTTCTGCATCGGTTGAACGAGAGTTGATCACAACACCGTTTTGAGCATTGGCAAATACTTTTGCTAATTGATTAGCACCCGCAACTTCTTTGTACGATTGGTAAAATAATTTTTCAAAAGATTCTTGACTGCTTTTTTGTTTCAGTGTAGCATTTTTCAACGCTTGCCTAAACAATGGACTTTCCGCTTGTGCGCCTGCAAGTGCTTTTAAAATTTCTACTGGAGAAACTTCCAATACCACGTGCATACCACCTTGTAAATCGAGCCCTAAAGCCAATTCCATTTCTTTTACTTCTTTATAAGTATAAGAAGCCATGCCTAAAAAATTATATACTGGCTCATCGTAAAGAGAGTCGAGGTATGCTTGTTTTTTAGATGTGTTCACTACGCCTGAAGAATCTTTTGATTGCTCAATAGCGGTGTCTTGAATGCCTTGTGCTACATATGTAAACGACATGTAGTAAATGCTCAAGAGTGTTACGATGATCGTTAGACCAATGATTAAACCTTTGTTACGCATAAAATTTAAACTGAATTAGAATTGAAAATAATTGTATTGAAAAGAGAAATGCCTTAGAGTAAAGGCACGTAGGCACTATGGAGCTTGTGTCGCGATATAGTGTCGAAAAAGTGTTTTGAAAAACTTACTGGCGCTTAGCTGAACGGCTTTCGCTTCGATGGCGATAGCAAAAGGATCAGCTGTAGAAAATCCTATGATGTTTTGATGCTCCAAAATACAGAGCGATGGAGCGTGGACATAGGTAGCATGCACGTGCACGACTTGCGGCTGCACCAATTCCTTAACAGGCTCTTCTGCCTTTTTGGAAGCAGAAGTACATTGTTTTTTCTCCAGTACAACCGTGCCTATTGGTTTAGCCATGATGTTGCCAAGTGGCACCGCCAAAACCATCACGAGGATGAAAATACTATGTAAAACCTTTTTAAGCATAATGAGCTTCAAATCTACTAAAAAAAACGAAATACAAGCCATATTTCTATTTCAACCTCCTTTTTAACCCTTAACACAAGTTACTCAAACAACATGGAGATTAAAGCTTTGCCTTTTCACGGATAAAAAGTGCCCACATTTCCACTACAGGCCCAATATCGTCATTATTAGGAATGATGACATGGGCATGAGATCGGTACGGCAACACATGTTGTTTATAGGCTGGCATCACATGGTGCAAATAACGATATGCGACATCCTTTAGATCGTAACCCCGCTCGGCATGGTCTCTTTCGATGCGACGAAAAATCCTAACATGCTCTTCAGGATCAATGAATAAAATAATGTCAAAACTTTCTCTCAGTGCTTGGTCTTGCAAACAAAATAAGCCTTCTACAATCCATACTGGCGCAGGTTCCCACACAAGCCATTCTTCCTTTGCCAAGGGATTATTAAAAGCATATTTCTTCAGCTTCACACTCACCCCTTTCTTCAATTCATCGGTAGCTGCACGAAATGCAGCCCAATTGATCGAATCGGGGGTATCATAATTAGCAATGTTGTTTTCATCGATAGGTTGCTCTTCTTTGGGCCTATAAAAATTATCCATGGAAATAAGCGTAGCCGCTCCAGCAGGTAATTGTCGCTGTAGGCGTTCTAAAAAATAAGTTTTGCCAGAAGCTGTACCTCCACATACGCCTATGATGTATGGCTTTTTCATGATTGTCTTGCTTTGATAAATTTTCCAAATTGTTGCAATGCACGTGCACGGTGACTGATGGTGTTTTTTTCTCCCAAAGACATTTGAGCAAAACTCACATCGTAACCCTTGGGTTTGAAGATCGGATCATAACCAAAACCCTCATCGCCATGGCGCTCTATCAATATCGTGCCTTCTACAATACCTTCAAACAAATATTCCTGGCCTTCATTGTCTATATAAGCAATGGCTGTTCTGAAACGAGCGCTTCGATCTGCAACACCTGCTAGGTTATGCAGCAACAAGTTCATGTTTTTCTCCGCATCACTTGGCTCTCCTGCATAGCGAGCCGAATATACACCTGGTGCACCCTTTAAAGCGGCTACTTCTAAACCTGTATCGTCTGCTAATACAGGTTTATTGTTTAGTGCATAAAGGCAGCGTGCTTTAATTAAAGCATTTTCTTGTAAGGTCGTACCGGTCTCTTCAATTTCCGTCGTCATGTTCAATTCATCCAAAGAAATAACCCTGATTCCCTCCGGAACAAGCCTTTGAACTTCCCTTAGTTTACCCTTATTGTGTGTTGCGAAGATTAAATCCATATATATAATCATTAGAATGAGTATTTGCTTTTGGGGCTAAAGTCCTTCGTTTTCAATTTAACTTATTGTTTACCAATAAAATAACCACTAATCACCAGCACTTACTTGTAAAATGTAAAACTATCCCTTATCTTTGCCCTTCGTTTTCGCTAGACGTGTTCTAGCACTAACCATTTAAACATACAAAATTATGGCAGTAAAAATCAGATTGGCTAAAAAAGGTAGAAAAAAATTAGCCATCTTCGACATTGTCGTTGCCAACTCAAAGGCACCGCGTGACGGTAAATTCATTGAGAAGTTGGGCGTTTATAACCCAACAACCCACCCTGCAAGTGTTGACTTAAACGTTGAAGGCGCTTTCAAATGGGTAATGGACGGAGCTCAACCTACTGATACAGTAAAGAGCATCCTTCAAAAAAGTGGCGTACTTTACCGTAGACACCTTCAAATTGGTGTTAACAAAGGTGCTATCACGCAAGAAACAGCAGACAATAAATTAGCCGAATGGTTAACTGCGAAAGAAGCTGGTGTTGAAAAAGCAAAAGCTGACTTGAGCAATAAAAAAGTTGCTGACAAAAAATCTCGCTTAGAAGCTGAAAGCAAACTAAACATTGCTATCGCTGCTAAAGTACAAGCGAAAAAAATCGTTGCTGAAAATCCAATTGTTGCTGCAGACCTTGCTGCTTCTGAAGCTTCAGCTGAAGAAAGCGCACCTGCTGAAGAAACAGCTGAATAATTACTTAAACCATGGATCGCGAAGGCTACTTTTATTTAGGTAAAATAGTTAAAGCACATGGACTAAAGGGAACTGTTCAAGTCTTACTTGACGCAAGTAATCCCGACGATTACCTTGATTTGGAATCAATCTTTGTTGAATATAAACAAAGATTGATTCCTTTTTTTATTGAAGACTTTTCCCTTCAAGGAAAAAACAAAGGATTGCTCAAGTTAGAAGACTTGGACACCATTGAAAAAGCACAACCCTATTGCTCATCTTCTCTCTACATCAAAGAAGATGAAGTCAGCGAAAACGACCACGATGAAGCGGCCTTTTTTGAAGTCATTGGTTATGCCATCATCGATCAAAACCTAGGAAACTTGGGAATAGTAAGCGATTACTACGAAAAAGTAGGGCAAGACTTGATGGCCTTTGAATACAAAGGTCAGGAAATACTCGTCCCTGTAGACGAGAGCATTGTCTTAGAAATCAATGCGGACACACAAACGGTGACAACTTGTTTGCCCGAAGGCTTACTCGACGTTTACCTTTCTCCTGAACCAAAACCAGACGATGAGAATTGATATCATCAGCTGTGTTCCTCAATTGATGGAAAGCTTCTTTGCGCATTCTATCGTAAAGAGAGCACAGGATAAAAACATTGTAGATGTTCAATTGCACGATCTTCGTGACTATACCTTGTCGAAACACAAGAAAGTGGACGACTATGCTTTTGGAGGAGGAGCAGGCATGGTACTCATGGCTGAACCGATAGACCGTTGCATCAGCAAACTAAAAGCGGAACGCGACTACGATGCGGTAATTTATTTAACGCCCGACGGAGAAACGTTTAACCAACAAACAGCCAATCGTTACTCTTTATTGAACAACATCATTCTACTCTGTGGACATTACAAAGGCATTGATGAAAGAGCACGAACCTTATTTGTGACACAAGAGGTCAGTATTGGTGATTATGTATTGTCTGGAGGAGAATTGGCTTCTGCCGTATTAGCGGATGCAATCATAAGACTTATACCAGGCGTATTATCCGATGAAACTTCTGCCCTCACCGATTCTCATCAAGATGGCATGTTGGCTCCACCTGTTTATACCCGTCCAGAAGAGTACAATGGACAGAAAGTGCCTGAGATATTGCTCTCTGGCCATGAAAAAAAGATTGAAGAATGGCGTTTTGAACAAGCCCTCGAGCGCACTCGCCTCAGAAGACCAGACCTTTACGACAAACTAAAAAATTTACAATAAAGCTGGCATATCAATAATTTTAGTTATATTTGCAGTCCTTTTAAAGAAGGAAAGGCTTTAATCTCATAATGTCATGAACGAATTAATTAAATTAATAGACGCAGAATATCAGGAAAAAAGGGCTAGCCTACCTGATTTCAACACTGGCGATACGATCAACGTACACGTAAAAATTATAGAAGGAAACAAAGAAAGAATTCAGCAGTACCAAGGTGTTGTAATACAACGCAAAAACTCTGGTACAAATGGTGAAACTTTCACAGTTCGTAAAATTTCTAACGGCATCGCTGTTGAAAGAATTTTTCCTTCTGCTTCTCCAACCATCGACAAAGTGGAATTGGTAAGAAAAGGATCTGTTAGAAGAGCTCGTTTGTACTACCTTAGAGATAAAAAAGGTAAAGACGCTCGTATCAAAGAAAGCAGAAAAGGTTATACTGCAAAATAGTTTTACCTTTTACACTATATTTAAAAACCCCGATCATCGTCGGGGTTTTTTCTTTTTAGCATGCCTGAATAATTTAATCCTTGACCTATTTTCACTAAATTAGTGACCGAAAATAATACCATACCATTATGTTAAGAACACATACCTGCGGAGAATTAAGAGAAGCACAAATAGGACAAACCGTTACATTGTGCGGATGGGTATCGAAAGTACGCGATAAAGGAGGCATGATATGGGTCGATTTACGCGACCGTTACGGCATTACTCAATTAATATTAGAAGAAGGTAAAACAACAGCGGCAAGCCTTGAATTAGCGCGCAAGCTGGGCAGAGAGTTTGTCATCAAAGCAAGCGGAACCGTAATCGAACGCCTCGCTAAGAACGATAAAATGCCTACTGGCAATATTGAAATTAGAGTAGAAGCCTTAGAGGTTTTAAATCCTGCAAAGATTCCTCCTTTCTTAATCGAAGACGAAACAGACGGCGGCGATGAGTTGCGCATGAAATACCGTTACCTCGATTTACGTAGAGAACCTGTACGTCAAAACTTATTACTTCGTCATCAAGTTTCAAAAGAAACACGTATTTACCTCGATAGCTTAAAGTTTATTGAAGTAGAAACTCCCGTATTGATTAAGTCTACACCTGAAGGTGCGCGTGATTTCGTGGTGCCTTCACGTATGAACCCTGGTCAATTCTATGCTTTACCGCAATCACCACAAACGTTTAAACAGTTGTTGATGGTTTCTGGTTTTGACCGTTACTTTCAAATTGTAAAATGTTTTCGCGACGAAGATTTAAGAGCAGATCGTCAACCAGAATTTACACAAATCGATTGTGAAATGTCGTTCGTTGAACGCGAAGACATCCTACAAGTATTTGAAGGGCTTACGAAGCACTTGTTTAAAACAGTGAAAGGCATTGACCTTCCTGAAATTAAACGCATGAGCTACGACGACGCGATGAAATATTATGGTTGCGATAAACCAGACCTTCGTTTCGACATGAAATTTGTTGAACTCACAGACCTTGCTAAAGGTAAAGGATTTCCCGTATTCGATGATGCTGAATTAGTGGTAGGGGTTTGCGCACCGCAATGTGCTAAATACACACGTAAAGAAGTCGATGAATTAACAGAGTTCGTGAAACGCCCGCAAGTCGGTGCAAAAGGCATGATCTACGTACGTTACAACGAAGACGGCACCTTGAAATCTTCTGTCGATAAATTTTACACCGAAGAGCAATTAAAAGAATGGGCGGTAAGATTTAATGCGAAACCAGGCGACTTGATGTTACTTCTTTCAGGTGAGACTAACAAAGTTAGAGCACAACTGAACAGCTTGCGTCTAGAGATGGGAACACGTCTAGGCTTAAGAGACAAAGATAAATATGAAGTACTTTGGGTATTAGATTTCCCATTGTTAGAATACATTGAAGAAGACCAACGTTGGTTCGCCATGCACCATCCTTTTACTTCTCCTGGCAACATTAGTGACTTTATGAAATACGATGCCAAGTCTCCTTCATTAGGCAGTATCTATGCTAACGCGTATGACTTAGTCATTAACGGCGTTGAAGTCGGTGGCGGTTCTATTCGTATTCACGATAAGACTGTGCAAGATAAAATGTTTGAAGTACTAGGCTTCACCAAAGAAGAAGCTCAGAAACAATTTGGTTTCTTATTAGAAGCGTTTGAATACGGTGCTCCTCCACACGGTGGCATTGCATTAGGTTTCGACCGTTTGTGTTCTCTTTTTGGCGGACAAGAATCGATTCGTGACTTTATTGCTTTCCCTAAAAACACCTCTGGTCGTGATGTCATGATTGACTCTCCATCGGAAATAAACGATAAGCAATTGGAAGAGTTGAGTATCGGCTTGGCGGTGAAAAGTAAATAAGCAATAGGTATCAGTGAAGAGATAGTAAGCAGTAGAGAGTGATTTACAACATAAAAAAGCTCAGGAATAATTCCTGAGCTTTTTCTTTTTATCCATCTAACATTATAGTGTAGTAATGACAATGGTATCGTCTTTGTGTTTAATTTTTTTACCGTTATGCTTTTGATCCATTAGTTCTAACATGTCAACTCGGTATTCAATAGTATGATCATTCACTTTTTGAATACAATCATTCTTTCCTTTAATCTTAGCTATTGTACCTTGAAATGAAAAACGATAAATAATTACAATTTTTTCTTCCCCAAACATAGATTTTATCATGTCTGCAGATGCTTTGTTTAAGTTGTCTTTTTTCGATTTTTTATCGTCTTCCCCAAAAAGCTTATCAAGGGTATGAAATTCCAATGTTTTGCCATCCCATTTAAAACTCACACCCTCGCTGTCTGAAGTGAGCATAGGATTTTTAGCTTGACTTTCTCCCAGTTTATTAAATGTTTTCCAATAAGTATCCCATTCTCCAGCTTTGATCTTATCTACTTTTAAAGAAATACCTGTTAAGATGGTGTCTTTATTGACATCCATTTTAATGAAAAATCGTTTCATGAATGCAATCGAATCTTCACTCATTCTTAAAAAACTACTGTCCTTCTTATAAGACATAAAATCATACATATTCACCCATTGATTTTTGGGTATGGAATCAAATTTCGGTTTTCGTTCAGACTTCCCAATCATTGTTTGACTAAATTGAACATTCATTTTAAAGGAACCAGACCCATCTGATTTTAATTGAAATTCATTTTTAATTTGACAACTATACAAGAAGAGGGAAACCAATAAGGCTAAAAATAAATGTTTCATGAATTATTTAATCGTGTTTAAAATACAACATCATTGCAACAACAGCTATCCATTCCATTGAGTCTATAAAAATAGTAAGGTTTATCCCTCATAACATAAAAAAGCTCAGGAATAATTCCTGAGCTTTTTTATGTTATAGCAATGACCATTACTGCCTACCTGACCACTTAGAACTATACTATACCTTTATTCAGTACTAATCTCCCTATCAACTCTATATTCCCTTCCAACTCTATCCAGCTCTTACATCCATCGTACTCCGGTTTTAAAACAATATCCTGCGCAGCGCCAAATTCAAATACCTGAACCACTAATAATTGAATCTTGTTTTCCCAGCGAGAAAACCGTTCCTTAATTACTTCTTCTTTCCATGCATGAAAATTATCTAGTTTTTTGACTTGTTCCCAGTCTGTAATGACTTTACTGTCGACCACTTTGGCGTAGTACTTTATACGAACTACCCCATCCTTTTCATGGTATTGCTCCGATTTCAAAAAAGGCAACCATTGTGGCTTTATCAATTGCTCTGCTTGGTGGTATAGCGTTGGAAACAATAAGAATTCCTTGCCCCTGAGGTCAAAATCGCCTTGTTCCTCGGAGATTCCTCCTTTTCTTAAAATAATACTTTGTTTGCCTTTTCCCAAGGCGGTAACAATAGAGGACCATTCTTTAAAAGCGAGCATAGTAGAGGGGTCAGGTATCAGTGGTCAGGTATCAGAATCAAAAAAGAGCTTTTGTTTTTCATACAGCTACTCCAATTTGATAAGCTAAAATATAAAAATCTAAGAACAATAATTTGTGTCACTGATAAAAAAAACATAACTAACAAAATACTGACACCTGACCACTGATAACTAATCCATACAATGTTTGACGTAATTATCATCGGCGGAGGCATCTCTGGCCTTATCAATGCTCGAGTATTAGCTTTGAACAAGTTATCAGTAGCAGTCATCGAAAAAAATCACTATCCTTTTCACCGCGTATGCGGAGAATACATTTCCAATGAAGTGAAGCCTTTTTTAGAACGCATCGATTGCTTTCCTTCACACTTGCACCCAACGGCTATCAATCGATTAGAAATTACAACACCTTCAGGATTTAAACTTACGTCCGATTTAGATATGGGTGGATTTGGGATTAGTCGTTATGCCTTCGATGACTTTTTAAAAACAAAAGCCATCGAAGCTGGAGCCCAGGTTATTGAAGGGGAACATGTGTGTGAAGTACTTGAAACTCTAACAGGCATGGAATGCAAAACACGTTCACAGCAAACATACCAAAGTAAACTGGTCATTGGGGCACAAGGAAAGCGCTCTATACTGGACAAACAACTGAAGCGCCCTTTCTTTGAAAAAAGATCTCCTTATATCGGTGTAAAATACCACATCGAACTTGATCATCCTGAACAACTCATTGCTTTGCATAATTTTTCAAACGGTTATAGTGGTATTTCAAAAGTAGAAGGTAATCGTTATTGCTTATGCTATTTGACGACCCGAGAAAACTTACGAAAACATGGAAGCATTCCCAAAATGGAAGAAGCGATCTTATTCAAAAATCCTGCATTGAAAAAAATATTTACAGAAGGGAAATTTTTATGGGATGCCCCAGAAGTCATCAATGAAATATCGTTTGAGACAAAATCTACACGAGACAAAAACATTCTTTTCTGTGGCGATGCAGCAGGCATGATTGCTCCGCTCTGTGGCAATGGCATGGCAATGGCGATACATGCTGCACATTTATTATCGGGAAGTATTCTTCAACACTATAATGCCGACGCCCCTAACATCGATTTAATTCATGCTTCTTATCAAAAAAAATGGAACCGAACTTTTAAACGCCGCTTGTGGATAGGACGTACCATTCAAAAGCTGTTTGGAGAAAACATACTGACAGAAATCAGCTTGAGACTTATTGCAACATTCCCTTTTATAAAAAAACAACTCATCAAAAAAACACACGGAAAAACAATCCATTAGTACGTGCGAATTGCATTCGCCCTTGTCGTTGCGAATTCAATTCGCAATGACAATTTTATAAATAAACAACCCTAAAAAAAACAAATTGAAACAAAGGGAAGAAAGTAAATTCAAGCGCATGGTCGATTTGTAATTTGCTTTTTTTGTATCGCTCCAAGCATGATACATCCAGTTTAAAAAAAACACAACGACTGGAAACATCACCATCACAAACAGTATTGCTGTCGTTAAATTTTCATACACTATAAAATACCATACAAACAAAACCGTAGCGATCGTAAAAATACTCATCGTCCAAACAAAGGTTCCTCGAATACCCAATAACAAACTGAATGTTCGATCACCACGCTTCGCATCTTCATCGTGTTGGTATATTTGCGTCATCGGATAAGAACCCAGTAACATTAACGAACAAATGGTGGCTGCATACAGATGTTGTGGTATAAGTACTGCATGCGGAGTCTCTACGACAATAGCCATCAAGTAGGTCCATGCACCTTGAAAAAAAGCAACCACCACCAAGCCGAGTACTGCATATTTCTTAAAACGAATCATCGGATGACTATACGCTTTCGAAGCAAGGCCTATCGCAAATACCATGCTCGCAAACGTAATGTTGACGAAACACGCCAATACAATGGCAATTACATCAAAAAGCAAGGAGACAACATAAAGTTCTTTATCAACCGGTGGAGGGTTTTCGATGCCACCGATACTGCCTTCGTCTTTATCAAAATAACTGTTAAATGCATTGCTGGCTCCATTATGAAAAACATGAATGACAACAAAGGCTAGAACCATTTGCATCACATTGACGTTGTCCAATTGGCTGATACCAAACAGAAAAAAGGGCATCAAAAAAAAGGAAAAAGGAAGTCTTAAATGAATGAGTGTCGCTTTTTTAATCATTTGTTAAGTATCTTTATACATGTCAAGTTATATTAATTCAATCGGCATAGCAAATCCTTCTTTCAAACATGAACAAGACGATATTTTATCGTTCATGTTAAACGATGTTTCTGCTATCGAACAGCAAAGAAAACTGAAAGCTGCGTTTCGAGCCTCTGGCGTTGACACGCGTTATTCTATACTTCCCGATTTCGGCACTTCCCTCACAACTTCACATTTTTTAGCGTCAACACCCTTGGTTGAAACGCGTATGAAAAAATACAAGGAAGAGGCTTTACCTTTAGCCCTACATGCCATTAAAAATTGCTTTGAAGGTTCATCTATTACTCCCCCTGAAATTACACATTTAATTACCGTAAGTTGTACTGGAATGTATGCCCCGGGTTTAGACATTGACATCATCAATGCCTTGCAGCTTTCTCCTCAAACAGCAAGAGCCTGCCTTAATTTTATGGGTTGCAATGCGGCCATCAATGCACTGCGCATGGCTGATGCCATTGCTCGCGCAGAAACAAAAGCAAATATACTTATAGTCTGTGTTGAGCTCTGTACCTTGCATTATCAACCTTCTACATCCGACGATTTTATTTTATCGAATACGCTATTTTCTGATGGTGCAGCTGCCGTATTAGTAAGCGAAGAAAAAGCAAACAGTCTTTTCGAAATCAATCAATTTTATTCCGCACTGCATGCAGAAGGCGCTGCTGATATGTGCTGGAACATCAATGCCAAAGGCTTTGAAATGGTATTGTCCTCTTACGTACCAACATTGATTAAAAGTGGAATAGAACACTTGTTAAAATCTACTGACTTAGACCTGAATACATCTGATCACTTTGCCATACACCCTGGAGGGAAAAAGATTTTGGACACGGTTCGTCTTGCCTTAAATAAAAACGAAGAAGACTTATTCGATTCCTATAATACCTTGAAAAGTTACGGTAACATGTCTTCTCCTACGATCTTATTTGTATTACATTCAATGTCTAAAAACAATACCATCAAAAAATCAGCTGTTGTAACAGCTTTGTCCTTTGGCCCTGGACTGACGATTGAAGCGATGAAATTAGTAGTGGTCGGCGCGAATTAGTAGTGTTCGGTCGCGACCGAACACTACTAATTTCCTAATTCCTTCACCGCTAACCATGCCATCAAAGCAGAGCCCGTCTCTAGTGCTGTTTCATCAATATCAAAAGTTGGTGTATGGACACCAGAAATAACTCCTCTCTCTTCGTTGCGAACGCCCAAGCGATAAAAACACGCATCGATCTCTTGTGTATAGTATGCAAAATCTTCTGCCGCCATCCACAAGTCTAAATCCAATACATTTTCTTGACCCAATAAATCGACAGCATACGCTTTCATGCGTTTCGTCAATTCTGGTTCATTTCTTAAAAAAGGATATCCGTTTAATATCGTGAACTCACACGTACCACCCATGCCTTCAGCAATTGCTTCAGCCATTTTTTTCATTTTGACATGTGCATCTTTTCTCCAGACTTCATTCAATGTTCTGAACGTCCCTTCAATTTTTACTTCATCTGGAATAACATTCGTTGCTCCTTTACCGATGATGTTTCCAAAAGACAAGACAGCAGGAATACGCGGATCGCAATTTCTACTGATGATCTGTTGCAATGCAATAATGATGTGAGACGAAATTAAAATAGGATCTATATTTTTATCGGGCATGGCAGCATGTCCACCTTTGCCTTTTACTGTAATGTAAATTTCATCTGCACTCGCCATGTACATACCCTCTCTGAAACCTACTTTACCAGCAGGGATTAAAGTCATGACATGCTGACCAAGAATATTGGCAGGCTTTGGATTATCTAGCACACCTGCTTTAATCATCAACGAAGCTCCTCCAGGGATTTTCTCTTCACCAGGTTGAAAAATAAGTTTTACTGTACCTTCAAATTCATCTTTGATGCTGCTCAATATACGAGCAGTACCCAATAAAGAAGACGTGTGAGCATCGTGTCCACAAGCGTGCATTACGCCTGCGTTAAGTGATTTATAAACTACGTTGTTTTTTTCTTCAATCGGCAATGCATCCATGTCCGCACGCAAAGCAATGACTTTCTTTGTAGGATTTTTACCTTCTATAAGCCCTACTACACCTGTTTCTGCAACACCTCTTTGTACGTTAATGCCTCCAAAAGACTCCAATTGCTGTGCAACAAAATCTGCTGTTTTATATTCTTCGAAAGACAATTCTGGGTTAGCATGCAAATGTCTTCTGTAAGAGATTACATCACTACTGTATGCTGAAGCCAAGGATTTTATTTTGTCTTTCAATGTCATGGTGCTACTTAATTTCAATCTGATCGGGAATGATTACAGCATTAGGAAAAATCTTAAGGATGTCAGAAAGCACATCGTATGCTTTTATACGGTCTGGAAAATTTCCAACTTTAACCCTGAAGGCTGGCTGCTTGTATTGAGCATATACATCGTGTTCGGTACTCCAATCATATACTGTTTTCTTTGCTCGAGATGACTCTTCGCTACTGCTACCAGAATAAACCATAATACGATATCCCGATGCGCTTTGGTAACGCTTATTTGAAATCGCCATCGAGTCAACCAATGCGTTTATTCCTGCATTGACTTGTTTCTCAAACTTCACAGGTGTTGACGATATTTGATTCTGATTGCTTGTAACGATAACTGCTGCTTTACCCTTAGGCTTATACATGTATTTCGTCAAATCTTCATCAGCTTTGCTATCAAGCGTATGTAACATTCCTGCCTTACACGAGAATATCATTAAAAAACCGAATACAATTAACACCCGAGTATACATTAGTTTTCGATTAAAACACAACGGTTATTTTCTAAGTCTTCTTCTACCGTTTTAAATTTCACGTCTTTGCGAACAGTACCATCAGGGTATTGTACAGATACGCGATCGTTTCTACCGGCAATTTTCATAGAACGTACAGGCATTATTTTTTCTTCTTGCTGAACTTGTGTTTGGTTTCCTCTTAAAGAACTTCCTAATACTGATTCTACATCTTCTTTATTTTCACTGTATCTTTTCTTTGTAGATTCTTGTCTCGCCTCTGCAATCGGCTCGTTACGTTGAACCATGATGTCGGCTTTGAACAAAAATGAAATCGTTTCTTCGTTTACTTTTGCAATAAAGCTTTTAAACAATTGGAACGATTCAAATTTATACACCAACAAAGGATCCTTTTGTTCATACGATGCATTTTGTACCGACTGTTTCAAATCATCCATTTCTCTCAAATGCTCAATCCACAAGGTGTCAATAACGGAAAGCGTAATGTACTTCTCCAATGACTTTTGTAATTCAACTGATTTTTCAGATACTAATTTATCCAACTTAGCAATGACATTGATTTGTCTTTTCCCATCTGAAAAAGGAATTACAATGTTTTCTATCGTAGCTCCTCTGTTTATATACAAGTCTTTAAACATCGCACCGTGATGTTGCATGAAACGTTCAATGCGTTCAATATAATGTTTCGTTAACGCTTGGTAAAGTTTAGCCGATAAATCTGCTTCTTTATACGCATGGAAATTAGATTCATCAACGCTGCTGTTAAAGCCAAACGTTTTAATCAATTGGAATTGGAAATTTTCATATCCTCCTTTGCTATGATTGCTTTCGACAATATCATCGCAGAGGTCATACATCATGTTTTGAAGATCAAGTTGTAATCGTTCTCCTTCTAGGGCATTTTTTCTTCTCCTGTAAATGACCTCACGTTGAGAGTTCATGACGTTGTCATATTCTAACAAACGTTTACGAACAGAGAAGTTATTTTCTTCTACTTTTTTCTGCGCACGTTCAATAGAATTGGTAATCATTGAATGCTGAATGACTTCTCCTTCATCCAAGCCCATTCTATCCATTAACTTCACGATACGATCAGAACCAAATAAACGCATCAAGTTATCTTCCAAACTCACAAAAAACTGAGAAGAACCTGGATCGCCTTGACGTCCTGCACGACCTCTTAACTGTCTATCGACACGACGAGACTCATGGCGCTCTGTACCAATAATGGCAAGACCTCCCGCTGTTTTAGATTCAGCTGTTAATTTAATATCCGTGCCACGACCAGCCATGTTGGTAGCAATCGTAACTGTACTTGACTTACCTGCTTCTGCTACAATGTCTGCTTCTTTTGCATGCAGTTTCGCATTCAATACCTGATGCTTAACATTACGCATTTTCAACATACGGCTCAACAATTCGGAAATTTCAACCGACGTTGTACCCACCAATACGGGTCTTCCTTTTTCTGTCAATTGCACAATTTCATCCGCAACCGCATTGTATTTTTCACGCGTCGTTTTATAGACTTTATCTTGTTCGTCTTCACGTGTAATCGATCTGTTGGTAGGAATAACAACAACATCTAATTTATAGATCTCCATAAACTCCCCTGCTTCTGTTTCCGCAGTACCCGTCATACCCGAGAGTTTATGGTACATTCTGAAATAGTTTTGCAATGTAACCGTAGCATAGGTCTGAGACGCATCTTCTACTTTTACATTTTCTTTGGCTTCTAAGGCTTGGTGCAATCCGTCTGAATAACGACGACCTTCCATCACACGACCCGTCTGTTCATCAACGATTTTTACTTTGTTATCGACAATGATGTAATCTGTATCTTTTTCAAATAAAGCATACGCTTTCAAGAGTTGATTCAAAGAATGGATGCGTTCTCCTTTTAAACTGTAATCGTCGATTAATGCTTCTTTCTTCTCCAACCTGTCTTGATCAGAAAGCGTGGTGCTTTTTTCAATTTCATTTAAACCCACCGATAAGTCGGGCAAGATAAATAAGTTTGAATCTTCTCCTTCTCCCGTAATGAAGTCAATCCCTTTGTCGGTAAGCTCTACGTGATTTTGTTTTTCGTCGATTGTGAAATACAAAGGGGCATCGGCTTCAGGCATGCGTTTAGAGTTCTCTTGCAAAAACTCGTTTTCTGTTTTTTGCATGATAGCCCTGATACCTACTTCACTCAAGTACTTGATTAATGCTTTATGTTTTGGAAATCCACGGTGTGCTCTGAATAAAGAAAGACCTCCTTCTTTTTCATTTCCAGCTGCAATATTTTTCTTCGCCTCTACTAGGAAATTATTCACCATCTTTTTCTGTTCTTCCACCACTTTGTAGATGCGTGGTTTCAAATCATAAAACTCGTGAACATCTCCTTTAGGAACGGGGCCAGAAATAATTAAAGGGGTACGCGCATCATCAATTAATACTGAATCGACCTCATCTACCATGGCATAGTGATGACCACGTTGCACGCGCTCTTCACGACTTCTTGCCATGTTGTCGCGCAAGAAATCAAAACCAAATTCATTGTTTGTACCGTAGGTGATGTCCGCATTATAAGCAGCCTTTCTTTCATCAGAATGCGCTTCGTATTTATCAATACAATCTACACGCAAGCCATGAAACTCCATCAACGGAGCCATCCACTCGCTATCTCGTTTTGCTAAATAATCGTTGACCGTAACAATGTGCACTCCTCTTTCCCCCAAAGCATTGAGGTATGCGGGAAGTGTAGCAACTAAAGTTTTACCTTCACCCGTTGCCATCTCAGAAATTTTCCCTTCATGCAATACAGATCCCCCAATCAACTGCACATCGTAGTGCAACATTTCCCAGGTCGTTTCGCTGCTACCAGCCATCCATTTATTACTCCACGTTGCGCGACCACCGTTTATTTTTACATTCGATTTTAACGCAGCTATTTCTTGGTCATGAGGAGTAACATCTACGGTAAGGCTACCATTTTCTTTGTAACGACGAGCCGTTTCTTTTACCACAGCAAATGCTTTGGGTAAAATTTCAAGCAATACAACTTCTAATTCTTTGTTGCGATCTAACTCCAACAAGTCTATTTTTTCAAAAATAGCTTCCTTTTGATGTAAGCTTAACTCCGGTTGATCTTCTATTTTTTGGTGTAATGTTTTCAGCTCTTGGTCAATCGTGGTCAAATGCTTACGTATAGTCCCTTTTAACTCTTGTGTTTTAGCACGCAGTTGATCATCTGAGAGGTTATTCAACAAGGCATATTCCTGAAGCGTGGCTTCAACCCAAGGCATGATTCTTTTAATATCTCTATCGGACTTTGTACCGAATATTTTCTTAATAAAACTTAACATCGTATTTTTTTCTTTTATGCTGAACTTCCTAGATTCTAAATTTACTATTTTTCAGTGGAAAATGACCTATTTTTTAGCGGTCTTTATCCTGTAAAACTACAAGGACAAATTAATTGTGCCTTCAAATACTTTTTCTGCTGGACCCATTAAATATATGCTTGAAAAAAAGCCTTCTTTTTGCTCAAAAGAAACCGCCAATCGGCCACCTTTCGTAGCTATTTGCACGGGTGAATTCATCCCTGAAAATGAAGCCGCAATAGCACAAGCCGTTGCACCCGTCCCGCAAGAATAGGTTTCATCTTCCACACCGCGTTCGTAGGTTCTAACATTCAATACCTTGTCGATCGTTTCCATGAAATTAACATTGGTACCTTGTGGACTAAAACGTTCGCTATAGCGTATGCGATGCCCTTCTGCAAAGACATTGAACTCATCGATATTGCTGACACTCTGTACATAATGAGGTGAACCGGTATTCATGAAAAAAGCGCCATGCTCTTGTTGAACAGCCCTAACATCCGACATTCCCAAGTGCACCCAATTATCTTTTAGAAAAGCCTGATGCAAACCATCTGCTGCCAAGAAGGTCGTTTTATCGCCTATAACACCCAAATCATGGGCAAACTGAACCGTAGCTCTTCCGCCATTTCCGCACATAGAACCTATCTTTCCATCGGAATTATGATATAACATCTCGAAATCAGCTGTTGAATGATTTCGCAATAAAATCAAGCCGTCTGCCCCAATACCGAACCTGCGGTGACATAAATTTTCAATCAGTTTAACATCATGGGCAGGAAAAACGGCATTACGATCATCAATCATGATAAAATCGTTGCCCGTACCTTGGTATTTGTGGAAAACACAGGTCATTGGAGGTTCTTTTTTTGTTGTACAAACTTATAACAGTAAAATGGTAATAAAAATTACCACGGATGTATTTTCCCGATAATTTATATCGGCTTATATTTAGGGTATGAGAAACACAATTCAAAAACTACACTTGCCTATAGTCGCCTTTTCACTGATTTTATTGTGCGCTGCGGATGTACCAAAAATGCACAGTGTACAGCTGGTCGAAGGCATTACAGTTCAATTACCAAAAGATTTTGTAGTCATGTCAGACGATGATATCGCAACGAAATATCCTTCTACCAAAAAACCTATAGCCCTTTATACAAGTCTCGACCGTACCGTAGACTTCGGTTTAAACATCAGTAAATCTCGTTGGTCAGGAGTAGACATTGACTTACTTCACAGCATTTACAAATCTACGATTTTAGAAAGTTACGATACCGTTACCTTTTTCAAAGACACGGTAGAATATGTCAATGGCAGACCTTACTCTGTGTTAGAATTCATTTCCACCTTTGACAAAATCAGCAAGTACGAATATTTTCAATGCACCATTCTGGCGCAAACAAAAGTAGAGGCCACAGAAGAAACAGGCGACTTAATGCCAGGAAATGCCAACCACATCCTGATTTTCAACCTCACTGCACCAGCAAACGAACGCAGCAAATGGCAAGCGATCGCCAATGTGTCTATGAAATCGGTTAAAATAAATGCGAACAAAGCCAGCAAATCGATCCCTCAAGTCGCACAACCTGAGATAAAAGGACTTAGTCCTAAAACAGTTTTAGAACAACAAAACAAAAAGAAAAAAGCGAATGCTAACGGTACAAAGTGATGAGCATTACATGCGCGAAGCCTTGAAAGAGGCACGAAAAGCATTTGACTCAGATGAAATTCCCGTTGGAGCGGTGATTGTGTGTCAAAATCAAATCATTGCCAGAGCACACAATCAAACAGAACGATTGAAAGATCCGACAGCACATGCTGAAATACTGGCCATTACTGCCGCATGTGATTTCTTGAGTTCAAAATATTTAACAGAATGCAGCTTATATGTAACCTTAGAACCTTGTACCATGTGCGCTGGTGCTACCTATTGGTCACAGCTTTCTAAAATCGTATACGGCGCTTCGGATGTAAAAAGAGGCTATTCCATCATGAATAAAAAAATAACACACCCTGAAACTGAAATCATTTCTGGCTTGTTTGCAAAAGAAGCCGAAGAACTTCTGAAAGAGTTCTTTACTAAGCTTAGAAATTAAATTACCTTTATACTACATACTCACTATTTGTTTCATTTTAAAATTTATAAACTATGGCATTTGAATTACCTGCTCTTCCTTACGCAAGCAATGCGCTAGAGCCTCATATCGACCAAGCAACCATGGAAATACACCACGGTAAACACCATAATGCTTATGTTACAAACTTGAACAAAGCGCTAGAAGGATCTGAATGGGCAACAAAGTCTTTGGAAGACATTTTGAAAAACATCAGCAAAACATCGGCAGCCATTAGAAACAATGGTGGCGGACATTACAACCACTCTATGTTCTGGAAAAGCTTATCTCCTCAAGGAGGTGGTGCAGCAACAGGTGCTGTCGCAGAAGCCATTGAAAAAGCCTTCGGTTCTTTCGATAAATTTAAAGAAGACTTTGCTAATGCAGGAGCAACTCGCTTTGGTTCTGGTTGGGCTTGGTTATGTGTGAAAGAAGATGGCTCATTGTGCGTATGCTCAACTCCAAATCAAGACAATCCAATAATGGATGTTGCAGATTGCAAAGGCGCGCCGATTCTTGGTCTTGATGTATGGGAACATGCTTATTACTTGAAGTACCAAAACCGTCGTCCTGATTACATCGCTGCATTCTGGAACTTGGTAAACTGGTCTTATGTAAACGAACTATACAGCGCTGCGAAAAAATAATCTTGCATTCGCTAGATTTAGAAAATTTAAAAAGGCTCTTGTCTATTCATTTAGACAAGAGTTTTTTTATACTTTTACCCTATATGATAAACACCATAAGTGTCTTATATCAAGGCTTTATTTTTAATCAATTGTTCAATTGAAAACAATTCATCCCTGTAACGAGCGGCAGCTGTAAAATCAAGCTCTTTTGCCGCATTTAACATATCTCCTTCTGTTTTAACCCTGATTTTTTCTAGCTCTGGTACTGATAAGTATGCTAATATTGGATCTGCTGCTACAGAAGAAGAGCTATCGTTCGAAAGTTCATAATTTCTTACACCACCATTTTGTTGACTCATGACCTGATCCGTAGACTTAGAAATGGTGATTGGAGTAATATTATGTTTTTCATTATATGCAATCTGAATGCTCCTTCTTCGATTAGTTTCATTGATGGCTTCTTCCATCGAACGCGTCATCTTATCAGCATACATAATGACCTTTCCATTGCTGTTTCGAGCCGCTCTACCAATGGTCTGAATCAAAGATCGGGCATTTCTCAAAAACCCTTCTTTATCCGCATCTAAAATGCAAACGAGAGAAACTTCTGGCAAATCAAGTCCTTCCCTCAATAAGTTTACACCAACAAGCACATCAAAAATTCCCATGCGCAATTCTCGAAGTATTTCAACCCTGTCAAGGGTCTTGACTTCTGAATGTATATAACGCGTCTTGATATCAAGCCTATCCAAATAACGAGACAGTTCTTCTGCCATACGCTTCGTAATGGTTGTAATCAATACCCTTTCTCCGGCCTTAATGCGTTCATGGATCTCATCCAACAAACTGTCCATTTGATTCACACTTGGCAGCACTACAATTTCCGGATCTAATAATCCAGTAGGTCGAATCACTTGTTCTACCACCACACCTTCTGTCGATTTCATTTCATAATCACCCGGTGTAGCACTTACATAAACCACTTGATTGATGATGCCTTCAAACTCAGCAAAGGTCAAAGGCCTGTTGTCTAAAGCAGAAGGCAACCTGAACCCATAATCTACTAAGTTGACTTTTCTTGATCGGTCTCCACCCCACATTGCTTTTACTTGCGGTAGTGTTACATGACTTTCATCCACCACCATTAAAAAATCATCGGGAAAATAATCGATCAAACAATATGGTCGATCACCAGGTGTTCTTTGATCGAAGTAACGAGAATAGTTTTCAATGCCAGAGCAGTAGCCCAGTTCACGCATCATTTCCAAATCGTATTCTGTACGCTCTTTGAGTCTTTTCGATTCTAAAAACCTTCCTTCTCCTTCGAAGAAATCCATTTGCTTCATCAAGTCGTCTTGAATATTCACAATGGCTTTTTGCAAGGCGTCTTTTCCTGTCACGAAAATGTTTGCAGGAAACAAAATCATGTGCGGTTCGTCTGAAAGTTTACGGCCTGTATCAGGATCTATGGTATGAATCTCTTCTACCTCATCTCCCCAAAGCACCAAGCGATAGGCGAAGTCAGCATAAGCGGGAAATACATCGATCGTATCTCCTTTAACCCTAAACGTACCTCTTGACAATTCTACCGCAGTACGATTATATAATATTTCAATAAAGCTGTACAAAAGTTGATTCCTTGAAATCACTTGTCCCTTCTCCACCTTTACAATGCTGTTGCTGAAATCGTCGGGATTTCCAATACCATATATACACGAAACCGAAGCCACCACAATAACATCTCTACGTCCAGACATTAGAGATGACGTTGCACGCAAGCGTAGTTTTTCAATTTCGGAGTTGATCTGAAGATCCTTTTCTATGTATACTCCACTCGTAGGCAAGTAGGCTTCTGGCTGATAATAGTCATAGTACGAAATAAAATACTCGACTAAATTGTCTGGAAAAAAATGTTTGAGTTCCCCGTACAATTGAGCTGCCAATGTTTTATTGTGACTTAAAACTAAGGTCGGTTTTTGAGTTTGAGCAATGACATTGGCCATCGTAAAAGTTTTACCAGACCCAGTCACCCCCAATAATACTTGAGACTGATCTTGCCTGTCTATTCCTTCTACTAAATCACGTATAGCTTGAGGTTGATCTCCAGCGGGCTTATAGGAAGAAACTAAATTGAATGGATGCATAAAATCTTTTAAGAATCAATTCCATATTTCCCAAGCTTTCTCTGCTTGAGCAATGAGCATGTCTAAGCCATTACTGGCTTTTGCTCCTTGACTTAACCCCTTTTGCATGAATAAAGTTTCAACAGGATTATAAACCAAATCGTATAAATAATAGCTTTGATCTAAGCATTCATAAGGAAGCGGGGGACATTGATCAACGTTTGGATACATACCCAATGGCGTTGTATTCACGATCAGCTTGTATTGATGCATAACAGCAGCTGTAATATCACTGTATGCTATGGCTTGTTCACTCGCGTTGCGCGAAACATATTGACAGCGAATACCCAAATCTTGTAATGCGACGACAACTGCTTTCGAAGCACCTCCTGTGCCTAAGACTAGAGCAGCATCAACATTCGCACCGTTTAAAAAATGTTCAATCGATTTTTTGAATCCATAGTAATCCGAATTATAACCCACAAACTCTCCGTTGCTTTCTTTTTTAATGACATTCACCGCACCAATCTCTTTTGCCTTAGGATCCAAACGATCTAAAAATGGCATCACCTCTTGCTTATAAGGAATGGTAACATTGAGTCCTTTTAAATTGGGGATCATATTCATCCATGCTCTGAAATCGCCTAAGCTAGCCAACTCATAGAGTTCGTAATCACAACCTGAAATATTTTCCTTCAAAAATTTTTCGGAAAAATATTTTTTTGAAAACGAATGACTCAGAGGGTAACCGATCAGGCCAAATTGATGCATGGTATAAAAGATGAATATAAACTATGCTTGACGCTTTCGAGAAGTAAACGCTTGAATGATGGCTGGCATAACGGAAATAAATATGATTCCGAAAATGACCAAAGTGAAGTTCTTTTTAACGATTGGATTTTCACCTACCCAATAGCCTAAGATGACAAACGACGCAACCCATGCCACCGCGCCTACAACATTATAAAGCAAAAACTTAGAATACTTCATTGAACCGATGCCTGCTACAAAAGGAGCAAACGTACGCACAAAGGGCATGAAACGAGCAATGATGATGGTCTTTCCTCCATGCTTTTCATAAAACAGTTGCGTACGATCCAAGTGTTCTCTTTTCAAGAAGCGATACTCTCTAGAAAAAACTTTAGGACCAATATATTTACCGACAAGGTAATTGACGGCATCTCCCAATATGGCAGCAATGATCAACAATACGATTAAGTAGAAAGGATTTAAACTTCCTAACGATGCTATGGCACCTGCAGCAAATAAGAGCGAATCTCCAGGCAAAAAAGGGGCAACAACTAGCCCTGTTTCTGCAAAAATAATTACAAATAAAATTAAATAAGTAAGTACACCATAGTCAGAAACGATCTGACCTAAATAGTGATCTAAATGAAAAAACACATCGACAAATAATTTAAAAAACTCCATCTAATTATTTGTCAAGAAAATAATGAAACGTATCACTTCTAATTCCAAGTCTTAATGTCTCCAAAGGAATCACATCGTTCGTCGCAATGTTTCCTAAGTTCACATTCGTCCCCAATATTTTTAAAAAGTAAACTTGTTGATCTCTTTGCGGTGCTTCCCAAATAATTTTTTCTGATGGTATTTGTGTCAATATCTCTTCAATCAATCCACCTCTTACTTCACCTGAAGACCTGAACAAGCCTACATTACCGCCTTCTCTAGCCTCCCCAATTACTTTCCATGCCCCTGCATTTAATTCTGCTTGCATCAACTGAATCCACTTATAAGGTGGCAATATTTTTTCTACGTCTTTAGAACCCACTTCCGAAAGCACCGTTACTTGTTTCGCAAGTATTTCAATGTATTTGCATTTCTCGTCGTGATTCAAATCAATAGAACCATCGGAAACCTCTGCAAAAGGCATGTTGAATTTATCTAAAATTTTACGGTATTCGTCAAATTGATTTCTGATGATAAAAGCTTCAAAAAGTGTCCCTCCAAAATACGTAGGAATGCCTGCAGCCTTGTATACAGCCAATTTCTCTTTTAATCGAGGCGTAACGTAAGAAGTTGCCCAACCCAGTTTAACAATATCGATATAATCACCCGATACGTCAATCATATCTTCTGATTCGCGAATGCTCAAACCTTTATCCATAACCATAGTAAACCCTTCTTGTCTTGGCTTACTTGTTCGTTCTGGTATTTGTGATAATTCAAAATTGTCGTACATACTACTTTCTATACTGATCGATTATTTTATACAACGCTTTTTGAGTTTCTAACCTTGGGAAATACTCAAACAAGACATGATGCTTTTCAAAGTCCAAAATTAATGCATTTTCTAGATAATTAAAGGCTTCTTTGTATTTACCTGCATTAATAAGATAGATAACAGCCCAATAATACAATTCTGCATCCTCTGGTAGCTCTTCTATACCTGCCAAAATCAAATCGTAGGCCTCTACAAAATTGCCGCTTTCAAAATGTACAAAACTCCAATTTTTCCATACTTCTGGATTTAAGGGGTCTAGCAAACATGCTTCCTGATAAGCTTCTAGACAGGATGTTATGTTTCCTGTTCGGTATTCTGCATCGGCTTTTGCAAGCCAATAGGAAGGATTGTGCTGATCTAATTTTATGGCTTTCCCATAAAAATGAATCGCCTCGTAATGCTTATCTTGTGCCTCTAAACATCGTCCTATTCCATAGTAAGCCTCGTCATAGAAAATATTTATTTTTGACGCCTTTTGATAAAACTCAATGGCTTTACTAAACTTAGCCAGCCTTTCCATACAAAAAGCAATGCTGTAATATATATCAGGACTCGGCCCTTCTAGGCTCAACGTTTTATTAAAATGTTCTAAAGCCAATTCAAACTGTTCTTCAAAAACATAGGATTCCCCCAAATTAAAATGAGCAGGAGCAAAATTATCGTTAATGGCAATGGCAAAATCATAAGCATCTTTCGCCTTATCATAGCGCTCTAACTTAAAGTAAAGAATACCTAGACAAAACCAAGCATGGAATGAATAAGGGTCTTTGTCAATAATTTGCTGAAAAAAGACGATGCCTTCCTCTTGCTTTTCTGTGATCTCCAAACAATAGGATAGATCGTAAATCGCTTCTTCTTGATCGGCATCGATTTCTAATGCTTTGCGATAAAAACCGATGGCTTCATCATAACGTCCCCAATCTTGCAAAATACCACCCATGGCCAAGAAGAGCTCTCCCTTATCTTCTAAGTCGGCATATAATAACCGTTCTTCCAAATAATTTTTCGCTTCTTCATACTGTTCTTGAAGACTCAAATATTGCACCCTAAGCAAAATCGTATCCAAATCATTCGGCTGATACAATTCTGCTTTATCAATCAGTTCTTCTGCCTTGTCATAATATCCTTTGCTTAACAATGCCGTGGCTTTCAACACCATCATCTCTGATGAAAAAGCATGTTGTTCATAACCCAAAGTCGCAGCTTTCAAAGCCTTATTGAGCTTTGCATGTTCTAAATAAAAATGCACAATGGTTTCATATACAGAAACATCTAGAAAAGGGGTTTCTCCTTTCTGTAGGCTTTCTTCAAAGCTTTTTACCGATTTAAAATCTTCTTGAGATGTTCTGTTTCTACGCCCCATTATCGTACAACGAATTGCTACCCCAATTGGTTTATATTAAAGCTAATAAAAATATGCTGAGCTTCGTGATCCTTTTACAACAAGTTATAAACAGAAGGGGATTGTTTTAATTCGGCGCAGACCCACTTTACTGTATCGTCTAGATTATAAAACTGGTAGTTAAAAAGTTGCTTTATTTTCTGATGATCATATTGATGTCCTGCAGCAGAAAGCCTGGCTGTTTCCTTTGTCAGCAAAGGTTCTTCCCCTGAAATCAAAGAGCGAAGGTATTCAACTCTCCATAAGACTTCTTTCATAAGCGTTGTGGCTTCTTTTGAGGGAGGATCCACACCTAATTCTTTGGCAATAAGTTCAAAAAACGTTTTAAAATCTACCGTTGAAGCATTTAATATAAACTTTTCGCCTACAGCAACATCCGATTCCATTAAACGGATGAGAAGAGTACACACATCTCTAACATCGATATAATTAAGGTTGCCTTTGCTATAATACTTAGCCCCTTTAAGTACATAACCAAAAAGTTTTGCACTACTTTTTGAAATGTCTCCAGGACTTAATATGACCGATGGATTAATCACAAACCCTTTGAGCCCCTCTTCAAAGCCCCTGTAAACTTCTAATTCCGATAGGTACTTTGACCTCGCATAGTGAGTATTATAATCAGAGTCTACCCATAAATCTTCTTCGTTGATTTGCTCTTTACCAGCAGGGCGACCTAAAGCAGCAATAGAACTGACATGAATAAAATCTTTTACCTCACTCACCAATGCTTCGTTGATAAGATTAGCCGTCCCTTGAACATTAACAGCATACAATTCTTTTATGCGTGCAGGGGAATAAGAAACAACCGCAGCGGTATGTATGATTTTTGTTACTCCTTCTAGGGCATGCGCTAATGCATTGGAATCAAACAAAGATCCTTTCGACCATGTAATTTTTGATTGTTCTTCTTTCGTCAGCAAACTCATATCAGCACCATCTCTCACGTAGCCTTTCACTGCATACCCTTTATTCAAGAGCGAACGCGCAATGTAGCTTCCTAATAATCCGTTACAACCCGTTACTAAGATCATGCTAATAACGCTTGATTAAGCAAAGGTAACTTCATTGCCTTTTTGTAATAATCGTTGTCAAATGCTTTCTCCAAGTTCTGAATATGCCTTAAGCCATGGCAATCCGTTCCAAGAAAATCAACCATCTGTTCATCGATTAATCTTCTCGCCATCTTCCGCACCATGGGAGAATAATAACCGGTCAAAGAAGATAAATTAAGTTGAAACAAAACTCCTTTTTGATGTAATTCAACATACGTATTAAAATCTTCATGCATGTATAAATACCTTTCAGGATGAGCAAGAATAGGTTTTAGTCCCGATGCTTGAATTAAAAAAACAGCTTCATTTAAAAAAGGAGAAGCATGCATAAATGCTGTTTCAATTAAAATGTACTTGTTAGCAATAGGAACCAATTTATGTTTACCGGCATGCAACAGTTCCATAAAATGTTCATCCAAATAGTACTCTGCAGAAGCTTCAATTTCGATATCAACTCCTTTGTCTTTTAAAAATGCGCGAAGTTGATCACGCTTCGCTAAAAGGATTTCCGGTGTATTATCATAAACTCCCATCATGACATGAGGTGTCGTAATCAGCTTTCTGTATCCTAAATTTTTGAGCGCAACAATGGTTTCTAATGCTTGTTCTAAATCTTCTACCCCATCGTCAATGCCTGGAAATAAATGCGAATGCATATCAACTCTTAACCGTTCAACTTCTTCCGATTTTTTTTTATTAAAAATCCTATCCCAAAAATTTCTCATTTGATCTTTAATATATTTTTAACCCAATCAAGCAGTGTTTTATGACTTGGTTTTTTCTTGTCATTTTCGTAATAACCATAGCCATAGCCATAGCCATAGCCATAAGTATGAACACTTTGTACAGCGTTGACAATAATGCCCATGTGTTTAAAATGCGCTTGTTCTATCAAGCGATGAATGTTGGCTTTAAACGAACGTTTAGAATAATTAATCCTAAGCACATAAAGTGCAATGTCAACATGTTTCATGATCAGAATACCATCGGTAACTAAACCAACTGGAGGCGAATCAATAAATACAATATCATACGTATCGTGTAGCTTATGAATCAAGTTTTTAAACTCGTCTCTCAAAATTAACTCAGAGGGATTAGGAGGAGTTGGACCAGAAGGAATGAAATGAAGATTCTCAATGCTTGTGTTTTTAATACACTCTTCTGGTTTATGTTTCCCAATCAAAATGGTACTCATTCCTCTATCATTGTCTACTCCAAAAGACAAGTGTACCTTGGGTTTTCTCATGTCAAGATCAAGCAATACTACCTTTAAGCCCGACTGTGCTAATATACCTGCAAGATTAATGGCTACAAACGTTTTACCTTCTCCACTGATGGTAGAGGTAATCGAAATTACTTTTTTACGTTCTCGAATGTTTGAAATGAAATCAATATTGGTACGAATAGATCGCAATGCTTCACTGATTTGAGATTTTGGATTCTCATGAACAATTAATCGAGAGACATCCATTTTCTCTTTATTGTATTCTGGTATTCCTCCCATAACGGGTAGACGTAAATCAGATTCTATTTCTTTTAAAGAACTCAAAGAAGAGTCTAGTAAGTACCGAACAAGCACAAGAATGAGACTGATTAAAAATCCAAAACCCAAAGCAAAACCATAAGCCATTTTAGCCTGTGGGAAAATAGGCTGAGCTGAAACAGTTGCATTAGCTAGAATGACAAAACTTGGCACAGCGCCTGCCTTTGCAATCTCAAATTCTGTTTGCTTTTCTAATAGGAGTAAATAAAATTTTTCGTAGATGTCATAATGACGTTTCAGTCGCGCTAATTCAGTTTCCTTATTGGGTAAATCTAACAATTGACTTTCCAAATTGAATATACCTGAATTCAATTGATACAATTCCTTTTGAAGAAGGTGCCTGTTCTGACTAAGCTGAGTCATGAGTGATAGCTTAGCATTGTTTAACATGTTTGCTTTTCTACGGTAAACATAGGTTTCTGCACTCTGAGAATTTTTAACCCTCAGCATGTCCATCCTAGCCTCGTTATATTCTTTAAGAGCAATAATCAATTGAGGATCTTTTATGCCTCCTAAAGCGGGGAAAAATGTTTCTAAATCATGACCTTTTTCAATAGACTCCTCAAGATCTTTATATAAGTAATGCTCTTTAAGCACTTCTGTTTTTTCTTTTTCTAATTCGTCTATTTTCGTATAAACACGATCGTATATTGACTTTACTTCTCCGGTCTTATTTTTTTCTAAAAATTTCTCTAAGTCATTTTCTGCATTTAATAAATTTTGTTCTGTCTTACCGAGAGATTTTTTCAAGAACTCTAGAGTCTTCTCCTGTTTTGAAGTTTTCAATTCAATTGTTTGTTCTAAATACACCGAATCTACAAGGTTAACAATGTATGAAGCTTTATACTTATTGAAGTCCTTAAAACCAATGGATATTATTTTTGCTTCGACATTGTCAATGTCAACCGTTAGATTTTGAGAGATATAACTTTTTATAGATTCTTGAGAATATACGATACAAAACATATCGTTACCTACAATCTCATTAATCCAATTCGAGCTTTTATTTATTTTAAAAACAATACCATCTGTTGTTACTGTATTTCCAAAGCTAGCATTACCTTCAATCAAGTCGTCGCCCCATAAATAAGAATACGAATAACCTGATGTCGATTTGATTGAGACATTAATCCTTTGATTAAACATCATCGGATCAATTACAGAATAGTCTAACTGAATAGGACTGGTTTGAAATCTTTCTTCAAACAAAATATCACCTAAAACAAAATATCCAATCTGCAGATTGGATTTGGCGACTACTCCATTAATTACTAATTGAGACTTTATGAATTCAACCTCCCCTATTAATTTAGATGCGCCAGAAAACTCTTCCATGGAAGATTCTCCTTTTGATAATCCTATAGCACTTGCTTCACTTTTTAAATCAAGTTTTAGCTGAGACTTAGATTCAAAAACAGGTTTAGTATACCGAATAAAAAAAAATGCTCCCAAAATAGAGAATGTTAAAATCGCCAACATCCACACTAAATTTTTACGGCCAATTACTAACATCCTCGTCAAATCAAACTCTTGAGCAAAGACATCTGAAGAACTACTGTTGTTGGAATTGTCGAATAATGAAGAAGATGAATTTTCTATACTCATTTATTTTATTGTTTGAGCAAAGTGAACAAGGTTAATAAACTAATCAACAAACTTACAGCAGGTACGATAGTTTGAATAGTTCTAGAGAACACATCTTTAATAGGTTCAACATACACAATATCTCCTGGATATAGTTTAGTCTGTGCTTTTCTCAAGCCAGAGATGGTAGACAAATCCACAACCTCCACATTGGGATTAGACAAATCTCCTCTTATAATTCGAATGTTATCTGTGCGCATTTCTGTATTAATGCCACCATACAGTGCCAAAGCCTCAACAAGATTAACATCTTCGTTTTGCAATGGAATAACTTTGCCTCCTAAAGGACCAAAGACCAATATTCTCTTATTTATAATACTTGTTTTTACGTACGAATCTTTATAATACAAATCATATTTTGTCGACAGTAGACTATCTGTTTCAAATAATGTTAGGCCTACTAATACAACTTTACCGACCATGGGTAAAAAAACAGATCCGTCTTTTTGTACAAAATATTGAGTATTATTTTCTGTCGTACTCGCAACAGAACCTTTGGTTGGCCCTGATGAGGAGTACTCATTGTCAGGATCAATCAATTTTTCCCCCTTGCTACTGTACACATTCAACTCTATAATATCATTGGCACGAATAACAAAAACAGGATTGTTTTCTTTTAATAGGCTTTGTATGGAATCATTGATTACGTTAGTTTCTGTCCTAAACATCCTGTACTCTTTCCTTACACATGAAGAAAACGAAGACAACACGCAACATGATATCAGAAAAATAAAAAGCTGTCGATGAATACTCATGTTCGTTAAAATGCTAAATCATTAATAATATCTTTCAGAAAGGGTAAAGTCATGTCTTTATCAGAGAGTATAGGCTCTTCTCTTAAATCCCAATGAATATTCAACGCTGGATCGTTCCATCGCAGTCCTCCATCAGAAGCTTTGTCATAGCCATTGGTACATTTATAGAACAACACAGCATCTTCTATAGCAACAAAGCCATGAGCAAAACCAACTGGAACATAAACCATGTTACCTATATCCGAACTGATTGGAATTTGTAAGCTTTTTCCAAATGTTGAAGAGTCTTTTCGCAAATCAACAATGACATCGATGATCTTACCGCTTAACACCCTTACTAGTTTGCCTTGTGGAAATGGAGCCCTTTGAAAGTGTAATCCTCTAACAACGCCTTTTTTTGAAAACGATTGATTGTCTTGAACAAATTCATAAGGAATACCAGACCGTTTGAATGCATCCGCATTAAAAGCTTCAAAAAAGAAACCCCTGTCATCTTTAAACACTTTTGGAGTTATTTCAAAAACTCCTTTCAATTCTAATTCTTTAACATCCATTGTTGAAGGCTTACGTTCAAATATAGGCATATTTAGCTGTTCAATCCAATAAATATAGTCCTTGTTTCGGTGGATCTAGAATGTGAAAATGAAAAAAATACACTAAGTTTGTTACCATACCTAATCTTACGTTCAAAACTTAATTCTCATGGAAAAAGGCTTTCTCCACCTTCACGTCACTGTAGTTGTTTTATTCATGCTTTTCTTTGCCTACAAGCTGTTTTTATTGCTCAGCAATAAAAATGAAAAACTTGCAGCATTCAGACAAAAAACAAAAATCGCTGACATGATTTTAGGTTCTCTTATTCTTGTAACAGGAGGCTACCTTCTTTATGCTACGCATAATACAGACACGTACATCATTGTTAAATTATTGCTTACCATTGCCATTATTCCTTTAGGGATCATTGGCATGAAAAAAGAAAATAAAGTTTTATCAATGCTAACTTTGATCATTTTGGTCTATGTTTTCTTTGTTGGCAAGACAAGAAGTTTATCGCTTAGCAAAGAAAAACTGCACCTAGAAGTTCCCGCTAGTATTTCTCCAGACTCTTCTTCAAACACTGATGCCATTCTTAACCAAAACGCAGTAGCTGCCTTAAACAATGGTAAAGCCATATATACTCAAGTGTGCTCTGCTTGCCATGGTGTGGATGGCAAACTTGGCATTTCAGGTGCAAAAGACCTGAGTGCAAGTTTACTTTCTAAGGAAGATATCATTAAAACAGTAAGCGAAGGGAAAGGCTTAATGCAATCCTATAAAGGAATGTTAAGCGAACAAGAAATAGTATCGGTAGCGAGCTATGTAGAAAGTTTAAGGGTTAAATAATGTCAGAGAAAGATACCGAATTTTATAAAGACAAAGCAATCATCGTATCTGTTATTGCAAACCATACACCAGATTGGCGCATAAAAGACGAACTGGATGAGCTGATTTTTTTAGCAGAAACTGCAGGTTATACTACACTTAAAACATTTACACAAAAGCTCCACAAGCCTGATGGGAGAACATTTGTGGGCAAAGGAAAATTAGCGGAAATCAAACTTTTTTTGGCGGAGCATCCTGCCTCAACAGTTATTTTTGATGATGACCTTACTCCTTCTCAACTCAGAAACATAGAAGAAGATTTAGGGAAAAAAATATTCGATAGAAGTTTACTGATCCTTGAAATTTTCTTGCTTCGCGCAAAAACAGCACAAGCAAAAACACAGGTTGAATTGGCGCGAAATCAATACTTATTACCTCGCCTCACCAACATGTGGACTCACTTAGAACGTCAACGAGGAGCTACCGGAACCAGGGGTGGTGCTGGAGAAAAAGAAATTGAAACGGATAAACGTAACATTAAAGCACAAATAGCTTTATTAAAAGAACAGCTCCTAAAAATTGATAAGCAAGCTCAAACACAGCGGAAATCCAGAGCAGAATCGATACGCATCTCCTTAGTGGGCTATACCAATGCAGGCAAGTCTACCATCATGAATATACTCTCCAAAGCTGATGTATTGGCGGAGAACAAACTCTTTGCAACACTCGATTCAACGGTACGCAAAATGGTTTTAGACAATGTGCCTTTTCTATTATCAGACACGGTCGGCTTTATTAGAAAACTGCCACATAGTCTTGTAGAAAGCTTTAAATCGACGCTCGATGAAGTGAGGGAAGCCGACTTTCTTATTCACGTGGTTGATGTCTCCAACCCTGCCTTTGAAGATCATATCATCGTTGTCAATAAAACATTGGCTGAAATTGGAGCAGGAGACAAGCCCATTATACTTGTCTTTAATAAAATTGATACTTATATTTTCCCAGACGACTTAGACCCATCTATAACTCCAGCTCTTTTCTGGGAAGGGTTTCAGAAAAAATATGCTTCTAAGGCTCAAGAAATCCTTTTTGTTTCAGCAAAAGACCAAACTAACGTCGCTTTGTTAAGAGACACCATCACAAAACTTGCGAAGGGTAAATTCCTAGCGAAGTACCCTAACTACTTGTATAAAGGGTAAATAATTTTTACTTTTGGTATTACTGGCATCGTAGTTCAATGGATAGAATAGGAGTTTCCTAAACTCTAGATGCAGGTTCGATTCCTGCCGGAGCCACTTAAACTTTTATGATATGAAAGTAAACCCTCTTTTTTACCCCTATTTTTTTGCGTTTTTTATTTTCACATTGTTGAACACGCATCTCTGTTCAGCACAATATGCATACTGGGGAGTAAAAGCAGGCGTTCAAGGCACTAAGATTTCAGGCCTTTCATTTGATTCAAAAATGACCCCAGGTTTTAATATTGGCGTTTTTGGGAATTTCATATTGTCTGAGAAATTTGCACTACAACACGAAGCCCTTTATTCCCACAGAGGATTTGAAGGTACTACACTCGATAGTTTTGATGTAGTAGGAACTTTACCTTACTTAGACCTACCTTGGCTGCTCCATTACAACATCAATAAAGTTTTTCATATACAGGCAGGACTCCAACCTTCTATCTATTTGTTTTATAAAAAAGCAAAAGCCGATAGTTCGGAATTTTCTAAGTACAATGTCAATCCTCTTGAATTAAGCGGTTTGATTGGCGTGGGTGCTATCATGAGAAACAACATACTTTTTGGCATTCGAGTAAACGTCAGTTTTGGACAAACATTTAACACCTCTGAATTTGGCGGGCGAAATGTCGCCTTACAAGCATACCTAGGTTATGCTGTCAACCGAAAAATCAAGGGGAAGAAAAAGAAGAAGTAGCCGCTTAGGCTACTTCACGATTGAATAATACACTTTCAATTTAATCCCAGCTCCATCTAAAAGTACTCTGTTCACTTCGGAACTATTGTATAAAGGGGAAACAAATAAGGGATTATAAGCTAACTGTCCAAGCTGATTCGCTAAGAAATACGAACTAAGGTAAGCACTGTAACTCGTTCGCTCAGTATTAGGATAAATGACTTGATTGCTAGTCGTTCCTATTGCTGAAGCATAATCGTTTTGCAAAAGACGAGGCGTACCAGTCGAAGTATGCGATATTTTACCATTCTCATCTGTCATGAGCATAACCAAAGCGGTAGGCTCTTTTAGTAAAGCATTGGTGCCTGTTTTTATGGGCATATAAAGGGCAGCTTTATTAATTAAAACACGTACGCCGTCTTGAACTAATAATTTTTTGAGGTAAGGAAAAGTTATTTTTGTTTTAACTCCCATCATCGATTGTAAGTATAATTGACCAGCGGTAGACGAGGAAGATACTTCATCGTAACTATTCACCAACCCAGCAATAGGTGTTCCTGTTCGATCAAAATTCCCTGTATAATAACGTGCTGAATTGCCATTAATACTATACGTTAACTGGAGATTAGAATAGATTCCTGCATTAAAATTAATCATCAATTTTGTATTATCAGTGAAGCCTATTTGAAGCACTGCTCCTTTATCGTGATCAACAGGCACTATCGCAATACCATAGATACTGTTTACGAAATTATCATTTGTTGTATTCGAGGCGTCAAAAACCTGTTGCCCAAAAGCATTATCTAAGGTGACTACTATGTAATGACCTACTGTATTCGGCCTAGCTTGAAAAGTAGCTGTACCTATTGGAGTAAGTGCTGAAAGATCTGGTCTAGGAGTAATGGTATAATAAGTCGTACCATACACCAAAGGTGTCGGTAAGCTATATACTGCAAAAGTTTGATTTTCTAAAGTATCTCCATAAGCATAGCCATAATCTAAGCTTAATACCGTAGAAGTAATGACTGCTCCTCTCAAATCAAGGTTCTCTTGTGTCATCCGTATTTGAGTAAAAGACTCAGCCCAAGAGTTTCCCATTTCAGTATCATGGAATGCTCCACACATCAAATAAGATGAGGAAGAAACAGTACTGTCTGCAACATAAACCGTTGAAGTCTTAACTGTTACCGTATCGGTATAATAACCTCCGATTTGATAATCTTGATCCGTACTTTTTACATCCAGATTTGTGTCTTCACGACGGCAAGCCAAAATGCTCACTAAAAACAAACACAGTAAAACTGATTGGCTTATTTTAGATACCAGCCAAGTCATTGTAAAATTCATAATATTTCTCTTCAATGCCATCTTCAGCGAATGGAAAAGTATTTACTTTACTTTTCTTGTCCCCCATTTCTTTAAATAATTTTGCCACTTCTTCAGAATACTCTTTGTCTGTACCAACGACAGCATCAGCATATTCCATTCCTATTTTTATAAAGCCTTCGTAATCCTTAGTTTTTAGGTTGTTCAACATAGCATCTTCTATGTCAAGCATTTTTACCTTTTCAAACAAGTCATCACTAAATTTATGCTTAAAGGAATTATTATGTACTGTAAAAACAGATTTAGCATTCTTAAAAACAGGATCTAATTTATACCTTGTTTTCAAATACAAAGGCACTAAACTCGTCATCCAATCACTACAATGAACGATGTCTGGAGCCCACCCTAGTTTCTTCACCGTTTCCATCACACCTTTACAAAAGAACACCGCTCTTTCATCATTGTCTTCAAAGAATTTATCGGACTTATCTACGAAAACGGATTTCCTTTGGAAATAGTCTTCGTTGTCAATAAAATAAACCTGCAATTTCGCATTTGGGATAGAAGCAACCTTGATAATAAGTGGTTTTTCTTCGTCACCTACAGAAATATTAATTCCTGAAAGCCTTACTACCTCGTGTAGTCTGTTTTTGCGTTCATTGATTAAGCCAAACTTTGGAACCAAAATTCTAATTTCCATGCCTTTCTCTTGCATCGCTTGAGGAAGATGTCTAAGCATTTTGCCGACCTCGGAATACTGTAAAAATGGCAGAATTTCACTGGCCACATAAAGAATCTTTAGACTAGACATATCTTAATCGGATTAGTTCACACCCTAAGGTGAACAAAATTACAAAAAAAATCGCCCTTTTTCAAGGTTTATCGAAAAGAAGATATACTTTTGCACCCTTTTATTATAAATTACCCTCATGCTAGTACTTCAAAGCATTAAAGAATTGAGACAATTTCGTTCTTCATTGGCAACCAATGAAGAACTTGGCCTTATTCCCACCATGGGAGCTTTACACAAAGGTCATTTAACACTCCTGGAAGAAGCAAAAAAAAAATCAACCAAAACCATCGTTAGTATTTTTGTAAATCCTTTACAATTCAATAATACATCGGATTTTGACAAATACCCCAATAAAAGAGAAGAAGACCTCGCTCAATTAAAAGCTGCGGGCTGCGACGCAGTGTTCATACCCGATGCAAAAGAAATGTATCAAAATACGCCTGTATTATCTTTTGATTTTGGAGCATTATCTAAAAACATGGAAGGCCTATTTAGACCAGGACATTTTAATGGTGTCGCTATTGTCGTGAGTAAGCTATTAAACTTAATAAAACCTCACAAGGCTTTCTTCGGCGAAAAAGACCTTCAGCAATTACGCATTATTCAGTGTGTAGTGCGTGACCTCGGTATCGATGTAAGTATCGTTCCCTGTAAAACAATTCGCGAAGATGATGGCTTAGCCATGTCTTCACGTAACATGCGCTTATCGAGTGAACAAAGAGATCGCGCTTTAGCATTATACTCCTATTTGAATCTCGCCAAAAACATGTTGGGCACAATACCCCACAAGGACATTGAACAACAAATAGTCCTTGAAGCGAAAAAACAAGCACGGATCAGCCTAGAATACCTAAACATTGTTGATAACAATACGCTAAACCCTTGCGTTAATCCGCTTCAAACCAAAGATATTGCCCTTTGCATTGCCGCCTTTGTCGATGAAATAAGGTTGATCGACAATATAATAGTATCGTCTTAGTATTTTTCTTAGTTTTGCTTCCTGTAATTTTATAGCATGCACATCGAGATACTCAAATCCAAAATTCACCGCGTTAAAGTTACGCAAGCAGAACTCCATTATGTAGGTAGCATCACCATTGATGAAGACCTGATGGATGCCGCTCATTTAATTGAAAACGAAAAGGTTACCATTTTAAACATCAACAACGGCGAACGTTTCGAAACCTATGTGATCAAAGGTCAACGTAATTCTGGTGTCATTTGTCTTAATGGACCAGCAGCACGAAAAGTCCACGTTGGGGACACAGTCATTGTCATTTCTTACGCCAGTATGGAATTAGAGGAAGCCAAAAAATGGACCCCCTATTTAATTTTTCCGAACGAAAATAATAAGCTCTCTTAATCCAAGCTCTCTTCACCATGAACTACAAGGCTAAGCAATTCCTTCAGTATGGACTTTCTTTTTTGTTGGGCTTGGCTATTTTATATTATGTATTCAGGAATGAAGACATCGGACAGCTTTGGCAGAATATCAAGAACGCAAACTATGCATGGATAGGCGTCACGTTTGTCATTTCAATGCTTGCTCACTATGCGAGAGCTTACCGTTGGAATTTACTCATTAAACAAACTGGACAAACTGTTACTAACGGAGAGGCTTATTTGGCTTTACTCGCAGGATACGGAGCCAATTTAGTACTGCCTCGCATGGGAGAACTTACACGTTGTGCAGTGCTCAAAAAACGTCAACACGTATCTTTCGACACCACACTGGGAACAGTAGTTGCAGAGCGCTTGTTTGATTTTCTATGCCTTGTTTTTTTACTCATTGCCACGGTAATTTGGCAATACGATATTTTATTTGATTTCATTACATCATTGCTCTCAAGCATGGTCTCGAATCAAGAACATGTCATGGGTTTACTTTTTGTTTTAGCCGCATTATGCTTACTGAGTGTTACAATCCTTTTTCTCCTACGAAAACAAATTATTGCGCTATACAATCGCTCTCAACATGGGTTCATGTTAAAACTAAGAAGCTTTGCAAGAGGCTTGTCTGAAGGGGTATACAGCATGTATCAATTGCCGAATAAAAGTTCTTTCATCATAAGCTCTGTGTTCATTTGGGTATGCTATTACTTTATGGCGTACTTGATTTTCTTCGCATTACCTTCAACAAGTTCGTTGAGCATGGGAGCAGGAATGGCCATTCTCGTGATGGGCGCTTTTGGAGTTGCGGCACCTGTACAAGGCGGCATTGGAGCATACCATTGGATTGTGAGTCAAACCTTATTGCTTTATGGCCTCAATGAAAGTGATGGGAAAACCTACGCTACATTGGCACACGGTTCTCAAATGGCACTCACCATTATGTTTAGTCTTGTAAGCTATGCCATAATCGTTTTAAAGTCTCCGAAAACAGATGACCGAACATAAAATCGTTGCACTCGAACAAGCCAAAACACTTGTTGATAAATGGAAAACAGAAGGCGAAGTAGTTTTCACAAACGGCTGCTTTGACATACTTCATCTTGGCCATATCGACTACTTAGAAAAAGCTAGTCGTTTCGGCAATAAAATGATTGTAGCTCTCAATACCGATGCTTCTGTCAGCGCCTTAAAAGGCCCTGAAAGACCCGTCAATAAGGAATATGCCCGTGCTCGCATCATGGCTTCCTTAGCCTTTGTAGATGCTGTCATTTTGTTTGGAGAAGAAACCCCGCTAGCCTTAATCGAAGCATTGTCGCCTGACATTTTAGTCAAAGGAAATGACTATACTGTCGATAAAATAGTTGGCGCAGATTTTGTTATTGAACATGGAGGTCGAGTGGAAACCATTCCTTTGGTGGAAGGTTATTCAACGACTAACATTATCTCTAAACTTAAACAATAACAACCATGTTCATGATTTTCGTAATCAGTATAATTACCCTTTTGGTAAGTTTATACGTGAGTCATCGTCTCAAATCAAAATTCGAGCAATACGGTAAAGTGCCCTTGAAATCTGGGATGAGCGGCAAGGAAATTGCTGAAAAAATGTTGGCTTATTACAACATCCACGATGTAAAAGTAATTTCGGTAGAAGGTCGCTTAACCGACCATTATAATCCTTTGGATAAAACAGTAAACCTCAGTCATGACGTATACGCTGGCACCAGTGTCTCTGCCGCCGCTGTTTCTGCACACGAATGTGGACATGCTGTTCAACATGCAAGAGCCTATTCTATGTTAGAATTACGCTCCACGCTTGTTCCTTTTCAAAATGTCAGTGCCAAAGTATTAAACATTGTCATGATCGTAAGTATGTTTGGCGGCATGGCACTGGGTGGACCGGGTGCACTACCCATCATCTTATTGGTGATTATCGCTTGTAATTTTATCATTACGGCATTTGCCTTGATCACATTACCCGTTGAATTTGACGCCAGTCAACGTGCCCTCGCATGGATTGACCAGCAAAATGTAGTGACTCCTTCTGAACATGTAATGGCAAAAGACGCCTTGAAATGGGCAGCCTTAACCTACGTGGTTGCAGCCTTAGGTTCATTGGCACAGTTAATCTATTACATCTCTGTTTTCTTAGGAAGACGCGACTAATCCAAACGAAGCAATTTGAATCGACGGAGAGCAACTTTTTAAGCTGTTCTCCGTTTATTTTTTACTACAAGCCCAGCACTTATGATTTTTAAACTTACAGAAGAACAAATCGCCGTACGAGACGCTGCCAGAGAATTTGCCGAACACGAACTATTACCGGGTGTTATTGAACGAGATGAAAAACAAGAATTCCCAGCAGCTCAGGTTAAAAAACTTGGCGCGCTAGGTTTCATGGGGATGATGGTCTCGAACAAATGCGGCGGCAGTGAAATGGATGCCGTCTCTTATGTTTTAGCCATGGAAGAAATTGCTAAAGTGGATGCGTCGGTAGCCGTATGCATGTCGGTTAATAATTCTCTCGTTTGTTGGGGCATCGAGCATTTTGGCACAGAAGAACAAAAACAAAAGTATTTAGTACCCTTAGCTACTGGTGAAAAAATAGGAGCTTTTTGTCTCTCAGAACCCGAAGCTGGTTCTGATGCCACCTTTCAGCAAACCACTGCAGAACTTCAAGGTGAACACTATATATTGAATGGAACGAAAAACTGGATCACCAACGGTAACTCGGCTTCCATCTACGTTGTCATTGCACAAACAGATAAAACTGCAAAACACAAAGGCATTAATGCCATCATTGTTGAAAAAGGCACAGAAGGATTTGTGGTGGGAAAAAAAGAAAACAAAATGGGTATTCGAGCTTCCGATACACATTCGCTCATGTTTCAAAATGTAAAAGTTCCTCAAGAAAACCGCATCGGTGATCATGGCTTTGGCTTTTCTTTTGCCATGCAAACACTCAATGGCGGTAGAATTGGCATTGCTGCTCAAGCACTCGGTATTGCCTCTGGTGCCTATGAAAGAGCTTTAGCATACAGCCAAGAACGTAAAACGTTTGGTGTTCCCATCTTTAATCACCAAGACATACAATTTAAGCTTGCCGATATGGCTACCCGTATTGAAGCAGCGCGTATGTTGTGCCTAAAGGCCGCTTGGCTCAAGGATCAAGGTCAAGATTATACACAAGCATCTGCTATGGCCAAGCTTTTCAGTTCGAAAGTGGCCATGGATGTAACGATTGAAGCAGTGCAAATACACGGTGGATATGGCTATGTTAAAGAGTTTCATGTAGAACGTATGATGAGGGATGCTAAAATCACCCAGATCTACGAAGGGACCTCAGAAATACAAAAAATTGTCATTGCGAGGGGTTTATTCAAATAACACCATTTAAAAATAGCCCAAATAAGGTATTTAATACCTGTTTTTTACTATTCATACGAATAGAACTGGCTTTTTACTAGCATATTTTATAGGTTTGTATTAGTTTTGTACAAATACTTTTAAATTTTTACAAATAGATTTAATATAAATTAAATCCTATGGAAGAATATAACAAAATCATTGAGTCAATCAATGTGCGATTTCTAAAATCAAGAGCGGTAAAAGTGGTTCAACCATTAACGGTTATGAACTATTATGACGTTAGCAATACACTCATTCTTCTTTTAAAAGGAGAAATGTATTATGGAGAAGAGAAGACACTTTTAAATCAAGGTGATCTTTTATTTGTCCCAGGCGGCAAGCCAACAGCCATTTCTTTCGGTAGTAAATTTTCTGCGCAATTATCAAATGAAGATTTGTTAACGCAACGCGATAAATATTTAAGTTCGCTTAAAAGCATACCACAATTTACGCAAGCCTTATCCGAAGGACATGAAACCGTATTTTGTTACATCTCTTTTGAAACAAAAGTTTTCGATTCTGTAAACTTTTTCGCTTCACTTGATTTTCCTTCTTTCCCTATCACTCAATACCCTGTATTGGCTGGGGTTGTGAAAGAAACGGTATCAGAGGATTTATTAGAAAATGCGGGAAAAAATAGAGTGATTGGCTTGAATACCGATCGTTCTGTCATTGAAATTGTACGCTATGTATTACAAAATAATTTATTCGTTGAAAAATTAGCAACGAACAGTACATACTTCAAAGATCCTCGGTTATTAGACATCTTTGCATTTGTAAAAAATCATTTGGGCGGAGACCTTTCTAATAAAATGTTGGCCAACGTTGCCAATGTCTCTGAAGATTATGTAGGGCAATACTTCAAAATGTTAACAGGTATCAATCCACAAGATTATATCGAATACCAACGCATGGAGGTTGCTGTCGACTTACTCAGAACAACCAAGAAAAGTATCCGTGAAATCGGTATTGATGTAGGCTATAAAGACACGGCTTATTTCTGTCGTCGATTCAAAATGATGTTCGGTATTCCAGCAGGAAAAATGCGCCGTCGTGAATCATTAATGAATATCTGACGCAGACGCAGCGTTCAGCTCTCTGGCTTTATCTGCAACCTCAATCAACAATTGAGGATCGCGTTCAATGCCATTTCCAATCACCACAACATCTGCTCCGGAAAGCCAAGCATCAACGGCTTTCCCGGGGGAGTTGATTCCTCCGCCTACAATTATAGGTACTTCTACCACTTTGCGAATCGTCGCAATCATTTTTCGGCTGACGGGTTTTTGAGCACCGCTACCTCCATCTAAAAAAATTAATTTTAAGCCCAACATTTCTCCTGCCATGGCTGTACATGCTGCAACACTCGACTTGTCAAAGGGTATGGGTGTGGTATTACTGATGTATGAAACCGTTGTTTGCTTACCACAGTCCACCAACATATAACCTGTTGGCATTATCTCTAAGCGCGTATTTCTTAATACAGGCGCAGCCACCACTTGCTGACCAATTAAGTATTCTGGATTTCTTCCTGAAATTAAAGACAAGAATAAAATGGCATCGGCATGAGGATCAATTTGTAAATTATTGCCCGGAAAAAGCACAACGGGAATATTGGTCGTATTTTTTATCTCCAATACCAATTCATGCAAATCGTTGCTTGCTAACAAACTTCCTCCAATAAAAAAATAGTCGACTTTGCACTCTATCCCCAAACGGATAATTTTTTGAAAAGCCTGAAGAGATAACTTGTCTGGATCCAGCAAAACAGCAAACGACTTTTGACGGTTCTGTTTCTTTGCTTGCAATTGCTCTAGAATACTCATAGGCTACTTTTTAAAAGTAAATGCATTTAAAATTTCATTGCCCTTATTGTTCGCTCTTTTTAAGAAACTTAAAATGATATAACGGAATAAAATGAATATCCCCAAGACGGTAAAGAAAAGAGACATAATGGTGGCTATAAAATAACAGACAAAGACCTGATCAATGTATAACAAAAGCCATTGCGCAAAGAAATAGAGGCCTGCAAAAAACAAGACCCCGAACACAAACGACAAGGACATCAGTAAGACCAATACCTTTACAAAATCCTTGGCGATAAGCTGCATGTCCGCTTTGGCCTGATCAGGTGCAAAGGTAGTCCACAAAAACCACACAACTCTTGAAATAATTTCAATCATAACTAGCGAGAAGGAAGTCCAGGCATGTATTTATCTGACTTTTCATTATAAAGTAAACACGTTAAGACAATTCCTAAGCCTTGCGTGATTTGATTGACTTTATAATCGGGTACGATGGGATTGTTGTTGATGTCGTATTGACCTAAGGTATAAAAATACTCTGTATCCCTCAGGCAATATAATCCCAATGACCAATGCGGTAAAAACTGGTAAGCCACATCGAATCGCAATTTTGTACGGTCAATTTTACGCTTATCATAAAGGCTCGATTTATCATCTTGAAAATCGAAGTTTAGAAATAATCTATAATTTACGCCAATGTATAAGGGCCTGTGGGCAACATAAAAACTACGACCTAGACCAAGAGATGCCGAAACACGCCCCTCAGCTTTCCTGCTATAATTTGGTTCCGATGCATAATACAAATGTTCAAAAGCAAATTCTTTGTACAAGAAAAGCTTTCCGATAGAACCCCTATGAGCTAAATTAAGGCGTGTAAAAAAAGAACGGCTACCTTCTTCTACAAAATTCATTTTTCCAGAAATACCCCCAAACCATTTTTCAGATAAGGCTTGTTCGTAACCCAACCAAAGGACTGATTTATAGCTTTCATTTAAAGAAGCGTATTCATCGGGAATGATGTAACTGAATTCTCCATAGAGAGTCGAACCTTTCTCGTATACTTTTTCAACCCTGAGCGAACAAAATGTAGCCCATGGGCGGTATACTTTCTTTACTTCTGCTGAATCTAACGATTTAGAAGCTGACTGAGCAACCATGACCTTGCCACTCAATAACAAAACAAGCAAAAAGAACTTATCGAGGTATTTGAACATACAGCAAGATAAGTATAACAAAGAAAAAATCTAAGCTTTGTTCTTTTTATGCTTCAACACTTTCGCTTTCACATAAAAAATGATCTCTTCCGCAATATTGGTAATGTAATCCCCTGTTCTTTCGAACTTACGAATCATAGACAGCAAATAGATGGCCTCTTTGATTTTTTCAGGGTCTTGACACGTTCTGAAATATTCCGTTAAAATGACATTGGCAGAAATATTTATCTCATCTAAAAAATCGTCTTTCGCAAAAACAGTTCTCACTAACTTTGTATTGTCGGCTTCAAAAGAATCGTATAAAATGTCTAGCATCTCTACTACCGCTTCCGTCATTTCTTTGAAGCGCAATTTTTCCAATAATTCCTTATCGAATGGTTTTTCAAAACGCACAATATACGACGATATACCCTCTGCATTATCGCCAATGCGTTCCAAGTTGGAAACCATTTTAATAGATGCTAAAACAAACCTTAAATCTATGGCAACAGGACTAAACAAGGCTAAGATATGCTCACACTTGCTGTCAATTTTTAATTCCGAACCGTTGACACGCTTCTCTTCACTAAGTACCTCTTCCGCCAACTGATGATCAAAAGTATTAAAAGCGACAATGGTTTTTTCGATCTGCTTTTTAACCATAGCAGTCATTTCCATTAATTCTGTTTTTAATTCACCGAGTTCGTTTTCGAGTAAGTTCATATCTTATGGCACTAAATGTTGTTCCTTTTATTCTTTCAATACTGTTGTATACGGATCAACCGAATCTTCCGGTGATGTAATTTTGAGTTTTTTGTTTTTTAGGATTTGTAAACAAAGTACGCGTATCATCGTATTCGATCAAATCACCCATGTAGAAAAATGCCGTTTTATCGCTCGTCCTTGTTGCTTGTTGCATGTTATGCGTAACAATGATGATGGTATAAGAAGCCTTCAAATTATATATTAATTCTTCAATTTTGGTGGTAGATATTGGATCCAAGGCTGAAGCAGGCTCATCCATAAGTAAGATAGAAGGTTCTACCGCCAGTGCTCTTGCGATACACAAGCGTTGTTGCTGTCCGCCCGACAAGGCTAAAGCCGAATTTTTTAATTTGTCTTTTACCTCTTCCCATAGAGCCGCTTGCTTTATAGCCCACTCCACTTTTTCTTCGATGTATTTTTTATTGGTAACACCGTTGATGCGTAAACCATAAGCAACGTTTTCGAAAATCGATTTAGGAAAAGGATTAGGCTTTTGAAACACCATGCCTACTGATTTTCTCAATTCGTTAATGTTTACTTTTGGATTATAAATGTCCACATCATCAATCAAAATTTGGCCTTCTACTTTACACGTTTCGATCAAATCATTCATCCTGTTGAAACATCTCAAGAAGGTCGACTTTCCACAACCAGAGGGACCAATGAATGCTGTAACGGTATTTTTCTTTATACTCATTGTAATGCCCTTGAGCACTTGCTCAGAACCATACTTAACATGAATATTATTGGCTTCGATTTTCATTCGATTAAATTAAATGTTAATGCTTGTGCTCAAGGTTATTGTTACCACTTCAATTTTTTCTGTGCTCGATGTCTTAAATAAACAGCGATAGCATTCATGACGAATGTAATACTCAATAAGACAATGATCGCTGCGGCAGCATTTTCAGCAAATGCTTTTTGCGGTCGAGAAACCCAGTTAAAAATTTGTATCGGTAGCACAGAAAACTCATCCATGGGTGTTTCTGGAACAAAGGGAACATACGTAAGCGCCCCAATGACAATGAGAGGAGCTGTTTCTCCAATCGCTCTGGAGATGGCTAAAATCACACCGGTTATAATGCCAGGCGATGCCGCTGGCAACACTTGATTCCAAATTGTTTGCCACTTCGATGCACCCAAAGCACAAGATGCTTCCCTAATGGTATACGGAACGGTTTTAATCGCTTCTCTCGTAGAGACAATGATGATGGGTAAAATTAACAGCGCAAGGGTTAAACTTCCTGTGAGTATACTCCCACCTAAATTCATAAAACGCGCAAAGACTTCTAAGCCCAATAAACCGTAGATGATAGAAGGTACACCTGCTAAATTGGCAATGTTAATTTCAATCAGGTTGGCCATTCTATTTCTAGCACCGTACTCTTCCAAATACAAGCCTGCTCCAACACCAATAGGGAAAGCAATGACAGCAGTCATGACCATGATCCAAAGCGTGCCTACCCATGCAGTATAAATACCCGCTTTGGCTGCTCTTTTTGAAGGTAAGGAAGTAATGAAGTCCCAATCTAAACGATCTAAACCGTTTGCCAATACGCTATACAAGAGCAATACCAAAACGATAAGGCCGAATGACGTAGCCGCAATAGCAAAGTACTTAAACGCTCTATCTTGAATCTGATAATAGACTGTTTTCCCTTTACTTTCAAACGTTCGTTTCTGTCGTTTCTGATCAGTCATGATGGAGCAATTGAAGCCTTAACGGTATGCTTGGTGGTATCGTTTTTTTAACCAAAAACTGATGTTGTTTAATATCAATGTAATGACAAATAAAGTCATTCCCACTGCGAATATGGTTCTGTATTCTAAGGAATCATAAGGAACATCGCCCATGGTAACTTGTACAATGTATGTCGTTGCTGTTTCTATTGGCACAAATGGATTGGCCGTTAAACGCGGCTGCTGGCCAGCAGCAATGGCGACAATCATCGTCTCTCCGATGGCACGCGATAATGCGAGAATGATAGAAACTGAAATACCTGAAAAGGCTGCAGGAATTAAAACTTGTCTCACCGTTTGTAATTTCGTAGCACCCATAGCGAAAGAACCTTCCTTCAATACTTTCGGTACAGCATACAAAGCATCTTCACTCAAGGAAGAAATTAATGGAAGTATCATGATACCCATTACAAGTCCTGGGGACAAAGCATTGAAGCCTCCCACTTGGTCTGGGAATACCGCTTGCAACATCGGTGTTACATAGACTAAAGCAAAATAACCGTAAACGACGGTTGGTATAGCCGCCAAGATTTCAAGTATTGGTTTTACCACGTCTCGAAACCAACGTGGCGCATATTCGCTTAAATAAACGGCTATGGTCAACCCCAAGGGGACAGCGACTACCAAAGAAATAGCCGTTACCAAAAAAGTACCGGCTAAAAGTGGCATGATGCCAAAATGCTTATTGCTAAACAAAGGAGTCCATTCTGTATCTGTTAAGAAATCGATGATGGATACTTCCTTAAAAAAACCAAAGGTCTCCACAGAAAGCACCAAAATAATTCCTGCCGTAGTGAGCAAGGTTAGCGCACTACACACAAACAGAATGGACTCAATTAACTTCTCGCCTTTGCGCATTGTATTATTTTTTCAATAGGCTATTCAAATCTACACCTACTGTAGACTCCAAACCTACGAAAAGAGATCCAGTTTTGCCAGCAGTTACACGAGCTTTAATCAAGGTGTAAGTTTCAGCAGTGAATGGAATATAACCAGTTTCAGGAATTAATTTTGGAGCGGTGTCTGTTAGAAACGCTACAAAATCTTTTGCTAATGGCTTATCCACAGACTTCTTGTTTACATAGATAAACAAAGGTCTAGACAATGGTTGGTATGTAGCATTCAAAATAGTTTCGCTAGAAGGAAGAATAGCACCTTTACCGTTGGCATCATTTTCATCATCAACTGGTAATAATTTTAAACGATCTTGATTTTCACTGAAGTAGGCATAACCAAAAAAACCTAAAGCTAATTTGTCAGTAGAAATACCTTGTACTAACACGTTATCGTCTTCACTGGCAGTATAATCTCCTCTGCATGATTTTGATTTACCCACTACAGCTTCTGTAAAATAATCGAAGGTACCAGATTCTGTACCCGCACCAAACAAGTGTAATTCTTCGTTTGGCCATTCTGGACGTACCTGATTCCAACGGGTGATTTTACCTTGAGATGCTGGATCCCAAATTTTCTTTAATTCAGCCACTGTAATGCTTTTAACCCATTCGTTTGCAGGGTTCACTACGACTACCAAACCGTCGAAGGCTACAGGAATTTCGTAATATTCAATGCCTTCCGCTTTACACGTAGAATCTTCAGATTTAGAAATCGGTCTTGAAGCGCCCGTTAAATCTAATTCGTTACGTACAAATTTTTTGAATCCACCACCAGTACCAGAAACACCTACTGTAATTTTAGCAGAAGGGTTTAGACCTAAAAATTCTTCTGCCAAGGCTTCAGAAATAGGATAAACTGTACTTGATCCGTCAATTTTTAATACTTCTTGACCTTCGTAGCTTGTACCACCTTCTGTTTTTTTCTCATCCGATGAACCTCCACAAGAGGTCAAAACAACCGCTACCGAAGCGATTAATAAACTAATTTTTTTCATACCTTTTGTTACACTTTTTGTTTCTGCTAAATTATGGCTTCAATATTAAGAGAATGTTAAGAGAATGTTCTAAAATGCTCCCTTGTACTGATTTAGCGATAAATTAACTCACCGAAGAAGGATAAAATGATATGCTGCTGAAACTGAAACGACTACAACATCGTGATGCGTCTAAAGAAATTCTCGATGACCTCCATTGTGAAGGAGAAGCCGTAAGCCAGAACCTTAAAGAGCTGGATGTCATCAATAGCCTTTTAGGAGGAAACGTCGTTTCCATAAACGCCTTGAAAAAAGTACTGAATTCTTCCCCACAAAAAAACTGGTCTATTGCTGACTTAGGCTGCGGAAGCGGACAACTGATGGTGGAAATGAACAAAACCTTGAATAAACAAAAACACGTCGGATCTTTTACCGGTTTTGATGCCAATCCCTTCATGGTACACTACGCCAGAGAGCATTGTGCCAAACATAAAAACATTGCCGTTGCATGCCTCAATGTCATCACGGAATCTTTCAAGGAGGAATATGACATTGTACATGCGTCACTTTTTTTGCACCACTTTACCGAAACAGAACTCGTAGATTTGCTCCAAAAAATAAGTAGGCATACGCGGAAAGCCATTATCATTAATGACTTGCACCGACATCCTCTAGCTTACTTCAGTATAAAAATGTTAACGTCTTGGTTTTCAAAATCCTATTTGGTGAAGCACGATGCCGCCTTGTCTGTTGCCAAAGGCTTTAAGAAAAAAGAATGGGAAATCATTTTTAGAACAGCGGGCTTTAAGCATTGGGAGATCCGTTGGGTATGGGCTTTTCGTCATCAAATTATACTGAAACCTCTTTAATTGAGAATTTAAAACACACATTCTATTTGTTTTTTAGCGTTTCACCTCTATTTTTGTCCTACTAAAATCAATTACCCTCACGGAGTTATTGGTTTATAAAGAAGGGGGGAGAGAATAGGCTCAATGAACCCCTAGCAACCTGCTGAGTAGAAAGGTGCTAATTCCTATCCTGTAAATAAAACGGGAGCATATAAATTGATTACTATGATATCCAATACCTTCTTGTTTTCTCTTTCATGCTGTACACGCTTGTCGTGTAAGCTCAACCTGTATTCTATTTAAGGTGAAAGAGAGCATATATACACATCAAGGAAGTTTTATTTTGGACTCTGGAGAAAAACTAGAGAACCTCACCATTACCTATACAACGTACGGCAAAACAGCAGCCGATCAATCGAATGTTGTTTGGATATGCCATGCCTTAACAGCCAACGCGAGGCCTGATGAATGGTGGCCAGGACTGGTTGGGAAAGGCAAGTTCTATGATCCTGAAAAGTATTTTATCGTTTGTGCCAACATATTGTCTTCTTGTTATGGAACATCAGGACCAGCATCCATTGACCAACAAGAAAACAAACCTTATTTCTGGACATTTCCGCAGGTAACCATTAGAGATATGGTTGCTGCACATGAAGCACTGCGTCTGCATTTGGGCATCAAACACATACACACCCTCATCGGAGGATCTTTGGGTGGCATGCAAGCACTAGAATGGGGAATCTTTAGTCCAACCCGTTTCAAAAATTTAATATTACTCGCTACCAATGCGCGCCATTCGGCTTGGGGTATCGCCTTCAACGAATCTCAGCGCTTGGCTATTAAAGCCGATCCGACGTGGAACGAACAGCATCCAAACGCTGGGGCTGCTGGACTGAAAGCCGCAAGGGCTATCGCCTTACTTTCCTACAGAGGTTATGAAGCTTATGAAAAATCGCAGGTAGAAAATGACCTCAATAAAACCGATCACTACAAGGCCAGCTCTTATCAAAATTACCAAGGAGAAAAACTGGTGAACCGTTTCAACAGCCATTCTTATTGGCACCTTTCCAAAGCCATGGATTCTCATAATGTAGGCAGAGGTAGAGGTAGTGTGGATGCGGCATTAAAAGACATCAGCTGTCGCACCTTAGTCATCGGTGTTTCGTCAGACGTACTTTTTCCTGTTTCGGAACAAAAGTACTTGGCCAATAAGATCTTGAATGCTTCTTATCAAGAAATCGATTCCTTTTACGGGCACGATGGCTTCTTAATTGAAACAGAACAAATTGAGAAATTGATTGCCGCTTTTTACGCCCAGTAAATACCTTCAGCTTGCTTGTTTCGTTTAGAACAAGCAAAACTTATTGTAATACCGATTGGGCAAAGGTAATAGTCCAAAACTTCGTTCCTCGTTTTGTCTAAACATTTGCATCCATCGGCATTTACCACTGTAGAATTTTTGAACTATTTGACTATTTCAAAAATCACATTGGTATAAACAGAACCATTATGATGTTTCCTTTACTTTTTTTGCAAAAAGAATTACTTTGTATCTGCATTAACCCGCTCCCTTAACGATTATGAAAAAAGGAATTTTAATTACTTTAGGAATATTGGTGGCTTTGATCGGACTTCTCGCTTTGAGTCCATTTTTGTTCAAAGACAAAATCAAACAAGCCATCGACGATCAGTTGGCCAAAAACATCAATGCGAAAGTCGGCTACGATGTCGATCAATTCGAATTGAGTATTTTCAGTAATTTCCCAAACATCACTGTATCACTGGGCGGTATCAGTCTTATCGGTACGGTCGAAGAGTTTAAAGGCGATACACTTTTTGCCGCCGATAAATTTCGATTAGAACTCGATATCATGAGTGTTATCAGTGGAGATAAAATTAAAATCAAAGGCATATACCTTGATAAAGCAAAAATTGTAACCATCATGGCTGCCAATGGGAAAAGCAGCTGGGACATTACCGTGCCTTCTACAGACACCACCACTGCTGCGCCAGAAGAACCTTCTACCCTTTCAATTGGCATAGAAAAATGGGAAGTTAAAAACTCTACCATCATCTACGATGATAGAACTCTTCCAATGTACGCTAAGTTTGAAAAGTTTAACCACGATGGAAGCGGTGACATTACCGCCGACATCTACGACTTAACAACCTATACTAAGATTGAAGAAACATACGTCAACTTCGACGGCATCACCTATTTAAATCACCACGTGTTCGAGGCAAAAGCAAAAGTAAACATCGACATGGCGAAATCTAAATACACCTTCTTGGACAACCAATTTGCCATTAACGATTTCAAATTCGGATTCAACGGATTCCTCGCTATGCCTGCAGAAGGCATGGACATGGACATTACCTACGAAGCTAAAGAAACCGACTTCAAAAACATCTTATCGCTTGTACCTGGCATCTACACTAAAGATTATAAAGACTTGAAAACCTCAGGTACGCTTGCATTCGACGGCTATATTAAAGGCATGATGACTGATACGCAAATGCCAGGCTTCGGCTTAAACCTACTTGTAAAAGACGGCATGTTACAATATCCAGATTTACCAGCAGCGCTTAAAAATGTAGCCATTGATTTGAACGTTGAAGCCAAAGACGGTATTATTGATCACTTAGTCGTGAACTTGAAAAAGTTTCACATGGACATGGGTAATACACCCATCGATGCACGCGTACTTTCAAAAGGCATGGATCCCTACGATCTTGACGCCAACGTATTGGCAAAAGTTAACTTAGAAGAAATCACAAAAATATTCCCTGTGGAAGGAACACAACTTAAAGGAGCTTTGGGCGTAGACATTAAAGCCAAAGGAAAATACAGCGACTCGCTACATCTGATGCCAATCGTAGATGCTTTGTTTACGATCGACAACGGCTATGTTAAAAGCAAAGACTTTCCACTTCCACTTGAACAAGTGTTCTTGAAAACGAGCATCAAAAGCCCTGGAGACATGGTCAATACGGTGGTTAACTTAGAGCGTTTTCAAATGTTGTTAGACAACGAAAAATTTGAGGCAACAGCCTTGGTAAAAAACTTGGACAACATTTCATACGAAGCTACAGTGAAAGGGATTATCGACTTGGCTAAAATGACAAAGATCTATCCAATAGAAGGTACAAAGCTTACAGGACGTATCAATGCCGATATAAAAACCAAAGGTACCATGGCTGATATCGATGCAGGTAAATACCAAAACACCACTACCTCAGGAAGCATGAGCATTGATAAATTAACGTACAGTGCAACAGATTTTCCGCAAGGCATGACCATAGCAAAAGCTGCTTTTGTATTTGATCCTGGGAAAATGAACATCACCAATATGAGCGGTACTGCTGGGAAAAGCGACTATGCCGTAAACGGATACTTTGCAAACTACATGGGTTATGTATTTGGAGGAAAAGATTCTACACTTTATGGTGTACTTAATTACAACGGCAATAAACTAGACGTGAACGAATGGATGGCAGAAGATGAAACTGCTGCAGCTACTCCTGCTGACACTACAACTTCGACCATGAGTCTATTTGAAGTTCCTAAAAACTATGATTTTGTATTCAATGCAAATGTAAAGGAAGTACTGTATGATAACCTGAACATGCAAAGCTTTGGAGGAAGTGTCGTTGTGAAAGAAGGCATCTTGAAGTTAAAAGGATTAAACTTTTTAACCTTAGGTGGGAAGTTCAGTTCAGACGTAATGACCTACAATACACAAAACATAAAAGATCCTAAGTTCGATATGGACCTTAAAATTCAACAGCTTGGATTTAAAGAAGCATTTGCTGCTTTCAATACCGTGAAAAAAATAGCACCCGTAGCGAAAAACATCGAAGGTAAAATGGACATGAACATTGTCATGTCTGGCGGTTTGGATCAAGCGATGAATGTTGTTTACAATACATTAAACGGTACAGGCTCTCTCTTGATACCGAATGCACAACTTGCAAACAGCAAAGTATTGGATGGCCTAGCGGGAATAACCAAAACCAAAGAATTAAGTCCTTTGGCCTTGAACAATGTGAAGGTGAATTTTAAAATTGTCGATGGGAATTTGATCTTAGAACCTTTCGATGTAAAAGCAGGTGACATTAAAATGAATGTAGGCGGAGGAAGCAAGCTCGATGGCGACATGGATCTGTTGGTTAAGATGGATGTGCCTACTGGAGCTTTAGGTGATGCAGCAGCTGGTGCAATTTCAAACCTTACAGGAACGACCGTAAGCGCTCCTAAAAACATCAAGATGGATTTGAATGTGACAGGCACTTACGATAATCCTAAAGTACGTTTAGTAAAAACTTCTGCTGGAGAAGGAAATAATAAAACGGTAAAAGAAAACGTAACAGAGGCGGCTAAAACAGAAGTAAAAAAACAAATTGAAAACAACGTGCAAGTCAAACAAGCTCAAGCTGAATTATCCAAACAACAAAAAGAAGCTGAAGAAAAAATAAAACAAGAGCAAGCACGTTTGCAAAAAGAAGCAGAAGAAAAGGCGAAGAATGAAGCAACCAAGCAAGCGAATGATCTGCTGAAGAAAAAATTCCCTAAATTTTAATCAAACAGTGCCCTTGCAAAAGGGCACTGTTTTTGTTTAACCTGCAATGAAAAAAATCACAACAATGAAGAACGCTAACCTATGGTTATTGGTGTTATTAATCTCTACTGTAACCCTGTCTAGTTTCATTCAGCACACTTCAAGTCCTACGGGGAAAGAAGGCTACAAAATATCCTTTAAAATTAAAGGAGCTAAAGACAGTGTGTACCTTTGTCGTTACTATGGAGATAAACGTTATTACCAGGATACCGCCATTGCTGACAGCAAAGGATCATTCGTTTTTGAAGATGCCAAAACATTGCCAGAAGGCATGTATTTTGTAATGTTGGCAGGTCAAAAATATTTCGACATCATCATTTCTGCAAGTCAAAACTTTTCAATGGATGGCGATACAACAGATTTCGTTAAGTACATGGTCATCAAAAACGCACCTGAAAACGAGCAGTTTTTTGCCTATCAACAATTTTACATGCATGAGAAATTAAAAGTTGACTCCATCAATAATGCAGCGAAAAAAAATCCTGCACTGCGTCCTCAAGCCGATGAAGCCTTAAAGCAAGTGGATGTAGAAATGCTTAATTACATTACTACCTTCAAAAAAAACAATGCGGGGAATTTATTCACTAGCATTCTGAACGCCTCTGAAGATGTAGTTTTCCCAGAGATTCCCAAAAAAGCAAATGGTCAATCTGATTCACTTTGGATGTACCGTTACTATAAAAATCATTTTTTCGACAAGGTAAATTTTGCGGACGACCGATTGATTCGCACTCCTGTACTGGCGCCGAAGATTGACCGTTATTTTAAAGACCTCATTACACAAACACCAGATTCTATCATTAAAGAAATAGACCTGCTCTTAGGTAAATGTGCTGGATCTAAAGACACTTACGAATACCTTGTACGTACACTTACCTATCGTTATGAAACTTCCGAAATCATGGGTATGGATGCCGTGTTTGTACACATGGGTAAAAATTATTACCAAAAAGGGAAATGCCCTTGGGCAACAAAAGAAATCTTAGATAAAATTAAAGAACGTACCGATATTTTAGATCCCCTTTTACTCGGTAAAAAAGCACCTAACTTATACTATGCCGATACCACTGGAAAATATGTACAACTCCACAGCATCAATGCAAAATACACGGTCATTTATTTTTGGGATTCAAATTGTGGACACTGTCAAAAAGAGACCCCCAAATTATACGATCTGTACCAAACAAGTTTAAAAGCAAAAGGTGTAGTCGTATATGCAGCAAACATTGAACGCAAAGATGAAGGTTGGATAAAATTTATACACGAGAAAAAAATATTCAACTGGCTGAATGTGCGCGATTCGCATAATCATACCGATCCTAAAACGGCTTACGATGTATACAGCACACCTGTTATGTACTTGCTCGATAAAGACAAAATCATCATCGCAAAACGATTGACAATAGAGCAATTGTTGGACTTCATCAACAATTACGAAAAAAGAAAATAGGGAAGGACATAAAAAAAACCGGTGCAAATTGCATCGGTTTTTTTTATGTCCTAATGGTTTGATCTTGAAAACATCAATGTCCTCTTTTCAACTCTTCAATGGTATTCCATTGTGTTTGCAGTTCTCGTTTTAATTTTTTCTCTGCTTCAAATTTAACCTGCTTGTATTCGTTAAATTCTTGTGTAATTTTTTGACATGCTGTCGTTTTTTCTACCGTTTCAAGCTGACTGTTTTTGTACAAATAATATAAAAAACCGATGCCGACAAGAGCGCACAATAAAAGCACATATAAAACAGAAAGGTAAAAATACTTATTGGCCGTGAAGCCTAAGTAGGTCAAGCTGTCGCTTTCTTGTTTAGAAGCCTGCAGGAGAGCACTTGTCTCGCCCAATTCCTTTTTCAAGCTTGTAATCGTTGATGCTTGTGCTGCCGTTTTTGATTTTTCTCTCTTGACTACACGTTGATAAGACTTTAAAGAATCACACGTCGCATTCCAAAAACTATACAGCTCCTTTTTGTCAATTACTTTATAAGGCTCATACGTTTCCGCATGATCAAGCATTTTTGTCCAACGTTGTTCTAATGATGAAGCATTTTGTTGAGCAAAAAGATCAGAAAAGCTATATAATGTAAAAAAACAAAAGAGAATAAAATAGTGCTTCATGACCTGTATAGATTTAACCTTGAACCAAGATTAGCTTTTTTTACAGGCTTACGCAAGTCAAAAACTAAAGATTAATATAAAGATTATATGCGTTTTAACATGGTTATACCCTCTATTAAACGACTAGAGGGTATAACCGCAAGTAAAATTACCAACTAGAACCCACTTATTCCGCTTCTACTTTTTGCACACGCAATTGCTTAACAGCGTCTACCATATTTTTTAAAGCAGCTTCCGTCTCAGGCCAATTGCGTGTTTTAAGACCACAATCAGGATTGACCCATAAATTTTGTTTCGGGATTACATCCAAGGCTTTGTTTAATAAAAATACCATCTCTTCACTCGTCGGAACACGAGGAGAATGAATGTCATATACGCCAGGACCTATTTCGTTAGGGTAATTGAAGTCCGCAAAAACATCTAGTAATTCCATTTGCGAACGAGAAGTTTCTATTGTAATGACATCCGCATCCATGTCTGCAATGTTACTGATGATATGGTTAAATTCAGAATAACACATGTGTGTATGAATTTGTGTTTCATCTTTCACACACGAAGCACTGATTCGAAAAGCCTTCACCGCCCAATTTAAATAATACTGCCAGTCGGCTTTTCTAATCGGCAAACCTTCACGAATAGCGGGCTCATCGATTTGTATAATTTTAATGCCCGCATCTTCTAAGTCTTTTACTTCGTCGCGTATCGCCAAGGCAATTTGCATCGCTGTGGTTTCACGAGGCTGATCATCTCGTACAAAAGACCATTGCAAAATAGTTACTGGACCTGTCAGCATACCTTTCATCCATTTTTTTGTTTTGGACTGCGCATAGGTCGACCACTTCACGGTCATCGGTGTTGGGCGTTGAATATCTCCGTAAATAATAGGAGGCTTTACACATCGGCTACCGTAACTTTGAACCCATCCATTTTGAGAAAACACATAGCCTTCTAATTGTTCTCCAAAATATTCCACCATGTCGTTTCGTTCAAACTCCCCGTGTACCAGGACATCTAATCCTAATTGTTCTTGCCAAACAATAGACTTATCAATTTCTACTTTGAGTTGCGCTTCGTATGCAGAAAGCAATATGTCTCCTTTTTTAAACCTCGCCCTTAAAACCCGTAAATCGTCTGTTTGCGGAAATGACCCGATGGTCGTCGTCGGAAACAAAGGCAGTTTCAATACCTGTTGTTGCTTTTTTTGACGCAGTGCAAAAATATTTTCTCTCATTGCATCTGAAGCCTTCAACGCCCTTACTCTTTCTTTCACTACTGCTTTATGAATAAGAGAAGATGTCTTACGCAGGTGAATAGCGTCTTGATTTACTTTTAACTTTTCTATTGATCTTGCATGAAATGAATTCGCTGCAATTGTTTTAAGATCGTACAACTCATCGAGTTTTTGCTTGGCAAAAGCCATCCAATTTTTAATTTCTGGATTGAGTACCTGTTCATGTTTTTCCGTTTCTAAGTCGCAGGGTGTATGCAACAAAGAACAAGAAGGGGCGATAAGTACACGCTCTGAGCCAAGTATCTTAACTGCTTGTTCAATAAATGCCAGTGATTTTTTATAATCGTTTTTCCAAATGTTTCTACCATCAATTACACCCAATGAAAGCGCTGTTGAACGCTCTTTAAAAGAGCCCTCTAGAATATCGTTGAGCTGCGAAGGGCAACGAATCAAGTCAACATGTAATACTGTTGCAGGCAGCGCTGTTGCTAAGGCTATGTTATCTCCTGTACAATCGAAATACGTAGCCACAATCGTATTGAGTTGCGGAAAACGATGGGCTATTTCTTGGTACGTCGTACGGTACAATTCTTTTTCATGTGCCGTTAAATCCATTGACAAATAAGGTTCGTCGAACTGTATCCATTCTAAACCATGAGCTTGCAGCTTTTCAATGATTTCAAAATAGACAGGAAGAAGTTGAGGGAGTAATTCTGTTCTATGAAATCCCTTTTCTTTTTCTTTCCCTAACAATAAATACGTAAGCGGACCGATTAAAACAGGCTTCGTTAAAACCCCTTGCTGCTTGGCCTCTACAAACTCTGCTATGACTTTCGTAGAAAACAATTGAAACGTTTGTGCTTTATAGAACTCAGGAACAATATAATGGTAATTCGTATCAAACCATTTCGTCATTTCCATAGCGATAACATCTAAGCCCTTTTTCTGATAGCCTCTCGCCATTGCAAAATAAAGATCCAACTCGGTATTGCTTTTATCAATGATGATCTCGTGGTAGCGCTCTGGAATAGACCCAACCATAAGACTCATGTCCAAGACCTGATCGTAAAATGAAAAATCATTGCTTGGAATAAGGTCAATGCCTGCCTCTTTTTGAATGTTCCAATGTTTTTTCTTAATGCTACTTCCCGCTTGAATAAGCTCTGAAAAATTAGCGTTACCAGCCCAGTAAAGCTCGCACGCTTTCTTTAATTCGCGTTGACTTCCGATACGCGGATAGCCTAAATTATGTGTGATCATGTCTATAGATTTGGATTTTAATTCTACACAAAAGTATTATCTTAGATTTTAATTCTTTAATTTTGACTTAAACTAAGTAATATGAACTATCATTTACATATTTAACAGTTTAATAATCTATTTATACTACTTTTTCATCGCTCCAACAGAAAAATTATCTTCTATGCACGATTTAGACAAAACTGACCTTGCTATTTTAAAACAGTTGCAAGAAAATGCATTGGCAACGACAAAAGAACTCGCCAGCAAATTACACTTGACTCCAACACCTGTATACGAACGCATCAAGCGACTAGAGCGCGAAGGCTATATTAAAAAATACGTTGCCCTGCTCGACAAACAAAAACTTAAAAAAGGGCTCATGGTATTTTGCAATGTCTCTTTGAAAGAACATGCTAAAAACGTAGGGAAGAAATTTGTAACCGACATTGTATCTCTTCCTGAAATTGTAGAATGTTATAATATTTCTGGAGAATACGATTTCATGTTGAAGATATTAGTAGAAGACATGCCCAGCTATCAAAATTTTGTCATGAACAAACTTTCTTCCATTGACAACATTGGAAGTGCGCACAGTATTTTTGTAATGGGAGAAATTAAAAATTCGACTTCCTTGCCCTTATAAAGCTATTATAGCTTAACCTCTAGCTGAAGCAAAAAGAGGATGTTTAAACGTAATGTATGGTTTGCTTTTTTTACTATATTTAAAAACAAAATTACGCCATGAAACTACCCTCTTTAGAATACCTTGCCAATAATGCAAAAGTATCTTTTCTAAGATTCCCATTCACCATACTCTCTTCTTTGTTGGCTGTTGGCATCGGAATATATTTAGTAGAGTACGAAAACGACATCGCCAACATGTTTCCTTTTATAAACACGCTGTTGTGTGCTTCCCTTGGAATTCCCTTGTACTTTTGCGCAGCAGTGGTCGCTCAAAAAAGAAAATGGAGTGCAAAGACAACATGGCTACTCCATTTATACGCTACCCTTGTTTTGGTAGCACTCTATTTTACATTACCCGACGCAAACCTTACTCAAAATACATCGCTCCCTTACATTCGTTTTGGGATCTACAACATTACCATTCATCTTTTAGTCTCTTTTATTCCATTCCTTGCAAGCAGACAACTCAATGGATTTTGGAATTACAATAAAATTTTATTCATACGATTCTGGACTGCTGTTTTATATTCTGGGTTCCTCTACCTAGGACTCACATTGGCTCTAGTTTCTTTAAAGCTTTTATTCGATGTAGACATACACGATAAATTATTTTTTGAGTTGTACATCCTCATTATCGGATTTTTTAATACGTGGTTTTTTGTAGCAGGTATTCCAAAAGATTTCGATGCGTTAGATGCGATTACCGAATATCCCAAAGGCTTAAAAATATTTTCACAATATGTATTATTGCCCTTATTGATTCTTTACCTTTTTATTTTATACGGTTACGGAGGTAAAATAGTATTACTATGGGATTGGCCAAAAGGTATTGTATCCTATTTAATAGCTTGCGTTTCTGTTTTAGGAATCTTAACGTTTCTTTTGATCCATCCTTATGGAAGTCTGAGCGACAATGCCTGGATTAAAAAAGCATCAAAATCGTACTATATTATTTTATTTCCTTTAATAGTTATTTTATTTATTGCTGTTAGCATGCGTATCGACGAGTATGGCATTACCATTAACCGATACATCATCTTACTACTCGGGATTTGGTTAACTATCGTATGCCTTTATTTTACTGTTGGGAAAACCAACATTAAATTTATTCCTACTTCCCTCGCTGCAATTTTAATCATAATGTCATTCGGACCATGGAGTATGTTTTCGATCAGTGAAAAAAGTCAAGTCAACAGACTTAAAAACATTTTAGAGCAGGTGAAAATAATAGAAGATCAACGCATCAAACAAGAAGTACCATGGGTGAAAGACAGTTTGCCTGATTTTCATTCTCCCCTAGAAAACACCCATGAAACGATTTTAACAGACTCTTTGCACAACGAAGTAAAATCTATCCTTGATTATTTAGACGATCACCATGGTTTTTCATCCATTAAAACATGGTATAAACAAGACCTAGATTCTATGATTAACTTGTCGAACGACAATACAGATCGATGGAGTCAAAAAAACGAAGCTGAAATTTACATGAGAACTTTGGGCTTAAAATATGAATACCGAAATACCGACAACAAAAACCTTTACTTTAGTTATAATACCAATGAGGGCAATACCATGAACGTAAAAGGATACGATTATTTAATAGCCTTTGACCAATATGGTTATGATGACGATCAGGTGATCTCCTCCTTTTCTATCGACTCCCAATCTTATACTTTAAATTACTCTTTTAAAAAACCAGACTTTTTGCAATTAAAAAATGAGCGTGAAACTATTTCCTTAAACGCTAAATATCTTATTGACTCCTTATTATTAATGTACGGTAAAAAGGAAACAAATAATATCCCTTCATCAAAAATGCGCTTGGCAGGATCTTGTCAAGCATTTGATTTTAAAGTAGAATTTGAACGCATAAACTTTGACGGCACTTCAACTGACTTGAAGACAAACTCTTTATCTGGAAATATTTTTATTACACTAAAACCTAAACCCTAAACCATGAAAAAGAACCTTTTTCTCTGCTTCGCATTGGTCTTATCCATAGGATCGCAAACCATTGCTCAAACGTATGTTACACAAGTAAAACCTGCTGGTAGTAAAACGTGGGGGTACGCCAACATCAAAGGAGAACTCATTATTGCTGCACAGTATGCAAAATGTTATAAATTTTCTGTTGAAGGCTTAGCACCTATTTATGACACAGAAAAAAGACAATACCATTTCATCAACCTAAAAGGAGAAACCTTAACTACAGAAATTAGTGGATTCAAATTAATTGACGGTTTAGGAGTTGATGTCCATGGATTTTCACATGGACTTGCGCCTGTTAAAATGGGTGAAAAATGGGGCTATATCAATAGCACTGGCAAAGTAGTCATAGCTACTAAGTATGACAAAGTAAGTGGATTCGAAGATGATTATGCAATCGCAGAATCAGGGACCAATCATATCATACTCGACACAAAAGGAAATGAAACCTTAATCGACTTCAACGGTATGCTAGAAGTGAGAGGATTTTCTGAGCACCTTGCTCCCTATAGAGCAAAAGATAAAACATTTGGATTCATTGGCACCAATGGTAAAGTCGCTATTCAAGGACAGTTTGAGAGTGTAGGGTATTTTATCGGTGGACTTGCCTGGGCAAAACAAGTAGGCGGTGCATTAGGCTATATCAATACAAAAGGAGAATGGGTTATCAAGCCCCAATTCACAGCGGGTAAAGAATTCAATATTGAAAGTAGCATGGCGCGTGTGAAAGTAGGAGATCAATGGGCTTATGTAAACAAAGCAGGTGAAATATTGTATGTCAATGACACGCAGAAATACGAAGACTTTTCAAACGGTTTAGCATTGGGTAAAAAAGGAGAAAAATTTGGTTTCTTCAATAACAAAGGTGCATGGGCCATTGCTCCGCAATTTGATGGCGCTCGTGATTTTAAAAATGGTTATGCGGCAGCAAAATTGATAGACAAATGGGGTATCATTGACAAAACGGGTAAGTGGGTTATTCAACCTCAGTTTGATGGCATCAAAGACATGGAATTGGTAAAGTAAAGGTTTATGGAGTTTTGGAATCCTTGTCAAAAAAAATAAACGTTGTTTACAGCCTAGATAAGCCATTATTTAAAGAAATGCTACGCTTTAGTACATTACACAAAAAATATGCGTACATTACACAAAAAATATATCAAATAGTAGTATGAACAACGGAACAGTAAAATTCTTCAACGACACAAAAGGATTCGGATTTATCAAAGATGCAAACTCTAACGATGAGTACTTTGTACACGTATCTGGATTGAATGATGAAATCAGAGAAAACGATGAAGTAACTTTTGACCTTCAAGAAGGTAAAAAAGGAATAAATGCAGTGAATGTTAAACTAGCTTAGTTTTATACATCATAACACATTTGAAAAAAGGCCCGCTTGCGGGTCTTTTTTTTGTCTCATGCAAAATACAAATACTCTTTCTTGCAAAACACCTGGTGATTTCTCGTCCTAAATAAAAGACAGTTTTTTCATACGAATAAATTTATTTAGAAATAAGGCGAATGATGAAGGTTTTCCCCTTCTTGTAAGAAGACAAACCAAATAGGAAAAAGAAAACAGGTTTTGGCGAAAAAATTTAACATGAGTTTTTTTGAATAACTAGAGGCTATTTTATTGAATTAAGCGTGCAATGTAAAACATGTGATCATGTTGTGACGCAAAAAAAAGCAACCAAGCAAAGAAAGAGTCGATTTTTACTTTAATGAATAACAAAAAAAAAGGATGAAGCCAGCCACTTCATCCTTTTAATACATAAAAAATATCAACGGGGATGTCTCTTTTATTCTTTTATAATGAGTTTGCTTTCTGTTTGTGAAACAGTGCTTACGTGAAGGATATAAATTCCTTTTACTAAGAATTCGCCAATGTCAACACTTTTTACCCCACTTTCAATGTTGCTACTGCACACTGTTCTTCCTACTGCATCTGTTATTGTCAGTAGGGTATTCGCATAGTCTGCATGCAAGAGCACGGTAAAATAAGTAGAACTTGGATTAGGTACTACTGTAAACAATTCTGCTTTTTTATCCGTTTTGTAAAGTGAAATGATGTGACTGTCGTTGCGAGTTCCATCTAAGTCATATTGTGCCAAGCGATAATAGTTGATGCCTTGCAGTGGTTGTGTGTCGTAGAATTCATAAGTATTGAGGGTCGGACTGTTTATTGTTCCAGCAACTCTTCCAATTGTAGTAAAATGAATACCATCTGCAGAACGTTCTACGTCAAAGTAACTGTTGTTTTTTTCTGAAGCAGTGCTCCAATACAAAAGAATATCATCTCCCTCATGCTTGCCACTAAACTGCACCAGTTCTACTGGCAAGGAACAAAGTACAGGAATGGCGGATCGATTGGAACAGGTCGTTATTATGGTAAAGTTTTGGTAATCGTAAACCAAATTCGCAACTTCTAATGCACCCGCCGCTGCCGCGCCAAGAGAAGCTTGAGCATTTGAGAATACAGTTGTTGCCGCAGGATTACCATTGAGCTGCATGCTGGGAGAAGTCAATGTAATTTTATATCCATTTCCTTTTGGCAAGGTTACATTTACCGGTATAGTAAAAACACCTGCTACACAGGATGGGATGAAAGTTCCAGTAAAGACTGTTGTGCCCGCACCATTTTTAATGACAACGGTAAGCGTTCCACTACAAAATCCAGTTCGTGGCCTGATATCGAAACTTTTCAATACGAGAATATCTGTGAATACATTAATGGCTGGACTTGTATAGCCACCAGCTATAGCAATCGCACTCCATGTTAATGTTGTAGCGGCAGGGCCAACGCTACTAGATGCGTTTGCACTTGCTGATGCTGCGGAGGCTACTTCTACGTAAACGTTAGTCGGTTTTGAGGCATCGTTGCCTACTGAATAATTGACAGGTGTGCCTACTCCTATCAGTTTTCCTGTTGGCTTTGGCCCGTCGTACCATAAGTACAAAGGCTCATTAGGATCTACCGCAGCGTTGTTCAACACCAGATTAGGCGTTGTACAACTGACAGAACCAGTGACACTCAGCGGAGCTGAAATAACGAAGGACATATTTTGTGTATAGGTTCTTCCACAACTGATCACATCCAATTGTACCGTATACGTATTGTTGCTTGTAAATTGTATCGTAGGACTTGGGTCTGTATTGACACCTGAAGTAAAAGACCAACCCGTTGCTGGTGTCACGGTCCAGGTTTGAGAAGTAACAGCACCACTATAGTTGTAACTCAAAGGAATGTTTGTATTCACACAATACGCGCCACTTCCGGGGAATGCATCTAAACTGCCTGATACAAATGTTCTGCTAAACGTGGGTAGGCCCAATAAGGGATAGTAGGAATTGACAGACGCAATTTGCAAACCGATGTTGCTGTAGTTTGCTTTGGTGTATACACTGTCGGGATCACTGATAACACCTAGGTAAGAGTTTGTCGCAGTGTTCTCACTGGTGACATAGATTTTACGATCTGGCGCCAATTGCAGTTGACCAAAATTTCCGACACCGTTTGGAGGAGGCGACCAACCCGTTAAAGTGGCTACGCCTGTACTCATTTTTAATTGATAAAGTTGTCCGCCCAATGTGCCATAGTAGAGATAAGCGTCATTTGGAGAAAATTCCAAACCATAAGGTTGGCTGATCCCTGTTTTGGAATATTGTAAAGAGGTAACAGAACCTGAAGTGTTATCGAAGTTGAATACTTCTACAATCCCAGCACCAAGGTTAGTCAATGCTAATTTTGTCTGACAGGTATTTACCTTCATAGAACTGATATAATCTGTTGCACTGATGGCTGTTCCTACATTGCTTGTTACTGCAGTAGTATTGACCACTCCAGCTGAAGTGACATGGAAAGCATAAAAAGTATTACTGCCTACACCGTGCGTTACGATCCAATAACCTCCAGATCCATCACCAAGTGCAGCGAGTTGTTCTGTACTTACAGTTGGACCTAACAAGTTGTTTACACTGCCAACTGCTAATGTGGCTCCTGTTCTTGTAACGACATAATAGTTGTGCCCATAAGGTGTACCATTAGGAGGATTCACATTGGCGGTGAAAATAAACCATTGGTTAATGTTAGCTGGATTTGGGACAATGAGTGCCGATTGTGCCGAAGAAAAGTTTCCTCTCAATCCACTACCGCCAGAAACGATGGTGCCATTGGGATACCATACGGTAATACCATCTGTAGCAAAGATCAATTGTCCTGTTACAGGATCACTGATGGTTGCCGAGCCTTCGAACGTAAAGATTGGTATCGTTGTATTGAGAACTGTCGGAGGATTGGTATTAAAATCCAATCCAGCTTTGTTTCCAAACCACCAGATGTTGGCTTCGTTTTGTGCGTAACTGCTATGCTGTCCTATGGCTAAGCATAAGCAAAGTAATAGGGTGTAAATAAAAAGGGGTGTGTTTTTCAGAGCGATCATGTTACTATTGTTTTGTTTTTACCAGGCGTATGATTTATGTATTGTTTGAAGTAACCAGTGTACAAATGAATACACCAGCGCTAAGGTGTTGTCCTGTTTGTAGATTGCCGTTTTTGACGGTAAGTACTCATCCGAAAGAAATTGAATTTCTTGTTGATCTTCATGTAGTGTAGCATAAGAATACCTTTAATTGTATTTTTCTAACAAAACAGAATGCTTGGCTTGTGCTGAGAATCGCTGAGAGAAAGACATTGTTTCTTTCTTCGATTCATTTTGGTGCGCCATTGTATGAAGATCAATTGTTCGTGCAGCGATTACAATCGAATGAATTAAAAAATCGCAAAAGGAACACTGGTTTTCAGTGTTTTAGTATAAGAAAATTGCGGATAAAAAAAGCAGGTAAAACAGATGTGTTAGTGAAAGGCAGCCCATTACCGCAGCTATAAATGCGGGTTATTGCACTTAGTGCGCGAACAGTATTTTTTCCGAAAAATCAAGATTGAATTGAGATGAGCGCCAGTGCGGCCCATCCATCTTCGTCTGTTCCTTTGCGAGTCGTTTTTGAATTTTTCCTTGATTCTAAAATTTTCTTGCGGAAACTCCAACAGGTTTCTCTGCGCAGGGAAAGTATATCGGAAAGCTCGTCTAGGGTCAACGAATTGTCTTTAAGGCTAACCAGGTAGACCATATAGAATGCCTTCGTAATAGGAAAACGCAGTCGATGAAATAAGGTATCCGTAGTGGGCGATTCGTCATAGTTGCATTTGGTACATCGACGACCAAAAGGTGTTTTGCTTTTCCCGAAGGTTGTATTGCTACATTTTTTACACTGGTAACCGTCTTTCCATTTCAATTCAGCCAAGTATTGTACACAAGATCTTTCGTCAGGAAATACGCTACTGAATTCGTCGAACCGCACGTCTTTCAGCATGATACGTGCTTTTTCAATTGCCTTGATGTCTGTTTGTAACTGGCGATTATCAAGGTCTAGTTTGATGTTCCATTGATTGGCCTGATCGGTAAGTTCTTTCAATTTAGCGTTGGCCGCATTCAAATCTTGGTTTTTCCTTTCTACTTCTTCCGTGCGTTCCTTTACTTTTTCTTCCAGTTCACGATGGACTTTGGTTCTTAGTTTTTCATTTTCGTGCAATTGTTCGATGATCTTCTGTTGAATAGCATCCTTCTCTACCAACGCTAATTCCCGCTCTTCTTTGATGGTTTTAATTTTATCTCCTATGGCTATCGAGAATAAAATCATTTCTAATACCACGCCTATGTTATAGCTATAAACAGCTACAATGGAGTTGTCGATGAGCCCAAAATATGTCAATATACGAACGACAAAGCCTAAGAAGAAAAAGCTAAACGCCATGATAAAAAAACGAGCAGGCTTGAAACCCTTTCTGTAAATTTTGATGGCGATACTGTACACAATCACAAAAGGTATTGTTGCTGCTACGATCAAATAGCCGATTTGAGCGGGTTTGAAAATAAGTATCGCAGCAAGCAATACACAAGTTAGTACAATCAAACCTTGAATGACACGGTCTGTTTTAGGACTGTTGGTTTTGGTATTGAGAAACCATTTGGAATAGAATAAAGTCCAAACGACTAACCCAAAATGCGCGAGTAGTTGAATGATTTTATTCCATTCAGGATGCGAAGGCCAAAAGTATTGAAAGCCTATTCCATCGTGACACATGCTGGCCAGTGCGACACAGCAAGCATAGAAAACATAATAGGCATAATATTTTTCTTTGACAGTCGCGTATAAAATCAAATTGTAAATGATCATGACGAGCATGATGCCATAAAATAAACCGAGCAACATGTACTCGGTAAGCGAGTATTGTATAAAGTCTTCGTACGATTTAATCTCTACCGACAGTAAAGTAGAGCTCCCGGGTTCTATACGCACGTAGACAATTTTCGGTTGATCGGAAATGGTGAGACTAAAGTCAAGATTCTTGTGAACGATTTCTCTGGAAGAAAAAGGATAGGCATACCCAGATTGAAATTCAGTATAGACTCCTTTTTCATCCGAGAGATATAGTTTGATGTCTTTGATGTTGAAATCTAAAAACTCTAACAGCCAATGGTTGTTTTTATTTTGTAAACCTTGCACTGTAAAACGAATCCATACACAAGGATCTTTTTTACTAAAAAGAAATTCTCCGTTGCTGCTGATTTCTTTAGCTTGTAATGGCCTGAAAATTTGATCTCTGATTTCATCAAAAGTCAGTCGTCCTCTGTTATCAGGACAAACCTCCAGGTATTGAGCCGTGATCCGTTTAACACCTTTCTGTGCCGATTGGTCTGAAACAACCACGATGGCTGTAGCCATGGAGCAGCTACAAGAGATTAAAAGGAGGAAAAGTAAATAAACAGGATATGAATTTTTCATGAAGGGTCGGAACCTTATGTTTTATTAAAAGCAATGTACGTAGATGAACGTAATTAAGGTACATTTTAATAATAAAAGCCTATCGTGTGGCCGTGTAAATATTTTTAAAATCCATTTTATTGATTTATGTAAAAGTTTAGATACTTACCAAGGCAGACGATCAACTGTGTTCTGTTTTTTTATTCCTCATCTTAAACAAAAAAAGGGGGCAAAGCCGTCTGCTTTACCCCCTAGATTAGGAAAAAATAATATTCAAACTATTCTGCTTTTACTATTTTTCTAGTAATCACTTGCGTGCTTGTATTCATTTTCACTAAATACATATCTGCTTTTAAGTTTGCCGCATCGAATGTATATGTATACGTTCCAGCAGTCAAATAAGCATCTACTACTGTACCTACCACTTGACCAGTTTTATCGTATACTTTTACAGAAAAATCACCAGCTTCACCAACGACCAGTTCAATGTTTGTACTTCCTACAAAAGGATTAGGAGCATTCGTCACCAACGTTTCATTCACTGTTGCATTGTCATTTGCAAAACGCACAGCAGAACAAGTAGCCACTAATGTCCATGCATCTGACCAGTATGCACCAGTACCCGGACCATAAGCCCATGCAGCACCGTTACACCATCCTGAATAAGGATAAGGTTTGCATTGGTATTGACTGTTTGCATTTTTTACTTTGCTTCCGGCAACATAGCCAGCGTTTTCAACATACTGTGCAATACTAGCACATGTGTTCGTTACCACAGCCGTTACCGTTACACTCACCGATGATGACGTTGTAACTGCACCTTCATTGTCTGTTGCTTTCGCAGTGATTTCATAAGTACCAGCAGCCGTTACACTCCATGTATAACTGTAGGGAGAAGTAGCATCAGTACCTAATAAAGTTGTCCCATTGTAGAAATCTACTTTACTTACTGTTCCATCTGCATCCGTAGCATTCGCAGTGATGGCAATACTTGCAGGAGCTACAGATGAAAGACCATTTGCAGGAGAAGTAAGACTCACTGTTGGTGCTTGATTAATCGGTGTAGTTGTATTGGTTGTTACCGTTACGGAAACTCCAGTAGACGTTGTTACCGCACCTGCATTATCCGTTGCTTTCGCAGTGATTGCATACGTACCAGCAGCAGTCACGCTCCAAGTATAACTGTAAGGAGAGGTAACATCTGTACCCAATAAAATAGTACCGTTGTAGAAATCTACTTTACTTATGGTACCATCTAAATCCGCTGCGTTAGCATTAATGACAATACTTGCAGGAGCTACAGATGAAGAACCATTCGCAGGCGAAGTAAGACTTACCGTTGGTGCTTGGTTAACAACCGCTGTGGTAGAGAAATCGAAATAACTCAAATTATACCCAGCAGTAGTTACTGTTGCTCTCAAAGTATGTTTTCCAGCACTCAAGTTCATGTTACCTAAAGTAATGGTTTGCCAAACATCCCATCCGCCTGTAGAAGCAACGCTTGCGTTATTGATGATCATCGTTCCATCAACAGATACAGAAATATTTCCACCGTTACCTGCAGCTCTTATTTTTACAGTATAAGAACCAGTAGTGGTAACGTTCACCGTATACTGTAACCATTCATTGTTTTCTGTATAACCGATAGTCGGTCCGTTTTCAGGAGTAGAGTACTGAAGATCGACACCGTCGTTTCTATAGTACCATCCATTGTTCCAGCTTGTGCTTGAACCTATCGGATTGCCGTATTGTGTATTTTGGTAATTCGCATCACTGAATGCATAACCATTTTTTCCTTCGTCATAATGTGCTGCCAATACCTTACCAGGTAAGGTCAACGTCATGAAAGGTGTTGTATTGTTATTGTTCGGTTGTTTGAGCAACGCGTAGATGTAACCCTTGTTAAAGGTAAGGTTTTGTGTTTTTACATTCTGTAACAACTCATTCAGGATCGCTTGACCTAAAGCTGCAGAAGGCTTCGCTCCACCGTTGATGTAGTTAGCCAAAGCTGTCCAGTTATTTGGTTGTTCGAAAGAACCGATAGAAGAAACACTCGACATCTTTTTGTAAGGCCAGATTGCCCAACCGATATTGTTGTTGTTCATAATGGTGACAGATTCTGCAATCCAATGGTTAGAGTTTTCTCCAAATTCACCCAACCAGATCGGCACATTCTGTGTGTCTCGAATATTCAACACAAAATTGATAGAACCCTGAGAAGGATCGTTCCAATATTTGTGAAAGCTATACGCCATGTTATTATCCCACTTCGGCGTTAAACCGTTGTAGTCGTTGGCATAACTATTTCCTTCGATGAACAACAAGTGGTTGTTATCTACTTGACGAATAGCAGCTGTAATGTCTTTCATCAATTGCATCAACAATTGGTTATTGTTTGCCAATGTCCAGTTGGTTTCATTGATCAAATCATATCCACCTACTGTTGGTTCGTTCACATAACGCTCCGCAAATTTTCTCCATAGTTTAACGGTCTGCGCTCGGTTGGCAGCACTTTCCCATAAAGAAGGTTGGCCAGCAATGTAATCACTGATATCCCCGCTGCTTTGTCCGCCTGGTGCAGCATGCAGATCTAAGATCACATACATGTTGTTGGCTTTACACCAGCCGATGATATTGTCTATGTATGCAAATCCACTTTCGATATAAGTATCCGGCTGACCTAGTGGAGTAAATAAATTGTAGTGCATCGGTACACGAACGGAGTTGAATCCGAATTTCGCCAAGCTGTCGATGTCCGCTTTGGTGATGAAGTTTGTCAAATAATCTTTGTAGAATTGATCTCTGCTAGCAACACCTACTATATCCGCAATTTTGTTTTTGATGTTCCATTGATAACCACCACCAAGATTCATCATGTATCCTTCTTGTACCATGTAGTTGCCTAAGTTCACCGCTTTGATCAAGTAGTTGCCATTGTTGTTCACAATGTTTTTACCGCTCGCACGCAAGAAAGTCATGGTGTTCTGTGAAGGCACTGCCACACTGAAGGAATTCAAGTTGAAACCACCTGTTACGATAAACAATCTGATCGTATGTGCACCCGCAGAGAAAGCAATGTTAGGCACAGTCGTAGTAGCCCATGTTTGCCAAGCACCTGTGTTTGGTAAAGCCACAGCACCTGTGACATCGATGCCGTCAACTTCCATTCTGACAGTAGAAGCAGTACCTGTACCAGCAGTTCTGAAAGACACACTGTAAGAACCAGCAGTCGTTACATTAACCATGTAGTTCATCCATTCACCATCGGCAGTATAACCAACGTTATAACCAGCACCAGCATCGGTTGTAGCTTGTATGTCTACCCCTTCTGTAAGTCTGTATGCTGCGCCTTGATTGGCTACTTCTAAATCATGGTAAGCAAGTCCTTCTCCACCGTTGTTGAAGTTTTCTGCTTGCACTGTTCCTGGAAGAGCAATTGGTGTTCCACTGAAAGGAGTTTCTACAATTACTGGAGGATTTACTATAATGCTAGCAGTAGAAGAAGAAACAGCAGCACCATAATTATCTGTTGCTTTCGCAGAAATAGAATAAGTACCTGTTGCTACGTTGCTCCATGTAAACGCATAAGGAGAAGTAGTACTCATGCCAATCAATGTTGTACCGTTGTAAAATTCTAATTTACTGATCGTTCCATCTGTATCGTTAGCCGTTGCAGTGATACTTACAGAAGCAGGAGATGTAAATTGTGCACCAGAAGCAGGAGATGTAAGACTCACTGTCGGTAACACGTTAGGCACTAAAGAATTTACCGTTACATAATTTAAATTATAACCTCCTGTTACGATGAACAACCTGATCGTATGTGCACCAGCTGTTAGCGCTACATTACCCAATGTAGTCGTAGCCCAAGTTTGCCACGCACCCGTGTTTGGCAACGCCACATCACCTGTTACACTTACTCCGTCCACTTCCAATCTAATTTTGCTCGCAGTGCCTGTACCTGCTGTTCTGAAACTAAAGCTATAGTTTCCAGCAGCCGTTACATTCACCATGTATTTCAACCATTCACCATCGGCTGTGTAACCTACGTTATAACCAGCACCAGCATCTGTAGTCGCTTGTACGTCTACGCCGTCTGTTCTAAAAGCGCCACCTTGGTTAGCTGTCTCCGTATCGTTGTAAGCCAAACCTTGACCACCTAAGTCATAATTTTCTGCTTCAATTTTACCAGGGATGTTGATTGCTGTTCCACTATAAGGACTTTCAATCGCTGCACCGTATACTTCTACTTCATACAAAGAATAACCATAAGCAGTTGCTCTGGTTGTACCGTAGATTCTCACGTAACGCGCAATGCCTGATAAACCCATTAGGTCATTCGTAGCTGTTGCATTACCTGTAACTGATTTAGCCGTTGTCCAATCGCTACCGTTTGTAGAAATCTGAATTTCATAAGCTGAAGCGAAAGCCGCTTCCCATGTTAATTTCACACGGTTGATACTGTAGTTTGCACCTAAGTCAACCGACAACCATTGAGGATCTGCAAATAAAGAAGCCCATCTTGTGTTGTAACTTCCATCTGTTGCATTGCTTGCTAGAGTAGAAGTCGTCGTACTTGCTTCTGTAGAAGAAACTGTAACTGCTTTTCCTTTTGCAAGATTGTCTGGTACAGGATTGCTGTTGGCTTTTACGACAACATCAATAGCACTCAACAAAGAGTTAGCACCGAGAACGTCTGTGTCGAGAGACCAAATCATAATTCCTCCACAAGCACCCATGGCGTATGTGGTTTTTTTCTTGATGGTTGGAATACCGTTGTATCCAACTTTGTTATTGTACGTATCTGCATTTGGACTTGCACCCATTGCTAAAAGTTCATTATAGCCAACTGTTTTGTAAGCACAGCAATTGTCTCTTCCATAAAATGGAACTCCCAACACTGCTTTGTCTTTTGCCAATCCACGGCCTACCCAGTAGTTTACAGATTTAACACCTACATCATAATTAGAATGGTCATAGCTGTTTTCGTCATACGCCATGATGTTAATAAAATCACAAGACGTAAATAAACTGTTCACAAAGCTATTACCACCATATGCGATTACTGCTATGGTACAGAGCTTGCCATTAGCATGCATTTTGGCAGACAGTTCTGACATCAATAAACCAAAGTTATTGGCTTCGGTACCGTCGTTTGGAAATTCCCAATCTATGTCCACTCCATCTACACTGAATTTATTACAGAAGGTCAACATGTTGTTGACAAACGTGGTACGTAAACCTGCATTCGGAACAATTGTTTTGAATGCATCGCCACCGCCACCGCCACCAACGGAGATGATAACTTTTACCCCGTTTGCGTGTGCGCGTGTCACAAGATCTCTTAGTCTTGTTTCATCCATTGCTTGGTATCCACCATTGGCAGTAGGAAGCATAAAAGCATAATTGATGTGGGTGAGTTTACTATACTGCACATCGTTAAGGTTTCCTCCCCAAGTAGGGATATAACCAACTACCCTGAATTGGGCAAAGGTCTGCTGAAAACTCAACAGCATAAACAAAAAGAGGAGCGAAAATATAATCCTCCCATTTTTCATAAGCCAAGACCATGTGTTTGTTTTGGCTCTTGTCTCTCGTGGTTTATTTTTTTTCATAAACAGGATTGGGGTGTAGGTGAAATTTATCTGTTACTGTTTTTAGGCAGCATTTTAAGAAAGACAAACGTACCCCAAGGTTGTAAACAAGTTTTATGGTTTCTCTGATATTTTATTGGGTTTAAGAAAGAAAATAAATATTATACATTGAAAATCAGATAGATAAAAATTAAAACTTTATGTGTTTAATTCACGTATAATTCAAGCTTCAAATTTTTTACCCTATACCGCAACAAAAAAGCCCAGTAGAATCTACTGGGCTTAATGCTATTTTATGCTAATAGTATATAAGGTGTCTTTATTTAATGACACGTTCCACGTACATACCGTCTTCGGTACTGATTCTTAGTTTATCACCAATTTCTACAAACAAAGGTACTTGTACATTGATACCGCCTTCTACTTCAGCAGGCTTTAACGATTTCGAAGACGAATCACCTTTGATACCATTTTCAGTATAGGTAACCACTAATTCTACTTGCTTAGGCAATTGACCATCTACCGCTTCTTCGTTTTCATCAAAACGAACGGTAACGATCATTTCTTCTTGCAAAAATTTAATGGCCTCGCCAAAGATAAATTTAGAAATCGGCATTTGATCGAAGGTCTCTTGATTCATACAAATCAAGGAATCGTTTTCCATGTACAGGTATTGCATCTCAACAGAGTCTACTCTTACCATGTCTACTTTTTCGCCAGAACGAAAACGAATCTCACTTTGCTTTCCCGATTTTACGTTACGACATTTTACAGAGTAAATCGCATTGCCTTTACCTGGCGTAATGTGATCGTAATCCAATATGATTAACAATTCGTTGTTAAGTCTTAAAAAAGAACCTTTAGAAATATCTGAAGTAGTTGCCATGGTTTATTAGATCTGTTTCGAATGGACAAAGGTAGTACCTATTGTTGAGATTTTTTATTCTTCCTATGAAATAAATAGGCGATAGAAAAACGCAGCGTTTTAAACGTCACTTTGTCTCCTGAAGCAGTCGCATGGTCTCTGTAGTCAAGAAACCCATGAGAATAGGAAACTTGAAGATGGACGTGTTTAAATTGATAGCCAATACCCGCAGTTAAACCCGCGTCGTATTTATTGAACCTTGATTTTTCAGTTGTAGTACTTTCTACTTTTTTATAGGCAGGAGGAGATAATAGCGACAAAATATTGCCGCCTATACCTTCAACGAGTTCATTATAATTCAATGACTCTACAAAAGGTATACTGGTCTCTTTAATTTGTTTGTCTTGTATAGATGCAAGAAACCCAATGTAAGGACCAGCAAACAATACAACCCCTTCTTGTTGATAGTTAAACAAAAGAGGAACCTCTATAAAATGTGCCGTTGTCATTCCATTGACCTTTACATTGGCATTGGTGTTAAATGCTTTTTGGGGATCAAAAGGAAGACTCTGTAGAGAACCTAATAAAGTCAAGATACTGTTTAAACTAGGCGTAGGTTCGGAGTAGGTGGATGTATACTGCGTCTTTTTTTCAACATAGTATATACCCGTACTGATAGAAATTTTTTTACTTAATGCATATGTTGATTTAAGTCCACCATTACCACTCAACAAAACATCAGTACCTAAATCTGTTTGAGGATAAAAATTGAGGCCTAATGCAATCTCAGGACCTATGGCAAGTCTAGATTGCGCAATGGAAGTTAATGAAGACAGAAAGCCAACGAGTATAAAAAATACAGTGTGTGCATGTCTCATCATTATTTTTTATTTAATCTGTACTTTATTATGATCTTCATCCAATGCCACAAAAGAAAAAATGCCATCCACGACTAACTCTCTTTTTTGAGAATACATTTCTTCCATAAAAATTTCAACCTTCACTTTCAAACTTGTTTTGCCAACCTGCATGACGCGTGCAATGGCTTCGACCATGACTCCGCCTGGTATGGCTTTTTTAAATTCTACTTTTTCTGAAGAAACCGTCACCATACGCATGCGCGTATAACGCGTCGCTGCAATGAAGGCCGCTTCATCCATAATTTGCAAGGTTGCTCCTCCAAACAACGTATCGTAATGATTTGTTACAGGAGGGAATACTACTTTAAACAAATGTGTTTCGGATGCTTGTATACGGTCTTCTTCCATGGTTTACAAAAAAACCCTAACGATAGGGCTTTTCATAATTAGTTTACTTTTTCTTTTTTCGGTTTCGAAGGATAATATATTGTTTCCGACAAGCTCGCACCGGGTGCTACCATGGGCAACACATTATCTTCTTTAATGACTTTTGCATGAACCAAGAAAGGCCCTTTTGTATCCTTCGCTTTTTTCAACGCTTCACGCAACTCCTCTGCCGTATTGGCTACAGCTGCATTCACGCCAAAGGCTTCTGATAGTTTTACAAAATCAGGATTTAATAATTCAACGCCCGAATAATTTTTAGAGTAAAATTGTTCTTGCCATTGACGCACCATACCCAAGTAATTATTATCTAAGAGTAATATTTTAACAGGCCATTTCTCTTGCACACAAGTAATCATTTCTTGCAAGTTCATTTGAAAAGAACCATCGCCTGTAATGCACCATACTTCGTTATGAGGCATAGCGGCTTGTGCTCCCATTGCAGCAGGCAAGCCAAAGCCCATAGAACCTAAGCCTCCAGACGTTAAAAAATGATTGGGTCTCAACCGTAAGCAATATTGTGCTGCCCACATTTGATGTTGTCCAACATCAGTAGAGATGATTGCATTATCGCCTAAGGTTTCTTCTAAGACTTTAATAGCAGTCGCTTCACCAAAACTACTGTAATCAACATCCATCAAAGGATATTCTTCGCGCAAACTGTTGAGGTAATTCATCCAGTCAGAACGCTTCACTTTATTCGTATCGTTGCGTGTATCCGGAATCTGATCGATGACTTTTCTTAAATCACCGTGTATGAAGACTTCCGTTTTTACATTTTTACTGTTTTCACTTTTGTCGATATCGACATGCAATACTTTTGCATTCGGCGCAAAGTCTTCTAATCGACCGGTGATACGATCATCGAAACGTATACCCCAAGCAATGATCACATCGGCATCTTGTACAGCTTGGTTAGAATATTTCATGCCGTGCATGCCCAACCATTGGAAGTACCGCGGATCGTCGTATTCCATCGCACCAATACCTAAGATGGTAGAGATGACAGGAATGTTTTCACGTTGGACAAAGGCTCTTAATTCTTCCCAAGCTCTGGACAACAATACACCATGCCCTGCAATGATCAATGGTTTTTCTGCGGAAGCAATCAATGCTGCTGCTGCTGCAATGTCTTTATCGGTAAACGATCCTGCAAAGACAGGCATCGGTTTTTGAAATTGTTTATCCCAATCTTCTTCCAAGCTTACAAACTCACCTTGTATAGAACGCGGTATGTCAATAAGTACAGGACCTGGACGACCACTTATAGCAACTGTATAGGCTTCTTGAAAAATAGAAGCCGCATCCTCAAGTCGTGTTATTAAATATGTTTTTTTCGTAATTGGAATACAGATACCTGTGATGTCGGTTTCTTGAAAGGCATCTGAACCGATCAATTCCAACTTCACTTGACCTGTAATGGCAATCATGGGAATAGAGTCGGCATAAGCATCCGCAATACCCGTGACTAAATTTGTAGCACCCGGACCAGACGTTGCCAAACAAAACCCTGGACGCCCCGTAACACGTGCGTAACCATTGGCCATAAAGGCGGCACCTTGTTCATGTCTCACCAATACACTGTTCAGCTTGCTGAATGCTAAGGCATCGTAGATCGGCAAAATAGCCCCTCCTGGATACGCAAACAAATCTCTTGCATCCAACAACTCTATGATTTTAACAATGTATTCAGCGCCTCTGAGTTTTATTTTTGGTTTCATAATTTAGGTATCAGTGGTCAGGTATCAGGTTTCAGTAGTCAGGTATCAGTGGTCAGGAATCAGTGAACTTTATGTGTCGTCAAATTAATAATTAACCTTTCTAACACCTGACCACTGATACCTGATTCCTATTTAGAACTCGTCGGTTACACAACCTTCGGATGCAGTAGAAACTGATCTTAGGTATTTGTATAGCAATCCGCTCTTCACTTTATATGGAGGTTTTACCCATGACTTTCTTCTGTTTTCAATTTCTTCTGCAGATACAATCATGTCGATGGTATTGTTGACAGAATCAATGACAATGCGATCACCGTTTTTAGCCAAGGCAATGTTGCCGCCTTCTTGCGCTTCTGGGGTGATGTGACCTACCACGAAACCGTGTGTACCACCCGAGAAACGTCCGTCGGTAATCAACGCTACTTTATCGCCTAAACCGGCACCCATAAGCAATGACGTTGCCTTCAACATTTCAGGCATACCTGGTGCACCTTTAGGACCAACGTAACGAATGACCACTACATGTCCTGCTTTGATTTCTCCTCTTTCAACTGCTTTGTTCAAATCTTCTTCTGAATCAAATACGATAGCTTCACCGTCGAATTTCTCTCCTTCTTTACCGGTAATCTTTGCTACTGAACCTTCTGTTGCCAAGTTACCCCACAAGACTTGCAAATGTCCTGTTGCTTTAATCGGGTTGCTCAATGGTGCAATGATATCATTGGCTGGCATGTCCTGTACGTCCGCTAAATTTTCTTTTACGGTTTTACCCGTTACAGTCAAACAGTCTCCGTACAACATACCTTCTTTTAACATCATTTTCATGATAGAAGGCAAGCCGCCAATTCTTGCTAAGTCTTCCATCATATATTTACCACTTGGCTTCAAGTCGGCTAACAATGGTGTTTTATCTGAAAGATCTTGAAAATCTTTCAAGGTAAATTTCACACCTGCTGCTTTTGAAATCGCTAAGAAATGTAAAATCAAGTTGGTAGAACCACCCAACACCATCGCTACACGTACCGCATTGGTAATGGACTCGCGTGTAATAATATCTTTGGCCTTAATGTCTTTGATCAATAAATTTTTGATTGCTTCGCCCGCAGCCAAACATTCTTGTTTTTTCGCTTCGCCTGTTGCTTCTGAAGTAGAACTGTATGGAAGAGAAAGTCCCATTGCTTCAATGGCAGAGGCCATGGTATTGGCAGTATACATGCCTCCGCAAGCACCAGCACCTGGCACTGCGTTCATGATAACACCTTTGAAATCTTCCTCTGTAATGGCATGGTTGAATTTTTGACCTAAGGCTTCGAATGCAGAAACAATGTTTAGCTTCTCCCCTTTCCAAACTCCAGATTTAATCGTACCACCGTAAACCATGATAGACGGGCGATTTAGACGGGCCATCGCAATTACAGCTCCCGGCATGTTTTTATCACAACCCACTACGGTTAATAATGAATCGTAATAATGAGCTCCTGAAATGGCTTCAATAGAATCGGCAATAACATCGCGTGAAACCAATGAATAACGCATACCTGCTGTACCCATTGACATTCCATCACTTACTCCAATGGTATTAAATTGTAAGGGTTTTAAACCTGCTTTCGTAACACCTTCTTTAATAGAAGCCGCAAGTCCGTTCAAGTGCATGTTACAGGTATTCCCTTCGTAACCGGTAGAAGCAATAGCCACCTGGCCTTTGTGCATATCTGCTTCTGTAAAGCCAGCGCCAAATAACATGGCCTGCGAGGCTGGTTGATTAGGATCTTCTGTTAAGGTTGCACTGGTTTTATTGATTTTATTTTCCACAGGATAAAATTAGGCTACTGTTAATACTGATTTATTGGTTACAATGTATGCTGCTATAAAATCACCTACAGACGTTGTTGTTTCTGTCGATTCTTTTTTAATGTCAGACGTTACAATTCCTTTTTCAAGGGCGTTCAATACCGCTTGACGAATGGCTGCACTTTCTTTTGTAAGACCAAAAGATGTTTCCAACAACATGGCTGCTGAAAGTATAGCTCCCATTGGGTTGGCAATGTTTTTACCTGCTGCTTCAGGGTAAGAACCGTGAATGGGTTCGTACAGGGCTGTTTTACTTCCTACCGATGCAGAAGGCAACATGCCTAATGAACCTGTAATCACAGAAGCTTCATCGGTCAATACATCACCAAATAAATTTTCTGTCAACACCACATCAAAGTGTCTTGGGTTTTGAATGATTTTCATCGCTGCATTGTCTACAAACATATAGTCAACCGCAACTTCAGGATAACTTGCAGCAAGTTCTCTTACTACTTCTCTCCAAAGTCTTGACGTTTCTAATACGTTAGCTTTATCAACTAAAGTCAAACGTTTATTACGAAGCATTGCTGCTGAAAAAGCCAATTTAGAAATTCTTAAAATTTCTTCTTTCGTATACATGCAATTATCAAATGCTGTATCGCCGTTGTCTTTTCTACCTTTCTCTCCAAAATAAATACCGCCTGTTAATTCTCTGAACACGACAAAGTCAACACCGTCGACAAGGTCAGCACGAAGTGGAGAAGAGTTGGCTAATATTTTATAAGTATTGATTGGTCTAATGTTTGCATAAAGACCCAATGTTTTTCTCATTTTCAACAATCCTTGTTCCGGACGCACCGTAGCTTTCGGATCGTTGTCGTATTTAGGATGACCGATGGCACCAAAAAGAATCGCATCAGATGCTTGACAAATGGCATGCGTTTCGTCTGGATACGGATTGCCTGTAGCATCAATAGCTACTGCTCCGATCAAGCCTTCTGTATAGGTAAATTTATGGCCAAAAACTTGTTCAACGGCTTTCAACACTTTCAACGCTTGGTCTGTAACCTCAGGACCAATACCGTCTCCTTTTAATACTGCGATGTTCTTATTCATGCTATCTATGATACTATGCTTAAATACTTACTCGTTTTTTCGTAGGCTTCAATTTTGTCTTTGCTGTTCAACAAATAATCGATGTCATCGTATCCATTGATCATGCAGGTTTTTTTGTAATCGTTAATTTCAAAACCTTCCGACTTGTTGTGACCAACGATTTCAATCGTTTGTGCTACAAGATCTACTTTCAATTCTAAATTGTTATCGGCTTTTGCTTTTTCGAAAATGGCATTCAAAAATTCCTGTGACACTTGCACCGGCAATAAACCATTGTTCAAGGCATTGTTACGGAAGATGTCTGCAAAGAAAGAAGACACCACTACCTTGAATCCGTAGTCGGTGATAGACCATGCTGCATGTTCGCGAGAAGAACCGCAACCGAAATTTTTACCGGCTACTAATATTTTAGATCCTTTGTAATGCGCATCGTTCAGAATGAAATCCGCTTTGGGTTGGTCTTTATCGTCGTATCTCCAGTCACGAAATAAGTTATTGCCAAAACCTTCCTTTGTCGTTGCTTTCAAGAAACGCGCAGGTATAATTTGGTCTGTATCTACTTCTTCAATGGGAAGCGGTACTGCTTTTGAAACAATGGTGGTAAATTTTTCCATGGTTTATAATGATTTCTATTTCAACTAATTTATTTAAGCGGTAGCATGAGCCACTAACATTTCTCTTACATCTACTATCTTTCCAGCCACTGCTGTAGCCGCTGCTGTCAAAGGGCTTGCAAGCAAAGTTCTTGCGCCAGGACCTTGACGACCTTCGAAGTTTCTATTAGACGTCGATACACAATATTCTCCTTTTGGAATTTTATCTTCGTTCATACCCAAACAAGCAGAACAACCTGGCTCTCTTAATTCGAATCCTGCAGCGGCTAATATTTTATCGATGCCCTCTGCTTGTGCTTGTTTTTCCACTTGCTTAGAACCCGGTATCACATAAGCATGAATGTTTTCCGCTTTCTTTTTCCCTTTTAAAAAAGCAGCAACTTCACGCAAGTCTTCAATGCGAGAATTGGTACAGCTTCCGATAAACACATAGTTTACTGTTTTGCCGATCAACGATTCACCCGCCTTGAAATCCATGTATTCAAGGGCTTTACGGAATGTTGCTTTATTGCTTTCTTCCATCGATGCTTCTGTAGGAATGTGTTCTGCCACACCGATACCCATACCCGGGTTAGTACCATACGTAATCATCGGCGTAATTTCTTCCGCTGTCCAGTTATAAACTTTATCGAATTTTGCATCCGCATCAGAATACAACGTTTTCCAATACGCCACCGCTTCATCGTACTTTGCACCTTTAGGAGCAAACTCTTTTCCTTTTACGTAATCGAAGGTTGTTTGATCAGGAGCAATCATGCCTCCACGAGCACCCATTTCAATACTCATGTTACAAATGGTCATGCGCGCTTCCATAGAAAGGGCACGTATAGCAGAACCAGCATACTCGACAAAGTAACCTGTACCACCTGCTGCTGATATTTTTGCAATGATAAACAAGATGATATCTTTCGCAGAAACCCCTTTACCCAAGGTGCCGTTGATTTCAATCTTCATCGTCTTCGCTTTGCTTTGCATCAAACACTGCGTAGCCATTACTTGTTCTACCTCAGAGGTGCCAATGCCAAATGCAATAGAGCCAAAAGCTCCGTGCGTAGACGTATGACTATCGCCACATACGATCGTCATGCCCGGCAGTGTTGCCCCTAGCTCGGGTCCAATCACATGGACAATGCCTTGGTAAGGATGGCCTAAGCCGTATAGCGTAACGCCGAATTTTTTACAATTTTCTGTCAGCTTATCTACTTGTTGACGAGACAATATTTCTTTAATCGGTAAATGTTGATCTTTCGTCGGTACGTTGTGATCGGCAGTAGCCATGGTACGATCGAGACGAAACACCCCAATGCCTCTTTTTTCTAAGCCTCCAAATGCTTGAGGACTTGTTACCTCGTGTACTAAATGTTTATCAATGTATAACACGCTAGGACCTCCTTGTATTTCAGTCACTACGTGTGCGTCCCACACTTTTTCAAATAAGGTCTTACCCATATTAATTCTTGCTTATGATTTGATGATTATGTTTAACAGTTGCGCCTTTGTATACAAGGACTTTCTAAGGATGATCGCCTTATGCTTTTTCGATGGAAATTTCTTTCATCAATACATGCAAGTCATCGTCATTGACTTGTTTGAGTTTATCGGCCATGTTGAGGAAGGCTTCGTATGCGATATCCAATTGTTCTTTGTTCAGCATGTAGCCCACGTTCGCTAAGCGATGATTTAACGCAGCACGGCCACTGCGTGCAGAAAGGAGAATAGAAGAAGCATCTGCACCCACATCTACCGGATCCATGATTTCGTAAGTTTCACGATTTTTCAAGAACCCGTCTTGGTGAATGCCTGAAGAGTGTGCAAAGGCATTACGACCAACAATGGCTTTATTGGCTTGTACTGGCATGTTCATCAAGGTAGAGACCAAGTGACTGATCGGTACTAATTTTTTTGTATTGATTCCTGTCTCCAATCCTAAACCAGGATGTGACTTGATGATCATGGCAATTTCTTCCAAGGCAGTATTTCCTGCACGCTCACCGATACCGTTGATCGTACATTCGATCTGACGCGCTCCGTTGATCACACCCGACATCGCGTTAGAAGTCGCCAAACCTAAGTCGTTATGGTTGTGACAAGAGATGATTGCTTTGTCAATGTTTTTTACATTATCTACCAAATACTTGATGCGTTCACCGTACTGCCAAGGCAATAAATACCCTGTCGTATCTGGAATGTTTACGACAGTAGCACCTGCAGCAATGACTTCTTCTACCATTTGTGCCAAGAACACAATGTCGGCACGACCAGCATCTTCGCAATAAAATTCTACGTCGTCTACATACTTGCGCGCATACTTCACCGCAGCAACACCAGTAGCTAATACTTTTTCACGGGTGCTGCGAAATTTATGTTCAATGTGGTTATCAGAACTACCGATACCCGTATGAATACGCTTTCTCTTGGCAAACTGTAATGCAGCCACTGCCGCGTCTATGTCTTTCTCTACTGCTCTTGTCAACGCACAAATGATGGGCTCTGTAACGGCTTTCGATATTTCTACAACAGAATTAAAATCACCAGGACTTGAAATCGGGAAACCTGCTTCGATCACATCTACTCCGAGTTCTTCGAGTGCTTTGGCCACAATGATTTTTTCAGTGGTGTTCAATTGGCAACCCGGAACTTGTTCTCCATCCCTCAATGTCGTGTCAAAGATATAAATCTTGTTTCCCATAATAATGTTGTAATAATGCCCTCTGCTTTGAAATTTCGCACACAGGGCTTCTAATTCTCACTTACTTTAACCGTAAATCTAAGAAAATTTCAGCACAAAATGGAGAATTAAAGCCGAATTTATAGGGCTAAAAATAGCCCTATAAGGCTATTCTAAGTGCAAGACTATCAGTGAAAGAGGTTAATTTTTAAAAAATACTCTTTTTACACGTTCCCCAACGCTGGTCAGCAATTCATAAGAAATCGTACCAATCGCCTTGGATTGATCGATGATGGTGGGGTTATCGCCAAAGACAATAACCTCGTCGCCTTCTTTTGCAATAACACCCGTAATGTCGATCATGGTCATGTCCATGCATACATTGCCAATGACAGGACACAGCGCACCGTTGACATTCATGTGTCCCACACCGTTGCTGAACCTGCGATCGTACCCGTCGGCATAACCAATGGCTATGGTAGCAATTTGAGTAGTGCGCGTAATTTTACCTTTACGGCTATAGCCTACGGTTTGGCCCGATTCTACCGTTTTAATTTGGGAAATATGTGTTTTTAATCTTCCTACAGTAAGCAATTTGTCTTGAAACAAAGCATTGACCTCTACACCGTACAAGCCTATTCCCAAGCGCACCATGTCGAAAGCATATTCTGGGAAGCGAACAATGCCCGCAGAATTTAAAGCATGCTTGATTGTTTTATACCCCAGTACTTTTTCAATGTCTTCGCACAAGCCTTGAAAAATCTGGAGTTGCGAAGTGGTGAACTCATTCCATTGTCCTTCGTCAGCCGCCGCTAGATGCGTAAAAATGCCCGCAACCTGTAGTCGATTGGCATGCCTAGAAAGCAATTCAAGCAAGGCAGGAAGGTCTTTTTTCTCAAAGCCTAATCGGTGCATGCCTGTATCCAGCTTCAGGTGAACGTGCGCCGAGGCATCTTCCCATGCTAAAAACTCGATCCATTCTTTCAACAGTTTAAAGCTGTACATCTCAGGCTCTAACTTGTACCGCAACATGCTGCTGAAGGTATCTCGATCAGGATTCATGACCATGATAGGCAAGGTAACGCCATGGTTACGTAAGTCTATGCCTTCATCTGCATAAGCCACCGCTAGGTAATTAACGCCTTGGTGTTGTAATAACTGTGCGACTTCATGACTGCCGCTGCCATAAGCAAAAGCTTTCACCATAGCCATTACTTTAGTGCCAGGCTTGGTCAACGCCCGATAATAGTTGAGGTTATGTACTAATGCATCCAAATCAATTTCAAAACGCGTACCGTGTACTTTCGCTTCCAAGCGTTTGGTGATTTCTTCAAAGCCAAATGTCCGTGCACCTTTGACGAGGACCAATTGATTTTTTATCGTCGAAAAATCAAACTGTTTTAAAAAACTTGGGGTATCAAAATAGAAGACTGCGTCGTTTGGAAATGCTGTTTTAAAAGAAGAGATCAAAGGACCGATACCGATGATTCGGCTTACTTTTTTAGTACTCAAGAGCTCTGCAATGCTCGTGTACAAGGCTTGCGGAGGAATGCCTGATTCGAGTACATCGGAAAGTATAATGGTAAGCGGAAGTAAACGTTGATGTTGTTGCGCAAAATCAAGTGCCAAGGTAAGCCCCATCAAATCGTTGTTGTAGGAATCATCCACCAAGACGCAATCATTCATCCCGTTTTTTAATTCGAGTCTCATTTTCACAGGCTCTAACAAAGCAATGCGTCTAGACAACTCTTCTGCTGAATAACCCATCAGTAACAAGAAAGCAACGCAGTGTAAACAATTTTCTACCGATGCCTCATCTGAAAAAGGAATCAATACTTCGATTGTATCTTCTTTAAATAAAAGCCTAAGCTTCCATCCTTTCTCTACTTTTGTTTCATCTGCAATAAAGATATCAGCGTCCTTGTCTTTTCTAGACCACGTAAACGTGTTGAAATCTCCCGCTTTTATTTCATGATCGATTGCACGATGATCTTTGCAATAAATTAATTTTTCTACTCCTATGAACAGTTTTAATTTCTCTTGAATTTTTTGTTGTTTAGAAACAAAGCCCTCATCGTGTGCAGTGCCGATATTTGTAAAGATACCGTGTGTAGGAGCAATGACCGCATGCAAATGCTCCATCTCTCCTGGCAAAGAAATTCCGGCCTCAAAAATAGCCAAGGTATGATAAGGTTGCATCTCCCATACGGAAAGGGGCACACCCAATTGAGAATTATAACTTTTCGGACTTCTTACAATCGAATAGTTTTTTTGTAACAATTGCCACAACCATTCTTTAACCATGGTCTTTGCATTGCTTCCTGTAATGGCTAATACAGGTATTTGAAACAGCTTACGTTTAAAGGCTGCCATGGATTGTAAAAAATGAACAGCCGATGTTACCTTTAAAATATTGGCTGAATTTTTTATACGATCGGAAAGCATTGATTCGTCTACTAGCACAAACTGCCGAACACCACGAGCAAATAAAGATTCGATGTATTTATGTCCATCGTGATTTTTTCCTTTGATCGCGATAAAAAGTGTTTCGTGCGGAAAATGTAAAGAACGAGAATCGGTAAGGATGTGTTTAATGTTCGCATCGGGAGCATGCTTACTGATGACAGCAGCTCCAGATAAATCAGCAATTTGGCTAAACGAAAACATATCGATTAATGTGTTGATGTTGGAGCGTGAACACCTTCCGTAAGTTTTAAAAACTTAGGATACAAGATGATCAAGATAAGACCAGCGATAAGCGTGAAGGTGCCTAATATCAAGTAGGCATACGTAACATTAGAACCTTGTGAAAAGAACGGGAACACAAAGGTTAAAATAAATACCATTCTAAAAATGGTGGTGTATACGTTGAACATACTGTTTACCCTGCCGGTTAAATCAACTGGTACCAAACGAAACAAATACGAAACCCTAAATATTCTAGAACCTGAATTTACAAACCCTTTCAAAAAACAAACGACATAAAACAACCATACTGCACCAGAAAATGCACTCAAATAAAAGGCAAAGGTGGTAATCATGGTCATGACAATGATCGAACGAGGAATGGTCATTTTAGCAAAAAGCTTTCGAATGACAAAAGCAGAAATCAAGGAGCCTCCTGCATACATTAACTCTGAAGTCCCCAATATATAAGCCGAACCGTGTAAATGGTTTTTAATATACAGAGGAACCAAACTAAACAATTCAACCAATACGATGACAAAAATTGAATACGAACACAATCCGAAAAGATTAATCAAGGCATTTTTTTTGAGGTAATCGTAACCCTCTTTCATGCTGGCAAAAATACCCACTTCATCATGCTCTATCAGTACGATCGCAGGCACATACTTTATAAAAATAATGATCGCAAAAGACAGAAAGTAAGCTACCGCATCGAGTAAAAAAATCTCATGCATTTCCCACTTTTCAATGAAAACCGATAAGTGAATTTTTAAACCCAATAGATCTAAACTAATGCCATCGACTCCTTCTAATAGCACAGCTGCTAAAGCCGCTGCAGCAATGGCTGTCGTTTGCCCTACCACTTCAATCCAAGATGCTACACGGGTATAATCACTGCTGTCGGAAATCTCTTGGGCAAACGCGTATAAATTGGGGTAATGAATAAGGTAGCCAAAAAAGATCATACCAAACACCAGCAAGACTAGGGTGCTTGGCAAGACACCTTCTTTAAAACCCAAAGAAGCAACAGACATGACAATAAGCCCTTGAATAAAGTTCGTGCCTAAGAATATATCTTTACGATTAAATCCATCGATCAATGCGCCAGCATACAAGCCCCAAAACAAAGACCCCAAGGTAACAAAAGCAAAGAAAGCTATGAATAAGGAAGATTCTCCTCTCGAGGTAAAATACCAAGGAATAGAAAGCATGGTAATGCCTTGGGCAAAACTAGAAACGCCGTTGGCTAAAAAAAGAGTATAAAGTGATTTCGTGTTTTTCAAATTTGTATATTACTCTTCAACATGAACGATCAAAACCCTGCGCCAAAAAAACCGCTCAGTCCTGAGCAAGCTTACCTTAAGCTAACTACCTTTTGCACTTTTCGAGAGCGTTCCAGAAAAGAGGTATTGGTAAAGTTATACGCCATTGGCATCAGTAAAGATATAGCTAAAAACATAATATCAAAATTAGAAGAAGAAGGATATCTCAATGAGGACAGAATGGCGCTTTCTTATGCTGGCGGAAAATTTCGTGTGAAGGCTTGGGGGAAAAGGAAAATAGAGCTCCACATGAAGCACCTAGGCTTAAACGACACCTTAATCTCAGAAGGACTCGCTCAGATTAAAGAAGAGGATTACCGTGAAAAACTTCAAGGACTCGCTCAAAAGAAATGGGACAGCCTTAAAAAGGATGAAGAGGATGTTAAACTAGGAAAAACCTTTCGGTATTTGGCAAGTAAAGGCTATGAAAGTGATAAAATATGGGATGCCCTTAACCGCATTACACGATAATTCGATCGTTGTTTGAAATGCATTTTGTTATAAAAGCAAAATAGCACCACAGTTTCCTGTGATGCTATCTTATATATGAATTTGCTTGAAAAAGCATCGCTTAAAGTAAGACGATACAAAAGTTTAAAACTATACCAACTCTGAGAAAAACAATTGCTCATTCAATTCTTCTAGAGCAATGTTTTTGTACTCTGTTTTTACTAAGACAGAAATGTTGTTTTTGCTTCCTCCAAATGAAATCATACGAACAGGTGTTGCTGATAAAGCATCCATTACTCTGCGCACAATTTGATTGTTTTCCTGTACAAAATGTCCAACAATACAAATGATGGTTTGATCACATTCTGTTTCCACTGAACAAAATTCTTTCAGTTCTTTCGTAATCGCATCTAAGTGCTTAGAATTATCAATCGTAAGTGAAACGGCCACTTCAGAGGTCGTGATCATGTCGATAGATGTTTTGTATTTCTCAAACACCGCAAATACACTGCGAAGAAATCCATAGGCTAACAACATGCGGCTCGATTTAATTTTAATGACCGTAATGTTATCTTTTGCAGCAATGGCTTTAATGTCTTTCTCTGTTGTTTTATTGGCTATGACAGTTCCTTTTGCTTCAGGCTGCATCGTGTTTAATAACTTAACAGGAATGCCGTATTTTTGTGCCGGCAAAATAGTAGACGGATGCAATATTTTTGCGCCAAAGTAGGCTAACTCTGCTGCCTCATCAAACGTCAACTCTTCTATTGGGAATGTTCTTTTCACAATGCGAGGATCGTTATTGTGCATACCATCAATGTCTGTCCAGATTTGAATTTCTTCCGCACGCAAAGCTGCACCGACTAAAGAAGCAGTATAATCACTTCCTCCTCTTTTTAAATTATCGATTTCATTTTTAGGATTCAAACAAATGTATCCTTGTGTAATCAATAAATGGGCGTCTTTATTCGCATCGACGATTGCACGTAATTTTTCTTCCGTGTAGGCCAACATCGGTTCATCGTTTTCGTCGATGCGCATGAAATCTAAAGCCGGCAATAACACTGACTTATATCCTTGCTCAATAAGGTAAGCATGAAATAATTGTGTAGAAATCAACTCGCCTTCTGCCAAAATAGAGCGGGTATGTTTATCTCCAAAATCTTTTTCTGATAAGAACGCAGAAAGAAAAGCGTTGTGATTGGCAATGATCTCACCACCTTTTGCCTTTCCGTCAACAGTAGAGTAAAGGTTTTCTACAAATTGATCGTAAGGACCAAACAAATTTTGAATCGCTTGTTTCGCTCCTTCTACATCTTTCTTGCTCAATAAATCAGAAATACCAACCAAGGCATTCGTGGTGCCTGACACGGCAGAAAGTACTACTAATTTTTGATCAGGGCTAGCGATTAATTTTGCTACAGAATGCATTCTTTCTGGCTTTCCTACTGACGTTCCTCCAAATTTTAAAATCTTCACGGCGTATTAAACAGGTTATATTTTAGAATTATTTGTATTAAAAATCAATCATTTTCACAGCAGTAATGGCTGCTTCATCGCCTTTGTTTCCGTGCTTACCACCAGATCTGTCAAAGGCTTGTTGTTTGTTTTCAGTCGTCAACACACCGAAGATAACGGGCTTGTCGTATTTCAAAGACACATCTGTTACACCGTGTGCAACCGCTTGACAGATGAAATCAAAATGGCTGGTTTCTCCTCTAATGACGCACCCCAAACAAATGACAGCATCAATTTCTCGTTGCATAGCCATTTTTTGTGCACCAATGCTCAACTCAAAACTTCCAGGGACATACTTTTTAATGATATTCTCTTTCTTCACGCCATGCTCAATTAATGTCCTGTAAGCACCGTCGTATAAAGACTCCGTTACTTCTGTATTCCACTCCGATACGACAATGGCAATTAACTTTCCTGCCATAGACGCCGACAAATTAATGCCTGAATACGTACTTAAATTTTTTTCTACTGAAGCCATTTTACAATTGATGTATGGGTTGCCTTTAGAGCAAAAAGGGATAAAACGTTATGGCTTTATCCCTTTTTGACTTATTGTTGAGGAGCACTACTCTGTCGCAAGGGATTCTGCACGTGCCTTATACTTCTTGGCATCGATGATGTCCGATGATTTAGGATATTTTGTGATGATGATGTCGTAGGTATCAGCAGCTTTTGAATTGTCTTTCAATAATTCATAGGCTAAGGCCAGCTTCATTAAATAGGTCGGACTGAATTGCTCATTGGCTTTGTAATTTGCGGCCTTATTGTAATATGAAGCAGCTTCTTCATATTTCTCCAATTCCATGTTGGCATCTCCGATTAAAGAATATGCTCTTGCTTGCAATAAGAAATCGTCCGATGAGAAATCATTCAAATGAGAAATCGCATCGTCAAATTTACCTTGTTTCAAATACGCTACACCAGCATAGAAATGAGCCAGTTTAGCAGTTTTTGTACCGGAATATTTATCCGCAACATCCAAAAGACCTAATACTTTACCATCGCCTTTCAAGGCTTTGTCTAAAGAATCTTGCTCAAAGAAATATACCGCAGGGTAAATTTCATTTTGAGCTTCCTTATTGGATTCGCCTAATTGGTATTGGTAGAAAAAGTATCCGCCGGCTGCTAAAGCAATAACTCCTGCTAATACTAAGATTACATTTTTATACTTGTCTACTGAAGCTACTGCCTTAACGGTTGTTTCTGTTACTTCTTTTGTTTTCGTATCTGCCATTTTTTTAACTAGAAATAAAAATAAATAATTACTCAATAATGAAAGGATAGTTCGGCTCAACATACACATCGGTGTAAGCATCTTCAACGCCAGGATATGGAGACTCTTCTGCAAACTTCACAGCTGCTTCTACGATCTCTTTTATTTTTTTATCGATTGCAGCTAAGTCTTCTTCTGTTGCATATTTATTAGCAAAGATGGTATCTCTTACTTGTTCGATAGGATCTTGTGCTTTGTACTCTTCCAATTCTTCTTTGGTACGGTATTTTGCAGGATCAGACATCGAGTGTCCTTTATAACGGTATGTTCTAAATTCTAACAATGTAGGACCGCCGCCTTTTCTCGCTCTATCCGCAGCACGTTCAACAGCCAAGTGAACTTCTTCTACTTTCATCGCATCTACTGCTTCTGAAGGAATATCGTATGCTTCACCTAATGTATATAATTCTGTTACGTTAGAGGTCCTTTGTACGGAAGTACCCATGGCATAACCGTTGTTTTCGATTACGAAAATCACTGGGATGTTCCAAAGCATTGCCATGTTCAAGGTTTCGTGGAAAGCACCTTGTCGAACAGCACCATCGCCCATGTAGCAAATACATAAGTTGTCGGTACCTTTGTACATTTCAGCGAAAGCAATTCCAGCACCGAGCGGTACTTGACCACCTACAATTCCATGACCACCTACAAAGCCCACTTCCTTATCGAAAATGTGCATCGAGCCTCCTTTACCTTTAGTCGTTCCTGTTACTTTACCGTACATTTCAGCCATAATAGCATTCGGACTAGTCCCCAATGCCAATGGTTGACCGTGATCACGGTAGGTTGTGATGTGTTTATCTCCTTTTTTCAAGGCCGTTGTTGTACCCAAGGCACAAGCTTCTTGACCAATGTAAAGATGACAAAACCCTTTTATCTTCTGCTGGCCATACAGTTGACCTGTCTTTTCTTCAAATTTTCTAATCAATACCATTTTCTCATACCAGAAAAGATAAGTTTCCTTGGTAAATTTTGAATAGGCAGTTACTTTTGTTTTGTTGTCTTTCGACACTTTATCCTTTACGCTAGCCATCTCTTTAAACTTTATAGTTCCTACAAACCGCCCAAAAATAAGGAATTTTCATGTACATAGAAAAACTTAACGTGCTTAATTTCAAGAATTATTCTAGCGAGGAAATTACTTTCTCACCTGAAATTAACCTTGTTACGGGTTTAAATGGAAGTGGGAAGACAAATTTGTTGGATGCTATACACTGTTTGAGCCTTGGTAAAAGCGCTTTTGCCAGCCAAGAACAACAGCTTATGCTCACCGATCAGACCTTCTTTTCAGTGCTCGGATTTTTCAATAAGTCGGGAAAAGAATACGAAGTACGGTACGATTTTCAAAAAGGAAGTAAGAAAAATTTGTTCTTAGATGGAAAAGTCTACGATCGCATCAGTGATCACATCGGCCGTTTTCCTGTGGTGATGATCAATCCTGACGATCAAAAAATTATACGTGAAAGCAGTGAAGAAAGAAGAAAGTTCTTTGACCAACTTTTTTGCCAAATCGACCACGAATACTTAACTCAATTGATGCATTATATGCACCTGCTCAAGCAGCGTAATGCAATGCTCAAAGAGTGGCGAGAGTTCCCTTTCAAAAAAGACCTGGTGCTACTCGACACCTATGATACCCCTTTGATTACACTAGACATTGCGCTGCATGCCAAACGCAAAAACTATGTTGCGCTTTTCTTGAACTATTTTCTATTGCAATACGAAAAACTTACCGAAGGGAAAGAGCATACGAGCATCGTGTACCAATCGGATGTAGCCAAAGAAGATTTCCCTGGCCTGTTCAAAAAGAACAGGGAACGAGACCAAATCATGGAACGTACAACCGTGGGCGTGCATAAAGACGACTATGTTTTTACGCTAGCAGATCAATCGCTTAAAACATACGGCTCACAAGGACAGCAAAAATCGTTTGTGATTGCGCTGAAATTGGCACAATTAGAAATGATGCGCGAATGGAGTAAAACAGAACCTATTTTATTGCTAGACGACATTTTCGATAAATTAGACGATGAGCGCATACACCATTTAGTCCATAACATTGCAGGAACCACCTCAGGGCAAATTTTAATTACCGATGCCCGACCTGAAAGATCTATGGCAATAATTCGACTCTTGAAAAGAGAAATCCGTATATTCAACATTAGTAGCGGGCGAATTGCATTCGCCCAATAGGCGTTTGATTTTAAACGGGCGAACATTTAAAATAAACGGGCGAATGCAATTCGCCCTAACGTATGAAAAAGGAATTCTTTAAACGTAAGTCAGAGATACAAACCATCGGCGAAGCCATGGGCGATATGCTCGATGCGTTTAAAATAAAGAAGAAATTTAACCAGACTTATATCATTGAATATTGGCAAGAGCTTATGGGCCCTGCCATAGCAAAGCAAACAAAAGAGATTTTCTTTAAAGATCAAAAACTGTTTGTCCGTATAGATTCAGGAGCTTTGAAGCAAGAACTGTCTATGCATAAAAGCATGGTTGTTGAAAAACTCAACAAGTTTATAGGTGAAGAAGTAGTAAAAGAAGTCGTTTTTCTCTGATGCGGATCAACACAAGCATAGTCCATTTTTTTTGTACGGTTGCTTTCGTAATCAGCAGTTTTGATAATGCCCTTGCTGATGGCACAACCAATCAAGGCTTCCTGCTCAACGCTGGTCAATGGCCAGCTCATGTCATGGCCAAAGCAAGCTTCGATTTTGGCGATGTGATTTTACAAGACGATGGCATTCTATTTTTTCTTCGCGACAAAAATGACATGCACAAACACCATCCCAGATTTAATGAGACTAAAGACACCGCTCGCATACTGCATGCTCATGTATACAAAATGAAATTCAAGGGAGGAACAATGCATCAACCCAAAGGTTTTGATGCTGGCACTTTTCATGTAAACTTCATGAATGCAAATCATGAAAGGAATACAGCATTAAGTTGTTATAAAAAACTCATCGTAGAAAATGCGTACAAGGGTATAGATTTAATGTTGTACGTCACCAATAATGGCATCAAGTATGACCTCATTTTGAAAGATCGGGCTGATCCATCTGTTGTACAAATAGCCTACGAAGGCATCGATAACATGCACATCGACAAAGAAGGAAACCTTCATCTCAAAACATCTTTGGGTGATATCATTGAAAAAATGCCCATTGCTTTTGTAGAAAGAAACAACCGATCGAAAGAACCCGTGTTATGTACTTATATATTAGAAAACAATGTTGTTCGGTTTAATATCAAAAACATTTCACGTGCCCGAAAAGAAAAACTTGTCATCGATCCTCAATTAATTTTCGCGACCTACTCAGGCTCTAACGCTGATAATTGGGGCAATACCGCCACTTATGACGACTTAGGAAATTTGTATGCTGCAGGTGTCGCCTTTAGTTTTGGCTTTCCTGTTACTACTGGCGCATACCAACTTAATTTCAATGGAACAGGAGGAGTTGATACAGATGTTGCCATCATGAAATTCAATGCTACAGGACAACTCCTTTATGCTACCTATTTAGGAGGTGGTCTCACAGAAGTTCCCACCAGTATTATTGTAAACAAAGCAAACGAACTTTATATTCTGGGCACCACAGGTTCGAGTGGAAGTTCTGGCATCCCATTCCCTACAACACCTGGCGCATACGATCGAACATTCAATGGTGGTACAAACATTTATCCGCTGGGCGCTTTTGACCTCATCCATTATTCGCAAGGCTCCGATTTGTTTATCTCTAAACTCAGTGCCGATGGCTCAACATTACTGGCCTCTACACTTATAGGCGGTAGTAGTAATGATGGACTGATACCTTATACCGATGTCTTATCCAGAAATTATGGAGATGAATTTAGAAGTGAAATTTTACTAGACAATTTAGGTTTCGTATACATTGCCTCACATACACAATCTAATAACATCATCAATGCTACAAAGCCAGGCTTTGATTTAACCTTTAACGGTGGCGGAAGAGATGGTGTCATCATCAAACTTCAAAGTGATTTAACAGATATTGTCTGGAATACCTATTGGGGAGGCAGTGGTTTTGATGCGTGTTATTCCTTACAATTTGGCAGCAATGCTATTGTATATGTAACAGGGGCAACAACCAGTCCCAATTTAGCAACCAGCCCCAGCAGCATCAAACCAAGCTATTCGGGCAATATCGATGGCTTTATTGTAAGCCTATCCAACGATGGCACCACACTGTTAGCCGCTACCTATATCGGCACAGCGACTGTCGATCAATCGTACTTGATTCAAACCGATGCCGATGGATTTGTGTATATCTTAGGACAAAGCCAAGGCAACTATCCTGTTTTCAATGCGCCTTATTCAAACCCAAATTCACATCAATTTATTCATAAATTAAACAGCACGCTCGATGCTACGGTATTCTCAACAGTCATTGGTTCTGGACTAGCAAAAATAGATTTTGTACCCACTGCATTTTTAGTCAACGATTGCGAAAATATTTTCATCGCAGGTTGGGGAGGCATTGTAAATCTTTACGGTGGACCTTTTTACCAAGGTGGTGATACAAAAAATCTACCCCTTACAAGCAACGCTTTTCAATCGTTAACCGACGGTGATGATTTCTATTTGATGGTCTTAAAAAAGGATTTGCAAAAACTTTTATACGCTACCTATTTTGGAGGTTTTGGAGAAATTGAACACGTAGATGGAGGAACCAGCCGATTTGACAAACGCGGTATCGTATACCAATCGGTATGTGCAGGCTGTGGCGGAACTTCCATGTTTCCTGTTACACCAGGAGCTCACAGCAGCACCAATAACAGTTCTAATTGCAACAATGCTGTTTTTAAATTTGACCTGAGTAGTTTGAAAGCAGACTTTACGCTAGATACTAGTGAGCTGTGCGGAAGCGGTCCTGTTACGTTTACCAATAAAAGTATAGGCGGTAGTGTTTTTATTTGGGACTTAGGAGATGGTAACATTAGTACTTCTGCCACGAGTTTTACGCATACCTATGCACAAACGGGGACATACCGGATACGACTTATTGCTTTTGACGAAGCAACCTGTATTGGAAAAGATACCGCCGAAAAAACCATAGAAGTCTATACCTTTCCTGAATTAGGCGTCAGTAATCATGCCTTAACCATTTGCAAAGGAGATACAGTAATGATAGGAGGAACATACGATAATACGTATACCTACTTGTGGTCTCCGAATGAATACATCAGTGATGTTAACATTTACAACCCTGAAGTTTTTCCTCCTGTTACAAAAAAATATTCCGTCATCATCACCAATACAATAACTAAATGCAAAGGATATGATACGGTCTTGGTTACGGTACTCAATCCTGCACGCGGCACGCGCTACGAAAATATTACAGGATGTCAAGGAAAGCCGACGATCAATTTATATAACCCTTCGAGCAAAGGATTTAATTACCTATGGAATTTCGGCGACGGCACTTGGAGTGAAGAAGGATCAGTTTTAACCCATTCCTACGAATCATTTGGTGAATATTTAGTTACCGTATCTGTATTCAATAGTTTTTGTCAAATTACAGATACAGTAAACGTAATTATACCACCGATAAATATTCCAAACCTAATTACGCCAAACGGAGATGAACTCAACGACAAGTACGTGATTAAAGGCATGACTGACCATTGGAAATTTGACATATACAATCGCTGGGGAAATTTAATTTACACACGAGAGCCCTACGATCAATCGTGGCAAGGTGATGGCTTGAGTGATGGTATTTATTATTACCTGATCACGGATCCAGCAGGCAATAAATGTAAGGGTTGGGTGCAGATTCTTAAATAGAATTCTATTCTTTTTCTAACACCGTCAACTCTCCCTCTTTATAATTTTCTTTTACAAAATTACACCAGGTACAATCTTCTTTACCACAACCGGTATCAAATTTTAAGTCGAGTATGTTTTTATATACTTCTTTTATTTGTCCTCGCACAATGAGTTCATCTTGTGGAGAAACGATTACTTTATAGGATTGAAATTTTTCCTTCTCATCGGGTTCTAAAAAGTCGAAACAGCCTTCTTCGTAATTGTACTTATGTTTGCTGTAATTATCTAACAATAATTTATAAAACACCATCTGTCTCCAATAGTCTCCCCCATTAGGATCTTTATCGTTAGGGCCTTTTACTTTCTTTAATCCTCGTTCTGGTTTTCCTGTTTTATAATCGATGACGCGAACTTTATCCTTTTCATAAATTTCAAGTCGGTCAATCATACCGTTAATAGGAACACCATCTACTTCAATGTTTTCTAGACGTTGCTCCACGATCATGTCGCGGGAAATTTTTTCCCAGTCACCAATATTCTGATCGTAGTTGGCACCAAGCACTTGTTTGCCGTGCTCTAACATATTTACAAATTGCTCTTTTGTAAAATGCGAATGGTAACGATCCATCCCTTTTTCAAACGAGGCTAACAAAAATTCCTTTGCAGGTAATTTCTTCTCAGGATCTTGCAACATATGTTCAAAATAATATTGCAAGGCCAAGTGTGCTGCACTACCAAAACCAGAATATGAATTCCGAGAAGAAGGCACCCTTAATATGTTTTCAAAATAGAAGGATATGGGACAGTTCAAGTACTTATTCAAATGGGTTACGCTGAGTGTATAACCTTCCAATTGCTGTTTAATTTTTTCAGCATCCATCACATCCACTTTCACTGGGTTGTTTTCCAAATTACTACGCAAACGATACAGTGCTACAGCATCTTCATTACCATCTGTTAAAATATGAAAATCAACAAACGGTCTTATTTCTTCTACAAACTGAGAAGCCTGCATCGCTTTTCCTTTTTCATTTTCGACAGCATAAGAAATCTGCAATTGCTTTGCAGCACGTGTCATGGCTACATAAAACAACCTGCGTTCTTCTTCAATCGATTCGTGCGTTTCATGATCTGTTAACAATGTCGGAGGAAAGTTATACGCATCTGTACGTTTACTTTTCTTTTCCCAGTTTTCTTGTACCGCACCAATGATGTATACATTTTCAAACTCTAATCCTTTAGATGCATGTACCGTTAAAAAATTCACTCCCTTATTATGAATCGTAGACTTATACAAAGGCAAATTTAAATCGTAACGCTCCATCGCATCGATTGTTTCAAAGAAACGCTTTACTGTATAATTTCTATGCTTGTCGGAATCTTCTTTTAATAAATCAAAACAGGTACTTAATACTTGAATGTTCCAATTGTGATCTTTGCCTACCAATAAGCTATTCATCATCCCCGATTCATTCAAGATGATTTCAAACAGCACTTGAGGTGTATTAACATGGTACTCTTTAATCCATTTTTCTATGCTTGTCGAAACCTGCATGACATTTTCATGGTCAACGACACCCAGCGATCTCAGCAATGCTTTGTCCGATATAATGGATCGAAATTTCTTACGCTGTTCTGTTTCTTTATCTTTATGGGTTGCAGTAGTAATTTTAGCAATGTCTAAAGAAGAAATATTGAAGATTGGAAAATGCAAGAGTTTAAATAATTCAGCTTCCGAGGCATAAGGCTTCTCAGCCTCTTCCATCACAAATTTCAAGATCGTCATCAATTGTTTTACAAAAGAAACTTCTAAAACATTGATGGCCTTTTTCAAATTGATGGGAATATTTTTTTGCTCTAAAGCATTCACCAAACGATCTGCAATTTTATGCTTGCTATAAATAATCGCGGTGTCCGAAAGATCCCCTGTCTGTTCGTATTGTTTCTCTAGTGCTTCTATTAACGCAGCCTCTTCGTGAAATACATTTCTATACTCGTGTACCGTCGGAAGTTCTTCAATGTCTTTTATACCTTCTAAGCAAGCAACTAAGTTTTTATCTAAATCAGGAAATTTGTCGATCAAGCGTTCGTTGTTACATTCAATCAAAGCTTTCGACGCATCCAATATTTTTTGTGTAGAGCGATAATTGCTTTTCATGACCACCCTTGTCAAATCGGCACTGTACTGATCTACATAAGTCACAATGTTTTTCATGCTCGCTCCTTGAAAACGATAAATCGATTGATCGTCATCGCCTACTACAAAAATATTCGGCGCATTGTCGTAAGAGCAGAGTAAATTTAAAATTTCATTTTGCGCATTGCTCGTATCTTGAAACTCATCGACTAATAAATACTGAAAACGTTCTTGGTAATTGTACAACAAATCATTGTAGCGATTAAACGCATTCAGCACCCAAAGGATCATGTCGTTGAAATCATACCGACCTTTTTGCAAGAGCAAATCTTGGTAAGCTTGATAAAAGCGTGCAGCCTCTACCAGCTTCTCCATTTTTTGTTCTTCCTTTAAAATTTCATTACGCTTCGGATCTCCTTTTTTAAAATCTTTTCCGTTACGCTTATAGATATACTCGTCATTCAAGGGCAAACCATTGATATAATCCTTCGCTGCACGATCAATCGATTCAAAGGCCAAGTTCTCTTTCTTCATCGTATCGTACAAAGACTTCAAGCCTTTAATCGCATAGGTTTCAGAATCTTCTTTCAACTTACGAATGATACTATCGACAGGGATTGCGGAGCGATACAGTTCTTGATAAAACTGCATGCTTTCCAATTCTGATACAGGCTGCAATTCGACTTTGCTAAAATACTGACGGTTGTAAGTGATGACCTCGTTACAAAAAGAGTGAAACGTATGGATGCTTACCTTATACGCCATTGGCCCCATGAACTTTAGCAAGCGATTGCGCATGGCAATGGTACCTGCATCGGTAAAGGTAAGGCAAAGAATATTGGAGGGATTAATCTGCAAATCGGGATTAGAGAGTAACTGCCCAATGCGTGCCGATAACACTTGTGTCTTACCTGTACCTGGACCAGCAAGCACCAGTACTGGACCATAGGTCGTTTCGACTGCCGCTTTTTGTTCGGGGTTAAGCTTCGAGAGTATCGATAAAAATATTCCTTCGTTGCGGTTTTTCGGATGCATAAGATCAATTTCAGAGATCAATTTCAGGGATCAGAAAGAAAGCATGTTCCCTGTTTTACAAATCTATACGATTAGTCCGTACTGTATTGGCGGTGCAAAGATTAGTTTAGATTACCTTTTGCATTATACTAAAAAAGGTCCACCAATGGTAGACCTTTTTTAGTATATCGAGCTTTGGTACGACTAATAAAACTTGTAACGGTTATCTTCGATGTCACCAAATTTCTTCAATGCTTCTTCAGCCATGTAATCTACTCTGTTTGCTTTAGCAGAGACAGCTTGCGTAGCGTAAGTATTGTAATCTGCTACATCTGGAGCAACAACAAGTGCTGTTGTTTTCAAGATGCATACACCGCTTTCTCCTAATAATACTTTACTCGCTGTTCCCTTTTTTAAACCAAATGCTAAGCCCGTAAGCGTTGGATCATAACCCACAGAGGCTAATATCGCAGACGATAAAGTTACATCCGTTGCTGTACCTGCTGTTGCTTCTGCTCCGTATGCTTTTGCAATGTCAGCAAACAAAGCACCTTTCACTTTCTCTAATTTCTCAGCAAGTAAGGCTCCTTTTTTCTCTGCCAATACTTTGCGTTTTACTTCGTCTCTTACATCGTTTGCAGATGCAGTACCCTCATCTCTTTTACCCGTCAAGATCGCAATCACAAACTTGTTGTCAACTGTAAATACTTTAGAGACATCGCCAAGATCTGCATCGTTGAATGCCCAACGTACCACCTCACGTGATTTCTGAACAGAACCTAAAGCTTGATCATTTTTGCCTATGTTTTCTTGAGTGTATTTTTGAACGTTTCCTCTCACAGACAATTTCAAGACTTCAGCATTGAACGCTGTCGTATCTTTTATTTGTGCAGAAAACTCATCAGCACGCGCATAGATGCTGTCTCTTGTTTCATCAGAAGGTGTAATGTTATAGACTACTGAAGCGACTAAGAACTTTTTATTTGTTTTAGGATTGGTAATGCTGATGATGTGATAGCCAAATTCTGTTTCTACTAAAGAAGGCAACAAGCCTGCACTCGTAGCACCAAAACATACGCCTTCAAATGCTTTTACCATTTGACCTTTTCCAAACCAACCTAAGTCACCGCCTCTAGAAGCGGTTCCATCTGAACCGTATTGCTTAGCCATCTCAGCAAAATTAGCCCCGCCTTTGATTTGAGCAAGTACACTTTCTGCCTTCACTTTCGCAGCTGCTTTTCCTTCTGGCGTTTCTTGTTCAGCACGGAATAAAATATGTGCAGCCCTTACAGAATAAACAGTGTCCGATTCAATTTTTAATATCTTGTATAAAGAATAATTTCCAGCATCAGCAATAGGGCCATACACTGAATCTGTTTGTAAAGCATTGATCTTGTTAGACAATACAGCCGGCAACTGAGGCGCCGTCATGTAAGAAGGCATGGTCTCCACATCAGAGTTGTTTTGAATGAACAAAGAATCTTTATCCGTGTCTTTAAACTCTGTCAATAGTTTTTGAATTTCAGCCTTAATGGTTAAGCTGTCTTTCATCGTAGGCGATGCATCAAAAACAGCATACACGATAGAGCGACCTTCTTCTACTTTGTATTCTTCTTTGTGTTTACTGATGTAATCGTTCAAGTCTCCATCGGTAACTTCTACGGTAGAGTCAGCAATAGACGTGAAGGGAACATATACATAATCAACCGTAGCTTTATCGGTTTGAGCATGGTATATTCTTTTCGCTTCTGCTTTTGTTACATACTCAGATTTCTTCAACAAGTTGTTGAATTTTTCACGTAAGCGAACTTCTTCCAATTGACTTTGGATCACAAACCATTTTTGTTGGAATGAAGGATCTACTTTATCAAAATTTTGAAGAAAGTTTACGACCACTTGCTTGTCGAACTGAGCATCTCCCCCAAAAGCATTTTTAATGTAAGAGTGTACAAAACTACCTTGTACCATGTCAAATTTTTCATCGTCAGTGATCACGATTCCCAAATCTTCGAACTCTTCTTTATAAATGTATCGGTAGATAAGCTTGTTCCAAGATTGTTGCTGAATGTAAGATCTCTCCGCTTCAGTCACTCCTTTGTCGGATTGAATTTGATATTCTGCTTCTTGTTGTGCTACCGTGTTTTGATATTCTTCTATATGAATAGAAGTACCGTTAATTTCACCGACGTTATTTTTGCTTCTAAACAAAATTGAGTTTGGACCAAAAAATTCATTCCCTAAAAGGAACAACAATAAACCGATTGTGATGAAACCCACCACAAGTCCTGATCTTTGATTAATTTTATTAAAAATTCCCATATTACATTATTTTTCAGAAAGGCAAATTACTTAGTTTAAGTAGTAAAAACCAAACTATCGTGAAATTTGACCCGATTTATTTATTTTTTCTTTTTGCGTTATGCTTAAGTGCTGGACCTTTCGCTTGTTTTTTCACCTTCTGCACGGCCTCATTCTTCTTTCTGAAGGTAAACCATAAGAAAAAGCCCGAAGACATCATGAAGAAAAAATAACTGTATTGAACACCATAAATGATGGCTTGATGTGTTCCGATGATGAGGAAAACAGCTGATAATGAAAGCAATATCGTATTAAACAACTTCATTCTAGTAGAAATATACCCGTAGGTTTTAAAATTTTATAGCGAGAAAAGTCTTGTGCGGCTTCCAAACCTTCGCCCGTCAAAACCTCTTTAGGTGTTTGAATTTTAACAAAATCAGACGTGTATATTTTTTTGCTGTTTTTATCCCAAAAGAGTTTTTCGGTATGGAGCGATTTTTTCTCCGCTATATTTTGCACAACCACATTCCCAACTACTTTATAAATGGATGATTGATTGTCTTGGTATCCCTTATCAGAAGTGAGTATAGCTTCAGAAATACCCTTCTCATTAAAAAATTCGATGCTGACACCGTTTAAAAATTCTTTGTTCCCGTTTTGAAGTTCCAACTGCTTACCCGCTTTAAAACGAACCCTTAAAACAGATGAATCACTGTAGAGCATTTCCAAGGAATCAACTTCTAGCATCGGCCCTTGGTATACCTCCATCTCCTCCATATGTACCGTGCTTTTTTGGCAAGACCATAGTGCACAGGTGATCAAGACAGCCCCTATTACTTTCAACAAGGAAAGCATTATTGTATTTTTCTTTTGGTAAACCATTTGTCTGTAATCAGGACACTGAGCTGAACTCTAAAATAACGCTCTAAGGCTAGTCCATTTTCAAGCGTACCGCGTTGTCCCACAACAAGTGCTATATTGATTTTAGGAAGAGCTCCTCCGATTCCTCTTACCCCTACAGGTATCGATGCACCTAAGCTCGCAGAGACGTCTTTAATTTGAGTGTCAGACAATACATACGGTAAGGTTGCATAGTTAAAGCCAGCTCTATAAGTCCATGCTCTTTGTTGCCTTCTCCGAGAATTCGATCTGTATTCCCCTCCAACACCCACATTCCATGCTAATTTATACGTTGCAGAAGATATCGCATCGTAATCGAAACCTGTGCCCCAATTTGAAAAACCTCCTTGTACTCCCACCATCCATCGATTTGGTCGATCAATACTGAAGCCCAGGTTAATTCGAGTCGGAAGAGAACCTGTTACTTTATACTCATCAAGCACTGAATCTTCAGATACCGTTCCTGTTGGGGTTTCTCTGATCAACGTTTCTTGCACTTTCATGTTTAAAGGCGTGTAAAATTCACCCGTAAGTCCTACATTCCAAAATACCCCTTGAGGATATTTCACCATGGTGCTGTCTTTTACTTTATAAAATTCTTTTCTGTAATGAAGGGCAGGCTTAATACCTAAAGAACGATGACTGATTCTTTTCTTGACACCGTACTTAAATTCATTTTGAGTAGTCGCATAAGGATTTGTAACCAGCACCGATGTTGAAGTGACATTCGTTGGACCAAACAAATAAGCTAAGCCCAAACCTGCACTGAGTGATTTATTAATTCCAACACCATTGTTAAATGCAAGTTGGTAAACACCACCCTTTCCTTGAAAAGAATACTCCATATCATAACCATTAGGATCATTAATGATTGGAGAACGCATGGTATAATTATGATTTTTGATGGCATAGGGCTGTATCGCAATCGTAGTATTCCATGTTTTACTAATAGGAATAGAAAAAGCGAGGTACCTCAAGTTAGCCGCCGTAACCGAATTGGAAGAACTTGCTGTTGAGAATTGTTTGTACTGTAACGTAAACCCTCCTTCAATTTTCACTAAAGAGTCACGGTACAAACCTCTTTTATTAGTACTCATGGCTGGGTTGTTCAGCTCGAGGTGTTCCTGATTATAATTTGAAATAGACAAGCCTCCAGCACCTAAATTATGTACTGTTAAAGGCTCTACCATATCACCAATACCCACACGTGAATAAGGAGAATTGCCTAAACTCTGTGCCCTTAAAATCGAAGGGGATGTAATTGCTATTAAAAAGAAAAGAAAAACGAACCTATGCAACATGATGTTCTAAAACCCTATTCAAGCCCACCAATACCAGTGAAACTTTGGTAAAGATGGGGGTATTAAATTTGTTTTCAAAATATGGGGCATCTCCACCCGTTATTATTAATGCTAGATCAGGGTAAATCGATTGGTAATGTTTAAAATGACCTGCAATTTCAAACTCCATTGCCTTTAATACTCCTGCAATCATACATGCCCTTGTAGACAAAGCTGGTAAAGTCACTGTCTTCAAATCAATTTCATCGACTTCGATCAAAGGAAGATTTTGCGTGAACGTATGCATGGCCTTAAAACGCATGTTCATGCCTGGACTAATGACACCACCACAAAACCCTTGGCCCTTTTCCACGATATCGATTGTGATGCAAGAACCAATATCAACTACCATTACATTTTTGCCTGGCAAGACGACTGAAGCACCGATGGCCGCGGCTACTCTATCCAATCCTAAAGTATCAGGGGTATCGTAATGCAACTGAATCGGAATTTTTACCTGACGATCAAAGACCAATACAGGCATCCGACCTTCATATTGAGTCTTCACCTCAACTAAGCCTTTTCCTACAGCCGACACGATCACCTTACCTCCGTCAAAAGGCTTCAAGTGATCAAGCACTCCCAACACACTACCGCTAAATTGATGCAACAATTGATCGCCTTTGAAAACGCCCGCTTTGGTTCTGGTATTGCCTATGTCTATGACTATATTCATGTTTATGTAATGAAAGGCAATGGACATCGATTGTACAGATTGGCGATCTTATCCATTATAATTGGTATAAATTTACATTAAATTAGGGCAATGAAAAATTCAGACCACAACATCTCGGCTATTGGACTTATGTCTGGAACTTCCTGCGATGGATTAGACATTGCCTACTGTCAATTTACCTTGCAGTCGGGCAAATGGACCTATGCCATTGTAGCAGCAGACACCATCGCATACGATGAAGCTTTCCTGGCAAAACTTCAAGCAGCACCCAACATGACAGGCCTTGCTTTGATGAACTTTGATCGAGAATTCGGTACATTCTGCGGAAAAGCAGTAACGGCCTTTTTACAACAACACAAGTTGCCCGTACCTCAAGTAATAGGCTCACATGGTCATACCATCTTTCATACACCGACTTCTGGCTTAACGTATCAACTCGGATCTGGCGCTTCATTGTATGCTGCATGCAACATACCTGTAGCGTGCGATTTCAGAAGCATCGATGTAGCACTTGGAGGGCAAGGTGCGCCTTTAGTTCCCATGGGCGATCGACTACTATTTTCTGCCTACGATTACTGCCTCAACTTAGGAGGCATATCCAATATTTCTTTTACCAAAGAAGATCATACCATCGCTTTTGACATCTGTCCTGTCAACATGGCCTTGAACTATTTAGCCAACGAAGCAGGCATGGCTTATGATGAAGGAGGACAACTTGCAGCATCAGGACAAGTCGACCCTACGCTTTTAGCAGCCATGCATCAACTCGATTTCTATAGACAAGCAGCTCCTAAATCATTGGGTAAAGAATGGTTTGACCTTCACTTTTTACCCCTTTTACAAAACAATGCATCGCTTGGCATTGCTTCACTCATGGCTACCTGTGTCGAACACATGGCAGAAGAAATGGCATTAATTATTAAAAACAACAGCACAAAAACCAAACAAGAGCAATTACTTGCTACAGGTGGTGGAGCATTCAACACGCATTTAATGGATGTCTTTACAGAAAAGCTAAAAGACGTTTGTGATGTTGTCGTGGTAGATCAAAAAACAATTGCTTTTAAAGAAGCACTCATCTTTGCATTACTGGGTGTATTGAGATGCTATGGAAAAAACAATGTATTAAGTAGTGCAACAGGTAGCGAGAGAGACCACTGTGGTGGAGCAATTTATGGGGTCACCTTATGAACTACGTGTCCGTAAATTCATTTTATTTTCTTCTCCATTAATCAAACGGCGAATATTTTTTTGGTGTGTAAGTACAACAATTGCGCACATAGCAAAAGCAAACACGATAACGATCGGCTGTCCAGGATTGAAGTAAGGAAAAAACATGAGAAACGGGAAAACAATAGAAGCAATTAAAGAGCCCAAAGAAACATACTTTGATATTCCGAATACAACAATGAAAACACCAATACAAACAAGCGCTGCGGGTGTATGAATAGCGATCACCATACCGAGTAAAGTTGCTACTCCCTTTCCTCCTCTAAATTGCGCAAACGCGGGAAACACATGTCCCATCACTGCTGCAATACCATATAATAATTTAAAAATAATCACCTTCTCTGGTATCGCCCAGCCCCAATCGACGAGGTAAGCAGCAGATGCAGTAGCAATATATCCTTTAAAAGTATCCATCGACATGACAATGATGCCCGCTTTTGTACCCAAGACCCTGAACGTATTGGTAGCTCCAGCATTTCCACTGCCGTGATCTCTTACATCAAACCCATGCAACAATTTACTGTACCATACAGCCGTAGGAATGGAGCCTATTAAATAAGCTACAAATAACCCTAATGCGATGTATACGTCTGTTATCATATTATAATTTCTACAAATAATGCTCTTGCCTTCACCGCTAAGCCATCAGGAAATTACCAGTTTTGGGGCAGAAACACAAAAAAGCAAGAGCAAACACATATACTACTTCAGCATGTCTTTCAGTTTCTGCTGATCCCTAAGCATTTGCTGTTTCTCTTCTGCCGAGGATTGTTCTTTTTTCTTTTTCTCTTGTTCTTGCTCGTAATTCGTATCGGTCTCGTCTACCTTATACTGATCGAAAGATTCGTCTTTATTAAATTCATCGTCAACATCCGATGTCACGTCTTTTTTCTTACGCGCTTTCTTCGGTTTGGTTTCTTCGATCACCTCTTCTTCTCTATCTTCCCCTACACCTGGCTCCTCTAGTAATTCTTGCTGTTCCAACAAGGTATCCTTCTTCTCTTCAATCTCTTCGTGATCACTTAATTTGTCGGCATGGTAACGTTCTGAAAAACCCACTTCAAATTGTTTCTTTTCCATCGGCTCTGCCTGCACAAAATAAAATTTAGTGCGATCAGGCATTTCCCCTTTTGATTTGGCAGCCAACTGACTATTCAAATCCGCATTGCCTGTGGCAATGGCTAACCTGTTGTCTTCATACGATATGAAAAACCAATTACCATACGTCGGCTCTAGTAAGATATTGATCACATCCCCGCGTACTGTTTTTCTAATTTCAACATAGCCAGGCATTTCTTTGCTGATTTCATTTTTTAAAATGCTTGCTACTTTAATTTTACCTACACTATAAAACGCCTTGTAATCATTAGACCATTTCAAGTCTACGTCTTCTATTAAAATACTTTTGTTGAAAACAGAAGACAATGAACTCAAGGTAACCGGTTCAAGCACTTTCTTGGCTTTATACTTCTCTACTCCGTCATTACCAATTTCCTCGGCAATTTTTCTGTACAATAATTCTTCTTTGAATTTAGTTTTTTGCAACTGTGACTCAGTCATGTTAAAACTCTCTTGAGGCATAACCGAAGCAATAATGCTGAAGTTTTTTCCTATGATATCCAGTACTGCTGGCGTTACTTTAAAGTTAATGGCCAACAAGAAATTAGTGATGAAGTCATTCGTTTTCAAATCTCCTGAACCTTCTCCAGCAACGAATGCACTTACACTTGAGCTTTTATCGAGCAAGTCAAAATTTCCCCCGAACTTAAGTGTTGATTTATCATCGTTATAAGACAAGAAATTTCCTTTGTAAGCACGACCTTGAAGTTTAAGTGAATCGCCAATAGCAAATTCATTGGAATCAGGATTGAACGCTAAGTTGCCGAAGACCGGTAAGATTCTTTTATCTTCTTCCGATTTCCTCAGCGAGATAAAGGTAGTATAGATGTTATTGCTAGACTTCTCCAAGCAAAGTCCTGTTTCAAGAGGCTTGCCGTTTGCAGCCGTAGCACTGGCCAAGTCAATATCAACACGGTTACTTTCTCCACTGTTTTTATACTTCAACCATTCCGAATAACTCAATGCACCAATAAGATCGAGTTTTACAAAACCGTCAAAGGTAAGGTATTGCTTACGCGCATACATGGTCACATTACCTTTATACAATATTTTGGGACCAATATGGAGCGTGTCTGCTTCTTGAACGCTACCTCTACCAACAGTGTAGAAGCCCTCTTTCTTTTTCTCCCCTTCTATGTATTTAAAGTTATCAAACTTTATAGAAAGGGTATCGTCACCCAAGTTGACGTATTGGTAGGTTGTTTGTCCATTAAATTTATTGCGGCCTAACACATCTAATGTACCATCGTAATGGGTGTGGTATTTAGTCGTTGTATCACACAGCAACCTCACATGTTCTAAGGTTTTCATTACGGCATTTTCCTCGATGGTCACTTTGCCGCTGTCTGGATAGACTCTACTGTCACAGACATCGATATACCTTACCCCGTTAATGTTTAGAGTCAAGTATTCAATTTCATAAACCGCATCTGTAGCAGAAAACACCAAAGAATCTTGATCAGGTCGTACAGAATAGAAATATGATTTACTGATGTCAACACCTTCTGGTTTGGTCATGAAAATCTTTTTCTTCTCTAAATCCCACACCCCTTTGTCGAGTGATGTTTTATATTGACCATACGGAAACTCTGTACTCGCAAAACCTTCTGTTTCGGGTTTGAACGTCGCCATGTTTGCTTCCAAATCAAAATCTAGTTTTACATCCGTAGCACGAAGTGCTGGTTTGTCTGGGTTATTTGACTTGATATAGAAACCTGCTTTTCTAGCACCGAATTTTTTCTCTTCAAAATGAAAATCTAAAGACTCAGAAGAAGACCCTCTTGTAAACAATACACCAATACCAAACATTCCTTTTTCAGAATTGACCAACGTGCCTTGCATGTTTGCTGTAGCCTTATACAATTGAAAAGGAGTAGACATGTTAGAAATCATCATGCTGTCTTGCGACACATGCCATTTTAAACGGTAGGCTTCACACTTAACATCTGGGAAAGTAATCGAATCGTTTAATAATGGATTAACACCCAACTTTGTATCCATGTTTGTACCAATGGTAAGCACGGAATCTTTGAAGTACACAAAGTCATTGGAATACAGGGTTGTATTCAAGTATTCAATTCTGCCATCACCTCTGATCCCTTGATTATCGAGTGTGATTTTATTAAAATATTTTCCTTTACCACTGTATAATGGGTAACCTTCTTTAGGCGCTTGATGTTTAAAGCCCAAAGAATAATCGGGCATCACGACTAACTTTTCTGGGAATTCTGGGAAGATTCCGCCTGACTTAAACGTACCATTAAATCCAATGGATGCTGGATCGGTACTGGTTAAGCTGTCTACAATGAAAGGAGGTATTTCAAACTTAATCGTGGTATCGTAAGAGCCGTTGGCCACTTGTTTCTTATTGAAAAATACGGATGCCCCTGTCGTTGCATCAAAAATAGGATATTCTGGGAATTTTTTTCTACTCGATTTATTGTCGGGTTTATTGATGTACAATGTTCCACTCGAATACCTCAACTCATTTCCTAGTACCCTTTGTTTGCCGTTTTTCTTATCGTCTAGCGAATCTTTAGACACCACAGAATCTTTGTCTTCTACCGAAAGCTTGATCTCGTCGATGCTCGGCATACGAACAAAAAAACTATCGTAATTAAATTGAAAATCCTTTCCTACAAATTCAAACTGCGCCGTTTGAATACTGCCATTGAATTTAAAATCTCTGTTTTTTTGTATGACAATCGCACTGCTATCGGGCACAAAACTTACGTTGAGAGAATCACTGATGTTAACCCTAGCAACCCCAGTTACGGTAAGGTCCTTCGTTGTCAAATCCAAAATGGCATTGTTTCCCGAGGGAGACAAGGACACAAACGTAATGTTATCGTAATCTTTTTTATCACGACGAGAAAGGACATAGTGCCTTGCTTTCTCTTTTACTTTTACATACCCGGTCCGAGAATTATAATCGATGAAGCCTTGTTTCATCAAGGCCGTCATTGCACCTTTAGCTGTCGAGGGATCAATTTTATATTCCGCCGCTAAATCGTTGACATAAAATCCTTTTTTCTTTTTACTGTCTGAAAAACCAACCACAATGGCTAAAGGATGAAAACGGTATATTCCTTGGAGCTTAGCATATTTCTGTTCACTGAAAAATTCTTGAGATTCAAAAGTTGCAGGAATTTGAGCCCTCGCATTCGTAATGTCGAATATAATTTTATCCGTATTCATATCCCAAATCAAGGCATCAGCAATGATGTCGAGTTTATGATAACTGTCCATGAAGGGCGCCAATCGATAGCCGCCGGTCTTCGTGATGCGAAGTTTGGACGTATTTTTATTGTATTTAAAATTTGCTCCTGGATGATAAATAGAATCCTCCCCTTGATAAAGCGAAAGCGATGTATAGTCACTCGTAATTAATGAATCGCCCAATTGGAAACGATTAGAGACAGCTCTAATTTTTGTTTCTCCTCCCTTGAGTACTTCAATTTTTGAAAAGCCTTCATCAACCGATGAACTATAAATTTTTCTTCCCGACAAAGAAAGCCCTCCAAAATATCGGATGTTTTCTCCAAGTCCTTTTACTGGAATATTGCTCTTATAAGACATGAACCTTGGGTAATCCTTATCAGTAGGGTCTTTGTATTTTAGACTGCTCATTTTAAAAATACCCCCAACGATAGAATCGGTACGTTCAGCATAATGAAGCTTCGCATCGTCGCATTCAAACTTATACGCTTTGACTAAAAAATTATACTTACTCAATTCACAATAGGCATTGGGTTCTCCAGCAGAAGACCAATCGATCGTACCGCCTTTCGTAGCAATGAATCGAAACTCTGGTAAAGTAAGCGCACCGGTAACATTTTTAATGAGGATAGAATCGTAAGGAGTGACTAACGTAATCGTTACATTTTCAAGCAAAACAACAGCACCTTTAACCGGTGGTTGAGGAGCAACTTCATATCCTATACTGTAATCCAACACTTCTTCTTCTTCCACTACAGGAGGGACAACTGCTGCAGGATCTTCATAGGTCGTGCTCCAAGCCTCTTCTGAGTTCGTATTATCCCAATCGGAGAATACATCTTCTTCTTTCGGTTGTTCTTCTTGGCTTGCATCCCAATTTTGCTGTTCTGTCGAGGTCTCTTCAACAACGGCATCTTCTACGATAGCAAAAGAATAAGTACCTCCTGTAAAATAGAGATTGTTGAATTTAGATTCAAACAACATTTGTTTTTCAACCACCACCTTTACACCACTAAAAAAATTCCCAATGCTTTTGGCATCAGGTCCATCGATGATTCTTGCAGTAATAATTTGAAAGGTGTCTAATTCGTGTGATGCTAATCCCTTGCTCTTGATAAGGCTAAGGATACCGAAAAAGTTTGAGAAGTCGGGATATGTTTTTAGTTTTTTAGATTTCTGAAGCTTTTGAGAAAGCTCAATGATTTGTTTTTGTTCTGCTGGCGAAAAAGTTGCCCACGTTGTCGGAAATTGTTGTGCAAACAAAAGGGATGCTTCGTTTTGTGTTGTCGATAGTAACTTGGTGATATCACTAGGAAACACAGCAGGATCTGACGAAAACTTTACCTGAGCATAGGCCTGAGAACCCGTCAGCAGTAATGCGACAAAAAATACATTTAAAATGTGTTTGATTAAGCTTTTATGCATCTCATTAACGACCATTTATCTTTCTTTTTGCTTGCTAACACTTCAATGCCAAAACGATTGGCTTCTTGCGTTAACATGTCTATGTCTTCATCATAAAACCCACTCAGCAAAAGGATTCCCTGCGGTTTCAATACCCGAGCATACTCCTTCATCTCTTCCAATAGAATATTGCGGTTGATGTTAGCCAACAATACATCTGCTGATTGGTCTGCTATAGATAATGTACCAATAGTGCCTTGGAGTACTTTTACCTTGTTGCAGGAATTTAAGTTAGTGTTTTCAATGCTATTTTCAAAAGCCCAATCTTCAATATCGTAGGCAAGGACCTCTTTCGCTCCGCGTTTTTCTGTTAAAATGGCTAAAATACCTGTCCCACAGCCTGCATCTACTACACTTTGCCCTTCCAAAGACAAGCCTAAAATTTCTTCCATCATCAATCTTGTAGTCGAATGGTGGCCTGTTCCAAACGACATCTTGGGCTGTATGACCAATTCCATCTCGACCTCTGGATCTGGCTCATGAAATATAGCTCTCACCCTCAATTGTTTATTGACTGTAATCGGATCAAAATTTTTCTCCCACTCTTCATTCCAATTGATATTATCCAAGGTTTTCACCGCTTGCAATTGAGCAGAAGGAAAATGTTCGGCTAGCAAGGTTTTAAGTGCTGACTCTTTGTAATCGGCGATCAAAACATATGCTTCCAAGGTATTTCCCTTTTCTTCGAAAGCTTCAAAACCCATGTCTGTCAAATAATACACCAAGAGATCGATCTCTTCGTCTTGACACGTAATCGGAACTACTAAATACTGTGGTTGCATAATAAAAATCCCGTCCCGACCCAGAATAATCGGGGCTAGGAGGGACTCTAAATTTTATAACGTGAATTTTTTAAAACGATTTGATGATGTCTACAAAGTCGCGGGCTTTCAAAGAAGCACCACCAATAAGACCTCCATCTACATCAGCACAAGCAAACAATTCTTTTGCATTGTCTGGCTTACAACTTCCTCCGTACAACAAAGAAATGTTATCGGCAATGGCTTGACCATATTTAGACGTTAAATGAGCTCTCAACATGGCATGCATTTCTTGAGCTTGGGCTGTAGAAGCTGTAACTCCAGTTCCAATAGCCCATATCGGTTCGTAAGCAATCACTACTTTCGTGATTTCTTCTGCTGACAAATGAAATATTCCTTCTGTTAATTGTTGTCTTACAAAATCAAAGTGAATACCTGCTTCTCTTTGTTGTAAAGTTTCTCCACAACAAAACAACGGCGTCATACCTTGTTTCAATACTTGGTTTGTTCTTTCTGCTAATTGTGCATTGGTTTCACCAAAATATTCTCTACGCTCGCTGTGTCCTAGTATAACATAACTACAACCCGCAGCTTTCACCATGGCTGCAGACAACTCGCCTGTATATGCACCCGATTCTTTTTCGTAACAATTTTGAGCACCCAAGGCTACTTTACCGCTCAGTAATTTACTGACTGGGTACAACGAAACTGAAGGCGTGCACAAAACTACTTTTACATCTCCGCTAACTTCATCGTTAACCATATTCACCACTTCAGAAGCCAATGGTAGACCTTCTTCAATTGTTTTGTTCATCTTCCAGTTACCGGCAACAATTTTTGCTCTCATATCAATTTGATGTGTTAATTTTTAATCTCTTTTAAAGGGTCGAATTTAGTGAATTGTAGGGGCATTACCACAAGGTTGTAGCAATTTCCTGCTTTTCTCAGGGGAACGGTTTAATGCGCTTCCAGCCAATTGTCTCCCACTCCAATTCCAACTTCCAAAGGCACAGACAATTGCACTGCATTCTGCATAAACTCACGCACTTTCTCTGTCAGCAAAGGCAATTCCTCTTCTTTTGCATCAAAGACCAACTCATCGTGTACCTGCATGATCATGCGCGATTGAATGCCTTCCTTCTTAATCCATGCCTGAATATTGATCATCGCCACTTTAATGATATCGGCAGCACTTCCTTGAATAGGTGCATTGATTGCATTGCGTTCTGCAAAGCCTCGTTGGGTCTGGTTTCTAGAGTTGATGTCTCTCAAATACCTTCTGCGTCCCAAAATGGTTTCTACATATTCTTGCTCTCTCGCAAGCTCAACGGTATGATCCATGTAGGTTTTAATACCAGGGAATTTTTCGAAATACGAATCAATGATTTCTGCGGCTTCCTTACGCGGAATACTCAGGCGTTGAGAAAGACCAAATGCAGAAATGCCATAAATAATTCCGAAGTTCACCATCTTCGCTTTTCTTCGCATGTCGGAGGTAACCTCGCTGAGCTCTACACCAAAGACTTTCGAAGCCGTAGTGCTGTGCACGTCTTCACCTTTTGAAAACGCATCGATCATGGTTTGATCTTTACTGAAATCGGCCATGATACGCAACTCTACTTGAGAGTAATCGGCCGATAATATTTTCCAACCCGTACCTTTTTTTACAAATGCTTTTCTAATTTCTTTTCCTCGTTCAGTACGAATAGGAATGTTTTGCAAATTAGGATTGGTTGAACTCAATCGTCCTGTAGCTGCGACCGCTTGATTGTAACTCGTGTGTACCCTGTGATCGGAAGGATGGACCAAGAGCGGCAATGCATCGATGTATGTTGATTTTAATTTCTGAAACTCTCGGAACGATAGGATATCGCTGACGATGGGATGCTCTGAAAGTCGTGATAGTATTTCTTCTCCCGTTGCATACTGACCCGTCTTGGTTTTTTTTGCTTGAGGATCTAGTTTCATTTTATCAAACAAAATTTCACCCAATTGTTTTGGAGAAGCAATGTTAAACTGAGCTCCAGATTTTTCATAAATCGCTTTTTCTAATGCTACAATATCGACAGCAAGTACTTCTGAATATTCTTTCAGTACAACTGTATCAATGCTTACTCCGTCAAACTCCATGTCTGCTAAAACTTGACACAAGGGGGTTTCCACTTCGAAAAATAATTTTTCTGCGTTTTGTTCCTTCAAGAGTGGCGCAAAATAGTGCTTCAATTGTAAAGTCACATCGGCATCTTCGCTAGCATATTCTACAAGTTTATCAAGTTCTACATCACGCATGTTTCCTTGAGCGACACCCTTCTTGCCAATGAGTTCTTCTATAGAAACGGGTTTGTAATTTAAATAAGTCTGCGAAAGCACATCCATGTTATGTCTCATGTCGGGCTCTAACAAGTAATGAGCAATCATGGTATCGAACAAAGGTCCTTTTACATCGATGCCGTAATTTTTTAACACCAATATATCGTACTTGATGTTTTGTCCAATTTTTAAAATAGATTCTTGTTCAAAAAATGGTTTGAATAATTCGAGTATTGCTTTTGCTTCTTCGTGGTCGGCGGGAACAGGAACATAAAATGCTTCCCCTGCACGGTATGCAAAAGATAAACCGACCAGCTCTGCATCTTTCGATTCTAAGGATGTGGTTTCTGTATCAAAGCATACTTCTTGTTGTAAAAGCAAATGCTTCAGTAAAGACTCCATCAATACTTTCGTGTCAACTGCTCTGTAATCGTGAAGTCGTGTATGAATGCTTTCTGTAAACGAATGTTCTTGATTAGTCTCTTCTTCATTTTCTTCTGTATCCACCGTTGATGGGGCAGCACCGAATAAAGACATGGTACCTTCGGAAGAAATAGATTTTGTTTTACTCGCTTTCGGCTTTGGCAAGGCGACAGGTAATTCTTCGCCAAGCAAACGCTTTGCTAAATTTCTAAATTCAAGTTCTTCCAATAAAGGCATGAGTAATTCTTTATTGGGTTCACACATTTTTAAATCGGCTTCATCAAATGCTACAGGCACATTGATGTCGATGGTCGCTAGTTCTTTCGACAACAAGCCTTGCTCTGCAAAGGCAATCACATTTTCTTTTTGCTTGCCTTTTAACTCGTGTGCATTGGCAATTAAGTTTTCTACGCTGCCGTATTGTTCAATCAATTTTTGTGCTGTCTTCTCTCCGATACCTGGAATACCCGGAATGTTGTCTACCGCATCGCCTTGCAAACCTAAGATGTCTCTTACCTGATCTACATTTTTAATACCAAATCGCTCTAATACTTTAGGAATGTCGTAGACCTCAGCTCCATTGCCCATGTAAGCAGGACGGTAAAGAAAAATATGCTCTTCAACCAATTGCATATAATCTTTATCCATGGTCATCATATACACATCAAAACCCTCGCGTGCGGCTTTCTTAGCGATAGTTCCAACCAAATCATCTGCTTCAAAACCGGGCATCTCTAATACTGGAATACACATCGCTTCCAACAAACTTCTTACATAAGGAATCGCAATAGAAATGTCTTCTGGTTGTTCCTGACGGTTAGCTTTGTATTCGGTATAGCGTTCGTGACGTAAGGTTGGACCGGGTAAGTCAAAGGCTACGCCAATGTGTGTAGGTTTTTCTTTTTTTAAAATGTCTAAGACACTGTTTGCAAAACCAAATACAGCACTGGTATTTAATCCTTTTGATGTAATGCGTGGCGTTTTACTGAAAGCAAAATGTGCACGGTATATCAAGGCCATGGCATCCAGTAAAAACAATTTCTTTTCAGACATAGTATTCTATTTTATCTTAAATTTAAGGAATAGTTTCAGGTATCAGGTATCAGGTATCAGTAAATTTGTGCACAGGTATAAAAGTCTGCTTTTGGGCTTAAAATAAACCTGCGAAGATAATTTAAAACGATATATTCATAATAAAAACAGCCATGGCACTCATAAAAACAATCCGAGGAAAAACACCTCACTTTGGCAAAAACATTTACCTCTCAGAAAATGCCACCATTGTGGGCGATGTCAACACTGGTGACGATTGCAGTATCTGGTTCAATGCAGTGATACGTGGTGATGTCAATAGCATCGTCATGGGCAATAAAGTGAATGTACAGGACGGGGCTTGCTTACATTGTACGTTTGAAAAAGCACCACTCACCATTGGCAACAATGTATCCATCGGTCACCATGCGATCGTGCACGGCTGTACCATTGAAGATAATGTATTGATCGGCATGGGCGCCATTGTCATGGATCATGCACACATCGAATCGAATGTATTAATCGCAGCAGGATCGGTTGTACTTGAAAATAGTCGTCTAGAATCAGGTTGCTTGTATGCTGGTGTTCCTGCCAAAAAGATAAAAGTGCTGGGCGAAGAACTGCTAAAAGGTCAAATCGATCGCATCGCCAATAACTATGTGATGTATTCGGGGTGGTACAAAGACGGAGGAAATCAGTAGGCAGTAGCTATCAGTGGTCAGGTATCAGGTATCAGTAAAAAAGATAGTTGATGCCAACTCTTATATTTTTAATGGCAGATCTAAACATTATTACAATTGTTTGCAATGGAACGTGTCTTTTACTGATACCTGATACCTGACCACTGATACCTGACTACTCAAATATCGATCGAATATCGTCTTTACTCAAATTCTTCACAAAACTTTCTTCTGTTGTAATTAAATCCTGCGCCAACCTTAATTTGTTTTGTTGCAGCTGTAGTATTTTTTCTTCAACAGTATTACGTGTAATGAATTTGTACGTAAATACATTATTTTTTTGGCCGATACGGTAAGCCCTGTCAATGGCCTGTGCCTCGATGGCTGGGTTCCACCATGGATCTAGCAAGAACACATAATCAGCTGCCGTTAAGTTTAAGCCTAAGCCTCCTGCTTTCAAAGAAATTAAAAATACTCTCTTCTCCGTAGAACTTTGGAACTCGTCGACTTCTTTTTGTCGGTCTTTGGTTGAACCGTCTAAATAACAAAACGGAATGTTTTCCTTTTTGAAAAAATCGACGTACAAATGTAAGTGTTTTACAAATTGACTAAAGACTAATATTTTATGGTCTTCTGCTAAGGCTCGCTCCAACATGTGCGTTACATCTTCCATTTTACCCGATCCATCTACATACTCAGGTTCTGCTAATATAGGATGGTTAGCAATTTGACGTAACCGTGTAAGTCCTTGTAACAAGAGGATTTGAGAGCCTCCTATTCCTTTTTCTTCGATCGAATCGAGGATTAAATTACGGTAATTTGATTTTACTTTTTCGTACTCTTTTTCTTGCTCTTCACTCATGGAACAATACTGCACGTTTTCAATTTTGTCAGGCAAGTCTTTTACCACCTGACTTTTCTGCCGACGTAGTATAAAAGGTTTGATGAGCGCATATAGTTTTTTTGTTTTTAACTCATCGTGTTTTTTCTCAATCGGATTTAAAAATTCTTTCTTGAAAAAGGTCTGAGTACCCAATAAACCTGGATTTACAAATGACATTTGGGACCAAAGATCCAAGGTCGAGTTTTCAATTGGAGTACCGGTAAGAATAAGTCGGTGCGTACTTCTCAAATCTTGTACGGCACGCGCAATGATGGCATCTGGATTTTTAATCACTTGTGACTCATCGAGTATTACATAATGAAAAACCATTTTACACAACAAGTCAATATCCATACGTACCGTGCCATATGACGTCAAGACCAAATCGTAGTTTGAAAACTTCTCTACGTTTTTTTCACGGTTGATACCCGTATAGTTTAATATTTTTAAATCAGGGGTAAACTTACGCGCTTCCATTTCCCAGTTGAAAATAAGGGAAGTTGGCATGATGAGTAAATTTGTTAAGCCTGTTGTTTTTTCTTTTTGCTGTTGCAGCATCGCTAAAGTCTGAACAGTCTTACCCAAACCCATGTCATCTGCAAGACACCCTCCAAAATTATACTGTTGTAAGAAGTTCATCCAATTATAACCCGCCTTTTGGTAAGGCCTCAATTCGCCTTTAAATCCTTCAGGAAGTGGGACGTCATCAATTTGATCAAAGTCACGAAGTTGTTCTAGTTTTTTGTCCATAGAAACTTTTGCTAAGTTTCCATTTTCTAATTCTTTCACTAAAGCCAAGTGGTGTTTTTTCAATACTAATTGACCATCGCTCTCTTCTGTAAAAGCAAAGAGTTCGGAATATTTCGTAAACCATTCTTCTGGTATAACTGCAATTTCCCCGTTGGGTAAAATAAATTCTTTTTTCTTGGCTTGAATGTATTTTTTCAATTGTATGAAAGGAATTTCATACGGACCAAAATGAACCAAAGCATAAATATCAAACCAGTCGTTGTTCTCTCTTACTTCCAAACTGATGGTTGAGTCACCCACAAAATAGCGCTTCCCGTCATTGCTTGATTGCACCACGCTGACTCCCTTTTCAGCAAGCAGTGTGCTTAAATTACTTAATATGGACAAACCCTTCGATTTATCGATCGACTGTTTGCCCCTTTTAAAATCAATGCCTCCATGCAATTTTAAAAACGATAAGATGTCCTTTTCCCAATCGGAAACGCGTATGATTTTATGAAAGACAACTTCATCGCTTTCTAGCTTTTCGACCTTCACAAAACAAGGCGCTGAGCTGTCAGCAGGGAATGCATACTTGCCGTATTGAAAGGATAAACTGAATACTAATTTATCATCGTCCAACGCATCGACTACTTTGTTGTCAAATAAATTTACCGCCCTTACCGCGCGGGGTAACTCCGCAAACGTAAGTATGGCACTGGGTGTATGACGTTCGGTATTGATACGAAAGCCCCTTGCCATGACATCAAAAGAAGCAATCAAAGGACTGATGAAACGTTCGTAATAAGTGTCTTCTAATTTTTTAGGAATAAGAATGTATTTCTTATTGAGAAAAGGTTTAAGCTTATTGCCATCGACATCTTTTTCAAAACGGTACATGGCATTATCGACCAAGAGATAGGCAGGATTATTACAAACCAAGATGGCATTTTTGTCTTGAAAATCGATGCGCTGTCCATCGTATTTGATGGTCGGATAATAGTGCGTATTGTCGTCGTTGCGCACAAAATGAAAAATAACCGATGCCTTTTGAGGAGCTATCGCGATGCGCTTCCAAGTCGGTTCTCCGTCATGGCCCATTTCAAAAACCATTTTATCTTTGAACAGTTCCAAGCCTTCCATTTTTTTACCTTCAATGTAAGCGGCAATGGCATCGCGCAATAAAGCATCTCCCTTTTCTTTGTGGTATACTTTGGAAAAGAACTCTGCGGGTGTCGTTTTTTTATTGCTGAATTTTTTAATGATCGCATCCTGTTGCATCGCATCCATGATTTTGATCAATTTAAAATCCGTTTCATCCAAGCCCGCAGCAAATTCCATCGCATTGATCGACGAAATATTCTGGTGTTTTAAGGTCAAACGGCCTTTTTGATCGAGTTGTATAACAAACGACTCAAACAAATAACCCAGGTACTCATGCTCAAGCAAGGAGTAAATGATCTGAAATGGCTCTGTAGTGGATACTTTCATAAAAAGGCAAGCTACAAGTTAATAAAATCGTCGAGTTTCAAAATAATATTGAAGGAGATTTTATTCACAAAACCTGCTTTTTTAAAACACAGGGACTTATATTAAAAAATTGTTAAGTCTGAGCTCAGACAATTTTACTATCTTGAGTTTGAAAAGATGGCAGAAAAAGAAAAAATAAGTTTAAACTTCCACATACGACACCATTCGGTGCAAGGTATTACGGGGTCGGTCAATTGGTACGGAGAAGACTACAGTTCTTTTTGCCATGCCTTAGATGTTACCATACAACGCCTCAAACAAGTTCCCCTTAAAACACCAACCCCCATTACGGTGCATGTACACGATTTTGCGCTGAGTAGCGACAAAATAAACGAATGGAAAAATTCTTATTGTTCTGAAAAACATGAAGAACACTATTCGGAATATGTATTGATGAAGCGACAAGGCTTTGTTTTTTTAATCAAAGGTTTATTCATCTTGTGGGGCTCTTTAACCTTGATGTACCTCATCGATCACATCACTATTTTTCACCCTTATATTCAAATGTTAGGGCATGAAACCCTGTACTTTTTAGGCTGGGTTATCCTTTGGAAACCCATTGAAATGATTGTGTTTGAAACATGGCTTATCAAACATCAACTTAAATTAATTGATAAGCTTAAACTCATCATAATTGAAACAAAAACATCATGAGAATTGTATTTGAAGTGCCTGGAGAACAAGTAAAAACAACCGTGTTTCATTGGAATCAGAAATACTTGATCAAGTTTGAAACTGCGATGTACGAACTCACTTATAAGGTAAGTGAAATGGATGTATCTGGTGATGCAGACATTCGCAAGCTCATCGACGATGAAGCCTTTCAACAAACGTGGATTAAGCAGTTTCAAGGCATGAACCAAGGTTTGCAAGAGGCAATAGCGAGGATTTAATTAATTAATCCTCTGGTAGATCACTTCAGAGGACTCTGCGCCTTGAATGCTGACTGAATAAGGTAAACATCAGAGTCCTTTGTCGAAAATTACAGATCTGTTATTTTATGATCTTGTCGACAAAGAGACTCTGCTGGCGGCTAGAGTTCGAACTCCTCCCCCTTCAAGGGTTGCACCACATTGTTATATCCTTTTTCTTCCAATAAAGATTGAAAAGCATTCATGCTCTCTGGTTCACCGTGGACTAAAAATATTTTTTGTAATTTTTTCTTATCCAAAGCTTCTACAAAATCCAATAAACCTTGCTGGTCGGTATGACCGCTGAACATGTCGGTATATAAAATTTGAGCAGCCACATTGATGCGTCTTTTCTTCATCATGATCACCTTCTTCCCTTGCATCAAATCGTTGCCCATGGTGCCTTCTGCGGAATACCCAATCATGAGGATTGCACAATGCGGATTATGCAAATTTTGTTTTACATGTTCATTGATGCGACCACCAGCAATCATACCCGACGAAGAAATGATGATGCACGGTTCATAATAATGCGATACTGCTTTCGATTCTTTGTACGACTTAATGTATACCATGTTATCGAAATCAAACAAAGATCCCGTAGACTTATACACGTCTTGTGCTTCGGGTTCAAGCCAATGGAGGTATTTTTCATACACCGCAGAACCACTCATGGAAAGAGAACTGTCGGTAAATATTTTTACCCTTGGGATTCTACCTTGCATTTGCATTTTATGCAATACGTAAATTAAGGTTTGTGTACGTCCAATGCTGAATGCAGGAATAATCAACCGTCCTTTTTGTACAACACAGGTTTCTTTGATGACACGTTCTAAAATTTCTTCTGGAGGTGTTTTTTCTTGGTGCATGCGTCCTCCATAGGTCGATTCACACACTAAATAATCTGGATAAGGACATGGGTATGGATCGTGTAAAAGAGGGTAATGCTTTCTGCCGATGTCTCCAGAAAATAAGATTGTTTTTGTTTTCTCTTCTTCCTTTACTGAAATAAAAATATTACAAGCACCCAACAAATGTCCTGTCGGAATAAAGCTTACGGTTACCTGATCGTTGACGACAAAATCGTGCAATACCTTTACAGGCACAAAACGATCTAAAGCTCTACTCACCATGCCGACAGCAAGGTCTCTGTCTTTTTTATCGGCACGCAACAGTTGATTGTCTTTGAGCAATAAGGCAGACAAGTCAGCGGTAGGACTTGTACATAAAATTTGACCAGAATAACCCGCACGGATCAGTTGTGGTAAGTTACCCGAATGGTCGATGTGCGCATGCGTCAACAATACCAAATCGATTCCCTTCACGTCAAACGGAAACGATTCTAAAGCCTTACGGTTCATGCGATGGTTAAAATCGGCACCGCAGTCTATCAATATTTTATATCCTGCAGCGGTTTCCAACAAGTACATACTGCCTGTAACTTGTCGAGCTGCCCCATGAAATGTAATCAACATGCGATTGTATGGTAAAACGGAGGGTTAAACAATTAAAATTAAGAAATAAATTGCATACCCTTTCAATTAGTTTGACAGGAAAGAAGTATTGACTAAATTTCGCTACGAACACTACCATACTGTATTTTGGAACATCTACCCATCGCAAAAAGTCACCACATCCATAAGCTTTCATTAGCTGGGTTACTGATCACACTTGGCATCATTTACGGAGACATCGGAACATCTCCCCTCTATGTAATGAAAGCCATCATTGGCGACAGGCTTGTTTCCGAAGAGTTAGTGTTGGGAGGTTTGTCTTGTGTCTTTTGGACCTTAACCCTTCAAACGACTTTAAAATATGTCATCATTACTTTACGTGCCGATAACAAAGGGGAAGGTGGTATATTCTCTTTATTTGCTTTAATCAGACGCCGTAATCCCAAACTGGTATGGGCTGCCATTATCGGCGGAGGAACCTTACTTGCCGATGGCATTATCACTCCTCCCATTTCAGTTTCATCTGCCGTTGAAGGGTTGCAATTATTCAAACCAGAACTAGACACCGTTCCAATCGTACTCGCGATCATCACTGGCTTGTTCTTTTTCCAACGCTTCGGCACAAAAGCCGTGGGTAATTTCTTCGGGCCTGTCATGTTCATTTGGTTCTCCATGTTGGCAGTCCTTGGTTTTCATCAAATCAGCACCAATTTAGAAGTATTAAGAGCACTCAATCCCTATTATGCCATTAACCTATTAATCAACTACCCACATGGATTTTGGTTATTAGGAGCCGTATTCCTCTGTACAACGGGAGCAGAAGCGCTGTACTCAGATCTTGGACATTGCGGACGTGTAAATATTCGCATCTCTTGGGTATTTGTAAAAACAGCATTGCTGATCAATTACATGGGACAAGGCGCATGGATATTAAAGCAAAGTGGATCAACACTAAACGGTGCTAATCCTTTTTACAGCATCATGCCCGATTGGTTCTTGATTTACGGTATTGCTATTGCAACCATGGCAGCAGTCATTGCCAGTCAAGCCTTAATCAGCGGATCATATACACTCATCAGCGAAGCCATTCGCTTAAACCTTTGGCCCAAAGTCAAAATTCATTACCCAACCCTGACCAAAGGGCAAGTGTATATACCCAGTGTCAACTGGATTTTATTCATCGGTTGTATTGGTGTGGTATTGTTTTTCAAAAAAGCCGAGGCTATGGAGGCTGCTTACGGCTTAGCCATTAGCTTAACCATGATGATGACAACGATTTTACTAGTGTACTACCTCAAGTTCATCAAAAAAGTTCGTCGTCGATTTGTTCTCAGCTTATTCATATTATTTGCAGTGATAGAAATTTCCTTCCTCATTGCCAACTTAGAAAAGTTTCAACACGGAGGCTATGTTACCATTATTGTTGGTGGAGGTTTAATGCTCATCATGTATGCATGGTATCAAGCGCGTAAAATTAAAAACAGGTTAACGGAATTTGTTAAAATTGAAGACTACTATTCCATCGTCCAAGACCTCAGCGCAGACACTACGGTAAATAAATACTCGACCCATTTAGTCTACCTGACCAGCGCCGATAATATAAAAGAAATTGAATCGAAAATTATTTACTCCATCTTTCAAAAACAACCCAAGCGTGCCGATGTATATTGGCTATTGCATATTGACGTTGTTGATGAACCTTATACCATGGAATATAAAGTCAAAACCTTGCTTCCTGATGATTTGATTCGAGTAGATTTCAAACTTGGGTTTAGGGTAGAGCCACGTTTAAATTTATTTTTCAGAAAAGTAGTGGAAGACATGGTAAAACATAAAGAAGTTGATTTTACCAGTCGTTACGAGTCATTAAAAAAACATAAAATCATCGGGGATTTTAGGTTTGTTGTACTGGAAAAACATTTAAGTCATGACAATGATTTACCATGGAAAGAGCAAGTCATCATGGACATCTATTTTGTATTGAAACATTTGAGTTTGTCGGAAACAAGCGCCTTTGGGCTCGATACCAGCACGGTTACTGTAGAGACTGTACCCTTGGTCATTAGTCCTGTCGCCAATGTAAATATGAAAAGAGTTAACTAAACATGAACCGTTCTAAAAAAATATTCTTGTTCGTTTCCATTTTATTTACAGCAGTGGTCGCAGCCTTTTCTTTGCACATGTGTTCTCAAACAACACCCCCTTGGAAACGCAAAAAAGAAACCTTGAGTAAATACAAGGTGAAAGAATTTCAAATTACCAAAAAGAAACCTGTACCAACGAACGCAACAAAACCATGAGTTGGAAAGAGGAAAACAATACTTTACAGAAAGATTTTACCTTCAAAGATTTTTCAGAAGCTTTTGCCTTCATGACACGTGTTGCAATGTTAGCGGAAAAGGCTGATCATCATCCTGAATGGAGTAATGTATGGAACAAAGTTTCCATCACACTCTCTACACACAGCGAAGGCCGTAAAATAACACAGAAAGACATTGACATGGCTAAGGCCATCGAACAACTTGCATAACATGGATGATTCTCAAGGCATACTATACATCATTCCTACTCCGATAGGGAATTTAGAAGACATCACCTTACGCGCCATTCGTTTGTTAAAAGAATGCGAACTCATCTTAGCAGAAGACACGCGCGTGACCATTCATTTGCTCAAACATTATCAAATAGAAAACAAACTGGCCAGTTACCATTCTTTCAATGAGCACAAAACATTGGAACGTGTATTGGGTGAATTAAAAGAAGGAAAAAACATTGCCTTGGTAAGTGATGCTGGCACACCCGGCATTTCTGATCCAGGATTTTTACTGGTAAGAGGCTGTGTGCAAGAAGGCATACACGTAGAATGCTTACCCGGCGCAACCGCATTGATACCTGCATTGGTGATGTCGGGATTCCCAACCAATAGTTTTGTATTTGAAGGATTTCCTCCTGTAAAAAAAGGAAGAAAGACTTGGTTTGAAATGATCGCCAAAGAAGAACGCACTGTGGTGTTTTACGAATCACCACATCGCTTGATTAAAACCTTAGATGAACTCGCAAACTCCGGACAAGCGAAAAGACAAATTTCGGTAGCGCGTGAACTGAGTAAAAAGTTTGAAGAAATTGTACGCGGCACACCAGAAGAAGTAAAACAGCATTTCAATACACACATCCTAAAAGGAGAATTTGTCATTGTATTGGACCGTTTAGCTCCAATAAAAAAACGCAACGAAGAAGATTAACATCCCAGTCATGGATTTAAAACAACGCTTATTTTTCTTATCGCTTTCCACAGCAAGTGCCTCATTACTTTACTTAGCATGGCCTGCATTACCTTTCTTTCCGCTCATCTTTGTTGCTTTCATTCCTTTATGCTGGATCAATAAAGCATTAGGCGTTGAACGTTTACACCTGTGGACATTCGCCCTATATACCTATTGCGCTTTAGCCTTGTTTAATATTTTCACGACATGGTGGGTATGGAACTCCACGCCTGCTGGCGCAACATTTGCGATGTTAGTCAACGCCTTACTAATGCTTGTTCCTTGGTTAGCCTATCGTTATACAACAGTTAAACTCAACATGGTATGGTGGTCTCACTTTAGCCTTGTCCCTTACTTCATCGCCTTCGAATATTGGCACCTCAATTGGGAACTCTCATGGCCATGGTTAACGCTAGGCAATGCTAGTGCCATGTACCCTGAACTGATCCAATGGTACGAGTGGACGGGTGTACTTGGCGGGTCTTTATGGATCTTAACCACAAATGTCTTTCTTTTTTCAAGTCTCGTTTTTTACATCGAAAAACAAGATGCCTTTAAGAAAACATTACGTATTTCACTGCTTGTACTTTTTCTGCCTGTATTCATTTCGCTCTTGCGTTATGTTACCTACACAGAAAAAGGAATTGAAAAAGAAGTGGTTGTGATACAACCCAATATTGATCCTTATACGGAGAAGTATTCTGGGAGTCCTCGCTATATTCCGTATGCAGAGCAATACTTACGATTGGAAAATTTAACCAGAGGAAGCATTACAAAAGAAACCGCTTTTGTCTTATGGCCAGAAACGGCTTTCCCCGATGATTTTGAAGAAGAGCGTGCGACACAAAATGGCATGGTACAACAATTGCAAACCTTTTCATCACAGTATCCCAATACCGCTTTTCTTGTGGGAGCAGACACCTACCGCTTTTTCGAAACCCCAGAAAATGATGGCAATATCGCCTACCCGATAAAAGAAGAAGGCATATACTATACTCCCTATAACACAGGCGTTTTTATTGAAAAAAGTAATGCTCCACTTTTCTACCATAAGTCACGTTTGGTGCCGGGCGTTGAAACATTACCCTACCCACACATTTTCGGTTTCTTAACCGATAATTTAGGCGACTTAGTGGTTGCTTCTGTGGGCAAACAAAAAGAACGTACTCCTTTTGTTGCCAAAGACAGTAGTGCTATTGTACCCATCATTTGTTATGAATCGATTTATGGAGCTTTCTTAGGAGAATATGTAAAACAAGGCGCAGGACTTTTCTTCATCATCACAAACGATGCCTGGTGGGGCAATACGCCTGGGCATCAACAGCATTTTCACTATGCTCGCTTGCGTGCTATTGAACATCGAAAATACATCGCACGTGCCGCTAATACAGGCATCTCAGGATTCATCGATCAAAGAGGAAACATCATGGATCAAAGTGAGTATGCAAAACCTTGCTCCATGCGTAAAACAATTTTATACAATGCAAAAGCTACCTTATATTCTCTAACAGGCGATGTATTGGGAATACTCGCTGTACTTGGAACAGCAGGGTGTGGCTTCATCTTATTTAAACAACGCAAGAAAAATGTCTAAATACGCACTCAAAACACTGTTGCAAGAAGTACAAAAATCTGCGGCCAAAGCAGCCCAATTTCAATTGAATGAATTGCACCGCTTCAAAGCACAGGACATTGTATATAAAGGGCGCAACGACTTAGTTTCTTACGTCGACAAACAAACGGAAGAGATGCTCGTCGCTGACTTGTCGAGACTATTACCCGAGGCTAGCATTCTTGCCGAAGAACAAGCTGCAGGATCAACAAAAGCTTTAGAATGGGTCATTGATCCCTTGGATGGAACCACCAATTACTTGCACCGGCTGCCTGTATTCTCGATCAGTATTGCTTTGCGTGAAAACGGAAATGAAATTGCAGGCTTGGTGTACGAAGCCAATAAACACGAATGTTTTTATGCTTGGGAAAATGGCGGAGCGTTTTGCAACGATGAAAAAATACAAGTTTCTCCAAATCAATCCATAGCACAATCACTCATTGCAACAGGCTTTCCATACGAACTCTTAGACAAAACGGATGCCTACTTCGAAATCATGAAAGACTTGCTTAAAACGAGTCACGGCTTAAGACGGTTCGGCTCTGCAGCAGTAGATTTATGCTATACCGCCTGCGGGAGATTTGATGGGTACTTTGAATTTAATTTGAAAGACTGGGATATCGCCGCAGGTGCTCTCATAGTGAAAGAAGCTGGAGGAATAGTAAGTGATTTTAACGGAGGAACTGATTTTCATTCAGGGAAAGAAATTTTAGCGGCAGGTGGTATACATCAGGATTTACTAAAAGCAATACAAAAACATTGGTAGAACCAATGTGATCAAAATTGGGTTAACAAGGTATGGTACAACAAATCATCATCGGACTCTTATTTGCGCTGGCACTGGCATTTCTAGTACGTATGGTATACAAGGCCTTTACTCAAAAAGACAACTGCTCTGCTGGATGTTCGTGCAGTACGATTTCAATACAAGAAATTGAAATGAAAATGAAGAGTGATGAGCGTTTCAAAGAACAGAAAGACAGTTTGAAATCATAATACCGCTATACCCTTTAAAAAAAGCACTATGAAAATTAAAGCATCACGTTGGTCAAAAGGCAATAGAATATTCCCTACTGAAATTATTTTAGAAGAGAATGGTTTAACGGTACGTATTCCTGGCATTTTTAGTAGTAAATCGGAATACATGGAATACAGTTATATTTCAAACGTGAGTGTAGACACCCCATTGATTGGTTTCTCAACACTTATATTTTATACATCCGGCACTCAAGTCTTGGCTCACGGTTATACCAAAAAAGAAGTGGCGATCATTAAGGAAACCATCAACAAAAATAAGAGTCGTTAATCGGCGAGAATTAAATTAATGCTTATCTATTTTCTATTCGCATAAAATTTTTATTCCGCTTTTACAGTTAATCAACATAACCATCCCCAATAAATGAAAACCGCCATTATGATTCGTGATATACGAATCATAATGGCGGTTTTCATTACGAATACTATTCGTTAGTATTTCAAAAACTGCTTTGTTGTTTTTACACTTGCACTGTTCAGTTCTACGATATAAGAACCCGAAGCAAGGTTTGCTAAATCAATGGTATACGTAGAATAGTTTTTTTCAATTCTCACGTTTTGTATTTCAACGCCCAAGACCTTATAAATACGAATCTCACATTTTTCGTCGAGGTCAAAGTTAACAGTTAAGAAATCTTTTGCAGGATTAGGGAAAATCTGCACCGTTTGATTTCCATAAAATGAAACCGAACGTATTTCAGAATAAGTAAATGCGCCGTTGATGTCGAGCTGTTTCAAGCGATAATAGGAAATGCCGTCAAGCGGTTGTTCGTCGATATATTGATACGTTGAAATATTAGTCGTACTACCGTTACCTTTTACAGATCCTATGGTTTCAAACTGTATTCCATCGGCACTTCTTTCTAAGAAGAACCCTTTATTGTCTTTCTCCCATGCGGTAGACCATGAAAGCAATGCTGCTGAACCTTGCGCTTTAGCATTGAAATAAATTAATTCAACTGGCAAGGTAATGTAACAACTGAACTGCGAAGTTCCTAAAGCTGCACTGGTTGCTGTAGCACTATTGTTTGCAGGTGTTGCTACCGACACATGTGTAAGACTCCAAGTTCCACCCCCTGTAACAACGGTACTCCCAAGATACACTTCCCCTTGACAAGATACACAGGTTACATTATTATATACATGAATGGTTTCGCCAGCTACCCCAGTACCTGAAGTGACCGTAGGGGCAACACTGGTAAGCGCAGGTGATGATTTACCTCCATTACCTACACCATTGTTGGTGCCACCAAATGCACCAGCAAAATCAAGGTCTATCCCTAAGCCAACATTACAAAATACTTTATTCCCGATAAACCTGTTTTGTATTCCTTGGTCATTGTGTGCTACACCGATACCAAATCCGTTACCCAAGTCTGGATTAGCACCCGTATTGCTCGAATATGCAATAGTATTCGCTTGCAAAGCCGCGAGTCCGCCAACGGTATTGTTACTTCCATAAGTTCCTCCTCCAACGCCTTGTATAAAGATGCCTCCAATTTTATTTCCCATGGCCGTAGTGCCATTGGCAGCTACCCCAATGAGGTTGTTGTAAACCGTGTTGCCATTACCTCCAATAAAATGTATTCCTTCTTCCGCATTATTACTGATGATGTTTCCTTCGCCAGCATTCGCCCTTCCAAAGAAAGCGTTATTACTCCATAAGGCGATGATACCCGATTGCCCGTTACCTCTTGCTAAGGTTCCACTCACGTCTGTACCAATATAATTTCCAATAATAATTGTTCCAGCGATTTGTAATGGATAGTCAGTATTTAATACGATACCTTGGCGACCATTACTTGATATTAAGTTTCTCAAGATCGCGCTATTACCACCGATAGTCACATTGTCAGATCGATAAATCACGATACCGTTCTCTGCATTTCCCATTGCAGTAGTACCATCGGCTGCAAGCCCAATATAATTGCCGATGACTTGTGCACTGACACAGGAATAAATAAAGACACCTGTGCCATTGCCTGCTCCTCCCCATAGTCGACCATTTCCAGAAATGATGTTTCTTTCTGCTGCAGTTGTACCTCCAATGATAAGTCGGAGACAGTTGTTTGTTACCACTATCCCCCCTTGCCCATTTCCAAAAGTTGCAGCAGCACCTGTACCCGCTGCGTTCGTACCGATGTAATTGTTTTTAATAAGTAAATCATTACAAGCAGTTGTAAAACCATCATAATGAATTCCATCAACATTATTTCCTGAAATGATATTTCTTGCTGCCGCCACTGTTCCTCCAATAAGGTTATTGTTTGAACCTGTATAGCCAGCAATGCCATTTTCACCATTGCCAATCGCACCTGTGCCGGTTGCATTCGTACCAATAAAATTTCCTTGTACTGTAGCGTTGGTTGTACCTTCGAATCGTATACCGTCTGAACCATTCCCAGATATCGTATTGTCTTCCCCCGCAAGAATACCACCTATCGTGATCGTTGCACAAGTTTGTGTGTGAATACCAGTACTTGCATTTGCAATAGCTGCAGTACCAGTTACATTGGTACCAATAAAGTTTCCTTTAATGATCGCATTCGGTGAATTATCCATTTGTATACCATCCCAAGTATTCCCCGAAATCGTGTTGGGTTCCCCTGTAGCGGCACCACCTATTGTTGCTGTCCCACAACCAGTAAGGTGTATCCCACTTCTACCATTAGCAATTGCCCCAGCACCTGTTGCATTCGTACCAATATAATTTCCTTTTATGTTTGCTGTAGCGGAAGTAATGATGAAAAGACCTTCTTCACCGTTGCCAGATAATGTGTTGCCTTGACCAGCAGTTGCACCACCAATGATAGGACTACCTGAACTTTCAATTCGAAGTCCGACAAAGGTATTGGGAATGGCGGCGGTTCCAGCTGCGTTTGTGCCAACTTTATTTCCTCTAAAAATATGTCCAGTGGCGTTTATGATATGCAAGCCAAAATATAAATTCCCAGAGACTACGTTATTGGTAATGACAGCAGAAGCGGAGTTATCGACCATGATACCGTGTTCTACGTTTGAAAGTGCAGCTGTTCCAGCAAGGTTCGTACCGATGTAATTGTTGGTGATTTGAGTACCACTCGATGTACCCACTACCGATATTCCGATGTGCGTATTTCCAGAAATGATATTTCGATCCACCGCTGCAGCACCTCCAACGACATTGTTGATACTGGTATTGTTAATTTCAATGCCGTGAAAAGCATTTGGAATAGCAGCAGTACCTAATAAATTACACCCAATTTTATTTCCTCTTATCGTATTGTTATCGCTGCCCACGTTAAGTAACAAACCATGGTTTGCATGTCCAGAAATGATGTTGTTTAAAATCGTGCAGTTATCAGCTGTAATCAACTGTATACCAAAATTAGGGTTAACGCCAGCTGAAGCAGCTCCTGCCATGTTCGTTCCGACAAAACAATCACGGATCGTTACACCATTTACTGCATTTACTTCAATATTAGTGAGCGTAGCTCGATTGATCACAAGCCCTTGAATTAATGAATTGGCTCCTCCTGCGTCATTTAATAAAAACACCCATTGCGCGACACCATTACCATTCAATTGGACTGTCGGCGTAGCAAGCGCATACCCTGGTGCTGTATTTCCTTGTACTAATATCTGTCTTGTAAAAACGGGTAGCGTAGCGGTCAAATTAATAGTTCCTGCTGCTGTAAAATTGATGGTATGTGGACCAACCAACAAATTGGCTTGCGTAATACAGTAGCGTAAATCTCCAGTTGTTGCCGCACCAGCTCCTGCATCACCTAATCCGTTCACCGTATAAACTACTGCATAACTACTCTGTAGGCTCAAGCATAAAATGAAACAAATAGAATAAAACATACTCATTAATCGTTTCCAACAAATAGGATTAATCCATTCCATAATTTGATTCGTTTTGTATATAATAGGGCTGACCCGTTCTCTAATTGAAATATGATATTCATTTAGAATTAAAGCAAATAGTAACCGCATTATTTTTACCATAAATGTTTGATAATGAGGTATGTATATTTATAAAAGTACGCTTAAATAGCATTTTATAGAATCTAAAAAAGCCATAAATTCAATTTAAAAGGCGTTATTGTGATTTGATTTTTTAGCAGTAAGCACTTAGGTAACACAGAAAAAAGGAAGAAAATAAATAAATAAAGTGTAAATATATTACATAGTATTTTTACTTAGTTTTTAAGCTTTACAAAACTCATTTATGCACTTATGTTAAAAAATGAGTTCAAAAATAAAGCTGTTTTATAATTTATATAGACTATTTTATAAAAGATAGTCTCATTTTTAACCTCAAATAAAATTTTTTCAGTTTTTATCAGGTGAAAAATCAAGTTTATGGCTTACCCTCACAAAGTCAAAACGGTTGTTTGAACATATACACTTAAAAGCTTCTAGTCATTCCTTAAATCGTGAAAAAATACAAAAAAAGCAGTTGGCTGAAGTCCCCTAACAGGGTTTAAAAAAAGCACCATGCAAAACCAAAAGGTCTTAACATGGAGCTTTTTTACCGTTGGCTTCTTACTGTCTACTGCACACTGCCTAATTTACTAATGCCTGACCACTGATACCTAACACCTACTTCACATTCTTCTCCAATTTCTCGATTTTCTTATTCAGCTTATCCAGTTTCTTTTCTTTTTTATCCAACTTTTCTGAACACTTTTTACACTTGCTCTCCGCATTTTCTGTGCGAGCCTTTTGTTTATCAAACTTGCCAATGGCTTTCTGTAAATCTTGCGATGCCTCCTGGTGTTTCTTTGCGCTTTTTTCTGCTCGCTTCGCTTCCCTTTTTGTATCCGGCGTAGATTCGCTCTTTTCTATTAAATCCGCATGCGTTTCTTTCGCATTTTGTTGACGCTTCTTCAACTCCTCCGCTGCTGCTTCTTGTTCTTTTTTCTCTTCTTTCAACTTGTTTTCTAATTCAACGGACTCTTGTTTAAGCTCAAGTATATCCGTATTCAATTTGGCAGCTTCTACCCGAAGCTTTGCTGATTCAGCAGTACCTTGACTGAAAACTAGGTGGCTAACAAACAAAGACAGGAAAAGGATAAGGAATGTTTTCATCGCTATAATAATTAATGAGGTTAGACAAAACTAGGATTAATATGCCTATTACGCAAACATCCTTTATCGTACAAGAATGCTATGCCTTCATTAAAAAGAAAGGGGCTTGATCAAGCCCCTTTCTGTTATCTCAAATTTTATGTTACTAACGTTACTTATTTCAATATTTGAAGCCAGCCATTATAGCTTTCTCCATTTTTTAACTTCAAATCATAATAATAAATGCCACTCACAACATTACTTGCTGTCCATTGATTATTATAATCGTCTGACCTGTAAACCTCACTACCCCATTGATTATAGATGCCAACTGCTGAGCCATTAGGTAAGCCCTTTATCTGAAAAACATCATTGCTTCCATCGTTGTTGGGAGTTATTAAATTAGGAATAAATATGGGCACCACTGGACTAAGTGCTGTTGCAATAACGAGTGAACGCGTACAACTCGTATCTACACCAACAACTTGTTGGACATAATAGCTTGTTGTATTCGTAAGCACTGGTGTCGTATACGTACTACCTACATTTATAATTGTTCCGCCAGTAGACGTTGTAAACCAATTGTAAATTCCACCTGTATTCTCAACGGAAAGCACAGCAGAACCTGGATTGATAAAAGAGGCGCCAAGTGTTGTTGGAGCGGCTGGATTTACACTAACCGTAGCTGTTCCTGAAGTCCCATTAGTACAACCATAACTTGTAGGATTTGATACAGAAGTTAAGGTATACACATGTGCTCCTGTTGTAGAACTAAACGTGTATGGACTAGTCGTGATGCCAGAAACAGGTGTTTGATCTACTCCATCAATGGCATAGATCAAAGACCATGGAGAGGCCGCAGTCATGGCTACAGATAAATTTGTAGTCGTCACACCATCGTTACAAATGGTGGCATCGCCAGTTAAAATTGCATTAGGACAAACATAAGCGGTCACAGGATTGCGGCCACAACTGGCTGCAGGATTTGGAACACTGATGCTCCAATCGAACAAGCCAGGATATCGACCTGGCCTACCTGCGTCGTATTGAGTAATCGAAAGTTCAGCATTGGATGTGATGGGGTATCCACCAGTAACAGGTAACAATTGAAAATACATTTCTGTTTGTATGTTATTACCTGCGGAATAGCTGATATGATAGGTTGTGCCAGCGATACAAGCATAATTTAAAGGAACTAAAATATTCGTTTGCCCTGTAGTAGCTATTGAAATATTATTTAAGTTCTGTGCTACTGTTTCAGCACCAGTATAAGGAGCAGTTCCTACATAAGGAGTTATATAAATTGTTAGCTGCCCATTGACCGTAGCTGCAGGAACATTCACCAAACAGTTTATGCTATTTAATGTAAAATTAGAGTTTGCAGTAAACTCTAAATAACATACTGCGGCAGGCAGGCCAGGGACATGGTCATTCAGATCATTTCCTGCTCCTTCTGACTGATCTGTTTTATCAAGCAATGCTACGCTTTTAGTGATCGAAGATGAGATGGCGCTGTTTTCTACATAATACGTTGTATTGCCTGTTAAGACTGGTGTGGTATAAGCATCCCCTGTAAATACTAAATTGCCAGCTGTTGGTGCATCGTACCAATTATATGTTCCACCTAAATTATCCACGGTAAGATTCGCTGTTCCAGGCGTGAAGAAATGTCCATCGTGTCCAATGGGTATACCCGTATAGAAATTTACGGTTGCTGTACCCGATACTGTTCCTATACATCCACTGTTATCCAACACAGATACTAAGGTATAGGTATGAGTACCGTTGGCTTGAAGGATATAAGGGGAACCCGTAATATTAGTGATCGCAGGTTGGCTTATACCGTCAATAGCATAGGTGAGCGACCAAGGAGAAGCACCTGTTAAAGCAATTGAAAGGGGGGTTGTTAAATCGCTACTGCATAAGGTAGCTCCACCAGACAGAGTAGCCGTCGCTCCCGTTGGTACAATGGTAAACGTTGCACTACCCGGACATAAATTGCCCCCTTGGTTTTGCAAGACACTCAAGGTATAGTTGCCAGGAAGACTCACCTGTGTTGTGGCATTGGTAGAACCAGTAGACCAATTGTAAGAAGTATACGTTCCTGCAACACTCAAGGTAATGGGCGCATTACAAATGGTCGTCGGACTCGAAGCAGTGACAGTATAGGGTAAACAGCAAGATGTAGCGACGTTACATTCCCATGGAATAATAGATCCACTCGGTGCAATCCATTGTTCATTATCAGCAGTTCCTGTTGCTGCAGTAAATCCCCAATACACCATGTTTGTGCCTCCAAAGACGTCCGTTACCAAATCTTTGGTATAAGTCATCGATAAGGTACCTTCTTCGAAAAGTTGTAATACTTTTGTCGTAGGATTCCACACAATGCGAATGGAATAAAAATTGTTAGCGTTAACAGCACAGTCTTCCAAATCTCTGCCGCCTAATATGGGCTGAACCGTGACGGGTGTACCTGCACTTCCAATAAAAGATTCTCCAACATTGACATTGCCATTTAATTCAACGGCAATATGGTCAGCAGCTATTTCATTCGTTCCACCAAACATTGATCCGTCGAAGGTATCAAACTCTATAGATACAGCGGGTGAAGTTCCAAAGAGTCCTAAGTTTCCTCCTCCAGCACCTATTGCGTTCAATCCTTGAATACTGTTTTGCAGTGTGAACGTTATACCGTCCCCTCCGTTGGCACCCTTATCACAACCGAAAAACATTTCGAAACTCATATCAAACGGCTGAGAGAGGTCAATCTTCGTGGTACTCCAAGAAGAAGCAACTTGACCATTGGCACCTTGCGTGGTAAGTTTTACAAGACCATTTCCATTATTAACCGCTGTTCCATTCACTTGATAGGTTTGAGCATAGACTTGAGGCATTGATACCAAAAGCACTACAACAACTATTATCAACTTGTTTAATAAGTACTTAGTAGAGTACATCATCATATTTCGACTTATTTAATCATTCTTTCTCAAGATGAAAGTAATACCTTCTTCTCAAAAAAGACACACTTTTAATAGAAATAATTATACACAAAATCCTTATTATTAGTATGTTATCACTTTAAAAACAAAGAGAAAAGGCATTGCATCCAATCAGAATACGGCTGAAGAAATGGTAATCAAGGGTTTACTGTTCTAAGCAGCGGGAAGGAAATAAAAATGTCCTTTGCACTTAATGAACAAAAGGTTTTGAGTCTGTTTACACGTGAATTTTTAGATTGAAGGAGCTAGACCTTCAAACGGGTCAAAGTATTACACCAATAGAGAAGAAAACAAAAACTTACCTTTTCTTTTGCCCCCTCGCACTTTTGGGTTTTCCGTATTTCAATTTGTGCGCATCACCACGTCGGATGTGTTGATTCACCTTTTTATTCTTATCTTTTTTCTCGTGAAAAGCAGCCCCCGAATCTTCCTTTTTAGGAATTTTCAGTTGTATGTTTTTCATGCGAATTTTTTGTATCTCTTCATCGATGTACTCCGTCGAAATTTCTACCGAATCAGGTACCGACTTCAATGGAATAGACATACTCATGAACGCTTCAATGTTTGAAATTTTCTCTTCGTCTTTTTCCGTAATAAAAATGATAGATTCTCCTTTTTTGTCTGCACGACCTGTTCTACCGATGCGGTGTATGTAGTTTTCAGGCACTTGTGGCGTATCAAAATTAATGACATGTGTAACACTGGCAATATCCAATCCTCTTGCTACAATATCAGTTGCAATGAGTATTCTACGTGTTCCGTCTTGAAAATGCTTTACTGTACTGAATCGATTATTTTGTTCTTTATTAGAGTGAATGACACCTATTTGACCAGGGTAAGATTTCTCCATACACTCAAAAACCCTATCAGCAAAGGATTTACTCGATGTAAAGACCAATACCTTTTTCATGTCTTCTGCTTTCAACAATAAAGTAAGCAGGTTTATCTTGGTATTGAAATTTGGAACTGCGTACGCCGCTTGACTGATGTTCTCTAAGGGCGTACCTGTGGGTGCTGCTTCAATTTTTACAGGGTCAATAAAATAGCCCTTGATAAACTCTTCTACGTCTTCTGTCAGCGTAGCAGAGAACAAAAGGTTTTGTCTTTTGGCAGGCAACAATTCAATGACACGTATGATTTGAGGACGAAACCCTAAGTTCAACATTTCATCAACTTCATCGATGATAAAACGTTTTACCGATTTGAATTTCAATATACCACTCAATGCCAAATCGAGCAAACGACCCGGTGTTGCTACCAATACGTCAACTCCATTGTTAACAGCAATTTTTTGAGGTTCAATTTTTGTCCCTCCATAAACACCTACCACATTGACTTCCATATAGGCGGTCAACTTTTTTACCTCTTCTACGACTTGAACAACAAGTTCACGTGTAGGAACTAAAATAACAATTTGTGGGGTTTTCTCTTTTGCATAATTCCACTGCTTTAAACAAGGCAATAAATAAGCAACCGTTTTACCTGTTCCTGTCTGCGCTAAACCAATGACATCTTTGCCTGACATCATCACAGAAAATGCTTTTTCTTGAATGGTTGTTGGGTGCACATATCCCAAATCATTCAAGGCATTGAGTAAAGGAGTATTCAGGTTAAGTTCTGCGAAAGTCATGACAAGGTATTTTTACAAAATTACGAGATAAAAAATGAAAACTCGTATTTATCGAAACGATATTCTTGATTTCTTCTATTATAGGCTCTGTTAGCTGCTCTATGGCCAATTGAATGTGACTGTTTAAATATCACGCTTGAATTTTCTTGCCTAATCTTACGCTTTTATTATATCAACAGCGCTTCATGTTTCCTTTCTGTTAGTTCTTCTGTACTGAAAATGCCTATTGATTAAGTTTTGATCTTACTGAGGTAATCTTTCCGTGATGGTAAGCGAATAGCTTTGACAAACAAAAAACCACAGCTATGAAGAAAACAAAAACAATTACAGTCTATGCCCTTACCTTTTTAATGGCATTCTTTTTACTACATGCTTGCAACAGGTCTACACCCAATGAAGTTCAGTCTGAGTTAGATCATAAAAAAACACGCATGAGCAATATGTATTACCAACAATTGGCTTTACGATGGGCACCCATTCATTATCAAGACGTAGACAATTCAGGCTGTGGCTCTATGAGTGGACGAGGTGATTACATTACCAATATTGATTTCGATAACGATTGGATTACCTCTAATAATTGGAACAACATTGAACCCAGCAAAAAATTTGCGCCAAATGCTCACAGCTACTATTCTGTTGTTGAAACGAACACACATTATTTTATCATCTATTCATTTTTCCATCCAAGAGATTGGGCTAATGTCTGTTTTGCAAACATCGATTTCCATGAAAATGATTTGGAAGGTTTGTTAACCGTTGTAAAAAAGAGTTCCGCCAATGATGGATACGGAGAATTGCAAGGCATTGTAACGACAGTACATGCCGATTTTTATTCCTTTATACCCAGTGGAAGTCCTTTGCAAAGCAATCAAGAAAGTATTGACGGTGCTTTAAAAATGGAAAATTATAATAATCAATTGCATCCCGTTACGGCACAAGAGTCAAAAGGGCACGCATTAAAAGCTTGGCCTATCGTAAATATTATCGGTGATGGTTTGAAATATTTTCCAACTTTAGATATAGCAGAAGCACCAGCAAATAATGATGATCGTGATGTGAAATACAAACTGGTTAATATTTTTGATGCCAACGGATTATGGGAAAGACGTTTTAATCCGGAATCTTTTAAAGATAATGGAAGATCTTTTTTACGTACTGTTGGATCAGGTGGAGCAAACACGCCTTGGGGCTGGGACGATAAAGATGACCTGCCAGGAGTTGGTGAATTAGCGACAGATCCTGCTCGTCTGGCCAATATATATTTCAAAAACTTTGGCCCTATGGATTTGAATTATGTGTATAATCCATACAGAGGAATTTACTAACGATTTTTTCTTGTCAAATAAAGAAGTCTGATAGAATCTATCAGACTTCTTTTATTAAATTATTAAAACAACACGAATACGCTCTCAACATTCGAACTCCTGCTGTACCCTAACTCCATACTTGCACGCCTTCAGTGCAATTCTTACACATTTCGTAGGTGCTTCTCGATTGTATGAGGTTGTTTCTGAACGTCTGGTAGGTCTCTCCGTTCCATATTTCTCTGAACGATTGTTTTTGCAGTGAACCCATGACGTGGTGCGCATCTTTATCGAAGCAACAAGGAACTACTCTTCCATCCCATGTAATGACACAAGAATGCCACATCTTCCAACAGTTTTTATCGCCACCGCGCTTGATGTCATACTTTCCTGTTTCGTTTTTACGGTAACGAGAATATTTTTCATTTTTAGGAATCAAAGAAGAACCGTCTTCATAATCGTAGATCTGTGCAGTCTTCAATCGCAATTCATCGACACCCAAGTCAAGTGCTAATTTTTCTATCTCTGGAATTTGATGTTCGTTATGCGCAACCACTAAAAATTGAAAAATAATATGCGGCGTATTAGAACCCAATTGCTTTTTCCACTTGACCATGTTTTTTGTTCCTTCAATCACTTTTTGCAAATCGCCACCTACGCGGTATGATTCATAGGTATCTTGCGAGGTGCCGTCAATAGAAATGATTAAACGGTCTAAGCCACTGAGTACTGTTTCTTTTGCACGTTCATCGTCGAGGTAATGCGCATTGGTGGAAGTTGCTGTATAAATTTTTTTCTTCGAAGCATACTTTACCATCTCAAAAAAGCCTTTGTGCAAATAGGGTTCCCCTTGAAAATATAAAATGGAATATAAAAGTTCTCGGTATAACTGATCCAAAATGGATTTGTATAAATCCATATCCATCATGCCTGTAGGGCGAGTGAAAGACCTCAAGCCACTAGGACATTCAGGGCATCTTAAATTACACGATGTTGTAGGTTCTATAGAAATACTGGCAGGTAAGCCACGATGAAAAGAGTGACCTCTCATCATCGACCATTGATAGGAATAGGTGAGCCTCCATGCATTGAGTACTTTACGAGGGGTCAACTTTCTAAGCCAAGCCCACCCATCTTTCCATGTTCCAACCATCTAAAATGCTTTGGTCAAGTACAACTCAAAACCATGTCCAGCATATTTCTTCGGAGCAATTAAATAATCCAAGGCAAAAATAGTAGTCTGTACAGACCAATGTTTAGCAACGGTTGCACTCAATCCCAATTGTGTATTTACTTTCCCATAGCCTCCTATGACAACAATAGGAACAATGAATACCTTAGGAAACAAAGCATAATAGGCTGAGACTTTCAAGTAAGGCACATAGCCTTTCAAAAACATATAATTCAAGTCTCCTTTTAACGACCATTTTTCAGACGTTTTGTACAAGTAGGACAGTTGTAGTTTTGTAGGCAACATGCTCGTTACATTTTGCACTTGCTTTTCTATTCCCAATTCTTTCGCTACAGAATCTAACTGTACACTGCTAATGAATGAATTTCCAGGAGCAAGAATATCGGCAATATAAGCTCCTTCATAGCGGTAAGTTTTATCTCCTGTGTATGTATCCATATTTTTCCACTGGACAAAACCCAAATCGCGGACTTCAAAAGACAACACCGATTTCTTAAACCAACGTTGCGCATACAAGTCTACACTTCCTCCCCATCCATTATTGACTGCAAAAGGATTGTCAGGTCTTGCCTGTGACTTCCATACAAAAGGTGCAGAGAGGTCAACATAATCTCCATCAGGATCTGTATACAAACTACCGGCTTCAAATTTTGTCTCTCGGTAAAAGCCCGCTTTAATTAAGGATAAGCGTGCGCCGACAACCATTTCTTTCGACAGTATTTTTTGCGCTCCTACAAAAAAAGAAGTGTAATTCCATTCCTTCAATTGAGAAGGACCAACCTGCGCATTTTGACCTGCAAATTGTGCATTGCCTTCAAACACCAATTTGAATAAATCTTTCGTAAAATTGGCATAGGTAAAGTCACGGTATGCAATACCCACATCAAATAATAGTGTCGAATCTTTTTTACAACGCAAAGTACCAAAGAGCGAAGCGCTAACATCAACACCCATTTTATTCTGTGCTTTTAACCTTGAAATAACATCTTGTTTATCTTCCTCATTGATGTACGTTTTTTGGTACACCATTTTACTGAAAAAACTATTCGTAATTGCAGTAGAATTATAGGCGTAACTAAAACGAGCTTGAACCATACCTCTGTCTTGGTGCACAGGCGATAATGAATCTTGGTTTAGTTTTGATGTTGTCCAATAGAGTTCATCGCTGTATACCTGTGCGTAAGAAGCAGCATGTGCAAACAAAAGCAAGAAAAAAAGTATAGGGTAAATGCGTATAGAATTATTCATCCGAATTATTGTTGACCGTTAACAGTATATTGTAAGTCACCGGCTAATTTAAATTTAATTTTGTAATCGCTGTATATTTTTGTGTATACCCCAGATTCAGACGTAAACATGACTTTAAAATTGACTTGTGCCGCTTTTTGAATGTTACTGATTTTTTCAGCCGACAAGGTATAATACACAACCGTTCGTTCCGATTTTGTCACTTTCCCATCTGCCCCTTTAGGCGCACGTTTTACAACTTGGTCTGTTGCTAAGGAATCAATCAGCGTTCCATTCTGATCTAAGAAGTAAGCTTTCACATTCGCATCCAAAGGGAAACCATTATCTGTAATCAAATTCAACTTACCCTTCTTCAAGGCAGAATTGACCTGGGGTGAAGAAGAAAGTGGAATGGTATCTGACAACTGTAATTTGTCAGCAATTAAAGAAAGTGGCAATCTAAATTCCATCAATGCATTGACAGGATACTTGGCATAAGCAAACTGAGTATAATCAATCACTTTAGAAGGGTTTACTTCTAAAGCCCCTGCATAATCTATACTAGAAGGCATGAGGTTAATTAAAGCCGTAGCATTACTACCTGCACCTCCCAATGAAATCTTAGTCGAAGTAACCGTTGGAGGATTACCATCTATCCCTTTACCAACAGCAACAGCAGTGCTTAACAAAGGTGATGACAATGAGACAGAAGAGGCTGATCGGCGTGCAACAATAGCATCGATTTTCGCACTGGCATCTACACCAAAGGCATTGTCAATTATAATAGATGGCTCTGCTTCTTCAAACTGAATAGCCCCTCCCGTTACGTTGCGAAAGACATTTAAAGGGGCCGTATCGTTTAAGTCAATCAAGGTATCACCCAAGTAGCCTTCTATGTAGGATGGTTTGGCATTTTCAAGGGTAATCTTCACATTGATGTAATCACTCAAAGACAGTGATACCTTTTTGCCCGTGTATTTTATTCTACCCACTATGGTATTGTACAAGCCATTGTACTCATCATCGCCGGGCTTTCCTCTTAAACTCATGACATAATCGGTCATGTCGTAGGTAAAAATCGTTGTTGCGCCAGAAGGAGGAACTCGTGTTTCTGCTTTAAATGAAATCCCATTTTTTATTGCTCCAGGAATTTCATAGGTAAAGAAAATAGTATCAGGTACAGTAGAAGAAACTTGAATCTTAACAAAGCCAGAAGCCATGATCATTTTCTTTAACCTTACGGAGCCCATGTCCAATAAATAATTGACCGAATTATCGTCTAATACATTTTGCTCTGGGAATATCGCAGTAGCAGATGTGACAGAAACGTCTCGTACTTTCATGCTGATGGTAATGGCACTGTTTGTGTCGATCACAACAAAACCACCACCCAAATCAACGTCTAAAATGGTTGCAGATAAATTACCTTCAATGTGTTCTCCTGTAATGTCTTCTGAGTGAAGTGCCGTAGCGCCTGGAGCAATATTTGTAAGTAAAGGTTGAGCGATCGTTGCCGCTGGAGGATTCACATTGGCAATTTTAAATTCTGCATTTGTAATGGTTAAAGGCAAACCATTGATAATTGAAATGTCTAAAAATCCAGTTTTTACTTCTGCTGTTTCTAATACATCGCTGATGTTGATCGCTATCGGTCCTGCGGTAATGTTGTTGACAACACCAGCGGGGACAAAAGCAGGCAAGCCTTGACTGGCTAAAATAGTCGTTCCAAGAGGATTCCCTTGTGCCACCAACTGACGCGCAATCATGCCTAAGGTAATTTTGGTAACAATTGGAGGAGTGTCAAATACAATAGAACTGAGGTTTCTATTGACATCAAAAGAAGGTGCTTTTATAGCCACCAAAGAATCCATACTCAAGGTATACAGCGTATCTCTAATAAAGAGATCCATGCTGTTGTCTGGATTGGCCTGCACAGAACCGTTCTTCACCAAGTTTTGAATTGTTAACTCAGTATAAGCAAAGGGTGCTAAAAGGTTCGTATCCCATTGAGGCTTTTCAAAATCTTTTTTACAAGCCACAAATACCACCATCACTAATGCTGCAATGACACTGTTTTTTAGCCTGTTGAAGTGTGTCCTATTCATAATGTTTGCTTGTTTTTCTATGCTCTCCTTTTGCTTCCTCCTATAAAATTAAGGTTTTCTGCATTTTTTGAAGAATAAATTTCACCTAAATAGTGTACTCTGAATACTTTACAAGCAGCATAAGTAAATACGATATGCCCTCATCCTCAATTATCTCTTTAATATAGACCTTTTTACCTTAAATACAGGGCGCTTACCAAAGAAAAAACAGACCCTAAGTCGACAATTACTCCACAATATCACAAATCGTTTTCAAACCGTGTGGAATTGATTAATTTTGCCCATCTAAGAAAACCCACTAACACATTCTATATATCTTAACCTACGAAAAATATGTCATCTTCAGCATTTAAGGAATTCAAAAGAGACCAAGCCATTTTCGACTTGATTCAAAAAGAAGCAAAACGTCAAGAAGAAGGTCTTGAGTTGATTGCCTCTGAAAACTTCACCTCTCCACAAGTCATGGAAGCAATGGGAAGTGTATTCACCAATAAATATGCTGAAGGGCTTCCAGGAAAAAGATATTATGGCGGTTGCGAAATCGTAGATCAAGGAGAACAATTGGCGATCGACAGAGCAAAACAATTGTTTGGTGCAACATGGGCAAACGTGCAACCACACTCTGGAGCGCAAGCCAATGCTGCGGTTATGCTTTCCATTTTAAATCCAGGCGATACTATTTTAGGTTTTGACTTATCACACGGTGGTCACCTTTCACACGGTTCAGAAGTAAACCTTTCCGGTAAATATTATAGAGCTACCTTCTACGGAGTAGAGCAAGCAACAGGAGTTATCGACATGAATAAAGTGGAAGCGATGGCTGCGAAAGAAAAACCAAAGTTGATCATTTGCGGTGCTTCTGCTTACTCTAGAGATTGGGATTACGCCCGTTTCCGCCAAATCGCAGACAGCGTGGGCGCTTTGTTGTTAGCAGATATTTCTCACCCTGCTGGTTTAATCGTAAAAGGTTTATTGAATAATCCGATGCAACATTGTCATATCGTTACGACTACTACACACAAAACACTTCGTGGACCTCGTGGCGGTTTGATTTTAATGGGTAATGATTTTGAAAATCCTTTTGGTTTCAAAAACCCTAAAGGTGAATTGCGCATGATGTCTGCTTTACTTGACTCTGGTGTATTCCCTGGAACGCAAGGTGGGCCACTAGAACACGTGATCGCAGCGAAAGCAGTTTCTTTCCTTGAAGCCTTGAGTGACCCATACATGGCTTATGCACAACAAGTACAAAGCAATGCTCAAGCCATGGCAAAAGCATTTATCGATAGAGGATACAGCATCATTTCTGGCGGTACTGACAACCACTTGATGTTGATTGATCTTCATTCAAAAAGCTTAACAGGTAAAGAAGCGGAGAACACCTTAATTCAAGCCGACATCACCATCAACAAAAATAAAGTTCCGTTCGACGATAAATCTGCATTCGTAACTTCTGGTATGAGAGTTGGCACTGCAGCCATTACGACGCGCGGTTTGAAAGCCAAAGACATGGAACAAGTGGTAGACTTGATCGATGCAGTATTAATGAACAAAGACAACGCTTCAAAAATCCAAGACGTGAAAAAGAAAGTCAATTCTTGGATGGAGCAATTCCCATTATATAAATAAGCACTTTGTTCGATTCAGAAATGTCATTTGTAGACCACCTCGAAGAGCTGAGGTGGCATGTAGTACGTGCGGTTATTGCCTTATTGGTCTTTACCGTCATCGCTTTCATATACATGGATTGGATATTCCACAATGTCTTGTTTGCTCCGGCAACACCTGACTTTTGGACATTCCGAATGCTCTGCCAGCATTTTAACTATTGCGTCGGCGAAGCTAATTTTACCCTACAAAGCAGGACCATGACAGGCCAGTTTTCAATGCACATTACAGCGGCATTTATTGTGGGGTTCATCGCATCATTCCCTTATATCTTTTGGGAAATATGGAGGTTTGTTAAACCAGGACTAAAAATTAAAGAGCAGCAAAACAGCATGTACGCTGTATTGTCTGTCTCTTTCTTGTTTTTCCTAGGAGTCGTATTTGGTTATTACATGGTACTGCCCATTACCATTCAGTTCTTAGCCAATTATCAAATAGACCCGAGCATCGTCAACCAATTTGACATCACCTCATATATCTCTATGGTGTGTTTTATGGTGATGGGTTGTGGATTAATGTTTGAACTACCTGTACTGGTATTCGTGCTTTCAAAAATGGATATGATGACGCCTTCGTTCATGCGTACCTACCGCCGTCATGCGATAGTTGTGATCTTATTTGTATCAGCAATTTTAACACCTTCACCAGACATGTTAAGTCAGTTGATGATAGGAATACCTCTTGTACTCTTGTATGAGGTAAGTATTTTTATTTCGGCTTACGTACTCCATCAAAAAAAGAAAGAAGAAGCATTTTAACTTTAATCGTATGTTACACATAGGCATAGGTGGCGATCACGCTGGAGTAGAATACAAACAATTCATTACTGAAAAATTAACCGCCTTAGGATACAAGGTGAAAGATTTCGGGCCCATTGATACCAACTCGGTTGACTATCCCGATCATACCCATCCGCTTGCTACTTCTGTAAGCACCGGTGAAAATGTATTTGGCATTTTAATTTGTGGCAGCGGAAATGGAGTGTGTATGACGGCAAATAAACACGAAAAAATTCGCGCTGCACTGTGCTGGAAACCTGAAATAGCAACCTTAGCTCGACAACACAATGATGCCAATGTCATCTGTCTACCTGCTCGTTTCATCAGTAAAGAAGAAGCTTGGGCTTGCGTAGAAAATTTCATTACACAAGAATTTGAAGGCGGAAGACACCAAACAAGAGTCAATAAAATCAGTTGCTAACGATTGGCAAACATCCCTTGAAAGTACATGTGTTCAACATCTTTGCGAACAAGACTCAAAGCATAACTAAAAGAGAGCGAAAACAGCAAACGCTCTTCGCTCTGTTTCTACACTCTCTTTCTGTTTTTCTTTTACTCTAGTTTTTTTAATAAAAATACACCCTTCCTTTTTTCCACGTATTTGTTTGAAACCAAGGGCAAGCGATAAAAAACTTTTGACATGACACTTTTCGGATCAACAATGAGGTCCGGTAACTCCTTGCTAAAATAGCGATCGAGTAAACATACCGATTCATAACGCTCCATGTCTCTGAAATAGCTTTCCGATAAATTCCAATTCAAAAAAGGAGTGGCTAGTTTATACTCCGTGTATGCACCTAAGTCATTACCCAATACCAATACTGTCTTCACACCTTTGTATGCCTTCCATTCATTACTGTTGTAGTGCGTCACTAAATTGATTTCTTCTAGCGAGTTTTTTTGTAAACTTATTTCTAGAGTATGGTGTATAAAGAAAACAGCTCCAAAACTTAACAACAATATAAAATCTGCAAACCACTTTCTCTTTTGTAAAGTCAAAAAATAGGTGGCAATGACCGCAACATAGGGAGCAAACTGCCAGATGGTATACGTCGAACGTTCTTTAACAAGTAATAGGCCTAGCATTGAAAAGAAAAAAAACAAAATCACCGATTGAATAACACGATTTTGAAAATTGACAAAGGAAGATGCCCTTGTAATGGCTATGAATCCTATCAAGAGCCAGCCTACAGGAAATGCAATGATGTATAAAAACTGTTGAAAAGATAAGTAATGGTTGGCTTGAAAACTCATGATTTTTTGCAAAAATACTTGCACGTAAAAACCAGATGCTTCATTCCAAAAGAAATAAGCCCAAACTACTACTAAAGGCAAAATGAACGCATATAAAATGGTGACTACTTTTCTTGCATCTGTAGGACTGAATAAAATCAGTGCTACCAGAGCTGCAGGCAACAGTATAACATAAGGTGCGTAGAAAAGAAAGGCTAAACTCGCCGTAAATCCGATCCAGAAAAGAGGTTGTGTATGTTCATTATCTCTGATGTATGAAATAATAAAGTAGAACATCAACAAGAGAAATGTATTAGCCAATACGACAGCACTCAAACTGATCATATCGGGAAAAAGCATGCAAAAGCTCAAGTAAATAATAGCCGGCAAAGATGTTCGTTGATCAAAACACCCTTTCTCATTCAAGGCCTGGTTAAATAAAATGGCCTGAAAAAAAATGATGATCAAGGCTACAATACGGTAATAAATGATTGATCGCCCAAAAATAAAAAATAAAAAATAGTGAATCCAGGCAGTAAGTGGCTCTGTCCAATGAAAAACATCTTTGTACATGAAGTTCCCTGAGGTCAAATGCTCACTGGTGACAAGACTCATGAGTTCGTAGGAAGTAAGCGGAAACGAGATAATACCACTAAAAACCACGTACAACACTAGTAACAACAGCAATAACAATACCCGCGGGAGATCAAATACTTTGAATATGTTTACCAAGACTTAGTTTATTTAAATTTTTATGGAAACTCTCCTCAAAATACGGTAAGTTTGATAAAAAAAGAAACGATTTAAGAATGGAAAGCACCAGACAGCAAAAGTTTAGCCGTATGATTCAAAAAGAACTGGCTGAATTGTTCGTAAGGGACACCAAGAGCCTGTTTGGAGGCACCTATATCAGTGTGAATACCGTTCGCATGAGTCCAGATTTATCCGTCGCAAAAATTTACCTGAGTTTTTTATCTTCTGACGATAAGAATGAAGAATTAAAAAAGGTACGCATACATACCAAGCCTCTGAGAAAAATGCTCGGAGACAAATTGAAAAAAAATATCCGCATCATACCCGAACTTATTTTTATGCTCGATGATGGTGTAGATTATGCGATTCGCATCAACAACTTGATTGCCAAATTAGACATTCCTCCTGCTCCATCAGACGAGGAATCGGATTAACCTTAACCCATGAAAGCCTCTTTCTTCATTGCACGAAGATACTTTTTAACGAAAGGCAAGTTGAACATGATCCACATCATTTCACTACTTTCCATCAGTGTCGTTGCAGTGGTGACCATGGCACTCGTTACAGGCATGGCCGTATTCAATGGCATGGAAGACCTCATTCGATCCCTTTTCGATTCCTTTGATCCACAAATCAAAGTACAACCGATGAAAGGAAAAACATTCCTATATACCACACATTTAAAAAATAGTATTTCAAAAACACAAGGTGTGGATTTCATCACCGACGTCATCGAAGATAATTGCGTCATGATGTACGCCAACGAAAGTGATGTCATAAAAATTAAAGGCGTATCCGACAATTTCATTCAACAAGGTCGTATCGATACCTTTATTGTGGCCGGAAAGTTTAAACTAAAAGATGCCAAACAAAACTATGCACTCTTAGGAAGAGGCGTACAATACAAGTTGTCTGTGAATGTTAAAAATCCTTTTGCTCCACTCACTTTTTACTACCCCAACAAAGACAAGATTAAAAAAATAGGTTCTACCGATGCCTTTAATGTCATGAACCTCCAACCTGGCGGAGTCTTTGCCATTGAGAAGCAATACGACGACCATTATGTCATTGTTCCTTTGGAAGTCACACAAAGTTTAATGAAATATACCGATGAGCGTTCTTACTTAGAAATTAAAGTTAAAAAAGGCAGCACCATTGAAGAAGTACAAGATCGCTTAATCAAAACGCTCGGCCCTGATTTTAAAGTCCTCAACGGCGAAGAACAGCATGAGAGCCTGATCCGTGCGATGCGTATCGAAAAAATAATTGTCAATATCATGTTGACGTTTATTTTGGCCATATCCTCTGTTGGTATTTTCTTTTGCTTGTCAATGCTTGTCATTCAAAAAAGAAACAACATCGCAGTGTTACTGTCTTTAGGCGCGTCACGCAAAACGATACGTAACATTTTCTTAGCTGAAGGAGCATTCATCTCATTTACCGGCGCATTCATAGGCATCACCTTAGGAATCTCTATCTGCCTGCTTCAACAAAAATACGGCATGGTTTCTATCGGCACCGAAACCTCGGTCGTAGATGCCTATCCTGTTCGCTTAAAAGTCAGCGACATCCTCATTACCTTATGTTCTGTCATCGTCATTACACTTTTAGCTTCAATAAGGCCTGCATTAAGCGCTTCAAAAGTCGAAATTACGGAGCACATCCGATAAAAAGCCCTCATTATCAGTTACCTTATACCTCTTTACGGGATTCATTTAAACTGCATGTTTAACCGATAAAATTGTATTTATCCTATAAAGAGGTTAATTTACAGAAGCTATGAGATTTCGATCTTTTTTATACGTATCGACTTGTCTATTTTTTCTAGGACAAGAGACCCTGCTGGCTCAACTGTCGGGCGTTATAAATACCTATGTAAAAGTAACAGCCGTCGATTATACCTGTAGTAAAATAACCGTCACAAGCATTGCAGGATTTGGCGCGGGAGATAAAGTGCTCCTGATACAAATGCAAGGTGCAAGCATTATACAAACCAATACCGTAACATTCGGTGACATTACATCCATCGGTGATGCAGGTAATTATGAATTCGCAACCATCGACCATTTTGCAGGCAACGATGTATATTTCAAAAAAACACTTTTAAGAACCTATACGCCAAGCGGTGCTGTTCAAATGATCAGCGTTCCACAATACGGCAGCATCAGCGTTGATGGGGAATTACTTGCCACGCCTTGGGATGGCAATACAGGCGGTGTCATTGTTATGGAAGCATCTGGAACATTGACTCTGAATGCTGATATCAACGCGAGCGAACAAGGTTTTCGAGGAGGAGATAAAAGCCTTTATGGAGGTAATTGCGTGGTAGCTGGACAAAGTAATTATTTTTTCACTTATCCAACCAGCAATGGCGGTCAAAAAGGAGAAGGTATTGCTGCTTATATCGCAGCCAGTAGTTCTGGTCGTGGCAAAAACTGCACTGGTGGAGGAGGAGGTAACAATCACAACACAGGAGGTGGAGGAGGAGGTAATTTCGGTGCCGGAGGGAGGGGAGGAGACAAGAAGAATACAGGGTGTGCAATTGCTCCTAATCCATGGGGTTATGGCGCCATTGGCCTGAATACCACATATTATTCAACGAGTTTAAATAAAATATTCATGGGAGGAGGAGGTGGTGGTGGACAAGCTAATAATCCTCCTTGTTCCTATGATGCTGGAGATGGAGGCGGAATCATCATCATTCAAGCTTCGTCTTTAAATGCCAATGGCTACTTCATCAAATCAAACGGCGGTTCTGTGAATTCAAATTATATAACCACTTTTGACGATAATGGTGACGGGAACAGTGGAGGCGGAGCAGGTGGAACAGTGTTATTAGACATTCTTAACTATTCGACAACAACAACAATAGAAACCTTTGGTGGTAAAGGAGGCAATACAGGCTACACAACTTTTGATTTTGGCCCTGGTGGTGGTGGTGGTGGTGGTGTCGTATGGCTTAGTACCTCTGCAACCTCAGGACTAGTAGGCCCTAACTTAGCAGGAGGCAACGCAGGAAGATCTGGCTTAGGCGGCGGCAACGGCTCAGGCACTTCCTGGGGTGCAACAAACGGAGGGGCTGGAGCAGTATTGAATGCGCTAAGCATGCCAATCAGTGCCAGTAATTCTTCTTGTGTATTACCTGTTGACCTGCTTTTTTTCAAGGCGAAATACATCGGCCGGTACCATGTAAAAATGGATTGGGCTACTGCAAAAGAAGAATACAATGCTTATTTTACGTTAGAAAAAAGTAATGATGGCAATTACTTTCATCCCTTAACTACCATTGCTGGCAAGGAATACAGCAACAGCCTACTTACCTACGATTATACCGATGAGGTTAGCTACCACGAAAAAATATACTATCGTCTAACTCAAACTGACATCGATGGAACCATGACAAACCTAGGCGTACGATGTGTTTACACCAATGCCAATGAGTCTCTCATAGCATCCGTTTACCCTAATCCTTTTGAAGATGTATTAACCGTGCAGCTTCCGATCGAACAAGTAACAATCCAACAAACGTACTTTGTCAATATGATGGGTGAAGTTATTGTCGTGCCTTCGCATCAAAAAGACACACAACTCATTATTGAAACTTCATCGCTTCCCACTGGACTCTATACGCTGGTCGTGCAAGAAAAAGAGCAGATGGAATATTTTAAGGTGGTTAAAAAATAAACGACAGATCAGGATTTTAAGATTAAAGGATAAATAGGATTATTGACATGGATAAACATTATAGCACAACTTTTATTTCTCTTTTTTATCTTCCTTTTCCTCTTTCCTCTAATCATTAAATTCTACTAAATCCTTCTTATCTTTAAATTCTACAAATCCTGATCTAACACTTTTTTATCCCTCTGGGATTTTTTTATGATGACATTAGATGAAATAACTTACACCCTTAACGGCTGTGCCATGAAGGTCCATAATACACTGGGCAATGGATTTCAAGAAGTAATCTATCAACGGTGTTTAGCAATTGAATTAGCGAAGGCAGGGTTGTCTTTTGGCAGAGAAATAAATCAACGTATTTTTTACAATGGCCAACAAGTAGGAGTTCGAAGAGCAGACTTTGTTGTAGAGGAGAAAGTTATCGTAGAACTTAAAGCCGTGATTCGTTTAGAGGATGCACACTTAGCTCAGGCTAAAAACTACGTGGTTGCTTATGATTTCCCAATTGGATTACTCATTAATTTTGGAGGTGTGAGTTTGCAATTTAAAAAAGTCTTTAACTCGAAATATAAAGAAGGTCTGGATAAGGATTGAAGGAAAAGGTGGATTGAGCAAGATTTTAAGATCAGAAGATAAAAAAAGATACTAATAAGCTGTGCTATAATGTTTATCCACGTCAATAATCTTCCTTATCCTAAAATCATTTTAATCCTGGTCCATTACCCGACTCAAGACCTCTACCGCCTTATTTACTTCTTCTATCGTATTCATACGGCTAAAAGAAAAACGTATATAAGCGCGATCCGGATTTGAATCTATGGCTTCCAATACATGTGACCCAATCTGTGTGCCACTGGTACAAGCACTACCAGCCGATGCCGCAATGCCTTCGATGTCCATGTTAAACAAGAGCATTTCTGATTCTTCTCCTGCAGGTATAGAAATATTAAGTACGGTGTATAGACTTTTTTCTAAATCTCCAGACAAGCCATTAAACGATAGATCGGGAATGCGCTGTTTTAACTGCGCAATCATATGCGCTTTCAACGAAAGGATATAGGCTTTGTCTTGATCAAGATTTGTGTATGCCAATTCCAACGCTTTTGCCAAACCCACAACGCCTGCCACATTTTCTGTTCCTCCTCGCATATTACGTTCTTGAGGTCCACCGTACAACAAGGGTGTAATGTGGCTTTCAGCATTCACGTACATAAAACCTGTTCCTTTCGGACCATGAAATTTATGCGCTGAACCTACCAAATAATCGAGGGGCAATTTTTGTAAATCAAAACGATAATGTCCCATCGTTTGCACTGTATCGGAATGAAAAAAGGCCTTGTATTCCTTACACACCTGGGCAATGTTTTCTATATCGATAAGGTTTCCAATTTCATTGTTGCCGTGCATTAAGCTGACCAATGATCTGGAATTTGTTTTTAGTACATGTACTAAATCTTCCATGTCAACAACACCTTCATTGCTTACTTTTACTTTACTTAGTGTAAGGGCATTGCTTTGTAAGCCTTCTGCTGTATGCAATACAGCATGGTGCTCTAAAGGAGAAGTAACAACATGTTTTAATGCATGCGCTTGAATACAACCACGAATGATGGTATTGTCAGCTTCTGTTCCTCCTGAAGTGAAAAATATTTCTGAAGGTGAGGTGTTCAAAATATCAGCAACAAGCTTCCTTGCTTTATCAAGGGCTGCGCGTGTTTCTCTACCATAATTATGAATAGAAGAAGGATTCCCAAACTTATGTGTGAGATAAGGCAACATCACCTCTAGCACGCGTTCGTCTAGGGGTGAGCTTGCAGCATTATCGAGGTAAATTGGCATTATTCGTTTCTAAAATTTCTCTGATGTCAGACATGATTTTCTTTGCCAAATGATCGGCGGTAGCCATGCTTGTCGATTCAGAATATATTCTAATGATGGGTTCTGTATTTGATTTTCTCAACTGCACCCATTCATCGTCAAAATCTATTTTCAGTCCGTCTTCTGTATTCACAGGATGTTGACTGTATTTTTTTGTCAATTCAAGAATCACCGCATCCGCATCGATATCCGCTGTCAATTCAATTTTATTTTTTGAAATCTGAAAGTTAGGATACGTCCCTCTAAGCATGGACACAGGCTTACCGTAAGCCGCCAAATGGGATAAGAATAAAGCAATACCCGTTAAGGCATCTCTTCCATAATGCATTTCAGGGTAAATGATACCACCGTTTCCTTCACCACCAATGACTGCTTTTGTTTTCTTCATCGCTGCCACCACATGTGCTTCGCCTACTTTAGAAGCCATGTGTTTTTGACCTGCTTTCTCCGTAATCACTTTCAATGCGCGTGTAGAAGACAAGTTAGAGACTGTATTGCCAGGCGTATGCTTTAACACATAATCTGCAACGGCCACCAATGTATATTCTTCACCAAACATTGTCCCATCTTCTTTGATGAAGCATAAGCGATCTACATCTGGATCTACAACAATGCCCAAATCAAATTGTCCTCGCTCCATTTCAGAAGAAATGAACGTCAAGTTTTCTGCTAAGGGTTCTGGATTATGAGGAAAATTTCCGTTCGGATCACAAAACAATTTGGTCACTTGCGTAACGCCCAAAGCCTCTAATAGCATAGGAACTGCGATACCTCCTGAAGAGTTAACAGCATCGACAACCACTTTAAAATTCTTGGCTGCAATGGCGTCCCTGTTGACTAATTTTAATTTGAGTATGGCATCGATGTGTTTTTTGATGTACTCTTCATCGTGCGTATAAGAGCCCAATTTTTTGTATTCAGCATACATCAACTTTGACTTCTTGGTATATTTATCAACTTGAGCGCCTTGCTTTTCTGTCAACAATTCTCCCTCTTCGTTCAATAATTTTAATGCATTCCAATTGCCAGGATTATGACTTGCCGTAATAACAATACCTCCTGTTGCCTTTTCATTGCTTACAGCGTACTCAACGGTTGGCGTGGTAGAGAGACCTAAATCAATTACGTCTATACTCAAACTGCGAAACGTAGAAGACACCAATTGAGAAATTAATTCTCCTGACGGACGTGCATCTCTTCCGATTACAACCTTTGGCGCATCGTGATGTTCCAATAACCACATGCCAAAAGCCGACGTAAATTTAACCACATCTTGAGGTGTCAAGTTGTCGCCAACTTTACCACCAATTGTTCCTCTAATACCTGAAATCGACTGAATAAGTGTCACTCTGTTTAATTTTTATAGTTAATGATGCTGCGATCTTGTATTTTTAGATGTGCTGCACGCATACAAATTTAACCTTTTTATAAAATTCACCACACGAATAGAAAATTATTATCGCATGAACGTTATAAATACTCCTCAAGATACCCTACAATCGTTTGCCCGTATACTACAAATCATGGATGAATTAAGGGCACAATGTCCTTGGGATAAAAAACAAACCCTTGAAAGTCTGCGCTATTTGACAATTGAAGAAACTTTTGAACTTTCTGATGCCATTGTAGAGAAAGACATGGAGGAAATAAAAAAAGAGCTCGGCGATGTTTTTCTCCATTTAGTATTCTACAGTAAAATAGCTTCTGAATCCCATTCGTTTTCGATTAAAGACGTGATGGATAGTTTATGCGATAAATTAATTCGCCGTCATCCACACATTTATGGAGATGTAGTCGCAGAAGACGAGGAGGCTGTAAAACGAAATTGGGAACAAATAAAGCAAACGGAAAAAGGCGGCAACAAAACCATTTTAGGTGGTGTGCCAAAATCTTTACCGGCTATGGTGAAGGCTATACGTATTCAAGAGAAGGCACGCGGTGCAGGCTTCGATTGGGATGATAAAGATCAAGTATGGGAAAAAGTAAAAGAGGAAATTTTAGAATTTGAAAAAGAAGTCAAAGCACCCAACGTTGACCAAGAAAAAATGGAAGACGAATTGGGAGATATTTTCTTTTCCATCATCAACTATGCTCGCTTTATCAATATTAATCCAGAAGATGCGCTTGAGCGTACGAATAAAAAATTCATCAAACGTTTCACGTACTTGGAAGAACAAGCAAAAGCCGCTGGGAAAGATCTTCAATCGATGAGTTTAGAGGAGATGAATAAGTATTGGGAGGAGGCAAAAAGAATATAGGTTTCAGTGGTCAGGTATCATTAGTCAGTAAAATTAATTGACTACAAAAAGATTGTTTTTTCAAAAATTTTGCGTCAGCACTGATCCCTGACTACTGACTACTGATCCCTAAATCCTTTTTCAACTTTTCCTCATCGAGCGAATTTAACAAAATCACTATATTCGGAAACCACTTTTCATGGTAGCCAAATCCCCCTTCTTTAAATTCCTTTATCGCTTCTTCTTTTGTCCAGCCGTTGCATAACATTCTATAGACAGCAACCATACAGCCTGTTCTATCAGAGCCGTGTAAGCAATGTATCAATACTGGTTTCTTTGCTTGTTGAATTGTTTTCATCGCGCATACAATATCTTCGTAGGATATTTTATTGGTATTGAGAGGCTGATGTACTAAAACTAAATTGGTGTGCTTTCCCTCTTGTTTATCGTTCCAAAAAAGCCTAAGGTTCAATACTGTTTTGATACCATCGTTACTCAAATCTTTCATCTCTTTTGAAGAAGGTTGTGCTGATCGGTAGAGACTATCATCCACTTTATAAAAGTTCTTCTGCTTCGGGATATGAGAGGTGTTGATATTTTTGGCAGTACATGCAAAGAGAATCAGAATTATACTGAATAAAGAATATATACGTAACATAAACAAGGCTAATGAAAACAAACAATGTTACAAGCTAATATTATCCCAGAAAATGAAGCCCCCGACAAATGTCTAACCTTTGAAGGTAATATGAATATAATTTACCTTTAGAATCAAACTGTAAAATCTCAATTAAACAATGATTGTAAATTGATTGTAAAAACAAATTTATACAAATCAAAATTAATTGATGATCCTTTCCTAATGAGAGATTAGCATCGATGTCGAATACTTAAATTCTTCATTTTCTAATTGAAAAAAATAAACGCCATTAGAAATGTCATCAACTAGAATAGAATCCTCGCCTATATTAAGCATAATTTTTTTAACAACATCTCCAATAGAATTATATATAATTATCGAAGTTGCAGAATTCATCTTTCTATTAATTTTAATTTCATTTTTAACAGGGTTTGGATATAACGATACTAAATCAGACAAAACCGATTCCGAAATTCCTAAACAATCATTTACTAAAATCTCTTGCGTAGCAAAATTTGAACAACCATTTTCTGAATATGAATAAGTTATTAAATGTGTTCCAGATGATATTGGAGTGAACTCACCCAAAGTCACAAATTGTCCAGAGTATTCTCCTCCCGTCGGACTACCTCCACTGAGAAAAACAGTTTCAGACGTACGACATAATAATTGCTGAGATGACGGAAGACTAAAGTCAACTATTAACTCTTCTGGCTCCGTTACACTATAGCTTTCATTTAATACATTACACCCATTAATATCCGAAATAGCAACATTATACATTCCTGCCGGCAGGTTTAATAAGTCTGCTGTTGTCTCGCCAGTTTCCCATAAAAAATTAATTGCATTGGCATTTTGTTCAACCAAGCTTATAGCACCATTTTCAAGTCCATTACAAGTAACATCTGTAACAACCGAGAGTAAAGTAGGTGTAATTGGGTCATTGACAATAACCGTTATTGTATCGTACCCTATACAGCCTAAATTATTAGTCAATGACACAATAAATGTTTGAGAGGCATTTCCAACAAATGTTGGGTTAGAGACTTGTGCATTATCTAGTACCAATACCGGAGTCCAATTAAAATCACTTCCTCCGCTTGCATTTAATTGTATAGGAATGTCTTTACATGTACTTATATCGTTACCCAAATTGCCAAATTTATATGTTTGTGAAAATTCGGATGTGCGTTTCGTAAATGTAGCGGTAGCTGTCACAAAACAAGGATTCGTAATGACACCTATGTATGTCCATTCACCAAATACATTAGAAGTGACTGTACCTATAAAGTTTTTACCCTGAAGTTTGCCTGTTCCGTTGTGAACATAAAGGTCTATAATTGCTAAAGGCATAGACTTACCTTGTATTAAAGTTGCTGTAACATTAGTTATTATAGGAGTTGTATTATTATAATTACTTATTCCTGAAGAATTATTAAAAAAACTATTGCCACGAATGACAACATTGCCAATGTATTGCGGCAATGAATTATTGTCCCAAAAAATAGCGCTAAATGAATAGTTTGAAAATATATTTCCATATCCTGCGGATACATTTCCAATTTCTACGTCTGCAGTAGTTCCAATAAGCATTCCTCTACGACCCAATCCCCCTAGAGGAGTAATGCCATCTTTTGCCACACCAATTTTATTGCCATAAACATAGGCTCTTTTTGTTGACGCAATAACTATTTCTCCTCTTAAATTAGCATACGATGACATTAAATTAGAAGCGATGACATTACCTTCACCAGGCATGTACCCTCCAATTACAAGAGAGTCACCACCATTAATTGTTACACCACCTGTACTTGGTAAAGATGCCATCCCTGTTATATCGACCCCAATATAGTTTCCTTTTAAGTAAATAAATGATGAAAAAGACACATTAACACCTGCACCTTTATTTCCAGAAATTATATTTCGCTCTGAAACTGTTACCCCACCTATTTGCACATTATAACAGCTAGTTGCTAAGTTAATTCCAATAGTATTAGGAATAGCGTTCAACCCATCAATGCTAGTACCAACCGTATTGCCTGTAATTACGACATTTGTATCAGACCATAATCGCATACCATCATTATAATTGCCTATTACATTTTTGATAATGGAAAGATTCTTGGTACGATACGAATCTATACCTCTAGTATAGATTGAAAAAGGTAATACACCCGAATTAAAATCCATTCCGATCATGTTATTTTGTATTTTTACATTATGTGCATATTCTACTAATATGCTTGCAGGCGATATAAAAACATTCGGTTTTGACACACTGCCAATAATCGCATTATCCGCTATTTCCTTTTCATAAGTATAATATCTCGATCGTGCATTAATATATAATAAAGAGGTACTAGAAAAAGTTAAACCATAAATTTCAGAATTAGCTCCTCCAAGTATAATTGCTGTTGCTAACTCTATTTTAGGCATTACGCCAGTATACCCATTAGCCGGTTGCGATTGACCATCAATAACTACCGGTTGAAAAAAAGTATTTAAAGTTGAGGTGGTAGCTATTTGATGAGGAGCCTGACCTGAGATGTTAAAATATATATAATCTTTCGCAGGAGTCTGTTCACAATAATCTTGTATTAATCGCAATGACCCGACACCAGAATTAGCTGTTGTCGTTACATTATATGTATTACTTGAAAAATTAATAGTCTTGTGAAAATTGTTTCGACTTAATGTTCCTGTAAACCTAAATAAGGGACCAGGTATACCATTCCCATTTATCGTTAAATCGTATGTTCCAAAATTTTTATCCCCAATAAAAACAGATGGCGCTGTAATAGTCGGTAGCGGTGAAAAAATACTAACAGTTGCAGTCGTCCCTGGGATTCCAAAATAAACATTTATAGAAGTCGCTCCGGAAGAATTTAAATCTATAATTGCCTGACGTAATGAACCTAAACCTGAATCATTAGAATTAGACACAAAAAAATCAGCGGCTTGTGTAATTAATGAGAACCCTGTTAAGAAAAGTATGAAAGCGATTTTACGTATTTTAGTTACCATAAAAGTGTATTTTAAAAAGTAAATTTTCTATGTGTGCGTGTTTATACTATTTACAAAAGGAAAGGTAACCATTACTTCGAATAAAGTTACTTTCTACAATTATTTTTTAGCCATCGATAATACTGCTCCAGACAACACCAACAGCATGCCCGTCATAGTAATGGCATTAAAGGTCTCATCGAAAAAGAAATAACCATACCCTAAGGCCAACAACAATCCTATATAATATAATCCAGCAACATTACCTATTTCTTCGTAGCGATACGCGCGGGTGAGAAAGATTTGTCCTACCTGACTCACGCCGCCAATCGCTAATAAAAACAAGGCTTCTGAGTACGTAGGCGTAACCCAATAATAAAGCATTGGTACCAATACAATGGGGATAGAGACCAAGGGAAAATAAAATATAATGATATTTTCATGGTCGGTATCCCGTAAACTGCGCACCAAGAAATGTGCTAAAGCCGTAAAGAAAGCTGCTAACAATGCAACGATTAAATATTCGATTTTAACACGCTCATCAAATCCCTTGATCAAGTAAACACCTACAAATGCTATGGAAACCAAAGCCCACTGTATAAAGGATATTTTTTCTCCGATAAAAAAAACGGAAAGTAACATGGCAAAAAACGGAACCAAATTCGTAATGGTAACAACAGTAGCCAAAGGCATGTGTTGTATCGCATAAAAGAAAGCGAGCAAACTGGTTACCCCTGCCACTCCTCTGAAAATCAATAACAGCTTATGTGTCCCCCAAGGGGAAATTCCTTGCTTGCGAATCATGGCATAAGAAAGCATCAAGGCAATCACAGACCTAAAAAAAATGACTTCTGGAACAGGTATGTTTGAAATGAATTTAACCAACAAATGCATCAGCGAAAATGCAATCAAGGATATTAACATGTATCCTGCGCCTTTACTGAGTCTTAGGTTCATCAATCTTCTTTCTGATCTATGTAGCGCTCCCACTTTGTCAACGCACTTTGAAAATCTTCTGGCAACTCAGAATCAAACTGCATGAATTTTTTGGTAGTCGGATGAATAAAACCCAATGACTTTGCATGCAAGGCTTGTCGCGGTAAAAGTTCAAAACAGTTTTCTACAAATTGCTTGTACTTCGAAAACACAGTACCCTTTAGTATTTTATCTCCTCCATAGGTTGCATCGTTAAACAACGGATGGCCGATGTGTTTCATGTGTATTCTAATTTGATGCGTACGACCTGTTTCCAAATTACATTGCAATAAAGAAACGTATTGCAAACTTTTCAATACTTTATAATGCGTAATGGCTCTCTTAGCTTTTTCTTCGTCTTCATACACCGCCATAATTTTACGGTCTTTCTCACTGCGCGCAATCGGAGCATTCACGGTGCCTTGCTCTTTTGTCGGTATACCCCAAGCCAGCGCTAGATAGGTGCGTTCAATAGAATGATCAAAAAACTGTTTGGCTAAAAATGTCATGGCATATTCTGTCTTTGCAATCAACAGCAGCCCAGAAGTGTCTTTATCGATGCGATGTACTAGGCCAGGTCGAATTTCTCCGCCTTTGTTTACCGGAAGATGATTCAAATGGTAGGATAAAGCATTCACCAGCGTACCCGTCCAGTTACCGTGCGCGGGATGTACCACCATGCCGGCACGTTTATTAACGATTAATAATTCTTCGTCTTCGTAAATGATATTCAGTGGAATATTTTCAGGCACTACCACGTCTTCACGTGGAGGATGAGGCAAAGAAACCACAATGATATCATTAGGCTTTACTTTATAACTTGGCTTTACCCCTTTGCCATTCACTTTCAACGATTCCACTTCAATGGCATGTTGAATCTTATTGCGCGTGGTATTAGAAATACGATCCATCAAAAACTTATCGATGCGAATCAAAGATTGACCCTTATCAACTTCTATGCGATGGTGCTCAAAAAGCTCTTCTTCTTCACTAAATTCTTCTATCGGATCCGATGGATTCATATTGGACTAATTTCTATCGCAATATAATACCAATTCTACGGATTAAATAGTCAACACTTTTAGCCAATAGATTAGAATTGGCTATGCCGACATGATTATCAATAAGATCAATTAGGATTGTAATCGGCATAAAACTAATTTGGGGGATTTGTACGGGAGAGTCGCGACTCTCCCCTTCCCCTAACGACGAACGGGGATATTTTTACGATTACTGATGACTGATACCTGATCACTTTTTCTTATTTTTGTACACCATGCTCCTTGACCAATCCATCATTCCTTCTATCGAATTCACCCCCATCATCGATCCTGTTTTTGAAAAACAAGGCATCAGCTTATCTCTTGCCCGCCTTGACTTACTCCCTTACCCCGCAGCTGGAAATAAAACCTTTAAATTAAAATACAACATACTCGAAGCCAAATCAAAAGGCCTCGACACCCTCATAACCTTTGGCGGAGCTTTTTCGAACCACTTGTATGCCACCGCAGAAAGTGCAAAACATTACGGCTTTAAAAGCATCGGTATTGTTCGGGGTGAAAAAACACTTCCACTGAATGAAACCCTAACACATTGCCAAGATCATGGCATGGCATTATACTACATGTCTCGAGAAGACTACCGTAAAAAAAACGATCTTGATTTCATTCGTACTTGGTTACTCGTTCAAGGTATTCCATCTGGATACCTTATTCCTGAAGGGGGAAGTAATGCCCTCGCTGTAAAAGGTGTTGCAGAATTAGCAATAAAAATCCCTTCAAGTACCGACATCATTGCCACCGCTTCTGGCACTGGTGGAACGCTTGCAGGCATCGTCAGCGCCATGCTTGAAACCCAAGAAGCATGGGGCTTCTCCGCTTTAAAAGGAGCGGACTTCTTAGTGGAAGAAGTCAAACAATTGCTGATCGAAAGCGACAATGAAAAGTCCATCTCAAAACGCTGGAACATAACAAGTGATTATGCCTGGGGTGGTTATGCCAAATGCCCTACACCGCTGCTCGATTTTATAAAAACCTTTCATCAACAACAAGGCATTTTACTAGACCCCATTTATACTGGAAAAATGGTCTTTGGCCTCTATGATCTCGCTCAAAAAGGACTCCTCCCAGTGGGTAAAAAAATTGTCGCTCTTCATACTGGAGGAATACAAGCTTGGAATGGAATGCCAGAAAAATTTATGTATATTTCTACTTGAAAATCTTCCCTTATCGCATGTCTGTAAAAGCATACATTGAATCTCATCAAGACCGTTTCGTTGAAGAACTAAAAACGTTATTACGCATTCCTTCTGTGAGTGCCGACAGTAAATATAAAGCCGATGTGGTGAATGCCGCCGAACAAGTAAAAGCATTCTTGCTCGAAGCTGGCGCCGACAAAGCTTCCTTATACCCTACCGCTGGACACCCCATTGTATATGGAGAAAAAATAATCGACAGTACCTTGCCGACCGTATTAGTCTACGGGCATTATGATGTACAACCTGCTGACCCCTTAAACTTATGGGACAGTCCTCCCTTTGAACCCGTAATCAAAGACGGAAAAATATTTGCCCGTGGCGCTTGCGACGACAAAGGACAAATGTTCATGCACATCAAAGCCTTAGAAACCTTGCTCAAAGCCAGTACGCTTCCTTGCAACGTTAAATTCTTAATCGAAGGAGAAGAAGAAGTAGGCAGCGATAACCTTGAATTATTTTTGCAACATCAAAAAGCTTTACTCAAAGCCGATATCATTTTAGTTTCTGATACGGGAATGCTGTCCAATGAAAATCCTTCTATTACAGTTGGCTTAAGAGGCTTGAGTTATTTAGAAGTAGAAGTGACAGGTCCTTGCCGTGACTTGCATTCAGGCATGTACGGAGGAGCCGTTGCAAATCCGGTGCAAGTACTCTGTGAAATGATTACTTCTCTAAAAGACCAAGACAATAAAATTGCCATTACAGGGTTTTATGATAAAGTAGTCGTTGCTTCTGAGGAAGAACGTAAGCGCATGAGTGCAGCACCCTTCGATGAACAAGAATACAAAGACACCTTGAAAGTAAAAGCCCTAGCGGGAGAGAAAGGATACAGTACATTAGAACGTCTTGGTTTAAGACCCTGCTTAGATGTCAACGGCATTTGGGGTGGCTATACCGGAGAAGGAGCAAAAACAGTATTGCCTTCGAAAGCCTTTGCAAAAATATCAATGCGATTAGTTCCTAATCAAACCTCGGCAGAAATTACCAAACTCTTTACCGATCATTTTAACCGCATCGCACCCGACACGGTTACAGTTGTTGTAAGGCCACATCACGGAGGAGAACCCGCACATACCTCTATCGAATCGGATGGTTACAAAGCAGCAGAGAAAGCATTCGATAAAGTATGGCACAAAATGCCGATACCCATGCGCGAAGGTGCAAGTATTCCGATTGTGAGTTTGTTTAAACGAGAACTCGAACTCGATACAGTGCTCTTGGGTTTTGGCTTAGACAGTGATGCCATTCACTCTCCAAACGAAAACTTTCATTTGTATAATTTCTTCATGGGCATAGAAACCATTTGTGAGTTTTATCACCAATATGGTGCTTTGAGAAAATAAAAAATTGCGGAATTATTTATAGACGATTGCTGTTAGATTCATTATGATGCAAAAATCACTGTATACCTTGCTGTTCACCTTGCTCACTTTCTTCATTAGCATGACATGTAACAGTCAAATTTTAAAGCCTACAAAATGGTCTTACCATTTATCGAAAGATAAAGTAGAAGTGGGTCAAACGGTAGACCTTATCTTTGAAGCAAGCATAGAAGATCATTGGTATTTATATTCTTCTGATTTTGATCCTAACCTCGGACCGATTGTCACCACCTTTACCTTCGAACCCAGTAAAGGATATGCCTTGGTTGGAAAAGTAAAACCCATTGGCGCAAAGAAGAAATACGATGACATCTGGGTGGGCGACTATACATACTTTACACACAAAGGAGTATTCAAGCAAACACTGAAAGTTTTAAAAGCCGATGCAAAAATCAAAGGGACTTACAACTACCAAGCCTGCTCTGAAACGGACGGAAAATGTATTGGAGACAATGGAGAATTTTCTCTAGAAAATTTCACCACCGCTTCAGCCCATACAAATCTTCCTGTTTCATTAGGTACGACTGCAATTACACAATCGACGGAAGATTCTTCCTTGACTCCAACGCTTAACATCACACCCAAACTACCAACAACAAAAATTAGTTTGAAGCCCCGTGGCGACGGCACCACAGAAAATAAAAGTTTGATTTATTTTATGTTGGTTGCTTTTATTGCTGGACTTGCCTCTTTACTCACTCCTTGTGTATTTCCCATGATTCCCATGACGGTTACGTTTTTTACAACGACGAGTAAAAACAGGCGTCAATCGACCATCAAAGCTTTAGTATATGGAACTTCGATCGTCATCATCTATACTTTGATAGGCGTTATTGCTGCTCGCATCAACGGCCCAGCCTTTGCCAATTTCATCAGTACTCATTGGATTCCAAACTTATTCTTCACCATTACCTTTATTGTATTTGCACTTTCTTTTCTCGGCTTATTCGACATTACACTTCCCTCTTCCTTCGTCAACAAGGTTGATCGTCAAGCAGACAAAGGTGGCTATTATGGCGTGTTTTTTATGGCCTTTACCATTGTCTTGGTTTCGTTTTCATGTACTGGACCTATCGTCGGCACCATACTCGTAGAAGCCGCAGGAGGACAATTGTTAAAGCCAATTTTAGGCATGCTAGCGTACTCCTCTGCATTCGCTATTCCATTTACCTTGTTTGCTATTTTCCCAGAATGGTTACACGCTTTACCAAAATCTGGAGGCTGGCTCAACGTCGTTAAAGTAACCTTAGGTTTTATTGAACTAGCCATGGCGATAAAATTCTTAAGTGTTGCCGATCAGGTAGAACATTGGGGATTACTCGACAGAGAAGTTTACTTGAGTATATGGATTGTCATCTTCGCAACTTTAGGCATTTACTTGTTGGGGAAAATACGTTTACCACACGACAGTCCCATTGAAAAAATTAGTGTCGGCCGATTGATGATGGCATTGGTAAGCTTAATCTTCGCAGTATACATGATACCCGGACTTTGGGGTGCTCCTTTGAAAGCCCTATCGGGGTACTTACCTCCCATGACTACACAAGATTTCAATTTGTACGATGTCAATGCATCAACAAGTACAAAAACGAATGAACAGAACTTATGTAGCGTACCTTCTTTCAGCGATAAATTAGAATTGCCGCATAACATCAAAGGGTTCTTCCATTACCAAGAAGCCATAGCTTGTGCAAAAGAAAACAACAAACCAGTATTTATTGACTTCACAGGTCACGGTTGCGTGAACTGTCGTAAGATGGAAGCCAACGTGTGGTCAGATCCTCGCGTGTTAAAAATACTGAACGAAAAATATACAGTAGTGGCACTCTACGTCGATGATCCAACGCTGCTTCCAGAAAGCGAATGGATTACTTCTTCTTTTGATCAAAAGGTAAAGAAGACTATTGGCGCTGTGAATAGCGACATACAAGTGAGTAAATTTGACAATAACGCACAGCCCTATTATATTTTACTCGATCCTCACACAGAAACAAAGCTGGCGCAACCTGTTGCCTACAATGAAGACGTGGAAGAGTTTATCGATTTCTTGGAAGAGGGTGTTAAGAATTACAACATACTTCATGCAAAGGCAGATTAAGAGACGCACAAATAATACCTACTGTGAACATCAACATTATAAAACACGCCTTACTCAACAACATTCCTTCAGGCTCTGGCATTGAATTGGTTGATGGCATCATCTATATCATTGGTGACGACTGTGAATGTTTATTCGGATTAAACCATGAACTTCGCGTCATTCATCAAGTAGAACTTTTCCCCTGTATTGAAAAAAAAAACGGGCGCATTCCAAAATCGCTCAAACCCGATTTTGAAAGCATGTTGTCCTTCGACATCAACGGCTATCCGCATCTATTCGTAGCTGGCTCCGGATCATTACTACCACAACGCGGCAAAGGATACTTAATCAAACTCCCTACTTCCTACAACAAAAAACACATCGTCTGGGAAAAAGATTTAAACGCTTTATATCACCTCATTACAAGTCATCCTGATTTTTCGAGTGACTTAGAATTAAACATTGAATCCTGTTTTATTGCTGAAGATAATTTCTACTTCATCAATCGATCGGGACAACAACTCATTCGTTATCCTTTAGCAGAAATGATAGAGTACTTGCAAAACCACAGCGAGAGTACGCCATTCCCTGAAATCTTTATACTCGACATGCCATTGATCGACGGCTTTGAATATACCTGTTCCGGTGCATGCTATTATAATGGTAAAATTTACATTACTGCTTCATGCGAAGCAACAGACAATGCTTATGACGACGGAGAGATCATTGGCTCTGCCATTGGGATCATCAAACTTTCTGATATTCCTGAGCGCAGTCGTGATAAATACCAAAACAGTCGTATTCCCGTTTCAAATCTGACAACCATAAAAGATGAAAACGGTTCCGTGCTTAAAACAAAATGGGAATCGATTTGTTTATACGAACACGATGAAGATGGAACGCTCGCAGCCTTAGCCATTGCAGACCCTGACAATGGCACTTCTGAATTATTTCTAATAGAAATCAGCGCATGAAAAAATTAAGTCTTTTTTCTCTAATCATCCTCCTCTGTTGCCTTAAGACAATAGCACAAACACAAGCCCCTTTTACTCCCATTAAATACAATAGCGACAATCAAAATCTTATCATTCCAGAAGAGTATGAATACCATGTGCTTTTTCGCGAACAGGATTATGTATACGCTACACCTGGTCAAAAAGCATTGGCTAAAAAAAATCACGATTACATTGCCTTTATTCCTGGTGCAGGAAAAGATAAAGCTAGTTTATATGTGTCTCACGAAACCAACGACAGTTCTTCTGTACTCGGCGACGGTGGCGGTGCAACCATTTTTTCCATCAATAACAACAAAGGAACATGGGAAAGAGACGGGGCTTTTTATAACGTCGATTTCAATGCCGTCGGCGGAACATACGACAATTGTGGAGGCTTCTACATACCAGAAACCAACCGCATACTCACAGCAGAAGAATTTCCTCCTAAAGACAATATAACCTTATACAAAAAAGGTAGAGGAACACGAGATACTTCTGACATCAACGGATTAAAACGTTTTGAACATACTGGTTGGATGGTAGAAGTAGACCCATCAACCAGAAGTGCAACAAAAAAACTCTACGCTTTAGGACGCTATTCACATGAGTCGGTCTGCATGTCTAAAGATGGGAAAACGCTCTACATGACCGACGACAACTCACCTTCAGTCTTGTTTAAATTCATTGCCAACATAGCTTTTCAATTCGATAAAGGGACACTTTACGCATACAATCAAACACGAGTAAATGATCCGTGGATTGTCTTGCCAGGTGAATTGGATTCGCTCGTAAACATACGAGACATCGCCATTCGAAAAGGAGCAACAATATTTATGCGCATGGAATGGATGACACTTGTTAACAATAAAGTTTACATAACAGAAACAGGTGTCGATCGCTTTGAGCTCGAAAACGCAGGCATTACTGAAACTCAAGTCGCCTACCATTTGAAACATACCATCACCGATCACGTGTTGGAATATCCTTACGGAGGATTATTAGAACTTGACCTCTCAACCAACAAACTAAAAAATATCTTGAGCGGTGGACAAGGAACCATCGATCCTGTAAAACATTTTTCAAATCCCGATGCCATCACGCAAACGATAATAGAAGACAAAACATGGTTAGTCATTTGCGAAGACCTCATCGGCAAAGATAAAAATCGTGTAAAGCAACAATATGGCGAGGCAAAGGAATACCTCAACGAGGTATGGTGGCTAGATACAAGCATTCCAAATGCTAAAGTTGACGACCTTCAACGCTTTGTATTGGCGGTTCCCGGAGCTGAATGTACAGGCCTTTGTTTCAGTCCCGATGGTGAAACATTATTCCTGAACATACAACACCCTTCGGCAACCAATGCTTATCCTTTTGAAAAATCAACCACCATTGCCATCAGCAGAAAAAAGAGAACGCGTGGTAAAAAACGTGCGGAACAAAGACCACGAGATGGATTTGGCGTTGCCATACCATTTTAAGCTGCATCGCATAGATTCTCACTAACCAGAACATTTGTTACATCGGTTACGTTATCGAGCCTTATTTTATTAAATTGCAGCGCATTGAAATTAAAAGAAATCATATCGCTGTACCAAGAAGACTCCTTTTGTAAAGACATACAAAAGAAACTGGAAGCTTCAGCCTCGTGTAAATTAAACATTACAGGATTAGCGGGCAGTGCACATGCCATCATTGCAGCTACCCTCATTCCAGAAGAACGCATTTCGTTTTTTATTCTTCCAGAAAAAGAAGAAGCCTATTTTTTTCAAAACGATTTGCAGACGGTATTCCCGAACAAAGACATTTTAATGTTTCCGGCTTCTTATAAAAAGCCTTACCACCAAGAAGACGTTGACAATGCCAATATTTTATTGCGTGCAGAAGTCCTTACTAAATGTAACGATGCCAAAGCCAATTGTGTCATTGTCACATACCCTGAAGCCTTAGGAGAAAAAGTAATCAATAAAATTTCCTTGGTTCAAAACACCTTCAAAGCCGTAAAAGGAGAAGCACTCGACCTCCATTTCATGGAAGAGTTTTTGGCTTCTTATGATTTTGAAAAAACAGATTTTGTCTACGAAGCAGGTCAATACGCCGTTAGAGGAGGTATCATCGATGTGTATTCTTATTCTAACGATTTCCCTTACCGTATAGAATTACTAGGCGATGAAATAGAAAGCATACGGTCATTCAATCCCGACAGTCAGTTGTCGATTGAAATACATGATTTCATCACCATCATTCCCAACATTCAAACCAAATTGATGCAAGAACGTCGCGAAAGTATTTTTGAATACTTACCCGACAATACCATCTACTGGATGAAAGACGGAGAACTCGTTGCCAACTTGATTGAAACAGGCTTCGATAAAATTACAGAGCTACATGAAAAACTTTCCAAAGCATCGGGTGGTTCTGCACTGATCTCTGAACCTTCTGTTTTATACATTGCTAAAAAAGAATTTCTAGAACTGCTAGAAAAAAGAAAAGTTGTTGAATCAGGGAAATATTTTTTATTCAAAAAAAGCGACACCTATCCTTTTAATTTCAAGTCACAACCTTCCTTCAATAAAGACTTTAAACTGTTGAGCGAAGACTTATCGGAAAAGTCGCACCAGGGTTATACCATTTGCATTGCTTCTGAATCGATTAAACAAGTAGAACGTTTAACCACCATTTTCGAAGAAATTGATCCCTTCTTAAAATTCAACCATACCGGTGTCACACTTAAAGAAGGCTTCTACGACGAAGAGCGAAAACTATTAATTTATACCGAACATCAATTGTTCGAACGTTTTTTAAGGTATAAAACCAAAAAGAAATATTCAAAATCAAAAGCCATTACTATCAAAGAGTTGCGCAGCTTACAACCCGGTGATTACATAACTCATGTAGACTATGGTATTGCGCGCTTTGCAGGATTAGGGAAAACAGACATCAATGGACAACAACAAGAAATGATTCGCTTGGTGTTTAAAGACGATGATATTTTAAAAATTAGCATTCATTCGCTTCATAAAATTTCCCGCTACAGCGGCAAAGAAGGCGGACCCCCTCAAATGAGTAAACTCGGCTCTGGAGATTGGGAGGCGAAAAAATCAAAAGTAAAGAAACAGGTCAAAGACATTGCGAAAGACTTGATTCTATTGTACGCAAAACGCAAAACAGCACCGGGCTTTCAATTTTCTCAAGACTCTTTTTTACAAGCAGAACTGGAGTCTTCGTTTATCTATGAAGATACGCCAGACCAAGCGAAAGCAACAGCGGATGTAAAAGTAGACATGGAAAAACCACACCCCATGGATCGATTGGTTTGTGGCGATGTAGGTTTTGGGAAAACAGAAATTGCGATTCGTGCTGCCTTTAAAGCCGTATGCGACAACAAGCAAGTCGCGGTATTGGTACCGACTACCATTTTGGCGATGCAACATTATAAAACGTTTCGTGATCGCTTATCCAACTTGCCTTGCAGCATAGAATACGTGAACCGTTTCAAATCGACGGCTCAAATAAAAGAAACCCTTGCACGCGTTAAAGAAGGAAAAACAAATATCCTAATCGGAACACACCGCATCATTGGAAAAGACATCGCCTTCACAGATTTAGGATTACTCATCATTGATGAAGAACAAAAATTTGGTGTGAAAGTAAAAGATCGCCTCAAGGAATTTAAAGTGAATGTCGACACCCTGACACTCACGGCGACACCTATACCGCGTACCCTACAGTTTTCTTTAATGGGTGCACGCGACTTATCCATTATCGCTACACCACCCGCCAACCGTCAGCCGGTAACCACAGAAATACATACCTACGAAGAAGAAATTATTCGTGATGCCATCGTACTTGAACTTAAACGCAACGGACAAGTATTCTTTGTACATAACCGCATCAAGGACATCGATACCATTGCCAATAATTTATTGCGCCTAATTCCCGACGCGCGCATCGGTGTCGCACACGGACAAATGGAAGGCGATAAGCTGGAACAAGTGATGTTGAAATTTGTAGAAGGAGAATTTGACATTTTAGTTTCTACGAACATCATTGAATCGGGCTTAGACATACCCAATGCCAACACCATTATTATCAACCATGCACACATGTTTGGCTTGTCTGACTTACACCAGATGCGTGGAAGGGTAGGCCGATCCAATAAAAAAGCATATTGTTTTCTCATCACTCCTCCTCCATCAACCTTAAGTTCTGACTCTAGAAAAAGACTAGGGGCACTGGAAGAATTTTCAGACCTAGGCGACGGATTTAAAGTAGCCATGCGGGACATGGACATACGCGGCGCTGGAAATTTATTGGGTGCAGAACAAAGTGGTTTCATTACCGACATCGGTTTTGAGATGTACCATAAAATTCTCGATGAGACAATCATGGAATTGAAAGAAACAGAATTTGCTTCGCTCTTTCAAGATGAAATCAATGCCAATGAATTGAAAAAACTGGTGCAAGATTGTGTCATCGAAACAGATTTATCCATTTTAATTCCTGATCAATATGTCAATAACATTAGTGAACGATTAAGTTTATATACTCAACTCGACAGCATTAAAAATGAAGAAGCCCTAACCGCTTTTATTTCTTCCATCATCGATCGCTTTGGACCTGCACCTAAAGAAGTGCTTAACCTTGCGGAAACCGTTCGCATGCGATGGATGGCAGAACAATTGGGCTTAGAAAAACTATCGATTAAAAATGAAGGCATGCGCTGTCAATTTGTTCCTGGACATCAAGAAGCGTATTTTAAATCTGAAGTCTTCGGAAAAATATTAAGCTTCGTACAAACACATCCTAAACGATGTCGACTGAAAGAAACACAAGGGAAATTACTTTTGGTAGTTGATAAAATAAACAGCATAGAGACCGCTAAAGCATTCTTATCCAATTTGGCAGGCGCAACATCGCTCGTAAACTCATAAGTATAGTATGGGAAACACGGTAGAAAACGAAGTTCAATATTTTAATTTTGTAGACATACTTAGAGGTATTGCAGCACTTGCTGTACTGATATTTCATTACCAACACTTTTATTGCGCGAGCCCTGGTAGTCTTTTTGAGAATAAAGCAATTCAACCTTTTTATGAATACCTAGAAATAATCTATTACCATGGACACATCGCTGTTCAACTCTTTTGGGTAATTTCTGGATTCGTATTTGCCAATGTATACTTTAACCGAGAAACCACTGGCAAAGAATTTTTTGTACACCGTTTTGCACGTCTACATCCCTTGCACTTTGTAACCCTCTGTATTATTGCCATTATACAAGTTACAAGCATGGCCGTTTTAGGGCAATATCTAATTTTGGAAAATACAGATTGGTATCATTTCATACTTAATGTATTCATGATTAGCAATTGGGGCTTTGAAACGGGTTATTCATTCAACGGTCCTTTCTGGTCTGTATCGGTGGAGATTTTTAGTTATATCGTACTCTATTTCTCTTTAAAAACACTTACAAAAAACAGACTCGTTTTTAGTGTTTTCTATACCTTCCTATTCTTAATGATAAACCAACACTTGCCATGGTGTAAGTCATTAACCGATTGTACTTACTATTTCTTTTTAGGAACTACCGTATATGGCGTTGTGAACCTGTTAAAAAATAAAGTGGGCTTTATTTTCCTATTATCGATGGCTTGTTTTGCAGGAGCGATTTATGTCAATACCATAAACCCAATAATCAAAGGAGACTTTGTAGTATCACGAGATTTTTTCAGTTTATTTCTTCCAGGATTTGTGCTGCTCTTTTCTGGGCTAGATTGCTTGCCTAGCCTTAAGTCTTTTGGAAAACGATTTAAAAAAATTGGCGACCTGTCTTTCAGCGTGTACTTATGTCACTTGCCTTTGCAAATGGTCGTTTTAATATTCATACAAAAAAATGCTATAGACACCTCTATTTTCAACCATCCTATCAGCTTATTGTTATTCCTATCAACAGTATATTTGATTGCTTATTTTTCCTACACGTATTACGAAAATCCAATGCGCGTTTGGATTAAAAATAAATTCGTTTAGAAAGCGAAACGAAATATTCAATACTTTATTTCTGAGTATACCAATCTAAACCGTAATCCTTCCCATTCACCAAGTGGAATAAATTATACGCAATCATATAATCTAAACCATTCCATGACCCTTGGTCGAGATCTCTTTTTCGACTCGATTTTTCCCAACGACTGTCTTGTCTCCACCACGGAGAACCCTCGCTTGTACTGCGTTTACACCAGTCATAATCAGCAGGAGGATTGTGAGGATCTCTGTATGGCATATAATGTGGCCCCGTAGCAGGGGCTTCTTTCAGTAACATCAATAAAAAATCTTTGTCGTAGGAATATGTTCCTTTATCATGCAAGAACTCATGTAACACAGCAAAGTATTGTATGTCTGAAAGGTCTCCGTATTTACTTAAAGCCAAAGCCGTTGTATTGATCGTGATCTTAGGCAATACATTATAGCCGGGCATGCAAAACAAGGGTAATGATGTAGCGAGTTGAGTAGATAAATCTGCTAAAGGAACTTTTTTATGCGCCGCACCAGATACCAAGCCCACCATTTGTTGCGGAATACTTCCATCGTAACAACAAAAAGGAATTGACAATTTTCGTTCACGCACCTGAGGCATGAGTTTCATATTGACTCCATGCGTAAAAAATTCTGATTCGTTTTTTTTAGGATGGGATGTTCGAAACGTCGCCAAGGTAATACTTCTGTTGTGAGGAATCATTCCTACTTTCCATACATTACCAATGGCAGCCAATTGACAAACAATCGCATTATTATAATCATGCGCATCAAAAATGCCAAACACACCATCGGTAGTTACTGACTCTTGTATACGCGACAATAAAGTTCGATCACCGTCTGTCGTATTGAAATTAGCTTCTATAAAGGCTTTACCCGAAGGATAATTCAACGTGTTTATCCAAACAGAAGCAGAAAGAAAAGTACTCCATGAATCATAATCAGACGTTGAATATGCCGTTTGATTAAATTGAACAACAGGCTCTTTTCCAAACCGTTCCTCTTTAATCGCTTGTCCAGCCTGTGCTAAACCATAGGCAATCATACGTGCGTCTTCTGCATAAGCAACACTGCAATTGGCTGTTGGATGAGCGATGACATAGTCTACCTTTTTCATGTAGAGCATCATCGTATGGGTATAGTATTTTGCTTGTTCTTTAAAATGATAGGTTTGATATGTCTCTTCGCCCATGCATTTTACTACCAAAGCAAAACCCACCATCAAATTAGACAATTGATCGACTGTTGGGAAACGCAAAGGAGAACGGTCACAAGGATCTGCATACTTCGCATCGTTATAATCTGAAACCAAACATTTAGGCACTCCTGCTGCATCCAATGGGTTGGGGAAATCTTGCCAATAAGTTGAAGGCTCAACATCATCTCGGATAAAAAAGCCATTGACGGTTCCTGTTTCATGTGGAGGCAATAAAAGTTCCGCATTAAAATCTAAGCGTTCATAGGCCATCATCGCATAAAACAATTCTTTTTTTACATTCAACAATTGTTCTTGAGGCGCCTTGTCTTGCTTCATCAATAGATATTCCGTTGCGAGTACGCCAATATAGTTTCCTAAAAAACTTGTCGCATCACCAAAATGGAGTTGATCTTCTGCAGACCTGTAGGCTTGAACAGCAGGTAAAGAATAGCCCGATGCTACTCCGGGTTGACCTAAACCCATTTTTAAAAATTCAGTCGTTAAGCGATGACGGTAAAACCAATACTTCTCTGTTAAATCGCTGTTGTCCGTTTTTAGTGACACGAGTTCCAGTGTTTGTGCACACAAGAAAGAGATCGAGTGTATAAATACGATCCCTGAAAACAACCCTCGTATAAGAACTTGCCTTTTCATTGTACTCATCGTTTCGTTTTATCCAAACGTGGAAAAGAATCGTTTATTCTCCTCTGCCTTTGTTATACGCAGCGACAGATGAGTTGTTCCTTTTTTTATGGGAATATGCCACCGCTGTACTTTAAAGACCTGATAAATGCCATTCTTCAGTTCTTATCGGGTGAATTTTAGTTCAGAAAAAGGAACTTTTATGCTACCTTTAAAGTTGTACGCATACGTCTTTTACCCGATCAAGATTAGACGCAGACCTCATCCTTTTATATGACTACAGAAGAACTCGAAGCCTTAAAATTCCCCATCGGGAAATACAAGAAACCCGAAAGCCTAACACCCTCCATACTTCAAGACTATATCAAAGACATTCAATCTTTTCCAACACGATTACGTGAAGCCGTTTTAAGCCTCACCGAAGCACAATTAGATACACCCTACAGACCAGAAGGCTGGACTGTCAGGCAAGTCGTGCACCACTGTGCCGATAGCCATATGAATAGTTTAATCCGTTTTAAACTTGCCTTAACAGAAGAGAGTCCGATCATTAAACCCTATTACGAAGAACGTTGGGCTGAACTTGCCGACAGTAAAACGATGCCCATAGAAGCCAGCTTAGGCTTACTAGAAGGACTACACCAACGTTGGATTGTACTCTTACAAAGTTTAAGTGAATCCGAATTAAAAAGAAATTTTATACATCCTGAACACGGCAAGTCTTTTCGTTTAGACGAAAACATGGGCGTATACGCTTGGCACTGCAATCATCACTTAGCACACATTACCGCTCTTAAAACACGCATGCAATGGAAGTAAAGAAAAATAAAGTAAGCATCGTCGACGCTTTTAAAACCATCATTTGGCCACGTCGAAAAATGGTATTCATCGGTTTAGTTCTCATCGTCATCAGTAGGTTGGCGAGTCTTGTATTACCAGGAGCCAGTAAATTTCTCATCGACAATGTCATTGCCAATAAAGACATGCACATGTTGAAAATATTGTTGGTGGTAGTCGCGCTCTCCATCATTGTACAGGCGATCACTTCATTCCTGTTGACCAAACTCTTGAGTGTAGAAGCGCAAAATTTAATTTCTCAATTGCGCGTACAAGTGCAACGAAAAATACTTTCATTGCCCATCAGTTATTTCGACAACAATAAATCGGGTGCTCTTGTATCGCGTATCATGACCGATGTTGAGGGCGTAAGGAATTTAATTGGAACAGGTTTAGTTCAACTCGTTGGAGGAACACTCACTGCCATCATTGCCTTAGTGCTCTTGATTAAAATTAGTCCGCTCATGACTTTGTATGTTTTGGTTCCTGTTGCAGTATTTGCCGTGGTAGCCCTTAAAGCCTTCAGTTACATCAGACCCATTTTCAAAACCCGAGGCGTCATCAATGCAGACGTAACAGGTAGATTGACAGAAACCTTAAACGGGGTACGCGTCATCAAAGGGTTCAATGCGGAACAACAAGAAAACGAAAGCTTCGAAAAAGGTGCCGAACGTTTGTTTGAAAACGTAAAGAAAAGTTTAACATCGACAGCCCTCATCACCAGTTCTGCAACGTTCCTCCTAGGTATCGCAACAACAGGGATCATGGGCATTGGCGGCTATCAAATTATACAAGGACAAATGACCTTCGGTGATTTCTTAGCCTTTACACTCTACCTTGGGTTTATGATTGCACCCATTGTACAAATGAGTAATATCGGCAGTCAACTCACCGAAGCCTTTGCAGGACTTGATCGTACGGAAGAGATCATGAACATGGAACCTGAAAACGATCCTACGGTAAGGACGATAAAAATCGGAGAAGTCAAGGGGAACATTTCATTCAACAATGTTTCCTTCGCCTACGAAGAAGACAAAGAAGTCGTGCACAACATTTCTTTCGAAGCACCTGCGGGTTCTGTCACCGCATTGGTCGGGACATCAGGATCGGGTAAGTCAACCATTGCAGGACTTGCCGCTACGTTCCTCAATCCAAAATCAGGGACCATTACCATTGACGGCATAGACCTTTCAAAAATTGACTTGAGCAGTTATCGACAACACTTAGGCGTCGTTTTACAAGACGACTTTTTGTTTGAAGGAACGATACGTGAAAACATTTTATTCCCTCGACCAAACGCGACAGAAGCACAATTGCTGGAAGCGGTAAAAGCAGGTTATGTGCATGAATTTACCGATCGATTTGAAAAAGGCTTGGATACAGTCATTGGAGAACGAGGCGTAAAACTTTCAGGTGGACAGAAACAGCGCATTGCCATTGCTCGTGCGATCTTAGCCAATCCTAAAATCATTATACTCGACGAAGCGACATCGAATTTAGATACAGAAAGCGAATCGTTGATTCAAAAAAGTTTGGGAGAACTGATGAAAGGAAGAACAACCTTTGTCATTGCACACAGACTCAGTACCATTCGGCAAGCCAATCAAATATTAGTTGTAGAAAACGGTCGCATCCAAGAACAAGGAAATCACGATGAGTTAATTGCTAAAAAAGGAAGGTACTTTGAATTGTATACTTACCAAGCAAGAATATAATTGACGATAAACAAAAACCTCCACGCCCCTTCATTACAAAGGTCGTGGAGGTTTATTTTTAAAACAAAAGCCCTGCTTTGATTAACAAATCATAATCAAAGGTATCTACACACCAAGAGAGTAAATTTTGTGCCTCTTCTTGCGGAAGCCAATCCGAAAGTTTTAGAAATTCTTTTTTAAATAAATCTTTGTCAAAACTGACAGCGGAAAGTATTTTTTTTGAGTAATTCAGCATAAGTTCATTGTACATCTTTATGACGAATAAATTAGAAAGATATTGTGTAGAGAATCTGTGTTTATTATTTAATTGTCCTTATCCTTAATTCATTCAAATAAATATTCTTGTTTAAACTCTATTTCAAATCTTACGAGTAATTCTTCGTACTCTTCTTTGAAAGTCCTTTTTTGATGGTGTTTCTTTTGATTCAAAATATATCCAATCACATTACTCACGCTGGAATGACTATAAGAGAAAGCTCCGTAGCCTTCTTGCCATTCAAATTTTTGAGGAGTGAATTTCTTTTCTTTTATAAATTCATGAGAAGCCTTCTTTACTTCTCTTGCCAAATCCGATAAACAACAAGCAGGTTTCATGCCAATTAAAATATGAATATGGTCAGGCATACCATTTATCGCTAACATCTTCTGACCCTTAGCCTTCACAATGCCTGTAATGTATTTGTAAAGTTCTTCTTCCCATGAACGATGGATAAGGCTATGCCTACCCTTCACTGCAAAAACGAGCTGAATGTATAATTGTGAAAAAGTACTGGACATAAAAAATTAGAGGTGTTAAGAAATTATAAACAAAAAATATCGTGCCTTTTAAACATGCGACCCTTTCAGGGTCGAGGGGCTATGGGTCAAATCATTAGCTATTAATATGTAATCCCTTCGGGATTAGTGAGGAGGTGAAATCAATTTATACGTTTCAACCTATTCATCGTTTATCGCCTGAAAAAATAATATTAGCAATACTTACTCAACTAAAAATTGAATGCATTATTACTTTTTGCTCTTTCAATAGGCAAAACACTTCTTAGCTCTAAAACCAAATGGGCACTTATACTGTACCCAAAAAACACCTTTCCTATTTACACCAGCAACTTGAATCCGAAGGATTCACATCTTTATAACACAACAAGTAATGACCTGACCGACCCTGAAGGGGTCGCAAGTTGGAGATGTTTTAACGTACCATGTATGTAATGCTGGGGTTTGCTTGACCTTCGCTAGAGTTTAAAGTTAATATTTAGTATGGAACTATCCCCCGCTACAAAAGACCCAGCACGGCATACACAATGTTAGGAACGTTATAGTTATTTATTGATTTCAAGGGGTTTTATTTTGTAGGTTTTTAAATCATCAGTCAAACGATTAAGCGCATCAGTTAAGTCGGTTGTTAAATTCACTCCTTTTAGTACTAGGATTTTCTTATTCAAATGCGCAAAGCAACCTGATAACTGGACATTTTTGTTTTTTAATGAATCGAAAAATTCCGAATGATTAATATCTTTAGAATCGTCAATAAATACAGACACTGTAAAGTAATATTGATTCAAAATATTTTTAGGCTCAAAGTGTAAATCCATTTGTGTTGAATATCCATTATACTCTCCATATATGGCTAAGCCATATCCTAGCATCTTAAACTGTTGATCGATAATCAAATCGTTGATATTAGCAAACTGCATAATCTCTCCATTTACTAAATCTCTCAACAGTTGACCTACATTTCTATATATCAACCAGTAAAAAAATGTTAAAATCAATAAAGCAATCAAGCTTACATTTAACATCGCAATCCAATTCGGATATTGTTGGGAAATTATAAAGCTCGCTGTTAGTATTATCGGAATAGTGTAGAATCCATAAACATATTTCAAAGAAATAACAACCTCTCTGAAATTCATTGTTTTTATATGGTGTCGGTATTGAGTCATTCGCTTTTAATGTTGCCTAATGATTGAATATACGCATAAAAATTCCCCCTACTTCACCTTCTCCCCATACACCACCTCATCAAAACCGACGACTAACACTTTCCCTTTCTTTTCAATAACGGGTCTTTTAATGACGCTCGTATTCGCCACCATAATCTTAATGGCCGATGCGGCATTGGTAACAGACGCTTGCGCAGCCTCATCGAGTTTACGCCAAGTGGTGCCTTTTTTATTAAGTAATGTTTCCCAAGCTACTTGTTCGCACCATGCCTTCAATTTTGCTTCACTGATGCCTTGCGTTTTATAATCGTGAAACTCAAAGTCAATGTCCTTTGCCTTCAACCACGTCAAAGCTTTCTTTACCGTATCACAATTTTTAATGCCGTATACAATCATGGTCTTTATGAGTAAACAGTAGGCAGTATAAAGTGAACAGTTTTCTAACTTTACTGTCTACTGCCTACTGTCTTCTACTTACTGTTTTTATTCAACTTACTATTCTTCATTCCATATGCGAAGTAAATCACGAAACCAATCGCCATCCACACGATCAAACGAACCCAGGTGTCGATGGGCAAAGCATACATTAAATACAAACACACACCAATGCCTAATATCGGCACGACAGGCACCCATGGAGTCCTGAATGCACGAGGCGCATCGGGTTGTGTTTTACGCAAAACCAAAACACCTGCACTCACCAATACAAAAGCAAACAACGTTCCGATGCTGCACATTTCTCCAACGATATGTACTGGAACAAAAGCAGCAAACAAACTCACCAATACGGCAAATAAAATGTTTGACTTCCACGGTGTTTTAAATTTTGGATGAATGTCTGAAAAAACACGCGGCACTAAACCGTCTTTTGACATGGAATAAAACACACGCGACTGACCCAATAACAAAACCATGATGACAGAGGAGTAACCTGCAAGGATAGCGATGATGATTAATTCTTGAAAAAAAGCATAGGGCGTCGCTGCAATGGCCAAGGCTACTGGAGCTGCTTCGTTGGCAAAGTTTTTATAATTTTCTAAACCCGTCATCACATGGGCAAACAATACGTAGAGCACTGTACATACAGCAAGCGAACCTAAAATGCCGATGGGCATATCACGTTGAGGATTTTTTGCTTCTTGTGCGGCGGTCGATACCGCATCAAAACCAATGAAGGCAAAGAACACGACAGCTGCTCCGGTCATGATTCCAGACCAACCAAAGTTTTCAAATTTACCCGTATTCGCTGGAATATAATCGGTATAGTTGGCGGGATCGATATAGCTCCAGCCCAGTATAATAAAGGCAAGCACAACCGTCACTTTCAAAACCACAATAATGGCATTGAATTTCGCTGACTCTTGTATCCCTTTAATCAAGACCATGGACATGACCACGGTAATGAACACCGCAGGTAAATTCATGATGCCGTGTATTTCTCGATCCCCAACGGTCATGGTTTCAAAGGGCGACATCATCCACTCATAAGGAATATGGGCGACATGAAACTTTTCTAATAATTTAATTAAATACCGTGACCAACTGATGGCTACAGTGGCAGCACCTACGGCATATTCCAAAATCAAATCCCACCCAATTGTCCAAGCAATGATTTCGCCCATGGTAGCATACGAATAGGTATAAGCACTTCCCGCAATCGGCAACATGGATGCGAACTCTGCATAGCACAAGCCTGCAAATAAACAACCAACTCCGGCTACCATAAAGGATATGGTAACCGCCGGACCTGCATTGTTAGCCGCCGCAATGCCTGTTAGGGAAAACAAGCCTGCTCCGATAATGGCACCTACGCCTAATAAAATAAGGCTAGTACTGGATAAGGTCTTCTTTAAACTTTCCCCTTCTTCGTTCTCTGCTAAAATTGATTTAATGCTCTTGGTCTTAAAAATATTCATGGTTGAATCCGTTTTGTCAAGCTTAAAAATACAATTATTACCCGTTGAAATTTCAATCTCGTCCAATAATTTCTCGCATAATACAGCTTGCATCCTCAGTTTATAGCGGGGTATTGCAAATAAGAAAAACAGCTCCTCTTTCTTCGCTCTATTTCTGTTTCTTTTTACTAGCTCAAGCAGGGAAACCCAAAAAGCTATTCCTCCCTTAGATAAAGGGCTATGGAATACCAAATTTGCAGGTAATATTCTTCCCCAAACTAAAGCGCAACATTTGTCAATTTATTCGTAAATTGCGCCTTCTAATTCCATCAGCATCACATGATATCTACACAAAACATCACGCTTCGATACGGCAAAAGAACACTGTTTGAAGAAGTCAACATTAAATTTACACCTGGTAATTGCTACGGATTAATCGGCGCAAACGGGGCAGGGAAATCTACCTTCTTAAAAATCCTTTCGGGAGAACTTGATCCTAACTCGGGCAAAGTAGAAATAAGTGCTGGAGAACGTTTGGCCTTCTTGAAACAAGATCACTACGAGTTCGACGAATACCCCGTATTGCAAACCGTCATGATGGGGCATACACGCTTGTACAGTGTAATGAAAGAGAAAGATGCTTTGTATGAAAAGCTTGATTTCTCTGATGCCGATGGCGTAAAAGCTTCTGAATTGGAAGCTGAATTTGCCGACATGAACGGCTGGAATGCTGAATCGGAAGCGGCTGAATTACTCAGTGGATTGGGTGTTTCTGAAGAACACCATTACAGTTTGATGAAAGACATGGACCACAGTTTGAAAGTCCGTGTATTGCTTTCTCAAGCTATTTTCGGAAATCCTGATATCCTCTTGCTCGATGAGCCTACCAATGACTTGGACATTGCTTCAGTACGTTGGCTAGAAAATTTCTTGGCCGATTTTAAAAATACGGTCATCGTTATTTCCCATGATCGTCACTTCTTAGATCAGGTTTGTACACACGTTGCCGATATTGACTTTGGAAAAATTTCATTGTACACGGGTAACTACAGTTTCTGGTACGAGTCAAGTCAATTGGCTTTGAAACAACGTTCCGATCAAAATAAAAAATCGGAAGACAAACGTAAAGAATTACAAGACTTTGTAGATCGCTTTAGTGCCAACGCTTCTAAGTCTAAACAAGCAACGTCGCGTAAAAAATTATTAGAAAAAATTACCTTGGAAGAAATTAAACCTTCCAATAGAAAATACCCTGGTATCATGTTCCGTTCAGAACGTGAAGCCGGCGATCAATTATTATCGGTAGAAGGTTTGTCTAAAAAAGTAGACGGCAAGTATTTATTCAAAGACTTAAGCTTTAGCATTAACCGCGAAGATAAAGTAACGGTATTGAGCGACGACAAGTTAGCGGTAACGGCATTGTTCGATGTCTTGATGGGCAGAACGCAAGCGGACAGCGGACATTTCAAATGGGGTGTAACGACGACACAATCGTATTTCCCAACCGACAACTCTCCATTTTTCCAATCCAGCAATAATTTGATCGATTGGTTGAGAGATTTTTCTGAGAACAAGGACGAAACGTTCATACGAGGCTTCTTAGGTAGGATGTTATTTACAGGAGAAGAATCGTTGAAACAATCGACGGTCTTATCGGGAGGAGAAAAAGTGCGTTGCATGTTATCTAAAATGATGCTCGAGTCTTCCAACGTATTGGTGTTTGATGAACCGACCAATCACTTGGATCTAGAGTCCATCACAGCACTCAACAATGCTTTGATCGATTTCAAAGGTACCATTCTTTTCAACTCACACGATTACCAATTCTCTAATACAGTAGCTAACCGTGTCATTGAAATAGGACCTAAAGGTTGCTTAGACAAGTTGATGACATATGAAGAGTTTGTAGAAAGTGAAGTGGTAAAGGCGCAGAAAGCTTCGATATACGCTTAATAGTAGACAGTGAGCAGTAGGCAGTAAATTTGAGTCAGGTTAGTAATGCTGTGATAGTAATTAAAAAGAAACCCTGGTTCGAAATTCGAACCAGGGTTTCTTTTTAACTAACAATAACTGTTTACTGCCTACTGCTCACTATCTACTAAATTACTTCACAATAAAGCTAGACTTACCAATCAAATTACCGTCACCGTAGATTTCTACAGCATAAGTTCCTGAAACGTACTCAGCACCTTTTTTGTATTCAAAGGTTACTTGTTGGTTACTGTTGTCGAACAAGATGCTTTCTTTCAAAGTATAAGGAGCTTCTTTACCATCCAAGACAAAGAATCCACCACCGTCAGCAACATCAAACAATACCTTACCCGTTGGGTCAAGTACACGAGCAATCATTTGCTTCTTGTCTTTTCTTGCGACTTTGTTATCTCCTAAATTGAAACTCACTTTCAATTTGTCGATGTTTTTTGATTTCAACTCTTCTTTATCAAACTCTTTGCCCTTAGCATTGATGGCAACGATTTTTACATTTTCTGCTTTCAAGATAGAAGCAATGGCCACTTTCTCTTGCAATTCGGTGCGGTTGCTGCGTAAGGCGTTAATACTGTCGTTCATCACGACCTTATCTTGTTTGAGGGTATCAACTGTCACCACCAAAGAATCTCTTTCTTTGCGCAAAGAAATGATTTCTTGCTCCTTCACTTGAAGGTCTTGGTTAAGTTTAGCAATCATTTTGTTCATGCCACTGATTTTGCTGGCATTACCCGCTTTTACTTGCTTGATGTATTCTTGCAACTCAGCAATCTTGGCATTGATGCTGTCGTTGTTTTGACCTAATTCTTCGTTTTGAAGTTTCAAACTTTCAAAAGCCGTTTGAAGTTCTTCCAATTCAGCGATTCTGGTTTGAATGGTATCTCCTAGCTCAGTGATCTGACCTTCTTGTTGTTCTATCTTATCGGAGTTCACAATATTGGTGTACAATAAGTAACCAATAACACCTAAAAGTGCGATGATGATGATGAGGAAAATCGAACTCTTGTTTCCTGATTTTGACTCTTGATTTTTGTTTTCTGACATAAAAAGATCGTTGAAAAGTAAACTTATACCAAAGTAATCTATAATATTGAATTAAACAAGTCAAGCATAATCCTTTTATATAGCTTTAGAATTGGGGGATTTTTTAGTAAAATTAGACTTCCATAGATTAGCACCTCAAGTATTATGAAGCATTTTGACATCTGCATCATCGGAGGAGGGCCTGCAGGTTATGCCGCTGCCATGAGAGCCCTCGATTTCAATAAAAAAGTTGTTTTAATTGAAAAGAACAAACTCGGTGGTGCTGGGCTATACAACGGTGCTTTATCTTCCAAGACCTTCTGGGAGCTCTCAAAAGATGTTTCTTCGGTGAGAACACGCATGAAGAAATTTGAGACGGGACAAACCTTTGACGTTTCCTTTAAGCAAATTTTAGATGATGTAGGAGAAGGCATTAGCATCCGAAAAGGACATCTTGAAGGTCAAGTCGATTTATTGCATGAAAAAAAAGGTGCTCATTTTCAATGCCTAAAAGGACATGCCCGATTACTTTCTGCCACACACATTGAAGTTGAAACACCCAATGGAAATGAAACGGTTAGCGCCGACTATATTATTATTGCAACTGGAAGCAGGCCTAGAAAACTGCCCCATTTACCCATCGATGAAAAAATTGTAGTCACCAGCGACGGGATTGAATCCTTCAAAGAATTCCCAAAAAGTATGGTCGTATTGGGTGCTGGGGTCATTGGGTGCGAGTGGGCAACCATTTTTTCCAACTTCGGCTATACCAAGGTTTCGATCATCGATAAAGCCGATCGCATATTGCCTTTTGAAGATTATGACGTTGCTGACAACATCAGTAAAAACATGGGTAAACAGGGCATCACGATTCATAACAATGCCCAACTTTCTTCCATGAAAATCATGGACGGAGAAGTGGAATACGAACTGGCTTATAAAGACGGTAAAAAAGAAACACACCGTGTTGAGAAAGCGCTGATCTCCATCGGAAGGGTTCCCAACATTGAAAACATTGGTTTAGAAAATGCAGGTGTAGCCATTGAAAACGGGAGCATTGTCCATGTGGACGGACAAACGAACATCCCAAACATTTATGCCATCGGCGACATTACCGCCGACATTGCCTTGGTGAGTGTGGCAGAGGTGGAAGGAAGGCATGTGATTGAAAAAATTGCCAACCAAAACACGAAACCTCTCGTCATCAATAACCTTTCCACCATCATGTTTCTTAATCCTGAAGTAGCGGGTGTTGGACTGAATGAAATGCAAGCACAGAAAAAAGGATTGCGTTACCGTGTGGTAAGCATGACCTACGACCTTATTCCGAGGGCCATTGCCATGCGTAACAACAACGGGTTCTTTAAAATATTAGTCACCGACGACGATAGCATGAAAATACTGGGCATGAGGGCCGTAGGCGTACACGCTTCCAGTGCCATACAGGCTGTAGCCTTGTTGATGTCCATGGATAAAGGAGTAGAAGAATTAGCAGAATTAATTCATCCTCATCCTTCTATTATTGAAGGCATTCAGGAATGTGTGCGTATGTTGTTAAAGAAATCGATACTCAAGCCTGAATTATTCAAGGGTAAATTAAATTGCAAAGTCTGCGATGAGTTTGGTTGTACGCAAGACATTTATTTTGTGTAAAACAATTGAACTATTCTATTGAATACTTAGTTTTGAAGGACAATCGCCAAGAAGCTTCCTTCAATAAATATTTACCTTTTTAACATTTTACGACTATGGCATTAAGACTTGGAGACATTGCTCCTGACTTCACAACAGAAACTACAGAAGGCACCATTACCTTCCACGAATGGCTTGGCAACAGCTGGGGACTTCTTTTCTCTCACCCAGCAGATTATACACCAGTATGTACTACAGAACTTGGTGCTACAGCAAAACTAAAAGACGAATTTGATAAAAGGGGCGTAAAAGTTCTTGCTATAAGTGTCGATGGATTAGAGTCTCACAAAGGATGGATTAAAGACATCAATGAAACGCAAAACACCTATGTTAACTTCCCGATCATTGCAGATCCAGAAAAGAAAATAGCGGAGTTGTACGACATGATTCACCCGAATGCATCTGAAAAAACAACGGTAAGATCTGTATTTGTGATTGGACCAGACAAAAAAATAAAACTGACCATCACTTATCCTGCATCTACAGGAAGAAACTTCAACGAGATCTTACGTGTAATAGATTCTCTACAGTTGACAGCTAACTACAGCGTAGCAACACCAGCAAACTGGAAAGATGGCGAAGACGTTATCATTGTTCCTACTATCAAAGACGAAGATATTCCTGCTAAATTTCCAAAGGGATATACGAAGATTAAACCTTACTTGAGAACAACACCTCAACCCAACAAGTAAGTACTATTATGAAAACAAAAAGTCCCGTTGCATAACGGGACTTTTTGTTTCTAAAGAGTTTTTGCATCTCATACTTTACTGCAAATTCAATCGATACGTTTGCATGGACCTTACTGCCACTCCACCTACAGTGGCAGGTGTCCATTTGGGCATACTCACCAAAGCCCTTACGACTTCTTCATCGTATTCAGGAGAAATGCTTTGCGTTACATGTGCAAATTGAACCTTTCCATTCGATTCCACTACAAATTTTGCCACGAGTGATCCTTCCGTATGAGCGCTCATCGCATTGGCATCTTGCATGTCCAATTTCATTTTCACGTACTCAACCATGCGTTGCTTACCTCCTGGAAAGGCTGCTGTAATTTCAGGACTCGTATATACCTTCCCTGAACCATAATGAACCGAGTCTTCTACAAATTCTTGTGCTTTTACCACTGAAGTAGTTAAAGACAATAAAAATACCACAAGAGTAATTATTGTTATAGGATTAAATATTTTTACACGCATACTTGTTTATTTGTTTACTGCCTAAAGCCTGACACATCATACCTGAGCATTTCCAATGACCGAACTTTTTGTCCTTCTACCATAGCAGGCTCCCATTTCGGCATTGTTCTTATGACTTTTATCATGTAATCATCCAGCAATGATGATACTCCCTCTATGATATAAACATACTTGATCTTTCCATTCGTTTCTACAACAAAACTCGCTTTTATAATTCCTGACATCCTACTTTTAAAATCAAGAGTGCCATCATCGAATTGATCAAATTTTAATTTTATGAAATCCAACATCCTGTCGTTTCCACCAGAAAATGAAGCTGTAACTTCTGGATTTAAATATACTTTCCCTGTACCATATTTAACAGAATCTTCGACAAACTCTTGAGCTAAAATTGTTTGTGCAGAGAATAGTATAAAACACGTTAGAAATAAAACGTTTAGGCTTTTCATAGTATCTATTTTTTATACTGGCTGTTAAGCCCTGCAACCGTTACATTGGTAATGTTCAACTTCTCATTGGCAAAAACAATGTATGAAGGACCACCTTTAGAATAGACAAAGATATAATCGAAGTTTTTCTCTTTGCTTAAGTTCTTAAAGTACCCGTCAATTTTAGTTAAAAACGACTTGTTAAATTCTTGTTCTTTTACTTGAAAGCTGCCTTCTAAATTATCTCTGAACGAATAGAGTTTTTGTTCGTTCTCTCCCAATTGTTTTTCGCGGGCTCCACGAGCTTCTTCGTTCATGTTAGGAGCCAATTGTTGGTAACGCTTTACGTCTTCTTCAAATTTTTTCTGCATCGACACAAGCTCTTCTTGTTTCTTTTTGAAATCGACTTCTAACATTTTTACACCATCGCTGTAAAACTTATAACGTTTTGTTAAATCATCAAAATCAACAAACGCAATCGTTCCACCAGCTGGCAAACTATCAGGCATTAGGCTTAAGGCTGAATCAGCAGAAAGTTTGGTACCTTCAACCACCGACAAAGAATCGGCTACTTTGCTCGTACTTGGAACACCACAGGCACTAAAATGTAAGTAATATAAAACAGCGACAGCAACGGCTAAAATTCCGTTTAAAATTAATGATATGTTTTTCACAGGGAATGGGTTTGATTTAAAGTATAAAAGTATTTATTTTTTGTTAAGATTAAAAGATAATGGTAAACAAGGATCCTTCTCCTTTTTCAGAAGTCAGGTACAAATGTCCACCCATTTTCTGTACCGATAATTTCACCAAATACAAGCCTAAACCTGTCCCCGACGATTGTTCATTGGCTTTAAAGAACATGTCAAACACCTTGTCTTTCAAAGAAGCATCGATACCCAAGCCATTGTCTTTAAATTCTATTTTTGTTTTATCCTTATCACACTGTATTGAAATGTCTAGCGTGCTTGGGGTCCTTGTTTGATCACGGTATTTAAAAGCATTTTCAATCATGTTCTGAAAGATAGAGTACATCATTCTTTCATCACCATAAAAATCCTTTTTCTGCTCTTTTGAAATCGTAATCTGCATGTCTTTAAATCCTTCTAAGTTTTCAAAACTCAGTAAGATTTCTGAAATGATATTACTAAAGTCAACCCGTTCATGTTTTAACTTATTTTCATTAATTTTAGTAATGTCCAACAAGTCGCCCAACACGTGGTCAAGACGTTTTGTGCTTAATAAAATGTGTTCAAAATATTCTTTCGCAGCAGGATCTTTTACATCCATCTTACCTACCGTAGTCAATCCAATGATCGATTTTAATGGACCCTTTAAGTCATGTGATGATTTGTAAATCAGATTGTCTAATTGTTTGTTTTTATCTTCCAACTCCTTGGTTCTTTCCAAGACTTTCTCCTCCAACATCCTGTTCAATCGGTCTTTCAATTCCTCTTTGTCTTGCAATTGATTGATCAATTGTTCTCGTGCAAATTCTCTGTCTTCCATCAACACCTTAATGCGGTCGGCCAAACTGAAGGAGAGCAAAATCATTTCAAACATTACTCCGATATTTATTGCAAACTGCAAGTACGAAACACCCCTGAACAGTCCAATGTTGGCTAAACTTGTAATCGCAAAACCAATGAACAACATGGTAAAAGCAAGTATAAAAAAGCGTGCAGGTCTGTATCCTCTAATGTAGGCATAGACTGATACGCCATAGATATACAACATGGTGAGCATATCAAAAAATGGTATATTCAATAAGCTAGGAAATAACGTTAAGCCTAAAACAAAAATAGCAGTACGAAATACAATGACGCTGATAAAAACCCAATCTAAAGGCATGTCTTTAAATGCTGGCTTTAAAAAACTATGTGTATAGAGTAAGGCGAAAATGAGCAAGCCATAGATAGAAGCGTGAATGACATAATCATTTACTATAGGCAAAGTGGGCCAGACATACTGAAAGCCAATGCCATCTAAGCCTAAGCTGTATAAGATCATAAAGAAAATATAACCTACATAAAAAGCATAGGCTGAATCTCCAATGGTGAGGTACAAAAACAAATTATACAATATCATGGCAATGGCGATGCCATAAAAGAGTGCCAATAAAAAGTATTGCAAATTGGAAAAGGATAACAAATTGGGATAAGCCCACAAAGAGAATACCCCTTTCACAGGTCTTGTAACCGTACACCTCAAGTACATGTAATGAGGCTTGCCTTCTGCCACATCAATCATAAAAACGGTATTGCGATGGTTTATCGAACGCTTGTTAAACTCAATATCAAGTCCCGATTTTGAAACGGCATAATGAATACCATCAACTGTTTTATAGCATTCAACATCTTTAAAGTTTAAACCAGATAATTCCAATAAACAACGACGTGTTGCTTGTTGTGATACGCTATCATAGGAAAGACGAAAGCGAACCCAATACACAGAAGAGGTATTGTAAAATAAAGGTTCTTGAAAAGTATTGGTATGAAAAAGATAAGACGACGAAGCCCTTGAAATTTGTTGAAACGATTTTGTTGCGCTTTTGTCTTCATACAAATCAATCATCCTACCTTCCATTTTTACAAATGGCACCTTAGGATTTAACGTAATCACATCTCCTGCTTTGGAAAAGTGAGCAATGAAAACAAACGCTATGAAGATGTATCTAATCAAGGGAAATGAATCGTTATTGAAATTTCTACAAAATTTTATTTGATCATACCTGGTCCTCCTAAGTATTGACACGTCTGAAGTGAACGCATGTCAGTATAAGCTACTGGGACTTTATCGTATTGGTAATTTTCTTTTAAGGTAGCCGTTTGGTTATTATCACCCATGCTCACATTCACGTCTGTCATTTGCATTTGACAAGGGTGTTCGTAACCACAAGCGTGTGTTATTTCTAAGACTTCTTTTCTGAAATTTTTCGCATAATTACTGAAACGTTCCGATTTTAAAGGAACATCGATTCCGTTTTGCAACCATTTACTTTGCGTAGCAACGCCTGCAGGACAACGGTTGGTATGGCATACTTGTGCTTGTATACAACCGATCGACATCATCGCTTCTCTCGCCACATGTATTATATCGGCACCCATTGAAAATGCCATGAGTGCATTTGCTGGGAAGCCTAATTTCCCCGATGCAATAAATACAATACGATCTGTTAATCCTTTCCTTGAGAATACTTGATACACGTGAGAAAAGGCAAACACAAAAGGAAGTGATACATGGTCTGCAAAGGCAGGTGGCGCTGCTCCTGTCCCTCCTTCTCCACCATCTACGGTTATAAAATCTGGACCTTTTCCAGTCTTCAACATGATATCGGCAAGCTCTTCCCACATTTCCATTTTACCAACAGCCGACTTAAAGCCAACGGGTAAGCCTGTTTGAGCAGCAATGTCTTCTATGAAATCAACCATTTCCGATACATTGGAAAAAGCCTTATGGTATGATGGAGACAAAGCATCTTGACCCATAGCGATGTGCCTGATCTCCGCAATTTCTTTCGTTACCTTCGCAGCGGGCAACACCCCACCTTTACCGGGTTTTGCCCCTTGTGAAAGTTTTACTTCAATGCATTTAACCGCCGAATTTTTTTGCACCAGATCAACCATCTTGGGCATAGAAAAACCCCCTTCTTCGTTTCGTACGCCAAAATAACCCGTACCAAATTGCAACATGACATCGGCTCCATGCAAGTGATGAGGCGACAACCCTCCTTCTCCTGTGTTATGATAGCACCCTGAAATTTTCGCACCTTGATTCATCGACTGTACAGCACGTGCAGACAGAGAGCCATAGCTCATGGCAGAAATGTTTAAAACAGAATAAGGGCGAAAAGGTTTCTTTCTCTTATTGTATAAACCCATCACTTTGGCACAAGGCAAAAAATAAGGGGCTTTATAATTGGGATGGCCTTCTTTTACAGCAAAAGAAAACAAAGCAGGATTGATGAATACAAAACCTGGTGCATGCTGATCTTGATCGGTACCGAAGCCTTGATAATTATTTTCTTTTTTAGAAGACGCATAAACCCAAGCGCGCTGACTTCTATTAAAAGGTAGTTCCTCTCTGTTGTTAGAAACAATATACTGCCTCAGTTCAGGACCAATTTTTTCAAGGTAATACCTCAAATGTCCTACGACTGGGAAGTTATGTTTAATCGTATGTCTTCTATTGAAAAATATATCCTTTACCGCAATGCCAACAAGCACTACCAATGGATATACCCACCAAGGAATCGTTTGAATAACATTCATAGTAACACAATATAACAACAAAACAACGATGGTCTACTACCAACCGTTATTTTCTTCCTGAGGTTGCTGCTCTTGCGCACCCTCTTCTACTGGTTGTTCTTCTGTTCCTTCTTGAGCACCTTCTTCTTGTGTTCCTTCTTCTGCTGGTGTTTCTTCGACAGGTGCCTCGTAGTAATTATTGCTTTTCTTTTTTTCCTCTCTTGGAGTATTTTTCCAAGTCTTCGTTCCCTTTGGCCCATCGTATTGGGTAGGAGGAGGCAAGCTCATTTTTTGTTTTTTCTTAGGAGAAGAAGGCGAAAACTGGACTTTGAAACCTAAAAAAGCGTAACCATCTTTGTTCGAAGAATTACCTCTTTTGCTTACATCGTCTAAATAATCGGTGAAGGTAAACCTATACGTTGCTTCTATAGCAAAACTTAAGCGGTGAGAAGGATGCAACGATACGCCTAATCCCACTGGAATAACAGGGCCATAAGCAGGATATTTTTTCTTCTCGGGTCCACCCAATTGGGCATCTGTAAGCATCCCATTGTTGACACTCACAGGATTGGACATCAAAAAGGCTATTCCCGTTAGAAAATAGGGCTTTACAAACTTAAGTTCTCTTTCTTTTTTTCGGTCAGGAGAAATTCTTATGGCTTCATCTAAGAAATAAAGTCTCCCGTAAGCCAAAAGCTCCATATTGGTAGACGTAAACGAAATATTGCGGTTGGCATCCGTATCAGTACCGCTCAAGGTGAAATAAGTAAATTCCCCTCCTAACACCACCATCGGCCATACTTTATAATTGGCTCCTATGGATACACCAAACCCTAAATTCCCTAAACCCACTGATGGCGCTAAATCTCCTCTATAGGTTGTTGCATTAAAACCAATCGTATAGGTTATAGGTCCTCTGTAATAATAGGAATCAAAAAAACCAGAATATTCACGATGTCTTTTACCCTGAGCAAGCACAGAGTTATACAAAGTGCTAATGAAGAGAATACTAAGAACCAAGAAAAGCTTTAAACGCATACGAACAATCAGTTTTATGTACTTCAAATATATACAAAAAAAATGGGGTACAAAATCTCCTTTTTTAGTTCAAAAAGTAGCATTCTTGAACAGAGTCTTTTATATTCGCACAAATAAACTTTATACCCATGGGAGAAATATTAATCATCGTTGGCTTTTTGATTGGTTGCTATGGCGGATGCGTTTTAGCATTGCCAAATCTTATGAATGATGCTAGTGGAAAAGCTAGCCTTACTAAGCAATCTAAATTGACTGTTATTATTGCTATTGGATCTATCCTAATATTGATAGGGCAGTACATCATGACTTCTCCTTACAGCTACTAATCAAAATATCCTTTCATAAAAAAGCCTACGCTTCTTCGGAGATAACGTAGGCTTTTTATTTTTATACTGAGCCACACAGAGCTCGAATATCATTAATAAACAAAGAGTTTTTGAGTATACGATATTCCGTCAGCACTGATGTTGACATAGTATATTCCTGTAGCCAATTTTTTCGAAGGAGTCACTGTAATGACATTATTTGAAATGCGTTTCGAGGACATCACTTCTGAAAATTCTTCTTGACCTTTCATACTCGTAATGACTACTTTAAAGGAAGCTCCTAATTTTTTACTGTTGTCCCCCACATTCAAGTTTATTGCATCGCCCGATTTGCAAGGGTTAGGATAAATATTTACGTCTTGAGATAATGCTTGGTCTTGCGTCCCTGTTACAACATTAGCCTTTTTTGTATAGGCAAAAACAATGTAGAACCTGTCTTTGAAGGTAGCAGAATCGCCCGATGCAAGGTCAAAAGGATATACCGCTTGTTGATTAACATCCGTTACAGACTGATTGTATTTGTCTAACAAAAACATGGAGTACTCTGCATCTAAATTTGTGTTATTGGTAAAATCAAGCGTGTAAGATCCTGTAGAACCAACAATTTTTAATGCAACCGTATCCTTGTCTAAAGGCAAGGGTCTAGCATTGATCGATAAATCTACCGTACTACTCAATATACTCGACAAAGCAACAGTGGCTGAAGATGTAATAAACGTTAGTTTATACGCATCGTATTGGTTGTCAAAATTCAAGGTCGCATCGTCTTCAAACCTCAAGTAAGTAATGTCTTTTTTCGTTGTTTGTATGTTAGTCAACACAACTGGGATATAGGTCGGAGCAGAGACTCTGTAAAAAGGAGTTGAACCTGTTACTTTCACATTTTCTGTCGCCGTTAACGTTCCTCCTCCTGAACGAACCCTTACCCAAAACGCTTGTGAAGAAGGAATGATACAACTTCCTATGCCTCCATTACAAGAAACATAATTAGCAGCATCCGAATCCCATATGTAGGTAGCCAAACCATCCATATTTCCACTGTTACTCCAAGCTGCATTACTCAAATTACCAGTAATATTAGAAGCATAAGGATTACCTATCAAATTCCATCCGCCTAACATACCTCCTGTACCTCCATTAACATTGTATGATAAAGAAAACACTTGCGTACCTGTGGTAGGAGGACCTAACAATGAAAATGTTTTAGCCGCAGTAACTCCTCCATTATAAGTAGCATTGCCGTCGCGAAGGAAAATACAATAGCCTGTTTTAGGTGCAACAAGAGCAGCGTTTGTTGTGGTCGGATAAGGATTCCAAGCGCCATTCACAGCATCCCAATTGTACATGTTTGTAGCGGAAGAAGCAATGCCATTGCCAGGATTGCTTGCCCCTGTAAATGCCCCTGTCACATAGAAGCCTAGTGTTGGAGCACCCGTTTGCCACATGGCAACAGTACCCGTGCTTACAGGAGAAGCAGCCATATACCAAAATCGACCAGTTACGGAAGGAATATAACGTTGCATTCTGATGTTACCCGTAAACGTTGCCGATGCAGGCACAGGACCAATGCTACCCGTAGTAGATGCGTCTGAAAGCAATACAAACTCATACCCTGTTGTGTTAATTTTTGAACTGGCTGCCAAGGTTAATCGATTGATTAAGTTTACTTGATTGGCAATGCTCAATTCAAACGTAGGGTTATCGACTGTGACATTATAAAATGAACATACACTCGTACCGCTAATTTGTTGATTATCGACACCATTAAAGTTTACTGTACTCGTGCTCGCCGTAAACGTGCCATTGTGTATCCAACCTCCTCCTACATTTATTGTTTTGGTACTTCCATCAAATGTGGCTCCGCTACTTACTGTAAGGTCTTGCTCTACACTGATGTTTTGAGCCAAAGTAAGTGTCGCAGCACTTTTAGAAATAATGAGCTCTGAGAAAGGCACAGGGTCAGCAGACCCACTGATGCCCGAAGCTCCACTACCTGAGAATGTAACCGTAAATCCTGCGGGGTCAAAGGTGGCGTTATCAACGAAATTACCAGTCACTCCAATGTCCATTAAAAGAGAATCGACAGAATTAACGGAAAGGTTATTAAAAGTAACACTCCCAATACCGCCTATACCTGCACTGTCCGTCAAGATCACAGATGAAGTACCGCCTTCAAAAATACCGTTCACCGTAATGTCACCTCCGAGATTAATCGTATTAGCAGTACCCCCATGAAACGTAGACGCAGCATCTACAAACAACACATCTTCTATGTTCCAATCGGACGATGGTGTAATGCCATTGGCATGCGTATTCGTAATGTTCACCACTCCAAAACTAGGCGTACCTGCACCCGCTATGGTTATAGCTTGTGCTCCTGCAAAATTCACTGTTCCCGAACAAGTGAATGACGAACCAAACGTTAACGTTCCTGCAGGATATACCGCAGCGAAAGTAAATGTTCCTGAGGTACTAATAACCGTACCGTTGTTTGTCAAAGAACGATAAAATGTATGCGTTAATCCATTCCCTCTGAAAGTGGCTCCAGCGGCAACATTCATAGCAACAAAAACATGCCAAGGTTGTAACGGTACAATGCCAGCAGGATCCGTATTATTAATGTTTACCGTAGCATATTGTGCCGGACTTGTTGAAAGAATGGAAGGAGCTATCGTTCCATTATAATTTATAACACCCGTCAATCCCGAAACAAACGTACCGTTATTGGCAATCGTTTGAGCTTGTGTCCCCATAATGTTAGTGGTACCAAACAGGTTAATAGTACCCGTATTAAATAAACTACCATATAGGTATACCTGATCACTCGACTGCGTAAATACTCCAGTGGTTGTAAGGTCATTTAAGATTGTACTTGTAGTCCCTCCTAATGTGGAGTAAGATCCGGTAATCGTGAGATCATAAAATGAATTGGTTCCTGCAATTTGTTTACTCGTTCCACTCATGATGATTGCTCCTGTAGATGGATTAAAGCTCCCTGAGTTAAACCAATTGCCATTCAGGGTTATGGTGTTTGCTCCGCCGTCAAAGGTTGCACCACTGTTAATGGTAAGATCTCCGTTCACCGTAATTGTATTCGCAAGTGTTTTCGGCGTTGCCCCACCATTACTGAATACAAGATTACCATAACCTAAGGCGAGTACATTTTGCGCTACAGCACCGTTATATTCTATCGTACTACTTGAAGAAATAACTTCTGTGTCAAAATTAACAGGGAAATTAGACGTACCGCCTATTCGCAGAATTCCGCCTGAGGCCAATGTAAGGGTTCCGCCCAATGCTGTCCTAGCAGCAGTAAAGGTTACAATATCCAAAGCTCCTTGCGCAATGTTCAAATCAGAATTGATCAATAGATTTCCCGTTGCAAAAGCGGTACCGGAAGCTTTGTTAATTTTAAGCGTATTGAATGTAGTAGCTGCTATGTTTTGAGTTCCTGTACCATTAAATTCTACCGTACCACCACCTTGTACAAACGTGCCAGACTTTGTCCAATTACCTCCAACTGTAATTAAAACAGCGTTTGCATTCAAGGTGGTACTTGCTCCTATAGAAACATTCCCTCCAACGGTCAATGCCGCATTCAAGTCTAAGCGTCCTCCTGTTGAGAGCGTACAGTTTCCGTTCGCCGTAATCGCATTGTTCAGTGTAATCGTTCCTGAAGCTTTATTGAACGTAAGGTTGTTATAGGTAACGTTTCCAACCAGCTGAGAATAAAGTCCATTATACGTAACCGTAGAAGCACCTGGAGTAAACGTTCCACTGGTATAATTGTAATTAGAACCGATTGACAAATTCCCCGCACCACTAAAGGTGATGTTCGCTCCTCCTTTCTCTACTAAATTATTGGTAATGCCTACCGTGCCCGTACTCACATTTAAATCGATGGCATGATTTGCTGTACCATCACTCAACAACACATCACCACTAATCGTCATATTCTGCGCACCTGCATTAATGGTATGCGTTGCATTACCTGCTGTCCAATCTCCACTGATGGTACCTAATGTTGTTAAAGAACCACCCGCAGCAATGCTTAGCGTAGATACTGTTGTGCTGTAAAAGATAAGTCCTCTTATACTCACACCAGTAGAAATGGTCGGTTGGTTGGTAAAAACCGCCGAACCAATTTGAACAATATCACTGGATGAAGGCGGAGTACTTGGACCCCCTTGTACAGTTTGCCAGTTAGAAGCGGCAGCCCAAGCAGTACTTGTTGTACCCACCCATTTCACAACATTGAAATTACCATCACACAATGCCCATCTGCCGGTCATACTGGTCAATGCATTCAACTCCACCCAATTGGCTGTATTATCAATGCCACTTCTTCCTGATTGAGACCATGATCCAGCATAATGCCATAAATTCATATTGGCTTCTACATTACCGTTCAACTCAGAATCTACATAATGCAACCTTAATGTTCCTGTGTAAGTACCAGCAGGTATTGTTATGTTGTATTCTCTATTGATCACCGAAGCTACAAAAGGAAAATCATTGACCGAACCGGGAGCTATAGACACCGTTATAGAAGTAACACCACTTACTGCGGTAAAATTAATGGTGTTCACCGCACTTTCAAAGGCATAAGAAACTCCTGTAGTGAAGGCATGCGTTCTCGTAATGGTGCCTAAAATTATACCGTTGCCCGCGCGCGTGGTTGTAATGGTAATTGTTTTGGTTTCTGTGTGCAATTCACCAGCTGTCATGTTAATCGTAGCAACACTCACATGGTCATTTAAGAGGAGTAAAGTTGATGCTGTTGACTTGTTAAGGGTCATGATATTGAATGTTGTCGCACCAGTAATATACGAATCAATAGTACCCAAAAATTGGACCGTGCTGGTAGCGGGTGTAAATGTTCCATTGTTTACCCAATCGCCATATAAAGAATGCGTAAACGCAGCACCAGCAAAAGTAACACCTGTGTTGATCGTTACTTTTTCATTGATCACAATGGCGCCTGTTGCAGTTTTTGTACCTGCATTAGCAAAAATAAGTTTGTGGTAGGTGGTTCCATTTACAGATTGTGCTCCCGAACCATTATAACTTACCGTATTGGGAGTACTGGTAGTAACGTCAAACGTTCCTGTTGTAACGGTAAACGTGTTGGCAATACCCATCACACATTCATTTCCTAACTCTAATTTCGTTCCATTAAGCGTTACATTATAAAAGTTCGGTAAGCCAGAAAGAATGGATGTTCCAATGAAGGTAGCCGTTCCTGCCGAAGCGGTAAATGTTCCTTGCGTACTGAAATCTCCACTGACGTTAAAACTAGAAGCTGTAATAATCGCACCTACAAGACTAATGTTAATGCCATAAAACGTAAGTGTGTTGGCATTAGTAATGACCTTAGCAGACCCTTTAAAAGAAACAATACCAGCACTTGCCACAAAAGATTTCGTAGCGTTCACGGTCAAATTTCCGTACAGTATTAAATCACTGGTTGTCGTTACAGTACCTGCTATAACCACATTGTCCAATGTGATTCCCAAACCATTGATTGTTTTCGATGTACCCGTCATGGTGACCGTCCCTGTGCCGCCACTGGCGTGCGTAAAAGTCCCAGAACCTGTTGTCGCCAAATTTCCTGACAAACTTAACAATACATTATTCGCCGCCGTCACACCAGAATTTGCAATACTCAGATTACATAAGGTATACGTACCTGTACCTGTAATTGGAGCACTCAAGCCCGACATGGTTATCGTACTGCTTGTACTTCCAATACTACCACTATTGCTTAAAGCACCCCTAAAAGCATGCGAAAAAGACACTGTATTAAATGTGGTGGCACTACCGATGGTCACATTGCCATTTACCGTTATCGCATTCGCAGCAGTAAACGCCAACGATCCAGCACTTGCACTACTCACTAGGTTGCCAGCAATCACCATACTGGTAGCTGGCATTGTTTTCGTTACCGCTCCACTGCTGCTGCTCAAGGTCAAGTGACCATATGTTTGAGGAGAGACCGTTTGATTCCCACCATAATATTCTACCAAACTTGTAACAGCCAAAGCATTCCTACTATAATTGGTCGGAAAAGTGCCCGCAACACGCAATGTACATGCGGCCGCTATGGTTAAAGCTCCACTGGATGCATTTCCTCTATTGGCCGTAAATGTAGACAAGTCTAAAGTGCCTGATACAATGGTAATGTTGCCCGCTCCTGTTCCTGTTTGTGTTGTAAAATTACCAGCCGATGTTTTTACTGTACCCCCACTGATACGCAAGGTTCCATAACTCAAGGCTGAAACAGTTTGTGCTAAAGTAGTGGAGGAATAATCAATGGTACTGGTATTTCTTAAGGTCGTGGGTGTTTTAGAATAATTTCCTGTAAAGGTTGCAGCCTTCACTTTAACATTGCAGCCATAACTGGCCAAAAAATTTGCCCCTGTTAATGTCACTAGATAAGTAACAGGATCAAATGTTCCACTCACGTTAAAATCGGATGTAACGGAAATGTTGTCATTTAAAGTTACTGTACTTCCCGCATTAACGTTAAGATCTCTAAAAGTTGTTGCTCCTGTTAATGATTGAGCCGCACCAGCAAAAATAACAACTGCTCTATTGTCTGAAGCCGTATAGGTACCGGTTTTAGTCCAATTACCAGTGAGGGACAAATTAGACCTGCTTGATTGAAGAATACTGCCGTTAGTTCCTATGGTAATCCCTCCAGACACAATTAAGTGCCTATTAGTTGAAGACATAGAAAGTGTGGATACAATACCTCCAGCTCCAATGGTTAAACTTTTACAATAACTTCTACTACCACTCAAAACGGGCTGAAAGGCTCCTGTAAAATTAGCATCGCCAATAATGACATCAACGGTTGCTGAAGGCACACCTGCCGTCCAGTTGCTGGATGTTCCCCAAGCAATACTCGTGGTGCCTCTCCAACTTGTCGTTATGGCAAATGCCTCGCAAATAGTAAAGGATAAGCCAATTAGTAAAAATAATGTTCTCATATCGTATCTAATTTTGTTTATGACAGCAGTGAGATGCAAAAATCACACGACTGGTTTAACGTCATCAAGGCTCGTAAGTTACGACTAAATGACAATATGAATAGACTAAAATATTAATTTATGAGACTAATTTAATTTTCATGGACTATTGAGCCCAGCATAAACAAGGTAAAAAGCTCTTAAAGAGTATTTTGGGACACCTTTCAATAAAAAATATTCATCTAAACAATTGAATAATTAAACGTAAAAAAATAACCGTTGAGCGGAATTTTTTTACGTTTTCTTGAAAAAAGGTACTCCTCAGACCAAAATCTGGTTTAACTCGCCAAAATGCTTTGGGGTCCTATTTGACGCTTTAAGACCTCCGCTTTCAGTAAAGAGGCTATTACTTCCGCAATCTGCTGGCTTGAAATAACAGCCGAACCAGACCACTCCGTTTGCTTCAACCATTCCAATACATCTGTCTCATTAAGCTGGTAACGAGTCGACAAGGTTTGTGCAAGTAAAGGTTCTTGTTTTAACGTTTTTTGAACCGCTAAAATTACACTACTAATTTGCTCAACTTCTGGTTTATGTTGTTCTAAAAAGGTATCACTGACTACGAGAACAAAAGCGGGCCAAGGGGTCGGCAATAATCCCAGCAAGCGAAACGAACCTTCATCTACCAAGGGCTTGGTCGTATAGCGCTCCCACAAAAACACATCGGCCTTGCCTGCCAACAAAGCCTGCTTAGCACCATCGATGTTTTTAACTTCCAACCATTGCATGTGATCTAGAGCCCATTTTTTTTGATAGGCGTGCACGATAGACATTAAATGTGATCCAGAACCATACCTACTGATGGCAATCGCTTTCCCTTTGATGTCTTCCTCTGTTTGCAAAGTCGAACCAGCACCGGTATGAATACCCCATACTAATGGGCTGTCCACAGCAAAATGTAAAATACGAGCAGGACATCCTTTTGCTATTGCCGCAACGGCACCTTCTGTAAGCATAATAGCCATATCTAATTTACCCATGCTTAAGCTTTCTGCCATGGCACCTGTACCGCCAGCAAAATCGGTCCACTGCAGGTCAATGCCAATTGCAGAAAACAATCCTTCTTCCATCGCCTTATGCCATGAGTAATTGAAATGCTCTGGCACGCCGCCTATTTTTACTGTTGTTGCCATCGTTTACCTAATTTTAATCCAGATTGAGCAATAAAACATTTAGTAAAATCAAAACGTCATGATTGACCTGATTTTCAGGATACTTATGGTCTAACGCTTTTTTAGTTTCATCAAAGATAAAAAAGAAAAGGGAACGTATGTCTTATCAAAACACACATTCCCTTTACTCCTAAGATTTCTTTCCTAAAATGACACTTGGTATTGCAGCACAACCATACCTCTGCGCGCCGTTTGGTTGACATCACCACTAGTTAGACTGGTCGAGAAATAAGGCCTGTCTTGATAGTCCAAACTAATTTTTGAGTTCTGTCCTTTCAACAACCAGTTGACCCCAACATTGTACACCACCATTGCTGATGTAAAATGATAATACTGCGATGCCTGCACCATACCATAAGGCATCAATGTTCCATACGATCCCAATAAGTCATTCTTCATTTTATATCCCAATTGAGCAGAGAAGGTGTTGCCGGTACCATTCATTGCAAAAGCACTGCCTCCGCTGCCTGCCAGAGCTCCTGTTGATTTATTTGTTGCATCAGCAGTATTCATAACACCTAATTGTCTAGCATAATTAGGACCATAATCGCTGTACATATAGGCTGCGTAAAAACTGATGGCTGTTCCTTTTTCTTTATTCAATGGAGCATCGTACATCACATCTACACCTGCTATCAATAAGTTTGTATTGACAGTATCAACCTTTCCTGTTGTTGTATTCACTTCTTTGTGCCACATGGCTTGACTCTGGTATTGTATACCTCCACCCACATTAAATATTTTTTTATTGCCCAAATACGTTCCTGTAGCATAAGGAACACGGTTGTCTTCCTGATCAAAAAATTGATACGACAAATACGTATTAAACTGAGGACTGGGATCGACGGTAGAAAACGTAGAAACATTATTCGGCATTGTACCTAAAAGAGGTATCGCAGCTTGCCCTGACGCACCGCTTACATTACCAGGATTGACTATAAATGGTTTCATTACACTGACTCTGTAATCGAGGTTGCCCAATTTACCTTTTGCATAAATTCCAAACCGTCGCACAAACTGATCATTCAAGTCGTTTGTAGTTTGTTGATAGATGGGGCCATCCATTCCCATAAAAGATCCTACCCCAGGAGACGAATAGCGAAGTGGACCTACCCAAGAACTTAATCCCATACCAATAGAAAGATGTTTGGGAACAAACGCATACTCACCTAAGGCATCATGAATAAAAAAACCACTCTTTCTTGCTGATAAATAATTTATACTATTTTCACCAATTTGTGTATAGAAGAAAATTCGGCTTGTCAATTGTCCAATCAATTGAAACCTAACCCTTCTTAGACCAACATCCCACGTATGATCATTGGCTGTTCCGTTTACGGTTGTTCCTAGATTACTCTGGTTGTATCGCATCTGAGCTTGCACCAGTCCCGTCAGTTGTATATAACTTGAGCCATCGGAATTCAAAGATAACTTTACAGGTTTCAAGGGTAAAAGGTCTTTCGATTGTTGTACTGCTTTCATGCTGTCTTGTTGAGCAACAACAAAGAGAGCATGTAGCAAGAAGCCAAGACTAAACACAATTCTTTTCATGATAAAATAGTTTTGGAAATGATACTATTACAACAAATGTGAATCGATTAAAATCAGCCCATGATTTTCATGAGCTGCTTTATTAACCGTTGGTTTTATTTTTTAATCACTTGAATGATTCCTTCAACAAAGTTAATCATTTGCTTTATCTCTTCTGGAGAGGCTACTTTTGCTTGTTTATATACAATCAACTCTGAGCCTAAGCTTTCAATCGTATAGATGTCTTGGCCTTCAAAGTAGCTGATCAATTCCTTACTGAAAAACTGACGAACTTGTGATTCACTGAAACCACTTAAGCAATACGCTTTAGAAAATTTAGGGTGACCTTCAAAATCAATGTCATTCAAGAAGGAATTGTCAAACATTTTTTCTTCTTTCATCGTGAACAAAGGTACTCCAAAATGAAGGTTGGAAACAGACAATACTGTTACATTGCTAACTCCTGCTTTAAAATCTCCTCCCAACACAATCGATAAATCAGAAATCGTATAACTTAAAGTATTGATTTGTTTATTCATCACATTGCCTTCGTACTTCACTATACTGTTGTCAGCACTCAACTTCCCAAAGTTTGAAGTCACTCCTTTATTTGTTTCTGTGTAAGAGAAGCCCAAATTAGCAGCCAATACTTTTAAATTGTTTTCCCTCGTAACATAACCTTCTGTAGTTTGAACATTTTTAGTAAAGGCTCTGTCCGATAATGGATGCGAAGACAAAGGTTTTAATTTTTCAGCGCCAATCACTTTTAACTCTCCTCCATCTCTGCTGAAATCTCCTCCCAAATGATGTAAATGTTCCATCACTGTATGATCGACATATTCTACTTGTGTAAAATCAAGCACGACGCGATCTTTTAATGTTAACTCCTGCAATTTTCTCTTCAGCCCTAAGTAATTGGTAAACGTAAGAATACCTTTTACAAAAACTGTGTAATCATTTTTGCCATTAGATACGAGTTCTAAATTGGAACGAAACAAATATTTCATTTTTGCACCATTGATCACTTGAAATATTAGGGACATTGCAATACCCGCAACAATACCAATGATCAAATCGGTAGAAAGCGTTACTATAATGGTCGTCACAAAAACAACAAACTGTCCTTTACCAACATTCAACGTCTCTTTAAATACTTTCGGAGAAGCCAACCTGTAACCTGTGAAAATCAACATCGCAGCTAAAGCGGCTAAAGGGATTTGATGAATAAGGCCTGGTAATAATGCAACAAACAATAACAAGAAACATCCGTGAAAGAAGTTAGACCATTTTGTTCTACCTCCGTTGTTGATGTTTGCAGAACTACGAACAATTTCAGAAATCATCGGCAAAGCCCCAATCATACCTGCTAGCGTATTACCAATACCCACACCAATCAAATCTTTGTTCATTTTTGTTTTTCTCTTGAACGGGTCAAGAATGTCGACAGCCTTACTACTCAATACAGACTCCAAACTTCCTACCAAGGTAAACATGATGATGTATTTCCATGTAACCCACGTGCCAATCATACTCCAGTTTGGGAAGTGAATACCATCCAATAAGTTATCAGGTAATGTCACTAAGAATTTAGGGCCTAACTCATATTCTTGACCGTCTAAAAACAAATACTTATGCGCATGCTCCAAATCAAAATAGAAGCCTAATGGAATAGCAACAAGTACAACCAACATAGGTGCTGGAATCATCTTAACATACTTGTTCTTAACCATCGGCAGCATAAACAGAATCAATAAACTGACACCTCCAATGATGGCAATTTCTGGATTCATGTGAGCTAAACTGTTTGGAATTTCAGCCAGAAGCTCCAATGGGCCTTTGCCTAGTGCTTTCACACCCATAGCGGTATGAATTTGTTTCGCTGCAATGATGATACCAATGGAGGAAAGCATTCCGTGAACGGCAGATGTAGGAAAGAAGTCACTTAACGATCCAGCTCTCAGTATACCCAATAAGGTTTGAAGAATACCTGAAATAACAATGGTCGCCAACGCAAGTTCGTAACCTCTCATCGGATCAGAGCTTCCAGCACCAAGTTCTGTTACGGCTCCTATCGCAATAACGATAAGTCCTGCAGCAGGGCCTTTAATAGCAACATTAGATCCTCCAAGAAAAGTAACTAAAATACCACCGATTACTGCAGTAAAAATACCTGAGATCGGAGGGAAACCACTGGCTAAAGAAATGCCTAGACACAGGGGCAGCGCAATAAGAAAAACCAAAAAACCAGAAAGCATATCTTGCTTCCAGTTCTGCTTTAATCCCTCAATACCGTCTTTGATGATTATGTTCGTTGTCATACTGATTTTTTTAAATCTTTATGATACAAACATATTAGGGAAATCTGAATCAAATCTGTATTTGACCAACAAACAAGGAGATCAATGCATTAAAAAATACAACGTGTTAATGGAGAGGCTATTTAGCCCACAAAATATAACGAATCGACAAACTGATTACGCTAGAGCGAAAACGATTCAAGCTCTTTCCTGAAGTAGCTTCTATATCTTCTTTACCCGTTTGAGAAAAGGCATTATTCAATAAGGTTTCTGATGCAAAGGTTGGATCATTAGTATACATGGCTGTACTTGTCAACGGGAATTGATACCTCAACTCAAGATCCAAGTTATAATAACGACCCACTAAAAAACTTTTTCCAATACCTACATTTAAATTTACAGCCATAGAAGAAAATTTATCCAACGTCGCATTACTGCTCACTTTCTTAATGCTGGTACTGTATATTTCTCCTGCTTGTATATAGTTAGTGATTGAATCTTCTTCCGAAGTAATTTTTGGTTTCATGTTGATGTTTAAAGATGCTCCTCCTGAAACAAAAACTTTTTGATAGGGCAAAATCTCATACTTCACCATGATGGGAATGTTGATGTAAAAATATTTTATTTGAGCGGTCGAGCGAATGGTATGTTGTACCTCTTGATTATTATTGTACGTATTCTGAGCATTAAAATTTTGAGTGTATTTCGATCGAGAGTAATTAAAACTAGGATCGGTAAATACCGCTAAACGTTCCTTGATTTCATATTGAAAAAAGCCTCCTATACCAAATTGAAAACCGGCCCTTGCTCTGACTTCATATTGTTGAATACTACCGTTACTATTTGACTCCATCGCGGAAGCCGCTTGCTTAAAACCTGCTGAACGGATTAGACCCAAACTAGGATTCAACTTAAAACCAACCGACATGGTTTGAGCGTTTGAAAAAGAAGAAATTAAAAAAAGAGCTATTACTGCAGCTACTTTACTGATTTTGATACCCATAGACATTACAATACGTAAAAACACATAAAGTGTTTCACCTGCGTAAAGATAAGAATCCAAGAATAAGTTTCTGTCTTTTAGCGTAACAGTTATCATTTTATACCGAGAGGATTGAGGACTAGAAACTCCTGTAATCGCTTCAATTTAAGACCTATTATGTATTTTTTTAAAAAACGCACCTTTTTAACGACAAATCCGTGTAATTTTGTGTTTCTAATGCATTGACCTAAATACCTTTAAAATACATGTTGGCACAATTAGAATTACTCAAAAAAGAATTGGACGGTGATTTATTTACCGACACCACACTCAGAACATTGTATGCTACGGATGCTTCTGCCTACCGTGAATTACCTTTGGCTGTTGCCATGCCCAAATCTTCCTCTGACGTCTCTAAGCTAATTGCCTTTGCCAATAAATATAAAACCTCTCTTATTCCCCGTACTGCAGGCACTTCACTTGCAGGACAAGTAGTCGGAAAAGGAATCATCGTCGATGTATCAAAATACTTTACATCGATCATCGAATTAAATGTAGCCGAAAAATGGATCCGCTTACAACCGGGTATTGTACTCGACGAGTTGAATAAATACTTAGAACCTCACGGGCTTTTCTTTGCTCCTGAGACCTCTACTTCTAACCGATGCATGATCGGAGGTATGGTAGGGAATAATTCTTGTGGCTCTCACTCTGTGATCTATGGGACTACGCGTGACCACGTATTAGAAATTAAAGGATTTTTAAGCGATGGGAGTCATGTGCATTTTCGCGATTTAAGTCCTGAAGAATTTGAAGCCAAATGCCAAGGCCACACCTTTGAAAATAAATTATACCAATACACCAAAAATGTTTTAGCAGACCATGCCAATGCGGAAGAGATTCGTAAAGAATTTCCAAAACCTTCTATCAACAGAAGAAACACGGGCTTTGCCATCGATGTACTCCTAGAATCTCAACCGTTTACAGAAGGAAAACCAAACTTTAACTTTAGTAAATTAATTGCAGGCTCTGAAGGAACGTTGATGTTCATGGATGAAATCAAATTAAATTTGATTGACTTGCCGCCGAAAGAAAAAGCCGTCGTAGCCGTTCACTTAAACAGTATTGCTGAAGCCACACGTGCAAACATCATTGCTTTAAAATACAAACCCGGTGCGGTAGAATTACTCGATGACATTATTTTGCAATGTACAAAGAGTAACATTGAACAATCTAAAAATAGGTTCTTTGTACAAGGAGATCCAAAGGCCTTGTTGGTCGTTGAATTCGCTCGTGAAACACAAGAAGAAATTACAAAATTAACCTCGGCTATGGAAGCAGAAATGCGTGCCAATGGTTACGGTTATCACTTCCCTGTTTTATTTGGTGGCGACATCAGCAAGGTTTGGTCATTGCGTAAAGCAGGACTTGGTCTATTGAGTAATGTTCCTGGAGATCGCAAAGGCGTGCCTTGTATAGAAGACACCGCTGTAGATCCTAATGATCAACCCGCTTACATTGATGAGTTTCAAGAAATTTTAAACAAGTACAACATGGACTGTGTGTTTTATGCACACATTGGTGATGGAGAAATTCACTTGCGTCCAGTCTTAGATTTAAAAACAGAAAAAGACCGCAATCTCTTTTATACGATCACTGAAGAAGTGGCAACACTCGTAAAAAAATACCGAGGCTCTCTCAGTGGTGAACACGGCGATGGACGGGTACGTGCTCCATTCATTAAAAAAATGATCGGCGAGAAAAACTACCAATTGATTTGTGATTTAAAAACCAATTGGGATCCTAACCATATTTTCAATCCTGGTAAAATTGTAAACGCAGCACCGATGAATGAATCATTGCGTTACGAAATGAATCAGGAAACACCTGACATTAAAACAACGTTTGATTTCTCTTCTTCTTTAGGCATTGTTCGAATGGCTGAGCAATGCAATGGCGCTGGCGATTGTCGCAAATCCAGTCTCATCGGTGGCATCATGTGTCCAAGTTACATGGTAACCAAAGATGAAAAAGATACGACGAGAGCACGTGCTAATATCTTGCGCGAATTTTTAACCCGTTCTACCAAACCCAATAAATTTAACCATAAAGAAATTTATGACGTCATGGACTTGTGTTTGTCTTGCAAAGGCTGTAAGTCTGAATGCCCTTCTAACGTAGACGTAACAAAACTAAAAGCAGAATTCTTACAACAATATTATGATGCGAATGGAGTGCCTTTCCGTTCTTGGGCCATTGCACACTTTACACAAGCCAATGCCATCAACAGCAATTGGCCACGCTTGGCAAACTTTGTCATGAGTAATAAACTCACGGGTTATGTCTTGAAAAAGACATTAGGCATTGCTATTTCAAGACCTTTGCCTGCTATGAGTATAACTACTTTGCGCGCTTGGGCGAAGAAAAACTTAGCAGCATTACAACCGAAAAACCCAATCAGTACGGTGGTTTTATTTTGCGATGAATACAGTAATTACAACGAAGCAGACATCGGAGAAAAAGCAGTGCGTCTCTTGACAAGACTCGGTTACAAAGTGGAATTCGTCGATCACTTAGAAAGTGGCAGGACATTCTTGTCTAAAGGCTTGGTTAAAAAAGCACAAAAGATCGCTCAAGCTAATGTAAAAACATTCAAAGACATCATCGGTGCAAACAAACCCTTAATCGGCATAGAACCTTCTGCCATATTAAGCTTCAGAGATGAATATCCTAACTTGGTTGGAAAACAAGAACGAGATGCAGCAATTGTCTTGGGAAGAAGCTGTTTCCTCATCGATGAATTCATTGCCAATGAAATCGATGCCGGAAGAATTAAAGCGAGCGCTTTTACCAGTGAAACAAAAAATGTAAAACTTCACGGACATTGTCATCAAAAGGCTCTGTCCTCTGTAAACTTTTCTCAGAAAATTCTTTCTGCGCCAGCCAATTACAAAGTAGAAGTCATTCCTTCCGGATGTTGCGGTATGGCGGGTAGCTTTGGGTATGAAGAGGAACACTTCGACATCTCCATGAAAGTGGGTGAGCTCGTCTTATTCCCTGCCGTAAGAAGAAGTGCTGAAGATACCATCATTGCGGCCCCAGGCACCAGTTGCCGCCATCAAATAAAAGATGGAACAGGACGTGTAGCGAAACATACGTTGGAAGTGTTGTACGAAGCTTTGGTGTAAAAAGAAGAGGCGATAAATGTTTATCGCCTCTTCCTTTTAAAACATATACCCCACATTCAACATATACCGCAGCTTATACACTACATCATCGCTCCCTATCGCTTGTGAAATGGGCTGTTGAACCGTAATTCCTCCAAATATTTTTTTGTAAAAAACATCAGTTCCTACATTCAAGTTTATGGCATAGCCTCCAGTAAGTGGATTGTAATAACCGTTGCTGATGTCTTTCTCTAAGGTCTCATAAATGACACCGACATTGGGCAGAAAAGTAGTTTTGCCTTTCTTCAACCAAGCAAACACAGCCAAGGAAGTCACGAACTGATTTCCAAAAGCATAATCCAATTCGTTTTCCGTATTGTAGTTGTAAAACATGTCGGCATTGACTCCAACTTTTTTATAGCGTAACGTATAAATGATTGTCGCAAAATAACTGTAAGCCCCAGAACCTGCTTGAAAATTGGGGGCATACATCAAGTCGTTCTTATTTCTTTGTTGGTATTTCCCCGTAGGAAGTTTTACGCCACCACCCATCAATAAATTATGTTGTAGAATTCGAGTACGGGTCGTATCAAAGGTGGTGTTAATTACATTATAGTTACATTGCACCGTCATGTCTCCAATACCGTTTAAGGTAGATGCTCCACTGGCCTCATCAGTTAAGGTGTTCACAGTATAAGGCACAGTAAAGAAAAACTGTATACGGTCTTTCAAATAAATCCTTCCCCACAATTCAATGGATTGGTATTGAAAAGTACTTTTTAATTTTGTCCCATTCGACTGCAAGTTATACTGATCAAAGCTTCTATAACGTTGACGCAATGTTATGACATTCTTTTTGTACTGGGGGAGAATACCGTTATAGCTCGCTCCTCCTCCACCACCACAGATATTACAAGCCATGGTTGGCATTGTAATAAAAGTTAATGCAACAAAAATGTATATCGTTTTTATCATTGTACAGAATTAAAATGGATCTGAAAATTTGGGGTTCGTAACGTAGCTGTGATCTGTGAGTGTGTTTAGAAAAGCAATAATTTTTTGCTTCTCGGTATCGGTCATCGGTATCGAATATACTCCGTTGCCTTGATCAAACATTGGATCTAAAGTAACAGAGTACACAATACCTGTTCGGTAATGTTCCAACACTTCATCCAACGTTTTGATGCTACCGTCGTGCATGTAAGGCAAAGACAGTGCAATGTTTCTTAAGGTTGGCACTTTAAATTTACCAAGGTCAGATGCTAGGGTAGTAACATGCTCTCTTCCTGTATCATTTGTAAATTTGGCACTCAGGCCATTGTTACGATATGAATAATCAGTAAACAAATTCCCACTGTGGCATGTCGCACATTTTTGATTAAATAAGCTTAAGCCTTCTAATTCTTCCTCCGATAAAGAAGTTGTCTTGGTAAAGTATCTATCATACTTCGAATTTGCCGATACCATCGTACCGATAAACTGCGTCATGGCTCTCAACAACTGTTGACTGTCGATGGAGTCTTTATGAAAAACATCTTTAAATTTTTGACTATACCGAGCAGAGCGATTGAGTTTATACACGACTCTAGCAAGCTTTTCATCCATCTCCAAAGGATTAGTAATGGGCGCAATCGAAATATTTTCAATGTGATTTACACCTCCATCAAAGAAGAAATCTTGCTGCCAAGCCAAATTAAAGATCACAGGCGAATTGCGTAAGGTAAACTGGTTGTCAATACCATGACTTTTCACATGACCTGAATGCGCAAAGGCCACAAACTGCTGGTGACAAGAACCACAAGAGGTAGAGCTGTCTCGTGAAAGAATTGGATCATAAAACAACATTCGACCCAATTCAAAACCTCCCTTCGAAACAGCATTATTTTGAAAGACATACATCGGTTGAGGAAAATGAGGAGGGGCCTCAAGCGCATAACTTTCTGCTTGAGGGAACTCTTCATCTTGTTTACGACAAGCCATCATGAATGAAGCCATAAGCCAAACCATGAGCATTATCATAAAAGTATAAGCCTTCATGACTAGTCATGAATATGATCAACCGTAAACATATCTGCATAGTTCTCGGCAATGCTGATCGGCAATGCCCCTGGCATGTGCACCATAGCGGTGGTGGCAAAAGAAATATCGGTTGGCGTCTTGAGCACCTCACTGGCATCAACCATCATATGGATTTGAGGATTACCCGTCGTGCTAATGCGCAAGACATCCATCCCAAATGATCTTTCTACAGTCTGCAAAGCATTGGTATTGTTGGCATTTTTAAATCCGCCAATGTGATACATATACATATTATCCATCTCGGTAGACTGAGGCGATGTACCTTCCATTTTCAAGAAAATATATCCGTTGTTCCATGACCAAAACATCGCGTTTGCTGGATCTAAAGCACCTGTTTGTGAACCAGAAACATTTCGAGTACTGTCTACCCCTAATGTAAATTTAATGCTCTTATAATTACCAACAGGTATACCTTTCACTGTAATTAAAGAAGAGGTTGGATTTGCAGCATCAATTAAGAAATAACTTTCTGGCACTACATACTCACTTCCATCTGCTTTCTTCAAAATTACATTAGAGATGTAATACTTAAACATGGTTACATTAAATGTCTCCGACAGGTTGTTCGTGTATTGTGTGTTGGCTGTATTGAACTCCAAAGGATCTTCTCCTACTAAGTGTTCAAACTCAATTCGAAACTTACCAACCTCTGAAGCTGGTGCTGGATCTTCTTCTGCTTTTTTCTTACAAGAAAAGAGAGTAGTGCTTACTAGAAATATAATAGATAATGCAAATAGATTTTTCATGATATAACAATGGAATAAAAGATAAATAATAAGAATAGACATAAACACAACTCTTCTCTAAAAGAGAGTGGGCGTTTATACAGGAATAATTATTGAAAAGTATTTATACCAATGTGATTTTTGAAATAGAGCAAGGCCAATAGTTCAAAAATCTTACAATGGTAAATGCCGATGGATACAAGTGTTTAGGCAAAACGAGGAACGAAGTTTTGAACTTTTACATTTGTCCAATCGGTATTATCCTAAAAAAGAGGGCGGATGAAAAATAGAAAATCCGATGTGATTGGGTTTACCACATTTCCAAACGTTTGGAAATGTATTGGATGAATGCGTTGGAATGATTTTTCTGTTGATGGTATACACCAATAAATCACAAATAAAGTCTGACCCATCTTTTTCGCTGATGGGTAAGCTTTGTTCTTTTTGGGCTTGTGCTTTTAACTGCTTCTTCAAGTAACATTTACCCGCACACGTAGATTTTTTCACGTTTTTGTTTTCACAAAGATTCGCCGCAATGTCATTACGGTTTATATTCCACGAAGTCACAATCCAAGTCCTTTGAAAAGACTGAGCCATGACGACCAAACAAAGCGCTATGATGATAATTCTTGACACCAAAACAAAAGTAAGGCCTAGTGGGCGGTTAAAAAAGTATTCTGCCAAATAAATTAATGTGATTGGTCCGTTTTTAAAAGGCAGCCTTAACAGAACCAGGCATATACAGCCCAGCTCGAAAAATACGCCACCGCTGTCATGAAGACAAATTGAATCAATGGCCATTTCCAACTTTTCGTTTCTCTGTAGACTACAGCCAAAGTACTCATACATTGCATCGCAAAAACATAAAAAATAAGCAAGGACATAGACCTCGCTACATTATAAAAAGGCATACCCGTAAGTACATCTTTTTCGTTACGCATTTTTTGAATGATGGTGTCTGGCTCGTCAGATTGATCCCCAATGCTGTAGATCGTTGCCATAGTACCAATGAATACTTCACGTGCAGCAAAAGAAGTAATCAAAGCAATGCCTATTTTCCAATCGAAACCTAAAGGCTCAATGGCTGGTTCTATCCATTTGCCAAAATGCCCTGCATAGGACGCTTCTAACTTTCTAGACGACATTAAATTTTCTTGTTCACGCATTGTATAATGATGCAGCTGCGATTCCGTTTTTACTTGCGCCTCAATCGTATTCATTTGTTCGGCTGGACCATAGGTTGCCAAAACCCACAGTACAATTGATATTGCTAAAATTACTTTACCGGCTTCAAACACAAACGTTTTTACCTTCTCCAAAATAGCTAACCCTACATTCTTCCAACGAGGCATTTTATAGGTAGGCAACTCCATGATGAAATAGCCTTTCTCTTTCGACTTCAATATCCAATGCATCACCAATGAAGATAAGATGGCAGCAATAAAGCCTAAGAGGTACAAGCCCATCATCGCAAAACCTTGCAAATTGAAAATACCAAAAATCGATTTACTCGGAATAACCAAAGCAATCAGTACGGTGTAAACTGGTATACGAGCAGAGCAACTCATGAACGGAGTTACAAAAATGGTGATCAATCTTTCCTTCCAGTTGTCAATACTTCGTGTCGCCATGATAGCAGGTACTGCACAAGCGACGCCTGATATTAGTGGCACTACACTCTTACCACTCAAACCAAATTGACGCATGGCTTTATCCATGATGTACATAACTCGCGACATATAGCCCGACTCTTCAAGTACTGCTATAAAACCAAACAGAATCGCAATTTGAGGAATGAAAATCAATACACCTCCCAAGCCTGCAATCAAGCCTTCGGTAAGCAAATCTGTCAGAGCGCCCGCTGGTAAGGTTTGTTGAACATATGCTTTTAATCCTCCAATCAAGGCATCAATAGCGTCCATCGGAATTTCTGCCCAAGCAAATATCGCTTGAAACATGACGAATAAAACCAAAAAGAAAAAAGCAAAGCCGTATACTTTATGTGTTAATATTTTATCAATCTTATCTGTAGTCCTTTCTTTATAAGGCTTTACAGAAGACCGTATCGTATCTTTAATAATTCCTCTGATGATATCGTAACGCTTCAACGTTTCGACCGATTGTGTAGCAGTAGATTGAAAGGCATGCGCTTCAACCGAATGTTTAATCGCTGCTTTATCGTATTGACTCAAACTTAACATCTCCTCGTACTGATGTGCCAACAATAAGGCCATGTAGTCGTTGGTGATTTTCATTTGATCCTTTATTTCTGAAATAGTATCAGGCGCTAATTCCAATGCGTTTAAATAATGCTCTGGAATATTGTGAATGGGACAAGCCATGGCAGCCTTAATCAAATCAACACCTTCGCCAGTACGCGCATTGATAGGAACAACGGGAACATTCAGCTTACTGATCAATTTTTCGATCTCGATGTGCTTACCCGATTTTTCTGCCAGATCAAGCATGTTCAAAGCAAGGATAACAGGAAATCCTAAATCCCTTACTTGAGTAAATAATAATAAATTTCGTTCTAGGGTAGATGCGTCAATGACAACAATTAAAAAATCGGGAATTTCTTTTACTAAAGCATCGAACAAATAATCAACGACGACTTGCTCATCGGCCGATTTGGGATACAAGCTATACGTGCCAGGCAAATCAATCAACTCCGCTTGTTGGTAGTTGTTGATCTTACAAATGCCTGTTTTCTTATCAACGGTTACACCTGGGAAATTGCCGATCTTTTGATTCAAGCCCGTTAACTGATTGAATAAAGATGTTTTCCCTGAATTAGGATTACCTACTAATGCTGCCTTGATAAGTGCTTGAGAACTCATGGAATTTAATCAATCAGCATAATGGTGGATGCTTCTTTAACCCTCAAAGAAAGTGAATAGCCTCCCACAGTGATGCATATAGGATCTCCGAATGGAGCTTTATGTGCTAATTTTACTTCACTCCCAGGTAGGCAACCCATCTCCATCAACTTTAAAGACATGACCTCGTCATTAAAACAACACACCGTGCCTTTTTCACCAACTTTAAGATCTGCAACGCTTTTTCTTGCCTGGGCCATTTATTTAGACTGAATCAAAACAAAGGTACGGCTTCAGGCTCAAGGAACAAATTAAATGAGCATTATTAGAGCTTGAAAAATGAATCCATGACAACAATCAATCTAGCATTGCTTAAAAAAACACCATCGTATAAGAAGCGTTGAAATCTTGGCCAATGGGTAATTTACAAATCCCTTCTTTATGTTCTAACTTGCCATCTGCATCTTCAAAATCAGCTATGCCAAACCAAGGTTCTATGCATAAAAAAGGACCTGGCTTTGTCCATATGCCCATATATGGAAATCCTTCAAACGTAAACCTCAAGCCTCGTTCTCCACGGTTTGATTTCAACTCCATATACCTCGAACGCAAGTCTTTCAAGATGATCGCATCTTTCTTACCAAACAAGTTTAAATGCAAAGGTATCGTATTACTGTGTGAGGCAAAAACAGGTTCAGTATTCCTAGAAATACCACCCTCTCCAACCAATAAGCGCGGAGCCGTTTCTTCTTTTTCAAAGGCTAAAAAATAATCTTCAAAGCTTAACCCTTCTTCTAAAGGACATAGAAAACCAGGATGCGCTCCAATGGAGAACAATTGTGTTGATGTTCCCTTATTGATCACACGATAAGCAACGACAAGGCTCGATTCTAGTATAGTATAGGTAATGCTCAATTTAAAATCAAAGGGATAAACTAACTTCGTTTGATCCGTTGAAGCCATTGAAAAAGTAATGGTATGTTCAGCTTGTTGCTCAACAATGAACGTTGTGTCGCGTGCAAAACCGTGTTGAGTAAGTTTATATTCTTGATCTTGATAAGAGTAGGTATTGTTTTTAACCTTACCCACTATTGGGAACAAAACAGGAGAACACCTGTTCCAATAAGACTCATCTCCATTCCATAAATAATTGGTCTGAAATTTTTTATGGTAAACACTTCTAAGCTCTGCTCCTTTTGTATTGAAAGTAACAACTAGAAATTCATTCTCTAATGTCAACATTTAACTCTTGTTCTTTTTTCTTTTCTTCTTAACGATGAGATTCAGTACTTCTACAAGCAAAGAGAAGAACATAGAGAAATAAATATAGCCTTTCGGAATATCATAATGAAAGGCTTCAATGATAAGGAACACGCCAATCATGATAAGGAAAGACAAGGCCAACATTTTAATCGTCGGATGTTCATTGATAAAACTACTGATGTCTTTTGAAAAAATCATCATCAACAACATCGCCATAATGACCGCGATCACCATAATCAAAACCTGATCGGTAAGGCCTATTGCCGTTAGGATAGAATCAAATGAAAAAATAATATCAATTAAAATGATCTGAGTAATCGCATTCCAAAGGGCTAGCTTTTTTACGCTTTTATTTTCTTCTTCTTCTCCTTCTAATTTTTCATGTATTTCATTGGTGCTTTTATAAACCAAGAAAATTCCTCCTGCCATCAATACAATGTCTCTAAAGGTAAAGTGATGATCAAAAATCACAGCAACATCTGTTTTAATTGCCGCCAAATAAGACATGAACGACAAGAGTATTATTCTCACTACCAAGGCCAGCAACAAGCCAAACATCCTGGCTTTATTTTGTTGCTCTACTTCTACTCGATCGGAAATAATAGAAATAAAAATAACATTATCGATGCCTAAAATTACTTCCAGCATAGCCAAAGTAAGTAAGCTTATAAGTCCATCGAAGGATAATAAATGCTCTAACATATACTGTTAATTCTTAATGATTGTAAATTCTACTCTGCGATTTTGCTTACGTGTTTCTTCGGTTGCATTGCTTGCTACAGGTTTTGTTCCTCCATAAGCTTTCAAGGTAACACGATCGCTTTTAATTCCCTTTTCTACTAAATATTTTTTTACAACTTCTACACGTTGCATAGAAAGTTGCAAGTTTTTATTCGCATCACCAACATTGTCTGTATGTCCCGATAATTCAATTACAACCTTAGGATTATCTTTCATCATCAGGACCAGTCGATCCAATTCAGTATAAGACGTTGCAATCAATATCGCTGTGCTTTGTTGAAAGAAAACATTGTTCACGCGCATCGATTGACCAATTTCAATCGGAACAAGGTACAAATTTTTTTCTATCTCTAAGTATTCACTTTTTGTATCAGGAATATCTAAACTTTCATTGACCGATAGGAAACCATTCGCTTCGGCATAAAATCCATAATGCTTACCCCTCGGCAATACTATTTTATAGGAGCCTACTCCATTTTCAGACCTTGCAATACCAGCATTGGTACCGGCATTTAAATCTTCATATAAAATCTTAGCTTCAATGGGTTGACCCGTTTTCGCATTAAACACTTTCCCTTTTATTAAAACTACCGGTTCTGGCTTCATAGAAGGCGAGAGGTCTACTACATAAATATCAGAAACTGTTTTGTCATCGGTATAGCTGTACGTAAATGCTTTCGTTCCGTCGGCAGATACACTAAAGCCTAAATCACCTGCACCAGAATTAATGGCCGGTCCCATGTTTCGAGGTGTTGACCAGTGCATCCAGGTATCATCTAATCGTTTAGACATGTAGATGTCTTGTCCACCATAACCGATATAGCCTTTAGAAGAAAAGTACATCGTTACGCCATCTGCTGCTAAAAACGGCGTAGACTCTTCCCAAGGGGTATTGATGTCTTTACCTATATTTTTAGGTGTAGACCACGTTTTATCATTTTGAAGAAACGATACATAAATATCCATTTCCCCATAGGTATCGTCAGTTTGAATGCCTAACAATAATACCTTACCGTTATTCACTAGAAAATAAGAGGAATAGGACGCAACATTTTGAAAATCTTTGATGGTTACATTCTCGGGCATGGTCCAGCTTTTACCTACTCGATGAGTAAGCGAAATGCCTCCATCTCCAGGAGACCCATCTGCATTGTATTGATTGCCTAAAAGCAATGTATTCACATCTGGCATTAAAGAACTGACAAAATTATAGCCCGAATTGTTTAATGGTTTACCGATGTTTTGAGCTCTGCCCCATTGCTTATTCCCTAAATAATTCGATACCCAAATGTCTTCTTTGGGACCATCTACATTCTGAGGATCCTTACTTCTCGTAAAATAAAGCACTTGTCCATCTGCTGAAACAACAGGATATTTGTCTGTATAATCAGAATTTATATTTTCATCCATCCTTGTTGCTTTACCGGCCAAATGGACATCTGATGCTAAGTTGGGTTTAACCGATACGGGACTAATTTCTTCTGAAAGACCAATTCCATCGACGTAATTCCAACCTTTCACTTTAGAAGGAGCAGCAATGATCTTTACCGCCATGATCTTATTTTTCGAAGAAACGGGAAGGTTTAAAATCCTGTATTTATCTTCCATATCCTTCGCTTCGGCCTTGTAGATGGAGTTTCGTTTCCCATTGACATCGATAGTAATAACTTCTTCTATTGCTCCAGGATTTACCGACTCTAATATGATGATTTGCTTCGCAGCAATCGGTTCTTGAAATTCAACAACGATATAGATCGGTTCTTTTTCAAGTGATGCTTCATCGCTATAACCCATAATCCATCCCCAATAACTTTCTTCATAAGGATCTGTTATGGCTGCTGGGGGGCCAAGTGATTCGTGTGTTGAATAATAATTTCCCTCATAGAAATCATTGGTTTCAACCACTTTTGAAGCCCAATGAATTTGCTGACCGCTACAAAGTAGTGGATGAAAAAAAGTAACAAACAAAAATAAACGCAAAATCATATGATCGATGATTATATAAAATGTTTATATCCTTTTTTAGAAAGTTCTTCTACCGATTGAAGCACTTTGTTTTTTAACTCTTTTTTGAAAGCCAACATCTTTTCTGCTAAAAGTGTATTATGACTTGCTAAAATTTGCGCCGCGAGTATACCTGCATTTTGTGCGCCGTCCAAAGCGACCGTTGCTACAGGCACTCCACCAGGCATTTGTAAAATTGAAAGTACAGAATCCCAACCATCAATAGAGTTAGACGATTTTACAGGAACTCCAATAACAGGTAAAGTCGTTAAGGAAGCGACCATGCCAGGTAAGTGAGCCGCTCCACCCGCTCCAGCAATGATGACCTTTAAGCCTCTTTGTGCGGCACTTTCTGCATACTCAACCATGCGTTCTGGTGTTCTGTGTGCAGATACAATGGTCAACTCAAAAGGGATTTGAAAATTTTCCAATACCTGAGCAGCAGCAGCCATGATTTTTAAATCGGATTGACTGCCCATGATGATACCTACCAAGGGTGTTTCTATGCTTTTATCTTGAGCCATGTTTTTACCCACTGGGCTTTATCCTTTAATTGTTGCAGATCAGAATCTAAGATGGTAACATGTCCCATTTTACGAAAAGGTTTTGTCGTTTTTTTTCCGTAAAAATGAACGTGAACCCCTTCTTGTTTCAGGGTTTCTTCCAAACCTTCATAAACAACGTCTCCAGAAAATCCTTCCTCTCCCAACAGGTTTACCATCGCAGAAGGTGTCAATGTTTTTGTAGAACCCAAAGGCAAATTTAAAATCGCCCTCAAGTGTTGTTCGTATTGTGAAGTACTGTTGGCTTCGATGGTCTGATGCCCACTGTTGTGTGGCCTTGGTGCAACTTCATTGATAAGCAATGTTCCTTCTTTCGTTAAAAAAAGCTCTACTGCTAAAATACCTACCATGTCAAATTCTGTAATCACTTGCTTTGCCAAAGTAGTCGCTTGATCAGCAATGGCTGTTGTTACAGCAGCTGGAGCAAACAAATATTCAACCAAATTATGTACAGGATTGAAAACCATTTCCACCACAGGAAACGCCTCCACTTGTCCTTGTTCATTACGAGCTACGATGACAGCCAATTCTTTTTCAAAAGGAATCGCTTGTTCAATTAAACTCGGACCATCAAAACCTTTCGGAATATCTTGTATCGATTGAATGCGTTGCACACCCCTGCCATCGTAACCATCTTTACCCAACTTCTGAAAACCGGGTAACAGATGCTGGTAATTTGCAATGTCCTCTTTTTTATCCAACAACTCGAAAGGTGCAGTTGGCAAATTTTTTGAACGGTAAAACTCCTTTTGTTTTCGCTTGTCTTGAATAATTTCCAACACTTCAGGTTGAGGAAAAACTTTCTTACCTACTTGTTGTAATTTCTTTAGCGCATTGATATTGACATGCTCGATCTCAATGGTGATCAAATCTAGATCCTTTGCCCATTCAAGAATCACACTTTCATCTTGTAAAGATCCTTGTGTAAATTGACGACACAAATTCTTACACGGTGCATCTGCATCCGGATCTAATACGGCAAGATCGATGTTAAAATCAATAGCAGATTGAATAAGCATGCGACCCAACTGGCCTCCACCCAAAATACCTACCGATTGCTTTATTCCGTTTGCCATGAATTATATCAATGAAATACCTGTCATTTCTTTAGGCTGAGCAACTCCAATCAATTTTAAAATCGTTGGAGCAAGGTCACCAAGTTTCCCGTTTTGAATCGCTCCTTTATAATCGCTATCGACTAAAATACAAGGCACTAAATTCGTCGTGTGAGCCGTATTTGGAGTGCCGTCTTCGTTAATCATCATGTCGGCATTACCATGATCTGCAATCACGATCGTAGCATAACCATTGGCTAAAGCCACTTCAATAACTGCTTGAGCGCAATCATTCACCACTTCACATGCTTTTACGGCTGCTTCAAAAACACCTGTATGGCCTACCATGTCTGGGTTTGCAAAATTCAAGCAAATAAAATCAGGCTCTTTACTTTGTAATTCGGATATAATTTTATCGCGAATATCTCTCGCACTCATCTCTGGTTGTAAGTCATAGGTAGCAACTTTTGGCGATGGACACAACAATCTCTTTTCTCCATCGAAAGGTTGTTCACGACCACCAGAAAAGAAAAATGTAACGTGAGGATATTTTTCTGTTTCTGCAATACGAATTTGTTTCTTGCCAGCTTTAGCCAAGACTTCTCCTAACGTATTTTCTAAATTGTCTTTGTCAAAAATGACTTTCACCGCATTAAACGTATGGTCGTAATTAGTCATTGTAACATAGTACAAGTCTAATTTTTTCATGTCTTGTTCAGGAAAATCTTTTTGTGTAAGAGCAAGCGTGATCTCTCTTCCTCTATCTGTACGGAAATTAAAACACAAGACTACATCACCCGATTCGATTTTTGCTAAAGGATTTCCTTGCGCATCAACAACCACAAGTGGTTTTATAAATTCATCGGTAACACCTGCTTCGTATGAAGCATGGATACTCGCCAAAACATCATTTGTTTTTTCACCTATCGCTTTTACCATTACATCGTAAGCCAACTTCACGCGTTCCCAACGGTTGTCTCTATCCATGGCATAATAACGTCCAACAACAGAAGCAATCTTACCTGTTGTTTTTTGCAAGTGTGCAGAAAGATCTTTCAAGTAATCGAAACCACCTTTAGGATCTGTATCTCTACCGTCTGTAAAGGCATGAATAAACACATCTTTCAAACCGTAGTCATTAGCAATGGTACATAAACCTTTCAAGTGTTCGATGTGAGAATGTACTCCACCATCAGAAACCAATCCGATGAAATGCACTTTTTTATTTTTTGCTTTTGCATAATCAAACGCATCTTTCAACACTGCTTCTTTAGCGAGTGTGCCTTCTTTCACGGCTAAATTAATCCTTACCAAGTCTTGGTACACCACACGTCCAGCACCAATGTTCATGTGACCCACTTCTGAGTTTCCCATTTGACCTTCTGGTAAACCTACTGCAAGTCCAGAAGCTTCAAGCTTACTGTGAGGATATTTTGTATACAATCCATCAATAAATTCTGTTTTTGCTTTTGCAATGGCAGAAACTTTTGGGTTGGTTCCTATACCCCAACCGTCTAAAATCATCAATAATACCTTCTTGTTCATGTTACAAATATAGTCTTTCAGCTCAGGTATTAAAATGAGCTCCCGCATCAATAAAAATTAACATTCTGAAAAAGAGACTATTAATTTTTATTGGGAAATAATTTTTACTTTGGCATGGTTTTGGATAAGTTATTATTCGATATGAAAAGCAATTCTTCATTGGTTACCGCCCTTATGTTTAGCCTATTTGTTGGACTTACTCCATCCTTGTATGCTCAAACTTCAAGCGTTGACGCTGTTATTCAAAAACTGAAAATCAGTCTCAAATCGGGTAATTCAAAGGAATTGGCATCAAGCTTTCAAAACATGGTCGAGGTTACACTCCCAGAAACAGAAAGCAGTAACTACAGCAAAACGCAAGCTGAATTTGTATTGCGTGATTTCATGAAGAAATATCCTCCCTTGGACTTCAAGTACATTCACAAGGTCTTAGACCCTGAAGACTACAAGTTCGTAATCGGGGAGTACTTATATAGTGGTGGTAAATACAGGGTAACAATGGTCATTAAGCCGTCCAAGGATACCTACTTAGTTGATTCCATTGTATTTGAAAAGTAATAGTTTAAACTGAAAACTATAATTGCGAATTTCTCTTAAAAAGCCCTGAGTTTATTTCAGGGCTTTTTATATTTTTGTGCCCGTGTACAACTACCTCAATACATCCGACATTATGCATTTCATCCAACAAGCCCTTCTCGAAGATGTTGGAACAGGAGATCATACTTCCCTTTCCTCCATTCCAGAAAATGCGCAAAACAAAGCAAGGCTGCTTGTCAAAGATGAAGGCATACTTGCTGGAGTCGATCTTGCCAAGCATATTTTCGATGTCGTTGATCCTACATTAGAGGTAAATTACCACATGAAAGACGGTCAAAAAATGAACCACGGCGACATCGTTTTACATGTAAACGGTTCGGTTCATTCCATTTTAAAAGCCGAAAGGCTTGTACTCAACTGCATGCAACGCATGAGTGGCATTGCCACCTATACTCAAAAACTCAATGCCTTAATTGAGGGAACAGGTGCTCGCCTATTGGATACCAGAAAAACAACCCCTAACTTTCGCCTCCCTGAAAAATGGGCTGTGAAAATAGGAGGAGGCTGTAACCACCGTTATGGACTGTTCGACATGATTCTGCTTAAAGATAATCATGTTGATTATGCAGGTGGAGTAAAAAATGCGGTGAGAAGTGCAAAGGACTACCTCAAAAAAACTGGGCTAGATCTAGATATAGAACTAGAAACTAGAACTTTAAAAGAAGTTGAAGAAGCTTTACTCGAGGGAGGCATTAAACGCATTATGCTCGACAACATGCCTCTAGATATGTTAAAGTCTGCGGTTCAACTGATCAATAAAAAAACCGAAACAGAAGCTTCGGGAGGAATAACAGAAGTGACTATACGTAATATTGCTCTTTGTGGAGTAGATTACATTTCAGTTGGAGCACTTACACACAGTGTAAAAAGTTTAGACTTAAGTTTAAAAGCGTATTAATTCAAAACCATGATTATCAAAACTAAAAAGTACCAATTACCTAAAAACGTTTATATCAAATCTGCCTTGTTTGGCTTGCTAAAAAAACAATGGTGGTACGCTGCTTTACCCATGGCCATTGCGGCCATGACCTTTATCTGGCCATCACTTTGGGCTTGGTTTATTTTCCCTGCACTACTTATTGCTGTTGGTTATGTATTGTTTTGGTTAATCCAATTTACAGGTGTTAGTCAAATGGAACAAAATAAAATTATGTTCGATCGTTTGAGTTATGAAATTGACAGTCGTCAAATCATGATCAAATTAAATGAACGTCAAGGCAGCCCACTTAAATGGGACATGATCAAAAGTGCTCAAAAAAACAAAGACCACTTTTTATTGGTCATCGGTAAAGGACAATTCATTTACTTACCGTTCAAAATATTCAATGGAGAACACGAGATAAGATTTTTGGAGACAATTTTACAGCGAAAAAATTATCTTGCTTAATAAGATAGTGGTCAAGAGTCAGTGGTCAGTAATTTACGCGGTAGTCTGTTAGTAAAGAAAAACCCCAGTTCGATTTTCGAACTGGGGTTTTTCTTTACTGGTATACCTAATCTACTGACCACTGACTCCTGACTCCTGATACCTAACTACTAAATCCTTCAAACACTCCACCCATATCGGCGAGTCGTTCAAACTTTCTACCAATTGCCAATGCTCACCTCCAGCATGTAAGAATAATTCCTTGTACTCTTCTCCTCCTTCTTCAATGGTCTCTAAACAATCGGCAACGAATGACGGTGAAAAGAACAATATTTTTTTCTTCCCTGCCTTTGCGAGCTCAGGAATGACATCGTCTGCATAGGGTTTGATCCAAGGTGTTTTTCCCAAACGCGACTGGAAGCACACGGTGTATTGATCTTTTTGTAAACCTAATTTCTCGACCAACAAGCGCGTCGTTTCAAAACATTGCGCGCGGTAACAATATTTATTGTTTGCAGTGTAGTGGGAGCAGCATCCTCCCAACTTACAATGATCTTCTACGCTGCCCTTTAAAATCTGGCGTTCCGGTAAACCGTGGTATGAAAATACAACATGATCAAAATCTTGTTCTTGCATGTATTTTCTACCCAGTGCCACAAACGCATCAATGAATAGAGGATGTTCAAAGAAGTTCTCTATGATCCGCAAGTTTGGAATCAACTCCCATTGCTGTATCACACGCATGACCTCCTCCGTAGCAGAACCCGTAGAAGCCGACGCGTATTGCGGAAACAACGGAATGATGATCAACTTAGATAATCCTCTGTCCTCCCAAGGTTTGACAACGCTTTCAATTGAAGGACTTTGGTAGCGCATTGCTAACTCAACTTCATACTGGTCGCCCAAGGCTTTGGCCAATAAATCTTTTACCTGTAAACTATATACCTTTAAAGGAGAGCCCTCCTTTAACCATACCTGTTTATATAGTTTTGCAGATTTTGGAGCCCTGAATGGAGCTATAATCAAATTAATTAACAACCAACGCTGTAGATATGGAATGTCAATGACACGCCTGTCGAGCAAGAACTGTCGCAAGTATTTACGAACATCAGGAGTAGCAGTACTGTCTGGCGTTCCTAAATTGACTAAAAGAACACCCGTTTTATGCGATTTTTTGTGAGAAACCATTTAAACTTATTTACTTTGCAAACTTAACAATTATACTGCTTAATTTTAAAGCATCTGATATAAATCAATTTATGGAAAAGAAAGTTGAAGCACCCGTTGACAATAACGTGTTCAAAAAAGTAGTTTCTCATGCAAAAGAATATGGATTTGTTTTCCAATCCAGTGAAATATATGACGGCTTACAAGCAGTCTACGATTACGGACAAAACGGTGTTGAATTAAAAAACAACTTGAAACAAGCTTGGTACAAAGCAATGACTCAACTCAACGACAACATCGTTGGACTTGACTCGGCTATTTTTATGCACCCTCTTACATGGAAAGCTTCTGGTCACATCGACAGTTTTAATGATCCGATGATTGATAACAAGGATTCTAAAAAACGTTACCGTGCCGATGTATTGGTGGAAGATAAAGCAGCAGAACTAGAAGAAAAAGGTGAAGCAGGAAAGGCAAAAGAATTGGTTCAGACTTTAGCTCGACTACTTGAAAAAGAAGACCTTAAAGGCGTTCAAGAACTCATCATCAATGCAGGTATTGTTTGTCCTGTTTCCAAAACCTCTAACTGGACTGAAGTTCGTCAATTCAACTTGATGTTCTCTACCCAAATAGGATCTGTTGCAGAAGACTCAAGCACGATATACCTGAGACCAGAAACTGCTCAAGGCATTTTTGTCAATTTCTTAAACGTACAAAAAAGCGGTAGAATGAAAATCCCTTTTGGTATCGCTCAAATTGGGAAAGCCTTCCGTAATGAAATCGTTGCCAGACAGTTTACCTTCCGCATGCGTGAGTTTGAGCAAATGGAAATGCAATATTTTGTGCGACCTGGTGAAGAAATGGAATGGTATAACAAATGGAAAGATGCACGTTTAAAATGGCACAAGGCCATTGGTCTTCCTGCAGACAGTCTAAAATTCCATGACCATGAAAAACTAGCCCATTACGCCAATGCAGCGGTTGACATAGAATACAAGTTCCCTTTTGGTTTCAAAGAAATAGAAGGTATACACTCAAGAACAGACTTTGACTTAAGCAGTCACGAAAAACTATCGAAGAAAAAACAACAATACTTCGATCCTGAGGTCAATAAAAATTACATCCCCTATGTAGTGGAAACCTCTGTAGGTGCGGATCGTGTATTTCTTGCGGTACTTTGCAATGCCTTCACCGAAGAAACAGTGGGTGAAGGAGAACAAATGAAAACACGTACCTACCTGAAACTACACCCTGCCTTGGCACCTGTAAAAGCAGCCATTCTTCCTTTGATGAAGAAAGATGGCTTGGGTGAAAAAGCACGTGAAATCTATGAGTCATTAAAATTTGACTTCAATGTCACCTACGAAGAAAAAGACGCCATCGGTAAACGTTATACCAGAAACGATTTAATCGGAACCCCTTTCTGTGTAGCCATTGATCATCAAACGCTTGAAGACAATACCGTTACCATCAGACACCGCGATACCACAGAGCAAGAACGTGTTCCGATTGCTGCCTTACGGGAGAAAATTGGCGAAGCCGTTTCGCTCAAACGAATATTAGAACAATTGATGTAGTAAAAAGAGTCCCGACAAATTGTCGGGACTCTTTTTTGGCTCTAGGTCTCGAATGTAGCAGAAAGCAGAACATCAGACGCCTTTGTCGAAAGAGAAAGAATTGTTCTTTTTAATCTATTAATCGACAAAGAGACTCTACAAGCAGATCGCTTGTTTCCCGGGACCTAAGCGCAAAAAGATAATTCCCCCTTTAAACATACTTTTTGTATAGGCAAACCATTAATTTTCACTATTTTTGAACCCTTAAGCTCTGCGCTCATTATGTGGCAAAAAATAGCATCTTTCATCCTCAAAAGTAGGTTATACCTCCTAATCCTTACTGCCTCTATAACAGGCTTTATGGGATACAAAGCGTCGGAAACAGAAATCACGTACGACTACTTATCCGTTGTTCCTGAAAACGACCCCGATTTAGCATATTTCCGCTCGTTCAAAAAACAATTTGGTGAAGATGGAAATCTTTTTCTAATCGGTTTGCAAGACAAAAAAGTTTTCGAACTCAAAAACTTTCAGCGCTTAGATTCTTTATGCAAAACCATTCGTGCAAACAAAGGCATTAACGATGTCATCAGTATACCCACTCTACAGTACCTTGCAAAAGATACACTGGAGAAAAAATTTGTCTTAAAACCCCTATACTTAAGCGTTCCAACAACACAAGCCGAACTCGATAGCTTGCTGTTGCTTGCCAAAGATCAAAAAATGTATGAGCACCTTATTCTCAACGAGAATACCGATGCTACACTCATTGCCATCGCACTCAAAGAAGAATACTTAAATTCTCACTTGCGTCAAGACTTGATTCATGGCATCATTGATGACTACGATCACTATTCAAAAGAAACAGGAATAAGCGTTCACTATGCGGGCTTACCATACATTAGAACGGTCATGTCAAAAGAAGTGAAAGCAGAATTTTTACTGTTCATGGCATTAGCAGCTATCGTTACTTCTATCATCTTGTTTTTGTTTTTCAGATCGCTTTATGCGGTACTGTTTACTTTTTTAGTAATCGGCATCACGGTCTTATGGACCATGGGTACCATTGTATTGTTGGGCTATAAAATGACATTGCTAACGGCAATCATGCCAGCCTTGATTATCGTTATCAGTATTCCGAATTGTATCTACATGTACAACAAGTACCATCAAGAGATACGTCGCCACAACAATAAAATATTGGCGCTTAACCGCGTCATTGAAAAAATTGGGTTCTTAACATTCATGACCAACATCAATACCGCTGTTGGTTTTATCGTGCTTTATTTCACCAACATCATCATCATCAAAGAATTTGGTTTGGTAGCAGGCTTGTTAAGTGTAGCAACATTTGTTATTTCTATCATTGTTATCCCTACACTTTTTTCATTCTTACCGGCACCAAACACAAAACAACTCAAGCACCTTGACTTACGGTTCTTAAGAAAAGTAAATCACATCCTAGAGTTTGTCGTTATACGTCACCGCTTAGTCGTATACCTGGTAACAATAATCATTTTAGCCATTTCCGTTGTAGGGATAAGCAAGATCCATGTGGTGTCCTACATGGTCGATGACTTGCCAACACGCAGCAGCATCAGAAGTGATTTATCTTTTTTCGAACAACATTTCAAAGGGATCATGCCACTTGAAATCATTGTCGAATTCGACAAAAAGAAAGCCGCATCCAATCCCAAAAACTTGAAAAAACTTGAAGAGTTTCAAGATTACATTTCATCCTTAAACAATGTCTCTGAACCCATCTCTGTTGTCAACTTAGTAAAAGGAGCGAAGCAAGCATTCTATGGTGGAGACCCCATGTTCTATGAACTTCCAAACAACAGAGAACGCGTGTTCATTGCCAAATACTTGGCCAGCGATAGTTCATCTGCGAATCTGCTCCGCTCTTTTGTAGACGAAGAAGGTAAAAATGTACGCTTCACTTGTAAGGTTGCCGATATCGGGACCATTAAGATGAACGACTTGGTTAAAAACAATATTGAAGTAAAAGCAAAGGAAATTTTTGAAGACGAAAACACAAAAGTTCACCTTACTGGAAGTACTCTGTTGTTCTTAAAAGGCAATCAATACCTCATCGATGACTTGTCAGAAAGTTTATTGTATGCTATCATCCTTATTTCATTGATGATGGCCATGGTATACTTTAACTTTAAAATGGTAATCATTTCCATGATCCCTAACATTATTCCTATGGTCATCACCGCTGGAATTATGGGGCTTTTTAACATCCCTTTGAAACCAAGTACTGCACTCATCTTTGGGATCTCCTTTGGGATCTCGATCGACAGTACCATTCACTTCTTAAGCAAATACAAACAAGAATTGAAGATGAATAAAAACATCCTCAAAGCCATTGTCATGACTTTAGAAGATGCCGGTGTGAGTATGATCTATACGTCAATTGTATTGTTCAGTGGCTTTGTGATCTTCTCTTTCTCGGATTTTGGAGGAACCGTTGCATTAGGTATACTGACATCGATTACCTTATTCTTCGCCATGTTTACGAATTTAATTTTATTACCCTCTCTCATTTTATCCTTCAGCAAAGGAGAAAAAAGAAACCTATTCTCCATTGTAGAATTAAGAGGAAGAGACCATTTTCATACTGAAGAAGATGATGAAGACCTAGACTTAGAAAAGCTAGACCTGAAGTCGGATGAAACCCCTGATACAACACGTGAAAAAGTATAATGAACACAAAGGCCTTAACCTTGCACAGGTGGGTACAGAAGTATTAGACTTCTGGAAAAAAGAAAACGTATTCAATAAATCAATAGAAGAAAGAGCCGGCTCTCCTTCCTTTACTTTTTATGAAGGCCCCCCTTCTGCCAACGGCACACCCGGTATTCATCACGTGATGGCACGTACCGTAAAAGATGTTTTTTGTCGCTACAAAACCATGAAAGGTTTTCAAGTGAAAAGAAAAGGCGGTTGGGATACACACGGATTACCTGTTGAACTTCAAGTAGAGAAAGAACTCGGCATTACCAAAGAAGACATCGGTAAAAAAATTACCGTCGAAGAATACAATGCCAAGTGCCGTGAAACAGTGATGATGTTCAAAGGCGAATGGGATGACCTGACTGAAAAGATGGGCTATTGGGTTGACTTGAACGATCCATACATCACCTTCGATAAAAAATACATTGAATCTGTTTGGCACGTGCTCAAAGAATTGTACAAGAAAAATTTATTGTACAAAGGCTTCTCTATACAACCTTATTCTCCTGCAGCAGGAACAGGACTTAGCTCTCACGAACTTAACCAACCGGGTTGCTACAAAGATGTAAAAGACACGAGTGCGGTAGGAATGTTTAAAGTGATCAGTAGTCAGATATCCGATATCAGTGATGCCTACTTTCTTGCATGGACCACTACTCCTTGGACTTTACCTTCTAACAGCGCATTAGCTGTTGGTGAAAAAATTGACTACTCAGTTATTAAAACATTTAACCAATATACTTCTGAACCAATAACCGTAATACTTGCCGATGCTTTGGTTGGAAAATATTTTCCTGCTAAAAACGCAGAACTTAAGCTTGAAGATTATAAAAAAGGAAACAAAGAAATTCCTTTTCAAATAGTAAAGAGCGGAATCAAAGGGGCAGAATTAGTTGGTAGTAAATACGAGCAACTGCTTCCATACGTAAAACCAGAAGGTCGCGCATTTGAAGTAATAGCAGGAGATTTTGTAAGCACAGAAGACGGTACTGGTATTGTACACATTGCACCAACGTTTGGGGCTGATGATGCGCGCGTTGCGAAACAAGCAGGCATAGCTGCGATAACGGTACTTGATGAAGCAGGTAATGAAATGCCTCTTGTCGATAAACGTGGTCGCTTTGTAAAAGAAGTTACAGACTTCGCATTAGAGTATGTGAAAGAAGCCTACTACACCGAAGCAGAACTAGACACCGAACGTCAAAAACAAGGGCGCGATAAATACCTTTCTGTTGATGAACGCCTTTCCATTAAGCTGAAAGAGGATAACAAAGCATTCAAAGTAGAAAAATACGAACACAGTTATCCGCATTGTTGGAGAACAGATAAACCGGTACTTTACTACCCATTAGATTCTTGGTTTGTTAAAACTACCTCGGTAAAAGACCGCATGGTAGAATTAAACAAAACCATCAACTGGAAACCAGAATCAACTGGGACTGGTCGTTTTGGAAACTGGCTCGAAAACTTAGTCGACTGGAACTTATCTCGTTCTCGCTATTGGGGAACACCGCTTCCGATCTGGAGAACAGAAGACGGTAAAGAAGAAAAGTGTATCGGATCGATACAAGAATTAGAAGAAGAAATAAGCAAAGCCAATAAAGCAGGATTGAAAAATCCTGACGAAATAAAAGATTTGCACCGCCCATATGTCGATGAAATCATACTCTTATCTGACAGTGGACAAGCGATGTACAGAGAGAAAGACCTGATCGACGTTTGGTTCGACTCAGGCGCTATGCCTTATGCCCAGTGGCATTTCCCTTTTGAAAACAAAGAAGTATTCGAACAAAACTTCCCTGCCGATTTCATTGCAGAAGGCGTGGATCAAACCAGGGGTTGGTTCTTCACCTTGCATGCCATCGCCGTGATGCTGTTCGACAAAGTGGCTTTCAAAAATGTAATTGCCAACGGTTTAGTCTTAGATAAAAATGGCAACAAAATGTCTAAGCGATTAGGCAATGCCATCAACCCTTTTGAAACCATTGAAAAATATGGCCCCGATGCTACACGTTGGTACATGATTGTCAATGCTCCACCTTGGGACAATTTAAAATTCAACATCGATGGAGTAGCAGAAGTACAACGTCGCTTCTTGGGTACTTTACAAAACACATACTCTTTCTTTGCACTGTACGCAAACTTGGACCATTTCACGTTCAGCGAAGCAGAAATTCCATTAGCACAACGTACTGAAAGTGATCGTTGGGTAATATCTCGCTTAAACAGCGTCATTGAAAACGTAGACAAAGCCTATGCTGAATACGAGCCTACTCGCGCTGCACGTGAAATACAAGACTTCGTAATCGATGAACTCAGCAATTGGTATGTGCGCCTTAACAGAAAAAGATTTTGGAAAGGGGAATACAATACCGACAAAAAAGCTGCTTATCAAACCTTGTATACCTGCTTAGAAACGGTTGCTAAACTGAGTGCACCCATTGCTCCGTTTTATGCAGAAAAATTATTCTGCGATTTAAATGCGGTATCGGGTAAAGAAAAGGCAACGTCTATACACTTGGCTCTATTCCCAAAAGTGAATTTAGCCTATGTCGATAAAGAACTAGAAGAACGCATGTCCTTAGCACAACGCATTTCTTCTTTAATACATTCCTTGAGAAAAGCGAACAACATCAAAGTAAGACAGCCTTTACTGCGCGCGCTGCTTCCCGTGTTGAATGAGCAAATGAAACATCGTGTTCAAGCCATTGAAGATTTAATTCTATCAGAAGTAAACATCAAGAAACTAGAATACATTGAAGATACTTCTGGCATTGTCGTTAAAAGTATCAAGCCAAATTTCAAAAAACTGGGTAAAGAATACGGTGCTAAATTAAAAGAGATTGGCAATGCGGTTCAAGCGTTGGACGCAAAAGATATTTTGACCCTTGAGCAAACCAATGCTTATGCACTTTCGCTTGCCGATGGATCTGTTATTCCATTAACGCTCGAAGACGTTGAAATACGCTCTCAAGATATTCCTGGCTGGTCTGTGGCATCGGAAGGCAATGTAACGGTTGCTCTTGATATTAACCTTACCCCTGAACTTCGTCAAGAAGGTATCGCGCGCGATGTCGTAAACCGAGTACAGAACTTGCGTAAAGACATGGGTATGGATGTGCAAGATAAAATCAAAATCACCATTCAAAAATCAGACGAGCTTATTAACGCGGCACTGTTAAGCAACAAGGAATATATTTGCGAAGAAACTCAAGCCATAACACTTGAACTCTTAGAAAATGTGATCGGCGCTATAACAGTAGAAATGGATGAATTGAGTTTAATCGTAAAAATAGAAGTTCAATAAATCTAAAATAACCGTCACTGCACATTCAAGACTGGGCACTACTAAATAACACATGAAAACATACAAATATTTTTTAGCAACACTTTTAGTCATCTTAGTGGATCAATTGATAAAACTTTATGTGTTTTATAATTTTCCCTTTGAAGGTTATGAAGTAAAAATCATTGGTGATTGGTTTAAGTTAAACTACATCACCAATGAAGGCATGGCCTTTGGCATTCGTATCGCTGGAGATTATGGAAAACTGTTGCTTACGGTATTCAGAATTTTAGCCTGTGGCGCTATCGCCTATTACTTGTATACCTTAATTAAGAAGAACCTGCCTCATGGTTTATTATGGAGTGTCGCCCTTATTTTGGGTGGTGCCATTGGCAATGTTATAGACAGTACGTTTTACGGTGTATTTTTGGGTAATGCACCATTCGATGCTCCTACCGTTTGGTTTCATGGAAAAGTGATTGACATGTTTTATATTGATATATGCAATTGCTTCATTCCAAACTGGATTCCATTTATTGGCGGAGGGTATTATCCCCTATGGCCTGTTTTTAATTTAGCCGATGCGAGTATCTTCATCGGAGTAATCTGGATCATTCTTTTTCAAAGAGCTTTCTTTAAAGAAGAATCTTCGGATACAGGTACGTCAAATGATTAAAGCAACATAGACAGAAATGACAGAGGAAAAACGTTACCAAAACTTATTTAAGTTAAATCTGTTGGGAGCGTTTCTCTTCAATCGAGGTATTGGGAAAGACGAGAGTCAATTAAATGCAAAACGCATTATTCTTACCAATACCACAATTTGGATCGCTATGATCCTTAGTTTCCTTTTTTCTTTTTTTCAGAACCTCTATCCTGTAAACTTAGTTTTTGGTTTTTTCGGATGTCTTTATTTTATCGCTTGGTGGATCAATAAGCCTGACAGAAACACCATCACCAAAACCTTGTTAAATGCCATTGTTTTATTTGAAACCATCTCTCTATCGTTCGCCTTTGGTCCAAATATAGATTTTGAAGGATTTTTTATACCCAGTGCAATCATTCCATTTTTAATTTTTAATAGAAAAGAAAGAAAACTGTTTTACTTTTCTCTAGTATTGACCATTTCCAATATCATGGCGGTTTACACACTGCATTTAAATGCCGACACTGCGCTTGTTTCTATTCCAGAAAACTTCTACGCCTCCCTAAATCTGTTGTTTAGTCTTATTTCAATTAACAGCATGATTTTATTAGCATTCCTCTTTATGTCAATCACAGAATTAGGAGAAAAGCTATTATTAGAAAAGAGCATTTTACTTGAACAAAAAAATGTCGAATTAGAAAAACTCAATGTTGTTAAAGACCGCTTCTTGTCTATCATTGCTCACGACCTAAAAAGCCCCATCCACAATTTGCAAGGCATTAGCGATTTAATTCTTCATAATACCCTATCCAAAACAGAATCAGAGTTCATTATCAATCGATTTAAAATCTCTGCTAAAAACACCTCTGACATGCTCGATAATTTATTGTTATGGTGCAATTCAGAGCTGAGTAATACAACTAAAAAATCAGAGCTTATCAACCTTAACGATTTCATTGATAAAATCTTTGAACAAATTTCTTATCGAGCGACTCAAAAGGAAATCGTACTTCTTAATGATGTAGAGAAGGATATCATCATTAAAAATGATCCTTATGCATTCGAAATTGTAATGCGCAACATCATTTTAAATGCCATTAAATTTAGTCACCCAAGTCAAGAAGTGTGCATTCGATCAGAAGTCACAAGCGACAACGTTAAAATTCACGTCATTGATAAAGGAATTGGTATACCTCCCTCTATTTTAAAGGTCTTGTTCGATACCGATATTAGCAAAAGTCGTAGTGGTACCAAAAACGAAAAAGGATTTGGTCTTGGCCTTACGCTTTGTAAGCAGTTGCTAGAACAAAACAACGGAGCAATTAGTGCACAAAGTATTCCGGATCAGAGCACGACATTAACCATCACATTGGGGAAAAATAGTGCTGAACGTTAAAAAAATACACGCTGTTAATTTTAAGAAATGAGTCAAAAAAACAAAGGTACTCTTCCGAAAAAACTCAGTTGGTGGGCGTTCTTCTTCAACCGTGGCATAGGTGAAGACTATAGTCAGCTAAATGCTAAACGCATCATGTTGACCAATACAACTATTGGACTTTGCCTCATTATTTGTTATTCCTTTACTTTTACTCAATCCGTTTACAACATTTATCCTTTCAACATTATTTTCACAGTTTTTGGAATTGTATACCTACTCGCATGGTGGATTAACAAACCCAATAAAAACAGCCGTGCCAAAGTAATGGTTTTTTTTACCGTACTAACACATACCATAGTACTTTCATTAACCCTAGGACCAAAAGTAGATTTTAAAAGTTTTTACATTCCTATTTCAATCATTCCATTTTTAATTTTTAATAAAAACGAACGCGCTTTGTTTTATATTTCCTTGGGTGCAGCGTTGTTAAACATTGTTTTTTTGTATACAATCGACATCCCATCAGACTTTATCTTATCTTCTTTTTCTGCAGAAGCATGCTATACATTAAATCATACCTTCAATATTATTTGTATTTCTTGCATGATTATTCTGGCCTTTCTTTTTATGTCCATTACGGAATTAGGAGAAGAGCTTTTAATAGAAAAAACATCGCTGCTCGAGAATCAAAATGTTGAGCTAGAAAAAAGGCGTAACGAACAAGAAAAGCTTAACCATGTTAAAGACCGCTTACTGTCTATCATTGCACACGATTTAAAAAGTCCCATTCACAATTTACAAGGCATCAGTGATCTCATTCTTCAAAACAGTTTGAGTAGAGAAGAATCTGAATTCATCATTAACCGATTTAAATCTTCTGCACAAAACACCTCTCAAATGCTGGACAATTTATTGGTTTGGTGTTCGTCTGAACTGAATAATACGAATAAGAAGACATCCGTTATAAACCTACATGATTTCATTGATACCATCACTCAGCAAATTTCTTATCGTGCTACACAAAAAGACATTACTACACTCAATGTCACGCATAGTAATATAAACATTGAAACAAATCCCAATACATTAGAAATTGTTTTACGAAATATTTTATTGAACGCCATTAAATTTAGTCACCCCGGTCAAGAAGTAACGATTCGGTCTGAAGAAACAGATGATCAAGTTAAAGTCCACATCATCGATCACGGCATTGGTATTCCAACAGAAATCTTGCATAAATTATTTGAAGCCGATACCAGTAAAAGTCGTTACGGTACTCAGAAAGAAAAAGGATTTGGACTAGGGCTGATGCTGTCTAAGCAACTGCTAGAAGAAAACAACGGTAGCATTAGCGCCAACAGTATTCCTGATCAGATGACGACCTTAACCATAACATTGGAGAAGAAATCTTAATTTAACCTATAAAAGATCGTCCCTTAATAAGGTTACCATAAAGGTCTACTCATCAAGGGACGTAGTGTTTAGTAAGAGAATGAAGAGAGGTGTTTATTATCTTAATGAACACATGTGCCCATTAATTAGCTTTAATTTCCATCACACTAGTTTCCATTTTCTCATTTGGAATAATGGCTTTGTTTTTCATACGAGTTTTATATGTGTAAATGGTATTAACAGAATAGCCTAAAAACTTCGCTATTTTTTCATTGTCATTAATGCCCAGTCGTATGAGTGCAAAAATTCTAAGTTCAGGAGGCAGTGGTGCATTTTCTCCAATCACATATTGATCTTCTGCACTAAAGAAGGAATTAAATTTGGGAATGAAGTCAGGAAATATTTTAAGAAAGATACGGTCAAAGCTTCCGTATAACTCGTCTCGTTCCGACTTAAGATTAATCTGATTTACGATGTCTCGAATTTGTTCAGGTTTTTGTTGAGAAATTTTTCGATCAACTGAGGTTTTAAATTTCTCAATTTTATCGATGTATTCTGAAATCGTTTTGAAAAAATGTCCAATGTATTCTTCTTTAATTTTATTAGCATCAAGCAGTTTATTGTTCAATTCTTGTAAGCGAGCATGTGATTCTATGAGGCTAGCCTTAGCCACTTTAAGCTTACGGTTATTGCGGTAAATAATAAAATACAAGATAAGAATCATCAAACATACAAACGTTGCAAAAAGCGAATAGATCATCAATGTTTTTCGTTTCGCTTGCACTTCGTTCATGTGCGCAGATTCTATAACAGGTAGGATATGTGCAATTTGAACTTGTCTAAATTTTGCACCATAAGCGTAGGCATCATCATTGGCAATTTTAATGTAACGGTAAGCCCTTTCATAATTATTTTCCTTGTAAAGCAACTCCGCTAAATCAACCAAGGCTACAGCCTCAAATACAGAAGCACGAATATCGGCCATCGCAGCCTCTGTGAGGAATTGCTTGGTCTTCGCTAAATCGTTGTCAAGCCTGTACATAAAGCTAAGACTAGACGTTACTATCGCATACTCATGGTCTGTCAATTTGTAATCCTTGAGTAATTTTTGATACGTACGTATGGCTGGATATATGTCACGGATTCGCATATATTCCCATGCTTTTAAAAACAGGTATTCTGCTGATCCTTTTTCGACAAGCAACAGTGCTCGTGCAAGATATAGATTACCTGTCTTATTGTAAATTGCACTATAATGTTGGTTCTGGGAAAAATCGGACAAGTCAAAATAAGTACGTGCAAATACCTTATAAAAATTAACGCGTTCAGGAACGGGCAAAGCCATGGAGTCAATGGTGGTAAGTGTATCCAGAGCTTCCTTAAACATACCTGAAGAAAGTAGGATGAAACCCACATTGACTTTAGCATTGTTGATTTTAGATTTATCATTCAAGACATACGCCAACCTAAGCATGGTGTTAGTATACTTAGATGCAGAATCGTATTGAAAAGATTTGTACTCTTCAAAAAGTTTGGTGCAAATCTGATATTGAAATTGAAGCTCATTTTTCCCTTCACTCTCTTTAAACTGTTGATTCAAAGATTCAATGCGCTTTCTTTTTTGCTTTAATAATTCTGGTTTTTGTTCTAATACTTTATCCAGCTCGATATAATTATTATCAGCTGTATAATTAGCTTTTGCTAAAAAAATAGAGGAAAAAAAAACAACCAGTAAATACTTATACTTCATAAAACAAATTTAAAATTCATTTGTAAGCTTTCCCCTATAGCCTGTATTCAAAATTAGAGTTTTTAAATGAAGTGCAAACATATTCAATTGGAGTTTTTATGTTTTAGTAACATAAAACTGTACTATTTTACTCCTTATCAATCTTTACTCTTCCTTCAAAAACAACTTGTCTTCCTTTACTGTTTTCTGTTGAAGTATCGTATCCTCTTTCGAGGATCAGCTTAACACTTTACTACATTGAGAGCTGCGTTAAATGTAAGCATTGTATATACATTTTTTTCCCTCATTGTAACCTCTTTCTTCCTTTGTATAAAGCTCTTCTAGATGTTTATGTTGGTGGGATTTTACGTTATGCGATTTCTGAAATTTTCTTTACGCAGAATTTAATGATCTTTTCTTTACTAAATTGACAGTTCATTCATTGTTTAAGCTAAATGGTACGCATTTCTAAAGAAAAAGATTCAATTTACGCATCATGCCTGTCGCTGTGATTAATGAATTTACAAAAAAGCACGATGATATAGCTGTCTCTTAAGTATTTCTGTAAACTTAAAAAGTTCCAATATATTATTGACAAGGTACAAAAAATGGCCCTTTCTAACAAAGCTTTGCGCAGACTAATATTCTCTAAACTATTGCACTACGATTTTTTTGACCAAGCGAATACCATCAACAGTCATTACTTCTAATTGGTAGCAACCCGTTGGCAAGTGATCTGGCAAAGAAAGTGAATACGACGACACTCCTTCCCTAAAATCAAAACTGGTATTAGAAATAGATAGTCCTAAAGTATTATACAATCGAACTTGGTACTTTCCGCTTTGTCGAAGCTGAATCGATACCTTTTCTCCTGCTCTTAAAGGATTAGGATACACAAGAAGGTTAGCATTTCCATCGCTTAGACCATCCAAAACAGACGTTACCGCCAGCGCATCTTCAACGATGATGTCATCAAAATAAGCCTCATAACTTCCGCTTGTAGATGGATGATCGTAACCTATAATGATGCCTGTAAGGACATCACCCACTAATTCACCCATTCCAATCTGACACGTAAATTTTTCCCAGGTACCAATCGTTCCTCTTGCCTGACTAGGATTCATGGCATTTCCATTGTTATCGCTATAAGCAAGCAAAGCACTCAACCTTTTACCAGACTGAAAAACTAAATCAACAGCGGAGTATTGTCCTAACGTATTCACTGAGTATTTCCAAAAACTCAATTGCATGTTGGCTTTTACATCAATCTTCGTTTCTGATGTTTGAAAATAATAATGAGCATCAGAACCCGACGTTGGTGTACCTGATATCTTCACACTATACAATCCATTTTTTGTAAAAGAAGATTCATTCACAATTTCTACCAATGGACTTGTAATGCCTGTATTGGAAACTGCCGCCGCATTATAGAAACAAGGATCAATCTTCAAAGTCTTCGTTGCCGTCGCACCATTCATGTTGTACAAGGTCGTTCTACTTTCAAAACTGTTTCTATAGTATAATGGACCTTGTGAATAGACGACAGGTATGGTTTGCACAACAGGCGTTTCTCCCCTCAAGAGTTGAGCCGCTTTAGCCGCAAGCCTTAAGTAATAATCGGAAGACGTCCAGATACCGTCTTTCGCAAACGTTTCAAAATACTGATCAGTAGGAATATCAAAATAATCTACTGCGCCATGAATTAAATTGGTACTTTCTTCAAACTCATCCAACATCGCATAGTACACGCTCGTTAAGCCAATCGATTTTGCATTTAACACTTGTTGCCAAAATAATTTTCCGCCGCCTCTGTCGGTCTGAGCAAAAGAGCCGTCGGCACTTAGCCAGTTAGCGCTGCCTGCAAAAACAACCGGTAAATAATCGATGCCGTTGAGATCGCAATACGCTTTATCATCTACCATTTTACTGGTCAAATAATTATTAGCCCCGTTGATGTCGCTGTAAACGCCAACTGTCCATGGAGAGATCGCATCTAAGGCATTGTAAACGTTTAAAAAATTAGGATTGGCTCCTTCTGAATTTGTCCTCCATCCTCTCGGAGTACCACCAATGACATAACAACCGCGGCTTTGAAAAAAACTAATAAGATCAAGACACGTTTGATTATTTTGAATCATATCATAACCAATGCCCCACATTTCTACAACAGGTTTCCCATTTACCGTTGCATAGTTTGGTGACGATGTCAAGGCTCTCATCTGTTCTATCTCGTATACCCAATCGGTTTGTAGGCGTTGAAGAATAGTAGCATCAGATCCATTCAAATCATAACAGATGTAAAATAATCTTCCTGTTGCTTCGCAGGCATTTTTCACATGGGTTAAATGAGACTCTGGTGTAATGGTAATGCTTCTTCCAACAGGACCTACAAAACGTTGTATCGCAACACCATCCAGACCTGCCGTTTCAAGCCAAGCCATTTGTCGATTAATGATATTGGCATCTGCATCGTTATACAATCGTGTGGCATTACCATTTCCTAAGGTTGCAAAATTAGTAGGGTAGGTATCCGTATCAGGAAAACTAGAAAGGTCAGGAAAACTGGCGATGTCTTCGTTGACATGAAAGCCTGCTGCTGGAACAACACCATAAGACCAATGCACCCAATCAGCAGCCGTTGACCCTGCTTTGTGCCATATCTGATACCCAGCAAAAGATTTATTTTTAAACTCAGCAATCAAACTATTTACAGGCGTATGAACTGTTTGTGAAAGTGGATCTAATGCACCTTTGTAAACTTTAATTTCTTTGATGTAATTATCTTCTCCACCATAACCCAATCTGAAATCTGCACCACCATTCATGTTACCTTTTAAAGCTCCATCTGTAACGGTAACAATGGACGTTACCCATTGGTTTGATTTTGTCTTTTGAAAATCGGCTCCTTGGTAATCGTTGGATGTGCTGTTATAATTAAACCAAATGCTATTATTGGAACCCGCATAATAGGTTACTGCAATCATGAGGTTGGTTTGATTGATCGGAATCGCAGTTCGATTACAAGCGATATACATAAATTTTCCAGAAGGAATTTTACGACACGCTATTCCGCCAAGCGTTGCGATTTCGGTATAGGCTTCTGCTGCAGGATTTCCATCAACCACCAAAGACATGTTGCTCGACGTAATTGGATTTTCAAATTGTATAGAAGCCGAGACAGGAGGTAATGTAATAACTTGTGCGTTGATGTCTTTCGCTATAAACAACACAAAAAGAAAAAAGAATGTCACTCGTGTTTTCATAGGAATAATTAATCGTGTTATATTTTTCTACTATAGAAAAGCAAAAACAAAGCAGCCCTTATTTAAAGAAAGACAGTCTAGCTGCGCCTTAGTAAACAGATGACTAGACCTTTTTGAAATAAAATTATTTTTCTAAACCTTTACTTTCCTTTGGTTTCAACAAATACATTATTGTGTCGCTTGTCCAATTAGTATACACAATTGTATTGTTTGTTACCACACCCACTCTGTATCTATGATGAACAGTAGGTAACAGTCCTTCTCGTAATGTCACTGTAAAAACAAGAGAATCAGTGCCTGAAGGCTTTACCGTAAAATCTCGGATCAAGTATTCGCCTTTTTGGTATGCAAAGCCTTCTCCTGCATCGTGGTATAAATTGCCTATCGCTTCATTTTTCTCATCGAGCGAAACAATCAAAGTCAAAGAATCCGCCGTATAATCAGCAGAGCTTTGAATGATTTGACCGAGCGGTAAAATAGCTCCCGCCTTCAACAATACATCGGGTTGAAACTTATCGGTTTTACTGTCTTCTCCAACAATGGAAATACTATTCCACTTACCCTTCGGGTACACCACATTCGTAGACCATTTTGGCACAATCATTAAAATACCCCCCAATAAAAAAGCTTCTTGTTGATCTCGTAACTTCGCATCAGTAGCATCTGCAAAAAACAAAGGACGCATGATTGGAGATCCTGTTGTTGCAGCTTCATGCGTTAATGTATACAAGTAGGGAAGCAGTCGATACCTCCGTTGTAAAGCAATGCGCGAAGTTTCTTCTATGGCTTTTGTAAACGCCCATGGCTCTTGACGCGCTGTTTGTTTATCGGAATGATTTCTGTAAAACGGATAAAAGGCGCCGAGTGCCATCCAATGTCCGAGTAGGTTAGCGGTACAACTTCCTACAAATCCACCAACATCTGGACCGCTGATCGGTTGCCCCGATAAGCCCATGGTTAAAGACATGGGAACCGATAATTTCATGTGTTCTTTTGTCGATTGATTATCGCCTGTCCACGTTGCTGCAAATTTTTGTCCGCCTAAAAAATTAGACCGCGATAAAATGAAAGGACGTTTTGTTGGATTAGCCTGTACAATACCTTCGCGAGAAGCCTGCACCATTAATCGTCCGTAAACATTATGGTACCTTAAGTGCGAACCTGCTGGCAAGTCTCCTCCTCCGCGGTGTTTGTTGTCTGAAAACATCGTACCATCCTCTCCACCAGAAAATACCGACGGCTCATTCATGTCATTCCATACACCGTCAATTCCTGTTGCCATGAATGCTGGATATAAACCCGCCCACCACTTGCGTGTTTCAGGTCTTGTATAATCTGGAAAAACACAAGGGCCAGGCCATACATTACCAACAGACGTTTCATTGTTACTATTCTGTACCCAATACTTACCAAGTGCTACAGTGCCTTGATCATAAATAGCATAACCGGGTTCTTGTTTTATACCCGGATCAATCATCCAAACTGATTTAAATTTATGTTGATGCAGGTAATTGTTTAAGCCAATAGGGTCAGGAAAAGACGAGGAAGAAAATGTAAATATTTTATACTGATCCATGTAATCGATGTCCATCCAAATGACATCACAGGGTAATTGCTTCGCGCGCAAACTGTCTGCTAAGGCTCTGACTTCTGCATCATTCATATAAGAATAGCGGCATTGCTGATAACCCAAAGACCAGATAGGAGGTAATTCTATTTTACCCGTAAGCGCTGCCAATTTTTCTAACAGCTTTTGTGGCGTATCAGCTTCAAAAACCAACACACGAAACGCAGGGCCATCGGATGTAAATAAAATGGATGTATTGGTAATCTCAATGTCCATCTTCCACGTATTGTCTGCAATCACACCAAAGGCTGTACCATTGGGTCTAAGACCCATTACCCAAGGATGCGATTGATACAATTGCTTACCAAAATGTTTTTCGTAACCATAGTTATCGGTATTCCATAAGGTAATACTCGTATTGTTTCGCTTCAACGTTCCTGTTACTTCACCCGTACCATAAAAATCGACCGCACCACAATTCACTTTGGCTATACTTTTATCGGAAGAAATTGAAAACACTGGCGTAATCTGCCAGCCTTGTGGAATACCCGATTCAACAACAGGTTCATTGCTTATCGCAAACGAAGGCAATGTTTGAGTTGCATCAAAAGCCTTCGGATAAAAAATAGCGATGCTGTCTTTCGTTGAATAACTCTTCTGTGCTCTTACAGAAAAATTACCTATAAGAATGAAGAATACAACGTTAAAGCATATGCTGATTTTTATCATGTGTATAGCTTTGTATCTATTGTGCTTCAGGTAAATTCTTTTGATACGTTCTTTATTATTTTTGAATGACAACCCTAAACACCTCACGTGTTCCGTTGTACGATACATTCAATAAATAAACTCCTTCCGATAAGCCCTCACACGGTAAGCTTTGCTCACCCACATTAGAGCTCGCAACAAAAGAGGAAGCAATTTTTTCGACGCCCACTAAATCTGTCAATTGATAATGAACCGTACCAGTATAGTCGAGCGCATAGGCAATGAACAATTCATGTGATGAAGGTACTGGATAAACAGTAAGCGAATGATTCAATGGAGTGGTAACAGCTGTTACGTAATCATGGTCATAACTATTTTTTACTGTTGAAGTACCTTCCAATACAATGTATTCTCTTAAGTAAGTCGTGGTAGAAAATTCTTCTCGGCCGTCATTGATAGCATTAATACGGTATTTGAAATTAATTTTACTTCCGACTTCTGCACTATAAATGGTAACCGTATAAATTCCATCTAAATCTACATCACTTAAGGTCGTGGCAGAACCAGCACCAAAATTGTTAAAGTCCGCCACAATGTCTACCGTTTCCGTTCCCGCATTAAATGCTCCAGCTGTAATCATGGCATTCATGTCTATTTCAAACGTCACGGTAGTCGTGGTAGCTGAAGGATCCATCAACTTATAAATTAATGTGCTTCGTGCTGGAATTTGACTGATCACGACGTTCGAAAAATTTCCACTCCCATCAATCACCACATTTGGTATTTGAGTTCCTCCCTGCAATTCTACCAAAGTATAGGTGCCTGGTGTAATCGCACTTGAAGTCATGCTAAGCTGAACATTAGATACCGCACTTGAGCTAGCATTCGTTGCCACGATGATGTTTTCTGTCGTATACTGACGCAGAAATGAAATGACAGAAGAAGACGTTGAAACCACAGGTTTGTAATCTCCTTTTCTTAATGCCGATTGGTTATTGCGAAGAGCAATCAATTTTCTATAGTTGTTCCACAACGATGCTGGATCAACTTGTTGACTTTCAATATTTTTTGTGAGGTAATCTGAATTTACCGCTCTCCAAGGAGCACCAGTTGTAAAACCAGATTGCGATGTATTGTTCCACTGCAAAGGAGTACGTTTATTTTCATCTGCACCACTTCCGGTCATTCCTATTTCTTCTCCATAATAAATGTACGGCACACCAGGGAGCGTGAGTAGCAATTCAGCGGCGAGGTTCGCTTTAGCCGTACTGTTGCTTAATTGCGTCATCGCACGATTCATATCGTGGTTGGTAAGGAAAGAACCAAATTGTAAAAACGGATACGTCGCCATAACTTCATCGACCTTCGTTTTTAAAGCCGTTACACTACCCGTATTCGCAGTGCTGACAATCGCACTGGCCAAATCAAATTCGAAACAATAATCAAGGCCATTGTTATTTACATAAGGTGCGACTTTATCTGTCGTTGTCCATGCTTCACCTACTGCAAAAGCATTGGCATCGACCGATTTGTAGTATGTTCTAAATTCACGCCAAAAGTCAATCGTTTCTGGTGTATCTTCCAAGGTATTCCCATCTTCAAGAATATATTTTACCGCATCCAATCGGAAACCATCGACATTCATGTCTTCTAACCAAAATCGAGCAACATCAAACATTTCATCTTTAACTTCTTGTGTTGTATAATTCAAATCGGGCATCCCTGACCAGAATATACCATAATAGTTGCTACCAGAATTACTATGCCATACCTGTTGTCCCCATGGGCCTGTAACTGTTGGTGCTGGGTTTTGCCATGAATACCAATTGCGTTTAGTAGACATCGGGTTTGTAGAGGAAACAAACCATGGGTGTTGTAAAGACGTATGATTCATCACATAATCAATGATCACTTTAATGCCACGATTATGTGCTTCATCGATAAAGTTTATAAAATCTTGATTCGTTCCATAGTCTTGCTCTACGGTACGGTAATCAGTAACATCATATCCGTGGTAACTTGGAGACTGCTGAATCGGCATTAACCAAATGGCCGTCACTCCCAAATCTGCATGTGTAGAAGGATCTCCGTCGTTGAGGTAATCTAATTTATCCATGAGTCCCTGCAAATCTCCTTTCCCATCACCGTCCGAATCCTTAAAGCTGCGCACAAATACTTCATAAAACACAGCATCGTTCCACCAAAAGGTTTGTGCAGATGAAACAGAACTAAAACACAGGATCAGCAAGAGAACGAATACTGAACTTTTTAAACGGTTGATGGAATTAGTATATGTCATAAAATTATTTTTTAAAATGAGTATTTTGTTAAACATAAGAGTCGTTTGTCGAACAATTCCATTTTGTTATTTTTAATCTTAGCCGACAAAGAGACTCAGCTGAAAGATGTATTCTCACGCTGTTGATAGATAAACAAAAAAGCCGGTTACCCGGCTTCCTCGTCACTAAACCCAAAACACCACAGCCTTCATGCAAGGCATAAGCCTTGACCGTATTCGATATTATTTTACCGCAATTAAACTGATCGCAAAGCCACCGCCTTCAGCAAGCTTGATCGATTTAACAGTGTTTTTATCTACTTCAAATTTTACAATTTCAATATCCGTTGGATTGTTTTTATAATGAGCCTTTGGACCATCTTTATACAAAATCGCTTGGTATTTTTTCCCTTCTTCCAAGAAATCAAATTTGATGTTCATCTCACGTTGATTCTCATCGGTAATACCACCAACAAACCAATTGCCTGTTTCTCTTTCTTGTCTTGCAATGGTTACAAAATCTCCTACTTCACCGTTTAACGCTATTGTTTTTTCCCAATCAACACCTACATCTTTGATGAATTGCAATGCCGGTTGATTTACATAATTTTCAGGTAAATCTGCAGCCATTTGCACAGGGCTGTATATGACTATATACAATGCCAACTGCTGTGCAAGCGTCGTATTCACTTGATTATTTTCTCGTGTTGGTAAAGTAATATCAAAGATACCTGGTGTAAAATCAAAAGGTCCCGCCAACATTCTTGTAAATGCGATGATCGACAAATGTTCTGGAGGATTCCCACCATCACTTGCCCAAGCATTGAACTCTTGACCACGTGCTCCTTCAGCAGAAATTAAATTGGGATACGTGCGACGAAGACCTGTTGGTTTAATAGGTTCATGTACATCAATAGCCACTTGGTATTGCGCACCCTTATCAACTACTCTCTGGTAATGGTTTACCATCCACTGTCCATCGTGGTATTCTCCTTTAGGAATGACAGGGCCAACGTAGCCCGTCTTTACAGAATGAATGCCAAGACTGTGCATCATTTTGTATGCCGTATCCAATTGTTTGTCGTAAGTACGCGGAGCTGCGGATGTTTCATTGTGCATGATGAGTTCTACGCCTTTTTCTTTACCATACCTTACGACTTCTTTCAAATCGTAATCAGGATAAGGTGTTACAAAATCAAATACACCTTCTCTGTCATCAAAGCCAATCCAGTGTTCCCAGCCTGTATTCCATCCTTCTACAAGCACACCTTTCATTCCATTGGCTGCTGCGAAGTCTATATATTTTTTGGCATTTGCTGTTGTTGCACCATGTTTACCACTTGCATAATCCCAAGTTGATTTACCTAAGTGCATTTCCCACCAAATGCCCACGTACTTTTTTGGCTTAAACCAGCTTACGTCGCCAACTTTATTGGGTTCATTTAAATTTTCAATTAACCTCGATTCAATTAATTCCGTTGCTTTGTCTGCAATTTGAATCGTTCTCCATGGAGTTAGAAAAGGCAAGCTACACTTGGCTTTGTATCCTAAACGATCTGAACCGACTAAACCACTTGTCAATAAATATTTATCGCCTCCAAGCTTCAAGGTCATACCTGCATAATTGGTAAGATTTGCTTCATGGAAAGCTAAATGCACGCCCTCTGCGGTACGCATGGTTAAAGGAGTAAGCACAGAGTTTTCAACGATGTGACTCATGGCCAAATCACTTTTCTTCAAGGCCAAGGCATCGATTTTAGACAAGCTATCGGTATAGTACAAATGCTCTGAACTGTCCCAATCACCAGGGTTCCACCATGTCAGGTGATCTGCTGTCAATTGAAATTGTGTGTTTTCATTCATGATGATGATAGAGTCTACACCGTCTTGTTTTGGAAACTCATAACGAAACGCAACACCATCGTTATAAGCCCTAAAGTAAAGTGTTAAAGGTCTGTTCGGAGCTGCTGCTTCTTCGAGTTCTACGACTAGCTCTTTATAGTGATTAACAACAGAACGTTGTTCTCCCCATGGCATTTCCCAGGTTTCGTTAAAATCATTTTCAGAGGTTTTTTTTATGATAAATCCTGAGGTTAACGATTTTTGTCCTTGAAAATCAAACCCCATACTTGAGCTATCGATCACCACTTTATCCTTGTGTTTTACAATGTAGTGTGGAGTACCAGTTGCGTCTAAAAAGAACTGTATGCTATTGATGTTTCCAGGAGAAGAAATACTGGCTGAAGATTCGGCTGACGTATTCGTCTTACAAGCATTGAATGCCAGCAAGAATAAAAACAGAGGAACCAACTTTAGTTTCTTCTTGGTGGAATTTGGAAAATGTATTTTCATGATTGTATATATTTTATAGCCAATTCTATTGATTTTTTTCAACTGCCCTTTTATAAAGTGCAATCGAAAGGTTATGGTTTTACAACAGGAATTATTTTTATTTCCTTGATGTAGATTAATCCTGTATAGGCCTTCTGACCCGGGTTGATAAAGAATTTAATACTGTTCACCAGTGCCCCGTTTACTTTATGTTTTTTAGGTGTTACTTGCGTATAAATAGCAGTCAAATCAAAATAATAATCTTTGTACTCGGCTGAATTTTCAATGGTATTGGATGGCCATTTCACATTTGTTTTATACCCTTCGGCATCTTCAAACTGCACATAGAGCGTAGGACTGCCAATACTATCTGCCGCTTCAGCTCTCGCACTGATCTTAAGCATGACAGCTTCCTTAATTAAATCAATAGGAGGGAAAGTAGCACCGAAGGGAATACTATCAGGTCCAACATTTTCGATATCATAAATAAACTCATCTCCCTTTTCCAATGAAATGCCTTTACCAGCCCACCAGATACCACCTCTTTTCAAATCACCACCATAAAAGCCAAGAACAGGAACACCGACCAAATTACTTTGCTCTCCTTCATCTTCCAGTTTATCTTCACTCGTAGAGCCTTCATAGTGCAAGCTCGTTGCAATATCATCGGAGAGATTATACGTTTGTACCTGAACTGTACATCCAGATAACAAGGCTATCATTCCGGCAATCAAAGAATAGATTCTTCTTTTTTTCATGCTGTACACTTATTTAGAAGGGTCAAAGGGCCCACCAACTGTAATGATTGGAAAGTCAAAATAAATTTCAACTGGTTTATCTGGATTTGTTTTTTTAATCGCAATGACATCAAACGAAATAAGGCGTTTCGGTTCATGAATACGATTACCACTTCCTCCGAAATCTGCGTTTTTACTTGGCGTCAGGTCACTGTATTTAACACTGAACAATTTCCATCCTTTATGACTTAAGGTAATGTAGGTTACAAAAGCATCGTCAATTTTTCCATTATAACCAGGTGCCGTGCGGATATCATCTTCTTGGTATTCTATTTCAACTCCCGCGTTGGCATCACCTGTGCCATAGATGTACATATTGATCCATACATTATCAGGTGTTGCTGGCAACTTTGGATTCAACGGACCAAAGTATTGTAACCCGCTTACAAAATTTGATTGTGCTCCCAAACCTTTTATGAAGTAGTACTTCTCACCTTGAATTGATGGCACAATGTTTCCATGATAATCTATTGCTACAGAATCTACACCTTGATCCACATTAGGAATGGGTGTTGGAAAATTGAACGAAGCCCAATAAGGCGAATAGAGCGGAGGCTGAGGTTCTACAATTAAAGGATCTTCAAAATCCCCCCCTCTAGGAAATTGACCATAGCTTGCATAATTACGAGCCTTTGTAATATCAACTTCAATGGATGAAGTATATTTTGTACCAAAAAAAGAAATGGTTGCCGTCACCTTTTCACCTGTTCTGAAAAAAGACATACCTGTGTTGGTTCCTTTCCAAACATTACTGAAACCATTGGAAATTCCGGTAACTTCGTACACCGCACCTGACTCCTGTCCTGTCACTGTCAAGATCCAACTTACAGTATGCGTAAAGGTTGCATTAAATGTTTCAGTAGATGTGACAAAGTTAACAGCAGGTAATGTCGCCGTAAAACTCGTCACACTAAAATCTGTTGGCGCAGCAATGAAAGCAGGACCAAGGTAATCAACTGTTTCCCTTTTGCAGGCAAACACGACTAGCAGCAGTATTGAAAACTTGAGTATCCTTTTCATATTTTTTGTTGCTTAAAATTTCAAACCAAATACAAAAAACAACTGATTCATATTATACGTTTGCCATGTCGTTTCTTGGTCATCATAGTTAACGATATGGTAGTGCATGCTGAAATAACCTTGTTCATCATAGTTATAACGCAATCCTGCAGCAATAACATTTTGAGACTGGTTAAAGGTAACAGATCCGTACTGTACAATCTGATTCATTTGATCTCTACCTGACTGTACCTCGTTACCTTTCACAGCAAATAATTTTAGACCTCCTAAGAGATGAAGGTTTTTTAATACTTCTATATCCAAGCCAAGATCAATCAATGTACTGGCAAGGCTAAGTGGATTTGTTCCTACTCGGTTAGAACTTTCTGTTCTTAATCCTGCATTAATGGCGATGAGTTTTTCAAACTTAATCAAGTTGTTCAAGTTGAATACAAGTCCTCCTCGGAATAAGTTTAATTTTCTTTTTGCATAAGTTAATGAATCCCCTTCTGAAACTACTTCCGATAAAAGGTTAAATTCTACGCCAGCGTTAATGATGTTTTTAGGATCCTTGATATCCGCCGTTACCGTAAAACCTTTTCTATTAGGCGTTGCTTTACCATAAGGCTCTACCATGTTGTATTGTACATAGTAGTTCATCAAGGTTGCTGAAATCGATTGATTATATAGATTGTTTTCTTGCGAATAAGCATCATAAATTGAAATCGGACGCAATGTTGTAGCATCGTTCAATAATGGCATCGATGTAAGTGTAATGTCTGAAGGGGCTGCCAATCTTCGTGTTTGAGCCATCGGACTATTAAAGTTAAAACCAACGTCGCGGTAAGAAAGTCCGACATTAAGATCTAATGGTTTGTAAGTCGCTTTAATGCCTGCATCGTAAAAGAAATCATCAACGACTTTATCTGTTGAATCTGCTACTCTTGTCAATTGAAAATGTGAACCACCAGCTTCGCCACTCAATACAAATTTAAACTTATCAGAATTGTCAATGGTCACATCAAAATCGGTGGTATAGGCTACGTTTCTATAAAAGACTTGAGAGTTAGGCACCGTACCCTGTATGTCCGTAAGTCCTGCTATGTTACCAGCAATTCTAAAAACTTTGCTTTGCTTTAAGTTCAAACTACCACCATAGAAATAACGATCGGGTATAGTTGTAAAATTAGTTGTCTGCGTACGTCCACCGTATGCTCTAATACCTAAGCTTTCTAAGCCTTTGCTAAAATTTAATTGTGTTTTTAAATTTACACCTTGCATACGCCAAGCATTTCCGATAAAGAAATTTTCGTAATTGACGATGTCTCTTCTTAAACTAAAGACATTGGCTTCGTATTGATGATCGATAAAATCTTGATTCCAAAGTGTGTACTTGGTGTGTGTTAAATAAATATCACCAATTTCATATTTCACTTTTTTTGCGATCAAACCCTCCATTTGCATCTGTCTAAATTGAAGCGATGCACCATCTCCGTAAAAACCTCCGTACGAATTTTTAATCCTGAGAATTACCCCTCCTCTTAATACTTCATTGGGTTTCGCATAGATACCCAAGTCAAACAGTGTATAACCTGCAGAAGCTTTTTCTTTGGAGTCCTCTCTCGTCTTATCTGTTAATTTATTGGCCGTAACAAGTGCACGGCCTACACCTGAAAAGTATACCGTTTGGGCAGACAATTCTGTGAACAGAACGATAGAAAATACGAAAAGGGTTAACCTTATAATCTTAGTCATCTTTATCTCTTTTAAAAGAATACTTTAAATTCCAGTGTCGCTTCATAACCTCGAAACTTATCAAGGGTGAAGTTTTTATCTTCGTGTGTGTACCAACGATTTCTCATGTTCAAACTGGCACGCGCATGAAAATTATAATCGAAACCAAGTCCATAGCCATAACCTGTTTGGTTCACTGCTTTACCGTTAGGATCTGCAATCGGTCTGTTTTGAGCATCAACAATTAAATTCCCATCTTCATCTGCCAACTCTGTCCTGCTGTTACCCAAGACGCGCTCCATCCCCAAGAAGCCTACCAGTGTTAGTTTTGGATGTATGGCATAAAATGTCATGAACTCTTCGTAAAATATTCTAATGAATGCTTTTTCTCCTACCACAGGAATTGGTGACCAGTTATCTTGCACAGAACTAAAAATACTAAAACTGCTAAAAATTATTTCCTTGCCTAAAAACCTCGTTTTATATTTTAGATCAAGGTCAATGACACTGAACGATTTTTTATAATCCACTACTGTGTCAGTAATGGCAATGTTTTCATAAGTCCTTCTGTAAATAGATTGTATACGACCATAAGGTCCTGTGAAACGTTGTGCAAAGGCAAACCTAGATCGAGACAAACCGTTCAATCGATGTTCAAATGAAATACTATTGGTATAAGGATTATCCGCAACACTGTCTGCACCTATTCTTGCGCCATTCCTAAGATCTCCGTACAAGTTTTTAATTTCCTGTGCCATGCTCAAACCAAGCTTTGTACTTAGTCTGTTAAAAAATCGTTTAGACACGCTAAGGTTAATTCCTTGTCTATTGTTGGCTAGTTGTCCAATATCGGTAACCATACCATCAAAGTAATTGGTATAATAATTATTCGGTGTATTAACAGCCGGCTTAGCTTGCTCAACTGAAGTGTTTGCCACTGAACTATTTATATTGACAACGTTTGCTCCAATTCTGTATGCGCTAACTTTTAAGATTACAGGAAGAAAATTCTTCTTTGTTGTGACTTCTAAAAATAGGGTTTCATCCCACTTTCGTTTGTACTTGCTTACGTTTCCAACACCCGATTTGGCATCGTCTCTAAGCCCTTCGTTGTATGTACTGCTCAAATAAGAACCCACACCCAACTCTGTATAAAAACTAAATTTGTTGAATTGAAACGTTCCGTCTACGGTCGTTACAATTTGACTCACGTGGTTGTCTTCCACATAAAAAGTATCTGTTCCCTTAACGATGGGTTTGTAGATTACAAAATTATTGTAATGTCCAAACTCGTTAAAATAATTAAACCCAACTTTGTGTGCACCGAGTACTTTTCCAACTCTGGTACCAAAAATATTAATTGGGGCTTGTGTTATATAACTTTGAAACCCTCCACTGGTAACTGCTTTACCGTATAAAACGGCAGCATCAAATCCATGAGGTAAATTTGTACCTTCGAATATAAAGCCTTGTGTAGCCTGTTTTCCAAAGCGTTGATCCCTAGGCATGTCACCAATGGCGTACGCTGAAGTATAACGGCCAAAATCGTGACCTTCTGGCTCCCAAGGGTACCTTTCAAAAAGATCATCTCGGTATTGGTAACCCCAAAGCGTAGATGGACTAAACCTGTACCAGTTTGATCCACCACCAGCAATCAATTTGAAATGACCAACTCTGGTATCAATATCTCCTTGTAAACAAAATAGCACGTAAAGATTAGCCAACTTTCCCGTTGAATCGGTAAGGTTAGTTTTTCTTTTCAAAAGGTTATCAAACTGCAACTCGAATAAGAACGATGTCTTTGCAGTAGGATTAGCCTCCATCTTAAACAACATCAAGGGTTGTTGGTAACCATCATCCGCAGAAATGTTGACAGGTAATGTAAGCCCTGATTCTGGAGCGATATCGTAATACGTTTTCATATTACGGTACATCGGATAAAACCTTGCCCACCCAGAATAACGCATGGCTTTAAACCAATTCTTTTTCGTTTTTGCAACCGTATTATTATTGATTGATAAACGGTCTGTAAAATTGGCACTACCGTTATAATTTTTACACAAGAAAGTACTGCTTGTATAATTTTTATAAAGGGATAAAGGAGGAAGACTCAAAGAGTCCTTTCCATCTTCCGCAAAAATAACGGCAGGGAACAGTATTAGCCCAAACAAAAGAAATATAAAATACCTTTTCAAAGTTATAATCTTATAATGAATTAAATCTTGAGTTAAGCTAATCCTCTTTAATGAGTTCCCTGCCAGTTAATTTTTATACCGAATACAATTATAAATTAGTCCAATCAATGATTCGATTCGGTATTACCAATTCATAGGTCCTTATAAAATTATTGGACTATTTTATAAGTAGAATTGGTATTAATTATTGGATGGTTACTTTACGTGTAACTTTTCCACCTTCAGTCACTACATTCAAGATGTAAAAACCTTTTGTAAAGTTTGAAGTGTTTACAGAGATTTGATTTACACCTGCAGCTGCTATATTGGTGTATACTTTGTTACCAGAGATATCAGAAAGAGACACTTCAGCACCAGCAGTATTTTCAAAAGCAACATTCAACACATCTTTTGTTGGGTTAGGGAATACTGACAATGCAGCATTAGCATCTGTTGCATCTGTAACTGCTGTAGGAGGGTTTGTAGGTAGAGCCGGTAATACAGATCCGATTTTGAAGCTACGCAATACAACACTTCCTGTATAGTCAGACTGAGCATCGATAAGGTTGTCAAATTGATAACTACCGATGTAATCAGCACCTTCGCTGAAATTAAAACCTGTGTTGTCATTGAACTGAAAAATTACAGCATGAACGTTAGCAGGATTAAAATTATAACTTGTATTTGGAGAATCAGATGGTTTAGAACCTGCATAAGCACCAGGTGTTAAACCACCTACTTTACCTGCTACAGAAGACAAATCGAAACGAATTGTTTTTCTTTGGTTAGCTGTCAATGTAAAACCGTTGTAAGCAACTGTTGGATATACAGGATCGCCATTTGGCATTGTAACATTTGGATTAGGAGTACTAAAATCAGGTACGCCAGCACAATCAGAAACATTCGGTTCAATTTGTGTTTGATTACCCGCAACGTCTTCAAGGATGATTCTTAAAGATAAAGGTAAAGTAGAAAGGTTTTCAATATCCAATTCCACATCAGCCATTGAACTTAGGTTAAGTCCTAATTTTGTACTTGTAAGGGTGTTTGTACCAAAATCTACAATGAAGGTTTGGTAGTTTACATTGTTAGGAAAAGTGAAGGTTTCTTTTCCTGCTACTGAACGATCTTTTGAAGCACTTGGAGAACCACCTTCCCACCAATAGATACCCAAAGCATCTGCTGAACCATATTGAGTAGATGTTGCAAAATCATCGTAAGCGCTGGTTGTGGTTACACCCTGCGCATTTGCAGTTGCAAGGGCAATAAAAAGTGCGCTTGCTGATAGTAATAATTTTTTCATAGTTATATTTTTTAAAGTTTAAACATTTACATTCTTATGAAACTCTTTACGTAACAAAGCAACTCATTAGGTACCATTATTTCCAATTGTCCATGAAAAATCAAGGTTTAAAAGGGCTAAGTATGGACTTAAATCGTTGATATTCAGCGCTAAATTGTTCTTTGATACCCGCTAGAATATCGATGGTTTTAGAAATAATATGAAGATAAAAGAAAGTTTTTAACGCATTGTAAAAGCAGACAAACCGCATTTGCTTCCTTTTTTGAAATAGAGTAGTACTACTTAATAAAAGCCCTGGTTTTATTCGGCAAATACTTAGTTTGGTTAAAATCACTTATGCTTAATTTATATTATTGAAAACCAGTTAGTTAATAAATTAATAGGATTTAAAACTTACATTAGTCGTTAACGAGAGCCTAATTGCTTCTTCTTTTGTATAAAAGCCCTAAACCAACACCAATTCTCTCTTCGTGACCAAAAACTCACGAGACGCATGCTTTAGATCTGGCAGTATTTCAAAGAAATTTTCACGATGCTCAGCATAATGTTCGATGAGGTTATTAATCGACTGCTCCAAATTGGTATAAAACGTCGTGCGTTTGGTTTGGTACTTCATAATACCATGTGTTCCCCCAATGGTCTTCAATTCATGATACCAATTTTGTTGATGGATGTTATTGATGAGCTTATTTTGCTTATAAGGCAAATGGCTTTGATGTTTGATGATGTTTTGGGTTAGATTTTTATAGAAATCCTCAAATGCAACATCAGAACAAGCTTCCCAATTGATTCTTAGAAAATGATCGAAGAACATCGGAATGATTTTATCTGCACTCTTACTCAATTTACTATCCAATAAAGCTTCGCTTTTTAAATACGCAGGGTGGTTTGCAAAGATGGACGAAATAAACCGTTGATGATTGCGACCATCAATTATCTTTTGAGGATAAGAATCTTGATTGGTCTCATCGATGTGTTCTTCCAGAAGAGCGCCCATTTGAAACTCAGGAGCGTTTTTTGAAATGAAGAGTTTTAATAAGATACTGGTTTTCATAATTTTACCTTGTTTAATTAAGAAAAGACGTTAGGTTTTTAAGCTTAGCGTACAATCTGCAGCCAGCCTTTATATTGTTTTCCCTCAGGAAGAATAAGTTCGTAGTAATAGACCCCATCAGAAGCATTGTTACCAGACCAAAGGTTATCGTAATCTTTGCTTTGGTAGAGCAAATCACCCCAACGGTTGTACAATTTCACAGTAGAGCCATTCGGTAATCCTGCAATCTCAAACTCATCATTTTTCCCGTCGTTATTTGGGGTAATCAAATTCGGTATAAAGAAGGCAACCGACACCACCGGTGTTAATGGAAATGCGGTAACTTCTATTCGACACGGAGCTCCTGATAATTCTTGCACATAGTAGACCGTTGTATCAGTCAATACTGGTGTTGTAAATGTTGTTCCTGTAAAAACAAGATTGCCTCCGATCGCTGCATCAAACCATTGGTATGTGCCTCCATTATCGTCAACACTTAAAGTAGCTGTGCCAGGAACGATAAAAGTAGCATCGTGTCCTACTGGAACGTTGTTTACAATAATGCTTGCAGTACCTGTTGCATTTCCTGTGCAACCTGTCGTGAAAGTATTCGATACAGAAACAAGCGCATAATTGTGAGCTCCTGTAGCTGATTGAAAGACATATGGATTTGTGCTGATGCCTGAAACAGGTGCTTGAGTAACTCCATCGATCGAATAGGTAAAAGACCATGGACCTGCACCAGTAAAGTTTACCGTTAAAGGACTTGTGGTCAATGCATCGCAAACTCGATTGTTTCCCGTTAAAATGCCTGTCGGACAAGGATCACAAACAGCCGCTTTCACCGTACCAAAATAAGACGGATCGTGGAATGCATTATCAGTAGCGTCATACCAATGAATTTTTGAATCCCTTGTTCCTCCATCGTCGTCGTCGTTTACACCAATATCAAAACCAATTAAGTCTCCGTCTGCAGGAGCACCACCCAAGGTCGTCCAAGGAATACTGATCTCCATAAAATAGCCTCCCACTTTCGTTCCCTTACTCACAGTTACGCCTACCATCGAGGCTGGACTGTTTTTATATTCTGAAGCCGTAGCGGAAACAGCACCATACACGAAAGCATATTGAAAATCATTGGCACCGTAAACCGTTGCTTTCGAATTACCCATGTCAATAAATAGTTCTATGCCATCGTCTTCCCAAGGCTGTGTTCCATCGTTGATTAAAACATCGTCTGTTACATCTACTAAAAGGTACAATCTATTGGCATCGCGCATCATCTTATAAGTAGCCGACAAATCAGCTGGACCAGTGATCGTTCCAACCGGTAATTTGGTCATCGGTGATGATGCATAATTTCCCCATATTGGATCCACTGTACCGTCGATGAAAGGAGCAGTCGCTGTTTTTTGTAACCCTGAAGAAACGGTAATGTTGGCGGCAGGAGAAACAGAAGTGGTATTGGAAGGAATAAAATGCGCAACCGCTGTTAGTGCATATGTCCCATCAGTCGCTGCACTCCAGGTTGTTGCATAAGAAGCTGTATTGTCTGTACCGATACTTATACCTTCTACAAAAAACTCTACAAAACTTACCGTATTATTCGCAGGAGGAGTAGTGGATGCAGCAATGGTAAGTGGCCCGTCGCATGTGCCAACCACATCACCACTCGAAGGTGAAGTAATGACAACATTTGCAGGACAAAGAGGTACTCCTCCTAAATTAGCGACAATACTAGCACCATCACTGACTGTAGAAGGATTCGTTGCTCCAGCTTTACCCGACGACCATGTTTGCGTTAGACCTCCAGCGCCAAAGTATGTTGAAAGTTCGTAAGGAGAACCCGTTAAGTCATAATCCATTTTGGTTGCTCCATCTATAGTAACCACTAAATGATGTGTGGTGCGATTATAACTGATACACACCGCATGCTCTAGCCCATCTTCTAAGTTTCCTGCATCTGAACTGGTGATTCTACCCCCATCGTTGGCAATACCATCGCGTTGAAGGGCTATCTCATCATGGTTTCCTGTAAGTCCACCGCCATAGTTAGCATCAAAGCCTACATTGCCTTGACTAGAATAGGTATCGAACTCAATCGTAAACATTTTTGCGTTGGCTCCCATATATCCGAGTCCACCCCCACAAGCAAGACCATTGCTGATGTTATAACCGCCTTTTGAGAAGGAGAAAGCCATACCATCACCTTTTGTATCGCTACCGATATTGTCATTACCTGGACAGCCAAAAAACACTTGGTAGCATTTACTGAAATTCCCTATTGTAGGGTCATACAAGCTGCTTGTTTCATGCACTGCTGCTGCTTGACAGCCATTTGTACTCACGACATCCAGCAATTGAATTACTCCATTACCGTGGTTGCTATATCCTGTATTTGCAGTAGAAGAAGTTACAGCTCCAGCATCCCAACCACCACTTACGGTTTGAGCATTTACCATCGTTACTGTAAACAACATAAAAACCGTAATCACGATGACTTTCACAATCCATGTTACGATCTCACTTCTACTTTGGAAATTTTCCTTTTCAAAGATCATGTTATGTGGTTGAAAGTATTTCTCCATAATTTATTACATCTGTAAAATTATAAATCGACCTCTAACGCTGATTTACGATTAGACCCTTTTGCATTTAATGAGGATTTAATGATCTGTTTTTTAGAGTAAGCAAAAAAAGGTCTTACGAAACACTTAATCTAATTGTCGTTAAAAAATCAAGACCAAATACACCATTGTATAGAACCAAACTGTTGATAGCCAAAGTTTAAAACCACCTTCTTCAGTATATAAATATCGAATACAGAGGAAAAAATATGAAGTAAAAAAGAAGGGAAATCGTACTAAAATCGTCTTTCTGAGATACGAAGTAAAAAGAAATTAAATTGAGTACTAATACTTAATACCTGAATGAGTAATGCTTGCAAAAAATTCAGCCCTAAAAATGAAAACAGGGAAGCCACAGATAAATGCCTAGCCTCCCTGTTTTCTACTTTTGGCATCTCCGAAAACGCCCTTCTATCTCTTAATAATCTGTTGTTGCTCAATCACAACATTTGTTGCGATGGTTATGATATAAGTTCCTGGCAATAGTTCGGGGTGTATAGCCAAAGAACCCGTATTGCTTTCAACTGTGTTTTGGTACAACAACCTTCCTAATACATCGTGAATAGAGATGTCCATTTTGCCGAGCGCATTACTTTCTATGGATAAAACATCCTCAAAAGGATTGGGCATCACTTGAATACTCATAGATGGCAAACTTGTTTCCACAACAACGATGTTACTTTGAGCAGACACTCCATCACTATCGACTTGACGCAAACGATAATGTGTTACTCCTTGAAGCGGAGTGTAATCAGTATAGTTATAATTTTTAAGGGAAGTCGAATTACCAACTCCTGCTACTTCTCCTATAAATTCCCATTGACTCAAATCACTTGAGCGTTCAATAATAAATTTTTCATTATTGACCTCGGAAACAGTAGACCATAACAAAACAACTGTTTCATCAATTCTCTCTGCTGAAAATGAAAGGAGCTTCACTGGTAAAGCACCACAACTTAAAAACTGAAGTGTCCCTAACAAGCGAGTATCATTCCATGCTTGATAAGTACCATCAAACCATCCTAACTCATTGTCTCGCGTACCGTTATCATCGTCATCATTGACTTTCACATCAAAACCGATGTAAGATCCCGCTGTTGGCGCTCCGCCTAAAGTAGACCAAGGGATACTTAGTTCCATCACATAACCGCCTGTTCTATTGGCCTGAGCAAAAGTTATGCCTCCAATGGCATTGTGCTTGTTTTCTATAATCGTTGCACTGTTCCAATTTAAAGAATATTGAAAATCGTTGAGACCATAGGCCCCTAATTTATCGTTACCCATGTCAATATAAAGTTCTATACCATCGTCTTCCCAAGTTGCACCTGTACCGTTTCTCACCCTTACATCATCTGTAACATCGACCAACACATATAAATTTGTAGCGTCATAGGTAATCTTATATATGGCATCAAGATCTGGAACACTTACTGTACTTTGGTTCAAAGGTATAGTAGTATAGCCTGACCACATGGCATCTATTGTTCCGTTAATGGCAGGCGGAGTGCCTGTTGTTCTTACATCAAGTCCTACTGCAATGTTTGTTGCGGAAGAAGTAGACGTTGTATTAGAAGGAGAATAATGAGATACAGCCGTTATCGAATGCATTCCTGTGGTTGGAGTACTCCATGTAACGCCATAGGTTGACGTGTTGTCTGTTCCTATACTGGCACCATCCACAAAAAACTCTACATAATTCACGGTATTACCAGAAGGAGGAATCGTTGTTGCTGTAATTGCAATAGGACCAATACTGCACCCTCCAAAAGTAGCGCCGTTGGTTGGAGATGTTATGGTTGTAGAGCTAGAAGGCGTGCAACCTCCAGGACAACTTCCTGCAAGTGACCAAGACATAGAACCCTTCTGACTAAAATCTTCGTTCGAACCAGCATTACCGCCTCTATTGGCATAAGTCAAATTACAATAGCTTGAATTGCCGTTTGGAAAACCATTAAACAATAATCCAAATCCTCTGGCAGAACCAGTACCTCCATTATCAGGATACTCTCTGCCTGTACCGTCAACCGTGATGTTTTCAAACACGAGATTATAAAATCCATCACTGCCTGATGTTGCTTTTTTAATATAAATAGCATCGTTTTTTGAGTCGATGATTTCAATACAAGAGAACTTCACATTTTGTACCCTAGTGCCAGCTCCCCAATCGTATGAACCTAAATCAATAGCACCTACTGCTGAATTAAATAAATCATTGAACGTACCACATCGTTTTATGGTAATGTCAGAAATCACATGCATACCACCCGTGTTGAATGGAGCTCCACCAAATGCATTGTTCACTTTAATCCCTACTTCCACATTGTCTTTAATGAGCAGGTGATTTGCCTTGTTGTTATAACCTCCATAAATAGCACAACCTGCAGACCTCCACGTATTTTCAGAGGTACAATATTGAAAGGTATTATTCTGACATTCTTGACCATTCGCTGACCAAATAGCCATGTCATCGTCACCGTTGTTTCTAAAACTTGTGTGTTCAACAATCGCATTCACCGTGCCTTTACAGAGGTTTATTCCATCGGCATAATTATTTCTAAACCTACAGTTTGTCAAGATGAAACCATCTGCAACAGCAGGACCTCCTGTATTGTATTGACCGATCCAAGCTCCGCATTCAAAATGTTCTGCCCACACATCGGTAATTCTAGATGCTCCAGTATATACACCGTTGAGGGCTTTGTAAGAATTGGATCGCGAATTTCTAACCGTTGTCAAATACAAACCTAAACAACTCACACCCCAAGCATTGGCACGTATTCCTCCCTGATTACCTCCTCCATTAGTAAAGTGTATTTGCGTATACCATGATCCTGCACCCTTTAATACTGTATTGTTTACTCCAAAATAAAGTTCGTTGTTTACATTATAAACTCCAGCAGGAATGTAAATCGTAGCACCTCCATTAGCATTAATGACTGCTTGTAAATCGCTTCCATTACCACCATAAATAACATTCCCACCAGCAGCAGGAACAGCAGCAGGTATAGGCTCTAGCTCTGCAAAATCAAGATGCACATTACCACTGGTTCTCACTAATCTAAGATTTCCACCAGCAGCAATTGTAGAAGGAAGCTTTAGTCGTACTTCATCAAAACGCATTTTAGGATTGGTATTCGAAACGCCCACATTATTGGGATTGCCATTGGACGATAAATACTCCCATGAATAATACGAGGTAAGATTTAAGCTTCCTACCAAAACAGCATTCGCATAAACATCTATAGCACCTGACTGACCATCGGGTACACTGTATCGAACCACCAGCCCATTTCCTGCAGTTGTCACAGTCCAGGCTACAGAGGCCCCAGCATTACTCATGTTTACACATACTTGCTCCGATGCTTCACTTTGTAAAACACCTTGGTTGAATGACTTCGTCGTCGCTGTGGCATTCACTAACACCCCCATATCCGCCTCGTAGCGGACATAAGGAGCATCGTAATATCCGTTTTGTGCAACAACATGATGTTGCACAAAAAGAATAATGCCGAATAGTAATTTTAAAATATTGACCTTCTTCATAGCCTAGAATTTTTTCATATCAACTTCAGCCCCAATATTTGACACACTATAATTTTATCAATTTCATTGTGCGCTGCGTATTCCCATCAAATACTTCCAGTATATACATACCAGAAGGTAAACGCTGGCCAACCTCATGTGGACCGCTTCCAATCACCTCTTCACTGCTCAACAAGGCTCCATTCATGTTTTTTATTCTAATCTCACTGGCAATAGAAGGAGCCACATTGATCTGAACGCTTAACAAAGTATAAAATGGATTAGGGTAAACGTTAATACTGTTTTCAATAGCAGGATCATTTAATGCATTTACAGTGGGTATGCCACATCCTGCATTGGTAAACGAAAAGGTTCCTTGCTGATCGTTATTGATATTTGATGCAAAATGTCCATTGATATTCGTATACGTCATGTTACAATAAGTACCATTCCCCGCAGGATAACCCACAAATAATATTCCGTATCCTCTGCCCCAGTTCAAATTATTAACATCGTTGTAAGGGTATTCTCTACCCGTGCCATCTATTGCAATATTTTCAAAGGCTATGTTGTAAAAGCCTTGGCCATTTTTTTTATGAATATAAATCGCATCATTTTTTGAATCGGTAATGTTAATGTTAGAAAACTTTACATTGCTAACTCTGGTACCAGCAATGTTAGTACACATTAAATCTACTGCTCCAATAGGACCGTTAAATAAATCGTTGAATGTCCCACACCTGATGATATCAATATCAGAAAACTCATGCGTGCCAATGGTGTTAAAGCCAACGCCACTAAATGAATTGTTTATTTTAATTCCTGCTTCTAAATTATCAATGATTAAAAGGTGATGAGCCTTGTTGTTATAACCGCCATATACGGCTATGCCTGCAGACCTCCAACAGTTTTCAGAAGTATTATAACGATAAGTATTATTCTGACATTCCAATCCATTAGACGACCATATGGCCATATCATCATCGCCGTTGTTTCTAAAACTACAATGTTCAACAATGGCATTCCTTGTACCCTTCGCAAGGTTAATACCATCGGCATAATTATTTCGGAATCGACAATTTGTTAACGTAAATCCATCGGCATAGGCAGGACCAGCAGTATTGAATTGAGCAATCCACGCACCTGCTTCAAAATGTTCTGCCCATATGTTGCTTACTGTTGAAGTACTGGTATAAACACCGTTGATGGCTTTATAAGAATTGGTTCTTGAGTTTCTAACCGTAGTTAAATAAAGCCCTGCAAAACTCACATTCGTAGCATCTGACTTCAGACCTCCCCAACCGGTTGTATGTGTAAAATGTATTTCTGAATACCACATACCCGCTCCTTTTAAAGTCGTATTGTTTACCCCAAAATACAGTTCACGGTTTACATTGTAGACCCCTGTCGGCAAGAAAATAGTATTGCCATTATTTGCATCAACAAAGGTTTGCAAATCGCTACCGTTACCAGTATAGACACGATCTCCTGCAACAGCTGTAACAGCCGCAGGCACTGATTCCAATTCAGCAAAATCAAGATGAATGTTCCCGCTTTGTCTTACTAATTTCAAACTACCTCCAATAAGAATTTTAGACGGCAGTTTTAATCGTACTTCATCAAAACGCATTCTCAAATTTGTATTGAGAACCCCAACGTTATTGGGATTACCATTGTTTTTCAAATCTTCCCATGAATAATACGTCGTGAGATTCAAAGAACCCACGAACACATTGTCAGCATATACATCTAAAACACTCGACTCTCCATCGGGCACACTGTATCGTACAACCAGACCATCGCCTGTTGTTGTTAAGGTCCATTCTACCGACGCTCCAAGTGATGATAAGTCTACACATACTTGTTCAGATGCTTCACATTGCAAATCACTTTGGTGGTATGATTTTGTCGTTGCAACAGCACCATTAGCTAAAGTCCCTAAGTCTGCTTCGTAACGCGTATAGGGCGCATCGTAGTAGCCTGTCTGAGCATACAAATGAGCAGTGACAAATAACGTAATGCAGGTAATTAATTTAATTCTCATTTGGTATGTTATATATTTTCTAGTAATAACCATATTTTTAAATGCTTACGAAAAATTAGTACAATTTCATGTACTAATTTTTCTTCAACATGTATTAGAAATTTATACCAATTATAATTTGGTATTTCGTTTGAAGTCCTCTATTTAAGAGGCTTCACACAATCTGTAAACTCTTTCCATTCAAGAGTTCCAAGTTCAGAAATGCCCAAGTTGCCTTTTGCATTTCCGCCTTTATTTTTGATGACCAGATTACAATACGATAGATTGCCTTTCGGTTTGAATCTAAACCAAATACCATAACCCCTGTCACCATTAGCATTGTTATTCTTTCCATCGTTAAATGGATATTCTTTACCGGTACCATCAATCGTAATATTTTCGAAGATGAAGTTTGAAAACTTATCTCCTCCCCATCGATAGATACAAATAGCATCGTTCTTTGAATCGATGATGTCAATGTTAGAAAATTTAACATTCCTCACATTCATTCCACATCGATCTGTACAACCTAAGTCAATGGCTCCAACTGGTGCATAGTACAAATCGTTGTTTGTTCCACATCGAATAATTGTAATGTTTGAAAATTCATGCATTCCTTCCTCATTAAATCCAGCACCAGGAAAAGCATTGTTTACTCTTAATCCAACTTCAATGTTATCTCTAATCAACAAATGATGTGCTGTATTGTTTTTTCCTCCATATATCGCACAACCAGAAGCTCTCCAACTGTTTTCAGATGTGCAATATCGGTACGTGTTGTTTTGACACTCCATGTTATCGGCAGACCAAATGGCCATATCGTCGTCCCCGTTGTTTCTAAAACTACAATGCTCAACGATCGCATTTTTTGTGCCCTTACAAAGGTTAATACCATCGGCATAATTATTTCTGAAACGACAATGCGAAACAGTAAATCCTTCCGCAAAGGCTACTTCACCTTTATTGTATTGAGCGATCCAGGCTCCACATTCAAAATGTTCAGCCCAAATGTTTTTAACAATAGATTTGCTTGTATGTACTCCGTTGAGTGCTTTATAAGAGTTAGCTCTTGAGTTACACTCTGTGCTTAAATAAAGATCTGTAAAACTAATGTCTTTCGCGTTAGCATAAAGTCCACCTTTCAACCATTTCTTATTGATGAAATGAAGTTCTGTATACCATATGCCTGCACCTTTCAACGTCGTATTGTCAACACCAAAATAAAGTTCACTGTTCATTTCATAAAAACCAGCAGGCACATAAATGGTTTTGCCTCCGTTCTGATCAATGAAATTTTGAAGGTCACTTCCATCTCCAGAATAGGTCATGTCTCCTATAGCAGCAGTAACCATAGGAGCAATAAGCTCTAGTTCTACAAAATCAACATGTATTTTACCACTCTTAGCTACCAATTTTAATTTGCCACCGGCAGGAATTTTAGCCGATAACTTCATTCTTGTTTCATCAAAACGCATTTTAGGATTAGTATTGATAACGCCACTGTTATTCGAGTTACCGTCTTTCCATAAATACTCCCAAGAATAATGTGAGCTTAATTTAATCGTTCCTAACAATTTATTGTTAGCGTATACATCCAATTCTCCCGCAGTAGAATCAGGCACACTGTAACGTATTACTAATCCGTCTGCTGCAGTTTTCAACTTCCATTCTACGGATGCTTTGTTTGAAGAAAGGTCTACGCATACCTGTTCAGAAGCCTCACTCTGTAAATCGGACTGATTGAAAGACATGGCTGTTGCCTTCGCATTTACCAACACGCCTTTATCCGCTTCGTAGCGAACATAAGGTGCGTCATAATAACCCCTCTGATCACTTTGACCATAAAGCATATTCCCTAAAAACAACGGGAGAGAAAGTAGGAAGTATAAAATGTTAAATTTTTTCAATTCAATAGTATTTATTTTAATCATGAAGGCGAATGAAAACCTCTTTTATAAATGTGCTTTTTATATTTATAATGATGAGACTGTTTTAAGTTGTGTTGAAACAGCAGCAGTCTCATCATTTAATTCCTTACTTAACCGTTACGCAATCTTTAAGCTCTTTCCAATCGAAGGTTCCAATACCATTAGTATCTATATCCACCAGTGCATTGCCTCCTCTGTTTTTCACAACCAAGTTACAGTAAGTACCATTGCCTGCAGGGTTTTGAATAATCAATACACCAAAACCTCTAGACCAATCTTTTTTCATTTCATTGTTGAACGGATATTCTCTTCCTGTACCATCGATGGTAATGTTTTCAAAAACAAAATTGTAAAATCCTTTACCACCAACTTTGTTGAACAAAATACCTGTGTCTTTCGCATCAATGATGTCGATGTTAGAAAATTTAACATTTTGTACTTTGTTGCCCGATATACTGTTGCACATCAAATCAATTGCACCAATCATGTTGTAGAATAAGTCATTGAAACTACCGCATCTTGTAACAGTAATGTTTGAAAACTCATGCATGCCTGTTTCATTGAAACCTACACCAGGATAATTATTGTTTACTCTAAGACCTGCTTCCACATGGTCTTTGATGATCAAATGATGTGCTTTGTTGTTTAAGCCACCATAGATTGCACAACCCGAAGATCTCCAACCGTTTTCCGAAGTACTATAAGCAAATGTATTGTTTTGACATTCCAATCCATCCGCAGACCAAGTCGCCATGTCATCATCACCGTTATTTCTAAAACTACAATGTTCGATGGTAGCATTTCTTGTTCCTTTACAAAGGTTTATACCATCGGCATAGTTATTTCTGAAACGACAATTCGTTACTTTAAATCCATCGGCAAATAAAATATCTCCGATGTTATATTGCGCAATCCATGCACCACATTCAAAGTGTTCTACCCACACATTTTTAATGGTAGAATTGCTGGTGAATACACCGTTAATGCCTTTATAAGAACTTGATCTTGAATTTCTAGTGGTTGTTAAATACAAATCTGCAAAACTGATGTCCTTTGCATTTGCACGAAGACCTCCTTGTAAATAATTTTCATTTGTAAAATTGATGTTCGTATACCACATACCTGCACCAACAAGTTTAGTGTTCGGCACGCCAAAATAAAGTTCTCTGTTTACATTGTACACGCCTGCAGGCAGGAAGATTGTTCTTGCTCCACCTTTCGTATCGATGAAAACTTGTAAGTCACTACCGTCACCTTCGTATACAAGAAATGAAGGTTCTGGTTTTACTGCTTCAGCAACTGGCTCTAGTTCTACGAAGTCAATGTGAATATTTCCTGTTTTGTTTACCAATTTCAATTTGCCTTTTGCGGCAATTTTAGCAGGTAGTTTTAAACGAACTTCATCAAATCTCATTTTAGGATTTTCATTTCTAACCGCAACGTTGTTAGGATTGCCGTTTAATGTTAAATACTCCCAAGAATAATACGAGGTAAGTTCTAATGTCCCCACCAATTTATCATCGGCATAAACTTCTATCGTTCCTGATTTTTCATCGGGTACACTGTAACGCACAACCAAACCATCTGCTTCTTTTTTAACTTTCCATTCGATCGATGCTCCTTTAACAGATAAGTCTACACAAACCTGTTCTGTGGCTTCACTCTGCAAATCTTTTTGATTAAAAGACATCATGGCAATGTTAGCATTAGTCAATGCTCCTTGATCGGCTTCATACCTTAAGTAGAGAGCATCATAATATCCCCTTTGATCCTGAGCATACAGGTCATTTATAAAAAACAAAACAGTTAAGATTAGCAGGTTTAAGATTTTGATTGTTCTCATCGTTTTTAAATTATTAATTATACAAGTTTTAAATACCCCTGAATTCGTTTTCTATTTCTAAAAAAGAACTCGTTATTTTTTAATGATTTTGTGTTGTTCAACAAATGAATCAGTTCCTATAGAAATGATATAAGTACCCGCTGGTAATGCTGGTTGAATCTTCAACAGGCCATTACTCGTCTCCATGCTTTGATACATTAATCTTCCCAATACATCAAAGATAGAAATGTTGATCTCTCCGATGATATTACTTTGTATTGCAATGACATCATCAAACGGATTAGGAGCTATACTGATGTTTGTCGATTGCGTTATAGTTTGTATCACTACACTATTAGTGTAAGCAAACATTCCATTATAATCAATCTGACGCAAGCGATAATAAGAATTACCCTTAAGCGGTGCATAGTCTATATATTGATAATTAAGCACAGCTGAAGAATTTCCTGCTCCATCAACTTCTCCAATCGCATTCCAAGTAAGCATGTCACTTGAGCGTTCGATAATAAATTTATGGTTGTTAATTTCCGTTGCAGTTGTCCAATTAAGATGAACCGCTTCATCGATCAAATTACCTGTAAATGAAATCATGCTTACTGGCATTACCACATTCGTACATGGATTATGACCAATAACACCAAAAAGATTGCTGCCTGCTGGTCCTATGGTCTGCATGTTATTCGCACCATACTTACCAGCAGACCACGAATAGTTTAGCGTCGCACCAGCAAAATAAGTATTGAGGTTATTTGTTGCGCCCAAATTTGTAGTCATTCTCGGAGTTCCATCTATTGTTACTGACAACACAAACGAGGTAGCATTATAACTAATACACACATCGTGTTGCAATCCGTCCTCCAAATTTCCTGCATTCGAAGTGCCTCCCGTACCTACATTCACCAATCCTAAATCATTTGACTCATGATTGTTATGAACCGATATTTCATCGTTTATTCCTGAGCCGGGTGCACCGCCACCATACGATCCATCCACTGTACTAGTACCTAAACTGCTATAAGTATCAAATTCAATCGTTATTGTTTTAGCATCAGACAATGCATTATCATAGCCTAATCCACCACCACAAGCCGTACCAGCATTAATGTTATACGTAGCGGTATTTTTCCAAAAAGAGAAAGCCATACCATCGCCATTGAAATCAGTATAAGGACAACTCGGACAGCCTCCACCATCAAGTGTACCTATTTGGTCATTACCAGGACAACCAAAAAACACCTTGAAGCACCTTGAAAAGTTTGTAGTAGGATTGTATCCACTGGTTTCATGCACTGCTCCTGCTGAACAATTGCCAGTAGTTGTGGTCGTATCCGTTAGTGTTATAACGCCACTTCCCCAATTTTTAAAGCCCGGAGCATTTGCTGATGTTACAGAAAGTGCGTCCCAGGTACTACCTGTAATAGTAACCTGAGCTCTTAGGCTATTGGCAATCAACAACATGCTTACTAAGAGTATTACTTTCACAAACCATGATACATCACTCTCGCTTACCTTAGCGTAGATTTCTTTGTCTTGGTCTGCATTATTAACATAAAAATTTTTCATATGCTTTTTATTTTTTAATGATCTTTTGTTGTTGAACAAATGTCTCTGTTGCTACAGTAATGATATAAGTACCAGTAGGCAGTTCTGGTTGAATGCCTAGCATGCCATTGTCACTTTTTAAATGAGTATGATACATTACTTTCCCTAAAACATCAAAGATTGTGATGTCCATCTCTTCTCCAATGATGTTACTTTGTATGGTTAATTCACCATCAAAAGGATTGGGCATAATGCTCATGTAGATGGATTGGCCTTCTGTTTCAATAGTCACGGAGTTACTGTACACAAATGCACCATCCATATCTACTTGACGTAATCGATAATAAGCAGTGCCATGAAGAGGATTGTTATCTGTTAAATTGTAATGGATCATCGCATTCGAATTACCAGCACCCGCAACTTCTCCAATAGTAATCCAATGCGATAAATCACCAGAGCGCTCTACCACAAATTTGTGACTGTTTATTTCAACCGCAGTAGTCCAATTTAATACCACGACTTCATTTGTTTTTCTTCCTGTAAACGTGATCAATTTAACCGGCAATGGATCACAACTTGAAAACTGAATAGTACCAAATAACAATGTGTTATTCCACTCACCAAACGTCGCATCATTCCAAGACAATTGATTATCTCTTGTGCCTCCGTCATCATCATCGTTAACACCAACATCAAAGCCCATTCGGGTTCCGGCAACAGGTACTCCTCCTATCGTAGACCATGGTATACTTATTTCCATGATGTATCCTCCAGCTCTATTGGCTTGTCCAAGTGCTACACCTCCTGTGGCCCCATGCTTCGTTTCTATAATCGCAGCACTGTTCCAGTTAAAAGTATACTGGTAATCGTTTAGTCCATAAGCACCCGCTTTATCATTACCAAAATCAATGTAGATTTCAACACCATCATCTTCCCACGTTGCACCCGTACCATTTCTCACCAAAACATCATCCGTCACATCGACTAAGATGTATAAATTAGAAGCATCGTAATTTATTCTATAAGTAGCAGCCAAATCAGGAGAAACAGCTCCATTCGCTTTTAACACAGAAGTAGCTGAGTAACTACTCCACAAAGCATCTACACCTCCATTAATAACTGGAGCAGTAGATGTTTTTTGTACACCACCTACATTGATCGTGTTTGCAGGAGAAGTAGTCGTACTGCCTCCAGACCAGTGTGCAATGGCTGTTAAGGCATGGTTACCCATGGTAGGGGTAGCCCAGGTAGCACCATAGTTGGCCGTGAAATCTGAACCAATGCTTGCTCCATTTACAAAAAACTCTACATACGTTACTGTATTACCAGCAGGTGGGTTGGCAGTTGCTGTTATAGCTATAGGACCAACGGGACATCCATAAAATATAGCGCCATCGGAAGGAGACGTAATGTCGACTCCTGCAGGACAAAGTGGTACACCTCCTAAATTAGCAACAATATTAGCACCAGCGGTTACTGTTGAAGGATTGGTAGCACCCGCTTTACCTGATGACCATGTTTGATTCAAACCTCCTGCACCAAAATAAGTGGAGAGCTCATAAGGAGACCCTGTTAAATCGTATGTTAGTATTGTGATCGCATCGATCGTGACACCTAGTATATGGGTCGTACGGTTATACGTAATACAAACCGCATGCTCCAAACCATCTTCCAAATTCCCCGCATCTACGCTGGTAATTCTTCCTGCAAAAGATGCATCCCCATCTTTGTGAATCGCAATCTCATCATGATTACCAGAAGTCCCTCCTCCATAAATATTATCGAAGTTGGAGTTTCCCATACTGCTCCACGTGTCAAATTCTACCGTTATCATTTGAGCACATGAACCCATATAGCCCAATCCTCCACCACATGCTAAACCATTGTTAATATTATAACCGCATTTGGAAAAAGAAAAGGCCATGCCATCTCCATTTAAATCACTACCTACAGGACCTATATTATCGTTACCTGGACAACCAAAAAAGACTTGATAACATGCACTAAAATTTCCTAGTGTAGGATCATATTTAGAAGAAGTCTCATGTACTGCAGATCCAGCACAACCTGTATTCACGTCACTCAACAATCGAATTACTCCATTGCCATAATCGTTATTACCAGCAGTACCGTTTTGACCCCAACTGTCCCACGGTGCACTTTGTGCAAATAGATTAGAAAAAGAGCATAGCAACAAAATAAGTAAAAATGCTGCTTTAGCTAAAAATGAAAAATTCGAACCTTTTCTTAAAAAGGATACATTTTCACAGGAGTAGACGTTCGATTTGTAAATATTTTTCATAAAATTATTACATCGGTAAAACGTATAAGATTTAATGAACCATTTAGATAATCCTGTTAAGAACAATAGGACTTAACTATCTATTTTTTGTGTTTTTGTATACGACAAATGAATAGGATCATAACCGCTATTTCTAATTGTCCTTAAAAAATCAAGACTTATAGGAGCAAAATATAGATTTAATACATTGATTATCAGTAGTTAATTGGTGCTTTGCGGGTGCTTTTATATTGAAGATTATTGGAAAAGTATGAAGTGGAAAACGTGAGATCAAAGCGCAACTTTTCGTGCCAAAGGACATGCATTTTATTGATGTAAGTTACTTTTTTAACCTATTCTTATAATAAAGTAATCTTTTATATATTTTTAGCTTATATTTTATATTAATAAGAAACAAAAATTACAAGATTTTTATAAATGTGGTTCATTTTTAATCTGATCTTTGTGTTTTAACATATTAGTACATCATTGAAGAAAAAACAGTATAAATACTTAAAAAATTACCTCTTGATTAAGCTGCAAAAAGCAACAAAGTATAGCTTGTCATAAACAAGATTAACCATAACAATCCTTGCTTTTTTTAAATACTTCAGATAACACCATTGGCTTTCTTGCCGTCCCAACCTATTATGGGATCAAAAACACCTTTTAGAGATTCCTTTACCCAAGGTCCACATCAACACGCTTTGATTTCTTTAATAAATGTAACGGTGCTTTTCTAGCCTCAAAAAGCACAGTCTCCAGATTCTTTTCTGCACGTTTTTATGGCCTGGTGCTAAACCACAAATTTTGACTTGCGACAATTGTATAAAACCTCTTTTTTTCTGTTCTCTAATTTTTTAGCACGAAAAACATATAAATCAATTTTTTGAGTTAATTTTTTAACTGGTATTTTTAAAAAACACGACTCTTTAATAAATAGTGGTTAAAAATGAAACTATAAATTAAATATTACTTCATAATACTGCCTTTTTACTCTATTTCTTAATGTTAAATGGATGGCCATACTTAAGTAATAGTACTCAAAAACAGGGTATATTTTTTTCATATTTTTGCGCCTGAAGAACGTTTTTATTGTATTGATATTCAGAATATTAAATCCAATAATCGCTAATAATCATCGATGTTTTTTACGGATTAATAGTCTTTATTTTTGAGATGCTTTTAATTTGACTTATACAAAAAAATAATACATCGCATTATTCTGGTGTAACGACAGATTGAGGTCAAATAATGTCAAAAATAATTTATGATTAAAACGATAATAATTAGTATGAAAAACACATTTCTTACTTATCTGTTAGGCTTTCAAAAAAAGATTGTGCTGACATCATTAGCTGTTCTAACAATAGTCAGCAGCTATGCAATACCTAGAACTTCAGCAGGTGGCAACTGGAATACGGCTGCTACTTGGACGCCCGTTGGTGTGCCTACCGCTGCTGATAATGTGACCATTACTGGTGGTACAGTTAATGTAGACGTTAATGCCAACTGCCTTAATGTGACCATAAACGGTGGTGCAACTCTAAATTTAAGCAGTAATAATCTCACCGCTGCTGGAAACTGGTTAAATAATGGGTCTTTCACCCAAAATTGCAATTGCGGAGGAACAAATCGTATTATCATGACGGGTAATGGCACTACAATCGGTGGATCTAGTACGACTAATTTTTGGGAACTTGCCATCAACCCTGGTGCTGGAAATACTGTTTCTTTAATCAGCCCTAATGTTATCATTAAAAACCAAGGTGCACTATACTTACAATCTGGTGTTTTTAGAATTGGCGCAGCAAATACGCTTACCATGAGCGATAATGGACAACAAGCCAGCATTGATGCCTCAGGTGGTGGAAATTTTGCTAATGCTACAAATGGATATACCGATGCCGATGGAGGAACCCTAAGAGCCAACTTAGGCAGTGGGGCAAACCTAAACGTAACGGGTAATGTAACCTTTAATAATCTTTTGTCGGTTGCTGATGGCAACTGGCATTTAAACCTGAACAGCACTGGTTCTCGCATAAACGGAACACTAACAGCAATAGGCGGCAGCTCTTGGGGGTATTCAACAACGACTAATCCCCCGATATGGGGTCCTGCATCAACCTTTTACTTGGACAGGGCCAACCAAGGACTAGCAGCTACCTATTGGCCTACAAGTGATAAGTCTTGGACCGTGATGACGGGCACCATTGGCACAACGCCTGGTTACCCAAACAATGTAACCTTGGTGAATATGGGAAGTTCGCAAGGAGGAACAGGCGGTACAGGTTGGGTTCCTACTGGAGCTATAGGCCTTAACGGAACGCTACAAGTTGGTGACGGTACAACAAACGGTCGTATTTCTTTGGAAAGCGTAACAAGTTTTAATTCAGGTGGCATCATAGTCAATAACAACTCCTTAATCGTTGGCCCTCCAACAGGAGCAACATTCATCGATAGAGGAAACTTTACGCTAACTGGAGGAACAACCGGTATTTTCCAAAGCATGGGCGCCACCATTAATTTTGCAGGTTCAGGAACCATCGGTTCGCCACAAACTATAAGCACAACAGGTGCGGCGGTAACCTATACCAATATGACGGTGAGCAACGGTACCTATGTGCAATTACTAGATCCTGTAAACATTACTGGAGTGCTTAACCTTAATTCTGGATATATAGGTACCACTACAACTAACATTCTTTCTGTAAACAATTCAGCTGCAACAGCCATTACAGGTGGAAGCACAACAGCCTATGTAAACGGTCCATTAGCTTGGTCAATACCTGCCACAACAACCGGAAACTATGTGTTCCCCATTGGAGACCTTGTCAATAACGGAGGTGAATACCTACCGCTTACTTTATCGCCTAATACTACTTCGGGCGCAACTACTACGGCAACGGCCTTTAATCTCAACTCAGTAGGAACCCATGATGCAACGGTAACCTCCATCAGCACGGGCGAATATTGGTCACTGACAACATCAAGTCCTTTTACCAGCGGACCTCTTGTAAGTGTAAGTCGTCAAACAGCCGTATCTCCTAATAATGCCTTGGCTGTAGCAGGTGCTTCAACAGGTATTTACACGGCCATTGGTGGAACTCCTAGCGGAAGCACAATCAGCGGCGGTGGTGTCGGCACAACAAGTCCTGCTTTTATTGTTATGGTACTTGCTCCTTTATCTGTCGTAAAATTAAGCGGAACAAACGTTACTTGTAATGGTACGCTGGGTACGCTGACTGTCGGTGGAAGCGGAGGAACTCCTCCTTATACCTATAGTATTGACGGAGGAACAAATTATTTTGCCTCTGGTACATTCACAGGTTTAACAGGTGGCGATTGGTCAGTAAAAGTAAAAGACAATTTGGGTGTGATAGCAACCCGAATTTTAAAAGTGTTGGGCTCTGTAGTGATTAACGGAAACAACCTTGACGTCGACATCTGTCCAGGCTGGACCACCACATTAACGGCAAACAACTTGCAAAACACAACGCCTACTTATTCTTGGGCACCAGGTGGGCAAACGACAGCAAGTATATCGGTGACCCCTGCCATCCCAACAACATACACTGTAACCAGTGCACTTTATACCAATAATTTAATGACCAACGGGAGCTTTGAAGCTGGTACAACGGTTACAGGTTTTACTTCTGGATATACAAATTATGTAGGCGCGCAATACGCAACAACACCAGGCAATGGTGGACTCTACACAGTTTCAAATGCAGGAACAAATCAATGTCAATATTTTACAATTCTTGCAGCTGGTGTAGGTCCAAGCCTTACACCTCAAAGTGGTGGACGTTATTTTATAGGAGACGGTAATATTGCAAGCTCCATGGTCTTGTCTCAAACCATTGCGGGCTTAACAATTGGTACTGTTTACAAATTCCAATACTATTATGCTGCGGGTAATCCTGATGCTGCTGCAAGAGCCGTGTTAAGAACATCGGTTGTTGGAGGCACTTTAGCTTCGGTTGCTCCTACAGCATCGTCAGACATTACCACAAACAACGCATCCGCTTGGAGTCAGGCTACTTATACAGTTACTGCCACTGCAACATCGGTGACCTTAACGTTAACCAACATGACAGCAACAGGCAATACGAATGCAAATGACTTCTTTATTGATAATATGGAGTTCTTATCACCTTGTACTGTTACTTCTTCGATCAACGTAACCATAAACTGTACACTACCGGTAGAACTGCTAGATTTCAATGCGGCGAAACAAGGAGCTGGTGCTTTGTTGACTTGGGGAACTGCTATGGAAAAAAACAGTTCACATTTCATCATTGAAAAATCATTAGACGGGTTTTTCTTCACTCCAATCGGAAATGTTAAAGCGATGGGAAACAGCTCATCTGTACAAAGGTATTCTTTTGTTGATCCAAGCATCGCTACTGGTATCACCTACTACCGACTGGCACAATACGATTTCGACGGAAAGGTTTATTACAGTGAAATTAAAGCCGTATCAAAAGATGGCGTTAAGGGTGTTCTAGTTATTCCCAACCCTAACAACGGTGTGTTTACAATAGCCATCGATTATAGCGGAGAAGTTAAATCAAGTGTAAACATTACAAATGCTATCGGTCAGTTAATATACATCGAAGCAGAATCTAGCGACAACTATAGAAACATCGATATCTCATCTTTATCTTCTGGAATATATATTCTTCAAGTGAGCACAAAAGAAGAGACTGTCGTAATTAAGGTTGTGAAAGAATAACACAATCCAAAGTATAAATGCACAAAAAAGGTGCTCCATAAATGGAGCACCTTTTTTGTGCATTTATAAATAATGTTTTAATACTGCTGGTAAGCTGAATATTTTCCAAACGTGGCTTGGGTCGATGTGTTTTTTACAGAACCTGCAATTAAATAACCCGAAGAACTACATGTTCCATCTAAAACATAATTACCTCCGCTTACAGCATAGCCAGCTGTAGCTGAAAACTGATAAATCCAATTTGCTCCGAGAGCTGTTGTACTCGCATCGGCAGTGTATACCACTTTACCTTGTTTAAGTACATAAGGACCATCATAAGTAGTACCACAATTTGACCATATAAATGGCGTAGGAATATCATGCACAAATTTCAATCCATTTACATCTAATCCATAACAACTAGCAGCTGTGTATGTTCCAGGAATATAAGTGTCTGCGTCAATTATCGTATCACCTTCAAACTTAAAGGTAATACCTTTTTGCGTACCATCTGAAGTATATGTTTTTTTACGGAATAAATTCCATGTAAGATCTACAGCAGTGGTTCCAAGTGTATCATAAGAAAGTGTTAAAGTTCCTCTTACTTTATGAATCACTGTTCCAGGAGTTGTGGTAAACAAACTGGCCAATGTTCCTCCAGAAGAATTGGTGATATAAGTGATACCATTGTAAATGATTGATTCTTTAGAAGCATTGTAATACACTTTATAGTTTACAAATTCTACTTTCAGTTTGGCATCCATATCAGAAAATTTCGTTCCTGAAACAAGTGTAACATTAATAGATCCGCTCAAGACACGAGTACCACAGTTCACCCCATTGTATTGAATGGTAAAGTTTTTACTGTTTAACGTTACATTGCCACAAGGTAAATTAATGGCAGAAGTTCTAGCTGCAGCATAATCTTGTGAATTATAAACAGACTCAATATCATCTTGTGCACGATCTAATTCATTTCTAGCAGAAGCGTCATCTGCTTTAGTGTAAGATTGAACAGTAGGAGTGGTCGGAGTCGGATCGTCTTCCTTTTTCTTTTTACATGCAGTAAAGGCTACAAAAGTGGCTAATGATAGCGAAAATATAATTGCTTTTTTCATGCTTCTTAATTTTTAGAGTTTGCTTTAATTTAAAACAATATGTTGCTGGCTCAGTCATAAACCATACCAAAATTTGACATAAAATTAGTAAAAGGTTTAAATCACGGAATTTTTTACCTAAATAACCGTTCTTAAAATACGGTTTTTTGACCGATTCAATCCATGCAAGCTCTTTTATTGAATAAAACAAAGTTTTTGATTTACCTGTTTTTGCTGTTTTCGCTTACCTATAGCAAAACGACAAAGGCTCAGTTTATTTCTGCAACGCTGGGCATTAATGGACTTACTTGTTCACTATGCTCCTTTGGGGTGGAACGAGAACTTTATAAACTAGATTTTATTGAGCAGGTAAAAATGGATCTCAACCAAAACATTGCTACGATTCTTTTCAAGTCAAATAATAATGTTTACATGAAAAAACTAATTGCGGCGGTTTACGATGCTGGTTTTTCAGTCGGATATACACAAGCTGTTTTTTCATTTGATAGCATTTCTGTTGATCAAAAATTTTCTTTTTTGTATCAAGGAGAACGTTACAATATAATAGACCACGGGTCTCAAAACGTCACAGGAGAACAAATCATTCGCTTTCTCGACAAAAATTTTGTTGTACAGAAAGAATACAAAATATGGGAAGAGAAGATTAAATTAAGCAACAAAAAAACACCTGCACTGTACCACATCAGACTGTGATAAAATTTATACTGCTTGCCTTTTCAATTTTAGTATACACGCCTTTTTTAATGGCCCAAGAGCTCTTTCCTTATTCAGAAGCTGCAACAACCCAACCTAAAAAAGTGCTCGGTATTCGTTTTGCACTTGAGAATTATAAAGAGCTCCCTTCTCAAAAGCCGCGGTATTGGAGCGAAGTCAAATTCATCTATGGACTCTCACACAACTTAACCACCAGTATTGCTTTTACGGGCTCTAACCACCACCAAAAATCATTTCCAAATGACATTCCTGGTTTTTTTAAAAACCACCACCAAAAAAATTATCCTCAAAACCCTTATCAGTTTGAAGGAATTGTTTTTGGCTTTAAATACCGTTGGTTGAGTATAGATCGAAAACAAAAACATTTACGTTTTGCTGTTTTTGGAATGGCAGCAAAATCTTTTGTTCCACACACAGAAGCTGAACCACACCTTGGCGACAACAGTGGCGTAGAAGGTGGATTCATTGGAACACTTTTATTAAAACGATTTGCAATATCCTTAAGCAATGGTTATGTACTACCGTTTAACTACAAAGACACCGAGAAAAAAATCGTCTTCAAATACGGAAATCTAGCATACCTCAACGTATCATTGGGCTATCGTTTAATTCCTTCAAGCTATTCTGATTACAATAACTTAAACCTCAACATCTATCTAGAATGTTTTAATAAAGTATATGGAAAAGCAGAAATGATGATCGATGGTCAATCGCATTCCTTTGAAGATTATAAAAACTTCGATAAATTTATTTACAATGGACTACAATCCAACGCTTATTCGGAGATAAGGCCTTCTGTTCAACTCGTATTTTATTCTAAAACACGCGTAGACTTTGGTGTTGCGCAACCCCTTTATAGCCAATCCTATTTACATTTCTACCCGCTTTATTTTATTGCGATACAGAAAAACATTTACGGAAAACCGAAAAAACAACCCGTAAATAAAAACCCGTAACGTGACTTAGGTCACCTTATGCTATTATTATTATTTACACCTTGTGATTATAACCTTCTAAACCAATACTAAAATGGTACAAAATATGGGCTCTGCAGATCGTATGATTAGAATAATTGTCGCTGCTCTACTCTTTGCATTATATTACAATGGTATGATCTTTGGCATTTGGGCAATTATAGCACTCATTTTAGCATCGGTATTCGTTCTCACAAGCTTTATGGCATTCTGCCCGCTCTACCTTCCTTTTAATATTAATACCTGCAAAACAAAAAAGGATTAGTTATTTTGCTGTGCGTTAATATTTAGGCAAAGCTTCATATATACTTGTATGCCCTTGTAAAGAGAAGAGATTTTAATCTGTTCGTTGCTATTGTGAACAGAGGAGATTTCTTCTTGTGAAAAAATCGTGGGAATACAACCGTATACAGGAATTCCCTTTTCTCTGAAAATATTATTGTCTGTACTTGCTGGAAATAAGTAGGGAATAACAGAACATGTCGGAGAGTAGAACTGTATCGCATCTTTAAACGATTTATAATACTCCGTCTGGGGTGATGGATTTGATGCAGGACTCGATGCTACAATTTTTATCTTTAGTTTGCTATTCGAAAGTCTTCGTAATTTATTGATAAATTTTTCTGTTTCATGCCCTGGTAACAGACGGCAATCCAGCACTGCTGTTGCAGTAGTAGCGATTTGGTTTTTTACATTTTGACCACTGGATAATTGAGTAACCACAAATGTATTATACACAAAAGGGTGAAACATTTCTCCTTCTTCAAAATGCTTTTTTACAAAAGGCCATACCGTAATCCAATTGACATGACGGATAAAAAAACCTCTTGTCCCTCCAATGTAATCGCCCATTTCCTTAAACATTTGAAGGGTTAAAGGATCAAAAATAGGTTGCTTCGGCTGATCTAATAGTTTCGTTAAATAACGAATCAATTTTTTATTGGCATATAAGGTTGGCGGCACAGCACCGTGTCCAGAGGCTTTCTGTTCTACTTCAAGTTGTAACCAAAGAGCAGATTTTTCTGCTACAGAAATGCCATACAAGTCTGGCGAAAGAAGTCCTTCCAAGGGATTACTGATACCTGATCCTCCTTCTCCAAAAATGACTACCGGGTTTAACTCCTGCAAATACTTACTGGCAATGTATTCTGCACCCCGACCATCTCCCGTTTCTTCGCCGCATACAAAAAGTACAGAATAATTATGGGCAAGCTCTTTATACTTTATACTATCTTTAAAAGCCATAAGAGCGTAGAGTTGCATCACGGCTAATCCCTTACAGTCTATCGCTCCTCTTCCATATACCTTTCCATCATCTATTTGTCCTGAAAAGGGTGAAAGCGTCCAAAGGCTTGTATCGCCAGGGGGAACGACATCCAAGTGATTTAAAAAAACAACGTTCGGTTTTTTAGTAGCTAATGGATACAAGGAAACACATAAGTTCCATGCGGTATCTGCTCCATTAAACCATTGTATCGAAAACCCATGTTTACTGGCTTCCTCATAAACGATTCCTGCCACTTCTTTTTCATTACCACTAATCGATTTGGATTGAATAAGCTGAGATAAAAAAAGTTCAGGCAATACTTCTTGGGATTTGTTTTGAGCAAAAAGAGTATTCGACAACAATATGCTCAGTACAAAAAAGATTCGATTGCTTTTCATTTATGTCTTCTGTTCTCTTCGTTCAATATTCTTGAATGTACTCATTTTAGTTAAAATCTAAAGCGATCAAGCCATACAAAACCGACAACATTAAACAAGCCAAGCTCCAAAACGAATCCTTTTTTGCTTTTATAAAATATTTAATTCGCTGATTTGCAGCTGTCTGCTAGCTAATAAAACAGTATTTGTAAAATATAAACACCATTCCCTTATAATATTTCGTTATAATTTTGGATTTTAGGATGGATGTGGATAAATTAGCATCATATTTTGCAATAAGTATCTATTTTAGTAAAACAGGTTATGAACAAGATCAATGGATTCTTTTCGGGCTTGACTTTCGTGTTAGCAGGTTCTGCTTTGTTAATTTCTTGCGGCGGAGGCAACCCAACAAGTACAAATCCTGGCAATTCTAGTACCACTACGGGACTTGCCTACAATGAAGAAAACGGTTTTCAGGTGGCAGAATTTGCTGGCCAACCAGAAGGACCTAACTTGGTTTACATCGAGGGCGGTAGAACTGTTTTGGGTTCATTCGAAGAAGACATTTTAAAAAGTGGCGATAACGTTGAAAGAACCGTTACTGTAGCTTCTTTTTACATGGATGAAACAGAGGTAGCTAACATTCACTGGTTAGAATACTTGTTCTATATTCAGAGAGATTCATCTCAAGAGTTTTATGAGTCTGCTTTACCGGACACTACAGTTTGGGCAAGTGAGCTTTCATACAACGATCCATATGTAGATCACTATTTCCGTTACCCTGGTTTCCGTTACTTCCCATTAGTTGGAGTAAACTGGATTCAAGCAAACGATTATTGTGTTTGGAGAACAAGTGTAGTGAACAACCAACTGGCTCAAAATGCTGGTGTAACTGTTCCTGAAGGCGGCGGACGTATTCCTTTGGAATCTGGCGTTGTTCTTCCTAACTACCGTTTACCATCTGAAGCAGAGTGGGAATATGCTGCTCAAGCTTTGATCGGAACTCAATGGTTGGATGAAAATCAAACACACAAAAGAATTTATCCTTGGGATGGTCACGCGCTTCGTAATCCTTACGGAAAACAAATGGGTATCTTCTTGGCTAACTTTAAAAGAGGCCGTGGTGACTATGCTGGTATTGCTGGTAAGTTAAATGACGGAGCCATGATCACAACTTACATCTACGAATATCCACCGAATGATTACGGCTTGTACAACATGGCCGGTAACGTAAATGAGTGGGTATACGACGTGTATCGTCCGCTTACATTCGCAGACTTTGACGATCTAAACCCATTGAGAAGAGATGGTTACTTAGATGAAGAAAAAGGATACGATAAAGCTGGTTTCCAATCTTTAATCGATGACCACGTTCGTGTATACAAAGGTGGTTCTTGGAAAGATGTGGCTTACTGGTTGTCTCCAGGGACAAGAAGATACTTAGCTGAAGATTCAAGTACTGCAACAATCGGTTTCCGTTGCGCAATGATTCAAGCTGGATCAAACTACTAAGATATAATTCATATAAAGAAAGCCTTGTTTATCTCTGATAAACAAGGCTTTCTTTATTTATAGGGTAACAGCTACAGACAAACTGTAGATATGCAACTCGCCAATATCCATCGATGACAGCAATTGACCACACGCTTCGATCGTAGATCCTGTTGTTATAATATCATCCATCAACAACACTTTTTTATGGGTCAGGTCAACAGCGCTATTCTCTTCATAAGTACCCAATACATCTTCCCACCTTCCATCTTTTCCTTTTTTAGTTTGTGAAACTTTATGTGTTGTTCTCAACAAGACATTCGAACAAACCGCTGTACCGACAACAGACGAATAGCCCTGAGCCAACGCTTCACTTTGATTATAACCCCTTTCTTTTTGTCTTTTAGGATGCAAAGGAACAGGAACAATCAAATCGGGTTTCCATCCACATTGCTCTAGCCATGTCTTCCCCATCAATTGGCCAAACCAAAAAGCGGATGCATCATATGGTGCATACTTAATCGCATGCATTAATCGCTGACTGTTATTCTTCTTATGAAAATAAAATAAGGATTGGGCTGATTGTATAAGTATTCGATTAGACAACCTTAAAAACAATTCATTTTCTTTTCGCTTAAAAAAATCGGTGCGAGGCATATGATGCAAGCAATGCAAACAGACATAGGCTTCCTTTTCAAATAAGAGGCCCTTGCATACTATACAGACCTCGGGAAAAAATGCATCTTGTAACGCTTTTATCATAAAAATGTGCAGCTTTAAAAATGGCCAGCTAATGTCCCTTCTGAAACGAATAATTTTTTCTAACTTACAGGCTCATGAACATGGTAAACAATACTGCTAATATAGAAGAAAACTGGAATAAAGTTGTCTATTGGTTTATAAAGAAGACAGGCAAAAAACCCACGTTAAATACGATCCTCTTCATGATCGGTGTCCAAGAATTAGGACAAGGTAAAAGACCTTACGCCAAAGAAGAGAAACAAGATCTTATGCATCTTGCTTTATGTAAACTTTTTAGCAGTTCTGGTTTTTATGAATTAGAAGGACAAGACCAAGAAGGTTGGCCTCATTTCAGACTGGTGGAAGAATTACCCCCCATGGGTCTTGAAGAACAAGAGCAATTTATCAAATGGCATATTATCGATTATTTTTCTGACCTCCTCGAAAATGAAAATCGTAACGTATAATGTAAATGGCCTACGCGCAGCCATGACCAAAGGTCTCAATGAATGGATCAAAGCAACCAATGCAGACGTCTTGTGTTTTCAAGAAGTAAAAAGCAATGCCGATCAAGTGGATACTTCCTACTTAGAATCTTTAGGCTATACTGCTTATTGGTTATCGGCTCAGAAAAAAGGCTATAGCGGCGTAGCTATTTTCAGCAAAATAAAACCCTTACACGTAGAATACGGCTGCGGCATGGAATGCTATGATTTTGAAGGAAGAGTAATACGCGCAGACTTTGAAAACTTCTCTGTCATGAACGTATACATGCCTTCTGGCTCTAGTAGTGAAGAAAGACAAGCTTTCAAATTTCAATGGATGAAAGACTTTTTACCTTACATCAACAAGGTAAAACAAGAAGTCAAAGGACTGATCATTTGTGGAGACTATAACATTTGTCATCAAGCGATCGACATTCATAATCCTAAATCAAATGCCAATTCATCTGGTTTTTTACCCGAAGAAAGAGAATGGATGAGCACGTTTTTTAAACAAGGTTTTATTGATGCGTTTAGACATCTAAATTCTGAGCCTCATCACTATACTTGGTGGAGTTATAGAGCAAACTCAAGAGCAAAAAATTTGGGCTGGCGAATTGATTACCACAGCATAAGCGAGAACTTATTGGACCGTTTAGAGCGCGCTGTTATTCTCCCAGAAGCGAAGCACTCCGACCATTGTCCAATATTATTAGAAATAAAGAGCTAATAAAAATTTGTTTTTTATAAAAAATCGGTAAATTGACTATCAAGATAAAGTTTCAAATTTAAAATACCCTATAAATTTTTATTGTGATGAAGAAGAAATTATTTGTTATTCTTTCGTTGGGCGCGATTCTGTTTGGTTGTGGTTCAAGCAACGATGGAAAAGTGGAAGATAACGCTCTACAAGAAGGCAAAGGCGGCCGATACATCGGAGGTTTTTTTGTAGTGAATGAACCGGAGTACATTAAAAATCTTTTTCCTCATTCTATCATCGATGCTCCTTCTTACCGCGTAGCGTCACAGGTTTATGAAGGCTTAATGAAATTTAGTCAAGACTCTTTGACGCTCATCAAATGTCTTGGTGAATCATACGAAATCGATTCTTCATATACCAAATACACTTTCCACTTGAAAAAAGGAGTGCTTTTCCACGACAACGAATGTTTTCCAAATGGTAAAGGACGTGAAATGACCGCAGAAGATGTGAAGTTTTGCTTTACTCTTTTGTGTACACCAAGCTCGAATAACCAAGGATTCAGCGTATTTCAAGACATCCTAAAAGGTGCAACAGAATATTACAATGCAGCAAAAGACGGAAACAAACCAGGTACTGACATTGAAGGAATAAAAGTAATTGATAAACATACGATTGAGTTTACCTTGGTAAAAGCAAACAGTATGTTTTTATTCAATTTGGCTAGACCCTTCACCTTCATCTTCCCTAAAGAAGCGTACGAAAAACACGGCTTAGAAATGAGAACAAAAGCCGTAGGAACAGGACCTTTTGTCTTAGATAAAATAGACGAAAACTTAGCCATATTATTAAAGAAAAATGAGAGCTACCACGGTACTGATGAGTTTGGAAATAAACTCCCTTACCTCAGTGGCATAAAAGTTCGTTTCATACGCGACAAAAAATCTGAATATTTAGAATACAAAAAAGGTAATCTTGACATGGTATATCACTTACCAACAGATTACATGATTGAAATCAAAGAAGAGGCGGTTAAGAAAAAAATGGAATACGGCGAGTTACAACAAACTCCTGAAATGGCTGTTAACTTCTTGTCTTTTGCCAACCAAAGCAAATTATTTTCTAATGTGAATTTCCGTAAAGCGATTTCATTTGCGATCGATCGTAAGAAAATATTAGAAGCTGTATTGAATGGCGAAGGCTACGCTCCAGGATTCTACGGAATCACTCCAATCGACATCTTCCCAGGATACAATGCAAAAGACATAAAAGGATACACCATCAACATTGACTCTGCTAAATATTACTTGCAAAAAGCTGGTTATACCAATGGAAAAGCTTTGCCTAAAATTATTTTAGAATTGAACTCAGACGGTGAACGAAATGTAAACGTAGCTCAGGAAGTTAAAAAACAATTGAAAGATAACATCAACCTAGAAATTGAACTGAACGTTGTCACTACAGCTCAATTGGCAGAAGATCTTCCAAACGGCAAATCTAACTTCTTCCGTTTAGGTTGGGCTGCAGATTATCCAAGTCCCGAAAACTTCTTGTGGTATTTGTATGGTAAAAATGTTCCAGACGATACAACTCAATCTTCTTACCCAAACATGGCCCGTTACAAAAATGCCAAGTTTGACCAACTTTATGAAAGTGGCTTAGCAGCTCAAGATAAAAAGAGTCAGTATGAGTTCTTCTTAAAAGCCGAACAAATTGCCATGAACGATGCTCCTATCATTGTGCTTTGGTACGATGAAGGCTACAGACTCATTCAAAATAAGGTAAAGAACTTTCCAAACAATGCGATGCAATACAGAGATTTTGGAAACGTATACTTTGTACCCAAAGACGAATCTCAAGCAAAAGAGTAATAAAATCAATTATAACTCTTATTGATAATAACCCGTAAAGAAAGGACACTCGTTGTTTCTGCTTTACGGGTTTTGCAATATAATAGACTGGCACCCGTTGAACACAAAATATGCAATCGGGATTACTCATAGAGCTGATAGAAAATGTAAACCGTTACAAGAGGAAGTATTATATCAATACCTTCCTTAAAGGGTGTATCATTTTTTCAGCATTGTTATTAAGTGTATACTTATCTTTCAGCTCTTTAGAATATTGGGCACGCTTTAATTCAGTAAGTCGATTCGTCCTTTTATTTAGCTTTCTTTCCTTTTCCCTTTTTTCACTCATCAACTGGATCGGTTTACCATTGTACAAATTGGCAAACCTACAGTCATATTTTTCCGACGAAGAAGCCTCTAAACAAATTGGGCTGTACTTCCCTCAAATCAAAGACAAGCTCCTTAATACCTTACAATTACAGCATGCACAAGCGAACGGCAACCAACTTGCGCTAGCAGGAATCGAAGAACGTACCTCCTTATTAAAAGGTATCAACTTCGCCGATGCGATAAAAATAGAAGAAAACAGGAAATATTTGCATTGGTTAGCCATCCCTTTAGCGGCACTTATCTCTATTGCTATCTTTATGCCCAAAATGCTCAGTGATAGTGCTGAACGTATTATTCACTTCGATAAAAAATTCGTTCCTCCAGCACCTTTCAGCTTCAAAATCAACAACAACTCTTTAGAAGCCTTTAAAAATGAAGACTTCTCTTTAGACCTCTCCATTCAAGGAAGTATTATCCCCAACGAATTGTTTATCCTATTAAATGGACAAAAGATTCGCATGGCACAATCTTCAGAAAAGGGACACTTCAGCTTCGATTTTAGAAACATCCAAAACAACCAAAACTTCTCCCTCTTGGCAGGTGGGTATGAATCTGAAGACTATACACTTCAAGTACACAATAGGCCAAGCCTCAAATCGCTGGACATAGACCTCTTTTACCCCGCCTACACAGGCAAGAAACCAGAATCTATTCGTAATAACGGCAACCTAGAAGTTCCCGAAGGCACAAAAGTCGTGTGGAAATTCAACACACAGCATGCTAGCCGCATCGCCTTGAGTTTTTCCGATGGTAAAAGCGCTCAATTTAACCATAAAGACTTTGATAATGAGACGATTAAATATGATCGCTTCATTTACAACGAACTCGCTTACGAAGTCTTACTGCAGAACCAAAAATCGGCTTTAAAAGAGCCAATCACCTATTCTATTTCAGTCGTAAAAGACCAATTTCCGTTCATAAAAGCGGAAGATTTTAAGGATTCTTCCTTGTTCAATTATATCACTATTGGAGGATTTTGCTCCGACGATTATGGCTTAAAGAAAATACAGCTTAATTTCCAAGTTATTTCTGATCAAGAACAAAATAATGAAAAAAAATATCAGAAAATATCACTTGAAAATATTAACAATTCTCTGAACCATACTATTTTATACAATTGGCAAATTGATTCGTTAAATCTGTCTCCTGGATCAAAAATATTGTACTATTTAGAGGTATGGGACAACGATGAAGTGCACGGAAGTAAGAGTAGTCGATCGCAAATTTTCAGTTTGAAAATTCCGGGTCAAAAAGAGCTCGAACAAAAATTAGAAATATCGTCCTCGGAGACCTCCGAAAAAATTGAAAGTCTCGGAAAGCAATCTCGGTCCCTCCAAAAAGAGATCAAAGATTTGAAAGACAAAATCCGTTCGAAAAAAGATCTGCAATGGCAAGACAAAAAGAAGCTAGAAGAGCTGTTGAAAGAACAGCAAAATCTAATGAAAGACATGGAGGCTTTGAAAAAGATGAACGAAGACCTTCAAAAAATGGAGGAGAAATTTAATGCTCCGTCGCCAGAATTGCTAGAAAAAATGAAGCAGCTCCAAAAACTCATGGACGAGATGATGGATGAAGAGACGAAAAAACTGTACGAAGAACTCCAAAAAATGATGGAGAAACAAGTTCCTAAAGAAGAGCTCGACAAACTCCTTGATAAAATGGAGTTCAAAGACGAAGAATTACAAAAAAACCTAGATCGATCGCTCGAACTGTTTAAAGAACTCAAAGTTGAACAGCACCTCGAAAACAACATCCGAAAACTGGATGAGATGCAAAAAAAGGAAGAAGACTTATCTAAAAAGTCTTTAGACAAGGAAAGCAATGGACAAGAGCTTAAACAAGAACAAGAAAAGTTAAACCAGGACTTTAAAGACCTCGAAAAAGAACAAAAAGAATTACAAGAGCTCAATAAAGAGCTGGAAAATCCTAAAAATATGGAGCCCTCTGATCAGGAGATGCAAGATATCGATAAAGATATGGGAAAGAGTTCGGAGGAACTAGACCAAGGAAACAAGAAAGGGGCTTCAAAAAGTCAGAAAAGTGCCTCTGAAAAAATGGGAGAGCTCAAGAAAAAGATGGAAGCAATGAAAAGCGCCATGGATGGAGCAGAGGCTGAAGCAAATATAGAAGGTGTGAGGCAATTGCTTCAAAACCTGATCAAGCTTTCTTTCGAAGAAGAGACATTGATGAAGTCATTTCGAAACATTTCACAAACAGATCCCAAGTACATTGAACTGACTCACAAACAAATTGAGCTCAAAGAAGACAGTAAAATGATCAACGACAGCCTGTTTAGTCTCTCTAAAAAGGCTTTTGAAATACAAGCTTACGTGAGTAAAGAAGCTCATTTGATGAACAAATACCTGGACGAGTCCATTGAAAGCCTAAAAGCAAGAAATCCAACTGTCGCATCGGGAAAGCAACAATTGGCCATGACTTCCATCAACAACCTTGCTTTATTATTGAGTGACATCCTCAAACAAATGCAAGAAGAACAAATGGCTGATCAACCCAACGATCAACCAGGCTCCAGTTCATGCAAAAAACCCGGTAAGAAAAAACCCAAACCTGGTTCCATGGGTGACCTTCAAAAGCAACTGAACCAACAGATTGAAAGCTTGAAAAAAGGCGATAGTAAGGGCGGAAAGCAAATGTCGGAATCCTTAGCAAAAATGGCGGCTCAACAGGAAATGATTCGCAAAGCCATGAAGGAAATGGAAAAAATGATGCAAGAAGGAGGGCAAAATCCTGGCAATCAATTAAAGGAACTTAACCGTTTGATGGAAGAAAGTGAGAAGGATTTGGTTAATAAAAACATAAGTCCCGAAATGCTTCGAAGACAACAAGAGATTTTAACCCGATTATTGGAAGCAGAAAAATCATTGCGAGAACGAGATACCGATGAAAACAGAGAATCAAAATTTGGAAAAGAACTTGCCCGTGACCTTCCTCCTTCCTTTGAGAAGTATTTAAAAGCAAAAGAGAAACAAGTGGAGCTTTTACAGCTAAATCCACCAAAGTATACACCTTATTATAAGGACAAAGTCAACGAATATTTCCGTATGACGGAAAAATAAAATAAATTGCAGGTACCTAATAAATAGACTGATGGACGCGCTTAAAATTCAAATTCCTTCTATTACAGAAAACATTCGCATCGTCGAAAGTTTCATTGATAATGTAAAAGAAAAATTCAATGTTGACGATGACCTGTATGGTAACATCATGGTTGCAGTAACAGAGTCTGTAAACAATGCCATCAAACACGGTAACAAATGCGATAAAAGCAAAAACGTTATCCTGTCTGCAGATTGTGATGAAAATGCGCTTACCATTAAAGTAGAAGACCAAGGTGTTGGATTTGATCACGATCATCTACCAGATCCTACGGCTCCAGAAAACATCGATAAAGTTGGAGGTCGAGGAGTGTTTTTGATGAAACACTTATGCGATGAAGTTAAATTTACAGAAAAAGGACGCATCGTTGAGATGGTCTTTTATTTTATTTGATGAGCTTAAGCAGCAAAACCATATTCTTCTTTTTTGAAGACGTTTCTTTTTCCTTTCAAAAAAGAATCCTTTTGAGAACTTGGCTTCAACGTGTTGCCCAAAAAGAGCAAAAAAAAATAAGCGCCTTAAATTACATTTTCTGTTCTGACGAATTCCTTTTGTCAATGAACAAAGAACACCTAAACCACAATACCTATACCGACATTATTACCTTTGGCTACTCTGCAAAAGGAGCAGTAGATATTACAGGCGACATCTTCATTAGCATTGACCGAGTGAAGGAAAATGCCAAGACATACCAAACCTCGTTTCAAGACGAACTAAGACGAGTGCTCTCTCATGGGCTCCTTCATCTTTGTGGCTATAAAGACAAGACAAGTGCCGACAAAGCAAACATGCGAGAAAAGGAAGAGTCTGCTCTCTCTTTATACAAGCGCTTGGATAAATAGCAATGCACGAGTGTTCCACGTGAAACTCCTGATTAAAGCATAAGGCAATTAAGCGAAGACGCAATAACCGAGCAGGTCATATCGCAAACATTGAACAATGGATAAGCAATTAAAAACAATAGAAGTCTATAATAAACATGTGCATGAATACATCAACAAGTTCATGGACTTTGATTTGTATAACGACACTTTCGACGATTGCTTAAGCTTACTTCCTCAAAACGCCAATGTCATAGAATTAGGATGTGGGCCAGGAAATGTCATTCATTATTGCTTGCAAAAGCGATCAGATTTAAACTTCCTTGGTATTGACTTGGCTCCTGAAATGATAAAGAACGCCATTATTATTAATCCCAAGGCAACATTCCAAATTGCTGACATCCGAAACTTCAATACCACACACCATAAATACGATGCAGTTATTGGAGCCTTTTGCTTGCCCTATTTATCATACGAAGATTTAGACGACTTCTTCGCTTCTTTAAATACCTTAACCAAAGACAGAGGAATAGTATACCTAAGTTGTATGGAAGGAGAACAAAACAAATCGGGTTTTGAACAAACCAGCTTTACCGGCAATAGTGAACTGTACATTTACTATCACCAAAGAGATCTTTTAGAATCGAAACTTCTACGCCATGGTTTTACAATGGAGAAGTTCTATACAAAGGATTATCCAGAGACGGACAGAAGTACAACAACAGACATCATCTACATTGCAAGAAAAACAGGCTAGCGAAAGAAAACTGTTTTCGTCAACTGCTGGTTCGTACTAGAGAAGAAAACCTTCAATAGTTATAGAAACAGATTTACTCTTTATAGAATGTTCCACGTGGAACATCAATACTAAGAGCTTAAATAAGATATTGGGAAAAGATAAATTTCGCTTGTCTTAACACAAACAAAAAAGAAGAAGAAAGTAGTTAATCCTCAGTGTTCCACGTGGAACACTAAAAGCCATAAGAATAAATTTATGTTTAAAGAATACGACGTAGTAGTAGTTGGTGCTGGTCATGCTGGGTGTGAAGCTGCTGCTGCTGCTGCAAAAATGGGATCAAAGGTTCTGTTGGTAACCATGAACATGCAGACGATTGCTCAAATGTCGTGCAATCCTGCGATGGGTGGGGTAGCCAAAGGACAAATCGTAAGAGAAGTTGATGCACTAGGAGGTATGTCTGGTATTATTACAGACAAGTCTATGATTCAGTTTAGGATGCTAAACCGATCTAAAGGTCCTGCAATGTGGAGTCCCCGAGCACAAAGTGACCGAATGAAGTTCGCCGAAGAATGGCGTTATGCCTTAGAGCAAACTCCCAATGTAGATTTCTGGCAAGAAATGGTGCAAGGCTTAATCGTTAAAGACGGCAGAATAAAAGGAGTAAAAACAGCATTGGGAATAGAGATTCTTTGTAAAGCTGTTGTTCTAACAAATGGCACCTTTCTAAACGGCACCATTCATATAGGAGAAAAAAGATTCGGAGGAGGAAGACTAGGAGAGAAAGGTGCAAGTGGTATAACCGAACAATTGGTTGAGCTGGGGTTCGAATCAGGAAGAATGAAAACAGGAACACCCCCTCGTGTCGATGGAAGAAGCCTTAACTATGAAAAAATGGAAGAACAAAAAGGAGATGAAAATCCTTCTAAGTTCTCTTACCTAGAGACTACCCAAGCCTTAACAGAACAACGAAGCTGTTATATCACTTATACAAACCATGCGGTACATGAAGCACTGAAAGAAGGCTTCGATCGATCTCCCATGTTTACAGGAAGAATACAAGGATTAGGTCCAAGGTATTGTCCATCTGTAGAAGATAAAATAAACCGTTTTGCCGATAAAGACAGGCATCAAATATTCGTAGAACCTGAAGGCTGGAATACAGTAGAAATCTATGTCAACGGCTTCTCTACGTCCTTACCAGAAGAAGTACAACAAAAAGCACTACAACTAATTCCAGGTTTTGAGAATGCCAAAATGTTTCGTCCAGGTTATGCCATCGAATACGATTACTTCCCACCAACACAATTAGACCTTACACTCGAAACTAAACAAGTGAAAGGCTTATTCTTTGCCGGTCAAATAAACGGAACCACAGGTTACGAAGAAGCCGCATGTCAAGGTTTAATGGCTGGGATAAATGCCAATCAATACGCACAGGAAAAAGAACCTTTAATCTTAAAAAGATCGGAAGCATACATCGGTGTGCTCATTGATGACTTGGTAAACAAAGGCACAGAAGAGCCTTATAGAATGTTTACATCAAGAGCTGAATACAGAATCTTATTAAGACAAGACAATGCCGATATACGCCTTACTCAAAAAGGTTTCGATATAGGATTAGCCGATCAAATTAGAGTAGACCAAGTCAATGAGAAAATAGAAGCAACGGCTAAACTTCTAAAAGAACTAAAAGACCATCGTGTAAGTCCTGACGAAATCAATGAACTCTTGATAAGTGTAGATTCTGCTCCGATCAGAGAAAAGGTTTCTATACACCAATTGTTAAAAAGACCAGGGCTGGACTTAAATTCATTAACCGCATCAAAGCTTCCTATCTTTGATTATGTCCAAAACCAAAAAGAAGAAACCAAAGAGCAAGCTATTATAGAAATCAAGTACAGAGACTATATAGAGAAAGAGCAACAAATGGCTGAAAAAACAATGGCCTTAGAAGACTTAGCGCTCAAAGAAGATTTCAATTATAATGGCATTACTTCCTTGTCGATGGAAGCAAGAATTAAACTGACAAAATTTAAACCTAAAACACTCGGTCAAGCATCTAGAATTAGTGGCGTAAATCCATCGGATATTTCAATACTGATGATATACCTTGGACGTTAATATGAAACCTGTGAAAACAACTCTTCAATCTTTTCTGTTCTTCTTCATCATCGTTTGCTTAACGACTGGTTGTGCTAACATTGTTCCCATAACTGGTGGACCTAAAGATGTCAAGGAACCAACATTAGTAAAAACCATTCCTAAAATAGGCACAACAAATTTCAAAGAGAAAAAACTTTTGATTGAATTTGATGAAGAAATAGAAGTTGAAAACAACCCCAGTAATATTATTGTTTCTCCTGCGATGAAAGAAGCTTTAAAACTTAACGTGAGAAATAAACAATTTTTAGAAGTCAGTATACCAGAAGGCTTAGAAGCAAATACTACCTACAGCATTAACATCAATAATGCGATCAAAGACATTACAGAAGGAAACATCGCAAAAAATATTTCCTATGCTTTTAGTACTGGTGCACAATTAGATTCGCTTACTATAAGAGGCAAGACAATCGATATAGAAAATAAAACAATCCTTAAAAACTCCTTGATTGGATTATACAAAAAATCCGATACGTTGAACATTAGCAAACAAAAACCCTTTTACATTACTTACTCCAATAACGAAGGTCTTTTTACTTTAAACTATATAAAAGAAAACGACTATTACCTCTTGGCGTTAAATGATAAAAACAAAAACCTTTTATACGACAACCAAGAAAAAGCAACGTCGATAGAAAACCTTACTGTCAATCAAAATACAAAATCTAATCTTGTTTTAGAACTCAGTGGAAGTGATAGTATCAGTAATAAAATCATGTCTAAAAAAATCAATAAAAATATACAAGTACTCGCCTTTAGAAATGGTATAAAAACATACAGTTACAAAACACAAAATTCTAAACATCAACTTTACATCACACAAAATAGACGCAAGGCAAAAGAACTCCAGGTTTTTGTAAAAGCTGATGCGAGCGATTCTGTTTACTATACTTTGAATACAACTGATTCTCTTGGAAACTCAAGAACAGATACTTTAGTCGTAAATTATTCAAAAAAGAAAATGAAGAGTGATGAAGGTAAAATTTACTTAGATACTAAAGACATTTTACCAGGAAATAAAACAATTGTCTTTTATACCAATAAACCGATTCTCAACATCAATACTGACAGTATACTCATCAACACAAAAGCCAACAACTATACATACACGTTAAACACAAATAGAGACAGTTTAAAAATTAACTTAACAGAATCAATCCAAGATACCACATCCATAAAATTCAATAAAAGCAGTGTAGTATTCTACGATGATGACAGCTTAAGTGCTCAACTGTATAATATAACTAAAGCAGATTTATCAAATTATTCATCTTTAGAGATGACCATTAAAACAGACTCTAAAAATTATATAATTCAATTAATTTCAGAAGATTATATCATATTAGAAGAATATAAAAATATAACAAAACTAAAATATGATTATATAAAACCGGGTAAATATAAAGTCCGTGCAATCATAGATACTAACAACAATGGTGGTTGGGATTGTGGAAATGTATTGAAACACAAAGCATCAGAATCTATTAAGTACTTTAATAATGATGGAATCAACTTAAAACCCAACTGGGAAATAAAGGATTTAATGTTTATATTTTAATAATTTGTGTATAAATATAATCGATAATAATTGCATAATATATTATCAACAATATTTTATAATATATTAATAATCAAATACTTATATACAATACATATCAACTTAAAACAGGTAAAAAACGAATATTTTACTGAATTATGGTGGGTTACTAGTGAACAGTATGTTTTGAACTATTCCAATAATACACTTGAGCTTCAAACAGGTTAATACCTTACGATAATACCAAACTTTTCAACTGTTGATAGTACTGTAGGAAAGTAAAAAGAATGAAAAGTAAAAAAAAGTAAAAATTACATAATGTGAAGGTTATCATTTAATTAACCAATTGTTAACTAAATAAAAATAACTACAGTTAATCAAAGCAAACTAACAATACTGTGTAAAAGTAAGTTTTACACTTTCCCACAGCCTTAATAAGAGATAATTAATTTATATATATAAAATTAATATTAAATATTATACACGCTTTACCTTACCTAATCGAACCAAGTTCTCTATGAGAAAGCAATTTTTCTTTCTTTTTTATATTATAATAACTTTTATAAGTTTTTCAGCTTGCGCGCAAGATCGTTTGTTTGATCTTGCACAACAATATGTGGATAATGGAGAATACGATAAAGCTATGGTCGTTTATGACCAATTAGCGACTGAAAAAGCCTATCAAGAAAAAATTTTTCCTGGTTATTACCCGCTTTTGTTAAAATACAATCGAACAAAAGATGCTGAGAAATACCTTGGTGTTTTGATTAAATCAGCTTCTGATCCCATCCCTTACCAAATCGATTTGATTCTTTTACATGAAAAAATACTAGGCCCCGAAAAAACGGAAAAGGAATGGCAACGGTTTAACCAAGGACTCATAAAATACCCCAATGAAACCTTACGTGCTTCAACTTACCTCTTGTATAAAAATCAAGCGAATAGAGCGAAGGAACTCCTGAGCGCATCACGGAAACAATTAAAACAGTCTTTCCTATATGCGCAGGAATTGGCTGAGATTTATTTAAAAACGGGGGAATACCAGAAAGGCATTGATGAATTCCTCTTGGCCATGGAAAGTGAGCCAGAAAAGCGAGAAGACTATAGAAATTACCTGCAAAATGCCCTCAATACCACAGAGCAAATGGATTTGCTGGAGAATAATCTATTGGATAAAGTCCAAAAAGATCCTAATAATGAATTGTATAGCGATTTGTTGATCTGGCTTTACATTCAGAAAATGGATTTTGACAATGCCTTTATACAAGTACGAGCCTTTGAAAAGAGAAATAACTATTTGAAAGGGAATCGCCTTATGGAGCTGGGTGGTTTAGCCTATGAAAATTCGGATTTCGAAGCAGCGCTTAAAATTTTCCAATACGTCGAAAAGGAATACCCTGAAACGTCTAATTATTATATTGCAAAACGCTACATCATTCAGACACGTGAAGAACAAATAAAACAAACGTACCCGATTGACGTCCTTAAAATTCAAGCGCTTATTTCGGAATATAAAAAATTGACGTTGACTTCCAATGGTAATAGTTTAAATATCAGCGAGTCGAAAATAAGCATGGCACAGTTGTATGCTTTTTACCTTGACCAAGATGATACAGCGATAGCTTTGTTGGAAGAAGTCATTCTTTCTTCAACCTATGATGTTCGGTTGAAGAATAAAGCAAAGATATATTTAGGCGATGTATACCTATTAAAAGGAGAACCCTGGGAAGCAACGTTAATATATTCTCAAGTAGAAAAAGAGATGAAGGAAGATCCGATGGCACATGAAGCTAAACTTCGTAATGCCAAACTGTATTATTACAAAGGGGAATTTGAATTGGCACAAGAACAATTGGATGTGCTTAAAATGGCAACATCTCGAGAAATAAGCAACGATGCTTTGCAAATGGCGCTCTTAATTTTAGACAATACGGGTTTAGATTCTACAACCGATGCCATGCAAGAATATGCCGATATCGATTTGCTTATTTTTCGTCATCGGTATGCAGATGCCTTGGCGTCTTGTGATTCGCTGCTTAAACATTTCCCCAATCATTCTTTGACCGATGAAACGTATTGGTTAAAATATGTGGTGTATCGTATGATTGGAAAACCAAATGAGGCTTTAACAGAACTAGAAAAAATAAGCAAGGACTATCCTGAAGACATATGGGGAGACGATGCTCTATTTTACGAAGGCGATTTGTACGAGAAAGAATTAAAAAATCAAGCCAAGGCGATGGAAGCCTATGAAAAACTATTGACCAATTTTGCAGGAAGTACGTATACCGTAGAAGCTCGTAAAAGGTACCGAATGCTGCGAGGCGATAAACTATAACAATAGAATATTTAACCTAACTTTTTTAATATGGAAGTAACACGTGTTTTCGATTTAATCCCATATCAGCTCTCTCGTTTTCCGCAAGAGGAAATGTTTTGCATGAAAACAGATGGCAAATGGAAAGGGGTATCTACTCAAGAAGTAAAAGACATCGTTGATTTATTGAGTTTAGGTTTCTTGACCTTAGGGGTAAAAAAAGACGATAAAGTTGCCATTATTTCTACCAATAGAATAGAGTGGAATTTGATAGATTATGCTGTACAGCAAATAGGTGCAGTTGGTGTGCCCATGTATCCGACCATTACGGAGGAAGACTACCGCTATATTTTTCAAGATGCGGGTGTAAAATTAGTTTTTGTGAGTACGGAAGAATTATTGGGGAAAGTACAGCGTGCTACAGAAGGCATTAATACGATCGAAGGAATTTATACTTTCGAACATATAAAAGGTTCAAAGCATTGGACTGAAGTCAAAACACTTGGGGAAGGCAAAGACGTCAGTACACTTGAGTCATACAAGGCAAGTGTAAAACCAGAAGATTTGTTGACTTTGATATATACCTCAGGAACAACGGGTAGACCCAAAGGCGTCATGTTAACGCATAATAATATCATCAGCAATTTTAAAGCAGCACAACCTTTAATGCCTGTTAATGAAACACATCGCGCACTGAGTTTTTTGCCTTTGTGCCATGTGTATGAACGCATGTTGAATTATCTGTATGCCTATTGTGGGGTCTCCGTTTATTATGCCGAAAGTATAGAAACCATCAGCGATAACCTCAAAGAAGTGCATCCGCATATTTTTGTTACGGTGCCTCGCTTATTGGAAAAGGTCTACGATAAAATTCACGCCAAAGGATCGGAACTTAAGGGTATTAAAAGGGCAATGTTCTTTTGGGCTTTGAACTTGGGCTTGAAGTATGAGTTATCAAAAAACTTGGGTTGGTGGTATAATATTCAATTGAAGATTGCCAATAAATTAATTTTTAATAAATGGAGAGAAGCGCTTGGTGGCCAGGTCAGGACGATTGTTTCTGGGGGAGCAGCATTGCAACCAAGACTTGCCCGTGTATTTTGGGCAGCACAAATTCCTATTTTGGAAGGTTACGGATTAACAGAAACTTCGCCCGTTATTGCGGTGAACCGTTGTAATATGGATGAAACCAGGGTCGGTACAGTTGGCCCTATACTTTCTGGAGTAGAAGTGAAGTTTGCCGAGGACGGAGAAATTTTAACACGCGGTCCTCACATCATGAAAGGTTATTATAACAAACCAGACATCACAGCGGAAGTGATTGATGCAGATGGTTGGTTCCATACCGGAGACATAGGAGAATTTGTGGAAGGGAAATTTTTAAAAATTACCGATCGTAAAAAAGAGATGTTCAAAACAAGTGGAGGAAAATACATTGCTCCACAAGGAATGGAAAACCGGTTTAAAGAATCTCGCTACATAGAACAAATCATGGTCCTAGGCGATGGTTGTAAATATGCATCGGCATTAATTGTCCCTTCATTTGAAAGCGTTAAAAGTTGGTGTGTTATAAAAAACATTCCATATTCTTCTGATGAGGAAATGCTAAAACATCCTAAAGTCTTAGAAAAGTTTCAACGAGAAGTTGATGAGATCAATGAAAATTTTGCGCAGTACGAAAAGATTAAAAGGTTTACTTTGCTCCCTAAATTGTGGTCTATAGATGGAGGAGAATTGACCGCAAAATTAAGTTTAAAAAGGAAAGTAATTTTACAAAAATACAGTGAAGCAGTCGATTGTATGTATAAAGACTAATTCAAAAAAGTATAAATTCGATCATGTATAGGTTATTATTCTTACTCATTTTATTCTTAAGTCTTAATATTGCGGCAAGGGCACAAAGCTCGGTGAAGAAAGATTTTAAAAAATTGGGTAAAGACGTTGGTAAAATAGGAAAGAAAACCGGTAAGTCGGTGGCCAAAACCAGTAAAGAGGTTGCTCGTGATGTGAAGCCCGAAGCTAAAAAAGTGGGCAGAGAATCAAAAAAAGTAGGCAAGGAAATAGGGCGTGATACCAAGAAAGCGGTTGGGAAATAAACAAAATGGCGATGTTAGTTCCAGATCCTAGAGCTTTATTAGTAGAACCTTCTTTTGATACCTACAAACTCAGAGTACAGTCATTGATTTTGCCGACTCCATTTTTACCAGAAGCTATTGTACAAGAACAGAAAAAACTATGTGATTTTTTAGCGTTGTGTTATTTTAAATACGACCTCTTAGATCTTGCACAATTGTATGCTGTGATGTTGTTTGAAAAAGCAATGCGGATAAAATTAGAACCGGAATATAAAAACATTTCAAAAATAAAATTATCGGTATTATTAGACCGAGCCAAGCAATTGGCTTTGTTAGCACCCGATCAAGTTGTACTTTTAAGATCGTTAAAAGATTTTAGAAACAGAGGAGTACATGCAACATCGGAAGTGATTGATGCATCGATCGTCTTTACAAACATTGAAGTATTGATGAAAGCCATCGATAGTCTTTTTATAGACCTGAGGGTTGATATGGTAATTGAAAAGTGAAGTAGATTATTGTGACATTTTAATCCTAACTATTTATTTAAAACACCTTGAAAACACGTTACCAAAAATTTATAAATCATGTATTGGGTTTTTTGCAACAAGGCATCAGTCCAGAAAAGCTGGCTTTGGGTTTAGCCTTTGGAATAACCATTGGAATAATTCCCTTGTTGGGTGCAACGACTTTATTGTGCGCATTGGTGGCTTTGATCTTTCGATTGAATATGCCTTTTGTTCAATTTGTACATTATGTTGTTTCTCCACTTCAACTCATTTTATTTATTCCTTTTTTGCATAAAGGATCAGCGCTTTTTTCGAAGGAGAAAGTTCATTATTCTTTCGACGAGATTACGCATATGATTTCAACGGATTTACTGGAGGCGGTATCGAAATTGTTTTACATTAACCTTTGTGGATTATTGCTTTGGTTAATTATATCACCGATTTTATTTGCCGGGAGTTATTTTTTAGGCTTATACTTTATTCGAAAAATTGCCCATACGTTTAACAAAAAGCAAGCATGAATACTTTGCATAGAAACATCGTTTTAGTTGCTATCGCCATCATTAGTTTAGTGATGCACTACAATCATTTTTCAAAAGACATTATCAGTTTCCATGCTTGGAGACAAACACAAACACAAACCAACATCATTAATTTCTATGAGGGAGACATGAACATTTTAAATCCTCAAAGAAATGAACGCGCTAATGGAAATGGAATATACCGCATGGAATTTCCATTGATGCAATGGAGTGTAGCTTGCCTTTATAAAGTGTTTGGAAATCATATCATCATTACAAGAGTATGCATGTTTGTGATTGGCTTGTTTTCAATATTGGGTTTGTATTTTTTATTGATGGCATTATTTCACAACAGGATGCTTGCCTTGATTGGCGCATGGACTTTTAGCTTTTCTCCCAGTTTCTATTATTATATCATTAACCCGTTGCCCGATAATTTTGCTTTGTGTTGTTCCATTTGGGGTATGGCCTTTTTCCTTGGGTGGTATAGAGACAAACGATTTTATTATTTAGTGCTGAGTGGTATTTTTTTGTGTGTCGGAACATTAAGCAAATTGCCTTTTGTATTGTATTATGCTGTTCCATTTACATACTTCCTAATCTCTGCTTACCAGGAAGGAATAAGCAAATTGCTCATTGGTCGAGTTCTGGTTTTGTTTAGTTTTTTGATTATTCCAACAGTGTGGTATATCAGTGCAATTCCGCATTGGCATGGGAACGGCATTGTACTTGGCATTATAGACAATACATTTTCGATGTTAACCCTTTTGGATTATTTTCAACACAATTTATTTTCTACCCTGCCAGAGTTGCTGATCAATTACGGTTCGTTACTTTTCTTCTTGGCTGGCTTTTATTTTCTATATAAAAATAAAGCATATAAAAATGCCTTGTTTCTGCCGATCGTGGTATGGAGCATAGCGGTGCTCTCGTATTTTATCTTTGAAATCAACATGATTGAAAGGGTACACGATTATTACCTCTTTCCTTTTTATCCTTTGATATTTATATTGGTCAGCTATGGCGCTTACCATTTTTTCAGTATACAACATTCATTTACGAAGGGCTTAACGATTGTACTTCTTTTGATTTTACCCTTGACTTGTTATCTCAGGATGAAAGATCGCTGGAACCTTGATGAGCCGGGATTTAGCAAAGACTTGTTGGTCTATAAAGAAGACCTTCGAAATGCTGTTCCTAAAAATGCATTGGTGGTAGTGGGTAACGATGACTCACCATCGATTTACTTTTACCACCTCGACAAAAAAGGCTGGTATTTTAATCAAGATCGATTGACGGTGAAGCAACTTGAAAAAATGGTAAAACAAGGTGCGCAATACCTTTATTCAGACAGTCGTCTCGTCGACAAAAAAGTAAGTCCATTGCTAGATAGCTTAATAATAGAAAGAGGATCGTTTAAAGTATACCGATTAAAAAAAAGCAAGGCTGAACGTTCAACCTTGCTTTAATGAATCGTAAAGGAAGAGCATTTCTAAGTATTATAATTTGAAAGCAACACCCGCAGAGATTTCTACACCGACCATGGTGAGGCGCACTTTTTTATCTAAGCTGTAGGTTCTGTAGTCGTAACTACTATTATATTGACTGCCCGAAAGAGAATAGATTCCAACACCAGCATCGGCAAACAAGCCGATGTGTTTTCCAAAGTAAATTCTAAATCCGAAGGAAGGTTTTGCGAAACCTCCTTTCATGTCGTAGGTGTAAGTATAGTTCGACGAACTATAACCATAATACGAATCTGTTTTTTCAATGAATGTAGATTTGCTAAAGCCAACATTTAAGCGCGTATATATTTCAAGGCGTTCTTTGCTCACCAAATGAAAAGCACCCAATAATCCAAAATTGTTTATTTGTGTTCTGTCGGAGTAGGAATTGATATAGGAATTTTGAGCGAAAGATAATCCAATGCCCCATTTGTCGTGTATGGCAAACTCTGCTGTAACAGGGAAAGAAACGCCAACGGTAGGTTTTGCAACGTCATTGTATTGATAGGTTTGATAATTTGGACTGTAGTTTTGTATTGCCATTCCAAAACAACCTCCTAAGCCACCGGTAAAAATAACATCATATTTTTTAAAGGCTTGTGAAAACCCATTTGATATGAAAAGGCAAAGGATCACGAATGTTGTAATTGTTTTTTTTATCATAAGAGAGAATTTGTATTGATGTGTTTTTAAAAATAGACCACATTTAATTTCTTGGCACATATAAAAAAAAACGGCTTCGAAATTTCGAAGCCGTTTTAGTAATTAATGATGGTGACCGTGTGGTCCGTGAACATGACCGTGTTCTAGTTCTTCTGTTGATGCTTCGCGAACGCCAGAGATCGTACCAGAGAAAAACAAATCTTTACCTGCTAAAGGATGGTTGAAGTTCATGACAACAACGTCAGATTTTACGTCCATTACTAAACCGTTTAAGGCATTGCCGTCTTGGTCGCGCATTGGAAGTACATTACCTGGCTTCAACATGTTTTCGTCTACTTTGCCTTCTACTTGGAAAATGCTGATCGGTAGGTCTACAATTGCTTCTTCATCATAAGCACCATAACCATCTTCAGAAGTGATGGAGAAAGAAAATTTATCACCAATGGTAAGACCGTTTAAGTGTTTTTCAAAATCAGGCAATACATTGTTTGCACCAAATAAGAATACAAAAGGATGTTCAGCAGTAGTGGTTTCGAAAGCTTCGCTTTCAGCGTTGTCGAGACGAAGTTCGTACATCAGTTCAACGACTTTGTTGTTTGATATTTGCATGAATGAAATAAGATTGTTTACAGGCATGCAAGTTAGGGGTAATTGTACTAAAATCCTCTTTTCACTTTAAAAATCAGCCGTTTGATGAGAGAAAAACTCTTTGTACGGTTCAGAAAAGGCCTATTTATACATATTCCCAAGCATTGAAAATAGCTGCTTGTCCATGACGGATGCCGTTTTTATCGATAAGATTCCAAAGCACCACATTTATAATTAAAAATTCTTTACCTGTTTTATCGATTCGAATTCCTTCATAATCGTCTATATAGCCCTTTGCTATCGCAGCTTTCAAGAGTTCTTCTCGCTGTTCAACTTTATCGGCTTTGGCAGATTTTCGAGAAGGCAATCGGGTAAATTCATTCCAATCCATTTTCCATAAGGCTTGTGCGCTCAGGTTGGCGTAATTGAAAACAGGGTCACTTTCTATACCGTGTGAAACGAGCACATAATCGGGGTTATGGTATAGATCGTATGAAAGTCCTTTCTCTGAACGAGCAATTGGGAAGGTTTTGAGGCAGATTTTCTCATAACTTTCTACAAGTAATGTTACATGTTGTTCAATATAAGGCTCTTGCCAAATCATATTCGAAACCACCTTTAAACGATTTAAAGTAAATACGGTGCCTAATATTACTACAAAAACGAATGATCAACTTACATAAATTAAAATAGTTTCAAGTTTGACTTATCCACAAAAGGGCACCAATGTTGACTTCCTAGCGTATATAGAAAAGAGAATCAAACCTTTAAAGAGAGGAGGCCCTTATGTCAATGAAGATTCGTACTCAGCTTTTGCAATTTTTAAATCCGATTGCAAAGAAACCTTTGCAACAACTGCACCGCCAGTTTTATAGGCTAAAAGGTAAAATTTACTTCTCCTCAACGTCCATTCCTTTAATGAATGCTAAAATTTGGGTTGAAACAACCACGGGTTCAAGATTTCCTGTAGCGTATTCACTAGAAGATGGGGTTTTTATCATGGATATTTTAGTTGGTCGAGGCCCATCTTGTTTGAAAGTCAGTTATTTTGGTGAGGAGTTTTCTTTCCCAAACATAGGAAGTTCATTGGGTTCGGTTTTCCATCCGGGCTTTATGATGGCCAATGATTTGGCACTCGTCTTAGACGTTGAGAAAAACAGTCAACCGCTGATCAGAAACATTAAAGAGCATAATTAATACCGATTTGGAAAATGTAATAGTCCAAAACTTCGTTCCTCGTTTTGTCTAAACATTTGTATCCATCGGCATTTACCACTTTAGGCTTTTTGAACTATTGGCCTATTTTATCCCGAGGCTTCGGGACAATTGGTAAAAAAAAATACGAGGCATAAAAAAATCCCCCTCATTCATGAGGGGGATTTTTTTATGCCTATGTCTGTCCTTTTTTTTAAAAAGGCAAATCGTTTTCTTCTGCTGATGACATGTTGAATGAAGCATTGGCATTGTTAAAGGCATCGGCTGCATTGCTGTCGGCCGATGCAGCGTTACTGCTTTCGCCTGCTCCCGCTCCTTCTACTTTCCAAGCTTTAGCATCGGTATACCATTTGCCATTGTATTCTCTGCTTTCGATATCGAAAGAAACTTTTACAGGTGTTCCTTCTTTCAATGGGCTTTGATCTATTTTATCTCCCCACAAACTGAAGCATATTTTTTTTGGGTATTCACCGCTTGTTTCAACAATGAATTCCTGTTTTTTCCAAACACCGTTTTTTCCTGTGCCTTGCTGAAGAGCAAGTAATTGCGCTATCTTTCCTGATACTTCCATGCTTAATCGTTTGCTAACAAATGATGATTGAATTTGACCCTCTTTTTACAAAACAAAAATACGAAAACGAGTACAAGAAAGCTATTAAATACGGCTCTTCATTCCCAGCCTTTTTATCAGTTTAGCATATTTCTCTCGATCCTTAATAATGGCTCTTGTTTTAACATCTTTTAGAGATTTTATGTTAGACTAATCTGTTTTGGTGGCTTCGTCTAGCATTTTCAATCCTTTATTTCAAAGAGATGCTTTGTATATTAGGGCTGTTTGACGAAGCGCTGTTATGCTTCAGTTATCACGTTTAAGCATAAGGAGTTTCGCGTTAATTTTGCTCGTAAAATTGGGGATGTTCATCCAATGATTACTATATTAGGCCTATTGTTGGGCTTGGCAGGATTTATGTTGTCTATTATTGCTGTCGTATTTCTTTTTAGATGATAGATACATTATAAGCACACGTAACCAAAGCGAGAGGTTTTCAATTAGAGTTTAAAAGAAAGATGTTCTTGCATGCAAAACATTTTAAATGCACGCATCGTTAAAACAATAAAAAATGAAACCAAAAGAAACGGTCGACTTTCACATTAAGTCAGCATGGCATCATATTTCAAAAATATACAATGAACAAGGTGCACCTTATGGAGCAACAGCGGCGACAGGGTTTGTGTTATTAAACATTGATGCAAAAGAAGGTTCGCCTGTAACATCCATAGGACCTGCTCTGGGCATGGAACCAGGTAGTTTATCAAGGATTTTAAAAAATTTAGAAAAAGACGGACTCATTCAACGCATACAAGACGAAACAGATAAAAGACTAGTGCGTGTTTTTTTGACAGACAAGGGCAAAAAGTTGAGGGCGGTGGCGAAAGAGACGGTAACATTGTTTAACGAAAAAGTTAGAGAAGAAATACCAGAAGAAAAATTAGCTGTGTTTTTTGAGGTGATGGATAAAATTCATAACGTCATCCATAAGAAGAATATATATAATAAGTAAATACATACACAGCTTTACACATGAACAGAAAAATTTCAAACGTAGCGGTACTCGGCTCAGGCGTGATGGGTTCGCGCATTGCTTGCCATTTTGCCAACATAGGCGTGCATGTACTTTTGTTGGATATTGTTCCCAAAGAACCAAACGATCAAGAAAAAGCGAAAGGCTTAACATTGGAAAGTAAAGCGGTACGTAATCGCATTGTCAACGATGCCTTGCAAGCGGCTGTTAAATCAAGCCCTTCGCCTTTGTATGATTTAGCCTTTGCTCAACGCGTACAAACTGGAAATTTTGACGATGACATGCATCGTATTGCTGAGTATGATTGGGTGCTAGAAGCTGTCGTTGAAAACTTAGACATTAAGAAAAAGGTTTTTGAAACCGTAGAAAAATATAGAAAGCCAGGAACCCTGGTTACCTCGAATACCTCCGGTATTCCGATGGCTGACATGAGCGAAGGCAGAAGTGAAGATTTTCGTAAACATTTTTGTGGAACCCATTTCTTTAACCCTCCTCGGTATTTACAGTTATTAGAAATCATTCCTTGTCCTGCTACTGATCAGGCTGTAATTGATTTCTTAATGCATTACGGTGATCGTTTCTTAGGAAAGACAACTGTATTGTGTAAAGATACTCCAGCTTTCATTGCCAATAGAATAGGCATTTACAGCATGATGGAAACCTTAACGGTGATGACCTCTTTAGGCTTGACCGTTGAAGAAGTGGATAAATTGACAGGCCCTGTCATTGGTCGTCCGAAGTCTGCTACTTTCCGCACCATTGATATTGTTGGCCTCGACACTTTAACAAAAGTAGCACGCAATCTTTCTAATCTTCCGACCGACGAAAAGAAAGAATTGTTTCAAGTTCCAGAATTGCTCAACAAGATGGAAGCCAACAAATGGTTGGGTGATAAAACAGGACAAGGCTTTTATAAAAAATCAAAAGACGCAGCAGGAAAGACAGAAATTTTAGCACTTGACCTGCAGACTTTAGAATACAGAACGCAAGGACGTCCTAAGTTTGCAACACTCGAGCAAACAAAAACGATAGAAGGATTAAAAGACCGCTTGAAAGTATTGATGGCGGGAACAGACAAAGCCGGAGATTTCTACCGTAAAACATTTTTGGGTTTATTCGAATACGTTTCAAAACGTATTCCTGAAATATCCGATGAAGTTTACCGCATCGACGATGCCATGAAAACAGGCTTCGGCTGGGACATGGGACCGTTTGAAATATGGGATGCCATTGGTCCAGAAAAAGTATTGGCGCTTATGGCCAAAGAAGGGAAGAAGCCTGCGGCTTGGGTAGAAGAGATGGTAGCGGCGGGACATAAGAAGTTTTATAAAGTTGAGAATGGCTTGTCGGCTTTTTACGATGTGGCATCGAAAGCTTACAAAACGATTCCAGGCACAGAGTCATTCATTATACTCGACAACTTACGCGAACGTAAACCGGTATTTAAAAATGCAGGCGCTACACTTCACGACATGGGAGACGGTATTGTTTGTCTTGAGTTCCATACTAAGATGAATACTTTGGGAGGAGAAGTGGTAGAAGCCATTAATCGTTCCATTGCGATAGCAGAAAAAGAGTATAGAGGATTAGTGATTGGAAATCAAGCACCAAACTTTTCGGCTGGCGCTAACCTTGCTTTATTGTTGATGTATGCAGTGGAACAAGAGTACGATGAAATTGATTTCATGATTCGTGCTTTTCAAAACACCATGATGAGGGCGCGTTATTCGTCTATTCCAGTCGTTGTGGCACCACATCATTTGACCTTAGGTGGTGGATGCGAAATGACATTGCATGCTGATCATGTTCAGGCTTTGTCTGAAACCTATATTGGCTTAGTTGAATTTGGTGTAGGATTAATTCCTGCCGGTGGTGGTACCAAAGAATTAACCTTGCGTGTTTCCGATTCGTTTGAAGACGGCGACATTCAATTGAATAATTTGAAAAATGCCTATATGAATATTGCAATGGCGAAAGTGGCAACGTCTGCTTACGAAGCCAAAAGCATGAATATTCTTCGTCGTGGCGACGGCATATCGGTTGGTCCTCGTATGCAATTGGCTGATGCCAAAGCTGCAGCCATTGCTTTGGCCGATGCAGGTTATACTCAACCTATACAACGTAAAGACATTAAAGTATTGGGTCGTCAAGCTCTGGGCATGTTTCATGCAGGAGCAAATACCATGGTTTCTGGAAAATACGTCAGCGAACACGATCGTAAAATTTCTGAGAAGTTGGCGTACATCATGTGTGGCGGAGATCTTTCTTCCACTACCTTGGTGTCGGAACAATATTTACTTGATTTGGAACGTGAAGCTTTCTTATCCCTTACAGGAGAAAAGAAAACACTCGAGCGTATTCAAAGTATTTTAACAAGTGGTAAACCTTTACGTAATTAATACACAGGATCATGGCAAACAGAGAAGTATATATTGTAGCAGGCTATAGATCTGCAGTTGGAAAATCAGGTCGCGGTGTATTTCGTTTTGTAAGACCCGATGATTTGGCAGCCGATGTTGTGAAACATTTAGTGGCATCTGTTCCTTCACTCGATAAAGAATTAATAGACGATGTCATTGTAGGAAATGCTACGCCTGAAGCTGAGCAAGGCTTGAACATAGGTCGTATGATTTCTTTGATGGGATTGGATACCGTAAAAGTTCCAGGCATGACGGTAAACCGTTATTGTTCTTCAGGATTAGAAACCATTGCGATTGCCGATGCAAAAATTCGCGCCGGCTACGCCGATTGTATTATAGCAGGGGGCGTGGAATGCATGTCACCGATTCCATTTGGTGGTTGGAAAGTCGTTCCTAATTATGAACTTACAAAATCACATGCCGATTATTATTGGGGTATGGGTTTAACGGCCGAGGCTGTTGCGGAACAGTATAAAGTTTCTCGCGAAGACCAAGATGCGTTTTCTTATCAGTCTCACATCAAAGCGGCAGCAGCCATTAAGGAAGGAAAGTTCAAAGGAGGCATTGTACCGATCAATGTATCGGAAGTCTATTTGGATGCACAAGAAAAAAGAAAAACACGCGACTACATTGTCGATACTGACGAAGGCCCAAGATCAGATACTTCAATAGAAGCCTTAGCTAAACTAAGACCGGTCTTTGCCAACGGCGGTTCTGTTACAGCAGGTAACTCCTCGCAAACATCTGACGGCGCTGCTTTCGTCTTGTTGATGTCGGAAGATATGGTAAAAAAATTGAACCTAAAACCTATCGCCCGCATGGTTTCTTATGCTGTTGCGGGTGTTGAGCCGAGGATTATGGGTATTGGTCCTATCGATGCGATTCCAAAAGCATTGAAAATGGCAGGTCTAACGCAAGACAAAATTGACTTGATCGAATTGAATGAAGCCTTTGCATCTCAATCACTGGCGGTATTGCGTACCTTGGGATTAGACCAAGAAAAAGTAAACGTTAACGGAGGAGCCATTGCTTTGGGTCATCCACTGGGTTGTACAGGCGCAAAATTATCGGTGCAACTGTTTGAAGAAATGCGCAGAAGAAATAACAAATACGGCATGGTTACGATGTGTGTCGGATCAGGGCAAGGAGCAGCAGGAATATTTGAATTGCTCTAAACATAATACCTATAGAAACCGTTAATACTTTTATAATCCAACCGAATATAACATTACCACTATGTCAACAGCTACCGATACGACCAGTAGAATCAAAGGCGGAGAATTTGCGATTCGTCAATTGGGCTTCAATCAAGTTTTTATTCCAGAAGAATACGATGAGGAGCAAAAAATGATTGCCGACATGGCGCGTGATTTTATAGCGACAGAGGTGATACCTCACTTAGAGCGCATCGACAATCAAGAAGAAGGCTTGATGGAATCTTTATTAGAAAAAGCAGGAGCTTTGGGTTTGCTCGCTACCTCTATTCCAGAAGCCTACGGTGGTTTTGGAAAAGATTTCAATACATCGCTCTTGATGACAGAAACAGTCGGAGCAGGACATTCATTTGCAGTAGCCTTAGCAGCGCATACCGGCATTGGAACGTTGCCGATTTTATATTTTGGAAACGAAGTGCAAAAACAAAAGTATTTACCGAAACTTTCGACAGGCGAATGGAAAGCCAGCTATTGCTTGACCGAACCGGGTTCTGGATCGGATGCTTTGGCAGCTAAAACAAAAGCCGTATTGTCTTCCGATGGGAAACATTATGTGTTGAACGGACAAAAGATGTGGATTACCAATGCTGGTTTTGCCAACATCTTCATTGTCTTTGCTCAAGTAGATGGTGATAAATTTACAGGCTTCATTGTCGAAAAAGGCGAAGGCCTTTCTTTAGGAAATGAAGAACATAAAATGGGGATCAAAGGATCTTCTACGCGTCAAGTATTTTTGAGCGATTGTAATGTACCGGTTGAAAATGTGTTGGGAGAAATTGGCAAAGGCCATTTGATCGCCTTCAACATTCTAAACATTGGTCGTATAAAATTAGCAGCAGCAGCGATTGGAGCGAGTAAGCGTACGAGCACGCTTTCTATTCAGTATGCAAAAGAAAGAATTCAGTTTAAGCAACCGATTGCTAACTTCGGTGCTATTCAATATAAATTAGCAGAGCAAGCCATTCGCATCTTTACTTCGGAATCTGCGATGTACCGTGCAGGTATGGATATTCACCATGAAGAACAACGTTTGTTATCTGAAGGAAAATCTTTTGAACAAGCCATGTTGGGTGCGGCACAAGAATTTGCCATTGAATGCGCAATCTTGAAAGTGGCGGGTTCAGAAGCCTTAGATTTTGTTTCTGATGAAGGTGTTCAAATTTTCGGCGGGTATGGATTCTCTGCCGACTATCCTATGGATAGAGCTTACCGCGATTCTCGTATCAACAGAATTTTTGAAGGTACAAATGAAATCAACCGCATGTTGATCATGGACATGTTTTTGAAAAAAGCGATGAAGGGAGAGTTAGATTTAATGACTCCTGCGATGGCGATACAAAAAGAGTTGATGGCGATTCCTGATTTTGGTGCTGAAGCAGAAGGCTTATTTGCAGAAGAACATAAAGCGCTTCAAAACTATAAAAAAGCCTTGTTGATGATTGCGGGTGCTGCAGCGCAAAAATTCATGGATAAATTAGCCACCGAGCAAGAGATACTTATGAACTTAGCCGACATTGCTATTGATGTATACATTGCGGAATCAGCGGTATTGCGTGCCGAAAAATTGGCAAGCTTAAAAGGTGAAGCAGCAGCAAAGGCACAAATTTTAATGGCGAAGGTGTACATGTTTGACACGGCCGATAAAGTAAACATTGCTGGTAAAAATGCCATCAATGCGATGTCAGAAGGAGACATGCAACGCATGTTGTTAATGGGCTTAAAACGCTTCACGAAAATAGCGCCATTGAATACAAAAGATGCTCGCAGAGCAATTGCAGCACAATTAATCGATACCAATCAATATAGCTTTTAGCTGTAATAAATTATTGAAAATCAAGGACCCGCCAATGGCGAGGTCCTTTTTTTATGGCTAAAACTGGAAATTCTAAAGAATGCGGCTTAATTATTGATGTAATAGAAGCAAGATTCTTGATCAAGATCATGTCAAGAAAAACCCTTTTTACGCCTCTTTATCATTTAAAATAGCGTTAACTTAGTGTCCTAATAATAAGCTATAGTGCTAACTGCAAACATTCAACAGTAATAAACAACATGGCAGAGAAGATAAAATTTATAGACAAAGATAGATCCGCGTTTTTTGCTACCCTAAGAAGAAGGGTAGATGAGTATTTCGAAACGAATAAAATTTCAAAAAATGCCAATGCCTTTATGGTATTTAAGTCCGTGTTTTACCTCGGTACTTTTTTTGCCTTATACGGTCTTATCATTTCAAACCAGTTTAGTACTACCGCCATGTTTTGGATGGCAATTGGATTGGGCGTGACGTCTTCTTTTATTGGATTTAATGTGTGTCACGATGCGATACACGGATCATACAGTTCAAATGAAAAAGTCAATAAGTTCTTTTCGTTTTTCTTTTATTTGATTGGAGCAAACGTATATGTATGGAGCGTTTCTCATAACGTGGTACACCATGTGTATACCAATATTCCTGAGCACGACGAAGACATTGAAATTGCACCGGGCTTGTTGCGCGTTACCCCAAAAGACAAATTAAAAGGCATTCATAAATACCAGCACTTGTATGGCTTCCTGTTGTACGGCTTAGCCAGTTTGTCTTGGGTATTCAAAAAAGATTACAAAAAGTTTTTTCAAGAGCGTATCGGACAAGTGGATAATACCTATCCTCCGAAAGCAGAAATTTTCAAATTGTTTTTTTACAAAATCTTGTACTATGTTGCCTTTATCGTGGTCCCTTTGATTGTCTTAGACATTACGTGGTGGCAGTTTGTCGTTGGGTTCTTGTGTATGCATTTTGCGGAAGGTTTGGTATTGGGCTTGGTATTCCAATTGGCTCACTTGGTAGAAGGCACCGAAATTGTGGATGTAAACGAAGAAGGAAACATTGAAGAAGCCTGGGCTGTACATCAAATGAAAACAACAGCGAATTTTGCATCGACGAGTTTCTTGGCTACCTTTTTATGTGGAGGTTTGAACATGCAAGTAGAGCATCACATGTTTCCTAAAATTTGCCACATTCACTATACTAACTTGGTTCCTATTGTTCGTAAAACAGCAGCGGAGTTTGGAGTTCCATATCATGAAAACAAAACTTTTTTAGGGGCTTTGTATTCGCACTATAAAGTGTTGAAACATTATGGTGCAGATGAAATACAAAAGAGGAAGCAAGTACAAGTAGCGTAAGTAAACATAACAAAGTATAAAAAATCCCCTGTCGTGAAACGATAGGGGATTTTTGTTTTATGGGAAAGCTAACGTCGTCGAGGTATTAAACCTCGACGACGTTTGGGTTGAGCGACTTATTTTCTAAAGGTATTTTCATAACAGGTAATCCATTTTTGCACGCTCATTTTGCTAGAGAGTTCTCCGATGAGTTCGTAAGGAAGGTCCTCCATTTTTTTAAAACGGATACAGCTTTTACCCATGTCTAATTTTGTTTTACAATGCTTTGGATATTCTTGCACAAACCAATTCAACAGTACAGGATTGGTATAGATTGCGATATGGTAAATCGCCACAAAATTTTTCTGCGAAGCGATGCTTAGGAATGGAAGTGGAAATGCCGTGTCGCAATGATAACCCTTTGGATAGAGTGCATGAGGAACAACATAACCTATCATACCGTAACTCATGGTTTCTAAAAATCCATTTGGGAGATTGCTTAGAATTGTTTTGCGCAGTTTGACGATGACTTGTTTTCTTTCGATCGCCTGTTCGTCAATATACTCTTCAGGAGTTTTTGAAGGCATAAGTCATTGGTTAGCTTTCACTCGGAGTTAGTGTTCTTGTGTGATCAAATTCGGCATTAATTGCTTGATGTTTCTGTTTCAACCTCCACCTCATCATTCAACCAAACCAAAAACAAAATATAGCCGATGGAGAAAATAACAGAACCGATAAACATCCCCACGATACCAAAGGAGATAAAACCACCGATGACACCAACAAAGATGACAGGCATAGGAACAGGTGCTCCTTTGCCGAGTAATATTGGTTTTAAAACATTGTCCAAGACAGAAACCATGACCAACCAAATGCATAGGATTATGGCGGTTAAGGTATTATATGTGTAAAACCCATAAATGATAACGGGCAATAAAACGGGGATTAAGCCTACTTGTACCGTCGATAAAATAAGGCACAGCAAGGTGAGTATACCAGCTCCAGGAATGCCAACAGCAAACAAACCAATGGCTGCTAAAAACGATTGTATAAGCGAAACCCCCAAGACACCTTTCGTTACACTCATGATTGTTTTTTCGGTAACAGAACAAAATGCTTCTCCGTGTTTACCCGCAATGCGAATAAATAATTGATGGGCTATTTTTGAACTTTGATCGCCATAGGCTAAAAAAATACCCGCAAAGATGATGGCTAAAATAAAATGAAATACACCCGAGATCATGCCGAGTAAGGTAGCCAGCAACCAAGATCCTACCGCGTTTAATTGTGTTTCGTATTTCACAAACAAGACATCGATGTTATTGGTAGCGGTGGTCCAAAAGGCATCAATTTTTTTACCGACAACAGGCCACTCGGCAATGCCTTTTGGTAAAGCGGGTATCAGAAGGTCTTGGTTAATGAATCCGTTGGCGACATAGTTGACTTCGCTGACTAAGGAACTCATCAACAAATAAAATGGGATAGCAAATAATAATAAGGAGACTACAGTAATAGTAGCTGCTGCTGTTATGTTTTTCATTCCAGTTTTTTTCTTCAAGAAAGAAAAAACAGGATGCATGGCTACAGCTGTGATGATGCCCCATAAAATGGAAGATATAAAAGGACTGATGATGTTAAAGCAATACCAAAGCAAGGTGAAGACCAAGACCAATCGAATGGAAATTTCAATCGATTGTTTCACGTAAAGTTTATCGGGAGATTCTGTTTTCATAATAGCACTAAAATTAATATCAAGGTATGTGTTTTTCAATTGAATTTTAGCCTGCAATGTATTTGCCATAAGGCAATTTGTGCATTAGGTAAATGATCAGGCTAGAAACAAGTAGACAAGCGAAAGCTGTTGCAGGAATGCCAATGAAAGGATGTACGAACAGCCAGTGCAAACCAAACTTGCTCAGAAATCCCAGTATAAGGACATGTATCAAGTAAATGCCATAACTGTATTGGCTGATGAAATCACGGATACGAATGAGTACAGCATTTCTCATGACCAATGTTTTTATAAAAAGAAAAACACCACTCGAGGCCAAGAAAATATTAGGACTTAAGAAGGAATAAAATCCATTGAAAATATACTTGCCGTTTTGAGTGGCAACAACATAATTCCCTACAATGGTTAGTGCTGATCCGATGAGGATAAAACAGAGGGCTATTTTTTGAATGGAACTATTCGACGCAAAAACTTTTGTCGACAAATAATAACCCAATACGAGATATCCTAAGTAGCCTGTAAAATAACGTAAGTCGATGTTGATGGAATAGCTTGAAAAGGAAGGATAATTTAAAAACAGGGTGAAGACCCAAATCGATAAAAAGAATAAAACTTCTTTTTCGCTGGCGCTTCTTACCCATCGGCCGATGATGGGAACAAACAAGTACAAGCCGATGATCATGTAGATGTACCAAAAATGGTAAGCGGCGCCTTTTTGAAGGCAGCTATAAACCCATTCGATGGTTTGAATAGGATTCAACGCATTTTTTTGAGGGAGTTTAAAATACCAAAAGAATAAGATGTAAATCGCACTCCAAAAGAGAAAGGGGATGATGATGCGCACCAAACGCTTTTTAATAAAATCGTTGAGCGCATATTCTTTTGGAAGGAGTAATGCACCTGATAACATGACAAATACCGGTACACAAAATCGGTGTAGGCCATCAAGACAATTAGCAATCCACCACCAGGTCGTGTCAATGTTTCCGAAAGACGATACTGCATTGGCAGAGACATGGATGACGATGACTGCAAAGGTTGCGAGTACTCTTAAGTTATCGGCCCAATCGAAATTGTTTTCTTTTATCATTAGATTAATAAATGCGCTTTGAAAATGGTGATGGCTTGTCCTTTAATTTCTACGCGATCTTGAATGGCCTTAACTTTCAATACACCCGTGCGCTTAGAAAGTTGTACCGCATTGAATGCGGAAACACCTGTTCTTAAATGCCAAATGGGTACAAGCGCACATTGTGCAGAGCCTGTCACAGGGTCTTCGTTAATGCCTGCATTGGGTGCAAAACAGCGCACTACAAAATCAATTTCGGGTTTGTTGCTTGTTGAGGTAATCATCAAGTGTCCTAATCCGTTTGCAGATAAGCTTTCGAAATTTGGTGCAGCAGTACTGATTTCATATTCTGAATCTGCCACAGCAATGATCCAACCGTAACTGCTGGAATAGGTTTCTATGGGTGTAAAGCCTACAATGCTTTTAAAATTTGTAGGCATGTCTATTTTTTGAAAAGGATAGGCTGGGAAATTCATCACAATCCAATCGACTTCTTTTGAGATTTCTAAATCTCCGCCTTTGGCATGAAACAAGATTTTTTCATGCGGTTCTTTCAAGCCTAATTCATACAGTAAATGTGCACTGGCCAACGTCGCATGTCCACACAGTGGAATTTCAATGGTAGGCGTAAAAAAACGAATTTGAAAGGCTACGCCTTGTGGTATTAGGAAAGCGGTTTCGGACAAATTCATTTCAGCGGCGATCGATTGCATCCAGCTTTCTGTAACGGTATCGTCTACGATCATTACGGCCGCAGGATTTCCTTTGAAAGCGCTAATGGTAAACGCATCGATTTGATAGATCAGTTTAAAAGAGCTCATCGCTTATACTTTGTTTTAGAGGTGTAGAAACCTATTAACAAATTGAGTAAAGCAATGCTGAAAACAAAAAAATGAGCAATAAAACTACCCTTTATATAACAAATACAATAAGGTGATGGCGGCAATTGACATGATTAAGAAGGTAAGTACACCCAAGGTATTGGCTACTTTACCATTGGTATATTTTCCCATGATCGCTTTGTTATTGCAAATGTGCAAGATCAAAGCAATTAATACGGGTGCTGTTAAACCATACAATACCGCAGCGTAGATGAGCATTTTAATGGGACTTAAACCGAAGAAGAGAATTAAAAGACTGATGACTAAGGAAGAAATCATAGTGATGTAAAAACCTTTTGCTTCATTAAATTTTTTATCCAGCCCTTCTTCCCAATCGAAGGTTTCGGCGAGCATATAGCTTAAAGAACCCGCCAGTACTGGTACCGCTAGTAAACCTGTTCCCATAACACCCAATGCAAAAAGGCCATAAGCCATGTCGCCAGCAAGTGGCTTCAAGGCTTTTGCAGCATCTTCTACGGTATTTATTTCGTGTATGCCTGCATTGAACAATACAGATCCTGTGGTGAGGATGATGAAGAAAAACACCACATTCGTCAATGCCATTCCGCCTTTTACATCGGTCTCCATGTCCGCAATGACTTTTTTATCCAACATTAAATGTTTTTGTATCATTTCTTCTACTTCCATGTTGGCTTGCCAAAAGAACAGATAGGGAGATATGGTAGTACCGAGTATGCCGACCAAGAGCATGAAAAAGGGTGTATTGTTTTCGATGCTTGGCATTAAGGTGTTTTCAAAAACAAGTAGCCAGTCGGTTTTGCCAAGAAAAGGAATAAGAAGGTAGCCAAACAAGGTAATGCACAACCACTTCAGCACCGTCGCTATTTTTCGATAGTTCCAAAATACAAGAGAGTACATGAGGAAAGCAGTAATGACGATTGAAAAAATGAATGCTGGAACATTCGGTATTAATAAGTTTGCGACCGCACCCATACCTGCAATGTCTGCGGCAATGTTTAAAATGATGGAAGGAAAGCTGAGCAGTACGATGCCATACAGTATGTATTTAGGATAATGCTTTTTAATGGTTCCAGCAAGTCCGTGTTGTGTGACAAGTCCAATTCTGGCACACATTTCTTGAATAGAAACCATGAGGGGATAGGTGACAACTGCAGTCCATAACAATTTAGGTCCGAAGGCTGCGCCTGCTTGAGAATAGGTGGCAATGCCTGATGGATCGTCGTCGCTAGCACCCGTAATGAGTCCTGGTCCGAGTTTTTTAAAAAAGGTTACGATCTTATTGTTGGAGTTTTTTACTTTATTCATATTGATCGTATATAAAGAGAAATTTTTATTCGCGTTGTTTTTTTAACACAAGGTTAAGCCAAAAGAAACCGATGAGTCCTGCTATAAGTGAGGAGACCAGTACCATAAATTTCGCATTGTTTATGACGACATCATCATTGAAGGAAAGCAAACAAATGAAGATTGACATCGTAAAACCAATGCCACCCAACATGCCTGCACCGAGGAGTTGTTTCCAAGAGATGTCTTTTGGTAAGCTACATAATCCTAAGGCAACGGCAGCAAAAGAAAACAAGGTAATGCCTAAGGGTTTTCCAATGATAAGTCCCGCCATGATGCCTATACTGTAGGCATGACCAAATGTACTTTGCCAATTGCTTCCGATGATGATGGCTGTATTGGCCAAAGCAAACAAGGGAAGAATAATAAAAGCCACTGGTTTTTGTAGAAAATGTTCTAAGCGATATGAAATGGATTTTGTATCTCCTCCACCAAAAGGAATGACAAAAGCAAGCAATACACCTGTAATGGTGGCATGAATTCCTGAATGCAACATGAAGTACCACATGGCAACACCGCCAATTAAGTAAGGAATAAGATTGTATATTTTTAACCTGTTTAAGATAAAGAGTAGCCCCATGATGCTTAAAGAAATTATTAAATTGGTCCAAACGATGGAGCTGGTATAAAAAACAGCGATCACAACAATGGCACCGAGGTCATCGATGACGGCTAAAGCCGTTAAGAATATTTTTAATGAGAGAGGCACTCTGTTTCCCAGTAAAGATAAGATTCCCAAAGCAAAAGCGATGTCTGTTGCCATGGGAATTCCCGCTCCACCTTGTGTGGGTGTGCCGACGTTAAAAAACAGGTATATCGCTGCAGGAACAAGCATTCCTCCGAGTGCAGCCAGCAAAGGCAAGAGCGCTTTTTTTAAGCTTGAAAGTTCACCGACGTATACTTCTCTTTCTAATTCTAAACCGATGAGTAGAAAGAAAATGGTCATGAGGCCGTCGTTGATCCAGTGTGATATGCTGTGTTCGGCAAGTTGTATATGCCAAAGGTTAAGGTAAGAATGTTGAAAAGCGGAGTTGGTGAGTACAAGAGAGACGAGGGTGAAAAAAATAAGGGTTAAGCCTCCTGCTTTTTCACTTTGGTAAAATTCTTTGAATAAGGTTGTTGCTCTCATGCGCGTGCTTGTAAAAGTATTTTGTACAAGATACTATAAAGAAACAGAAAGAGAAAGAGAGCGGAGAAAGAGAAAAAAAGTAAGAGAAACTTAACACAGATGTTAACCTAAGTCATCTCAAATACAAATGACTTGTATGCTGAATCCGAAGGATTCAAATGTTGATAGATTATAAAACAAGACGAAGGTGTTTGACCCCGAAGGGGTCGCATATTATAATTCAACCATAGATGTGTCAATTACATGCGACCTTTTCAGGGACGTGTCTTTTCTTTAACATTACTATTGATATTTGAATCCTTCGGATTCAGGCGCATGAGTTGAGAAATAGAAACAGAACGGAGAAAAATGAATTACAACACAATCGTTCTAAAGGTGAGGTTGATCCTTGGTCTGCTTACTTTTTTTGTCTTTGGAAGACTGTGAAGCCAATGGGTTTGCGTGCTGCCTTTCATCACCAATAAACTTCCATTTTCTAGTTGTTGTGAAACTGTGTGTTTGTTGAGTTTATGTTTCAAGGAAAATTTTCGTTCGGCTCCAAAACTTAAAGAAGCAATGCAGGTGTTTTTTCCTAAGGATTTTTCATCGTCGCTATGCCAAGCCATGCCTTCATCGCCGTTGTGGTACAAATTTAAGAGGCAGGAGTTATACGTTGTTTCTGTTAATTGTTCCACCTTTGCTTTTAACGCGAGCAGTTCTTTGGTCCAAGGCAAGGCTTGTTTGGTGGTGTTGGAATAGGTGTACGCGTAGTTACTGTCTCCGTACCAAGCCGCTTTGCGTTTTGTGATGATGTGTTTGCCGTATATAATGGCTTCATCGTTTTTCCAAGCGATGGTATCCATTAAGGTTTGAAAATATTGTTTGGCTTCTTGTTCGCTCATGATTTTTCCATGGTACAATACTGTACCGTCGTTTGGAAGAAGGTTGTAGAGTGTTGAAGGATTAAAGAGATCCATGTTCCGAATTTTTTTTAGCAGCTTCCCAACCGATGATGGCAGCTTTTCTTGTTGGACCCCACATGTATCCGCCAAAGGTTCCCGTCGATTGAATGACACGGTGACAAGGAATAAGAAAGGCGATGGGGTTACTGCCAATGGCTGTACCGACAGCCCGAGAGGCTTTTGGATTTTGAATGCTGGCAGCGATGCTTCCGTAGGTTGAAAGGTTTCCCATTGGAATTTTCAACAGCGCTTCCCAAACTTTCAACTGAAAATCGGTTCCTTTTAAATGTAATTTTACTTGATCGATTTTACTCCAGTCGTTTGTAAAAATGTGTAAGGCCTTTTCTTGCATCGCATCACGCGTGGCTTTAAAGGGTGCTTTTGGAAAATGATGTTGTAAATCACTTAAGGCGTTTTGTTCATCTTCCGTAAAGGCGATGTAACAAATACCTTTAGGGGTTGACGCGATTATGATTTTTCCAAAGGGAGTGGTGGCAAAACTGTATTGAATAGAAAGGTGTTCGCCACCGTTTTTATATTCGCCGGGTGTCATGCCTTCTATGTTTATGAACAAGTCGTGGAGCCGTCCTGTGCTGGAAAGGCCTGTATCTTGAGCAACATCGAAGAGTGTGGACTGTTTTTCTTTTAATAACTGTTTAGCATGTTCAACGCTGATGTATTGTAAAAACTTTTTTGGACTTACGCCAGCCCAATCGGTAAACAAGCGTTGAAAATGAAAAGGACTGAGGTGTACTTTTTCTGCTACCTCGTCGAGCTGTGGTTGTTCTTTGAAGTGTTGTCGAATGTATTCTATTGCCTGGGCAATGCGATTATAATTGACGTGTTCTTCCGTGTTCATCTTTTATCGGTATTGTAACATTTTATACAGCAAAGGTATCGCATGCTGTGTGTATATAAAACCCGAAAGTTGCGGACTTGTTTTATAATTCTAATCTTTAAACAATTCTATTAAACAGGTTGCAATGTTAATGAATGTTTCATGTCTGTTGCTGAATATGAGGTATAAAACTATTCGCTACGGTATTTTTTAAAGAACCATACTTTTAATAGATCCGCCGTGATGATATACAAAGCTACAATTAATAACATGGCTCCCAAATTAACAAGAGGTAAAGGAGATAGTCCTACTTCTTCTGCCAGAGGGCTGTATGGTAAAACTAGTGTGAGTACGAGTCCGAAAACATTGAGTACAAACAAATATTTCCCTGGTTTACTTTTGAAAAAGTTTTTATGTGTTCTGATGATGAATAGAATGAAAAGTTCTGTAAGAATGGATTCGATAAACCAACCCGTCTGAAAAGCAGACTCTTTTACTTTTAAGACATAGATCAGCGTAAAAAAAGTGATGACATCAAACAGGGAACTGTGTATGCCAAAAATGACCATGTAGTTTCGAATGAATTTCAAATCCCATTTCCCTGGCTTGTCTAATTGTTCTTGGTCTACGTTGTCGGAAGCAATCGTAAGGTAGGGAAAATCGGTGATGAAATTGGTCAATAAAATTTGCTTCGGAAGCATCGGAAGAAAAGGCAATACCAAAGAAGCGATGGCTACACTGAACATGTTTCCAAAAGTAGAACCAGTATTAATAAAAATGTATTTTAAGGTATTGGCAAATGTTTTTCGGCCTTCTTTAATGCCGTCGACCAAGACCATTAAGTTTTTTTCCATCAACACAAAGTCCGAGGCTTCTCTTGCTACGTCTACTGCGTTTTCTACAGAAATGCCGACATCTGCTGCGTTAATTGCAGATACATCATTGATGCCATCCCCGATATATGCAACAGTGTATGTTTTTCGCAGCGCTTGTATAATGCGTTCTTTTTGTTGGGGTTCTACTTCGGCAAAAATATGTATCTTTTTTACTAGTTCAGTCAATGCCTCAGGACTTGTATTGAATAGCTCGTCTCCTGACATCACCACAGGATTTTCGATGCCAATTTTTAAGGCGATTGATCGAGCAACGATTTTATTGTCACCCGTAATAATTTTTAAATTGACGCCTAATGTTTTTAACGCTTCTATGGTTTCGAGAATGCCCGATTTAACCGGGTCTTGAAGTAGGACAAAGCCAGCAAAAATCATTTCAACTTCATCTTCTTTCGCAATGGATTGGCTGTTGATTGTTTTATAGCAAATGCCGATTGCCCTCAGTCCATTGTCTCCAAATCCTTCAAATGTTTTTTGGAGTGCTGCTTGATGTGCTGCTATAGGTCCAAGGCTTCCATCGCTTAGGCGTATACTTGTGCAGATGCTTAAAATCTGAGTAAAAGCACCTTTGCTAATAAGAATATTTTCTGTGTCTTTATGTATCGCAATGCTTAAGCGCTTGCGAATAAAATCATAAGGAACCTCTCCGATTTTTTCAGGATGTATCGGCGTAGCAAGTGTAAGTACTTTTAAGGCTTCATCAATGGGGTTGGCGTAACCTGTTTCGAATGTAGCATTCCAAAAAGCAAGTTCTTTTACAAATTCAGTTTCCTCTCCAAGACCGTTGACTAAGCCCGATACTTTAATGGCACCTTCTGTGATGGTACCTGTTTTGTCTGTGCACAGTAAATTAACTTCACCCAAGTTTTGTATCGAGGATAATTTTTTGACAATTACTTTTTTGTTTAATAAGCGTTTGGCGCCTGCGCTCATGGCAATGGTGGTAATGGCAGGTAATAATTCGGGAGCCATACCGACTGCCAGAGCCAAGGCAAAGAGAGCCGATTCAATGATGCTTTTGTCGTTTAATAGATTAACAGCTAAGATGAATGCTGAAAGGGATAAAGTGATTTTCATGAGAAAAAAACCAAAGTCTTTTATTCCTTTTTCAAAACTTGTTTCGGTTTTGCTTGACGCACTTTGAGCGATGTTTCCAAAAATGGTATCGATGCCCGTATGGATGACCAAAGCTTTTGCATTTCCACTGACTACGTTTGAACCTTCCCAAAGGCAATTGTCTCTTTTCGATAATTCTGTATGTTCGTCCAGTATACCAACAGATTTTTTTACAGGATAAGATTCACCTGTTAAGCTCGATTCGTTGGCATGTAATTCGTTGGCTTCAATGAGCAAGCAATCGGCAGGGATCATGTCGCCTGCTTTGAACAGGAGTACATCTCCAGTTACAATGCTAGAGGATATTATTTCTTGCGCTTTTCCGTCCCTTACTACAGTGCTTTTTAAAGAGATCATGGATTGAAGTTTTTCAACGACTTTACCCGCATTGCGCTCTTGGAAGAAACTCATTAAGCCTGTAGAAAGCACAATGAAAAGAATGATGAACACATCGGACGTGTCTCCTATGAAAGCCGATAAAATTACAGCTCCGATCAGCAGCAGCATTAAAGGACTTTTAAATTGTCCAAGGAGAAGTAGGATGTCTTTTTTAAAGCCAGACTTTGCTTTTCTATGCCCGCCCGATTGAGCAAGTCGCTTAAGGGCATTGGTTTGAGCAAGTCCTTTTTCGGAACTGTTTAATTTTTGAAACCAATAATTACTATCAAATTGCCAAAAGCTTATTTTGTCTGAGGCTTGCATAAAGAGTATAAAATTAACGGTTGTGAATCTAACGATATTAATCCGCTAGGCTTATAGATCTTTAGGGGTTGTGCTTTTTTGATATTTGAGGGTTATGTTTAGTAGTATGCCAATGATTCTCATTTCAATTTTAATGATTTGGATAGTTGTATGGGCGTTCCCGGCCGAAAAAGGCTGGTCGGACTCTCGCCACTCGCTTTCCCGCTGAAAAAGCGGGAAGAGCTCAGACAAAGGCTCAATTCCTAACGCAAACACCCCGGCTTTTTTTAATATGAGAAATAGATCGATAAAGACTTAGGTGTCTAATTCTTTAATCCGTTTTTTTCTGTGTCAATATCAAACCCAAGGAAGTGTCTTTGGTAATGTAGGCCCAAGCCCAATTGATAAAAATGATGAGTTTGTTTTTTACACTGAGTATAAGCATGAGGTGTAAAAACATCCACACGAGCCAAGCGAAATAACCTTTGAAGCTCATGAATGGAAAATCGACCACCGCTTTGTTGCGACCGATGGTTGCCATAGAGCCAAGGTCCGTGTATTCGTAGTCGGAAGCTTCTTTACCCTGAACTATTTTCTTCAAGCTGATCGCTAAATGTTTGGCTTGGTTAATGGCGACGTTGGCCAACTGTGGATGACCTTTGGGATATTTGGGTGTTTCCATGGATGCGATGTCTCCGATGGCAAATATGTTTTCACTGCCCGAGACTTTGTTTATTCTATTTACTTTTAATCGGTTTCCATTTGCATAGTGCTGGTCCGATAGGCCTTCTATGCGATTGCCAATAACGCCTGCTGCCCACAATACATTTTTTGTTTTAATGATTGCGCCGCTATTCAGTTCCAAAACTGTGCCATCATAGTGTTTGACAAACGTTTCTGTAAGGATGCGAACACCCATGCCTTCTAGGTATTTTCGAGAAGCTGACTTGGCCAGTTCACTCATGTTGTTGAGTGTATTTTTACTTCCTTCTACGAGTGTGATGTTGAAGGTTGAAAAATCAATGCCAGGATAATCTTTCGGGAGCACATTTTTTTTGATTTCTGCAAAAGCACCAGCTAATTCAACTCCTGTGGGACCTGCACCTACAATGACTAAGTTTAATAAACCTTCTTTATCGATTTCATTTGCTGAAATAATATGTTCGAAGGTTTGCAACATGTGGTTGCGAATCGCAATGGCCTCCACCGTTGTTTTTAAAGTTAGCGCATATTTGGCGATGGTGTCGTTGCCAAAAAAATTAGTTTTGCAACCGATAGCCATGATGAGGTAATCGTATTGAAAATCGCCGATACTAGTATGCACCTTATTGTTTGGAGCATCAACGCTCAAGACTTCGGCGAGTCTTATTCGTACATTTTTTTTATTATTAAAGATATTACGAATCGGGAAGGAAATACTAGAAGGTTCTATTTGAGAAGTCGCAACTTGGTAAAACAAAGGTTGAAATTGGTGGTGGTTGATTTTATCAATCAGCAAAACATCAAACAATTTTTCGTCTAAGTTCCTTACCAATTGTATGCCTGCAAAACCTGCTCCGATGACAATGACTTTTTGTTTCATGGCTCTACTGTTATCCTAATGCAACCTAAGTACTACGAGCAAGTAAAACAAATCTGCTTATAATGACAAGTTGTGAGTGTTAAGCAGCTGTTTCTTTTTTATTCGAAAAACTACTGATGGCTTGAACGATGGCAGATGTTATGCCTACGCTGTTTTTAGAAACAAGACTTGTGATGCCGACTTGCAAAAGCGATCCTAAGATTTGTTTGATCGGATTATGTGTTTCGCCGACAACAATTTTTTTAGAAAGGTAGCCTGCGGCCATGCTTAAACCTGTATTGAGTAGGTTTCCTTTAAAATCGGGAGCTTCTGTTAAATCGCGAAAGGTATTCTTAATGAGATTTGCGGGTTGTAAGCTCTCGAATGTAATTTTAAATTGTTCTTTTAATAAGACTTCTTCTCTTGCTTGTTGTAATTCGAGTAAGAGAATGGACGCCTTTAATTTTTCGATAGCAGCTATTTTTTCCATCCTTCCTTATTTTAACACTTGTGAAATGATATTATTGGCAATGTTTTTCTTCATCCAATTGTGCATGGCAAAATATAAAACAACCCCTACAATTGCGTAAAATCCTGCAACACAGAAAAAGCCATAGCATGATTTACCAAGTAAATCACCTAACCAAAGCGATGCGCCAACGGTTAAGCTTAACATGAACATACAGAAAAAAAGAATAACAAAGCTTCTTGAAATGCATTCAGATGCGAGGTCTGTCGTTTTTTCTAAGACTTTTAGCTTAAATAAGTTAAAACTTGTTTTTCCGTATTGTTCCGCTTTTTCAAGCAGAGGTTCTAGATGCGTTATTTGCTCTTCCATCGATTTTATTTTTTATTTGTAGGGGCTGCTTTATCTTGGATATTAGTTCATTGTTGATGCTTCTTTTTTCATTTCGTTGGTATGGTTCTTCCCTTTTTCATACAAATCGGTCGCGTCTTTTTTAGCGGCTTCAAATTTGGCTGAAAAACTATGCAACAATTCATCTAATTGTTCTTTTAGATCTTCTACGGTGTCAGCACCTTTTTTAGAAATTTTTCTTCTTGTTTCTGAACCTTTGTCTGGTGCGAACAATACACCCAATAATGCACCAGCGGCAGCGCCTGCCAATACACTCATTAATACTTTTCCTGAATCCATGATTATGTTTGTTTAGTTTATTTATAAAATTTTAAAGCGTACTTCTTCCTTGAATAAGTCTAAGCACAACAGAAACGAGTGCTATGACTAAAAGAATGTGAATAAGACCGCCTACATTGTATCCTATAAAGCCGATTGCCCAGCCGATGATGAGTATGACTGCAATGATGTAAAGTAAATTTCCCATGGTTTTAGTTTTTTAAGTAAGTGAATAAATTATTTAATTGTTGTAAGGTTTTTATCGAAGTATTAGAGGTGAACTGCTAAGCCGAAGGTTGAAATGCCAGTAGAGATATCGAGCATAATACCCAGTCTTTTGTTCAAATGGTATTCAGAACCAATATGTCCGTCGAAATACATGCCACTGGAATTCCCATTAATCTTATTTTCGCCATTGTATCCTTCTTCCCAGTGGTTTATTCTAATCGCCAAGCCTAGTGAGCCAGCTAGATAAAAGTCCCAATGAGCACCAGCATTTAACAGTTGATCGAAATAATAAGACCCTTTTACGCCAGTAGGAATGACCGTTTGACGGTAGTCATAATTTCTATAGGGGTTATTTGGATCTCCCCAATAATAATAACTATCATAGGTATAATAAGTGACAAAAGGGGCAAGAGTAAAATTTCTTGTGACATCAATTTCATAGTCAGCATGAAAAGCAGGCATAGGATGTCCTGCATAACCGTAGTAGCCCAGACCCAGACCCAAATTTAAGGTACGACCAAACTTTTCAGGAGAAGAAATTTCTTGTGCCGACAGTGTTGATGCAAATACCATCAATAAGAATAGAGAAAGAGGTATAAGTTTCATGGTTTGTAATTTAATGCAACCGTTGATTTGAAAAACAGGTTGTCCCTGTTCAGTTTAATTCTGTTGAATGCACTGAACAGGTTGACCCGATTGTTGGTTTGATTGAGTTGTTTAATACATTCTTATGCCAACTGTACCTTGGAGCCATACATTTTTATAACGTGGGGTTGTTGATGACCCGTCTCCGTTATTGTTTTGTACGTCCCATCCTACTCTTGCACCAAGTACAAAGTGTCTGATGTTTATGTCTGCACCAGTTACGAAACACAGTACATTTTTACGGATGTTATCGTTCTCAAATTCTTTTTCTTGAGCAATGGTCGTAGTTCCATTTTTAAAATCATCTTTTTGACTGAGCAAGTATGAAAATTGTGGTCCAGCCAAAAGCGTTAAGAATGGAGCGGGTTTGAACGCAAAGAAGAGGGGTACATCGAGGTAATTGGTTGTACGCGTCATGTCGTATACTCCACCTAGTATTTTACCTTTTGCATGAAATCCTCTTTGAGAAAACATAACTTCTGGTTGCACGCCAAAGTATGGTCCGATTGGAATGGCTAGAAACCCACCCGTTGCGAAACCCAATTTAGAGTCTGCTGTAAAGTCTTCTCCTTGTGAGTCGAAGACATTAGAGTAGTTTGCGCCTATTCTAGCACCTACCATAATTTTTCTGCGGATGTCGTCAACATCTTGTGCAATACTGTAGTTAACCGTATAGATAAGGACAATGATTGTTAAGATCAGCTTTTTCATGGTTTGTGTTATTTAGTGTTTTTAACCGTTAAGTCTTTAAACGATTGGCCTAACTCTTCCATGTCATGGTTGAATTCGATTTTAAATTTTTCCCAATTGTCTTTACCGTCCATTTTATAATCGTCCATTTTCTTTTGCAAGTCAGTGTTTTTTTGTTCTAGTTTGGCGACTTTCTCATTGTATTCTTCACGAGCTTCTTTTTTGTCGGCTTCTTTTCTCGCTTTAAATTCAGCAATACTTTGGTTGTTAGCTGCAATTTTCTCAGCGGTTTCTTTTCTATAGTTTTCAACGTCTACCAAGTAATCTTCATTGGCTTCTTTCAAATCCATCTTTGCGTCTTTAACGTCTTCCTGTGCATTTTCTACTTTTTCAGAAGGGGTATTACAGCTTGTTAACAATGGGCCAGAGATACATGCGATTGCTGCGAATACTAAAATTGTTTTTTTCATGGGGAATTTAGTTTTAGGTAATTAAAAATTGATTGAGGTGAATGATTTATAATTCAGCAATAAGTTTCTGAACGTCTTCTTTTGTTTTGCCTAGTTTAGTTTGAAGTCTACCAAGCATTTCATCTTCTTTACCTTCCAACAATAATAAATCGTTGTCGGTAAGCATGGCGAAACGTTGTTTTAGTTTGCCTTTCATTTCATTCCAGTTTCCTTTTAATTCGGTTGCATTTTTCATGATCGTGTTGTTTAGTGAGGTTAAAGTATCGTTGGACTCTTCAGAAAAAGATGCCTTAAGCTTTTCCATTTGATCTTCCCATGTTGGGTTTTCATTGGAATTTGAATGGGCTGACATTTTTTTCATTGGGTTTTTATTTGTAATTGAATTACTATGATGCAAAGGTGCATATCTAAACAAGGGGAAGTGTTACAGATTTTTTGGTAATAGTTACATTATTCACACTTTTGATGTTGATTGTTGTTTGATCAGTCATTTAAAGACATGTGAAAAGGAGAAAGAGAAACAGAGCGGAGAAAGAGTGGAAGCTTTTTCCGCTAATCCTCGGCCTGTGCCCCGACCAATGCTATTCAAATAAGAAAAAAGGGCTCCTCTTTCTCCGCTCTGTTTCTCTTTCTAAAAAAAGGCCTGTCGTGAAACAGGCCTTCGGTTTGGGCTAAGTTTAAAATTGTTTATACCAATACGGGTTCCAAAATCACTTTTTCAATTTCAGTAATACCACTCGGCATGGTTATAGGTGCAGGCACATGAATACCTTCAAACGTTAACCTTGCCATGAGGTAACTCACGGTTGATTCTGCTCCTTGGTTCAGGTTGACATTAGTTTCCTCTAATCCATCGTAACATCCTCCAGTACAAGGATTATAAATGATCTGATGCAAGTGATTGGCTCCTAAAAACCAATTGAAAGACAAATGCATAATCTGCATGTACTGTTGGTCTTTAAATACTTCATGAAATTTACCCAAAGCGATTATTGTATAAGCGACATCGATGGGTTGTTCGCCGCCAATTTGGTCTAAGTGTTTATCGACAGCTTCTGTTCCTTTGTGCAACCAACCTTTGTTGGAGATGACTTTTATTTTATTTTCTCGTACTATTTTTGATAATAGAAAATCAAAGGAGGTCTTTGCGATTTCTTTGTAGCTCGACTCTCCTGTTGCCAGCCATGCACAAAGCAACGCTTCAGGTAAAAGGCTGTTGGCATAGGTAAGGTAGCTTTCATACCAGGCCCATTCTTTGCTGGACTCGTGTTTATACATTTGTACCAAGCGATCGGCAAGTTGTTTTATTAATGTCATGTCATGAATGGATTTTTGCTTGGTATTTCTGTAATACAAACCTTTTATGATAAAAGCCATGGCACGTGTAGAGTGAATTTTATTTACATTCAACAATGCTGTATCCATGATTAATTCAGCTTCACGTTCGAGGTATTGAAACGATTTGGGCAGTATAGCACTCATTGACATTAAATATCCCAAAGACCAAATAGCCCTTCCGTTTGAATCGGCTAAGTTAGTGGTATTGTTTTGAGGCGTAAACGTTTTGTTTTCGTCTACATAATTTAAAAAGTATCCTTCCGATTGTAGACAGAACTTAATAAAATGTAAGTAGGTGCTGATGTATGTTAAATCTGATGCGTCTTTTGTAATTTCATAATGTTGACACATCGCAATCAATGCGCGAGCATTATCGTCCAGGGTATATCCTGAGTCGATATCGGGTTGATTGATTTTAGAAAATTGAATCATTCCAAAATCGGTTGTCATTTTTTTGACGTGATGGAGGTTTATTTCAGGGAGTGAATAATAAAGTTTAATTTTAGCATCGCTTATTCGCTCAAACAATTGGGCATGTGCGATCGCTGAATTTTCCCAAGCAGTGGATGCGATTCTGTGTAATCCATTGGAGCTGATGTTTAACCTCAAGCTTTCGTCTTCTAATAAACAATTAACAGACTCTGCTAGTTGACTTGGGCTTTCGAAGTCTATAATTATTCCTGCATCGTCTTTTAGTACTTCACAAGCATGAGGAATGGGTGTAGAAATAATCGGACAGCCACAGCTTAGAGCATAAGAGAATGTTCCACTTACCGCTTGGTTAGGATCTTTGGAAGTAAACAAGTATACGTCAGAAAGCTGTAAGTATTCTAGCAGCTCATGAAGGGGTACAAATTTATTGATGAAGCGAACATGCTCTTCAAGTTTTAGCTCCTTGACCATGGACTCCAACATGTTTCGGTATTTTTCACCTTCTTGCTTCATAACCGAAGGATGTGTTTTTCCGATGATTAGAAAAACAACCTTGCGATTATTTTTAACGATAGCAGGTAATGCCCTTAAAGTGGTTTCGATGTTTTTTCCAGAGCTTAACAAGCCAAAAGTAGAAAGCACTTTTTTACCTGTTAAGTCGTATTGATGTTTAAGTATAGCCTTGTCGAGGTGAGTAACTAAATGGGTACCGTGTGAGATCACAGTTATTTTTTCTTTTGCAATGCCGTATTCTTTCATCAAGATGGCTGCCGATGAATTTGTCATGACGACAATAGATGCTGCGAAACTAGCAATCTGCTGTACGTTTTCTTTTAAAGAAGCATTCGGGTTGGGCAATACAGTATGGAACCCAAGGATAATGGGCTTAGTTACGCTCTGCATGAATTGTTGAAAGGCAGCTTCTTGGTTTTTAAACAAACCAAATTCATGTTGTACCATGACCAATTGAATGTTGGCATTTTCATTAATGTTCTGCGCTAACGTTTTGAACGATTGAACTTGATCGGTGTCAAGGATATATTTCACTTCCTCGCCGTAGGCATGCTTTTCATGACTAGACTCTATGGCACACACTTCGAGCGTGAAAGATTCATGAAATTTATTATTCAATGCCATGATTAGATCTTGTGTATACGTCGCAATCCCGCATTCTCTCGGAGGAAATGAACTTACAAATATAATTTTTGGCAGCGTTTTTTTTAAGATCGATGGCGCTCTACCATTTGTCAAATTAGAAACAGGAATATTTTGTTTCCCATCTGATTTTTTGATGCGGTTGTTGAGTACGATTTTATTTCTCATCTTCTTTCCTGTTTAATGTGAGTTCTTTTACCAATGCAGATATGCTGAGTGAAGCGCAAGCGACTTGCTCATCAGCCGCACCATAATAGATATAAAGGGTATCATCAAAGAGTACACTTCCACTAGGAAAACATACATTGTTTACTTCTCCCTTTAATTCCCAATCGTATTCGGGCTTAAATAAAGGATAAGGAAGTCTTGCAAGTTCTTTTTGAGGATTGTCTAAATCGAGCAAAGCTGCGCAAGCGGAATAGACATATCCTTTTACCGTATCGTGTACGCCATGGTAAATCAACAACCAACCTTCGGCTGTTTCAATGGGAGGACATCCGCCGCCGATATAACTAATTTCGTGTTTGTGTTTTGGAGAAAGAACTATACAATCATCGATGTGAAGAAAATATTTTTGCCAGAATTCTGTGGTGAGATCAGCGATGTTTTCTACTGCAACAATTTGTATATCGGGTTTTACACGGTGTAGAAATGTTAACTTGCCGTGTATTCTTCGAGGGAAGAAAACAATGTTTTTATCCCAGATGAAAACTTTCTTCCCCTCTTTTTCTAGAATGTGTTCGTGTGCATTGTATCGAAGGTATTTTTCATTCAGCAATCCTTTAGACTCAGCAAGTCGTCTAAATTCATCGTAGGTGATTTGTGGAACAATTAATCCTAGTTTATCGAAGTCCACCAAATTTTTTGAAACGGCTAATGCACCTAATGCATTGACGCCATCATACGCGGTGTAACTGAGGTAATACAAATCGTCGATTTTTGAAATTCTAGGATCTTCAACCCCGTGAGATTCATAATCCGATTGTGGGAAAAGAATAGGGATTTCCATGCGTTCTTCAACAATTAATGGCCCTTTTAATTTACAGTATCCTATGCTTGAGTAATTGCCCTTGCTTACTGCTCTATAAAAAAGATGAACATAATCCCCGTCTCTAATTGCAGCTGGGTTTAAGACTCCTTCGTTTTCAAAATCGAGACTTGTTTTATTTAATAATACGCCTTCTTTCTTAACCTCTACCATCGTTAAATTCCCTAGAGATTTTTTTGGAAAAACATCCAAAACACCATCCAACGTACAGCGTATGTGATAGTTTTCTAAGGAATACAAAGGTGTCTCCTAGCGCATGGGAAAGCATTACACAACTTTAACAAATAGTTACATGATTCACATGTTTGTTGCATTATCTTGTATCGATACTGTTAAAAAACAAAGAAGACTTATATCTCTATAAGTCTTCTTTGTCAAACGGTAATAGTATAATGAGTATTTGTTATTGTCTATGATCTGTAGAATGTATGAGGTCTTTAACCAGACTTTTTTGGCTGGTGTTGATGAGTTCGATTTCGCAAGCAATCGTGATTTCGTCGCCGACCATAAATCCACCAGTCTCAACAGGGGTATTCCAAACGAGTCCCCAGTCGCTTCTGTTAATTTTACCTGTCACTTCAAATCCTGCTTTTTCATTGCCCCATGGGTCATTGACAATGCCTCCAAAAACAATGTTTAGCTTTATGACTTTAGTAAAACCTAGCATGGTTAATTCTCCCCATAGTGCCCGATTGCCAGCTTCATCTGCTTTTTCGATGCTATTTGCAGTAAACGTTATTTGTTTGTGTTTTTTAGCATCAAAAAAATCAGCACCTTTCAAATGTTCATCGCGTTTTTCTTCGCCAGTATTGATAGAAGACGCATCGATCCAAACATCAATTTGTGCTGTTGTAAAATCTGTGCCTGTAGTGTAAATGTTGGCATCGAATGTTTTGAATGCACCTTTTACATGGGCGATCATCAAGTGTCTTACTTTAAAGGTAATTTCACTGTGGGCTTGGTCTAAAGACCATTTGGTTTCGTGTGTCATGGTTGTTATGTTTAGTGAATAGCGCAAGTGAAAATCGAAAGAGGAGGATCGTCTTTGCCCATAAAATTTTGCAATAAGTAAGTCAATGGTTAGTAAATTAAAGCGCCACACAAGGGGTGGCGCTTTATAAAGAATAATAAATAGGACCGTCAAATCCTACATTATGTATTCAATGGTTTATGCTATAAGGTCTTCTCTTCGTGCTTCTCTTGCAAGTCTGAGATGCGCTAATTTTTTAGCAGTGCATTTCGCTTCTTTTTCATATTGACCAGCTTTATGGTGTTTTATGGCTTCGTGATGATTACTGGCTGCTTCATCTAAATGTATGTTTGCCTGCATTTGACTGATGGCTTTTTTTTGAACAACAACAGAAGAATTGCTTGTATATGAATTTGATTTTATAGTAGTCGTAGGTCTCATCGCTTCTTGTGTTAAGTGTTTACTAATTACTCAACAAAGGTGATAAAGATCAATCTTAATGTTTTACACAACTTTATGAATATGTTGCATCATTCACACATCGTGTTTAGACATGAGTAAGAAGCGGAGAACGAGAAACGAAGTGGAGAAAGAAGATGCGTATTAATTACTAAGTATCGTTGTATGTGTTTCGTGAAGACACGAACCAAGGCTAAAGGAAGTCGAGAAACAGAAACAGAGCGAAGAAATAAGGACAGATTTATAAAAAACCATCCCGGTGAAAACTTTTTCATATAAGCGTCATCGAGCTTTAAAACTTCGAGGACGTGTGTCGTTGCATTTATTCGTCGATATTAGTATAATCTCTAATGAATAATTGTACCGAGGCATAGCCCTGAAAGGGCTTCATCTGTTTAACGATGTATGCAGCCTATCCTTAGGAAAGAGCTCACGATAAAGAACGTTATTCAAAGTGGAAATGAATGGTTCGTGAAGACACGAGCCATGGCAGAGAATGAGAAACGGAGTGAAGAAAGAGTGGCTTAACCTGAAGATTATGTTTATCGCCGCCAGCAGAGTCTCTTTGTCGACTACATAATAAAAACATCAAATTTGATTTTTTCGACAAATGACTCTGCTGTATTAACGTTAAAAAAAAGAAACAGAAACAGAGCGGAGAAAGAGGGACTAAAGGTAAATAAAGAGCAAGATGTATCACATCCTATCCATATACCAACGCAATTCTTTTTCCATTTTCTTAAACGCAAATATTGAGGTGATGATTTTTTGTAAACGCATAAAAGCCGTTTCGCTTTTTACAACATAGTCGAATGCTTTGTGGTGCATGCAATTGATGGCTACATCTATTTTATCCTGAGAAGACAGCATGATCACAGGAATTTCGGGGTCTAATGCTTTTATAATGTCCAAGGTTTCGAGCCCGTTCATGGCATTTTTATAGATTCCGTCGAGGTGGTAATCTAAAATTATAATGGCAGGCTTGTGCGACAAATGTTCTATACACAGCTCGCCTGTAGGGAAGGTTTCGATGTCGAAATTTCCATGGTGAAGAAACTCAATCTCCAGTAGTTTTAGGAAAACCACATCATCATCTACTAAGAAAAGTTTTATTTTATGTCCATTATCCATTATAGCGTGTTTTTAATTTTATTGTATTCTTCTTTTAATTCTAAGCAAGCTTCACTGCAGACTGCTTCAAGGGTTGAAACTAATTCATGGATGCTTTCTGCTTCTTCTTGAATACTGGCATAGTTTTGTATTTTTCTTGCCATGTTTTCAAAAGTGCTATCGATACCCATGATTGAAAAGGAAGGAATCATTTTATGCACTGCGGCGTCTAAGGCATGCCAATCTTTAGCCAACAAACTTTCTTTCATGCTTAAAATTAAGGGAGGCGTTTGTTCTAGGTATAGACCAATCATCTCCAGCATCAATTTTGCATTTGCTTTTGTGCGATGGGTTAAATACTCTAGGTTTATACGTTTTATTTTTTCTAGTGCAAGAGGAGCTTTAAGGGATTGGACTATTTCTTCTACATTTGATTTTTCATCGGAGACCTTTTTCACTAAGCCAATTATTTTATTGTAGAGCACCCTTTCATCGACGGGTTTTGCAATGTAATCGTTCATGCCAACAGCTTTGCACTTTTCTAAATCTACCGTGGTCACATCGGCTGTTAATGCAATGATTGGAATGGTGGACTTCATTGTATTGCGAATGTATTCTGTTGCTTCAAATCCGTTCATCTCTGGCATTTGTAAGTCCATTAAAATAATGTCGTAAGATTTTGCCAAAAGTTTTTCAATGGCTATTTTCCCATTGCCTGCGATATCACGTTCAAAACCGAAATCGTCTAAGAGTGTTTTCATCAACAACTGATTCAAGGCAATATCTTCCACTACCAATACTTTTATATTACTAATTGACAAATCGATTGGTGTAGCTACAGTATTTGTTTCGGCTTCGTCATTGGTTCTTTTAAAGCTTAGCGTAAAGCTAAAATCAGAACCTTCCATCATTTCGCTTTTTACAAAAACAGTTCCTCCTTGTGATTCTACCAATTGCTTTACAATGGCCAGTCCTAGCCCTGTTCCTCCATATAATCTGGAGGTTCCACTTGATGCTTGTTGAAAGTTTTCAAAAACACCGCCGAGTTTGTTTTTTGAAATTCCAATACCAGAATCCGTTACTGAAAATTTTATCGTAGCCTGTTCTTCATCTTCAGAAACTAGGAGTACGCTGACTTTAATTCCTCCTTTTGAAGTAAATTTTACTGCGTTACTGACCAAGTTTAAAATAATTTGATGCAATCGTACAGGATCACCAAGCAATACAGTGGGAATGCGTTTGTCGTATTCTTTAATTAAAGTTAAATTTTTCTCTTCAATTTTTGGTTCAAACAAATGGAGCATGGAGGTAATCGACGATTCCATTTTGAAGGCAGATTGTTCAAAGCTCATTTTACCTGCATCAACTTTTGCCAAATCGAGAATATCGTTGATGAGCACAATTAATGCATCACCACTGGTTTTGATGGCATTTAAGTATTCTGTTTGTTTTTCAGTTAATTCTGTTTTTAGCACCACTTTAGTAAACCCGATAATGGCATTCATCGGTGTACGTATTTCATGGCTCATGTTGGATAAAAATTGCTGCTTCGATTTAACAGCATCTTCGGCTTTCATCTTCGCTATTTCTGCTATTTCTGTTGCGAGCTCAGCAAAGACTTTCGCTTCAATCAATTCTTTTTCAATTCTTTTTTGATCGGTAATGTCTCTGGCCACAACGACTACACCGAGTACATTGTCATGCTCATCTCGGTAGACAGATCCATTAAACAGAACATCCGTTAGTTTGCGGTCCTTAATGGTTAATGGGTAATCAGAAACAAAACCTTTAGAAAAGGCTTCTTTGTAACCGATACGCGCTTTGTCTGGTTCTGTAAAATAATCGAAAAAATCTGTGTCAATTAAATTTTCACGGGATACACCTGTAATGTTTACGGAAGCATTATTCATGTCTGTAATTTTTCCTGCTGGGCTAATGGTAAAGAGGGGATCAAGACTTGCTTCGATAAGGCTTCGAGCATATTGCGAAGCAAGTTTTTGAGCCGTTACATCCCTGGCAACAATGACTACTCCCAATACGTTTCCTCGGTCGTCTTTATACACAGAACCGTTGAATAGCACGTCGGTGAGTTTTCCGTCTTTGTGACGCAGGGTAAGCGGCGAATCGGCCACGAATCCTTTTGCGAAGACTTCTTGGTATACTTCACGCGCTTTTTGGGGTTCGGTAAAATAGTCGAAGAAATCGGAATCAATTAATTTTTCACGATCAATGCCCGTAATGTTTACGGTTGCTTCGTTCATGTCCGTAATTTTTCCTGCTGTGTTGATGGTTACTAAAGGATCGAGACTGGCCTCGATGAGGCTGAGTGAATAATTAGAAAGTAATTTTTGAGCCGTTACATCCCTGGCAACAATAACTACTCCCAATACATTTCCTTTGTCGTCTTTATATACAGAACCGTTAAATAGTACGTCGGTGAGTTTTCCGTCTTTGTGACGCAGGGTAAGCGGCGAATCGGCCACAAAACCTTTTGCGAAAACTTCTTGGTATACTTCACGCGCTTTTTGCGGTTCGGTAAAATAATCGAAGAAGTCGGAATCAATTAATTTATCGCGATCAATGCCCGTAATGTTTACGGTTGCTTCGTTCATGTCTGTAATTTTCCCTTCGGTGTTAATGGTTACCAAAGGATCGAGACTGGCCTCGATGAGGCTAAGTGAATAATTGGAAAGTAATTTTTGTGAAGAGGCTAAGGCATTTATGGCTTTAGTTTCAATTTTTTGATAGTTTAAATTTAACAGTACTAGTACAGAGATGAGTACGATGAATACTAAAAGCAGAAAAAATAACAATCCGCTGTAGTCATCGCTTTTTTCATTTTCAATTTTACGAAGGTCTAACAGATCAAATTCTTCGCTATTGATCGATGCCACAATAGTTCGAATCTTGTCGGTATTTATTTTTCCTTTTTCAATAAGTACAATTTTTTCAGATTCACTTAACTTGTTTTGTTCTAGGTCTCGAACGAGATATTTTGCTATAAAGAGTCTTTCATTGACTAGTTGAACGAGAGACGCTAAACGCACTTGCTGTTTCGCATTGTCCAGGGTTAAGGATTTTAATTTCAGTAAAGGTTTTTTAATGTTGACTAAGGCATGGTGGTAAGGCTCTAAAAAAGTTTTGTTTTCTGTGAGGACATATCCTCGAATACTCGTTTCAATGTTAAGGACCTCTAAAAGCAAAAGATCACTGTTGTGAAGCACCTCTTGCGTGTGTTGGACTAAATCGCCTGTCGATTTTACCTTTTGTGTTTTGTAATAAAAAACAACCATGGCAGTTACCAGTGTGGATACCGCAATGAAATACAGTATGGTTGTTTTACGTTCTACTTTTATTATCATGATTTTTAATGCTAAAGATCTTGTGAACCAATTTCTTCTAAAGGACTTCTTCTTTTATCTTTCATATTTTTAAAATGGGAAGGAGACAGTCCTGTCATTTTTTTGAATTGATTTGATAAATGGGCAACACTGCTGTAATTCATTTTCCAAGCTATTTCTGTGATGTTTAATTCACCATAAATAATCAACTCTTTGATGCGTTCAATTTTGTGAGAGATTAAAAACTGCTCGATGGTGGTTCCTTGAACCTCTGAAAACAAATTTGCCAAGTAGGTATAATCATGGCTAAGCTTTTCACTGAGGTAAGTAGAAAAGTTCATTTTTATAATTTCATCACTGTGGTGTACCATTTCAACAATTACATTTTTTATTTTTTCAATCAAGACCGCTTTTTTATTGTCCATTAACTCTAGTCCCGATACCAGTAAAGCTGCCTTTAATTGTTCTCGTTGATTGATGGTAATGGTTTCCATGATTTCAACTTCGCCTAAATCGACCAACATAAAATGCAAGCCAAGTTTTTGTAACTCTTCTTTCACTACGATTTTGCAACGGTTACTCACCATGTATTTGATGTAGAGCTTCATATTGATAGGGTATAGTATGCTTGTAGTTTAAGCGATGCGTGACGAGTCTTTGTATGAGATTTTTTCATACGAAATTATTTTTGCAATCGTTGCGATGAAGGTTAGTGGTAAAGAGAAGCTATGCTGAAAAACGAAAATGTAAAAATTCGGTATGCGTAAATCTTAAGGGATGATGGTGTTGAACTTTGAAGTTGATCTCATGGGTGTGTTATTTATAGCGCAAGTGATGAAGAGCGGAACGACTAGTTAACGAATTGATTTGTTAAACCCTAATCTTATAGCGAGTCCGTCAATTCTACAGATGTAGCATGTGTGAATTGTGTAACATTCTTTGAGAATAGTGTAAGACTATTGTTAATGGATCGAACCATCTTGTGCTATTAATTACTCATGCTTATACCTACTACTATGATAAAAACAAGCCATTACCTCGCCCTTACTTTTCTTGCAGCTATATTGTTTACTGCATGTACTCCGCCCAAAAACATTCAAACCTCAAAAGGTGAAGAGGAGAAGAAAAATAATACAATAACGCAGGGTAAAGCGAAAGAAGAAATTAAACCAATAGAGGTAAAAGAAGAAACACACACTGTCAAAGAAGAGGCAAAGGAGAAGCATACAATCGTTGAAACAAAGACCGAAAAAGTAACAGTAGCGGAAACAACTGGAGTTGCGATGGACAATAAAGATGTTTTTGTCAATACGCCGCCCCCCGCAGTACAAGATGCTTTCAAAAAGAGGTTTCCTGCGGCAAGAGAAGTAATCTGGACAAAAAAGAAACTTGCTACAGGTAAAGAGAATAAAAATGGAAGAGATTATAAAGCCAATTTCTTTTTGGATGAAAATAGAAATTCGATAACCTATTCTTACAAAGCAGAAGTTTTAGAAACAAGAATGCAAATTTTGCCCGATCAATTGCCTCCGGCTGTATACAGCGCGATCAAGACGAAATATCCAGATGTGTATGTTGTGTCTGCATCAACGGTTAAAAATTTAAGTACGAAAAGTTCCTACGCTGCTATTATAAGAACAGAGACCAGTGCTGAACGTGAAGTAATCTTGAATGAAGATGGAACCTTTGTGGACTAAATATAGAAAGACAGAAACAGAGCGAAGAAAGAGTAACATTCTTCGCTTATATCGCTATGCTTTGTAAAGACATCATAATCGTCAACCTAAGGAATAATACGAGCGATGTCGAAGCCAAACTTTCCTTACGATGGGCTGCAACCATCGTTAAATAGATATCGCCCTTTGAGGGCTAGGTCACGGTAAAATTTTTCATGAGAGTTTGCACTTTTCTTCATGTAGACTATACAAACATCGATGAATGAATGCAACGATAAACGTCGTCGATGGTTTTCAACCTCGACGACGTTCGTATAATAAAGCGAATGAATGATCAAACGCCGAACCATTGGAAAATAGAAATAAACACAGAGCGGAGAAAGAGTTTCGAATGGGAAACACACAGTTACATTTTTTCTGATGCAACGAATGCCTTTTCCTCAGCTATTCACCGACAGACCGAAACGAAACCAACTTAATTTTTTTGCATTGCAAATGGTGGGAATTGACACCAACTGATACCAATCGACACTTGATGTCCTGCGTCTACATATCGGAAATTATAATTGTCATGTCCATAGATATAACTGACAAAGAAACCGATCACCTGCGCTTTTACAATAAACTTTTTATAGTTGATAAAAGGATAGATGGTAACTGTCGTTTCACTGCGAATGGGGTTTACAGATTTATGTGCGCTAGGAATAATTTCAACATTTTGCTTTACAGAAAAGCGCAACCCTTCACCATCTTTTAAGACTTTCGTGTATTCATAACCCAATAAGTAACGTCGCTTTCCATATAGGCGAATGTCTTTTTCTGAATAGCCACCAAACTCTACAAATCCTAAAAATCGTAAGTGGTATAGCGTATAACCGATATTAAAGGAATGCATGACTTTAGGTACATTTTTACGGTCTATGCGGTAGGTTCTGTAATTCAAAATAAGTTCTGTAAGGTTGGTAGAAAAGTTTCCACTGTTACGGTTTAGCATATCGGATAGGTTTGAGGATTCATCAATTAAACCGTAAATGCTGTCGGAACCCGCTGACCCATCTTCAAATTTTTCTGAAAAGGCAGATCCTTTTTGTCCGTTTGAATAATGTCCAGTTTCGAAATAAACCCCTAAAAATTCTTGTTTAATTTTAGATAATCTGTTGCTGTGAAGCCTATAAAAGTGTTGCGTGCCTAAAAGTATTTTATAAGAGGGTGTTTTAATGGGTAAGGAAGCTTCATTATACATTCGTAATTGTGGACGAAAAGAAATGTACCATGCTTGTGTGTGCTTGTATTCTTCCATGAGACCTCGCATGAAATCGTTGTAAACACTGTAGCGAACGATGGGGTTTGCTTCAAACAAAATGGATTCCTGGCTTGTATAGCTGCTCATGTATCGAATGTTGGGATCTTCTCCCATGGGATAGAGCTGTACGTAATCTGTAAAATTTTTCTGTGTCCATGCGATGGTAGAAAAAAAAAGCATGATGCACAAGATGGCAAATGGTATTTTCATGGTTTACACAATAAAGAGATGTTCAAAGAATAAGTTTCTGGCCTCGTCTTAACAATGATCATCAATCGAAGCGTAAGCTGTAATTGGTCTTTGAAAAAACAAATGTAATATCGGCTTGTAATACGGTACTTTATTTCAGAAAAGAGAAGAGGGAGATGTTTTTAAAAAGAGGTCTTGTGAAGCTACAACAAATTTATGTTAATAGATTGAGAACCATGAAATACCTTGTAAGTATTGTTAATAGTGAACTACAGGAATTTCTAATAACATAAAAAAGTGTGAATGATGTAATTATTTTTTAGAATGGTGTAAGGGATGTAAAGAAAAAGATAACCAAATATTTTTGGTTTCTACTTGGGTATCGATTTCTACATTAAGGTAAACGCTGTTGTTTAGCATTATGGCATTGATGTCTTCTATTCCGAATCAATGCCTACGAGCATATGCGCTAAAATGGGTTCACATTTTTCTTCCTCGCCAGCAGAGTCTCCTGGAAGGGACTCTGCGACTTGAATGCGCGACGTCAGAGTCCTTCTTTAATAACATTACAGGGGAAAAATAAGTGTCATGCAAAGAAGAGACTCTGACTGATGATAAAATTGAACTTGATTTAAGGAGCATCAATGCCTACGAGCATATGCGCTAAAATGGGTTCACATTTTTCTTTGCAGCAAGCATAAAAATGCCCGTGTTTCCAGGTGCTTGATTTGGGCGATTGTCCCCACCAAAACTCCACCAAGGCCATCGGTTTCATTCGCTGTTGGAATGCGTATTGCAATAATTTGGGGCCTGCACATTCTCCGGCTCCACTGGGCGGATTTTTATAGGAAGCCTTTTTAAACAATTCGTTTAAACTTTTCTCTTCTCCTGCTTTATTTAAAAAAGAGTAACGATCGAAAATTTCTTGTTGCAAGGCGATCGAATAATTTTTGCGTGCAGCTTTTAGTTTTTTGATTTCACCTTCATCAGCTATTTCTTCTCTTCCCTCTATTTTTTTTATTTCGAGGCTCATGATGGAAATTTTTTCCATGCCTATGTTCAAAAAACTTTCTTCTGTCAATAAGTCAAAGACAGCAGGGACAAAGAGATCGTGATCATTTGTTCCTGCCAGTTTACCCGAGAATGCTGCAAGATAGCCCCATTCGTTGTGTTGATTTTTAACCACTAATACCCCAAACATTTTTCCAACGATTGCCCCTTCATCTTCCTGCGAAAAACCAAAGTTATGTTTCCAAGAGTCTTGAGTCTGGAGGTAATGTTGTAATTCTCCAGCAGCCAATAAACACAAGGGGTGTGGATCTCCTTTACTAAATAAGGTAAAGCGATCGGGGATATTTAAGGCATCGATTGATGCCTTAAAAGGAATAAAGAAAGGGTTGGGAGAAAGAGTGGAAGATGTCACATTATAAAGGTATGATTTTATAAGACTACAATCAATTTTTCAATACGACAAGTACTGTCAAAAAAAAGGTCGTTTAACAAGAAGGTAAAATTCTTGCTAAACGACCCCAATATTCCGTTGCTATACTTTTATAAACAGCTTAAGAAAGACCGTCTATTGCTACCATTTCATTTTGGTCTTCTAGGTAGTTTACACCCTCTAGAGCAAAGCCAAATAAATTAGAGAAATCATTTTTGTAACCGTTTAGGTCACCCAATGCAGGAAGTGTTTCTGTTGTTGCTTCTAACCACAAGGCTGCTACTTTTTCTTGTACATCGGCTTTCATTTCCCAATCGTCGATGCGAATTCTTCCTTGTTCATCGGTAGGAATGCTTTCACTTTTGTATAAGCGATCTTGGAATAAACGTTGAATTTGCTCGATACATCCTTCGTGTATGCCTTTTTCTTTCATCGTTTTGTACAACAATGAAATGTATAATGGAATAACGGGAATAGCAGAGCTGGCTTGCGTTACCAAGGCTTTGTTGACAGAAACAAATGCTTTCCCTTTTACCTTGTTTAATTTCTCTGTGATCTTAAATGCAGTGGACTCTAAATGGTCTTTTGCTTTGCCGATGGTTCCTTTGCGGTATACCGCTTCTGTTAACGCTGGTCCAATGTATGAATAAGCTACAGTCATAGCGCCTTCCGATAAAGCGTCTGCTTTGATTAACGCATCCATCCACATTTCCCAATCTTCACCACCCATTACGGCGACAGTGTTGTTGATGTCTTCGTCGTTACAAGGTTCAATGGTAATGTTAGAGACAACTCCAGTGTGGAAGTCCACCGTTTTATTGGTAAATGAATTTCCAATGGGTTTCAATACCGAACGGTGTGCAACACCTGTAATGGGATGTACCCTTACTGGAGAAGCTAAGCTATAAATAATAAGATCAATTTTACCTAAATCTGCTTTGATCAAGTCTATGGTCTTCGTTTTTATTTCCGTTGAAAAGGCATCGCCGTTTATGCTTTTAGCATACAGCCCTGCTTTCTTAGCTTCGCGTTGAAATGCGGCGCTGTTGTACCAACCTGGGGAAGCCGTTTTGCCTGCTTGTGGTTCTTTTTCAAAAAAGACTCCAATCGTTGAAGCGTTTGAGCCGAAAGCGCTGGTGATTCGAGAAGCTAGACCAAAACCGGTAGAAGCACCAATGATTAATACTTTTTTAGCGCCATCGATGTGGCCTTTAGATTTAACATACTCAATTTGATTTAAAATGTTTTTTTCACAACCTGCTGGATGTGCAGTCAAACAAATAAAACCCCTCATTCTTGGTTCGATGATCATATGCTTTGTGCTCTTGTTTGTTAACAGTTTTTATTTTATGAATTACAACAGCAGGCAAAATGGATCTGTTGCAACGTCAAATCGTTTCCAAGTTTGGAGACAATCTTTTACAAGATAAGCATCCATTTAGTAAAACGAATGAGCAAGCTCATAATATTTTGTTTGATGGAAAGAAATCTATAGTGGATGTGAGGATGGCGTTGATTTTAATGCGGTTGAATACCACCAAATATGCTATCATAAACGCCTTTTTAGGACTCTTATTCTGTTCAATGTCAAGGGAATTGGAATCTACAAACATGTTAAGCTGTTTTAGAGGATAAGCTTTTGAACGTAAAGCAGTTTGAAGTTTAGGGATAGAACGTTAATCATTCAAACATTAGTTAGTGCTGATTTTTGAATTTATTTTCAATGAATGCACGCATCAAGTCGGCACATCCAATGCCAAGCAGTGAAGCCAAAAAATCTAAAGGGTCGAATGTTCGCGGTGTAAACAATTGAAGAATTTCTGTTAACGATAAAAGAGCAAATGTTACTAGAGCCGATGTTAACCTTGATTTGAATTTAAGATACAATGAAAGATAAATACTAAGTCCAGCAAAGAAACTAGGAAGTATCCCAAGCATAAAGGAATTAAAATGAAAATACACAAAAACTCTTCTGAGTACAAAGACAATAAAAAGCCAAAGGTATGCAGAACACATTGCTGTGTTCATGATCCATCGTGCACTTTTGTTTTCTCTGTTGATGTTAAAAAATTTCATAGGGACAATGTTAATACCTCAATGATATACTTGCTTATTTTTTTATCAAGGCCACTATTTTAGTGTATAATTGGTTTTCGTTAATAGGCTTTGAAATATAATCATCCATTCCAAATGCTTTGCATTTGGCAACATCAACGGTGGTAACATCTGCTGTTAATGCAATGATTGGAATATTAGATTTCATGGTATTGCGAATGTATTCGGTTGTTTCAAACCCATTCAATTCAGGCATCTGCAAATCCATTAAAATAATATCGTAGGCATTGGCTTGTAATTTTTCTATTACAATTTTACCATTTTCTACGACGTCATATTCAAAGCCAAAATCACTTAACAGAATTTTTATTAACAATTGATTTAATGGGATATCTTCAGCTACTAATACGCGCAGGGTTTTGATTTTTGGATCCAATTGAAGCGTTTCCACTTCTTCTATCGTTTTGATTTTGGTTTTTTCAAAGGGCAGGCTAAAACTAAATACTGACCCTTTTCCCAATTTACTCGTTACACTAACATTCCCACCTTGAAATTCTACAAATTGTTTAACAATTGAAAGTCCCAACCCTGTCCCTCCATATGAATTTGATGTGCTGATTTCTGCTTGTTCAAAGAGATTGAAAACGGAATTTATTTTATCCTCTGAAATCCCAATTCCTGAATCGGTAACGGTAAATTTAAGCAACAGATTTTCTGCATCTTCGCTTTGTATCTTAACACTTAGTATAATTCCCCCTTTGTGTGTAAATTTTATGGCATTGCTCATTAGGTTTAATACGATCTGATTTAATCGCACGGCATCACCTATAAGTATGGATGGTATTTCGCTGTCGTATTCACTGCTAAATGCTAAATTCTTTTCTTTAATTTTCAGGTCAAAGGAATGTACTACTGACTTTATTGATTTCTGTATTTCGAAGGGTTGTTTTTCGAAGGTCATTTTACCCGCATCTACTTTTGCCAAATCAAGTATATCATTAATGAGTAGATTTAAATAATGCCCACTTGTTTTTACAGCCTGAACATATTCTTTTTGTTTTTCGCCCAACTCGGTTTTCATCAACACATTTGCAAATCCTAAGATGGAATTCAATGGCGTTCGAATTTCGTGACTCATGTTTGACAAAAACTGTTGTTTGAACTTGGCAGCATTTTCTGCCATTACTTTTGCTTCTATTAATTCTTTTTCAAACAACTTCTGTTCATGAATATCAAAACCGACACCTATATAGCCTATAAATTCTCCATTGGGTAAGTAACGGGGATTTGCCTGAATAGCAAACCACCTGTATTGTCCATCATAACGCTTAATGCGTATGCCAGGCAAATAGTAAGGTTTACGGTCTTCAAAAGCGGGTTTATAGACATCCATAATGGGTTGCATATCATCAGGATGTATAACGCCATCCCATGTTTTGCCGAGTGCTTCTTCCATTGTTTGCCCTGTGTAATCTAACCAGTATTTATTCCAATAACTGATTTTTGCTTCTGCAGATGGTTCAATTATAAATACATTCAGTGGAATATTGTCGGCCAATAAACGGAATCGTTCTTCACTTTCTCTTAATTGTACATTGTGTTCAGCTTGTGTGGTTACTTCGGTGGCAATAATACCCACACCAATGATTTCTCCTTCTGCATTGTGCTGCGGTTGCAAGATGAAATTATAATACTTCAGTGTTATTTTTCCATGCTGTAAAACATGTACTGGAGATTCAACAGCAGCAAAAGGTTTTCCTGTTGTGTATACCGCATCAAAAATTTCTTTGTATCCCTGTTCGGCTAATTCGGGAAGCAATTCAAAATAAGATTTGCCAATGACATCATTACCTTTGCCCCAGATCTCTATAATGGCATTATTAGCAGTGGTAATAAGCATGTCCTTGCCTTGTAAAATACCAATAGCCGAAGTAGAAGTGGAAATCATGTTGTGGTAACGAAACTCACTTTCTTCAATTTTTTTATGGGCATTTACCTGTTCGGTAATGTCTTCAATGGCAAGCAGGATTAAATTTTCGCTGCTGGCATCATTAAGTACTTCACGGCCATTAAGTACTACGATGCGTTCGCCAATGTTGGGAAAATTGTGTGCTACTTCAAAATTTTCAAACTTTACGCTATGTGAGAGAATGTTTTGTAACTGTTTTCGTAATGCTGGAATTTCCCATTGTTTGTTGCCAAGGTCAAATAATAATTTTCCCTCGGTATCTTTTTCATTGACATGGAAAGTTTTATAAAAAGAAGTGTTTGCCGATTTTATCCGTAGGTGTTTATCAAGCACCAGCAGAGGTTCGTGTAAGGACGATATAATCGCTTCTGCATAATCTCTTGCTTCAGTAACCTGTTCGTTTAACCCAATCATTTCTTGGTTTACTACAGTCAGCTCTTCATTGGTACTTTGCAATTCTTCTTTGCTCGTTTCCATTTCCTCATTCAGGCTCTGCAGTTCTTCGCTACTACTTAGCAATTCTTCATTGGCACTTTGCAATTCTTCATTGGCAGCTTCTTGCTCTTCGGTAATGCTGCGCATGTCTTCTCGGCTTTGTGCCAGTTCTTTTTCTAATTGTTCTATGCGTAAATCTTTGGCTTCATTGGTTGATTTGGAAGCAACGAAAGATTTTTTGGTCCCCGTTGGTATTTGGTGGTTGGTATTTAATACATGATTGTGAAAGAGTACTAAGTAATGCGGCTCAATAATGTTGGGTAATGGTATAGCTTCAATGGAAATATTCTGTTGCACACCGTTTACCTGTACGGGAATATTTTCTTTTGTAACCGTAGTATTTTCTTTTTTTGCTCTGTGCAAAATATTGCGCAGCTCAAAAGCCAATTCTTCTTTAGCCATCTTCAATAGATTAAGGCTGGCTTTACCTGGCGATGGTTCTAAAAAATTTCCCGTCTTGCCCCTGAAATGTACAATATCCATGAGCTCATTGACCACCACACCGGCAGGAGTATATTTACTAAGCATGATATCGTCAGCAGTTTTTTGAAAGTCAGTCTGGATGATTTCACTTTTGCTGTTCACATTTTTATCCGTAAAGCTTTTTTCACTAAGCAGACTTGCGGTAGGCACAAACCGACCAGGAATGTCCTTACAGGTAAATATTTTATCCGTTTTTGAAGTTCCATTCCATTGGCATATTGCAAAATGATCCGGCACTCCACTCGTTGTTTCTGATTTGCCCAGCAATAAAAGTCCTTTTGAATTTAAGGCATAATGAAAAGTGGTGAGCGCTTTTTTCTGCAAGTAAGGTTCCATATAAATAAGCACATTGCGGCAGCTTATTAAATCCATTTTGCTAAAGGCAGGGTCTTTTAAAAAATTATGAACGGCAAATACACATAAATCTCGGATGGATTTTTTTGCTTGGTAGTCGCCATTATTTTTAGTAAAATATTTTGTCAGGTGCTCCTCACTTAATCCCTTTACATCGCTGCTTGAATAAATTCCGCTGCGTGCTTTTGCAATGGCAGGTTCACTGATGTCGGTAGCAAAAATCTGCACTCTTTGATTCCCGTCGGGTGAAAAGATTTCGTCCAACAATTCCTTAAAACAGATCGCTATTGAATATACTTCTTCTCCTGTGCTGCAACCGGCTATCCAAACACGTATGGGCTCGCCTTCTTTTTTGTTTTGTACAATATCAGGAAAGACAGATTTGCATAAGGTGTCAAAAATTTTCGGATCTCTAAAAAAATCAGTCACAGGAATCAGTAAATCTTGATACAACAAATCCTGTTCGGTTTTTTTCTCTCTTAAATAGTTTAAATAAGCGGAAGGTTCTTCGGTTTTATTGATGGCCATCCTTCGCAGTATTCTTCTGCGGATGGTAGATTGTTTATAATATGTAAAATCTGTACCCTTGCGAATGCGGAGCAGTGAAAGAATGTGTTTAAACACTTCTTCCGCTTGTTGTGGAATATCTTCCTCGTCGTTTCCTTTTATAATATTGATTACCTCCAAAAGCTTTTCTGGTATTTTATCGGGTGACAAAATAAAATCAACGACACCAGCTTCAACGGCGCTGTGTGGCATGCCTTCGTATGCGGCCGATTCCTCATCTTGTGCAAAAGTGATACCTCCATTGTCTTTAATCGCTTTCAATCCCATGGTGCCATCACTGGCAGTGCCCGATAGTACCACACCAATGGCATGGCTTTGATGTACTTCGGCAAGTGATGTAAAGAAAAGATCAATGGGAAGGTTACGTTCCTTTTTGTTTTTTGCCGGACGGGGACTAAGTTCCAGCACACCATCGTTGGCAATCATCATTTTATTGCTGGGGAGTATGTAAATATGGTTGGGTTCCACTTTAATGTCATCAGCAATTTCAAGTACAGGAATTTTGGTAACTTTTTGTAACAGTTCTACCAAGAGGCTTTCGTGGCTTGGGTCAAGGTGCTGTACTAACACATAAGCCATACCAGAATCTTCGGGAACGGCTTTCAATAATTTTTTAAAAGCATCGAGCCCGCCAGCGGACGCACCAATGCCCACGACTGGAAAAAGGTTGGGAGACTTGATGAGCTCCTTTTCTATTTCTGGTATTTTATTAGTTGTCGCCATTTCATGTGCATTAGTGCAGCGGCTCAATGTACACTATTAATCGCTCTGTCTGAGGATTTACGACATTTTCAGCAAAGGTATACTTGTTTAAAAGTAGAAAGTGAGAGGCAAGTTGTGTTTAATGGGTTTAGAGCGGTGTGCTGCGGGGAGGAATAAAAGAGGATTGAATTTATACCGTTAAACATCATCTTAATTCCTTGACCTTATGGTCAAGTATTTTTGTTTGCAAGGAAAGCTAATGTTATCGGTATGTTATTATTGACTGTCCACTGTGTAATTCAGTTCAGTTACTCCACAAGTAAATTGTCGAGTAGTCAATAGTTTTAGTTTAATGTTGTGTTTGATGTCTACAAACAATGGAATGCCTTGTCCAAGAATAATAGGATTAACAAATAGCCAGTAGCCGTCAATTAAGTTTTGTTGCATAAGAGCATGTGTTGCTGCTGGGCTACCAAATAGCAAGATGTCTTCACCTGTCTGATTTTTTATTTTATGCATGCTTTCCGAAAGGTTGTCACTAATAATCTTCGTGTTAGTCAACCCTGCTTCTTTCATTGTTTTTGATAAAACAATTTTGTGAACGTTGCTATACCATTTTGCATGTTCAATGTCGTGTTTGGTCGCTGTCGGTTTCTCTCCTGCTGTTGGCCAGTAATTTTCCATCATCTGATACGTTACACGTCCATATAATGCCGTGTCCCCCTGGCTAATGCGCTTACCAACATGATCAAACATTTCTTCATCAACTTTAATCCAGTCCATTTCTCCGTTTGTTCCTGCTACAAAACCATCAAGTGAGATGTGCATAAATGAAATTATTTTTCTCATAAAGTGCTGTTGTTGTCTATGGTTTGTTTGCTACTATTAATTGAAAGCATAGAAGGGTACTGCCGAAAGTGAGTCTTATGTTTAATGAACCGCCGTGTACGAGAGCCATACCTACAGTGCTGTGAGAGGCGCACCTTATCGCTGAAGAGCGGTGAGGCGTCTAATTGATTATCATCAGTGTTTTGTTATCGTCTTGAAAGTAATTCAAATAGGGCAGTATTTACATAATAATTTCCTGTCCCTAGTTTTTCTTTTTTTAGCAAACCATCTTGTGCTAATTTATTTAAATAATTCGCCGCAGTGATTCGAGAAACGCCTAAATCTTTTACGACAAATTCAATTTTAGTATAAGGATGTTGAAATAAGTTGTTCAATAAATCTTGGCTATAGAATTTATAGTTTTCTCTTAATCTGATTTTATATATTTTCATCAACTCCTTTATTTGAGAGATAAGAACGATAGTTTCTTTTGAAGTTTGTTCAACTCCTTTAATCATAAATAACAACCATTCCTCCCAGTTGTTTTTTTCTCGAACCTCTTGAAGCAATCTATAGTAGTCTGATTTGTTAGCAATAATATAACTACTCAAATACAGGATAGGCAAGCTCTGCAACTCTTCAAGTATCAAGTAAAGAATATTTAATATTCTACCCGTTCTTCCATTTCCATCATAGAATGGATGAATACTTTCAAATTGGTAGTGTATGATTGCCATTTTTACAATGGGATCGTAATCAGAAAGTTCTTTGTCGTTGATGAATTTTTCTAGATTAGACATTAAACTAGTAATTTCATCAAAGTCTTGAGGAGGAGTATAAATTACTTCACCTGTTGCCGCATTCTTCAAAGCAGTTCCTGGTAGCTTTCTAAATCCTGCTTTATTCTGCTCAAGCTCCTCTTGAATTTTTAAAATTGTTCGCGTTGTAATTAATCTACTTTGAGAAGTTAACTCAAAACCTTTTTTCAAAGCAGAAATATAATTTTGAACCTCTTTTGCATTTAATGAGGAAGCTGAATCAATATTTAATTCTGATTTATATAAATCATCATGCGTTGTGATTATATTTTCAATCGCTGAACTATCCTTAGCTTCTTGTAAGCCAAGAGTATTTATCAAAATTTGTTGACTTGGAATAGTGGAAGCAATTCCTTTTAACTCCGCTAGAGAAGCATGTGCAGATGGTAAGCTTTTAAGAACTTTTTTTGTCTCTAAATCAAGGTTGTTGTGCAAATGCTCCAATTTCCAGCCATTTTCTATGCTCATTGTGTAAAGATTTTTAGTTTTTCTTAACAAAGAAAGCTATTTGTGTAAAGAAAATCAAGTTTTTTATACATACATCATCTAATATGTTTAAAAAGTCAGAAAAATGAAACCAAGGACTGCTTGTGCTAGCATTGGTGGTAAAGTAGAGCAGCTACAAGAAGTTGGCGATTTCGAAGCACAAAACTGTCTACCAATATTGAACTTGACTCGAAGCACAAAGCCTCGTTTAAGCACTAAACGCAAATTTCTTGTAGGTGCTGTTAGCGGTTCGTGCTTCTCTTGCCATGAAGGTCAGTCGGTCTACGTTTGTAGTCAAGGTTATTAGAAGTTCTTTATTAATTGTTATTTGTCAGGTTGCAAAGGGGGTCCAACAACTTTCATGTCATGGTCTGCAAAAACTTTTGCGATTTCTTCTTTTGTCGGCGTAGAAGTCCATTTGTCTGTAACCTTAAAAAATGCTTCCATTTTTCCTGCTGGTAAATAAGAAACTATCATCTTTCCTTTTTCTGTCAATTGAATAAAAGCGTGTTGAACATTTCTTGGAAGGAAAATAGTGTCGCCCGATTTCATTTGATATTTGTCATCACCAACCTGAAATAAATATTCTCCTTCAATTACATAAAACCATTCGTCTTGGAATGGATGAATGTGTAAAGGTGGTCCTCCGTTTGGAGTAAGTCCGGTTTGTTCAAACACTGCTAAATCATTTTCAGTATCAGTCCCGGAAATTTTAGTGTCTAAGGTGTTTAGTGTAACACCTTTCATCTTGAAGTGTTGACCAAATCTCGCTTCACCTGCTTTTACTTTAAATCCTTTATCAGTTCTCATAAAAAAATTGGATTTTATTTTCGCTAACATAGTCAATGGAAAAATAGAAAGTGCTGTCAGTATAAATTGTCCTCGTTTCATTTTATTGTCTTGGTTGTTATGTTGTCAGTTCAAGTATGCTCGGTCGTTAAGCATTACCGCTAACGTGCCGTGTATGCGATGTTTGGCATCCGATGCTGTGCTTGGCTCGTAGCACACACAGTCAAAGGTTACACGTGAATAATTTGACCCTGATGCGCCAAATATAGTATACACAATGTGTGTGCCCAGTATGTGCATCTTGTATCTAAGATACAAAAATACTCTAGAAGGTTAAAGTCCTTTATTGGCTAGTTGTTGCAACATATTGAGCCAATTAGCACGAGACAAGCTGGTTTGTTGTGAAGCAAGCAGTGAAGAAAGTCTACCGGCAAAAGTCTGTACCAAGGAACACGAATTGTATGCCGAGGCTTTACAAATTGGTAAGCGTGCACATCAACGCAAAGCCTTTAGACAACAGGTTTGTAAAGTAGATACAATGGGAATAGAGTGGAAGAATATGCGCTTATCCCGCCTCCAAGCGGGAAGCTCTCTTAAGCTACGGGTTAGTTATGAAGAGAAGTCAGCAGAGGTCATAGTAGTTTATGGAAACGAGCCCCGCAGAGGAGCGGGGAGGACTCACAGGTAAATGAAGGACCGAACATTAAGTGGTCAAAAATTCGATAAGGAGGTCCAAACTAAGAGTTTGCTAGCCTTATCTCAAAGTAAGATCAAAGTATAACTGGTGTAAAGAGCAGTAATACCCATACTTAATGAACCGCCGTGTACGAGATCCGTACGCATGGTGGTGTGAGAGGCGCACCTCATCGATGAAGAGCGGTGAGGCCGTCTATTCGATTGTGCGATCGTAGATTGTTATCATTTTTGTTTTTCTGTTAGAAATCCATTTAGTAAAAAAATGGATGTGCTTGCCCATAATGCCAATTATTTTTAAGCAATCCATCACAGAATAAACTCATGCGTTTGTTTTTTTTCTGTAGCCTTCAATTAGTTTCAAAATTCTATCATTTGAAACATTAAGATTTTGTAGTGAGTATTTATACACTCTATTGTCATTAGTAAATATTACAAGAGTCGACACCATATGTCTTCCTGCACCTTTAACCATTATTAAGGCTTCTAAAATTGAGTCCCAAGGCAAACTCAATTTATTAACTCGAAACTCATTTTTATCCATAATGATTTTATACGAGTACTTTGGATTAATATAATATGTCCAAATAATGAATCCAGTCCATGTCGTTATTAATAACAAAAAAACTAATGTTATGGGGAATAAAATATTTTGCAAAACCATATTTACAAATATTAACCAAGCGATTAATCCCATAAAAATAAATACAGATGCAATAGTTCTTTTGAATATGGAAGGTTTTATTATAATATTTGACTTTAAGTCATAATCATTTTTTGTAAACGCAATATTTTTAGCAAAATAAAATTCAGGGTAGTTCATAGATAGTTTTTCAAGCCAATTTAATTTGGTTTGTTCTGTCTCCATAAAGTCATCCACTATTTTCATATAAGATCCCGGTGCTCTAAATGTCATGTAACAATTAATAACCTGTGCTCTATGTCGCCCAACGTCTGGCGTGTTGTGGTCGGTGCAGGAGTTAAAGCTCTTCACTGCACGCTAGTACCGAGGTGAGTCATGGGGTTATCTTTGCGAAGCCAAGCCCATGGCGATTCTTGGCTCTGCTGTTTACTCT